>PVMJ01000050.1_pt1:0-877500 | contig 3011329 bp, 2876 predicted proteins | sample 1853361 | NCBI WGS metagenome assembly PVMJ01 (sample SAMN08533506, study PRJNA380276) | Synthetic metagenome, whole genome shotgun sequencing project. | isolation source: mock microbial community containing genomic DNA from 20 ATCC strains | collected 2017 | reverse complement strand
TAAGTGGGAAAGCATGTGGGACGGCCAAAACAACCAGGAGGTTGGCTTAGAAGCAGCCATCCTTTAAAGATAGCGTAACAGCTCACTGGTCTAGATAAGCTGTCCTGCGGCGAAGATGTAACGGGGCTCAAGCCACGAGCCGAAGCTCAGGATGCACAGCAATGTGCGTGGTAGCGGAGCGTTCCGTGATATAGCTCATTGTGTGTTTATCGAACGCACCACCGGTCCGAACGAGGGCACTGCCCTCAAGTAGCGAAGCGGTAGGGCGCGCGGTAGCGCACACAAAGAGCTTTCTGTGAAGCCGGGCCGTAAGGCATCCGGTGGAGAGATCGGAAGCGAGAATGTTGACATGAGTAGCGACAAACAGGGTGAGAGACCCTGTCGCCGAAAGTCCAAGGGTTCCTGCTTAAAGCTAATCTGAGCAGGGTAAGCCGGCCCCTAAGGCGAGGCCGAAAGGCGTAGTCGATGGGAACCAGGTTAATATTCCTGGGCCAGGAGGATGTGACGGATCGCAGGTGTAGTTCGGTCTTATCGGATTGACCGGGCTGCTGAGCGGTCCCTGGAAATAGCCCTCCATCAGACCGTACCCCAAACCGACACAGGTGGACTGGTAGAGAATACCAAGGCGCTTGAGAGAACCACATCAAAGGAACTCGGCAAAATGCCTCCGTAAGTTCGCGAGAAGGAGGCCCCGTCTGTAGGCAACTATGGGCGGGGGGCACAAACCAGGGGGTGGCGACTGTTTACTTAAAACACAGGGCTGTGCGAAGCCGCAAGGCGACGTATACAGTCTGACGCCTGCCCGGTGCTGGAAGGTTAAAAGGAGGAGTGCAAGCTCCGAATTGAAGCCCCAGTAAACGGCGGCCGTAACTATAACGGTCCTAAGGTAGCGAAATTCCTTGTCGGGTAAGTTCCGACCTGCACGAATGGCGTAACGATCTCCCCGCTGTCTCTGATGTGGACTCAGCGAAATTGAACTGTGTGTCAAGATGCACACTTCCCGCGGTTAGACGGAAAGACCCCATGAACCTTTACTATAGCTTCGCACTGGCATCAGGATTGTGATGTGCAGGATAGGTGGTAGGCATCGAAGCGGGGACGCCAGTTCCCGTGGAGCCAACCTTGAGATACCACCCTTCGCCATCTTGATGTCTAACCGCGGCCCGTTATCCGGGTCCGGGACCCTGCGTGGTGGGTAGTTTGACTGGGGCGGTCGCCTCCCAAACAGTAACGGAGGCGCGCGATGGTGGGCTCAGACCGGTCGGAAATCGGTCGTCGAGTGCAATGGCAGAAGCCCGCCTGACTGCAAGACTGACAAGTCGAGCAGAGACGAAAGTCGGCCATAGTGATCCGGTGGTCCCGAGTGGAAGGGCCATCGCTCAACGGATAAAAGGTACTCTGGGGATAACAGGCTGATGATGCCCAAGAGTCCATATCGACGGCATCGTTTGGCACCTCGATGTCGGCTCATCTCATCCTGGGGCTGGAGCAGGTCCCAAGGGTATGGCTGTTCGCCATTTAAAGAGGTACGTGAGCTGGGTTTAGAACGTCGTGAGACAGTTCGGTCCCTATCTGCCGTGGGTGTAGGAGACTTGAGAAGAGTTGCCCCTAGTACGAGAGGACCGGGGTGAACGATCCACTGGTGGACCAGTTGTCGTGCCAACGGCAGTGCTGGGTAGCTATGATCGGACAGGATAACCGCTGAAGGCATCTAAGCGGGAAGCCCCCTTCAAAACAAGGTCTCCCTTGAGGGCCGTGGAAGACCACCACGTCGATAGGCCAGAGGTGTAAGCGCAGCAATGCGTTCAGCTGACTGGTACTAATTGCCCGATAGGCTTGATCTGACCCGGTAACAGCAAGGCTCAAAAGCCAATGCTCTACCCCAGATCAGAAGCAATAGACCCGGAACAAGCAAAAGCCTGATGTTGTCGTTTCTTCTCCGGTCTGGTGGCCATAGCACGAGCAAAACACCCGATCCCATCCCGAACTCGGCAGTTAAGTGCCGTCGCGCCAATGGTACTGCGTCTCAAGACGTGGGAGAGTAGGTCGCCGCCAGACCTGACAAGAAACGAACATCCCTCCAAACGATACAAAACACCCGGACGCGGGGTGGAGCAGCCCGGTAGCTCGTCAGGCTCATAACCTGAAGGCCGCAGGTTCAAATCCTGCCCCCGCAACCAGTTCAAGCGAACCAACCGATCCGACATACCCCGCCCCTCCGGCGGGGTTTGCTTTTTGCAGCATCTCCAGAAGCTTGCCGCGAAGCTCCACCCAGTGCCTCCGCGCTGCCGCGTCGTAGCGCACGACCAGCGCACCATGACCTCGCGCAACTCCTCCGCCGCCCGGCCCGCCCGCCTTCGTCCGACAGCGGCCCCGCGATCCGCAACCTTGATGGTCGCAGGACATCACGCAGGTGCTCGTTGCGGCTTCATATCCCTTTCTCGATTCGTGCCTTCCGCGGCGAACTGAGTTTCATTCCCGGCTGGTTCAGCCGTTCTTCCGAACCCGTCCAGGCATAGGCCAGCAGGCAGGGCGACAGGTCACCCGTCGTGATCCGGTGTTCGAGGCCCGGCCGGTTCAAGATCAGGGACCCGGGCGCATGAACCGCGGCGTCGTTCTCGGACCAGGCCCCCGCGACCGAGATGTAACTCTCCTCGATGTCCTTGTGGCTGTGCTGCGGATAGGTCGTGCTCGGCGCAAAGAGCACGAAGCCCAGGATCAGTCTCTCGGCACAGATCGGGCCTCGCGGACCGAGGATTTCGCAATAGGCATATTTGCGCGCGAGTGCCTTCGGAACCTTCTCGTAGCCGTATTCCCAGGTGAGCCTGCCTGCGACACGGGCCAGCGCCCTCGACATGCCCTGGACGGCACCCCTTTCTCCGAGATCGAGCGCGCGGCCGAGGTGGGCCGTGACCGGCTTCACCTCGGGGGGGCGATCATTGACCGCGGGGTTCGCTTCAACGATCAACGCCAAGGAATCCCGCACCCGCTTGCGGTGAGTGCGGATCGGGCGGCTCCCGCCGTCCGAACCCTGACGGTAGAGCGCATCGAACTCGTGGAGAAGGTAAAGCCAGTCAGGGCAGTCGTTCAGGCGCAGCTGTTCTACGCGTTCGGATAAGGAGTGCATACCGCGCTCTCTCGGCAGGTCAGGGGGTGACCGGAATGACGATGCGTCCGCGGACGGTCCCGTCAAGAAACTTCGGGGCGGTCTCGATGACCTCGGAGAAGGGCAGCTCGGTCGTCATCTCCTCGAGCTTTGCCGGATCGAGATCGCTGGCGAGCCGAGCCCAGGCCGCAAGCCGGTCGGCTTTCGGGCACATGACGCTGTCGACCCCGGCCAGGGTCACACCGCGCAGGATGAAGGGCGCCACCGACGCGGGCAGATCCATTCCCGCGGCAAGACCGCAGGCCGCGACGACGCCCCGGTATTTCATCATCGAGAGCATGTTCGCCAGCACCGTGCTGCCCGCAACATCAATGCCGCCGGCCCAACGCTCCTGCCCCAGCGGACGGACCTTGCCGATCAGTTCGCTGCGATCGATCACCGACGCGGCGCCCAGACCGCGCAGATACTCTGCCTCGGAGGCACGGCCGGTGACCGCAGCGACTTCGTAGCCCTTCGCGGCAAGAAGCGTCGTCGCAACGCTGCCGACACCGCCAGCGGCGCCGCTCACGACGATCTCGCCATTGCCGGGCATGACCCCGTGCCGCTCGAGCGCCAGAACGCAGAGCATGGCCGTATAGCCCGCCGTGCCGATCATCGCCGCCTGCCGCAAGTCAAGGGGCGCCGGCAGCGGAACCAGCCAGTCGCCGCGGACCCGTGCCCGTTCGGCCAGCCCGCCCCAGTGTTTTTCCCCCACGCCCCAACCATTCAGGATGACCCGATCGCCGGGCTTGAAATCGGCATGGCTGCTTTGTGCCACCGTGCCCGTGAAGTCGATGCCCGGCACCATGGGGAAGCGCCGCACGACCGGCGCCTTGCCGGTGATCGCCAGCGCGTCCTTGTAGTTCAAGGTCGAATAGGCGACGTCGACCAGAACGTCGCCCTCGGGCAGCTGGTCCTCGGCAAGCTCCGTCACCGAAACGGACTGCGTATCTTCGGATTTCTCTATCAGAACGGCTCTCACGGCCTTCTCCTTCGGTTATTCCTGTGTCCGGGTCACGAAATGGCGACCGAACGTCCGGGTGAAACTGTGCAGCGGGTCGGGGCGCAGCTCGAGCTTGGCGCGCAGGATCGCGCCCTCCCATCCGATCCAGAACGCCTCGGCAAGGGCGTCGGGGTCATGATTCGCGGACAGCTCTCCGCAGGCCTGCGCCTCCCGGAAGAGCTGCGCCGTGCGTCTCTGCCATGTCTCCAGAACCCCGATGAGCGCAGCGCGGAAGTCGTCGGGCAGCGCCCCCATCTCCTGGCCCAGGTTGCCGACGAGGCATCCGCGCCGGAAGCCGTGGCGGGCCATGCCCTCTTCGGCCATCCTGGTGAAGAGGCGCAGCCGTGCCAACGGCGCGAGGCTTCCATCGAGGAAAGCCTGATCCAGAAGCCTGGCGAAATAGGTGTCGTAAGCTTCGATGAGAGCCAGGCCGAAATCGGCCTTGTTGCGAAAGTAGTGATAGAAGCTCCCCTTGGGAACTCTTGCTGCCTTCAGGATCTCATCGACTCCGACCGAAGAATATCCCTTCTCGGTCAGATGTTCGAGGCCGGCGCGAATAAGGCTTTGATGAGCGAGGGACGCATCCGGAGCGCCACGCGGACGGCCGCGGCGGGGCTTCTGGGGAACCGATGGAGGGGTGTCTGTCAGGGGCATCCAGAAATAATAGACGGTATGGTCTATTAAATCAAGTGCGGCTGTGAAGCGCCTGCCTCTGCGGTGTAAGCTAAAGAAATATATAGATAATAAAGAAGCAGCGCGAGGTCGGGAAACACGCGGGTTCTGACTTGGTAGCGGTTCGCATGGTTGTGCTGACGGTGCCGATCGGCTCGGCCCTCGCCCGGTGGACAGAATGGGCCGCTCAGGGTCGGGTTTCCCTGTCAAAGGCAAACCTGGCAGAAGGCGCCCCAAGGATGGCAGCTGATCGATCCCGATCACCACCCATTCCCCGATGGATCCCGAGGGCCGGAAGCGACTGACGTGCCAGACTGGCTCGCCTTGCCGCCACCGAGACCTTCGAGCCCAGAGGCGCCCTTGGTTCTGACTTGCAGGATCGCCGGGCGACCCCTACTTTCACGCTATCCTGCAATCGGAACCGCCATCGCCATGGACCTGAACCTCGCTGCATTCGCCCCTTCGATCCCGCTGCGAGAAGGTCTGCTCCATGCCTGCCTCCGTTTCCGTCTCCGGCCTGTCCTGGTCCACGCCTGACGACGCGCCCCTTCTTGCCGACCTCAACCTGACTTTCGGCCCGGAGCGCACCGGCATCGTCGGACGCAATGGCGCCGGCAAGAGCACCCTCCTTCGCCTGATTTCGGGCGATCTCCCTCCCGCTTCGGGGCTGGTGCGCGTCACCGGCTCCATCGCGATGATGCGGCAGGAGGCGATGGAGCAGCCGGATGACATCATCGCCGATCTTTTCGGCGTGCGGCCCGCGCTCGATTTGCTCGACCGGGCGGAGGCAGGGCTTGCGGATGCCGATGACCTTGGCGATGCAGACTGGACCCTGCCCGCGCGGATGGAGGGGGCGCTCCTGCGCTGTGGTCTGTCGGTCGGGCCGAAGACACCGCTGGCAACGCTATCGGGCGGCCAGCGCAGCCGTGCCGCCCTCGCCGCCCTGATCCTTGCCGAGCCGGACTTTCTGTTGCTTGACGAACCGACGAACAATCTCGACCGGGACGGGCGCAAGGCGGTGATCGACCTCCTCCGCGGCTGGACAGGCGGGGCGATCGTCGCCAGCCATGATCGCGAGCTTCTGGATCGCAGCACTCGAGGCTGCGCTGGCTGCTTATGACGGGGCGGTTCTGGCGATCAGTTATGATGCGGCATTCCTTGGATCGCTCGCACCGGACAGAACGGTTGATCTTGCGGCGTGACCTCCTCGTCCGCGCTGCCGACCGCCACCCCGGCTGGCGGGACAAGGAGCGGCGACCGGGAGCAGACCTCGGTCGCTGCGGGCATCCCGAACGGACAGACCGCCAGAGCGGGCAGGGGAGACCCTTCGCAGGGGGCGGAAAAGGGCTGGCCGGCCGAGACCGAATGGAAATCCGCGGCCGGCGGCGATCTCGACCGGGCGGGAGTTCGCATGGTGGGGTAGGCTCGTCCCCGAGGGCCGCCCGCCGACACTGATCCCTCTTTCGGCGACGTGCTGCCGGATTTCGAAGGCGGGCGAGTGGGGGCGCCGAATGCCGGACCGGGCCCCGACCACGATCCGGCCCACCCGGCTCGGCTGCGCCCCCACGGGATCGGCCTAGGCCGGCACGGCCACCCTCTGACCGTCGGCCCGGTGCAGGACCTCCATCCTCACCGAATAGATCTGCTGAAGCCGCTCGGCCGTCATCAGCTCGTCGGGCGGGCCTTCGAGGACGACCTGCCCCTGCTTCAGCGCGACGATGTGATCGCAGAACTGCGCGGCCATGTTCACCTCGTGCAGCACCACGACCACGCTGCGCCCCTCCTCGCGGCACATGGTGCGGACGAGCCGCATCACCTCGACAGCGTGGGCGATATCGAGCGCCGAGATCGGCTCGTCCAGAAGCAGCGTCGAGGCCTGCTGCGCCACCATCATCGCAAGCCACACCCGCTGGCGCTCGCCGCCCGAAAGCGTGTCGACGAGCCGATCGGCAAAGCGCTCGACGCCGCATTCGGCCATCGCCCGCGCGACGACGGTCTCATCCTGCTGCCCGAACCGGCCGAGCGCGCCGTGCCAGGGATAGCGGCCGAGCTCCACCAGCTCGCGCACCAGCATCCCCTCGGCCGGGGGCGTGGTCTGGGGCAGAAAGGCGAGGCGGCGGGCATAGTCGCGGGCGCTCCATCCCGCCAGCGCGCGACCCTCGAAGGCGACGGCGCCCCTGGCCTCGATCTGGCGCGCCAGCACCTTCAGCAGCGTCGACTTGCCCGAGCCGTTGTGCCCGATCAGGCCCGTGACCCGACCCTGCGGCAGATCGAGGCTGATCCCTTCGAGAAGCCGCCGGCCGGGCACGTCGACGGAGAGATCGCGGATCGAGAAAAGGGTCATCGGTTGGCTCGCATCAGTAACCACAGAAGCCACGGCGCCCCGATGAGCGAGGCGAAGAGGCCGAGGGGAAGTTCGTAGGGAAAGCCCGCCACGCGCGCGCCGAAATCGGCCAGCAGCATGAGCAGGGCGCCGATCAGGGCCGCGCCGGTGACGTGATGGGCGGGGCGGGCCAGACCTGCGCGGCGCGCCATGTGCGGCGCCATGAGGCCCACGAAGCTGAGCGGGCCCACGAGCACGGTGGCCGCGCCGGTGGCGAGCCCCGCAAGAAGAATAAGCGCGACGCGGGCCCGCCGGAGCGGCAGGCCGAGGCCGCCCGCCACCCCGGGGCCGAGCGGCAGGATCGCGAGCCAGCGCGCCGTGGCGAGCGCCGCGGCCCAGAGCGTCAGCGCCACCGCGGCCAGAGCCAGCGCTCCGGGCATCAGCACCGCCGAGGACGAGCCGCTGAGCCAGGCCAGAACCGCCCAGGAGCGCGCGTCGCCCGAGGCCATCATCGCCGACAGCACCGCCGAGGCCAGCGCCGAGACCGCGATGCCGGCGAGGAGGATGCGCTCGGCCGGCATCTCGCGGCGCAGGAGATAGGCCGCGACCAGGGCCAGCGCGATCACGCCGCCCGCCATCGTTGCGGCGTGGAGCAGAGGTGCCGTCGGTGCCACGACGAGATAGATCGCGAGGGCATAGCCCAGAGCCGCGCCGCCCGAAACGCCCAGAACCTCGGGCGAGGCCAGCGGGTTGCCCGTCAGCCGCTGCAGAAGCGCGCCTGCGGTGGCCAGCGCCGCGCCGGCCGAAGCGGCCGCGATGAGCCGGGGCAGGCGCATCGGCAGGAAATCCGCAAAGCTCTGCGTGTCGAGGATGACCCAGCCGCCCGGAACGCGGCCGATCCAGACAAGGGCCAGGGAAACCGCGACGAGCGTTGCCGCGAGCGCGAGGAGCACCGGCCGCGGACGGGCGAGGCGGACTGCGGGACCCTCGGCCGCCTCGGTGCCGGGCGGGGTGGAGCCGCGCAGGCGTGGCAGGAGCCAAATCAGGAGCGGCCCGCCGATCAGCCCGGTGAGTGCGCCGGTCGGGAACATCTCGCCGCTTGCCCCCGCCACGGTGAGCACCACCCCGTCGCAGAGCGACAGGAGCAGCGCCCCGATCAGCGACGAGAGCAGGAGCCGCTCCGGGATGGTCCGGGCGCCCAGACTGCGCGCGAGGGCCGGCCCCGCGAGGCCCACGAAGCCGATCAGACCGAGCTCGGCCGAGACCGACCCGGCGAGGATCACCGCCACCGCGATGCCCGCCAGCCGGACCGCCGCCACCCGGAGCCCGAGGCTCGCGGCGCCCTCGGCCCCGAGCGAGAGCACGCGGAGCGGACGCGCCAGAAGCGCCGCGGCAAGGCCGCCTGACGCCAGCACCAGCGCCAGCGCCCGCACGCCCGACCAGTCCTGCTGCACCAGAGAACCGCCGTTCCAGATGACGAGCGACAGCAGATATTCGCCCTGCGCGAGGGTCAGGGCGGTGGCGATGGCGCTTGCCGTGAGGCTCACCAGCATGCCCACGATCACCATCGTGACCGGCGCGAAGGCCCGCCGCGCGCCGACCGCCAGAACCAGCGCCGCCGCCAGCGCCGCCCCGGCCATGGCCACCGGCCAGCGCCCGTCGACGAGCAGGGTGGGCGCGAAGATGGTGGAGAGGACGAGGGCCAGTTGCGCACCCGACGAGATCCCGAGCGTGGTGGGATCGGCCACCGGGTTGCGCAGCACGGTCTGCAGGAGCGCGCCCGACAGGCCGAGCGCCGCCCCGGCCAGAAGCGCTACGGTTCCGCGCGGCATCAGGCCGAAGGCCAGCAGGATCTGCTCGAGGCTCATCGCCTCGGCCCGGAAGGGCAGCGGCGGCCAGGAGCCGAGGGGCAGGAGGCCCACCGCAGCCCAGGCCCAGAGCGCGGCCGCGAGGAGGCCCACGCCCGCCAGCGCCAGCTGCGCGGGGCGGCTCACAGCCGCAGCTCCGCGGGCCGGGTGAGCGCTGCGCCGAGCATTCGGGCGAAGCGCAGCGCCGAGGGCAGGCCTCCGAAGGCATTGACCTCGGGCAGCTGATAGACCCGGCCGCCCCGCACCGCGGGCAGCGCCTGCCAGAGCTTCGACCGCGCGAGCCCCCGCCGCGCCTGCACCGGGATCTCGCCCACGATCACCACCCGCGCCTCGGGCAGGCGCGCAAGCTCCTCGATCTGCACCGGGGCGAGAAAGCTGAACCGCGTCTGCCCCTCCCAGCCGTTCGTGAGGCCGAGCCGCGTCGCCACCGATCCGAACAGGCTGTCGAAGCCGAAGGCGCGCAGGTGGCGGGCGTCGCCGATATTGACGAGGCAGATCGGCCGGTCCGCCATCGGGGCCAGATCCGCGGCCACGGCATCGAACCGGGCCTCGGCCGCTTCCTCGGCCCGCAAGGCCGCGCCCGGATCGTCGATGGCGCGGGCCAGATTGTGCAGCGCCGCGAAGGTCTTGGGCAGCGGCGGCTCGCCCCGGATGTAGAACGGCAGGTTCAGCACCGGGGCCAGCTGCGACAGGCGGGCCTCGTAGCGGGTGTAGTAGGGCGAGGTCAGGATGAGATCGGGGCGCACGAGCTGGAGCAGCTCGAAGTTCGGCGCGCCGCGCAGGCCCAGATCCACCACACCCTCCGGCACCGGCGGCTCGGGCGCGTCCTTGCGGAAGCGGATCAGCTCGCAGGCGGCCACCGGCATGTGCCCGAGCGCGATGGCCGTCTCGAGCATGGCCCAGTCGATGGCGGCAAGGCGCGGCGCGACCGGGGGAGCTGCCCGCAGGGACGAGGCCGCCGCCAGCGCGAGGCTGGCGGCGGCGAGGAAGCTCCGTCGGCTGAGGGCGCCGCCTCCTACCACTTGTAGCTGATCTTGGCCGAGATCGTCCGGCCCTCGCCGTAGTAGCAGCCGAAGGAGCCGCAGTTGGCGAGGTAGACCTCGTCGGACAGGTTGTTGAGGTTGATCGAGGCCTCCATGTTCTCGCGGCTGTAGCCCACGGCGAGGTCGAGCAGCGTCACGGAGTCGAGCGAATAGAGGTTGGCCAGATCGCCCTCGCGCTCGCCGATGTAGCGCAGGCCGCCGCCGAGGCTCACGCCGTTGTCGAAGGCCTTGTCGAGCCAGAGGCTCGCCAGATGGCGCGGCGCGTTGGGCATCTCGTTGCCGTCGTTGGCGCCGCTCGGATCGACCTGCTCGGTGTCGTTGTAGGCGTAGCTTGCGCGCAGGTTCAGCCCCGGTGCCAGCTCGCCCACCGCGCCGAGTTCAAGGCCGGAGGACTTGACCTCGCCGACCTGACGACGGCCCTCGGCCCCGCCGAGATTCACCGTCAGGTTCTCCTGCCGCAGATCGTAGATCGCCGCAGTGAAGAGCGCGTTGAAGCTGTCGGGCTGATATTTCACGCCCAGCTCCCATTGCTTGCCGGTCGTCGGCTCCAGCTGCTCGCCCGCGCCGTCCACGCCGATCTCCGGGTCGAAGGAGGTGGAGTAGTTGGCATAGACGAGCGCGCCGGGCGCGATCTCGTAGCCAAGGCCCGCGCGACCCGACAGCGCCTTGTCCGACTGGTCGATCTCGCCTTCGCCCGCGAAGTTCGTGTAGGTCGTGCCCTCCTGCTTCGACCAGTCGTGGCGCAGCGCGATCGACCCGCGCCAGCGCCCGGCGGTGATCTCGTCCTGCGCGTAGAGGCCGATCTGGGTCTGCGTCACGTCGGGCGTGCTGACATACCAGGGCGCGCCGGTGGGAACGCCGCCATAGATCGGGTTACGCCAGTCGAGGTTCGTGACGCCGCCGGTGGCGTTGTAGAACTCGGTGACGGTGTCGGCGTCGTATTTGCGCAGGTCGAGCCCGAAGAGCAGCTTGTGCTCCATGCCGCCGGTCAGCACCTCTCCGGCAAGCCGTGAATCGAGGCTCAGGCCGGTGGTGTTCTCGCGCTGATAGTTGGCGCCCCGGGTGATCCCGGTGCCGCTGGCGTCGATGCCGGTCACATAGTGGCCGGTATATTCCCAGTCGAACTTCTCGTAGCGGAAGCCCTGGCTGAAGGTCCAGCCGCTGTCGAACTCGTGGCTCAGCTCGTAGCCGATGTTGAAGATCTGGCGGTCATGGTCGTCCCAGCCCGGCTCGCCGGTGTAGAGCTCGCGCAGATACTTGTCGTTCCCCTGCCCGGTGAGCGCGAAGGGGATGCCCGGCGGCGAAGTCGGCGCGTCGTCGGTATAGGAGGAGATGATGTCGAGCGTGGTGCGGTCGGTGGGCTTCCAGCGGGCGGCGAGGCCCAGATACCCGCGTTCGAGGCCGATCTCCTCCACCTGGCTCTCGTAGTCCTTGGCGATCCCGGTCGCGCGGAACGAGAGCGTGTCGCTCACCGTGCGGTTCCAGTCGAAGAAGCTCTGGCGCGAGCCGTTGTCGTCGAGGCCCACGCCCAGTTCGCCGAAGTCGAAGCCCTGCGCGCGTTTCTGGACCTGGTTGATGATCCCGGCCGGCGAGCCCGCGCCATAGAGCGAGGAGTTGGGACCGTTCAGCACCTCGATCTGCTGGAGCGCGAAGGTCTCGTAGGCCGGGGCACCCATGTAGCGCAGCTGCCGCAGGCCGTTGACATATTGCGAGCCGCGCGCCTCGAAGCCGCGGATCGTGGGGCTGTCGAAGCGCGGATCGACGCCGTAGGGGTCGCCGAGCACGCCGGGGCTGTAGCGGAGCGCCTGCCCGAGGGTTTCCGCGCCCTGATCCTTGATCTGCTCTGCCGTCACGACCGAGACCGATTGGGTCGTCTCGGCCACGGGGGTGTCGGATTTGGTGGCGGACTGGTTGTAGTCGGCCTTGTAGCCATCGGCCTGGGTTGTGACGTCGGTGGTGGCCGTGACCACGATCGCGTCGAGCTCGATCGCCTCCTGGGCGAAGAGGGCGGCCGGGGCCAGAGCAATGGTGCTCGCGCCTGCGAGCAGCATCGACCGGTGTTTCGTCTTCATGGGAGCCTCGCAAGACAGAGAGCAAATACTCACTCGCTTGAGCAGATGCTCTGGCTTGCTGGGGGCTGGATACAACTTTTCCCACGAGAGTCCAGCCCGTGGGCCGCCGGCACAGCCCCGGTGCCGGGCCTGTGCTCCTCCGGCAACGGCCGTCAGGGCTGCCGTCGGCACAGGGGAGAAACCGGAGGCGCGCAGGGGAAGGGGGAGGCCACCCGGATGCACCCTCCGCGCCCCGCGGGACGGGTGGCTGGTTCCGCGGAGGAAAACCGTCTAGAAGCTGGCTTTCGCTTGTTCGATTGCTGTGAGGCCGCGTGACCCGTAAGCCCTTGACCCTGACCGGCAGCGCGCTGGCCGTCCTGCGTGCCCTTGTCGAACGGGGCCCCTCCACGCGTCCGCAGCTGGGACAGGATCTCGGCCTCTCGCGGCCCACCATGTCGGCCGCCATGGCCGAGCTGATGGAAGCGGGTCTGGTCGAGCCGATCGGATCGGTGCAGGGCGGGATGGGCCGCCGGGCCGTCGAGTATCGGGTGGCCACCCATGCCGGGCATGTGATCGCGGTGGATGCCGGATCGACCCATATCCGGCTACGGCTCTCGACGCTGGACCGCCGGCTACTGCATGCGAGCCTGCATCCGCTTCCGAACAGCCAGTATTCGCTGACGCCCCAGATCAGCAGCGTTGTGGCCGATGCCGTGGCCGAGGCGCTGGAGAAGACGGAAGCCGACTGGGGCCCGCTGCTGGCCATGGTCATTGCCATCCCGACGCGGGTCGTGGGCCCTGAAGGGGATACCGCCGCCACCGATCAGGAAGTGATCTTCACGAATTTCACGCCGCCGCCGCAGGTCGACTGCACGCTGGTGAACAACGTGAATTGCGCCGCAGTGGCGGAATATCACTATGGCGCGGCGCGCGGTCATCAGACCTTCGCCTTCCTGCAGGTGGGGGTGAAGATCGGCCTGGGGCTCATGCTGAACGGCCAGATCCTGCCCGGCGTCAATGGCGCGGCGGGCGAGATCGGGCATATCACCTTTCCCTTCGCGCCGGGCCTGACCCCGGTGCCCGGCGAGGCGGAGCGCTACATCGGCACCGAGGCCTTCATGGCCCGGGTCCGGGCCGACTGGCCCGAGAGCTCGGGCCGGCCGCCGGCCGATACCTACGAGCTTCTGGCCCGTGCCGGCGAGGGCGACGCGGCCGCCCTGCGCCATGTCGAGGGCCATGCGGCCGAGATCGGGGCCGTGATCGCGATCTGCGTCAGCGTGATCGATCCCGGCCTCGTGGTGCTGGGCGGCGGCTACGGGGCCTCGCCCCTGCTCAGGCCCAAGGTGGAGGAGGTCGTCCGCCACCTCGCCTTCCCGGCCGAGATCACCACCAGCACTCTCGCGGCCGAGGCGACGGTTCTCGGAGCCGAACGTCTGGCCGTGGACCGCGCCGTCTCTGTCCTGCTCGGCCTGCCTGCCTGAACCCTCCGCGCGCTGCTCCGCAAGAAAAGGCTTGCTTGCTCGACTTAGTTTGTTAGGCTGCCTAATAATAAGGGTCAGCCGGCGAACGCGCTGACGGGGTCACGACAGGAGAGATCAATGACCATGAGGACAACCGCCGCCAGCCTCCTTGCGCTGGCCCTCGCCACTGGCGGGACTGCGGCCGGCGCGCAGACCCTCGAATACTGGGTCTATTCCGATTTCGCGCAGGGTGAGGCGCTGGCGCTGCAGCAGGAGTTCATCAAGGAATTCCAGGAGTCTCATCCGGGCGTGACGGTGAACATCGTCGGCAAGGGCGATGACGATCTGACCGCCGGTCAGATCGCGGGGGCCGCCAGCGGCAACCTGCCCGACGTGTTCATGAACGCGGTCGGCGTGGGCGCGCAGCTGGTCGATGTCGGCGCTCTGGCGAACATCCACGACAAGTGGATGGCCATGCCCGAGGAGTTCCGCGCCCAGTTCAACAAGGGTGCGGTCGAGAATTGCGCGCCCCGCCCCGAAGAGATGTACTGCATTCCCTACACCGGCTATGGCACGCTGCTGTTCCGCAACCTGACGGTGCTGGAAGAGGCCGGGATCGACACTTCCGCCCCGCCCGCCGACTGGGCCGACTGGCTGGCGCAGATGGAGAAGGTGAAGGCCGCGGGCAAGTTCGCCATTCCCGATCAGGCGCTGGTCTTCAACTCGATCGCCGAGATGTATGGCGTGACGGGCGATGTCTCGACCTGGGGCATCGACTGGGAGAGCAAGACCACGCGGATCGACCCGGCGGTGATGACCTCGGTGCTGGAGAAGTTCGTGGCGATGCAGCCGCTGACCTCGGGCACCAGCCGCAACGATCAGGCCACGAAGGACCTGTTCGTCACCGATCAGCTGGCTTTCCACACCATCGGTCCGTGGGTGAACCCGACCTATGTCGAGGCGGTCGAGAACTCGGGGCTGAAGTACGATTTCGTGCTGATGCCCGGCGAGACCGCCGACAAGCACGGCGGTATCAAGAACTTCGAGATCGTGGGCGTCGCCCCGGGCGAAAACCTCGATCTGGCCTTCGAATTCGCGACCTACATCACCGCCAAGGAGCAGATGGCCCGCTGGGCCAAGCTGCTGTCGCGCTACAATTCGAACGATGCCGCGATGGCCGAGGCCGATGTGGCAGCCCTGCCGCTGGTCGCCCGGTCGGTTGCGGCGGTCGAGGTGACGATGGATGTGAGCCCGCCCTATCTGATCCAGCCGGTTCCTGCCTGCTACCAGTCGACGGTGGTCGATTATGTGTCCGCCACCGCCGACGGCGAGTTCACGCCCGAAGAGGGCGCGGCGGAGATGATCGCCGAGCTGAACGACTGCCTCGCCGGCTGACCCCGTCCGAACCGAGCCCCCTGCCGCCCCGGCGGCGGGGGGCGCCCGACGCCCCGCCTCGGGGCGGATGCTCCTTCATGGGGAAACGATGCGAGTCCTGCGCCACCACCTGCCCCACTTCCTGATGATCGCACCGTTCCTCGTGCTGTTCGGCGCCTTCTTCCTCTATCCCATCCTCAGTGGGCTCTATTACAGCTTCCACGACTGGAACGGCGTGCGCGAGCCGGTCTATGTCGGGCTGGAAAACTACACGAGGCTGCTCGGGTCGCGCGACTTCTCGCGCGCGATGTGGAACCTGTTCCAGTATATCGTCATCACGGTGCCGCTGGGGCTGACGGTCGCCTTCTGCCTTGCGCTGCTGGTCGACAGCTTCACCGGGCGCTGGGCCAACTTCTTCCGCAACGCCTATTTCCTGCCGGTGGTGCTGCCTGCCTTTCTGGCGGCGACGATCTGGCGCTGGATCTACGCGCCGAACTTCGGCCTCCTGAACATGATGCTGGGCTGGGTCGGGGCAGAACCCGTCAGCTTCCTCAATGACACGAGCACCATGCTCTATGCGCTGATCGCGGTGGATGTGTGGGTTTCGGCCGGCTTCAACATGGTCATCATCCTGGCCGGGCTGAAGAACATCCCCGCCGATCTCTACGAGGCCGCGCGGCTCGACGGCGCCAGCAAGCTGCAGCAGGTCATCCACATCACCCTTCCGATGCTGGCGCCGGTGCTGTTCTTCGTGCTGACCTATGCCGTCATCTCGGCCATGCAGGTCTTCGACACGCCCTGGCTGCTGACCGGCTCCTCCTTCTCGGAATATGGCGGACGTCGCGGGGCGCTGCTCTTCCCGGTCATGGACATGATGGGACGCGCCTTCGGCGGCGTGCAGTTCGGCCTCGCCTCGGCCTACGGCTTCCTGCTGACCATCGCCATCATCGCCGTCACCGCCCTTCTCTTCGCGGTCCGCACATGGAGCAATCGTCGATGACCTCTGCAGCCGCCGCGCGGATTTCGGTCTGGACCGTCCTGAAATGGGCCATAGCCATCGCGATCGCCGTGATCACCATCTTTCCGATCTGGTGGATGATCAACGTGGTCTTCTCGCTGCCGGGCGAGCCGGTCGCCATCAACCCCCGGCTCTGGCCCACTTCGCTGTCGGCCGGGCTCGAGAAGATCGAGATGATCTTCACCCAGACGGGCTACCTGCGCGCCTACGGCATCTCGCTGGCCTATGCGCTGCTCACGATCCTCGGCGTCCTCTTCATAGGCTCGCTCGCGGCCTTCGAATTCGCCCTGTTCGACTTTCCGGCCAAGGGCCCGATCTTCGGCATCGTGATGCTGTCGCTGATGGTCCCCACGGCGGTGACCATCATCCCCACCTATCTGCTGACCTCGAACCTCGGCTGGCTGAACTCGCTGCAGGGGCTGGTCGTCCCCGGTCTCGCCTCGGCCTTCGGCCTGTTCATGCTGGTGCAGTTCATGCGCGCCATTCCGAAGGACATGATCGAGGCCGCGCGTCTGGATGGGGCCGGGCATTTCCAGATCTACTGGCATGTCGCGCTGCCGCTCTGCCGCAACGCGCTGGTCACGCTGGCCATCCTGACCTTCATGCAGACCTGGGGCAATTACATGTGGCCGCTGATCGTGACCACCTCGCCCGAGATGTACACGGTCGGGCAGGTCGTGGGCATGTTCAACGCCCCCCTCTCGCACCAGACGGTCGATGTCGTGATGACCGCCAACCTTCTCGCCGCCGTGCCGCCGCTGCTGTTCTTCCTCATCTTCCAGCGGAAGATCGTCGAGGGGATCGCGATGTCGGGCACCAAGGGCTGACCCGGAGCTAGACGAACCCATGGCCTTTCTAGAAATCAGATCCCTCTGCAAGAGCTTCGAGTCCTATCCCGTCCTCAAGGATATCGACCTGTCGATCGAGAAGGGAGAGTTCGTGGTCTTCGTGGGCCCCTCGGGCTGCGGGAAATCCACGCTGCTGCGCATGATCACCGGGCTCGAGACGCCCACCTCCGGCACCATCGCCATCGAGGACGAGGTCATCAACGACGTCGATCCCGCCCGGCGCGGCACGGCGATGGTGTTCCAGTCCTATGCGCTCTACCCGCATATGACGGTGTTCCAGAACATCTCCTTCGGTCTGCGCATGTCGCGCAAGCCCAAGGCCCTGATCCGCGAGCGGGTCGAGAAGGCCGCGGCCATCCTGCGGCTGGACAAGCTGCTCGACCGCAAGCCCGCCCAGCTGTCGGGCGGCCAGAAGCAGCGCGTCGCCATCGGGCGGGCCATCGTGCGCGAGCCGCGGGTCTTCCTGTTCGACGAGCCGCTCTCCAATCTGGATGCCGAGCTGCGCGTGCAGATGCGGGCCGAGCTTCTGGAACTGCACGAGCGCCTCGGCACGACGATGATCTATGTGACCCACGATCAGGTCGAGGCGATGACGCTGGCCGACAAGATGGTGGTGATGAGCGGCGGCAGGATCCAGCAATACGGCCGCCCGCTGGACCTCTATGACGATCCCGACAACAGGTTCGTGGCGGGGTTCGTGGGGTCGCCCAAGATGAACTTCCTGTCCGCCACCGTCACCTCGGCCGGCGCGGACGGGCTGCGGGCCGATCTGGCGGCGGGCGGGGCGGCGGCGCTGCCCTTGATCGAATCCCTCGCGCCGGGCGCCCGGATCGACATCGGAATCAGGCCCGAACAGCTCTCCGTGGTCCCGGCCGGCCAGGCACCGTCTGCCGATGCGGTCTCGGTCGCGGGTCGGGTCGCGCTGATCGAGGATCTGGGCGCGGAATCCTATCTGCATCTGCATCTGGCCGATGACAGCCGCATCGGCGTGCGGACGGCGCGTCACGCCGCACATCTGGGCGAAGAGGTGCGGGTTGCCGCCCCCGCCTCGGGCGTCCTCGTCTTCGACGAGGCCGGCGCGCGCCTGCGGGGCCGGGCATGAGCCTGACCGCATATTCCGAGGCGGGCGCTCCGGTGGTGGGCGTCGACATCGGCGGCACCAAGACCGAGATCCGTCTGGCGCGCCGGGACGGGACCCGGCTGGTCAAGCTGCGCGAGACGGTTCTGCCCAGCCGCAGCTGGCGCGGGGCCGGCGTGGCCGAGGATGCCGCGAACCTGCTTGCGCAGGTGCATCTTCTGATCGGGGACGAGCCGATCGCGGCGCTCGGTGTGGGCGCGCACGGCTGCGACGACGATGGCGAATGCGAGGCCCTGGCCGCGGCCCTGCGGGCGCGCAGCCCCCTGCCGCTCAGGGTGGTGAACGATGCCGAACTGATGCCGCTGGCCATGGGCCGGGTGGGTCAGATCGGGCTGGTGGCGGGCACGGGCTCCATCGCCGTCTGCCGCGATGCCGAGGGGCGCATGATCTCGGCCGGCGGCTGGGGCTGGCTGATCGGCGACGACGGCAGCGCCGCGGGCCTCGTGCGCGAGGCGGCCCGCGCGGTGGCCGTGGCGCTCGATGCCGGCGCCACGACGGAGGATCCGCTGATCCGCCTGATGTATGCCTCGCTGGGCCAGCCCGACCTGCCGCGCCTCGGCAGCACGCTGGCAAGCCTCGGCTCGGCGGCGGCGATCGGCGCCCATGCCCCTGCGGTCTTCGATGCCTGCGACGAGGGTTCCCCCCTGGCCGCCGCCGTCATCCGGGCGGGGGCCGAGGCGCTGGCGGAGCTGGTCATGAACCTGCAGGTGCGGGGCAGCACCGCCTCGCATGTGGTGGCCGGCGGCAGCGTGATCGTCTCGCAGCCGCCGCTCTGGCGGGCCTTCGCCGCCGCCGTCGCGCAGCGGTCGGAGGGGCAGATCACCCCGCATCTCTTCAACGGTCATCCGGTCGAGGGCGCCTGCCGCCTCGCCGCCGATCTGGTGACGCCCGCCCTTTCCTGAGACATCGACAGCAGAGGAACTCACCCATGAGTTACAGATCCACCATCGCCCGCCAGCCCGAGGCGCTGGCCGACACCCATGCCACCGTTCTGGACCAGCTCGGCGCGGCAGACCTCTCGGGCCTGCTGCGCCCGGTGATCGGCGTGACCGGCATCGGGGCGAGCTTTGCCGCCGCCGTCGTCGGGGCGGCCGAACTTCAGGCGCGGGGCCAGCGCGGTGTCGCGATCCGGGCCTGCGATCTGGCCGCGGGCCACGATCTGGCCGATACGCTGGTGGGCCTCTCTGCCGGCGGCCGCAGCATCGAGACGGTGACGGCCTTCCAGAAGCTGCCCTCGGCCAAGCGCATCGGCATCAGCCAGGACGGGGCGGGGCCGTTGGCGGGCGTGTCCGACTTTCACCTGACCATCCGGCAGGGCACGGATGCGACGCCCTCCAGCGTCGGCTATACGGCGACGCTCCTCGGCATGGGGATGCTGTTCGACCGTCTGCGCGGCTCCGACGGCACCGGCTTTGCCGATCTGCCCGCCGTGGTCGAAGAGGTGCTCTCCCAAGCCGCGGACAAGATGGCGCGCATCGGCACGCAGTTCGCCGACCGCCGGGCGATCGATTGCGTCGGTGCCGGCGCGGCGCTCGGCACGGCCGACGGAGCCTCGCTGCTGATCCGCGAGGCGGCCCGGCTGCCCGCCTCGGCCTACGACACCCGGCATTACCTGCACGGGCCGCTGGAGGCCATGGATGCCACGACCGGCGTCCTGATCATCGGCGACGGCCGCGAGGTGGAGCTGGCCCGGCAGGTGGAGCGGATCGGCTGCCCGGTCGTCCTCGTGACCACCGACAGGTCGGTGCAGGATGGCGATGGCCTGACCGTGATCCATGTGCCGCGCCGCGACAATCTCATCGCGCAGGGCATCGTCGATATTCTTGCCCCGCAACTGATCGCTGCGCAATTGTCCGATGCGGCGGGGCTGACGGATGTGAAATTCCGCTACCGCATGCAGGACACCAAGGTGAAGACCGACGCGGCGGCCTGAGCCGCTTCTCTCCCCGGCGGAACCACCGCCGGGGCCTTTCAGACAGGACCGATCATGACCATCATCGACGACTTCCGCTCGGACACCGTGACCCGCCCCGGCCCGGAGATGCGGGCCGCGATGGCTGCGGCCGATGTGGGCGATGCGGTCTATGACGATTGCCCCACCACCCTGCGGCTCGAGGCGGTGGCGGCGGAGCGGCTGGGCAAGGAGGCCTCCCTGTTCTTCCCGTCGGGCACCCAGTCCAACCTCGCCGCGATCATGGCGCATTGCGAGCGGGGCGACGAGTTTCTGGTCGGCCAGCAGGCCCACGCCTACCGCCACGAGGGCGGCGGGGCGGCGGTGCTGGGCTCGGTCCAGCCGCAACCCCTGCCCAATGGCCCCGATGGCTGTATCCCGCTCGATGCGATCCGCGAGGCGATCAAGCCCGACGATTTCCACTTCGCCCGCACCCGGCTTCTCGCGCTGGAAAACACCTTCAACGGCCGGGTGCTGGACCCGGCCTATGTGCAGGCGGCGACGGCGCTCGCGCGGGACCACGGGCTCGCCGCCCATCTCGATGGCGCGCGGCTGATGAATGCCGCCGTGGCGAGCGGCCAGGCCGCGGCCACGCTCGCCGCCCCGTTCGACACGGTGTCGCTCTGTCTCTCCAAGGGGCTCGGCGCGCCGGTCGGATCGGTTCTGGCCGGTCCGCGCCCGGTGATCGAGCGCGCGCGCCGGATCCGCAAGATGCTGGGCGGTGGGATGCGGCAGACCGGCGTTCTGGCCGCCGCGGCCCTCCATGCGCTGGAACGGAATGTCGACCGGCTGGCCGAGGATCACGCCCGCGCGGCGCGGCTGGCCGAGGTTCTGTCCCGCTTTCCTGCGCTGGGCTCCGGGCCCGCGCAGACCAACATGGTCTTCATGGCGCCGGACGGGATCGATGTCGCGTCCTTCAAGGCCTTCCTGTCGGCACGCGGCATTGCGATGGGCGGCGGCTACGGCGTCTTGCGCTGGGTCACGCATCTCGATCTGGACGACGCGGCTCTCACGCGCGTCGCCGAGGCCTGCGAAGCCTTCTTCGCCGGAGAGTGATCCGGCAGTCGCCCGGGCCAGCCCCGGACTCGCGCCAAATCCGCGTGCCCCGGTGTCGACGGTCGATCCGTCGGAGCGCCGAGGACGTCGCGTGGGTGTGTTTCGTCTCCCATGCAGGGCGACGCGCCAGCCTAAGGCCGTGAGGCCCGCCGGTCCCGCCCATGGCTGCGGTGCTGCCGAAGGCTCAGGCGCCGGGGCGGATCGGTGCGTAATGGATCTCGCCGCGGGGCAGGCGCAGGCTGCGCTCGGCGGTCTCGTCGGTGACCAGATGGCCGATCTCGTCGAGGCGGCAGATCGAGACCCGGCTCTCGGTGCCGATCTTCTCGGAGTGGCACAGCATGATGCAGTCGCGCGACCGCCGCATCATGGCGCGGGCGACCTCGGCCTCGTGCAGCGCGTAATCGGTGGCGCCGCGGTCGGCGTGAAGGCCCACCGGCGAGATCACCGCATAATCGGCGAGAAAGCGGTCGATCTCCGACAGGGTCATCTCGCCGTAGGTGGCGGGCACATCCGCATGGGGGCGGCCGCCCAGAAGCAGCGTGTCGCAGGTCTGGGCAGGGCCGGCGAGCCGGGCGATCTCGATCGAATTGGTGATGATCCGGAAGTCTCCCACCCGCGCGAGCGCCCGGGCGAAGGCACAGGTGGTGGTGCCCGCGTCGATGAAGACGGTCGAGCCGCGCGGGATCAGCGTGGCGGCCAGCGCGCCGATGGCCGCCTTCTTGCCGGCATGGGCGACGAGCCGTTCCGAGAAGGCGGGCTCGGGGGCGATGTCGCGCTCGACCGCAGTGGCGCCGCCATGGACGCGCACCAGAACGCCCTCCTGCTCCATATCGAGAAGATCGCGGCGCACGGTCTCGCGCGAGACATCGAACATCCGCGCCAGCTGGTTGGTGAAGACACGCCGCTCGACGGCCAGAAGCTCCAGAACCTTGGCATGTCTTTCGTAGGACTGCATCTGCGGCGGCCTCTCGTTACCTGCGACGGACCCTAGCAGGCTCCACCGGATTCGCCACGCGAATGTGGGAATTTTGTGGCATTCGGGACGCGATGTCGCGGAATCTGGCGAAATGCATGCGCATCGGCTGCGCGCCTACCGGCCAAACCAGCTCATTCCCCAGGCTTTTTGCGAATTATGAGGGTTTGTGTGCGTTTTTCTTGACATAGGCCAAGCTGCTTGTGGAAGCTGGGGGCAGATCAGGGCGAAATGCAAGACCGAGGTTGGCACTTATGAGCGAATTGGGCGATGCGTTGCGTTTCGCGAATGACACGGCAGACGAGGCGCGCCGCATTGCGCTGAAGCATTTCCGTCAGGCGCTCGATGTCGAGAGCAAGGCCGACGACAGCCCCGTCACGCTGGCCGACCGCGCGGTCGAGGCGCTGATCCGCGACCGGATCATGGCGGCCTTTCCCGACCATGGCATCTTCGGCGAGGAAGAGGCGCCGCTCCGGCCCGACAGCGACCATCTCTGGGTCGTCGATCCGATCGACGGCACCAAGAGCTATGTGACCGGCAACCCGCTCTTCGGGGGTCTGATGGCCCTGCTGAAGGACGGGGCGCCCTGCCTCGGGCAGATCGACATGCCCGCTCTGGGCGAACGCTGGAGCGGGATCGAGGGGCAGGCCACCACCTTCAACGGCCGTCCCTGCCGCACCAGCGACTGCCGGGACCCGGCCGAGGCCTTCGCCTATACGACCGATCCCATGCTGTTCACGGGCGCCGATGCCCAGGTGCTCGAGATGCTGCGCCGGTCGGTGCGGATGCTGCGCTTCGGCGGCGATTGCTATGCCTATGCGCTGCTGGCCTCGGGGCACTGCGATCTGGTGCTGGAGACCGGGTTGCAGCCCTACGACTACCTGCCGCTGGTGCAGGTCATCCGCGGGGCGGGCGGCGTCATCACCGACTGGCAGGGGCAGGCGCTCGGCGTGGGCTCCGCAGGCGAGGTGCTGGCAGCGGCCACGCCCGAACTGCACCGCGCGATGCTGGACAGGATCGAGAGGCTGCGGGCCGGCCAGGCGGCCTGAAGGCAGCGATCCCGGATCAACCGGGGCCTGCCGTCATCACGACGAACGACAGACCAACAAGGAGTGCACGACATGGACAGACGGAGTTTCCTTCGATACGGCGCACTGGCGGGCACGGCCCTCGGGGCGGCGCGCATCAACCCCGACTTCTTCTTCAGCTCCGCCTTCGCGCAGGAGTCCCGCCCGCTGGTGTTCCTCTCGGCCGAGAACATCACCGGCAACTGGGACCCGACCGCGCATACGACGCTGTCGCAGACCAATATCGAGGGCTTCGTCATGGGTTATCTGACCCGGGCCCCGATGCGCCCGGAAGAGCCCGACAAGGTGGTCTATGAACTCGCGACCGAGATCACCGAGCTCGACGCCCACCGGCTGCAGATCAAGCTGCGCGACGGTGTCACCTTCCACGACGGCAAGCCCTTCACCGCCGAGGATGTGAAGGCGACCTTCGAGTACGGCGCCAAGCTCGACCGCCCGAAACAGGTCTATCCGGGCGGCCCGGAGACCTTCTCCGTCGAGACGCCCGACGATCATACCGTGATCGTCGACACGTCGAAGGGCGGCTACGGCGCCTCGCTCTTCATCTTCCTGGCCTCCTACCTGCCGATCCTGTCGGCCAAGGACGTGGCCGAAGGCCCCAAAGGCCCGCTGTCGCAGCGGCTGAACGGCACCGGCCCCTTCCGCTTCGTCGAGCAGCGCGGCAACGACACGGTGATGGAAGCCTACGATGGCTATTTCCGCGGCGCGCCGAAGGTCACCGGCGTCACCTTCTCGTTCGTGGGCGATGCGACGACGCGCATGCTGTCGCTGATGAACGGGCAGGCCGATGTGATCGAACGGCTGGAGCCCGAGCAGGTGGAAACCCTGCAGGCGCGCGATGACATCAAGATCTCGCGGCTGGTCTCGGTCGAGAACAAGTATCTGTGGTTCCGCTGCTCGAAGCCGCCCTTCGACGACTGGCGCGTGCGCAAGGCCGCCTGCCATGCCATCGATCGCAGCATGATCATGGAGATCATGGGGTCGGCGGGCGAGGCCTCGTCGAACTTCGTCTCGCCGATCAAGTTCGGCTATATCGATCTGGAGAACTACCCCGAATACAATCCCGAGGAATGCCAGCGCCTGCTGGCCGAAGCGGGCTACCCGAACGGCGAGGGCCTGCCCGAGCTGGAATATATCACCTCGACCGGCTTCTATCCCAAGACCAAGGAATATGGCGAGCTGATCGCGGCGCTTCTGCAGGAGCAGGGCTTCCCGGTCACGCTGAACGTGATGGAGGTCGCGGCCTGGAATGAGCGGCTCTACGACCGGCCGGGCGGCGGCCCGGGCCATATGGTCGATTGCGGCTGGTCCACCGGGTCTCCCGAGCCCGATCTGGTCCTGCGCACCCACTTCCACTCCACCGCCAAGCGGATCTGCGGCATCGTCGATCCCGAGATCGACGCCGCCCTCGATGCGGAGCGTGACGCGCCCTCGCTCGAGGCGCGCAAGGAGAGCCTGCAGACCAACCTGATGCCGATGCTGGCCGACAAGGCGCCGGCGCTGAGCCTCTTCACCTCGGTCCTGATCCACGGGATGCGAGCCAATGTGGAGGGACTGTTCATCTACCCGGATGGCCAGTCGGACGCCTCGCAGACGACGCTCGGCTGATCGGCCGGCCGGAGCCCCCCTGACGTCTCCGGGGGCTCCGGCCATCTACGGAACTGCCACGCATCCGGGAGCTTGCCGATGTTCATCCTACGATTCCTCGCGCGGCGACTGGGGCAGGGCGCGATCATCATCTTTCTGGTCTCTGCCCTGATCTTCACCCTGCTGCGCGTCGTTCCGGGCGATCCGGTTCGGCTGATGGTGGGAGGCATGGCCCCCGACACGCTGGTCGAGGAGATCGCGGCCGAAATGGGGTTGCGCGATCCGATCTATGTCCAGTTCGGCCGCTACATGGGCAAGGTGCTGCAGGGCGATCTGGGAGAGTCCTTCGTGCGGCCGGCCAGCGGTGCGGCCGTGGGCGGGGCGAGTTTCGACGACGCCACCCGCGGCGAGCGGGCCAAGGTGCTGGACCTGATCGCCGAAACCGCGCCGATGACGCTTCAGCTCGCGGTGCTGGCCATGGTGTTCGCGCTGATGGTAGGAGTGCCCATCGGCGTCTGGGGCGGGCTCTATCCAGGGCGGCTGCCCGACCGGCTGGCGCTCTATACTTCGTCGCTCTTCGTGAGCCTGCCCAACTTCTGGCTCGGAATCGTTCTGGCGCTGCTTCTGTCGGTGAAGCTGAACCTGCTGCCCGCCATCGGCTATCGCGGCTTTTCCTACACGATCCTGCCCGCGCTGGTGCTGGCGGTCGAGATCGCGCCCTTCATCATCCGCACCCTGACCGTCTCGGTCGCGGGCGTGATGGGCCAGACCTTCATCGACATCGCCCGGGTGCGAGGGCTGTCGCGCAACCAGATCGTCTTCCGCCACGCGCTGAAGAACTCGGCGGTGCCGCTGCTGAACCTGCTGGGCGTGCAGTTCTCGATGCTTCTGGGCGGCGTTCTCGTGATCGAGTTCATCTTCGACTATCCCGGCCTCGGCCTCCTGACCATCAATGCCGTGATGCAGCGCGACTTCCCGCTGATCCAGGGCATCGCCATCGTCACTGCCGCCGTCTTCGTCCTGATCAACATCGCCGTGGACCTTCTGGCCACCGCCATCGATCCGAGGCTCGATTACTGATGACCAGCACCGACCTGCCCCTCGCCATGGCCGTCCCCGCGACCGGGCGCCGCGTTTCCACCCGGATCTGGCAGACCGCCTTCGCCTCGGTCGAGTTCAGGATCGGGCTTGCCGTCTTCGTGCTGCTGCTGGCCGCGGCGCTGCTCTATCCGGAACTGAGCGGCATCGACCCGTCCAAGATGAACATCCGGGCCAAGCTGACCCCGCCCATCTTCATGGGCGAGGGCTGGAGCTGGGCGCATCCTCTGGGCACCGACCAGCTCGGCCGCGACATGCTGGCGCGCGCGCTGGTGGGGTTGCGCTATTCGCTGCTGATCGGGGTCTCGACCACGGTGCTCATGCTGCTCGCCGGCGCGATGATCGGCCTCTTCTCGGGCTATTTCGGCGGGCGCACCGATACCGTGCTGATGCGGCTGACCGATGCGCAGCTGTCGATCCCGATGATCATTCTCGCCATCACCATCCTCGGCGTGTCGCGGCCCACGATCCCTTCGATCATCCTCGTCCTCGGACTGGCGGGCTGGCCGGTCTATGCCCGGGTGATGCGCTCGACCGTGATGTCGGAGCGCAGGAAAGAATATGTGCGCGGCGCCATGGTGCTGGGGGCGACCGACCTGCGGATCATGTTCACCCTGCTTCTGCCGCTGGTGCTGCCGCCGATGGCCTTCGTGGCCGTGCTGGACATCGCGCGGATGATGATCTTCGAAAGCGTGCTGGGCTTTCTCGGCCTCGGCGTGCAGCCGCCCACGCCCACCTTCGGCAACGTCATCGCCGACGGGCGCAAGTATCTGATGAACGCCTGGTGGATCGCCACCATGCCCGGCGTCTTCCTGGTGCTGACCCTCACCAGCATCAACCTGATGGGGGCCGCGCTCGAACGCGCCCGGAACTCGATCTACGGAGGGGCGTGAGATGGCCTTGGACATGGGCGCGGCCCCCGAGACCCTGCTGAGCGTGCGCGGCCTGAGCGTCGCGGCCGGCGACAGGCCGATCCTGACCGACATCTCCTTCGATCTGGCGCCGCGCTCGATCCTGTCGGTGATCGGCGCCACCGGATCGGGCAAGACCGTGCTGGCCCGCGCGCTGGCCAGCTGGCTGTCGCCGCCGCTGCGGGTGACGGGCGGCAGGATCCTGTTCCGCGGTCGCGACCTCGTGGCCGATCCGGCCCATGCCCGCAGCCTCGCCGGGCGCGAGATCGCCTATGTCGGCGGCAACCCGGCCGGTGCGCTCGATCCCACCATGACGGTGGGGGCGCAGCTGGTGGAGAAGCTCCGCGCCGTTCGGCCCGACATGTCCGCCGACGAGGCGCGGAAAAAGGCGATCCGGCTGCTCGAGGCCGTGCATATCCCCTCGGCGCAGCGGCGCTTCCACGAATATCCGTTCCAGTATTCCGGCGGCATGATGCAGCGGGCGATGATCGTCGACGCGCTGATCTCGGATCCGGCGCTGCTGATCGCCGACAACATCACCCAGCCGCTGGATGTGACCGTCGCCGCGCAGATCCTCAAGCTGATGCGCGAGCTGAATGCGCAGTTCTCGACGGCGATCCTCTTCATCTGCTCGTCGCTGCCCGTGGCCTGCGACGCCTCGGACGAGGTGATGGTGCTGCACGAGGGCCGGGTGGTCGAACGCCAGACCCCCGCCGCGCTGGTGGCAAGCCCCGGGCACACCTACACGCGGGAACTCATCGCGGAACTTCCCACGCTCTGGCAGGGCGGCGAGAACAGCGCGAGCCGGCCCACCGACCGGGAGCGGCGCGCGATCATGTCGGTCCGGGGGCTGGCCAAGGCCTACGAGGTCCGCGCGCGCGGTCAGGCCGGCATTTCGCGGGTGCAGGCGGTGCGCAATGTCGATTTCGACGTCTTTCCGGGCGACAATTTCGGCGTGGTGGGCGAATCCGGCTGCGGAAAATCCTCGCTGATGCGGCTTCTGACCGGGCTGGAGCGGCCGGATGCGGGCTCGGTCTTCTTCGAGGGCGAGAATGTGGGGGCCGCCAGTCCCAAGCGCCTGCGCGAGCTGCGCCGCAGGTTCCAGCTGGTGCTGCAGGATCCCTACGGCTGCCTGCCGCCGCAGTCGCCCATCGGGGCGATCCTCGAGGAGCCGCTGAAGATCCACCGGATCGGCAACGCGGCCGAGCGGCGCGACCGCGCGCGGGCGGTGATGGCCGAGGTGGGGCTGGATGACGGTCTCTACCGCTCGCTGCCCACCGGGCTTTCGGCCGGCCAGCGCCAGCGGCTGAATGTGGCCCGGGCGATGATCCTCGAGCCGCGGCTGCTCATCATGGACGAGACGCTCTCGGCGCTCGACCAGACCGAACAGGGCAAGCTCCTGGATCTGTTCGACAAGCTGCAGGCCCAGCACGGCTTCACCTACATCTTCATCTCGCATGACCTCACCATGGTGCGGCGGGTCTGCTCGCGGATCGCGGTGATGTATCTCGGCGAGACGGTGGAGGTCGCGCCCAACGAGCGGCTGTTCTTCGATCCGGGCCACCCCTACAGCCGCGCGCTTCTGTCGGCAGCCCCCACGCTCGAGGAGCGCCGGTACAGGCCGGAGGACTGCCTGCTCGAGGGCGAACCGCCGAGCCCCATCGACCTGCCCCCGGGTTGTGCCTTCGCCAGCCGCTGCCCGCACGCCTTCGACCGCTGCCGGATCGAGAATCCGGCGCTACGCGCGCGGGGCGGTCATGCGCTGGCCGCCTGCTTCCTGAACCCCGAGCCCGACATCGGCCTGCACGAGACTGTCACGGAGACGCCCCATGTCTGAGACCCAGAGCCTTTCCCGCATCGACGCGGATCTTCTGAACGCGCTTATGGAGAAAGTGTCCGAGTTCGGCTCGACCGGCGACGGCGGCATCGACCGCCCGGCGCTGACCGACGCCCACCGGGACGCGCGCGACTGGTTCCGGTCCGAACTCGAGGCGCGCGGCTATACCGTGCTCGTCGACGAGATCGGCAATCTCTTCGGGCGGATCGATCTGGCGGGGCCCGGGGCGCCGCTGGTGATGATCGGCTCGCATCTCGACAGCCAGCCCCGGGGCGGGCGGTTCGACGGCGCCTATGGGGTGATCGCCGCGCTCGCCGCCATCGAGACCTTCCGCCGCGACGGCGGCACGCCGCGCTGCAACTATGTCATCGCCGACTGGATGAACGAGGAGGGGGCGCGGTTCCAGCCGAGCCTCCTCGGCTCGTCGGTCTTCGCGGGCCTCATCGAGCTCGACTGGGCGCTGGGGCGGCGCGACCGTGACGGGCGGAGCGTGGGCGAGGAACTGGTCCGCACCGGCTACAAGGGCACCGACGCGGCGCCGCGCCCGGATCTCTATCTCGAACTCCATATCGAGGGCGACGCCAAGATGGAGACGGCGGGCGCCCGGATCGCCCCGTTCCTGCGGCACTGGGGCGCGCTGAAGGTCCGGATCGAGGTCACGGGCGAGCAGAACCATACCGGCCCCACGCCGATGGAAGACCGCAAGGATGCGGTTCTGGGCGCGGCCTATATCATCGCCGAGGTGCGGCGGCTGGCGGATGTGGCCGAGGATACGCTCTTCACCTCGGTGGCGCGGGTCGACATCTCGCCCAATTCGCCCAACATCGTCCCGGGCAAGGCGGTCCTGTTCTGCGAGCTCCGCGCGCCCGAACCGGCGATGCTCGACTGGTCGGAGGCAAGCCTCCGCGCGGCCCTGCCGGAGCTTGCCGCCAAGGCCGCCACCCGTGCCGAGATCGTCTCGATCGACCGCCGACCGGCCGGGAAGTTCGACCCGCGCCTCGCCCGGCTGACCGAACGCGTGGCAGACGACTTCGGCCTGCCCCGGATGCAGCTCGACACGATCGGCGGCCATGACGCGGTGGCGCTGAACGCGATCCTGCCGAGCATCGTCTTCGCCGTGCCGTCGGTCGGTGGCGTGATCCACCGCAACGACGAATATACCAGCCCCGAGGATCTGGCGGCGGGCGGCGACGTGCTGACCGACATGGTCCGCCGCATCGACCGCGCGGGCGCCGATCTCGACCTCGCGCTCGGGGCGAATGCATGACGGGGGCGCTGGTCAGCAGCGAGATGATGGCCCGCGCCGCTGCGGCCGCAGGGCTGTCGGACGAGGCCGCCCGCCCGGGGCCCGCGCCTCTGGCCTCGCCCAGCTATCTGGCCCTCGAAAGCGCCTCGATCCTGACCGACGGGGGCGTCTTTCTCAAGGTCATGCATCCCGAGATGCGGCAGGACTTCGACCTCGGGGCCGCCATGGCGCTGGCCCGGCAGGCGGGCGAGGCGGGGATCGGTCCGCGCGTTCTCTGGGCGGATCCCGCGCAGGGGGCCATCGCCATGGAGGCGCTGACCGAGGCCGGGGGCTGGCGGCGCGCGATGCAGGTCGATCTGCAGGAGGCGCCGGTGCTGGGCGCGGCCATGGCCGCGCTGAAGGCCCTCCATGCCACGCCCGCGCTTTCCTCGCGCTTCGATCCCTTCGCGCAGATCGACGGGCTGATCGCGGACTACTCCCGTCTCGGCGCGCCGCTGCCCGAGGATACGGGCTGGCTGCGTCGCCTGATCGGCGCGGCCGAGCCGGTGCTGCGGACGGGGGCGGACCTTGCGCCCTGCCGCAACGATGGCGCGGCCTCGAACCTGATGCTGGGGCCGGGGGGTGCGGTGAGGCTCGTCGATTACGACCGGGCGGGCATGAACGACCCGCTCTACGACGTGGGGGCACTGCTGGCCGAGACCACCGATTTCGAGCGCGAGATGCAGGCGGGCTTTGCTGCCTATGCAGGGACCTTCGACGAGGTGGCCTTCGCCCGCGCCCGGCTCTGGTCCTTCGTCGACGACATGCTCCACGCGCTCTGGTCGCGGCTGAAGGCGCGGACTTCGGCCCGGGGCAGCGTCGAATGGCTGAAATACGGCGAATGGCGGCTGATGCGGCTGCGGATGGCGCTGAACCATCCGCAATACGAGCAGAAGATCCGGCTGGCGGGAGGGGCGGCATGACCAGAAAGACGCTGGGCGAGGCCTCGCATCCGATGGAAGAGGCCATCGAGGCTGTGATCCGCAAGGCCCCGCTGTTCCGGGGCGGGACGGGCATGGTCTATGGCCCGGTCTCGGGCGGGATCAGCAACGAGAACTGGCGCGTGACCGCCTCCGACGGCAGCGGCGACTGGTTCGTGAAGATCCCCGGCAACGGCACCGAGATGTTCATCGACCGCAAGGCGGCCTTCGAGGCTTCGCAGCGGGCGGCCGCCGCCGGGCTCGGCCCGCGCGTCTATGGCGATCTGGCGGAGGAGGGGGTCGAGATCAACGATTTCATGGCCGACCGCCGCCCCGCCACCCACAGCGACTTCGCCGAGCCCGCCAAGCGGCAGGCGGCGATGGCCGCCTATCGCACGCTGCACGGTCTCGCGCCGCTGACCGCGACCAAGACGGTCTTCGACATGATCGACGAACATGCGGCACAGGCGGCCGATCTCGGCGCGCCGCGCTTTCCCGACCATGACTGGATCATGCTGAACGAAGCCATGGCGCGCGAGGCGCTGACGGCCTCGGGGCTCGATCTCGTGCCCTGTTTCAACGACCCGATGCCGGGCAATTTCATGGTGGGGGCGGATGGGTCGATCCTGCTGATCGACTACGAATATGCCTCGATGAATGACCGCTGCTACGATTTCGGCCTGTTCTTCGGCGAGATGTTCTTCACGCCCGAGCAGGAGCTGGAGCTGATCGAGACCTATTTCGGCGAGGTCCGGCCCGAGATCGTGTCGCGCGTCATCGTCCACAAGGCGCTGGCGGATGTGAAATGGGCGCTGTGGTCGATGGTTCAGCTGCGGGTCTCGCGGCTCGCCTTCGATTTCCACAAGTATGGCATGTGGAAGCTGATGCGGTTTCGCCAGATCACCGGCCATGCCGACTGGCCGAAACATCTGCGTACGATCTGACCGGGCAGGACGGTTCCGATCCGGGTGCTACGGCCGGTCCGCAATCGGACCGCCCGTCCGCCGGCCGCGGAAACGGCACCCCGAGGCCGAGGTCGGCGCGATCCGGGATCGCTTCACATGCGCAAGATGGCGGGGTCCGATACCGTTCAGAAGGAAAGCCCGCTCAGGGCCAACGGGCGGTGCCGCGAGGGACTTTGGTGCGTGTGGCGGCGAAGATGACCTGTGGATGCCGATGGGAAAAGCCGGGCGCTCCGGTCCGGTAAGGTTCCTCAGGGCCATGCAGAGGAGCCGTCCTGCAGAAGGCGACGGGGGATGTTCCGGGTCCCGCTGCAGCGATCCGGCGGCGCAAGGGGCATCCGGCTATGAACGAGGCCGTGCCGTCGAGCCCAGCCAGCCCCAGCCAGATCGGCCCTCGGGTTGCTGACCAGCCGCGGACTGTTCTTCCCGTCTGCACGCGCCACGCGGGTCTGCCTCTCTCTCATCTGCATCATGCGGTCTTCACCTTTCGGTCACCGGCGTGACGTAGAAGTCTGCGTCGAACGCAAGGGGAACATCTGCCATGGCGACTCTCGGGCAACGACGTCAGGATCCGATCTGCGACAGGTGTCCGAGCGGCAGGGGATGAGGCCATGCGCGCTCTGACCGAGGCGGAAATCTACGGCGTTCTTCAAGCTGCGATCCTGGCACAGGCCGCCGCGGAACGTCCGGATGAAGCGCGGTGGCTTCAGGCGCTTCTCACGCAGACAGCCCTGCCCTGCATGTCCCGGCTCCATCTGCCGGGGCTGGCCTGGCTGACCCTGGCCGACGAGGTCTGACGGACGAGGCGCCGTGAGATGCAGCCGCGGTCCAGCGATAGGTCCGGAGGGGGCCTCAACGGATGCAGATCCGCCCGAGGAGGGCCGATCGGAACGATCAATGGGCCTGGTCAGCCCCGAAGGCGCATGACTTTGGACGGCCGAAGGATTGGGCGGCGTGCAGGGCCTCGGTGACGGCGGGGTGACCATGGTGCGCCTTACAGGCGCCATCGCCGACCCGGTGCCGATCTCCCCGTCGTCGGTGATCCGGCCCGGCAGTTCGGATCCCCGCGCCATCCCGGGTCCGGCGCGGGAGGCCGGACTGCGCCGGAACCGCGCAGGCTGTCGTGGCTCTCCCGGGCGAAGCCGCCTCTTGGGCCTCCGTCACGCCATCTCGCCCTCCACCCACCAGCCGCCGGAGACGACCCCGCCCATCGCCTCGAAGAGCCAGATCCGTTCGCCCTCCTCCAGCTCCACCGCCCAGTAGTCCCGCGCCCCGCTGCGCCAGTCCGGCTCCTCCAGCCACCATTCCGGCAGGATCCGTTCGGGGCCCTCCGCCCGCACGATCCGCCGGTCGCGTCGGCGCCAGCAGACGCGGTGCGGAGGCGCGCCCACAACCTCGACCGGTTCGGGAGGGAACAGGATCAGCGGCCGCCGCCCCGGCGGCTCGGGCCAGGGGCCCGCCGCCTCCGACCAGGCCGCCGCGAGAACCAGCGCGGTTTTCGCGGGCACATGGCTCTCCGCAGGATGGAGACGCGTCACGCCCTCCGCCCCCAGCCGCGCCCCGAGCCTGCCCACGACATCCGCCAGAACCTCCGCCGGCCGCCCCGCCGGGCCCCGCCCCTTGCCGGAGTCCACCGTCAGGAGTTCGGTCTCCACCGCCGAAAGCCGCAACATGTCGATGCCGAACCCGGCATCGATCTGGTCGAGCTTCAGCGCGAGCAGCGGACGGATCCGCTCGGGCGCGCAGGTGGTCTGGGCGAGGCCGACCTCCACGGCCGGCACCTGTCCGTCCGACCGGAAGGCCTGCAGCCGCACCCGCCGGGCGCCGCGCCCCTTCTCCTTCAGCCGGTCGCAGAGCGGTCCCAGCAGCCGGTCGAGCCCGGCCTCGACATCCTCGCGCAGGCCGATCGGATCGGGCAGGGTCAGCCGGACCGCGAAATGCAGCGGCGCCCCCGCAGGCGACACCGGTTCCGGCTCGAGCCCGAGGGCCTGATCGATCCGGCGGGTCACCTCTTGGCCGAAGCGGCGGGCGAGGGAGGCGCGCGGCAGGTCGAGGAGGTCGCCCACCCGGCGCAGGCCGAGCCGCGCCAGCGACTGGACGGTGCCCTCCGACAGCCGCAGGGCCGCGACCGGCAGCGGCTCCAGCGCGGCCCGCAACGCGCCCGGGGCCGAGATCAGGCCGAGAGGGCCTCCGCTCGGCGGGGCGAAGGTCCGCCGCCGGGACGCGCGGGAGCGGGTGGCATGAGCCTCCTGCTCGATGGCATCGCCGTTCAGGTTGCCCTGTAGTGCCCGCCCGGCATGGCGCGCCAGCGCCCAGGCCGCGCCCGGCGTGTCGGCCACCGCGGCCCGCACCGTGAGGCCCAGCCCCGCGCAATCCGCCTCCACCACGCCCAGCACCTTCTCCTCGCCGCCGAAGAGATGGGCGCAGCCGGTCAGGTCGATCATCAGACCGGCCGGAGGCTCTTCGGCCACCCAGGGAGAGAATTTTCCCGCCCAACGCCGCAGGGCGGCCAGGAAGGCGGCCTCGCTGGCCGGATCCTCGGGCGCGGTCATGAGATGGGGGCAGATCGCGGTGGCGTCGCGAAGGCCCTGGCCGGGGCCGAGCCCCAGCGCCTCGGCCTCGGCCGAGACGGAGACCAGCACCTGCGCGCCCTGCCGGTCGCCCACCACGGCGAAGGGCGGCGGCAGGGTGTCCTTCCGCCGCCGCAAGAGCCGCTCGGCCCCCAGCCGGGGAAACCAGAGAGAGAGAATTCGTCGCCGCGCCATGTATGGTTCCTGTTTCGTTCAGGATAGCTCAGGCGCGGCAGAGGAGTCGAGTCACCGAAAAAGGAGAAGGGGCCTAATGAAGCCCGAGCGATCGGCGGAGAGTGCTTGTCCGCCTCTGCCTCAGAGCGGGGCCGGCTGCAAAGTTTGCAGCGAAGGCAGTCCTGTCCGCGGCAGCGCCGGCGAGCGGGGGCTCGATGCCCCCCGAGCCGGCTCCTTCCGGCCGGTCAGCCGCAGGCCAGCCGCACGATCCGGCCCGCCTCGTTCGTTTCGACCGTCAGCCGGGCCGGGCTGAAGTCCATCGTCACCATGTCCCCCGGACGCACGACGCGCACCGGCTGGGTGAAGCGGATCGTCTCGAGAACCTCGGCCGGCTGCCCCACGAGCCCGGTCAGCCGGACGGCGCCGCAGCTGTCGGTGGGCAGGATGATCTCGGGTTCCTTCCTGCCGCAGGCGGTCAGGCTGGCGGCGGCGGCGAGGAGAAGCAGGGTGCGGCGCATGTCGAAAGTCTCCGGTCGAACGGCGCGCAAGCTAGTCGCCCCGGCTGCGCGAGACAAGGCGGGCCGCGGCCGCGCCGATGACGCCTCCGTGAGGGAAGCGCCGCTCCCTCCGGCGCCTTCCCCTCGGCTGCCCGCGTCCCGGGTGTTTCGGCCTTTCGCGCGGGCCGCGTTTCGGGCAGGAAGGGGAAAACAGGAGCGATCATGTCCGACCCCCGCGCCCCCCGCCTCTGCGTGCTGATCGACGCCGACAACGTGCCCGCCAACTATGCGGAAGCGATCTTCGAGGAGATCGCGGCGCTGGGCGAGGCCTCGGTGCGGCGGATCTACGGCGACTGGTCGGCCATGCGGCTCAATGCCTGGGCGAAGAAGGTGGCGGCCCTCGGGCTCGTCGCCGATCAGCAGTTCTCCAACACCAAGGGCAAGAACGCCTCCGACATCGGCCTCGTGATCTCGGCCATGGACTTCCTCCATTCCGGCCTCTTCGACGGGTTCGTGCTGGTATCTTCCGACAGCGACTTCACCCGCCTCGCCGCCCGGATCCGCGAGCAGGGGCTCGACGTCTACGGCATCGGCGAGAAGAAGACGCCCGAGGCCTTCCGCATGGCCTGCAAGCGGTTCATCTATGTCGAGAACCTCGGCTCGGACGAGCCGCCCGCACGCGAGCCGCGCCCGGCGGACGAGCCGCAGCAGCCGCCCGCGCAGCGCGGCCGCGAGAAGGAAGAGCCGATGAAGGCGATCCCGCTGATCGCCGCCGCCATGCGGGCCATCGATCCCGAGGGCGAATGGTACAGTCTGGGCCAGATCGGCCAGTTCATCACCCAGGCCAACCCGGACTTCGACACCCGGACCTACGGCTCGGCCAAGCTCTCCGACCTCATCAAGAAGATCAGCCGGTTCGAGGTGAAGCCGGGTCCCGGCGGGCAGCTTCTCGCCCGCGACATCGCCTGAGCCGCAAGGGCGCCGCAGCATCCGGGGAAGCACCCCGGCGGGCTCCGGTCGGCCACGCCGCTGCCGTCCTTGACCCCTGCCGCGCATCGTCTAGGGTGCGCGGCATTCCGCCACTCAAAGGAGCAACGCCATGGCCCAGCGTCTTCACCTCGTCTTCGGGGGCGAGCTTGCCAGCCCCACGAAGAATGTCTTCAAGGATGTGAAGGCCATCCATATCGTCGGCATGTTCCCGGACTATGCCTCGGCCTTCGCCGCCTGGAAAGCCGAGGCGCAGCGGACCGTCGACGATGCGCATGTGCGGTATTTCATCGCCCATCTCCATCGCCTGCGCGACGAGGAGCAGCCGGCCTCGGCCACCGAGGAACTCGGGAACTGACGCGACACACCATGGCGAACGCCTTTGGCCTCTCGCTCGGGACTGCCTTGCGGCGTGACCCCGCCGAGGGGCCGGTGCGGCCTCAGCGCCCGCTCGGTCGGCTGATCTGGCTGCATGCGCCGACGCGCGACTCGGCCCGGCCCATGGCCGAGCTGGGCCGGAGGATCATCCTCGACGAGGGCTTTCCGGTGCTGCTCACCACCCATGTCCCCGTCAGCTCGGGCGGCATCCTCATCGTGCAGCCGCCCCCGCCCGACACGCCGGCCGCCGTCGCGGCCTTCCTCGACCACTGGCGGCCCGATGCGGCCTTCATGGCCGAGGGCGAGCTTCGGCCGAGCCTCATCAACGCGGCCTTCGACCGGAACGTGCCGCTCGCGCTGGTCGATGGCGCGGCCCCCCGCATCCTGCCCGGCCGCGAGAGCTGGTGGCCCGGGCAGATGCGCAACCTCCTTGCCAAGTTCCGCCACATCTTCACCCTCGACGAGGCCGCCGCCCGCGCCTTCCGCAAGGCCGGAAGCTCCTCGCACGTCACGCAGGTGGCGGGCCGGCTCGAGGAGGGCAGCCTTGCGCTGCCCTGCACCGAGGCCGAGCGCGCCGCGCTCGCGCGGCTTCTGGCTCCGCGGCAGGTGTGGCTCGCCGCGGGCCTTCCCGCCGAGGAAGAGGCCGCCGCCATCGCCGCGCATCACGCGGCGCTCAAGCTCGCGCACCGGATGCTGCTCTTCGTCGTGCCGCAGGAGCCCGACCGCGCCGCTGCCTTCGCCGCGCGCTGCGAGGCCGAGGGCTGGAAGGTCGCCCGCCGCGCGGCCGACGAGGAGCCGGACGCCGATACCGAGGTCTTCGTGGCCGACGGCATGGCGGAACTCGGCCTCTGGTATCGGCTGGCGCCGGTGACCTGGCTCGGCGGCAGCCTCAGCGTGGGCTGCGTGCTCGACCCGCTCGAGGCCGCCTCGCTCGGTTCGGCCCTGATCCACGGCCCCCATTTCGGTCCGCATGGCGCGACCCTGGCCCGGCTCTCGGCGGCGCGCGCCTCCCTTCCCGTGGCCTCGGCCCGCGGCCTCGCCGAGGCGCTGGCGGATCTGCTAGCCCCGGATCGGGTGGCGCGGCTGGCCCATGCCGGCTGGGCCGTGGCGTCTGAAGGCACCGAGGTCACAGACCGGATGGTGGCGCTCGCCGGCCGCCTCGTCGAGCGGGAGGCCTGATGCGCCCCCCCGCCTTCTGGTTCACCCCGCCGGACAGTCCCGCTCTCGCGGCCCGGCTGCTCGCGCCCCTCGGGCAGGCCTATGCCGCGGCCACCGCGCGCAGGCTCAGGGCCCCCGGCCATCGCGCCGGTGTGCCGGTGATCTGCATCGGCAATCTCAATGCGGGCGGCACCGGCAAGACGCCCACGGCCATCGCGCTGATGCAGCGGCTCGCGGCGCGGGGGATCGAGGCCCATGTCGTCTCGCGCGGCTATGGCGGGCGGCTCGAGGGGCCGGTCGAGGTCGATGCGCGCCGCCACCGCGCGGCCGATGTGGGCGACGAGCCGCTCCTGCTCGCGGCCTTCGGGCGCGCCTGGGTCGCGCGCGACCGGGCGGCGGGCGTGCGGGCGGCCGAAGCTGCGGGGGCGCAGGCGATCCTGCTCGACGACGGCTTTCAGAACCCGTCCGTGGTCAAGGATCTCTCGCTCATCGTGGTCGATGCGGCGGTGGGCTTCGGCAATGGCCGCTGCCTGCCCGCGGGCCCGCTGCGCGAGCCGGTCGAGGCGGGCCTTGCCCGTGCGGACCTGCTCCTTTCCATCGGCGGGCCCGAGGCGCAGCGGCGCTTCGCGACCGACTGGCCCGCGCTGCCGGTGCCGCGCCTGACGGGGCGGCTCGCGACGCTCCAGATGGGGATGGACTGGCAGGGCGCGCGGGTGCTGGCCTTCGCCGGTATCGGGCGGCCCGAGAAGTTCTTCGCCTCGCTTCGGGCCGAAGGCGCCGAGCTTCTGCGCGCCGAGGCGCTCGACGATCACCAGCCCTTGGGCGAGGCGCTGATGAAGCGGCTCGAGATCGAGGCGATGGCTCTCGGAGCGCAGCTCGTCACCACCGAGAAGGACGCGGTGCGCCTGCCGCCCTCGTTCCGGCAGAAGGTGCTGACCCTGCCGGTCCGGCTCGAATTCGACGACGGAGCGGCGCTCGATGAAGCCCTCGACCGGCTGGGACTTGCGGCCCGGAGCTGAGCGGGCCGCGCTTGCCGGTCGGGCTCGAGATGGCGCTTGAAGGACAACAGGCGCCGAGCCCTCGCGCTCTCGGGAAGGGGAGGCGAGGAACGGCCGGCCTAGTCCTGATCCGCCGGTTCGCCCAGCACCTCGGCCTGATGCTCGCCGAGCCGCGGGGCGGGGCGGGCGAGGGCCAGCTTCGCCTCGGAGAAGCGGAAGGGAGAGCGCACGCCCGGCACGCCGTCCGGGGCGATCTGCATGCCGCGATGGCGGATCTGCGGATCGGCGAAGACTTCGGCCATGTCGTTGATCGGGCCCGCAGGCACCCCCTCGGCCTCGCAGGCGGCCAGAAGCTCGGCCTTCCGCCAGCCCGAGGTGACAGCTGTCAACGCGCGCGTCAGCTCGGCCCGGTTCGCCACCCGGTCGGCATTGGTGAGGAACGCGGGCGCGGTGGCCAGCCCCGGCAGGCCCAGAAGCGTGCAGAGCCTGCGATATTGCGCGTCGTTGCCGGTGGCGATGATGATCCAGCCATCGGCGCAGTCGAAGACCGCATAGGGCGCGAGGTTCGGATGTTCGTTGCCCATCTTGCGCGGCGCGACGCCGGTGGCGAGGTAGTTCATGGCCTGATTGGCCATGATGCCCGCAGCCACATCCATCAGCGCCATGTCCACCTGCTGCCCGCGCCCCGTGCCCGCGCGCTGGTGCAGGGCGGCGAGGATGGCGGTGGCGGCATAGATCCCGGTGAAGATGTCGGTCACCGCCACGCCCACCTTCTGCGGCTGGCCCTCGGCCGCGCCGGTCACGCTCATCAGCCCCGCCATGCCCTGGATGATGAAATCGTAGCCCGCCCGGTGCGCGTAGGGGCCGTCCTGCCCGAAGCCCGTGATCGAGCAATAGACGAGCCGCGGGTTCACCTTCTGCAGAGACGGCCAGTCGAGCCCGTATTTCGCGAGCCCGCCCACCTTGAAATTCTCGATCACCACATCGGCATCGGCCACGAGGCGGCGGACGGTCTCCTGCCCCTCGGGCGTGCGGAAATCGGCCGTCACCGACCTCTTGCCGCGGTTGGCCGCGTGGAAATAGGCGGCCGAGCGGTCGCCCTCGCGCTCGATGAAGGGCGGACCCCAGCGGCGGGTATCGTCGCCCTCCGGGGCCTCGACCTTGACGACATCCGCGCCGAGGTCCGCCAGCACCTGCCCGGCCCAGGGGCCGGCCAGGATCCGGGCCAGTTCGACGACCCGGATCCCGGCAAGCGGCGCGCTCATCCCTTGGCGAGCTCCGCGTCGATGATCTTCTTCAGCTCCTCGTAGCTCATGTTCGAGTGTTTGGTGCCGTTGATGATGAGCGAGGGCGTGGCGGTGATGTCGTCGGCCTGACTGTTCTTCTGGAAGGCCGCGACCATCGCCTCGGCCTTGGCCTGATCGTTCATGCAGGCGTCGAGCGCCGCATCGTCGAGCCCTGCGGTCTTGCCGATCTTGCGCAGGTTGGTGGCCACCTGCGCCGGGTCGTTCGTCACCCATTCCTTCTGCTGTTCGAAGATCAGGTCGGCGATGCCGAAATAGCGCATCTCGCCGCCGCAGCGCGCGACCATCGCGGCCCAGAGGCCGTAGCGGTCGAAATAGACCTCGCGGAAGGTGAAGCGCACCTTGCCCGTGTCGATATAGTCGCGCTTGAGGGGCGTCAGCACCTCCTTCTCGAAATTCGCGCAATGGGGGCAGGTGAAGGAGGCATATTCCACGATCGTGACCGGCGCATCCTCGGCGCCCATGGACATGTCCTCGACCGCCGCCGTGGTCTGGGCCGCGCCGGCTTCCTGAGCCGAGGCCGCCATCGGGGGCAGCTGCGTCTGCCCGGCGTCGCGGCTGCCGTTCCAGAGGGCCACGCCCGCGACCGTCGTGAGTGCCAGCGCCGCCAGCCCGAGTTTCTTGACCATTCCGTGCCTCTTCATGCTTTTGAGCGTGATAGGAAATTCTGGGCGAGCCGTTCGAGGGCCGCCTTCAGCCCCTCGTCCTGCACCCCGTCCGCGGTCTCGGCCGCCCGCGCCTTGACCGCCGGATCGACGGGCCGCGGCGCCGGGGGCGCGGGATCGAACAGGGCCTGACCTTCGGCGAAGCCCGAGGGCGCCGTCTGGGTGAGCGTGATCCGATGGATCGCCGCATAGCCGTAGCAGGCATTCACCCGCTCCTTCAGCGCCGGCAGCTGCATCTGCACCAGTGGCGCATGGGCCGAGGAGACGAGGATGGTGAGGGTCGCCCCGAAGCCCTCGCGCGCGCCGTAGCCCACCTTCACCGGCCGGGTGATCCGCGCGAGATCCTCGCCCGCCACCTCGGGCCAGTGGGTGAGCAGCCGCGTGACCGCAAAGCCCCGCTTTTCGCCGGCCTTGCGGATACGGTCCTGCAGCAGGCCCGACGCGGCCTCGAACCCGCGCATCCGGCGGTTCGGCTTGGCAGGCGGAGGGGCGGGGGCTCGGGTCATCTGTTCATTCCTGATCGCGCGCCTATCTTAGGCGCCGCGCCGGGGGGCGCCAGAGCCGCGTTGCCGGAGGGAGCATAAAGATTGCGTGACACCGACGAAAGCCCGGACGACGGGGACATCTCCGCCCGGCTTCTGGCCTGGTACGACCGGCACGCGCGCGTCATGCCCTGGCGGGTGGGCCCGGCCGAGCGGCGCGCGGGGCACAGGCCCGATCCCTACCGGGTCTGGCTGTCCGAGATCATGCTCCAGCAGACGACGGTGGCCGCGGTGCGCGACTATTTCCGCCGCTTCACCGACCGCTGGCCGGATGTGGAGGCGCTGGCCGCCGCGCCGGATGCCGATGTCATGGCCGAATGGGCGGGCCTTGGCTATTACGCGCGGGCGCGCAACCTGTTGAAGGGCGCGCGGGCGGTGGTGGCGCTGCACGGCGGCCGCTTTCCCGAGACGCGGGACGGGCTGCTCTCGCTGCCGGGGGTCGGGCCCTATACGGCCGCGGCGGTGGCCTCGATCGCCTTCGACGAGCCCGCGACCGTGGTCGACGGCAATGTCGAGCGCGTGGTCTCGCGCCTCTTTGCGGTCGAGACGCCGCTGCCCGCGGCCAAGCCCGAGCTCACGCGGCTCGCCGCCACCCTCACCCCGCAGGAGCGGCCGGGGGATCATGCGCAGGCGATGATGGATCTCGGCGCCACGATCTGCACGCCGCGAAAGCCCGTCTGCAGCCTCTGCCCGCTCAGGCCCGATTGCGAGGGCCACCGCGCAGGCCTCGAGGCGGAGCTGCCGCGCAAGGCGCCGAAGGCGGAAAAGCCCGTGCGCGAGGGCAGGCTCTGGATCGCGGTTCGCGCCGACGGGGCGGTGCTGCTCGAGACCCGGCCCGAGCGCGGGATGCTCGGCGGCATGCTGGGCTGGCCCGGCACCGACTGGGACCGGAGCGGCGGCCCCGCGGGCGCGCCGCTCGAGGCCGACTGGCGCGAGACGGGGGTCGAGGTGCGCCACACCTTCACCCACTTCCACCTGCGGCTCGAGGTGCTGGTGGCGCAGGTGGCCGAAGGGGCGGTCCCCGCCCGCGGGAGCTTCGTGCCCCGCGCGGAGTTCCGGCCCGCGGCCCTTCCGACCCTGATGCGCAAGGGCTGGTCCGTTGCCGCAGCGGCGATCCGTCACCCGACCGGAGAGGAACGACTCGCTTAGGCTCGCGCGCATCGACAGTAGCAAGTGGAGTTGTGAAATGGTTTCTGCTCCGGACGTCGTGAAGCCGAACCCGCCACCCATCGCGCATCTCAAGCGCGCGCTGCCCTTCGCGATCCCGTTCGCGACCGTGCCCCTCGCCCTGATCGGCGCCGCCCAAGGCGGCTGGACGGTCCTGCTGTTGCCCCTGTTCGTCTGGGGGCTCTTCGACCTGCTCGACCTCGCGCTGGGAGCAGACCCGCGGAACGAGGATCCCGCCACCGAGACAAGGGACCTGTTCTGGTTCCGGCTCCTGTCCCTGATCTGGGTGCCGCTCCAGCTTCTCACGGTCTTCGGGCTGGTCTTCCATGTGAGCCACGCCGCCCATCTCGGCCTGATCGAGAAGATCGGCCTCTTCATCGGCATCGGCGCGATGACCGGCAGCGTGGGCCTCGTCCATGCGCACGAGCTCATCCACCGCAACGGCAGGCTCGAGCGCGGGCTGGGCGACCTCCTGCTCGCCAGCGTGCTCTACAGCCATTTCCGCACCCTGCATCTCAGGGTGCACCATCTTCTCGTGGGGACCGCCGAGGATCCCGCGACCGCCCGCTTCGGCGAGGACTTCCCGACCTACCTCCAGCGCGCCCTGACCGAAGGGCACCGGCGCGCCTGGGAGACCGAGGTGGGCCTTCTCGCGCGCACCGGCCGTCCGCCGCAGGCGCTGAGAAACCCGTTCTGGATCTATGGCGTGCTGCAGTTCGCCATGATCGTGGCCGCTCTGGTCCTCGGAGGGGCGCAGGGGCTTCTCCTGTTCCTCGTGCAGGCCTTCGTCGGGGTCTGCCAGCTCGAACTGATGGGCTATGTCGCCCATTACGGGCTGACCCGCCGCCTCCTGCCCGACGGCACGCCGGAGCCCGTCCAGCCGCATCACAGCTGGAACGCGCCGCAGAAGGCCTCGGGCTGGCTGCTTCTGAACCTCGGGCGCCATTCGGACCACCATGCCCGGCCCGACCGGCGCTATCCGCTGCTTCAGGCCCTGCCCGCGGCCGAGGCCCCGCAGCTTCCCCATGGCTACCCGGTGATGGCGGCCATGGCGCTCGTCCCGAAACTCTGGCACCGCCGGATGGACCTGCGCGTGCTCGACTGGCGGCAGGCCCGCTATCCCGACATCGAGGACTGGACGCCCTACGGTTCGGGCGCGGGAGCCGCCGCCGATGCGGCGCCGCCGCTGCCCGAAACGGTGGCGGCTGAAACCCCGGTCGCGCCGGTTGTGCCTCCGGCCTCGGAGGTGCCCGAGGCTCCTGCCGCCGAGCGCAGACCCGAGACGGTGTGAGATCCCGGCCCCCGCCGCGCCGGCGGGGGCCTCATCCGACCCTTCCCCCGCTGAAGACGAGCGGCCACATGAAAAGACCCCGCCGTGAGGACACGGCGAGGAAGTGGTGCCGCGGCGCAGGACCAGCGGCACAGGCGGACGAAATCCGGAAGGGATCAGTTGGGGCGCGGGTCTTCCATCTCCGCCCGGATCTGCTGGCGCAGGATGTCGATGGGGATCATCTTCCCCTCGCGCTTGTAGCACCAGTAGGTCCAGCCGTTGCAGGAGGGCGCGCCTTCCAGCGCGGCGCCGACCTGGTGGATCGAGCCCTTCACATCGTTGCCGATCAGCGTGCCGTCGGCGCGCACCTTCGCCTTGTGGCGGTTGTTCATCGAATAGAGCTCTTCGCCCGGGCGCAGCATCCCGCGCTCGACCAGCTGGCCGAAGGGCACCCGCGGCTCGGCCCGCTTCGAGCCCGAGACCTCGAGCGCCGAGGCGTCGTAGCGGCGCACGCGCGACAGCCGCTCGGCCGCGATCCTGCGGTAGCTCTCTTCGCGCTCGATGCCGATGAAGTCGCGGCCGAGCATCTTGGCCACCGCGCCGGTCGTGCCGGTGCCGAAGAACGGGTCGAGCACCACGTCGCCCGGATTGGTCGTGGCGACCATCACCCGGTGCAGCAGCGCCTCGGGCTTCTGGGTCGGGTGGGCCTTGTCGCCCTGCTCGTCCTTCAGCCGCTCATGGCCGGTGCAGATCGGGATCACCCAGTCCGAGCGCATCTGCACGCCCTCGTTCAGGGCCTTCAGTGCCTCGTAATTGAAGGTATATTTGCTGGCTTCCTGCTTCGAGGCCCAGATCAGCGTCTCGTGCGCGTTGGTCAGCCGCTTGCCCTTGAAGTTCGGCATCGGGTTCGACTTGCGCCAGACCACATCGTTCAGGATCCAGAAGCCCTGGTCCTGAAGGGCTGCCCCCACGCGGAAGATGTTGTGATAGCTGCCGATGACCCAGATCGCGCCGTTGGGCTTCAGCAGCCGCCGGGCGGCCGCGAGCCATTCGCGGGTGAACTGGTCATAGACCGAGAAGCTCGAGAACTGGTCCCAGTGGTCGTCCACCGCATCCACCCGGCTGTTGTCGGGCCGGTGCAGGTCGCCGCGGAGCTGCAGGTTGTAGGGCGGATCGGCGAAGATCAGGTCGACCGAACATTCGGGCAGGGACCGCATCGTCTCGATGCAATCGCCCGCAAGGATCTGGTTCAGCGGAAGCACGGGGGCCTCCGTCGTCTTGGTCTTGGTCGCCATTCTCTGCCTCTGCCGCCGGCATTCATTCGCCGTTCTATGGGGGCAAAGGATGAGTCATCGGCGAATCGCCGTCAAATTCTTTTTTGAATCAAGGGCTTATGGAAGCCTCTTGATACAAGATATTGTGGACGGGTTTGAACGAACGCCTATGGTGAGGGGTCGGGCCAAGATTTAGAAGAGCCTGAAGATGATCCTTCGTCCCGTATCCCGCGTTGGTGCGCCAGCCGTAGCCGGGGTGCTGTTGCTCCAAATCCACCATGATCCGGTCGCGGGCGACCTTGGCCACGATCGAGGCCGCGGCGATCGAGAGACAGAGCGCATCTCCCTTGACGATGGCCCGGCAGCGGTGGCCGAGACCCTTGGGCACCATATGCCCGTCGATCAGCGCGAAGTCGGGCCGAGAGGGCAGGCCCGCCAGCGCCCGCCCCATGGCGAGGTGGCTTGCCTGAAGGATGTTGAGCCGGTCGATCTCCTCGACCGACGCATGGGCGATCGAGACCTCGGCCACGGTGTGGATCTCGGCGGCAAGCATCTCGCGCCGCAGGGCGGTCAGCTTCTTGCTGTCGTTCAGCCCTTCGGGGATGCGTCCGGGGAAAAGGCGCACCGCGGCGGCCGTCACCGGGCCCGCGAGCGGGCCGCGCCCCACCTCGTCGACGCCGACGACGCAGGTGAAGCCTTCGGCAAGGGCGGCGGTCTCGTGGGTCCAGTCGGGGCAGGTGATTTCCATGCCCGACCATTAGCCCGCCGGCCGGCGGGCCGGAAGGCGGAAAGAGGCGGTTGGGTAGGCCGCGGCGTGATCCGGGCCTTGCGGGATGGGGGCGGAAGGGGATCGGACTTCCGCCCCCGGGCTGCCGGGCATCCGGGGGGAGACGCCCGGGCAGGTCAGCTGCGGAAGCCGTTGCGCGCAAGGCAGCCCGCATCAAAGGCGGCACGGTCGCTGCGCGTGACGATCAGGCACTCCCGGGGCAGCTCGCGCAGCACGGGCCGCGGCGGGCCCTCGCGGTGCAGCCCGCGGTCATGATGCTCGGACCAGCGGCGCCAGTCCTCCCAGGCACGGCGGTCGTCCCAGGGGTGGTGATCCCCGTGCGCATGCCGTGGCCCGTCGGCGCGATGCCGCGGGACGGGGATCTCCTGCGGCGGCGGATAGATCCGGCCCCAGGCGGCGGGACGGTCGTGACCCTCGCCGGGCACCACGGGACGGGTCCAGGGCAGGGTGACGGGCCGGTCCCCGGCCGAGACGAGGGGGAGGGGCACCCCGGTCTGCGACCATGCCGCCGCGGGCAGCAGGGGGGCCGCGCAGATCAGCGCCGCGGCGAGCGAATGCGGAAGGCGTCCGAACGGGATCATGCTGTCCTCGCTGTTGGGGGCCGCGGCGGGTGGGCCCGCGGCCGGAGTGAAGATGTCTGCCCGGCCCCGAGCGTCGAGGCCGGATGGGCGGTCGAGGCGACGGGGCCACGCCCGGGTCCGGCGAGCCGGGAGGGCTACAGGAGGCCCGCGTCGGTGCGGTCGGAAGGCCCGGTCGGCAGAGGGCACCGGACGATGGAGAGAGGCTGGACTCCGAGGCCCGGAGAGGCAATATCAGCCCGCGGAAAGGGCATGACCGGCCCCTGATAGGAGATATCGAAGGCCCGGGACGGGGTCGGACATTGATTATCACCCACGCCCTCCCCATGATCGGCGCAAGAGAAACCCGGAGCAGTTCCATGAGACTTTCCGTCCTGCTGGCCGCGCTCGCGCTGGGATCCGCGCTGGCCGCGCCGGTCGAGGCTGCCTGCTTTGCCGATTACAAGGCCAAGCAGGACCGCCCCCTGCGCCTGCATTACGGCGTGGCGAAGGTTCCGGACGGGGCCTGCAACCGCAAGGGCGCCACGCGCGTTCTGAAGCCGCGCCTGCAGCAGGCAGGCTGGACGCTCCTGAACGTCCTCTCGACGTTCGGACCCGAGGGACTGGACGAAAGGAAAGCGAGTGCGGGAAGCTACTTCCTCCGCTACTGACGCGCTCAGAGCCGGCAACCGCGTGGTGGCCGGCGGCATCTCGGCCATCGTGCTGATCCTCGCCGCCGCCGCCGTGTTTCTCTTCCTCAACCTGCCCGATGCCGACGCGTTCAACGCGCGGGTCGAGCGGCTGTTCGTCGAGGTGGATGCGCTGCGCTCGGGGCCCGAGATCCGGCTGCTCGAGATCCTCGCCCAGTCCGGCACCACCTTCTCGGAGGTGCTGGCGAGCTACCGCACGGTGATCTTCGTGCTGCTCGTCTTCTCGACCTCGCTTCTGGTGGCCGCGCTGGTGCTGCTCGTCACCATCGTGGCGCTGAACCGGCGGATGTCGGCGATCCAGCGCTCGGGGATCCAGGTGGCATCGCTGATGATCAGCCGCGAGAGCCGGTCGGTCTTCATCAACGACATGGAATTCAGCCTGACCGAGGCCGCCATCGAGACGCTCTCGGTGCTGGCCGAGGCCCGGATGGACGATGACATGCTGTCGGGAGCGCAGATCGAGGCAGTGATCTCGGGCAAGAACGTGACCGACTGCGACGAGGCCGCGGGCGCCACGCGCGTGAAGCGGCTGCGCGACGCGCTGGGCAACCAGCTCGTGAGCGAACTGCTCGTCAAGACCGTGGCGCGCCGCGGCTACATGCTGGCGGTGGAGAAGGACGTCATCCGCATGGTCTGAGGCGCGTCCTTCCATGGGCGCACCCTCAGGTCTTCGGCTCGACCTCTTCGGGTTGGAGGTCGTAGGCCGTGCCGTCGATGGTGACGCGCAGGGCCTCCATCCGGTTCGCGCCATCCGCGGCGCGGAGGCCGAGGACATGCACCGCCACCCCGGGTTGCGCCGTCTCGGCATCGAGGCCGGCCCGCTCCATCCGCTCGGGCTCGCCGAGGTCGATGATCCAGCGCGCGCCGTCGGGGGCCAGCAGCTCGAGCTGCGGCGGCGGCGTCATCGAGATCGACTGCAGCTCGCCCGTCACCTGCGCCTTCTGCTCTCCGGTCTGGGATGCGCCCTCCTGGGCGAAGGCTGCGCTGGTGGCGAGGACGGCGGCAAGGGCCAGTCCGAGGCGGGGAAAGGTCATGGCGGTTCTCCGTTATGGGTCCTTCCCCAACGTCCGAAACGCGCCTTTGGGTCGCCCCGCGGCCATCACGGGTTCTTGAGCGGAACGGCCGGAGCCGAAAAGTGCGCGCGCAGGCCCGGCTGTCATGCCTGCGCCGCAAAAGCCTTGCATCAGGGGGGGGGTGGCCCTATACGCCCCCGTTCTTCCTTCTCGCGGGGGGTCTCATGATCCAGACACCTTACTATCTGATCGACGCGGACAGGCTGCGGCAGAACATGGCGGTCGTGGACCGGCTGCGGCAGGCCTCGGGAGCGAAGGCGCTTCTGGCGCTGAAATGCTTCGCCACCTGGCCCGCCTTCGAGCATATGCGCGACCATATGGACGGCACGACCTCCTCGTCGCTCTACGAGCTGCGGCTCGGGCGCGAGAAGTTCGGCAAGGAGACTCACGCCTATTCCGTGGCCTGGCCCGATCACGAGATCGACGAGGCCGTGGGCTATGCCGACAAGATCATCTTCAACTCGGTGGGCCAGCTCGCGCGCTTCCGCAACCGCACCGGGGGCATCGCCCGCGGCCTGCGGCTGAACCCGGGGCTCTCGACCTCGGGCTTCGACCTGGCCGATCCGGCGCGGCCCTTCTCGCGCTTGGGCGAATGGAGCGCGGAGAAGATCGAGGCGGTGCTGCCCGACATCTCGGGCGTGATGATCCATTACAATTGCGAGAATGCCGATGTCGACCTGTTCGACCGGCAGCTCTCCGAGATCGAGGGCCGCTTCGGCGCGATCCTCGACCGGCTGGACTGGGTGAGCCTCGGCGGCGGCATCCATTTCACGGGCGAGGGCTATCCGGTGGACCGGCTGGCCGCGCGGCTGAAGGCCTTCGCCGCGGCGCATGGGGTGCAGGTCTATCTCGAGCCGGGCGAGGCCGCGATCACGCGCTCGGCCACGCTCGAGGTGACGGTGCTGGACCTGCTCGACAACGGCAAGCAGCTGGCCATCGTGGACAGCTCGGTCGAGGCGCATATGCTGGATCTGCTGATCTACCGCCAGTCGGCCAAGGTTGAACCCGACGCCGGAGATCATAGCTACATGGTCTGCGGCAAGTCCTGCCTCGCGGGGGACATCTTCGGCGAGTTCCGGTTCGCCCAGCCGCTGCAGGTGGGCGACCGCCTCTCCATCGCGGATGCCGCGGGCTACACGATGGTGAAGAAGAACTGGTTCAACGGGGTGAAGATGCCCTCGATCGTGATCCGCGAGCCCGACGGATCGCTGCGCGTGGCGCGCGAGTTCGGCTATGGCGACTATGCCTCGAGCCTCGGCTGAGGCGCTTCCCTCTGTCCTGGAAGGAGACGGTTCGAAGTGAAGAAGAACGTGTTGATCATCGGTGCCGGCGGCGTCGCACAGGTGGTGGCGCACAAATGCGCGCAGAACAATGACGTGCTGGGCGACCTGCACATCGCTTCGCGCACGGTCTCGAAATGCGAGGCGATCATCGCCTCGGTGCACGAGAAGGGCGCGATGAAGGTGGCGGGCCGGTTCGAGCCGCATGCGGTCGATGCGACGGACACGGCCGCGGTGGCGGCGCTGATCCGCGGGACCGGCGCGGAGATCGTGATCAACGTGGGCTCCGCCTTCGTCAACATGCCCGTGCTCGAGGCCTGTCTGGAGACCGGCGCCGCCTATATGGATACGGCGATCCACGAGGATCCGGCGAAGATCTGCGAGACGCCGCCGTGGTACGGCAACTACGAATGGAAGCGGCGCGAGCGCTGCGCCGAGGCGGGGGTCACGGCGATCCTAGGCGTGGGCTTCGACCCGGGGGTGGTGAACGCCTATGCGCGGCTGGCGGCGGACGAGTACCTCGACGAGGTGCGCTCGATCGACATCGTCGACATCAACGCGGGCAGCCACGGGCGCTGGTTCTCGACCAACTTCGATCCGGAGATCAATTTCCGCGAATTCACCGGGACGGTCTATTCCTGGCAGAACGGCGACTGGCAGTCGAACCGCATGTTCGAGGTGGGGCAGGAGTTCGACCTGCCGGTGGTGGGCAAGCAGCAGGCCTACATGACCGGCCATGACGAGGTCCATTCGCTGGCGGCCAACTATCCGCAGGCGGACGTGCGCTTCTGGATGGGGTTCTCGGACCATTACATCAATGTCTTCACCGTGCTGAAGAACCTCGGGCTTCTGTCCGAGAAGCCGGTCAGGACCGCCGAGGGGCTCGAGGTCGTGCCGCTGAAGGTGGTGAAGGCCGTGCTGCCCGATCCGTCCTCGCTCGCGCCGGACTATACCGGCAAGACCTGCATCGGCGACATCGTGAAGGGGACGAAGGACGGCCAGCCCGCCGAGGTCTTCATCTACAACGTGGCCGACCATGCCGAGGCCTATGCCGAAGTGGGCTCGCAGGGGATTTCCTACACCGCGGGGGTACCGCCGGTGGCGGCGGCGATCCTCGTGGCCGAAGGCACCTGGGACGTGAGGAAGATGGCCAATGTCGAAGAGCTGGATCCGAAGCCCTTCCTCGCGCTGCTGAACCGGATGGGGCTGCCCACGCGGATCAAGGATGCGGCGGGGGATCGGGCGCTCGAGTTCTGAGCTTTCCCTCATGATCGGATCGGGCCCGGTCGCTTCGGCGGCCGGGCCTTTCTCTTGGGCAACCCGCCGGGGCTCTGCCCCGGACCCCGGGATATTTGGGCAGAGTGAAAGGTGGACGGGCGCGGCGGTCTGCGGTGGCTCAGACGGCTCTCAGCAGGAAGCCTGCGCCCGGGGGGCTCGGACGGCTCGGCAGTCAGGCGGTTCTGCGGCGGCGGATGGGATCGGCGAGAAGGCGCAGGCCGTTCAGGACCACGAGGACGGTGCCGCCTTCGTGGCCGATGACCGCGAGCGGCAAGGGCAGATCGAGGAAGAGACCGGAGAGGACGAGGGTCACCATCGCGCCCATCGCGAAGACGAGGTTCTGGCGGATGATCCGGGCCGTCCGCCGCGACAGCCGGTGCGCAAGGGCGAGCCGGCCGATGTCCTCGGACAGAAGCGCCACGTCGGCCGCCTGAAGCGCCACTTCGGAGCCCGCGGCGCCCATGGCGATCCCCACATCGGCGCGGGCCAGCGCTGCGGCATCGTTGACCCCGTCGCCCACGAAGGCCACTCTGCCCTGGGCAGCGAACTCGGCCACGATGCGGACCTTGTCCTCGGGCAGGAGGTCGGCGCGGATCTCGTCGGGCCCGATCCCGAGGCCGGCGCCGATCCGGTCGGCCACGGCGCGGCGGTCGCCGGTCAGCATGGCGATGCGCCGGACGCCCGACTGCCGGAGGGCGGCGATGCCGGGGCCCGCGCTGTCGCGCGGCCGGTCGGCCACGGTGAGGGCGCCCAGAAGCCGCGCGCCGCGGCCGAGGAGCACCAGCGTCTCGGCGCCGCGGTGCAGGGCCGAGACCGAGGCCGAGGGTTCGGCGGGGGTGCTGCGCGCGCCCATCCGCGCGGCCAGTCGGGCATTGCCGGCCCAGATCATGCCCTCGTCATCCACCCCCACCATGCCTTCGCCGGGCACCGCCCGCGCCTCGCGCACGGGGAAGGGTTGCAGGCCCCGCGCCTCGGCCGCGCGGCGGATCGCATCGGCGATCGGATGTTCGGAGTGGGCCTCGAGCCCCGCGAGGCGGGTGAGGAAGGCATCGCGGTCTCCGTCGCAGGCGATCTCCACCACCTCCTGCCGGCCGGTGGTGAGGGTGCCGGTCTTGTCGAAGGCGAAGCTCTCGACCCGCGCCAGCGTCTCGAGCGCAGCCCCGCCCTTGAAGAGGACGCCGCCCCGGGCCGCCGCCGAGAGGGCGGAGAGGATCGCCGCCGGGACCGAGATCACGATGGCGCAGGGGCTCGCGGCCACGAGGAGGGTCGCTGCCCGGTAGAGCGCATCGTCCCACGCGCGGCCCGCCCAGAGGAAGCCCAGGAGCGCCAGGATCGAACCCGCCAGAACCGCCACCGTATAGCGCTGGCCGAACCATTCGGAGAAGCGCTCCGAGGGCGCGCGCGCCGCCTGCGCTTCGGTGACGAGCGCGATCATCCGCGCGACGGTGCTTTCCGTCAGCGGGCGGCGCACCTCGACCTCGAGAACGCCGTGAAGGTTCACGGTCGCCTCGAAGACGGCGGCGCCGCGGCTCTTCGCGACGGGAACGGATTCGCCGGTGATGGTGGATTCGTCGATGGAGCCCTCGCCCTCGACCACCACCCCGTCCACCGGGACGCGCGCGCCGGGGCGGAGCACGACGACATCGCCCGGACGCAGATCCTCGACCGCGACCTCCTCGGTGCCTGCTTCCGTGCGCCGCAGCGTGCGGTCGGGGCGGAGTTCCATCAGCGCCTCGATGGCACGACGGGCGCGGCCCATGGCGCGCTGTTCGAGGGTGGTGGAGAAGCTGAAGAGGGTGAGCAGCACCGCCCCCTCCATCGCGGCCCCCACGGCCGCGGCGGCGAGGGCCGCGATGACCATCAGGAGGTCGATGTCGAGCTCGTGTTCCTGCCAGAGGGCCTTGAGCGCGCGGATGGCCGCCGGCACCCCGCCCGCGAGGAAGACGAGAAGCAACGCCCCCGCCTCGACGGCGGGCCAGGGCGCTTCGGTCGTCCCGATCCCCCAGCGCACCACGGCCGCTGCGAACATTCCGACGAGGGTGAGGCCTGTCAGGATCAGGGGCGCGCGGTCGTCGGTCATCGGGCTTGTCCATGGCTCTGTGGCTGCCACGGACATCGCGCATCGTCCGGCGTCTGTCGCGCGCGAACGACTCGCAGGGGGCGAAGCGCGTCAAGTTGCCTCGCCCCCTGCGTCTCAGGGCTTGTCCTGAGGGTCTTCCGGGGTCTGTCCCGGCTGCTTCTGCGACCGGTGAGGCCCGGCCTCGCCCGGATCCTCACGGTCCTTGCCGGCCGGGTCGATCTGCTGGTGGCGCTGGTCCACCACGTCGTCCTCGCGCCTGCGGTCCTGCGGCGCCGATTTGCTGTCATCCGTCATGGCATCCTCCTTTGCGCGGAAACCGCTCAGACGCCCGTCCGTTCCGCCTCCTCGCGAAAGCGCCGCGTCTCGAGCGCGGCGGCCATGAGCGTCCGGGTGTAGGCCTCCTGCGGACGGTCGAAGATGTCGGCGGTCTGGCCCTCCTCGACGATGCGGCCCTCCTTCATCACGAGGATATAGTCGGCCAGTGCCCGGACCACGGCGAGGTCGTGGCTGATGAAGAGGTAGGAGAGCCCGTGCCGCGCCTGCAGGTCGCGCAGCAGGTCCACGATCTGCTTCTGCACCGACCGGTCGAGGGCCGAGGTCGGCTCGTCCAGAACGATCACCCTGGGCTTCAGGATCATCGACCGGGCGATGGCGATGCGCTGGCGCTGGCCGCCTGAAAACTCGTGCGGGTAGCGGTTGCGCATCGCGGGGCTGAGGCCCACCTCGGCCAGCGCCTCGCCCGCGCGGCGGTCGCGCTCGCGGGTGGAAAGGTCCGGCTCGTGGATCTTGAGGCCTTCGGTGATGATCCGCCCCACGGTCATCCGCGGCGAGAGCGAGCCGAACGGATCCTGGAAGACGAGCTGCATCCGGCGTCGCAGCGGGCGCATCTCGGCCGCGTCGCGGGCGAGCTCGCGCCCCTCGAAGGTCACGAGGCCCGCCGAGGGCAGCAGCCGCAGGAGCGCGCGCCCGAGGGTGGACTTGCCCGACCCGGACTCGCCCACCACCCCGATGGTCTGGCCCTGCCGCAGCCGGACCGACACGCCGTCCACGGCGCGCAGCTTGTTCGGCGCCTCGAAGAGGCCGCCGCCGCTCGAGAAGACCACCTCGACGTTGCGGCCCTCCATCAGCACCGGCGCCGTCTCGGGCGGCGGCGCCTTCGTCCCCTCGGGCTCGGCATCGAGCAGCATCCGCGTATAGGGATGCGACGGCGCCTCGAACAGCGCCGCGGTCTCGCCGGTCTCGACCACCTCGCCCGCCTGCATCACATAGACCCGGTCGGCGAAGCGCTGCACGATGCCGAGGTCATGGGTGATGAAGAGGATCGCCATGCCGAGCCGCTTCTGCAGATCGGCGAGCAGGGTCAGGATCTGCGCCTGAATCGTCACGTCGAGCGCGGTGGTGGGCTCGTCGGCGATCAGGATGTCGGGATCGCAGGCGAGCGCCATGGCGATCATCACCCGCTGGCGCTGCCCGCCCGACAGTTCGTGCGGATAGCTGTCGATCCGCCGCTCGGGCTCGGGGATGCCCACGAGGCGCAAAAGCTCGACGATCCGGGGCCGCGCCTCGCGTTTCGAGAGCCCGCGGTGGAAGCGCAGCGGCTCGGCCAGCTGGTCGCCGATCCGGTAGAGCGGGTCGAGCGAGGTCATCGGCTCCTGGAAGATCATGGTGATCTTGTCGCCGCGCACCTTGTTCAGCTCGCGCTCGGACAGGCCGATCAGCTCGCGCCCGCGGTAGAGGGCCGAGCCGGTGGCCCGGCCGTTCTGCGCCAGAAGCCCCATCAGCGCCATGGTGGTCTGGCTCTTGCCCGAGCCGGATTCGCCCACGATGGCCACGGTCTCGCCGGGCATCACCGAGAGGTCGATCCCGCGCACGGCCTGAACCTCGCCGTCATTGGTCTGGAAGGCGACCCGGAGGCCCTTCACATCGAGAACGGGCTCCATCTCAGCGGTCCTTCGGGTCGAGGCTGTCGCGCAATCCGTCGCCGAGGAAGTTCAGCGCGAACAGGATCGCGGTCAGCGTGAGGGCGGGCCAGATCAGAAGCCACGGCGCGCCGCGCATGTTGGCGGCCCCTTCCGAGATCAGGAGGCCCAGCGAGGTCAGCGGTTCCTGCACACCGAGGCCGAGGAACGAGAGCAGGCTCTCGAGCAGGATGGCCTTGGGCACGAGAAGCGTCACGAAGACGATCACCGGCCCGAGCGTGTTCGGCACCACATGGCGCATGAGGATGCCCGCGCGCGTGGCGCCGAGCGCCTCGGCCGCCTGCACGAATTCCTGCCGCTTGAGGCTGAGGGTCTGGCCGCGCACGATCCGCGCCATGTCGAGCCATTCGGTCGCGCCGATGGCGATGAAGATGATGACGAGGTTTCGCCCGAAGAAGACCACGAGCAGGATCACGAAGAAGATGAACGGCAGCGAATAGAGCACGTCCACGATCCGCATCATCACATTGTCCACCCGCCCGCCGAGATAGCCCGAGATGGCCCCGTAGGTGACGCCCAGCAGAAGCGCCATGGCCGAGGCCAGCAGCCCGATGGCCAGCGAGATCCGGACGCCGATGAAGATGCGCGACATGAGGTCCCGCCCCACCGCATCGGTGCCGAAGAGGAAATAGAGCTGCTCCACATCGGCCGAGAGCGTGCCGCTCAACCCGTCGGGTGCAAGGTCGAGCCGCGGATTGATGAAGAGGTCGGATCGCTGGAAGTAGCGCAGGATACGGTCGTCGATGGGGTCCTCGTCCTCGATCCGGACGGAGACGGTGCCGTTCTCCAGCACGGGCGCGCCCTCGATCCGGGCGCGGGCCATGGTGCGCTCGAAGCTCGGGATCACCACGTCGGCCCGCGGATAGGGCTCGAGGCTGGCCGGGGCGCGCACGAACTGCGGATAGACCCGCGTGTAGTCGTGCGGCGAGAGCATCGGGCCGAAGATGCCGACGAGGCCGAGGAAGGCAAGCACCAGCGCCGAGGCGACGGCGGCGCGGTTCCTGCGCAGCCGGATCCAGGCATCCTGCCAGAGCGAGCGGCCGACGATGGCTTCGGGCTGGGGCGAGGGCGTGCCCGGTGTGGGAATGGGCATCTCAGTCATAGCGCACCCGCGGGTCGAGGAGCGTGTAGAGCAGGTCCACGATCAGGTTGAAGAGCAGGATGAAGAGGGCAATGACCACCACGGTCCCCATCACGAGCGTGTAGTCGCGTCCGAGCGCGCCCTGCACGAAGTAGCGTCCGATGCCGGGCAGGCCGAAGATCGTCTCGACCACGACCGAGCCGGTCAGGAGACCCGCGGCCGTGGGGCCGAGGTAGCTCACCGCCGGCAGCATGGCCGCGCGCAGCGCGTGCTTCACCACCACCGTCCGGGCGGGCAGGCCATAGGCGCGGGCGGTGCGGACATGGTTCGAGCGCAGCGCCTCGATGGTCGCGCCGCGCACGAGGCGCGCGATCACCGCCACCTGCGGCAGGGCGAGCGTCACCACCGGCAGCACCCAGTAGGCGGGATCGGAGGAGGACCAGCCGCCCGCCGGCAGCCAGCGCAGGATCACCCCGAAGAAGAGGCTCAGCAGCGGGGCCACCACGAAGTTCGGCGTCGTGATGCCGAAAGTCGCGAGCCCCACGATCGTATAGTCGAGCCAGGAATTCTGCCTCAGCGCCGCGATGGCGCCGAGGATCGTGCCGATCGCCACCGCGAGCGAGATGGCAAGGCCGCCCAGCAGCATCGAGATCGGCAGGCCGGAGGCGAAGAGGTCGTTCACGGTGAAATCGCGCTTCGTGAACGAAGGGCCGAGGTCGCCCTGCATGAGGTTGCCCATGTAGGTCAGATATTGCGACCAGAGCGAGCCGTCGAGGTTATAGGCCCGCTTGAGGTTCTCCATGATGAGCGGATCGAGCGGCCGTTCGAGGTCGAACGGGCCGCCGGGCGCAAGCCGGATCATGAAGAAGGTGAGGGTGACGATGATGAAGACGGTCGGGACGGCCGAGGCGAGCCGTCGCAGCGTGTAGCGAAGCATGGAACAAGCCCTCGCAAAGGGGGACGCGGGTCACGGGACCCGCGCCCCGGAACAGGTTACTCGGCGAGCGAGAGCCAGCGGGTGAGGTGCACGTCGGGCAGGTTGTCCGCGTAGCCCTGCACCTTGCCGGACACGAGCGCCCGCGAGGAATAAGTCAGCAGCGGGATCGCCGGCACCTCGTCGAGCAGGATCGTCTCGGCATCGGCCATGATCTGCGCGCGCTGCCCGAGATCCTGCGTGACGGCCGCCTTGTCCATCAGCGCGTCGTATTCGGCATTCTCCCAGCGCGGATAGTTGAAGGGCACGCCGCCCTCGAACAGGAACAGGAAGTTCTGCGGGTCGGAATAGTCGCCGATCCAGCCCGCGCGCACGATGTCGTAGGCGCCGCCTTCCTTCAGGTAGTTGAAGTAGTTCGTGCCTTCCATCTCGTTCAGCGTCGCGTTGATGCCGATGTTCTTCAGCATGTCGGCGATGGCCGTCATCGTGTTCCGGTGGTTCTCGGACGAGTTGTAGGAGAGCTGCACGGTGAGGCTGCCCTCGGCCACGCCCGCTTCCTCGAGCAGCGCCTTGGCCTTGTCCTCGCGGTCGAGCAGATCCTCGTCGGCATAGTCGAGCGCGGGCGGGGTCTCGACATAGTTCGAGATGCCCGGAGGCACCATCGAATAGCCGGGCAGCATCGTCTCCTGCCAGACCTCCTCGGCGATGAAGTCACGATCCAGCACCATCGAGATCGCCTGCCGCACCCGCTTGTCTTTCAGCGGGCTGCCGTCGGCGCCCTTCACCGGCAGGTAGTAGGTGCCGAGGTAGGGCGCGATATGCAGCTCGTCCTTCAGGTTCTCGCGCATGTAGGCCATCTGTTCGGCCGGAACGTCGGTGCACATCTGCACCTCGCCCGCCTCGAACCGGCGCAGACAGGCCGAGCGGTCCTCGAAGGGCACCCATTCCACGCGGTCGATGGCCACATTGGCCGCACCGTGGAAATGCTCGTTCTTCTCCATCACGATGCGGTCGTTGGGCACGAAGCTGACCAGCTTGTAGGCGCCGTTCGTGACCATCACGCCGGGCTTGGTGAAGTTCGACCCTTCCGCCTCGACCGTCGCCCGGTGCATCGGCAGCGAGGACTGGTGCGTCAGCAGTTCGAGGAAATAGGGCGTGGGCGCGTTCAGGGTGAATTTCAGCGTGTGCGCGTCCACCGCCTCGACGCCCAGCTCCTCGGGCTGCTTGGCGCCGGTGGCGATGGCCTCCGCATTGGCGATCGGGTAGAGGATGTTGGCATAGACCGCCGCCGTGGCCGGGGTCATGATGCGCCGCAGGGCAAAGACGAAATCCTCGGCCACGACGGGATCGCCGTTCGACCACTTGGCGTCGTCCCGGAGCTTGAAGGTGTAGGTGAGACCGTCCTCCGAGATCTCCCAGCTTTCGGCCACGCCGGGCACGACCTTCGCCTGCGCGTCCTGCACCACGAGCCCCTCGTAGAGGTCGTTCATGATCCGGCTCTCGGCGACGGTCGAGGTCAGGTGATGGTCGAGCGTCGCAGGGTCCGTATCGTTGCCGCGGACGATGGTCACCTGCGCCGCGGCCATGCCTGCCGTGCCGGCCATCAGCGCCAGCGCGCAGGCGCCGGCTCGGAGCGAGAAGAGTGTCATGAAAGGATCCTCCTGTTGCCTTCTGGTTGCGCAAATCCTTCCGCACGTTTCGCCGCAGCCGGAAGCCCGTGTGCCGCGACGGCACCGGCCCATGAGCGATTTCTTGCCGGTGGCGGGCGGAACGGCCGTCGGACGGGGCGGTTCCGCGCGTGCGGCGGCCTGCGCAAAAGTCTCTGAGGGAGAAGAAGCCTCACACCGCGCCGGTTGTCACTGCGACAGGGTGCGTCCTTCCCGCAACCTCAGGTGGTTGTGCGGATCCGCGGCGACGATCCCGGCCTGCGCCATGGCCTCGGCGATCCGGTTCAGCCCGGTCACCCCTCGCCCGCGTCCCAGATGCCGGCCTTTTCCGTGCGCTGATGGGCCTCGGTGCCGATCCGCCTGTCCGGCAGGAGCGCGAGGCCGACGTGGTGCGCGAGGCCGGTCTGTGGCTCGACGCCGAGCCCGGCTCAGACCGCGTCGAACCGCTCTTCCCCGCCGTCCGGGCAGCCGAGCGTCACGCCGCGCCCCGGCTCGGGCGCGATCCCCGGCCGGCCGCGCATCCGCGAGAGACGTCCGGCGCTGCGGATGCCCTTGGGCAGGGCCGGAGGGTTGGGCGACCGCGGGATCAGCAAGGCGCGGCTCTGTCCGCCGCCGAGGAGGAGCACGCTGATGGCGGCGGTCAGGCCCGCGGGGCCGGTGCCCACGAGGATGCAGGCGAACCTTGGCTGCCTCCGTTGACGGTCTCCGCGGGATCTTCGCGCAACAGCTGCGGCCGCCCGGCGTTCCGACGCAAAATTTTCATCTTGCATGGAACGATGCCGCTCTTACACGTTGACCCTGCGACACAGCAGGAGAGAGCCGGATGATCGCGACCGACGATCCGTTGCAGGACCGCCCGCGGGCAGGGGGGCAGGATCGCACGGAAAAGAGGCTGGCAGGCGCGGTGCGGGTGATGGCCTGCGAGGCGGCGCCGCTCGAGGCGGCCGCCCCCCCGGCCGAGGGTGCGATCCTCAGGCTCGAGCGCGATCCGCAGCGCCCTTTTGCTTCGGGGGCGGTGCTGCTTCTCGACGAGGCCGGGCGCGCGGTGGCGCAGCTGTCGGCCCTGCCGGTGCGGATGCTGGCGGCGCTGCTCGACAATGGCTGCGAAAGCTTTGCCCTGGTCGAGCAGACGGGCTCGCGCGTGTCGGTGGCCATCCACCTCGCCGCGCCATTCTGGGGATAGGGCAGGGCGCCTTCGGGAAGGAAAGAGCCGCCGGCCCGGGGGCGGCGGCTCTGCTGGTTCCTGGACCTTGCGTCAGCTGCGCGGCTTCTTCGGCGGCGTGAAGCGACGGCTCGTGTCGGACGCTTCGGCGCGCGGCTTGCGCGGGGCATCCTTCTTGCCGAAGTCCTTCTTGAAGCCCGAGCGGGCGGGCCGCTCGGCCGCGCCTTCGGCCCGGGGCTTCGCCGGACGGTCCTCGCGCGCCTTGAAGCCGCCGGCCTTGGCGGGGCGGTCGTCGGCGCTGCGGGCCGGGCGGGCGCGGGGCCCGTCGCCTTCGGCCCGGACGGGCTTGCCGTGCGACTTGAAGCCGGCCGCGCGGGGGGCATCCTCGCCCCGCGGCTTGTAGGGCCGCGGGCCTTCGTCGTCGCGCTTGCCGCGCGGCGCTGCATCGCCGTGGGACTTGTAGCCCGCCGACCGCGAGGCCGTGCCGCCGTGCGACTTGAAGCCTGCCGAGCGGCCGGCCGCGGCCGGACGCGCCGGACGCTCGTCCGAGGTCCGGCGGGGCTTGCGGCCCTCGTCCTCGGCCGCGCTCTCGCGACGGGGCCGCGGGGCGTCGTTCATTTCACGCTTCGCGAACGGCGCGCCGTCCTCGCGGCGGGGCCGGGGCGCCCGCTCGGGGCGGTCGTCCGGGGTCCAGCCGCCGCGGGCCTCGCCCGGCTCTTCCTCGACGAAGCGCGAGGGCTTGGGCTGGTAGGGCGCCTTCTCGCGCCGGGGCGCCTCGTCCCGGGCGCGGGGGGCGCGCTCGGCGAACGGCTTGCGCGGTGCGCGTTCGGGGCGCTCCAGCATGGGCTCGCCGTCGAGGCGCACCATGCCCACGCCCGCCTCGATCTCGAGTGCGGCGCCGAACTTCCCTGCGGCCGCCTTCGCGATCTGGACGAAGGTCTGCTCCTGCTGGACGCGGATGGCGCCGATCTCGTTCTTGGTCACGCCGCCCGCCTCGCAGATCTTGGGCAGCAGCCAGCGCGCTTCGGCCCGGCCGGTGTGGCCCACGGCCACCGCATACCAGACCGCCTCGCCGAACTCGCCCCGCTCGCGCGGCGCGCGCTGCGAGGGCTCCGGCGGGGCCAGATCCTGCAGCACCTCGGGCGCCGAGCGCCCCTCGCGCCAGAGCCGGACGAAGGCCGCGGACATCTGCGCCGGACCGAACCGTTCGAGCAGCTTCTCGGCCAGCGGCATCTCGTCGGACAGATCCTGCCCCAGCACCGGATGCTCGAGCAGCCGCGCGTCGTCGCGCTCCTGCACCTCGTCGGCCGAGGGCGGCTTGCCCCAGTCGGCCACGAGCTTCGCGCCGGTCAGAAGCCGCTGCGCCTTGCGCACTTCGGACGGCGCCGCGATCAGCACCGACACGCCCTTGGAACCCGCACGGCCGGTCCGGCCCGAGCGGTGGAGCAGCGTCTCGGAGTTGGTGGGCAGATCGGCGTGGATCACGAGCTCGAGCCCCGGAAGGTCGATGCCGCGCGCGGCCACGTCGGTCGCGATGCAGACCCGGGCGCGCCCGTCGCGCAGCGCCTGCAGCGCATGGGTCCGCTCCTGCTGCGAGAGTTCGCCCGAGAGCGCCACGACCTGAAAGCCGCGGTTGCCCATCCGCGCGAGCAGATGGTTCACCGCCAGCCGCGTCTTGCAGAAGACGATGGCCGAGGGCGCCTCATAGAAGCGGAGCACGTTGAAGATCGCATGTTCCTTGTCGCGCGCGCTGACGGTCAGGGCGCGATATTCGATGTCGGCATGCTGCTTGCGCTCGCCCGCGGTCTGGATGCGGACGGCATCCTGCTGGAATTCCTTGGCGAGCGCCTCGATCTCCTTCGGCACGGTGGCCGAGAACATCAGCGTTCGCCGCTCTTCCGGGGCCGAGCCCAGGATGAACTCCAGATCCTCGCGGAAGCCGAGGTCGAGCATCTCGTCGGCCTCGTCCAGCACCACGGCGCGCAGGCCGGAGAGGTCGAGCGAGCCGCGCTCGATATGGTCGCGCAGGCGGCCGGGGGTGCCCACGACGATATGGGCGCCGCGGTCGAGCGCGCGCCGCTCGGTGCGGTAGTCCATGCCGCCCACGCAGGTGGCGATATGGGCGCCGGCTTCGCCATAGAGCCAGCCCAGCTCACGGGCGACCTGAAGCGCCAGCTCGCGGGTGGGCGCGATGGCGAGCGCGATCGGCGTGTCCGCGAACAGGAGCCGGTCGGCCCCCTGCAGGATCTGGTCGGCGATGGCGATGCCGAAGGCCACGGTCTTGCCCGAGCCGGTCTGGGCCGAGACGAGCGCATCGCGCCCGGCCACGCCTTCGGCGAGCACCGCCTCCTGAACCGGAGTGAGGGACTCGTAGCCCTTGGCGGCAAGCGCCGCGGCCAGCGGCGCGGCAATATCAGTTTGGGTCATGTATCTGCCAAATGGGGGACGCGCAGCGGCGCCCGGGTTGACGGCCAACCTTCTCCCATCGCGGCCAGGCCTCCTCGCCCGCCGTCCCGAGGTTCCGGGCCGTCCGGGGGCTCTACAGGATTCGGCCCACGCTGTATAGGCGGTTGACGGCATACCGACCGGTTGGTATGTTGAGGCCCTGGGGGATGCAATGACGACAGGCGACGGACGCAGCCGGCTTCTTGCCGCGGCCACGCGGTTGATCCGCACGCAGGGCTTCGCCGCGACCTCGGTCGAGGCGATCTGCCGCGAGGCCGGCGTGACGAAGGGGGCCTTCTTCCACCACTTCCCCAGCAAGGAGGCGCTGGGCGTGGCGGCGGCGGAGGCCTGGTCGGACGTCACCGGGCGCCTCTTTGCCGAGGCGCCCTACCATCGGCCCGCGGACCCGCTGGATCGCGTGCTGGCCTATATCGACTTCCGCCGCGCGCTCGTGGCGGGCGAGATCGCCGACTACACCTGCCTCGTGGGCACGCTGGTTCAGGAGGCCTATGGCTCGGACCCGATCCGGGCCGCCTGCGGGGCGAGCATCCTCGGCCATGCGGGCACGCTCGAGGCCGACATGGCCGCGGCGGCCGAGGCGCGCGGGGTGGCGGATGTGGATCCGGCGAGCCTCGCACGTCACACGCAGGCGGTGCTGCAGGGCGCCTTCATCCTCGCCAAGGCCGGGGGGGGCGCCGCCGCGGTGGAGGAGGCTCTCGACCATTTGAAGCGGTATCTGCGGTTGCTGTTCGCGAACCCCGGCGCGTCCGGGGCCTGATCCCGGCGGCGGAAGGCCTCCGGGGAAGCCCGAGCCCTGCGGGGCCATCCAGAGGAGGAGCGTTCCATGCCCTATGTCGACGGATTCGTTTGCGCCGTCCCGGTCGAGAACCGTCAGAAATACATCGACCATGCGCTGTTCGCCGCCCGTAAGTTCAAGGAGGTGGGCGCGCTGCAGGTGGTGGAATGCTGGGGCGACGATGTGCCCGAGGGCAAGCTCACCTCGTTCCGCATGGCGGTGAAGCAGGAGGAGGGCGAGGCGGCCATCTTCTCCTGGGTGGTCTGGCCCTCGAAGGAGGTGCGCAACGCGGCCTGGCAGAAGATGATGGAAGACACCGAGATGGCGGGCATGGAGATGCCGTTCGATGGCAAGCGGATGATCTACGGCGGCTTCGAGCAGGTCGTGGAGGTCTGACATGGGCGGCTTCGTCTGGCACGAGCTGACGACGGCCGACCCGGACGGGGCGGCGGCCTTCTACGGCCGCCTCCTCGGATGGGAAGCCGAGACCTTCCCCGGTAGCGCGCCGCCCTACCTCGTCCTCAAGGCGGCGGACGTGGGCGTCGCGGGCCTCTGCGCCGCGAAGGCGCCCCAGCCTGCGGGCTGGATCGGTTATCTCCATGTCGCCGATGTGGAGGAGGCCTGCCGCCGGGCCGAGGCCGCGGGTGGCACTGCCGTGGCTCCGGCCGAGGAGATGGAGGGCATCGGGCGCATGCAACTGATGCGTGACCCGGACGGCGTGCCCTTCGTTCTGATGACCCCCGCCCCGCGCGAGGCTCCGCCCCGGCCGCCCGAGGGCACGACGGGCCTCTCGGTCTGGGACGAGCATTACGGCGCGGATGTGGAGCGCAGCTTCGCCTTCTACGCGGGCCTTGCCGGCTGGACGAAGGACAGCGCGATGGACATGGGCGAGATGGGCACCTACCAGATGGTCGCCGCCGGAGGCCGTGCCATCGCAGGGCTGATGCGCGCGCCCGAGGCGATGGGGCCGCGGTGGCTCGCCTATTTCAACGTGCCCTCGGTCACCGGCGCGATGGAAGAGGCGGAGCGCCTCGGCGGTCGGCCCTTTTTCGGCCCGCAGGAGGTGCCGGGCGCCATGTGGATCGCGCAGATCCTCGATCCGCAGGGGCATCCGTTCGGGATCGTCGGGCCGAAGGGCTGAACCGGGCCGGGGAGGGCGGCGGAAAAGGCGCGCTCCCGCCCGGCTTTGCGGAGCGGAGCGCCGGTTTGCCTCTTGGCCTTTGGCAGACCGGCGCGCATATAGGGTCACCACGTCAGACGGAGGATGAACCCATGCTCGGATTCGGTGACAAGCCCGCGAACGGCGCCGCTCCGCAGGGCGACCTTGTGAAGGATACGTCCGAAGCGACCTTCATGCAGGATGTGATCGACGCCAGCCGCGATGTGCCGGTGATCGTCGATTTCTGGGCCCCCTGGTGCGGCCCCTGCAAGACCCTCGGACCCGCGCTCGAGGCCGCCGTCACGGCCGCCAAGGGCAAGGTGCGCATGGTCAAGGTCAACGTGGACGAGAACCAGATGATCGCGGCGCAGCTGCGCATCCAGTCGATCCCGACCGTCTATGCCTTCTTCCAGGGCCAGCCGGTCGACGGCTTCCAGGGGGCGCTGCCGCCCTCGGAAGTGAAGAAGTTCGTGGAGAAGATCGCGGCGATGGGCGGCGACGACGGCCTGGCCGACGCGCTGGCCGCGGCCGAGGAGATGCTGGCCGAGGGCGCGGTCGTCGATGCGCTCGAGACCTTTGCGGCCATCCTCGGCGAGGAGCCGGAGAATGCCGCGGCCTATGCGGGCCTGATCCGCTGCCATCTCGCCTCGGGCGACCTCGATCAGGCCGAGGCCTATGCCGCCGCCGCTCCCGCGGCCATTGCCAAGGCCAAGGAGATCGAGGGCGCCCGTGCGCAGATCGAACTGGCACGGCAGGCCGCCAAGGCGGGGCCGGTGACCGAGCTCAGCCGGGCGGTCGAGGCCGATCCTGCGAACCATCAGGCCCGGTTCGATCTGGCGCTCGCGCTGCATGCCTCGGGCCGGGTCGACGAGGCGGTGGATCAGCTGCTCGAGCTGTTCCGGCGCGACCGGGAGTGGAACGAGGGCGCGGCGCGGACCCAGCTTTTCACCATCTTCGACGCGCTGAAGCCCACCGATCCGATCGTTCTGAAAGGACGCCGTCGGCTTTCCTCGATGATATTTGCCTGATCGATGGGGCGGGCTAGTTCAGAGCCCATGATCAAGCAGGCCGACCTCCCCGACGTGATCCCCGTGTTCCCGCTGCCGGGCGCTCTGCTCCTGCCGCGGGCGCGTCTGCCGCTGCATATCTTCGAGCCGCGCTATCTGCAGATGCTCGACGACACGCTGAAGACGCCGAACCGGCTGATCGGCATGGTGCAGCCGCGCGACGTGCCGGGCGGCGCCGAAAAGCGGCTCCATGCCATCGGCTGCGCGGGCCGGCTCACCGGCTTTTCCGAGACCGAGGACGGGCGCTACATGATCACCCTCTCGGGCATCTCGCGCTTTCGCGTGATCTCGGAGGTGCAGGGATTCACGCCCTACCGCCGCTGCACCGTGGACTGGGCCGACTTCTCGCGGGATCTGGGGCCCGCCGAGACGGATGCGGGCTTCCGGCGCGAGGCCTTCCTCGACCTGCTCGGGCGCTATTTCACGGCGATGGAGCTTTCGACCGACTGGGGCAGCCTGCGCGAGGCCGAGGAGGAATTGCTGATCAATTCGCTCTCGATGCTCTGCCCCTTCGACCCCGAGGACAAGCAGGCGCTGCTCGAGGCGCCATCGCTCGAGACACGGCGCGAGACGCTGGTCACGTTGATAGAATTCGCCCTCCGGGGCGGCACTGGTGAAGAGGTGATGCAATGATCGGGAACACTCTGTTCGACCGCCGGATGCTCGAGGCGCTTGTCTGCCCCGTGACGCAGGCGGGACTGGCCTACGATGCCGACCGGCAGGAGCTGATCTCGAAACAGGCGCGGCTCGCGTTTCCGATCCGCGACGGGATCCCGATCATGCTGGTGTCGGAAGCGCGCGAACTCTGAGCCGCGAGGTCAGGCGCCGGCCGCCGGGGGCTGTCTGCCCCCGGACCCCCGAGGATATTTGGGCAGAGTGAAAGGCTCAGATCGGGCGGCCCTGCAGCAGCCGCGGCAGGTCGCCCGAGAGGCCGGCCGCCTGCCGGATGAAGCCGCGGCGCAGGCCGGGCAGGGCGTTCACGATCCCCATGCCGAGGTCGCGCCCCGCGCGCAGCATCGGGTTGTCGTTCGAGAACAGGCGGTTGACCATGTCCATGCCGAGGGCGAGCGCCGTCGCGTCGAAGCGGCGCCACTGCTGGTAGCGGTCGAGGACGAGCGGGCTGCCCACATCCTCGCCGCGGCGGGCGGCGAGCGTCAGCACTTCGGCCAGCGCCGCCACGTCCCTGAGCCCGAGATTCAGGCCCTGGCCCGCGATCGGATGGACGCCATGCGCCGCATCGCCCACCAGCGCCACCCGCGGCGCCACGAAGCTGTGGGCGAGCGAGAGCGAGAGCGGATAGGTGAAGCGGTCGCCCGCGAGCCGGATCGAGCCCAGGAAATCGCCGAACCGCGGGCGGAGGGCGCCGAGATAGTCGGCGTCGGGCAGGCGCTGGATCCCGGCCGCGGCGGCGTCGCTCTCGCTCCAGACGATGGAGGAGCGGTGACCGCCCGGCAGCGGCAGGATCGCGAGCGGGCCTGCGGGCAGGAAATATTGCCAGGCGGTGCCCTCGTGCGGGCGCTCGTGCTCGATGGCCGTGACGAGGGCGGTCTGGCCGTAGCCCCAGCCGCTGCGCCGGATCCCCGCGCGGCGCGCCGTGCCGCTCTGCCGGCCGTCGCAGCCGACGAGGAGACGGCCCGAGAGCTGCGCCCCGGTCGAGAGCGTGACGGTGACGCCCTGAGGGCCCACCTCCTGCGCCTCGACGGTGGTGCCCGAGACGAGCCGGATCCGGGGCTCGGCTTCGAGGGCCGCGAGGAAGGCCGCATAGAGGAAGCGGTCCTCGAGCAGGTAGCCCATCGGACCCTCCTCGATCTCGGCATGGTCGAAGGCCAGCACGAAGGGCGAGGGGCCGCCTGCGGTGGTGCCGTCGGCGGTCACCACCCGGAGGATCGGCTGGGCCTGCGATGCGAGCCCGTCCCAGAGGCCGAGCGCCGCGAGCAGCCGCTTCGAGGCCAGCGCCAGCGCATAGGCGCGGCCGTCGAAGCCAGGCTCTGCGCGCTGCGGCGCGGGGCGCCCGTCCACGACCGTGACGGAAAAGCCGTTGCGCGCCAGCGCAAGGGCGAGGGCGGGGCCGTTCAGCCCGCCTCCGGCGATCAGGATGTCGGCAGCTTGGGTCATGGGGCCAATATGGCCGGCGTCACGGGATTGTCCAGCCGGCGCGGCACGGTTACCGTCGCGGCGCAGGACAGGGAGAGCGCGATGGATCGGCTTTGGATGACGGCGGCGGAGCTGGGGCGGGGCATCGAGGCCGGCAGGATCCATCCGGTCGAGCTGGCCGAGGCCTTCCTCGCTGCCGCAGCCGACCACCCGGAGGGGACACGCATCTATGCGCGGCTCTGCCCGACGAGGGCCCGCACCGAGGCGATGGCCGCGGCGGAGCGGGCGAAGCGCGGCCTGCGCCGCGGGCCGCTCGACGGGGTGCCGGTCTCGTGGAAGGATCTGTTCGACACGGCGGGCGTCGCCACCGAGGCGGGCTCGGCGCTGCTGAAGGGCCGGGTGCCGGAAGAGGACGCCGCGGTGCTGGGCACCGCCACGCTGGGCGGGCTCGTCTGCCTCGGCAAGACCCACATGTCCGAGCTGGCCTTCTCGGGGCTGGGCCTCAATCCGGTGACGGCGACGCCACCTTGCGTGAACGATCCGGCGGCGGTGGCGGGCGGATCCTCTTCGGGGGCTGCGGCCTCGGTGGCCTTCGGGCTTGCGCCGGCGGCCATCGGCTCGGACACCGGCGGCTCGGTGCGCATTCCCGCGGCCTGGAACGACCTCGCGGGGCTCAAGACCACGGCCGGCCGGCTTTCGCTGGCGGGCACGGTGCCGCTCGCCGCGCGGTTCGACACAGTGGGTCCGCTGGCGCGGACGGTCGAGGATTGCGCCCTGCTTCTCGCCGTGCTCGAGGGCGGGCGCCCGGCAGACCTGCGCGGTGCCTCGCTGGCCGGGCGGCGGTTCCTCGTGCTCGAGACGCTGGCGCTTGAGGATCTGCGCGAGGCTCCGGCGCGGGGGTTCGAGGAGGCGGTCGCGCGCCTCGCCCGGGCCGGTGCCCGGATCGAGCGGGGGGCCGCGCCCGAGGTGGTCGAGGCCATGGCGATGGCGGGCCCGCTCTTCACCGGCGAGGCCTATGCCACCTGGGCCGAGGTGATCGAGGGGGCGCCCGATCTCATGTTCCCGCGGATCCTCGAGCGGTTCCGCTCGGGCGCGTCGATCACGGCGGTGGAGTTCGTGACCGCATGGCAGCGGCTGGAGGCCCTGCGGGCCGCCTGGGCTGCGCGCACGGCGGGCTATGACGCGGTGCTCGTGCCGACCTCGCCCATCCTGCCCCCGGATGCGAAGCGGCTTCTGACCGACGAGAGCTACTATGTCGGCGAGAATCTCCTCGCGCTCCGCAACACCCGGATCGCCAACCTGATGGGGCTGCCCGCCCTGACCCTGCCCACGGGCCAGCCCTCGTGCGGGATCTCGCTCATGGGGCAGCCCATGGGCGAGGAACGCCTGCTGCGCTTGGGCGCCGCCGCCGAACGGGCATTGGGCTGACCGGCGAAAAAGCCACAACGCGGGGCGGGCGGGAGGGGCCCCGGCCTTTTTCTGGACCCTCCGGGAAGTTGCCGCTATCCTGCGACAAACGGGGCGATACGACCCCGATCACGAGGCAGTCAATGGCATTTCCCGAGCGGTTTTCGAACCTGCCAGATTACGCATTTCCGCGTCTGCGGAAGCTGCTCGACCCGCATGCGCCGGGCGGCGAGCCCGTGGCCATGACCATCGGCGAGCCGAAGCACCCGATGCCCGAGTTCGTCGGGCCGGTGCTGGCCGAGTCGCTGGCGGGGTTCGGGCTCTATCCTCCGAACGACGGCACGCCCGAGCTGCTGTCCGCCATCGGCGGCTGGCTGAAGCGGCGCTACCGGGTCGATCTCGGTCCCGAACGTCTTATGGTGCTGAACGGCACCCGCGAGGGGCTGTTCAACGCGGCTCTGGCGCTGGTGCCCGAGACGAAGCGGGGCGCGCGTCCGGTCGTGCTGATGCCCAACCCCTTCTACCAGGTCTATGCGATGGCGGCGCTCGCGCTCGGGGCCGAGCCGGTCTATGTGCCCGCGCTGGCCTCGAACGGCTTCCTGCCCGACTATGCGAGCCTGCCCGCCGAGATCCTCGAGCGGACGGCGCTGGCCTATCTCTGCTCGCCCGCCAATCCGCAGGGCTCGGTCGCCTCGCGCGATTACTGGGCGGGGCTCATGGATCTGGCCGAGACCCACGATTTCCGGCTCTTCGCCGACGAGTGCTATGCCGAGATCTGGCGCACGGCGCCGCCTGCGGGGGCGCTCGAGGTGGCGGATGCGACGGGGGCGGACCCCGAGCGGATCTTTGCCTTCCACTCGCTGTCCAAGCGGTCGAACCTGCCGGGCCTGCGCTCGGGCTTCGTCGCGGGCGGACCCGAGGGCATCGCCCGGATCCGGCAGCTGCGCGCCTTCGCCGGCGCGCCGCTGCCGCTGCCGGTGCAGCGCGTCTCGGAACGCGCCTGGGCCGACGAGACGCATGTCGAGGCGAACAGGGCGCTCTATCAGGAGAAATTCCGCATCGCGGACGAGGTCTTCTCGGGCCTGCAGGGCTATATGGGCCCCGAGGGAGGCTTCTTCCTCTGGCTACCCGTGCCCGACGGCGAAGAGGCGGCGCTGAAGCTCTGGACCGAGACGGGGGTGCGGGTGCTGCCCGGCGCCTATCTCGCCCGCGAGGTCGGCGGCGAAAATCCCGGAAAGGGCTACATCAGGGTCGCCATGGTGGCCCCCAAGGACGAAATGCAGCGCGGGCTGGTGCGGCTCCGCGACTGCCTTTACGGGTGAGGACGGTAGCATGGCATCCTATCACGCACGGCAGCGCGACCCGCTTCTGGATCAGAACATGCAGGCGATGCTGGAGCGCCGGGGCCGCGAACTGCTGGGCATCGGCCTGCTGATCGTGGCCTTTCTCTTCATGCTCATCCTCGGCACCTATTCGCCCGAGGATCCGGGCTGGATGGTGGCCACCGACGAGCCCGCGCAGAATGCGCTGGGGCGCATCGGCGCGGCGATCTCCTCGACGCTCATGATCATCGCGGGCAAGGGCTCGTGGGGCTTGCCCATCGTGGCGGGCGCCTGGGGCGCGCGCTTCCTCCTGCACCGCGGCGAGGAGCGGGCGCTGGGCCGGATCGTCTTCGCGGTCATCGCCATCGCGCTCGGCTCGATCTATGCGGCGACCCACGTGCCGGGGTCGGAATGGACCCATTCCTTCGGGCTCGGCGGCCTCTTCGGCGATACCGTGCTGGGCGCGCTTCTCGAGATCCTCCCCCTGCCCGCGGCCTACGGGCTCAAGCTTCTGTCGCTGCTCGTGGGCGGCGGGCTCGTCGCCATGGGCCTCTTCGTCTGCGGCTTCGACCTGCGCGAGCTCCGGCAGGTGACGCAGTTCCTGCTGGTCGGGCTGGTCGTGACCTACAACGCCGCGCTGCAGCTGGCCGGCCGCGGGTCGGTGCAGGCCGCGCAGCTCATGCAGGAGAAGATCCGCGCCCATCGCGAAGGCCGCGCCGCGGTCGATGCCGCCGCCGTCCGGGGCGAGGCGCGTGCCGAGGCGATGCCGCGCCCGCGCAGCCGCTTCCGCGATCCCGAGCCCGAGCCGGAACCCGCGCCCCGTATGGGCTTCCTGAGCCGCCTGCGGGCGCAGGCCCCCGAGGACGATCCGGAGCCCGTCATCGAAGAGGCCGCCTGGGGCCGTCCGGCCACCCTGCGCGCCGATACCACCCGCCCCGCCGCGCTGCGCTCGGAAGGGCTGCGGGCAGAGCCGCGCCATGTCGAGCCTGCACCGGCTCCCGCCCAGCCCCGCACCGGCCTTCTGGCCCGGATGCCGCAGATCATCCGCCGCGTCACCGATCCCGAGGCCGAGCTCGTCGAGCACGCCCTGTCGGATGCCGCCGCCAATGCGGAAGGCCCGACCGAGGACCGGATCAAGGCCCGCATCAACGACGTGATCCGCTCGCGGGTGCGCCAGTCGACGGGGCCGCTCTCGCCCATCGCCGCGGCCATCGCCCGGCGCGAGCCGCCGATGGCGCGCCGCCGCTCGGGCCCCGCGCCGATGGTGGCGAGCCGCCGCGCGCCCATGGAACTGCCCCCCGAACCGCCGGTGGTGGCGGGCGCCGGAGAAAAGATCCGCTTCGCCTCGGGCATGGTCGCCTCGCGCATGCCGGGCGCCGCGACCGCGCGCCTCGCGGTGAGCGCGCTCGAGGCCGATGCGGCCCCCGCCCATGCGCCGCGGCTGATGGCCGAGGCCTACGATGCCTATGAGGCCTGCGAGACGGGTGAGCCGATCCTGACCGCGCGCGAGCAGCTGGCCTATGCCGACGAGGACGAGGCCGCCGCCTATGACGAGGCCTATGCCGCGGAGGAAGAGGTCGAGAGCTACGCCGCCGAGGAAGCCGCCTGGCTTCCGCACGAGGATTTCGACGACAGCACCGACTGGGCGCCCGAACCCGCGGCGCCCGCGGCCCCGATGATGGCCCCCGCGATGGCCCCGAAACCCGCCGCGGCGCCCGCGGCCCGCGCCCCGGCCGTCCGCCCGCCCGAGGCACAGCCGAAGCCGCGCTTCGAGGAGCAGGAGGCCCACTACGAGCTGCCGCCGCTCTCGCTTCTGGCCTGTCCCTCGACCATCGTGCGCAACACGCTGTCGGTCGATGCGCTGAAGGAAAATGCGCGGATGCTCGAATCCGTGCTCGAGGATTACGGCGTGAAGGGCGAGATCGTGGACGCGCAGGCTGGCCCGGTCGTCACGCTCTACGAACTCGAACCGGCGCCGGGCCTCAAGGCCAGCCGCGTGATCGGTCTGGCCGACGACATCGCCCGCTCGATGTCGGCGCTTTCGGCCCGCGTCTCGACCGTGCCGGGCCGGACCGTGATCGGGATCGAACTGCCGAACGTCAGCCGCGAGAAGGTGATCCTGCGCGAGATCCTCGCGGCGCGCGACTTCGGCGACAGCTCGATGCGGCTGCCGCTCGCGCTCGGCAAGGACATCGCCGGCCGCCCGGTGGTGGCGAACCTCGCCAAGATGCCCCACCTGCTGATCGCCGGGACCACCGGCTCGGGCAAGTCTGTGGCGATCAACACGATGATCCTGTCGCTCCTCTACAAGCTCACGCCCGAGGAATGTCGGCTCATCATGATCGACCCGAAGATGCTGGAACTGAGCGTCTACGACGGGATCCCGCACCTCCTCTCGCCGGTCGTGACCGATCCGAAGAAGGCGGTCGTCGCCCTCAAATGGGTCGTGGGCGAGATGGAAGAGCGCTACCGCAAGATGTCGAAGCTCGGCGTCCGCAACATCGAGGGCTACAACGGCCGCGTGTCCGAGGCGCTCGAGAAGGGCGAGATGTTCAAGCGGACGATCCAGACCGGCTTCGACGAGGATACGGGCGAGCCGGTGTTCGAGACCGAGGATCTCCAGCCCGTGCGCCTGCCCTTCATCGTGGTGGTCGTGGACGAGATGGCCGACCTGATGATGGTGGCGGGCAAGGAGATCGAGGCCTGCATCCAGCGCCTCGCGCAGATGGCGCGGGCCTCGGGCATCCACCTCATCATGGCCACGCAGCGCCCCTCGGTCGATGTCATCACCGGCACGATCAAGGCGAACTTCCCCACCCGGATCAGCTTCCAGGTCACCTCCAAAATCGACAGCCGCACCATCCTCGGCGAGCAGGGGGCCGAGCAGCTCCTCGGCATGGGCGACATGCTCTACATGGCGGGCGGGGCGAAGATCACCCGGATCCACGGCCCCTTCGTCTCGGACGAGGAAGTTGAGGAGATCGTGAACCATCTGAAGAGCTTCGGGCCGCCCAAATACATGTCGGGCGTGGTGGAAGGCCCCGAGGACGACCGCGCGGACGATATCGACGCGGTGCTGGGCCTCGGCGGCAACACCGATTCCGAGGATGCGCTCTACGATCAGGCGGTGGCCATCGTGGCCAAGGACCGCAAATGCTCGACCTCCTACATCCAGCGCAAGCTGGGCATCGGCTACAACAAGGCCGCGCGCCTCGTCGAGCAGATGGAGGAGCAGGGCGTTGTGACGGCCGCGAACCATGTGGGCAAGCGCGAGATCCTTCTGCCCGAGCAGTGAGGGGTGGGCGCTCCGGGACGGGGCGCCTCTCGCAGCGGACGGAACCGGGCCGCTCTGCGCGGCTTGTTCCTGTCCCGGCCGCCCGGCCGGAAGAGTGAAACCTTTCTCGCCGCAACGTGAAGGCGGCGGGGATGCGCAGTCCCCGGGGAGCCCCTAGCTTCATCACCATGAAACCGATGCGTCTGATCCTCGCGCCTCTGGCGTTCCTCGCCCTCGCGCTGCCTGCGGCAGCCGAGAAGATCCCGCTCTCCGCGCTCTCGTCCTATCTCAACGGGCTGAGCACGGCCGAGGCCGATTTCACTCAGGTGAATGCGGACGGCTCGGTCTCGACCGGGCGCATCTTCATCAAGCGGCCCGGCCGCGTGCGCTTCGAATATGCGCCGCCGGAGAAGAGCCTCGTGGTGGCCGGCGGCGGGCAGGTGGCGATCTTCGACGCCAAGTCGAACCAGCCGCCCGAGCAATATCCGCTGAGCCGCACGCCGCTGAGCCTGATCCTCGCCCAGAACATCGACCTCGGGCGGGCGAAGATGGTGGTGGGGCACCGCGAGGACAAGAACACCACCCGCGTCGTGGCGCAGGATCCGGCGCACCCGGAATATGGCACGATCGAGATGGTCTTCACCGCGAATCCGGTGGCGCTGCGCCAGTGGGTCATCACCGACGATGCGGGCAATCAGACGACGGTGATCCTCGGCGCCATGGCGCAGGGCCGCAATCTTCCGGCCTCGCTCTTCAGCATCCAGTCCGAAGCGGCCAAGCGCAGCCGCTGAGGGCCTCGCCTGAACCGCCCCACAAGCGGGGCGCGGGAGCATCCCGCGCCCGTTCGATCCGTCAGCGGCGGCAGGAGGTGAGCTGCGCGCGGTAGCGCTGCTCCCGGTCGCCCACCCGCTGCGCCACGGCCAGAAGCCAGGGCTTCGCATTGTGGCTTCCGCGGGAATAGCCGGTGCGGCCCTCGTGATAGGCGAGATACTGGTTGGTCGCATCCCACTTCGGGATGCCGAGGCGGCGGGTCGTGCCGTCCATGTACCAGCCCATGAAGTCGGTCGCATCCTCGATGCGGTCCCGGCGGGCGCGGCGCTTGCGGCGCTCGTCCATATATTCCTCCCAGGTGCCGTCGAGCGCCTGGCTGTAGCCGTAGGCCGAGCTCTGCCGGCCCATGGGGATGATCCCCAGAAGGAACTGATGCGGTGTGCGCGCATTGCCGACGAACTTCGATTCCTGATGGATCGTGGCCATCTGCACCGAGACCGGGATGCCCCAGCGGCGCTCCGTGGCCTTCATGGCCCGGTAATATTGCGGCCGTTCCGCGACGATGCTGCAGGCATTCTCCAGATCGCGGGGCGGGGAATACCGTCCGCCGCCGCAGGAAGCCAGGAACACCAGCAGTATGGCCGCGCGGAGAAGTCTGCTCATCTGCCCCTCGCGTCTTCTGTTTTGTCCGCAGGATAGGCGAAATGAGACAGAGGGGAAATGGTCCCGCGGCCATGGCTCTTCAGAAAAACGCGAGATTGCGGAACTGTCGCGGGTTCCCGCCATTGATGTCACGGTGAAAACTCGAGTGCCGCACGGCCTTTGCGGGCAGGCAGCGGCAGATATGGGCACATACCGTTTCCTCCCCATGCACGCGTCGTGGTGGACAAATGGATGGCAGCCGGAATAATGGAGTGGTCAGGGGTGCGGGACATGCTCAAGACACAGGCGAAATATCATCTGGGACAGGTGCTCCGTCATCGGAAGCATCCGTTCCGCGGCGTGGTCTTCGACGTGGACGCGATGTTCGCCAACACCGAGGAATGGTATGACGCCATCCCCGAGGAGAGCCGTCCCTCGCGCGACCAGCCCTTCTATCACCTGCTGGCCGAGAACGATCAGAGCTACTATGTGGCCTATGTCTCCGAGCAGAACCTCGTGCCCGACGACACGGGCGAGCCGGTCGAGCATCCCGATCTGGCCGAACTCTTCGGCGAGTTCGAGGATGGCCGCTACCCGTTGCAGTTCCAGCTGAACTGAGACGCGCCGCCCCTCCGGACGGCGCCGGCCCTTTCCGCCTTCAGTAGCCCAGTGCGCAGCCGTCCTTCCGCGGATCGGAGGCGCCGACCAGCACTCCGTCCTCGCCGATGAGAATGGCCTGCGCGCCGCCGATGGGCTCGTGCGGCACGCGGACATCGTGGCCCATGGCGGCCAGTTCGGCCCTTACACGCTCGTCATAGCCGCGCTCGACCAGCATCCCGTCCGGCCCCGAGAAAGAGCGGGGCGCGTCGATGGCCTCCTGCGGATCCATCCCGAAGTCGACGAGATTCGAGACGAAGCGCGCATGGCCCGCGGGCTGGTAGGCGCCGCCCATGACGCCGAAGGGCACGATCACCCGGCCATTGCGGCGGATCATCCCGGGAATGATCGTGTGCATGGGCCGCTTGGCGCCCATCGCCTCGTTGGCATGGCCCTTCGTCAGGCAGAAGCCCGCCCCGCGGTTCTGGAAGTTGATCCCGAACCGGGCCGAGGCGAGGCCCGAGCCGAAGCTGTGATAGACCGAATAGATCAGCGACACCGCCATCCGGTCGCGGTCGACCACGGTCAGATAGACGGTGTCGCGATGCACGGCCTCGGAGAGCGGAGCCGCCTCGGGCATGGCCCGCGTGGGGTCTATCAGCGCGGCCAGCCGCTCGGCCGTCTGCGGCGACAGCATGTGGTCGAGCCGCCGCACATGGTCGGGATCGGCGAGGAAGCGGTTGCGCGCATCGTAGGCGAGTTTCGCGGCCTCGGCCTCGAGATGCGCGCGCGCGGTGCCGAACGGGTCCATGGCCGCCACATCGAACTGGGACAGGATGTTCAGCATCAGGATCGCCGTGGCGCCCTGACCGTTCGGCGGGTGCTCGACCAGCTCCACGCCCTTGTAGGTGCCCGAGATCGGCTCGCCGTAATTGCAGGCGGTTGCCGCGAAATCCTCGAGCATGTGCGTGCCGCCCACCGAGCGGAGCGAGGTCACCATATCCTCGGCCACCTCGCCCTCGTAGAAGCCCGCGCGGCCCTGCTGGGCGATTCGGCGTAGGACCTCGGCCTGGCCGGCGGCCCGGAAGATCTGGCCGGCGCGCGGGGCGGCCCCGTCGACGAGGTAATACTGCCGCGCGGCTCCCTGCAGCTTCTCTTTGGCCAGGGCCCAGTCGAAGGCCGTGCGGGGCGCGACCGGCACGCCCTCCTCGGCATATTGGATGGCAGGGGCGAGGACCTGCGCCAGTTCGAGATTGCCCCAGTCCGCCGAGAGGCGGCAGAAGGCATCCACGGCCCCCGGCACGGTCACCGCCTCGGGGCCGTGCAGCGGCACCGTCGCGTGACCCTTCTCGCGCATCAGCGCGGCCGAAAGGCCCGCAGGCGCGCGGCCGGAGCCGTTCAGCGCCACGATCCTGTCCTCTCCGGGGGGCTTCAGAAGCACGAAGCAGTCGCCGCCGATCCCGGTCATCTGCGGCTCGCAGATGCCCAGAAGCACCGCGGCCGCAATGGCTGCATCGGCCGCGTTGCCGCCCGCCTGCAGGATGTCGATCACGACCTTGGAGGCGAGGGGGTGGGAGGTGGCACAGAGACCGTTGCCGGCATAGACGGCCGAGCGGCCCGGTAGATGGAAATCGCGCATGTCATCCTCCTGATCGGGGAGGAGCCTAGAAGCGTGCGACACATTTTCCAAGGGAGGAACCTCGGCGCCGGAACCGGGTGGGGGACACGGCCCCGCCGCCGAGGGAAGCGGTCAACCGCTACAGGCCCGACCTTCACAGTCGCCTGGGGCGGATTCGCAGCCGGATTCGGGCGAAATTGCGGTTCTCGGGCAGCGGCATGGCTCTGGCGCCGCGAGGCAGGTGCGGGCGACACGGAAGCTCAGGCGGTTGACCCCGTCCTCGTGGCAGTAGCGGAGCTCCTCGGCCAGCGCCCGGATCAGCATCCAGCCGAAGCCGCCCTCGCGCAGCGACAGGACCGGGCAGGGCAGGCCGGGCCGCGCTTCGGGCCCCGCCCCCGGCATCGGTCGCCCGCGGTCGGCCACCTCGCAGGAAAGCTGCCCGCGCCGGAGGTCGAGGGCCACCTCGACCGGCCCCGCGCTTCCGGCATAGGCATGTTCGGTGCAGTTGTTCAGGACCTCGGCCAGCAGGATCTGCGCCGCATCCCGAGCTTCCGCAGGCAGGGCGCGCAGAGGCGGACAATCCGCCAGCTCGGTCAGGGCCGCGCGCACGGCGAGGGGACGGCTGTCGAGGCGGAGGCGATAGGAGGCGGAGGCCGGGTCTCCCTCAGAGGGCATCGCTCACCCGCTCGTGGATCGTGAAGACCCGATCCATCCGGGTGAGCCGGAACACCTTGCGCACGACGGGTCCCAAGGTGGCGAGCTCAAGCCTTCGGTCGGGCCCGAGCAGCTTCATCACGGCCACCACCGCGCCGAGCCCGCTGCTGTCGAGAAAGGTCACGCACGACAGATCGAGCAGCACCCGCGAGGCGGGCGTATCGACCAGCTCGCGCATCCGGTCCTTGAACTCGATGGCCGCCGCAGCGTCGATCCGCTCTTCCTGCACGCGCACCACCAGCAGGTCACCCCGCACTTCCGTCTCTAGATCCATGGGCTGCTCCCCTGTCCGCGGCATAGGCTAGGGCGCCTTCGTTGACATCCGGTAAGCGGCTGCCTTCCGTTCCGCTGCCGGTGCTTCTAATCTGCAGCTTTGGCACCCGGAGACTCCATGGATTACGACCAGCTCGACCAGACGATCGAGGCGCTCTGCCACGGCGAGCAGGACACGGTGGCGCTGATGGCCACGGTCGCCTGCGAGATCCACCATGCCCATCCGCTGTCGGACTGGACCGGCTTCTACCGCGTCACCGGGCCGGAGCTTCTGAAGATCGGTCCCTATCAGGGCGCGCACGGCTGCCTCGTCATCCCCTTCTCCCGCGGGGTCTGCGGCGCCGCGGCGCGGACAGGCCGGATCCAGCTCGTGCCGGATGTCGAGGCCTTCCCCGATCACATCGCCTGCTCTTCGACCACGCGCTCCGAGATCGTGCTGCCGGTCCGCAACGGCGAGGGGCGGCTGCTGGGCGTGCTCGATCTCGACAGCAACACGCCCGCGGCCTTCACCGAGGAGGATGCCGCGCGGCTTCAGGCGCTGCTCGACCGCACCTTCCGCGACGCGGTCTGATGCGGGGAGGGCTGCCTCTGCGGCGCCGTGGCCTTCGAGGCAAACCGAGAGATGCCGGCCGTCGTGGCCTGCCACGGCAGCCAGTGCCGGAAACGGTCCGGCCCGTCCGGGCCGCACCATCGGTCGCCATGGCCGGCGTCCGGCTGATCCGCGACGAGGGTCTGCGCTGGGTCCGCGCCTCCGACCAGCGAGCCGCGGCCGACGCGCCCTCCGCGGCTCGAACCTTGGCAGGAAGCCCAACGGCCGCGACCGCATGAGCGTCCCGCCCGGAGCGGTCGACGGGCCGACGGGTCTTGTGACGGGCCATCACATCTTCATGGACGAGGCCGGCGACTACTACCGCATGAGCGACGGCACGCCGCACTATCCCGGAGACGACGCGGCCTGAGCCCGCCGTCGCCTCTCACTCCGAGACGAACTTGTTGAACCGGCTCTGCCCGCCGTCCTTGGTCTTTTCCTGGTGCAGGAAGGACAGCTTGTTCTCGTCGAAGATCCGGAAGAACTCGTCCCAGTCGATCCGGGTCAGGCTGTCCTCGGGCTCGCCGAAGTCGATGCGCAGGATGCCGCCCTTGCCGCCGGTCTCGACCTTGGCGGGGTGGCCGTCGCGGGCTTCGGCCCATTTGCGGATCTTGTCGTGGTCGCGGGTGGTGGTGGCTTCGGTCATGGTGGTCTCCCGATGGACTTCGGGCAAGGAAGCCCGGGCCGAGGGCGATTGTTCCCGTGCGCGGCCTCGGCTATGGGGCAGGGATGACCGATCTCTATGCCCCGCCGGATGTTCCCCTCTCGCTGATCCATCACGATGCGCAGATCGTGGTGGTGGACAAGCCTGCGGGCCTTCTGTCGGTGCCGGGCAAGGGCGAGGACAAGGCCGACTGCCTGATCGAGCGGCTGAGGGGCGTCTTTCCCGAGATCCTGCTGGTGCACCGGCTCGACCGCGACACGTCGGGCGTGATGGTCTTCGCGCTGACCAAGGCCGCTCAGGGCGCGCTCGGCCAGCAGTTCGAGAAGCGGCAGACGAAGAAGATCTATGTGGCGCGCGTCGCGGGCCGGCTCGAGCCGCGCGAGGGGCGGGTGGACCTGCCGCTCTGCGTCGACTGGCCGAACCGGCCGAAGCAGCATGTGGATCCCGAGAACGGCCGCCCGGCGCAGACCGACTGGCGCGTCGTGAAATACCTGCCGAAGGAGACGCGGGTGCGGCTGATGCCGGTCACGGGCCGCAGCCACCAGCTCCGGGTGCATATGGCCGAGACGGGGCACCCGATTCTCGGCGACGCGCTTTATGCCGAAGGGGCGGCGCGCGACTTCCCGCGGCTCATGCTCCATGCCGAGAGCCTGCGGGTGCGCCATCCCGACACGGGCAAGAGCCTTACCTACAGCGCGCCCTGTCCCTTCTGAGGCGGCAGCCAGCCGGTGGCGAGCACGGTTTCCCAGTCGGGCCGGTCGTAGCGGCCGGCGAGGCGGGCGGCCCGGTCGTGGTCGTAGGGGATCTGGCGGAAGGTCACGCGCCAGTCGTCGCCCTTGCTGTCGAGGATCGCGTAGCAGGCGGCCGGCGTGCCGGACTCGACCCGGTGCGGCACCGGCGCGTCATCCTCGTAGCCCGGGCAGCCGACCGAGCCCGGATTGACCACGAGCCGCCCGTCAGGCAGCCGCACCGACCGCGCGAGATGGGTATGGCCGCAGAGGATCAGCCGCTCGGCTATGCCGTCCGCGAAGCGCGAAATGCGCTCGAGCGGGCTCGGCGCCACATGGCCCTCGGGCGTGACGCGATGCAGCCAGTAGATCAGGTCCGAGCCCGGCGTCGCATGGCAGAGGAAGGCGCCGGCCTCGACCCGCGTCGCCGGAAGGGCCGCCAGCCAGTCCCTCTGCGCCGCCGAGAGCCGCGGCCGCGCGTCGGTCTCCCAGACGGTGCCGCCCTCCGGCTCCACCAGCCAGCGGTCATGGTTGCCCCGCACCGCAGGCCAGTTTGCCTCCATCAGCAGGTCCGCCGTCCGCTCGACCTCCAGCGGGCCCGAGAGGCAGTCGCCCAGATTGACCACGAGGTCGGGCGACTGAAGGGCGAGGTCCGCCCTCACCGCTTCCAGCGCATCGGCATTGCCATGGATGTCGGCGAGGACGGCGAGCCTCATTCGGCGGCCAGCGCCTCGGCCTCGGGATCCCAGCCCGAGATGGCCTTGACCTCGAGGAATTCCTCGATGCCCCAGACGCCGCCCTCGCGCGCCCGGCCCGAGGCCTTGACGCCGCCGAACGGGGCGCCCGCGCCGCGCGACTTGCCGTTCATCTCGACCATGCCCGAGCGCAGGCGGCGGGCAAGGCGGTTGCGCCGCGCCCCGTCCTCGCTCTGGACATAGTTCGTCAGGCCGTAGGGCGTGTCGTTGGCGATCCGCACCGCCTCTTCCTCGGTCTCGAATGGCAGGATCGACAGGACCGGCCCGAAGATCTCCTCGCGCTCGATGGTCATGCCGGGGGTCACGTCGGCAAAGACGGTGGGGCGCACGAAGAAGCCGCGGTTCAGCCCGTCCGGTCGGCCGAGGCCGCCCGCCACCAGCCGCGCGCCCTCATCGATGCCCTTCTGGATGTAGGACTGGATCTGCTCGAACTGGCGCTTGTTCACCACCGGCCCGATATGCGGCCCTTCCTCATGCGCCGAGGCCACGCGGGTCTTCGCCGCCACCTCGGCCGCGATCTCGACTGCGCGGTCGTAGAATGGCCGCTCGACCAGCATCCGGGTCGGGGCGTTGCAGCTCTGGCCCGAGTTGTTGAAACAGTGCTTCACGCCCCGCTCGACGGCGCGCTCGTCGGCATCGGCAAAGATCAGGTTCGCACCCTTGCCGCCAAGCTCGAGCGTCACGCGCTTGAGCGACTCGGCCGCGGCCTTCGAGATCGCCCGGCCGGCGCGGGTCGAGCCGGTGAAGGAGATCATCTCGACATCCGGGTGCGAGGAAAGCTGCGTGCCCACGCCTGCGCCGTCGCCGTTCACGAGGTTGAAGACGCCCGCGGGCAGGCCCGCATCATGGACGAACTCGGCGAAGAGGAGCGAGGAGAGCGGCGCCTCCTCCGAGGGTTTCAGCACGCAGGTGCAGCCCGCGAGCAGCGCCGGGATGACCTTCAGCGTCACCTGATTCATCGGCCAGTTCCAGGGCGTGATGAGGCCCACCACGCCGATGGGCTCGAGCGCGATCCGGTCGTTCGGCGCATGCGGGCCGAGCGGGCGCACCCATTCGATCTCCTCGAAGGCCTTGAGGAAGTTCGTGAGGTGCCACGGCAGGCAGGGCGCCTGGCTGTTGCGCGCAAGGTCGATGGGCGCGCCCATCTCGAGGCTGATCGCCTGCGCCATCTCCTCCTTGCGCGCCTCATACTGCGCGAGGATGCCCTTCACGAGGCGCAGCCGCTCGGCGGGGGGCGTGGCGGCCCAGCCCTCGAAGGCGGCCTTCGCCGCGGCCACCGCCGCATCCGTATCCGCCTGATCGCCGAGCGAGATCACCGCGCAGGCCTCTTCCGTCGACGGGTCGATGACCTCGCAGTCCCGCGCCTTGGCCGGAGCGGTCCAGCCCCCGTTGATGTAGAAGTCGCGTCTCTCGATCATGGCATCCTCCTTGAACCTTGCGGGGAAGGTGGCACCCCGCAGGCGCCTCGTCCAGCGCGATCCCGGCGGGTTGATCCGAAATGATCCCCGACAGAGATGTCTTTAGCGAGGAGGAGGCACGGCGACGGTGGGCGTGAGCCTGCCCGCGGCCGAAGTCGCAGGAGGCTTGGACGCCCGGACCAGCGCGGAAAACCGGAGGCGCCACCGGGCAGCGGCGCTGGGGCAGACGGCCTCTGCCGCGGCTCATGTCCTGCAGCGGGCCTCGGCCGGGGAGGTTTCCGCAGGGCGCGGACCATGCGAAGTCGGTCCGGGGGGGCGCAATCGGTGTCGTTCGAGGAGAGCGATCTTGCAGGTCAGCGCGCTTGGCGCGCCATCCGCATGAGCTGATTGAAACCGGCGCCGGCAGAGGAAGGCTGCCGCTGTCCGAGGTCTTGCGCTGAAAGATGCAGGGAGGGGAGAAGTGGTGCCGGTGAAGGGACTCGAACCCCCGACCCCATCATTACGAATGACGTGCTCTACCAGCTGAGCTACACCGGCACTTCTCGGACAGGACCGCGGGGCGGTCCGGTCGATCGCGGCTCCGGTCAAGAGGCTGGAGAGCCTTGCCTTTTCCGGGGATCCGGGCGCCCGGCGGCTGGTCCGCCTGCGCCCGATCCGGCGATGTTGCGGGGCTTCTAGCAAAGTCCCGCGGCGGTGGGTAGTCCTATTTTGAGGTGGGCTCAACCGCTTTTTCGTCGATCACGTCCTCGTCCATGGGATCGGCCGGCCGAGCCGCGGGCGCGCCCACGATCAGCGGCAGAAGCTCGGTTCCCGTGGCGCTCGGCGTCGACTTCTGCGTGGGTTCGCGCCAGCTCAGCGTGTCGAAGCCGCCGCAGTTGTCGCAGATCGGCGCCCAGGTCGCATGGACCGTCTGGCAGTTGTCGCAGCACCATTGCGGGCCGCGCGGCGCCGTCAGCGCCCGCGCCAGCCAGCCGCGCACGACGGCCTCGTCTCCGCCCTCGCCGCGCTCGACCGCCGCCATGATCGTCAGCGCCCGCTGCGTCGGATGGCGCGCCACGATGTCGCCCAGAGCGCGCCGGGCACCCGGGAAATCCTCGGCCGCCAGCGACAGTTCGGCGATCAGCATCCGCGTCTCGTCGTGATCGGGATGGATCGCGGTCAGGGTGCGGAACCGCTTGAGCCGTTCGGCCGGCGTCTCGTCGGGCTCGATCTCGGCGAAGGCCGCGGCGAGATCGGGATGCGGCTCGGCCTCCCAGGCCTTCTTCAGAACGCGCGTGGCATATTTCTTGTTGCCCTGCGCGAGATAGCTGCGCGCCGCCATCGCCGCGGCCGGGATCAGGTCGGGCGACTGCTTGTTGGCGAGGATCGCCGCCTCGCGCGCCTCGATCGAGGCATTCTCGTCGAACACGTCCTTGGCGGTCTGCAGCGCCAGCACCGCATCGCGCCGCTTGTAGACGGCCTTCGGCAGCGCGCCCGACTTCATCTTGGCGGAGAGCGTGCTGCGCGCGCCCGACCAGTCGTGCAGATCGGCCTGCAGCTTCAGCAGGATGTCCTGCGTCTCGGAGTGCTTGGGGTTGATCTCGAAGGCCTTCTGGGCAAGTGCCAGCGCCGTCTCGGTGTCGCCCTCGTCCAGCTTCTGCTTCAGCAGCCCCCGGACGCCCACGAAGCGGGTGCGCTCATCCTCGAGCAGCAGCTTGTAGGATTCCTGCGCCCGGCGCGAATCGCCCGCCTGCTGCGCGGCCTGCGCGTTCAGAAGCGTGGTCATCGCGTTCTGGCCGAGGTATTTCCGCGCCTTCGCCGCGCGGGACATGGCGGTGCGCGGCTCGCCCGCGGCCAGCGCCATCATCCCTTCCGAAAGCGCGCGCAGGCCCTTCTGCTCGCGCGAGCGGTCGAAGTAGCGCGAGACGGCGGTCTCGTCCCCGTTCAGGAAGCGCAGCACCGCGAAGAGGAAGCCCACGATCTTCAGGAACAGCCAGACCGCGAGGATCAGGAGCAACGCCGCGATCACCGCCTGCAGCGGCCCGAGGTTGAGCTCGAGATCGCCCACCGCCAGCCGCAGCGCGCCGCCGCTTTCCATGAGCTGCGAGGCGCCGAAGGTGAGCGCGACCACGAGGGCCACGAAAATCAGGATCTTGATCAAGGACCAAAGCATGGAACCGGCCTCACTTCCCTTCCGCGGCTGCGGCGAGAGCCGCGACGGCGTCGATTGCCTCAATGCGTTTGCGCACGGCGTCGGTCCAGCCGGCCATGGCCTGCTGCCCCTCGGGCGGCAGCGCCGCGACCTCGTCGAGCGCCTTCTGCAGATCGCCCGCCCGGACGGCGGCCTCGGCCCGCGACAGGACGGCGTCGGGTCCGTCGCCCGCCCGCGGCGCGAGCGAGCGGACACCGGCTTCGGAGAGCAGGAAGGCCTGCGCCCGCGAGGTCCAGCTGTCGCCCATGGTGGCGCGGCGCGAGACGGCCAGTGCCTCGCGGGCGGCGGCGGGGAACTCGTCCTCGAGCGTATCGAGGGTCGGAATGCCGCCCTCGGCATGGGCGGAGAGCGCCTCGGGCACGGTCACGCCCTTGGCGGTCAGCTCGTCGAGCGGCGCGCGGTAGGTCTGTCCTGCGTCGATGGCAGCCTGAACCTGCGCCAGCGCGGCGGCGGTCACGGCTGCCTGCGCCTGCGCCTCGGCCTCTGCCTTGAGGTCGGCCGCGGCCTTCTCGGCCTCGGCGATGCGGGCCTGCGCTTCGGCCTGCGCATCGCTGACGGCCGAGCCGGAGGCTTCGGCGATCTGGGTGCGGAGCGCCTCGATCTCGGCCATCAGCGCGCCCGTGTCGGCACCCGGGGCACCGCCCTCGGCGGGGGCCTTGGCCAGCTGCGCCTCGAGCTCGGCCACGCGCGCTTCGGCGGCGGCGGCGCGATCCTGGGCCGCGGTCAGCTCTTCGGCCGAGGGACCCGCTGCGGGGGCGGGTTCGGGGGCTGGCCGCTCGGACGCTGCGGCGAGCTCGGCGCGCAGCTGCTCGATCTCGCGCTGCTGGGCCGTCGACTGTGCGGTCTGGCCGTAGTTCGCAAGCGGCCAGTCCGGCTGGGCGTGGCGCGAATAGGCGAAGCCGCCGGCGGCGCCCGCGATGCCGCCAAGAAGCAGCAGGACGACGCCCGCGGGCCCGCCCGAGCTGCGTTGCGGCTCGGTCTTGCGGGGCGGCGGTGGCGGCGCTGCGGGCGCTTCTTCCGGCGGATCGAAGCGCTCGGGCTCCGTTGCGGGCGGCATTTCGGCCATGAGTTCCGCCTCGTCGGGCAGGGCGCGCTCGCTGTCGGGGCCTGCCGCGCTCAGCGGAGCGGGGTCCGCATCGACCGGGGCGGCCGGAGGCGCAGGTTCTCCCGCAGCCGCAGGCTCGACGGGTTCCGGCGTGGACAGGGTCTGGGGGTCGGGTGCATCACCGTCCCGTTTCTTCTCACCAGCTTCGCGGGACTCCGGTTCTGACATCGCCGTGCCTTCCAGTTTTTCAGGTGTTTTGTGACCGAAGTCACCCTAGCTGCTGCGGCGGGATGCCTCAAGCATCTGCCTCTGCGTCAAGTAGCGCCTTGACCGCGTGAAGGAGCGCCTCGGCATCGGGGCGGGCCGCCACCGAGAGCCGCGCGACGGGCAGGGCGGCCGCGGCCTCGGCCACGGCGGGGCTCATCGCCGCGACCCAGAGCGGGCCGGTGCCGCCGATGCGGGCCAGTTCCTGTGCGAGAAGCCGCGCGGTCCGGGGCGAGAAGAGCGGGGCGATCACCGGGGCGCCGTCCGTGAGGAGGGCCCGGGCCTCGGACGAGAGCGGCTGCGGGCGCTGATCGTAGACCACGGCCTCGGCCGCGGTAAGTCCGGCCGCAGCGAGCCTTGGGGCCACCTCGCCCCGGCTCTCGGCCCCCCGCAGATGCAGGAGGGGGCCCGGCTCGTCTGCGGCGAGGATGGCCGCGATCAGCCGCTCGGCATCGCCCTCGGCCGAGTGCGCCGCAAGGCCCGCGGCCTCGGCGGCGCGTGCCGTGCGGTTGCCCACGCACCAGGCGCGGCGGACATCCGACAGTTCGGGCGCGGCGAGCCGCCGGTAGCCCTCGACCCCGGTTTCGGAGGTGAAGATCAGGGCGTCCGGCCGGAGCGGGATTGCGGGCACGAGAAAGGCCGGCGCCATCAGCGGCGAGGTCACCAGCCGCACGGGCCCCAGCGCCTCGGCCAGCGCCGCGGCAAAGCGCGCGCCCTGCGCCTCGGGGCGGGTCAGAAGCACGGCCGTAACAAGGGGGCGGGATTGTGGGACCATGAGCAAGGTGTTACCTGCGGTCAGATCCGTCGGCAACGGCGCCCCCCGTCGCATGCAGCAGGTTGCATCCAGATGTCCCGTCCGCTCACCTTTCTCGGCATCGAGAGCAGCTGTGACGACACCGCGGCGGCCGTGGTGCGCGCGGAGGGCACGCGGGCGGAGATCCTCTCTTCGGTGGTGGACGGGCAGACGGCGCTGCATGCGGCCTTCGGCGGCGTCGTGCCCGAGATCGCGGCCCGTGCCCATGCCGAACGGCTGGACCTCTGCGTCGAACGCGCGCTGGAGGAGGCGGGCCTCGGACTGCGCGACCTCGACGGGATCGCGGTGACGGCGGGGCCGGGGCTGATCGGCGGCGTTCTGTCGGGCGTCATGCTGGCCAAGGGGCTTGCGGCGGGCACCGGCCTGCCGCTCGTGGGGGTGAACCATCTGGCGGGCCACGCGCTCACGCCGAGGCTGACGGACGGGCTCGCCTTCCCTTATCTCATGCTTCTGGTGTCGGGTGGGCATTGCCAGTTCCTGATCGCGCGTGGAGCGGAAGAGTTTTCGCGCCTCGGAGGTTCCATAGACGATGCGCCGGGCGAGGCTTTCGACAAGACGGCGAAGCTGCTGGGCCTGCCGCAGCCGGGCGGGCCGTCGGTCGAGGCCGAGGCGGCTTCGGGCGATCCGCGCCGCTTCGCCTTTCCGCGGCCGATGCTCGACCGGCCGGGCTGCGACATGTCCTTTTCCGGGCTGAAGACTGCGCTTCTGCGGGCGCGCGACGGGCTCGTGGCCGAGAAGGGCGGGCTCACGCGGGCCGACCGGGCCGATCTCTGCGCGGGCTTTCAGGCCGCGGTGGTCGATGTGCTGGCCGAAAAGACCCGCCGCGCGCTGGCGTTCTATGCGGCCGAGGGCGCGGCCCGGCCTGCGCTCGCCGTGGCGGGCGGGGTCGCGGCCAACGGGCCGATCCGGGCGGCGCTGACCTCCGTGGCCGAGGCGGCGGGCGTGCGCTTCCTCGCCCCGCCGCTCCGGCTCTGCACCGACAATGCGGCGATGATCGCCTGGGCCGGGATCGAGCGGTTCCGCGCCGGCGGCCGCGACGGGATGGAGCTGTCCGCCCGTCCGCGCTGGCCGCTCGACCGCAGTGCGCCCGCGCTGATCGGCTCGGGCAGGAAGGGGGCCAAGGCATGATCGGCATTCTGGGCGCAGGCGCCTTCGGCACGGCGCTGGCGGTGACGCTCGGACGCGAGCAGCCGGTGACGCTCTGGGCACGCGGCGGCACGCCCCGGCTCGCCGTCGATCTGCCGGAGCAGGTCCGGCTCACCGCCGATTTCGGCGAGGCGCTGGCCGGGACGGTGCTGCTGGCGGTGCCGATGCAGGCCCTCGGAGGGCTTTTGCGGGCCGAGGCCGCGCGGCTTCGGGGACGCGCGCTTGTCGCCTGCTGCAAGGGCGTCGACCTCGCCACCGGCCTCGGCCCGACGGGGCTCATCGCCGAGGCCTGTCCGGGCAGCCCGGCCGCCATCCTCACGGGCCCGAGCTTCGCGGCCGACATCGCCCGCGGCCTGCCCACGGCGCTGACGCTCGCCACCCAGGACGAGGCCGCAGGCGAGGCCCTGCAGCGCCAGCTGTCGACCGCAGCGCTGCGGCTCTACCGGACGACCGACACGGTGGGGGCCGAGCTCGGCGGCGCGCTGAAGAATGTGATCGCCATCGCCGCGGGCGTGGTGATCGGCGCGGGCCTCGGCCAGTCGGCGCGGGCCGCGCTGATGACGCGGGGCTATGCCGAGATGCAGCGGCTGGCGCTCGCGCTCGGCGCCCGGCCCGAGACGCTGGCCGGCCTTTCGGGCTTGGGCGATCTGGTCCTGACCTGCACCTCGGACCAGTCGCGGAACTTCCGCTACGGCCAGGCGCTCGGCGCAGGCGCGGCGTTCGATGGCAGCGTGACCGTCGAGGGCCGCGCTACGGCCCGCGCGGTGGTCGATCTCGCCGTCCGTCACGGGATCGACATGCCGATCGCCGCCATGGTCGATGCGCTCGTCGAGGGGCGCGTGACCCTGCCGCAGGCCATCCAGTCCCTTTTGTCCCGCCCCCTGAAACAGGAGTAGCCCATGCGCGTGGCCCTCATCTGCACCGACAAGGCCGGTGCGCTCCAGACCCGGCTCGACAATCGCTCGGCCCATCTGGCCTATATCGCCGAAACCGGCGTGGTCGAGATGGCGGGCCCGTTCCTGAGCCCCGAGGGGCAGATGACCGGCTCGCTCGTGGTGCTCGAGGTGGGATCTCTGGCCGAGGCCGAGGCCTGGGCCGCAGGCGATCCCTATGCGCAGGCCGGCCTCTTCGAGAGCGTCGCCATCTCCGAATGGAAGAAGGTGGTGGGCTGATGGCCTGCTGGCTGTTCAAGTCCGAACCCGACGCCTGGTCCTGGGATCAGCAGGTGGCGAAGGGCGCCGAAGGCGAGGAATGGACGGGCGTGCGCAACTATCAGGCGCGCAATCACATGCGGGCGATGCAGCTTGGCGACCGCGGCTTCTTCTACCATTCCAACATCGGCAAGGAGGTGGTGGGGATCGTCGAGGTCTGCGGCCTCTCCGCGCCCGATTCCACCGCCGACGATCCGCGCTGGGACTGCGTGACGGTCCGCGCGGTCGAGCCGCTGCCGAAGCCCGTGACGCTCGAGGCGATCAAGGCCGAGCCGCGGCTGGCGCAGATGGTGCTCGTGACCAACTCCCGCCTCTCGGTCCAGCCGGTGAGCGAGGCGGAATGGCGCACGATCTGCGAGATGGGCGGTCTCCGAGGCGATCGGTAACGGAAATGGAGGATCCCACCCCAGCAGGGACCCTCCATCCACCCCACATGCGCCCACCCGGCCCTCATGTGTCCTGAACAGTCCCCGGGGCATCCTGCCCGCAAGGGACAAGCTAGCCCGACTCGCAGGCCGGGCGCAAAGGCCAAGCTCCAGGCATTCGACTCGAATGCCCCCGAGCGCGCCGCGCCCCCATCCGCTCAAAAGGGATATTTCTCCCCCTGCGACCATGCCCGGTCTGGCAGAGGCGCGCAGTGCAGGGGATAGTGCCGCGACAGTTCCAAGGAGGAGCGGCGGCATGAGCGCCTATCTGAAATCCCACCCGACCCACGACGGCTTCTTCGGCCCCTACGGAGGCGCCATGCTGCCGCCTCCGCTCGAGCCCCATTTCGCCGCCATCCGCGAGGCCTATGGCCGGATCTCGAAATCGGCCGATTTCATCGCCGAGCTGCGCTACATCCGCAAGCATTTCCAGGGCCGGCCCACGCCGGTCTCCCACCTGAAGAACCTCTCGGCGCTCTGCGGCGGCGCCCAGATCTATGCCAAGCGCGAGGATCTGAACCACACCGGCGCGCACAAGCTGAACCACTGCATGGCCGAGGGGCTGCTCGCCCGCTTCATGGGCAAGACCAAGCTGATGGCCGAGACCGGCGCGGGCCAGCACGGCGTGGCCCTGGCCACGGCCGCGGCCTATTTCGGCATGGAATGCGAGATCCACATGGGCGAGATCGACATCGCCAAGGAGGCGCCGAACGTCACGCGCATGAAGCTGCTGGGCGCCACGGTGGTGCCGGTGGGCTTCGGCGGCCGCTCGCTGAAGGAGGCGGTCGACAGCTGCTTCCAGAGCTACCTCGCCCAGGCCGACACGGCGCTCTTCGCGATCGGCTCGGTCGTGGGGCCGCATCCGTTCCCGATGATGGTGCGCGACTTCCAGCATGTGGTGGGGGTCGAGGCGCGCGAGCAGTTCCTCGAAATGACGGGCGAGCTGCCCGACATGGTGGCGGCCTGCGTCGGCGGCGGATCGAATGCGATGGGGATCTTCTCGGGCTTCCTCGACGACGAGGTGGCGCTCTACGGGATCGAGCCCTGCGGCACCTCCTCGAAGCTCGGCGACCATGCGGCGACGATCGCCTACGGCGAAGACGGCGACATCCACGGCTTCCGCACCATGGTGCTGAAGGATGCCGAGGGCAATCCGGCGCCGGTCCATACCGTGGCCTCCGGCCTCGACTACCCGGGCGTCGGCCCCGAACATGCCTTCCTGCACCGTTCCGGGCGCGTGACCTATACCGGCGCCGACGACCGCGAGGCGCTCGCGGCCTTCTTCGCCCTCTCGCGCCACGAGGGCATCATCCCCGCCCTCGAAAGCGCCCATGCCGTGGCCTTCGCCATGCGCGAGGCGAAGGCCCATCCGGGCAAGTCGATCCTCGTCAACCTCTCGGGGCGCGGCGACAAGGACATCGACTACGTCACCCAGACCTTCGGCTTCGGCGAGACCGCCTGACGCGGCGCCCGCTTTCACTCTGCCCAAATATCCCGCGGGGGAGTCCGGCCCCCCAGGGCCGGACGGGGGGCGCGCAGCCCCCCTCCTGCCGCCGCGCCGACCTCAGCAGAAAGGGCCGCCGGTTTCCCGACGGCCCCTTCCGAACCCGCGACCGCGGTCAGTAGCGGTAATGCTCGGCCTTGAACGGCCCCTCGACCTTCACGCCGATATAGTCGGCCTGCTCGGGGCGCAGCTCGGTCAGTTTCACGCCGATCTTCTTCAGATGCAGCCGCGCCACCTTCTCGTCGAGCGCCTTGGGCAGGATATAGACGCCCGGCTGGTAGTCCGCGCCCTTGGTCCAGAGCTCGATCTGCGCCAGCACCTGGTTGGTGAAGGAGGCCGACATCACGAAGGACGGGTGGCCGGTGGCATTGCCGAGGTTCAGGAGCCGCCCCTCGGACAGCAGGATGATCCGGCTGCCCGAGGGCATCTCGATCATGTCCACCTGGTCCTTGATGTTGGTCCATTTGTGGTTCTTCAGCGCGGCGACCTGGATCTCATTGTCGAAATGGCCGATGTTGCCGACGATCGCCATGTCCTTCATCTCGCGCATGTGCTCGATGCGGATCACGTCGCGGTTGCCGGTGGTGGTGATGAAGATGTCGGCGTCCTGCACCACATCCTCGAGCACCACGACCTCGAACCCGTCCATGGCCGCCTGCAGCGCGCAGATCGGATCGACTTCGGTCACCTTCACGCGGGCGCCGGCGCCCCGCAGGCTGGCGGCCGAGCCCTTGCCCACGTCGCCATAGCCGCAGACCACGGCGACCTTGCCCGCCATCATCACGTCGGTCGCGCGGCGGATGCCGTCCACGAGCGATTCCTTGCAGCCGTACTTGTTGTCGAACTTCGACTTGGTGACGCTGTCGTTCACGTTGATCGCCGGGAAGGGCAGCAGGCCCTTCTTGTGCAGGTCGTAGAGGCGGTGGACGCCCGTGGTGGTCTCTTCCGAGACGCCCTTGATCGCGTCGCGCTGCTTCGTGAACCAGCCGGGCGTCTCGGCCATGCGCTTGCGGATCTGGTTGAAGAGGCAGACCTCCTCATCCGACTGCGGCACGGCGATGAGGTCGGTCTCGCCCGCCTCGACCCGCGCGCCGAGCAGGATGTAGAGCGTGGCGTCCCCGCCGTCGTCGAGGATCATGTTGCAGGTGCCGTCGGCGAACTGGAAGATCTTGTCGGTATAGGCCCAGTAGTCCTCGAGCGTCTCGCCCTTGATCGCGAAGACCGGAACGCCCGAGGCGGCGATGGCGGCCGCCGCATGGTCCTGGGTCGAGAAGATGTTGCACGAGGCCCAGCGGACATCGGCGCCGAGCGCCACCAGCGTCTCGATCAGCACCGCGGTCTGGACGGTCATGTGCAGCGAGCCCGCAATGCGCGCCCCCTTGAGGGGTTTGGAGGCGCCGAACTCCTCGCGCAGGGCCATCAGGCCCGGCATCTCGGTTTCGGCAATGTCCAGTTCCTTGCGCCCGAAGTCGGCGAGCGATAGATCCTTGACGATGAAATCGGCCATGGGCTTTCGGCTCCTGATCACTAAATCGGCCCTGCCTTAGCATCGACGCAGGATCGGAGCAATCCGCGCGCCCTGCGGCTTTCGAAGCAATCCGGGCCAGAGAGGAATGGGCAATCGTGGTGATGACTGTGGAGGCGTCGCGTCCGGCGCGGTCCCGGCAGGCGGTGATCTTCTGCTGCAACGCGGGCTATCTGCCCTTCGCGCTCCATGCCGCCGAGCGGATCGACCGGCTGACACCCGGACGCGCCTTCGACATCTGCATCTGCCATGGCGAAGAGCCGATCCTTGTCCCGGACAGCCTCTCGCGGCTCGACGTCCGGCTGATCCGGATCGACACCACCGGCGTCTTCACCGGGCTGCGGCTCGATCCGGGGCGGACCCACGATGTCTATCTGCGGCTTGCGCTGCCGCAGGCATTGGCCGCCGACTATGACCGGATCCTGTATCTCGACGCCGACATTTTCGTGCAGGGCGGCGATTTCACCGCACTCCTCGGTCTCGACCTCGGAAATCATCCGCTGGGCGCCGTCCGTGACAATATCCAATGGCGCACGCCCGAGCGCCGCGCCGAACAGTTCCGCCGGCTCGGCATCCCGGCGGCTCCCTATTTCAATGCCGGCCTCCTCTTGATGGATGTGGCGCGCTACAACGAAATGAACCTCCTCGACCGGTGTGTCGAACTCGGTCGGCGCGAGGCCTCCCGGATGATCCGGCACGACCAGAACCTTTACAATGCCGTCCTCCGCGGCGATTGGGCCGAACTCAGCCCGATGTGGAACTGGCAATATTCCTGGTCGGCGCGCCTGTTCGAGGCGATGCGCTATCCGCATATCGTTCACTTCATCGGGACGCTGAAACCCTGGGCGGATCGGAAAGGCCACTATTCGCCGCGGTTCGCCCAAAGCTACGACCGGTTCATCGCCGATCACTTCCCGGACCGGCCGCGCAATCCGGTGAGCGGCGGGCTCTCGCCCGATTCACGCATGATGCGAAGGATGCTGGTGAAGCATTTCCTGTCGTCGTCAAAACTTGCGCGTTATCTGGACCGCTTTCCGTCCGACCTGACGGTGATCCGGTGAAACGGGCCTGGCAGCGGATGCTTTCGGGGCGGCGGCTCGATCTGCTCGACCCGACGCCCGTGGACATCGAGATCGAAGACATCGCCCACGGTCTGGCCTTCGTGGCGCGCTGGAATGGCCAGACCCGCGGGGACTTCGCCTTTTCCGTGGCCGAACATTCGCTGCTGGTCGAGGAGATCCTGGGGCGCTGTCAACCTAGGGTTCAGACGCGCTGGCGGCTGGCCGCGCTGCTGCACGATGCGCCGGAATATGTCATCGGAGACATGATCAGCCCGGTGAAGGACGCCATCGGCGCGCAATACGGCGATCTGGACGCGCGGCTCACGGCGGCCATCCACCTCCGGTTCGGATTGCCCGCGCAATTGCCGCTTCAGGTGAAGCGCGACATCAAGAAGGCGGATCGGATCTCGGCCTGGCTCGAGGCGGTGCAGATCGCGGGATTTACCGAGACCGAGGCAACGCGCTTCTTCGGCCGGCCGGCCGAAGCCGTTCTCGACGGGCTGGAAATCCGCCTGAGGCCGCCGGTTGAGGTGCGGGCGGCCTATGCCGCCCGGCACCAGGAGCTTCTGTCGGCGCTCTAGCGCGCCCGACGTCAGATCGCCATGCTCTCGGCGGGCTTCCCCGACTTGATCGCAGCCTCGAACCAGCGCGGCTTGCGCCCGCGGCCGGACCAGGTATCCGAAGGGTTTTCAGGATTGGCGTATTTCGGTTGAGCGGCGGCGCGCCGTTTGGTCGCTGCGGTTCCCGTCAGTTCCGAAAGGGAGAAGCCGAGTTCACGGGCCTTTTCTTCCAGTTCGGCCAGCGCGTCCCGCTTCCGGCGGTCCTCGTAGGTCGAGATCGCTTTTGCCACCTGGGCCTGAAGCGACTTCAGTTCCTTGAGGCTCATGGAGTCGAGATCGATATCCATTCATTCTTCCCGTTAAAACGAACTATCCCCCAATTCATTTTACGGTTTCGTAAAAAGGTCAATCCGGTCGCTTGAGAAATTCCGCATTTATCCGTCTGTCGATCGAGGAATTTTAGGGATCCATTGCACTTTCGGGTAGTCTAATGCCCTTTGCCGATGCCGGTCCCCCTCCGCCTGCCAATGAAAAAGGCGGCAGGCCCTCGGCCGCCGCCCTCGTTCCGCCGGTGCGACTGGTTCAGCGCGGGCTGCGCTTCGCCAGGATGCGCTGCAGCGTCCGCCGGTGCATGTTGAGCCTCCGGGCGGTCTCCGAGACATTGCGGTCGCACATTTCGTAGATTCGCTGGATGTGCTCCCACCGCACGCGGTCGGCCGACATCGGATTTTCCGGCGGCGGCGGCAGGCTCTCGCCCTTGGCCAGCAGCGCGTGCGTCACCTCGTTGGCGTCGGCGGGCTTGGACAGGTAGTCCGTGGCGCCGATCTTCACCGCAGCGACCGCCGTCGCAATGGCGCCGTAGCCCGTCAGCACCACGATGCGGCAATCGGGCCGGCGCTCGCGCAGCACCTCGACCACGTCGAGCCCGTTGCCGTCCTCGAGCCGCAGGTCCACCACTGCATAGGCCGGCGGGCGCGCCTGGGCGATCGCCTTGCCTTCCGCGACGCTCTGTGCCGTTTCGAGAACGAAACCCCGCTTCTCCATCGCCTTGGCAAGCCGCTTCAGGAAGGGCTCGTCATCGTCCACGAGAAGCAGGGACCTGTCGGCCCCGAGTTCGAATACCAGATCCTCAGCCATGATTGTCGCCCATCTGCTTTCCCCTGGATGCTTGATAGGACTTCTGCGCCCGAGCGTCAAAGGAAGTTGACACATGGCTGTCATTCGCGAAGCACGAAATTCGCTCGGCGATCTGTTCGGGCGTGTCTTCGCGCTTGAAGAAGTCGACGAAGCCCGTGCCGGGCAGCATGAAGTAGGTGAAGGTCGAATGGTCGATGAGGTAATAGTCGTCGTCGGATTCCTGCACCCGGTAGAAGGTCTTGTAGGCCTGTGAGGCGGCCTTCACCTGGGCCTCGGTGCCGGTCAGCGCGATCGTGTCGGGATGGATCGCCTCGGCGAAGAACTTCAGCTGTTCGGGCGTGTCGCGCTTGGGATCGATCGAGATGAAGACCGGCGTGACCTCGATGCCCCATTCCGTCAGGATGTCCACGGCCTGCGCATTGCGCGCCATGTCGAAGGGGCAGACGTCGGGGCAGAAGGTATAGCCGAAATAGACGAGCGAGGGCTTTGCCAGAACCTCGCGGTCGGTCACGGTGCGGCCCTCCTGATCGACCAGCGTGAAGGGCCCGCCGATGGCGCCGCCCGCCACCTGATTGGCGCCGCAACCGGCGAACCGCTCTTCGGATCTGCCGAGGAAGACCCACGCCGCCGAGCCCGCAAGAAGTGCTGCGATGGCCGCCGCCGCGACCCCGGCATAGAGCTTCGTCATCAGATGATCCTCCTGCTTGCGGTTGCCGATTGATCCCGCGGGCACGGCAACCTAACAAGGTTCCGATACAGGCAAAGTGACATGAGCTGCAATGATACTCGGTCCCGACGGCATTCTGAACCGTGACACCCGCGGCGACTGGGTGCGACTGCGCACCCTGATCCTCCTGCGCTGGATGGCGGTGGCGGGTCAGCTCGCCGCCATCGTCGTGACCGACTGGTATCTGGGGGTCCGCCTGCCGATGGGGCTCTGCTTCATGGCCGTCGGCGCCTCGGTCATCGCGAACGTGATCGCGACCTTCGTCTTCCCGCAGAACCGCCGCCTGACCGAGTTTCAGGCGCTGATGATCCTGCTCTTCGACCTTACGCAGCTGTCGTTCCTGCTGTTCCTGACCGGGGGGCTCACCAACCCGTTCGCGCTGCTGATCCTCGCGCCCGTCACCATCTCGGCGCTCGCGCTCGAGCTGCGCACGACCGTCATTCTCGGGGCCATCGCGATCGGTCTGCTGACCTTCACGGCCTATTTCCACCTGCCGCTGATCCTCGCTGACGGGTCGAGCCTGTCCGTGCCGCGCATGTTCGAATTCGGCTTCTGGCTCGCCATCGTCATCGGCATCCTGTTCCTCGGCCTCTATTCCCGGCGCGTCGCCATCGAGATCCGCTCGATGTCGGATGCGCTTCTGGCCACGCAGATGGCGCTCGACCGCGAGCAGAAGCTGACGGATCTGGGTGGGGTGGTGGCCGCGGCCGCGCACGAACTCGGCACGCCGCTGGCCACGATCAAGCTGGTGAGCTCGGAGCTTGCCGAGGAGCTCTCCGAGCAGCCCGCGCTGCGCGACGATGCGGAGCTGATCCGCGAGCAGGCCGACCGCTGCCGCGACATCCTCCGCTCGATGGGCCGGGCCGGGAAGGACGATCTTCAGATGCGGCAGGCGCCCTTGGGCGAGGTGCTGCGCGAGGCCGCCGAGCCCCATGTCGGGCGCGGCAAGCGGGTGGAATTCGACCTCTATCCCAGCCGGGGCGGCGACGAGCGCCAGCCGGTGATCCTGCGCCGTCCCGAGGTGATCCACGGGCTGCGCAACCTCATTCAGAACGCCGTCGATTTCGCCCGCTCCACGGTCTGGATCGACGGCGAATGGACGGGGGACCGGATCGCGATCCGGATCGTGGACGATGGCGAAGGCTATCCGCCCGCGATCATCGGCCGCATCGGCGATCCCTTCGTGCGGCAGCGCCGCGCCGAGGAAAGCCAGTCGCGCCGGCCGGGCTACGAGGGCATGGGCCTGGGGCTCTTCATCGCCAAGACGCTTCTGGAGCGGTCCGGCGCCGAACTGAGCTTCGCCAATGCCGCCGATCCGTTCCTGCGGAGCCACGAGCGGCCCGAACGCTGCGGCGCCATCGTCGAGGTGATCTGGCCGGTCGACAGGCTGGTGGTGGTCCGCAACGCGCCCTTGGGCGAGAACGTCCTGATCCAGACCTGATCCGGCGCCGGATGCCGCGTCCGACCTTCCCGGGGGCGGCTGCCCCGGCATTCGGGCTCCATTAACGGCCCCTTAACCTTCCTCTCGGCAAGCTGTCCCGCAGGGCTTGCGACAGGGGAAGATCGGATGACGTTCGATTGGCCGCTCGCACTGGGGCTGATCCTGACCGCGGTCGCGGCGGCTTCTGCCGCCGTGGTTCTGGCGGGCCTTCTGCAAACCCGCGCAGGCCGGCGGCCCGAGGGCGTCTTCTCGGATTCGCAGGCCGGCACGGTCTTCCTCTTCGACGGCGAGACGCTGCTCGACGCCACGCCGGGCGCCCGCGCGATCCTCGCGCTCTCGCCCGCGCGCGGCGGGCCGTGGCTGCGGCTCTTGGCCTATCTCGTGCCGCGCTTTCCCGATCTCGAGGCGCGCCTGTCGCGGCTGGCGAGAGACGGGCGCTTCACGCTCGCCTCCGCGGCCGAGGGCGAGCCGCTTCTCCTGATGGCCGAGATGCGTGGAGGCATCACGCGGCTCACCATCGACGACCCGTCCAGCGCCGAGCGGCCCCGGTTGGACCATCTGTCGCAGCGGGCGCTCGCCGAAGAGCTCGACCAGTTGCGCGCGACGGTGGCGCAGGCGCCGCTGATGATGTGGCGCGAGAGCGCCGGGGGCGAGGTGATCTGGGCCAATGCCGCCTATCTGCGCGAGGCCGCCAAGCGGCTTCCGCCCGACCGGGACCTGAGCTGGCCGCTCCCCCGTCTCTTCGACCGCGCAGCCTCGGCTCAGGGCGCCCCGCGCCAGCGCCAGAGGATCGAGGTCAAGGGCGTCGACCGGTGGTTCGATCTCGAGAGCTTTGCCGACCCGGCCGGACGGCTCCTCTTTGCCCTTCCCGCCGATGCGGCGGTTCAGGCCGAGGCCACCCTGCGCGACTTCATGCAGACCCTGGCCAAGACCTTTGCCCATCTGCCCATCGGACTTGCGATCTTCGACCAGCACCGCAAGCTTGCGCTCTTCAATCCCGCGCTCCTCGACCTCACCGGCCTGCCGCCCGACATGCTGGCTCTGCAACCTTCGCTCTTCTCCTTCCTCGAGGCGCTGCGGGACCGGCAGATGATCCCCGAGCCCAAGGACTATCCGAGCTGGCGCCGCCAGATCCTCGAGCTCGAGAAGGCGGCCGCGAGCGGGCTCTATGCCGAGACCTGGAGCCTGCCCTCGGGCCAGACCTACCGCGTGATCGGGCGGCCGCATCCGAACGGGGCGCTGGCGCTGATGTTCGAGGATATCTCGACCGAGATGACGCGGACCCGCCGCTATCGGGCCGATCTGGAGCTCGGGCAGGCGGTGGTGGATGCGATGGAGGATGCGATCGCCGTCTTCTCGCCCGCGGGTGATCTCGTGATGACGAACGCGGCCTACGGGGCTCTCTGGGGCCACGATCCGGTGGAAACAGTGGGCGGAGGCGCCGCCGTGCAGCTCTGCGAGCAGTGGCGCGCGCGCAGCAGCCCCTCGCCGATCTGGGTCGAGGCCGAGCGTTTCCTCGCCGCGCTCGGCCCGCGCGACCCCTGGTCGGGCGAGATCCGGCTCGAGGACGGCCGTCTTGTCTCCTGCCGCTTCGCGCCCCTGACCGGCGGCGCGACCCTCGTTCTCTTCCGCATCCTCGAAGTCCGCGCCGCGGAGGCGGCCGATCCCGCGACCCTCCGCACCGCCTGACGGCAAGCCCAGATGGGAACCCTATGGGCTGGCCGCACGCGGCCGGAGGGCGGTTCAAAAGCTGGCGAGGCATGAGAACGTGGCCCGTGCCGGGTGGACCGTGGACGGCCGTTCGTGATCGCGCGGCCGGTGCAGCGCCGGACGGGACGGTGCCGCCCATCCGATCCTGCGGCCGCGCAGCCGATCAATCTGCGGGACTCCGAGGCGGGGCGCGCGGGGGTTCCACCTCCCCTTGCGCCGGGGCGCGGCTCTGGGCATGGTCGCGGCCATGCCGGATCCCGCCCCGCTCCTCCTCGCGCTTGCCTCGGAAGAGGATACCGCCCGCCTCGGCGCGGCCCTCGCATGCCTCCTCCGGCCGGGCGACGTGCTCCTGCTCGAGGGGCCCATCGGCGCCGGCAAGACCCATCTCGCCCGTGCGCTGATCCGCGCGGCGCTGGGGCACGAGGAGGAGGTGCCCTCGCCCACCTTCACGCTGGTCCAGACCTACGAGGCGCCGGGGCACGAGATCTGGCACGCCGATCTCTACCGGCTGACCCATCCCGACGAGGTGCTGGAACTGGGGCTTGAGGCGGCCTTCGCGACGGCCGTCTGCCTCGTCGAATGGCCGGACCGGCTGGGCGACCTCGCCCCGCCCGGCGCGCTCCGCCTGCGGCTCGAGGCCGAGGGCGAGGGCCGGCGCGCGACCCTGTCGGGCGGACGACCGGGCCTCCTCGCGGAGCTTGCGGAGGCGTGGCATGGCTGATCCGGCGCCCTCCGACCGCGCTGCGCGGGCGGCGGCCTTTCTCGCGCAAGCGGGCTGGGGCGCGGCCGAGCGGCGCCATCTGGCAGGCGACGCCTCGGACCGGAGTTACGAGCGGCTGCGGCGGGGCGCGGAGACCGCTGTCCTGATGGATGCCCCGCCCGGCAAGGGCGACGATCCGGCGGCCTTCGTGGCCATCGCGGCCCATCTCGGCGGGCTGGGCCTCTCGCCGCCCGCCGTGCTGGCGCAGGATCTCGCGAACGGCTTCCTGCTTCTCGAGGATCTGGGCGACGGGCTCTTCGCCCGGCTGCTGGAACGCGCTGGCGCGGACGAGGCGGATCTCTACGCTGCGGCGACCGATGTGCTGGTCCATCTCCAGCGCGCGCCCGCGCCCGCAGGCCTGCCGGACCTCTCGGCGGCCGACTGGGCCCGCGCCGCGGCGATGGCGCCCGAATGGTATGCGCGCGCGGCCACCGGGGCGGCCCCCGATGCCGCGCGCGTCACGGCCCTGCTCGAGGAGGCGCTCCTCCGCCATGCCGACGGGCCTCGTGTGCTGATCCTGCGCGACTATCACGCCGAGAACCTGCTCTGGCTGCCCGACCGCGCGGGCCTCGCGCGGGTGGGGCTCCTCGACTTCCAGCTCGCCCAGATGGGCCAGCCGGGCTACGATCTGGTCTCGCTCCTGCAGGATGCGCGCCGCGACGTGCCCGAGCCGGTCGAGCGCGCCATGATCGCGCGCTTCGCCGCGGCCACGGGCGCCGAGCCACAGGCCTTCGGGGCCGCCTATGCGGTTCTCGGCGCGCAGCGGGCGCTGCGCATCCTCGGTATCTTCGCCCGGCTCTGCCTCGTGGCGGGCAAGCCCGGCTATGTCGCGCTGATCCCGCGGGTCTGGGGCCAGCTCTGGCGCAATCTCGGCCACCCCGCGCTCGCGCCGCTGGCGGCCGAATGCCGCGCCCTCCTGCCGGAGCCCGCTCCGGCCGTTCTGGAAAGGATCCGCGCGCAATGCGGCCGGATGCGGTGATGATCTTTGCGGCAGGCTTCGGGACGCGCATGGGCGCCCTGACCGCCACCCGGCCGAAGCCGATGATCGAGGTCGCGGGCCGGCCGCTGATCGATCACGCGCTGGCGCTGGCCGAGGCGGCCGGCATTTCGCGCATCGTGGCCAACACCCATTACCTGCCCGAAAGCCTGACCGCGCATCTCGCAGGCCGCGCCCTCGTCTCGCACGAGGAAGAGATCCTCGAGACCGGCGGCGGGCTGCGCCGGGCCCTGCCGCTGCTGGGAGAGGGGCCGGTCTATACGCTGAACAGCGATGCGGTCTGGACCGGAGAGAACCCGCTCGATGAGCTGGCAGCGGGCTGGCGCGAGGGGATGGAGGCGCTCCTCCTGCTGGCACCGTCGGGCAGCGCGCCGGGCGATTTCACCATGGATGCGGCGGGTCGTCTCGCCCGGGCGCGGGGCGCGCCGGGTTACACCTATCTCGGCGCCCAGATCCTGCGGACCGACCGGTTCGCCGGGGTCGCCGAGGCCAAGTTCTCGCTCAATCTGATCTGGGACGCGATGATTGCAGCCGGCACAGCCCATGGCCTCGTCCACCGCGGCGGATGGTGCGACGTGGGGCGGCCCGAGGGGATCGCCGCGGCCGAGGCGATGCTTGCCGATGTTTGACACTCCGGGCCCCCGCCTCTTCGGCCTGCCGCCGGGCGTGGACTTTCCCGCGGCACTGGTGCGTGGCCTGCGCGCGCGCATGGCAGGGGCCGCGCCCGAGGCCATGGCGCGGGTCGAGCTTTACGTCAACACGCAGCGGATGCGGCGGCGGATCACCGAGCTGATGACGGCCGAGGGCACGGGGTTCCTGCCGCGCATCCGCCTCGTGACCGAGCTGCCGCCGGTGCCGGGCCTGCCCGCCCCGGTCCCGCCGCTGCGCCGCAGGCTCGAGCTTGCGCAGCTCGTGGCCCGGCTGATCGAGGCCCAGCCCGACATCGCGCCGCGCTCGGCGCTCTTCGATCTGTCGGACAGCCTCGCCGAGCTTATCGACGAGATGCAGGGCGAGGGCGTGCCGCCCGAGGCCATCGCGCGGCTCGATGTGGCCGACCATTCGGCGCACTGGCAGCGGACGCAGGCCTTCATGGCGATCGTGGCGCCGATGTTCGGCGCGGACGCGCCCGATGCGCAGGCGCTGGCGCGGATGGCGGTCGAACGGATCGCGGCGCGCTGGGCCGAGGCGCCGCCCGATCATCCGGTGATCGTCGCGGGCTCGACCGGTTCGCGCGGCACGACCAGCCTCTTCATGCAGGCGGTGGCGCGGCTGCCGCAGGGCGCGCTCGTGCTGCCCGGCTTCGACTTCGACCTGCCCGCCGCGGTCTGGGAGGGGATGGACGACGCGCTGACCGCCGAGGATCATCCGCAGTTCCGCTTTCACCGGCTGATGGGCCTCGTGGGCGCAGGCCCCGCCGAGGTCGGCCGCTGGACCGACGAGATCCCGCCCAGCCCGGACCGAAACCGGCTGATCTCGCTGTCGTTGCGGCCCGCGCCCGTCACCGACCAGTGGCTGACCGAGGGCCGGCACCTCACCGGACTTGCCGAGGCCGCGCGCGGCATGACGCTCATCGAGGCGCCGGGGCCGCGGGCCGAGGCGCTGGCGGTGGCGATGATCCTGAGGAAGGCCGCCGAGGAGGGACGCCGCGCGGCGCTCATCACCTCGGACCGGGGGCTCACGCGGCAGGTGGCGGCGGCGCTCGACCGCTGGGGGATCGTGCCGGACGATTCCGCGGGCAAGCCGCTCGCGCTCTCGGCGCCGGGGCGCTTCCTGCGCCATGTGGCCCGGCTCTTCGGCCGGCGGCTGACCGGGGAGACGCTGCTCACGCTGCTGAAACATCCGCTGACGGCGACCGGCGCGGACCGCGGCAACCACCTGCGCTGGACGCGGGATCTGGAGCTGCACCTGCGGCGGAAGGGGCCGCCCTTCCCGGCGGCGGCCGATCTGGCGCTCTGGGCCGGAACACGGCCTGCGGACGGGGTGGCGGACTGGGCGCGCTGGCTGGGCGGACTGATCGAGGGGCTGGACGCGGCAGGCCCGCGCCCGCTCGCCGATCATGTGGCCGCGCATCTCGCGCTGGCCGAGGCGCTGGCCACGGGGCCCGCGGGCGACACCACAGGCGAGCTCTGGCTGAAGGAGGCCGGCGAGGCCGCGCGCGCCGCCGTCGAGGAGCTCCGCCGCGAGGCGCCGCACGGGGGCGAGCTGACGCCGGCCGATTACACCGACCTCTTCGACGCGATCCTCGCGCGTGGCGAGGTGCGCGAGGCGGTGCAGGCCCGGCCCGATCTGATGATCTGGGGCACGCTCGAGGCGCGCGTGCAGGGGGCGGATCTCGTGATCCTGGGCGGGCTGAACGACGGGACATGGCCGCAGCTGCCGCCGCCCGACCCGTGGCTCAACCGGCAGATGCGGCTGAAGGCCGGGCTTCTCCTGCCTGAGCGGCGGATCGGCCTGTCGGCGCACGATTACAGTCAGGCGGTGGCCGCGCCCGAGGTGGTGCTGACCCGCGCCACCCGAGATGCCGAGGCCGAGACGGTGCCCTCGCGCTGGCTGAACCGCCTGATGAACCTGATGAGCGGGCTGAAGGCGGGCGGAGGGCCCGAGGCTCTGGCCGGGATGCGCGCGCGCGGCCGCGACTGGCTGGACCTCGCCGCGGCGCTGGAGCAACCCGCGACGCCGGTGCCGCTCGCCACGCGGCCCGCGCCGCAGCCCCCCGTCCCGGCCCGACCCGAGCGGCTGGCCGTGACGGGCATCCGCACGCTGATCCGGGATCCCTATGCTGTCTATGCCCGCCACATCCTGCGGCTCTATCCGCTCGACCCGCTGCACCGGGCGCCGGATGCGCGGCTGCGCGGCTCGATCCTGCACCGCATCCTCGAGGCCTTCGTGAAGGACCGCGCGCCGGGGGGCGACCGCCCCGCCGAGCGCGCGCGCCTGATGCGGATCGCGGAGGCGGTGCTGGCCGAGGAGGTGCCCTGGCCCGCGGCCCGGGCGCTCTGGCTCGCGCGGCTCGACCGGGCCGCCGACTTCTTCCTCGAGACCGAGGCCGCCCATGCCGGCACCCCGGTCGTGCTGGAGGAGGAGGGGCGCGTGGATCTGACCCCCCTGCGCTTTACGCTGACGGCCAAGCCCGACCGGATCGACGTCCTGCCGGACGGGCGGCTCCATATCCTCGACTACAAGACCGGCACGCCGCCTACGAAGAAGCAGCAGGAGCAGTTCGACAAGCAGCTCCTCCTCGAGGCGGCGATGGCCGAACGCGGCGGCTTCCGCGGCCTCGGACCCGCCGAGGTGGCGCGGATCAGCTACATCGGCCTCGGCACCAGCCCCAAGGTCGAGAGTGTCGAGACCGATGCGGCGCTCCTCGGGCAGGTCTGGGAGGGGCTTCACGCCCTCATCGGCCGCTACATGCGGCGTGAGCAGGGCTATGTCTCGCGCCGCGCCATGTTCGGCGAACGCTTCCCGGGCGATTACGACCATCTCGCGCGGTTCGGCGAGTGGGAGATGAGCGACGCGCCCGTGCCCGCGCCGGTGGGGGCCGAGGCGCCGGGTGCAGGCTCCGCGGAGGCGGGGACGGATCGCGACAGGGGAAGCTGCCCGGAGGATGCCGCGTGAGACGCGCTGCCACATGCGAGGCCGGCCGATGAGCGGCCAGAGGGACGAGGCCTCCGAACGTCAGGTGCAGGCCGCCGATCCGCGCGCCTCGACCTGGCTTTCCGCCAATGCGGGCTCGGGCAAGACGCGGGTGCTGACCGACCGGGTGGCGCGGCTGCTGCTCGACGGGGTCGAGCCGCAGCGCATCCTCTGCCTGACCTATACCAAGGCCGCCGCCTCCGAGATGCAGAACCGGCTGTTCCGGCGGCTGGGCGAATGGGCGATGCTCGACGATGCCGAGTTGCGTCACGCGCTCGATACGCTGGGCGTGGCCGCCGTGGGGCACGAGGTGCTGGCGCAGGCCCGCAGGCTATTCGCCCGCGCCATCGAGACGCCGGGCGGGCTGCGGATCCAGACGATCCACTCCTTCTGCGCGACGCTCCTGCGCCGCTTTCCGCTGGAGGCCGGGGTCTCGCCGCAGTTCACCGAGCTCGACGACCGCGCCGCACGCCTCCTGCGCGAGGAGATCGTCGAGGAGTTGGCCGACCGGATCGCCCCCGGCGTGGTGGCCGATCTGGCACGCGCCTATACGGGGGAGGATTTCGGCGCGCTGGCCGAGGAGGTGGCGCGCAATGCCGCGGGCCTCCTGCCGCCGCTCGACGCCCCGGCCTGCCGGGCGCTCTACGGGGTGGAGGGCGACGAGGCGGCGCTTCTGGCGCAGGTCTTCCTCGGCGGCGAGGCGGAGTGGATGCCCGCGCTGATCGCAGCCCTCGAGGCGGGATCGGCGAACGACCAGAAGGCTGCGGCGAAGCTGCGGCTTCTGTCCTTCGCGTCGCCGACGACCGCCACATTGGCCGGGCTCGAGGGGGTGCTCCTGACCGGGGCCTCGGCCAAGGAGCCCTATACCGCCAAGCTCGGCAGCTTCCCGACCAAGGCCACGCGCGGGGCGCTGGGCCCGCTCGCTGACCGGCTCGATGCGCTGATGCGCCGGGTCGAGGCCGCGCGCCCCGTTCGCTGCTGCCTGCTCGCCGCCGAGCGGGCGCGGCTGATCCATGCCTTCGCGGGCGTGTTCCTGCCGCTCTATCAGGCGCGCAAGGCCGCCCGCGGCTGGCTCGATTTCGACGATCTGATTCAGCGCGCCAAGGGCCTGCTGACCGATCCGTCGGTGGCGCAATGGGTGCTCTTCCGGCTCGACGGCGGGATCGACCATATCCTCGTCGACGAAGCGCAGGACACGAGCCCCGACCAGTGGAAGGTGATCGAGCTGCTGGCGCAGGAATTCACCTCGGGGCGCGGCGCGCGCGAGGTGGAGCGGACGATCTTTGTCGTGGGAGACAAGAAACAGTCGATCTACTCGTTCCAGGGCGCCGATGTGGCGGCCTTCGATCGGATGCGGGCCGAGTTCGGAGAGCGTCTCGCGGGCGCCCGGCGGCGGCTCGAGGAGCTGGATCTGCTGCATTCCTTCCGCTCCTCGCCCGCGATCCTGCGGCTGGTGGATCTCACCTTCGACGAGCCCCGCCGGCAGGCGCTGGGCGGCGAGGTCCGCCACATCGCCTTCCGCGGCGACATGCCGGGGCGGGCCGAGCTCTGGCCGCTGGTCGAGGCCGCCGAGGAGCCCGAGCCCGAGAACTGGTTCGATCCGGTGGACCTCGTCTCGGACGAGCATCATGCGGCGCGGCTCGCACGGCAGGTGGCCACCCGCATCCGCGCCATGATCGAGGCGGGGGTGCAGATCCCGCAGCCCGGCGGCTTCCGCCCCGTCGCGGCGGGCGATTTCCTGATCCTCGTCCAGCGCCGCTCGGACATCTTCGGCGAGATCATCCGGGCTTGCAAGGAAGCCCGCCTGCCCATCGCCGGGGCCGACCGGCTGAAGCTCGGGGCCGAGCTTGCGGTGCGCGACCTGTCGGCGCTGCTCGCCTTCCTCGCCACGCCCGAGGACGATCTGTCGCTCGCCGCCGTCCTGCGCTCGCCGCTCTTCGGCTGGAGCGAGGGCGAGCTCTTCGATCTGGCGCACGGGCGGGAGGGCTATCTCTGGCGCCGGCTCTACGACCGCGAGGCGGCCCATCCCGCGACGGTGGCGATCCTGCGGGACCTGCGCGATCAGGCGGATTTCCTGCGCCCCTTCGACCTGATCGAGCGCGCGCTGACCCGCCACGACCGCCGCCGCCGGCTGCTGGCCCGGCTGGGCGAGGAGGCCGAGGACGGGATCGACGAACTGCTCAGTCAGGCGCTGGCCTACGAGCGGACCGACGTGCCGAGCCTCACCGGCTTCCTGACATGGCTTCAGACCGACGAAGTCGAGGTAAAGCGGCAGATGGAGGCCGCGGGCGGGCGCATCCGGGTGATGACGGTGCATGGCTCGAAAGGGCTCGAGGCGCCCATCGTGATCCTGCCCGACACGGCCGACCGCAAGCCGCGCGAGCGCGACGAGCTGTTCACGCTGGAGGGGGGCGCGCGGGTCTGGAAGACGCCCGCCGCCGAGAGCCCGCCGCAGATTGCCGCCGCCCGCGAGGCGCGGCGCGCGCGCGATGCGGCCGAGAACCTGCGGCTGCTCTATGTCGCCATGACGCGGGCCCAGTGCTGGCTGATCGCGGCGGCGGCCGGCAAGCTCGAGACGGGGGGCGCCTGGCACGACCTGATCCGGCAGGGGATGGAGGCCGCGGGCGCCGAGCGGCGTGACGACGGGGCGCTGGTGCTCGACGAAGGCCTCTGGCCCCCGGCCGCGCCGCAGGCCTCGGCAGCGGCCGCCGCCGCGCGGCCCGTCCTGCCCGCCTGGGCGCTGGCGCCTGCGGCCGAGCCCCCGGCCGCGCCCGAGGTGCTGTCGCCCTCGGCCCTCGGCGGGGCCAAGGCGCTGCCCGGCGACGCGATGCCCACCGAGGAGGCGCTGGCGCATGGCTCGGCCGTCCACCGGCTGCTCGAGCATCTGCCGCTCCATCCGCCCGAGGGGTGGGAGGCGGCGGCGCGGGGGCTCCTGCCCGATCTTCCCGATGTGGCCCCCGTTCTCGCGGAGGCCCGGGCGGTGCTCTCGGCCGAACATCTGGCCGAGGCGCTGGTGCCGCATGCGCTGCTCGAGGTGGCGGTGACGGCCAAGGTGGCGGGGCGGCGGCTTTCCGGCACCATCGACCGGCTGGTGGTGGAGCCCGACCGGGTGCTGGCGGTCGATTACAAGACGAACCGTGTGGTCCCGGACCGTCCCGAAGAGGTGCCCGAGGGCATCCTGCGGCAGATGGGCGCCTATGCCGAGGCGCTGGCGCAGATCTACCCCGGACGGACGATCGAGACGGCGATCCTCTGGACGCAGGCGGCCCGCCTGATGCGGCTGCCCCGCGATATCGTGAGGTCGGCCATGGTCCGGGCCACGACAACTTGACGCGGCAGGGGGCCATCCTTACTTTCCAAGCAAGCCCTACGGATCAGGAGAATTGAATATGTCCACCGTTCCCGTGACGGACGCCACCTTCGACACCGAGGTGCGCAAGTCCGACGTGCCCGTCGTCGTCGATTTCTGGGCCGAATGGTGCGGCCCCTGCCGGCAGATCGGCCCGGCGCTCGAGGAGCTCTCGAAGGAATATGCCGGCAAGGTGAAGATCGTGAAGGTCAATGTCGACGAGAACCCCGAGAGCCCGGCGATGCTGGGCGTTCGCGGCATCCCGGCGCTGTTCCTGTTCAAGAACGGTCAGGTCGTGTCGAACAAGGTCGGCGCTGCGCCGAAGGCCGCGCTGGCCACCTGGATCGCCTCGGCGCTCTGAGATCCTCTGCCATAGCAGAGACCGGACGGGGCGCCTTCGGGCGCCCTTTTCCTTGAGCAAGCGACCGACCGCGACGGGCGAGGATCCGGTGCCCCGCCAAGGCCGCAGAGGGCACCCGTTTCATCTCGACGCTCAGAAATGCCAGCCATGGCGGGCGAAGCGGGCCATGATCTGCGCCTCGGCCTCGGGCGCCGCGCCATTGATCGTCTGGAGCTGGAAGAACCAGTAGAGGTAACGCTCGTGATCCGGCAGCGTGCCTTCTGCCTTCTGGAAGGCCCGCTCGACGCCCTCGCGCGGCACCGAGCCTGCGATATGGTGGAAATCGACGCCGGCAAAGAGCACGGCGGGCTTGCGCAGGAAATAGCCGGTCAGCGCCACCGAGGAATTCTGCGTCACCACCAGATCGCAGGCGGCCAGAAGCGCCAGAGGATCGGAGCGCACCACCGACAGCCGCGGATGGCGCCGCACCAGATCCTCGAGCGCATGGAGATCGGCGGCCGAATAGGTCTCGCGCGGGTGAAGCGTCGCGCGGATCGGCCGCAGATCGTGTTCGAGCGTGGCCTGGATCATGGCCAGTGGGCTCATCGACTGGAACGAGCGGTGTTCGGAGATCCGGCCCTGCAGCGGCATGAACAGGAAACCGTCGCGGGAACAGGTCCGCTCGCCCACCAGATGCCGCCGCCACCGCTGGAAGAAGGGTCGCGCCGCCGCGGGATCGACCGTGTCGGGGTCGAAGGCCGCCTGCGCCACATCGAACCACCAGCGCTGGTTGGTGGCCTCGATCTGCCAGAACGGGTTCTGATAGGCCTGCCGCAGGCAGAGGCAGCGCGGCCCCACCGGCTCCTGCATGTGAAAGAGGCTCCAGCCCTGACGGCGATAGGGGTCGGCCCGCTCCTCGGGCGTGTCGCCATGCACCGCGATGCGCAGACCGTGGGGTGCCACCGCGGCCTCGATCCGGTTCACGATGTTGACCTTCCCTGCCGCGGCATCCTCGCGCATGGGGGAGGGCAGATAGATGTTGAGAATGCGGCTGTGCGGCATCTTTCCCCTTCCGGCTTCCCCGGACCATGCCGCAAGAAGGCTAAGGTGCGCTTAACGCCGCCGGTCCGGCGGGTGGCCGCCGCACGGGTTGTGCCCCCGGATCGGCGACTCCATATAGGCGCAAACGGAGGGTTTCATGGCAGAAGACAGGTTTCCCGGGTGGCACGGCACGACCATCCTCGCCGTGCGCCGGGGTGGCGAGGTCGTCGTCGCGGGCGACGGGCAGGTGAGCCTCGGCCAGACGGTCATCAAGGGCACGGCGCGCAAGGTCCGCAGGCTCTCGCCCGGCGGGCACGAGGTGGTGGCAGGCTTCGCGGGCTCGACCGCCGATGCCTTCACGCTGCTCGAGCGGCTGGAAAAGAAGCTGGAAGCAGCGCCCGGCCAGCTGGCCCGCGCCTGCGTCCAGCTGGCGAAGGACTGGCGCATGGACAAGTATCTGCGCAACCTCGAGGCGATGCTGATCGTGACGGACGGCGAGACGCTTCTCGTCCTCACCGGCGCGGGCGACGTGCTCGAGCCCGAGCATGACGTGACGGCCATCGGCTCGGGCGGAAACTTCGCGCTCGCCGCCGCCCGCGGCCTGATGGCCACGGACCTGCCGGCCGAGGAGATCGCCCGCAAGGCCATGGCGATCGCGGCCGACATCTGCGTCTACACGAACGGCAATCTGACGGTGGAGCGTATCTCGAAATGACCGACCTGACCCCGCGCGAGATCGTCTCGGAGCTCGACCGCTTCATCATCGGCCAGAAGGAGGCGAAGCGCGCCGTGGCGGTGGCGCTCCGCAACCGCTGGCGGAGGAAGCAGCTGGCCGACGACCTGCGCGACGAAGTCTACCCCAAGAACATCCTGATGATCGGCCCGACCGGCGTCGGCAAAACCGAGATCTCGCGGAGGCTGGCCCGGCTGGCGAAGGCGCCCTTCTTGAAGGTCGAGGCCACGAAGTTCACCGAGGTGGGCTATGTCGGCCGCGACGTGGACAGCATCATCCGCGATCTGGTGGATGCGGCCATCGTCGAGACCCGCGCCCGGATGCGCGAGGATGTGAAGGCCCGCGCGGCCAAGGCGGCCGAGGACCGCGTCATCGAGGCCGTCGCCGGGCGCGATGCGCGCGAGCAGACCCGCGAGATGTTCCGCGGCAAGCTGAAGCGCGGCGAGCTCGACAACACGGTGATCGAGATCGACGTGGCCGATACGTCGAACCCGATGCAGATGCTCGACCCCACCGGGCAGGGCCAGATGGGGATGATGAACCTCGGCGAGATCTTCGGGAAGGCCTTCGGCGGGCGCACCCAGCGCCGGAAGATGACGGTGGCCGAAAGCCACGACATCCTGATGAACGAGGAGGCCGACAAGCTTCTGGACGACGAGGTGGTGAAGGCCACCGCACTCGAGGCGGTGCAGCAGAACGGCATCGTCTTCATCGACGAGATCGACAAGGTCTGCGCCCGGTCCGACATGCGCGGGGCGGACGTCAGCCGCGAGGGCGTGCAGCGCGACCTGCTGCCGCTGATCGAGGGCACGACCGTCTCGACCAAATACGGGCCGGTCAAGACCGACCATATCCTCTTCATCGCCTCGGGCGCCTTCCATATCGCCAAGCCCTCGGATCTGCTCCCTGAGCTTCAGGGCCGCCTGCCGATCCGGGTGGAACTGCGCGCGCTGACCGAGGAGGATTTCGTCCGCATCCTGTCCGAGACCGACAATGCGCTGACGCTGCAATACAAGGCGCTGATGCAGACCGAGAAGGTGGGCATCACCTTCACCGAGGACGGGATCGCGGCGCTGGCCTCGATCGCGGCCGAGGTCAACCGGTCCGTCGAGAACATCGGCGCGCGGCGGCTCTATACGGTGATGGAGCGGGTGTTCGAGGAACTGTCCTTCCAAGCCCCCGACCGCTCGGGCGAGGAGGTGACGGTGGACGCGGCCTATGTCGAGAAGAACCTCGGCGAACTGGCGCGTTCCAGCGACCTCAGCCGCTACGTTCTGTGAGGCGAGCGCCGGCAGGAGACCCTCCTGCCGGCGCGCCGTGGGCCTCCGGGTCAGAAGGCGAAATAGAGGAATTCGGCGGGCGGGCTGCCGAAGATGCGCAGGAGGGTGATGCAGAGCACCGCCCCCACCATCAGCCCGTGCATCGGCGAGGGCTTCCAGTAGAAGGCGGCGAAGCGGGCGCGCTCGCGCGCGGGTGCCTTCGGCGCGGTATGGGGCTTCAGCCCCACCCATTCCTGCGTGTTCGGCAGCGCCCAGATGATGAAGAGCCCGAACAGCACCACCACCGTATCGCCGAGATAGAGATAGCCGCCGTGCTCGCCCATCCCGGCGAGGCCGCGCACCACCGTCAGGGCGTCGGTGAGGGTGGGCGACTTGAAGAAGACGAAGCTCACCGTCACCGCAAGGAAGGTCACCAGCACCTTGACCGGCGACAGGAGCCACGAGAGCGGCGCAGGGATCCGGGCCCGTCCCGCTGAGGTCGCGCGCCAGCCGTGGTTCGCGACAAGCATGGCGCCGTGCAGCACCCCGAAGACGATGAACTGCCAGCCCGCCCCGTGCCAGACCCCGGCGAGACCCATGGTCACCAGCGTCGGGAAAGCGAGCATCACGAGGAAGGGCAGGACCTGCGGCTTGCGGGGATTCCAGACCGGCTGGCCGCGCTCCATCCGCCGCCGCATCACGGTCTTGGTGATCGGGTTGTAGAGATAGGCCGTCAGGAAGCGCGTGAGCGTGATGTGCCAGCGCGACCAGAATTCGATGATCGTCTGCGACTTGTAGGGCGAGTCGAAGTTGAAGGGCAGCAGGATCCCGAACATGAGCCCGAGGCCGATGGCCATGTCGGAATAGCCCGAGAAGTCGAAATAGAGCTGGAGCGCGAAAGCCACCGCGCCCCGCCAGGCGAAGGCGAGATAGGCGGCCTCGCCCCCCGCGGCCAGATCCCAGAGCGGCTGGGCGAGTGGCGCCAGCGTGTCGGCCATGCCGATCTTCTTGAACAGTCCGAAGCAGAAGACGGTGAAGCCCAGCACCAGCTTGGCCTGATCGACGCGGAAGGTCTCGTCCCGCTCGATCTGGGGCACGATCTCGCGGTAATGCACGATCGGCCCGGCGATCAGCTGCGGGAAGAAGGTGATGAACATCGCATAGCGGATCGGGTTCGGCCGCCCGATCCGGCCCTCGTGGCAATCCACCAGATAGGCGATCTGCTGGAAGGTATAGAACGAGATCGCGAGCGGCAGCAGGATGTGCGGCACCGGCACGTCCGCCGCGGTCAGGGCGTTCAGGATCTCGACCAGGAAGCCCGCATATTTGAAGAAGCCGATGGCCGCGAGATTGGCGGCCACCCCCGCAAGCAGCAGCCACCGGCGCGGCTTCTCGACCAGCATGATCCCGAGCAGGTAGTTCAGCCCCAGCGAGATCAGCAGCATCGGCAGGAACGCGACGTTCCACCAGCCGTAGAAGAAGAGCGAAGCCGCAGCCAGCCAGCCCACGGCCCAGAGCTTGTTCGGAAGCCTGCCCAGGAGATAATAGCCGAGAAGGGTCAACGGCAGGAAGGCGAACAGGAACTCCGGGCTGTGGAACAGCATCAGGCGGCCTTCTTGTCCCGGATCAGGGCCACGAAATCACCGACGTTCTTCAGATCCTCGAGCTCGGACGACTTGAACGAGACGCCGAAGCGCATCTCGGAGGCGACGACGATGTTGATGTGGTTGAAGCTGTCCCACTCGGCCACGTCATGCGCGGAGAGGTCGGGGGTGGCCACCAGCTCGGGATCGTCGAACACCTGCCGGAGGATGGAGGTCAGGCCGTCGTAAATCTCGGGGTCGGTCATGAAGGTCTCCTCGGGTTCGTCGTCGGTCGCCTGCGGCGGAGCGCGCCGCCGGAGGCAGGGTCAGTGGGTCACGCCGCGCTCGGTCAGCCGGATATGCGGCGGGGACGGCGGCGGCACGGCCAGATCGAGCCGCCAGAGCGCGGCAAGGCCGTCGGCGCCCGCCGGCGCGAAGCCCAGCCGCGGGAAGAGATCGGCGACCATGCCGTTCTTGGGCGTCGGCCGGTAGCAGCCGACGACCGTCGAGGCGCCGGCCTGCCGGGCGGCGCGCGCGATGACGGCGGCCACCGCCTCCTCGACCCTTCGTCCGAGCACGCGGCAACTCATGAGCCAGGTGTCCACCTCGAACAGCTGGCCGCCCTCCCCATCGGGGCGCAGCCGGCCCAGCACGACGGAGACGATGCCATTGTCGCCGAACCGGTCCTTCAGCCGCACGCAGAAGGTGAGCATCCCCGGATCGCCGATCATCGCCCCCACCTCGGCCTCGGTATAGCGCCGGGTGGTCAGGTTGAACTGGTTCGTCTTGTTGATAAGCTGCGTCACCCGCACCAGATCGACGGGCTGCACCGGCCCCACCTGCATCTCCATGTCGAGCCCGGCGAGGAAGCTCTCCATGTCGGGAGCCACCACCTCGAGCTGACGCCGTGCGGCATTGGCCGCATATTGCTCGGCCCGGAGCGCGTCGTCGGGCGTATAGCCCACCGCCTCGAAGAGACCGGCGGCGGCGAGGCAGCGGATGTAGGCCTCGGGCTCCTCGGGCACTTCCGGCACGGCCACCGCCGGGAACTGTTCGCGCAGAAGCGCCCGCTCGGCCGGGTTGTCGTCGAAGAAGACCAGCGCCTCGAGCCCGAGGTTCAACTCCTGCGCGATGCGCTGCAGGCCCCGGCCCTTGTCCTCCCAGTTGGCCACGAAGGCCGCGAAGTCCGACCGGCGCAGCACCATCTCGGGGTGATCGAAGGCGGCGAGCGCGCGCTCGGGGTCGTTCTTCGAGCTGACGGCAAGCAGGATGCCCCGCTCGCGCAGCGCCCGGCAATAAAGCTGGAAGGCCTTGAAGGCCTCGCCCCGCGCCGAGCCCTCGCCGATCACGATCCCCTCGATGCCGTCGTCGCCGATCACCCCGCCCCAGAGCGTGTTGTCGAGATCGAGCACCAGCACCTTGCGGGTCAGGCCGCGCATGGCGGCGAGGATCCGCGCCACCTGATCGCCGAACCACGGCCCCGCCGCCGGGCTCACATGCTGCTTGGCATGGAGCCACATGAGCCGGTCCTGCAGCGCGTCGAGCCCTTCGGTCTCGGCCGCGGCGACCGGATCGAGGATCAGCACCCGCTCCTCGCGGGCGGCGCGGATCAGCCGGTGCTGCATCTCGGCCACCATGGCCCGGCGCGAGGCGGGGATCAGCCGGTCGAGATGACCGAAGACCGGATCGGTCGTCGGCACCGGAAGCTGCTGGATCACCGCCGCGCCCATCGCCCGAAGCGCGCGCCAGCGGTGGACGGTCTCGGACAGGCTCGCCTCGAGCGCCGCCTCCACCTCATCGGCCGGCGTGGCCAGCGGCAGTTGCGGCACGAGATCCGTCTCGCAGGAGCAGATCAGCACTGCATCGGGGCTGAAGGCCGCCAGTTCGGAGGCGGGATCGAGGATCGCCTGCCGCCACTGACCGTAGGGCGGGACATGAACCTCGAGCGCGAGGCCGCGGCGGAGCGCGCCCACGGTCAGACCCGGCACCAGATGCTCGACGGTGAAGGAGCCCAGAAGCGCGAGCCGCAGCCGCGGCACTTCGGGCGGGGCCTCTGCCGTGCGGAGAGCCCGTTCGATCCGGGTGGTCTGGAGGAAGTCGATGCGGTGGCCGGCCAGATGCCGCAAGGCGCGCCAGGTCTCGGGCGGATCGTCGGCAGCCCGTGCGCGGGCCCGCACCAGATCGCCCTCGAAATCCGCCGCGACCGGCAGCCAGTGCAGTTCAAGCGGTTTGCTTTTCATCGCTCTCCACCTCCTCAGCCAGATGAATGTCCTGCACCGTCCCGGCGGGGGGCGGTGCGTCGAGCGCGGCGACGAGCGCCTGCGCCACGCGTTCGGGGGGAAGGAACCTGCCCCCGGCGTCGGCCCGGGCGCGCTCCAGCAGGCGCGGGTCGAAGGCGCCGAGCATCGGCGTCTCGACGAAGCCGGGGGCCACCACGCTCACCCGCAGCCCTGCAGGCCCCAGTTCGGCGGCGGCCGCCGCGAGCAGGGCGCGCAGCGCGGCCTTCTGCGCCACATAGGCGGCCATGTGGCGGGCCACGGGCGGCTCGGACGCGGCCGACAGGACGGCCAGCACATGCCCGCCGCCCGCGCGCCGCCACCAGAGCCGCCAAGCCGTGGCGATCAGCGCGTGACAGCCGGCAAGCGCCGCTGCCTGAAGCGCCAGATCCTCGCCCTGACGCCCGAAGGGCGCCACGAAGGGCGCGGGCCAGGCGCAGAGCGCGAGCGACGCGGGCGGCTCGGGAAGTGCTGCCAGCGCGGCCTCGAGCGCTGCGGGATCCTGAAGCGGCAGCGCCACCGGCTCGGCCCGTCCGCCTGCCTCTGCGATTTCGGCGACAAGGGCCCGGGCCCGTGCGGCCCCCGTGCCGTAGCCGACCCACACCGGGCGCCGCCGGGCCGCGATCCGGCAGAGTGCGCCACCGATGGCGCCGCTGCCGCCCGTCACGAGAAGCCCACCGGTCACTCGGCCGCCTCTCGCGCAGACTGCGGTTCGGGCAGCAGGGTCATGGCCTCGCCCTCGGCGATGCGCCGGCCGCCGGCCGAGATCGTCAGGCGGATGAGCCGGATGCCGAGAGGCGGCGTCTCGTGCTTCACCTCGGCCTCGAGCCGCGCGCGTTCGCCCACGAGGAGCGGCCGGCGGAACTTCATCGTCAGCGATTGCCAGACGCAGCCATGCCCCGGCAGCGCCGTGCCGAGCAGCCGGGACACTTCGGCGATCAACAGGCCGCCATAGACGATGGGGCCGTCGAATCCCCTTTCGCGGGCGAAGAAGGTGTCGAAGTGGATGGGATTGTCGTCCCCGCTGATGGAGCGAAAGGCCTCCATCCGATCGGTGGTCACGGTGAAATCGAACGCTATCGTCAAATTGCGCCTCGAATCGAATTCATGTCGCAGCGAAGTCGCCGCAAGTCGTTGATCAAAAAAACGGAGCTGCAAATGCGGGCGCAGCCGGGGGTAGAGCCTATAGGAAGCAGGATACCACGAGCTTTGTTCCCCAATCGAACTTTTTTTCCGCCGCCTCAAGAAAGCGCTCGCTCTGCGGCCAAGGGCGCGTATCTTTCCCGGGGTGACCCGGCGCCGATTTGTCGGTGGGCCTTTCCTCAGGCCGGGCGCGGTTTGTTGAGATTGAAGGCAGCTTGGGATGAGAAGTTATATTCTGTCCGCCGCCGCAGGCATGGTCCTGATGGCAGGTGCACTAGCGGCGGCCTTCACGGCGGCTGCGGCGATCTGGCCCGACAGGATGCCGCCGCCCGCGATCTCGGGCAGCATCGCGACCGATGAGAAGCTGAAGTACCTGCGCGACCGCGGGCGGGAGCCGGTGGATGTCCTTGCCATCGGGTCCTCCATCACATGGAAGCATCTCGACGGCGCGCCGTTCGACGGCCGCGTGGGCAATTTCGTGAACGGCGGCACGGCCTATCTTCAGGTGCACGAGATCCGAACCTTCACCCGCTTCTATCTGGACCTCTATCCCCGGATCTCGCAGGTGGTGATGCTGAGCGCGCTGCCCGACTACGGCACCTGCGCGGGAGAAGGGCGGATCATGGATCTCGAGGACGCAGCCTCCTACGTCCGCGGTGGTGTGCCGGAAGCCTGGTTCTACATGCGCTATTTCGCCCCCCTCCGCTACGTGCTGCAGGCGCGGCGGCGGTCCGAGCGGCTGAAGCCCTACGATGCCTTCGGCTACTGGCTGGACCGGCACGGCACGACGCCCTCGATGCTGCCGACCGAGGTGGGCTACGACCTGCGCTACGACGAGATCGCGCTCGATCCCGCCTGCCTCGAGGCGCTCGACGGGCTGAACCGCGATCTCAAGGCGCGGGGCGTGACCTTCACGCTGGTGATGACCCCGGTCGCGCCGCGCTATTCCGACCTCCACCCGGCCACCACGCGGGCGACCGAGCGGATCGAGAGCTTCGCGCGCAGCCGGGGGATCCGGCTTATCGACTTCTTCGGCGATCCTTCCTTCGAGGACGCCGATTTCTGGGATGCCTTCCACATGCAGTGGCCGGCAGCCCGCCGACTGTCGCGCGAGGTGGCAGATACACTTCTCTGACCCGTTTCAGCGGGCCGCCCGGACCGCCGCGACAGACTCCGGGTTTCATTCCGACCGAAGATTGACAGGAGCATTTGCATGAAGGCCGTATTGCTTGCGGGTGGCTATGGAACGCGGTTGAGCGAGGAGACGGGCATCGTCCCGAAACCCCTCGTCGAGATCGGCGGCCGGCCGATCCTGTGGCACATCATGAAGATCTACGCCGCGCACGGGATCACCGATTTCGTGATCTGCTGTGGCTACAAGGGTCACATGATCAAGGATTATTTCCTGAGCTACTTCCACCGCAACAGCGACATCACGATCGACGTCCGCTCGAACCAGATCGAGCTGCACCGTCCCGTGTCCGAGCCGTGGCGCGTGACGATGGTCGATACCGGGCTCGAGACCATGACCGGCGGGCGGATCAAGCGCATCCGCGAGCATATCGGCGACGAAACCTTCTGCCTGACCTATGGCGATGGTGTCTCGGACATCGACATCGGCAGCCTCGTGGCCTTCCACAAGGAGCAGGGCGTGGCGGGCACCGTCACCGCCGTCCGACTGCCCGGCCGGTTCGGCGCGCTCGACCTGTCGGAGGGCACACGGGTCAACCGGCTGCGCGAGAAGAGCATGATGGACGGCCAGACCATCAACGGCGGCTTCTTCGTCCTCGAACCTTCGGTCTTCGACTATATCGACGGCGATGCCACGGTCTGGGAGGAAGAGCCGCTGCAGGGCCTCGTCCGCGACGGCCAGCTCGCGGTCTACCGCCACGAAGGCTTCTGGCAGAACATGGACACGCTGCGCGACAAGACGCTGCTGCAGGGTCTGTGGGAGAAGGGCAAGGCCCCCTGGAAGATCTGGGACTGACCGTCTCACCCCGCCGGTCTTTCCCGGCGGGGACCGTCCCGGGGCCTCGTATCTGACCTCTTCCGGCGGCTACGGCGACCCCCGCCCGGCTGTGGGCGGAGCATGAGCCGCAGCGGCCGGCGCGCCTCGGGCCGGCCTTCGGATCAGGTGAGCCCTCGGCATCCGCCTCCGGGCAGCGGCGCATCCCTGGCCGGCACGCGAGCCCGCGCCCGGCCGCGGAGCCCGAGGCCCCGCTCTACCACTGCTGGCTCTCGGCCTCGCGGTTGGGCAGCACCGCCAGGAACCGCAGCGGCATGGCGGGCACGAGCCCCGGGTCCAGCGCCGCGAGCTTCCAGGTGAGCGAGAGCGTCGGCACCCGGCCCTGCAGGAGCGCGCGCAGGAAGAGGTAGCTGTAGGCGCGGCGGTAGCGGCGGATGCGGTCGGCCACCGTCCGGCGGTCGGACGCCGTCAGCGAGAGCCGCCGGCCGACCGTGTGGAAGAACATCAGCATGTAGCCCGTGCGGTCCACCACCTTGGTGGATTTCCAGTCGAACGCGTCGAAATAGACGTTCACGCCCCGGCCGCAGAGCACGTTCATCTTCCACGAAACGACGGTGCGCGCCCCGGCCGCGATCAGCGACAGCCAGAAGAGCTGGTCCTCGCCGGCGTTCCGCAGCCGCGGGTCGAAGCGCAGCGTCTCGACGAAGCTCTGCCGCACCACGACCGTCGAGGTCTGGCTGAGGTAGGTATCGACCGACGCCGCCATGATCGAGGGCTGGTCGAAGGCGAGGATCGGTGCCTCGGCATCGAGCACGGTGACGCCCGCGTGCCGCTCCTCGCGCATCCGGCGCAGGGCGGGGGTGCGCTCGAAATAGGTGATGTCGTCGTCGGTGCGCTGGTGGTCGCAGAAATGGAAGTCGTAGCCCCGCGCGAGCAGATCGAGCGCATCCGCGAGATGGGTCGGTTGCCAGATGTCGTCGGAATCGAGGAAGGCCACATGGTCGAAGCCCTCCGCCGCCACGGCATCGAGCCCCGCGTTCCGCGCGGCACCGGGGCCGCCGTTCTTCTGGGCGATCAGCCGCACGGGAACCTTGCCCTGCCGCCCCTCGACCTCGGACCGGGCGGGCACGGGGGACTCGTCGTCGATGACGAAGACGGTGAGGCTATGGCCTTCGGGAAGGATCTGCCCATCGACCGAGTCGAGCGCGCGAGAGAGGATCCCCGCCTCCCGCTGATAGAAGGGGATGATGACTGCGGTTCTCATGCTGAAAAGTCCTGAAGCAAATGTCTCTGTCAATGAATCTCGGGGCCGCGGCGGGGACGCCACAGCCGCCCAGCGGCCGAACAGCCGTAACGGCCATGTTATCCAGAGAGCCGGGGCCGAGACAAACGCTTTTCCGCCTCGCCCATGCGCCGGGCCGAGGCTCCGCCCAGAAGGATGGCGCGCTCCGGGTCAGGGCCCCGGCCGATACCACTGTGCGCCTGCCGGGCGCTCGCCGGATGAGCCGCCCGGCCTGCCATTCCGCCCGGCGTCACACCGAGGGTTTTAAAGACGACCGTGACGGGCAAACAGGCCGGGAGTGCAGCATCGCGGTTAGTCGCTGTTCAGTAGCCGGTCATCTCGAGATAGCCCCGCCCGGCATGGCTGCCCCGGATCGCGATGGGGCCTTCCCAGTAGGGCACGGAGGTGTCCATCCAGGCGCGGTCGTTCATGGCCTCCACCGTCACATCGAGCCCCTTCGCGGGCAGTTCCACCCGCCATTCCACCGGGATCTTCCGCCCCGCCACCTCGGCCTCGCGCCCCGGCGTCACTTGGAGGGCGCCGGGCGGCATCGGCTCGGGCCGCCCTCCGGGCGAGATCCAGGACGCGCTGGTGTAGCCCTCTCCGCCGTCGCGGAGGCGGAAGCCCATCAGCCGGGCGCCGTCGTCGAACATGAGCGAGAACCAGTCCCAGCCGGTCTGGTCCTCGGCAAGCGGCTGCGAGGACCATTCGCGGTCGAGCCAGGCCTTGCCGGTGACCGCGATGCTCTTGCCCTCCACCTCGATCCGGCCCTCGACCCGGTAGAAGGGCTGGGAATAGTACCAGCTCGCCTGCCCGGCCGCCGACTTCACCGAATAGCCCTGCTCGCCCTGCGCGACGAGCGGACCCTCGGCCTTAAGCCGCAGATCGTAGGAAAAGCCGGATCCCGAGGCGGCGAGCGAGAGCGCCGACAGCGCATCCGCGCCGGGGGAGGCGGTGCCGGTCATGTGCCAGTCGTCGATCCAGGCCTCGAAGGGCTCAGCCGTCACGCCCGCCTGCCCGATCCCGCCGCGCCCGTAGCGCTCGGCCACGAAATGCCGGTCGGGCGTGGTCAGGGCCGCATGGCCGAGCCAGAGCTGCGGGCTCTCCCAGCCCGCCCCCTCGTGCGGGGCCAGCACCGAGCGGAACAGCGTCCACTGGATGCCGTAGTCGCGCCCGTCCTCGCCGGTCAGGACCGAGGTCAGATACCACCATTCGATGCGGTACTCGGGATGGGGCCCGTGATCGCGCGGAAAGACGAGCGGCCGGCCCCGCTGCGGCGTGGCGAAGCCCTCGGCCGTGGCGCCGAGGCCGGCGAAGCCCTGTGCCCCTGCGGGCGCGGTGTGGCCGAGCGTCACGAGAAGGATCGCCGCCGCGATGCGAAGGGCGAAGCGGAAGGGGGAAAGCCTCTCAGCGTTCATTGGCAAAGACCCTCAGGAGGTCGGCCGGCCGCAGCCGGGCCAGGCGCCGCACCGGCACGGCGGCGGCGAGCGCCGCGGCCACGAGCGCCAGCGCGCCGAGCGTGAGCCAGTCGAGCGGGAAGACATGCATGGGCAGCCGCCAGCCGAAGGCCTGCACATTGACCACCGCCAGCAGCACCCAGGCGAGGGCCAGCCCGAGCGGCAGGGCCGCGGCCATCGTGCCTGCCGCCAGAAGGAGCGTGCGGAGCATCTCGAGCCGCGCGAGCCGCGCCTTGGTCAGCCCCATGGCCCAGACGGGGGCCAGCTGCGGCAGCCGCATCCCCGACAGGACCATGAGGCTTGCGAACATGGCAAGCCCCGCCACCCCCAGCGTCAGCACGTTGAGCGCGGCCGTCACGGCGAAGGTGCGCTCGAACACCTGCAGCGAGAAGCCCTTGAGGCTCGCCTGATCGATCAGCCCCTCGTCGCCCAGATCGAAGGCCGCGCGCATCTCCTCGGCCAGCGCGGCCGCGCGGTCGGGCGCCGCGCGGATGCCGTAGCGCCGCCGCTCGGCCTCGGGGTGCAGCGCGAAGAAACGGTCGAGGCCCAGGATCACCTGCGCCGAAGGGTTGCCGTAATCGCTGTAGACGGCCGCGATCCGCCCCTCCCAGCCCGGCAGGCGGATCGGATCGCCCGGCTCCAGCCCCTCGCGGCGGGCGAGCTGTTCGTTGACGAGCGCCCAGTCGCCGCCCGCCAGCAGGTCCCACACGCCCGGCACCTCGGCCAGCAGCGGCCAGTTCTCGCGGTAGGTCGGATGGTCCGCCATGCCGTAAAGCTGCGCGGGCTGGCCCAGCACTTCGGTCTCGGCCCGCACGATGGGCAGCACCGCCTCGGCCCGCGGCTCGAGCCAGCGCACGACCCGGTCCGCGGTGTCCCGATCGGGGGCGCTGAGATAGAGTTCGAAGGCGAGGCGCTGGTCGAGCCATCCGGTGAAGGTCAGCCGGAAGCTCGAGACCATGGTGCCCACGCCGATATTGGCCGCAAGCGCGAGGAGGAGCGCCATCAGCGCGAGCGAGAGGCCGGGCAGCTGCTGGCGCGTGTCGGCCCAGAACCACTGCGCGATAGGGCCGCGGGCGAGCCCCTGCGCCCCCCGCAGGAGGGCCGCGAGCAGCACGGGCAACAGGAGCGCTGCGCCCAGAAGCAGCGCCGCGAGCAGCATGAAGGCCGCGACGATCCCCCGGCCCCAGAGCAGGAGGGCGCCCGCGAGGATCAGGAGGCCCACCGCCGCCATGGCCTGCCGCCAGAGCGCGCGCTCGGAAGCCACGGCCCAGGCGCGGGGCTGGGCGGGGGCCAGCAGCGGCAGATGGGCCACGCGCCAGAGGCTCTGGGCCGAGGAGACGAGGGTGCCCAGAAGCGCGATCCCGAGCCCGGCCGCGGCCCATCCCGAACGGAAGGCGAGCGTGCCCGGCACCTCGGCGCCGTAGAGGCCGCGCAGGGTCGCCGCCACATCGGGCAGCAGCAGCGCCGCCACCAGATAGCCGAGCAGAAGGCCGGCCGCGCCCGCGAGCAGCGCGAACAGCAGGAGTTCCGCGAAGAGAAGGCCGATCAGGGTCCGCGCCGTGACGCCAAGCGCGCGGAGGGTTCGAAACATCGGGCGGCGCTGCTCGAAGGCGAGCCCGATGGCGGAATGGACGATGAAGAGGCCCACGGCAAAGGAGAGAAGCCCGAAGGCGGTGAGGTTCAGGTGAAAACTGTCGGTGAGCCGCGCCACGTCGCTCTCGCTGTCGGGCGGGATGAGGCGTAGCCCATCGGGCAGGGGCCCCGGCTGCGGCGCCGCGGGATCGAGGAGGAGATGCGAGATCCGCCCCTCCATGCCCAGAAGCCTCTGCGCCTGCCCGATATCCATGAGCCCGGTGCCGGGGGGCAGCCCTTCGGCCGCGCGCAGGGGCGGCAGCTCCGCGCCCTGCATCCGCGCCAGCGTCTCGGGGTCGGCGAAGATCAGCCCCGGCGCGGTCAGGAAGGGCAGCAGCGCGTCGCCCTCGCCGAACTCCACCTGCTGCGCCGGGGCGGGCAGGGTCAGCGGGTCGATCCCGATCAGGCGCAGGCTCCGCCGCTCGTCGATGCGCAGCCGCCCCTCGACCACCGGCGAGACGCGCCAGCCTGCCCTGCGCAGGGCGACGTAGGTCTCCTGCAGGACGGGCCCTTCGGCCGCGATCCGGCTCAGCCGATCCTGCCCGAGCGTCGCCGCGGCTTGGGCATAGCTCGCCCGTGCCTCGGCATTGATCGCCTGCACCCCCGACCAGAGCGCGGTGGCGAGCGCGAGCCCCAGAAGCAGCATGGCAAGTTGCAGCGGGCTCCGCCGCCAGTGCGAGAGCAGCGCCGCCAGCGCGGTGCTCATGCGACCCGCCCCGCCGAGAGCTGCACCCGGCCCTGAAGCCGCCCCGCGAGGCGGGCCGAATGGGTGACCATCAGAAGCCCGGCGCCGGTCTGGCTCACGAGGCGCAGGAAGAGCGCGATGACGGCATCGCCCGTGGCCTCGTCGAGGTTGCCGGTGGGCTCGTCGGCCAGCACGAGGCGGGGGCGGGCGGCGAGCGTCCGGCCGATGGCCACCCGCTGCTGCTGGCCGCCCGAGAGCTGCTCGGGATAGCGGTGCAGACAGGCGGCAAGCCCCAGCGTCTCGGCCAGCTCGGCCTGCCATTGGGGATCGTGCCGCCCGGCGAGGCGGGCCTGAAAGGCAAGATTGGCCGCCACGTCGAGCGAGGGGATCAGGTTGAACTGCTGGAAGACGAGCCCGACCGTGCCTCGCCGCAGACGCGCGCGATCGGCATCGCCGGCCTGCGAGATATCATGGCCCGCCACGACGATCCGGCCCGCGTCCGCCGCATCGAGCCCGGCCGCCAGATGCAGGAGCGTGCTCTTGCCGCTGCCCGACTCTCCCGTCAGCGCGAGGCTCTCGCCCGCGGCGAGCGTCAGGTCCACCCCGGCCAGAACCTGCACCGGCCCCTCGCCGGTCGCGTAGCTTTTGGTCACGCCCTCGAGCGAGAGCAGCTTGTCCGAAGGATCCTTCACCCGCACCGTCCACACCTTCCTTCCGGCAGCCCCCGCCGGCTGGCCCAGAGGTAGCACGGCGGATCCGGGACGCCAGAGCCCGCGCTCTCACGAGATGGTGGCGCAGGCACCGCCGGCGCCCGAAGAGGATGGCGCTGCCGGCGGCCGCTCCCGGAGTGTGTGCGGGAGCTGGAAAATGCGAGGAAGAACCCCTCGGCCAAAGCCGGTCCTCGGGGGCGCGGGCCCGGGCAGGCCCGGAGGACGGGGGTCGTGGTGTCGCCCGAGGCGGTCCTCCCGCGGACGCTGCGGCCGTCAGATCCGCACGAGATGGTTGTCCCAGGCGGACGCGGTGCGCTCGAGCGGACGGAAGCCTTCGGGCGTGAGGCGGGTGATCGCGCCACCGCCATCGGTCACGAGGAAGCCGCCCGGCAGCGGGGCCACGCCACAGGCATCGGGCCGCGCCAGCGTGGCCAGCGGCGCGCCGTCCTCGGCATGAAGCTGGACGACCCCGCCCCGCGGCGAGGTGAGCGCGATCATCCCCTCGGAGCGGGCGATGGAGCCCGCATAGCCGCGCATGGCGAAGAGATCCTCCTCGCGCGGGGGGCAGAGCCGCAGCGCCTCGCCGCGGCGGTGCAGGCCCAGCAGCGGCACCGGCTCGGCCGGATCGCCCTCCCATTGCATCGCGAAGGCGACCGTTCCGTCCTCGGCCAGGGCAAGGTGGCGGATCGAGTTCTGCCGCAGCTCCTCGGGCAGTTCGGCCTGTTCCAGAAGCGCGCCGTCGGGCGAGAGGTAGGAGAGGTTCGGGCGCATCGTCCCGATGTTGAGCTTGCTGCGATCCTGCGGATCGGTCTGGATGCCGCCGTTGGCCACCACCAGACGGTCCGAGCCCGGCATCCGGCGCAGCTCGTGCGGGCCGATGCCACCCGAGGGGAACTCGTCTACCCGGTGCCAGCCGGAGGTATCCCAGACGCCCACCACGCCCTCGGAGGTCTCGGCCACCACCTCCGATGTATAGAGAAGGGACCCGTCCGCGGAGTAAGCACCGTGGCCGTTGAACTGCCGCCCGTCCGGTGGCGTCAGGCGGGCGTGCAGCGTGCCGCTCGCGCACCCGATCACGAGAGCATAGGTGCCGGGGCGGCGGGCGAAGGCCACCGCCTCGGCCCGCGTCGGATGGGCGGCGGCAGCATGGCCCCGCGCGGGCAGCGGGATCGCGAAGATCATGGCGCCCGCCTCGGTCAGGCCGTGCAGCGCGAAGTCGCCCGACGGCATCCGCGCGGCGGCGAGGAAGGCGGGGCTGCCCGCGTCGGCCCAGCCGAGGCGCGGCAGGGCCGAGGCGACGAGGCCGGCGAGGATGTGGCGTCGCGTGGCCATCTCAGTCTCCGTCCGCGGCGTTGAAGCCCACGCTCACGCCCAGGGCGCCGCCGACCTCGGCCGAGAGCACATCGCGGAGCGCATGCAGCCGCTGCTGCAGGATCTCCACCCGGAGCCGTCCCGAAGGGTCCGCCACACCGTCGAAGCGCGGATCGTCGAGACGGGCTGCCCGCGACCGCGCCTGATCGAAACCCTCGCGGCTGCGCGGGCTGTCGGGGGCAAGCACCAGCGCCAGCCGTTCGAGGGCGGCGAGCGACAGTTCGACATTGCGCAGGCTGCGGCCCGAGAGCCGCGCCTCGGCCCGCTCGGGACGGGGTCGGTCGAAGCTGCCGAGCGGGCGGCCGAGCCGCTGGTCGGCGGTGAATTCGAGCCCCGCCATGAGCTGGGTGAACAGCGCCTGCCGCGCCTCGGCCTCGGTCAGGAAACGGTCGTTGCCGTCTCTGCCCGCCGTCAGCACGAGCGGCGCAAAGGTCTCGCGCCAGTCCGTCTCGAGATCGGCGGCCATGCGGGCCAGATCCGCCGCCGTCGCGCGGGTGAGCGCGCAGGCATAGTCGCCAGCGAAGGCGGGGTCGTAGAGCAGCCGCTCGAGCGCGAAGAGGCCGCGGGCCGCCACCGAGACCTCGGCGAACCGCTCGGGCGCGAGGAGGTCCGGGTCGGCCGCTTCGAGGAGGCGTGCCTGCGTGCGGGCGCCGCTGCCCTTCGGATCGGGCCAGAAGGCGATGGCGAGGGCGCGCCCGGCGGTCTCGGACGGCCCGATGCGCAGATGCGAGACAGCCATCCAGGCGTCGAAGGCCGCGTTCCACGGCGCCTTCAGCGCCTCGGCGCTGCAGTCGGCGCGGGCGGCCGTGTCGAGCGCTGCCGTGGCGGCGGTGAAGCCCTCATAGCCGGGCAGGATGGTCTCGCTCACCGCCTCGGGCACGCCCGCGCGGAGCGGCACGGCGGCCAGAAGGGCGAGCAGGCCGCAGAGCGGGGCGGAGAGGGCGGGATGCATCAGAGATCCTCCACGAAGGCAACAAGGGCGGCACGGTCGGGGGCGGGCAGGGCCATGACGCGGGCCCTGGCGGCCTCGGCCTCGCCGCCGTGCCAGAGCACCGCCTCGAGGATGGAGCGGGCCCGGCCGTCATGCAGGAAGTTGGCATGTCCGCTCACCTGCTCGGTGAGCCCGATCCCCCAGAGGGGCGCGGTGCGCCATTCGCGCCCGGTGGCGCGGCCCTCGGGACGCCCGTCGGCCAGCCCCTCGCCCATGTCGTGCAGGAGAAGGTCGGTGTAGGGCCAGATCAGCTGGAAGCTCTGCTCGGGCTGGTCCTTCAGCCGGTGGGTCACGAATTTCGGCACATGGCAGGCGGGGCAGCCCGCCTCGTGGAAGAGCTGCTTGCCGCGCAGCACCTGCGGATCCTCGACCCGCCGCCGCTCGGGCACGGCGAGGTTGCGGGCATAAAAGGCGGTCAGCGCAAGGCCCGTGCGGTCGATCTCGAGATCGTCGCGCTTGCCGGGCTCGATCCCGTGGGGTGCTGCACGGCAGGCGGCCTGCGCCTCGGTGCATTCCCCCCAGGGCTCGGGGAAGAGTGCGTTCGCGATGCCCATGTCGCCCGAGAAGGCCGCGGCCGATTGCTGGAGAACGGTGGGCGCGCCGGCCTTGAGCCCGAAGCGGCCCAGCATCGGCGCATCGGCTTCGGCCGACCAGACGAAGCTCGGCCGGCCCGAGATGCCGTCGCCGTCCCGGTCGTCCGGATCGGCATGGGCGAGGATGTCGGCAGCGGGGATCGCCTCGAGAAGCCCAAGACCGATCATCTGCGGCGTGACGCGGGGCGAGAGCATCACACCGGCCGCCAACGGCCCGTAGCCCGGATCCTCGACAGAGTAGGAGGGTTTGCGCAGCGTCACCACGGTGCCGTCGCCGAGCGTGACAGGCACCTCCTGCCAGTCGATCCGCATCCGGCCCTCGGGCGCGAGGCCGGGGGCGGCGAAGTCCTGAAGCTGGCCGCCGTAGGTGGGCTCGGCGCTGGTGGCGATCCACTCCTCGATCCCCTCGGGTGTGGGCCCGCCCGGCACCGAGAGCCGCAGGAACATCGAGACCGCATCGTCCCCGGGGCCCTCCGGCACATGGCCGCGCCCGTCCTTCAGGTGGCAGTTCTGGCAACCGCGCGCATTGTAGAGCGGCCCGAGCCCGTCGGACGCCTGCGTCGAGGAGGGCGAGGCCACCCAGAGCTTGCGGAAGAGCCCGTTGCCGAGCTTGAAATCCATCTCGCGCTCGAAGGGCATGTTGCCCGAGGAGAGCGAGAAGGCATCCGCCGTGTCCCGCGCCCGCACGCTCGCGGCCCCGCCGGGCATCGCCTCGAAGGCCTCCGGTGCCGAGAAGTCGGTGGGCGGTGCGAGGACGCCCGCGATCCGCGCCGCTTCGGCCGCCGTCCGCGGCACGACGGTCAGGTTCGGCGGATCGAGCGGCTCGGCTGCGACGGGAAAGGCCAGGAGACTGAGCAGAACGGGCAAACGGGACATGGGGCGGAATCCTTTCCCCGCCTGTCTCGCGCCATTCCCCGAGTCTTTCAATCGGAAAAAGAGGCATCGCTCGCCCCCGGGAGGCTCGCCGGAGAGGGAGGCCGGCATGCCGGCCGCAAACGGTCGGCACACCGCGCGCAGCCGACCCCGGGGACCGGCGGCAAAGCTGCGCCGGGCGTCACTCGGCTTCGTCGGCCGGCTTCGCGTTGAGCATCCCGTAATTCTGCTCGCCGATCGAGCCCATCAGGTCGATCTGGGTCTCGAGATAGTCGATATGGCCTTCCTCGTCGGCGATCAGCTCCTCGAAGAGCATCTTGCTGGGATAGTCGCGCACCTTCTCGCAGTGGTCGCGCGCCTCGATATAGAGGGTGCGGGCATCGTGCTCGGCGGCAAGGTCGGCATCGAGCGTCTCGCGCAGGGTCTGGCCGATGCGCAGCGGGTCGAGCCGCTGCAGGTTCGGATGGCCCCCGAGGAAGATGATGCGCTGGATGAGCTTGTCGGCATGGTGCATCTCCTCGATGCTCTCCTTGCGCGACTTGTGGGCGATGCTGCCGAAGCCCCAGTCTTCCTGAAGCCGGTAATGCAGCCAGTACTGGCTGACGGCGGTCAGCTCCGACCGGAGCGCCGCGTTCAGATATTCAATGACCTTTGCGTCACCCTGCATTCCCGTTCATTCCTGCGGTTGTGGCGCGGCGGAGGCCGCGCAGGTTCATTGGCACCTCAAAACTGTCGCACTTCCGCATCGTGTCAAGGAAATGGGGCATGCAGCCGCCGCAGTCGGCCCGCTTGCCGAGGGCGCGGTAGATCTTGCCGGGAGTGACGATGGTCTCGGGGTCCGAGGCGCGCATCCAGTCGATGGCGGAGCGGATGTCCTTGTCGGTGATGCCCATGCAGTGGCAGACGATCATCGGTCTCTCCCGGCGGGGTTGCTTTCCGCCTGTTCTATCCGGGCCGCCCCTTGCGGAGGTTGCGGCCGGGCAAGGTCGAGGTCACTGGAAGACGGCGTTCGGATTGTCGAGGCTGTCCGAGCCTTCGAAGGCCACGCCCGTGAGGCCCAGAGCGGTGGTGGCGCGCTCGATCGAGGCGGTCTGCGTCACCAGCGCATCGACGGCGCCCATGATGAGCGCCTCGCCCTCGGCATTGCCGGGCGCGAGCATCTGGTCATAGGCCATGCCGCCCGCGACCGCCGTCCGCAGCGCGTCGAGCCGGTCCACCGTGGCGTCGAGCTGGCCCGTCAGCACCTTGTCGAGCTCGGGATCCGCCTCGGCGACCAGATCGGACAGGGACGGCCCCTCGACCGTGCTGCCGTCGACGCGGGCATAATGGCCCCGGTAGACGTTCCGGATGCCCAGCCCGTCGTAATAGTGGCTGTTGTGGGTGTTGTCCGAGAAACAGTCGTGCTCTTCCTCAGGATCGTTCAGCATGAGCCCGAGCTTCATCCGCTCGCCCGCCTGCTCGCCGTAGGAGAGGCTGCCCATGCCGGTGAGCATCGCCCGGAGGCCCTTGCCGGGATCCTCGGTGACGGCCACGCGCGCCGCACCGCCGTCGGCCCATTGCGCGGCCATGTAATCGAGGTCGCTCACCAGAAGGTCTGTCGCGGCCACCAGATAGGCCGCGCGCCGGTCGCAGTTGCCGCCGGTACAGTCCTCGCCCTTCGCATAGTCGGTGAAGGGCCGGTCGCCGGCGCCCGCTTCGGTCCCGTTCAGATCCTGACCCCAGAGCAGGAATTCGATGGCGTGATAGCCCGAGGCCACGTTCGCCTCGATCCCGTCCGCCTCGTGCAGCGTGCCCGAGATGAGCTCCGGCGTGATCTCGGTCGCGTCGATCTCGGTGCCCGACAGGGTGAATTTCGGCGTGGCGATCACGTTCAGCGCCGCGAGGTCGTTCTCCTCGGTGGCGCCGCCGTAGCTTGCATCCACATAGTCGATCAGCCCCTCGTCGAGCGGCCAGGCGTTCACCTTGCCCTCCCAGTCGTCCACGATCGGATTGCCGAAGCGGAAGGCCTCGGACTGCTGGTAGGGCACCCGCGCGGCCAGCCACGCGGAGCGCGCAGCCATGAGCGCGGCCTCGGACGGCTGGTCGACGAGCGCCTTCACCGCCGTCTGCAGCTCCCGCGCCGTGGCGAGGCTGTCGGCATAGGTCGCCTCGGCGATGTCGGCATAGGTCTCGACGACCTCCGACCGCTCGACCGCGAGCGCGGGGAGCGGCAGGAGCGCGCAGGGCGCGACGGTGGCGAGGGCGAGAAGGCGTGCTTTCATGGCGGTTCTCTGTCTGGAGGGGGCGGGCGGCCATGCCGTCCCGCGCCCGGACTTCATTTCGTCAGGATCAGTTTGCCAGCGCGGGTGATGCGGAGGCAGTAGATCTGCCCGTCGAGAAGGATCCGGGCCTGGGTTCCGCCATCGGTCAGGGACCGTGCGTCATGCACGGGGATCCCCGCCTCGATCAGCTCCATCGGGTCGGTCATCGCGTTCATGCCAGACGCTCCATGCGGTCGAAGAAGAGATCGAGCGAGCCGGAGGGCAGGAACCCTTCCAGAGCCTGGCGAAGCAGTTCGGTGAAGCCCGGGTCGGGCAGCTGTCGAGACATGGAACCTCCGTATCTGGCTGAAGGACTCCGGGCTGACCCTTGGGGGCTGGCTTGGATTGCAGAGGAAAGGTGACTGAATCAGTCGGACTTGTAAAGGCTGATTCTTTCGCTCGGTTTATGCGCGGGCGCGACAAGGAGACGCTGTCGTTGTTCCAGCCACATCCCGGCGCCGCTCCGATTGCGCGGGCGCGGCCGCCTTCCCATATGCGCCTCAGATGTCTGCAGAGGAGGCCGGAGATGGACGAGACCGGATTTCTGCGCGGTGGACCGGCGGAGCGACCGGCCGGAGTCTGTCCTCCGGCGGGACTGGCTGGCACCGCGGGCGACGGGTCCGGCTGCAGCGGTCTTGCCGATCTGATCGCGGGCTTCCTGCTCGGCGACCGCTCGCGCTGCTGCGTGGCCGGTGCCGCGGCACGCCGCGGTATCGTGGCGCTCTCCTGCGTCGTGGCCGGGCGCGCCTGGGCCGACTGGCGGGACGGACAGGATGAGATGGCCGGGGCTTCGGGCGGGGACCGGGTGCCGCTCGGGCTTGACGCGGACGGCGCCGCCGCCGAGGGGCTGTGCGAGCGGCTCCTGCAGGCGATGGTGGCGGCCGCCAAGTGCGGAGGGCGCGTTTGCCGCGAGGAGCGGCGCTTCATCCACCGCCGCCTGCGGGAACTCGATCTCGACTGCGACGCCCAGGCCCTGATCGCGGCCGAGCTCGAGGCGCCGCAGGACGCGGGGCGCATCGCGCGGCTGGCCCGGACGCCCGAGGAGGCGGCAGGGATCTATGCGGCGTCCCTGCTGGCAGCCGGCCACGGATCGGTCGCCGAAGGCAGCTATCTCGCCGATCTGGCCGCGCGGCTGAAGCTCGAGGCGGGCCTTGTCGCCCACCTCCATCGCCGCGCTGCCTCTGCCGGATCCGCGGCGCTCGGCGATTGAGCCGCCTGCGGCTCAGCCGCGCACGCCGCCCGTGGCCTCGGTCACTTCGTCGGCGGCCTCGCGGACGAGGGTGCCGAAGCGGGTGCTGTCCGACAGGCTGACCCGGAAGGCGGGTCCCGCGAGCGTGATGGCCGCCACCGGCTCGCCGAAGCTGTTGAACACCGGCGCTGCCACCGCGCGCATGCCCTCGGCACCCTCCTGATCCTCGAGCGCGTAGCCGCGGTCGCGCGTCCGCGCGAGGTCGCGCATCAGGGTGGAGGCGGAGGTGATGGTGAGCGAGGTGAATTTCGCCAGACCCTCGCGGTCGAGGATCGTCTCGATCCGCTCCTCGGGATACCAGGCGAGCAGCGCCTTGCCGACGGCCGTCGCATGGAGCGGCGCGGAGGATCCCTCGGGGAAGTAGGCGCGGATCGCCTGCCTTGTTTCGACCTGCGCGAGATACATCACCCGCCCGTCGGCTTCGACGCCGAGCGCCGCCGTCTCGCCCGCGGCGCGCATGAGCCGGTCCATCGGCAGGCGTGCGCGTTCCACGAATTTCGCGCGGCGCAGGAAGGCCGAGCCCACGCGGAAGGCGCCGCCCCCGATGTGCCAGACCTGACCCTGCTCTTCCATCTCGATCATCTGGTGCGCCTGAAGCGTGACCAGCGCCCGGTAGACGGTGGCGGCGGCCTCGCCGCTCTCGGCGGCGAGTTCCGAAAGGGTCATGCCCTCGGACTGGCTGAGCAGGCGCAGCATGGCGAGGGCGCGGTCGAGCGACTGGACGGTGTTCTGCTCGGTCTTGTCCTCGGCCGCCTTGGGCCGTCCTCGTGCGCGCCGGGTGGTTGCAGGGCTCGACTGGACCATCTGGCGCCTCCGGTTGCCGTCATGCGGAAAAAGCGTTCCGGTGCATGAAAAATGCTGCAGCTGCACTTGGCAAGGGCGAAAGCGTCCGGGTGGGACGTTGCGCCTCCGGAAGGGCAGGCTGAGGGGGCCTGCTGCATGCCGATCGGGCAATGCAACAAACCGTTATGCAGACGGCGGGGTGGGGACTACACTTTATGGGCGACTCCGGAACCGGAACGGGAGTCGGAAGTTGTAGCTGGCGAGTCATTGCATCTGGGGGGAGGCAAGATGATCGACCAATGTTCCTTGCATGTGACAGATCTGGAGCGTTCACGGTGCTTCTATGACGCAGCCCTGGGGCGTCTCGGTATTCCCACGGGACGTGCCGCGCGCAGCGGTGTCCACTGGGTGGGCGACGGGGTCGAAGCCTTCTCGATCAACGAGATCCGCTCCGGCCGCAACGCCCGTCAGGTGCGCGAGGCGCATCTGGCCTTCGTCGCCCGCTCGCGCCCGGCGGTCGACGCGTTCCATGCCGCGGCCCTGAGGGCGGGCGGACGGAACGACCGCGAGCCCGGCCTCAGGCCCGAATACCATCCGAACTACTATGCGGCGCTGGTGCTCGACCCGGACGGCCATCGGATCGAGGCGGTCTGCCACACGCCGGACTGACGGCGGCGGAAAGAGGCGGAGGCGCCCGACGGTCGGGCGCCTTTTTCATGCGCGGGCCCCGGGAGGCAGGGCGGGCGCCGCGGAAGGCATGCCGCAGGCGCGAGAGGATCGGGGCGATCAGTCCTCGATGGTCCAGGGCTCCTCGAACCAGTGCTCCTCGAGATTGGGGCTGTCCCCGATCCGGTCGAGGACGGCGAAGAGGCCGGGCTCGGCAAGCGGCGTGAGAACGCCATGCCAGGTCCCGCGGTGGAGGTTGATGCCCTGTCCGGGCGCGGTCCGGAAGGCGCGCGGCGTGCCGGGCCGGCCGGCCTCGTCGGGCGCCACGAGGACGAGGAACGGATGGTCGGTCATCGGCAGGAAGGCCTGCGAGCCCTCGGGATGGCGTTCCACCATCTCCAGCCGGTAGGGCAGGCGGCGCGGCTCGGCCCGGAAGATCGAGAGGCCCGCGCGGCCGCCGGGGCCGAAATCGAGCCGGGCGCGGTCGTGCCAGCGCCCGCAGAGCCCCTGGTTGATGAGCCGGTCGGGCGGGCCCTCGGCCGCGATGAGGTCTCCGAACGGGGCGAAGCCTGCGGCGGTGAGCGGTTCGGGGCGGATCGGCGGGCGGGGCATCTTGCCTCCTGTCGGGTCGGGGGGCGGCGGAGGCGGGGGGCTGTCTGCCCCCCGGCCCGGCTGCGCCGGGCTCCCCCCGAGGATATTTGCACAGAGTGAAGCGCGCCGGGGCAGGATCAGCGGCCGAAGGCGCCGGGGCCGCGGAGCTTCGCGTGGCGGTTCACATCCTTGTAGAGCAGGTAGCGGAAGGGACCGGGCCCCGCCGCATAGCAGGCCTGCGGGCAATAGGCGCGCAGCCACATGAAGTCGCCCGCTTCCACCTCGACCCAGTCGCGGTTGAGCTTGTAGACCGCCTTGCCCTCGAGCACGAAGAGCCCGTGTTCCATCACATGGGTCTCCTCGAACGGGATGAGCCCGCCCGGCTGGAAGGTTACGATGTTCACATGCATGTCGTGGGCGAGATCGGCGGGATCGACGAAGCGCGTGGTGGCCCAGCGGCCGCCCGTGTCCGGCATGGCCATGGGGGCGATTTCGCGCTCGTTGGTGACGAATGCCGCGGGCGGGCTCACGCCGGGTGCCGGCTCGTAGAGCTTGCGCACCCAGTGGAAGCGGGCGGGCTCATGGCTGCCGTTGTGCAGCCGCCAGCGGCAGCCCGCGGGAATATAGGCATAGCCGCCCGGCCCGAGCTCGTGCTCCTGCCCGTCGAGCGAGAGCCAGACCTCGCCGTGGGTGACGAAGAGCACCGACTGCGCCCCGGCCTCTGGCTCGGGCGCGTCCGAACCGCCGCCGGGGGCCACCTCCATCACATATTGCGAGAAGGTCTCGGAGAAGCCGGTCATCGGGCGGGCGATCATCCAGAGCTTCGTCTGGCTCCAGCCGGGCAGCGCGCTCGTCACGATGTCCGAGAAGACGCCGCGGGGAATGAAGGCATAGGCCTCGGTGAAGACGGCCCGGCCGGTCATGAGCCGGGTCTGGGGCGGCAGGCCGCCCATGGGAGCGTGGTAGGAGGTCATTTCAGCATGTCCTGAAGCCGGAGTTCGGCGATACGTTCCACCTGCCGGCAGGCGGTGGCGAATTCGGTGGCGCTGTCGTGGGCGAGCCGGGTCTCGAAGGCGGCGAGGATGCCGGCCTTGTCGTGGTCGCGCACGGCGATGATGAAGGGGAAGCCGTGCTTGGCCACATAGTCGGCGTTGAGGGTGGCGAACTCGGCCCGCTCGGCGTCGGTGAGCGCATCGAGCCCGGCGCTCGACTGTTCGAAGGAGGAGGAGGCCGTCAGCCGCCGCGCCTGCGCGAGCTTGCCGGCGAGATCGGGGTGGGCCTTGAGCACGCTCAGCCGCTCCGCGGGCGTGGCGCTGCGGAAGATGCGGGCGAGCGCATTGGCGAGGCCCGCAGGGCTGTCATGGGCGGGGCCCAGTTCCAGCTCGAAGGCGCGCTCGGCGATCCAGGGCGAATGTTCGTAGATCCCGCCGAAATGGGCCTCGAAGCTCTCGCGGTCCATGCGCGAGGGCCGCGGGCGGCGGCGATGGGGATGGGTCTCGTGCCAGTGGCGGGCGATGTCGCCCCGGCGCGGGAACCAGACCCGCTCGTGGGTGCGGGCATAGTCCAGAAAGCGCTTCAGCCCCGCGATCTTGCCGGGTCGCCCGATCAGCCGGCAATGGAGCCCGATCGAGAACATCTTCGCCTGCCCCGCACAGCCTTCGGCATAGAGCGTGTCGAAACTGTCGCGCAGATAGGTGAAGAACTGCTCGCCCTCGATATAGCCCGGCGCCGTGGCGAAGCGCATGTCGTTGGCCTCGAGCGTGTAGGGGATCACCAGCTGGTCGCGCGTGCCGGTCTCGAGCCAGTAGGGCAGGTCGTCGTCATAGGTGTCCGAGATCCAGTCGAAGCCGCCCTCTTCGGCGGTGAGCCGCACGGTATTGACCGAGCAGCGCCCCGTATACCAGCCGCGCGGTCGCTCGCCCACCACCTCGGTATGCAGCCGGATCGCCTCGGCGATCTGGCGGCGCTCCTCCTCCTCGGGCATGTCGCGGTGCTCGACCCATTTCAGCCCGTGAGAGGCGATCTCCCACCCGGCGGATTTCATCGCCGCCACCTGCTCGGGCGAGCGGGCCAGCGCGGTGGCCACGCCATAGACCGTCACCGGGATGTTCAGCCCGGTGAAGAGCCGGTGCAGCCGCCAGAAGCCCGCGCGGGCACCGTAATCGTAGATCGATTCCATGTTCCAGTGCCGCTGACCCGGCCAGGGCTGGGCGCCGGCGATGTCGGACAGGAAGGCCTCCGACTGCGCATCTCCATGCAGGAGGCAGTTCTCGCCGCCCTCCTCGTAGTTCAGCACGATCGAGACGGCGATCCGGGCTCCGCCGGGCCAGGCCGCATCGGGCGGAGTGGGCCCATGGCCGCGCATGTCTCGGGGATATCGCTTCATCGGAGGCTCCTTCTTCCCGCGGGCGGGCCCGTGCAGGAAAGCGGGAAGCGGCGGCGCCCGCAAGCCCCTCCGGAGGACCTGCCGCGGCGGCCCTCGCATCCCGCGCCGAAAGGCGGCAGTCTGGCCTCCTCAGACAGGAGGATGCGATGGGACGACTGACGACGCATGTGCTCGACACCGCGCAGGGCCGGCCGGCCGCCGGTGTGCGGATCGTGCTCTGCCGGCTCGAGGGCGGCAACCGCAGCGAGATCGGCACGGCGGTCACGAATGACGACGGCCGCACGGACCGGCCGCTGCTCGAGGGCGCGGCGCTGGTGCCGGGCACCTACGAGCTCACCTTCGGGGCCGGCGCCTACCTGCGCGCGGGCGGGCTCGGGGCTGCGGCGCCGCTCTTTCTGGACGAGATCCCGATCCGCTTCTGCATCGCGGATGCGGCGGGGCACTATCATGTGCCCCTTCTCCTGTCGCCCTACGGCTATTCCACCTACCGCGGAAGCTGAGCAGAGGGGTCTTGCGGCACCCTTCCGGGCAGCGTCCGGCAATAAGTCGCACCTTTCAAGGCCTATGTCATGCCATGCGGACATTGCGAATGTCAGGGATTCGATACAGGGTCGAAGCGTCGAGAATTCGGTAAGGGCGCCGGGCGGCATTTGGCAATCATCCAGGCCAGCGGGATCTGCCGTTTTCGAAGCCTAGCGTGCAGGCCCTACACGCATCGAGGAAGCACATTCGGGAGAGTACAAGTGACCGATGATCCGAAAAAGGTCTGGCCGAGCGGCCTGACGATCGCCGAAGCGGAAGAGGTGCATAAGCAGCTCATCCTGGGCACGCGCGTGTTCGGCGGCATGGCCCTGATCGCGCATTTCCTGGCGGCGGCGGCGACGCCGTGGCTCGGCTGAGGGAGAAGTAAAGATGAACAACTCGAAGATGTGGCTGACGGTGAACCCCAACCTCGGCGTTCCGCTGCTGCTGGGCTCTGTCGCCGTCGCGTCGCTGGTGGTCCATGGGGCCGTGCTGACGACGACGCCGTGGATCGCGAACTACTACCAGGGCTCGGAGCCGTGGCCGGTCGCGGCCGCGCCGGCCGAAGAGGCTGCCGCGCCGGTTGAAGCCGCTGCTCCGGCTGACGAGGCTGCGGCTCCGGTCGAGGAAGCCGCGCCGGTTGCCGAAGCCGCCGCTCCGGCCGAAGAGGCCGCGCCGGCTGCCGAAGCTGCCGCTCCGGTTGAAGAAGCCGCGCCGGCTGCTGAAGCCGCTGCTCCGGCCGAAGAGGCCGCGCCGGCTGCTGAAGCTGCCGCTCCGGTTGAAGAAGCCGCTGCTCCGGCCGAAGAAGCCGCGCCGGCTGCTGAAGCCGCCGCTCCGGCCGAAGAAGCTGCACCGGTCGCCGAAGCCGCCGCTCCGGCCGAGGAAGCCGCTCCGGTCGCCGAACCGGCAGCGGAGCCCGCTCCGGCGGCCGAAGCTGCGGCTCCGGTGGCCGAAGTCTCGGCGCCTGCGGCTGAGCTTGCCGCGCCGGTGGCCATGTCGCTCGTCGACATCGCCGCCAAGCTGAACGGGCTCGGCTACTCGGTGCAGTCGGTCACGAAGACCGAAGGCGGCTATGTGGTCAACATGACCGACGCCAACGGCATGCCGGTTGCGGCGACGCTCGACCCGGTGACCGGCCTGCCGTTCGTTCCGGCCGCGCAATAAGCCTCTGCATTTCTCTGGGAAAGGCCGCCCTTTGGGGCGGCCTTTTCACGTTGTGGCCGGTGTTCCACCTTGGTCCTTGGGTCTTCGGCTTTAGGGGAAGGTGGTGCAGGCAAGGACCGGCGGTGCGGCTTCCGCGCCGCGAGGCTTGGGCTTGGCGGCTTGGAGCGTTCGGGCGCCGGCGGACTGAAGGGCTCGAGGACGAGAAGGACCGGCCGCGGCTCGCCAGCCGAAAGATGAGTTCTCGCTCAGGACCCGCCCGCCGAGGATTGGGCTTCCGGATCCCGAACGTCTCGGAAGAAGGGCCTCTGGGCGCATGTGCGCGCTCTCACGCGGTGCTATTTCGACCGGGCGGCGGGCTGATCCGGTATACCGCGGCATACCGGTCTTCCCTCGGCCGCCCTTTTCCGCTATGCCTCGCCTGACCAACCATTCGGGAGCCTCTCCATGTCGAAGATCAAGGTAGCGAACCCCGTCGTCGAGCTCGACGGCGACGAGATGACCCGCATCATCTGGGACTTCATCAAGCAGAAGCTGATCCTGCCCTACCTCGACATCGACCTGCATTACTACGACCTCGGCATCGAGGAGCGCGACCGCACCGAGGACAAGATCACGGTCGACGCGGCCCATGCGATCAAGCAGCATGGCGTGGGCGTGAAATGCGCCACCATCACGCCGGACGAGGCGCGGGTCGAGGAATTCGGCCTGAAATCGATGTGGAAGAGCCCGAACGGCACGATCCGCAACATCCTCGGCGGCGTGATCTTCCGCCAGCCGATCATCTGCCGCAACGTCCCGCGCCTCGTGCCGGGCTGGACAAAGCCCATCGTCGTCGGCCGCCATGCCTTCGGCGACCAGTATCGCGCGACCGACTTCCGCTTCCCGGGCAAGGGCAAGCTCACGCTGAAATTCGTGGGCGAGGACGGCGCGGTGATCGAGCGCGAGGTGTTCGACGCGCCGGGCTCGGGCGTGACCATGGCGATGTACAACCTCGACCAGTCGATCATCGACTTCGCGCGCGCCTCGATGAACTACGGGCTGAATCTCGGCTGGCCGGTGTACCTCTCGACCAAGAACACGATCCTCAAGGCCTACGACGGGCGCTTCAAGGACCTCTTCCAGCAAGTCTACGAGGAGGAATTCGCCGAGAAGTTCAAGGCGGCGGGCATCACCTACGAGCACCGGCTGATCGACGACATGGTGGCTTCGGCCCTGAAATGGTCGGGCGGCTATGTCTGGGCCTGCAAGAACTACGACGGCGACGTGCAGTCGGATACGGTGGCGCAGGGCTTCGGCTCGCTCGGGCTGATGACGAGCGTGCTGATGACGCCGGACGGGCAGACGGTGGAGGCCGAGGCCGCGCATGGCACGGTCACGCGGCACTTCCGCCAGCATCAGGCGGGCAAGGAGACCTCGACCAACTCGATCGCCTCGATCTACGCTTGGACGGGCGGCCTCAAGCACCGCGCCAAGCTCGACGGCAATGCCGATCTCGCGCGCTTCGCCGAGACGCTCGAGCGGGTCACGGTGCAGACGGTCGAGGACGGCTTCATGACGAAGGATCTGGCGCTCCTCGTGGGCCCGGATCAGAAGTGGCTGACCACGATGGGCTATCTCGAGAAGGTCGACGAATATCTCGACCGCGCGCTCGGCGCCTGAGCGAAGGCCGGGGGGCTGTCTGCCCCCCGGACCCCCCGAGGATATTTTCCCAGAGTGAAGATGGGAGGGCTGTGGCGCGCGCCCTACCCGAGCCTCCCATGCCGGGGATCGAGCCCCGCGGCCCTCGCCCGACTCCGGCGGCTTTGCCGGGTCCGCCCGGACAGAGCAGGTCCGTCCGCCTCGACACGTCCTCCCGCGGCAGCCCCCGACCGGGCACCCTCGGATCCGACGCCCCTCTTGCCCTTTCATTCTGGCCCAAATATCCCGGGGGTCCGGGGGCAGAGCCCCCGGCCTTGCTGCATCCGACCGGCCACGCGCTCAGGTCAGATCCGCCACCTTTGCCCGGAGCCGCACCAGTGCCAGCACCGTGTCGATGGTGGGCGTCGGCAGGTTCACGATGCGGCCCAGTTCCGCCACGGACCCCACCAGCGCCTCGATCTCCATCGGCCGCCCTGCTTCGAGATCCTGCAGCATCGACGTCCGGTGCGCACCGACGGCTGCGCCCCCGTCGATGCGGCGCTCCACATCGATGGGAAACTTGACCCCCAGCCGTTCGGCGATCGCCTGAGCTTCCAGCATCATCGAGCGGGCGACGGCGCGCGTGCCGGGATCCGTGCAGAGCCGGTCGAGCGTCGCCCCGGTCAGGGCCGAGATCGGATTGAAGGAGAGGTTGCCCCAGAGCTTCACCCAGATCTCGTCGCGCAGTCGCGGGCGCACCGGCGCCTTGAGCCCTGCCGCTGTGAGCGCCTCCGACAGGCGCAGCGCGCGGTCGGACTTTTCCCCCGAAGGCTCGCCCAGCGAGAAGCGGTTGCCCTCCAGATGGCGGACGGTCCCGGGCTCGACCACTTCGGCGGCCGGATAGACCACGCAGCCCAGCACGCGGTCCGGGCCGAGCCCGTCCCACTGCACGCCGCCAGGATCGACGCTTTCCAGTCGCCGGCCCTCGAGCGGGCCGCCGTGGCGATGGAAATACCACCAGGGCAGGCCGTTCACCCCCGAGACCAGCGTGCCTTCGGCCCCGAGCAGACGGGAGAGCTGCGGCACCACGGCAGGCACCGAATGGGCCTTGAGCGTCACGATCACATAATCCTGGGGCCCCAGCGCGGCGGGATCGGACGCCGCGCGCACGGGCACCGTCCGTGTGCCGCCCTCCTCGATCAGCGTGAGGCCGCGGGCCTGCATCGCCGCCAGATGCGGGCCGCGCGCCACCAGCGAGACATCGGCCCCCGCAGCTGCGAGTTTTGCGCCCATGTAGCCGCCGATGGCGCCGGCGCCGAAGATGCAGATCCTCATGCCGGGCTGACCAGCCCCAGCTTCTCGGCCAGCCCGATCCGCTGCAGCTTGCCGGTGGCCCCCTTCGGGATCTCGTCGAGCAGCACCACGCGGCGCGGCACCTTGAACTCCGCAAGCCGGTCGGCACAGAAGGCGCGGATCGCCGCCTCGTCCGCGGCCATCCCCTCGCGCAGCACGACCGCCGCCGCGACCTCCTCGCCGAGCTTCGGATGGGGCAGGGCGAAGGTCACGACCTGCAGGACGGCCGGATGGTCCATCAGCACCCCATCGACCTCGAGCGGCGAGATCTTCTCGCCGCCGCGGTTGATGATCTCCTTGAGCCGCCCGGTGATCGTCAGATAGCCCTCGGAGTCGAAGCGGCCCTGATCGCCGGTGCGGAACCAGCGCTCCCCCTCGGCCTCGAAGAAGCTCTTCGCGTTGGCGGCCTCGTTCGACTCGTAGCCCGCCGTCACGTTCGGGCCCGAGATCACCACCTCGCCCGTGCCCTCGATCAGCCGGTCGGAGGCCTCGTCGGCGATCCGGACCTGCGGCCCGGCCGCGACGCCCACCGATCCCGGCTTCTGCGCGCGGGGCGGCAGCGGGTTCGAGGTCATCTGGTGGGCGGCTTCGGTCATGCCGTAGGCCTCGATCACCGGGGCGCGGAAGGTGGCCGAGAGCGCCTCCATCACCTGGGCGGGCAGCGAGGCCGAGGAGGAGCGGATGAAGCGCAGCGGCACGCGCTCGATCACCTCGGCATTGCGGGGCGCGCGGGCGAGGATGGCCTGATGCATCGTCGGCACCGCCGTATACCAGGTGGGCCGGGCCGCCTCGATCCAGCCGAAGACCTTCAGCGCATCGAACCCCGGCGCGCACCAGACCGAAGCGCCGGCGGCAAGGCTCGCCGATACCGCCGCCACCAGCCCGTGGATGTGGAAGAGCGGCATCATGTTGAGACAGCGGTCGTGCGGCGTGAGCGCGAGGCTGCCGGCGATATGATGCGCGGATGCCGAGAGGTTGCCATGGCGAAGCGGCACGATCTTGGGCCGCGAGGTCGTGCCCGACGTATGCAGGATCAGGGCCAGGTCGCGGGGCCGCGCGGTGGCGCGGTCGGGCTCGCCCGGCGCCACGCTCTCGGCGCGCAGGGTGAAGCTGCCCGCGGGATCGGCCGCGTCATGTCCGAGGCGCAGGACCGCAAGGCCCAGGTGGGTCGCGGCCGCCAGAGCCGGGCCGTCATAGCCTTCGGCCAGCACGATGGCCTTGGCGCCGAGGTCCGAGAGGTAGAATTCGAACTCTTCGAGCCGGTAGGCCGGATTGAGGGGCGCGGTGACGGCGCCCTCGGCAAGGGCCACGAAGGCCGTGGCCATCTCGGGTCCGTTCGGCAGAACGATGGCCACCCGGTCGCCCTTTCCCACGCCCGCGGCGTGGAGCGCCGTGACCGTATGGCCCACAAGCTCGCGCAGGCCCGCATAGGTCAGCCAGGGCCGGTCGGGGGCGCCGACGGCGAGGCCGTCGTTGCGGTGAAAGGCGAAGAGGTCCGACAGGGTCGCGGTCATGGGCTGTTCCTTCGACGGTCGCGGGGGCGCGGATCGCCCCCGGAAGCGCCGCTTGCGCGGCGCGGTCCGGAGACATCTCGCGCCGCATTCGCGGCCGGGTCAAGGGAGCATCCTCGCCGCGGGGCAGCGAGGTCAGACCACCTCGACACGCAGCGTGCCGAGACCGTCGATGCTGGCCTCCATCACGTCTCCGCGCTGCACCGCGCCGACCCCGGAAGGCGTGCCGGTCAGGATCACGTCGCCCGCGGCCAGCGCGAAATGGCGCGACAGGACGGAGATCATTTCCGGCACCTTCCAGATCATCTGGTTGAGATCGCCCTCCTGCCGCAGCGCGCCATTGACCCGGAGCTCGATCCGCCCCGCTTCGGGATGGCCGATCCGCGCTGCGGGATGCACCGGACCCACCGGGGCGGACCGTTCGAAGGCCTTGCCCACTTCCCACGGCCGGCCGGCCTTCTTCGCCTCGCCCTGCAGGTCGCGCCGCGTCATGTCGAGGGCGAGCGCATAGCCCCACACATGGGCCATCGCCTCCTCGACCGGAATATCCGTCCCGCCCGAGCCCAGCATCACCGCGAGCTCGACCTCGTGATGGACGTCCGAGCTTTCGGGCGGGTAGGGGAAGCGGCCCGACGGGTCGAGATTGTCGGGGTTCTTCTGGAAGAAGAACGGCGGCTCGCGGTCGGGATCGCCGCCCATCTCGACCGCATGGGCGGCATAGTTCCGGCCGATGCAGTAGACGCGCCGCACCGGGAAGAGCGTCTGGCTCTCCGCAACGGGCAGGGAGGGCGCGGCGGGCGGGGCAAAGACATGGTCGGACATCGGATCTCCTCGGCTGATCCCGCCTTGATCGCAGAGAACGGCCGAGCCCGCCAGAGGCCTCGGCCCTCAGAGGCTGGCCAGAGCCTCCGCCGCAATGGTGAAGGAGCGCAGCCGCGCCGCGGGATCGTGGATCTGCCCGGTGAGGATCACCTCGTCGGGCCGGTGCCGCTCGAGAAGGGCCGCCAGCTCGCGCCGCACGGTCTCGGGCCCGCCGGTGGCCGAGACCGACAGCGCCTGATCGACCGTCCGGAGCATGCCGGGATCGACATGGGCCGAGATATCCTCGACCGGGCGCGGCAGCTTTCCGGGGCGGCCCAGGCGCAGATTGGCGAAGGCCAGCTGGGCGGAGGAGCGGAGGTAGCGGCCCTCGGCATCGTCGGCCCCGGCAAAGACGTTGATCGCCACCATGGCGCGGGGCCTGTCGAGTTGCGTCGACGGGCGGAAGCCCTGCCGGTAGGCGGCCAGTGCCGCTTCGAGAGCGGGCGGGGCGAAATGCGAGGCGAAGGCGTAGGGCAGGCCGAAATGGGCCGCGAGCTGCGCGCCATAGAGGCTCGAGCCGAGGATCCACAGCGGCACGCGGGTGCCCTGGCCGGGGATGGCCTGGATCGCGCCCGGCTCCGGCTCGCCGAAGTAGCGCAGAAGCTCCAGCACGTCGGCGGGGAAACTGTCGGTGACATCGAGGTTGCGCCGCAGCGCCTGCGCGGTGCGCCCGTCGGTGCCGGGGGCCCGGCCGAGGCCCAGATCGATCCGGCCCGGATGCAGCTCGGCCAGAGTGCCGAACGCTTCGGCCACCATCAGCGGGGCGTGGTTGGGCAGCATGATCCCGCCCGACCCCACGCGGATGCGCTGGGTGTGGGCCGCGACATGGCCGATGAGAACCGCCGTCGCCGCCGAGGCGATGCCCGGCATGGCATGATGCTCGGCCAGCCAGTAGCGGTGAAAGCCCAGGGCTTCGGCATGGCGGGCGAGGGTGACGGTCTGGGCGAGAGCCTCGGACGTGGTGGCGCCTTCCGGCACCGGAGCGAGGTCGAGAACGGAATAGGGGATCATGGGAGGTTCCTTTGCCCTCGCCATATGGGGTCCGGCATCGAGTCCGCCAAGGGTGGCGGGCCCGCCCGGCCTTCCGTCAGCGCGACTCGGAGCGGAACGGGTGGAGCGGGGCGGGCAGAGGGTCGGGCAGGGGCTCCAGCGGGTGCCCCATCTCCTCCGTCTCGGCGATGTCGATCTCGCGCTGCCATTCGCGCCACATGGCGACGAGCAGCGCCATCAGCACCGGCCCGACGAAGAGGCCCACGATCCCCATGGTCTCGATGCCGCCCACGAGGCCGAAGAAGGTGGGCAGGAACGGCAGCTTCACCGGTCCGCCGACCAGCACGGGGCGGATCGTCTTGTCGACGACGAAGAGTTCCACCGTCCCCCAGAGGAAGAGGCCGAGCCCCGCCCAGGGCGAGCCGCTGGCCGCGAGATAGGACGAGGCCACGATCACGCAGAAGGGCGCGCCCCCCGGAATGAGGGCCATGAAGCCCGTGATGACGCCGAGCGTCACCGGCGAAGGCATCCCCGCGATCCAGTAGGCCGTGCCCAGCACGACGCCCTCGCCCATGGCGATCAGCGTCATGCCGGTCACGGTCGAACTGATGGTGGCAGGGACCACGCGCGAGATCCGGTCCCAGCGGTCGGGGAGGATGCGGGTGCCGACGCGGTCCACCTGCGCCGCGATCCGCTCGCCGTCGCGGTAGAAGATGAAGAGCGCGATCAGCATGAAGAGCAGGGTCAGCGCGAGGTGGAAGGCCAGCGTGCCCGCCGTCAGGATCCCGCGCGAGATCGTGCCGATGTTGGCGCCCGAGACGAGCTGGACCATCTCGCTGATCGCCCCCGGCTCGCCGATGTAGGTCCGCCACTTCTCGCCGACCCAGGGCCCCACATGCGGCAGCGCCTCGAGCCAGACCGGCGGCGGCGCGCCGGTGCTGTTCGTATTGATCGCCCAGCCGATCCAGGCCTGCAGTTCGCGGAAGGCATAGAGCAGCGCCATCATGACCGGGATCACGAGGAAGCCCACGATCATCATGACAAGAAGTGCGCCCGCGATGCCGCGGCTGATCGGAAGCGACCGCTCGAGCTTCAGCATCAGCGGCCAGCTCGCAAAGGCGATAATGAGCGCCGCCAGCACCGGTACGAGGAAGCCGTGGAAGAAATAGACCGACGCTGCGAGAATCAGCAGAAGCAGCCAGCGGGCGGCTGAAATGTCGGTGATGAGGGGTCTGCGCACGCGTTTCGGCGGCAGCCGGTGCTCGCCCAGCCTGTCTGTTCTCGTCTCGTTCATTGCAGTGACGGCCGTGCCCCCCATCGCGGCGGCCAGATGCCGCCGCAATCCTATTTAAGCAAAGATCCGCAAGATGCACCTCTGCCGGCACGGTTCGGACGAAAAAAACAGGCGGTCAGGCGCTGCGGCGGCGGTCCTGGCGCGAGGAGATGCGGGTCAGCACGCTCGGCATGACGTTCGCCAGCAGGAACTCGGGGTTGATGCGCTTGTCGCAGCATTGGGAGGCGGGCATCCGGCAGGCGCGCATCGAGCAGCAGTCGGCATTGGCCGGGCAGGCCACACGGGCGAGGGCGGCCGGAAGCAGCGCAAGATGTGCGAACCCGGCATCGGCGCCGGAATCCTTCAGCTTCGAGGGGGGAAGTTGCGCCAGCCGGCCCCCGATCAGGATGCTCAGGCCGGGAAGATCGGTCCGCGCCCTGAGCGCGGAGACGAACCGCAGCGTGTCGGCCTCCTGCTCGGTTCCCTCCAGAAGGCTCGGCGCCATGACCAGCGTCGAGGTGCGCGAGGTCTTCAGCCGCGCGGCCAGGGCCGCGACGCTCTCGGGATGCACGACCGAGGTCGACCAGCCCACGGCGCGCAGCATCTCGGCCGCGAGGGCCGCCTCGAGGATCGGCTTGTGACCCGGCACGCCGGCGACCAGCACGGCGCCCACGCTCTTCTGCGGGTCGGGCAGGTGATGGATCCGGCGCAGCGCCATCTGCAGCGCCGAATAGGCCAGCGTCACCTGCATCCGCGAGATGCGATCCTCGGCCAGCGCGCGCGTCAGGCGCTCGGCGCAGGCCTCGAACAGCCGCGCGAAATCGGCGGCGGTCGGCGCATGGGCGCGCAGCAGCTCCTCGACCTCGGTCAGGCGGCCGAGCGGATCGGTGCTCAGCAGATCGGAGAGCCGCGCCACGGCCTTGGCACGGCCGGAGCGGCCCGCCTGCGCCTCGGTCAGGGCATAAAGGGCAAAGGTGTCCGCCTCGACGGGGGTATCGGGGGCGAGGGTCCGCGCTGCGCAGACGTCGGAGAGGAAACGGCGCACGGCGGCGATCCTATCGAAAGAGAAGATGTTGGTGTTGTCGGCCACCAGGCTGCGGCCCACGGTCACGATCTGCCGGCTCTCGGCCAGCCCGAGGCTGCGCATGTCGGCCTCCGAGCAGGAGAGCTGCATGTGCCATCCCGCAAAGCGGCGCTTGGCGATCGGTTCCTCTGCCAGGATCTCGACGTTGCTGTGGCGCCGGTCCCGCTGGATGTGGCTCATGACCTCCGACACGGCGGCGGGGTGGCCTTCGAGCCACTGGAAGAAGACACCCTGACTGTAGAAGAGCGCGCCGGTCAGCTGCGCCCGGGCATTGTGCGCCTGCGAGGTCTCGACGATGTCGAGGAGGTCGCGCAGCGTCAGATCCGGGGCCGCCAGGCTGCGGTAGCAGCAGGAAACCAGATCCGAGCCCGTCATCGTGACGTCCGCCTCGAGGTCGTGTTGCATCCTTCGCCCCTTACTGCCGGGCAGCCCCTGAAACAAGCGTGCCAACAGCGCAGGCCGGGGCCTGCGTCAATTGGTCGTGCCGTTCCTGTCCTGCTGCTCTCCGAGCGTCTCCTCCTCGGCAGGCCCTGCCTCCCGAGGTCTCCGGCAGCCGGAGTGAACTCCGGCGGTCCGTCAGCGGCCTCTTCGGCCGAACCTGAATATCAGGGCCGTGGCGGGGTGCGGCGGTGCTTCCACCGCCCTGCGTCCCGGCACTCGCCTCACTCGCACGATGGTTGACAGCATCGGGTCCGAGCCGGATCGAGTCAAGGATCGGGCGGGGGGGTGCGTCAACATATACCTGAGACCTCGGATTAAGCCGCCGCCGCGGCGCGGATGGCGGATCGACGCCGCATGCGGCCGAAGCCCGAAGGCCGCTTGCGGGCCGAGGGAAAATCAGCGCCAATCGGGCGATGCCGAAGGGAGGGAGGGACGGATGGACGAGACCGCGCTGATCGTGGCCCATGGGCAGCCGTCGGACCCGCTGCCGGCGGCGGCGGAGATCGAGGCGCTGGCCGCGGCCGTGGGCGCGCACCTGCCGGGCTGGCGGCTCCGGGCGGCGACTTTGGCCGAGCCCGGCGCGCTGGCGCGCGAGGTAGCTGCGGCAGGGCGACCGGGGATCGTCTATCCGCTCTTCATGGCGGGCGGCTGGTTCACGCGCACGAACCTGCCGCGCCAGCTTTCGGCGGCGGGCGGCACGGGCTGGCGCATCGCCGAACCCTTCGGCACGGATCCCGCGGTCTCGGATCTCACCGTGGAGATTGCCTGCGAGGCGCTGTCCCACAGGCCCGCCCCCGCCATCCTGCTGGCGGCGCATGGATCGTTCCGCAGCCCGGCGCCGTCCGAGGTGGCGCGGGCGATGGCCGCGCGCCTGTCCGAGGAGACGGGCCTGCCCTGCGAGGCGGCCTTCATCGATCAGGAGCCGCAGATCGCGGCCCGTGCGCGGCTCATGCCCGAGGCGTTGTGCCTGCCCTTCTTTGCGGCCCGCGGCGGGCATGTGGTGGAGGACCTGCCTGCGGCGCTGGCAGAGGCGGCGTTCCGGGGCATGGTTCTGGAGCCGGTGGGCCTCGATCTGCGGGTCCCGGCGCTGATCGCCCGCGCCATCTCGGCTCTGGATCGCGCATAGCCCGCCAGTCGCGCTTCGCGAGCGGCGTGCCGGCTAAAGCGCCCCGGAACTCCGCACCGGGGCTGCCGTGTCGAGGGGGCGATCCGGCGCGGCCTCCTCGAGCGCCGTGCGCATCCGGTCCCAGAGGGCGGGGAGGGCCGCAAGATGCGGCCCCGCTTCCGCTCCGGTCCGCAGCGCCTCCTGCGCCTGCCGGAGCCGGCGGTGAAGTGGCCCGGTGCCGAAGGTCGAGATCGCACCCGCCAGCTGATGCACGAGGGGGCGGGCCTCCTCCGGCGGCGGCTCGGGCCCGAGCGCCGCCAGCCGCTCGAGGATCGCCGTGCCGTCGAGGATCATCTGTCGGATCAGCCCCTGGAGCGCCACCGGGCCGATCTGGTCTTCCAGTTCGCGCAGCCGGGCCGTGTCGAGCGCCTCCTCGGGCGGCGGAGGGGCGGGCTCGGCCGGATGGCGCAGCATCCGCAGCAGCGCATCGCGGCTCACCGGCTTCTCGAGCCATCCGTCGATGCCCGCGGCCCTGAGCGCGCCGGGATCGGCCGTCAGCGAGTGGGCGGTGATGGCGAGGATACGCGAGGCGGCGCTCGGCCCGCCGCCGTCGCGGATCCGGCGCGCCACCTGCAGCCCGTCGAGGCCCGGCATGCTGATGTCGGTCAGGATCACGTCGAAATGCCGTGACTGGGCTGCCGTCAGCCCCTCGAGTCCGCTGCGCGCCGTCAGCACCCGGTGGCCCGCGCTCTCGAGGAAGTTCTGGGCGATGAAGCGGTTGATGTCATTGTCCTCGACCAGCAGCACCGAGAGCGCCTCGTCGGGCCCGCGGCAGGCGGCCAGCTCCTCGCGCGGGCGCCGGAGCGGCAGGCGCAGGGTGAAGCGGCTGCCGCGGCCCGGCGTGCTCTGGACGGTGAGATCGCCGCCCATGATCCGCGCCAGCCGCCGCGCGATCCCGAGGCCCAGCCCCGTGCCGCCCGAGCGGCGCTCGTAGCTGGCGTCGAGGGTCACGAAATCGTCGAAGACTTTCTCCAGATTCTCGGGGGCGATGCCGATGCCGGTGTCGAGCACGCGGATCTCGACATCCGCGCCCTGCACCTCGCTTTCGACGATGATCCGCCCGTTCCGGGTGAATTTCACCGCGTTGTTCAGCAGGTTCAGCAGGACCTGCCGCAGCCGCTGGGGTTCGCCGTTCAGGATCCCCACCGGCCCGGTCAGCGGACGATGGTCGATCCGGTTGCCGACGACGGCGGCAAAGCCCGACTGGTTCGCGATACAGTCCTCGATCAGCCGGTCGAGATCGAAATCGACCATCTCTGCCACCGAGGGTCGGGCCTCGGAGCGGGCGATGTCGAGAACCGAATTCACATGGTCGAGCAGGATCTCGGCCGAGGCGCGCAGCACCGAGACGAGTTCGCGCTGGCGCGGGTCGAGCGGCGTCTGGGCGAGCAGTTCGAGCGACCCCGCAAGCCCGTTCAGCGGCGTCCGCATCTCGTGGCTCATCACGGCGAGGAAGTCGGCCTTCGTCTGCTCGCCCGCGAGCGCGCGGTCGCGCGCCTCGGTCAGCTCGCGCTCGGCGCGCCTGCGAGCCGAGATGTCGCGCATCAGGGCCACGATGATGTCCTCGCCTTCGACACGCGCGGCCGCGAGCGAGACCTCGACCGGAAAACGTGAGCCGTCGGCATGGACCGCCTCGAGTTCGAGCCGCAGGGGGCCGTCGATCCGGGGGTCGGAATTGCGCAGCGCATCCACAACGCGCATGCGCTGGCGGCCCTGCAGCTCGGCCGGGAACAGCAGCTCCATCGCATCGGCGCCGGCCAGCCGCTCGCGCTGGTGCCCGAAGATGGCGAGCGCCGCGCGATTGCAGTCGATCACCCGGGCGCTCCAGTCGGTCACGAGGATCGCATCAGCCGAAATGCGGAAGATCGCCTCGAGCCGGGCGCTGGCGCGGCCCGCCGCCTCGGCCTGCTCGCGCGAGCGCAGATAAAGCCGCAGAAGCTGGAACGATCCGGCCGACAGCATCAGCACGAGGCCGATGGTCAAGGCCACGAGGCGCATGATCGAACTGCCGATGATCGCGCGATTCTCGAGGTTGCGGCTCTCGCGGTCTGCGCTGGCCGTGGCCGAAAGCTCCGCCACCGCCTGCTCGAGTTGCGGCAGGGCGCGGGTCAGGCCGGGCATTGCGGCTGTCACCGTGGCGTCCGGTGCCGCGATCAGATCCGCACGATCCCGCTCGAACTGGCGGAGACGCGCAATGCCTTCGCCATAGGCCGGGTCCCACAGCACCCCGGCCTCGGCCATGGCGGTGTCGAGCTGCGCCAGACCCTCCTGCAACTGCCGGAGGGACGTCCGGACCGCCGCGGGGCTCGGGCTGCTGCCTGTGACGCCGAGGGCGCTTGCGAACTGCGAGAGGTTGCCGTCGAGATCGGACAGCCGGGTCTGCACCCCGTCCGTGACGATATAGTCGAGCTGCTGGAACCGCTCGCGGGCATCGTTGGCGAGGCCGATGATGGCGGTGGCGCCCGCGAGCATGACGAGGACGGCCGCTGGCAGGCGCAGCCTCTGCCAGAGCCGGGGGGCGGCAACCGTCCGCCTGAGGTCGGTGTCACGTCGCGCGGACATGAGCCTACCCTAGATCAGGCTCCGGCACCGATCCAGCGTCGCCCGGCCGCAGACGTTCGAAACGGCGTCAGACCGTGTGGAGGTAGAGATCGTAGTCGACGTCCGGGATCGTGCGCGCCACGCGGGCATATTCCGCGGCCTTGATGGCGGTGAAGGTGCGGTGCATGTCCGGCCCCAGCGCCTCGCGCAGGAAGGCCGAATGTTGCGCCGCCGCGATGGCGCTGCGCCAGCAGGTCGGGATCGGCTGCGTGTCGCCCGGATCCTCGTAGCCGTTGCCCGTGGTCTCGGGGCCGGGGTCGATCTGCTGCTCGAGCCCGCGGCGGATGCCGGCCAGCACGGTGGCTGCCACGAGATAGGGGTTGGCGTCGACCCCGGCCGGGCGATGCTCGATCCGCCGGGCGCGGATGTCGCCCGCAGGGATGCGCAGCGCGACCGAGCGGTTGTTCACCCCCCAGCTGGGCGAGACCGGCGCGTAGCTCTGGCTCGCGAAGCGCCGCCAGGAGTTCGCATGCGGCGCGAAGACCAGCATGGATTCTCCCATCGTCTCGCGCAGGCCGCCGAGCGCGTGCAGGATCGGGCGCGACCACTGGCCCTCGGTCTCCTCGACGAAGATGTTGCGCCCCTCGGCATCGCAGAGCGAGACATGCAGGTGCATCCCCGAGCCCGCATAGCTTTCCACGGGCTTGGCCATGAAACAGGCGGTGACGCCATGGCGGCGCGCCTGCGCCCGCACGATCCGCTTGAGCCGCATCAGGTCGTCCGCCGCCTGCAGCACATCGGTGCGATAATGGAGCGTGAGCTCGTACTGGCCCGGCGCATATTCCGAGATCATGGTTTCGGCCTTGATCCCCGCCGCCTCGGCCCCCGCATAGATGTCGGAGAAGAGTGGCATCATCCCGTGCAGGTGATCGACGGAATAGACCTCGGTCTTGGCGCTGCGCCGGCCGTCCAGCACGTCGGCTGCGGGCTGCACGCGCCCATCGGGGCCCCGCTCGTTGGCCAGAAGGAAGAATTCGAGCTCGAAGGCCGCCGACGGGTGAAGGCCCAGCTCCGCCAGCGCCTCCACCTGCCGTGCGAGCGCATGGCGCGGGTCCGAGCTCATCGGCCGGCCGTCGAGGTCGTACATGCACATGAAGACCTCGCCCCGCGGCGGCGTGGTGCCGTGGAGGGGCACCAGCGTGCCAGGGATCGGCCAGGCCCGCAGGTCGCCGTCGCCCTGATCCCAGATCAGGCCGGTCTCGTGGACATCCTCGCCGCAGATGTCGAGCCCGAGGATCGAGATCGGCAGGTGCCGCCCGCCCTTGTAGAAGGACAGGAGCTCGTGGCGCCGGATGATCTTGCCCCGGCCGATGCCGTTGGCATCGTGCAGGACAATGTCGAAGGCCTCGATCTCGGGATGGGCGGCGAGGAAGGTTTCGGCTTCGCTGAGGGTCGAACCGGAGGGGCTGGGCTGGTCGGTCATCGTTACGGTCACGCGAAAAGGTCTGTCAGGATGGCGTCGAAGGCGGCGATCAGGCGGTCGATCTGGCGGGTCCGGGTCATGGGGCTCACCAGCATCATGTTGTGGAAAGGCGCAATCAGCGAGCCGCGGTTCAGAAGGCCCAGATGCACCGCCCCCTCGAGGCGTGGACGATGGGCGCCCGCGGCCTCTGTCCCGTTGCGGAGCGGCCCGGGCGCGCAGATGAACTCGACGCGCGCGCCCACGCGGACGACATGCCACGGCGCACCCACACGGGCGATGACCGCGGCCAGACCCTTGGCCAGCCGCTTGGCGCCGCGCTCCATATGGGCGTAAGCCTCGGGCGTCATCACCTCGGACAGGGTGGCGCAGAGGCAGGCGAACTGCATCGGATTGGCCGAGAGTGTCGTGCCCATGCCGCTGTGGCCCGCGGGGCGCGTCGCATTGTAGGCCTCGAAGCGCGCGCCCAGATCGGGCGTCAGGCCCCAGACGGCGGTGGGCATGCCGCCCGCCACGCATTTGCCCACCACGAGAATGTCGGGCGACAGGCTGTGCACCCGCCCGTAGCCGCCGAGGCCGGAGGAGAGCGTATGGGTCTCGTCGAGGATCAGCACCGCCCCGTAGCGACGCGAGAGGGTGCGCAGCGCATCGTGGAAACCCGCCTCGGGCAGCACCATGCAGGAGTTGGTCATCACCGGCTCGGTGAGGATCGCGGCGATCTCGCCGGTGGCCAGCGCAGCCTCAACGCCCGCCACGTCGTTGAACTCGACCGCAACTGCCTTCGAGGCGAGATCGGCGACCATGCCCACGAGGCCCGGTCGCGCCCGCGTGCGGCCGTTCTCGAGCATGACCATCGTGTCGTCGACCGTCCCGTGGTAGCAGCCGTTGAAGACCAGCACCTTGCGCCGCCCGGTGACGGCCCGCGCCACGCGCAGCGCGAAGCGGTTGGCGTCGGTCGCGGTCAGCGCCACCTGCCAGCGGAAATCGCCGAAGGTGCGGCTGAGAAGCCGCCCCGCCTCGAAGGTGGCCTCGGTCGGCAGCATGTAGGTCAGCCCCTGCCGCGCCTGCCGCCGGATCGCCCGCGCCACCGGGGCCGGCGAGTGGCCGAACATCGAGCCCGTGTCGCCCAGGCAGAAATCGTCGAGCCGGTGCCCGTCTAGGTCGGTCAGGCGTGCGCCCTGCGCTTCGGCCGCGACCAGCGGGAAGGGCGAGGGCCAGTCCTTCATCCAGTGCATCGGCACGCCGCCCAGATAGGATTGCGCGCCGCGCTGAAGCGCCTCCTTCGACCGCGGGTTCTCGCGCTCGAAGCGGGCCGTCTCGTCGGCGAGGAAGGCCGCGAGCCGGTCCTCCGCCACCCCCGCCGTTCGCGGCGGATCTGCGCTCATGCGCCGGTCACCGGGCGGAGGATGCGGTTCACATGGCCCATCTTGCGCCCGGGGCGCGCTTCGGATTTGCCATAGAGATGGATCGCCGTGTGCTTCTCGAGCGCGAGGGCCGGCACCCGGGCCACATCATGGCCGATCAGATTCTCCATCTCGACATCGGCGAAGCGCGAGCCGTCGCCGAGCGGCCAGCCGGTGATCGCACGGATATGCTGCTCGAACTGGTCCACCGCGCAGCCGTTCTGCGTCCAGTGCCCGGAATTGTGGACCCGCGGCGCGATCTCGTTCACCAGCAGCGCCTCGGGCGTCACGAAGAGCTCGACCCCCATCACGCCCACATAATCGAGCGCATTGAGGATCCGCCCGGCCAGCAGCACCGCGTCGGTGCGCTGCGAGGCGGTGAGGCGGGCGGGCACCGTGGTCGTGTGCAGTATGCCCGAGAGATGAACGTTCTCGCCCGGCTCATAGACCGCGACCGAGCCGTCGCGGCCGCGCGCCGCGATGACCGAGACCTCGTGGGTGAAGCGGACGAAGCCCTCGAGCACGGCGGGCTGGCCGTTCATGGCCGCAAAGGCCTCGGCCGCGTCGTCCGGCTCCATGAGGCGGGCCTGCCCCTTGCCGTCATAGCCAAGCCGCGTGGTCTTGAGGATGGCGGGCGTGCCGATGCCGTGGATCGCGGCCTCGAGATCCTCGCGGCTGCCGACGGGGCGGTAGGGGGCCACGGCGAGGCCGAGCCCGGTCAGGAAGCCCTTCTCCTCGAGCCGGTCCTGGCTGACCGCGAGGGCGCGGCGGTTCGGGTGGAGGGGTTTCAGCGCCTCGAGCAGGTCGAGGGCGGAGGTCGGGATGTTCTCGAACTCGTAGGTGATGACATCGACCGAGGCCGCGAAGGCCCGCAGCGCGGCCTCGTCCTCGTAGGGCGCGGTCGTGACCGCATGGGCCACGTCGGCGGCGGGCGGGTTGGCGCTCGGCTCGAAGATATGGGTGCGGAAGCCCAGCCGCGCCGCCGCGACCGAAAGCATCCGGCCGAGCTGGCCGCCGCCGAGGATGCCGATGGTCGAGCCGGGGGGCAGGCGGTCAGTCATCGGTGGGCTCCTCGGGGATGGAGGCGGAGAGGGCCGCGCGCCAGGCGTCGAGCCGCTGGCCGAGGGCGGGATCGGAGAGGGCGAGGATGCCCGCGGCCATCAGGCCCGCGTTCGCCGCACCGGCGCTGCCGATGGCCATGGTGGCCACCGGAAAACCCTTGGGCATCTGGACGATGGAATAGAGGCTGTCGACGCCCGAGAGCGCGCGGGTCTGGACGGGCACGCCGATGACGGGCACCCTCGTCTTCGAGGCCATCATGCCGGGAAGGTGCGCCGCACCGCCCGCGCCCGCGATGATGACCTTGAGCCCGCGCTCGACGGCGGTCTTGCCGTAGCTCCAGAGCCGGTCGGGCGTGCGGTGCGCCGAGACGATCCTCGCCTCGTGAGAGATGCCGAGCTCGTCGAGGATCGCCGCGGCCTCCTTCATCGTGGCCCAGTCCGACTGGCTGCCCATGATGATCCCAACGTCCACAGTCATGCGCCGCGCCCCTGTCCTGCCCTGAGCGGCGCACTATAGCCATGGCCGGGCAGGGGGCAAGCGGTCGGCGGAGGGGCAGGCCGCTTGCTGCGGGACTGCGTCCTGCAGGCCATGCGCCGATCCGGCGGCGCGGATCCACTCGGCAGGGCCGGGCACAGCAGCGACTGTCCCTGCGGCAGGGGCCCGTCATTCACGATGCGCGAGTGGCAGGGGGCGTTCCGGCCGCGCGCGGGTGTCAGGCGATGATGTCGGGGATGAGCTGGTCCTCGATCTTCACGATCTGGTCCTTGAGGGCCAGTTTCTGCTTCTTCAGCCGCCGCAGCATGAGCTGATCGCCACGGCCGCCCGCCTCGATGGCGGCAATCGCCTCATCGAGATCGCGGTGCTCGCGCCGCAGAACTTCCAGCCGGATGCGCAGCATGTCTTCGAAGCTCAGTTCGGGGGACGCATTCATGTGTCTTGACCTGTCGGGAAAGTCGCCCGTTGCGTTTGGATGAGTCGCCGTCAGACGAATATACAGAACGCACGCGTTTGCGGGAAGAATCCTGCAGGAGGCCGATATGTCGCGTTCGAAGGGGCGCGCCTGTGGCGGTCGTGCCTCAAGAGGGGCGGCTTCCCTCTCCATGAGCGGGAAAGGCGGAGGCAGACGGCCCGTGTCGTCCCGGCATGCCGCCCGACCCCTGCGTGCCGAGGCGGCGCGCCGCACCCGCGCTCTTGCAAGGGTGGGGCCCGCCGCCCATATTCGACAGGTGGAATGCCCGCCCGGGGTTCCGCCAGAGAAATGTCGCTTCTGCAAGGACATGACGGAATGACCAAACTGACTTTCGGGGGCCATCCCTTCCTGCTCGGGTTCGAACAGCTCGAGCGGCTGGTCGAGCGGACGGCCAAGACGGCCAGCGAGGGCTACCCGCCCTTCAATATCGAGGCCGTGGCGGAGAACGCCTATCGCATCACGCTCGCCGTCGCCGGCTTCCGCGAGGACGATATCGCCATCACCGTCGAGGACCGTCAGCTCGTGGTGCGCGGGCGTCAGGCCGAGGATCCGGCCGAGCGCGTGTTTCTGCATCGCGGCATCGCCTCCCGTGCCTTCCAGCGCAGCTTCGTGCTGGCGGATGGCGTCGAGGTGGCGGGGGCGACCATGGAGCATGGTCTTCTGCATATCGACCTGCACCGGCAGGTGCCGCAAGCCGTGGTGCAGACGATCCCGATCGGGCGCAACCGTGCGATAAAGGAAGGAGTCGAGCAATGAACACCCCATTCGATTTTCCCGAGGGTGCGGGGCGGCTGGTCTATGTCCGTCCGGTGCCGGTGGCCGAACTTCCCGAGGATGTGCAGTCGATGGCGCGCGGGCTCGACCATATCTACGCCCTGCATGGAGCGGACGGTGAGCGCCTCGCGCTGGTGCGCGACAGGCATCTGGCCTTCGTGCTCGCCCGGCAGAACGACCTTGCGCCGGTGAACGTGCACTGACGCATCCGGGCAGAAGCCCTCGGCCGCTTCGACAGACGGCCGAGGATTTTCCAGCGGACTCCCGGACGACGGCGCCTTGAGGCCACAGCGCACCCGCATGTCCTCGGTGCCCAGGCCGACAGAGCGCGGCGACCGCGCCGGTCCCACCGGACGCCCTTCCGCGACATCTGGGCCTCTTCCCATGTGGCCGGTCTGTGTCAGCCTGACGACTCGGAGGAGCGGGAGCCGGGTGCCCCGCTCTCCTGGTGCCAGGAAAGGTCAGGTGGTGAGGCGATGACGCAAGAACCGGGATACACCAGGCTCCAGATCACCCTGCATTGGGCGATCGCGGGGCTCGTCCTCTTCAATTACATCTTCGGCGAGACCATGGAGCGGGCCTACGACGCCGTGCGCCAGAATGTGGAGCCCGCGGGCGTGGGCCACTATCTCCATGTGGTCGTGGGGCTCGCCGTGCTCGTGCTGACGCTGGTCAGGATCGGCGCGCGGTTCGTCGTCGGTGTGCCCGAGAAGGGCACCACGCCCGGCGACAAGGTGGCCGCGGGGCTGCAGGGCCTGCTCTATCTGCTCACGCTGCTCGTGCCGGCGCTGGGCATGACGGCCTGGGGCGGCGGGCAGGCCTGGGCTGCGGGCCCGCATGTGCTGGCGGCGAACGCGATCATGCTGCTCGCCCTCGTCCATGCCATTTCGGCGCTCTTCCATCAGTATGTGCTGAAGGACAGGCTGCTTCTCAGGATGATGCGTCCGCGCTGACTTGGGAGCAGGGCGCGGACAGCCCCTTGCGGGCTCCGTCCGGGAAGCGAAAGGGGCGCCCGCGGGCGCCCCTTTTTCTGTCTAGAGCGTCAGGCCCGGATCAGCCCCATCTGCTCGAGCTTCAGGATCACCTGATGGGCGCAATGGTCGACGCTCACATTGGCCGTGTCCACCACCAGCTCGGCCTTGGCCGGCACCTCGTAGGGGTCGGAGATCCCGGTGAACTCCTTGATCTTGCCTTCCCGCGCGAGCTTGTAGAGCCCCTTGCGGTCCCGCCGCTCGCATTCCTCGATCGGCGTGGCCACATGCACCTCGATGAAGGCGCCGAAGGCCTCGATCATCTCGCGCACGGCGCGCCGCGTCGCGGTATAGGGCGCGATCGGCGCGCAGATCGCGATGCCGCCGTTCTTGGTGATCTCGGAGGCCACATAGCCGATCCGCTTGATGTTGATGTCGCGGTGCTCCTTCGAGAAGCCGAGCTCCGAAGAGAGATGCTTGCGCACCACGTCGCCGTCGAGGAGCGTCACCGGGCGGCCGCCCATCTCCATCAGCTTGACCATGAGAGCGTTCGCGATGGTGGACTTGCCCGAGCCGGAGAGCCCCGTGAAGAAGACGGTGAAGCCCTGCTTCGAGCGGGCGGGCGAGGTGCGGCGCAGCTCGCTCACCACGTCGGGGAAGGAGAACCATTCCGGGATCTCGAGCCCCTCGCGCAGGCGGCGGCGCAGCTCGGTGCCCGAGATGTCGAGGACGGTGGAGCCTTCCGGCACCTCGTCCACGGGGAAATACTGGGCCTTCTCCTGCACATAGACCATCTGTTTGAAATCGACCATCTCGACGCCGATCTCGTCTGCATGGGCCTTGAACAGCTCCTGCGCATCATAGGGGCCGTAGAAGTCCTTGCCCTCGGAGTTCTTGCCCGGGCCGGCATGGTCGCGGCCCACGATCATGTGGGTGCAGCCGTGGTTGCGCCGGATCAGACCGTGCCAGACCGCCTCGCGCGGGCCGCCCATGCGCATGGCGAGGTTCAGGAGCGACAGGGTCGTGGTGGAGGAGGGATACTGGTCGAGCACCGCCTCATAGCAGCGCACGCGGGTGAAATGGTCGATGTCGCCGGGCTTCGTCATGCCCACGACCGGATGGATCAGCAGGTTCGCCTGCGCTTCGCGGGCGGCGCGGAAGGTCAGTTCCTGATGCGCGCGGTGCAGCGGGTTGCGGGTCTGGAAGGCCACCACGCGGGTCCAGCCCATCTTGCGGAAGAAGGCGCGCAGCTCGTTGGGCGTGTCGCGGCGCATCTTGAAATCGTAGTGCACCGGCGGCTGGATGCCGGTGATCGGGCCGCCGAGATAGACCTTCCCGGCCGTGTGGTGCAGGTAGTTCACCGCCGGATGGGCGAGATCGTTCGCGCCGAACACCTTCTCGGCCTCGCGGTCCTTGTTCGGCACCCATTTGTCGGTGACCGACAGGATCGCGAGGATCACGCCCTCGGCGTCGCGCAGCGCGATGTCCTGACCCGGCTCGACGCCCTCGGCGAATTTCTCGCTCACGTCCAGCGTCACCGGCATCGGCCAGAGCCGTCCGTCGGCGAGGCGCATGTTCTCGACCACGCCATCGTAATCGGCCTCGGTCAGGAAGCCCTTGAGCGGATGGAAGCCGCCGTTCATCAGCAGTTCGAGGTCGCAGATCTGGCGTTGCGTCAGGTCCCAGGAGGGCAGGCTGCCCGCATCGGCCTTCAGTTTCTGGGCCGAGTCGTAGGAGACGTAGAGTTCAGGGACAGGAGCGTGGTTCGGAAGGGACATTGAGAGAACTGCCTTTGCGGATACAATCGACGGGCGATCCCGGTCCCGCGGGGGCATATCCCGCGGTCCGCAACGGTTCAAGCGCGGACCATGCGACGGTCGCGGAATAAGGCCGAAATGCCACCATGCCTCCCGGCGGGCAAACGCCCGTCCGAGACGCGCCGCCGCAAGGCGGAGGATGTGCCGCAGGATTACGCGCCGGCGAGGAAACGTTCCGCGTCGAGCGCCGCCATGCAGCCCATCCCCGCCGAGGTCACGGCCTGCCGGTAGACATGGTCCGTCAGGTCGCCCGCGGCGAAGACGCCGGGGATCGAGGTGCGGGTGGTTCCCGGCTCGACCTTGACATAGCCGCCGTGGTGCAGCTCGAGCTGGTCCTTCACGAGCTCGCTTGCCGGGGCATGGCCGATGGCCACGAAGAAGCCCTCGCAGGGCACCTCGGTCGTCTCGCCCGTCAGCACATTCCGCGCGACGATCCCCGTGACGCCGAGCGGCGCCTCGGTGCCCGCGACCTCCTCGATCGTGTGGTTCCAGAGCACCTCGATCTTGGGATGCTTGAACAGCCGGTCCTGCAGGATCTTCTCGGCCCGCAGGCTGTCGCGGCGGTGGACCAGCGTCACCTTGCTCGCGAAGTTGGTCAGGAACAGCGCCTCCTCGACGGCGGTATTGCCGCCGCCCGCCACCACGACCTCCTTGCCGCGGTAGAAGAAGCCGTCGCAGGTCGCGCAGGCCGAGACGCCGAAGCCCTTGAACCTTTCCTCCGACGGTAGGCCCAGCCAGCGCGCCTGGGCGCCGGTGGCGAGGATCACCGCATCGGCGGTGTAGGTCATGCCGCTGTCGGCCTGGGCGGTGAAGGGCCGCTGCGAGAGATCGAGCGACGAGATATAGTCCGAGACGATCTCGGCCCCCATGGCGCGGGCATGGTCCTCCATCCGCACCATGAGTTCGGGCCCCTGCACCTCGCGGTCGCCCGGCCAGTTCTCGACCTCGGTGGTGATGGTGAGCTGGCCGCCCGGCTGCAGGCCCTGAATGAGGAGTGGGTTCAGCATGGCGCGCGCGGAATAGACGGCCGCCGTATAGCCGGCCGGTCCCGAGCCGATGATCAGAACCCTCGTGTGCCGCGTCTCGGCCATCGCCTTGCCCCTCATGGTCTTTTCCCGGCGCCTCATATAGGACCTGCCGCAGCGGGCCGGAAGCCCCCATTCCGCCGCAGCTCCCTGCGGCCTCCGCCAGGATCCGATTGCGCACACTGCCGGTTTTCCGCAATGGAGGCACTCTTTCCGACGCCTCCGCGAAACATTATTGCGCCGCCTGCCGGGACCTTCTAGAATCTCCCCGCAGCAAGGAGAGCTTCATGGCCGGATCGAAACTGGACCCCATCGACCGTCACATCCTGGCGGAACTCCAGAGCGACGGCCGGATGACCAATGTCGAGCTGGCCAAGCGCGTGGGCATCTCGGCGCCGCCCTGCCTGCGCCGGGTGCGCACGCTCGAGGAGGCGGGCTACATCCGCGGCTATCATGCCGACATCGACCCGCGCGAGCTCGGCTTCGAGGTGCAGGTCTTTGCCATGGTGCGGCTGCACAGCCAGGCAGAAGCGGATCTCTCGGCCTTCGAATCGCGCTGCCGTGCCTGGCCTCTGGTGCGCGAGTGCCATATGCTGAACGGCGAGATCGACTTCATCCTGAAATGCGTGGCGCCCGACCTGCCGAGCTTCCAGAGCTTCCTAACCCAGGAACTGACCGCGGCCGAGAATGTGGCCTCGGTCAAGACGAGCCTCGTGATCCGCTGCGCCAAGGACGAGCCGGGCGTGCCCTTTGAGGTGCTCGAGGCCCGGCTCCAGCGCAGCGCCTGACGCCCCCCGCCTGTGCCTCCGCACCAGCCCTCCTCCCCGCTTTCACTCTGCCCAAATATCCCGGGGGTGCGGGGGCAGCGCCCCCGCTCCGGAGAGCGGCCCCCGCGCAGGTGCCGGGCCTCAGAGCCGGATCGCCGAGATGAGCCGCCCGTAGTCGGCCTCTCCCGCATGGGTGGTGCGGCGGTAGGAAAAGAACCGCTCCGGATCGCGGTAGGTGCAGTGCCGCGTCCATTCCGCCTGCCCCACGCCCGCCGCCCGCAGCCGGGCGAGGCCGAAGGCCGGCAGGTCGAAGAGCGCCCGGTCGCCCGGCCCTTGCGCGAAGAACCGCGCCGCCTCCGGGTCCTCGTCGAGGAATTCCTCGACGAATTCCGGACCCACCTCATAGGCGGCCTGACTGATCGTCGGGCCGATCACCGCGGCGACCCGGGCGCGATCCGCGCCGAGATCCTCCATCGCCGCAAGGGTCGCCTCGAGCACGCCCGCCTTGGTGCCGCGCCAGCCCGCGTGGGCCGCAGCAACGACCCCCGCCTCGGCGTCGGCCATCAGCACCGGCTGGCAGTCGGCGGTCAGGACGGCGATGGCGAGCCCCGGCACCGCTGTCACCAGCGCATCCGCCCGCGGCCGCTCCGCGAGAGGCCCCGTCACGGTCAGCACGTCCGGCGAATGCACCTGATTGACCGTGACCAGCCGATCCGCCGTAACGCCCATCGCCTCTGCCACCCGGGCCCGGTTGATCGTCACCACCTCCGCCAGATCGCTGGAGCCGGGGCCGCAATTGAGGCCCGCGAAGACCCCCGAGGAGGCGCCCCCCTTGCGGGTGAAGAACCCGTGGCGGAAGGGTGCCAGAGCATCGGCCGTGATCAGTTCCATCATGTGTCAAATCCTGCCGGCGCGGGTCCCTGCGGCGGAAACACCGCCAGCGCCTTGAAGAGCGTTCCCATTTCGGTGGCGTCGGTCAAGCGGCGAGATGCGGCCTCGTGGCTGGCGAGGGCCTCTCCGGTCAGCGATCGGGCCAGCCGCGCGGCCCGCTGCGCAAGGCCGAGGCGCAGGAGAAGCGCGCCCTGCGGGACGAGGGCCGTGCCGCAGGGCGCCGCCGCCTGCGCCAGGGCCTCGAAATCCACATGGGCGGTCAGGTCCGCCTCTCCGGGCGCCGCCAGCGGATCGTCGAACCGGTGCGCCCGCAGCGCCTGCAGCGTGTCCCCGCGCGAGCGCCAGCCGCCATAATCCACGGCAAGCGCAAGGCCGCCCGCCGCCGCAATGCGCCGCGCGATCTCGGCCATGATCGGACCGGCAGCCGGGCAGAGCTCGACGACATCGCCGGGCGCCGTATCCTCGAGCCGGTGCGCCAGCGCGGCGAGCGCCGTCTCCGGGCCCAGACCCCAGGTGAGGCGACCCTCGGTGAGCCCCACCATCCGCTCGCGCCAGCCCTCCGGTCCGCGCACGAACTGCCGGATCGGCAGCGCGTCGAAGAATTCGTTGGCCACGAGGAAGAGCGGCCCCTCCGGCAGGTCCGCGGCGCGGTCGAGCCACGCCGCGGGATGCCCGCCCAGCATCTCGCGCTGGAGCGCACGCAGCCGCGGCGAGGCCTCCACCAGATGCACCCGCGCCGCGTCATGAAAGCCCGGCACTCCGCGCGTCGCGCGCAGCAGGTCCGCCATCAGCGTCCCGCGTCCCGGCCCGAGCTCGGCCAGGGTGACGGGCGAAGGCTGGCCCTGATCGAGCCAGGCCTGCGCGAGGCAGAGGCCCAGAAGCTCGCCGAACATCTGGCTGATCTCGGGCGCGGTCGTGAAGTCGCCCGCCGCCCCGAACGGCTCGCGGGTGGAATAGTAGCCGTGCTCGGGATGAAGCAGGCATTCCGCCATGTAGTCCGCCACCGTGACGGGGCCGGTGGCGCCGATCCGCCGTGCGAGGAGGGCCGCCAGCGCCGTCACGCGGTCCGCCGGCTGCGCAGGATGAGATAGAGCCCGAGCAGGATCATCGGCAGCGACAGGATCTGCCCCATGGTCAGCCCGTAGCCCGAGATCTGCCACGCGAGGCCCAGCGGGTTGCCGGCGCTCACGAACTGCGCATCGGGCTGGCGCACGAACTCGACAAGGAAGCGTGTGGCGCCGTAGCCCGCAAGGAACATGCCGGACACGGACCCCGGCCAGTGCAGCCATCCGCGCCGCCAGACGAGAAGGCTCAGGACCGCGAACAGCAGAATCCCCTCGAGCCCGGCCTCGTAGATCTGCGAGGGATGGCGGGCGCAGATCCCCTCGATCCCGGGGCAGCTCTGCGCCGCCTCGCCGGGAAAGGCCACGCCCCAGGGCAGGGTCGTGGGCCGGCCCCAGAGCTCGGCATTGATGAAGTTCGCGATCCGCCCGAGGAAGAGGCCCGGCGGCGTGGCGGCGGCCAGAAGGTCCGCCACCGGCAGGATGGAGATGCGTTCCTTCAGGCAGAAGGCCACGAGCGCCGTCATCACTCCGAGGAAGCCCCCGTGGAAGGACATGCCGCCCTCCCAGACCTTCAGGATGTCGAGCGGGTGGGCGAGATAATGGGCCGGCTGGTAGAAGAGCACGAAGCCCAGCCGTCCGCCGAGGATCACGCCGAGGATCACCCAGGTCAGCAGCCGCTCCAGCTGGTCCTCGGTCATCGGAGGACCGAAGCTCCAGAGCCGCTCCGCACGGATCATGCGCAGCACCAGCCGCCAGCCGATCAGGAGGCCCGCGATATAGGCCAGCGCATACCAGCGCAGGGCGAAGGTCACCCCGAACAGCTCGATCGAGAAGAGTTCGGGCGAGATGTCGGGGAAGGGAATGTAGGACATGGGGTTTCCTTTCGGCCCGGTTTTTCCGGCGCGGCTGCGGCGAAGTCAACCTTGCGCGCAAGGTGGCGCACGACCATATAGGGCCGATCGCTGGAGGGAACCGCATGCAGACCCGCAACAAATTCTTCGACGACATGTCGCAGCTCATGACCAATGCCATGGGCGTGGCGCAGGGCGCCCGGACCGAGGCCGAGACGGCGATGAAGGGCCTTCTCGATCGCTGGATGGCGGATCGCGACTTCGTGACCCGCGAAGAGTTCGATGCCGTCCGCGCCATGGCGCAGAAGGCCCGCGAGGAGAACGAGGCCCTGTCGGCGCGCCTCGCCGCGCTCGAGGCCAAGTCGAAGGGCTGAGGCCCTTTCGGGCGTGGGCCTTCGGGCCCGCCCGCCGATCCCCACGCGCGCCCCACGGGGCAGGACGGCAGACCGCCGCCGTCCGTTGTCGAATCCCGCTTCCGCCAGTTCCCTGTCCTTTCGCTGAAGGCGGAGCGGGATGCGGGCGCAGGGCCGCTCCTTCCTTCCAATCCCGCCATCGCGGCGCAGGCCGAAGCCGCCCGCTCGAAGGCCTGCCGCCCCTGATCCGGGCCGTCTCTGGCCAGCCGGCGGGCCACCTTTCGGATGGATTCTCTGACGAAAGGCCGAGGAGCTTTTCTCAAGACAGGCCGGCTTCGCCATAAATCCGGGGCGTCTCGCGCCGTTCTTTTCGCTAGCGTCCGACCTCAGAGACGCAGGCATGTCCTGCGGCGGTAGGACGAGTGCGAGGGATGATGCAGATGACCCCACTGACCCTGTCCGGGACCCTGCGGCTGCAGGACGCGCCCGGACTGATCGAGCGGCTCGCGGCGGCGCTGGCCGCAGGCGACGTCGAGATCGACCCCTCGGGCGTCCTTGCCGTGGATGCGGCAGCGGTGCAGGTGCTCGTCTCGGCCGCCCGCACGGCCGGCGCCACGGGGCGGCGGCTCGTGCTGGCGCAGGACCATCCGGCCCTGACCGATGCTTTCGCGGGCCTTGCCCTCGATCCGGTCCCGGAGGGTCTGGCATGAGCAGGACGGTTCTCGCCGTGGACGATTCTCCGTCCGTCCGCTGCATGGTGGCCATGACGCTGCGCGAGGCGGGATATCGGGTCATCGAGGCCACGGACGGGCGCGAGGGGTTGGAGAAGGCCCTGAGCGAGCCGGTCGATGCCATCATCACCGACCAGAACATGCCGAACCTCGATGGGTTGGGCTTCATCCGCGCCTTTCGAGAGCATCCCGAGAGCAAGGGCAAACCCATTATCTTTTTGTCCACGGATTCCGCCGACACTCTCAAGCAGCAGGCCCGCGAGGCAGGGGCGATGGGTTGGATGGTCAAGCCGTTCACCCAGCCGCAACTGCTCGCCGTCATCAAGAAGGTGCTCGGATGATGGACGACGACATGATGGCTGTCTTCCGGCAGGAAGCGACGGATCTCATTGAAAGCCTTGAACGGGGCCTTCTGGATCTCAGCGACTCGCCGGAAGATCGTGACCTGATCAACGCGGTGTTCCGCGATCTCCACACGATCAAGGGCTCGGGCGCCATGTTCGGCTTCGCCGACATGGCCGCCTTCGTCCATGCGTTCGAATCGGCCTTCGACCTGCTCCGGTCCGGCAAGGCCGTCGTGACGCCCGAAATCATTCGCCTGGCGCTCTCGGCGCGCGACGAGATCATCGGCTTCCTCGCCGACGAGCCCGATCCTGACGGGCGCCGCCCGGCGATCCTCAGCGCGCTCGAGGCTGCCGTGGGCGGCTCGGGCGTGGCAACGGCGCCTGCGGTCGCGGCAGCGGCGGCGCCGCCTGCCGACCGGCTCTGGTTCCGGCTGACCGGAAACGCCCTCGCCCTCGGGGCGCGGCCCGATCTCCTGCTGGCGGAACTGCGCGAGCTGGGGGCGACCGACATCCGCGCGGACCTCTCGGCGGTGCCTCCGCTCGACGCGCTCGACCCCGAGGTCTGCATGATCGGCTGGTCGATGAGCTTCCCGAACCGCGTGACGCGCGAGGCGATCGAAAACGTCTTCCTGTTCAACGAAGTGGAACTGCGGCTCGAGGCCGCGCCGGCGACGGCCCCCGCCGCCGCTCCGGTCCCCGCCGCTCCGGTCTCTGCCGCCGCCGCGCCGCCGCCTCCGGCCGCGCCGCGGAAGGCCGCCGACGAGGCGACGGGCGCCGACAAGGCAGGCGCGACCATGAGGGTCGCAGCCGAGCGTCTCGATCACCTGATGGATCGGGTGGGCGAGCTCGTGATTGCCGACGCGCGTCTCCTCCAGCTCGCCCAGCAGAGCCGGGACCCGGCGCTGATGGCGGCCGCGGAGGAAATCAGCCGCCTCGCGGCCGGTCTGCGCGACACGACCATGCGGATCCGCATGGTGCCGGTGCGCTCGATGGTCGGCCGCTTCCGGCGTCTGATCCACGGTCTCTCCGAAATGGTGGGCAAGCCCGTAAGCTTCGTTGTCCTGGGCGAGGAAACCGAGCTGGACAAGACCGTGATCGAGCAACTTGCCGATCCGATCGTGCACATGCTGCGCAATTCGGTCGATCACGGGCTGGAAGCGCCGGCCGACCGAGCGGCTGCGGGCAAGCCTGCCGAGGGCCGCATCACGCTCGAGGCCGAGCAGTCCGGTGCCGAAGTGGTCATCCGCATCAGCGATGACGGCCGTGGGCTCAACCGTGATCGCATCCGGGCCAAGGCCATCGCCAACGGCATCATCGGCCCCGACGCGATCCTGACCGAGAGCGCGATGAACGCGCTCATCCTCGAGCCGGGTTTCTCCACCGCCGAGGCGATCACCGAGATCTCGGGCCGGGGCGTCGGGATGGACGTGGTGAAGAAGACGATCGAGGGCCTGCGCGGCTCGATCGAGGTGCAGTCTGTCGAGGGACGAGGTACGACCTTCACGCTGCGCCTGCCGCTGACGCTCGCCATCATCGAAGGCCTGCTGGTCGAAGTGGCGGGAGAGCGCTTCTCGATCCCGCTCGCCGCAGTCCAAGAGATCGTCGAACTGCCTCCCGACCGGAGGGAAGAGGATGGGAGTGCGGACTTCCTCGATGTGCGCGACCGGCTGGTCCCCCTCGTCCGGCTGCGCCGTATCTTCTCCAGCCCCGGCACGCCGGACGAATTCCAGACGGTGGTGATCGTGCGGGCGGGCGAGACGCGCGCGGGGGCGGTGGTCGACCGGATCATCGGCACCAACCAGATCGTTATCAAGCAGATGTCCCGGCTCCATAGCGGGATCCGGGCCTTCTCCGGGGCGACCATCCTTGGCGATGGCACCGTGGCCCTCATTCTCGACGTGCCGCATCTCGCGGGCGTCGGGCAGGGCGTCGAAGACCGTCGAGGAGCCGCGGCATGAGCAACATCATTGATCTCAAATCGGCGGCCATGATGACGGTCGTCACCATGCGCCTCGGCCGGCAGATGCTGGCCATCCCCGCCTCGGCCCTGCGGGAAATCCTCGATCCCCTGCCGGTGACGCGGGTTCCCACGGCCGACCGATCGGTGTGGGGCGTAATCAATGTGCGCGGCGCGGTTGTCCCGGTCGCCGAGCTGCGCTTCGCCTTCGGCATCGCCGAGGAGTCGCGGACCGAAGCGAGCAAGATGCTTGTCGTCGAGGTCGATCTGGCAGGCGAGCCGCTCGTTGTTGCCGTTGCGGCCGATGCGGTCCTCGAGGTGAGCGAGCTCGACCGCGCCGCGATGGAGCCTCTTCCGCCAAAGGGAAGCAGCTGGCCGCAGTCCTTCGTTCAGGGCGTCTTCCGCACCAGGAAGGGTCTTCTCCTGCTGCCGCACCTCTCGAACATCTTCGCCGCTCAGGCATCTGCGGCCGGTGTGGCCGTCGCCTGATGTGGATTGGACGACGGGACCCCTGGTCATGACGGCGCCGGATATTCCCACGCGTCCCGACCGCCGCCGCCTTTCGAGCCGCCCTGTGCGGCGCTCCTTTGACTATTGATCCGGAGAACAGAGATGATCTCGATGACGGCATCCTCCTCCACGATGCAGGCCGAGCCGGTCGGTCCCGCCGAAGCCCCTCCGGTTGTCACTTTCATGGCGGGCGAGGCGCTTTACGCCCTCCCGGTCGAACGGGTGCAGGAGATCCTCGATCTGCAGCCGGTCGCCCCGCTGCCGAACGCGCCTGCCCATCTGCTGGGCCTGTGCGATGTGCGGGGAGCGGGCGTACCGGTCGTCGACCTGCGCAGTCTCCTCGGACTGCCGCCGACCGAAGATACCGGCCACAGCCGCATCCTCGTGACCTGGGTCGCATCGGCAGGCGCTCGCCATGTCGTCGGCCTCAAGACCGAGCGGGTGATTGAGGTCACCGCTCTGGACGAGGGCCGGATGCAGCAGATGAGCAGCGCGGACATGCTGAACTGGACCGATACCGCCGTCATGGGCATCGGCAAACGCAACGGAGCATTCGTCACTCTGCTCGACATCGACCGTCTGATGGACCCGTCCCGCCTCGGCCTCCAGGCAGATCTGCGGCAGGGCGAGCTGCAATGAGTCAGGCCTTGCGTCCAGCCCACGATCAGCGCTTCTCGGACCTGATCCGAAGCCGCACGGGGATTCAGCTTCCCGTCCATCGGCGCCAGATGATCGAATCGCGCCTGCGCCCCCGCATTGCAGCCGTAGGGGCGACGGGCTTCGAAGGCTATCTGGAGCAGCTCTTCGATCACGGCCTTCTGGACGATGAGCTGCCGCTGGTCATCGATCTGCTGACGACGAACAAGACCGATTTCTATCGTGAGTCGGCTCATTTCGACGTTCTCGTGGACAAGATCGTGCCCGAGACGATCCGGCATGCAACTCCCCACGCGCCACGCCTGAAGATCTGGAGTGCCGCAAGCTCCGAAGGAGCGGAAGCCTACACCGCCGCCATTGTTCTCGCCGAAGCGCAGCGGGCGGGGCACCGCTTCTCCTATGCCATCCTCGGAACGGATATCTCGCATCGGATGCTCGAAAGGGCACGCCGCGCCATCTACACCGCCGAGCAGCTCTCGCCCGTTCCCGCCGAGTTGCGCGCGCGCTACACGATGGCAGGCCGCGCTCCGTCTCATGCCGGAACCGCGCGCATCGTCCCGGAACTCAGGGACAGGGTGCAGTTCATGCATCTGAACCTCATGGACAGCACCTATCCGGTTGATCGTGATGTGGACGTCATCTTTCTGCGCAACGTGCTCATCTACTTCGGTCCCGAGGATCAGGCCGCGGTCATTGCGCGCATGGCGGGCCATCTGCGGCCCGGCGGCTACCTGATGGTCGGTCATTCCGAGTCCATGGTGGTGAGCCACCCGCAGATGAAGCAGCACTCCCCCTCAGTCTTTCGGAAAACCTGACCATGACCACACACGCGGCAGCCCCCTCTACCCGCGTCCTCATCGTCGACGATTCCGCGGCCGCGCGCGCCATGTTCAAGGTGATCGTCGAGAGTGATCCGGCGCTCCAGGTCATGGCCGCGGTCCCCGACGCCTTTGCAGCTGCGCGCGCCATGCGAACGGAACTGCCTGACGTGATCCTGCTCGATCTTGAGCTTCCAGGCATGGACGGCCTGACCTTCCTGCGCAAGATCATGCAGCAGCATCCGATCCCGGTGGTCGTCTGCTCGAGCCATGTCGGAGCCGGCACCGAGGCGATGGTCTCGGCCCTGGAACTGGGGGCGCGCGAGGTCATTTCCAAGCCCGCCGCCCGCAACGACCTCGAACGGCAGGAAGCCTCGATCCGGATCTGCGACGCGATCCGCGCCGCAACCGAGACGACGCGCCGCCGTAGCCAACCCGAGCCGCGTCCCCTGGCGCCTGGGCCCAAACTCACGGCCGACGAGATCCTGCCCGCGCGTCCGCCGCGCCCGGTGCCAGAAACGATGCCCGTCGTCTGCATCGGCGCCTCGACCGGCGGCACCGAAGCCCTGCGGGACGTTCTCACGGCACTGCCCGCCTCCGCGCCGCCGATCGTGATCGTCCAGCACATGCCGCGCGGCTTCACGGCCGCCTTCGCGCGCCGGCTCGACTCGCTCTGCGCCATCGAGGTACTGGAGGCGGAGGATGAGATGCAGGTCATGCCCGGCCGCGCCATCATCGCGCAGGGCGACCGCCACCTGCTGCTTCGGCGCCGCAATCAGGGCTACCGCGTGTCGGTGCTGGATGGCGCCTACGTCTGCCGCCACCGACCCTCTGTCGATGTGCTCTTCCGCTCGGCGGCGCAGGAAGCGGGCGGGAACGCGCTCGGTGTCATCATGACGGGCATGGGTGACGACGGAGCGCGCTGCATGGCCGAGATGCGTGCGGCCGGCGCGGAAACCATTGCCCAGAACGAAGAAAGCTGCGTCGTCTACGGAATGCCGCGCGAGGCGGTGGCCCATGGCGGGGTCGGGAAGGTAGAGCCTCTGGACAGGCTCGCGGCCCGGATCATGGAATTCGGCCGGCGCCACACGGAAAGGACCGTCCGATGAAACTGGAGCCCGATCTGCCGGAAGCCATCCGTATGGCCCAGCCCGCTCATCCGCTCGATTTCGTGCTGCTCAGCACGGAGCAGACGTTTCTCCGGGCGGGCGAGACCCTGGCGCAGGCGGTCCGCCACCTGAACGATCTGCGGGTGGATTTCGGCCGTCTCGACGCCGCCCTGGGGCCGGGGCAGGCCCGACGCTTCCTCAGCCTCACGGCTGAAACCGGCACTCAGGCATCCTGCCTTGCGGGCGAGTTCGTGCAGTTCGAAGAGGCCTCGCGCGCGCTCAGGACAGCGGTCGGAGCCATGCGCGCCGAAGTGACGGATCTGATGGCCACCATCCGCGCGATCTCGATCGTGAAGCTGCAGGCGCGCATCATCGGCAACATGCTTACCGGAAGCCGTCAACGGGTGGAGGCCTTCACCGGCGGGCTCACGCGGATGGCGGCCGAGGCGGCCGATCTCGTGGCCGAGGTCGATGAAGCGATGAACGAGATCGCGGCCGAGACCGCGGCGATGGACGATGAGGCCGCGCATCTGTCGCAGACGCTGCGCGAGCTCGTGCTGCCGAACCTCACGGCGATCGGCGCGGCCGCCGCAGAGGTCAGCTTGGATCGGCAGCGCATGGCCGAGGGTCACGAGGCGCTGGCGCGGCGGATGGAGGCGATCTTCGGCGCCGTTTCGCATCTCATCCTCGCCCTTCAGGCCGGAGACAGCGCCCGCCAGAGGTTCGAACATGTCCGCCACCTGACCTCCGACGCGCTGGCTGCTGCGGCGGGCGAGACGGGTCTCGAGGCGGTGCTCCTCGATCTCGGTGTGACCCAGACAGCAGCCACCGTCCGCGGACTGACGGTCCATCTCGGCGCGGCGCAAGGCACGTTCCTGGAGGTGCAGGGCAGCGCCTCTGCGGCGATCGGACTCGCCTCGGGGCTCTATCTCGGCGACGCATCGCGTGGGTCCGGCGCTATCCAGACGATGATGGGTCGAGCGCAGACGGTCGAGACCGGGCTGACCCGTTGCGGCGCACATCTGCACCGGTTGGCCGGACATGCCGCGCGCGTTGCAGCCCATCTGGAGAAGATCCGGCACCATGAGGGGCGGATGCGCCGCATCGAGGATCAGGTGCGTCTGTTCGGTCTGAACGCGGTCATCGTCTGCGCCAAGCTCGGCCAAGAGGGCCGCGCGCTGCAGGAAATCTCCCGCCAACTCCGCGACCTCACGCAGATTTCGGCCGAAGTCTTCACCCGGCTGCACGGCCGGCTGGAGCGAACGCAGGAGCGGGCGGCGACCATTGGCAGTGAAGCCGTGGCCGGGCTCGAGCGGGAGATGGGCCGGGTGGCGGACGGCGCGCAGGCCGTCCGGGCGCTCCTCGAGGAGGCCGAGGCGGCGCATGCGGCGGCAGGGAATGCCTTCGGCAAGGCGGGCCGGATCCTGACCTCCAGCCTCGAGACCGCCGCGGGTCTGATGGGCAACTACCGGCGCAATCTGGTAAGCCTTCAGGCCTTTGAGGAGCAACTCGTGCGCAGGCGCGCGGTTGTGAGCGGCCCGCTCGATCTGACGCCGGCCGCCGAGGGCCTGCTCGCGGCCGTGCGCAAGAGCTACACCGTCCCCGAGGAACGCGAGATCCACGATGCGATCGTGCGGGCGGCCCTGCCGTCTCACACCGAAGAGGAAGCGGCCCCCCCTCGGGTCGAGGCCGGACCGGGCGCCGGTTCGGAGGAGGATCTGGCAGACATCTTCTTCTAGCCCTTGCCCCCTGCTTCTCCGCACTAGCTCTGGGAGGGGAGGTTCGCATGGGTGAATTGATCGAGGGTGTCTGGCACCCGAACTGGTACGATACGGCCTCGAACGGTGGCCGCTTTGTCCGAAGCCGGGCGCGGTTCCGCAACTGGATCACGGCGGACGGGTCTCCGGGACCGTCAGGCGAGGGCGGATTTCCGGCCGAGGCCGGGCGGTATCATCTTTATGTGGCCCACGCTTGTCCCTGGGCGCACCGGACGATGATCTTTCGCGTGCTGAAGGATCTGGCTCCGCTGATCGATGTGTCGGTGGTCCATCCCGAGATGCTGGAGGACGGATGGACCTTCGATCGCTCCTTCCCCGGCGCCACCGGAGACCGGCTCCACGGCCTGGCCTTCCTGCGCGAGATCTATCTCAAGGCCGATCCCGGGATCTCGGCGCGGGTGACGGTGCCGGTCCTGTGGGACCGCAAGCGCGAGACCATCGTCAGCAATGAGTCGGCCGAGATCATCCGCATGTTCAATGCGGCCTTCGATCATCTCACCGGCAACCGCGTGGATTTTCTCCCCGACGGGGATCTGGACGAGATCGACCGGCTGAACGACCGGATCTACGGGACCGTGAACAACGGCGTCTACCGCGCCGGCTTTGCCACGACGCAGGAGGCCTATGACGAGGCGGCTGCTCCGCTGTTCGAGACGCTCGACTGGCTCGAAGAGCGGCTTGCAACCCGGCGGTATCTTGTGGGAGATCGACTGACCGAGGCGGACTGGCGGCTCTTCACCACGCTCGTGCGGTTCGACAAGGTCTACCACACCCACTTCAAGTGCAATCGCCGCCAGATCGTGCAATATCCGAACCTCTGGGGCTGGCTGCGCGAGCTGTGGCAGGTGCCGGGCGTGGCCGAGACGGTGCATTTCGATCATATCGTCCGGCACTATTACTTCAGCCACGACACGATCAATCCGCACCGGATCGTGCCACTGACGCCCGATCCCGATTTCGCTGCGCCGCACGGGCGCGATCAGCTCTTCCAAGCTTCGCGCTTGCGGTAGAGCGTCGAGGGCGAGACGTCGAGCATCCGCGCGGCTTTGGGCACGGATCCCCCGTGGCGCGCAATGGTGGCCTCGATCACGATCTGCTCGATCTCGGCCAGCGTGCGGCCGATCAGCCCGTCGAGCATCGGTTCGGCCGGCGCCGGCAGCGACGGCGGCGGCAGGTCTTCGGGCGGCGACGGGTGGTCGGTGAAGGCATCGGGCAGCATCCGCATCGTGACGAGGCCGCCCTCGTTCAGCACCACGACGTTGCGGATGACGTTGAGCACCTGCCGCACGTTGCCGGGCCAGGGGTGGCGGCGGAACAGGGCCTTCACCTCGGCATCGAGACCGAAGAACTCGCGCCCCTCCTCGGCCGCGAAGCGCGAGAGCGCGGCCTCGGCGATCTCGATCACGTCGTTGCCCCGGTCGCGCAACGGGGGCATGTGGATCGGCACCACGAACAGCCGGTAGTAGAGATCCTCGCGGAAATGGCCGCGGCGAACCGCATCGAGCGGGTCGCGGTTGGTCGCGCAGACGATGCGGACATTGACCTTGCGCGGACGGGTGGCGCCGACCGGCTGGACCATCGAGGTCTGCAGGAAGCGCAGGAGCTTCGTCTGGAGGGCCGGTGCCATCTCACAGATCTCGTCGAGGAAGAGCGTGCCGCCGTCGGCTGCGGCGGCCGCGCCGGGCTTGTCCGCGATGGCGCCGGTAAAACTGCCCTTCACATGGCCGAACACCTCGGATTCCAGCAGATCCTGCGGGATCGCGCCGCAGTTCAGGGCGATGAAGGGCCCCGCCGCGCGCGGGGAGGTGTCGTGGACGGCGAGCGCGCACAGCTCCTTGCCGGTGCCGCTTTCGCCGGTGATGAAGATCGTGGCCATCGACCGCGCCGCGGAGCGGATCTTGGCGTGGATGCGGGCCATGGCCTCGGACGAGCCGAGGAAGGCGCCGGTGACGGGGGCGGGGCCCGCGGGCTGGGGCGGCGGGCGCCGGGTTGGGCGCGCCTCACGCGCAAGCGAGGCATTCTCGACCGCGCCGAGGAAACGCTGCTCGTCGAAGGGTTTGACGAGAAACTCGTGCGCGCCGGCCCGCATCGCCTCGACCGCCTTGTTGATCGAACCGTTGGCGGTGATCACGATCACGTTGGTCTCGGGCCGGAGCCTCAGCATGTCCTGCATGAGGTCGAGCCCGTTCCGGTCGGGCAGCATGAGGTCGAGCAGCACGACGTTGGGCAGGGTCTCGCGGAAGCGCGAGAGGCCCTCGGCGGCGGTGCCGGCCACGGCCACCCGGTGACCGGCCGAAGCCAGCACCGAGCGGTAGACCATCTGGAGCGAGGGCGTGTCCTCGATCAGGAGGATCGGTCGCGGACGGCTGGCCTCTGCCGACCCGGCAGCCGGACGGGCGTGACCCTCGTTGCCCGTTGACCGGGTGACTTGGGTCATGCGCCGTCCCGTTGCTGGGCCACGAAGGCCAGAAGCCCGTCGAGGCGCATCAGGAGTTCGGTCCGCAGCCCCGCCGCCCGGTCACGGTCGCGCTGGTGGGCGGCGGCGTTCAGCGCTTCCGACAGCCGTTGCAGGCCGCCCGCGCCGACGGTCCCCGCGAGGCTCATCAGCACATGGGTCTGGGCGCGGATCTCGACCCAGTCTGTACCGGCCATGGCTTCGTCGAGACGTTCGCGCGTGCTCTTGAGGTCGACATGCAGCCGGTGCACCAGCTCGTTTGCCGTGTCGGGGCCGGCGATCTCGAGCAGGCGGCGGAAGCGACCCTCGTCCACCGTCTCGGGCACCGGCGGAGGCGCCAGAGCACCGACCTGGTCGCGCAACCGCAGAAGGGTCTCGCGCAGGGGGGCGAGCCGCGCCGGATCCACGGAGGTCTCGAGGCCGGCAAGCCGGTCCAGAGCCTCGGCCACTGTCGCCCAGAGCTCCGCGCCCGGCGGATGCCGGAACGCGCCTTGCGAGCCGTCAGCGGATGGGTCGTGCGAAGCCGTCATGGGCAGGAAACCAGGAGGGGCAGCATGTTGCCCGCAGGTTACCCGCTGGCCCGGCAAAGTCCAGACTGCGCTTCAGCCAAAGGTTGTGCATTTCCTGCTTGCGGTGGCGGCAGACTGGCACCGGCCGCGGCCATTGATCGGGCCGGATGACCGGAAAAGGTCGCAGGGCTCGCCTCTTGATGCGCGACCGTGCGTCGGGGGGTGCCGCGGCGTCTGGCCGCGGCACCCCGGGCCGTCAGGCGCGGGGGTAGCCCACCGCCTCGAGCGCAACGCGGATCTCGTCGAGGATGGCCGGATCGTCGATCGTCGCGGGCATCTTGAACTCCTGCCCGTCGGCGATCTTGACCATCGTGCCGCGCAGGATCTTGCCCGAGCGGGTCTTGGGCAGCCGGTCCACGACACAGGCGCGCTTGAAATCGGCGACCGGGCCGATCTTCTCGCGCACGAGCTTGACGCATTCCTTCACCACATCCTCGGCCGCCCGGTTCGAGCCCTTGTTGAGGCAGAGGAAGCCCAGCGGCGACTGGCCCTTCAGCGCGTCGGTGACGCCGATGACCGCGCATTCGGCCACGTCCTCGTGCGAGGCCAGCACCTCTTCCATCGCGCCCGTCGAGAGGCGGTGGCCGGCCACGTTGATGACATCGTCGGTGCGGGCCATGATGTAGATATAGCCGTCCTCGTCGATGTAGCCCGCGTCGCCCGTCTCGTAATAGCCGGGGAAGTGCGTGAGGTAGCTTTTCACGAACCGGTCCTGCGCGTTCCAGAGCGTGGGCAGCGTGCCCGGAGGCAGCGGCAGCTTGATCGCGATGGCGCCGAGCTGACCTGCCTCGAGCTGGTGGCCGCCCTCGTCGAGAACGCGCACGTCATAGCCCGGCATCGGCAGCGAAGGGCTGCCGATCTTGACCGGCAGAGCCTCGATCCCGAGCGGGTTCGCAGCCATGGCCCAGCCGCTCTCGGTCTGCCACCAGTGGTCGATGACCGGCACGCCCACGTTCTTCTGCGCCCAGACGATCGTGTCGGGGTCCGCGCGCTCGCCGGCGAGGAAGAGCGCCTTGAGGTTGCGCAGATTGTAGTCCTGAATGAGGGCGCCCTGCGGATCCTCGCGTTTGATGGCCCGCAGCGCCGTGGGGGCGGTGAAGAAGGTCTTCACCTTGTGGTTCTGCATCACGCGCCAGAAGGCGCCCGCATCCGGCGTGCCCACCGGCTTGCCCTCGTAGACGATGGTGGTGGCGCCTGCGATCAGCGGCCCGTAGCAGATATAGCTGTGGCCCACGACCCAGCCCACGTCCGAGGCGGCCCAGAAGACATCGCCCGCGTCGATGTCGTAGATGGCCTTCATCGTCCAGTTCAGGGCGACGAGATGGCCGCCGGTGGCGCGCACCACCCCCTTGGGCTGGCCGGTCGTGCCCGAGGTATAAAGGATATAGGCCGGATGGTTGCCCTCGACGGGCACGCATTCGGCCGGCTCCACGCCATACTGGAACGTGTGCCAGGCCACGTCGCGGCCCTCGATCAGCTTGGCCACTTCCTGCTCGCGCTGGAAGATCACGCAGAAGTCGGGCTTGTGGGTGGCCTCCTCGATGGCCTGATCGAGCAGCGGCTTGTAATGGACGACGCGCGACGGTTCGAGCCCGCAGGAGGCGGCGATGATGGCCTTGGGCGTGCAATCGTCGATGCGGACGGCAAGTTCGTGCGCCGCGAAGCCGCCGAAGACGACCGAGTGGATCGCGCCGAGGCGGGCACAGGCCAGCATCGCCTCGAGCGCCTCGGGGATCATCGGCATGTAGATGATGACGCGGTCGCCCTTCTCCACGCCCTTGGCCCGCAGCGCCCCCGCGAGCGAGGCCACGCGGGCCTGCAGCTCGGCATAGGTGATGCCCTTCGAGGAATGGGTGATCGGGCTTTCGTGGACGATGGCGATCTGCTTGCCGCGCCCGGCCTCGACATGGCGGTCGACGGCGTTCCAGCAGGCATTCACCTGTCCGTCGGCGAACCATTCGTAGAAGGGCTCCTTCTCGTCGAACAGAGCCTTCGAGGGCGGGCTCACCCAGTCGATCTGCTCGGCCGCCTTCATCCAGAAGCCGTTGGGATCCTCCAGAGACCATTTGTAGAGACTTGCGTATGCCATCGTATGCCCTCCCTCGGCGCGCATGTTCTGTTAAGCCGGGTCGGGTCGGGGCGCAAGATTGTTTCAAACACGTTAAGTTGGAGCCTCTGCGGCCATTGGTCACGTTTTGCGCTACCAGACGCCGCAGAGGCAGGAAAATTCTCTCGAAATGACGCGATCTTCAGCCGTAATGGGTAACGGGCGTTCCGGCGAGAGCGGACATGTTCAAAAGCCCCCGCGCGGTGATCGAAGCGGTTACGATATGGGCGAGGTTGCCCATGCCCATCAGGATCGGCCCGACCTCGAGCCCGTTCGCCTTCACCTTGAGAATGTTGCGCACACCCGAGGCGGCATCGGAATTTCCGAAGACGAGAACGTTCGCGGGCCCGTCGAAGCGCCCGCCGGGGAAGATCCGGTCGCGGATGCCCTGATCGAGCGCCGCATCGATATGCATCTCGCCCTCGTAGGCGAAGTCCACGCGGCGCTCGTCGAGAATCTCCAGAGCCGCCCGCATCCGCCGCCCGGTCGAGCAGTCGAGGTTGCCGAACTGCGACGAGGAGCAGAGCGCAACCTTGGGCGCGAGGCCGAAGCGGCGGACGTGCCGCGCGGCGCCGATCACCGTCTCGGCGATCTCTTCGGGCGTGGGCTCGTGGTGGACATGGGTATCGGCCACGAACAGCGGCCCGTCCTCGAGGATCATCAGCGACAGTGCGCCGATCGGGCGGCGGTTTCTGGTGGCGAGGATCTGGGTCACATAGTTCAGGTGCCACAGATACTGGCCGTAGGTGCCGCAGATCAGGCTGTCGGCCTCGCCCCGATGCACCATGATCGCGCCGATGGCGGTGGTGTTCGTCCGCATCACCGCCCGCGCCGTGTCGGGCGTCACGCCGCGGCGCGCCATCAGCGCGTGGTAGCTCTCCCAGTAGTCGCGATAGCGCGGGTCGTTTTCGGGGTTCACCAGATCGAAGTCGCGCCCGGGCCGGATCGGCAGGCCGGCGCGCTCGCACCGCATCTCGACCACCTCGGGCCGTCCGATCAGGATGGGCTTGTGGACCGTCTCTTCCAGCACGGCATTGGCGGCGCGCAGCACGCGCTCGTCCTCGCCCTCGGCAAAGACGATCCGCCGGGATTCGGCGGCCGAGGCCTCGAAGACCGGCCGCATGATGAGCGCCGAGCGGAAGACCGACCCTTCGAGCCTGCGCCGGTAGGCGTCGAGATCGGCGATGGGGCGGGTGGCCACGCCGCTCTCCATCGCGGCTCGTGCGACGGCGAGGGCCACGACGCCGATCAGCCGCGGGTCGAAGGGCTTCGGGATCAGATAGTCGGCGCCGAAGCTCATCGGCTCGCCCTTGTAGGCGGCGGCGGCCTCGGCGCTGGTCGTGGCGCGGGCGAGGCTTGCGATGCCCTCGATGCAGGCCAGCTGCATCTCGTCGTTGATCGTGGTCGCGCCCACGTCGAGCGCGCCGCGGAAGATGAAGGGGAAGCAGAGGACGTTGTTGACCTGGTTCGGATAGTCCGAGCGGCCGGTGGCGATGATCGCATTCGGGCGGATCGAGCGCACCTCTTCGGGCAGGATCTCGGGCGTGGGGTTGGCCAGCGCGAAGATGATGGGGCGCTCGGCCATCCGCTCGACCATGGCGGGCGTCAGCACGCCCGGCCCCGAGAGGCCGAGGAAGAGATCCGCGCCCTCGATCACCTCGGCCAGCGTGCGCAGGTCGCTGTCCTGCGCATATTCGGCCTTCTGCGGCGTCATCTCGGCCTCGCGGCCCTTCCAGACGAGGCCCGCAATGTCGCAGAGCCAGACATTCTCGCGCTTCACGCCCAGCTTCAACAGCATGTTGAGGCAGGCGATCCCTGCCGCGCCGCCGCCGGTCGAGACCACCTTGATGTCCTCGAAGCGCTTGCCCGCCACATGGAGCGCGTTGGTCGCGGCGGCGCCCACCACGATGGCGGTGCCGTGCTGGTCGTCGTGGAAGACGGGAATGTTCATCCGCTCGCGGCAGATCTTCTCGACGATGAAGCAGTCCGGAGCCTTGATATCCTCGAGGTTGATCGCGCCGAAGGTGGGCTCGAGTGCGCAGACGATCTCGGCCAGTTTCAGCGGGTCGGGTTCGGCCAGCTCGATGTCGAAACAGTCGATGCCCGCGAACTTCTTGAAGAGGACGGCCTTGCCCTCCATCACGGGCTTTGCCGCCAGCGCGCCGATGTTGCCGAGGCCCAGCACCGCCGTGCCGTTGGTCACCACGCCCACCATGTTGCCGCGCGAAGTGTAGCGGCTGGCCGTCGCGGGGTCGGCCTTGATCTCGAGGCAGGCCTCGGCCACGCCGGGCGAATAGGCGCGGGCGAGGTCGCGGCCGTTGGCAAGCGGCTTCGTCGCCCGGATCTCGAGCTTCCCGGGTTTCGGAAACTCGTGGTAATCCAGCGCCGCATGGCGCGCGTTGTCCTGTCTTGCCTCGTCCATTCCGTGCCTCCCTCAGCGATGGTTCAGCACTAAACCATCTGAATGTCCATGCAACCGCGAAGCGCCGGCAGTGGCGGTCTTGCGCTCCCCGGCAGAGGCGGCGGCGGGCCCCGGGCGCGAAAGCCCGCGCCCGCGCCTTCTGTGCCGGTGCCGCGCTTGCATCCCGACCGCCCACGTCCCAAAGTCGGCCGAAGCCAGATGGAGGACCTCATGTCCCTGCTCGAAGCCGCGACCGCGGTGCGCGAGAACGCCTATGCGCCCTATTCCCGTTTCAAGGTGGGGGCCGCGCTGCGCACCGCCTCGGGCGCCGTTCATGCGGGGTGCAACGTCGAGAACGTGGCCTATCCCGAAGGCACCTGCGCCGAGGCCGGCGCCATCGCCGCCATGGTGGCCGCGGGCGAGACGCGGATCGCCGAGATCCTCGTGATCGCCGACAGCCCCGAGCCGGTGCCGCCCTGCGGCGGCTGCCGCCAGAAGATCGCCGAATTCGCGGGCCCCGAGGTGCCGGTCACGCTCTGCACCATCGACGGGCAGAGCCTGCGGACCTCGGTGGCGGACCTCCTCCCCGGCAGCTTCCGGGCCGCGCATATGGACAGGGCCTGACGTGGACGCGCGATCGATCAACGCAAAGCTGCGCCGGGGCGAAGTGCCCTCGGCCGCTGAACTGGGCTGGTTCGCGGAAGGTCTGGCCTCGGGCCATGTCACCGATGCGCAGGCCGGCGCCTTCGCCATGGCGGTCTGCCTGCAGGGGCTGGGCGAGGAGGGGCGTGTGGCCCTGACGCGCGCCATGCGCGACTCCGGCCGTGTGCTCGCCTGGGATCTGCCGGGGCCGGTGCTCGACAAACATTCGACGGGCGGCATCGGCGACTGCACCTCGCTGCTCCTCGCGCCGGCTCTGGCTGCCTGCGGGGCCTATGTGCCGATGATCTCGGGTCGGGGCCTCGGCCATACGGGGGGCACGCTCGACAAGCTGGAAGCGATCCCGGGCTTCCGCGTGGCCCTGGGCGAAGAGCGGCTGCGCGCGCAGATCGAGGATGTCCGCTGCGCCATCGTCGCCGCCGACGAGGGCATGGCGCCCGCGGACCGGCGGCTCTACCTCATCCGCGACGTGACCGGCACGGTCGAATCGATCGACCTCATCACCGCGTCGATCCTGTCGAAGAAGCTGGCGGCCGGCCTCGAGGGGCTGGTGCTCGATGTGAAAGTGGGCTCGGGCGCCTTCATGAAGTCGATGGACGAGGCCGAAGCGCTGGCGCGTGCTCTGGTGGGCACGGCGCAGGGGGCGGGCTGCATGACATCGGCCCTCATCACCGACATGAGCCAGCCGCTCGCGACCGCGGCCGGCAATGCGCTCGAGGTGATCGAGGTGATGGAGACGCTGACCGGCACCTCGATCAACGCGGCACTCTGGGACGTGACGGTGGCGCTCGGCGGTGAGGCTCTGGCGCTGGGCGGGCTTGCCGCCGACGCCGAGGACGGGGCGCACCGGATCGAGCAGGCGCTGGAAAGCGGGCACGCGGCCGAGTTCTTCGCCCGCATGGTGGCGGCGCAGGGCGGGCCGGTCGATTTCGTCGAACGCTGGCCCGACCGGCTGCCCTCGGCCCCGGTGATGCGCGAGGTGCCGAGCCTGCGCACGGGCTTCGTGCTGCGCATCGACACGGCGGCGCTCGGTCAGGCGGTGGTGCATCTGGGCGGCGGGCGGCTGCGCGAGACCGACCGGGTGAATCCCTCGGTGGGTCTGGCTGATATCGCCGGGATCGGCGAAGAAGTGTCCGAGGATCTGCCGCTCGCCATGATCCATGCCGCGACCGAGGCCGATGCCGATGCTGCGGTGGCCGCGATTCAGGCGGCCTATGTGATCTCGGATCAGGAGCCGGCCGAACCGCCGCTCATCCATGCGAGGATCGCCTGATGCCGCGGGCCTTTCTCATCGTGATGGATTCGGTGGGATGCGGCGGTGCGCCGGATGCGGCGGCCTTTGGTGACGCGGGCTCGAACACACTCGGCCATATCGCCGAGGCTTGCGCAGCGGGCCGCGCCGAGGAGGGGCGGAGCGGCCCGCTGCGGCTGCCGGTCCTCGACGCGCTGGGTCTCGGGCGCGCCATCGAGCTGGCCTCGGGCCTCACCGCGCCGGGGCTCGGGGCAGAGCCCTCGGGCCGCTGGGGCGCCGCGACCGAGGTCTCGAAGGGCAAGGACACGCCCTCGGGCCACTGGGAGCTGGCGGGCGTGCCGGTGCCGTGGGACTGGCACTATTTCCCCGACCGCTGCCCCGCCTTTCCCGACGATCTCACCGCCGAGATCTGCAGGCGCGCGGGCACCGAAGGCATCCTCGGCAACCGGCATGCCTCGGGCACGGCAGTGATCGAGGAACTGGGCGCCGAGCATCTGCGCACCGGCTGGCCCATCTGCTACACCTCGGCCGACAGCGTGCTTCAGATTGCGGCCCATGAGGAGGCCTTCGGGCTCGACCGGCTGCTGGCACTCTGCGCGGGGCTGGCGCCGACGCTGCATGCGATGCGCGTGGGCCGGGTGATCGCGCGCCCCTTCACGGGCGCACCCGGCAGCTTCGCCCGCACGCCCAACCGGCGCGACTATGCCATCGCGCCGCCCGCGCCGACGCTCCTCGACATAGCGGCCGCGGCGGGGCGGGCCACTCATGCCATCGGCAAGATCGGCGACATCTTCTCGCATCGCGGGATCGGGCAGCTGCACAAGGGCCGCGACGATGCCGCGCTCTTCGACCGGCTGGACGCTTTGGCCGACACGGCCGAGGAGGGCGCGCTCACCTTCGCGAACTTCGTCGAATTCGACTCGCTCTACGGCCACCGCCGCGACGTATCGGGCTATGCGCGGGCGCTCGAATGGTTCGACGGCCGGGCGGGAGCGTTTCTCGCGCGGCTCCGGCCGGGCGACATGGCGCTGTTCACCGCCGACCATGGCAACGATCCCACCTTCCGCGGCACCGAGCATACGCGCGAACGGGTGCCGGTGCTGATCGCGGGCACCGGGGCGGGGCCGCTCGGCCTCTGCGCCTATGCCGATGTGGCGGCGACCGTGGCCGCGCATCTGGGCCTCTCCAACCCCGGGCCGGGGAGGGCGCTCGCATGAGCCTGCCCAAGATCGAGCTGCATCTCCATCTCGAGGGGGCCGCGCCGCCCGCCTTCATCCGCGGCCTCGCGCGCGAGAAATCCATCGACATCTCGGGCATCTTCGCCGAGGACGGCAGCTACGCCTATCGCGATTTCCGGCATTTCCTGAAGGTCTACGAGGCCGCGACCTCGGTCCTCACCGGGCCCGAGGATTACCGCCGGCTGACGCTCGCGGTGCTGGAGGAGAGCGCGGCTTCGGGCGTGGTCTATTCCGAGACGTTCCTCTCGCCTGATTTCTGCGGCGGGCGCGATCTCGGCGCCTGGCGCGAGCATCTCCATGCCATCGAGGAGGCCGCGGCCGAGGCCGAGCGGACCATGGGCATCGCGCTCCGCGCCATCGTCACGCCGATCCGCCACTTCGGCCCCGACAAGGCGAAGGAGACCGCGCTCTGCGCCGCCGAGACCGCGGGCCGCTTCGTGACGGGCTTCGGCCTTGCGGGCGACGAGTCGGTGGGCAAGCCCAAGGATTTCGCCTGGTCCTTCGACATGGCGCGCGAAGCCGGGCTGCGCCTGACCTGCCATGCCGGAGAATGGGGCGGACCGGACAGCATCCGCGACGCGCTCCGCGACCTCCGCGTCGAGCGGATCGGCCATGGGGTGCGCGCCATCGAGGATCTGGCGCTGGTCGACGAGCTGGCCGAGCGGGGCATCGTGCTCGAATGCTGTCCCGGCTCGAACATCGCGCTGGGGATCTATCCCGGCTGGCGCAGGCACCCGATCGGCGAGCTTTTCCGCCGCGAGGTGAAGGTCACGGTCTCGACCGACGACCCGCCCTTCTTCCACACCACCATGGCGCGCGAATACGACCGGCTGGCCGAGGCCTTCGACTGGGACGAGGGCGTGTTCCGGACCATTGCGCGCACTGCCCTTGACGCGGCCTTCTGCGACCCCGATACCCGCGCCCGCATCGCCAAGCTACTGGAGCCCGACCATGCTTGACCATCTGACCGTCGTGACCCACCCGCTCGTGCAGCACAAGCTGACGATCATGCGCAACAAGGAGACCTCGACGGCGGGCTTCCGGCGCCTTCTGCGCGAGATCAGCCTGCTTCTGGCCTATGAGGTCACGCGCGAGCTCGACATGACCACGACGACGATCCAGACGCCGCTCCGCGAGATGCAGGCGCCGATCCTCGACGGCAAGAAGCTGGCGCTGATCTCGATCCTGCGGGCGGGCAACGGGCTTCTCGACGGCATCCTCGAGCTTGTGCCGGCGGCGCGCGTGGGCTTCATCGGCCTCTACCGCGACCCCGAGACGCTGAAGCCCGTGCAATATTACGCGAAGGTGCCCGACGCCCTCGAGGATCGGCTGGTGATCGCGGTCGACCCGATGCTGGCCACCGGCAATTCCTCGGCCGCGGCCATCGATCTCCTGAAGGAGAAGGGGGCGAAGAACATCCGCTTCCTCTGCCTGCTTGCCGCCCCCGAGGGCGTCGCGCGCATGAAGGAGGCCCATCCCGACGTGCCGATCGTCACAGCGGCTGTGGACGAATGCCTGGATCACCACGGATATATTGTCCCCGGGCTAGGAGATGCGGGCGACCGCATGTTCGGCACCAAATAAGGGAAACCCCGCTTTACAGAGGGGAGGAGGCCGGGCAAGATCGCCGGGCCTTCCGAGGGAGTGACCATGCTGATCAGGGCTGTTTCCGCTGCAATCTGTGCGCTTGTCGCCGGGGCGGGGGCCGTTCCGGCGCAGGATGGGCCGGCCGAGACGCCGCCTTCGGATTTCGTGGCGCCGCAATATGTCGACAGCGAGGGCTGCGTCTTCCTGCGGGCGGGCGTGGAGGGCGCGGTCAGCTGGGTCCCCCGGGTGACGCGCGACCGCAAGCCGCTCTGTGGCTATCCGCCGAGCCTGTCGCCGGTGGTCGAGGCGAGCCCCGAGGATGCCCCGGCGGTCGCCGCGGACGCGACCACCGCTGCTCCGCAGGCGGACGCCCCGGCGATGACGGCTGAGACCGATCCGGCGCCCGCGGCGGGCGATCCGGCCGCCAAGGCCGCAGCCAAGGCGGCCATTTCCACCGTGGCCGCCGCCGTCGCACGGTCGGAGCCCGACAGGCCGGCGAAGACGTGGAAGAAGCGGACGAGGTTTCCTGCCGTCCGGGTGCAGCCCGCGGATGCGGCCGAGGCGCTGGCGCTCGATCGGCTGACGCTGGGCCCGGACGAGATCCGGCCGGCGTCCGACATGCCGGACGAGATCCTCTGCCCCTCCGCCGTGCCGCAGCCGCGCCGCTTCGCCATCAAGGGCGGCGGCTCGACCGTGCTCTGCATCCGTCCCGGCCGTGGGCTCGAGCAGGCGCGCGTGCCGCGACTGCCCGCCACCGAGATGGCGCTGCTTGCGCGCCAGCCGCGGGCCGAAGCGCAGGACGGGCGCTATGTGCAGGTCGGCGCCTTCCTCGACCCCGCCAATGCGCGCAGCGTGCGCCAGAGCCTCGCGGCGCTGGGCCTGCCTGCCGCGGTGGCCGAGGGCGGGGCGCTCGAGATCGTCCTCGCCGGACCTTTCAACGAAGAAGCCTCTGCCCGTGCCGCGCTGCGCCGCCTGCGCGGGACGGGCTTTCGCGACGCATTCCTCCGCTAGAGACAAGGCGAACGAAACCCGGGCAGTCATAAACCTCGCCCCTCCGCTCGGCGGAGGGGCGTTTTTCTTGGGATCTCGGCCTGTCGGAGGGCAGATGCAGCCCTTCGGCCAAGGCGGTCATTCGCGCTTCGTGAATGGCGGGGCGCTCAGTCGGTGCAGATGCCCTGCAGGCTGACCCAATCCTCATCCGTCAGCACGGGCTTGTCTTCCGAACCGCCGAGTTCGTCGGCCTCGACCAGACCCAGCATCGACTCTCCGGTCGGATCGACGGCAAAGGCATAGGGCGTGGCCGACACGCCCGCCTCGCCGAACCGGGTCGCAAGCGCCTCGTCAGTGAGCAGCGCCGGCGTTCCCTGCAGAAGCTGGGCGGCATAGCCGTCGACGGAGTCCTGCGGCAACTCGCCGGTGGCGAGCAGCCGGAAGGTTGCGGCGAGCCCCGCATGTTCGAGGACCGGGATCAGCGGATCCTGCAGGCGCGCACGCAGCTGCTCGGCCAGAGCATAGCCCGCGAGCACTTCCGGCCCGTCCGCCGCCTCGACCATCGAGCGCGGGAAGATGATCTGCCGGTTCGGCAGATGGACCGGCCGCCGCACCCCTTCGCGCACCACGAGGATCGTCATCCGCTCGTTGCCGAAGAGCCGGCGCGCGAGCCGGTCTGCCGCGCGTCGACCGAGGGGCGCCGCACAGGGCTTGCCCGTGACACGGATCATGTCCGCCAGCGCCAGCCGCCCGATTTCGGCGCGCGTCGCGGGAGGCACCACGGCGGCCGTATGGTCGACCAGGGCGCCCGGCAGCCAGAAGATGCCCAGACACAGCAGCACCACCGCAAGACCGCCCAGAACCGATCCTCTCAGCCGCCCCGGCCGCGGACGTGTCGAGCCGAGAGCCTCTCGCACGGTGCCGAGAGCCGCGATCATGTCGCCGTCCTCGATCTCGAGGGTCTCGTCGGAATCCTCGCCCGGCGCGTAGAGGGCAGGCTGCTCGCCCGGGTTCAGCCGCTCGACGGCCGGCAGCGACCAGTGCGACAGCGCAAGCTCGGTCGCCGGATCGGACATCGTGAGCGACGCCTCGCCGAAATTCACGACCACCTCGCGCCGCTGCGCGTCGGGTGCGCTGCGCCACAGGCCCGTGCATTCGAGTTTCTGGTATTTCTTCAGCGCCGTCATGCGCGCGGTCGGCCCCGGCCCTGAGTTCCTGCCGCGCGACGATAGCCTGCCTCACCGCCAGTCACAATCACCGCCGCCCCTCAACGGGCGTCTTCCGTCTCCGTCACGGCGAGCTTGGCCACGGCGCGCAGTTCGAACTTCTGGATCTTGCCGGTCGAGGTCTTGGGCAATTCGCAGAAGATGACCTGCTTGGGCGTCTTGAAGCCCGCCAGACGCTCGCGGGCGAAGGCGATGATCTCCTCCTCGGTGGCTTGCCGGCCGCGTTTCAGCTCGACGAAGGCGCAGGGCACCTCGCCCCAGCGCTCGTCGGGCTTGGCTACAACGGCGCAGAGGCTGACGGCCGGATGGTGGGCGATCACGCCTTCCACCTCGACGGACGAGACGTTCTCGCCGCCCGAGATGATGATGTCCTTTGCGCGGTCGGTGATCTTAATATAGCCGTCGGGATGCTGGAAGGCGATGTCGCCCGAGCGGAACCAGCCGTCGCGGAAGGCCTCGGCCGTGGCCTCGGGGTTCTTGTAATAGCCCTTCATCACCATGTTGCCGCGCATCGCGATCTCGCCCAGATGGACGGTGTCGCGCGGGATCGGCTGTCCGTGGGTGTCGTGCACCTCGGCCCCTTCGAGGGTCGCCATGGCGACGCCGGTGCGCGCCTTCAGCGCCGCACGCTCCTCGCCAGCCGTCTCGTCCCACTCGGGCTTCCAGATGCATTCGGTGGCCGGGCCATAGACCTCGGTCAGCCCGTAGACCTGGGTCACGTTGAAGCCGAGCGGTTCGATGGCCGCCAGCGTCGCTGCCGGAGGCGGGGCGCCCGCGGTGAAGACCTCCACCACCTGATCGAAGCTGCGCCGGTCTTCGGGGGCTGCATTGATGAGCGTATTGAGCACGATGGGCGCGCCGCCGAAATGGGTCACGCCCTCGTCGGCGATGGCCGCATAGATCGCCTTCGCGGTGATGTCGCGGCAGCAGACGACGGTACCGCCCAGCATCGGCACCATCCAGGTGTGACACCAGCCGTTGCAGTGAAAGAGCGGCACGATGGTCAGGTAGACCGGGTAGAGCTGCATCCGCCAGGCGATGGCATTGCCGTAGGTCGAGAGATAGGCGCCGCGGTGGTGGTAGACCACGCCCTTCGGCCGCCCCGTCGTGCCGGAGGTATAGTTGAGCGCGATGCTCTCCCACTCGTCCTCGGGCATCACCCAGGGCGCCCACGGGTTGCCGCGGTCCATGAGGTCCTCATATTCCAGCACCTCGCCCGAAGGAGAGAAGCCCGCCTCGCGGTCGCAGACCTCGACGAGGATCGGCGCCTTTCCTTCCAGCCGGGCGCAGGCATCCTTCGCGAGCTTCAGGAAGGCCGTATCGCAGAGCAGGAGCTTCGCCCCGCCATGCTCGAGGATATAGGACACGGTATCCAGATCGAGGCGCGTGTTGATCGCGTTCAGGATCGCGCCGCAGGCGGGCACCCCGAAATGAGCCTCGGCATGGGCGGCGATATTGGGCAGGAGCGTCGCCACCACGTCGCCCGGCTGGATGCCCATGCCCGCCAGCGCCGAGGCGAGGCGGCTGACGCGGGCATGATATTCGCCATAGGTCAGCCGGATCGAGCCATTCACGAGAGCGGTGCGGTCGGTATGGACCTCCGCGGCGCGCTTGAGGTGCGACAGGGGCGTAAGCGCCGCGTAATTCGCCGCGCATTTTTCCAGCCCGCGCTCGTCCGCCAGCCAACCCATTGCAACGCCTCCCCTCGTTGTTCCGGATATGTCGTTTTCCGGCGCGCAGAATGGCGTGGGACAGGCATTTAGGGAAGGGCCGAACGAGGAGAGGGCGGATGATTTCTCAGGACCGGACGCGGGCTGCTGCGGGCTTCATCCTGCTCTATGCCGTGGTGATCGGATTTACGGACAATTATGTGCGGGTGATCGCCGACGAGGCGGGTCTCTGGCAGTTCCATCTGACGCGGTCTGTCATGGCGCTTGCGATTCTGGCCGCGGTGGCTCCGGCCCTCGGGCTGCGGTTGCGCCCCGTCGACTGGCGGGCCGTTGCGGCGCGCTCGGCCATCCATGGCACCGCGATGCTGATCTACTTCGGCGCGCTGGCCTTCCTGCCGGTGGCGCAGGTGGCCGCGGGTCTCTTCACCGCACCGATCTTCGTCCTCGTCATTTCGCGCTTCGTCTATGGCGAGCGGATCGGGCCCGTGCGGGTGCTGGCGGTGCTGACCGGATTTGCGGGCGTCCTCCTCGTGCTCGGGCCCGAGGCGATGGCGGGCGCGAGCTTTGCCGCGGGGCTGCCGGTGCTGGCGGGGCTGCTCTACGGGATGGGCAACATCGCCACCCGGGCCTGGTGCCCGCAGGAGAGCGCGGGAACGCTTCTGGGCGGCTTCTTCGTGGCTCTGGGCGTGCTGGGAGCGGCCGGGCTGGCCGTCCTCGCGCTCGTGTCGCCGCCCGTGCCGGCGGGTCCGGACGGCTTCGTGATGAGGGGCTTCGTCGTCCCTTCTCAGGACTTCTGGTTCTGGACCTTCGTTCAGGCCGCGGGCTCGCTCTTTGCGGTGGGCATGATGATCCGCGCCTATCAGGCGGCGACGGCGAGCCGGGTGTCGGTCTTCGAATATGTCATCCTGCCCGCCTCGGCGATCTGGGGCTGGCTGCTGTGGGACGAGCGGCTGTCGCCCGTCGCCGCCGCCGGCATGGCGCTGATTGCCCTTGCGGGCATCGCCATTGCCGTGGGCTCCCGCCCGCCCGCCGCCACGGCGACGCCCGCCTGAGGGTCAGGGCGTCACGCGCAGCGCCACCGCCCGGCTCGGCGTGGTGCCGGGCTCGCCGGGCATCGAGACATAGGGCTCGGTCATCTCGGCCAGCCCCGCGCGACCGCTGGCCACCGCGGCCTCGAGACTGACCGCAAAGCCGCCCTGCCAGAGCGACTCCTTCACCGTGAGAACGATCACGCCGCCCGGGCGGCAGATCCGGAGCAGCTCCGGCAGCGCTTCGGCGCCGACATGGCCCGTGGTGAAGACGCCGGTCGAGATGATGCCGGCGAAGGCGCCGTCGCGGAAGGGCAGGGCCGCGCCGAGGGGCAGGTTGTGGCAGCGCGCATAGATCCCCTTCGCGCGCGCGACCTCGAGCATGCCGGCCGAGATGTCGAGCGCCTCGACCTCGGGATAGCCCACGATCTCCAGCCATTCGCCGAGCAGCCCGGTTCCCGCGCCCGCGTCGAGCAGCGGCCGGGCGCCGCGCGGCAGGTGGCGGGCCAGAAGCGCCACGCCGATGGCCGGATGGCGGTAGCCCGCGCGGGCCATCTCGCTTTCGTAGGTCTCGGCCCAGCGGTCGTAGAGGGCCGCCACCTCCTGCGGTCCGGCCGCGTCATAGACCGCTCCCAGATGCCCGTGATGCTGCGCCATTCCCGCTCCCTCACACCGCCACCGAACGGGGCAATGATAGCGGCAGGCTCGGCCGTGAGAAACTTGGGCGAAAGGGAAGGGGCTGCGGCATGGCAGCCGCTTTCGGAGGAGCCGGCAGGATCCGGCCGCTCCGGGGCGGGCCCGGCCGCGCACGGCGGCCGGGCCCGGGCGGGTCAGACCAGCGCCAGCGAGATGGCCGGCACGAAGGTCACAAGGAGGAGCGCCACCACAAGCGCGAGCAGGAACGGCCAGCCGTCGCGCAGAAACTCCGCGAGCTTCGCGCCTGTGAGGTTCGTGACCAGAAGGAGAACCGTTCCCACCGGCGGTGTCAGCGTGCCGATCGAAAGGTTCAGGATCAGCACGATCCCGAAATGCACCGGGTCGATGCCGAGCTGCTGGACCACGGGCTTCAGGAGCGGCACGAGGATGATCATCAGCGCCGTGCCCTCGATGAACATGCCGAGCACGAGGAGCATCAGGTTCACCGCCAGCAGGAAGAGCCAGGGGTTGGTGGTCAGGTTGGTGATGAGCTCGGCCATCGTGATGCCCGCGCGCTCCATCGAGAAGATCCAGGCGAGGGCCGAGGAGGTCATGATGACGAGGAGCACCGCCGACGTCTGCCGCGCCGTCTCGGCGAAGGCCGCGCCGACGTCGGCGAGCTTCATCTCGCGGTAGAGGAACAGGCCGATGGCGAGGGTCACGATGGTGGCCACGGCGCCCGCTTCCGTGGGGGTGAAGATCGACAGGCGGATGCCGCCCACGATCACCAGCACGAGAAAGAGCGCAGGCCAGGCGCCGATGATCGTCTGGCGCGTCTCCTGCGCGGTGGGCCAGCTGTCGCGCGAGGGCTTGAGGCCCCGGCTGCGGGCATTGAGCCAGACGGCGAAGATCAGCAGGGCCGCGCACATGAGGCCGGGCAGGATGCCCGCGGTGAACATCGCGCCGATGGAGACGTCGGCCACCAGCGCATAGATGATGAGCGCGATCCCCGGCGGGATGATCGGCGTGATGAGCGAGCCGCAGGCGGTGATGGCGGCGGCGGCCCCGGCACTGTAGCCCTGACGGCGCATCTCGGGCACGAGGATCCGGCACATCATCGCGGCATCGGCGAGGTTCGAGGCCGAGATCCCGCCCATCAGCGTGGACAGCATGACATTGGTATGCCCGAGCCCGCCGGTGAGCCGCCCGACCATCAGGTCGGCGAGCTTCAGCAGGCGCCCGGCGATCCCCGTGGTGCCGAGCAGCGTGCCCAGCAGCACGAAGAAGGGGATGGCCAGCAGAGAGGTGTTCTGCGTGGGCGAGATAATGCGCTGCACGGCGATGGGCAGCGGCACCGTCGAGAAGAAGACGAAATAGGCAACCACTGCCGCGAACATGGCGAGATAGATGCGCATGTTCAGCGCAAAGAGCGCGAACATCAGCGCGATGACGATGAACCAGGTCATTTCCGTATCCGGGACAGAGGGGCGTCAGTGCTCGAGGCGGTCGGCGGCGGCGTCGGAGCGGGCTTCGGCATCGGGCCGGATCAGCCGCCAGGCCATCACGATTGCGGTGCCCGCAGCCCCCACGACCACGGCGAGATCGAGCCAGAACCACGAGACCCCGAGGATCTGCGTCTTCTTGAAGGCGGTGGTCTGACCGAGCGCCCAGGCCTGCCAGGACATGAAGATCAGAAGCCCGATCGAGGCGAGACCCACGACGGCCGAGAGCGCGCGGTTCAGCCGCGGCGAGAGCACGCCTTCGATCAGGTCGATGGTCAGATGCTGGCGGTTCGCCTCGCAGGCGATGGCGCCGACCATCACGATCCAGATCATCAGGAGGCCCGAGACCTCCTCGGTCCAGGCGATGGGCATGCCCAGGATGTAGCGCGCGACCACCGCTGCGGCGGTCATCACCACGAGGATGGCCACGCTCAGGGCTCCGAACGCGGAGGCGGCCAGAAAGATCAGACGCATGGGGAAACTCCGGTCGGAGGGGAATAGCAGACCGGCCGCGCGGGGAGGACGCGCGGCCGGCCGCGAGCATCACTCGGCGAGAGCCGCCTGGATCTGCTCGTAGAGTCCCTCGGACCACTCCGGGAACATGGTGTAGAAGGCCTTGGTCTTCTCGCGGAAGGCCTCGACGTCGGGCTCGGTCACGGTGACGCTCGCTTCCTTCATGGCCTCGAGCATCTTGGCCTCTTCCTGCGCCGCGAGCTCCTGGCTGTAGAGGCCCGCCTGATAGCCGGTCTCGTGCAGCATGGTCACCACTTCGGGATCGAGGGTCGAGAAATAGGCCTCGCCGCCGAGCCAGAGCGAGGTGTTGGTCAGGTAGCTGATCATCGACAGCTCCTTGGCCTGCTCGTGGAACTTGCCGCCGTAGAGGACGGGCAGCGGGTTCTCGACACCGTCGATCACGCCCTGGGTCAGCGCCGGGTAGACATCCCCCAGCGGCATCGGGGTGGGCGTGGCGCCCATCAGCTCGAACGCCTTGATCTGCATGATGTTGTTGGGCACGCGGATCTTCATGCCGGCCAGATCCTCGGGCTTCTCGACCTTCTTCTTGGCCAGAAGCTGACGGGTGCCGTAGAGGTAGTTCGAGATGACGATATGCACGCCCTTCTCGCGCAGCGCGGCTTCCTTCTCCTTGAACCAGTCGCTCTCGTAGATCTTGAAGAGCTGCTCGGGGCTGTCGGTCAGGTAGGGGGCGAAGAGGATGCCGAGGTCGGGGTCGTAGTCGGTCAGGAAGCCCACGTCGGCGATGGTGATGACGTTGACGCCGAGCAGGCCCTGCTCGATCACATCCTGCTTCGCGCCGAGCTGCGACGAGGGATAGAGCTCGAGGGCCACGTTGCCGTCCGAGGCTTCCTTCACGAGTTCGGCCCAGCGGTTCATCACGAGGTCGGTGGGTTCGCCCGGGTTGTTCTCGTAGGCGACGCGCACCACCACTTCCTGAGCGGCGGCCGGCAGGACGGCGGCGGCGCCGAGCAGCGCGGCGAGGGCAAGGGATTTCAGCTTCATGGGGTCTCCTCCCGTAGTGTGGATCAGCTGGCCGGAGCCGCCTGAGCCGCCAGCCGCGCGGAGGCGGAGGCGAGAACGGCGCCGGAATGGTCGAAATGGGCGTTGAGCGCAGCCGTCAGTTCGGCTGCGTCGCGCGCCCTCAGGGCCTCGATGATGCGCATGTGCTGCGCATTCGATTCCTCGGTCTCGAGCGAGCGGGATTTGCCCACCTCGAGGTAGAATTTCAGCGGCACCGAGAGCACGCGATACATGCGGATCAGCACCGTGTTGCCGGTGGCCTCGATCATGGCCATGTGGAAATCGTAGTCGCTCGCGGCCGAGGCGGAGACGGTGAGCGAGCGCACCATGCGCTCGTTGGCCTCGGCCATGCGCGTCAGCGTCTCAGGCGTGGCGCCCTGCACCGCGAGCGGCGCGGCGCCGGTCTCGACGATGCGGCGGAAGTTCAGCACGTCGCCCAGCGTCTTGCCGGAATGATCGAAATGCTGGGCGAAGACCGAGAAGATCGGGTCGAAGTCGGGTTGGCGGACGCGGGCGCCGCGGCGGGTCTTCTCGATCAGCCCGAAGGCCTCGAGATGGATCATGGTCTCGCGCACGGTGTTGCGCGCCACGCCGAACCGCTCGGCCAGCTCGCGCTCGTTGGGCAGGAGATCGCCCACCTCCATCCGCTCCACGATCTCGCGGCGCAGGGTCTCCCGGATGTCCTCGACGGCCGATTGTCCTGCCATGGCCTCCCCTCCGATGGCGCTTGGTCCTATGGTTGGACCAAAGTCGGCACATTCGATGGAGCAGGAGGGGCGGTGCTGTCAACCCGATTTTCTCGGAATGACGCCGGGTCTCTCAGGCGTCGGCCCAGGTCACCGAGGTCATCAGCGTGCGGTAGGCGGTGGCCAGATGGGCGTCGAGCGCTGCCGCGGCGCGGGGCGCGTCGCCGGCCAGCACCGCCTTGATGATCGCCAGATGTTCGTTCAGGGCCGCACGGTTGCGGCGCAGCTCGTCGCGCTTGTTCCAGCGATAGTGGAAATGGACGATGATCGAGATCGTGCGGCTGAAGTCGAGGATGAAGCGGTTGTGCGCGGCGCGGCAGAGCAGCCGATGGAAGCGGGCGTCGAGCGCGGGAAAGGCGGTCAGCTCCTCCTCGGGACCGGCGGACAGGGCCTCGTGCTCGGCCCGGAGCGATTCGAGGTCGGCCCGCAGCGGTCCGCCGGGCGCGGCGGCGGCCAGAAGGCCGCGCAGCGCATGGCGCTCGAACATCTCGCGGACGGCGAACATCTCCTCGGCGAAGGCACGGGTGAAGCCCTTCAGCACCCAGTGCCGGTTCGGCTGCTTCTCGATCAGGCCGAAGGGCTCGAACCGGATCAGGAACTCGCGCACCGTGGCGACCGGCACCCCGAGCCGTCGCGCGAGATCGGATTCGTGGAGGAGCGTGCCGGGCGGCAGGTCGCCCTGCAGCACCCAGGCAAGGAAAGGCTCCTCGACCAGCTCCTGCCGCGGGCGGGTCTCGCCCTCATCGAACCGATCCGACGGGGAGGGCGCGCGCAGCACCACCTTGCGCCGTCCCTCCCAGGACAGGAGGCCCGCTTCAGCCAGATGGGTCAGCACCGCCCGCACCGTCGTCCGACTCGCCTGAAGCTCGGCCGCAAGCTCGCCTTCGGAGCCCAGTTCCGCCCCGACCGGCAGCCGGGCCAGCCGGTCGAGCAGCCGATTCACCAGCATCTTGAACAGGTTCCTGTCGCGCGCCATGCCTTCCCCTTCGCCCTTGGGCCGTCCGCAGGAATTGATTTGACGCGAACGGTTCTTATTAAATAAAAAACACGCGCAGCGGACAAGCCGCTGCGTCGTCTGACCGCCTCCCTTCCATGCGAAAGTGTCCCATGAGCCTGATGAAAGCCCTCGTCTGCGTCGAACCCGGCCGGTTCGAGCAGCAGGACCGCCCCCGCCCCGAAGCCAAGCCGGGCCACATCCGGATCAGGATCCTGCAGGTGGGGATCTGCGGCACCGATTATCACATCTACGGCGGCCATCAGCCCTTCCTCGCCTATCCGCGCATCATGGGCCACGAGCTGTCGGGCCGCGCGATGGAAGCCTCGGCCGACGGGCGCATCGCCGAGGGCGATCTCGTCGTCATCAATCCCTATCTCACCTGCGGGACCTGCCGCGCCTGCCGGGCGGGCAAGCCCAACTGCTGCGAGAACATCGCCGTCCTCGGCGTCCATACGGACGGGGGCATGTGCGAGGAGATCGTGGTGCCCGAGGGCAATGTCTACGGCGCCGAGGGGCTGACCGAGCAGTCGGCGGCGATGGTCGAGTTCCTCGCCATCGGCGCCCATGGCGTGCGCCGCGGCGGCGTGCGCGCGGGCAGCGCGGCCCTCGTCGTGGGGGCGGGGCCGATCGGTATCGGGGCCGCGCTCTTCGCGGCGATCGAGGGGGCCGCCGTCACGCTGCGCGACACCTCCGCCTCGCGGCTTGCTCTGGCGCAGAAGGTGCTGCCCGAGGCCCGGATCGAGCTTGTGGGCGAAGAGGCGGCCGAGGTCTATGACACCGTCTTCGACGCGACCGGCAACATCCGGGCGATGAATGCGGGCCTGCAATATGTCGGCCACGGCGGCGCCTATGTGCTCCTGTCGGTGGTCAAGGGAGATCTGTCCTTCGCCGATCCCGAGTTCCACAAGCGCGAGGCCACGCTGTTTGCCAGCCGCAACGCGCTGAAGAAGGATTTCGAGCATGTGATCGCGCAGATCCGCAACGGCCGCGTGCCTGTCGAGGCGCTGGCGACCCATGCCACGAGCTTCGAGGACGCCGTCACCAACCTGCCGCTCTGGGCCGAGGACCGGGGCACCCTCATCAAGGCGATCATCCGTGTCTGACATCCGCACCCCCGTTCTCCAGTTCGGCACCTCGCGCTTCCTGCAGGCCCATGCCGACCTGTTCTTCTCGGAGGCCGCCGAGCCGCGCGCCGTGACCGTGGTGCAGAGCTCGGGCGATCCGGCCCGTGCGGCCCGTCTGGGGGCGCTGGCCGCGCCCGAAGGCTTCCCGGTCGTGATCCGTGGCCTGACGGACGGCGTCGCCTCCGAGACCGAGACCCGCGTCACGTCCGTGAAGCGCACCCTCTCGACGGCGACCGACTGGAGCGCGCTGACAGCGATCTTCTGCTCGGAGGTCGAGCTCGTGATCTCGAACACGGGCGATGCGGGGTATCAGCCGGGCCCGGCCGATTTCGACGCGGACTTCTCGCAGGAGATGAGCTTTCCGGCCAAGCTCTTCCAACTGCTCGCCGCACGCTTCGCGGCGGGCGCGCGCCCGCTGACCATCATGCCGATGGAGCTCGTGCCCGAGAACGGCCGCGTCCTGCGCGACCGGCTTCTGGCCATCGGCACCGGCAACCGGGCGCCGGCTGCGCTGATGGACTGGATCGCGGGTCTGCCCTTCGCCAACAGCCTCGTGGACCGGATCGTGTCCGAGCCGCTGGAACCTGCGGGTGCGGTGGCCGAGCCCTATGCGCTCTGGGCCATCGAGCGCGCGCCGAGGATCGCGGCGCCCTGCGCCCATCCCGCGGTGCAACTCGTCGACGATCTCGAGGAGATCGAGCGGCTGAAGCTGCATGTGCTGAACCTCGGGCACACGTCGCTGGTGGATTTCTGGAAGCGCCGCGGCGGCGCGCCGGATGCGCTGGTGCGCGAACTGATGGACGGGCCCGAGGGCCGCGCCCTGCTCGAGCTTTACGAGACCGAGGTCCTGCCGGGCTTCGCCCACAAGGGGCGCGGCGACGAGGCCCGGGCCTATCTCGAGGTGACGCTCGACCGGTTCCGCAACCCGTTCCTCGATCACCGGATCGCCGACATCGCCCAGAACCATCCCCAGAAGGCCGAGCGGCGCATCGGCGCCTTCCTCGACTGGGTGGGCCGCTCCGGTCCCGACATGCCCGACCTGCACGCCATCCTGAAGAGAGCCCGCGAATGACCGCCAGCCGCCCCGCCTTCATGCATCTGAGCCCCGCCGACACGGTGGGCATCGCGCTCCGCGCGCTCTCGGCGGGCGAAGAGGCGCTGGGCGTGACGCTCGCCGCCGACGTGCCGCTCGGTCACAAGTTCGCGGTGACGGCGATGCCCGCAGGCGCGGCGGTGGTGAAATACGGGCAGGTGATGGGCGTGGCCACGGCGGACATCGCGCCGGGAGACCATGTCCACAGCCACAACTGCGCCATGTCCGACAGCCATTCGGACAGGTCCGACGCCAAGGGCACCCTTCACGCCGCGCCCGCGCGGCAGACGTTCGAAGGGTATCTGCGCCCCGACGGGCGGGTGGGGACGCGGAACTACATCGGGATCATGGCCTCGGTGAACTGCTCCTCCACCGTCTGCAACGCCATCGCCGACGCCGCGAACCGCACGCTTCTGCCGCGCTTTCCGGGGATCGACGGTTTCGCGCCCATCGTCCACGATCAGGGCTGCGGCATGGCCAGCGCGGGCGAGGGGTTCGATGCGCTCGTTCGCGTCCTCAAGGGCTACCGCGACCATCCGAACTTCGGCGGCGTGCTGATCGTGGGACTGGGCTGCGAGGTCAACCAGCTCACGCTTTACAAGCGCACCGACTGGACGGAAGAGCGCATCGGCATTTTCAACATTCAGGATGTGGGCGGTTCGGCCTCGGCCGTGCGCCGCGCGCTGGAGTTGCTGGAGCCGATCTGCGCGGCGGCCAACGAAGACCGGCGCAGCGCGCAGCCGGTCTCGAAGCTGGTGCTGGGGATGCAGTGCGGCGGCTCGGACGGCTTTTCGGGCATCACCGCGAACCCCGCGCTCGGCGTGGCCTCGGACATGCTGGTGGCCGCGGGGGGCACGTCGATCCTGTCCGAGACGCCCGAGATCTACGGGGCCGAGCATCTGCTGATCGCCCGCGCCGATGCTGAAACGGGGCGCAAGATCGAGGGCATGATCGACTGGTGGCGCGACTATGCCGCGAAGAACGGCGCCTCGCTGGATAACAACCCGTCGCCCGGCAACAAGCGCGGCGGTCTGACCACGATCCTCGAGAAGAGCCTCGGTGCGGTGGCCAAGGGCGGGCTCTCGCCGCTGTCGGGCGCCTTCGCCTATGCCGAGCCGATCCGCATCCCCGGCTTCGTCTATATGGACAGCCCGGGCTACGATCCGGTGGCGGCGACGGGGCAGGTGGCCTCGGGCGCGAACCTCATCGCCTTCACCACCGGGCGTGGCTCCTGCTTCGGCGCCAAGCCCGCGCCCTCGATCAAGCTCACCTCGAACAGCGATCTCGCCCGCCGGATGCCCGAGGACATGGACATCGACTGCGGCGTGGTGATCGAGGAGGGCGTGAGCCTCGAAGAGATGGGCCGGCGGATCTACGACCTGCTGCTCGACACGGCCTCGGGCAAGAAGTCGAAGTCCGAGGAATTCGGCTACGGCGACAATGAGTTCGTGCCGTGGAAGATCGGCGCCACGCTCTGAGACGACCCCGTGGGGCAGGCGGAAGCCGCTTGCCCCGGCGCGCCGGCTGCCGGCAAGATGGGCGAGGAGGATTGCCTTGGCTCATCCCGCATCCCATCCCGTCCGTCGCAGCCCCGGCAGCCGTCTGGCCGGGATCCTGCTGCTTGCCGCCACGCTCGCCCTGTCGCTCGCGACCTATCAGGGGGTGCGCTACGCGAGCCTCGCGGGGCTCGACACCGAGCTTCAGGATCGGCTGACCGTCGCGCGCCATGCCGTCGTCTCCGAGATCGAGCGGTTCCGCTATCTGCCGGGCCTCGTCGGGCAGGATGCGCGGGTGACGGGGCTTCTGGAGGGGCAGGCTTCGGCGGAGGCTGCCAACGGCTATCTGCGCCGCGTGCGGGATCTGTCGGGGGTGGACGAGATCTATGTGATCGACCCGTCCGGCACCACGCGCGCGGCGAGCAACTGGAACGAGCCCGGCAGCTTTCTGGGCCAGAACTATGGGTTTCGCCCCTATTTCCGTCGCGCGCTGGCCGAGGGCGAGGCGCGCTATTACGCGGTGGGCGTGACGACCGGCAAGCCCGGCTACTTCCTCGCCTCGCGGCTCGGGCCTGCCGACCGGCCGCTGGGGGTCGCCGTGGCGAAGGTGGATCTGGCCGGGCTGCAATCGACCTGGGTCCGCGCGGGCGAGGCGGTGGCGCTGGCCGATCCTCTGGGCGTGGTCTTTCTGGCCGGGCCGCAGGGCTGGCTCTACCGGCCGCTCGCGCCGCTCGATCCGCAGAGCCGCGCGCTTCTGCGCGCCGAGCGCCGCTATGCCGGACTTGCCGTGGACGAGGCGCAGCCGCTCGGGCCGGAGATGGCGACCGATGCGGGGCTTGCCCTGCGGGTGGCCGATGCGGCCATCGCGCCCGACGACTGGCGTCTGCTGGTGGGGCTGCCGACGGCCCCCGCCCTCGCCACGGCGCGGCTCTCGGCGCTGATCGTGGCGCTGGCGGGGCTTCTCGCCTCGGCGGGCCTTCTGGCCCTGCACGAGCGGCGCCAGCTTCTGCGCGAGCGGCTGAACCAGCACGCGCTCCTCGAACGGGCGGTGGCCGAGCGCACCGAGGCCCTGGCTCACGAGATCGAGGAGCGGCGGCGGGCCGAGCACGAGCTGCGCGAGACCCACGAGCATCTCGTCCATGCGGCTAAGCTCGCGGTGCTGGGGCGGATGTCCTCGACCATCGTGCATGAGGTGAGCCAGCCGCTCTCGGCGCTCGAGGCAACGCTCGCCGCGGCCGAGCTGCATCTGGGCCGTGAAAACCCGGAGCGGGCGCTGCGCTCGGTCCGCTCGGGGCGCGACCTGCTTCTGCGGATGCAGAAGATGGTGAAGGCGCTGAAGAGCTTCGGCTCGCGTCAGCGGCTCGATCCGCCCGAGCCCGTCGACATGGGCACGGTGCTGGCGGCCGCGGCCGAGGTACTGGCGCCGCGGCTGCGCGAACTCGGCGTGGCGCTGGACCTGCCGCCCGCCGAGGTGCTGCCGCCGGTGCGCGGGCACGCCGTCCGGCTCGAGCAGGTGGCGACCAACCTCATCCTCAACGCGGCCGAGGCCACGGCCTCGGGCGGCGGCAGGGATCCGGTCGAGGTGCGGCTCGAACCTCTTGCGGAGGGGCTGCGGCTGACCATCGCCGACCGCGGGCCGGGCATCCCCGAGGCACTGCGCGAGAAGATCCTCGAGCCCTTCTTCAGCACGCGGACCACAGGGCTCGGGCTCGGCCTTTCCATCGTGCGCACCATGCTCGAGCAGATGGCGGGGTCTCTGAGCTTTGCCGAGCGGCCGGGCGGCGGAACGCTGACGCAGGTCGATCTCGCGCTTTACGAGCCGGGCCGCGAGGCGCTACGCAGACGCGCATGACCCGCGGCTCCATCGCCTTCATCGACGACGAACCCCAGCTGTGCGCCGCCGCGGCCGACTGGCTCGAGGCCTCGGGCTTTGAGGTCGAGACCTTCACTGACGCGGGGCTGGCGCTCGGCCGGATCGAGCCCGCGCGCTGCGACTGCGTCGTCACCGATCTGAGGATGCCCGGCCTCGACGGGCAGGAGGTGCTGGCGCGGCTGCGCGCGGCCGACCCGGATCTGCCGGTGATCCTGCTCTCGGGCCATGGCGACGTGCCGGTGGCGGTGGAAGCGATGCGGATGGGCGCGCACGACTTTCTGGAAAAGCCCTACGGTGCCGAGCATCTGGTCGAGGTGCTCGACCGGGCGGTCGAGCTGCGCCGGGTGCGGCGCGAGGCGCGGACGTCGCGCCGCTCGGATCTGGCCTCGGCCCGGATCGAGGGTCGCCTGGTGGGCGCCTCTCCCGCCATAGCCGCGTTGCGCCGGACGGTGCAGGACCTGTCGGACGTGGCGGTGGACCTGCTGATCCGGGGCGAGACCGGCTCGGGCAAGGAGGAGCTTGCCCGCACCTTCCACGATTTCTCGCGCCGGGCGCGGCGGCCCTTCGTGGCGATCCATTGCGCGGGCCTGCCGGAGGCGCAGTTCGAGGCCGAGCTTTTCGGGCACGAGCGCGGCTATCTGGCCGGAACCGCCGCCGCGCGGATCGGCAAGCTCGAACATGCGAGCGGGGGGACGGTCTTCTTCAACGAGATCGAGGCCATGCCGCTCTCGCTGCAGTCGCGCCTGCTGCGGGCCATGCAGGAGCGCGGCGTGGAGCGGCTCGGGTCGAACGCGCTGCGCCCGGTGGATCTGCGGATCATGGCGGCGACGCGGGTCGATCTGCTGGCCGAGGTGGCGGCGGGCCGGTTCCGGGCGGACCTCTATTACCGCCTCTCGCCCGTCACGCTCGACCTGCCGCCGCTGCGCGAGCGGTCTGAGGATATCCCGCTCCTTTTCCTGCGCTTTGCCGAAGAGGCCGCGGCACGCTTCGGCCGCCCGGTTCCGGCGCTGCGCGAGGCCGATCTGCGGGCGCTGCGCGGCGAGAGCTGGCCGGGGAATGTGGGCGAGCTGAAGGCCGCCGCGGAGCGGGCCGTGCTGGGAATGCGCCCGCCGGCGATCACCGCGGAGCCTGAGACCCTGCCGCTGCCCGAGCGGATGGCGCGGATCGAGGCGGGCCTCATCGCCGAGGCGCTGGAAGAATGCGGCGGCTCGTCGGCTCTGGCAGCGGACCGGTTGGGAATCCCGCGCCGGACCCTGAACGAGAAGATCGCGCGCTACGGGCTGCGGGCCAGCTGAGCGGGCAAAATCCCGCCAGCATCGCAGGCGTTCTGGCAGCTGATTGCCAGGCGGCGGGCGGCAACGGAGGAGAAGACGGGAAACAACCGTCTGCCGAAAAAGGGGAAAATGCCCACTTTCGGCACTCATGCGCAGAATACCACACGCATTTGCCTGCGATGCTCAGGTTGCTCACTCTCTAGGCAACGATCATGCAAGGGAGGAAATCGCATGTTCCGCCGCACAACCCTGTCCGCGGCCGCGGCCGCTGCCGTGCTGAGCCTTCAGCCGCAAGTGGCCGCCGCGCAGGAGTTCATCAACGTCCTGACCGGGGGCACCTCGGGCGTCTACTATCCGCTGGGCGTCGGCCTGTCGGAAATCTATGCCGAGAACATCGAAGGCGCGCGCACCCAGGTGCAGGCGACGAAGGCCTCGGTCGAGAACCTGAACCTGCTCGCGCAGCGCAAGGGCGAACTGGCCTTCGCCCTGGGCGATTCGGTGACGCTCGCCTGGGAAGGCAACGAGGAGGCGGGCTTCCCGCGCCCGCTGAAGAACCTGCGCGCCATCGCGGCCATCTATCCGAACTATATCCAGATCGTGGCCGACGCGGCCTCGGGCGTCACGACGCTCGAGGATCTGAAGGGCAAGACGCTCTCGGTCGGCGCGCCGGCCTCGGGCACCGAGCTCAATGCCCGCGCCATCTTCGGTGCGGCGGGCATGAGCTACGAGGATCTCGCCAAGGTCGAATACCTGCCCTACGCGGAATCGGCCGAGCTCATCAAGAACCGGCAGCTGCAGGCGACGCTGCAATCCTCGGGTCTGGGCGTGGCCTTCATCAAGGACCTCTCCTCCACCCACGACATCAACCTCGTGAGCATCCCGGCCGAGGTGGTCGAGAAGATCGGCGCGCCCTATCAGCCCGCGGTGATCCCGGCCGGCACCTATTCGGGGCAGGATGCAGACGTGCCCACGGCGGCGGTGGGGAACCTTCTCGTGACGCATGAGGATGTGAGCGAGGAAACCGCCTATCAGATGACGAAGCTGATGTTCGAGAACCTCGACCGGCTGAAGTCGGCCCATGCGGCGGCGGGCAACATCAAGCCCGAGACGGCCATCGAGGCGCTGCCGATCCCGCTGCATCCGGGCGCGGAGAAATACTACCGCGAGATCGGCCTGATCCAGTAACGGCATCTGCCGCGGCCCGGGCGGCATCGCCCGGGCCCTTTCCCGTCGCTCCGGTTCGAGGCTCGGGCCTCGCCGTCGCGGCCCCGTCCTTTCGGAGACAGCCATGTCCGCACCCTCTGCCGCCCCCGGGCCGGCCTCTTCCGCCGTTCATGCCCCCGATGTCCACGAGGAAGTCACCGAGGGCCTGCCGCCCGGCTTCGGCCCCGGCATCATGGGCAAGGTGGCCTTCTGGATCGCCGTCGCCTTCTCGCTCTTCCAGCTCTGGACCGCGGGCTACGGCACCCTGCCGAGCCAGGTCGTGCGGGCGATGCATGTGGGCTTCCTGCTGCTTCTCGGCTTCGGCCTCGTGGGCAACCTCCTCGCCAGGACCGCGGTCACGCGGGCAATCTTCTGGGGGCTCGGGCTGATCGGCTTCGGCACCGGGATCTACAACTGGGTGCTCTACGAGGAGCTGATCCGGCGCACGGGCTTTCTCACCCATGCCGATCTCGTGGTGGGCACCGTGCTCGTGGTGCTGGTGTTCGAGGCCAGCCGCCGGCTGATGGGATGGCCGCTCGCCATCATCGCGGGCCTCTTCCTCGCCTACTGCTTTCTCGGCCAGCACATGCCGCCGCCCTTCATCCACCGCGGCTACGATTTCGAGCAGATCGTCGAGCATTTCGCCTTCGGCACCGAGGGGATCTACGGCACGCCGATCTATGTGAGCTCGGCCTATATCTTCATCTTCGTGGTCTTCGCGGCCTTCCTCGAACGGGCGGGGATGCTGAACCTCTTCAACGATTTCGCGCTCGGCCTCGTGGGCGGCGTGCGCGGCGGGCCTGCACAGGTGGCGGTGCTTTCCTCGGCGCTGATGGGGACCATCTCGGGCTCGGGCGTGGCCAATGTGGTAGCCTCGGGCCAGTTCACCATCCCGATGATGAAACGGTTCGGCTTCAAGCCCGCTTTCGCGGGCGGGGTCGAGGCCACGGCCTCGATGGGCGGGCAGATCATGCCGCCGGTGATGGGGGCCGTGGCCTTCATCATGGCCGAGACGCTGAACGTGCCCTATGCCGCCGTCGTGCAGGCCGCGATCCTGCCGGCCGTGCTCTATTTCGGCGTGGTGTTCTGGATGGTCTGGCTTCAGGCCGGGCGCGACGGGCTGCGCGGCCTGCCGCGGTCGGAGCTGCCGAACCCGTGGCATGCGGTGCGCGACCAGTGACCGCTGATCCTGCCTCTGGCGGCGCTCGTCTATCTGCTCTTCGCGGGCTACACGCCGATCTTCGCCGGCACGATGGGCCTCGCACTGGTGGCCGTGCTGATCCTCGGCACGCCGCTTGCCGCCATGATCGGGCCCATGGCCTTCCGGCTCGTCTTCTGGGTGGCGCTGGGTCTCGCCTCCGCCGCCTTCCTGAAGCTCGGCGTCAACTTCCTTGTGCTGGTGATCGGCCTTCTCGTGCTGGCCTGCGCCCTCTTCAAGGGCGCGCGCCCGACCATCGGCATCCTCCGCGATGCTCTGGCGCAGGGCGCGCGCAACGCGCTGCCGGTGGGCATCGCCTGCGCCATCGTGGGCATCGTCATCGGTACGCTGACGCTGACGGGCATCGCCTCGACCTTCATCGGCGCGATCATCGCCATCGGGCGGGACAACCTGTTCCTGTCGCTGGTCCTCACCATGATCACCTGCCTCGTCCTCGGCATGGGGATCCCCACCATCCCGAACTACATCATCACCTCCTCGCTCGCGGGGCCGGCGCTTCTCGATCTCGGCGTGCCGCTTCTCGTGAGTCACATGTTCGTCTTCTACTTCGGCATCATGGCGGACCTCACCCCGCCGGTGGCGCTGGCCTGTTTCGCGGCCGGTCCCATCGCCAAGGCGCCGGGGCTGAAGATCTCGCTGCAGGCGGTGCGTCTGGCGGCCGCGGGCTTCGTGATCCCCTTCATGGCGGTCTACACGCCGTCGCTCATGCTGCAGGACGGAGGCGCCATCGCCGAGACCTGGGGCTACCCGGTCGAGGTGGTCTATATCTTCCTCAAGGCGGTGCTGGCCATCGGCCTCTGGGGCGTGGCGGTCGTGGGGCAGCTCTTCGGGCGGGCGACGATGCTCGAGCGGGCGCTGGCGCTGGCGGCCGGCGTGTCGCTGATCCTTGCCCTGCCGGCGACGGACGAGGTGGGCTTCGCCCTCGCGGTGGCGACGGTGCTCCTGCACTGGCTGCGCGTGCGGCGCGCGGCGCGGGCCGCATGAGCCTCTGCGTCGTGGCGGGGGCGGCGGTGCTGTCCCTCGCCGCCTCGAGCTTCACGCTGAGCTGGACCCATTCGGTCGAGCATGTGGAGTGGTGGGAACGCTGGGAGGTGACCGAGGCAGGCCTGCGCCCGGTCGAGGCCCGGATTCAAGGATCGGGGGCAGGGATGGAGCTTCCGCCCGATGCCTGGCGCGAGGCCGACGGCTGGCACTATGTGCCGCGCCTGCAGCCGCAGCGCGAGGTGCGGCTCGCGGCCTCGGGCATGACGGGCGGCGGCTGGCGACTCTGCGCCGCCGGCCGGTGCCACGACCTGGGCGCCACGGCGACCGAGGGGATCCGCCTCTGGCAGTCGGCGGACTGCGGCTGAACCGGGCGCCCTCGCGGGACCGCCTGATCCGCACGGTCCCGGGCCGGCAAGGATCGTCTTCGAAGTGAACCCGGCGCCCCTCGCCATCGAACTCGAACCGATGGCACCCGATGGGTCGATCCGACGTGATCGCTCGCGGTGTGCCCAGGTCCAGGGCCTTGCACACATCGGCCGCGGCGAACCACGGGTTGCCCTCGATCTCGACCACCCGCACCGGATGGTCCTTGAAGTCGAACAGCGAGGGATTGAGCGGAGGCGTGGCTGGAGGTGGCCAACGAGGCGCTCCTGAAGGGGGCCGAGGGGGGGTGACCTTCAGTTGTTTCCGATTCAACTGAAGGTCATCAGGCGGCGGGTCTTCGTTCAATCTGGTTAAAACAGAGGTATCTCCCTCGATCGGACCAACGCCCCCCCCCGGCATCGTGTAGGCGCTCGTCTTGCGGATGCTCGGGAGAACCTCGCGGGTGACCCAATCTTGAAACTTCTTCGCCTCGGGTTTGTCCGGGCGCATGACCAGCTTGTTGAGGCCGCTTTCGCTGATGAGTATGACTTCCCGCGCGCCAGAACGGGAGACAACCTTCACTTGTATCCGATACAACTGATCTTCATCGGAGGCCAACATGCGGGCCGCAACCGAAACGTTCTGCGTTTGGGTGTGGGGTCGAGGTTGTAGCCGAGGGCGATCAGAACATCCCGCAGGATGAACCACGGGTTCCCCTCCAGCATCACCACACGGAGCGCGTGGGAGCCGGGAGGGCCTTCGGGGGGCGGTGGGCGGGCGAGACGGCGGCAACAATGGTCTGAAGCATTGGTCTGAGGCAATCAGACTCTTTCCCCTAACCCTCGGAAACATAGGAAAAATCGGTCTGAAAGAGGGAATGGCGGAGACGAAGGGATTCGAACCCTCGAGACGGTTTCCCGCCTGCACCCTTAGCAGGGGTGTGCCTTCGACCACTCGGCCACGTCTCCGCTGACCGATATATTTGCCAAACCCACGAAGAACAAGCGCTTTCTTCCCCGCATCCAGCAGGGCGCACAAGTTCCTGTTTTCCCGCGTTTTCGAAGAACAGCGGGCGAACTGCACGCGATTCTCGTGCAAAATCCGTGCAGCCTGTTCACGGCATGTTCAGCCACGAGTGCAGGGGCTCGGATAGCGATGGCTGAGGATCTGGCGAAGCAGCTGCGCGACATCGCGGTCAATGGTGACAGTCTGTTCTCACGGCGCTACATCCGCACTCTCGAGCGATCCGCCTCACGCCTTGATGCCTTAGAGGCGCGACTTTCAGCGCTCGCCGAGGCGGAGCGTGAGATGCGGAGCCTCGAGAAGATCGAGGCCAAGTTCGCCCTTCTGAAGAACGCATGCGATCTGTTGAGCCAGGAGATCGCCGCCGCTCGCGGAAGCGAGCGTAGCACATCGCGCGGCCTCCCGACCAAGTGGTCGGATTGCTGGGCGGTATTCCTTCGGGAGCGTTGCTCTTGCACGGGGCGTGACGAAGACCGCTTGCCTTCGACCGCACTGATCTCGGCCTTCCGCGAATGGCTGCTGCAGCGGGGTGAGGGGGACTGCGGCCCGGTCACGGCGAGTAAGGCTCTAGCCGCTCTTGTGCCGATATGGCGGTGTGCTGAGACCGGCCGGAGCCTCGACAGGCATAAGGCGGGCACGACCTACTACAGGGGATTGGCGTTCAAGCCTGCGTCAACGTCCGATGATGGCGCCTCACCCCGCACCCCGGCGGCGGTGAACGCAGCGGAAGGAACGCCTTCTCGGGTGAGACGGCGCAGGAAGATAGGCAACGAGGCGCAGGCATGAACGTAAAGCCGGGCCAAGCCGCCTTCTTGCGGGTCGTGTTGGCTATTGCCTTCCTTCGTAGTGCTGGTATCCTGTTGGGTGCTTTCCGCATGCCCCGCACCCCGCTTGGCGCCGGTTACGGGAGGCTAGGGAGGCTAGGGAGGCTAGCTGCAGGTAACGTGTATGCGCGCGAGAATAGTGCGCTCCTGCATTTCTATCTCTCTCTTACGCGTTATTTCCAAAAAGCCTCCCTAGCCTCCCTAGCCTCCCATAGAAGAAATAACCTGCTCATTTCTAACGATGAAATGCCCATCAAATCTATGGGACGCTACGGGTTTCCCGGTGCGCTAGCCTCCCTAGCCTCCCATAAGCAGGGGAATGAAATCAACATATTGTGCGCAAATGCGTGGCAGCACAACATGTTGTCTTCCCGGTTTGGGGAGTGCTGACGATGCCCCACACGTTGACCAAGGAAGAAAGGCTGGAGGCAGCATCTTGGGTGGCGGAAGCCGTGCGCACCCTGCTTGGAGACATTCGCGCAGAGACAGGATGGCCGGCAGAAGTGATCCTCAGCGGCGCCCATGCCGAGGTGGTAACGCTCCTGGCGATGAGCGTGGGCGGCCCGGTGGCGGCCTCAATGGCGGAGCAATCAGCCGACCGCGTTCGCTCCTTGCCGTCTCTGGGCGCCGTCATCCTTGGGATGACGCCTGTGGCGGGGTCAGCGTGATGCAGGCGGCGCGAGCCTACCGGGGCGGGGGGGTGGTCCTGAACTTTCGGCCCTTTGAGGGGACCGGCGCGGGGAACCTCGCGCGATATTTGCGGGAATTGGGAGTTTTCAATGGGTTACGCTGAAAGACCCGTCAGAAGGAAGGCCGCCGACCTGCCGGAGCTGGACAGGTTCCGCTTCGATGAAATGGTGAACGGGGACCGGAAGGTATGGGGCCTGCCTGCAATTGCGCAGGTCCTGGGGTGCGGGGTGGACAAGGCGCGGCGGCTGGCGAACGATCCGTCCACCGGGGCGCCGATCTCGAAGAAGGGCGGGCAGTATTTCGCCCTGCGGAACCGCCTCCTCGCCTGGCTCGTCGAGGGCGACCAATGAAAACCAACGGAACCCAACGGTTTCCAAGGGCTGCGCGGATTGCCCGCTCTCCGGGCCTGAGCCCATGCTGGCGGCATGAAACTCTGGCCCCTCACCCGCAAGTCGCTCGCCACCCCGTCCGAGGATCTCTCGGCCATCTTCGGGGTGACGCCGACCATCTCCGGCGCCTCGGTCACGCCGCTTGAGGCGCTGAAGGTGCCTGCGGTCTCGGCGGCCGTGCGCACCATCTCGGAGGCCGCCGCCACGCTCGACGTGAAGGTGGTCGAGATCGCCGCGAATGGCCGCGAGACCGACACGCCGGCGCACCCGATCCTGCCCCTCCTGCGCGACCGGGCGAACGACTGGACCTCCGGCTCCGAGCTGATCCGGGATCTCGTGATCGACGCCCTCCTGACCGATATCGGCGCGCTGGCGTGGGTGAACCGCATCGACGGCCGCCCTGTCGAGGTCATCCACTACCGGCGCGGGGTGATGGCGGTCGAGTTCGACCAGGCCACGGGCGAACCCCGCTACAGCCTGAACAGCACCCCCCTGCGCTCCTCCGACGTGATTCACCTGCGCGAGCCCTTCGGCCGCTGCCCGGTGACGCTGGCGCGCGAGGCCATCGCCGCTGCCATCGTGATGGAGCGCCACGCGGCTCGCCTCTTCGGCCGGGGCGCCCGCCCCTCCGGGGTCCTATCCTTCCCGAAGGGCATGGGCGACGAGGCAGTGAAGAAGGCGCGGATCGCGTGGCGCTCGACGCACGAGGGGCAGGATGCGGGCGGCGCCACGGCGATCCTCTACGACGGCGCGACGTTCCAGCCGCTCACCCTCGCCAGCACGGATGCGCAGTTCCTCGAGAACCGCAAGTTCCAGATCACCGAGATTGCGCGCGCCTTCAACATCCCGGCGCCGATGATCGGCGACCTCGAGCGCGCGACCTGGGGCAACGCCGAGCAGAAGGCGAAGGAGTTCCTGAGCTACTGCCTCGAGCCGCGCCTCAAGGCGCTGGAGGGCGCCCTCGGCCGGGCGCTTCTGACGGAGGAGGAGCGCGGGCGCTTCGCCATCCGCTTCGACCGCGACGACATCAGCCGCGCCGATCTCGCGACCCGCTCCACCACGATCAACTCGCTCATCACAAGTCAGGTGCTGAACCCGAACGAGGGCCGCGCCTGGCTGGGCATGGAGCCGCGTCAGGGCGGCGACGAATTCCGCAATCCGAACATCACGGCCGCCTCCGAGCCGCCGCAACAGGAGCCGCCGAATGCTGAATGATCTGAGCGCCATCCTCGCCGATGCGGAAGACCAGGAGCGCGGCGTCTGGTTCGATCTCCTCGACCCGGTGACGGGCACTGCCACCGGGATGCGCGTCCGCGTGGCCGGGCCCGACAGCCGGACGCAGGCGAAGGCCCGCCTCGCGCTCGCCGATGAGCTGGCGGAGGCCGCGGACATGGAGGGCCGCGTCTCGGCCGAGGCTCGGGAGCGCGCCCGCGTCAACAGCCTCGCGCGCTGCGTGCTGGGCTGGGAGATCACGCAGGACGGCGAGCTCGTGCCCTTCACCCATGCGAACGTGGTGCGCCTCCTGAGGGCGGCGACTTGGGTGGAGGCGCAGATCGATGCCTATGCCGCCGACCGGCGCGCGCACCGCGGAGGCCGCTGATGGAGCGCGCATTCCTCGAGACGAAGATCCTGGCGGATGCGGCCGGCGCCATCTCCGGCGTGGCGTGGAAGTTCGCCACGGCCGACCGGATCGGCGACATGGTCGAGAAGGGTGCATTCGCGGGCGTCTCCCTGCCGCTCCCCATGCTCTTCGGCCACGACATGAGCGACCCCATCGGCGTCTGGGATGCCGCCTCCGAGAAGGCGGATGGGCTCCACCTGTCCGGCAGGCTCCTGGTGGACGAGCTGCCGCGGGCGCGCGAGGTGCGCGCGCTCGTCCAGGCGGGGGCCGTCCGCGGGATCTCCATCGGCTTCGTGACGAAGAAGGCCGCGCCGCGCGCCGGGGGCGGGCGGACGATCAAGGCGCTCGAACTGGTCGAGGCGTCCCTCGTGGTTGTCCCGATGCACCCCGGCGCGAGGGTCACCTCGGCCAAAGATGCGGTGAGCGCCCTGCGCCTCGCCGAAGCACTCCAACGCGCTACGGCGCAGCTCGCAGCGAGGAAATGATGCGGCACATGACGAAGGACCAGCTGCTCGGCAGCACCAAGCTCGACCGGAAGGGCGAGGAGGACGATCCGGCCGGGATCGTCACGAAGGCGCTCGAGGATCTGTCGAAGACGCTCAATGAGCGGATCGGCGACCTCGAGAAGAAAGCCGACACGTCGCCGCTCGTCGCGCGGCTCGACAAGCTCGAGGCGAAGGTGAACCGCCCCGGCACGACCGAGCCGAAGCCCGAGGCTGAGGTCGAGCGCAAGGCGTTCGGCGCCTATCTGCGCTCCGGCCCCGCGGCCCCGGCCGAGGAGCTGAAGGCGCTGACAGTCTCCAGCGATCCGCAGGGCGGCTATCTGGCGCCCGCCGAAATGTCGACCGAGTTCATCCGCGACCTGGTCGAGTTCTCGCCCGTCCGCGGCGTGGCGGCGATCCGCGGCACGGCCGCGCCCTCGGTGATCTACCCGACCCGTACCGGCATCACGAATGCGAAGTGGAAGGGCGAGACGCAGGCGCAGGAGGCCTCCGAGCCGGGCTTCGGTCAGGCCGAGGTCGTGGTGAAGGAGGTCAACACCTACGTCGATATCTCGAACCAGCTCCTCGCGGACAGCGCCGGGCAGGCCGAGGCCGAGGTTCGCCTCGCGCTCGCCGAGGACTTCGGCCAGAAGGAGGGCCTCGCCTTCGTGTCCGGTGACGGCGTGCTCGCGCCGGAAGGCTTCATGAACGCGGCCGGCATCTCCTACACCGCCAACGGCCACGCGACCGATCTCAAGGCCGACGCGCTCATCACCATGCTCTATGCGATCCCGGCGACCCACCGGAACCGCGGCGCGTGGGCCATGAACGGCACCACGCTCGGCGTCCTGCGGAAGCTGAAGGACGGACAGGGCAACTTCCTGTGGCAGCCGTCCTATCAGGCGGGCCAGCCCGAGACGATCCTCGGCCGCCCGGTGGTCGAGATGGTGGACATGCCCGACCTCGAATCCGGCTCGTTCCCCATCGCCTATGCGGACTGGTCGGGCTACCGGATCGTGGACCGCACGAGCCTGAGCATCCTGGTCAACCCCTACATCAAGGCGACCGAGGGCCTGACCCGCATCCATGCGACCCGCCGTGTCGGCGGCCGCGTCCTGCAGCCTGCGAAGTTCCGCAAGCTGAAGATGGCCACCTCGTAAGGAGCACGCGACATGCGCGACATGTATTCGAACATCAAGGCGGTGGCGGCCCTCGCTCCGGCCATCCAGTCCGCGGCGGCCAACGGCGCCACCATCGACCTTCTCGGCGTCTCGGCGGCGGCCTTCGTGGTCAACACGGGCGCCATCGTCAGCTCGGGCGACTTCGGCGTGAAGCTCCAGGAGAGCGACGACGGCACGAGCTGGGGCGACGTGGCGGCGGGCTCGGTGAAGTCCGACGCCCCGGCCACACTCGAGGCCTCGAAGAGCTACCGGCTCGGCTACACCGGCCACAAGCGTTACGCCCGCGTGGCGCTGACGAAGGCCGGCGGGACGAGCATCGCAGCCGGTGCCGTGGCGATCCTGAACCCGCTCGACAAGCCGGTGGCCTGACGATGCCCGGGAAGCCCCCTCGGATCTGCGGCTGTGGCCGGAAGGTCCCGGCGGGGCTTCGCTGCGAATGCCAGGCCAAGGCGGACGCGGAGCGCAAGGCACGGTTCGACCGAACCCGCCCCAGCTCCAGCGCCCGCGGCTACACCTCGAAGTGGGAGCGCGCGCGGGCCGAGTTTCTCGCCGCGCACCCCTTCTGCCGCCGCTGCGGCGCCCCGGCCACGGTCGTGGATCACGTCAAACCGCACAGGGGCGATGCCGCCCTCTTCTGGGATCGGAAGAACTGGCAGGCCCTGTGCGTCAACCATCATTCGAGCGCCAAGCAATCCGAGGAGCGGCGCGCAGCACGAGGACAACGGAAATGATTTTCGCAACGAACGGCGCGAAATGCTACATCGGCGGGGTGATCGCCGACCCGGGCGCGGACGTGACCGAGACGACCTTCGCCTCCCAGACCTGGACCGAGATCAAGGAGGTCGAGAGCATCGGCACCTTCGGCGACACGGCGTCCGAGATCACGTTCGAGTCGGTGAGCCAGAGCCGCACGAAGCGTCTCAAGGGCACCCGGAACGCGGGCTCCATGGATCTCGTCTGCGGCATCGACTACGCCGATGCGGGCCAGCTCGCGCTGATCGCGGCCGAGAAGACGATCCACGACTACGCCTTCCGGATCGTGTTCAACGACGCCCCGGCCGGCGGTACGCCCTCCGAGCGGCTGTTCATCGCGAAGGTGGGCAGCGCGGCCGAGGCCATGGACACGGCGAATGCGGTCATGAAGCTGAACGCCTCGCTCTGGATCAACTCGAACATCGTCCGCATCAACGCCGAGGCCTGATCCCATGCTGTTGCCGACCGCCGGCGGGCGCCTCTTCATCTCCGCACTGCCCGTCCTGTCCTGGACGGAGGTCGCGCATGTCGAGGCGCTCGGCACGGTCGGCATCGAATGGGACACCGAAAACGCGAACGGCTTCTCCAACAACGAGCTTGGGCAGGCCGTGAGGGTCTTCAAGACAACGATCCGGCCGAGCGTGATGCAGATCGTGATGGGCATCGAAGCCGCAGACCCGGGCCAGTTGCTCGTCTGGCAGGCGGTCAGATCCTATGACGAATATGCGTTCCGGCTGACCTTCCCGGGGGTGGCCGCGGCGCGCAACTGGCGCGGCCTCGTGACCGCGTTCCGCGAGATCTTCGACACGGCCAACAGCGTGATCCGCCTGCAGGCCGACGTGCATGTTGCCAGCTATGACCGGGAGGCGACCGCGCCATGACGACCGCCATCACCCTCGACGAGCTGAAGGCACAGCTATCGTTCACCGACGACATCGGCGCAACGGACGACGCGCTCCTCGAGCTGAAGCTCAAGGCGGCGCAGAACCATATCGAGCGGCTCCTCGGCTACAAGATCGCGGAGACCTTTGGCGGTGCGGGGCAGGACCCGGTGCCGCCGTCGCTGGTCGAGGCGATCCTTCAGCTTGCCGCCTGGTGGTATGAGAACCGCGAGGCGGCCGGCCCCGGCGCGCGCGAGGTGCCCTTCGGCGTCCGCGAGATCGTCGCGGAATATCGGGAATGGAGCTTCTGATGGCGGACGACGGCGGCCTCGGCAAATTTCAGCGGCGCATGCAGGCGATCCCGAAGGCGGCGCGCGAGGCGGTGCGGCCCGCGCTCGTGAAGCAGGCCGAGCAGATGGCGGCCACCATGCGGGCGATCACACCGAAAGACACGGGCGACCTCGCGGGCTCCATCGCCGTGACCGGGCCGGGCGAGGCCACACCCGCCTATTCGCAGCCGGGCGGCTCCATGATGGTGGGCGAGAACCAGGCGGCTGTGACGGTGGGCAACAGCGACGTGCGCTATGCGCACCTGGTGGAATACGGCACCACGAAGAACGAGGCCAAGCCCTTCTTCTGGCCGGCCGTCCGGCTCCACCGCGCCAAGGCCGCAGCCGCCATCAAGCGGGCCGTGGCCAAGGCCGTCCGGGAGACGGGACGATGAGCGCGGAACTTGCCGTCCAGGTGGCTCTCCGGCAGCGCCTCGCGCTCGACGCGGGCGTGACCGCCCTTGTCCCGGCCGGGAACATCCTCGACGTGAACCAGCGCCCCGCGCCGTCGCCGTCCATCATCCTCGGCGAGTCGCAGGCGGTGGACGAGGGCGACAGCATCGCCCGGAACCGGCAAAGGATCTATCACACCGTCCATGTCTGGCAGAAGGAGCCCTCGCTCCAGGGCGTCAAGCGGATCTGCGGCGAGATCCGCCGCGCCATTCATGCCGACCGGCTGCTCCTCGCCGCGGGCTTCCACGCGGCCGATGCGCGGGTGGCCGACATGCGGCAGATGCGTGACCCGGACGGCTTGACCTCGCACGGCGTCGTGACGGTCGAGGTCCTCGTGCAGGAGGTGGCGTGATGCAGGCGGGCAAGCTCGCGCGCGTGATCGAGATCGAGGGCGCCACCTTCGCCACGGATGACTTCGGGACGCCGATCCCGACCTGGTCGCGGAAGGCCATCCTGCGCGCGGAGATCGTCACGGCCGAGGCCTCGGAGTTCATCCGCGGCTGGGGCGTGAGCGAGGAGACAGCCATCGTCTTTCGCACGCGCTTCCTCGACGGGATCACCATGTCCGACCGGGTGAGCTTCGACGGGCAGCATTTCAACATCAAGGGCGTGGTGCCCATCGGGCGCCGGAAGGGGCTCGAGCTGCGTTGCGTCGCCGTGGATGGAGGCTCCTGATGCGTGGCACGAAACCTCATATCCGGATCGAGCGGGAACCCCTCGGCGACAGGCCGCCGCCGGCCTGGCTCTCCGAGGATGCCAAGGCGGAATGGACGCGGATCGTGCCAATCCTGGCCGAGCGGAAGATCCTGACCGAGGCCGATCTCGGCAGTCTCGAGAACTACTGCCTTGCCATGGGCACCGTGCGGGAGATGGAGCGCGAGATCCAGCGCTGCGGCGCCATCCAGAAGGTCTACAAGGTGGACAAGGATGGTAACTCCTGCCTGGTCTCGATGCGCAAGAACCCGGCCGTGGCCATTCAGTCCGAAGCCATGAACCGCGCGCGGCTTCTGGCGGCCGAGATCGGCGCAACGCCGGTCTCCCGCTCCCGCCCGAGCGTGGATGAAGGAGACGACGACGATGGTCTCTTCGATTGGGCGGGTGCTTCGTGATCGTTCCCGGCTGGATCCAAGACGGTTCCGAGATCGCCGATCCTCTCGGCTACGGCGAGCGCGCCGTCAGGTTCCTGAAGATGCTCAAGCACCCGAAGAACCGGGCGCCCGGGCGGCCGTTCCAGCTCGACCCGTGGCAGGAGCGGATCGTGCGCCGGATCTACGGGCCGCGGCACTCGGACGGGACCCGGATCGTGCGCCGCGTCGTGCTGCTCCTGCCGCGCGGAAACCGGAAGACCGCGCTCTGCGCCGCCTTGACACTCCTGCACCTGATCGGCCCGGAGCGCGAACCGGGCGGGCTGATCGTCTCGGCGGCCTCCGCTCACGAGCAGGCGATGGAGCTGTTCAACGAGGCGGCCCTCATCGTGCAGAACGACCAGCGGCTCGCGAAGCGTCTGTCCGTTCGGGAGTACGTCTCGAAGATCTCGTTCAAGGACATGGGCACGCGCTACATCGCCGTGGCCTCGGATGGGAAGGTGCAGCACGGCAAGACGCCGAACGTCGTGATCGCGGACGAGCTGCATGCATGGGAGGGCCGCGCAGGGCTTCGGCAATGGGAGGCGCTCGACTCGGCGCTGGTGAAGGTCCCGGGCACCCTCATGATCGTGGCCAGCACCTCGGGCCGGGGGCAGGAGAACCTTGCCTGGCAGACGGTGGACTATGCGATCAAGGTCCAGAAGGGCGAGATCGACGATCCAGCAACTCTGCCGGTCATCTTCATGGCCGAGCCCGAAGACGACTGGACCGACGAGGATCTGTGGCGGCTGGTGAACCCCGGTCTGGCGCATGGATATCCCGACATTGAAGGCTTCCGCGACAAAGCCCGGAAGGCGGTTCACTCGCCGTTCGAGCGCGACAGCTTCCTCCAGTTCAACCTTAACCGCTGGCTCGATCAGACGACCTCGCCCTTTGTCGAGATGCACGTCTACGACGAGGGCGCGCACGAGGTGGACCTCGAAGAGCTGGAGATGGTGCAGGCGCCGTGCTGGCTGGGCGTGGACCTCTCGAAGAACGAGGACCTCACCTGCGTCGTGGCGGCATGGCAGGACGGGCAGGACGGCTACCAGGCCCATCCGTGGTTCTTCTGCCCCGAGGACAATCTCCGCGCCCGGGGCGAACGGCATGGCGTCGATTATGTCTCCTGGGCGGAGGAAGGCTTCATCATCCCGACCCCGGGCAACACCGTGGATCTTCGCGCGGTGGAGGCGCACATCCGCGAGCTCTGCGCTCGGTTCAACGTCCGCGAGATCGCCTTCGACCCGACCTATGGCCGGGCCATGATGGCGAACCTGACCGAGGATGCGCTTCCGGCGGTGGAGTTCCGGCAGGGGTGGGTGACCATGGCGCCGGCCGTGAAGGAGCTGGAGCGCGCGATCATCGGCCGGCGCTTCCGCCACGGGGGCCACCCCGTGCTGCGATGGAACTTCGGCAACGTGCAGATGCACATCGATCAGGCCGGGAACCGCTCGTTCCACAAGGGCAAGTCCGGCAACAAGATCGACGGGGCGGTGGCAACCGCAATGGCCGTGGCGCGGGCCGCCGCGGGCGAAGAGCAATTCACCACATCGGCGTCGTGGTTCACCGACGACATGTGGACCGCCTGAGGAGGGCACGATGGCAGGAGACCAGGAGCGGCTTGTGGTGCTCCTCGAGGCGCGGGTGCGCGACTTCGAGAAGAACTTCCAGCGGGCGGAGCAGCGTGGGACTCGGTCCTACAACCGCCTGCGGCGGGACTCGCGCTCGGCCACGCAGGCGATGGAACAGGACATGGTCCGCAGCACAGCGCGGATCAACCAGGCGCTCGCCTCGACCTCGGCCCGCATGGGCACCTTCGGCAAGGCCTTCATCGGCGGGCTCGCGGGCGGCGTCATCACGGCCGCCTTCGCCGGCATCTCGTCCAGCATCACCGACACCGTGCGCAGCGTGGCGCAGCTCGGCGACGAGGCGAAGCGCGCGGGCCTCTCGGCGCAGGCGTTCCAGGAATGGAAGTTCGTGGCCGAGCAGAACCGAATCGGGGTCGACAGTCTGGTGGACGGCTTCAAGGAGCTGTCCCTGCGCGCCGACGAGTTCATTGTGACCGGCGCCGGTCCCGCGGCCGAGGCCTTCCAGCGGCTCGGCCTCGGCGCCTCGGCGCTGCGCGACGGGCTGAAGGATCCGTCCGAGCTGATGCTGGAGATCATCCGCCGGATGGAGGGCCTCGACCGGGCGGCGCAGATCCGCGTGGCGGACGAGATCTTCGGCGGCACGGGCGGCGAGCGGTTCGTGGAGCTTCTCAGCCAGGGCGAGACCGGGCTCCGCAAGACGATTGCCCGGGCGCACGAGGCCGGCGCCGTGCTCGACGCGGAGATGATCCAGAGGGCCGCCGAGCTGGACCGCAAGTTCCAGGAGCTGACGACCACGGCCGGCAACTTCTTCAAGGCCGTCATGGTGGGGGCAGCGGAGGCCGCCGCGGAAGCTATCGACCTTCGCGCGCGGCTGGACGAGATCTTCCCCGACCGAGCGCAGGCCGATGCCCTCCTCGGCCCTGGGGTTGCCGACGCGCTCGCAGGGGACCGGGACGCGCTCGAGGCCCATGCCGAGGAGGTGGCGCGCATCCGCCAGGCCTACGAGCTGCTCGGCGACCGGGCCTCGGCCCTCATCCCCGAGATGCAGCAGGTGGCCGCCACGCTCGAGGCGTGGGGCTACGCCGAGGCCTCGGCCGAGCTGGCGGCCGTTGCCGAAGAGACGCGGCGGCTGGTCGAGGGAATGCGCGATGGCTCGATCACTGCCGAGGAGTTCGAGACCGGCCTCACCGGCGTGACGACCCGCGCCAACGCGGCCATGGCCGCTCTCGATGAAGTCGATCGAGCGCAGTTCTCGAACGTGATCGCGGGCATCGGCGGGCTTGCCACTGCCCTCGCTCGCGCGGTCGGGATCGCGCGGACGCTCCGGGATGCGCTGCCGGGCGGATCTGTTGCCACCTCGGACGACGAGCGCGGCGGCGACACCGGGAACGTGCGCAACGCTTGGACCGGCACGCAGAACGCGCCGAAGACCTCGCCGCGCCCGCAGCGGCCGGGGGTGGACAGCTACGGCGACTTCCTCGGCGCCGGCGCCTCCAAGGCTGGCGGCGGCGGAGGATCGGCCCCGAAGTCGGAATATGCCGGGCAGGTCATCTCCACCCGGGAGGCGACGGCGGCGCTGGAGGCCGAGGCGGCGGCGCTGAACGCGGCCGAGACCTCGATGCAGGGCTATGCCGATGTGGCCGCATATGCCTCGAAGCGGGCCGAGCTTCTGGTCGCGGCGCAGAAGGATGGGATCGAGATCACGCCGCAGCTCGCGGCCGAGATCGACCGGCTTGCGAAGGACTATGTGAAGGCCGGGCATGGAGCCGACGAGGCGCGGGAGCGGCACCAGACGTTCGAGGATGCGCTCAACGAGTCCAAGACGACCATGGAGGGGGCCTTCAAGGGGCTGGTGACCGGCGCGCTGAGCTTCGGGGATGCCCTGAGCACGGTCGCTGCCAAGCTGGCCGACATGATGCTGAGCCAGGCCTTCCAAGGCCTCTGGAGCGGCGGCCTTGGCGATGCCGTGAAAGGGCTTCTCGGCGGCCTCGGCTTCTCCTCGGGCGGCTACACCGGCCCCGGCGGGCGCCTTGAACCGGCAGGCATCGTCCACAAGGGCGAGGTTGTCTGGAGCCAGAACGATGTGGCGCGGGCCGGCGGCGTGGCGGCCGTGGAAGCGATGCGGCGCGGCGCGCGGGCGGCGGCGGGCGGTCCCTCCGGCGGATCGGCTGGCGCCATGGGCGGCAAGTCCGAGGTGCATGTCGAGGTTACGCTCTCGCCCGATCTCGAGGCGCGCATCCTGCAGAAGGCGGAAGATCGGGCGACCCAGATCACGACGGCCGGGATGAACCAGGTGGACAGGAACATCCCCGTGCGCATCCAGCAATACCAGCGCAACCCGGACAGGAGATGGTGATGGACCCGATGAAGCGTCTTGAGCGCCAGCTCTGCGCGGCCTTGGCCGAGGTCGCAGCGGGCCGCAATCCTCCGGTGCCGGAGGCGGGCCGGGTGCTGTGGCAGGCCTTCTGGCAGCTTTCCCGACGCCGCACCTATCACGCCGCGGGGCCGAACCCTCTCAGTTGGACCGAAATCGAGGCGTGGACCCGGCTGATGCGGACGCCGTTCGAGCCGCACCATGTGCGGATCCTTGCGGCCTTGGACGATGCATTTCTCGACCATCTCGATGCGAGCCGCGGCGGCTCATCGCCGGCGATGCATGAGCGGTCGGGGCACCCCCTCACCCCCGAGCTGATGGACGCGCTCTTCGGCTGATGAGACAGGGTTGGCGCGCCCTGCGGCTCAGCATGCCGCGCCAGCGCCCCGTTACTCGGCGAGTGGGAAAACCCCGAGAGAGCGCGGCCTATACGCCTCCATGCGTGGCGCGGCGCGGATCGTCACGAGGTGGGGACCTTGGGGGCGATCAGGGCACCTGCGGCGGATCGCGGCGGGTGCGGGGACCGGGGCGCGGGGGATCCGCGTCCCGGAACCGTCCGATGAGCCGCCATAGCGGCGGGCCCGGCGATGCTTCAGCCTTCGCGATGGACCAGCGCCCTCGTGCATTCTGCGACTAGCTGGAGGAATTCCTGTCGGCGCTCCATCGTCGGGCCGCGATTCCCGTTCGACTCCTCCCACATGGCAAGCGCCATTTCATAGGCGACTCTGTGTCTGCCGTCACTCGTCGTGACGTGGCGTGACTTTTCGGACATAGCAAATACCTCCTACAGGGGAACTTAACTGTCTACTTTTATCACTTGTCTACGTCAACAAACAGGCTGTCAGCGGGCATTCCGGGCACATCGTCCGAAATCAATATCGGCGTTTCCATTCCCATTAGCTGCATGATTCCGCCGCCTATGGTCACGCTGAATCCCGCATCAGCGAGGAAAGCTGCCAACTTGCGAGCAGCAGCCTCCGAGTGTCGCGAGCCGACCCAAAAGACCGTTACCTGTCTCCGCGCGCCCAGTTCCTTGGCAATGGCGGTCATTTGAGCGCCGTTCATTTCGTATTGCTGCTTGCCGTAAAAGTTGTTCGTCGGCCCCATGTTGCCGAAAACATTTCCCCGGTTAACGTAGTTGTCGCCTGACACTTTACTCTCACCTTTCTTGTAGCACCTGTGACTAAAATACAGCGCGGCAGTATATGCCACTACGGCTGCGCCAACTGACACTAAGCCGGTCTTCGTAGTCATCCATTCTATGGAAAAGACGAGAGGGGCCCTTGCTTCCGGCCACAACTCCGATAATGCGATCCATATAGGTAATACAACTATTGGTGCGCCGCCAAGCCACTTTAGAAACCCGAAAGCTGTTCGGCATGATTCAGTACTCAAGACCGTACTCTCACTTTCGCACAGATTTGGCCGCTTCTAAAAGTACTCGCACCATCTCCGGCCGAGAAGGCACCGGATCAAGTCTGGCACGCTCCTCATCCAGCCACGCCAGCATGTCCGGCGGCAAGCGCAAGTTGATCGATGTAGAGTTGACCGGCGGCCGTCCGATCCTCTTCTTTGCTGTTTCAGGCACCAGAAACCTCTTGACTGGTTCGCCTTTATGGTGCCAGAAAGAGAGCGGGCGGACAAGGTGCTACCAACACCCAGCCGCCCTAACCGAAACCCTGTTCCTGAGGAGAACAGAGAATGGCTGCTCACTGCCATAACACCCCCGGCTTGCCTTGTGAAAGCCTTCACGAAATCCGCGACTGCCTGATCCTCGCGCTCGACGCGACCGAGGATCCGCGCGGCTACACCCAGCCCGAGCGCGAGGCCCGCAGCTACATGCGCACCGCCCTGCGGCGCACCGAGCGCCTGATCGGGAGGGCGTGACGATGCAGACCATCACCCGCCGCACCGCGCTCGCGGTCCCTCTCGCCTGCGCTGGTGGCGCTCTGGCGATGCCGCCGGCCGAAGAGACGGCGATCATGGCGCTCTATCGCCGCTTCTGCGCACTCGGCGCTGCCGCCGCGGCGCATCCATCGATGGACGATCAGGAGCTCGACCGTCTGTTCTATATCGAACAGGGTGAGATCGAGGATGCCATCATGGCTGCTCCGACCACTACGGCGCTGGATCTCGCGGTGAAGATGCTGGTCGCCTACGATCACGGGCAAATCGACTGTCTGAGTCACGACCGCCATCCGCTCTGGATCGAGGTCCGCACGATGGTCGGGAGGGCGTGATGATGCAGACCATCACCCGCCGCGCGGCCTTGGCTGCCCCGCTCGTGCTTGCCGCTACCATCCCGGCCGCCGAGGCGCAGCCGCAAGAGACCCCCGTCCTGCGCCTGTTCCGGGAGTGGCAAGCCCTAGACGATGTGCTCGACGCGCTGCCGAGCGACATTTCGGAGGAGGTCCTCGAAAGTATGATCGATGACCTTCATGCCTTGGAGGAGCGTCTCTTAGACACTCATAGCCAAGGTGCACTCGACATCGTGGCCAAGGCATCAGTGGCGGCGCGCTTCGGCCTTTCGAGCGGCACTGACCACGATCATCTGATGTGGGTTGAGGCTCGCGAGCTTCTGGGGAGGGCCTGACCGTGGCCGCGCGCGCGCCCAAGAAAGTCAGAGACTCACCCCGCACCCCAAGGCTTGACGGCCTGAAAGATCCCTATACCGAAAGGAAAGAGGCGCGGCACACAGCAGTCCGCGCGCACGTCCGTGAAAATCAGCGACTCACCCCGCACCCCGAGACTTGACCGCTGCCTAAAAGTTCCGATGAAGGAAAAGGCGGTGCTAAAGGAAACCTGCGCTCATGTCCGAGACTCATGATAGTTCCAGCGACCTTCTGACGACCAGGGAAGCGGTCGCCTACCTAAAGTCGCGGGGCATTCATACCAGCCGCTCCGGCTTGGATGGAGCATTCCGGGACGGTCGGCTCACGCGAGTGGCGGTGCGTGGCCGAACCCGCATCCTCTATCGCCCGAGCGACCTTCTGGGCGCGTTTGTAATCGGAGAGGTCAAATGCCCCTCAAGCTGCTCAAGCGCGGCTCCGTATACTACCTCCGCGGGACCGTCGCAGGACACCGCGTATACGAAAGCACTCGAATTGGCGACAAGCGCCAGGCGGAGATCTTCCGGGCGCGCCGCGAAGCAGAACTCATCGAACGTGCGGGCTCTGGAAAGGCCCTGACTTACACCTTCGCCGAGGCTGCGCTCTGCTACATGCAGGCCGGAGGCGAAGGCCGTTATCTGGACCGCATCATCAAGCATTTCGGCCCGCGCTTTCGAATCGCCGATCTGGACAATGATGCGGTCAACCGGGCGTCCATCGCGCTCTATCCGAATGCGGCGCCGGCCACCATAAATCGCCAGCTCGTGACGCCGATCTCGGCCGTTTACTCTCTCGCGGCCGATGATGGAAAGGCTCCGCCGCGCCGCTTTCGCCGCCGGCCGGAGCCGAAGGCGCTTCCTCGATGGCTGACGCCTGAGGAGGCCGAGCGGCTCTTGGCGGCGTGCGACCGGCGCCTGTTGCCGCTTGTTGCGTTCCTGCTGGGAACGGGTTGCAGGACGGGCGAGGCGCTTGGCCTCGCCGTTCAGCACCTTCACATCGAGACCCGCCAAGCGCATGTCGGGATCACGAAGAACGGCGACGGGAAGATGGTCTCCTTTCCGACGCGCACCAAGAGGATCCTTGCCGCCTGTGGTTTGCCCGAGGCTGGGGCCGTCTTCCGCACGCCGAAGGGGCGCCCTTACAGGCTCGTGAACGGCGACGGCCAGAAGCTCGGCGGCCAGATCAAGGGGGCCTTCGATGCCGCTCGGACTGCGGCCAAGCTCGGCGAAGACGTCACGCCTCACACACTGCGGCATACGTTCGCCACCTGGCACTATGCCGTCAACAAGGACCTGATCCTCCTGATGGAGCGCGGCGGCTGGAAGAGGGCCGACTTGGCGATCGGATACACCAAGCTGGCGCCGGACGACCTGCCTCGGCGGCTGCTCGATCACGGATGGGACATGCGTGCACAATCCGTGCACGGTGATGAAGTCTCGGATAATTTTGGGAGTAAGATCAGTGTCTTGCGATAAAGCTGCAGGGACCTTAGCAGGGGTGTGCCTTCGACCACTCGGCCACGTCTCCGCCGACCCGTATAGGGGGCAAGGTTACGGAAAACAAGCGTCTTGTTGAGAGCCTGGGACCGCAGGCGCGTCGGCTCGCCTCGTCTGGATCTGGAGGTGCATCAGCGCAGAATCAGCAGTTGCCAGAGCGCGTTTTGAAGGTCGCAGCCTGCGGCTCTTCTGACCGACAAGGCGGGCACCCTCTCAGATGTCGTCGTGGAATAAGCTGGGCGTCAGGTGCGCTCGATCCGCATTGGCTTCGTGACCGCCGTTCAGCATGCCGGCCTGACCGATGCGACCTCCCTTGTGCTGGGGCATACTGAAGCCGTTCACAATGAACGCGGCAGGCATCCCGATACAGAGATCGCCAAGTTTCTCGGTTACTCAAGCTCGGCCATAACCGGGCGGACCTATGCCCGACGCTCGCCGAGCACCGGACGGATGGGAAGCACCCGGTTGTGGCCGCCTTCTGAGGCTTTGGTTCTTCGTCTGGCCAGCTGTCGTGACTGACATCGTCTGTGGCGGATGGTGTGATGCGGCAAGAGAGTCTGGCGGGCATCGAGCGGCGACGTCGCTGGTCGGATGCGGAGAAGCGGTCGATCCTGGCGGAGGTTGGTGTGAATGGGGCGTGGGTTGCGGATGTCGCCCGTCGTCATGACCTGACCCGGCAGCACATCTACCAGTGGCGGGCCGAGTTCCGGCGGCGGGGCGAAAGCCTGACGGAGGAGACCGGGTTCCTGCCGGTCGAGACGACATCCGAGAACTGCGTCCCGTCGGTTCCCGCGGCGATCATACCGGTCGAGATCGCGCTCGTGAACGGCTGGCGCCTGCGCGGGATCGAGGGTCTGTCGCCGGCCGGCCTCGCGCAACTGATCCGTTTGGTGGAAGGCGCATGATCGGGCCTAGGAATGGCATGCGCGTGTCCCTCGCGGCAGGCACCACGGACAGACCCTGATCAGCGGCACTCGCCGCGGGCTGACCCCGGCGCTGGCGAAGGCGCTCCGGCGGCGCAGCAGCATCGAGCCCGAGATCGGCCACATGAAGACCGACGGACGGCTCGTGCGCTGCTTTCTGAAAGGTGCACTCGGCGATGCGCTTTTCGCCGTCCTCTGCGGCTGCGGCCACAACATCCGCAAGATCCTCGCTCATCTGCGGAGGCTTCTTGGAGCCGTCACCTCTATCGTCCTGGCGGTGCTCCGGAAGCAGCGAACCCAAGGTCACGGTCTTGCCGCGGCTTGATCGCGTTGTTCAGGCTGAACGAAGTAAGCCCCAAGAAGTCCATGAATTTCCGTGTGGTGACCCCGGCAGGACTTGAACCTGCAACCTATCCCTTAGGAGGGGATCGCTCTATCCGTTGAGCTACGGGGCCGAGAACCACTCGGGCCCGCCCTTAATGCGGCCAATCGGCGCCTCTTGCAAGGTGCGAGGAACGGCTCTGCGGAGGGAATGACTGCGCGAGGGAGGGGAGAGCTGGGGGAGTGACTCTTGGCCCACCACTCCCCCATGGGTCCATCGCGTCCGTCTTGGAGAGCTTGCACGACGCTCAGGATCAGAAAGGCCGAAGTGTTCGGCCGTTATCGCTAACATGGCACAGCCTGAGGCCTTGGACAAGCCCTCGCAATGAGGTTAACAAGAAAACGTAAGGTCATTATGCAAGAGATGTTTCCGTGGCGAAAGAGCCGTCCTCCGCCCTGCAGCGACGTCCCCTGACATTGCGCGACGTCTCCGACGCGTCGGGTGTCTCCGAGATGACCGTGAGCCGGGTGCTGCGGAATCGGGGCGACGTGTCGGGAGCCACGCGCGAGCGGGTGCTGGCCGCCGCGCGCGAGCTGGGCTATGTGCCGAACCGCATCGCCGGGGCGCTCGCGAGCCAGCGGGTGAACCTCGTCGCGGTCATCATCCCGTCCCTGTCCAACATGGTCTTTCCCGAGGTGCTGACCGGCGTCTCGGAAGTGCTCGAGGACACGGGCCTGCAGCCGGTTGTGGGGGTGACCAACTATTCGCCCGAACGCGAGGAGAAGGTGCTCTACGAGATGCTCTCGTGGCGCCCGTCGGGGATCATCATCGCAGGGCTCGAGCGGAGCCATGCGGCGCGGGCCATGCTGGAGAATGCGGGCATCCCCATCGTCGAGATCATGGATGTGGACGGCACGCCGGTCGACAATGCAGTGGGGATCTCGCACCGCCGCGCGGGGCGGCACATGGCCGAGGCGATCGTGGCCGCGGGATACCGGCGCATCGGGTTCCTCGGCACGATGATGCCCTACGATCACCGCGCGCGGAAGCGGCTGGAAGGGTTCGAGAGCGCCCTGATCGCGGCGGGCCTGACGGTCGAGGACCGCGAATTCTACTCTGGCGGCTCGGCGCTTCTGAAGGGGCGGGAGATGACCGAGACCATTCTCTCGCGCTCGCCCGACCTCGACTTCCTCTACTACTCGAACGACCTGATCGGCGCGGGGGGCCTCCTGTGGTGCCTCAACCACGCGATCGAGGTGCCCGAGAAGGTGGGGCTTGCGGGGTTCAACGGCGTGGAGCTGGTGCAGGGGCTGCCCTGTCACCTCGCCACGATGGACGCCTGCCGGCTCGAGATCGGGCGCAAAGCGGCCGAGATCGTCGCAGGAAAGCGCGCGGACGGGGCCATGTCGGGGCTTGTGATCGAACTGGAGCCGAAGCTCGAACCGGGCGACACGATCCGCCGGCGCTGAGGCGCCTCAGGCGAAGATCGTGACCGCGAGACAGGCCAGCACGACGGCGGTCAGCAGCAGCCGGAGCCGCATCCACCATTCCGGCGCGAGCCCCTGGCTCCAGAAGGTCCAGTCGAGCGCGAGCAGGCCCGCAAAGCCCGCGGCCAGATAGATCGCGGCCGAGGTCGGGCCGCCGCCCACGAAGAAGAAGGCCCAGAGCGCCGGGATCACCGACAGGCCGTAGCCGATGGCGGCCTCGCGCCCGCTGGTCCGTGTGGCGAAGCCCCAGAGCACGCCCGACATGAAGGACAGGATCACCGTGCCATAGGCGAGGCCCGCATAGGGGCCCACGAAGCGCGGCCCGAGCGTGGTCGCCGCCCAGTCGCCCAAGGCCGGGCGCAGCTCGGTCAGCGCGCTCCAGAGGAAGGGCAGGAGCCCGGCCAGGCCGAGCAGCAGGGCGGAGCGGGGGGTGCGGGTCATGTGCGCTCGAAGGCGAGCCGGGCGCCAAGCCCGGCGAAGGAGGCGGCGAAGAGGCGCCGGAGCCAGGTGACAAGGCGGGGGCTGGACAGCACCGCGCCGCGCGACAGGGCGGCCAAGGCCACATAGCCGAGGAAGGTGGCGGCCGTCATGGCTGTGAAGCCGAGGCCCAGCTCGATCAGCAGGCGCGGGGCCTCGGGGCTGCCTGCCGGGATGAACTGCGGCAGGAAGGCCATGAAGAAGAGCGGCAGCTTCGGATTGAGCAGGTTCAGAAGGATGCCGCGCCGCACGATCCGGGCCGCAGGTTCGGGCGCCGCCGCCTCGAGACGGAGGCCGCCATGCTCCTGCAGCGTCGCCCAGGCCATCCAGAGGAGATAGGCCACGCCCGCGATCTTCAGGCCCTGGAACAGGACGGCGCTGGCATGCAGGACGGCCGCGAGGCCCGCCATGGCCGCGACCAGATGGACGCCGGTTGCCAGAGTGCAGCCGAGAACCGCCAGAAGCCCGGCGCGGATGCCGCCGCCGAGCGTGGCCGAGAGCGTATAGAGGACGCCGATCCCCGGAGCCGCGCAGACGATGAAAGCGGTCAGCAGGAACTCGGGGCTCATAGTCAGGGCCTCACGGGGTCTCGGCAGGCTCGCGCAGGATGCGCGGCACCTTGAACTCGACGCGCTCTTTCACGGTCTCGACGGCCTTGACGGTCGTGTCGAACCGGGCGCGGAAGGCGGCGATCACCTCGTCCACCAGCACCTCCGGGGCCGAGGCTCCGGCGGCCACGCCGACGGAGGTGGCGCCCTGCAGCGCCTCCCAGTCGATATCGGTGGCGCGCTGCACGAGCTGCGCCACGCGGCAGCCGGCGGCGCGACCCACTTCCACGAGCCGCTTCGAGTTCGAGGAATTCGGGGCCCCGATCACCAGTAGCGCGTCGATCCGGCCCGCGATGGCCTTGACCGCGCCCTGCCGGTTGGTCGTGGCGTAGCAGATGTCTTCCTTGCGCGGGATCGCGATGGCCGGGAAACGCTCGCGCAGCGCGGCCACGATGGCGGCAGTGTCGTCGATCGAGAGCGTGGTCTGGGTGATGTAGGCCAGCCGCTCGGGATCCCGCACTTCGAGCCCTGCCACATCCTCCACCGTCTCGACCAGCAGGACCTCGCCCTCGGGCAGCTGACCCATGGTGCCGACGGTCTCTGGATGGCCCGCGTGACCGATCATGATCATCTGCAGCCCGTTCTCGTGGTGCCGTTCGGCCTCGAGATGGACCTTGCTGACCAGCGGGCAGGTGGCATCGACATAGACCATGTTCCGCCGCTCGGCCTCGGCGGGGATCGCCTTCGGGACGCCATGGGCCGAGAAAATTACCGGCCGGTCGGTCGGCGCCTCGTCCAGCTCCTCGACGAAGACCGCGCCCATGTCGCGCAGCCTGTCGACGACGAACTTGTTGTGCACGATCTCGTGCCGGACATAGACGGGAGCGCCCCATTTCTCGAGCGCCATCTCGACGATCTTGATCGCGCGGTCCACGCCCGCGCAGAAGCCCCGGGGGGCGGCCAGATAGAGGGTGAGGGGAGGCATGGTCATGGGCCGGCTCTCTTCGTCCTGTGCAGCCCAGAGGTATTCCGATCGGTGGCTCAGGTCCAGACCCGCAGGCGCATCCGCCTCAGGATGCCGCACGTTCCGCGCAGGTCTGCGCCGGAGCATGACGGGCTGGAGTTCCTTGGCTTCCGAGCGTCACTTCGCCTCGACGGCGATCTCTTCACGCTCTACCCGCGGCTCTCGCGGAGGGCGACCGATGACCTCCCGCAGTTCGTCGAGCTCGATGAAATTGTCAGCCTGCCTGCGGAGTTCGTCGGCAATCATGGGCGGCTGGCTGCGGATCGTCGAGACCACCGAGACGCGCACACCCTGCCGCTGAAGGCTCTCGACCAGCGGACGGAAATCGCCGTCGCCCGAGAACAGCACGATGTGATCGACCCGCGGCGCAAGTTCCATCGCATCGACCGTCAGCTCGATGTCCATGTTGCCCTTGACCTTGCGGCGTCCCTGGCTGTCGGTGTATTCCTTGGCCGGCTTCGTGACCATGGTGAAGCCGTTGTAATGCAGCCAGTCCACCAGGGGGCGTATGGGCGAGTAGTCGTCGTTTTCGAGAAGTGCAGTGTAATAGAACGCCCTCAGCAGCTTGCCGCGGCGCATGAACTCCTGGCGCAGCAGCTTGTAATCAATGTCGAACCCCAGTGCCTTGGCTGCGGCGTAGAGGTTCGATCCGTCGATGAACAGCGCCAGCCGTTCGTCTTTGTAGAACATTATCCTTGTCCCCTGCGAGAACCCTTGCCCCGGTCAATCTGCTGTCATCGAGAATAGATTTCGGTAAGCGAAAATGACTAGGGGTCGGATATCAGTGTAATACATCTACCGGCAAGCGGGCCTCATCAGAAACTTATACCATTGGACAGGCCACCTGGAAAGCAAGCTCTGGTTGCACTCGGATCGAACATGCCATCTGCGGGAAGGTTCCCGGAGGGCAACGTTTCCGAGGCGATTTCTGCGGTTGCGAGCGCATTTCAAGCCCCATTTCGGGTGAGCAGGCTGTTCAAAACGCCCTTTTTTCCCGCGGGCGCAGCCCCTGATTTTGTCAATGCGGCCATGGCTCTGCACCTTACGGATGATGTCGATCCCCGCAAGATCCTCGCACAGCTGCACGAGATCGAGGCGGATTTTGGCCGATCCCGGTCGCACAGATGGGCCGACCGGACGCTCGACCTCGATCTCATCGCCCTGGATGATTCGGTCCGGCCCGACGCCGACACCCAGGAGCGGTGGAGGCACCTTCCTCCCGAGGAGCAGGCCCGCCGCACGCCGGACGGGCTCATATTGCCGCACCCCCGGCTTCAGGACCGGGCCTTCGTGCTCGTCCCGCTGGCCGACGTGGCGCCCGAGTGGCGTCATCCGCTGCTCGGCCTGACGGTCAGAGAGATGCTTGCGGCGCTGCCTGAGGCGGAGCGGGCCGCCGCTGTGCCGCTCGGGGCTTGAGGATCAGGGATTGTGCCCTTGTCAAGAGGCGGGGCGGCCGTTACATAGGCCGCTCCATGCCCCCTGTCCGAAACGGAGACTCCCATGGCCCGCGTGACGGTTGAAGACTGCGTTGACAAGGTCCCGAACCGGTTCGAGCTGGTGATGCTGGCTGCCCATCGGGCACGCGAGATCGCCTCGGGCTCGTCGCTGACCATCGACCGCGACAATGACAAGAACCCTGTCGTGGCGCTGCGCGAGATCGCGGAAGAGACCCAGAGCGCCGAGTCGCTGCGCGAGCGCATGATCGAGAGCCACCAGACCCAGATCGAGGTGGACGAGCCGGAAGAGGATCAGATGGCGCTGCTCATGGGCAGCGAGGTCGACCGCCCGGTGCAGGACGACATGTCCGAAGAGAAGCTGCTGCGCGCGCTCATGGAAGCGCAGGGGCAGAACTGATTTTTTGGTGAACCTGTTGCGGCCGGGGCCATGATCGACGTCGAAGACCTGATCGCCCTGGTCCGCAACTACAACCCGCGCACCAATGCCGACCTGATCCGCCGGGCCTATGCCTACGGTCGGCAGATGCACGAGGGCCAGTTCCGCCACTCGGGCGAGCCCTACTTCACCCATCCCGTCGCCGTCGCCGCCATCCTGACCGAGCAGCGGCTCGATGACGCGACCATCGTGACGGCGCTTCTGCACGACACGATCGAGGACACGAAGTCCACCTACACCGAAGTCGCCCGTCTCTTCGGCGAGGATATCGCCGAGCTGGTGAACGGGGTCACGAAGCTCACCAACCTCGAGCTCTCCTCGGCGCAATCCAAGCAGGCCGAGAACTTCCGCAAGCTGTTCATGGCGATGTCGAAGGATCTGCGGGTGATCCTCGTGAAGCTCGCCGACCGCCTGCACAATATGCGCACCATCAAGTCGATGCGCCCCGAGAAGCAGGCCCAGAAGGCGCGCGAGACGATGGAGATCTTCGCGCCGCTCGCGGGCCGCATGGGGATGCAGTGGATGCGCGAGGAGCTGGAAGACCTCGCCTTCCGCGTCCTGAACCCCGAGGCGCGCAACTCGATCATCCGCCGCTTCATCACGCTCCAGCGCGAGACGGGCGATGTGGTCCACAAGATCACCGCCGACATCCGGCTGGAGCTGGAAAAGGCGCAGATCGAGGCCGACGTCTACGGACGGGCCAAGAAGCCCTATTCGATCTGGCGCAAGATGCAGGAGAAGGATCTGGCCTTCTCGCGTCTCTCCGACATCTACGGCTTCCGCGTCATCTGCAAGGATGTGGCCGACTGCTACCGCATCCTCGGCGTGATCCACCAGCGCTGGCGCGCGGTGCCGGGACGGTTCAAGGACTACATCAGCCAGCCCAAGTCGAACGGCTACCGCTCGATCCACACCACGGTCTCGGGGCGCGATGGCAAGCGGGTCGAGGTGCAGATCCGCACCCGCCAGATGCACGAGGTGGCCGAGGCCGGCGTCGCCGCGCACTGGAGCTACCGCGAGGGCGTGCGCGTCCACAACCCGTTCGCCGTCGATCCCGCCCGCTGGATCGCGAGCCTGACCGAGCGGCTGGACGAGGACGACCATGACGAGTTCATGGAGAACGTGAAGCTCGAGATGTACACCGACCAGGTGTTCTGCTTCACGCCGAAGGGCGACGTGATCCAGCTGCCGCGCGGGGCGACGCCGCTCGATTTCGCCTATGCGATCCACACCCGCATCGGCCATTCCACCGTCTCGGCCAAGGTCGACGGCATCCGCGTGCCGCTCTGGACCCGGCTGAAGAACGGCCAGTCGGTCGAGATCATCACCGCCGAGGGGCAGCGCCCGCAGGCCTCCTGGATCGACATCGTGACGACGGGGCGGGCCAAGGCCGCGATCCGGCGCAGCCTGCGCGAGGAGGACCGGGGCCGCTTCGTGAAGCTCGGGCAGGAACTCGTGCGCGCGGCCTTCGACCATGTGGGGCGCAAGGCCACCGACAAGGCGCTTAGGACGGCGGCGAAGATGCTGGGCCTCTCGGACGAGACCGAGCTTCTGGCGCAGCTGGGGTCTGCCGAGCTGACCGCGCGCAAGGTGGTCGAGACCCTTTATCCCGAACTCGTGCGCTCGAGCGGGCCCGAGGTCGACATGCAGCGCCCCGTGGTCGGCCTGTCCGACGATCAGCAGTTCCGCCGCGCCAAATGCTGCCAGCCGGTGCCGGGCGAGCGGATCGTGGGCATCACCTATCGCGGGCAGGGCGTGGTCATCCATGCCATCGACTGCCCGGCCCTCGAGGAGTTCGAGGAACAGCCCTCGCGCTGGATCGACCTTCACTGGCACGCCGGGCGCCATGCGCCTGTCCACACCGTGACGCTCGATCTCACGATTTCGAACGATGCGGGCGTTCTGGGACGGATCTGCACCTTGATCGGAGAGCAGAAGGCCAATATCTCGGACCTGAGGTTCACCGATCGCAAGCCCGACTTCTATCGCCTTCTGGTCGATGTGGATCTGTGCGATGTCGAACATCTGCACACGCTGATGACCGCCCTCGAAGCCGAGACGGATGTGGCGCAGATATCCCGGCACCGCGATCTGAGCAGGAAACCCTGACCGGCAGGGAGAGGAAGTGGTCTTCAAGCGGCGCAACCCACGCACCTGGCGGCAGATCGCCCAGGAATCCGTGTGGCCCCGCGGCGGCTGGTCCCGTGCCGCCCAGTATGTGAAGCACCGCCTGACCCGCCTGCCCGACGAGCCGCACCGGATCGCGCGCGGCGTCTTCGCGGGGGTCTTCATCTCCTTCACGCCCTTCTTCGGCTTCCACCTCATCGGCGGCGCGCTGCTGGGCTGGATCCTGCGCGGCAACATCCTGGCCGCGCTGCTGGCGACCTTCGTGGGCAACCCCGTGACGATGCCCGTCATCGCGCTCGTCTCGGTCGAGATCGGCCACTGGATGCTCGGCATCGACGTGCCGCTGAACATCGTCAACATCTTCAAGGCCTTTTCCGACGCGGGCACCGAGCTCTGGGCGAATTTCCTCGCCATCTTCAGCGACGAACCCGCGCGCTGGAGCAACCTCGGGCGGTTCTTCGAGACCATCTACCTGCCCTATCTGGTGGGCGGGATCCTTCCGGGGCTTGCGGTGAGCTACGGCTTCTACCACCTGACCATCCCGGTGATCCGCGCCTATCAGAAGCTCCGCGCGATGCGGGTGCAGGCGCGCCGGGCCCGCGAGCGCCGCCGCGCCGGTGCGGAGGCGGATGACGCGGGCGCGGGAAGCCAATAGGATGGGCGAAACTTCTTGGAAACGGGCGGACGCGCGATGAAACCTTTGGGCCGGCTGCGGCTGGGCGTGAACATTGACCATGTGGCGACGGTGCGGAATGCGCGCGGGACCTCCTATCCCGATCCGCTGCGCGCGGGGCTTCTGGCCGAAGCGGCCGGCGCCGACGGCATCACCGCCCACCTGCGCGAGGATCGCCGCCACATCCGGGATGAAGACATCACCGCCCTCATGCAGGGGCTGCGCGTGCCGCTGAACCTCGAGATGGCGACCACGCCCGAGATGCAGGCCATTGCACTGCGCCACAAGCCGCACGCCGTCTGCCTCGTGCCAGAGCGGCGCGAGGAGCGCACGACCGAGGGCGGCATCGACGTGGCGGGCGACATCGGGCGGCTGAAGGATTTCGTGGCCCCTCTGCGCGCGGCGGGCTGCCGCGTGTCGATGTTCATCGGCCACGACGTGCGCCAGATCGAGGCCTCGGCCGAGATCGGTGCGGCGGTGGTCGAGCTGCACACCGGCCATTACTGCGACCTTGTGGCGGAAGGCCGCACCGCCGAGGCCGCGCGCGAGCTGGAAGCCCTGCGCGAGGGGGCGGCGCTCGCCCATTCGCTGGGCCTCGAGGTCCATGCCGGCCACGGGATCAGTTACGACACGGTGGCCGAGATCGCGGCCTTCCCGCAGGTGATGGAGCTCAACATCGGCCATTTCCTGATAGGCGAGGCGATCTTCCGCGGCCTCGGCAGCGCCATCGAGGGGATGCGGCGGCGCATGGATGCGGCGCGCGAGGCCGCAGCTTGAGCAAAGCCGGAGCGGGCAGGGGGGCAGGGCGATGATCCTCGGGATCGGCACCGACCTCGCCAACATCGACCGGATGGAGAAGACGCTCGCCCGCTTCGGCGAGCGTTTCCGCAATCGCGTCTTCACGCCGCTCGAACAGGCCAAGGCCGAGCGGCGGGCGGATGTGGCGGGCACCTATGCGAAGCGATGGGCCGCGAAGGAGGCCTGCTCGAAGGCGCTCGGCACCGGGCTGCGCATGGGCATCTCCTGGAAGGACATGAGCGTGGCGAACCTCGAGACGGGCCAGCCCGTCATGCGGCTGACCGGCTGGGCGGCCGAGCGGCTCGCCTCCATGACGCCGCCGGGCCACGAGGCGGTCGTCCATGTCAGCCTGACCGACGATCATCCCTGGGCGCAGGCCTTCGTCGTGATCGAGGCGCGGCCGCGCGCGGCCCCGCCAGCTTGACTCATCCCGCACCGGCGCGCATGAAGCGCCGGATTGGGCGGCCGGCCCGCAAACAGACAGGCAGTGTGACCATGGCCAGCAAGGCGAAATCCGAAGGCGGTATCCTCGAGACGATCAAGACCATCGTCTATGCGCTGCTGATCGCGGGCGTGTTCCGCACGCTCTTCTTCCAGCCGTTCTGGATCCCCTCGGGCTCGATGAAGGACACGCTGCTGATCGGCGACTTCCTCTTCGTCAACAAGATGGCCTACGGCTATTCGCAATATTCCTGCCCCTTCGGCATCTGCCCCTTCTCGGGCCGCATCCTCGGCTCCGAGCCCGAGCGGGGCGACGTGGTGGTGTTCCGCCACCCGGTCAATGGGTCGGACTTCATCAAGCGGCTGATCGGCCTGCCGGGCGATACGGTGCAGATGCGGAACGGCGTGCTCTATCTCAACGGCCAGGAAGTCCCGCAGGCGCCCGACGGCACCTTCGAAGAGACCTACGAGCAGCAGGGCCCGATGGGCAACCTGCCGCGCTGCGAGAACGGTCCCGTGGGCGAGGGCGGCATCTGCACCAAGAGCCGCTTTACCGAGACGCTGCCGGGCGGCCGCACCCATGATGTGCTGAACATCGACACCAACGGCTTCGGCGACAATACCGACGTCTTCACCGTGCCCGCCGGCCACTATTTCTTCATGGGCGACAACCGCGACAACAGCCAGGACAGCCGCTATGGCCAGGCCGTGGGCGGCGTGGGCTTCGTTCCGGCCGAGAATCTCATCGGGCGCGCCGACCGGATCATGTTCTCCTCGGCCGGCCGCTCGATGCTCTATTTCTGGACCTGGCGCGCCGACCGCTTCTTCAAGGCGATCGAGTGAAACTGTCTGCCGACCTGAAGGCCTTCGAAGGCCGGATCGGGCATCAGTTCCGCGAGCCCGAACGTCTCCTGCGTGCCGTCACCCATTCCTCGCTGTCCTCCGTCACCCGGTCGGACAACCAGCGGCTCGAGTTCCTGGGCGACCGCGTCCTGGGCCTCGTGATGGCCGAGGCGCTGCTCGCAGCCGACCGGGCCGCCTCCGAGGGCCAGCTCGCGCCGCGCTTCAACGCGCTCGTGCGCAAGGAGACCTGCGCCGCCGTCGCGCGTGAGGTGGCTCTGGGCGACGTGCTGAAGCTCGGCCGCTCCGAGATGATGTCGGGCGGGCGCCGCAAGGAGGCTCTGCTCGGCGACGCTCTGGAAGCGGTGATCGCCGCGGTCTATCTGGATGCGGGGTTCGAGGCGGCACGGCAGCTCGTGCTCCGGCTCTGGGGCGCGCGGATCGCTCAGGTCGAGCGGGATGCCCGCGACGCCAAGACGGCGCTGCAGGAATGGGCGCAGGCGCGGGGCCTGCCGCCGCCGACCTACGAGGCGGTGGATAGATCCGGCCCGGACCATGCGCCGATCTTCACGGTCGAGGTGCGCCTCGGCAACGGCGAGACGGACAGGGCTGCGGCGGGCACCAAGCGGGTGGCGGAACAGGCGGCGGCGCGGGCGCTTCTCGCGCGGATGGAGGCGAGACATGACTGAGACCACACGCGCGGGCTTCGTGGCGCTCATCGGCGAACCCAACGCCGGAAAATCGACCCTCCTGAACCGCATGGTCGGGGCCAAGGTCTCGATCGTCACCCACAAGGTCCAGACCACGCGCGCGCGTATCCGCGGCGTCGCGATGGAAGGTCAGGCCCAGATCGTCTTCGTGGACACGCCGGGCCTCTTCCGCCCGCGCCGGAGGCTCGACCGTGCCATGGTCGCGGCCGCCTGGGGCGGCGCCGCCGACGCCGACGTGATCGTGCTGCTCGTCGAGGCCCACCGCGGCCTGACCGAGGGCACGCAGGCCATCATCGACGCGATGCGCGACCGCATCCCGCAGGGCCAGACCGTGGCGCTCGCCATCAACAAGATCGACCGGGTGAAGGCCGAGGTGCTGCTCGGCCTCGCGCAGGAGCTGAACGGGGCCTTCCCCTTCGCCGAGACCTTCATGATCTCGGCCGAGAAGGGCCACGGGGTCGAGAAGCTGCGCCGCTGGCTGGCGGGCATCCTGCCCGAGGGCCCCTGGTTCTATCCTGAGGACCAGATCGCCGACGTGCCGATGCGCGCCATCGCCGCCGAGATCACGCGCGAGAAACTGACCCTGCGCCTGCACGAAGAACTGCCCTACCAGCTCACCGTCGAGACCGAGGCCTGGGAGGACCGGCCGGACGGCTCCACCCGGATCGACCAGGTGGTCTATGTCGCCCGCGACGGCCACAAGGGCATCGTGCTCGGCAACAAGGGCGAGACGATCAAGCAGATCGGCCAGGCCGCACGCGCCGAGATCGCGACCTTCCTCGAACGGCCGGTCCATCTCTTCCTGCAGGTCCGGGTGCGCCCGAACTGGCTCGAAGAGCCCGAGCGCTATTCCGAGATGGGCCTCGACTTCAAGGACGGCGACTGAGATGGCCGCCGCGGCCCGCCGATGAGCGCGCGCCTGACGGCGGACTTCTGGGTCCGCGCCTATCTGACCCGCCTGCGGCTGGCCGACATCCCGGCCTTCGTCACCGCCCGGGGCGATGCCACCGCCGGCGCCGTGCTGGTCAAATGCGCCACACTCGACGGGCAGGCCCGCGCCTTCCAGCGCTCCTTCGACCTGATGACGGGCGCCCGCGCCTGGGTGCCGCTCGCCGAAGGCCCCGAGGCCGATGTGGATGCGGCCATCGCCCGCCAGCGCCGCTTCGACCCCGACCTCTGGGTGATCGAGCTCGAGGACCGGCAGGGCCGCACGCTCCTCGACGAGCCGGGCCTCTCCGAGTGACTGGACGGCCGGCCCGCCGCGCGGGATAGTCGCCCCATGATGGAATGGCGGGACGAGGGCGCGCTCCTCTCGGTGCGGCGGCACGGCGAGAGCTCGGCGATCATCGAGGTCTTCACGGCCGCGCATGGCCGCCATGCAGGCGTTGTCCGCGGCGGCGCCTCGCGGAAGATCGCGCCCATCCTGCAGCCCGGCGCGCAGCTCGATCTCACCTGGAAGGCGCGGCTCGACGAGCATATGGGCGCCTTCACCGTCGAGCCGCTGCGCAGCCGCACCGCCCTTTTGGGCGACCGGCTGGGCCTCGCGGGCCTCAACGCGATCTGTGCCATGCTGCATGTAACCCTGCCCGAGCGCGAGCCGCACTCCACGCTCTGGCAGGAGAGCATGGCGCTGCTGGATGCGCTCGACCGGCCGGGCTGGCCGCCCGCCTATCTCCGCTGGGAGATGCGTCTCTTGGAGGAAACCGGCTTCGGCCTCGACCTCACCCGCTGCGCCGTCACGGGCAGCCGCGAGGATCTGGCCTTCGTCAGCCCGAAGACCGGCCGCGCCGTCAGCCGCGGGGCCGCGGGCGGCTGGGCCGACCGGCTGTTCCCGCTGCCGCTGGCGCTGCTGGGGCAGGGGCCCGCCTCGGCCGAGGAAGTGCGGCAGGGCCTTGCTATCACCGGCCATTTCCTCGGCCGCGAGCTTGCGCCGCTGCTGAACGGCCGGCCGCTGCCCGAGGCGCGCGCCCGGCTGATGGAGCTTCTGGCCCGCGCCTGAGGCCGTGCCTTTCGCGCTTCGCGAACGGCAGGCGGCCTGTCAGTCCAGCAGCCGCCGCGCGATCACCTGCGCCTGGATCTCGGCCGCCCCCTCGAAGATGTTGAGGATGCGCGCATCGCAGAGGATCCGGCTGATCTGATATTCCAGCGCGAAGCCGTTTCCGCCATGGATCTGCAGCGCATTGTCGGCCGCGGCCCAGGCCACCCGGGCACCCAGGAGCTTCGCCATCCCGGCCTCGAGGTCGCAGCGCTGGCCGTGATCCTTCTCCCAGGCGGAATGGTAGGTCAGCTGCCGCGCCACCATGATCTCGACCGCCATCATGGCAAGCTTGCCCGCCACGCGCGGGAACTCGATCAGCGCCTTGCCGAACTGCTTGCGCTCCTCGGCATATTGCATCCCCACCTCGAGCGCATTCTGCGCCACGCCGATGGCGCGGGCGGCGGTCTGGATCCGCGCGCTCTCGAAGGTCTGCATGAGCTGCTTGAAGCCCTGCCCCTCGACGCCGCCCAGAAGGTTCTCGCCCTTCACGCGGAAGCCGTCGAAGCCGATCTCATATTCCTTCATGCCGCGGTAGCCCAGCACCTCGATCTCGCCGCCGGTCATGCCGGGCGTCGGGAACGGATCCGCGTCGGTCCCCGGCATCTTCTCGGCGAGGAACATCGACAGGCCCCGGTAATCCGTCGTCTCGGGGTCGGTGCGGGCAAGGAGCGTCATCACATGGGTGCGCGCGGCATGGGTGATCCAGGTCTTGTTGCCATTGACGACCCATTCGTCGCCGTCCTTCACCGCGCGCGTCCGCAGGCTGCCCAGATCCGATCCGGTGTTCGGCTCGGTGAAGACGGCGGTCGGCAGGATCTCCCCGCTCGCAAGCTTCGGCAGCCAGGCCGCCTTCTGCGCATCGGTGCCGCCGCAGAGGATCAGCTCCGCCGCGATCTCCGACCGGGTGCCGAGCGAGCCCACGCCGATATAGCCGCGCGACAGCTCCTCCGAGACCACGACCATCGAGGCCTTCGACAGGCCGAAGCCGCCGAACTCCTCCGGGATCGTCAGGCCGAAGACGCCCATCTCGGCCAGAGCCTCCACGATCTCCATCGGGATCAGCTCATCGCGCATGTGCCAGCCGTGGGCGTGCGGGGCCACCCGCTCGTCCGCGAAACGGCGGAACTGGTCGCGGATCATCTCGAGCTCCTCGTCGAGGCCCGAGGCGCCGAAGGTGGCCCGCCCGTGGTTGTCGCGCATCAGCGCCACCAGCCGCGCCCGCGCGGCGGGCGTATTGCCCGCCTGGATGAGCCGCCGCACCGCCTCGCCCGGATGGCCGAGCTCGATCCCGATATCCTGCACCCGCGCCGTCTCGGTCTGGCTCATCGGGATGCCGCCGCGGATCTGCGCGAGATATTCCCCGAAGGCGATCTGCAGGATCAGCGCCTCCATCTCGCCGAACCGCCCCTCGGTCTCGAGCCGCCCGGCCCAGGCCCGCATCTGCCGGAGCGACTCGACATAGGTCGCGAGCCAGGAGAGCGCGTGCGCCGCAAACTGCTCCTCTTCCAGCGCCTTCGAAGAGACCTTGCCGTCGGTCGTCACCCGCTCCTTCAGCGCGCTCCGCGCCGTCTCGAACAGCGCCTCGACCTCGGGCAGCGCGTCGGAAGCAAGCGTCAGAAGATCCCCAAGTAGCGGCTCCCCGGTCATGGTCGATCCGTCCTTCGGCATGGCGTGACTCCTCATTCTGCAACTGCGACGTCCTAGCCATTTTGCAGTCGCAGCGCAACAAAAATTCACGAGAGCACCATAAGCCGCATGAATATGTCCGAGAGATTAACGCGCTTCCAAATGAGCGCAGGGCCGCGCAGCTCCGTCTGACGGATGGCTGACGCTCCCGTCGACTGGGTCTCGTGGCGCGTCAGGCAGCAGCTCCTTGGAATCGCAAGCGCGGTCTCGCTCTCTCCGCAGGACACTGATCCGCCGCGCGCGCTCCGCCCTGCCCGCTCAGGCGGGAATGACCGCGGCCAGATGTCCGGTTGCGCGGGCTGATGCTGCGCTCTCAATTCGATGTGGCGGTCATCGTGCCTGCCGGTTTCTCGAACCGTGTCAGGGCTCCTGCGCCCGAACCCGACACGACCCGGGGCCGTGGCTAAACGCGTCCGCCCAGTCCCCGGACGGGCATCACAGGCGTCGCAGACAGTCCGATCGGCGATCGGCACCTCGAAAAGTCCCGGTCGGAACCGGCCTCGAGGTCCAGCCCTCATGAGGATCGAGACGCGCGGCTTCCTCGCCGCCGCGAACTCTGCCCCGACATGCCGGACAGCCATGTTCAGACCGATCGCGCTCTCACCCGCTCGGGGCTCTCATCGCCGCAGCGGTCTTTCACTCTGCCCAAATATCCTCGGGGGTCCGGGGGCAGACAGCCCCCGGAGGTCGCCGCCGGGACCGGCCTCAGCCGATCGCGGCCGCCTTCACATCCGCATCGATGAAGGGGACATATTGCGCGAAGTTGTTGGCGAACATCTCCACCAGCTTCTTCGCCTGCTGATCGTAGGCCGCCGGATCGGCCCAGGTCGAGCGCGGATCGAGCAGCTTCGCATCTACCCCATGCAGGTCCACCGGCACCTCGAAGCCGAAGTTCGGATCGCGGCGGAACTGAACGCCCGAGAGCGAGCCGTCGAGCGCCGCGGTCAGCAGCGCGCGGGTGGCCTTGATCGGCATCCGCTTGCCGGTGCCGTAGGCGCCGCCGGTCCAGCCGGTGTTCACGAGCCAGCAGGTTGCGCCGTGCTTGGCGATCTTCTCCTGCAGGAGCTTGCCGTAAACCTCGGGGCGCCGCGGCATGAAGGGCGCGCCGAAGCAGGTCGAGAAGGTCGGCTGCGGCTCGGTCACGCCACGTTCGGTGCCGGCCACCTTCGAGGTGAAGCCCGACAGGAAGTGATACATGGCCTGCGCGGGCGTCAGCCGCGCGATGGGCGGCAGCACGCCGAAGGCGTCGCAGGTCAGCATGATGACGTTCTTCGGATGCCCGCCGAGCCCGCTCTCGGACGCGTTCGAGATATAGTCGAGCGGATAGGCGCAGCGCGTGTTCGCCGTCAGGCTGTCGTCGTTGAAGTCGAGCTCGAGCGTCTCTTCGTCATAGACCATGTTCTCGACCACGGTCGCGAACTTCGAGGTCGTGGCATAGATCTCGGGTTCGGCTTCGGCCGAGAGATTGATCGTCTTGGCGTAGCAGCCGCCCTCGAAGTTGAAGGTTCCCCGGTCCGACCAGCCGTGCTCGTCGTCGCCGATCAGCGTGCGGGAGGGATCGGCCGAGAGCGTGGTCTTGCCGGTGCCGGAGAGCCCGAAGAACACTGCCGCATCGTCCGTGTCGCCGAGCGCGTGGTTGGCCGAGCAGTGCATCGCCATGACGCCCTTGCCGGGCAGGATGTAGTTCAGCAGCGTGAAGACCGACTTCTTGTTCTCGCCGGCATATTCGGTGTTGGCGATCAGGATCAGCTTGCGCTCGAAGTTGAGCACGATCACCGTGTCGGTGCGGCAGCCGTGGCGCTCGGGGTCGGCCTTGAAGGACGGGCAGTTGATGACCGTCCAGTCGGGCACGAAGCTGTCGAGCTCGGCGCGCTCGGGGCGGCGCAGCATGTGGCGGATGAAGAGGCCGTGCCAGGCGAGTTCGGTCACCATCCGCACGTCGAGGCGCAGCTCGGGGTCGGCGCCGGCGAACAGGTCCTGCACGAAGTAGGTGCGGCCCTTCATGTGCTCGAGCATGTCGGCATGGAGCCGGTCGAAGGCGGCCGGATCCATGGGAGCGTTGTTCTCCCACCAGATCGTGTCTTCCACCGACGGCGTGCGCACGACGAACTTGTCCTTGGGCGAGCGGCCCGTGAAGGCACCGGTCGAGCAGAGGAACGCGCCTCCGCGGCCCAGCCGGCCTTCGCCGCGCGTCACGGCCGCTTCGACCAGCGCGGGCTCGATGAGGTTGTAATGCACCTCGCCAAGTCCAGTGATGCCTTGTGCGTCCAGCGTCTGCGCTGGGTTCACGCGTCCGAAATTCATACTGCAAGCTCCCCGATGCCGCGCGAGCGGCTGTTTCCGGTCCTCCAACGGCATCCTGGGCCAATAGGCTGCCGGTCGGCCCCGGAGATGGGCGCCGACAGGGAAAGGGTATAGCATGACGGTGCCACGCGACAACAGAGTGACAGCAAGACGTTAGCGCAACCAGCGACAGGTTGGCGCAACCTCCGGGCATCGGTTGCGGCAAATTGGCTGTTCCGTCGCGACTCGTGGACGGGCAACCGGAGGAGGAGCCGACCGATTCGCAGAAGGCTATTGATTCCTTCGGCGGAAACCGGATCATGAAGTCCATTGGTACAGCAGGCATTCGGAGTTGGGGCATGTCCAGGATCGCTCTCGTCGATGACGATCGCAACATCCTGACTTCGGTGGCCATGACGCTCGAGGCGGAAGGGTTCGAAGTCGAGACCTACAACGACGGGCAGTCGGCTCTCGAGGCCTTCAACAAGCGGATGCCCGACATGGCCGTGCTCGACATCAAGATGCCGCGCATGGACGGGATGGACCTGCTGCAGCGCCTGCGGCAGAAGTCCGCGATGCCCGTGATCTTCCTGACCTCCAAGGATGACGAGATCGACGAGGTGCTGGGCCTGCGCATGGGCGCGGACGATTATGTGAAGAAGCCCTTCTCGCAGCGCCTCCTGGTCGAACGGATCCGCGCGCTCCTGCGCCGTCAGGAGGCGATCGCGGGCGGCGAGGCCGACGCGCAGGAGGAAAGCCGTATTCTCGAGCGCGGCAACCTGCGGATGGATCCGCTGCGCCACGCGGTGAGCTGGAAGGGCCGGGACGTGTCCCTGACGGTGACCGAGTTCCTGCTGCTGCAGGCCCTCGCGCAGCGGCCCGGCTTCGTCAAGAGCCGGGACCAGCTGATGGATGTGGCCTACGACGATCAGGTCTATGTCGACGACCGCACGATCGACAGCCATATCAAGCGGCTGCGCAAGAAGATGCGCGCGGCGGATCCCGATTTCGCCGCCATCGAGACCCTCTACGGCATCGGTTACCGTTACAACGAGGAGTGAGGGTGCCGGGGAGGACGCGGCCATGACCGCCCTTCGGATCTTCGGCCGGTCCAGGGCCGATGACGGGGCCTCCGCGCACCGTCCGGGCGATGTGATCCTCGGCGAGGACTGGACGGCGCCCGGTGCAGATGGCGAGCCGGGGCTTCAGAAGCGGCGGCGGCGCGGCTTCGTCGCGCTGAACCGGTCGCCGCTGGCCCGCAAGATCATCCTCTTCAATCTTCTGGCTCTGGTGATCCAGGTCTCGGGTGTGCTCTTCACCAACCCGTTCCGCGAGAACCTCGTCCTCCAGCGCGAGCGCGCGCTCGTCTCCGAGGCCCGCCTCGTGGCCAATGTCTTCGAGGCGCGGCTTGCGGCGGTGCCGGGCGCGACCCTCGACGCGCCGAAGGGCATCGACATCCCCGCCACGCTCGACGCCGTGGCAGTCGACCCTGCGGTCGACCTCTTCATCCTCGACACGGCGGGGGTCGTCGTGGCGTCCGACCGTGGCGCCCGCCAGCCGGTGCCCGAGGACCGGCGGTCGACCCTCATCACCGATTTCCTCAACGGGCTGTGGGACACGGTCTCGAAGACGCTGGCTTGGGGTGAGGCGCCGCAGGGCGAGATCGACGCCAGCGCGCTTGCCCGGCAGGTCTTCTCGGGCGCGCGCGAGGGGCGGACCACGATCAACACGGGGCGCGACCGCAACGGCGGCGCGCTCTTTTCGGTCGCGACCCCCATCCTCGACGGAGAGCGCGTGATGGGGGTGGTGGCCATCACCTCGGCCGCAGGCGAAATCGACCGGCTGGTGCGCTACGAGCGCGAGCAGATCCTGCAGATGTTCGTGGTGGCGCTCTTCGTCTCCATCGGGCTCAGCCTCGTGCTGGCCTCGACCATCGCCAATCCGCTGGCCGATCTCGCGGCCGCGGCCGAACTCGGCCGGGATCGCGACGCACGCAAGATGGCGCCGGGCCGGGTTCGGATCCCGGATCTCACGGCACGCCCGGACGAGATCGGCCGCCTGTCCATCGCCATGCGCGGGATGGTCGCGGCGCTCTACGACCGGATCGACGCGAACGAGCAGTTCGCGGCGGATGTGGCGCACGAGATCAAGAACCCGCTCGCCTCGCTCCGGTCGGCCGTGGGCACGATGCGGCTGGCAAAGCGCGAGGACCAGCGCGAGCAGCTCCTCGACGTGATCGAGCATGATGTGCGCCGCCTCGACCGGCTGGTCAGCGACATCTCGAACGCCTCGCGCCTCGACAGCGAGTTGGTCAAGGAGGAGGAGGAGGAGTTCGACCTGCTCCCCACCATCGCGAACCTCGGCGACTATCTCGGCCGGCAGGCGGCGGAGAAGGGGGTGGACTTCATCGCCGACCTGCCGTCCGAACCCATGCGCATCCGCGGGCTCGAGGCGCGGCTGGCACAGGTTTTCGTCAATCTCATCTCCAACGCTCTTTCCTTCTGCGAGGAGGGCGATGCGGTGCGCGTCTGGGCGCGGCGGCGCGAAAACCGGGTGCTGGTCGTGGTCGAGGACACCGGCCCCGGCATCCCCGAGGAGGCGCTGACGAAGATCTTCGGCCGCTTCTATTCCGAGCGTCCGCCGGGCCAGTTCGGCAACCACTCGGGGTTGGGACTCGCGATCTCCAAGCAGATCGTCGAGGCGCACGGCGGCGTGATCTGGGCCGAGAACATCCGCCCCACCAGCGCCGACATCACCTCCGAGCCGCTGGGCGCGCGCTTCGTCGTCGGCCTGCCGGTGTGACCGGGGCCGACCGCACCATCCTGCACGCGAGCTGCGTGGCGCTCGACGGGCGCGGGCTCCTGATCCTCGGGCCATCGGGCTCGGGCAAGTCGGCGCTCGCGCTCGAACTGATGGCGCTCGGCGCGGATCTGGTGGCCGACGACCGGACGGAGATCGTGGGGCAGGGGCCGGATCTGATTGCCCGCTGCCCTCCGGCCATCGCGGGCCTGATCGAGGCGCGCGGGCTGGGGATCCTGCGGGCGCCTGCCATTCACGAAGCGCGAGTGACACTGGCTGTCGAATTGGGCAGGTCCGAGACGGAGCGCCTGCCACATTTCCATGAGATTCAGGTGCTCGGACGGCCTCTCGACCTTGTGCTCGGCCAGGAAGGCCGCCATTTTCCCTCTGCGCTGCTGCTGCGACTCCGGTCGGGGCGCGTCGCGTGAACGCAACAGATCCTGGACCGTATGGTAGAGCCTGTGCAGGAATACCGGCTCGTGCTGGTCACCGGCCCTTCGGGGGCGGGGCGCACGACCGCGATCAATGCGCTCGAAGACATGGGCTATGAGGTCATCGACAACCTGCCCCTGTCCTTCGTGCCCCGGCTGATCGAGGGACCCTCGATCGGGCGGCCGATTGCGCTGGGGCTCGATGTGCGCAACCGCGACTTCAATGCCACGGCGCTGATCGAGCTGATCGACCGGCTGACGCAGGATCCGCGCGTGGCGCTCGAGGTGCTCTATGTGGACTGTTCGGCCTCCGAACTGATCCGCCGCTACAACCAGACCCGGCGCCGCCATCCGCTGGCCCCGGCCGAGACGCCCGCCGAAGGGGTCGAGCGCGAGATCGACCTGCTCGCCCCCGTGCGCGTCCGGGCGGACCATCTGATCGACACGTCCGAAATGTCGCCGCACGATCTCAAGGCCGAGCTCTCGCGCTGGTTCGACCGCGGTGCGGCAACCCGTCTTGCGGTGTCGGTGCAGTCCTTCTCCTACAAGCGGGGCGTTCCGCGTGGGGTGGACATGATCTTCGACTGCCGATTCCTGAAGAACCCCTATTGGGTCGAGAGCCTGCGGACGCTCGACGGCCGCGAGGCGTCGGTGGCCGACTACATTTCCTCGGACCCCCGCTTCGGTCCCTTCTTCGAGAAACTCCGCGATCTCGTGCTGTTCCTGCTGCCGGCGCAGCTCGAGGAGGGCAAGGCCCATCTGTCCCTCGGCTTCGGCTGCACGGGCGGGCAACACCGGTCGGTCGCCGTTGCCGAACTTCTGGGCAATGCGCTTGCAGAAGCGGGCTGGCCGGTGTCAAAACGACACAGGGAACTTGAACGCAGGGCGGCCGCTGTGCTCCCCACGCATCAGGGTGAGAAGGCGTGATCGGTATCGTCATCGTTGCTCACGGCGGCCTCGCGCGGGAATATCTCTCGGCCGTCGAGCATGTGGTGGGCAAGCAGGAGGCCATGGCCGCCATCGCCATCGAGGACGATCACGACCGGGCCGCGAAACAGGCCGAGATCAGCGCCGCCGCGCGGTCGGTGGATCGGGGCGCAGGCGTGGTGGTGGTGACCGACATGTTCGGCGGCTCGCCCTCGAACCTGTCGCTGCCGGCCTGCACGGCGCGCGACCGCCGCATCATCTACGGCGCCAACCTGCCCATGCTCATCAAGCTTGCCAAGTCGCGCGAGCTGACGGTGCCGGAGGCGGTGTCTCTGGCCCTCGACGCGGGACGCAAGTATATCAACAGCCTCGACCTTGGCAGCGGGATGGAATGATCGAACGAGAACTTCTCATCGTGAACGAAAAGGGCCTGCATGCGCGGGCTTCGGCCAAGTTCGTCGAAGTCGTGGAACGGCACGATGCCCAGGCCGAGGTCTCCAAGGACGGGATGGTGGTCTCGGGCGACTCGATCATGGGTCTCCTGATGCTCGCCGCCTCGCGCGGGACCTCGATCCGGATCCGGACCATGGGCTCCGAGGCCACTGCGCTGGCCGAGGCCCTCTCGGCGCTGGTGGCGGACCGGTTCGGCGAGGACATGTGACCGCAACGGCGGGCGCCTCCGGGCCCTGTCCTCCTTCCTGCCGGGGCCGGTTTCTGGGACAAGCCGCCTCACCCCCGCCCGCGTCGGTTGCTCTCTGGCAGGCCGCATGGTGAGCTTGTCGGGCCGGGACCGCGCCCGGCACGATGCAAAGGATCTCACGAGTGACACGGGTTTATCCGGGCTTCGACCTGTTGCGTATCCTGGCCGCGGGCGGCGTGGTCTTCTCCCACGCCTTCCTCATCATGGAGCTGACCGAGGCGGGCGAGCCGCTGAAGGCCGCGACGGGCACCATTCTCGGCCTCTATGCGGTGATGATCTTCTTCATCCTGAGCGGCTTTCTGGTGACGGACAGTGCGCTGCGGTCGCAGGGCGTGCTCGATTTCGCCGCCAAACGGGCGCGCCGTCTGCTGCCGGGGTTCCTCGCGGCCAACCTGATCGTGGCGCTCGCGATCTGCCCGCTCTTCGCGACCGAGGGGGCCATGGCCTTCCTCGGGCAGCCCGCCACCTGGGAAACGCTGGGCCGCGTCCTTCTCCTGCAGGACCCGAGTCTGACCTTTCCGGGGCGCGTCAGCTTCTTTCCGGCCGAGGGCGACGCGGCCTGGGTGGCTGCGGTGGCCAATGGCGTCCTCTGGACGATCCGGATCGAGATCACCTGCTATCTCGTCGTGGGGCTTCTGTTGCTCGTCGGCATGCTGACCCGCGGAGCCGTCCTCGCGCTCATCTGCGCGGCCGTCTTCGCGACGCTCACGCCGGCCTTCTATGTGTCGGATTACCTCAACTGCCTGATCTACCTCGGCCCGTCCTTCGCGGCCGGCATGGCGCTGCGCCTGCTGCTGCCCGAAGGCCATCGCGCCGACGGCCGGATCGCCGCGGCCAGTGCGGCCATCCTCGGGGTGCTGATGCTGAAGATGGGCGGCTGGCGCGAAGTCGAGGGGCTGCTCTTCCCGCTCTTCGCCGCCTATCCGCTGATCTGGTTCGGCCAGCAGGAGCGCGCGCGGCTCGGCGCGCTCGGCCGGTTCGGGGATCCGTCCTACGGCATGTATCTCTGGGGCTGGCCGGTGCAGATGCTGCTGCGCGCGCTCGTGGGGCCCGGCTGGTCGGGCTGGGCCTTCGCCGCCCTGTCGCTGCCCGCCGCCCTCGCGGCGGGCTGGCTGTCGTGGATCCTCGTCGAGCGGCGGTTCCTGCGCCGCCGCCCGCCGGGAGCCTCCTACCGTGTGGGCACCGGCGTCTCGCCGCGATAATCGTAGAAGCCGCGGGCGGTCTTCCGGCCGAGCCATCCCGCCTCGACATATTTCACCAGAAGCGGGCAGGGCCGGTATTTCGTATCGGCCAGCCCGTCGTGCAGCACGTTCATGATCGCAAGGCAGGTGTCGAGCCCGATGAAATCCGCGAGCTCCAGCGGCCCCATCGGATGATTCGCCCCGAGTTTCATCGACTCGTCGATCGAGCGCACCGAGCCCACGCCTTCATAGAGCGTGTATACCGCTTCGTTGATCATCGGCACGAGGATGCGGTTGACGATGAAGGCCGGGAAATCCTCGGCGCTGGCCGCGGTCTTGCCGAGGCTCTGCACCACCTTGAGCAGCGCCTGATAGGTCGGGTCGTCGGTCGCGATGCCGCGGATCAGCTCGACGAGCTGCATCACCGGCACCGGGTTCATGAAGTGGAAGCCCATGAATTTCTCGGGCCGGTCCGTGCGCGAGGCAAGCCGTGTGATCGAGATCGAGGAGGTGTTCGAGGTCAGGATCGTGTGCGGCAGAAGATGCGGCACCAGATCCTCGAAGATCGCCTGTTTCACCGTCTCGCGTTCTGTTGCGGCCTCGATCACGAGGTCGCTCCTGGCGATGTCGGTGAGGGTCTGGGTGGTGCGGATCCGCCCGAGCGCCGCGGCCTTGTCCTCGGCCGAGACCTTCCCGCGCGAGACCTGCCGCTCCATGTTGCGCTCGATGGTCGAGAGCGCCTTGTTCAGCCCTTCGGCGCTGATGTCGTTCAGCAGCACCTCGTAGCCCGCGAGCGAGAAGACATGCGCGATACCGCTGCCCATCTGTCCCGCGCCCACGACGCCGACCTTGCGGATCTCCATGCCGTCCCTCCTGCTTGCTCGCGCGAACATTAGGCGGAGGCCCGTGGCGCACGCAAGGGCGGCCCCCGCCCGCCGGAGGCCGAGACTTCGCGTCAAATGCGGCTTTTAGGCATTTGGCAACAGCTCCGCCGCATCGTGGCCGGCGGGTGAACTATCGAGGTGGGTGTCATGGCCTTCGCACATCAGGGCGAAAGCGCCCTGGAGTATTATCCCTGCCGGTATGGCGGGTCTCGTCTGATGTTCCGCGGCCCCCGCCGCAGCCTCGACGGGCCGTTCTGTGCCGTGCTGGGCGGCACCGAGACCTACGGCAAGTTCGTGCCGCAGCCCTATCCGGCTCTGGTGGAAGAGGCGACGGGGCTGCGGCTGGTCAATCTCGCCTGCATGAATGCGGGGATCGACCTCTATCTCAACGATCCCTCCGTCACGCAGGTGGCCTCGAAGGCGACGCTGGCGATCCTGCAGGTGGTGGGGGCTGCCAATCTCACCAACCGGCTCTATTCGGTTCATCCGCGGCGCAACGACCGGTTCCTGGCCGCCTCGCCGGTGCTTCAGACCATCTACCGCGAGGTGGATTTCGCCGACTTCGCCTTCACGCGGCACATGGTGCAGACGCTTCACGCCGTCTCGCCCGAGAAGTTCCTGCAGGTCGAGGCCGAGCTCCGGGCGGCCTGGGTGGCGCGGATGCGCACGCTGCTGGGGCGGATCAGTGCGCCGACGCTGCTCCTATGGATCGCGGATCATCCGCCGCCTGAGGGCGGGCCGCTCACACCCGATCTGACGCCGCTTCTGATCGATGCGGACATGATCGCGGCGGTGCGGCCCCATGCGAGCCATTACCTCCAGATCGTCACCTCGCGCGAGGCGCAGGCCTGCGGGACGGACGGCATGCGCTTTGCCCCGCTCGACGGGCCCGTCGCGGCCGAGCTGCCCGGCCCGGCCGTTCATGCCGAGATCGCGGCGGCGCTGGTGCCGGTCCTGAGAGAGCTGATGTGAAACGGGCGCCCCTTCGAGGGCGCCCGCCTGCGATCGGCTCAGATCCGGTTCAGAGCTTGCCGGTCAGTTCCGGCACGAGGCTGAAGAGGTCGCCCACGAGACCGTAGTCGGCCACCTGGAAGATCGGCGCTTCCTCGTCCTTGTTGATGGCGACGATGATCTTCGAATCCTTCATCCCGGCGAGGTGCTGGATCGCGCCCGAGATGCCCACGGCGATATAGAGCTGCGGCGCCACGACCTTGCCGGTCTGCCCCACCTGCCAGTCGTTCGGCGCATAGCCCGAATCGACCGCCGCACGCGAGGCCCCCACCGCCGCGCCGAGCTTGTCGGCCAGCTGCTCGATCATGGCGAAATTCTCTTCCGAGCCGAGCCCGCGGCCGCCCGAGACCACGATCCGCGCCGAGGTCAGTTCCGGCCGGTCGGAGGCCGCGACCTTGTCCTCGACCCACGAGGAGAGGCCGCTGCCGGCGGTGGCCGAGATGGTCTCGACCGGGGCCGAGCCGCCCTTGCCGGCCGCCTCGAAGGTGGCCGTCCGCACGGTGGCGACCTTGGTCGCGTCCGAGCTCTTCACCGTCTGGATCGCGTTGCCGGCATAGATCGGACGCTCGAACGTGTCGGCATCCACCACCGCCGTGATCTCCGAGATCACCATGACGTCAAGGAGCGCGGCCACCCGCGGCAGCACGTTCTTGGCCGCCGAGGTGGCCGGCGCGAGAATGTGGCTGTAGCCCGGCGCGAGGCCGAGGATCAGGTCGGCCAGCGGCTCGGCCAGACCGTTGCCATAGGCGGCATCGTCGGCCGCAAGCACCTTGGCCACGCCGTCGAAGGTCGCGGCTTCGGCCGCGGCGGCGTCGACGCCCGTGCCCGCCACGAGCACGGTCACGTCGCCCAGGGCCTTCGCCGCGGTCAGCGCCTTGGCGGTCGAATCCGCGCCCAGCGTGCCGCCGGTCACTTCGGCAATCAGAAGAACGGCCATCAGATCACCCCCGCTTCGTCTTTCAGTTTCGCGATCAGCTCGTCGACCGAACCCACCATCACGCCGGCCTTGCGGCCCGCGGGCTCGGAGGTCTTCACGACCGACAGCCGCGGCGTCACATCGACGCCGAAATCGGCCGCGGTCTTCTCTTCCAGCGGCTTCTTCTTGGCCTTCATGATGTTGGGCAGCGAGGCATAGCGCGGCTCGTTCATCCGCAGATCCACCGTCACCACGGTCGGCATCTTGACCTTGATGGTCTGCATGCCGCCGTCCACCTCGCGGGTGACCACGGCCGCATCGCCCTCGATGGCCAGATCCGAGGCGAAGGTCGCCTGGCTCCAGCCGAGCAGCGCCGACAGCATCTGCCCGGTGGCGTTCATGTCATTGTCGATGGCCTGCTTGCCGCAGATCACGAGGCCCGGCTGTTCGGCCTCGACCACGCCCTTCAGGATCTTCGCCACCGCCAGCGGCTCGATGTCCTGATGCACGTCCGAGGCGGCCTCGACGAGGATCGCGCGGTCCGCCCCCATGGCGAGCGCCGTGCGCAGCGTCTCCTGCGCCTGCTTCACGCCGATCGAGACCACCACCACCTCGGTCGCCGTGCCGGCCTCGCGCAGACGGATCGCCGCTTCGACCGCGATTTCGTCGAACGGGTTCATCGACATCTTCACGTTCGCAAGATCGACCCCGCTCCCGTCCGCCTTCACGCGAACCTTCACGTTGTAGTCGATCACGCGCTTGACAGGCACCAGAACCTTCATCAGTGGCAATCTCCCTTCTCATCCGCCCTCGCGGGCAAGCTCTCCGCGATGTTGTTAGCCGCATCGAACCTGCCGCAACAGATCAAAACCGACCGTCAACCTCCGTCCGACGTCGCGTCTTCATGCGTCCTTATGCCTCACGCGTGAGGCCGGGAACCCAGAGCACGTCGGCCCGCCCGTCGTCGTTGGCGATCCGTCCGGCGACGAAGAACCAGTCGGAGAGGCGGTTGAGATAGCGCAGGGCCTCGGGGTTCACCGATTCCGCGGTGGCCAGTTCGACCAGTTCGCGCTCGGCCCGGCGGCTCACGGTGCGGCAGAGGTGAAGCTGGGCCGCCAGCGCCGAGCCGCCCGGGAGGATGAAGCTGCGCAGCGGCTCGAGCCGCGCGTTCATTCCGTCGATCTCGCGCTCGAGCCGGTTCACCTGGGCGGCAATGATGCGGAGCGGCGTGTAGTCCGCCTCGTGGTCGCGCTCCATCTCGGGGCGGCAGAGGTCCGCGCCGAGGTCGAAGAGGTCGTTCGAGATCCGGGCGAGCGCCTCCTGCATCTCGCCCTGCGCATGGAGCCGGGCAAGGCCCACCGTGGCGTTGGTCTCGTCGACCGAGCCATAGGCGGCGACGCGGGGCGAATGCTTGGCCACCCGCGCGCCATTGCCGAGCGCCGTCTCGCCGGCATCGCCGGTGCGCGTGTAGATCCTCGACAGAACGACCATTAGAACCCTCCCGATTGCCGCCAGGCCATGAACAGCAGGATGAGAGCGATCGCAATCGCCTGCGCGATGATGCGCCAGCGCATCAGCCGGTTGGCGTGCTTGCGGTTGAACTCGCCGCCGCGCGCGAAGCCGCCGATCCCGACCATGAGGACGACGAGCACCGCCAGCACGGCCAGGGCGACGACGATGAACAACGGGTCGTGCAGCATGGCTCTCCTCCCGATTTGTCGGCGTGATGTAGCGGCCCGGGTGGAAAAAGCGACTCATTTCCGCTGCATCTTATTGACTCGTGGACCGCGGGATGCGGCACGCGGGGGAGCCGGGCGGGCAACCTGACGCCACGGCCGCGCGCCGGATGTGGCGCCGGTGGGAGGGGTCAGCGGCCGAGCACCCGGTCGAGCGCCGCGGTCGGCAGGAGCCGCCGCAGCACCCAGGCGGTGCGGCTCGGCACGGTGATCCGGTAGCGCGCGCGGGGGCGGGGGCTTTCCAGCGCCTGCACCAGTCTTTCCGTGACGGCGGATGGGGGCAGCTGCCAGCGATCCTCGCCGCCCTCGTAGAGCCGGCCCAGAAGCGTGCGATACTGGTCGGCGCGGGCCGAGGCTCTCCAGTCGATCCAGCGTTCGAAATGCGGGATGGAATTCTCGCGGATCCGCGAGGCGATGGGGCCCGGCTCCAGCAGGATCACCCGGATCGGCGTATCGGCCATCTCGATCCGCAGCACGTCGGTCAGCCCTTCCATCGCGAATTTCGAGGCGACATAGGCGCCGCGCCAGGGATAGGCCACGAAGCCCAGCACCGAGGAGCAATTGACGATCCGCCCGTGCCCCTGACGGCGCATGATCGGGATGACCCGCCGCGTCAGGTCGTGGACGCCCACGACATTGGTCTCGAGCACGGCCCGCAGCGCCTCGCGCGGCAGATCCTCGACCGCGCCCGGGCAGGCGAAGGCGCCGTTGTTGTAGAGCGCGTCGAGCGTGCCGCCGGTGCGGCGCGTGGTCTCCGCGACGGCGGCGGCGAGGCTTTCGGGATCGTCGTAATCGAGCCGGAAGCTCTCGAGCCCCTCGCTGCGGAGGCGGTCGCAGTCGGCTTCCTGCCGGCAGGTGGCGAAGACCCGCCAGCCGCGGGCCGCAAGCCCCCGCGCCGCGTCGAGCCCGATGCCCGACGAGCAGCCCGTGATCAGAACGCTTTTCATCCGGAGCCCCGCCCTTGCCTGCGCTCCTCTTGGCGCAAAGGGCGGGGAAGGCCAAGGGGTAGGCGGAGCCTCGGGACGCAATCCTGTCAGGGGAGGGAAGACGCTCTGCCGCCGCGGGCTTCATCGGAGACGAGCCGGGCACTCCGTGCCGGAGAAACAGGCAGGCGTCGGGTCGGGACGGCGGGGAGTTCCCTCGCGCGCAGGGTGACGGCGCGAGAAGCCATTTGGGCGTGACCTTTGGCGTCAGCGCCCTGCGCGCAAGGTCACGGCGAGCCCGATCCGCAATGCCAGGCCGGAGATCAGAAGGCGGTGCCGGGCGCGAGGAAGCGGGCGGCCATGTAGCCCGCGACGCCGTCGCCTTCGATGCGGATCGGTGCCCAGCTTCCCTCCTGCGGGCCGTCGACCAGCACCGCGTCTCCGCGCAGCACCCGGTCGACCACCGGATAGGCCGTCGAGGGACCGCTGCGGACATTGACCGCGTCGGCCGTCACATGGCGCACCTCTCCCGCAGGTTGCCGCGTCTCGGCGACCATGGTGGCGGCCAGCACCGGCTGCGGTGCGCGGGTCTCGGCCGCGCGCGGCGGCAGCGGCAGGACCTGCACCCGGTCGCCGCGGTAGCGCGTCGCGGGCAGCGCCACGGGGGTGGGGGCGGGCATCGTCACCGGCTGGGCCTCGGCGGCCACCGTCAGCGTCCGCGCCGCTTCCAGCGAGGCCGTCTCGACGGGCGTCACCACCGGGCGCGGATGGGGTTCGAGCTTCGCGGCGGCGGCCAGTCCCGGCCGCATCTGGCCGGTATCGCGGCCGCCGATCAGCAGGACGGCAAATAGGGTGCAGCAAAGAAGCAACGTCAGACGCAGCATGGGAAAAATCTCCGGGATCAATGAGGAGGCTGGGGCCGTGCCTCCCTTGCCCTGTGAACCGCGTTCCCCGGCGGCAGGTTCCCGGATTCCTTTCCGTCTGGACCGGAGCGGCAGCCGGGACTAGACACGCGCCATGACCGACACGCCCGAAGATCCGACCGAAGAGCCCCTCACGACCTCGGAACCGCTCCGCCGTGCCATCGGCGAGCGCTACCTGACCTATGCGCTCTCGACCATCATGCACCGCGCTCTGCCGGACGCGCGCGACGGGCTGAAGCCCGTCCACCGCCGCATCCTCTTCGCGATGCGCGAACTGCGGCTCTCGCCCACCGGCGGCTTCCGCAAGTCGGCCAAGATCGCGGGCGACGTGATGGGGAACTATCACCCGCACGGGGATGCGGCGATCTACGACGCGATGGCGCGCCTCGCGCAGGATTTCAACGTCCGCTATCCGCTGGTGGACGGGCAGGGCAACTTCGGCAACATCGACGGCGACAACCCGGCCGCCTCGCGCTACACCGAGGCGCGCCTCACGCCCATCGCCGAGCTGCTGATGGAGGGGCTGGCCGAGAACGCGGTCGATTTCCGCCCGAACTACGACGGCACGCTGGAAGAGCCGGTGGTGATGCCCGCGGCCTTCCCGAACCTTCTGGCCAATGGCGCGTCGGGGATCGCGGTGGGCATGGCCACCAACATTCCGCCGCACAATCTCGACGAGCTGATCGAGGGCTGCCTCGCGCTGATCCGCGATCCCGCCATCGCCGACGACACGCTGGTGAGCCTGATCCCCGGCCCCGACTTTCCCACTGGCGGCGTGATCGTCGAGCCGAAGGAGCAGATCCTCGAGGCCTACCGGACGGGGCGCGGCGCGTTCCGGCTCCGGGCGAAATGGCAGACCGAGGATCTGGGCCGCGGCACCTGGCAGATCGTGGTGACCGAGATCCCCTATCAGGTGCAGAAGTCGAAGCTGATCGAGCGGCTGGCGGAGCTGATCCAGACCAAGAAGGTCCCGGCGCTGGCCGACGTGCGCGACGAGAGCGCCGACGATGTGCGGATCGTGCTGGAGCCGCGGGCCCGGACCGTCGATCCCGAGATGCTGATGGGGATGCTCTTCCGCAACTCGGACCTCGAGATCCGCTTCTCGCTGAACATGAACGTGCTGATCGACGGGCGGACGCCCCGGGTCTGCTCGCTCAAGGAGGTGCTGCGCGCCTTCCTCGACCACCGCCGCGACGTGCTGATCCGCCGCTCGCAGCATCGGATGGAGAAGATCGACCATCGGCTCGAGGTGCTGGGCGGCCTGATCGTGGCCTTCCTGAACCTCGACCGGGTGATCGACATCATCCGCTACGATGCCGACCCCAAGCGCGCGCTGATGGCCGAGAGCTGGGGGCGCAAGTTCAAGCGGGCGAATTCCGAGAAGGACTATGTCGGGCCGGGGCCGGGGCCGGGCGATCTGAGCGAAGTTCAGGCCGAGGCGATCCTCAACATGCGCCTGCGCTCGCTGCGGCGGCTGGAGGAGATGGAACTTCTGGCCGAGCGCGATGCGCTTCTGGCCGAGCGGGCCGATCTCGAGGCGCTGATCGGCTCGGAGCGGCTGCAGTGGGACCGGATCGGGCACGATCTGGGCGAGATCCGCAAGCTCTTCGGCAAATGGACCGTGGCGGGTGCGCGGCGCACCCAGTTCGCCGAGGCGGGCGAGGTGGAGGAAGTGCCGCTGGAAGCCATGATCGAGCGCGAGCCGATCACGGTGATCTGCTCGCAGATGGGCTGGATCCGGGCCATGAAAGGCCACCAGCCGCTCGATACCGAGGCGAAGTTCAAGGATGGCGACGGCCCGCGCTTCCTGTTCCATGCCGAGACGACCGACCGGCTTCTGCTCGTGGGCTCGAACGGGCGCTTCTACACGCTGACGGGCGCGAGCCTGCCCGGCGGGCGCGGCATGGGCGAGCCGGTGCGGCTGATGGTCGACCTGCCGAACGAGGCCGAGATCCACGACATCTTCGTCTGGCGTCCGGCCGAGAAGCTGCTGCTCGCCTCGTCGGCGGGCGACGGGTTCGTGGTGCCCTCCGAGGAGGTGCTGGCCCAGACCCGCGCGGGCAAGGCGGTGCTCTCGATGAAGGAGGGCGTGCGGACCGCCGTCTGCCGACCGGTGCGCGGCGATCATGTGGCGGTGGTGGGCGAGAACCGCAAGCTTCTGGTCTTCCCGGTGAGCGAACTGCCGGAAATGGCCAAGGGCAAGGGCGTCCGGCTGCAGAAATACAAGGACGGCGGCCTGTCGGACGCGATCACCTTCGAGATCGCCCGGGGGCTGAGCTGGAAGGACCCGGCCGGCCGCACGCGGACCGAGACCGAGCTGGCCGAATGGACGGCCGCGCGGGCCGGCGCCGGCAAGATGGCGCCCCGGGGCTTTCCGCGGGACAACCGCTTCACCTGATGCGCGGACGGCCGGAGCCGGGGGCTTCGCGCCCCCGGACCCCCGCGGGATATTTGGGCAGAGTGAAAGGGCCGGGCGCCCGGGGCGGTTCCGCGGGCGGCGGTTGCACGGCGGGACGGGGCAAGTTATTCGGGGTCACCCTCTTTCGGAGAAGCCCATGATCCTGCGCCTCGCAGCCCTCTGCCTTGCGGCCCTCTTCGTGACCGCCTGCCAGCGCAACGACCTGAAGGAGCCGCCCGTCGATCTGGGCGATTTCGCGCTCGGGCTGAACATCGTCGTGGCGGATCATGCGCAGAAGGTGCCGATCTCGCGCGAGGCCTCGGTCGAGGAGTGGGAGGCGGTCATGAAGACGGCGATCGACGACCGGTTCGGGCGCTACGAGGGGACGAAGCTCTACAATCTGGGCGTCAGCATCGACGGCTATGCGCTGGCTCCGCCCGGCATCCCGGTGGTTGCGGCGCCGAAGTCGGTGATCGCGATCACGGCCAACATCTGGGACGATGCGGCGGGCGCCAAGCTCAACGAGAAGGGCAAGAAGATGACCGTCTTCGAGAGCCTGACCGGCGGCTCCATCGTGGGCAGCGGCTATACGATGAGCAAGGACGAGCAGATGGAGGCGCTGGCCTACAATGCGGCCAAGCGGATCGAGGGCTGGCTCGTCGCCCATCCCGAGTGGTTCGGCCTGCCGCCGCTGCCGCCGAAACCCGCGCCAGCGCCGGGGAAAGACAAGTGATACTTGATTTTCTTCCTGCCAATGGATAACTCCGCCGCCGTGTAGAACGGGCTGTCCGGTGTCGCTTGGGCCGCCCCCCAATCCGCGAGGCGCTCCGCCAATGGCAAAGGCAAAGTTTGAACGTAACAAACCGCACGTCAACATCGGCACGATCGGCCACGTTGACCACGGCAAGACGACTCTGACGGCCGCGATCACGAAGTATTTCGGCGAGTTCCGCGCCTACGACCAGATCGACGGCGCGCCGGAAGAGCGGGCCCGCGGGATCACGATCTCGACCGCGCACGTGGAATACGAGTCGGACACGCGCCACTATGCGCACGTCGACTGCCCCGGCCACGCCGACTATGTGAAGAACATGATCACCGGCGCCGCGCAGATGGACGGCGCGATCCTCGTGGTGAACGCGGCCGACGGCCCGATGCCGCAGACGCGCGAGCACATCCTGCTCGGCCGTCAGGTGGGCATCCCCTACATGGTCGTCTACATGAACAAGGTCGACCAGGTGGACGATCCGGAACTCATCGAGCTGGTCGAGATGGAGATCCGCGAGCTTCTGTCGTCCTACGACTACCCCGGCGACGACATTCCGATCATCAAGGGCTCGGCTCTGGCCGCGATGAACGGCACCGACAAGGAAATCGGCGAGGATTCGATCCGCGCGCTGATCGCCGCCGTGGATGAATACATCCCGACCCCGGCGCGTGCCGTGGACCAGCCCTTCCTGATGCCGGTCGAGGACGTGTTCTCGATCTCGGGCCGCGGCACCGTGGCCACGGGCCGGATCGAGCGCGGCGTGGTGAAGGTGGGTGAGGAACTCGAGATCGTCGGCATCCGCCCGTCGAAGAAGACGGTCTGCACCGGCGTCGAGATGTTCCGCAAGCTCCTTGACCAGGGCGAAGCGGGCGACAACGTGGGCCTGCTGCTCCGCGGCGTGGACCGCGACGGCATCGAGCGCGGGCAGGTTCTCTGCAAGCCGGGCTCGGTGAAGCCGCACACGAAGTTCGAGGCCGAGGCCTACATCCTCACGAAAGAGGAAGGCGGCCGCCACACCCCGTTCTTCGCGAACTACCGTCCGCAGTTCTACTTCCGGACCACCGACGTGACCGGGACCGTGCAGCTGCCGGAAGGCACCGAGATGGTGATGCCGGGCGACAACCTGAAGTTCAACGTCGAGCTGATCGCGCCGATCGCCATGGAAGAGAAGCTCCGCTTCGCCATCCGTGAAGGCGGCCGCACCGTCGGCGCCGGCGTCGTCTCGAAAATCATCGCCTGATCCTGACGGATCGGTCGGGGCAGGGCGCGCGGGGCATCCCGCGCGCCTTTTCCTTTGGCGCCGTCCGTGCGAGGGTAAGGCCCGCGCCGCATCCGGCGCCTGTGAGGGAGGCCCGCATGGTGACGATCCGCATCTGACCGTTTGTCCGAAACGCCAGAGGAGATCCCATGCCCTCCCCCTTGCTGAACGCCGGCCTCCGGCATCCGATGCGCTTTGCCGACGGGCGCGCGAATCCCTCGATGGTGCATCTGAACCGCGTCATCGACCATCCGAACATCCGCATCGGCGATTTCACCTATGCCAACGATTTCGACCCGCCCGAGGATTGGGCGGCACGGCTGGTGCCCTACCTCTATCCCGGCGCGCCCGAGCGGCTGGAGATCGGCCGCTACGGCCAGATCGCCCATGGCGTGCGCATCATCACCGCCTCGGCCAATCATCCGGCGGGCGGGCTCACCACCTATCCGTTCGCGATCTTCGATCCGGCGAGCCTCGCGTTGTCCAAGGAGGCGCTGATCGATCTGCCCGACACGGTGATCGGCCACGATGTCTGGATCGGCCATGGGGCGCTGATCCTGCCCGGCGTGCGGCTGGGCCATGGGGTAATCGTGGGGGCGGGGGCGGTGGTCGCCGGTGACGTGCCCGATTATGCGGTGGTGGCCGGCAATCCGGCGCGCATCCTGCGGATGCGCTTTCCGCCCGAGGTGGTCGCGCGGCTCCTTGCGCTCGCCTGGTGGGACTGGCCGCAGGAGCGCCTGGCCGAGCGGCTGCCCGCGTTGATGGCGGGCGATCTCGAGGCGGCCGCGCGCTGACGCCGCAGCCGGCGCACGGGGCGCAACTTTGCACTTGCGGTCGGGCGCCGGCTGCCGTATCTCGCGGCTGGCCTAGGGGTATAGCTCAGTTGGTAGAGCATCGGTCTCCAAAACCGAGGGTCGTGGGTTCGAGTCCCCCTGCCCCTGCCAGGCCCTTCCCGATCCCGCGTTCTTCCGGCGAGAGCCTTGAACTTCGGCGTCCCAGGGCGTATCTGCCGCGCGACGCTTCTTGAGGACAGACGATGGCCAAGGCGAATCCCTTCACGTTCATCTCGCAGGTGCGCAGCGAAGTCGGCAAGGTCGCCTGGCCCGGCCGGCGCGAGGTGCTGCTGACGACCATCATGGTCTTCGTCATGGCGGCGCTGACCGCGACCTTCTTCTCGCTCGTCGACTTCGCGATCCGGCAGGGGCTGAGCCTGCTGCTCAACACCTTCTGACATTTCCGCTTGAACGCCGGGGGTGCTGCCTGTAATCGGGCGGTCACTGGGAAGAGGCCGGCGCGCAGCGATTCGGGTTGCGCGCTGTTTTTTGTTCTGGGGGCGGACACTGGTTCGCCGGAGGAGCGGGGATTGCCCCGCGCGAAGAGGTAAGGCTAAGGCATGGCGAAGCGTTGGTATTCGGTGAGCGTTCTCTCGAACTTCGAGAAGAAGGTCGCCGAGCAGATCCGGACCGCCGTGGCGGACGCCGGTCTCGAGGAAGAGATCGACGAGGTGCTGGTCCCCACCGAAGAGGTGATCGAGGTCCGGCGCGGCAAGAAGGTCACGTCCGAGCGCCGCTTCATGCCGGGCTATGTGCTCGTCCACATGGAAATGTCGAACCGCGGCTATCACCTGATCTCCTCGATCAACCGGGTGACGGGGTTCCTCGGTCCGCAGGGCAAGCCGATGCCGATGCGCGACTCGGAAGTGAACACGATCCTGAACCGCGTCGAGGAAGGCGAGGCGCAGCCGCGCAGCCTGATCCGCTACGACATCGGCGAGACGGTGAAGGTGACCGACGGCCCGTTCGAGGGCTTCTCGGGCATGGTCGAGGATGTGGATGAAGAGCATTCGCGCCTCAAGGTGACCGTCTCGATCTTCGGCCGGGCGACCCCGGTCGAGCTGGAATTCACCCAGGTGGCCAAGGGCGCCTGAGTGCATCGCGTGGGAGGCGAGCGCGCCCGCAGGGCGTGACGGACCGGACCACTAAACTCGCCCCTCGGGGGCAGTGACAGAGGAGAGGCCATATGGCCAAGAAGATTATCGGCAGCCTCAAGCTGCAAGTGAAGGCGGGTCAAGCCAACCCGTCTCCGCCGGTCGGTCCGGCGCTGGGTCAGCGCGGCCTGAACATCATGGCCTTCGTGAAGGAATTCAACGCGAAGTCCGCCGACCTCGAGCCGGGCACCCCCACGCCCGTCATCATCACCTACTACCAGGACAAGTCCTTCAGCCTCGAGCTGAAGACGCCGCCGGCGTCCTTCATGCTGAAGAAGGCCGCGGGCCTTGCTCCGGTGGGCAAGCGGAACCGTCCGAAGGGCTCGACCAAGCCGGGCCGCGAAGTGGCGGGTTCGGTGACCGTGGCGCAGATCCGCAAGATCGCCGAAGCCAAGATGAAGGATCTGAACGCCAACGACGTCGAGGCGGCGATGCAGATCATCCTCGGCTCGGCCAAGTCCTGCGGCATCGAGGTCAAGGGGTAAGTCATGGCCAAGGTTGGAAAACGGACGCGCTCGGCGCGTGAAGCCTTCGTCGGCAAGGACCTGATCTCGGTCGAGGATGCGGTGGCGCTGATCAAGCAGGCCGCCTCGGCGAAGTTCGACGAGACCCTCGAAGTGGCGATGAACCTGGGCGTCGACCCGCGTCACGCCGACCAGATGGTGCGCGGCGTCGTCACCCTGCCGAACGGCACGGGCAAGACGGTGCGCGTGGCGGTCTTCGCCCGCGGCGCCAAGGCGGACGAGGCGAAAGCCGCCGGGGCCGACATCGTCGGTGCCGAAGACCTGATGGAAACGATTCAGTCGGGCAAGATCGAGTTCGACCGCTGCATCGCCACCCCGGACATGATGCCGCTCGTCGGCCGTCTGGGCAAGATCCTCGGGCCGCGCAACCTGATGCCGAACCCGAAGGTCGGCACCGTGACGATGGATGTGAAATCCGCCGTCGAGGCCGCCAAGGGCGGTGAGGTGCAGTTCAAGGTCGAGAAGGCGGGCGTGATCCACGCCGGCGTCGGCAAGATGTCGTTCGAGGCGGACAAGCTCGCGCAGAACGTCCGCGCCTTCGTCGACGCCGTGAACCGCGCGAAGCCCGCCGGGGCGAAGGGCACCTACCTCAAGAAGGTGTCGCTCTCCTCGACCATGGGCCCGGGCGTCTCGGTCGACCTGACCTCCGCCACCAGCCACTGAGGCGGGGGCTTTGAGAATTCCCCTGCCTTCGGGCAGGGGATGACGGGGCGGAGACGCCCTGTCCTGTCCGAGACGGCGGGTGGGGGCAACCTCTTAATATCCTGCCTGAGATGGGGAACGAGACGGATTTTCGCGGGAAACCGCCGGATCTTGGCTCGGGACCACATCGCGGACCCGAACGCCCCGCTCGCGGGGCAGAAGTGAGCCGGGGGGCGACCCCCAAACTTGGAGTGAAACTGTGGATAGAGCCCAGAAAGAGAAAGTGGTCGAGGAACTCGGCCAGATCTTCGAAAGCTCTGGCGTGGTTGTGGTTGCACACTACGCAGGCATCACGGTTGCTCAGATGCAGGACCTGCGCGCGCAGATGCGCGAAGTCGGTGGGTCCGTACGCGTTGCCAAGAACAGGCTCGCCAAGATCGCCCTCGCCGGGAAGCCCTCTGAAAAGATGGGCGACCTGCTGACGGGCATGACCGTGATGGCCTATTCCGAGGACCCCGTCGCTGCGGCGAAGGTTGCGGATGCCTATGCCAAGAAGAACGACAAGTTCGTGATCCTCGGCGGGGCAATGGGCGACACGATCCTGGACCCGGCCGGTGTGAAGACCGTCGCCGCCATGCCGTCGCGCGAAGAGCTCATCGCTCAGATCGTGTCGTGCATCGGTGCGCCCGCGTCGAACATCGCCGGTGCCATTGGCGCACCTGCTTCGAACATCGCCGGCATCCTCTCCACCCTGGAGGAGCGGGAAGCCGCTTGAGCAATCTCGTCGACCTGCGTGGGTTGTCACCCACCATGTTGGACCCCATCTAACTGAACGGAACAGAAAATGGCTGATCTGAACAAACTCGCCGAAGACATCGTCGGTCTGACCCTGCTCGAAGCCCAAGAGCTGAAGACGATCCTCAAGGACAAATACGGCATCGAGCCCGCCGCTGGCGGCGCCGTGATGATGGCCGGCCCGGCTGCTGGCGCTGCTGCTCCGGCCGAGGAAGAGAAGACCGAGTTCGACGTCGTGCTGACCGACGCCGGCGCCAACAAGATCAACGTGATCAAGGAAGTGCGCGCGATCACCGGTCTGGGCCTGAAAGAGGCGAAAGACCTCGTGGAAGCCGGTGGCAAGGTGAAAGAAGCCGTTGCCAAGGCCGACGCCGAAGCGATGAAGAAGAAGCTCGAAGAAGCTGGCGCGAAAGTCGAGCTGAAGTAATTCGGTCGGGTGCGTTTCGCATCCATCGGTTGAAATCGGGCTGGGTCCGGCGGATAGTCGGGCCCAGCCGAACCTGTCTCGGCAGAGGCTTCGCAGGAAGCCCCTCCCAAGGCGCGGTTCGAGGTTCGGGAGCCCTCCGGTGGGACGGGGGGCGTGAATGGGACCTCACCCCCTTCTTCGCAAGCGGCGCAGGACCGTGGCCCGACGGTCCCTGCGCCCGCGAAAACGAAAGGTGACTTCGAGCATGGCTCAGAGCTACGTTGGCCAGAAACGTATCCGCAGGTACTACGGCAAGATCCGCGAAGTGCTGGAGATGCCGAACCTGATCGAGGTTCAGAAATCCTCCTACGATCTGTTCCTGAAGTCGGGCGACGGCCCGAAGGCGGCCGATGGCGAAGGCATCCAGGGCGTCTTCCAGTCGGTCTTCCCGATCAAGGACTTCAACGAGACCGCCGTGCTCGAGTTCGTGAAATACGAGCTCGAAAAGCCGAAATATGACGTGGACGAGTGCCAGCAGCGCGACATGACCTATGCCGCGCCGCTGAAGGTGACGCTGCGCCTGATCGTGTTCGATGTCGACGAGACCACGGGCGCCCGCTCGGTCAAGGACATCAAGGAGCAGGACGTCTACATGGGCGACATGCCCCTGATGACCGCCAACGGCACGTTCATCGTGAACGGCACCGAGCGCGTGATCGTCAGCCAGATGCACCGCAGCCCCGGCGTGTTCTTCGACCACGACAAGGGCAAGACCCACTCCTCGGGCAAGCTCCTGTTCGCCTGCCGCATCATCCCCTACCGCGGCTCGTGGCTGGACTTCGAATTCGACGCGAAGGACATCGTCTTCGCGCGCATCGACCGTCGCCGGAAGCTGCCGGTGACGACGCTGCTCTATGCCCTCGGCATGGATCAGGAAGGCATCATGGATGCCTATTACGAAACCGTGAACTTCAAGCATCAGAAGAACCGCGGCTGGGTCACCCGGTTCTTCCCCGAGCGCGTGCGCGGCACCCGTCCCACCTACGATCTCGTGGATGCGGCCACCGGCGAGGTCATCCTGAAGGCGGGCGAGAAGGCCACGCCGCGGATGGTCAAGAAGTGGATCGACGAGGCTCAGATCACCGAGCTTCTGGTGCCGTTCGACCATATCGTCGGCCGCTATGTCGCGCAGGACATCATCAACGAGGAAACCGGCGAGATCTGGGTCGAAGCCGGTGACGAACTCACGATGGAGTACGACCGCGACGGCGAGGTGAAGGGCGGCACGCTGAAGCTGCTGCTCGATCAGGGCATCACCGACATCCCGGTGCTCGACATCGACAATGTCAACGTCGGCCCCTACATCCGCAACACGATGGCGGCGGACAAGAACATGGGCCGCGACACCGCGCTCATGGACATCTACCGCGTCATGCGTCCGGGTGAGCCGCCGACCGTCGAGGCGGCGTCGAACCTGTTCGACACGCTGTTCTTCGACAGCGAGCGCTATGACCTCTCGGCCGTCGGCCGCGTGAAGATGAACATGCGTCTCGACCTCGGCAAGCCCGACACCCAGCGCACGCTCGACCGCGACGACATCATCGCCTGCATCAAGGCGCTGACCGAGCTGCGCGACGGCAAGGGCGAGATCGACGACATCGACCACCTCGGCAACCGCCGGGTGCGCTCGGTGGGCGAGCTCATGGAGAACCAGTACCGCGTCGGTCTCCTGCGCATGGAGCGCGCGATCAAGGAACGCATGTCCTCGGTCGAGATCGACACGATCATGCCGCAGGATCTGATCAACGCGAAGCCCGCGGCGGCCGCGGTGCGCGAGTTCTTCGGCTCGTCGCAGCTCTCGCAGTTCATGGACCAGACCAACCCGCTGTCGGAAGTCACCCACAAGCGGCGTCTCTCGGCCCTCGGGCCGGGCGGTCTGACCCGCGAGCGCGCGGGCTTCGAGGTGCGCGACGTTCACCCGACCCACTATGGCCGGATGTGCCCGATCGAGACGCCGGAAGGTCAGAACATCGGCCTCATCAACTCGCTCGCGACCTTCGCCCGCGTGAACAAGTACGGCTTCATCGAGACCCCCTATCGCAAGGTGGTCGAGGGCGCCGTGACCGACGACGTGGTCTACATGTCGGCCACCGAGGAGATGCGGCACACCGTGGCGCAGGCCAACGCGCAGCTCGATGAGGAGGGCCGGTTCGTCTCCGACCTGATCTCGTCGCGCAAGGCGGGCGAGTTCATGCTGAACCCGCCGGATGCCATCGACCTGATCGACGTGTCGCCGAAGCAGCTCGTCTCGGTTGCGGCCTCGCTGATCCCGTTCCTCGAGAACGACGACGCGAACCGCGCGCTGATGGGCTCGAACATGCAGCGTCAGGCGGTGCCGCTCCTGCAATCCGACGCGCCCTTCGTGGGCACGGGGATCGAGGCCGTGGTGGCGCGTGACTCCGGGGCCGCCATCATGGCGCGGCGCGCCGGCGTGATCGATCAGGTGGATGCGACGCGTATCGTCGTGCGCGCCACCGAGATGCTGGAGCCGGGCGAGCCGGGCGTCGACATCTACCGTCTGCGCAAGTTCAAGCGCTCGAACCAGTCGTCCTGCATCAACCAGCGCCCGCTGGTGAAGGTGGGTGACGTGGTGCACCGTGGCGAGGTGGTGGCCGACGGCCCCTGCACCGACATGGGCGAGCTGGCCCTCGGCCGGAACGTGATCGTGGCCTTCATGCCGTGGAACGGCTACAACTACGAGGACTCGATCCTGATCTCCGAGCGGATCCTCCGCGACGACGTCTATACCTCGATCCATATCGAGGAATACGAGGTCGCGGCGCGGGATACGAAGCTCGGGCCGGAAGAGATCACCCGCGACATCCCGAACGTCGGCGAGGAAGCCCTGCGCAACCTCGACGAGGCCGGTATCGTCTATATCGGCGCCGAAGTGCAGCCGGGCGACATCCTCGTGGGCAAGATCACCCCCAAAGGCGAAAGCCCGATGACGCCGGAAGAAAAGCTCCTCCGCGCCATCTTCGGCGAAAAGGCCTCGGACGTGCGCGACACGTCGCTGCGCCTGCCGCCGGGGGCCTACGGCACGATCGTGGAAGTGCGGGTCTTCAACCGCCACGGCGTCGACAAGGACGAGCGGGCGCTGCAGATCGAGCGCGAGGAAGTCGAGCGTCTGGCCCGTGACCGGGACGACGAGCTCGCGATCCTCGAGCGCAACATCTACTCGCGTCTGCGTACGCTGATCATGGGCAAGACCGCGGTGAAGGGGCCGAAGGGCATCCGGGCGGGCTCGGAGATCAACGAGGACCTGCTGTCCACGCTGTCGCGTGGCCAGTGGTGGCAGCTGGCGCTGGGTGAGGAAGCCGACGCGAAGGAAGTCGAGGCCCTCCACGAGCAGTTCGAGGCGCAGAAGCGCGCGCTCGATCACCGCTTCGAGGACAAGGTCGAGAAGGTCCGTCGCGGCGACGATCTGCCTCCGGGCGTGATGAAGATGGTCAAGGTCTTCGTGGCTGTGAAGCGCAAGCTGCAGCCGGGCGACAAGATGGCCGGCCGTCACGGCAACAAGGGCGTCATCTCCAAGGTCGTGCCGATCGAGGACATGCCGTTCCTTGCGGACGGCACCCATGTCGACCTTGTGCTCAACCCGCTCGGCGTGCCGTCGCGGATGAACGTGGGGCAGATCCTCGAGACCCACATGGGCTGGGCCGCACGCGGTCTGGGCATCAAGATCGACGAGGCGCTGCAGGACTACCGCCGCTCGGGCGACCTCACGCCGGTGAAGGAGGCCATGCGTCTCGCCTATGGCGACGAGACCTATGAAGGGGCCTTCGGCGACCGCGAGGACGAGGATCTGGTCGAAATGGCCGGCCGCGTCACAAAGGGCGTGCCGATCGCGACGCCGGTCTTCGACGGGGCGAAGGAGCCCGACGTCAACGACGCGCTGCGCCGGGCCGGCTTCGACCAGAGCGGGCAGTCCATCGTCTTCGACGGCCGCACGGGCGAGCAGTTCGCGCGTCCCGTCACCGTGGGCGTGAAGTACATGCTGAAGCTGCATCACCTCGTGGACGACAAGCTGCACGCGCGGTCGACCGGTCCGTACTCGCTCGTCACCCAGCAACCGCTGGGCGGCAAGGCGCAGTTCGGTGGCCAGCGTCTGGGCGAGATGGAGGTCTGGGCTCTGGAAGCCTACGGCGCCGCCTACACCCTGCAGGAGATGCTGACGGTGAAGTCGGACGACGTGGCGGGCCGCACGAAGATGTACGAGTCCATCGTCAAGGGCGAAGACAACTTCGAGGCCGGCGTCCCGGAGTCGTTCAACGTGCTCGTCAAGGAAGTGCGGGGCCTCGGCCTCAACATGGAACTCCTGGATGCGGACGAGGAATAAGCCGCGCGGGCGGCCCGGGGCTCAGGCCCCGGGGACCGTCGCGAGGACCCTCGACCGCAACCTCATCTTTGGGATCAGGACATGAACCAGGAACTCTCGACCAATCCGTTCAACCCGGTTGCGCCGGTCAAGACCTTCGACGAGATCAAGATCTCGCTCGCCTCGCCGGAACGGATCCTCTCGTGGTCCTACGGCGAGATCAAGAAGCCCGAGACCATCAACTACCGGACCTTCAAGCCCGAGCGCGACGGCCTGTTCTGCGCGCGGATCTTCGGGCCGATCAAGGACTACGAGTGCCTCTGCGGCAAATACAAGCGCATGAAGTATCGCGGCGTCGTCTGCGAGAAATGCGGCGTTGAAGTCACGCTCCAGAAGGTGCGTCGCGAGCGGATGGGCCATATCGAGCTCGCCGCCCCGGTCGCGCACATCTGGTTCCTGAAGTCGCTGCCGAGCCGCATCGGCCTCATGCTCGACATGACGCTGCGGGATCTGGAACGCATCCTCTACTTCGAGAACTACGTCGTCATCGAGCCGGGCCTGACGGACCTCACCTACGGTCAGCTGATGACCGAGGAAGAGTTCCTCGATGCGCAGGACCAGTATGGCGCCGACGCCTTCACCGCCAACATCGGCGCGGAAGCGATCCGCGAGATGCTGTCGGCCATCGACCTCGAACAGACCGCCGAAACGCTCCGCGAGGAGCTGAAGGAGGCCACGGGCGAACTGAAGCCGAAGAAGATCATCAAGCGGCTGAAGATCGTGGAATCGTTCCTCGAATCGGGCAACCGGCCGGAGTGGATGATCCTGACCGTGCTGCCGGTGATCCCGCCGGAGCTGCGCCCGCTGGTGCCGCTCGACGGTGGCCGGTTCGCCACGTCGGACCTGAACGACCTTTACCGCCGTGTCATCAACCGGAACAACCGCCTCAAGCGGCTGATCGAGCTGCGCGCGCCGGACATCATCGTCCGCAACGAAAAGCGGATGCTGCAGGAAGCCGTCGACGCGCTCTTCGACAACGGCCGCCGCGGCCGCGTCATCACAGGCACCAACAAGCGCCCGCTGAAGTCGCTGTCGGACATGCTCAAGGGCAAGCAGGGCCGGTTCCGTCAGAACCTGCTCGGCAAGCGCGTGGACTTCTCGGGCCGTTCGGTCATCGTGACCGGGCCGGAGCTGAAGCTGCACCAGTGCGGCCTGCCGAAGAAGATGGCGCTCGAGCTGTTCAAGCCCTTCATCTACTCGCGGCTGGAGGCCAAGGGCCTGTCCTCGACCGTGAAACAGGCGAAGAAGCTGGTCGAGAAGGAACGCCCCGAGGTCTGGGACATCCTGGATGAAGTGATCCGCGAGCACCCGGTCCTCTTGAACCGGGCGCCGACGCTGCACCGTCTGGGCATCCAGGCGTTCGAGCCGATCCTGATCGAAGGCAAGGCGATCCAGCTGCACCCGCTGGTCTGCTCGGCCTTCAACGCCGACTTCGACGGCGACCAGATGGCCGTTCACGTTCCGCTTTCGCTGGAAGCCCAGCTGGAAGCGCGCGTGCTGATGATGTCGACCAACAACGTGCTGTCGCCCGCCAACGGCGCGCCGATCATCGTGCCGTCGCAGGACATGGTTCTGGGGCTCTATTACACCACGATGGAGCGCCGCGGCATGAAGGGCGAGGGCATGGCCTTCTCGTCCGTCGAAGAGGTCGAACATGCCCTTGCCGCCGGCGAGGTGCATCTGCATGCGACCATCACCGCCCGGATCAAGCAGATCGACGAGGAAGGCAACGAGGTCGTCAAGCGCTACCAGACCACGCCGGGCCGCCTGCGGCTGGGCAACCTGCTGCCGCTGAACGCCAAGGCTCCGTTCGAGCTCGTGAACCGTCTTCTGCGGAAGAAGGACGTGCAGAACGTCATCGACACCGTCTACCGCTACTGCGGCCAGAAGGAGTCGGTGATCTTCTGCGACCAGATCATGGGCATGGGCTTCCGCGAAGCCTTCAAGGCCGGCATCTCGTTCGGCAAGGACGACATGCTGATCCCGGACACCAAATGGCCGATCGTGAACGAGGTTCGCGATCAGGTGAAGGAGTTCGAGCAGCAGTACATGGACGGCCTGATCACTCAGGGCGAAAAGTACAACAAGGTCGTCGACGCCTGGTCGAAATGCTCGGACAAGGTGGCGGGCGAGATGATGGCCGAGATCTCGGCGGTCCGGTACGACGATGCCGGCGCCGAGAAGGAGCCGAACTCGGTCTACATGATGTCCCACTCCGGGGCGCGGGGTTCGCCGGCTCAGATGAAGCAGCTGGGCGGGATGCGCGGCCTGATGGCCAAGCCGAACGGAGAGATCATCGAGACCCCGATCATCTCGAACTTCAAGGAAGGCCTGACCGTGCTCGAGTACTTCAACTCGACCCACGGCGCCCGGAAGGGTCTGGCCGATACCGCGCTGAAGACGGCGAACTCGGGCTACCTGACCCGTCGTCTCGTGGACGTGGCGCAGGACTGCATCGTGCGCACGCACGATTGCGGCACCGAGAATGCGATCACGGCCTCGGCCGCGGTGAACGAGGGCGAAGTCGTGAGCCCGCTGGCCGAGCGGGTCCTGGGCCGTGTCGCGGCCGAGGACATCCTCGTGCCGGGCTCGGACGAGGTGATCGTGGCGCGCGGCGAGCTGATCGACGAACGTCGGGCGGATCTGGTCGATCAGGCGAACGTGGCTTCGGTGCGTATCCGCAGCCCGCTCACCTGTGAGGCGGAAGAGGGCGTCTGCGCCATGTGCTACGGGCGCGACCTTGCCCGCGGCACGCTCGTCAACATCGGCGAGGCGGTGGGCATCATCGCCGCCCAGTCGATCGGCGAACCGGGCACGCAGCTCACGATGCGGACCTTCCACATCGGCGGCATCGCGCAGGGCGGCCAGCAGTCGTTCCTCGAGGCGTCGCAGGAGGGCCGGATCGAGTTCCGCAACCCGAACCTGCTGGAGAACGCCAACGGCGAGCAGATCGTCATGGGCCGCAACATGCAGCTCGCGATCATCGACGAGGCGGGGCAGGAGCGGGCGACGCACAAGCTGACCTACGGCGCCAAGGTCCATGTCAAGGACGGCCAGACGGTCAAGCGGGCCACGCGGCTGTTCGAATGGGACCCCTACACCCTGCCGATCATCGCCGAGAAGGCCGGCGTGGCGCGGTTCGTGGATCTCGTCTCGGGCATCTCGGTGCGCGAGGATACCGACGAAGCCACCGGCATGACCCAGAAGATCGTGTCCGACTGGCGCTCGACGCCGAAGGGCGGCGACCTGAAACCGGAAATCATCATCATGAATCCGGAGACGGGCGATCCGATGCGGAACGAGGCGGGTAACCCGATCTCGTATCCGATGTCGGTCGAGGCGATCCTGTCGGTCGAGGACGGCCAGACCGTCCGCGCCGGCGACGTGGTGGCGCGGATCCCGCGCGAGGGTGCCCGGACCAAGGACATCACCGGGGGTCTTCCCCGCGTGGCGGAACTGTTCGAGGCCCGTCGTCCGAAGGATCACGCGATCATCGCCGAGAACGACGGCTATGTGCGCTTCGGCAAGGACTACAAGAACAAGCGCCGCATCACGATCGAGCCGGTGGACGATACGCTGAACTCGGTCGAATACATGGTGCCGAAAGGCAAGCACATCCCGGTGCAGGAAGGCGACTTCGTGCAGAAGGGTGACTACATCATGGACGGCAACCCGGCTCCGCACGACATCCTGCGGATCCTGGGCGTCGAGGCGCTGGCCAACTACATGATCGACGAAGTGCAGGAGGTCTACCGACTGCAGGGCGTGAAGATCAACGACAAGCATATCGAGGTGATCGTGCGGCAGATGCTGCAGAAATACGAGATCCTCGATTCGGGCGAGACCACGCTGCTCAAGGGCGAGCATGTGGACAAGGCCGAGCTTGACGAGGTCAACCAGAAGGCCATGGATCACGGGATGCGGCCGGCTCATGCCGAACCGATCCTGCTCGGGATCACCAAGGCGTCGCTGCAGACCCGCAGCTTCATCTCGGCGGCCTCGTTCCAGGAGACGACGCGCGTGCTGACCGAAGCCTCGGTGCAGGGCAAGCGCGACAAGCTCGTGGGCCTGAAGGAGAACGTGATCGTCGGCCGGCTGATCCCGGCCGGGACGGGCGGGGCCACCTCGCGCGTCAAGAAGATCGCGCACGACCGCGACCAGAAGGTGATCGACACCCGCCGGGCCGAGGCCGAATCCGCGGCGGCGCTGGCGGCGCCGACGGACGAGGTGATCGATCTGGGCTCCGAGGACTCGGGGCTGGTGGAAACGGTGGAGAACCGCGAGGAGTGATCTTCCCCTCTTTCGCCTGACCATGGGCCCGCGCACTCCGGTGCGCGGGCCTTTCCTTTGGGAAACGCCCCGGGCCGCGCCCGGTGATGCCCGCCCGCCACGGCCTGCGGCCCCTCCGGCCGAAACATCGCGTCGCGCTTCCCTCCGGCTTCGGTCGCGGTCTAGGGTCGAGAGGCGGGACGGAGGATTTCGTGCGACTCTCGGACAATCTGCGCGGCGCCCTCGCCATGACCGTGGCCATGGCCGCCTTCACGGTGAACGATGCCCTGATGAAGGCCGTGACGCAGACCATGCCGCTCTTTCAGGCCATCGCGCTCCGGGGCCTCGTCTCGCTGCCGCTTCTGTTTCTCTATGGCTGGGCCGTGGGCGGCCTGCGCTTCCGCATCCCGCGCAGGGACGGTGGGCTCCTCGCGTTGCGAGCGGGGGCCGATGTGCTCTCGACCGTCGCCTATCTTTCGGCGCTGATGGTCCTGCCGCTCGCAAACCTCGTGGCGATCCTCCAGTCCGTGCCGCTGGCCGTGACGCTGGCCGCCGCCCTCGTGCTGAAGGAGCCGCTGGGATGGCGGCGGTTTTCGGCGATCCTGATCGGCTTCTGCGGCGTCCTGCTCATCGTGCGGCCCGGCGCAGAAGGGTTCAGCCTCTGGTCGCTCGTGGGGCTGGCGGCGGTTGGCTGCATCGTGGCGCGCGACCTCGCCACCCGACGCATCGGCTCCGATCTTCCGGCTGCCACCATCGCGCTCTGGACCTCGGGCGCCGTCACGCTGCTGGGTCTGGCGGGCAGCCTGCCCTCGGGGTTCGGGCCGGTGACGGGAGGCGAGGCGCTCTATCTCGGCGGCGCGGCGGTGGCGCTGATGGCGGGCTATGTCTCCATCGTCCTCGCCATGCGGGGAGGGGACATCGCGGCCGTCTCGCCCTTCCGCTATACGGCCCTTCTGTGGGCCATCGCCCTCGGCTGGCTTCTCTTCGGCGATCTGCCCGACGGGTTGGCCCTTCTGGGCTTCGCGGTGATCACGGCGACGGGGCTCTTCACGATCTGGCGCGAGGCGCGGCTGCGCCGGCTGCCGCGGGAAGCATCTGTTGACATCCCCCCCGACTCCCCCTATACGCCGCCTACCTGACCTGCGGGCTTTGCGGCCGGCAGCCAGCTTCAGTTAACTGTAGTGGTCATGATCCGGGCCATGTGCCCCGATCCTCTGGAATTCCACCGCGTCGTCCCCGCCAAAGGGACGTCCGCGGTTTTGGTGTTTGTGTGAACAGGCACCACGAACGGCGCCCCCCGATCGGATCCGGGCAGGCGTGAATGAAACGGGTTGCAACACGGGGAACGTGAATGCCAACGATCCAACAGCTCATCCGCAAGCCGCGGGAGCCGAAACGAGTCCGCTCCAAGTCCCAGCACCTGGAGTCCTGCCCGCAGAAGCGTGGCGTCTGCACGCGCGTCTACACCACGACGCCGAAGAAGCCGAACTCCGCTATGCGTAAGGTCGCCAAGGTTCGCCTGACCAACGGCTTCGAGGTGATCTCCTACATCCCCGGCGAAAAGCACAACCTGCAAGAGCACTCCGTCGTGCTCATCCGTGGCGGCCGCGTGAAAGACCTTCCCGGCGTGCGTTACCACATCCTGCGCGGTGTCCTCGATACCCAGGGTGTCAAAGATCGTCGTCAACGCCGTTCGAAATACGGCGCGAAGCGTCCGAAATAAGGAGTTCCGGGGATGTCCCGTCGTCACGCAGCCGAGAAGCGCGAAATCCTGCCCGACGCCAAGTTCGGCGATACGGTTCTGACCAAGTTCATGAACAACCTGATGATCGACGGCAAGAAGTCGGTCGCGGAATCCATCGTCTACAACGCGCTCGACCGCGTGCAGACCCGCCTGAAGCGCGAACCGCTCGAAGCCTTCCACGAAGCGCTCGACAACGTGAAGCCTTCGGTCGAAGTGCGCTCGCGCCGCGTCGGCGGTGCGACCTACCAGGTTCCGGTCGAAGTCCGCACCGAGCGCCGTGAGGCGCTGGCGATCCGCTGGCTCATCACCGCGGCGCGCAAGCGCAACGAGAACACCATGGAAGAGCGTCTCGCCGCCGAGCTCGCCGATGCCTGCAACAACCGCGGGACGGCCGTGAAGAAGCGCGAAGACACCCACAAGATGGCCGACGCGAACAAGGCGTTCAGCCATTACCGCTGGTAACCCTTCAGCCTGAGGACCATCCCAATGGCACGCGACTACCCCCTCGAGCTGTACCGGAACTTCGGGATCATGGCTCACATCGACGCCGGTAAAACGACGACGACCGAGCGGATTCTGTACTACACCGGGAAATCCCACAAGATCGGCGAGGTGCATGACGGCGCCGCGACGATGGACTGGATGGAGCAGGAGCAGGAGCGGGGGATCACCATCACCTCGGCCGCGACCACGACTTTCTGGGAGCGCACCGAGGACGGCAAGACCCCTCTGACCCCGAAGCACCGCTTCAACATCATCGACACCCCCGGCCACGTCGACTTCACCATCGAAGTGGAACGTTCGCTGGCGGTGCTCGACGGGGCCGTGTGCCTTCTCGACGCCAACGCCGGCGTCGAGCCGCAGACCGAGACCGTGTGGCGTCAGGCTGACCGCTACAAGGTTCCGCGCATCGTGTTCGTCAACAAGATGGACAAGATCGGCGCGGACTTCTTCAACTGCGTGAAGATGATCAAGGACCGCACCGGCGCCACCCCCGCTCCGATCGCCCTGCCGATCGGTGCCGAGGACAAGCTGGAAGGCATCATCGACCTCGTGACGATGCAGGAATGGGTCTACCAGGGCGAAGACCTGGGTGCCTCCTGGATCATCAAGGACGTCCGCGACGAGCTCAAGGCCGAGGCCGAAGAGTGGCGCGGCAAGCTCATCGAGCTCGCCGTCGAGCAGGACGACGAGGCGATGGAAGCCTACCTCGAAGGCAACGAGCCTGACGTGCCGACCCTGCGGAAGCTGATCCGCAAGGGCTGCCTCGCCATGGCCTTCGTTCCGGTGACCGCGGGCTCCGCGTTCAAGAACAAGGGCGTGCAGCCGGTCCTGAACTCGGTGATCGACTACCTGCCCTCGCCGCTCGACGTGCCGGCCTACATGGGCTTCGCCCCGGGCGACGAGACCGAGACGCGGAACATCGCGCGCTCGGCCGACGATTCGCAGCCCTTCGCCGCTCTGGCGTTCAAGATCATGAACGACCCCTTCGTGGGCTCGCTCACCTTCACCCGTCTCTACTCGGGCGTGCTCAAGAAGGGTGACCAGATGGTCAACTCGACGAAGGGCAAGCGCGAGCGCGTGGGCCGGATGATGATGATGCACGCCATCAACCGGGAAGAGATCGACGAAGCCTTTGCGGGCGACATCATCGCGCTGGCCGGTCTGAAAGAGACCACCACCGGCGACACGCTCTGCGACCCGGCCAATCAGGTCGTCCTGGAAACCATGACCTTCCCCGAGCCGGTGATCGAGATCGCCGTCGAGCCGAAGACCAAGGCCGACCAGGAGAAGATGGGTCTGGCGCTCGCGCGTCTGGCCGCCGAGGACCCGTCCTTCCGCGTCGAGACCGACTTCGAGTCGGGGCAGACGATCATGAAGGGAATGGGCGAACTTCACCTCGACATCCTCGTCGACCGGATGAAGCGCGAGTTCAAGGTCGAGGCGAACATCGGTGCGCCGCAGGTGGCCTACCGCGAGACCATCTCGCGCGAAGCCGAGATCGACTACACGCATAAGAAACAGACCGGTGGTACCGGCCAGTTTGCGCGCGTGAAGCTCGTCATCACCCCGACCGAGCCGGGCGAGGGCTACTCGTTCGAGTCGAAGATCGTGGGCGGTGCGGTGCCGAAGGAATATATCCCCGGCGTCGAGAAGGGCATCAAGTCGGTCATGGACTCCGGTCCGCTGGCGGGCTTCCCGGTGATCGACTTCCGCGTGGCGCTGATCGACGGGGCCTTCCACGACGTCGACTCGTCGGTGCTGGCCTTCGAGATCGCGTCGCGGGCCGCCATGCGCGAAGGCCTGAAGAAGGCCGGTGCGAAGCTGCTCGAGCTGATCATGAAGGTCGAGGTGGTGACTCCGGAAGAATATACCGGCGGCATCATCGGCGACCTGACCTCGCGGCGCGGGATGGTGCAGGGGCAGGACACGCGCGGCAACGCGAACGTGATCAACGCCTTCGTGCCGCTCGCCAACATGTTCGGCTACATCAACACGCTGCGCTCGATGTCCTCGGGCCGGGCGGTGTTCACGATGCACTTCGATCACTACGACGCGGTGCCGCAGAACATCTCGGACGAGATCCAGAAGAAATACGCCTAAGCGCGGTGGGCGGTCAGCCCACCCTACCAACCCCGTAGGGTGCACCCCACCCGCGAACGTCTCAGGAGGCCATCATGGCAAAGGCAAAGTTTGAACGTAACAAACCGCACGTCAACATCGGCACGATCGGCCACGTTGACCACGGCAAGACGACTCTGACGGCCGCGATCACGAAGTATTTCGGCGAGTTCCGCGCCTACGACCAGATCGACGGCGCGCCGGAAGAGCGGGCCCGCGGGATCACGATCTCGACCGCGCACGTGGAATACGAGTCGGACACGCGCCACTATGCGCACGTCGACTGCCCCGGCCACGCCGACTATGTGAAGAACATGATCACCGGCGCCGCGCAGATGGACGGCGCGATCCTCGTGGTGAACGCGGCCGACGGCCCGATGCCGCAGACGCGCGAGCACATCCTGCTCGGCCGTCAGGTGGGCATCCCCTACATGGTCGTCTACATGAACAAGGTCGACCAGGTGGACGATCCGGAACTCATCGAGCTGGTCGAGATGGAGATCCGCGAGCTTCTGTCGTCCTACGACTACCCCGGCGACGACATTCCGATCATCAAGGGCTCGGCTCTGGCCGCGATGAACGGCACCGACAAGGAAATCGGCGAGGATTCGATCCGCGCGCTGATCGCCGCCGTGGATGAATACATCCCGACCCCGGCGCGTGCCGTGGACCAGCCCTTCCTGATGCCGGTCGAGGACGTGTTCTCGATCTCGGGCCGCGGCACCGTGGCCACGGGCCGGATCGAGCGCGGCGTGGTGAAGGTGGGTGAGGAACTCGAGATCGTCGGCATCCGCCCGTCGAAGAAGACGGTCTGCACCGGCGTCGAGATGTTCCGCAAGCTCCTTGACCAGGGCGAAGCGGGCGACAACGTGGGCCTGCTGCTCCGCGGCGTGGACCGCGACGGCATCGAGCGCGGGCAGGTTCTCTGCAAGCCGGGCTCGGTGAAGCCGCACACGAAGTTCGAGGCCGAGGCCTACATCCTCACGAAAGAGGAAGGCGGCCGCCACACCCCGTTCTTCGCGAACTACCGTCCGCAGTTCTACTTCCGGACCACCGACGTGACCGGGACCGTGCAGCTGCCGGAAGGCACCGAGATGGTGATGCCGGGCGACAACCTGAAGTTCAACGTCGAGCTGATCGCGCCGATCGCCATGGAAGAGAAGCTCCGCTTCGCCATCCGTGAAGGCGGCCGCACCGTCGGCGCCGGCGTCGTCTCGAAAATCATCGCGTAAACCGCAATTGGCAGAGGGGCGGGGGGACGAGACCACGCCCCCCCGTTTCCCGCCAAGCCCGAGGGCAATGAAATGCAAGGTCAGACTATCCGCATCAGGCTGAAGGCCTTCGATTACCGGGTGCTGGACGCCAGCACCCAGGAAATCGTGAACACCGCCAAGCGGACCGGTGCGCAAGTGCGCGGCCCGATCCCGCTGCCGAACAAGATCGAGAAGTTCACCGTTCTCCGTGGTCCGCACATCGACAAGAAGTCGCGTGACCAGTGGGAGATTCGGACGCACAAGCGTCTTCTCGACATCGTCGATCCGACCCCGCAGACCGTGGACGCGCTGATGAAGCTCGACCTCGCGGCCGGCGTGGACATTCAGATCAAGGTTTGAGGGGTCCACGAAGATGCGTTCTGGTGTAATCGCCAAGAAGCTGGGCATGACCCGGCTGTTCCTCGAGGACGGGAAACAGGTTCCCGTGACCGTCCTCCAACTCGACTCGCTTCAGGTCGTCGCGCAGCGCACGACCGAGAAGGACGGCTACACCGCCGTTCAGCTCGGCGCGGGCGCGGCCAAGGCCAAGCGCGTGTCGGCGGCCCAGCGTGGCCACTTCGCGAAAGCGAACGTGGAGCCCAAGCGCAAGATCGCCGAATTCCGCGTGACGCCGGACTGCCTGATCGATGTCGGCGCCGAGATCACTGCTGACCACTACTTTGCGGGTCAGTTCGTGGACATCGCCGGCACCTCGATCGGTAAGGGCTTTGCCGGTGCCATGAAGCGGCACAACTTCGGCGGTCTGCGCGCCTCGCACGGCGTGTCGATCAGCCACCGCTCGCACGGCTCCACCGGCCAGTGCCAGGATCCCGGCAAGGTGTTCAAGGGCAAGAAGATGGCCGGCCACATGGGTGCTGCCCGTGTGACCACGCAGAACCTGCAGGTCGTGCGCACCGACAGCGACCGCGGCCTGATCATGGTGAAGGGCGCCGTTCCCGGTTCGAAGGGCGGCTGGGTCACCATCAAGGACGCGGTGAAGAAGCCGGCGCCGGAACAAGCGATCCGTCCGGCGGCGATCCGTGCCGCGGCGGTTGCCGAGGAAACCTCCACCGGAGGCGAAAGCAATGAAGGCTGAAGTCATCAAGCTGGACGCGAGCCCCGCTGGCTCGATTGAACTCGACGACGCGATCTTCGGTCTGGAGCCGCGCGCCGACATCCTGCACCGCGTCGTGCGCTGGCAGCGGGCGAAGGCCCAGGCCGGCACGCACTCGGTGCTCGGCAAGTCGGACGTGAGCTACTCGACCAAGAAGATCTATCGCCAGAAAGGCACCGGCGGCGCTCGCCACGGGTCCAAGAAGGCGCCGATCTTCCGTCACGGTGGCGTCTACAAGGGCCCGACCCCGCGCAGCCACGCCCACGACCTGAACAAGAAGTTCCGGGCGCTCGGGCTGAAGCACGCGCTGTCGTCCAAGGCCACGACGGGCAACCTGATCGTGCTCGAGGACATCGCGCTGGCCGAAGGCAAGACCGCGATGCTCGCGAAAGCGGTGAAGGAACTCGGCTGGAAGCGCGTGCTCGTCATCGACGGCGCCGACATCAACGAGAACTTCGCCAAGGCCGCGCGCAACCTCGAAGGCGTGGACGTGCTGCCGTCGATCGGGGCGAACGTGTATGACATCCTGAAGCGTGACACGCTCGTGATCACGAAGGCGGGTGTCGAAGCTCTGGAGGCTCGTCTGAAATGACCGCCAAACCCGAACATTACGATGTGATCCGCAAGCCGGTGATCACCGAGAAGGCGACCATGACGTCGGAAGCCAACGGCGTGGTCTTCGCGGTGGCGATGGAAGCGACCAAACCGCAGATCAAGGAAGCGGTCGAGGCCATCTTCAACGTCAAGGTCAAGGCGGTGAACACCGTCGTGACCAAGGGCAAGACCAAGAAGTTCAAGGGCCGCCCCGGCGTGCGCTCGGACCGCAAGAAAGCCTATGTGACGCTCGAGGAAGGAAACACCATCGACGTCTCGACGGGCCTCTGATAGAAGGCCTGCGAATCTCGCGGCCCCGGGCTTCCGGGGCCGTGATTTTTATAATCTGGGGATCTTCGGAGCCCTGTACCGGCCCCTCCCGAGGGGTCTCTAGCTGACGGAAGACAGGAAGCATGGCACTCAAGTCGTACAAACCGACGACGCCTGGCCAGCGTGGGCTGGTTCTGATCGACCGTTCGGAGCTGTGGAAAGGCCGTCCGGTCAAGACCCTCGTCGAGGGCCTGATCAAGACCGGTGGCCGGAACAACACCGGACGCGTCACGATGTGGCACAAGGGCGGCGGGGCCAAGCGGCTCTACCGCATCGTGGATTTCAAGCGTCGCAAGTTCGACGTGCCGGCCGTGGTCGAGCGCATCGAATACGACCCGAACCGCACCGCGTTCATCGCGCTCGTGCGCTATGAGGATGGCGAGCTCGCCTACATCCTCGCGCCGCAGCGCCTCGCCGTGGGCGACAGCGTCGTCGCCGGCGTCAAGACCGACGTGAAGCCCGGCAACGCGATGCCCTTCTCGGGCATGCCGATCGGCACGATCGTGCACAACGTCGAGCTGAAGCCCGGCAAGGGCGGCCAGCTGGCCCGCGCCGCCGGCACCTACGCCCAGTTCGTCGGCCGCGACGGCGGCTATGCCCAGATCCGTCTGAGCTCGGGCGAGCTGCGCATGGTGCGTCAGGAATGCATGGCCACCGTGGGCGCCGTGTCGAACCCGGACAACTCGAACCAGAACTTCGGCAAGGCCGGCCGGATGCGGCACAAGGGTGTGCGCCCGACCGTCCGCGGCGTGGCCATGAACCCGATCGACCACCCGCACGGCGGCGGCGAAGGCCGGACCTCGGGCGGCCGTCACCCGGTCACCCCGTGGGGCAAGGGCACCAAGGGCAACCGGACCCGCAAGAGCAAGGCTTCGGACAAGCTGATTGTCCGCTCGCGGCACGCGAAGAAGAAAGGGCGCTGAGCCATGGCACGTTCTACCTGGAAAGGCCCCTTCGTCGACGGGTACCTGCTGAAGAAGGCAGAGAAGTCGCGCGAGTCGGGCAAGAATGAAGTGATCAAGATCTGGTCGCGGCGCTCCACCATCCTGCCGCAGTTCGTGGGTCTGACCTTCGGCGTCTATAACGGCAAGAAGCACGTCCCGGTCAACGTGACCGAGGAGATGATCGGCCAGAAGTTCGGTGAATATTCGCCGACCCGGACCTACTACGGTCACGCGGCCGACAAGAAAGCGAAGAGGAAGTAATCCATGGGCAAGGAAAAGAACCCGCGCCGCGTGGGCGAAAACGAGGCTTTTGCCAAGGTGAAGATGCTGCGCACCTCGCCGCAGAAGCTGAACCTCGTCGCGGCCCTCATCCGTGGCAAGAAGGTCGACAAGGCGATTGCCGACCTCACCTTCTCGAAGAAGCGCATCAGCCAGGACGTGCTGAAGTGCCTGCAGTCGGCCATCGCGAACGCCGAGAACAACCACGGCCTCGACGTGGACGAACTCGTGGTCTCGGAAGCCTTCTGCGGCAAGAACCTTGTCATGAAGCGCGGTCGTCCGCGCGCTCGCGGCCGGTTCGGCAAGATCATGAAACCGTTCAGCGAGCTCACGATCAAGGTGAAGCAAGTCGGGGAGACTGCGTAATGGGTCAGAAGGTCAATCCGATCGGCATGCGCCTTCAGGTCAACCGCACCTGGGACAGCCGCTGGTTCGCCGAGTCGAAGGACTACGGCAACCTGCTGCTGGAAGACCTGAAGATGCGCGAGTTCATCCACGACTACGCCAAGCAGGCCGGCGTGTCGAAGGTGATCATCGAGCGTCCGCACCGCAAGTGCCGCGTGACGATCCACACCGCCCGTCCGGGCGTGATCATCGGCAAGAAGGGCGCGGACATCGAGACGCTGCGCAAGAAGCTGTCGGCCTTCACGAAGTCCGAGCTTCACCTGAACATCGTCGAGATCCGCAAGCCCGAGCTTGACGCCCAGCTGGTGGCCGAGTCGATCGCCCAGCAGATGGAGCGCCGGGTGTCCTTCCGCCGCGCCATGAAGCGCGGCGTGCAGAACGCCATGCGGATCGGTGCCCTCGGCATCCGGGTCAACGTGTCGGGCCGCCTCGGTGGCGCCGAGATCGCCCGGACCGAATGGTATCGCGAGGGTCGGGTGCCGCTGCACACGCTGCGCGCCGACATCGACTACGCGACCTCGGAAGCCACGACCCCTTACGGGATCATCGGGGTGAAGGTCTGGATCTTCAAGGGCGAGATCCTCGAGCACGATCCGCAGGCGCACGACCGCCGGCATTCGGAAGCTCAGGAAGGTGCCGCACCGCGGCCGCCGCGTCGCGATCGCGAACGCGCGTAAGGGAGCAATGACAGATGCTGCAACCGAAACGGACGAAGTTCCGCAAACAGCACAAGGGCCGCATCCACGGTGAAGCCAAGGGCGGGTTCCTCCTGAACTTCGGCGGCTTCGGCCTCAAGGCCACCGAGCCCGAGCGTGTGACCGCGCGGCAGATCGAGGCGGCTCGCCGCGCGATCACGCGCCACATGAAGCGTCAGGGCCGGGTCTGGATCCGCGTGTTCCCGGACGTGCCGGTGACCTCGAAGCCCACCGAAGTCCGGATGGGTAAGGGCAAGGGCTCGGTCGACTACTGGGCGGCCAAGGTGAAGCCGGGCCGGATCATGTTCGAGATCGACGGCGTGTCCGAGACCATCGCCCGCGAGGCCCTGCGCCTCGGTGCGATGAAGCTGCCGGTCATGACCCGGATCGTGGTCCGCGAGGACTGGTGATCTCCCGCCCCAGGCGGGCAGGACAGAGGCCCCCGGACGCAGACGCGCCCGGGGGCCTTTCAATGAAACAAGGCCGTAGGGGCATTCTTTCGCTTGCCCTTCGGCCGAACCTCCTGTAGCAGGCTGCATCCTGCGGATTCCGGGTCACCGGATTCGCGGATTTGTCATTGATCCACCAGATCCAAGGTAACCCTGCCAAGGTCGGGAGCCCTCTGGTGATTGAAGAAGGAAAGAGGCGATGACCACCGCCCAGGAACTGCGGTCCAAGACCCCGGACCAGCTCCGCGACCAGCTCGTGGCGCTCAAGAAAGAGGCCTTCAACCTCCGCTTCCAGCAGGCCACCGGCCAGCTCGAGAACACCGCCCGCATGCGCGCCGTCCGCCGCGACGTTGCCCGCATCAAGACGGTCCTGAACGAGATGGCCGCTTCGGCCGCTGCGAACTGAGAGGAAGCCTCCCATGCCCAAACGCATCCTGCAAGGCACCGTGACCAGCGACAAGAACGAGCAGACCGTGACGGTCCTCGTCGAGCGCCGCTTCAAGCACCCGCTGCTGAAGAAGACGGTCCGGCTGTCGAAGAAATACCGGGCCCATGACCCGGAGAACCAATTCAAGGTCGGCGACATCGTCCGCATCGAGGAATGCGCGCCCATCTCGAAGACGAAGCGCTGGAAGGTCGTGACCGACGCCGTCGTGGCGTGACGTCCGCCTTTCTGCCTGAACGAAACCCTGGGGCCGTGGGATCTAGCGGTCCCCAAAGGTCGGGAGAAACCAAATGATCCAGATGCAGACCAATCTGGATGTCGCTGACAACTCCGGCGCTCGCCGAGTTCAGTGCATCAAGGTTCTGGGTGGTTCCCACCGTCGCTATGCCAGCGTCGGAGACATCATCGTGGTGTCGGTGAAGGAAGCCATCCCGCGCGGTCGCGTGAAGAAGGGCGATGTCCGCAAGGCCGTCGTCGTGCGCACCGCCAAGGAAGTCCGTCGTGAAGACGGCACCACCATCCGCTTCGACCGCAACGCCGCCGTCATCCTGAACAACCAGGGCGAACCGGTCGGCACCCGTATCTTCGGGCCGGTCGTGCGCGAGCTGCGTGCCAAGAACTTCATGAAAATCATCTCGCTGGCGCCGGAGGTGCTCTGATGGCTGCGAAGCTGAAGAAGGGTGACCGCGTCGTCGTGCTGGCCGGCAAGGACAAGGGCAAGCAGGGCGAGATCACTGCGGTGATGCCGAAGGACAACAAGGCCGTGGTCGAGGGCGTGAACGTCGCCATCCGCCACACCAAGCAGACGCCGACCGCCCAGGGCGGCCGTCTCGCCAAGGCGATGCCGATCGACCTGTCGAACCTCGCGCTGCTCGATGCCAACGGCAAGGCCACGCGCGTGGGCTTCCGCTTCGAGGGCGAGAAGAAGGTCCGCTACGCCAAGACCACGGGGGATGTCATCTGATGCTCGACCAGACCAACTACACCCCGCGCCTGAAGGCGGCCTATGCGAACACCGTTCGCGCCGCCATGAAGGAAGAGTTCGGCTACAAGAACGACATGCAGATCCCGCGTCTGGACAAGATCGTCCTGAACATGGGCGTCGGCGAGGCGGTCAAGGACACCAAGAAGGTGAAGACCGCTGCGGAAGAGCTCTCGATGATCGCCGGCCAGAAGGCCGTCGTGACCCACGCCAAGAAGTCGATCGCCGGCTTCCGCGTGCGCGAGCAGATGCCGCTCGGCTGCAAGGTCACGCTCCGCGGCGACCGCATGTACGAATTCCTCGACCGTCTGATCACGATCGCGCTGCCCCGCGTCCGCGACTTCCGCGGCGTGAAAGGCAACTCGTTCGATGGCCGCGGCAACTACGCGATGGGCCTCAAGGAGCAGTTCGTGTTCCCCGAGATCAACTTCGACAAGGTCGACGAGGTTCTCGGCATGGACATCATCATCTGCACCACCGCGAAGACCGACGCGGAAGCGAAGGCGCTGTTGAAGCAGTTCAACATGCCGTTCATCAGCTGATCGCGGGAGAGAGAAGAGTATGGCGAAGAAATCCATGATCGAACGCGAGATCAAGCGCGCGAAGATGGTGCAGCAGTATGCTGCCAAGCGCGCCTCGCTGAAGGAGATCACCACCAACGCGGACCTGCCGATGGAGCAGCGCTTCAAGGCGCAGCTCAAGCTGGCGGAACTGCCGCGCAACTCGTCGGCCACGCGGATCCACAACCGCTGCCAGCTGACGGGCCGTCCGCATGCGTATTATCGCAAGCTGAAACTCTCGCGGATCATGCTGCGTGAACTGGCCTCGTTCGGCCAGATCCCCGGCATGGTGAAGTCGAGCTGGTAAGGAGATCGGGATATGTCTGTGAACGATCCGCTCGGCGATATGCTGACCCGCATCCGCAACGCGCAGCTGCGTGGCAAGTCCACGGTGAGCACGCCGGCGTCCCGGCTGCGCGCCTGGGTGCTCGACGTGCTTCAGGCCGAGGGCTACATCCGCGGCTACGAGAAGAAGGAAACCGAGAACGGCCAGGGCGAACTGGTCATCTCGCTGAAGTACTTCGAGGGCACCCCGGTGATCCGCGAACTCAAGCGCGTGTCGAAGCCCGGCCGCCGCGTCTACATGGCCACGAAGGACCTTCCGAGCGTCCGTAACGGCCTCGGCGTGTCGATCATCTCCACGCCGAAAGGCGTCATGTCCGATGCGAGCGCACGCTCCGCCAATGTTGGCGGCGAAGTGCTCTGCACCGTGTTCTGAGGAGGGTTCAATGTCTCGTATCGGCAAGAAACCCGTACCGCTGCCGAAAGGCGTGACGGCCTCGATCTCGGGCCAGTCGATCGAAGTGAAGGGCCCGAAAGGCACCCGCAGCTTCTCGGCGACCGACGACGTGACCCTCGCGCTGGACGAAGGTTCGGTGAAGGTGACCCCGCGCGGCACCTCGAAGCGTGCCCGTCAGCAATGGGGCATGGTGCGGTCGCAGGTGGAAAACCTCGTGACCGGCGTCACCAGCGGCTTCAAGAAGGAGCTGGAGATCTCGGGCGTGGGTTACCGCGCGCAGATGGCCGGCAACGTGCTGAAGCTCTCGCTCGGCTATTCGCACGACGTCAACTTCGAGGTTCCGGCGGGCGTCACCGTCACCACCCCGAAGCAGACCGAGATCACGGTCGAAGGCATTGACCAGCAGCTGGTCGGCCAGGTGGCGGCGAACATCCGCGAGTGGCGGCGTCCCGAGCCCTACAAGGGCAAGGGCATCCGCTACAAGGACGAGTTCATCTTCCGCAAGGAAGGCAAGAAGAAGTAAGGGGCGCGACAATGGCGAACACGAAAAGAGAGCTGTTCCTCAAGCGCCGCCTGCGCGTCCGGAACAAACTGAAAGCATCGGCGAACGGGCGGCTTCGGCTGTCCGTCCACCGTTCCTCGAAGAACATCAGCGCCCAGCTGATCGACGACGCGAACGGTGTCACGCTGGCGGCGGCCTCGACCCTCGAGAAGGGCCTGGGCTTCGTCGGCAAGAACAACGTCGAGGCGTCGGCGGCCGTGGGCCGTGCGATCGCCGAGCGGGCGAAGGCGGCCGGGATCGAAGAGTGTTTCTTCGACCGCGGCGGTTTCCTCTTTCACGGGAAGATCAAGGCTCTGGCCGACGCTGCCCGTGAAGGCGGCCTGAAGTTCTGAGGAGTAAGACGATGGCAGAAAGAGAGAACCGCCGGGACCGTCGCGACGATCGTTCGCGCGAGGAAACCCCGGAATTCGCCGATCGTCTGGTGGCGATCAACCGCGTCTCCAAGACCGTGAAGGGCGGCAAGCGCTTCGGCTTTGCGGCTCTGGTGGTCGTGGGCGACCAGCGCGGTCGCGTCGGCTTCGGCAAGGGCAAGGCCAAGGAAGTGCCGGAAGCCATCCGCAAGGCGACCGAGCAGGCCAAGCGCCAGATGATCCGCGTCGCGCTGCGCGACGGCCGGACCCTGCACCATGACCAGGAAGGCCGCCACGGCGCCGGCAAGGTCGTGATGCGGGCCGCCGTTCCGGGGACGGGGATCATCGCCGGCGGCCCGATGCGCGCCGTGTTCGAGATGCTCGGCATCCAGGACGTGGTGGCGAAGTCGCTCGGCTCGCAGAACCCCTACAACATGATCCGTGCCACGATGGACGGTCTGAAGCGGGAATCCAGCCCTCGTCAAGTCGCGCAGCGCCGCGGCAAGAAGGTGGCCGACATCCTGAAGAAGCCGGAAGCCGAAGTGGCGGAAGCGTAAGGAGTCCGCACCATGGCGAAAACGATCATCGTGAAGCAGGTCCGGTCGGCAGCCCGCCGTCCGGCCGTGCAGACCGCGGTCCTCAAGGGCCTCGGGCTGAACAAGATGCACCGGACCCGGGAACTGGAAGACACGCCGTCGATCCGCGGCATGGTCGCCAAGATCCCGCATCTGGTCGAGATCATCGAAGAGCGCGGCTGACGCCGGGCCTTTGAAAACATGGGGCGCGCGGGCTTGCACCGGGCGCCCTTTCCCCATATCAGGCGCGCGGAGAGGCGACTCTCTGCCCAACAACAAGAAACGCCGTGTTCCCTCCATCCGTCGCTGGCGGAGGGGTTCCGGCCAGGAGATAGCGACATGAAACTGAACGAACTCCGCGACAACGAAGGCGCAGCCCGCAAGAAGAAACGCGTGGCGCGCGGCCCGGGCTCGGGCAAGGGCAAGACCGCCGGCCGCGGGATCAAGGGCCAGAAGTCGCGTTCGGGCGTGGCTCTGAACGGTTACGAAGGCGGCCAGATGCCGCTCTACCGGCGTCTGCCGAAGCGGGGCTTCACCAAGCCGAACCGCAAGGAATATGCCGTGGTCAACCTCGGCCTGATCCAGAAGTTCGTCGACGCCGGCAAGCTGGACGCCAGCCAGCCGATCGACGAGAACGCGATCGTGGCCGCGGGCGTGACCTCGCACAAGCGTGACGGCATCCGCGTGCTGGCCAAGGGCGAGATCACCGCGAAGCTCGCGCTGACCGTGTCGGGCGCCTCGAAATCGGCGGTGGAAGCGATCGAGAAGGCGGGTGGCTCGATCACCCTGACCGCTCCGGCTGCGGCGGCCGCCAGCGCAGAATAAGGTTGTGGGTGCGCCTGCGGGCGCATACATCACCTGACAGTTTTCCCGCGCCGCCGACCCGGAGAACGGATCGGCGGCGCCGTCATGAGAGAGACCGGGCATGGCATCTGCTGCAGAGCAAATGGCGGCGAACCTGAGTTGGGGCGCCCTCGGCAAGGCCACCGACCTTCGCCAACGCATCTTCTTCACCATTGGCCTGCTGATGGTGTATCGCCTCGGCACCTACATTCCCGTGCCAGGCATCGACGGCTCGGCCCTGCGCCAGTTCATGGACAGTGCGACGGCCGGCATCGGCGGGATGCTGAACATGTTCACCGGCGGCGCGATCAGCCGGATGGGCATCTTCGCTCTCGGCATCATGCCCTACATCTCGGCCTCGATCATCGTCCAGCTCATGGCCTCGATGGTGCCGAAGCTCGAGCAGCTCAAGAAAGAGGGCGAGCAGGGCCGCAAGAAGATCAACCAGTATACCCGCTACGGCACCGTGTTCCTTGCGACCTTCCAGGCCTGGGGCATCGCGATGAGCCTCGAAGCGGGCGATCTCGTGACGGATCCGGGGATGTTCTTCCGCGCCGCCTGCGTCATCACGCTGGTCGGCGGCACCATGTTCCTGATGTGGCTCGGCGAGCAGATCACCGCGCGCGGCATCGGCAACGGGATCTCGCTCATCATCTTCGTGGGCATCGTTGCCGAGATCCCGGCGCACCTCGCCCAGTTCCTGAGCCAGGGCCGGTCGGGCGCCATCAGCCCTGCGGTGATCGTGGGCGTGATCGCCATGGTGATCGCCGTGATCACCTTCGTGGTCTTCATGGAGCGCGCGCTCCGCAAGATCCACATCCAGTATCCGCGGCGCCAGGTCGGCATGAAGGTCTACGACGGCGGCTCGTCGCACCTGCCGGTCAAGGTGAACCCGGCGGGCGTGATCCCGGCGATCTTCGCCTCGTCGCTCCTCCTGCTGCCGGTGACGATCTCGACCTTCTCGGGCCAGCAGACCGGCCCCGTCATGTCGACGATCCTCGCCTATTTCGGCCCCGGCCAGCCGCTCTACCTGCTGTTCTTCGCAGGCATGATCGTGTTCTTCGCCTATTTCTACACGGCGAACGTGGCCTTCAAGGTCGATGACGTGGCCGAGAACCTGAAGAACCAGAACGGCTTCATCCCGGGGATCCGTCCCGGCAAGAAGACCGAGGAATATCTCGAATATGTGGTGAACCGGATCCTCGTGCTCGGCTCGGCCTATCTCGCGGCCGTCTGCCTCCTGCCCGAGATCCTGCGCAACCAGCTCGGCATTCCCTTCTACTTCGGGGGGACGTCGGTGCTGATCGTTGTGTCGGTGACGATGGACACCATCAACCAGGTTCAGTCGCACCTGCTCGCCCACCAGTACGAGGGGCTGATCGAGCGGTCGCAGCTGCGTGGAAGGAAACGGACCGGGGCGAAGACTCCGACCCGCCGCTGAGGGAAGAGTGATGGTGAATGTGATACTTCTGGGGCCGCCCGGCGCTGGCAAGGGCACGCAGGCCAAGCGGCTCGAGGAGAGCCGCGGCATGGTGCAGCTTTCGACCGGCGACATGCTGCGCGAGGCCAAGACCAGCGGTTCCGAGATGGGCCGCCGCGCCGCCGAGGTGATGGACCGCGGCGAGCTCGTGACGGACGAGATCGTGATCGGCCTGATTCGCGAGAAGCTGCAGTCGCCCGCGGCGGGCGGCTTCATCTTCGACGGCTTCCCGCGGACGCTGAAGCAGGCGGATGCCCTCGGAGAGCTGCTCGCGCAGATGGGGCAGGGGCTCGATGCAGTGATCGAGATGCAGGTGGACGATGCCGCCCTCGTGGCGCGCATCACCGGCCGCTACTCATGCGGCAGCTGCGGTGCGGTCTATCATGACGATACGAAGCCCACGAAGGTCGAGGGCGTCTGCGACGTCTGCGGCTCGACGGACCTGCGGCGGCGGGCGGATGACACGGCCGAGGCGCTGTCGAAGCGTCTGATGGAATATTACAAGAAAACCTCGCCCCTCATCGGCTACTACTATGCCAAGGGGCAGCTGTCGTCGGTGGACGGGCTGGCCGAGATGGACGCGGTCTCTGCGGCGATCTCGAAGGTTCTTGACAAGCGCGGGTGACTTTGCATCCGGCCTTGACGGCCGGGGCAAAAGCCCATAGATCACGGCGTCCCGCGAGGGAATCGTCCAGCGACGGGTTTTGTCCTGCGGCGAACAGTCCGGAGCGACTGCCGGCTCCGGTGGTTGTGAAAAAAGGTCCTGGAATTACGGGACCGCAACAAAAGGAAGAAACGTTTGGCACGTATTGCTGGCGTCAACATCCCGACCGCGAAACGGGTTCCGATCGCGCTCACCTACATCCATGGCATCGGCGACTTCGTGGCCGGTCAGATCTGTGACGCCGTGGGCATCGACCGCGCCCGTCGCGTCAATGAACTGTCCGACGCCGAAGTGCTCTCGATCCGCGAGTACATCGATGCGAACGTGACCGTCGAGGGCGACCTGCGTCGCGAAACCTCGATGAACATCAAGCGCCTGATGGACCTCGGCTGCTACCGCGGCCTGCGTCACCGTCGCGGCCTGCCGGTGCGCGGTCAGCGCACGCACACCAACGCCCGCACCCGCAAGGGCCCGGCCAAAGCCATTGCCGGCAAGAAGAAATAAGGGGCGCTGAGACATGGCACGTGACAAGACCCGCATGAAGCGCAAGGAACGCAAGAACATCGCCGCCGGCGTTGCTCATGTGAACTCCTCGTTCAACAACACCAAGATCCTGATCTCCGACGTGCAGGGCAACGCGATCTCCTGGTCGTCGGCCGGCACCATGGGCTTCAAGGGCTCGCGGAAATCGACGCCCTACGCGGCGCAGATGGCCGCCGAGGACGCAGCCAAGAAGGCTCAGGACCACGGCATGAAGACCATCGAGGTTGAAGTGCAGGGCCCGGGTTCGGGGCGCGAATCGGCGCTCCGCGCGCTGGCCGCCGCCGGCCTCAACATCACCTCGATTCGCGACGTGACGCCGATGGCGCACAACGGCTGCCGTCCGCCGAAACGCCGTCGCGTCTGACCGCACATCCATCGGGTCGGGCCGCGCCATCTGGTGCGGCCCGATCGACTTGTTCAGATCCTCGGGCGTTGCCGGCTTACGGACATGGGCTGGCGACAGGTATGGAGGCAAACGCATGATCCACAAGAACTGGGCCGAGCTGATCAAGCCGACGCAGCTGGTCGTCAAGCCGGGTGCCGATCCGGCCCGGGTCGCCACCGTGATTGCGGAGCCGCTCGAGCGCGGCTTCGGTCTGACGCTGGGCAACGCGCTGCGCCGCGTGCTGCTCTCGTCGCTTCAGGGGGCCGCCATCACCTCCGTCCAGATCGACAACGTGCTGCACGAGTTCTCGTCGGTGGCCGGTGTCCGTGAGGATGTGACCGACATCGTCCTGAACCTGAAGGGCGTCTCGATCAAGATGGAGGTCGAGGGTCCGAAGCGTCTGTCGATCTCCGCCAAAGGGCCGGGCGTCGTCACCGCGGGCGACATCTCGGAATCGAACGGCATCGAGATCCTGAACAAGGATCATGTCATCTGCCACCTCGACGAGGGGGCGGACGTGTTCATGGAGCTGACCGTGAACACCGGCAAGGGCTATGTCGCGGCGGACAAGAACCGTCCCGAGGATGCGCCGATCGGCCTCATTCCGATCGACGCGATCTACTCGCCGGTGAAGAAGGTGAGCTACGAAGTCACGCCGACCCGCGAGGGCCAGGTGCTCGACTATGACAAGCTCACCATGCGGATCGAAACCGACGGCGGCCTGACCCCGGACGATGCGGTGGCCTATGCCGCGCGCATCCTGCAGGATCAGCTGTCGATCTTCGTCAACTTCGAAGAGCCGGAATCGGCCACCCGCCACGACGTGGAGGACGGGCTCGAGTTCAACCCGCTGCTCCTCAAGAAGGTGGACGAGCTCGAACTGTCGGTCCGCTCGGCGAACTGCCTCAAGAACGACAATATCGTCTATATCGGCGATCTCATCCAGAAGACCGAAGCCGAGATGCTCCGCACCCCGAACTTCGGCCGCAAGTCGCTCAACGAGATCAAGGAAGTGCTCTCGGGCATGGGTCTGCACCTCGGCATGGATGTCGAGGACTGGCCGCCGGAGAACATCGAGGATCTGGCCAAGCGCTTCGAAGACCAGTTCTGAGGGCGGGGGCGTCACGCCCCCCTCTCGGCCCCCGGGCAATCCCGCCCCAAAGAAGCCCGTCGCACCGCACGTCGGGCAGGACAAAGCATAGGAGACCATCATGCGTCACGCCCGCGGCTACCGCCGCCTGAACCGCACCCACGAGCACCGCAAGGCGCTGTTCGCCAACATGGCCGGCTCGCTGATCGAGCACGAGCAGATCAAGACGACCCTGCCGAAGGCCAAGGAACTGCGTCCGATCATCGAGAAGCTGATCACGCTGGCCAAGCGCGGCGACCTGCACGCCCGCCGTCAGGCTGCGGCGCAGCTCAAGGAAGACCGTCACGTCGCCCGGCTGTTCGAGATCCTCGGGCCGCGCTACGCCGAGCGCGCCGGCGGCTATGTCCGCGTGCTGAAAGCCGGTTTCCGCTACGGGGACATGGCGCCGATGGCGATCATCGAATTCGTCGACCGCGATCCGAACGCGAAAGGCGCCGCCGACAAGGCGCGCACCGCCGCCGAAGAAGCGCTGGAAGAATAAGACCGTTTCCGGTCTTGGCGATTTGGGCCCGTCTCCTCGGAGGCGGGCCTTTTTCTTTTTGGCGTCATGGACTTTTGTCCGATGGCCAAAGGGATGGGATTACCGCAAAAGGCAGTTGCAGACAGGCGGATTCACCATTGCCAAAAAACGTGTTTGCTTCATGAGATGGTTGTCATAAAGCTAGCTTTGCGACGGCGTGGGGATCGCCGAATATCGAGCTTGTCCATCCCAAGCGATTTGCTGTGCACTGTTTCCCGAATGACGATAAATTCAAAAATCGATCTTGAAATCAGTCAACTCCGGCGCATGGCCACGGCAGGCTACTTTCTGGGCCTGCACGTCCGCTTCACCTCGCCCCTTATCACAATGCAATCATACCGCGAGGACTGGATCGAGTATTACACGGAAAAGGGATATGTCATATATGATCCCACCATCCGTTGGGCGCTGAGCGAAACGGGCCATCGCAGGTGGAGCGATCTGGCAGAGCAGGATTCGCGGGGCGTTTTCGCGGCTGCTACGCAATTCGATCTCCGCTTTGGCGTCACCTGCTCGTGGGGCACGAGGGAATCGCGCAGCCTCGGGAGTTTTGCGCGATCGGACAGGGAATTTACCGACCGCGAGGTCGAGCTGATCTTTTCCCTGTTCCAGCGGCTTCACGAACTGACGCAGCCGCCCCAGGAATTGACGCAGCCGCAGATCGAGGCCCTGCGCTGCATCGCCGGTGGCGATCGCCACGCGGCGGCGGCGATGAAACTCGGCATTTCCGAAAGCGCGCTGAAGGCGCGGATTGCCAGCGCGCGCCAGCGCCTCGGCGCCCGCACCACCGCCGAGGCGATCCAGCGGGCCAAGGAATACCGGCTGATCTGACGCTTGCGCCGGGACGGGCGGCGATTACATATCGCTCCGTCCCATGAGGTGTTCCATGCGTCACGCTCTGCTTGCCTTTTCCCTGATCGCTCTCCTGTCGCCGCTTGCCGCGCCCGCCGAGACGCGCCTGCCCGAGAGCGCCGCCGAGATTTCGCTCTCCTTTGCGCCGGTGGTGCGCTCGGCGGCACCTGCGGTCGTGAACATCTATGCCACGCGGGTGGTCGAGCAGCGCGTGAGCCCCTTTGCCGCCGATCCGTTCTTCGACCAGCTCTTCCGGGATTTCGGTCGCCGCCAGCCGCGGGTGCAGAACTCGCTGGGCTCCGGCGTGATCGTCTCCGGCGACGGGATCGTGGTGTCGAACTATCATGTGGTGGGACAGGCGGATGCGATCCGGGTCGTGCTGAACGACCGGCGCGAATATGAGGCCGAGGTGATGCTCGCCGATCAGGACAGCGACCTTGCGGTACTGAAGTTGAAGGAGGCTGCGGATCTGCCGCATCTGGGGCTGCGCGATTCCGACGGCGTCGAGGTGGGGGAGCTGGTGCTGGCCATCGGCAACCCGTTCGGAGTGGGCCAGACCGTATCGCAGGGCATCGTCTCGGGGCTCGCGCGCTCGGGTCTCTCGATCGACGGCGGGCGCGGCTATTTCATCCAGACCGACGCCGCCATCAACCCCGGCAACTCGGGCGGCGCACTGGTCGATACTGCGGGGCGGCTCGTGGGGATCAACACGGCGATCCTCACCCAGTCGGGCGGCTCGAACGGGATCGGCTTCGCCATTCCCGCCAATCTCGTGCGCAGCTTCCTCGCGCAGGCGGAGGCGGGCGAGGCGCGCTTCCAGCGTCCCTGGGCCGGGGTCAACGGGCAGGCGGTCGATGCAAGCATGGCCGAGGCGATGGGGCTCGAACGCCCGGAAGGGGTGGTGCTGACCGAGCTCGATCCCGAGAGCCCGTTCCGCGCCGCGGGCCTGCGCGCGGGCGATGTGGTGGTGGCGCTGGAGGGGCAGCGCACCGACAGCCCGCAGGAGGTGATCTTCCGGCTCTCCTCCTTGGGCATCGGCGCGCGCGCCACGGTGAGCTATCTGCGCGACGGCGAGACGCGCGAGGCCGAGATCGCGCTGGTCGTGGCGCCCGACAAGCCGCCCCGCGAGACGGTGGCGCTGCGCGAGACGGTCCTTGCCGGGCTCACGGTCGAGCGGCTCAATCCCGCGGTGCGGGCCGAGCTGAACCTGCCCCTGACCCTCGAAGGGGTGGTGGTGCGCGCCTCCGAGGCGACGGCGGCGCAGACGGGCCTCCGGCCGGGCGACATCCTGCTCGAGATCAACGGCCGCCGGATCGAGCGCCCGCGCGATGTGGAGCGCGCGGCGCAGGAGCGGGTGCGCTGGTGGCAGATCGACGTTCTCCGCGACGGCAAGCCGCTGCGACTGCGCTTCCGTCTCTGACCCTTTCCCCGCCCTCGCGGCGCGCGTAGGCTTCGCCCATGTCCGACCTCTTCGACCGAGAGCCTGCGCCCCCGCAGCCCGATGCCCCCCGACCGCTGGCCGACCGGCTGCGGCCGAAGTCGCTGGCCGAGGTGATCGGGCAGGGCAAGGTCCTGTCGCCCGACGGGCCTCTGGGCGCGATGCTGGCCTCGGGCAGCCTGTCGTCGCTGATCCTCTGGGGACCGCCGGGCGTGGGCAAGACCACCATCGCCCGGCTGCTCGCGAAGGAGACCGACCTCGCCTTCGTGCAGATCTCGGCGATCTTCACCGGCGTGCCGGACCTTCGGAAGGTGTTCGAGGCGGCGAAGCTCCGGCGGGCGAACGGGCAGGGGACGCTCCTGTTCGTCGATGAGATCCACCGGTTCAACAAGGCCCAGCAGGATGGCTTCCTGCCGCACATGGAGGACGGGACCATCCTCCTCGTGGGGGCGACCACCGAGAACCCCTCTTTCGAGCTGAACGCGGCGCTCATGTCGCGGGCGCAGGTGATCGTGCTCGAGCGGCTGAGCCTCGCCGATCTCGAGCGTCTGGCCCAGCGGGCCGAGCACGAGACGGGGCGGGCTCTGCCGCTCGACGGCCCCGCGCGCGAGGCGCTGCTGGAGATGGCCGACGGCGACGGAAGGGCGCTTCTGAACCTCGTCGAGCAGGTGATGGCTTGGAAGGTCAAAGGTCCGCTCGACCGCGACCAGCTTGCCACGCGCCTCATGCGCCGGGCCGCGAAATACGACAAGTCGGGCGAGGAGCATTACAACCTCATCTCGGCCCTGCACAAATCCGTGCGCGGGTCCGACCCCGATGCCGCGCTCTACTGGTTCGCGCGGATGCTCGAGGGCGGCGAGGACCCGCGCTTCCTCGCCCGGCGCATCACGCGGATGGCGGTCGAGGACATCGGGCTCGCCGATCCGCAGGCGCAGGGGATCTGCCTCGAAGCCTGGGCCACCTACGAGCGGCTGGGCTCGCCGGAGGGCGAGCTCGCGCTGGCGGAGGCGCTGGTCTATCTGGCGCTCAGCCCGAAGTCGAACGCGGTCTACACCGCCTACAAGGCCGCGCGGGCGGCGGCGAAGCAGACCGGCTCCGAGCCGCCGCCGAAGCATATCCTGAACGCGCCGACGAAGATGATGAAGGAGATCGGCTACGGCTCGGGCTACCAGTACGACCACGATGCCGAGGACGGCTTCTCGGGCCAGAACTACTTCCCCGAGAGCATGAAGCGCCCTGTCTGGTATCTGCCGCAGGAGCGCGGTTTCGAGCGGGAACTGAAGAAGCGCACCGACTATTTCTCCAAGCTCCGCGCCAAGCGGCAGGGCGGTTGACATTGACCCTTGCGGGGAACAGAGAAGCGCGATGATCAGCTCTCTCTTACAGGTGGCGCTTGGCGGCGCCCTCGGCGCCTCGGCGCGCTATCTGACCAATGTCGGCAGCATGCGCCTCTTCGGTCCGGCCTTCCCGGTCGGGACCATGATCGTCAATGTCGTGGGCTCGTTCCTGATGGGCGTGCTGGTGGTGGTGCTGGCCCACAAGGGCAACCGCTATGCGCCGTTCCTCATGACGGGGATGCTGGGCGGCTTCACCACCTTCTCGGCGTTTTCGCTGGATGCGGTCACGCTCTACGAGCGCGGGCAGGCGGGGCTGGCCGCGGCCTATGTGGGGCTTTCGGTGGGGCTGTCGCTCGCGGGGCTGATGGCGGGCATGGCGGCGGTTCGGGGATGGATGGCATGAGCAGCGTGCAGCTTCTGAAGGTGACGGCAGACGAGGGCGAGCAGCGGCTCGACCGCTGGTTCAAGCGTCGCTTCCCGCATGTGACCCAAGGTGCCGTCGAGAAGATGTGCCGCACCGGGCAGGTGCGCGTCGACGGCGCGCGGGCCAAGGCCTCGGACCGCGTGGCCGAGGGCATGGAGATCCGTGTGCCGCCGCTGCCCGATCCGGATGCGCCGCGGCCGCAGGCCTCGCGGGTCACGAAGTCCGACGAGCAGATGATCCAGGACTGCGTGATCTACCGCGACAATGACATCATCGTGCTGAACAAGCCCCCGGGCCTGCCCTCGCAGGGCGGATCGGGGCAGGGCGAGCGGCATGTCGACGGTCTGACCGAGGCGCTGAAGTTCGGCTACAAGGAACGCCCGAAGCTCGTCCACCGGCTCGACAAGGACACGTCGGGCGTGCTGGTGCTGGCGCGCACCGACCGCGTGGCTCGGGCGCTCTCCGAGAGTTTCCGCCACCGCAATACGCGCAAGATCTACTGGGCGCTGGTCGCGGGCGTGCCCAGCCCGAAACAGGGCTCGATCAAATATGCGCTGATGAAGGCGCCGGGCCACGGACGCGGCGGCGAGGGCGAGAAGATGCTCTGCATCCATCCCGCCAAGGTGGGGGATTACCCCGAGGCGAAGCGCGCGCAGACCGACTTCTTCACCCTCTGGTTCCTCGGCAGCCGCTGCGCCTGGATGGCGCTCTCGCCGATCACGGGGCGCACGCACCAGCTGCGCGCCCATATGGCCGAGCTCGGCCATCCGATCGTGGGCGACGGGAAATACGGCGGCTCGGGGCAGGAGAATCTCGGCGACGGCTGGGGCGCGCAGATCGGCGGCGAGATGAGCCGCAAGCTGCATCTCCATGCCCGCAGCCTCACCATCGAACATCCGATCAAGAAGGACCTCGTGACCTTCACCGCGCCGCTCCCCGGCCATATGGCCAAGACCTGGAAGCTGCTCGACTGGAAGGAAGGCGACGTGCCCGAAGACCCGTTCGGAGCCTTCTGATGGCGGGATGGGGTGCGAAACGGTTCTGGAAGGAGGCCAGCGTGGCCGAGGAGCCGGGCGGCTTCGCCGTGCTCCTCGACGGGCGCGGCGTGCGCACGCCGGCCAAGCGGCCGCTGATCCTGCCCACCTGTGCGCTGGCCGAGGCGGTCGCTTCCGAATGGCAGGCGCAGGAAGGCGAGGTGCGCCCCGAGACGATGCCCGTCACCCGCTCGGCCAATTCGGCGCTCGACAAGGTGGCGCCGCAGTTCGACGAGGTGACGGAGATGCTCGCGGCCTATGGCGGCACCGATCTCCTGTGCTATCGCGCCACGGCCCCCGAGGCGCTCGTCGCGCGGCAGGCCCGCGCCTGGGATCCCGTCCTCGCCTGGGCGGCCGAGAGGTTCGAGGCCCCGCTCGAGACCACCGCCGGCGTGATGCATCAGGCCCAGCCCGAGGCGAGCCTTACCCGCCTCGCGGAGCATGTCCGCGGCTTTTCTCCCTTTCAGGTTGCGGGCTTCCACGATCTCGTGGCCATCTCCGGATCGCTGATCCTGGGCCTCGGCGTGACCGAGGGACACCTCCTTCCGGAGGAGGCTTGGGAGCTCTCGCGCTTGGACGAGTCCTGGCAGATCGAGCAGTGGGGCGCGGACGAGGAAGCGGCGGAAATCGAGGCGTTCCGGCGCACAGCCTTCCTGCAGGCGGCGCGATTCTACGCATTGTGCGGGTAACAATCCTCGGCCACCATCGGGGCATCCGTCGCAAAACCGCCTAATCGATTCGCAATCCCGTGATTTTGCTGCGTGAATGGACGCTTCTGCGGTTTGACTTGACGATGGAAACGGCTTCGGTCGACACTGGATGCCACTGTGAGGAAGGGTGTCCTCCACAAGAGATGTCCCCGCTCACCGGGGATCAAAGAACCGCCTCAGGGGCGGCAATCAGGAAGAGGTACGCATGACTAAATCCGTTTTTCTCGGCACGCTGACCGTGGCGGGCCTGGCTGCCGGCCTCGCGTCGGCGGCGACGCTCGACGATGTGAAGGCGCGTGGCGAGCTGAATTGCGGTGTCTCGACCGGTCTCACCGGTTTCTCGCTGCCCGATGCCAACGGCAACTGGACCGGGTTCGACGTCTCGCTGTGCCGGGCCGTGGCTGCGGCGGTGCTGGGCGACGGCACCAAGGTGAAGTTCGTGCCGACCACGGGCCAGACCCGCTTTACCGCCCTTGCCTCGGGCGAGGTTGACATGCTGGCGCGCAACTCCACCTGGACCTTCTCGCGCGACACCGACCTCAAGCTCGATTTCGTCGGCGTGAACTACTACGACGGTCAGGGCTTCATGGTGCGCAAGGACCTCGGCGTGACCTCGGCCAAGGAACTCGACGGCGCCACCGTCTGCATCCAGACCGGCACCACGACCGAGCTGAACCTCGCCGACTGGTTCAAGGTCAACAACCTGAGCTACACGCCCGTCGCGGTCGAGACCAACGCCGAGGGCGAGCAGCAATATGCCGCCGGCGCCTGCGATGCCTATACGACGGATGCCTCGGGCCTCGCCGCCACCCGCGCGGCCTTCGCCGACCCGGAAAACCACATCATCCTTCCCGAGATCATCTCGAAAGAGCCGCTCGGGCCGGCCGTGCGCCATGGCGACAACGAATGGGCCGACATCGTCCGCTGGACGCTGAACGCGCTGATCGCGGCCGAGGAATATGGCGTGACCTCCGCCAACATGGAGGAACTGGCCGCCAACTCGCCGAACCCCGAGATCCAGCGTGTGCTGGGCGTGCAGGGTGACCTCGGCAAGATGATCCGCCTCGACAACGACTGGGCCAAGCGCGCCATCGCCGTGGGCGGCAACTATGGCGAGATCTTCGCCGCCACCATCGGCGAGGCCACTCCGATCGGTCTTGCGCGTGGGCTGAACGCGCAATGGACCCAGGGCGGGCTGCTCTACGCCCCGCCGTTCCGCTGATGTGACGAGGGGCGCCCGGGCAATCGGGCGCCCCTTCAACAATCTCCCGCCGCAAGAGCGGGGCAACAACGATCGGACTGCGAGGGGCGCAACGACGCCATCCTGCCGGACCACCGGCCCCGCGATCCGTTCAATGGGGAAACACTGCATGGCCAACGTCGCGGATGCGCCGAAGGACTCCTTTCGGCTCAGCATGTTGCTATACGATACGCGCTATCGTTCTCTCACGATCCAGGTCTTCGTCTTCTTCCTGTTCATGGCCGGCGCCGCCTGGCTTGTGGACAATACGATGCGCAACCTCGAGGCGCTCGGGAAGGACTTCGACTTCGGCTTTCTCTGGAACCGCGCGGGCTACGACATCAGCCAGCGGCTGGTGGACTATACCAACGACAGCACCCATGGCCGGGCCATGCTGGTGGGGCTGCTCAACACGCTGCTGATCGCGCTGCTAGGCTGCATGGCGGCCACCGTGATCGGCGTCCTCGTGGGCGTGCTCCGGCTGTCGCGGAACTGGATCGTCGGGCGGCTGATGACCGTCTATGTCGAAGTCTTCCGCAACGTGCCGCTGCTCCTCTGGATCCTCCTGATCTATGCGGTCTTCAGCGAGGCCACGCCCGCGCCCAACGCCTTCCGCCCGAACCCCGAGACCGGGATCGCGGACCGCTCGATGTTCCTCGACGCGATTGCGGTCACGAACCGCTACACCGCCCTGCCGAACCCGGTCTTCAGCCGCGAGCTGGGCTGGCTCGACCTCGGCCTCTTCTACGTCAACATGGATGTGCTGGCGGTGATCGGGGCCATCATCGCGGGCTGGTTCATCAACCGCAGCGTCAAGGCGCGCGCCACCCGCATTCAGGAGGCCACAGGCGAGCGTCCGGCGACCTGGTGGTCGTCGCTGCTCCTGCTCGTCGGACTGCCGGTGGCGGTGCTGCTGGCGCTCGGCTTCCATCTCGAGTTCCCCGAGCTCCGCGGCTTCAACTTCGTCGGCGGCCTGAACGTCTCGAACTCCTTCATGGCGCTCTGGCTGGCGCTCTCGCTCTATACCGGCGCCTTCATCGCCGAGATCGTGCGGGGGGGCATCCTCGCCGTCTCGCGCGGCCAGTCCGAGGCGGCCTTCGCGCTCGGCCTGCGGCCGGGGCGGACGATGAACCTCGTGATCCTGCCGCAGGCGCTCCGGGTCATCATCCCGCCGCTCATCTCGCAATATCTGAACCTCACGAAGAACTCCTCGCTGGCCATCGCCGTGGGCTATCTCGACCTCCGCGGCACGCTGGGCGGCATCACGCTGAACCAGACCGGGCGCGAGCTCGAGTGCGTGCTGCTGATGATGCTGATCTATCTCGCCATCAGCCTCGTCATTTCGGGGGTGATGAACGTCTACAACTCGGCCGTGAAGCTGAAGGAGCGCTGAGATGAGCGATACCCACGCCCAGACCGTGCCCTTCGTCCGCGAGACCATGCTGCCGCCGGTGGCCCCTCCCGCGAACGAGGCGGGCGTCGTCAGCTGGATGCGCCAGAACCTGTTCTCGGGGCCGCTCAACATCGCGCTGACGTTGCTCGGCCTCGTCGCCATCTACTATGTCCTCGAAGGCATCGTGCCGTGGCTCATGCGGTCGGTCTGGACGGCGGACACCCTCGCCCAGTGCCGCCAGATCATCACCGAGCGCTGGGGCGAGGGGGCCACCGGCGCCTGCTGGGCGGTGATCCGGGAACGCTGGCCGCAGTTCCTCTACGGCTTCTATCCGAACCACCTCTACTGGCGGCCGACGCTGACCTTCCTGCTGCTGTTCGTGGCGCTGGCGCCGATCCTGTTCGCGCAGGTGCCGCGCCAGATGCTGTGGTTCAGCCTTGCCTATCCGTTCCTCGCCTTCTGGCTGCTTTGGGGCGGCTCGATCTTCCTGCCGCTGGTGGCGGCGGCGGGCTTCCTGTTCGGCTGGCTGGCCTACAGGCTCGCCGCCCGGTTCGGAACCATCGCGGCAGTGGCAGCGGCGGCACTCGTCCCCGTGCTCTGGTGGCTGTTCCTCGCGGGCGACGTGTCCGACGATCTGGCGCGGCTCACCGGCCGCACGTTCCCGCTCTGGCTCGAGGAGGTGCGCTCGGACAAGTTCGGCGGCTTCGTCCTCGCCGTCACCATCGGCGTCTCGGGCATCGCCCTCTCGCTTCCGCTTGGCATCATCCTCGCGCTGGGGCGGCGGTCGGACATGTTCCTCATCAAGGCGCTGTCGGTCTCGTTCATCGAGTTCATCCGCGGCGTGCCGCTCATCGCGCTGCTCTTCACCGCCTCGCTCCTGCTGAACTACTTCCTGCCGCCGGGCACCACCTTCGACATCATCCTGCGGGTCATCATCATGGTGACGCTCTTCGCCGCGGCCTATATCGCCGAGGTGATCCGGGGCGGGCTCGCCGCCCTGCCGCGCGGGCAGTACGAGGCGGCCGACGCCCTCGGGCTCGACTACTGGAAGGCGCAGCGGCTCATCATCCTGCCGCAGGCGCTGAAGATCTCGATCCCCGGCATCGTCTCGACCTTCATCGGCATGTTCAAGGACACCACGCTCGTCGTCTTCGTGGGCCTGCTCGATCCGCTGAAGGGCATCACCGACGCCGTGCGCGCCTCGACCGACTGGAAGGGCATCTACTGGGAGCCCTACATCTTCGTGGGCCTCATCTTCTTCGCCTTCAACTTCGCCATGTCGCGCTATTCGATGCATCTCGAGCGCCGGCTGAAGACCGACCATCGCTAAGGAACCGAACCCATGTCCGAAGCCATCGAACGCGCCATCGACCGCAGCCACATGCAGGTGAGCGACGAGGTCGCCATCCAGATCAGCCAGATGAACAAGTGGTACGGCAGTTTCCACGTCCTGCGCGACGTGAACATGACCGTCCACAAGGGCGAGCGGATCGTGATCTGCGGCCCCTCCGGCTCGGGGAAATCCACCCTGATCCGCTGCATCAACCGCCTCGAGGAGCACCAGTCCGGCCAGATCGTCGTGGACGGGATCGAGCTCACCTCGGACCTCAAGAACATCGACAAGGTGCGCTCCGAGGTCGGGATGGTGTTCCAGCACTTCAACCTCTTCCCGCATCTGACGATCCTGGAAAACTGCACCCTCGCGCCGATCTGGGTCCGCAAGACCCCGAAGAAGGAGGCCGAGGAGGTGGCGATGCACTACCTCAAGAAGGTCAAGATCCCCGAGCAGGCGCACAAATATCCGGGCCAGCTCTCGGGCGGACAGCAGCAGCGGGTGGCCATCGCGCGCTCGCTCTGCATGAAGCCCCGCATCATGCTCTTCGACGAGCCGACCTCGGCGCTCGACCCCGAGATGATCAAGGAGGTGCTCGACACGATGATCGAGCTGGCGGAAGAGGGGATGACCATGCTCTGCGTGACCCACGAGATGGGCTTCGCGCAGGCGGTGGCGAACCGGGTGATCTTCATGGACCAGGGCCAGATCGTCGAGCAGAACGAGCCGGGCGAGTTCTTCCGCAACCCGAAGTCGGAACGCACGAAGCTCTTCCTCAGCCAGATCCTCGGACACTGAGAGAGGCTTCTGCCGAATTCGTGGGCGCTATCCGCAGGGGTGGCGCCTTTTTCGTGCCTCTGCCCCATTTTCGGGCAAACCCCGGCCGGAGAGACCCGCGCGCCTGCGACGGCGGGAGAGGTCTTGCGCGCGCCCGAGGTTGCTATCGTTCCGGTGAGACAAGCCGCCCGCCCGCGAGGAGGGACGGGCGTTCAGAAAGGGACAAGCACATGGCCAACATCACCTTCACCTCGCCGATCATGCACGGGCCCAAGACGGTCTATGCCGTGGCGGGCGACACCAAGACCATCCTCGCCGTCGCCGAGGAGCACCGGATCCCGATCCCGTTCGACTGCAAGGACGGCAACTGCGCGTCCTGCCTCATCGAAGTGACCTACGAGGAACCCTCGCTGCGCAAGGGCATCACGCTCACCGAGAAGGAGAAGGCCAAGCTGCGCGAACTGGGCAAGATCACCGCACAGGAGATCCAGGATGCGGAGGTGCTCGACCTTCCGCCGCGCTACCGGCTGGCCTGCCAGTTCATCGCGCGCGACGAGAACGTGACGGTGGCCTTCTCCGGCGAACCCGGCGGCGCCTGAGCCGGAGCGGCGCCCGGCCTGCCGCGCCTGCCTGCGGCGGGCCCACGGGCCTTGACAGGTGACCCGCGGCGCGGGATGAAACGGGATCCCCGGGCCCTTCCGGGCCGGGGCCGGGCGGAGGGCCATCACAGGCCGCCTCCGCCGGGGTACGAATGCCGGACATGACCGGCAGGAAAGCGCACGCGACGATGGCGTCGTCGCGCGGAGGTCCGCCTCCGGTGCTGGCGGGGGAAACCCCGTGTCCGTCCTGTACGCCGGGACTCCTGAGGGGTCCCGTTCAGCGGGCCCCAGTCGATGAGGTCCGAGATGGAACGTCCCGAAAACTACCGTTTCCACAATGGCGAGAAGGCCGCGCTGCCCTTCCCGCCCGAGGAATACGAGGCCCGGCTCGAGGGCCTGCGCGACCTGATGGAGCTGCATTCGCTCGACGCGGTCGTGCTGACCTCGATGCACAACGTGGCCTACTATTCCGGCTTCCTCTACCTGTCGTTCGGCCGCCCCTACGCCTGTGTGGTCACTCCCACCGACTGCGTCACCGTCAGCGCGGGCATCGATGGGGGTCAGCCCTGGCGGCGGAGCGTGGGCGACAACATCACCTACACCGACTGGCAGCGCGACAATTTCTGGCGGACGGTCGCGCAGGTCACCGGCACGGGCCGCGCCATCGGCTGCGAGGCGGACCATCTGACCATGGTGCAGGCCGAGAAGCTGAACGCCTTCCTTAGGCCCACGCGCGGCATGGACATCGCCCCCGGCACGATGGCGCAGCGGATGCTGAAATCTCCCGCAGAGATCGCGCTCATCCGACACGGCGCGCAGGTGGCGGATGTGGGCGGCTATGCCATCCGCGAGGCGATCCGCGAGGGCGCGACCGAGCTCGAGATCGCCATGGTGGGGCGCGACGCAATGGAGCGCGAAATTGCGGCCCGCTTCCCCGAGGCCGAATATCGTGACAGCTGGGTATGGTTCCAGTCGGGCCCGAACACCGACGGTGCGCATAACCCGGTGACGAACCGGGCGCTCCGGCGCGGCGACATCCTCTCGCTCAACTGCTTTCCGATGATCTCGGGCTATTACACCGCGCTCGAACGCACGCTGTTTCTGGGCGAGGTGGACGATGCCAGCCTGAAGATCTGGGAGGCGAATGTCGCCGCCCATGAATATGGCATCTCGCTGCTTCAGCCGGGGGCCTCCTGCGCCGACGTGACGGCGAAGCTCAACGCGTTCCTCGAAGAGCGCGACCTCTTGCGCTACCGCACCTTCGGCTATGGCCATTCCTTCGGCCTGCTCTCGCACTACTACGGCCGCGAGGCGGGGCTGGAACTGCGCGAGGATATCGAGACGGTGCTCGAGCCCGGCATGGTGATCTCGATGGAGCCGATGCTGACGCTCGGCGCAGGCCAGCCCGGCGCGGGCGGCTACCGCGAGCACGACATCCTCGTCATCACCGAGGACGGGCCCGAGAACATCACGGGCTATCCCTACGGCCCCGGCTTCAACGTGGTGGGCTGAGGGGGCTCTCGTCCGGGGCAGGGCGGGCCGCGCGCGCAGGCGGTGCGGTCCGTCCAGAGCCTCCTGTCCCCATCGCAGGCCGCGGCGGGCCGAACCGGGGGCGGGACCGGACGCGCGTCCGTCCTGCCGCCGGCGCTTCCGCAGCAGTCCCGGCGGCGTTGCAGAACCGTCATCCGTCCGTCATGCGGGCTTCATCCAAAGCGGCCATCCCTCGGCCGAACGACAAGAGGGATGCTCCATGTCCATGAAACTCGCCGGGATGACCTCGGCCCTTGCGCTGGCCGCGGCCGCGCCGGTGCTGGCAGAGACCAGCTTCAACCGCATCGCGACCTTCGCCACCACCGCCAACATGGCCGCGGGCGAGGACACGAGCCGCCCGACTTCGGCCGAGATCGTCTCTGTGTCCGAGGACGGACTGACGCTGATCTACACCGACAGCCCGCTGGGCGTGGTGGGCCTCATCGACATCACCGATCCCGAGGCGCCGAAGCCGCTCGGCACTATCGCCATGGGCGGAGAGCCCACCACCGCCGTGATCGCGGGTGCGCGGGCCTATGTCGCCGTTAACACCTCCGAGAGCTACACCGCGCCCTCGGGCAAGCTCGTGACCGTGGATCTCGAGAGCCGCGAGGAAGTGGCCTCCTGCGATCTCGGCGGCCAGCCCGACTCGGTCGCCAAGGCGCCGGACGGCTCGTTCCTCGCCATCGCCATCGAGAACGAGCGCGACGAGGAGGTGAACGACGGCGTGCTGCCGCAGATGCCCGCGGGCTTTCTCGTGAAGCTGCCGCTGACCGAGGCGGGGGCCGACTGCGCGGCCCTCGAGCGGATCGATCTGACCGGCCTCGCCGCCATCGCGCCCGAGGATCCCGAGCCGGAGTTCGTCTCGGTGAACGAGGCCGGCGACATTGCCGTGACGCTGCAGGAGAACAACGAGGTGGTGATCGTCGCAGCCGACGGCACGATCAGCCATTTCCCGGCCGGCACGGTCGATCTCGACGGGATCGACACGAAGAAGGACGGTCGCCTCTCCTTTACCGACCGTCAGGAGGGCCGCCTGCGCGAGCCCGACGGGATCAAGTGGATCGGCACCGACCATCTGGCCACCGCCAACGAGGGCGACTGGAACGGGGGTGCGCGCGGCTGGACGATCTTCTCGCGCGACGGGCAGGTGGTCTGGGAGGCGGGCGCGAGCCTCGAGCGCGCCATCGCCGCCATCGGCCATTATCCCGAGCACCGGTCGAAGTCGAAGGGGGTCGAGGTGGAGTCGGTCGAGGTGGCGAGCTTCGGCGGCACGCCTCTGGCCTTCGTGGCCTCCGAGCGCGCCTCGGTGGTGGCGGTCTACGACCTGACCGATCCGTCGGCGCCGCGCCTCCTCCAGATCCTGCCTTCGGGCATCTCGCCGGAAGGCGTGGTGGCGATCCCCGGGCGCGACCTCCTCGTGACCGCGAACGAGGCCGACCTGCGCGAGGACGGCGGCGCGCCCGCCCATGTGATGATCTACCGGCGGGGCGAAGGCCCTGCGGCCTATCCGACCCTCACCTCCGAGGGCAGCGACCCGCTGATCGGCTGGGGCGCCCTGTCGGCGCTTGCCGCCGACGCCCGGACGCAGGGTCAGCTCTGGGCCGTCTCGGACAGCGTATATTCGATGGCGCCCAAGATCTACCGGATCGACGCGACCGCCACGCCCGCGCGCATCACGGAGGCGATCCCGGTCACGCGGATGGGCCAGCCCGCCCAGAAGCTCGACCTCGAGGGGATCGCGACCGACGGCGAGGGCGGCTTCTGGCTCGCCTCCGAGGGCAGCAGCGCCAAGCTCGTGCCCCACGCGATCTACCATGTCGACGGCAAGGGCCGGATCGACGAGGAGATCCCGTTTCCGGCCGGGCTTCTGGCGGGCGAGACCCGGTTCGGCCTCGAGGGGATCGCGAAGGTGGGCGACGTGCTCTGGATGGCCGTGCAGCGCGAGTGGAAGGACGATCCGAAGGGGCAGGTGAAGCTTCTGGCCTACGACCTCAAGGAGGAAAGCTGGGGCGCCGTGCGCTATCCGCTGGACGCGCCGGCGGAAGGTGCCTGGATGGGGCTGTCGGAGCTGACCGTCCACGGCGACTGGGCGTGGCTCATCGAGCGCGACAACCGGGTGGCCGACGCGGGGGCGGCGAAGCGTCTGACCCGCGTGGCCCTGTCGGACCTGAAGCCCGCGCCGCTCGGCTCGGAGCTGCCGCTGGTGAAGAAGGAGGTCGTCCGCGATCTGGTGCCCGACCTTCAGCGGCTGAACGGCTATGTCCTCGACAAGGTCGAAGGCTTCGCCATCGATGCGGCGGGCACGGGCTATTTCGTCACCGACAATGACGGCACCGACGATGCCTCGGGCGAGACCCTGTTCTGGAGCGTGGATCAGCTTCCGGAATGAACCTGCCGGCCCCCCGGTGCGCCGGGGGGCCACTTCCGGGACTGGCGGCGCGTGCGGGGATGCTCGCCCTTCCCGTCCCGTTCGGGGCAGACCTCGCCCGTAGGGCGCAGGTGGCGTGCCGGGATCCTGATCCGCGCCGCCCGGAAAGCGGGTGGCTTGGCCCCGTTCTCCACCGAGCCGCTCCCCGCGCATCCGCCAGTTGAGTCGCACAAGCGTCACCTCCGACCATCGGGGGGGCCGTCTCCGGGGAAGAAGGTTTCGTTTCCGGGCCGGAGCGCGCCTGTTTTACCGCGCGAGGGCCGAAATCGGGTCGGAAGTGGACCCGACGTGCCACGGTTGCGGCCTTCCTGCGCCGGGGGACTTGACGGGATCGCGTGCGCCATGTCCGATCGATCGGATTTCCCGCCCCTCCAGATGGATTGATCGTGACCAGCCGCATTCTCTCATACGCGCTGATGGCGCTGCTGCCGTTCCTCGCCGCCTGCGCGCAGGCGCCGGCCCCCGAGACGCCGAAGGAGCATCCGCTCTATCCCGGCATCCAGGATGGCGAATTCTTCATCGAGCCGGTGCCCACGCGGTATCTGACGCCTGACACGGTGCGGCAGGAGGTGGCCTACAACGGCCCCGAGAAGCCGGGCACCATCGTCGTCGATACGTTCGCGCGGCGGCTCTATTATGTAACGGACGAGGGCCGCGCCATGCGCTATGCCATCGCCGTCGGACGCGCGGGCCTCGCCTTCCGCGGCAATGCCAAGGTGCAGCGCAAGCGCGAGTGGCCCTCGTGGCAGCCCACGGCCAACATGATCCGCACCCAACCCGAGATGTATGCGCCCTATGCGGCGGGGCTGCCCGGCGGGCTCCAGAACCCGCTCGGCGCGCGGGCGCTCTATCTCTACCGTGGCGGGCGGGACACGATGTTCCGCATTCACGGCACGGTGCAGAATGCCTCCATCGGGCACGCCACCTCGGCGGGCTGTATCCGGCTGTTCAACCAGGATGCGATCGACCTCTACGGTCGCGTGAACCTCGGCACCCCGGTCAAGGTCCGCACCGAGGCGGAGTCGCTCGCGCTCGAGGGGCAGTTCCACGACGACCGCTACGGCCGCATCGCACCCGGTCCGGCGGAGCCGCTGACCGAGGAGGAGCGCATCCTTCTGTCGGGCGTGCCGGCCCAGACGCGCTGAGGCGCCGCTGCCGCGCGCGCCGGGCAGCCGGCGCGCGCAGGCGGGTCAGAGACGGATGACGTAATCCTTGACCGTCGTCTCGATCACTTCCCAGGTGCCCTCGAAGCCGGGGCGGATGATCCAGCTGTCGCCCGCCCGCAGCGTCACCGCCTCGCCCGCGGCCGAGGTCAGGATCGAGTGTCCCTCGAGGATGCGGATATATTCCCACTCCTCGTAGCGCACGCGCCATTTGCCCGGCGTCGATTGCCAGATGCCGCAGAAGAGGCCGTCGCGCTCCTCGAGGTTCCAGGTCGTATGGACCGGATCGCCCGCGATCAGCCGGTCGGGGGCGGGGCGCTCGATCTCGGGGGCAACGGCCTCGCGGTTCAGGCGGATCAGGTGGCTCATGGCTCTCTCCTCGGGGGCAGGGGGCCAGCATCGGGCCCGCCGCGGCACAGTCAAGAGGAAGCGGCCGGGCAAGAAGCCACGTCCGCACGGACACTTGCCTTCTGGTCCTTCGCGCCGTTGGCCTTTATACCCGGTTCCGACGGTTCCTCTGGGGGAGAGCAGCTATGAGCGTGAACAGTCCCGTCCGCCCGGTCATGGCGGCCGACATCCTGGCGCGGAAGGGGGGCGAGCCCATCGTCTGCCTGACCGCCTACACCACGCCCATGGCGCGGCTGGTGGATGCGCATTGCGACCTCACGCTGGTGGGCGACAGCCTTGGCATGGTGGTTCACGGCCTGCCCACCACGCTCGGCGTGACCATGGAGATGATGATCCTGCACGGGCAGGCGGTGGCGCGCGGCACCTCGCGCTCGATGCTGGTGGTCGACATGCCCTTCGGCAGCTACGAGGAGAGCCCCGCGCAGGCCTTCGCCAATGCGCGCCGCCTGATGGCCGAGACGGGCTGCGCCGCGGTGAAGCTCGAGGGCGGCCAGCACATGGCCGAGACGATCCGCTTCCTCGTCGCGCGCGGCGTGCCGGTCATGGCCCATATCGGGCTCACGCCGCAGGCGGTGAATGCGCTCGGCGGCTACAAGGTGCAGGGCCGCGGCGCCGATGCCGAGCGGGTGATGGAGGATGCCATCGCCGTGGCCGAGGCCGGGGCCTTCTCGGTCGTGCTCGAGAAGGTGCCGGACGGACTGTCGCAGCGCATCACCCAGCGCATCGCGATCCCCACCATCGGCATCGGGGCCTCGGCCCACTGCGATGGGCAGGTGCTGGTGCTCGACGACATGCTGGGGCTCTTCGCCGACTTCCGGCCGAAGTTCGTCAAGCGGTACGGCGAGCTCGGCGCCTCCGCCGACGAGGCCATCGCCACTTATGCGGCCGAGGTCCGGGCCCGGCGCTTCCCCGCACCCGAACATGTCTTCGCCGACGAGCTGAAGGGAAAGGCGCAGTGATGCCTCCGGTCCTTCGGACGGTGGCCGAGCTGCGCGCCCGGGTCTCGGACTGGAAGGCTGCGGGCGAGACGGTGGGGGTCGTTCCCACCATGGGCGCGCTGCACGAGGGGCATCTGAGCCTCGCCCGCCGCGCCCGGGCCGCCTGCGACCGCGTGATCGTCACGATCTTCGTGAACCCCAGGCAGTTCAACAATCCCGCGGATCTTGAGAAATATCCCCGGACAGAGGCGCAGGACGCGGCGCTTCTGGCCTCCGTGGGGGTCGATGCGGTCTTCGCGCCCGGCCCGGAGGAGGTCTATCCGCGGGGCTTCGCCACCAATGTCTCGGTCTCGGGCGTGAGCGAGCCGCTCGAAGGCGCGCACCGGCCGGGTCATTTCGACGGGGTGGCGACCGTCGTCGCCAAGCTCTTCGGCATGACGCGGGCGGATCGCGCCTTCTTCGGCGAGAAGGACTGGCAGCAGCTGATGGTGGTGCGGCGGCTGGTGGCCGATCTGAACATCCCCGTCACGATCGAGGGCTGCGCCACCGTGCGCGAGGCCGACGGGCTGGCGCTCTCGTCCCGCAACCGGCGCCTGTCGGCCGAGGGGCGTGCCCGGGCACCGGCGCTGGTGCGCGCGATGCAGGCCGCCACCGAGGCGATGCGCGGGGGGCAGGCCGTTCCCGAGGCCCTTGCCGAGGCCCGCGCGGCGGTGCTGGCCGCGGGCTTCGAGACGGTCGATTATCTCGAGCTCCGCACGGCCGACCTTCTCCTGCCGATGGAGCGGCTCGAGGGCCGGGGCCGGCTCCTTGCCGCGGCGACCCTCGATGGCGTGCGGCTGATCGACAATATTCCCGTCTGAGAGCGTCGGCGACCTCTCGGGCGGCCGGCGCCTCCATGAACCTCCGGGCGGCAGCCTCTTCCGTGATGCCGTCTCCGTGTGGCGAGCTAACGGCCGCCCCCGCCCGTCACTTGGGGGCGAGCAGATCCGCCAGCACCAGTGCCATGACCTTCGCGCTGTCGAGCATATCCGCGATGCCCACCCATTCGTCCGGCTGGTGCGCCAGATGCAGCAGCCCCGGCCCATAGGCGATGCAGTTCTTCAGCTTGCCGATCCGGTCGATGTGCTTCTGATCGTAGGTGCCGGGCGAGACCACATATTCCGCCTGCCGCGCCAGAACGCGCTCGATGGCGGCGGCGGTCGAGCGCACCACCGGCGCGTCGCGGTCGGTGAGGGTGGGGCGCACCTCGAACAGGTCGCGGATCTCGAAGGCGAAGCCCGGCCGCGCCTCGGCCAGCCGCTCGGCCAAGGCGCGCAGCTCGGCCTTCACCTCGTCCAGATCCTCCTCGATCAGGAAGCGGCGGTCGATCACGATGCGGCAGCGGTCGGCCACGCAGGGCGCGGGCAGGCCGGTGTAGCCCGGCTCGGGCTCGGGCTCGCCGCCGTGGATCGAATTGATGTTGAGCGTGGATTGCCGCGCCCCCTCGGGCGTCACCGGCATGGCGGTGGTGCGAGTGGCCAGCAGCGGATAGAGCCGCTCCTCGATCTCGGCCAGAAGCGCGCCCATGTGCCGGATCGCGCTGTCGCCCAGGAAGGGCATCGAGCCATGGGCGATGCGCCCCTGCGTTTCGACCTCGGCCCACCAGACGCCGCGATGGCCGAGGCAGATCCGGTCCTTGTGCAAGGGTTCGGGGATCAGCACATGCTGGACATGGGCGAAACGGCCCTGCCGGGCCAGATAGGCCACGCCGCCGAAGCCGCCCGACTCCTCGTCGGCGGTGGCCGAGATCTCGATGCTGCCGGCGAAATCCGGGCAGACGGCAAGGAAGGCCTCGGCCGCGATCACCGAGGCCGCGAGCCCGCCCTTCATGTCGCAGGCGCCGCGTCCGTAGAGCCGGTCGCCCTCGACCTCGGCCCCGAACGGGTCGCGCGTCCAGCCGTGGCCCACCTCGACCACGTCGTGATGCGAGTTGAAATGCACGCAGTCGCCGTCCCGCGCGCCCTGTCGCCGGGCGATCAGGTTCCAGCGCGGATAGGTCTCGGAATCGCCGGGCGCGCCGTGGGCCCGCACCAGCTCGACCTCGAACTGCGGCGCGAGACGGGCCGCCAGCATGTCGCAGAGCGCGCGGTAGTTCCGCCCCGGCGGGTTCAGCGTGGGAATGCGCACGAGATCCTGCGTCAGCGCCACCAGATCGGCGCGGCGGGCCTCGACTTCGGCGATGAGGCGGCGGTCATCCATCCCGCCAGACTGCCCCGACCGGCCCCCGAGGGCAACAGCGCGGCCATGTGCCCGATACCGCGACTTTGCGTCCTGCGCTAGAACGGCGCAACGGTCCGCCGGGGCCGCCAACGGAAGGGAGACGGCAAGAATGATCCTCGGATTTCTGAAACTTGCGCTGGTGGGCTTCGTACTGCTCACGATCCTCTATGTGCTCATCCGGATCTACGCCCGGTCCCTCCGCCGCGAGGCGCTGGAGAACGAATATGACGAGGGCCATGGCGACGGCCCGCGCGAAGCCTATATCGAAGCTGGCATGAGGGACTACGAGCACAGCCTGCGCAAGAAGCTGATCCTGCTCGTCTACATCGTGCCGGCCATCATCTTTGCGGCCGTGTTCTGGACCTTGAATAACCCGTGAGGTAGTTATGCGTTATCTGAAGTGGACGGTTCCAGCGGTTGCGGCGCTTCTGGTGATTTCCTTCCTGCACTACACCCTGCCCCGTCATGACGTGGTGCGGATCGTGGGCACCAACACGCAGCGGATGGATCTGGGCGAGAACGCCTTCTTCTTCGCGTCGCCCGATGCGGGGACCAACACCGCCACGGCGGGCAACCGCGACATCAAGTTCATCAACGCCGTGCGTCCGAACGGCAAGACAATCGTCTATCGCAATGAGGATACCGGCTGGGGCTGGCCGCCTTACTTCAAGGTGAACAGCTTCGACATTCAGGCGAAGGCGACCGACCTCACCTCGACCGAGGCCGAGCCGAAATGGGTGGTGGTCACGCGCTACGGCTGGCGCAACCAACTTTTCACCACCTTCCCGAACGCCGTGAAGCTGCGCGAGGTCGCAAGCCCCGAGGTCACCGTGATCCCGTGGTTCAACATCTTCTTCTTCGTGGCGCTGGGCGGGCTTGCCATCCTTGTCCGCGGCATGTGGATGCAGTTCCGCGAGCGCACCATCGACCCGGCGCTCGAGGACATGGGCGATGCCTGGGACCGCGAGTCGGGCCTGGCCCGCAAGCGCACCCGCACCAATGTGGGCCGCTTAAAGGCCTGGATGCGCTCGCTGCGGAGCTGAGAGCGGCAGCAGCACGGTCTCCTCGCCCCGGTTGTTCCCGCCGGGCGGACCCGAAAGGAAAGGCGCCGGAGTCCCCGCGGACTCCGGCGCCTTCGTCTGCTGAGGGGGCTTCAGCCGCGGAGCGTGGCTCCGGTCGCCTTCGCCACCTTCTCGACGATCTTCGCCGAGACGGCCTCGATGTCCTTGTCGGTCAGCGTCCTGTCGGTCGGCTGCAGCCGCACCGTCAGCGCGAGCGACTTCTTGCCCGCCCCCATCTGCGCCTCGGCCTTGTCGCCCGAGAACTGGTCGAACACCCGCACGCTCTCGATCAGCGCCTTGTCCGCGCCCTGAGCCGCATTCACCAGCGTCAGCGCCTCGACCGAGGCATCCACCACGAAGGCGAAGTCGCGCTCGACCGCCTGCAGATCCGACAGTTTCAGCGCGGGCCGCGTGGGCGTCTTGACCTTCGGCAGCGGCACATTGGCCACGAGGATCGTGAAGGCCACCGCAGGCCCCTTCACATCCATCTCGCGCAGGATCTTCGGATGAACCTCGCCGAAGGTCGCGAGCAGGTTCGGCCCGAGCCCCACGGCGCCCGAGCGGCCGGGATGCCACCAGCCCGGCACCTTGCGGCTGATCTGCATCTTGGCCGGAGCGCCGACGGCCGCCAGCACCGCCTCGGCATCGGCCTTGGCGTCATAGACATCGACCGGACGGCGCGAGCCGAACGGGTCCCGCGGCGCCGACGCGCCGACGAGAAGGCCCGTCGCCTGCAGCTGCTGCTCGCCCGGCTCGCCGCCCGCGAAGACCGGCCCGATCTCGCAGAGCGCCATGTCGGCGAAGCCGCGCGCCTGATTGCGGGCCGCCGCGCGCAGCAGGCCCGGCAGCAGGTCGGGGCGCAGGTGGGTCATCTCGGAGGAGATCGGGTTCTCGACCCGCACCGCCTCGGAGCCGCCGCCGAAGAGCTTCGCTGCCGCTTCGTCGATGAAGCTGTAGGTCACGCATTCGTTGTAGCCGAGCGCCGCCAGCGTCCGCCGCGCCGCCTGCTCGCGCACCTGCAGGGGCGTCAGGATCGGCTTCGGCACGCCCGCCTGCGCGCGGGGCAGGGGCTTGCCCTGAAGCTTCGTGAGGGACGCCACGCGGGCGATCTCTTCCACCAGATCCGCTTCGCCCTGCACGTCCGGCCGCCAGGAGGGCGGCGCGGCCATCTCGCCCTCGAGCGTGAAGCCGAGCGCCTCGAGCGTGGTGCGCTGTTCGGCCTCGGGGATCTCCATGCCGACGAGGCTCACCACGCGCTTCGGATCGAAGCGGTAGGCGCGGGAGGTGTCCGGCACCGCGCCGTCCATCACCACCTCCGAGGCTTCGCCGCCGCAGAGATCGAGGATCATCCGGGTGGCCAGCTCCAGCCCCGGCAGGGTGAAGGCCGGATCCACGCCGCGCTCGAAGCGGTAACGCGCGTCGGAGACGATCTTCAGCGCGCGCCCGGTGGCGGCAATGGTGATCGGATCCCAGTAGGCGCTCTCGAGGAAGACGTCGGTCGTCTCCTCGGTGCAGCCCGAGAGTTCACCACCCATGATGCCCGCGAGCGACTCCGGCTGGGCATCGTCCGAGATCAGCATCTGGCCCGGCCGCAGCTTGTAGGTCTTGCCGTCGAGGGCGAGCAGCTCTTCACCGCCCTCTGCGGCATGGATGCGCAGGCCGCCCGTGATCTTGGCTACATCGAAGACATGGAGCGGCCGGTTTAGCCCGATGGTGAAATAGTTGGTGATATCCACCAGCGTGGAAATCGGCCGCAGCCCCACCGCGCGCAGGCGCGCCTGCAGCCAGTCGGGCGAGGGGCCGTTCTTCACGCCGCGGATGGTGCGACCGGCGAAGAGCGGGCAGCCCTTCTCCTTCAGCGCCGCCTCGATCGTCACCGAGACCGGCGAGGGGAAGAGGCCCGGCACCGGCTCGACGGGCAGGGGCTTCAGCCGGCCGAGGCCGCGGGCGGCCAGATCGCGCGCAAGGCCGCGCACGCCCAGACCGTCGGGGCGGTTCGGGGTGATCTTCACCTCGATGGTGGGGTCGTTCACGCCCTTGTAGTCGATGAAGCGCATCCCCATCGGCGCATCCTCGGGCAGGTCGATGATCCCGTCGTGATCGTCCGACAGCATCAACTCGCGCTCCGAGCAGAGCATCCCGTTCGATTCGACGCCGCGGATCACGCCGGGCTTGAGGTCGACGCCGGTGCCGGGGACATGGGTGCCCACCGGGGCGAAGACCCCCACGAGGCCGGTGCGGGCGTTGGGCGCGCCGCAGACCACCTGCACCTCCTCGGAAGGGGCGTCGGGGCCGTTGGGCCAGGTCGCCACGCGGCAGAGCCGCAGCCGGTCCGCATTCGGATGCGGCTGGGCCTCGATCACGCGGCAGATGCGGAAGGCGCCCAGCACCTTGACCGGATCCTCCACCCCCTCGACCTCATGGCCGAGGTCGGTCAGCGCGGTCACGATCTCGTCGAGCGGGGCCTCGGTCTCGAGGTGATCCTTCAGCCAGGACAGGGTGAATTTCATCGGGCGCCCCTCGGAATTGTTGCGGTTCGGGCCTTAGCGCAAACGGGCGGGAAGGGAAAGGCCGCGGCGCCTGCGCGGGCCGCGGCCGTCAACCCTTTCTCCAGCTTTTCGGGCGAGGCTGAGGCATGGACCTCGATCTCATCCCCCGCACAGGCCGCCGTCTCTTCCTGCTTCTGCGGCTCTGCCTTCTCGCGGCCCTCATTGCGCCGCTCGGACTGACACTCGCCGCCTCGGGCGAAGCCGTCCAGATCACGCCGCCTCCGCCTCCGGCGGGTGCGGTCACCCCTCGGCCGGTGCGGCCGCGGCCCTGTCCCTGGCGGACGGGGCCTGCGCCCGCGGCGCCCTGAGGCAGGGACGGCGCTCCGGACGCGGACGCCCGGAGCCGCGGCTCAGAAGCCGAACTTCGGCAGCGACAGGGCGGGCAGGCTCAGCTCGGGCAGCGAGAGGCGCGGCAGCGTCAGCTCCGGCAGCTGCGCGCGCACCGCGGCCCAGTCGATGTAGGTGGACAGATAGCCCACCGTCAGCATGGCGAGCACCAGCAGCATCACGCGGAAGCCCTGCGCCGAGAAGCGGAAGGCCAGCTCCTTGCGGTAGAGATCCTCGATCAGCTGGTCCTGCAACCGCCGTGCGGCGGTGGCATCGTCGGTGGCATTCGTCAGCACGCGATGCGCCGCGATCTGATCCACCTGCGACAGGCCGAAGCCCAGCCGCAGCACGAAGGGCAGGCAGCAGACGGCGAGCCCGATCAGCAGCAGCCGCCCCGGTTGCCAGGTCGGGATCGAAAAGGCGAGCATGAGGTCCGCCCCGAGCAGCACGGCCCAGAGGGCCACCAGCGTCGCGCTGCGCACCTCGACCTTGCGGAGGAAGGACTGCAGGACTTCCTGCGCTTCCGGGCTGCGCTCGGTGACATTGCCGGCCGCATTGGCCTGAAGCTGGCCGTAGAGCTGGAACCGCTTCCGCCACATCGGATAGAGCCTTGCGGCCGGATATTCGGGATAGCGGAACTGACGGCGCAGCTCGAGATAATAGACCGCGGCGAAATACCAGACGACGAGGGTCGCCGCGATGACGTTCTGGATGGTGACGATGTTGTGCACGCTAACCATGACCGGACCCTTTACCAAGATCCGGTCAAGGTATCAGCGCGAGAGGCCCCCGGCCAGATCGGGCATGTCCAGAGCGGCAAAGCCATAGTGACGCAGCCAGCGCAGGTCGCTCTCGAAGAAGGCGCGCAGGTCCGGGATGCCGTATTTCAGCATGGCGATCCGGTCGATCCCCATGCCGAAGGCGAAGCCCTGCCACTCGTCGGGGTTCACACCGGCCGCGGCCAGCACCTTCGGATGCACCATGCCCGAGCCGAGAATCTCGAGCCAGCCGTCGCCCTCGCCGATCCTGAGCTGGCCGCCCTCCCACGAGCAGCGGATATCGACTTCGGCCGAGGGCTCGGTGAAGGGGAAGTGCGAGGCGCGGAAGCGCAGCTCGACCGAAGGCACCTCGAAGAAGGCGCGGCAGAATTCCTCGAGCACCCATTTGAGATTGGCCATCGAGATATCGCGGTCGATGGCGAGGCCTTCGACCTGATGGAACATCGGCGTGTGGGTCTGGTCCATGTCCATGCGATAGACGCGGCCGGGCGCGATCACGCGGATCGGCGCGCCCTGCGCCTGCATGGCCCGGATCTGCACCGGCGACGTATGGGTGCGCAGGACGTGCGGCGGGCGGTCGTCGCCCTCGGCGCGCGCCATGAAGAAGGTGTCGTGCTCCTGCCGGGCCGGATGCTCGGGCGGGATGTTCAGGGCATCGAAGTTGAACCAGTCGCTCTCGACCTGCGGGCCTTCCGCCACGGCGAAGCCCATGTCGGCGAAGATCGCGGTCAGTTCGGCCATGACCTGGCTCACCGGATGGATGGTGCCCGCCCGCCGCGGCCGGCCGGGCAGGGTCACGTCGAGCCATTCGGTCTTCAGCCGCGCATCGAGCGCCGCATCGGCCAGCCCCTGCTTGCGGGCGCGCAGGCTCGCGTCGATCTCGTCGCGCAGCCGGTTCAGCGCGGCGCCGGTGGTCTGGCGCTCCTCGGGCGACATCTGGCCCAGTTCGCGCATCTTCAGGCTGATCTCGCCCTTCTTGCCCAGGGCTGCCAGCCGGACCTCCTCGAGCGCGGCCTCGTCGGCGGCGCTGGAGATGGCCTCGATATATTTGCCTCTGAGCGTGTCGAGCGCGGTCATGTCAGCCTCCGATGCAGGTGAGCGGGTGCTACCGGCAGAGGGCCGCTTTGTCCAGAGCGCCGCCGCCCGGCGGCCCGAGCGGCAGAGGCTGCCCGAGGCAGACGCGCGCTGACCTCGGCCTGGACGGCCAGGACAGGGCCCCGGACATGAGAAGGCCCCGCCACCCGGACGGGTGCGGGGCCTGCCCTGAAGCGGTCGGAGGCCTCAGGCCAGCGCGGCCTTGGCCTGCGCGGCGATCGCGTTGAACGCTTCCGGCTCGTGCACGGCGAGATCGGCCAGCACCTTGCGGTCCACCTCGATGCCGGCTTTCGACAGGCCGTTGATGAAACGCGAGTAGGTCATCTCGATGTCGAACAGCCGGACGGCCGCGTTGATCCGCTGGATCCAGAGCGCGCGGAAGTTGCGCTTGCGGGCCTTGCGGTCGCGGGTCGCATACTGGTTGGCCTTGTCGACGGCCTGGGTCGCGGTGCGGAAGTTCGTGGAGCGGGCGGCGTAGTAGCCCTTCGCCTGCTTGATGACCTTGCGGTGGCGGGCGTGCGTGACCTTGCCGGACTTGACGCGGGACATGTGAAGCTCTCCTTACCGGTCGTAGGGCATGTATTTCTTGACGATCTTCGCGTCCGCGTCGGACAGGATCATGGTCCCGGTCACGTCGCGGATGAACTTCGTCGAGCGTTTGATCATGCCGTGGCGCTTGCCGGCGGGGCCGGCCTTCACCTTGCCGGTGGCGGTGAAGCTGAAGCGCTTCTTCGCCGCGGACTTGGTCTTCATCTTGGGCATTTCCATCTCCTCTTTCGAGTGGGTCAAGCACGACTCGGCATGCCTCTCCGGCCGGCCGTGCGGGTTTGAAGGCCGCTCCCATAACGGGGAGCGGCCCCGGGTGCAAGCGGAAAGCCTATTCCGGATCGCCGCTGTAGATCAGCCGCTCGTCGCAGGGGGCGACGCGCAGGATGTTCGTGGTGCCGCGCACGTTGAAGGGCACGCCCGCGACCACGGCGATCTGCTCGTGCTCCTGCGCGAACCCGTCGGACAGTGCCGCCCGCGCGGCGCAGATGACCGCGCCCTTGAACCGCTCCTGCGGCGCGGTGACGACGCAGTGCGTCCCCCAGGTGAGCGACAGACGCCGCGCGGTCTCGACCAGCGGTGTCAGCGCGAGGATCGGCACGCGCGGCCGCTCGCGCGCCACCAGCGACACGGTCTTGCCGGTCTGGGTGAAGCAGCAGATGGCCTTGATCGGCGTCGTCTCGGCGATCTCGCGCGCGGCCGCCACGATGGCATCGGCGACCGAGGCGCGCTTGGCTGCGCGCGAGGCCTCGATGATGTCGCGGTAGACGGGATCGCTCTCGACCGAGATGGCCGTGTTGTTCATCGTCATCACGGCTTCGATCGGGTAGGAGCCCGCGGCAGATTCGGCCGAGAGCATGACCGCGTCGGCGCCCTCGTAGATGGCGGTCGCCACGTCCGAGACCTCGGCGCGGGTGGGCACGGGCGAGTCGATCATCGACTCGAGCATCTGGGTGGCCACGATCACCGGCTTCGCCGCCGCACGGGCGCCGCGCACGAGGCGCTTCTGGATCGGCGGCACCGCCTGAACGGGCAGTTCGACCCCGAGGTCGCCGCGCGCCACCATGATCCCGTCGGAGACGGCGAGGATCGCGTCATAGGCCTTCACGGCCGCGGGCTTCTCGATCTTCGACAGGATCGCCGCCCGGCCGCGGGCGAGGCTGCGCGCCTCTTCCACATCCTCGGGGCGCTGCACGAAGGAGAGGGCGAGCCAGTCCACGCCGAGTTCGCAGACGAATTCGAGGTCGCGGCGGTCCTTTTCGGAGAGGGCGGCGAGGGGCAGAACCACGTCGGGCACGTTCACGCCCTTGCGGTTCGAGATCGTGCCGCCCACCGTCACGATGCAGTCGGCGAAGTCCGGACCGCAGTCGGCGACCTCGAGGCGGATCTTGCCGTCGTTGACGAGGAGCGACGACCCGGGCTCGAGCGCCGCGAAGATCTCGGGATGGGGCAGGTTCACCCGCTCGGCGGTGCCCGGCGCGGGGTCGAGGTCCAGCCGGAAGCGGCCGCGCTCGACCAGCTCTTCGGAGCCGTTGGCGAAGGTGCCGACGCGGAGCTTCGGCCCCTGCAGGTCGGCGAGGATGCAGACCGGAGTCCCGGTGTCGGCCTCGATCTGGCGCAGCATCTGGTGGCGCGCCCGGATGTCGTCATGCGATCCGTGGCTCATGTTGAGCCGGAACACGTCCGCACCCGCTTCGAACAGCGCGCGGATGGTAGCATAGTCGTTGGAGGCCGGCCCCAGGGTGGCCACGATCTTTACATTGCGAAGGCGTCTCATCCTGCCTCGTTTCCTTGTCGTTCCATCGATGTCGTGGTGGGCCGGTCCCTCTATGGCCCAAAGCCCGCGGCACGGCAACTGGCGCTTTTCTACGATGCGTCCTAAACCGGACCCCTGACAGGGATGTGACGGAGACCCGGATGACCGCCTTCGAGATCGTGGGAGCGGACCGCCCCTCGCGCTGGCTCGTGACCTGCGACCATGCCTCCAACCGGGTGCCGCCCGAGGTGGCGGGCGGCGATCTGGGCCTGCCTGCGGCCGAGATGGGCCGCCACATCGCCTATGACGTGGGAGCTGCGGGGCTGGCGCGGGCGCTGGCGGATCGGCTCGACGGACCCTGCGTGCTCTCGACCTTCTCGCGGCTGGTGATCGATCCGAACCGGGGCGAGAAGGACCCCACGCTGGTGATGCGGCTCTATGACGGGACGATCATTCCCGCCAACCGGCATGTCGATGCGGCCGAGGTGGAGCGGCGGCTCGAGACGCTCCACCGGCCCTATCACGCGGCGCTGGCGCGGCTGGCGGCGCGCCGGGCCGATACGGTGATCGTGGCGATCCACTCCTTCACCCCGCAGCTGCAGGGGCGCCCGCCGCGGCCCTGGCATGTGGGCATCCTCCATTCGCCGCTGAACGACCGCTTCAGCCGCGCGCTGATCGAGAGGCTTCAGGGAGAGCCCGATCTCTGCGTGGGCGACAACCAGCCCTACCTCGGTCATCTGCCGGGGGATTCCATCGACCGGCACGCGCTGCAGCGCGACCGGCTGAACACGCTGATCGAGCTGCGCCACGACCTGATCCGCGAGGAGGGGCAGCAGACGGCCTGGGCCGAGCGTCTTGCGCCGATCCTCGAGGAAGTGCTGGCGGCGCTGCCGGACTGAGAACCGGCCGCGGCCTGTCGGGGGCGCCGCACCGGTTGCGGTGCGCGGCGCTTCCCGCCTCGGCGGCTCCGGCCTGCGTACGGCCCGCCCCGTCAAGCGCGGATGGCATCGTCTGCACAAACTCCGGGCTCATGTCGCCCGGTCAGGGCCGAGACGCCGAGGGGCCTGTCCCGCTCACCGGGACTGACGGGGGCCCGAAGCAGATCGGGCGACCCGACAATCGACCGTTTTCATCCGGAAAGGCCTGAGGGTCCTGTCCTGCTCGGCATGGCCGGGAGGATAAAGCAGAACGGGCGGCCGAGGGGCCGCCCGTCTGCATCGGGGAAGGGATGTCTCAGACGGCGGCCTTCAGGCTCTCGTCGAGGTAGATCTCGCGCAGGCGGGCGGCGACCGGGCCGGGGGCGCCCGTGCCCACCGCCTTGCCGTCGATCTCGACCACCGGCATCACGAAGGCCGAGGCCGAGGTGAAGAAGGCCTCGTCGGCGCCCTGCGCTTCCTCGATGGTGAAGGGGCGCTCCTCGACTTCCATCTGCGCTTCGCGGGCGAAGCGGACGACGGCGGCGCGGGTGATCCCGTGCAGGATGTCGTTGGAGAGGTTGCGGGTGATGATCTTGCCGCCCTTCACGATATAGGCGTTGTTCGAGGTGCCCTCGGTCACGAGCCCGTCCTCGACGAACCAGGCATCGTCCACATGCGCCTTCTTGGCCGCCATCTTGGCCATGGACGGATAGAGGAGCTGCACCGTCTTGATGTCGCGCCGGCCCCAGCGGATGTCCGGGATCGAGATGACCTTGATGCCGACCCTGGCCGTGGGATTGGCGGCCAGGCCCGGCTTGGCCTGCGTGAAGAGGACGACCGTGGGTTTCGTATCCGCGGGCGGGAAGGCGAAGTCGCGGTCGCCCGGGTTGCCGCGGGTGATCTGGAGATAGATCAGCCCCTCATCGATCCCGTTCCGCCGGACCAGTTCGCGGTGCACCTCGAGCAGGTCCTCGGCATTCATCGGCGCGGTCATCTCGAGTTCGGTCAGCGACCGGTCGAGCCGCGCCGCATGGCCCGGGAAGTCGATCAGCTTGCCGCCGAGGACGGAGGTCACCTCATAGACCCCGTCGGCCATGAGAAAGCCCCGGTCGAAGATCGAGACGGTGGCTTCTTCCTCGGGGAGATATTCCCCGTTCACATAGACGGTGCGGCTCATGTTCAACCCCAGAGTTCGGCGGATGGAGGATGGATGCCGGCCTCGTCGAAGACGAGCGGCTGCTCGCGGTCTTCGGCCAGAAGCAGGGGTCCGTCAAGGTCGACATAAGCCGCACCCTGCGCGACGAGCGTGGCGGGCGCCATGGCGAGCGAGCTGCCCACCATGCAGCCCACCATCAACCCGTAGCCCTCCGCCAGCGCGGCCTCGCGCAGCGCCAGCGCCTCGGTCAGCCCGCCGGTCTTGTCGAGCTTGATGTTGACCACGTCATACTTGCCCTTCAGCGCGGGCAGCGAGTGCCGGTCGTGGCAGGCCTCGTCGGCGCAGACCGGCAGCGGGCGGGCGATCTCGGCCAGAAGCTCGTCCTGCCCCGCGGGCAGCGGCTGCTCGACCAGCGCCACGCCGAGGCGCAGGAGATGCGGGGCCAGTTCGGTGTAGATGTCGGCCGTCCAGCCTTCGTTCGCATCGACGATGATGCGCGTGGCGGGCGCGCCTGCGCGGACGGCCTCGAGCCGGGCCATGTCGTCGGGCGTGCCGAGCTTGATCTTGAGCAGCGGCCGGTGCGCGTTGCGGGCCGCGGCCGCGCGCATCTTCTCGGGCGCGTCGAGCGAGAGGGTGAAGGCCGTGACCTGCGGCTGCGGCGCGGGCAGGCCCAGAAGCTGCCAGACGCGCTTGCCGCTGTCCTTGGCCTCGAGATCCCAGAGCGCGCAATCGACTGCGTTGCGCGCGGCGCCCGCGGGCAGCAGGGTCTGGAGATCGGCGCGGGTCAGGTTCTCGGGCAGGGTGGCGATCTGGTCGGCCACGCTCTCCAGCGTCTCGCCGTAGCGCGCATAGGGGACGCATTCGCCCCGCCCGCTGAGGCCCTCGCGCGTCACCGTCACGGTGAGCACCCGCGATTCGGTGCGCGAGCCGCGCGAGATGGTGAAGACTTCGGCGAGCCGGAAGCTCTCGGGGGTGACGGTGATCATGGCGGCTCCTCCGGCCTTGGGTGTCGGGGCTGCGGGCGCGCCCGCAGGAGGGGGCGCTGCAAACGGGCCGGGCGGGCCCGGCCGGGTCGCAGCGCCTGAAGGGCGGAGGTTACACGGCCATCAGCGCATCGACCAGACGGCCGGCGCCATGGCGGAAGGGATCGACCGTCGGCAGGCCGGTGCGGGCCTCGACCTCGGCGCAATAGGCCAGCGCCTCCTCGTCCGAAAGCGCCTGGGTGTTGATCGAGCAGCCCACGGCCACGCAGGCGGGGTTGGCCACCCGCGCCATGGCCAGCGCCGCATCGCGCACCTGCTCGATGGACGGCAGCTTGTAGTCGGGCAGGCCGCGCATGTGGCTGCGGGTGGGCTCGTGACAGATCACCAGCGCATCGGGCTGCCCGCCATGGATCAGCGCGAGCGTGACGCCCGAATAGCTGACATGGAACAGCGAGCCCTGACCCTCGATCAGGTCCCAGTGGTCGGCCTCGTTGTCGGGCGTGAGATATTCGATCGAGCCCGCCATGAAGTCCGCGATCACCGCATCGAGCGGCACGCCGTCGCCGGTGATGAGGATGCCGGTCTGGCCCGTGGCGCGGAAGCTGCTCTTCAGCCCGCGCTCCCGCATCTCGCGGTCGACGCAGAGCGCGGTGTACATCTTGCCGATGGAGCAGTCGGTGCCCACGGCCAGCATCCGCTTGCCGGTGCGCTTGCGGCCGTTGGCGATGGGATAGTCGACCGTCGGCACCCGCACGTCATGCAGCGTCCGACCGGTGGCGCGGGCGACGGCGGCGAGGTCCTCCTCGTCGCGCAGAAGGTTGTGCAGGCCCGAGGCGAGATCGAACCCTTCCTCGAGCGCCGAGATCAGCACCTTCTTCCAGGCCTGCGAGATCACGCCGCCGCGGTTGGCCACGCCGATCACCAGCGTCTTGCAGCCCGCGGCCTTCGCTTCGGCCAGCGTCATGTCGGGCAGGCCCATGTCGGCCTTGCACCCCTCCATCCGGAACTGGCCCACCGCAAATTCGGGGCGCCAGTCCTTGATGCCCTGCGCCACCTTGGCAGCCAGAGCGTCCGGCGCATCGCCGAGGAAGAGCAGGTAGGGAGTCTCGATCATGGGGAAGTTCCTTGCATTGACCGACGGATCATGCGCGGCAATCTACGGGATTGCATCGCAATCCCTGCGCGCTGCCGGGCGGCTTCCGCAATTATCTTCGCAGTCTTCGCCCCAGCGCCGAAGAATTTGTCGCCTCGCTCCCCTCTTGCGCAACCTATGACAAGCTGCGCGAGGCCATTCTGCGGCTGCGAAAGGCGCTTGCGCTCCGCGTCGCAATATTATACCGAATTTGGCCATAGCGATGAAACATCCTTGCCGAGAGACCGCATGAGCTTCCGCCTTCAGCCCGCGCCGCCTGCCCGTCCGAACCGCTGCCAGCTGTTCGGCCCCGGCTCCCGGCCCGCGCTGTTCGAGAAGATGGCGGCCTCCGCGGCGGACGTGATCAACCTCGACCTCGAGGATTCGGTGGCGCCCGACGACAAGGCGCAGGCCCGCGCGAACATCATCGAGGCGATCAACGGGCTCGACTGGGGCCGCAAGTATCTCTCGGTCCGCATCAACGGTCTGGACACGCCCTTCTGGTATCGCGACGTCGTGGACCTGCTCGAACAGGCCGGCGACCGGCTCGACCAGATCATGATCCCGAAGGTCGGCTGCGCGGCGGATGTTTATGCGGTCGATGCTCTGGTCACGGCCATCGAGCGCGCCAAGGGCCGCACCAAGCCCCTGAGCTTCGAGGTCATCATCGAATCGGCCGCGGGCATCGCCCATGTCGAGGAAATCGCGGCCTCCTCGCCGCGCCTGCAGGCCATGAGCCTCGGCGCCGCCGATTTCGCAGCCTCGATGGGGATGCAGACGACAGGTATCGGTGGCACGCAGGAAAACTACTACATGTTGCATGACGGGCAGAAGCACTGGTCGGACCCGTGGCACTGGGCGCAGGCGGCCATCGTGGCGGCCTGCCGGACCCACGGGATCCTGCCGGTGGACGGCCCGTTCGGCGATTTTTCCGACGATGAGGGCTTCCGCGCGCAGGCCCGCCGCTCGGCCACTCTGGGGATGGTGGGCAAATGGGCCATACATCCCAAACAGGTGGCCCTCGCGAACGAAGTTTTCACCCCTTCCGAGACGGCCGTGACCGAAGCGCGCGAGATCCTCGCGGCGATGGATGCGGCCAAGGCGAGGGGCGAGGGCGCCACGGTCTACAAGGGAAGACTTGTTGACATCGCGTCCATCAAACAGGCAGAAGTGATCGTAAGGCAGGCAGAAATGATCTCGGCCTGAGTCATACCGGAGCTGCGGTAAGTTGGGAGGCAAGCCGCAGCAAATCGGGAGGACGCGCGCCCCGGACCCAGGTCCGGGGCGTTGCTGTGTTCAGAGCAGCGGCACGCAGATTTCCGTCACGAGCTGGTCGGACGGCGTCTCCATCTCCGCATTGCGGTAGATCTCGATCAGCGGACCTTCGGCCTGGATCTCGCGCGCCTCGGGCAGCCACTGGGAAAAGAAGTAGCGGTAGGCGCGGGCCAGCCCGCTGTAGGGGCCGGTGTACTGCAGGACGGCGTGCCGGCCGCCGCTCAGTCGCAGCTCCTCGAGGGGGGGCGCGATCTCCATCGCCTCCGGCAGGTCGATGCCCGCATGGCTGTGCAGCGCGCCCGGAGGCGCGAGCAGGGGGTTGTCCCAATAGACGCCGATCATGCAGCCCGCCTGCGACAGCAGGCTGCGCTCCTCGAGGATCTGGCAGATCTGGCCGAAGGTGGCTCCGATCTCCTCGAAGGAGCCCGTATGGCGAAGGGCAGCAAGGCGGCGTGGGGATGTTTCGCGAATATGCACGGGGAACATGGCCATGGCTCCTCAACTCATCGGACAATGACCCGATAGTGCGCCATTCTTCCTCCGGCGCTCGTGTGGCATCTTGACCGGACCCGCCCGCCGCGCCGGACGCTGCGGCACTCTTCCACGGGGCGCTGGCCCTCCGGTGCGACGGCGCGACCCGGTCGTCATGTTGCATTTGCGCGCGCCCGGTTGCATATACCGGGCCGGTCCGCACGGAGTGTCCGCGATGAACTATCTCGAATTCGAAAAGCCGCTGTCCGAGATCGAGGGCAAGGCCGAGGAGTTGCGCGCGCTCGCGCGGGGCAACAGGGAGATGGACGTCGAGAAGGAAGCGTCGGCGCTCGACAAGAAGGCCGAGACGCTGCTGAAGGATCTCTACAAGGACCTGACCCCCTGGCGGAAGTGCCAGGTGGCGCGCCATCCCGACCGCCCGCACTGCAAGGACTATATCGAGGGTCTCTTCACCGAATATACGCCGCTCGCGGGTGACCGGAACTTCGCAGACGACCATGCGATCATGGGCGGGCTCGCGCGGTTCAACGACAATCCGGTGGTGGTGATCGGTCAGGAGAAGGGCCACGACACCAAGACCCGGATCGAGCGCAACTTCGGCATGGCCCGCCCCGAGGGCTATCGCAAGGCCATCCGGCTGATGGAGATGGCGCACCGCTTCCGGCTGCCGGTCATCACGCTGGTGGACACGCCCGGCGCCTACCCCGGCAAGGGCGCGGAAGAGCGCGGCCAGGCCGAGGCCATTGCGCGGGCCACGCAGAAATGCCTCGAGATCGGCGTGCCGCTGGTGGCGGTGGTGATCGGCGAGGGCGGCTCGGGCGGGGCGGTGGCGCTGGCCACGGCGAACCGGATCGCCATGCTCGAACATTCGGTCTATTCGGTGATCTCGCCCGAGGGCTGCGCCTCGATCCTGTGGAAGGATGCCGAGAAGATGCGCGAAGCCGCCGAAGCCCTGCGGCTGACCGCGCAGGATCTCCACAAGCTCGGCGTGATCGACCGGATCATCAAGGAGCCGCTCGGCGGGGCGCAGCGCGGACGCCGCGAGACGGTCGACGCCGTGGGCAAGGCCATCGAGATGATGCTGAAGGAGCTGGTGGGCCGCAAGCCCGAGTGGCTCGTGAAGGATCGGCGCAACAAGTTCCTCGACATGGGGTCGAAGGGCCTCGCGGCGTGACGCCCTGGCTCCTCGTGCTGGTGGCCGGTCTCATGGAGACCGGCTGGGCACTGGGCCTCAAATATTCCGACGGATTCACCCGCCCCGTGCCGAGCGTTCTCACGCTCGTCGGCGCGGTGGCGAGCTTCTGGCTGCTGAGCCTCGCGATGAAGAGCCTGCCCGTCGGCACCGCCTATGCGGTGTGGGTCGGCATCGGCGCGGTGGGGACGGCGCTCCTCGCCATGGCGCTTTTCGGCGAGCCTGCCTCGCCCCTGCGGATCGCGGGCATCGGCCTGATCCTCGCCGGCATCATCGCGCTGAAGCTCGCCTGAGGGCCCCCTCCTGGGGCGCAAGGGACGCCCGCGGGGTCAGGCAGCGCAGTTCCTCCCGCTGAACGCTCACGCCCCCGTCACGAGGGGGTGAGGCCGAGGAACGGCTCCGGCCTGCTCCCGTTGGCGCGGCACAGTCAAGGGAGATACAGATGATCCGCCGCAGCCCGCTCGTCCTTCTGCTCCTGCCCGCCGGCGCCATCGCCCAGCCGGTCGAGCAGGGTCCCCCCGCCACCGACTACGAACCGGCCTTCGAGACCCAGACCCGCGCGCCGGCGCTGGAAGCAACCGGGGCCACGGCGGAGCCCTTCGTGCAGGGGCTCGAGCATCCCTGGGGCATCGCGGCCCTGCCGGAGGGCGGATGGCTCGTGACCGAGCGGCCCGGTCGGCTGCGGATGGTCTCCGAGGACGGCACGCTGTCCGACCCGATCAAGGGTCTGCCCGAGGTGGATGCCCGCAAGCAGGGCGGTCTCCTCGACGTCGCCGCGGGCCCGACCTTCGCCGAAGACCGGATGATCTACTGGACCTATGCCAAGGCGGTCGAGGGCGGCACCATCACCGCCGCGGCACGAGGCGTGCTGTCGGAGGACGGAACGGAGGTGAGCGCGGTCGAGGACATCTTCCGGCAGGAGCCGCCCTCACAGGCGCCGATGCACTACGGCTCGCGCATCCTGTTCGACGGCGAGGGCCATGCGATCATCACCACGGGCGAACATTCGATCGAGGCCGAGCGCGATCGGGCGCAGGATCTCGGCACCAGCTACGGCAAGGTGATCCGGGTGGCGCTGGATGGCAGGACGCCCGAGGACAATCCCTTCGCCGAGAGCGAGGGCCTCGGCACCATCTGGAGCTACGGCCACCGCAACATCCAGAGCGCGGCCTTCGACGCGGAGGGCCAGCTCTGGATCGTCGAGCACGGGCCCAAGGGCGGAGACGAGCTGAACCTGATCCAGCCGGGCGCAAACTACGGCTGGCCCGAAGTGAGCTACGGGGTGAATTACGACGGCTCGCCCGTGGGCACCGGAGAGCCGCGCGGCGAGGGCTTCACCGAGCCCACCTACTACTGGGATCCGGTCATCGCGCCGGGCGACATGACCTTCTACCGGGGCACCGCGTTCGAGGGCTGGCAGGGCGACCTGCTCGTGGGCTCAATGAAGCCCGGCGGTCTCGTCCGGCTGACGCTCGAGGAGGGCCGCGTCGCCGGCGAGGAGCGCCTGCTGGGCGACGTGGGCCGGGTCCGCGATGTCGAGGAGACGGGGGAGGGTCACCTTCTCCTGCTGATCGACGCGCCCGACGGCGGCATCCTGCGGGTGACGCCCGAGGCCGGCTGACGGTCCGGCCGGGGGTCTCGGGCCTCAGTCGAAGGTGCCCGAGGCCCGGCCGATCAGCATGAAGGCCCGTGCGGTGCGGGTCTCGGACATATCGACGATCTCGGCGTCGCTCGCCTGTCCGGCGAAGTGCGAGACCGTCCGGTCGAAGGCCCGCAGGAAATGGTGCGAGGCATCGCGGAAGACCGCATCCTCGCGCATCTTGGCCGCGACCGAGGCGAGCGCCTCCTTGTCATGGATGCCGCCCAGATCCGAGATCGGCCGCCCGCGCTCGCCTTCGGCGAAGCGGCGCCAGATATCGGGGCGCGCGCGGTCGGGCGGAAAGTCCTCCATGAAGAGGCCGAGCTGGCTCAGGAGCGTCAGCACATCCTGCGCGGCGCGGATCAGCTTGGCCGAGGACGGATCCTCGAGCGCCCGGCGCAGCGCGCGAAAGCCCGCGCGATCCTCGGCGCTTTCGGGGAAGTTCATCGCCCGGACCAGATCGCCCACCGTCAGCGGCGCGCGCTGGCGCGGCCCGCCGAGCGCGAGCGCCGGCTGATCCTCGGGGGCGCGACCGGCAGGGGCGGGTTCGGTGGGCACCGCGAAGAGCTCGGCCAGCCGGGTCTCCGTCTGGTGCTGGGCCGCGGCCAGTTCCTCCACCCGCTTTTCCAGCGCCACACGCGCGGCGCCGCCCTGCTGGCTCACGAGATGGGCCTTGCGCATCGCATCGACGGCCGAAGCCATGCGCTCGTTCTCGGCCTTCAGATGCCGGATGGTGCGCAGGAAAAGCACCATCGAGACCGTCAGCGTCAGCGGCAGCACCACGGCGAGGATCGCCATGACATGCGCGAAGATCCCGCCGTCGCTGCGGAAGATCAGATGGAGCGCGACCGAAAGCGTCCAGAGGAGGCCGGCCCCGGCCACCCCGGCTTCGAGCGGAGACAGCGCGGCCAGACGCTCGCGGGCGTAGAAGCCCAGATCGACGGACTTGTCCTGCGGCTCGGTCATGGCGTCCCCGTCAGACGAACCGGACCGAGACCACCTCGTATCCGCGCTCGCCGCCCGGCGTCTTGACCTCGATCGAGTCGCCCTCATCCTTGCCGATCAGCGCGCGCGCGAGCGGCGACTTGATGTTCAGAAGCCCCGCCTCGATGTCGGCCTCGGCCTCGCCCACTATCTGATAGGTGCGCTCTTCCTCGGTCTCCTCGTCGAGGATCGTGACCGTGGCGCCGAACTTGATCGAGCCCGAGAGCTTCGCCGGGTCGATCACCTCGGCCAGCGACAGGATCGCCTCGAGCTCCTTGATGCGGCCCTCGATGAAGCTCTGCTTCTCGCGCGCGGCGTGATATTCGGCATTCTCCGACAGGTCGCCATGCTCGCGCGCCTCGGCGATGGAGCGGATGACGGCCGGACGCTCCACGGTCTTCAGCGTCTTGAGTTCGTCGTCGAGCGCGGTGAAGCCCGCGCGGGTCATCGGAATCTTGTCCATCTGCCTTCACCCAAAAAACAGAAAGCCACGGCCCGGGCAGGGCCATGACCTTGAGCTTGCGTTCCCCTCACCTGATCCGATGGGACCGACGAATGCAAGGGGGTCCGTGCCCCGCCGCTCAGGGGCCGCAGGGGCGCAGCATTTGTCGCGGCACGCGGGCGCGCGGAGCGCCGCGTCACGATTGACCTTGCGCCATGCATGTTGCAGGAACGACGAGATGTCTTAACAGCCCTTTCCAGCCGGGCCGACCGGGCCCGCCAGAGGACCGCCTGATGACCGAGCAGACCCCCCGCGAGCAGATGGAATATGATGTCGTCATCGTGGGGGCGGGGCCGTCGGGCCTGTCGGCGGCTATCCGGTTGAAACAGCTCGACCCGGATCTGTCGGTCGTGCTGCTCGAGAAGGGCTCGGAGGTGGGCGCGCATATCCTGTCTGGGGCGGTGCTCGATCCGGCGGGTCTGAACGCGCTGATCCCCGACTGGAAGGAGAAGGGCGCGCCGCTCAACACGCCGGTGACCGAGGATCACTTCTTCGTCCTCACCCCCGCCGGCCAGACCATGCTGCCCTCGTGGCCGGTGCCGAAGCTCATGGACAACCACGGCAACTATGTCGTGTCGATGGGCAATGTCTGCCGCTGGCTCGCCACGCAGGCCGAGGAGCTGGGCGTCGAGATCTTCCCGGGAATGTCCTGCTCGGAACTGGTCTACGGCGAGAACGGCGAGGTGCGCGGCGTGGTGGCGGGCGAGTTCGGCAAGAATGCCGACGGCACGCCCGGCCCGAGCTACGAGCCCGGGATGGAGCTTCTGGGCAAGTATGTGATGCTGGCCGAAGGCGTGCGCGGCTCGCTCTCCAAGCAGGTGATGGAGAAGTTCGACCTCCGCAAGGGCTACGGGCCGCAGAAATACGGCCTCGGCATGAAGGAGATCTGGGAGATCGACCCGGCCAAGCACAAGCCGGGCCGGATCTGGCACACGATGGGCTGGCCTCTGGGCAAGAATGCGGGCGGCGGATCGTTCATCTATCACGCCGAGAACAATCAGGTCTTCATCGGCCTCGTCGTCCACCTGAATTACGAGAACCCGCATCTCTATCCCTATCAGGAGTTCCAGCGCTTCAAGCATCACCCGATGGTGGCCGAGCTGCTGAAGGGCGGCAAGCGCGTGGCCTATGGCGCGCGGGCGATCTCGGAAGGGGGCTACCAGTCGCTGCCGAAGATGGTCTTCCCGGGCGGCGCGCTCCTCGGCTGCTCGGCCGGCATGGTCAACGTGCCGCGCATCAAGGGCAACCACAATGCCATGCTCTCGGGCAAGGCCGCGGCCGAGGCCGCCCATGCCGCGATCAAGGCCGGCCGGCAGTCGGACGAGCTGTCCGACTACGAGCAGTCGGTCCGCAAGGGGCCCATCGGGCAGGACCTCTGGAAGGTCCGCAACGTCAAGCCGATCTGGTCGCATCTCGGGCTCTATGCCTCGATGGCGCTGGGCGGGCTCGACATGTGGACGAACAGCCTGTTCAACTTCTCGTTCTTCGGCACGATGAAGCACCATCAGACCGACGCGGCCGACACCAAGCCCGCCCGGGATTTCGCGCCCATCGACTATCCCAAGCCCGACGGCGTCCTGTCCTTCGACCGGCTGACGAACGTGGCCTTCTCCTTCACGAACCACGAGGAGAGCCAGCCCGCGCACCTCAGGCTCAAGGATCCCGCGATCCCGATCGCGGTGAACCTGCCGAAATATGCCGAGCCTGCGCAGCGCTACTGCCCGGCCGGCGTCTATGAGGTGGTGAGCGAGGCGGGCCGCGATCCACGCTTCGTCATCAACTTCCAGAACTGCGTCCACTGCAAGACCTGCGACATTAAGGATCCGAGCGAGAACATCGACTGGACCACGCCGCAGGGCGGGGACGGGCCGAACTATCCCAACATGTGAGCCTCTGACAATCGCGCGAGCGGCCCCCGGCCGTTCCCGCGTCCATTGCCTTGCCTTCCCGGCAAGTCTAGCGTGGCCGCAAAGCGGAGGCATATTTCCATGGCGAACATCCTGATGCGGCCGGTTCTGGCTCTGGCGCTCGCGGCGCTCCTGCCGGCGGCGGCCGGGGCGCAGCAGGAGGATGCGGGCGCCTATCTGGCCGCGCGCGTGGCGGCCGCAGGCAGCGACTACCGCGCGGCGGCCGACTGGTTCACCCGGGCTCTGGCCGCGGATCCCTCCAACACCAGCCTGATCGAGGGCGCGCTGATCTCGGACTTCTCGCTGGGCGAGATCGAGAAGGCGGTGCCACTCGCCACGCGCCTGACCGAGAGCGGCAACGGGGCGCAGGCCGCGGCGCTCGTCCTGCTCGCCGACCGGGCCAAGCGCCAGGAGTATCAGGCCATCCTGACGGCCGAGCCCACGGGTCTCGGCCCGCTGGTCGACCGGCTGTCCTTCGCCTGGGCGGCCTTCGGCGCGGGCCGGATGTCCGAGGCGCTCGAAGCCTTCGATCAGCTCGCCACCACGCAGGGGCTCGAGCCCTTCGGTCTCTATCACAAGGCGCTGGCGCTGGCCGCCGCGGGCGATTTCGAGGGCGCGGACGAGATCCTGTCGGGGCGCGACGGCAATGCGCTGCGCGTCATGCGCCGCGGCTCCATTGCGCATGCCCAGATCCTGAGCCAGCTCGACCGGAACGCCGATGCGGTGGCGATGCTGGAGAAGAGCTTCGGCACCGACGCCGATGCGGGCATCGACGCGCTGAAGGAACGGCTCGCGGCGGGCGAGACGCTGCCCTATGACGTGGCGCGCAACGCGACCGACGGCATGGCCGAGATCTTCTTCACGCTCGCGGGCGCGCTGAGCGGCGAGGTCGACGACGGCTCGACCCTGCTCTACGCCCGCACGGCCACCCATCTGCGCCCCGACCATACCGAGGCCCTGCTGCTCTCGGCGCAGATCCTCGACAATCAGGGCCAGCATCAGCTTGCCTCCGAGACCTATGCCCGGATCCCGACCGCGGATCCGATGTTCTTCGTGGCCGAGATCGGGCGCGCCGACGCGCTGCGGGCCGACGGCAAGATCGAGGCCTCGCTCGAGGTGCTGCAGGGGCTCGCGCGTTCGAAGCCCGAGCTGATGCAAGTCCATCTCGCGCTCGGCGACGCGCTGCGGCGCGAGGAACGCTATGCGGATGCGGTCAAGGCCTATGATGCGGCGATTGCGCGCGTGCCCGCGCCGGAGCGCCAGCACTGGCCGCTGTTCTACAGCCGCGGCATCTGTCACGAGCGGCTCTCGCACTGGAAGGAGGCCGAGGCCGACTTCCGCCGCGCGCTCGAACTCAATCCCGACGAGCCGCAGGTGCTGAACTACCTCGGCTATTCCTTCGTGGACCGCGGCCAGAATCTCGAGGAGGCGCTCTCGATGATCGAGCGCGCCGTCGCCGCGCGGCCCGAGAGCGGCTATATCATCGACAGCCTCGCCTGGGCCTATTTCCGGCTCGGCCGCTATCAGGATGCGGTGGAACCGATGGAGAAGGCCTCGCTGCTCGAGCCGGTCGATCCGATCGTCACCGACCATCTGGGCGATGTCTATTGGGCCGTGGGCCGCAAGCTCGAAGCCCGTTTCCAGTGGCACCGCGCCCTGTCCTTCGATCCCGAGGAGAAGGAGGCGCAGCGCATCCGCCGCAAGCTCGAGGTCGGCCTCGATGCGCTTCTGGCGGAGGAAGGTGCGAAACCCCTGTCGGTAGCCGTAAGAGCGAATGACTGAAGCCTTTGCCCGCGCGAAGATCAACCTGACCCTGCATGTCACCGGCCAGCGTCCGGACGGCTATCACCTTCTCGACTCGCTCGTGGTCTTCGCCGATGTGGGCGACCGGGTGCGGGCCGAACCGGCCGAGGCGCTGAGCCTTGCCATCACCGGGCCGCAGGCGGCGAACCTGCCGGTGGCGGACGACAATCTGGTGCTGCGCGCCGCCCGGACGCTGGGCGGTCAGGGGGCGCGGCTCACGCTCGAGAAGCACCTGCCCGTGGCCTCGGGCATCGGCGGCGGTTCCGCCGATGCGGCGGCGGCTCTCGTGGCGCTGGCCCGGCTCTGGCAGGTGCCGCTGCCGGATCCCGCCGCTGTCCTGAAGCTCGGCGCCGACGTGCCGGTCTGCCTCGAAGGCCGCGCGGTGCGCATGGCCGGGGTGGGCGAGATCCTGACGCCGCTCGCAGCGCCCTTGCCCGAAGCCTGGCTGGTGCTGGCGAACCCCGGCGTGTCGGTGCCGACGCCCCCGGTTTTCAAGGCGCTCGCCCGGCGGGACAACCCGCCGATGCCCGACGATCTGCCCGGCTGGCCCACCGTCGAGTCCCTGGCTGCGTTCCTGGCCACGCAGCGCAACGATCTGGAGCCGCCCGCCATCGCGCTTGCGCCCGAGATCGCCCGGACCCGCGCCGCCCTTGCCGCGCAACCGGGGTGCCTGCTGGCCCGCATGTCGGGATCGGGCGCGACCTGCTTCGGCCTCTTTGCCGCCGAAGAGGCCGCGCGGGCTGCGGCCGAGGCCATCGGGGCAGAGCACCCCGGCTGGTGGGTGGCGCCTGCCCGTATGGTGGGCTGATCCAAGGCCGTGTGGCCGCTGCGCGACCGGACACCCCCTGCTTGAACGGGAAGCGTAAGGGAGCGAACAGGCAGCAGGAGGTGAAGGGACGCTTGGCGGGCGCACGATTCGGCCTCAGGCTGGTGTGCCCTGCCGGGAGATGCCTGTGATCTGGATACGTCTGCTTCTGTTGCCGCTCTGCCTCGCCCCGACGCTGGCGCTGGCGCAGGTCGATGCGACCCCCGCCACCGATCCCGCCCGCTTCCTCGCGCTCGAAAGCGTCGCGCGCACCGATGCCACCGCCCAGGACCTCGCCCGCAGGATCGAGGCCCGGGCCATCGCCGAGGCCGAGGCGGGCTCGGGCGAGCCTGTCGAGGTCGAGGGCCTGCTCGTGGACTTCGCCGACGGTCGGCGCCTGCTGCATGTCGCTCTCTGCGGCGGCGCCTGGTTCGGAAACCTCGGCTGCCATTCCAGCCTCTTCACGATGCCGGCGGGCGGCACGGGCTTCGTCCGCGTGCTCGACCTGATCGGCAGCGGGCCGATCTGGTTCGACAGCCGCGAAGGCGTGGGCGGCTGGCCCGACCTGATCCTCGGCGGCACGCGGCCGAACCACCCGCCCTATATCCGCTGGCGCTGGACGGGCCAGACCTTCGACAAGGTCTGGCCTCCCGGCTAAGCGTGCCTCAGGGGCGTAGAGGCTCCGTGGCGGGCGCGATCTGGGTCTGGGCAGGGGTGCCCGTGGGCCGCGGAGCCTCTTCCTGCGGAGCGGCGGCCGCCCCGGACTGCTCAGTTTCCACCTGATCGGTTCCCACCGGCGCGTCGCTGATCGTGCCGTCGGCCGCCGCCACCCGCCAGACCGTGTTGCCCGCATCGTCGGCCACGAGAAGCGCCCCCGTCCCGTCGATCCCGACGCCCACCGGCCGCCCGTGGGCGCGGTCACCGTCGAGGAAGCCCGTCACCACGTCCTGCGCCGTTTCGGCGGGGCGGCCGTCGACGAAGGGCACATAGACCACCTTGTAGCCGTTGAAGGCATCGCGGTTCCAGCTGCCGTGCTCGCCCACGAAGGCGCCGCTCCGCCAAGCCTCGGGCAGCGCCGAGCCGTAGGAGAAGGTGAGCCCCAGCGCCGCCACATGGCTCGACAGCGCATAGTCGGGCGGGATGGCCGCCTGAACCATATCGGGACGCTCGGGATGGACGCGCGGGTCGACATGCTGGCCGTAGTAGCTCCACGGCCAGCCGTAGAAGGCGCCCTCCTGCACCGAGGTCATGTAGTCGGGCACGAGGTTCGGCCCGAGCTCGTCGCGTTCGTTGACCACGGTCCAGAGGCTCCCCGTCTCGGGGTGGAAGGTGAGCCCGTTGGGGTTGCGCAGGCCCGAGGCATAGACGCGGGCCGCACCGGTCTCGCGATCCACCTGCCAGATGGCCGCGCGGCCCTTCTCGGCCTCGATCCCGTTCTCGACGATGTTCGAGTTCGAGCCGACCGAGACGAAGAGGCTCGCCCCGTCCGGGCTGAGCGCGAGATCCTTGGTCCAGTGGTGGTTGATCGGGCCTCCCGGCAGAGGCGTCAGCACCTCGGGCTTGGCTACGATCTCGGTCTGTCCGAGCGTGTAGGGATAGACGAGGATTGCATCGGTCGCCGCCACATAGAGCCGGTCGTCGATCCAGGCCACGCCGAAGGGCGAGTTCAGGTCGGTGAGCAGATCATGACGCTCGTCCACCGTGCCGTCGCGGTCGGCGTCGCGCAGAAGCGTGATGCGGTTGCTCGGCGGCTGGTCGCCGCCGCCGCCATGGGCCATCGCCATGATCCAGCCGCGGATGAGATCCTTCGGCCGCGAGACGGGCTCTCCCGCCGGGCCGCGCGACTGCACCACCAGCACGTCGCCGTTGGGCAGGGTGTGAACAGTGCGGGGATTGGCGAGGCCGGTCGCATAGGCGGCGATGCTCAGGCCCTCGGGCACGGTCGGCGTCTCGCCCTCCTGCCAGCCCACCACCTCGGCCACCGTCAGGTCGGGCAACAGGGACATCTCGGGCGCGGGCAGAACCGGATCCGGCCCGATCTGGGTGCTGACGTCGAAACCGTCGGCCGCGAAGGCGGGAGCCGCCACGAGGAGCGCGAGCGGGAGGAGACGGATCCTAGTCATGACGGGTCACCCCCGCACCATGACGAAAGACCATCGAGAGGCCGAGCCAGACGGTCACCGCCATGACGGCCACCGTGAGCGCCGAAAGCACGATCCCCCACGGCACGACACCGGTCCAGCCGTCGCGCGCATGAACGAAGCTGTTCACCACGGCAAGCCCCAGCGCCACGAGGTTGCCGATCCCGTGGATCCAGCCCATGCGCAGCCGCCGCAGCGGACGGCGCACGAGCAGATCGATCGCCCCGAGCAACGCCGCGACGGCCCCGGTGACCACGGCGATCAGGAGGAGCCATTCCGCGAAATGCTGCCACATCAGGTTTCCCGTGGCCCAGTAGGCGATGTCCGCGCCCAGCGTGAGCGTGAGGCAGGCGATGGGGAAGGGCACGAGCATCGCATGGAGCGGCCGTCCGCCGATGGCAGCGACCGAAGGGGCAGGGGCGTGCGGCATCTCGCTCTCCTCTGGTTGATCCGAAGCAGATACTGCCCAGCCGGCCGAGGGTTCCCGGCCGCAGGGCGCCCGGTGGCCGTCCGGGCGGGCTCGTCGCGCGATTGTGCGCGAACCGCGGACCCCGGGTTCGGGTTACCGCCGCCGGTCGTGCCGAAGGAGAGGATCGTGTTCCAGTTTGCCGCCTACCGGATCATGTCCAGCCGCCGCCATGCGCTGCGCGTGGCGGTGCAGACGGCGGTGGCGACGCTCGCCGTGCATCTCCTGATGCGGCCTCTCGCGCCGGATCTGGAATCCTGGGCGGTGATCGCGGCGCTCTTCACCATCGGGACGAGCGTCGATGCCACGCTCGGCGCCGGGATCTCCCGGATCGCGGGCACCGTCCTCGGGGCGGGGCTCGGGCTTGCGGTGACCGGCCTGCTCGGCGGCTCCAGCCTCCCGGCCCTGCTGCTGGCGGCGGTCCTGTCGAACAGTCTCGCCGCCATCTGGCCGGGCCTGACCTATGCCGCGGTGATGGCCGCCATCGTGGCGCTCGACCCGAGCCCGGACGGCCGCAGCGCCCTTGCCCTGTCCGGAGCCGTCGTGCTCGGCACGATCTTCGGCACAGCGGCGAGCTTCCTCGTGTGGCCCGAGTTCGGTCGCAACCGCGCCGTCCTGTCGCTGCGCGAGGCGATGGACGACTGCCGGGAGTTTCTCGGGTTGATCCACAAGGGCGTCACGACCGATGACAGGCGCAACCGCTACTTCCTCCATCAGAGATTCCGGGGGCATCTCTTCGCACTCTACGACCGGATCGCGGAAACGCATTTCACGCCGCAGGTGCGCAGCGGCGCGGGGCTGCGCGAAGCGGCCGATGCGGTGGAAGCCCTCTGGTATGCGCTGGTGATCCTCGACCGCGGCGTGATCTCGGGCCGTGCGCGGCTGCCCGACAGCACGGTCGAGCGGGTGCGGCCGGTGCTGGCCGCCGTCCAGACGGAAGCGTGCCGGGTGCTCGAGAGCGCCTCGATCGCCGCGGGACCCGGCCGCGCGACGCCGACCGACCCCACGGAGCTGAAGCGCGTGCTGGCCGAGGCGCGCGAGCTGACCCTCACCGTCGCGGCGGAGGGGCGCGACATCGCGCCTGCGCAGGAGCAGGCGCTGCAGGCTCTGAGCTTCGCCCTCGATGAGATGGAGCGGTCCCTGATGGCGCTCATGCGGGTGATCGAGCCGGAGTGCGAGGCACCCGACAAGGTGCGCGCGGCCTGAACGGAAGCTGCGCCGACTCCGGCGCGCTCAGCCGCAGGCGGCCAGATGGGCCACCAGAGCCGCGGCCTCCACCGGTTTCATCATGAGCGGAAGCGCCCGCATATCGGGCGGCAGCGTCTCGGGGCTCGCGCCGGTCAGAAGCACGAGCGGCACACCCCGCCGCTCGAGCACCTCGATCACCGGCTGCACGGTCAGGTGGCGGAGGTTCACGTCCAGAACGGCTGCATCGCAGGCGCTGCTGCTGGCGAGATCCAGCGCCTCGGTCAAGGTTCCGGCCGGACCCAGCACCTCGGCGCCCTCCGCCTCCAGAATGGCGGCAAGGTCGTGGGCCAGAAAGAAATCGTCCTCCACGATCAGCACCGAACGGCCAGAGAGAGCTCTGCCAGTCATGCCGGTATTCATTCCTGCCTCCCTTTTCAGGAAGAACCCGGCAGTGCGTCCGCTGTTCCAGGGCAGGACCGTGACCGTCTGTCTCAGGGGGCGTGCTCGACGGAGGCGGATCGGGAGCGGGTCAGTAGGGCCAGAGGTTGACGATGATGCCGGCCGAGGTTGCGCTCAGCGCGACGAGCAGGAGCACGAAGAGGCGGGCGTCCCTGGGTTCCATGGCGGCCTCGGGGGTGGCGGTCGCTCTCGCAACATCGGTCCCGCACTCCTGTTCCGCCCTGCCGTGGCGGAAGGGGGCCGGTCTTCCGGACGTCGAGTGCAGGCCGGGCGGCCAGAGCTGTGCGCGGGCCGCGCAGCGGGGCCTCCGGCGGCTCGCTCCGGATGGCGGCTCAGGCGGCCGGTTCGTCGCGCGACAGAAGCCGCGGGGCCGTCGAATCGCGCGGGACGAGTTCGCTCTCGAGCACCAGCTTTCGCCGCGGCCGGTCCGGCATCTCGAGCCGCGCGAGGAGCAGCGTCAGCGCCTCGCGCCCCATGGTTTCGGCGGGCTGGCGCAGCACCGTCAGCCCGGGATTGACGATGCCGGTCCAGGGATCGTCGTCGACGCCGGCCACCGCCAGATCGCGCGGGATGACGAGGCCACGGTCGTGACAGAAGCGCACCGCCGCCTCGAGGAAGAGGCCGTTGCTGACGATCAGCGCCTCGGGGCGTTCGGCCTCGAGCCAGTCGGCCAGCGCCGCGTAGCCCGCCACCGCATTCGGCGGGGCGCGATGGACGAGGGCAGGCAGCCCGTGCCGGGCCAGAGCCGCGACGAAGCCCCGGGCCCGGGCCTCGCCGGTGAAGGAATTCGCCCCGAAGAGGCCCGCAATCCGCTGCCGCCCGCTGGCCACCACATGATCGACGAGCGTGCGCATCGCGCCCTCGTTGTCGAGCGTGACCGCGTCGCAGCCTGCCCCCTCGGGATCGCGGTCGACCAGCACCACGGGCATCTGCAGCCGTCGCAGCGCCTCGGGCCGAAGCTCGCGCGTGGGCGCGAGGATCAGCCCGCTGACACGTTCGCCGGCCATCATCTCCAGATGCATCGCCTCGCGGGCGGGATCCTCGTCCGTGTTGCACAGGAACACCCGCAGTCCCGCCCGGTAGGCCGCATCCTCGACGCCGAAGCTCAGGCGCGTGAAGAAGGGATTGCGGATGTCGGCCAGCACCAGACCCACGGTGGCGGGCACCTGCGAGCGCAGCCGGCGGGCCGAGAGATTGGGCTGGTAGCCGGTGGCGCGCACCGCCGCCTCGACCTGCGCGCGGACCTCGGCGCTGACAGGGCCCTTGCCCAGAGCCCGCGAGACCGTGGAGGGAGCGACCCCTGCCGCCCGGGCGACATCCTTGATGCTGACGGTCATCCGCAATCGTTTCCACTGCCAATCCCGCTCGACAATGCGCCGGACGGGGCCGTTTGACAAGGCTTCAGCCCGTTCCACCGTCAAGACACCAAAGACAGGAAAATTCTTGGTGGAAACGTTTCCACAATCCGCTATGATGAATCCATAGGCGATCTGGGGAGGAGTCGGTGACGTCATTGACCAGGCAGGGAGAGATCCCGCGCGAACTGATCCAACTGGACGCGCGCGCGTCGTCCAAGGAAGAGGCCATCGCTCAGGCGGCGGCTGCGCTCGTGGCGGCGGGCTGCGTGCGGCCCGGCTTCGAGGCCAGCATGCTCCGGCGCGAGGCGGTGTCGAACACCTATCTCGGCAAGGGGATCGCGATTCCGCACGGCACGGTCGAGGACCGCGATCTGATCCAGAAGGATGCCATCGCTGTGCTTCAGGTGCGCGACGGCGTGGAATGGAACGCGGGCGAGCGGGCGCGGCTCGTGGTGGCCATCGCCGCCCGGTCGGACGGCCATATCGAGATCCTCCGCCGGCTGACCCGGCTTCTGCAGGACGAGGACCGGCTGGCCGCCCTCGCCGCGACGGACGACCGGCAGGCGCTGTCCGATGCGCTGAACGGAGTGGCCGCGGGCGCTGCGGCCACTGCCGAGCCCGCGGGCGATTTCGCGCAGTCCTTCGACTGGGTGCTGGATTACCCGACCGGGCTCCATGCCCGGCCCGCCACCGAATGGGCCGAGGCGGCGCGCCGCTTCCCCTGCCGCATCCGCATCCGGCACGGCGCCGAGACGGCGGATGCGCGCAACATGATCTCGCTTCTGAGCCTTGGGCTGAAGTCGGGCGATGCGATCACCGTCTCGGCCGAAGGGCAGGGCGCGGCCGAGGCGCTTGCCACGCTGAAGGTCACGATGACCGGGCTCAGTGCGCGCGAGAAGGCCGATGCGGCCCGCGCCGAGGAGAAGCGCCGCGCGACCGCCGCTGCCGGCGGCTGGGTGCCGCCCTCGTCTCCGCGCGCCATCGAGGGCGTGCCGGCCGCGCCGGGTGTGGCCATCGGGCGCATCACCCGGATCGCCACCGACGGGATGGAGATCCCCGACGAGCCGGTGGAGCTGGCCCGGGCGGCCGATCTGCTTCATGCGGCCTTGGGCCAGACGGCGGAGCAGCTCCACAGTCTCGCCGACGATACGGCGCGGCGGCTGGGAGAGTCGGATGCGGCCATCTTCCGGGCGCAGGCGGGGCTGCTGGCCGATCCCGATCTCATCACTCTCGCCTCGCAATGGCTGGTGGACGGACACGGCCTCGCCTGGTCCTGGCACCGCGCCTATGAGGACATGGCGGCGCGGCTCTCGGCCCTGCGCAACCCGGTGCTGGCTGCCCGCGCGGCCGACCTGCGCGACGTGGGCCAGCGGGTGCTTGCCCATATCGACCCGCGCTTTGCCCGGTCGCGGCTTGCCGACCTGCCCGAGGACACGATCCTCGTGGCCGAGGATATCTCGCCCTCGGATGCGGCGGGACTGGACCCCGCGAAAGTTGCGGGCCTCGTGACGGCGCTGGGCGGTCCCACCTCGCACACGGCGATCCTCGCCCGGACGCTGGGCCTGCCCGCGGTCGTGGGCACGGGAGCGGTGGTCGAGCGGCTAGAAGATGGCGCGTGCGCCATCGTCGATGGCCATGGCGGGCGGCTCTATCTCGATCCGTCGGAAGCCGACCTCGCCTCGGCCCGCGACTGGATCGCGGCGGAAGAGGCACGCCGCGCGCGGGCGGCCGAGACGCGGGCGCTGCCCGCCACCACGCGCGACGGGCACCGGATCGACATCGGCGCCAACATCAACCTCGCCGAGCAGGCAGCCTTCGCGCTCGGGCAGGGTGCCGAGGGCGTGGGTCTGATGCGGACCGAGTTCCTGTTCCTCGAACGCAGCGAGAGCCCGACCGAGGACGAGCAGGCCGAAGCCTATGCGGCGATGGCGCGCGCGCTCGAGGGGCGGCCGCTGGTGATCCGCGCGCTCGACATCGGCGGCGACAAGCAGGTGGCCCATCTCGACCTCCCGCGCGAGGAGAACCCGTTCCTCGGCGTGCGCGGCGCGCGGCTCCTGCTGCGCCGGCCCGACCTGCTGGTGCCGCAGCTGCGCGCGCTCTATCGCGCGGCGGCCGGCGGGGCGCAGATCTCGGTCATGTTCCCGATGGTCACCTCGCTCGGCGAGCTTCTGGAGCTGCGCGCCACCTGCGAGCGGATCCGGCAGGAGCTGGACGCGCCGGTCGTGCCGCTGGGCATCATGGTCGAGGTGCCCTCCGCGGCGCTTCTCGCGGCGGAATTCGCCGCCCACGCGGACTTCTTCTCGATCGGGACCAACGACCTCACCCAATATGCGCTGGCCATCGACCGGCAGAACCCGGAGCTCGCCCCCGAGGCGGACAGTCTGCATCCGGCCGTCCTGCGGCTCATCGATCTGACGGTGAAGGGCGCGGCGGTCCATGGCCGCTGGGTGGGGGTCTGCGGCGGCATCGCGGGCGATCCGTTCGGCGCGGCGCTGCTTGCGGGTCTCGGCGTGGACGAGCTTTCGATGACCCCGCGCGACATTCCCGCGGTGAAGGAGCGTCTGCGCCAGTCCGACCGGGCGGGGCTCAGGGCTCTGGCCGAACGCGCGCTGGCCTGTTCCGACGCCGAAGCCGTGCGGGCCCTCGCCGCGGAGGCCCCATGAGCCGCGTCCATACCGTCACGCTCAACCCGGCCATCGACCAGACGGTGAGCCTACCGCGTCTGGCAGTGGGCGAGGTCAATCGCGCGACGGCCGTGCGCCACGATCCGGGCGGCAAGGGGATCAATGTGGCCTCGGTGCTGGCCGACTGGGGCGTCTCGGTCGCGGCCCACGGTCTGCTGGGGCGGGCGAATGCCGCGCCTTTCGAGGCGCTTTTCGCGCAGAAATCCATCGCCGACCGGATGCTGCGGGTGGCCGGCGAGACGCGCACCAACGTCAAGATCCTCGAAGAGGACGGGCGCACCACCGACCTGAACCTGCCCGGCTTTCCGGCGGACGAGGGCCATCTTGCGGCGCTGGCCGAGGGGCTGGGCTCGGTCGCGGCGGGCGAACTCGTGGTAATCTCGGGCAGCCAGCCCGCGGGCCTTCCGGCCTCGGCCACCGCGCGGCTTGCCGCCCGGGTGCAGGAGCGCGGCGCGCGGGTGCTCTGCGACGTCTCGGGCGCCCCCCTGGCCGAGGTGCTGGCGGCCCCCCTCCTGCCGGATGCGATCAAGCCCAACCGGCACGAACTCGAGGGCTGGGTCGGGCGCAGTCTCGCCGACCGGGCCGATCTGGCCGCGGCCGCCTCCGCGCTCGCGGCCCGCGGGATCGCGCTCGTCGTGGTCTCGCTCGGCACCGAAGGCGCGCTCTTCGTCTCGTCGGACGGGGCGGTCGTGGCGCGCCCGGTGCAGCTGTCGCGCGGCAGCACGGTCGGGGCGGGGGATGCGATGGTGGCGGGCCTCGCCTCGGCGCTGGTCGAGGGGCTGCCGCTTCGCGCCACCGCCGCGCGGGCCACGGCCTTCGCCGCGGCCAAGCTGCAGAACCCCGGCCCGCATCTGCCGGGCGTGGATCAGGTGCGCGCCCTCGAGGCGCGCGTGGAGAGGATGGCGGCGGCGGACTGGATCCGCGCCGCGGGCCGGACGGCCGATCAGGGAGAGAGGACATGACAGGCATCGTCGCCGTCATTTCGACGGGGAGCTTCGGGCCCCATGCGGCCCTCGCGCGCGAGGCTCTGCGCAAGGCCGCGCAGGGGCTGGGCCGCGCCATCGCGGTCGAGCTGCGCACACAGGAGACCGTGACCGACGCGCTGCCGCCCGAGGCGGTGAGCGGCGCAAGCCAGGTGCTGCTCGTCACCGAGCCCGGCGGCGCTGCGGCCGACGAGGCCCGCTTCGCCGGCAGGCCCACGATCCACGCGACGCTGGCCGAGGTGCTGGAAGATGCGCCGGGCGTGCTGGCCCGCACCGGATCCGGCGCCGCCGCGGCTCCGGCCGCGGATCCTGCCGCAGCCGAGGGCGCGCTGAAGATCGTGGCCATCACCTCCTGCCCCACCGGCATCGCCCATACCTTCATGGCGGCCGAGGGCCTCGTCGAGGGCGCCCGCGCGCAGGGCCATCAGATCCGGGTCGAGACCCAGGGGTCGGTCGGCGCGCAGGACGAACTGACCGCCGCCGAGATTGCGGCGGCCGATCTCGTCATCATCGCGGCCGACAAGCAGGTGGATCTCGGGCGTTTCGGCGGCAAGCGCCTGTTCCTCTCGCCCACCAAGCCCGCGATCACCGACGGCGCGGGCCTGATCCGCAAGGCGCAGGCCGAGGCGCGGATGCAGGCCGGATCGGCCTCCTCCGAGGCCGCGCAGCCCGAGGCCAAGAAGGTTGGCGTCTACAAGCACCTTATGACGGGCGTCTCCTTCATGCTGCCCTTCGTGGTGGCGGGCGGGCTTCTCATCGCCATCGCCTTCGCTCTGGGCGGGATCTACGTCTATGAGGACCAGTATGCCGGCACGCTCGGCCATACGCTGTTCCAGATCGGCGCGAAGGGTGCCTTCACGCTGATGGTGCCGGCGCTGGCGGGCTATATCGCCTGGTCCATCGCCGACCGGCCCGGCCTCGCCCCCGGCATGACCGGCGGCGTCATCGCGGGCACCATCGGCGCGGGCTTCCTCGGCGGGATCGTCGCGGGCTTCATCGCGGGCTACGGCGTCCTCTGGCTCAACCGCGCGATCAAGCTGCCGAAGACCCTGCAGGGGCTGAAGCCCGTGCTGATCCTGCCGCTTCTCGGCACGGCGCTGACCGGGCTTCTGATGTATTATGTCGTGGGCGAGCCCACGGCGCGGCTTCTGGCCACCATCACCGCCTTCCTGCAGGGGATGCAGGGCACGTCGGCCGCCCTTCTGGGGCTGCTCCTCGGCGGCATGATGGCGGTGGACATGGGCGGGCCCGTCAACAAGGCGGCCTATGCCTTTGCCACCACGCTCATCGCGGCCAATGTGCTGGAGCCGATGGCCGCCGTCATGTGCGCGGGCATGGTGCCGCCCATCGCGCTCGCGGTGGCCTGCCGGCTCCTGCCCGCCCGCTTCACCCCGGAAGAGCGCGAGGCCGGCAATGCGGCCTTCGTGCTGGGCCTCGCCTTCGTGACCGAGGGCGCGATCCCCTTCGCGGCGCGCGATCCGCTGCGGGTGATCCCGAGCCTCATCGCGGGTTCGGCCGTGGCGGGGGCGATCTGCATGGCGCTCGGCGTGGCGCAGCGCGTGCCGCACGGCGGGATCTTCGTCCTGCCGATCCCCAATGCCGTGACGAACCTCACGGGCTTCGGGATCGCCCTCGTGGCGGGCACGGTTGTCTCGGTTGTCGCGCTGGCGCTGGTCAAGCGGCGGATCGTGGTGCCCGCGGCGGTGCCCTCGGCCGTCTGACTGACGGCGCGCCCGGCCCCGCTGCCTCCCACGCGGGACCGGACCTCGGGGCCGGCACCTCCGGGTGCCGGCTCCGTCATGTCGCATTCCCAGCACGCGGACGGTCCTCAGCCCCGCGGCGCCCAGAGGATCACCGCTGCCCCGGCGAGGACGAGGGCCGCGCCGCCCATGTCCCAGCGGTCGGGACGCACGCCCTCGACGGCCCAGAGCCAGAGGAGCGAGGCCGCCACATAGACCCCGCCATAGACGGCGTAGGACCGGCCCGCCGCCTCGACCGGGGTCAGCGCCAGAAGCCAGGCGAAGGCGCCGAGCGACAGGGCCCCCGGCACCAGCCAGAGCGCCGAGGCACCCAGCCGCCACCAGGCCCAGACCGCGAAACATCCCGCGATCTCGGCCAGCGCCGCCCCCGCATAGGCCGCGAGCGACAGTCCCATCAGGGCTCCTTCCGGTGCTCGTGCACGCAGTGGGCATGATCGCCCAGCACTTCGATCACCCGGCAATCGGCGATCGTGCTATGGGCGCACTGGCCGATCATGCGCTCGAGCTCCGCCTCGAGCGCGCGCAGCCGCCCGATCCGCGCCCGCACCGCCGAGAGCTGCGCCCGCGCGATGGCATCCGCCGCCTCGCAGGACTGGTCGGGCCGGTCCGACAGGCTCAGGAGATCCCGGATCGCCTCGAGCGGGAAGCCCAGGTCGCGCGCGTGGCGGATGAAGGCCAGACGCTCCTCCGCCCGGTGTCCGTAGAGCCGCTGGTTGCCCGCGCTGCGCTCGGGCGGCGGCAGCAGCCCGATCTGCTCGTAATAGCGGATCGTCGGCACCTTCACGCCGGCCGCCTCGGCCAGTTTTCCGATCGTGAGCATGAGAAACCCCTTGAACCTATAGTTGCTAGAGACATTAGGTTCCTGAGTCGTTGAGGACAAGCGCCCCCGGGCGGGAGAGTGAGATGACGAACGACACGAGTGGAGCGGTGCGCGAGTGGCGCGTGACGGGAATGGATTGCGCCTCCTGCGCGGGCAGGATCCGCGATGCGGTGGGGCGGCTGCCGGGGGTGAGCGGCGTCGAGGTGGCGATCATGTCCGAGCGGCTGAAGCTCACGCTCGACGAAGGACAGGGCGCGCCCGAGGCGGTCGAGGCCACGGTGCGCAAGCTCGGCTTCGGCATCGCGCCGCGGGCCGAGGCGCGGCCCTTCGTCCTGCCCGAGGCGGCCGAAGCGGCCTGCGGCTGCGGCGCCTGCGGGACAGACGCGCCGCACGCGCACAGCCATTCCCACGACCATGAGGCGGCCGAGCCGGGCGTCTGGTATCGAACCGCGAAGGGTCGCCTCGTCCTGCTGACCGGGGTTCTTCTGGCCTGCGCCTGGACCGTCGAGGCGCTGGTGCCCGGGCCGGTCGGGCCGGTGGCCTTCGCACTGGCCTGCCTCATCGGGCTCGTGCCCATCGCCCGGCGCGCCTTCGCCGCGCTGCGGCTCGGCCAGCCCTTCACCATCGAGGGGCTGATGACGGTCGCCGCCGCAGGCGCGCTCTTCATCGGCGCGGCGGAGGAGGCGGCGCTGGTGATCTTCCTCTTCGCCGTGGGCGAGGTGCTGGAAGGGGTGGCGGCGAGCCGCGCCCGCGACGGGATCCGCGCCCTCTCGCGCCTCGTGCCCGAGACCGCGCGGCTCGAGCGGGACGGACGCACGGTGGAGGTGCCCGCCGCCGGCCTGCAGCCCGGCCAGATCGTCCGCGTCCGGCCGGGCGAGCGCATCCCGGCCGACGGCGAGATCCTCGAGGGGCAGGGCGGGCTCGACGAGAGCCCCGTGACGGGCGAGAGCATCCCGGTGACGCGGGGCCCCGGCGAGGCGGTCTTCGCGGGTGCGGTCGCGACCGATGCGGCCCTGCGCATCCGCGTCACGCGCGCGGCGAAGGACAACACGATCGCGCGCATCGTCCGCCTGGTCGAGGAGGCCGAGGAAGCGCGTGCCCCGACCGAGCGGTTCATCGACCGGTTCAGCCGCTGGTACATGCCGCTGATCGTGGGGCTGGCCGTGGCCGTGGCCGTGCTGCCGCCGCTCGCCGCCGGGGCCGACTGGTCCACCTGGATCTACCGCGGTCTCGCGCTCCTCCTGATCGGCTGCCCCTGCGCGCTGGTGATCTCGGTGCCGGCGGCCATCGCCTCGACCTTGGCCTCGGGCGCGCGCCGCGGCCTCTTGATGAAGGGCGGCGCGGTGATCGAGGCCGCGGCCGCCGTGCGTCAGGTGGCGTTCGACAAGACCGGCACGCTCACCCGCGGGCGGCCTGAGGTGACGGATGTCGTGACCTTGAGCGGCGAGCCCGAGGTCAGGGTGCTGGCGCTGGCCGCCGCGGTCGAGCGTGGCTCGGCCCATCCGCTGGCGCAGGCGATCCTTGCGCGGGCCGAGGCTGCAGGCGCGCCGGACCTGCTGGCCGAGGCCGCGCGCAGCCTCGCCGGGCGCGGGGCCGAGGCCCGTGTCGAGGGGGAAGACCTCTGGGTCGCGAGTCCCTCCTTCGCGGCCGAAAGGGGCGTGCTCGATGCCGGAACCCGCGCCCGCGCCGAGGCGCTGGAGGCGGAGGGCAAGACCGTCACGGTCCTCTTCCGCGAGGGTCGGACGCTGGGGCTTCTGGCGCTGCGCGACGAGCCGCGTGGGGATGCGGCCGAAGCGGTGCGGCAGCTCGGCCGGATGGGCGTGAGCGCCACGATCCTCACCGGCGACAATGCCCGCACCGCCGAGGCCATCGCGGCCCGGCTCGGCACAGGCTTCCGCGCGCAGATGCGCCCCGAGGACAAGCTCGCCGCCATCCGCGAGATGGCGGGGCAGGGGGGCGTCATGATGATCGGCGACGGAATCAACGATGCGCCCGCGCTGAAGGCCGCGAGCGTGGGCGTGGCCATGGGCTCGGGCACCGACGTGGCGCTCGAGACGGCGGATGCGGCGATCCTGCGCGACCGTGTGACGGATGTGCCGGCCACGATCCGCCTCGCCCGCGCCGCCATGCGCAACATCCGCCAGAACATCGCGGTGGCGCTGGGGTTGAAGGGAGTGTTCCTCGTGACCTCGGTCCTCGGGATCACCGGGCTCTGGATCGCGATCCTCGCCGACACGGGCGCCACCGTGCTGGTGACGCTGAACGCGCTGCGCCTTCTGCGCTTCGATCCCGAGGCGCGCGGCTGAGGCGCCGCGCGCTCGGAGCGGCGGCTGGCCGCTCCGGGCTTCGGGCTCGCACAGCGAAGGCCAGGAGGCCCCAGCGTGGCGCGGCCGGCGCCGGATCAGTCCGGGCCTGTCGGGTCGGGGGGCTTAGAACGGGATCTCGTCGTCGAGATCGTTCCGGCGGCCGCCGCCGCTCGGGGCGCCGCCCGAGGAGGCGCCGCCGCGGGGGCTGCTGCCGTAATTGTCGTAGCTGTCCGGCCCGCCGCGATCCTCGTAGCCGCCACCACCCATGCCGCCGCCTGCGCCGGCGCCTTCGCCGCGCCCTCCGAGCATCGTCAGCGAGCTGCGGAACGGGCGCAGCACGACCTCGGTCGAGTAGCGGTCCTGACCCGACTGGTCCTGCCACTTCCGCGTCTCGAGCTGGCCCTCGATATAGACGGTCGAGCCCTTGCGCAGATACTGCTCGGCCACCCGCGCCAGGTTCTCGTCGAAGATGGCGACCGAGTGCCATTCGGTGCGCTCCTTCCGCTCGCCCGAGGCGCGGTCGCGCCACTGCTCGGACGTGGCGATGCGGAGGTTCACCACCTTGCCGCCGTTCTGGAAGCTACGCACCTCGGGATCGCGGCCGAGATTGCCGATGATGATGACCTTGTTGACCGAGCCCGCCATGCTTCCTCCGAATCCTGTGGCCGGGGAAGGATGCCCCGGATGTGGTTAACGGAATGGCTACACTGACCGGGCCGCACCCGCAACGCCGGACGGGCGCACCGGGCCGGGACCCGTGCGGCGCCCGGCCTCACCCGCCCCGGTTGTGTTCAAAAGGGTGGCGAACTTGCCGGCAATCCGTGTAATGTGCGGGCGGGACATATGAAGGTTGTTTTCATGCGGCGATTGATCGGTGCATTGGGCGCGGCGGTCGTGGGCTTGGGTCTTGCCTCGGGGCCGACCGAGGGTCTGGCCGATGGGCTGAAGATCCAGCGATCCACGATGAACCGGGCGGGAATCTTCAAGTCGCAGACGCGACTTCTCGACGGGCGCCTGTCGCAGCAATACGAAAGCTCCACCCGGCTGAAGCCGAAGGTCGAGACGCTGGCGGCGGCTCTGCCGACGGCGCGCTACAACGGCCGCTACAAGGGCGAATTCCTCGAATCGGCCAAGTCGGCGGCGCGCAAGCATGGCGTGCCGGAGGATCTCTATCTCCGGCTCGTGCAGCAGGAATCGGGCTGGAACCCCGGCGCGGTGTCGGTGAAGGGCGCCACGGGGCTGGCCCAGCTGATGCCCGGCACGGCGCAGCTTCTGCGGGTGAACATCAACGACCCGCATCAGAATCTCGAGGGCGGGGCGCGGTACCTCAAGATGATGTACAACAAGTTCGGCACCTGGCAGCTCGCGCTTGCCGCCTACAATGCCGGGCCTCAGGCGGTCGAGAAACATTCCGGCATCCCGCCCTACCGCGAGACGCAGAACTACGTGAAGGTCATCTGGGGCAACGGCTGACGCCGGCGGCTGCTGTCTCGAGAGCTTTCTGCGTTCACGCATCGGAAGCGGCCGAGGGGCCGTCGTCAAACTCTTTCCCGCTGATGCGTCGGAAGCGGCCGCAGGGCCGCTCCCGACCGTCTCTCACTCCAGCGTGCCGTCCGCCGAGATGCGGGTCTTGCCGCCGAGATAGGGATGCAGCGCCTCGGGCAGCTCCACCGAGCCATCCTCCTGCTGTCCGTTCTCCAGCACTGCGATCAGGCAGCGGCCCACGGCGAGGCCCGAGCCGTTCAGCGTATGGACGAACTCGGGCTTGCCGCCGCCTGCCGGGCGGAAGCGGGCGTTCATGCGTCGTGCCTGGAAATCGCCGCAGACCGAGACCGAGCTGATCTCGCGGTAGGTGTTCTGCCCGGGTAGCCAGACCTCGAGGTCGTGCGTCTTGGTCGCGCCGAAGCCCATGTCACCGGTGCAGAGGACGATGGTGCGGTAGGGCAGGCCCAGCTTCTGCAGGATCGCTTCGGCACAGCCGGTCATGCGCTCATGTTCGGCGAGCGAGGTCTCGGGCGTGGTGATCGAGACCATCTCGACCTTCTCGAACTGGTGCTGGCGCAGCATGCCCGACGTGTCCTTGCCCGCGCTGCCCGCCTCCGAGCGGAAGCACTGGGTATGGGCGGTCATGCGGACCGGCAGTTGCGCCTCGTCGAGGATCTCGCCCGAGACCGTGTTGGTCAGCGTGACCTCGGAGGTGGGGATCAGCCACCAGCCGTTCGTGGTCTGGTAGCTGTCCTCGGAAAATTTCGGCAGCTGGCCGGTGCCGAACATGGCCTCGTCCTTGACCAGAACCGGCGTCCAGGTCTCGGTCAGCCCGTGCTCGGTCACATGGGTGTCGAGCATGAACTGCGCCAGCGCACGGTGGACGCGGATCACCGCGCCCTTCAGCATCACGAAGCGGCTGCCCGAGAGCTTGGCGGCCGTGGCGAAATCCATCCCGGGCTTCACGCCCGCGATCTCGAAATGCTCCTTCGGCGCGAAGTTGAAGCCGCGCGGCGTGCCCCAGCGGCGGATCTCGACGTTGGCGCTCTCGTCGGGGCCCTCCGGCACCTCGTCGAGCGGCAGGTTCGGGATCGCCACCAGCATGTCGCGCAGGCGCGCATCCTCGGCCGCGGCCTCCTCGTTCAGCCGCGCCACCTCGGCCTTCTTCTCGGCCACGAGGGCGCGCAGCCGCTCGAACTCGGCCTCGTCGCCGCGGGCCTTCGCCGCACCGACCTCCTTGGAGGCCCGGTTCTGCTCGGCCTGCGCGGTCTCGGCGGCGAGGATCTTCGACCGCCGCGCCTCGTCGATGGCGAGGATCTCGCCCGAGAGCGCCGAAAGCCCGCGCCGCGAGAGCGCGGTGTCGAAGCGGTCGGGAAACTCGCGGATGATGCGGATGTCGTGCATGGGGTCACCTTGGCTGAAGGGCGAGCCCCCGGCCCTTCGGTGCCGGAGGATCGGGCCTCTAATGCCCGATACCTCCGGTCAGGTGAACCGAAATCTTGCCTGCGGCCTATTCGATGACAGCGCAGGCGAGCCGGTCTCCGGCATCGCCTGCGGGCTGGCTCACATAGTCGTCGGGCCCGGAATGGAGCATGAGCGCGCGGCCCGTCAGATCCGAGGCATTCTCGCCGCCGAGCTGGACGAAGGTGTTGAAGACCTGCGCGCGCAGGATGCCGTCGGCGCCGACATACTGGTTCGGCATGTCGCCGGCATGGGGGCCGGCCTCGACCATCAGCCCGTGCTCCGTTTCCGCGATCGAGAAGTGACCGCCGGCGGATTTGAAGCCCGTGCCCGCATCGCATTCGCCCGTCTCGTGAATGTGAAACCCGAGCCAGCTCTCCGGCGGCAACCCCTGCAGGTCGAGCGTGAAGAGAACACCGTGGGGCAGGGGGGCGATGGTGGCCTTCCCGAGAGGCGTGCCCTCGACCGACATGAAGGTGGCCGTCCGCTCGGGATGGCCCGGCTGTCCGGGCGCGGCAGTGGCATTCTCGGCTCGGGCCGGAACGTCCTGGGCAAGGGCGGGGGCGGCCAGAAGGGCCGCGGCGGCGATGGCGATGGTCCTCGACATGTGTCTCCTCCGTCGAATGGGGCGGCTCGGGTCTCCGGCCACCGGGTTCAGCCGAGGAAACGGGAGGGGCGCGCGACTGTTCCCTGCGTCGGCCCCGTCTCCGGCCGGCATGTCGGGAGACCGGATCCTGCGCCCGTCCGGGCCGGTCCATCCCGGGCTTGGAACCGCGCGTCGCGTGCATATATGGGCGCCCATGGCTTGCTTGCCATCGCGGCACCCCGCGGCTAGGGTGCGCCCCGCCAAAGTCCGGGCCTGATCCCCGGGTGAATCCAAGAGGACGACAATGTTCGTGACCCCCGCCTTCGCCCAGGCCGCTTCTGGCGGTGCTGCCGGCGCCTTCACCAGTTTCGTGCCGCTGATCCTGATCTTCGTGATCATGTATTTCCTTCTGATCCGTCCTCAGCAGAAAAAACTGAAGGAACACAAGGCTATGGTGGAAGCGCTCCGCCGTGGCGATCAGGTTCTCACCGGCGGCGGCATCGTCGGCAAGGTGGTGAAGGTCCACGAGGACGGCATCGTCGATGTCGAGATCGCCGATGGCGTGAAGGTCCGCGTGATGAAATCCACCATCGTTCAGGTCATGTCCAAGACCGAACCTGCTGCCGCCTGATCGGATCGGGTCCAGATGCTCCATTTCCCCGTTTGGAAGCGCGTTCTGATCTGGGGCATCTGTGCCCTCGCGATCCTCTATGCCGCGCCCAACTTCTTCTACAGCCGCGTCGAAAGTCACAATGATGCGGTCGCCGCCATCGAGAAGGCCGGGGGGACCGCCACTCCCGAGCAGACGGCGGCGGTGGGGCTCTGGCCCGAATGGCTGCCTTCGAATATCGTGAACCTCGGCCTCGACCTGCGCGGCGGCGCGCATCTTCTGGCCGAGGTCCGGGTCGAGGACGTCTATGCCGCGCGCATGGACGGGCTCTGGCCGGAGGTGCGCGATGCGCTCCGCGGCCTGCGCGATCAGGTGGGCTCGATCCGGCGGCAGACCGCGCCGGCGGGCGAACTCCGGGTAGCGATCTCGCGCCCCGAGGGGATGCAGGCGGCGCTCGAGGCCGCGCGCAGGCTGGCCCAGCCCGTGGTGTCCTTCACGGGCATGGGGCAGAACGACATCGAGATCTCGAGCCAGGGCGACGTGCTGGTGATCCGCCTGACCGACGCCGAGAAGACGGCGATGGACAGCCGGACGGTGCAGCAGAGCCTCGAGATCATCCGCCGCCGTGTCGACGAGGTCGGCACGCGCGAGCCCACCATCCAGCGCCAGGGCGAGGACCGGATCCTGATCCAGGTGCCGGGCATCGGCTCGGCTGCCGAGCTGAAGTCGCTCATCGGAACGACGGCGAAGCTGACCTTCCATCCGGTGCTCGGCCGCACCGCCGACGCGCAGAGCAGCGCGAGCGGCGATCTCGTGCTGCCGGCGGCCAACGAGCAGGGGATCTTCTACGTCCTCGACCGCTCGCCCGTCGTGACCGGCGAGGAGCTCGTCGACGCCCAGCCCTCGTTCGACCAGAACAACCGCCCGGCGGTCAGCTTCCGCTTCAATCCCTCGGGGGCGCGGGCCTTCGGCGACTATACGGCGCAGAACATCGGCAAGCCCTTCGCGATCGTCCTCGACAATGAGGTGATCTCGGCCCCGGTGATCCAGGCGCATATCGCGGGCGGCTCCGGCATCATCACCGGCAACTTCTCGGTCGAGGAATCCACCGAGCTCGCCGTCCTGCTGCGCGCGGGGGCGCTGCCGGCCGAGATGACCTTCCTCGAGGAACGGACCATCGGCCCGGAACTCGGGCAGGATTCGATCGACGCCGGCCGGACGGCCGCCATCGTGGGCATGATCGCCGTCGTGGCCTTCATGATCGCGAGCTACGGCTGGTTCGGCGTGCTGGCCAACATCGCGCTCGCCATCAACATGCTGGCGATCATCGCGCTCCTGTCGGTGGTGGGGGCGACCCTGACGCTGCCGGGCATCGCGGGCATCGTGCTGACCATCGGCGTGGCGGTGGATGCGAACGTGCTCATCTACGAGCGGATCCGCGAGGAGCTGAGGCAGGGCAAGCAGCCGGGCCGTGCCATCGAACTCGGCTTCGAGAAGGCCCTGTCCGCCATCGTCGATGCCAACGTCACCACCTTCCTCGTGGCGCTCATCATGTTCCTCGTGGGGGCCGGGCCGGTGCGCGGCTTTGCCGTGACGCTGACCATCGGCATCTTCACGTCAGTCTTCACGGCCGTCTACGTCACCCGGATCCTGATCGCCACCTGGTTCGCCTGGCGGCGGCCGCGCACCATCGTCGTCTGAGGAGCTCCCATGGCCTTCCGCCTCAAACTCTGCCCCGAAAAGACGAACATCGACTTCTTCTGGGCCGCGCCCGTCACCTTCGGCTTCTCGGTCTTCCTGATGGCGGCCTCGCTCGTGGCCTGGCTGACGCTGGGGCTGAATTTCGGGATCGACTTCCGCGGCGGCACGACGATCCGGACGGAATCGACACAGGCCGTGGATGTGGCCGCCTATCGCGCCGCCCTCGAGGGGCAGGATCTTGGCGACATCTCGATCACCGAGGTCTTCGATCCCGGCTTCCGCGCGGATCAGCACGTCGCCATGGTCCGGATCGGCGCACAGGACGCGACCCAGTCGATCACGCCCGAGCAGATCGGGCAGGTCGAGGAGGCGCTGAAGACCGTCGATCCGTCCATCACCTTCCCGTCCGTCGAGTCGGTGGGGCCGAAGGTCTCGGGCGAGCTGATCCGGTCGGCGATCCTGGCGGTCGCCGCCGCCTGCGCGGGCATCGCCGTCTATATCTGGCTCAGGTTCGAATGGCAGTTCGCCCTGGGCTCGGTGGCCGCATTGATCCACGACGTGCTGGTGACGATCGGGGTCTTCGCGCTCTTCCAGATCAAGTTCGACCTGACGACGGTCGCGGCCCTCCTCACCGTCCTTGGCTATTCGATCAACGACACGGTGGTGGTGTTCGACCGGCTGCGCGAGAACCTTGTCAAATACAAGACCATGCCGCTCCGCGACGTGATGAACCTCTCGGTCAACGAGACGCTGAGCCGGACGATCATGACGCTGATGACCACACTCATCGCGCTCGTGTCGCTTCTCGTCTTCGGCGGCGACGTGATCCGCGGCTTCGTCTTCGCCATCACCTTCGGCGTGGTGATCGGGACCTATTCCTCGGTCTACATGGCCAAGAACATCGTGCTCTATCTCGGCGTGGACCGGGGCGGGCCGAAGAAGGACAGCAAGGCGGGCACCCAGTTCGCCAATAACGACGCCTGACCGGACGGGCGGCCCGCAAGGCCGCCCGATCCCGTTCAGGGCTCTGGTACCCGTGCCGTTCCGGTCGCGTCCGTGCCTGACCGACTGCCGTGCGACAGCGGCCCCGCCGGGCCGCGAGGATCGCCCCCCATGCCCGACCGGCGCCAAAGGCGCGGTCCGAAGCGGAGGATGCGCCATGCGCCTGACCGAGATCACCTACGACAGCGCCCAGCCCGTCGAGGGCTACGGCCCCGGCTATTTCCGCATCGGCGGCGAGGTGCTGGAGGGTGCCTGCCTGATCTCGCCCTGGGGGGCGGGACCCTGGGGCGGGCTCGAGGACATGGCCGGACCCCTCGCGCTGATCGACCGGATCGACGTGCTCTTCGTGGGCATGGGCGCGGACGTGGCCCATGTGCCGCAGGCCTTCCGGGCGGCGCTGGAAGAGGCCGGGATCGGCGTCGAAGCCATGTCCTCCCCCGCCGCCTGCCGCACCTACAATGTGCTGCTTTCGGAAGGCCGCCGCGTGGCCATCGCGCTTCTGCCGGTCTGACGCGCGCCGCAAAGGCCGCCGCCCCGAAGCCCTTCCGCCGGCGCGGCTTATGCGCTAGGGCAGGCCCATGGATCTGACCGTCACCAACCTCGCCTGCGCCCGCGGCGGCGTGACCGTGCTCGAGCGCGTGAGCTTCCGGCTCTCGCGCGGCGCGGCGCTGATCCTGCGGGGGCCGAACGGCATCGGCAAGACGACGCTCCTGCGGACGGTGGCGGGGTTGCAGCCGGCCGTGGCGGGCGAGATCTCGATGCCGCCCGAGGCCGTGGCCTATGCCGCCCATGCCGACGGGCTGAAGGCCACGCTGACGGTGGCCGAGAACCTCGCCTTCTGGGCGGCGATCTACGGCACCGACCGCGCCGCCCGCGCCATCGAGCGGATGAACCTCGCGGCACTGGCCGACCGGCAGGCGCAGAACCTGTCCGCCGGACAGAAGCGGCGGCTGGGGCTCGCGCGGCTTCTGGTGACGGGCCGCCCGCTCTGGGTGCTGGACGAGCCCACCGTCTCGCTCGATGCGGCCTCGGTGGCGCTCTTCGGCGAGGTGGTGCGCGCGCATCTGGCCGAGGGAGGTGCTGCGCTGATGGCCACCCACATCGATCTCGGACTGGCCGAGGCGGAGGTGCTGGATCTGGCGCCCTACCGCGCCGAGACGCCGGCAGGCGGGGAGGCCGCCGACGATCCCTTCGCCGGGGTGACGGCATGATCGCGCTTCTCCTCAGGGACCTGCGGCTCGCTCTGCGGGCGGGCGGCGGCTTCGGCCTGGGCCTCGCCTTCTTCCTGCTGGTGGCCGTCCTCGTGCCGCTCGGCGTCGGGCCCGAGCCTGCGACGCTGGCGAAGATCGCCCCCGGCATCCTCTGGGTCGGCGCGCTCCTGGCCTGTCTTCTCTCGCTCGACCGGATCTTCGCGCTCGATCACGAGGACGGATCGCTCGATCTCCTCGCCACCGCTCCGATCCCGCTCGAGGGCGTGGTGGCGGTGAAGGCCTGCGCGCACTGGCTCGTCACCGGCCTGCCGCTGACGCTGGTCTCGCCCCTGCTCGGGCTCCTGATGAACCTGCCGGCCGAGGGCTATCCGCTGCTTCTGGCCTCGCTCGCCATCGGCACGCCGGCGCTCTCGGTGATCGGCACCTTCGGCGCGGCCCTCACCGTCGGGCTGAAGCGGGGCGGGCTCCTGCTCAGCCTCCTCGTGCTGCCGCTCTATGTGCCGACCCTCGTCTTCGGGGCCGAGGCGGTGCGGCGCGGTGCGCTCGGCATGGATGTCGCGACCCCGTTCCTCCTCCTCGGAGGCATCACGGCGGGTGTCGCGGCCCTGCTACCTTTCGCCTCAGCAGCCGCCGTTCGGATAAATCTCCGGTAACGAACTCGCGGCTTGAATCCACGACGGGAACCGCCTAGCTCCATGGCCATGTCGATCTGGGAATACGCCAACCCGAAGAAGTTCATGGAGACCTCCTCCATCGCGCTGCCCTGGGCCACGGGCGGGGCGCTGCTCTGCCTGATCGTGGGGCTGGTCTGGGGCTTCTTCTTCACGCCCGACGACTTCAAGCAGGGCTCGACCGTCAAGATCATCTATCTGCATGTACCCTCGGCGCTGATGGCCATCAACGCCTGGCTCATGATGCTGGCCGCCTCGCTGATCTGGCTGGTCCGCAGGCACCATGTCTCGGCGCTGGCCGCCAAGGCCGCGGGGCCCGTCGGGCTGACCTTCACCCTGGTCGCGCTGGTCACCGGCGCGGTCTGGGGGCAGCCGATGTGGGGCACCTGGTGGGCCTGGGATCCGCGGCTGACCTCGTTCCTGATCCTCGCGCTCTTCTACCTCGGCTATATCGCGCTCTGGCAGGCGGTCGAGAACCCGGATACGGCGGCCGACCTCACCTCGGTCCTCTGCATCGTGGGCTCGGTCTTCGCAGTGCTCAGCCGCTATGCGGTGAACTTCTGGAACCAGGGCCTGCATCAGGGCGCCTCGCTCTCGCTCGACAAGGAGGAGAACGTGGCCGACGTGTTCTATTTCCCGCTGCTCGTCTGCATCGCGGGGTTCGTCCTCCTGTTCCTGACGCTCGTGCTCCTGCGCACCCGGACCGAGATCCGCGTGCGCCGCGTGCAGGCGCTTCTCGCGCGGGAGCGCATGGCATGATCCCCGATCTCGGCAAATATGCGGTCTCGGTGCTGACCGCCTACGGCGCCTCGATCGCGCTTCTTGCGGGGCTGGTGGCGCTGTCGCTCTGGCGCGGCGCGCGGGTGCGGCGGATGCTGCGCGAGGTGGAGCAGCGGCAGGGGCGCATCGATGGCTAAGGTTCTGATGTTCGTGCCGCCCGTCCTCTTCGCCGGGCTCGCCGCCATGTTCTTCGTGGGCATGCAGCGCGAGAATCCCGACGAACTGCCCTCGGCGCTGGCGGGAAAGCCCGCGCCCGCGGTCCGGACCGAGCCCTTGGGCGACCATCCGCCGTTCGAGGATGCGATCCTGCGCGCCCCCGGCGTGAAGCTCGTGAACTACTGGGCCAGCTGGTGCGCCCCCTGCCGGGTCGAGGCGCCGACGCTCGAGGCGCTGGCCGCCGACGGCGTCGAGATCCATGGCGTGAACTACAAGGACAAGCCCGAGAATGCCGAGGCCTTCCTCGCCGAGCTGGGCAACCCCTACGCCACGCTGGGCGCCGACGCCTCCGGCCGGATGGCCCTCGACTGGGGCGTCTATGGCGTGCCGGAAACCTATGTGATCGACGGCAAGGGCCGCATCGTGCTCCGCTTCCCGGGTCCCGTCACCGAGCGGGTGCTCGAAGAGACGATCCGCCCCGCCATGGAGAAGGCGGCCGCAGCCGCCCGGTAACTCCCGACAGCCTCCCACCTCCCGGCCCATCCGCTCCCGGGCGCATGGGCCGCCCGTCCGCGCGCCCTTTCATTCTGGCCCAAATATCCCCGCCGGAGGCTCCGACGCCCGACCCGGGCGACGCCCCCGGCCGTCGGAGCGCAAAAGGAAAACGCCCCGGCCATCCGACCGGGGCGTCTCTCGGATCCCTGCGAGGGTCTCAGACCGAGGCGAGGTCGCGCAGCACGTAATGCAGCACGCCGCCGTGCTCGACATATTCGATCTCGATCTCGGTATCGATCCGGCACTTGAGCTGGATCGTCTTCACCGTGCCGTCGCCGTAGGTGATGGTGCAGGGCACCAGCGACAGCGGCTTCAGATCGCCGGAGAGGCCCTGGATCGAGACCGTCTCGTCGCCCTTCAGGCCCAGCGACTTGCGGTTCTGGCCTTCGGTGAACTCGAACGGGATCACGCCCATGCCGACGAGGTTCGAGCGGTGGATGCGCTCGAAGCTCTCGGCGATGACCGCCTTGACGCCCAGAAGCGCCGTGCCCTTGGCCGCCCAGTCACGGCTGGAGCCTGCGCCATATTCGATGCCGCCGAAGAGGACGAGCGGGATGCCCGCCGCCTGATAGGCCATCGAGGCGTCGAAGATCGAGGTCTGCTGCCCGTCCGGCCCGAGCGTGTAGCCGCCCTCGACCCCGTCCAGCATCTCGTTCTTGATGCGGATGTTGGCGAAGGTGCCGCGCATCATCACTTCGTGGTTGCCGCGCCGCGAGCCGTAGGAGTTGAACTCGCGCGGCGAGACCTGCCGCTCGACCAGATATTTCCCGGCCGGCGTGCTCTCCTTGAACGAGCCCGCGGGCGAGATATGGTCGGTGGTGATCATGTCGCCGAGGAGCGCGAGGATGCGCGCGCCGGTGATGTCGGTGATGACACCCGGCTCCTTCGACATGTTCTGGAAGTAGGGCGGGTTCTGGATGTAGGTCGAGCTCGCCGGCCAGTCGTAGGTCTGGCTGTCGGTGGTCGAGACCGCCTGCCACTTGGCATCGCCCTTGAACACATCGGCATATTTCTTCTGGAAGGCCTCGCGGGTCACGGTCTTCTCGACCAGCTCGGCGATCTCGGCGTTGGTGGGCCAGATGTCCTTGAGATAGACCGGCCCGTTCGTGCCCATGCCGAGGGGTTCCGAGGTCAGGTCGATGTTCATGTCGCCGGCCAGCGCATAGGCCACCACCAGCGGCGGCGAGGCGAGGTAGTTCGCCCGCACGTCGGGGCTGATCCGGCCCTCGAAGTTCCGGTTGCCCGAGAGCACGGCGGCTGCCACGAGGTCACCCTCGTTGATGGCGGCCGAGATCTCCGGCTGCAGCGGGCCCGAGTTGCCGATGCAGGTGGTGCAGCCGTAGCCCACGAGGTTGAAGCCCACCGCGTCCAGATCCTCCTGCAGGCCCGCGGCCTCCAGATATTCGGACACGACCTGCGATCCGGGCGCGAGCGAGGTCTTGACCCACGGCTTGCGGTTCAGCCCCAGCGCGCGCGCCTTGCGGGCGACGAGGCCCGCGCCGATCAGGACATAGGGGTTCGAGGTGTTGGTGCAGGAGGTGATCGAGGCGATCACCACCTTGCCCGAGGACATGGTGTAGTCTTCGCCGGCGACGGGCACTTCCTTGCCCACCGGGCGCTTGAAGCTCGTCTCCATCTCCCGCGCGAACGAAGCCTTGGCGTCGGTCAGCGGCAGGTAGTCCTGCGGGCGCTTCGGGCCCGAGATGGCGGGCACGATCTCGCCCATGTCGAGATGCAGCGTGTCGGTGTAGATCGGCTCGTAGGAGGCGTCGCGCCACAGGCCGTTGGCCTTGGCATAGGCTTCGACCAGCGCGATACGGGCCTCGTCCCGGCCCGTCTGGCGCAGGTAGCGCAGCGTCTCGTTGTCGATCGGGAAGAAGCCGCAGGTCGCGCCATATTCCGGGGCCATGTTGGCGATGGTCGCGCGATCCGCGAGCGGCAGATGGTCGAGACCTTCGCCGTAGAATTCGACGAACTTGCCCACCACGCCCTTCTTGCGCAGCATCTGCACGACCTTCAGCACGAGGTCGGTGGCCGTCGTGCCCTCGATCATCTGGCCGGTCAGCTTGAAGCCCACGACCTCGGGGATCAGCATCGAGACCGGTTGGCCCAGCATCGCGGCTTCGGCCTCGATCCCGCCCACGCCCCAGCCGAGCACGGCCAGGCCGTTGACCATCGTGGTGTGCGAATCGGTGCCCACCAGCGTGTCCGGATAGGCCACTTCCATCCCGTCCTGGTCACGGTCGGTCCAGACCGTCTGCGCGAGATATTCGAGGTTCACCTGGTGGCAGATGCCGGTGCCCGGCGGCACCACGCGGAAGTTGTTGAACGCCTTCTGCCCCCATTTGAGGAAGGTGTAGCGCTCCATGTTCCGCTCGTATTCGCGGTCCACGTTCATCTGGAAGGCGCGCGGATTGCCGAATTCGTCGATCATGACCGAGTGGTCGATGACGAGATCGACCGGGTTCAGCGGGTTGATCTTCTGCGCGTCGCCGCCGAGCCCGAGGATGCCGTCGCGCATCGCGGCAAGGTCCACCACCGCCGGAACGCCGGTGAAGTCCTGCATCAGCACGCGCGCCGGGCGATAGGCGATCTCGCGCGGGTTCCGGCCGCCGTTCGCGCCCCATTCCGAGAAGGCGCGGATGTCGTCGACCGACACCGTCTTGCCGTCCTCGAAGCGCAGCATGTTCTCCAGCACCACCTTCAGCGCGGCGGGCAGGCGGGCGAACTGGCCGAGACCGGCTTCCTCCGCTGCCGGAATCGAGTAGTAGGCATAGCTAGAGCCGCCGACGCTGAGGGTCTTGCGGGTCTTCTGGCTGTCGTGTCCGACGGTGACGGTCATGCGGTCCTCCTGGCGCCGTGGCGAGGGTTGGGCTTGTGCTCCGCGCGCGTTTTGCCCCACCGGGCCTGGTCGCGCAAGGGAGATGGCGGTCTTGTATACCGATGTATGCCGAAAATCCAGAGCCCTTCTGCGGCTTTTTCGCGGGCGAGCCTCGCAAAACCTTGATTGGAACGGCCGAGGCAGGCAGGGCTAGAACGGGATCAGGACATTCGGGAGACTTCATGCAGATGCGATGGACGCTCGGCGCTGCTTGCGCCCTTTCTCTGGGCATTGCAGGTGTCGCCCACGGGCAGTCGCAGGCGGGGGTGGTGGTCGAGCTCTTCACCTCGCAGGGCTGCTCCGCCTGTCCGCCGGCCGATGCCTTCCTCGCCGCGCTGGCCGCCGATCCCCGCGTCATTCCGCTCGCGCTGCATGTGGATTACTGGGACTACATCGGCTGGGAGGACCAGTTCGCCGACGCCCGGTTCACGCAGCGCCAGAAATCCTACGCCCGCGCCATCGGCAGCCGCACGATCTACACGCCGCAGATGATCGTGGGCGGCACCGACCGGGTCGAGGGCAATGCGCCCGAAAAGGTCGCGGCGCTGATCCTCAAGCACATGCAGGCGGCCGAGCGCGTGGGCCTCTGGCTCGAGCGCGACGGCGACGTGCTGCGCATCCACGCCGAGGCCGACCCGCCGCTCGATGAGGCGGTGCGGGTGCAGCTCGTGCGCTACCGCCCCGAGGAGACGGTCGCCATCGAGCACGGCGAGAACGAGGGCCGCACGGTCACCTACCGCAATATCGTCACCTCGTGGGAGGTGGTGGGCGACTGGGGCGGTCAGGCGCCGCTGTCGATCGAGGCCAAGGCCGCAGGCGCCGAGCCGCTGGCGGTGATCCTGCAGAACGAGGGCCCGGGCGCAATCCTCGCCGCCGCAAGCCTGCGCTGATCGTTTCTCCGGCGAGTAGCTCCGCTTCCGCGCTTTCAAGCATGCCAGAATGGGGTGACCGCAAGGCCGCCCTATGCTTCCGCCACGCGCGGCGACGCAGGAGGCGGAGACAGAGGCTCCGGGCCGCGCCTTCAGCCGCGCCAGGCAAGGGCGAGAGCAAGCCCGCGCTGCGCTTCCGTCACGCGAGGCGGCGCAGGAGGCGGAGGCCGAGGCTCTGGGCCGCGCCCATGAGCAGGGCCGTCGCGGAGGCGAGAAGCGCCGCGAGGCTCGCCATCAGCGCCCGCGTGGCATCGGACCAGCGCAGCGTCGCGCGCAGGAAGCGGGCCTTTCCCAGCATCTCGACCCGGGCCACCGTCCGCGGCCCCAGAGCCTCGGCGGCCGCGGCGAAGCGGCGGGCATCGGCCGCGTCGTCGACATGGCGCAGCAGATGCAGCGTCTGTGCGGGCGGCAGGCGCGCGCCGATCCGGCCCAGACCCTCCGCCACCTCGGCCATCGGCCTGAGCGCCTCGGGCCGCAGCAGACCCGCCATGTCGCCGGTCGAGCGGACGGCGGGCAGCCGCGCCCAGTCCACCGCCGTGGCGGCGGTGCGGGTCACGAGCCTGGCGAGCGGCGGCGAGAGCAGCCGCATCCGGTGCGCCATCCGCAGAAGGCCCGCCCCCACCTTCACCGTGGCAGAGCTGCCGCCCGAGACCAGCACCGCCGCCGTGGCCCCGAGGCCCACCGTGGAGAGAGTGAGATCCACCCGGTCGACCTCGGCGCCGCTGGCCCAGGCCTGACCGGCGCGCGCCAGCCCCGCCACATCGCCTGCGGGCGTCAGCACCATGGGCGCCTGACAGAGAAGCTCGGCCGAGAGGCTGCAGGAGGCCGCGTCCCAGAGGCAGGCGAGGCAGCCCGCGGCATCCTCCCACAGCGTCTCCTCGCGCAGCTCTTCGAGACGGGCGGCGGTGTCGGGGGGCAGGGTCAGGCCCTGTTCCGCCGCCAGCTCCGCCAGCGCCTCGACGGTCACGGGGTTCGGCGGTTCCTCGGCCAGCCGCTTCGCGAGCCGGGCGAGGATCGCCTCGGGCGGAGCATGGCGGGCCATGGCCCGGTCCGAGGCGGCGCGGATCTCGTCCGCCGCCGCCTCGGTGAAGGGCGTGAGCGCGGGGTCGCGGGCGATCCGCGCAGCCGTGAGGCCGGTCGCCGCGAGCGAGCCCATCAGCGCGAGGCCGAGGACCGCCCGGGCGAGCCGCCGGATCATCTGCGCCGCGAGCGGATCATGCCGACGATGTCATAGACCTCGTCGAGCACCGGCCGGGCCAGCGCCTCGGCCCGGTCCGCGCCGTCGCCGAGGATGCGGTCGATCTCGGCGGGATCGGCCATCAGCCGGTTCATCTCGTCGCTGATCGGCGCCATGACCGACACGGCGAGCTCGGCCAGTTTCGGCTTGAACGAGCCGAACTGCGCGCCCGCGAACTCGGCCACCACCGCCTCGGGCGTGGAGCGCGAGAGGGCGGCATAAATGTTCACGAGGTTGCGCGCCTCGGGCCGCTCCTTCAGCCCCTCGATGCTGTCGGGCAGCGGCTCGGGGTCGGTCTTGGCCTTGCGGATCTTCTGGGTGATCGTGTCGGCATCGTCGGTCATGTTGATCCGGCTCTGGTCGGACGGATCGGACTTCGACATCTTCTTCGTGCCGTCCCGGAGGCTCATGACGCGGGTCGCCACGCCCTCGATCACGGGCTCGGTCACCGGGAAGAAATTCACGCCGAAGTCGTTGTTGAACTTGATCGCGATGTCGCGGGTCAGCTCCACATGCTGTTTCTGATCCTCGCCCACCGGCACATGGGTCGCGCGATAGGCAAGGATGTCCGCCGCCATCAGCGCGGGATAGGCGAAGAGGCCCAGCGAGGCCGCCTCGGCATTCTTGCCCGCCTTGTCCTTCCACTGCGTCATGCGGTTCATCCAGCCCATGCGGGCCACGCAGTTGAAGATCCAGGCCAGCTCGGCATGGGCCGTGACCTGGCTCTGGTTGAAGAGGATCGAGCGCACCGGATCGACGCCCGCGGCAAGAAAGGCGGCGGCGATCTCGCGGGTCTGCTGGCGCAGCTTCGCGGGGTCCTGCCAGACGGTGATGGCATGCATGTCGACGACACAATAGATGGTCTCGACCCCGTCCTTCTGCATCTCGGCAAAGCGCTTCAGCGCGCCGAGATAGTTGCCCAGCGTCAGCCCGCCCGAGGGCTGGATGCCGGAGAAGACCCGGGTGGGGAAGACCTGAGGCGTTTGGACCGGCTCGGTCATGGTTGGCTCCGTCTGGTAAAAGGGTGCCATTGGCCTTATCCCCCGGGACAGGGGCCGTCAATGTGACGGCCCGCGCCAGACGGGGTGCCCCATGCGTGACAATTACAATGCCTCGCCGGTCAATCCGATGCCGGCGGTGGTCTGGTTGCTGGCCCTGCCGATCGTCGCCATGGAAGCCGTGGTGGCGCTCGGCGCGAGCGGGATCGTGGGCGGCGGCGCGGGCGCGGGCTGGCGGCTCGACGCCTGGCAGCGGTTCGCCTTCTCGCCCGACCTCATGCGGGCGATGCTTGAGACCCACACCTATCCCTGGCAGGGGATGATCCGGCTGGTCTCCTATCCGCTGGTCCACGCCACCTTTCTCCATGCGCTGATGGCGGTGGTGATCCTGCTCGCGCTCGGCAAGATGGTGGGCGAGGTGTTCCGGCCCTGGGCGGTGGCGGCGGTCTTTCTCGGTGCCGCCGTGGTCGGGGCGCTGGCCTATGCGGCGATCCCGGGCGTGCGGGCGCCGCTGATCGGCGCCTATCCGGCCGATTACGGGCTGGTGGGGGCCTTCACCTTCCTGATCTGGACGCGTCTTGCCGCGACGGGAGGCAACCAGTACCGCGCCTTCTCGCTGATCGGGATGCTGCTCGGCATCCAGCTTCTGTTCGGGCTCTTCTTCGGCGGCGGCTACGAATGGGTGGCCGATCTCGCGGGCTTCGCGACGGGGTTCCTGCTGTCCTTTGCCGTCAGCCCCGGCGGCTGGGCGCGGGTGAAGGAGAAGCTGCGCCGTCGCTGAGACCCTCCCGGGCCCTCTCTGCCGGAGGCCGCTCAGGCGCGGCGGCGGAGCGACCGGAGATCCGAGAGGCGGAAGGCCCCGATGGCCGCGCCCGCGCCGAAGTAGCTCGCGATCCCCGCGGCCACGAGGGCGGCCAGACCGGGATAGCGCCATCCCGGCTCGGAGAGGAGTGGCTCAAGGAGCCCGGTCACACCATAGAGCACCAGCCCCATGAACAGCGCGGCCACCACGATCCGCGGCAGCCGCGCGCGCAGCCGCTCGTCGAGGCGGCTTGCTGCGCCCATCCCGCGCGAGCCCGCCCAGAGCTGCCAGACCATGACCCAGCCCGAGACCGTGGTGGCGAGGGCGGCGGCGAGGAAGCCCATGACCGGCATCAGCCCGATGGCGAAGGCGAGGTTCACGACCATCGAGACGACCGCATAATGGAACGGCCGCCGCGTGTCCTCGCGTGCGTAGTAAAGCGGCTGCAGCACCTTGTGGAGCACGAAGGCCGGCAGCCCCAGCCCGTAGGCGCCGAGCGCCAGCGCGGTGTTCCAGGCGTCGTCTGCTCCGAAGGCGCCGCGCTGGAACAGCACCTGCGTCAACGGCAGGGCGATCACCACCAGCGCCACGGCGGCGGGCACCGTCAGCATCAGCGCGAATTCCGTGCCGCGGTTGAACGAGGCGCGGCTTCCGGCCTCGTCCCCCGCCCGCAGCCGGCGCGAGAGGTCGGGCAGCAGCACCGTGCCGATGGCGATGCCCACGACGCCCAGCGGCAGCTGATAGAGCCGGTCGGCATAGGAGAGCCAGGCCACCGCGCCTTCGGTGAAGCTCGCGACCTGACGGCCGACGAGGAGGTTCACCTGCACCACGCCCCCCGCCAGCACGGCCGGGGCCGCGATCACGGCCAGACGCTTCAGGTCCGGCGTCAGCCGCGGCAGATGCGGCCAGAGGGTGAAGCCCAGCCGCCGCGCCGCAAACCAGGTGAAGAGGAACTGCGCCACCCCCGTCACCGGCACCGTCCAGGCGAGCGTCAGGCCCATGTCCCAGCCCTGCCGGTCGGCGATCAGCATGGCGGCGATGAACATGAGGTTCATCAGCACCGGCACGAAGCTCGCCTCGGTGAAGCGGCCGAAGGCATTGAGCACCCCCGACAGGAGCGCCACCAGCGAGATGAAGAAGATGTAGGAAAAGGCGATGCGCCCGAACTCGACCGCGAGGTCGAAGCGTGCGTCGCCCGCAAAGCCCGAGGCCATGGCAAGGACGAGCCACGGCATGAGCAGCGTGCCGAGAAGCGTGAAGACCACGAGGATCCCGGCCAGCCCCGAGAAGGCGTCGCGGGCAAAGGCCTTCGCATCCTCATGACCTTCCAGCTTCTTCGCGAACATCGGCACGAAGGCCATGTTGAAGGCGCCCTCGGCGAAGAAGCGGCGGAACATGTTGGGCAGCGCGAAGGCCACGACGAAGGCCTCGGCCACCGGGCCCGCGCCGAGATAGGCCGCCATCATCACGTCGCGGGCAAAGCCTGCGCCACGGCTGAGCAGCGTCCAACCGCCGACAGTCAGAAACCCGCGGGCGAGAGAGATCGGCTTCACTGCTTTGCCCGCTCCGCGCCCTCGACGATCGCCTGGCGGAGCTTCTTCTCCAGCGTCTCCTGCCGGTTCTTCTGGTGCAGCTTCAAGCCGAACATGTCCTTCACATAGAAGCTGTCCACGACCTGCGCCCCGTAGGTCGCGATCACGGCAGAGGCGATGTAGATGTTGTTGGCGGCCAGCGTCCGCGTCAGGTCGTAGAGCAGGCCCGGGCGGTCGCGCGTGTCGACCTCGATGATCGTGTAGATGTCCGACCCCTCGTTGTCGAAGGCGATATGGGTCGGGAAGCGGAACTGCGCCTCGCGCTTCTTCAGCTTGTCGCGGTCCTTCAGCGCCTCGCGCGCCACGACCTCGCCCTTCAGCGTCTTGTCGATCATGCTGGTCAGGCGGGGCAGGCGGCTGATCTCGTAGGGCGAGCCTTCGGAATCCTGGATCCAGAAGACGGCGGTCGCATAGCCGTCCTTGGTCGTGTAGGTCCGCGCATCGACGACATTGGCGCCCACCAGCGCCAGCGCCCCCGCAAGCCGCGAGAAGATGCCGGGATGGTCGGCCAGCGCGAAACAGGCGCGGGTGGCGTCGCGGTCGGGATCGGGGTCGAGGTCGATGCGGATCTCGGTCTCGCCGAGGCCCCGCAGCATCCGCGCGAAGACCGCATGCGTCGCGTTCGAGAGCGCCTGCCAGTAGGGGGGATAATGGCGCGCGAGCTCTGCCCGCAGATCCTTCGGATCCCACTCCTCGAGCAGTTCGCGCAGCGCGCGCTTGGCCTCGTCGGCGCGGTTCTCGCGGTTCAGGCTCTCGAGGCCTGCATCGAGCGCCGTCACCGTGTCGCGGTAGAGCTTGCGCAGAAGCTGCGCCTTCCAGTTGTTCCAGGTGCCGGGCCCCACGCCGCGGATGTCGCAGACGGTCAGCACGGTCAGCAGGTCGAGCCGCTTCTTCGACCGCACCGCCTTGGCGAAGTCGCGCACCGTCCGCGGGTCGCCGATGTCGCGCTTCTGCGCCATGTCGGACATGAGCAGGTGGTAGCGCACCAGCCATTCCACCGTCTCGCATTCCTCGGCGGTCAGGCCGAAGCGGGGCGCGACGCGGCGGGCGATCTGGGCGCCGAGGATCGAATGATCCTCGGGCCGGCCCTTGCCGATGTCATGCAGGAGCAGCGCCACATAGATCACCCGGCGGCTGATCCCGTCGGTCAGGATCCGGTTGGCGATGGGCAGCTCTTCATCCAGCTCGTGCCGCTCGATCTGGGCCAGCGTCGAGATGCACTGGATCGTGTGCTCGTCCACCGTGTAGTGATGGTAGACGTTGAACTGCATCATCGCCACGATGCGCTCGAACTCGGGGATGAAGGCGCCGAGCACGCCCAGCTCGTTCATCCGGCGCAGCGCCCGTTCGGGATTGCCGTGGCGCAGCAGCATGTCGAGGAAGATCCGGTTCGCCTCGCGGTCGTGCTGCATCTCTTCGTCGATCAGATGCAGGTTGGCCGCGATCAGCCGCATGGCGCCCGGATGGATCAGGAAGCCCGTGCGCAGCGCCTCCTCGAAGATGCGCAGGAGGTTCAGCTTGTCGGCGAGGAAGGCCTTGGGATCGAGCACGTCGATGCGGCCGTTCACGAGGCTGTACTCTGGCTTCAGCCGCTTCTTGCGCCGGAAGAGGCCCATGATCTTGGGTTCGCGCTTCTCGTGGCGCGCCTCGAGCTGCGCGAGGAAGACGCGGGTCAGCTCTCCCACGCGGGTGGCGTGGCGGAAATAATCCTGCATGAAGACTTCGACCCCGCGGCGGCCGCGGGTGTCGGCATAGCCCATGCGCGCGGCCACCTCGACCTGCAGGTCGAAGGTCAGCTGGTCGGTCGCGCGGCCGGTGGCATAGTGCAGGTGGCAGCGCACGGCCCAGAGGAAGGACTCGGCCCGCTCGAAGGTCTCGAACTCGTCCCGCGTGAGCAGGCCCGCCGCCACGAGGCCGGAGGGCGAGGGGACGCGGTTGAGATATTTCCCGATCCAGTAGAGCGTCTGCAGGTCGCGCAGCCCGCCCTTGCCCTCCTTCACGTTGGGCTCGAGCACATAGCGCTGGCCGCCCTGCCGCTTGTGGCGCTGGCCGCGCTCCTCGAGCTTGGCGTCGATGAACTCCGCGCCCGTGCCGCGGAACAGGTCGTTCCAGAGCGTCTCGTCGAGCTCGGCCGCGAGCGGCGCGTGCCCCGCGAGGAAGCGATGTTCGAGGAGCGCCGTGCGGATGGTGATGTCCTCGCGCCCGAGGCGCAGGCAGTCCTTCACCGTGCGGCTCGAATGGCCGACCTTCAGCCGCAGGTCCCAGAGCATGTAGAGCATGCTCTCGATGACCATCTCGGCCCAGGGCGTGATCTTCCATGGGGTAAGGAAGAGCAGGTCCACGTCGGAATGGGGTGCCATCTCGGCCCGGCCGTAGCCGCCCACCGCGAGGACGGCGATGCGCTCGGCCTCGGTCGGGTTGGCCAGCGGGTGCAGCCGCTCGCAGGCCACGCGCAGTGCGGTTGTCACGAGCCCGTCGGTCAGCGCGGCCTGCGCGCGGATCAGACCGCGCGCCTCGCGCGGGCGGGCTTCGAACGTCTCGGAGAGGGCGCGGTTGCCCGCGGCCTTTGCCTCCGTCATCTGGCGCACGGCGATGGCGCGGGCGGACTTGGGGTCGAGCGGACCGGCTGCGTCGATCTCGGCCAGAATGCTGCGCGTCAGCGCCTCGGCGTCGAGAATGCGGGAGCGGGGCAGGATCAGCCCCGAGAAGAGCGGATCCTGCGCGGGGCCGGCCTCAGAAGCCGGCGCCACCGAAGCTTCGCGGCGCGGGGTCAATCACTACCACCTGATTGTTGCGGATCTGGGCGACGGCCAATCCGCGTTCGTTGGTGCCGTCGCTGCGCAGCCGGAATATGCCGTTCACGCCGACGAATCCAGAGCCTTGGGTGAGGGCGCGGCCGCTGAGCCCGTCCGAGGCGCCGCGCTTGAGAAGCGCCCCCACGGCGGCGACGCCGTCGTAGGCGAGCCCCGAGATCGGATGCGGCGCCTCGCCGTAGGCCGCGCGGTAGCGCTGCTCGTACTGGCCGTAGACGCCCGGATCGGGCAGGGCGAACCAGCCGCCCTGGACGCCCGGCAGCGAGAGGGTGGCCGAGGGAATGTCCCAGCGCGTGAGGCCGATGAAGCGGGCGGTCTCCTGCGGCAGCCCGTTCTCGCGCAGCACCTGGGTCACGAGCGGCAGCGCGCCCGCCGTGTCGGCGGTCAGGAACAGCGCCTGCGCATTGGTGACCTGCGCGCGCTCGACGATGCCCGGCGCGGCCGAGACGATGCCGTTCTGCGAGAATTCGTAGTCCATCGAGGCCACGAGCGTGCCGCCGGACTGGGCCACGCCGCGCTCGATGGCGGCGCGTCCCGATTGGCCCGCCGGGGTGCGGTCGCTCACCGCCATGATGCGGCCGTTGCCCTGACGGACGGCATAGCCCGCGAGCCGGTTGGCGGTGTTCTGGAAGGTCGGCCCGAGGACGAAGACGTTGCCGCCCGCGATGTCGGGATTGTTCGAGAAGCTGAGCACATTGACGCCGCTCGGCGCGACGGCCGCGCCCACGGCATTGGCTTCCTGCGCGAAGACGGGGCCGAGGATGATCTTCGCCCCGTCGGCCACCGCCTGCGACGCCACGCTCGCGGCCTGCGAGGGCTGGCCCGCGGTATTGTAGACCCGAAGGTCGATCTGGACATTGCCCAGGTCGGCCGCAGCGAGGCGGGCCGCGTTCTGCAGGCTGCGGGCCAGAAGCTCGTCGCTGGCCTGCCCCGAGCCCGCCGGCACGAGAAGCGCCACCGGCACCGGTTTCGAGCTGTCCACCGCCGGGCCCCCGCCGGTCATGGCGACGGGTTCGCAGGCGGCGACGCCCAGCGCGGCAAGCGCCAGAGCGGCGCGGCCCAGCGACTTGCGGGCGCGGCTGAGAACGGACAACATGCTGGCTCCTCATCCCGTTGCAATGTTGCGACCGAGCCTATGCGGTCGCATCCGGGATGGCAACTTTGGAAGGAGCGCCCCCATGACCATCGGCGAAGCCGAGCCGGAGAGCGGCCCCGGCGGGGCCCGGCCGCTCGCGCCCGGGCTGCATTTCATCGCAACGCCGATCGGAGCCGCGCGCGACATCACGCTCAGGGCGCTCGACATCCTGCGGGCGGCCGATGTGCTGGCGGCCGAGGACACGCGGACGCTGCGCCACCTGATGGAGATCCACGGCATTCCCCTCGGTGGGCGGCCGCTCGTGGCCTATCACGACCACAATGGAGAGGCGGCGCGCCCGCGCCTCCTCCGGGCGCTCGCCGAGGGGCGGAGCGTGGCCTATGCCTCCGAGGCGGGTACGCCGCTCGTGGCCGATCCGGGCTTCCAGCTCGGCCGTGCGGCGATCGCGGCCGGCCATCCGGTGCTGGCCGCGCCGGGACCTTCGGCGGTGCTCGCCGCGCTGACCGTCTCGGGGCTGCCCACGGACCGCTTCCTCTTCGCAGGCTTTCCCCCCGCCACCGCCTCGGCGCGCCGCAAGTTCCTGGCCGAGCTCGCGCCCGTGCCCGCGACGCTGGTTCTCTACGAATCTCCCAAGCGCATTCACAAGACGTTAGAGGATATGGCGGTAGTGCTGGGAGACCGGCAGGCCGCCGTCTGCCGGGAACTGACCAAGCGATTCGAGGAAGTGTCGCGGGGGCCGCTGGATCTCCTGGCGCGGGAGTTCGGCGACCGCTCCGTCAAGGGCGAGATCGTGGTGGTGGTCGACCGTGCCCCGCCGGTGCAGGCGGGGCCCGAGGATCTCGAGGCGGCGCTGATCGCGGCGCTCGGGACCATGTCGGTGAAGGAGGCCGCGGCGGCGGTGGCCGGGCAGCTCGGGCTGCCCCGGCGGGATGTCTATCAGGCCGCGCTGCGGCTGGCGGAGGAGCGATGAGCGGCGAGGTGTCCTATTACGCGGGCCAGACGGCCGAAGAGGCGGTGGCCCGGATCTACGACCGATCGGGGCGGCCGGTGGCTGCCCGGCGCTGGCGGGGGGTCTCGGGCGAGATCGATCTGATCGCCCGCGAAGGGGCCGAGGTGATCTTCATCGAGGTCAAGAAGAGCAAGAGCCATGCCGCCGCCGCGGCCCGGCTCTCGCGCCGGCAGATGGACCGCATCTATGGCGCCGCCTCCGAGTTTCTGGCCGGAGAGCCGCGGGGGCAGCTGACCGCCAGCCGGTTCGACGTGGCCCTCGTCGATGCGCTGGGCCGGGTCGAGATCATCGAGAACGCCTTCGCCGCCTGATCCGGTTGCAACCGTCCGGGCGCTGCGCCATCAAGGGCCCATTCGGCAGGAGATGCGCATGAGCCTGAACGTCGCCCTTCAGATGGATCCGATCGGATCGGTCAATATCGATGCGGACAGCACGTTCCGCATCGCGCTAGAAGCCCAGGCCCGCGGGCATCGGCTGTTCTTCTACACGCCGGACCATCTCGCCTACGACGACGGGCGAGTGACCGCCCGGGGAGCTTGGATCGAGCTCCGGCGCGAGAAGGGCAACCATGTGAGCTACGGCGAGACCACGACGGTCGATCTCGGCGACTTCGACGTGGTCTGGCTGCGGCAGGACCCGCCCTTCGACATGGGCTATATCACCACGACCCACATCCTCGAGCTGCTGATGCCCGAGGTACTGGTGGTCAATGATCCGTTCTGGGTGCGTAACGCGCCCGAGAAGCTCCTCGTGCTGCGTTTCCCCGATCTGATCCCGCCCACCACCATCGCGCGGGATCTGGCCACGATCCGCGCCTTCAAGGAGCGGCATGGCGACATCATTCTGAAGCCGCTCTACGGCAACGGGGGCGCGGGCGTCTTCCGGCTGGACCCGAATGATCGCAACCTCTCCTCGCTGCATGAGCTCTTCACCTCGATGAGTCGCGAGCCGCTCATCGCGCAGAAGTTCCTGCCTGCGGTCGAGAAGGGGGACAAGCGGATCATCCTCGTCGACGGCGAGCCCATCGGCGCCATCAATCGCGTGCCGCAGGCGGGCGAGACGCGGTCGAACATGCATGTGGGCGGCCGGGCCGAGAAGGTGAACCTGACCGATCGCGACCGCGAGATCTGCGCGGCCCTGGGGCCGGTGCTGCGCGAGAAGGGGCAGATCTTCGTGGGGATCGACGTCATCGGCGACTGGTTGACCGAAATCAACGTGACCTCGCCCACCGGCCTGCAGGAACTGGAGCGGTTCGACGGCACCAACGGATCCGCACGGATCTGGGAGGTGATCGAAGCCCGCAGGCGCGGCTGACCGGCCTCGGGTCTTCGAGCGGGCCTTCTTCTCCGGCGCGGCCCTGCCGGAGGCGCGCCGGAGATGGTCGTGACATCGGGCCGGAAGCAGGCATCGTCCGTGCCCTGCCAGAGACAGCGTCAGCCGATCCGATCCTTCCGGAGGCGGCAGGAACCGGAGGCGCGGGGCGCGCGAGCACGGCATCCTCGGCGCTGAACCGCTCGGCTCGAGGTCACATGGGCGCGGGCCAAGGGCTGCCGCGCCATGGACGGCTGCTGCATCCTCTCCGAGCCCGCGCGCGCGGGATAAGGATCCTCGCGGGAGGAACGGCCCGGAGGGCCTGCGGCGAAGCTGCAGCCGCAGGCTTTGAAGAGCTTCGGCCTGTCAGCCCGAGGTGGCGGAAGCGTTCCTCGGCCTCGTGGCCGTAAGCCGGTAGCTCACCGCTTCCGCCAGATGGGGATGGCGCACCTCCGGCGCGCCGTCGAGGTCGGCGATCGTGCGCGCCACCCGCAGGATCCGGTGATAGGCCCGCGCCGACAGGCCGAACCGCTCCGCCACCCGGGCGAGGAGCGCGCGTCCCTCGGCGTCGGGAGCGGCCACCTGCTCGAGCAGCGGGCCCTCTGCATCGGCATTCACCCGCACGCCGGCCGACCCTTCATAGCGCCGGGTCTGGAGTGCCCGCGCGGCCGCCACGCGGGCTGCGACGGTGGCCGAGCCTTCGGTGGCGGGCGGCAGTCGTCCGTCGACCCAATCCACCGGGGGCACCTCGATCCGCAGGTCGAGCCTGTCCATGAGCGGGCCCGAGATCCGGCCGAGATATTCCTCTCCGCAGATGGGGGCGCGGCTGCAGGCCTTGGACGCATCCGCGAGATGGCCGCAGCGGCAGGGGTTGGCCGCCGCGATCAGCAGGAAGCGGCACGGGTAGCGATGGCGGGCATCGGCACGCGGCACCATGATCTCGCCGGTCTCCAGCGGCTGGCGCAGCGTGTCGAGCACGCGCGGCGGAAATTCGGGCAGTTCGTCGAGGAAGAGGACACCGTTGTGGGCGAGGCTGGCCTCGCCCGGCCCGGCCCGGCGGCCGCCGCCGACGATGGACGCGGGCGAAGCCGTGTGATGGGGGCTGCTGAAGGGGCGCGCCCGGCTGATCCCGCCGTCGCTGAGCTTGCCCGCGAGCGACTGGATCATGGAGGTCTCGAGCGCTTCGGCCGGTGTCATCGGCGGCAGGAGGCCGGGCATGCAGCGCGCGAGCAGGGACTTGCCCGACCCGGGCGCCCCGATCATCAGCAGATGGTGCCGCCCGGCTGCGGCGATCTCCAGCGCGCGCCGGGCCCGCTCCTGCCCGCTCACCGAGGCCAGATCGACCGAGACCGCGGGCCGGTCGATCACCTCGCCCGCCTCGGCGGGCGGGATCGACGCCTGTCCGGTGAAATGGCGCACCACCTGATCGAGCGAGGCGGCGGCAAGGACCTCCGTGGCCCCGACCCAGGCGGCTTCCGCCCCCGAGCCGCGGGGGCAGAGAAGCGCGCGATCCTGTTCGGCGGCCGCGACCGCCGCGGGAAGGGCGCCTGCCACCGGCACCAGCCGTCCGTCGAGCGACAGTTCTCCGATGGCGAGGATCCGCTCGATCTCCTCGGCAGGCACGATCTCGAGCGCGGCCAGAAGTGCCAGCGCGATGGCGAGATCGAAGTGCGAGCCTTCCTTGGGCAGATCGGCAGGCGAGAGGTTCACCGTGATCCGGCGCGAGGGCAGGGCGATGGACATGGAGGCGAGCGCCGTCCGCACCCGCTCGCGCGCCTCCGAGACCGCCTTGTCGGGCAGGCCCACGATGGCGAAGGCGGGCAGCCCCGGCGAGACGGCACATTGCACCTCGACGCTGCGCGGATCGATGCCCTCGAAGGCAACGGTGAAGGCTCGGGCGATCATGGGTGTCCCCTTTCGCCCGAGCCTTAGCCCGAATTGGTTTCACGAGCGTTAACCGCTTTCGGGCGGCCGGGTCCGCGTCCGCAGTGGATCAGTGTGGCAGCCCTTCGACCCATTCGTAGATCGCCTCCGGGGCCTTGGTGCAGCCGCAGCAGGACTTGCCGCAGGCCAGCGGCGCGCAGGGCAGCTCGCGCGCCTTGCCCTTGCCGACCCAGTGCTCGACCATCCCGCGCATGGCGGCCGGGTCGCAGCGGAAGCGGTGCGCAAGGTCGCCGAGGCTCGCCTGGTGGCGCTCGCGCAGATAGTCTCGGACAGCGATCAGCAGCATGGATCCTCAGGCTCCGGCGGGGGCGGAGCGGGAGGCGCCGGTGCCCCCGATCCGCTTCATGACGAGGATGACGAGGGCGAAGGCCGCAAGGACGCCGCCGATCCAGAGCGCCGAGGCCTCGGGATGGCGGGCGAAGGTGGCGGCCTGATAGAAGACCGTGGCCGTGCCCCAGCCCATCATCAGGGTCCAGACCGAGACGAAGCCCGTCCAGGCCGGGCCCGCCTCGCGCCAGACGGCGGCGATGGCCGCGGTGCAGGGCACATAGAGCAGCACCATGAGGAGATAGGCGAAGGCTCCGGCCTGACCGTCGAAGAGCGCGCGCATCGCGCCGAAGGTGCCGGTCGAGACCTCGAGCTCCTCCGCGGCCGCGTCCGTCGAGGAGAGGTCGCCGATCTCGATCCCGAGCGGGTCGGTGAGCGAACCGGCGAGGTCGCCGAAATTCTCGCCGATGGTCGCCACGGCGGCCGAGAGGCCGGCAGTCAGGCTGTAGGGCGCGGCCTCTTCCTGCGCCTCCTCCGTTTCGCCCATGCCGGAATAGAGCGCGTTCAGCGTGCCCACCACCGCCTCCTTGGCCAGAAGGCCGGTGAAGATGCCGACCGTCGCGGGCCAGTTCTCCGGGCGGAGGCCCATGGGCTCGAAGGCCGGGGCGATGGTCTGCCCGATGGCCGCCAGCACGGAATTGTCCGTGTCCTCGTTGCCGAAGCTGCCGTCCCGCCCCCAGGAGTTCAGCACCGCGATCACCGCCACCACCGGCACGAGCACCCGGCCCGCGCGGATCACGAAGGACTTGAGCCGGTCCCAGGTGCGCAGCAGCACCGCGCGCAGCGTGGGGATGTGATAGGGCGGCAGTTCCATCACGAAGGGGGTGGTGCTGCCCGGCAGGAGCGTGTTCTTCAGCACGAGACCGGTGAAGACCGCCGCGAGGATCCCAATCAGATAGAGCAGGAACACGAGGTTCTGCCCGTTCGCCGGGAAGAAGGCGGCGGCGAACAGCGCATAGACCGGAAGCCGCGCGCCGCAGGACATGAAGGGCGCCATGGCGATGGTCATGGTCCGGTCGCGCTCGTTCTCGAGCGTGCGCGTCGCCATCACCGCGGGCACGTTGCAGCCGAAGCCCACGATCAGCGGCACGAAACTCTTGCCCGGCAGGCCCACGATCCGCATGAACCGGTCCATCACGAAGGCCGCCCGGGCCATGTAGCCCGAATCCTCGAGCACCGAGAGGAAGAGGAAGAGGCAGGCGATGACCGGGATGAAGGTGGCCACCGTCTGCACGCCGCCGCCCACGCCCGAGGCGAGCACGGTCGTCAGCCAGTCGGGGCTGCCCGCCCGGCCGAGCAGTTCGGCGGTGCCCTCGACGAAGATCGTCGCGGCCGCCACGTCGAAGAAGTCGATGAAGGCGCTGCCCACGTTGATCGTGAACAGGAACATCAGATACATGACGAAGAGGAAGATCGGGATGCCGAGCACCCGGTTCAGCACCACCCGGTCGATCCGGTCCGAGAGGGTGCGGCCCAGTTCCGAGGTCCGGCGCACCGACGCGGCCGTTGCCTCGGCCACCGCATCGTAGCGGCCGCTCGCGATGGCCGTGTCGGGATCGTAGCCGAGCGCCTCTTCCAGCGCCTGCCGCGCGCGCGCCACCTCGGGCGCCAGCGCCGGCACGCGGGCGATCAGCGTGCGGCTCCCCTCCAGGAGCTCGAGCGCGAGCCAGCGCGGCGCACGCGTCTCGCCTGCCGCCTCGATGGCGGGAACGAGATCGGCCACCGCCGCCTCGATCTCGGGGACGTAGGAGAGCGGCTTTACGGCCGGCACGCCGGTGTCGAGTGCCTGCACGAGGGCCGCCTTCAGCTCCTCGATGCCCCGGCCGGTGGCGGCCACGATGGGCACGACCGGACAGCCGAGCCGGGCCGCAAGCGTCTCGAGGTCGATCTCGATCCGCTGGCTTGCGGCGATGTCCATCATGTTCAGCGCCACCACCACCGGCACGCCCATCTCGAGGATCTGCAGCGTCAGATAGAGGTTCCGCTCGATGTTCGAGGCATCGACGATATTGACCACCAGCTGCGCCTCGCCCGAAAGGGCGAAGTCGCGCGCGATCCGCTCGTCGGTCGAGACGGTGTGGCCCGATCCCAGCGAATAGGTGCCGGGCAGATCGACGAGGGCCGCGGTGCGGCCGGCGAAGCGGATCTCGCCCGTCTTCTTCTCCACCGTGACGCCGGGCCAGTTGCCGACCATCTGCCGCGTGCCGGTCAGGGCGTTGAAGAGGGTGGTCTTGCCGCAGTTCGGATTGCCCAGAAGGGCGATGGTGGCCCCGCTCATGCCGCGGTCTCCTCGATGGACAGGGCCGAGGCCTCGGCCTTGCGCAGCGACAGCTGGTAGCCGCGGACTTCGATCACCACCGGATCGCCCAGGGGGGCCACGCGCAGCACGCGCAGCGCCGTGCCGGGTGTGAGGCCCATCGAGAGCAGCTTCTGGCGGTAGGCGGCACCGCCGGGGGCGTAGCCCGTGACGCGGGCGGTCGCACCGGCCGCCATGTCTTTCAGCGAGAGAACCATCGGCCGTTACCTGTCCTGCAGCGGAGTGACGAAGATCTTGCGCGACATCTCCTGCCCGAGCGCGAGGCGCGACTTGCCCACCGCGAGGAGGAGCGGGCCCGTGACGCAGCCGCGGATCACCTTGACCTCGCCGCCGACATGCAGGCCCATCTCGGAAAGACGCTTCTGCATCTCCTTGCAGCCCGCGAGCCCCGTGACCGCCAGCCGCGCCTCTTCCGGCGCGAAGGCCAAGGGCATCTGCCTCGCATTCATCATCAACTCGTCTCCTTCGCCCCGGACCCTCTGCCCGTCGGACCACCCTGAGTGGTTTACGGTTTTAATAGGGATTGGAGGCTGGGGCACCTTGACGCGGATCAAGTTCCGGCCCCGCAGAGAGGATGTTTCGAATTTTCGGAGAGGCTGCCTGCCCTTGTCCGAGCTGTTCGCTCAAGAATTGGGCGAACTTTGCGCAAGGCTGCCCTCCGGGCCTTCCATCGAGGCCGGGAGGTCCCGGCTTCCGAGTCCTATTGTCGCGACCGAGCGGAGCACACGGCGCGGCGCGACGGCGCGCGCGAGGCGCATGACCTCCGAGCCATTGGCTCGGTCGGAGTGTGTGTGACGGAAGGTGCGCGGGTGCGCTCCGCGATGCCGGGAAGATGCCCTGCTTCGGGTCGTCAGCGGCGTGTGGCACTCCGGTTCAGCGTCGATGCTCGACACTTCGGGCGGCGGGCCGGACGCAGGATGCGCGCGCGATACGGAAGCTCAGGCGCGGGCACCGACGGGAGGGGCCATCGGCCCCTCCATCCAGATGGAACCCACTGCAAGACCGTCAGGCGTGGATGCCGATGGGAGGGGCCGGAGGCCCCTCCGCCCGGGCTCAGGCCGCTGCGAGGGCGTTCTGGTTCACTTCGGCGCCGGCGAGATCGTTCAGCAGGCCATCGGTCTTCTTCTCTTCTTCCAGCGTTTCGGCCAGAAGCTTGGCCGCATCCTCCATCCCGAGGGTCCGGGCCCAGGCCACGAGCGTCCCGTAGCGGGCCATCTCGTAATGTTCGACCGCCTGCGCGGCCGCGAGCAGCGCGGCATCGAGGGCCGGGCTGTCCTTGTATTCGTCCATCACCTCGGAGCCTTCCTCGATGATGCCGTCGATGGCCGGGCAGGTCTTGCCCTGCGCCCGCTTGCCCAGAAGCTCGAACACCTTCTCGAGGCGCTCCTTCTGGCCCTCGGTCTCTTCGCGGTGGGTCTTGAAGGCCTCCTTGAGCTGCTCGGACTTGGCGGCGCGGGCCATCTTGGGCAGGGCCTTCAGGATCTGCCGCTCGGCGTAATAGACGTCCTTGAGCATGTCGTGAAAGGCCGTGTCGAGTTCCTTCGTCTTCATGTCTGTCTCCAATCAGGTTATGCCCGGTGAACCGCCGGTCAGGCCGGATGTTCCGGCCGTCGGCGCGCTGAATGGCCTGACCGCGCGGAAGCGGGAGCGGGCCCACCGGAATGAGAACATCCGGCGGAGGAGGACCTCCACCGGATGCGAGAGCCGCTGGCCGCAACCTTGCCCGCGGGCCTCGACAGCCAGCCTCAGAGCGGGCCGGCCGACCCTTCCGCCCGGATCCGCACAGGCGTGCCCTTGTAGGCGGGCGTGCCCGACAGCTCGTCGCGGGCCGCCAGCGGCACCAGCGGATTGGTCTCGGGATAATAGGCGCCGACGCAGCTGTCGGGCAGGTCGTAGGCCGTCACCCGCAGCCCCGACACGCGGCGATCTACCCCGTCGCTCCAGGCGCATTCGAGGGTCACCCGCTGGCCCTCGTGCAGCCCGTGCCGCGCGATCTCCTCGGGGTTCATCAGAAGCACGTTGCGCGGTCCTTCGAGCCCCCGCAACCTGTCCGAGAAGCCGTAGATCGTCGTGTTGAACTGATCGTTCGACCGCAGGGTCACCAGCGTCATCTCCTTGCCCTCGGGCGGCTCGCCCAGGGCGCAGAGCTTGTCGGGCGCGGTGAACTGCGCCTTGCCGCTTTCGGTCTTCCACTGCCGCTCACGCGCGGCATTGCCGCGGTAGAAGCCGCCGGGCGTGAACAGCCGCGCATTGAAGGCCGCGAACTGCTCGGGCCAGCAGGCCTCGATCAGATCGCGGATGTGGCGGTAATCGCCGACCCAGTTGCGCCAGCGCAGCTTCGGGTTCGCGGGCAGCGTCGCCTCGGCCAGGCCCGCCACGATGGCGGCCTCCGACAGAAGCCACGCCGAGGCGGGCGGGCGCTTGCCCACCGAGCCATGGATGTGGCTCAGGCTGTCCTCCATGGATACCGCCTGAGGGCCGCTCGCCTGTCGGTCCTCCTCGGCGCGCACGAGGCAGGGCAGAAGCCAGCTCTCGCGGCTGACCAGCGTGTGCGAGCGGTTGAGCTTCGTCGCCACCTGCACGTTCAGATCGAGACCGGCCCAGGCGGCGTCCGTCCGACCCTGATCGGGAATCGCCCGGGCAAAGTTGCCCCCGAGCGACAGGAACGCCTTCATCGTCCCGTCGAGCAGTTTCTCCGTCGCGACGGCCGTGTTCCAGCCCTCGTCCCGCAGAATGGAGAGGCCGAACAGCTCCTCCATCTTGTCGATGGGCACGAGCGAAGGCTTCTCGCTGATCCCGACCGTCCGCTGGCCCTGCACGTTCGAGTGGCCGCGGACCGGGGAAATACCGGCGCCCTTCCGCCCGATATTGCCGCGCATCAGGAGGAGGTTCACCAGCATGCCGATGTTCAGCCAGCCATGCACATGCTGGGTGAGGCCCATGCCGTAGATCCCGATCACCTTCTCCGACCGGGCATAGATCTCGGCCACCTGCTCGAGATCGGCGCGCCGCAGCATCGAGTTGCGCTCGATCTCTTCCCATGAGGTGTCGCGGATGCGCGCCTCGAAGGCCTCGAAGTCCGACGTATGTTCGGCCACGAAGGCGCGGTCGATCACAGAACCGCGCTGATCCTCCAGTGCGAACAGATGCTTGCAGATGCCCGCCAGCGCCGCGATGTCGCCGCCGGGGCGCACCTGAAGATAGATGTCCGAGATCCGCGTCGGGCTGCCCAGCGTCATCTGCGACGGGTTCTGCGGGTTCACGAATTCCACGAGGCCCCGCTCGCGCACGGGGTTGAAGGTCACGATCTTGCAGCCGCGCTGCACCGCCCGCTGCAGCTCGTGCAGGAAGCGCGGGCTGTTCGTGCCGGTGTTCTGGCCGAAGAAGAGGATCATGTCGCAGTGGGTGAAATCCTCGAGCACGCAGGTGCCCACGGGCGAGCCGATCACCTTCTTCAGTCCGACGCTCGTGGTCTCGTGGCACATGTTCGAACTGTCGGGCAGATTGTTGTGCCCATAGGCCCGCGCGAAGAGCTGCCAGAGAAAGGCGGTCTCGAGGCTCGCCTTCCCGGAAGTGTAGAAGACCGTCTGTTTCGGATCGATGCCGCGGAGCCGGCCGCCGATCTCGCGGAAGGCCTCTTCCCAGGTGACGGGAAGGTAGTGGTCGCTCGCCGCGTCATAGCGCATCGGATGGGTGAGGCGACCGGTCTTCTCGAGGTCATGGTCCGACCAGGTGCGCAGCTCGGACACGGAATGGGCGGCGAAGAAATCGGGCCCGCAGCGGTCCGTGGTCAGGTCCCACACCGTCGCCTTCGCACCGTTCTCGCAGAATTCGAACAGGTTGGGCTTTGCGGGCTTGGCCCAGGCGCAGGAGGTGCACATGTGCCCCCCGGGCTTGTTCTGGCGCATGAGTGTCCGGACCACGCCGGGACCCGGCTTCTGGTCGAGCAGCACCCGGGCGATGCCACGGACCGACCCCCAACTGCCCGATGCCGCCTCATAGAAGGGCGTGTCCTTGCGCTGCCGCTTCTCCTTGGGTCGATCCATCGGCTCCTCCTTGCGTGGCGTGGGTGGGCAACCGGCAGGAGCCGCCCCTGTTCCGTCACGACCTGAAGAGCAGAGGCGAAACAGGACCGCCCGGCCGCCTGCCAAGGCGGCGGTCGCGATGCGCCCCGCGCGAGGGGGGGGCGGGTCTTCCTGCCGACACCGCCGGAGATGGCGCCGAAGGTTCCTCCAACAGGAACATTCACCCGAGCCACCTGTTCGCAGCCCGAGGCAGCAGCAGGAGACACGAGATGAGCGGTCAAGTCGCAGCGGCTCGGCAGGAGACGCTGGTGGAGGAGATTCTCGATCTGTCGCGACAACGGCAGGCGGGCCCCCTGTCCCCATGGTTCGCCGCTCGGCTGGAGGAGCAGGTCGAGAAGGGTCTGTTCCTGTCCCCCGAGGATCTCGAAGCGACAGGCGCGCGGCTGGTCGAGGAGCTGGTCGAGTACCGCACCCGGACGCAGGTCTCGACGGCCGTCATCGGCATGTCCGGCGGGGTGGATTCCGCGCTGACGGCGGCTCTCTTCAAGGCCGCGGGCTGGCATGTCGTGGGCCATACCCTTCCCATCGAGCAGGACCCCAACGAAACGGACCGTGGGATCGAGGCCTGCGCGGCGCTCGGGATCGAGCATCGTCCCCTCGATCTCTCGGGCGCCTACGAGGCGGCGCTCGTCCATCTCGGCGAGCTCGATCCGGATCTTCTCTCCTCAGACGAGACGCCGGCACGGACGCGCCGCGGGAACCTGCGCGCGCGGCTGCGGATGATGACGCTCTACGATCAGGCGCACCGGCTGGGCGGCCTCGTCGCCGGCACCGACAATTTCTCCGAGCTGACCGCGGGCTTCTGGACCCTCCACGGAGATGTGGGGGATCTGGCGCCCGTCCAGTCGCTGCTGAAGTCATGGGAGGTGCCGTGGCTCGCGCGTGCCCACCGCGTGCCCGAAGCGACCTGGCGGGCGATGCCCACGGATGGGCTCGGCATCGGCGGCGGCGACGAGGCCCAGATCGGCGCCACCTATCTCGAATGGGACATCCTGCAATTCGCGCTGGCCGAGGCGCTCGGCGACGATCCGGGGCTTGCGACCCGGCATCTCGCCTTCGCGCTGCGGATGGACGCGGACCGCCACGCGCAGGAGGTGCTCGGCACCCTCATCGCGCGGATGCGGGCCACATGGCACAAGCGCCTGAACCCGATCCGGCTCAATCATCCGAAGGCCGACCGCTACGAGCCGCTCGAACGGATGGAGGCGCGGCTTTTCCGGCCGCAGGGGGTGAAGTCCGACGAGGCCCTGATGGGGTTTCCGGCAGAGATGCAGGATCTGGCGGCGCATCTCGTCCGGGCGCTGAAGGCGGCCGACTGCCGGCTGGTGACGGCCGAATCCTGTACCGCGGGGCTGATCGCGGCCTGCGTCTCGGGGGTTCCGGGCCGTTCGGGCGTTCTGGAGGGAAGCTTCGTGGCCTACCGCCCGACGATGAAATTCGCGGCGCTGGGCGTGCCCGAGGCGCTGATTGCCGAAGAGACGGTCTACGATCCCAAGGTCGCCCGCCGCATGGCGGAGGGGGCGCTGGCGTCCGCCCCCGAGGCCGATCTCGCTCTGGCCGTCACGGGCGTCGCGGGGCCGGGCGAAGACGAGGGCCACCCGCCCGGATATGTCTGCGTCGCCGCGGCGCTGCGCGGGCAGGAGACCCGCGTGAGCGAGCATTACTTCCCGGGCAGTCCCCGTCAGGTCCTTGCGGCCACGCTGCGGCGCGCCCTTCAGGAAGGGCTGACCGTGCTGCAGGAGGCGCACCGCTGACGGGGTGCCTGCCGGGCGGGCCTCAGGACCGGAGATAGTCGGGCAGGGTGGGGGCCGCGCGGCCCTCCACGCCCCAGCGGTCCGAGACGGTCATCCGCCCCGCGCCGATCAGGTCGAGACATTTCGGGATGGCGCCGAACACGCCCTGCAGCGAGAGCGAGATGGCCGCGGGCTGTCCCGGCAGGTTCACGATCAGCGATCTCCCCCGCACGCCCGCGGTCTGGCGCGACAGGATCGCGGTCGGGGTCTGCTGCAGGCCGATGCTGCGCAGGAGCTCGCCGAACCCCGGCAGCTCCTTCTCGATCACGCCCACCATCGCCTCGGGCGTGAGGTCGCGCGGCGCGGGTCCCGTGCCGCCCGTGGTGAAGACGAGCGCCGCCCCCTCCGTGTCGCAGAGCTCGATCAGCGCCGTGCGCACCGTTTCCACCCCGTCCGGCACGATGCGTCGCACGATCTCGTAGGGCGAGGTCACGGCGGTGGCGAGCCAGTCGGCGATGGCGGGGCCGCTCAGGTCCTCGTAGTCGCCGCGGCTGGCGCGGTCCGAGGCGGTCACGATGGCAATCTTCACGGTCTGACGCTCCTTCCGGCTGATGCCGCCACTCTGGCCCGCCGCGGCGACGGGGGAAAGCCCCCTTGCCTGCGCCGGGACGGGCGGAGCTGCCACGGCGGGCCACCGAATTTCGCCTTCACGGGACACCAGTGCGCAGGATGGGCTCTGGCGCGTCCGCTTCGGGGATCGGGTGGAGCCGCAGGCCGAACGCCGCGAGGCCTCCCGAGAAGCGATGGACCGCATGGCGCCACTTTTGACCTGACGCGGCGCGACGGGCAGCCTAGGCTGGCGCAAACGGGAGGGATCGGCATGAAAATCACGGCGGCGGTGCTCGAACGCGACGGGATCGCGGGGAATTATGCCGAGGAGCGGCCGCTCGCGATCCGCGAGCTCGATCTCGCGGAGCCGGGGCCGGGCGAGGTCCTGATCCGGGTGGCCGCCGCGGGCATCTGCCATTCCGACCTGTCGGTCATCAACGGCACGCGGCGGCGGCCGCTGCCGATGGTGCTCGGCCACGAGGCCTCGGGCCATGTCGAGGCTCTGGGCGAGGGGGTCGAGGATCTTGAGCCCGGCGACCATGTCGTCTGCATCTTCGCACCCGGCTGCGGCCGCTGCACGCCCTGCGCCGAGGGGCGGCCTGCGCTCTGCGAGAAGGCGGCGCGCCATCATGCGGTGGGCGAACTGATGACCGGGCACCGGCGGCTGTCGCTCGGCGGGCGGTCCGTGCACCATCACCTCGGCATCTCGGGCTTTGCCACCCATGCCGTGGTGGCGCGGCCGTCGCTGGTCCGCGTCCCGCGCGAGGTCCCGCCCCATGTCTCGGCGCTTTTCTCCTGCGCCATGCTGACGGGGGCGGGGGCCGTCTTCAACACGGCGCAGATCCGGCCCGGCTCGAAGGTCGCCGTGGTGGGGCTGGGCGGCGTCGGCCTGTCCGCCATCCTCGGCGCGGCGGCGGCCGGAGCGGCCGAGATCGTGGCGATCGACCCGTTTCCCGCCAAGATGGAGGCCGCGCGCGCCATGGGCGCGACGCTCTCGGTGCCCGCGGACGGAGATACGGTGGCGGCGGTGCGCGACCTGACGGCGGGCGGCGTCGATTACGCCTTCGAGCTGGCGGGCTCGGTCCGGGCGCTCGAAACCGCCTTCGCCGTCACCCGCCGCGGCGGCATGACGGTGACCGCGGGCCTGCCCCACCCGGACGACCGGATGTCGCTCGAGGCACTGAAGCTCGTGGCCGAGGAGCGCACCCTGAAAGGCAGCTACATCGGATCCTGCGTGCCCCAGCGCGACCTGCCGCGGATGCTGGCGCTGCACCGCCGCGGCCTGCTGCCGGTCGAGAAGATGCTGACCCACCGGCTGAAGCTCGACGAGATCAACCTCGCGATGGACCGGCTGGCCGAGGGCAGCGCGATCCGGCAGGTGGTGGATCTCGGCTGATGCGGCGCGACCCCGGCCCGGGGTCGCGTTGCGCGTCCATCAGGCCTTGCTGCCGCCGACCGTCAGCCCGCCGATCATCAGCGTGGGCTGGCCCACGCCCACCGGCACCCATTGCCCCTGCTTGCCGCAGTTGCCGATGCCGGGATCGAGCTTCATGTCGTTGCCGATGGCGCGGATCTGGCGCAGCGCCGTCGCGCCGTCGCCGATCAGCGTCGCGCCCTTCACCGGGGCGCCCACCTTGCCGTCCTTCACCAGATAGGCCTCGGTGCAGGAGAAGACGAACTTGCCGTTGGTGATGTCGACCTGACCGCCGCCGAAGCCCACCGCATAGATCCCGTCCTTGAGATCGGCCACGATCCCGGCCGGATCGGCATCGCCGCCCAGCATGTAGGTGTTGGTCATGCGCGGCATGGGGATATGGGCATAGCTCTCGCGGCGGCCGTTACCGGTCGAGGCGGTGCCCATCAGCCGGGCGTTCTGGCGATCCTGCATGTAGCCCACGAGAATGCCGTCCTCGATCAGGACGGTGCGGTTCGAGGGCGTGCCCTCGTCATCGACCGAGATCGAGCCGCGCCGGTCGGGGATCGTGCCGTCGTCGAGCACGGTCACGCCCGGCGCCGCGATCCGCTCGCCCATGAGGCCCGCGAAGGCCGAGGTCTTCTTGCGGTTGAAGTCGGCCTCGAGCCCGTGGCCGATGGCCTCGTGCAGAAGGATCCCCGGCCAGCCCGCGCCGAGCACCACATCCATCACCCCGGCAGGTGCGGGCACCGCCTGAAGGTTCACCGTGGCGATGCGCACCGCCTCGCGTGCGGCGGCCTGCCACCAGTCGGGCTCCATCAGCTTCGACAGGCCGAAGCGTCCGCCGCCGCCGAAGCTGCCCGACTCGCGCCGGCCGTTCTCCTCGACGATCACCGAGACATTCATCCGCACCATCGGCCGCACGTCGGCCAGCCGCGTGCCCTCGGGGCGCAGGATCTCGACCTCCTGCAGCCCCGCGCCGACCGTGGCCGAGACCTGGATCACGCGGGGGTCGAGGTCGCGCACGAAGGCGTCGATCTCGCGCAGAAGCTCGATCTTCACCGGGAAGGCCGCATCGGCCATCGGATCGAGGTCGGCATAGAGCCTGCGGTTCGTCCCCGCAGGCGGGGCCGCCATGGCGCCGCCGCCGTCGCCCACCGCGAGCCGCGCGGTCTCGCAGGCCCGCTTCAGCGCCTGTTCGGAAATCTGGGTCGAATGGGCGTAGCCTGCCACCTCGCCGCGCACGGCGCGCAGCCCGAAGCCCTCGGAGGCATCGTAACTCGCCGTCTTCACCCGCCCGTCGTCGAGCACGAGTGATTCCGAGCGCGACCTTTCCAGGAAGAGTTCGCCGTCGTCGGCGCCCCGCGTTGCCTCGCGCAGGATCGCGGAGGCGGTCTCCACGTCCAGATGCGTCTCGAAAGGCCGGAAAGCCGAGTCGGTCATGACTACTGTCCTTGATTCAGATCAAATGATGACGCTTCGACGCATCGTTTTCCTTGTCGTCGCCAAAACAATATGGTCTCAATCGGTTCAGGAACAACGGGAAATCTGCCCGGTTTCCGGGCGGCGAACTGACGGCACGATGGCCGGCCGAAGCCAACGGGATCTGAACATGAGACATTCCACGACCTTGACCGGATGCGCCACGGGGGCGGCAGGGCTTCTGGCGGCCACGGCCGCGGCCGCGCAGCAGCAGAGCCTCGAGATCATCGGGCGCCCGCAGCCGGGGGGCACGGGCTTCCAGCCTTCGGCGAGCCCGGTGGCCACGCAGATCCATTGGCTCGACGGGTTCATCCTCGTCATCATCGCCGCCATCACCATCTTCGTCACGCTCCTTATCCTCTATGCGGTCTGGCGCTTCCATGAGAAGCGCAACAAGGTGCCCGCCCGCTTCACCCACAATTCTCCGCTCGAGATCGCCTGGACGATCGTGCCGATCGTCATCCTCGTGGCCATCGGGGCCTTCTCGCTGCCGGTGCTGTTCAACCAGCAGGAAATCCCCGAGGCGGACGTGACGGTGAAGGTCACGGGGTACCAGTGGTACTGGGGCTACGAATATCCCGACGAGGAAATCTCGTTCGAGAGCTACATGATCGGCTCGCCCGCCACGGGCGGCGACAACCGCATGTCGCCCGAGGTCGAGCAGCAGCTGATCGAGGCGGGCTACAGCCGCGACGAGTTCCTGCTGGCCACCGACACCGCCATGGTCGTGCCGGTGAACAAGACCGTCGTGGTGCAGGTGACCGGCGCCGACGTGATCCACTCCTGGACCGTGCCCGCCTTCGGCGTGAAGCAGGATGCGGTGCCGGGCCGGCTCGCGCAGCTCTGGTTCCGGGCCGAGCGCGAGGGGATCTTCTTCGGCCAGTGTTCGGAGCTCTGCGGCATCTCGCACGCCTACATGCCGATCACGGTCAAGGTCGTGTCGGAAGAAGCCTATGCCGCCTGGCTCGAACAGGCGCGCGGCGGCACCTACGAGCTGTCCGCCGTCCTGCCCGCGACGCCTGCGGGCGTGTCGGTGGAGTGAGCGCAGGAACGAACAGGCGCGGCGCCACGTTCGGGAGGAGAATCCGGGCCGGCGCCGCAGGGAGAGCTGAATGACCGACATCCGTATCACCGGGATCCCCAAGGAGGCCGGATTTGGCGACTATGTCGCCCTCCTGAAGCCGCGCGTCATGTCGCTCGTGGTCTTCACGGCGCTGGTGGGTCTTCTGGTGGCGCCGGTGACGGTCCATCCGATGATCGCGCTGACGGGGATCCTGTTCATCGCGCTGGGTGCCGGCGCCTCGGGCGCGCTGAACATGTGGTGGGACGAGGATATCGACCGGGTGATGAAGCGCACCCGGAACCGGCCCGTGCCCTCGGGCACCGTGGCGCCGGGCGAGGCGTTGGGGATCGGGCTCGCGCTCTCGGGCATCGCGGTGGTGATGCTGGGGCTGGCCACCAACCTCTTCGCCGCGGGGCTGCTGGCCTTCACCATCTTCTTCTATGCCGTCGTCTATTCGATGTGGCTGAAGCGGACGACGCCGCAGAACATCGTGATCGGCGGCGCGGCGGGGGCCTTCCCGCCCATGATCGGCTGGGCTGTGGCGACGGGCGGCGTTTCGGTCGAGTCGCTCTTCATGTTCGCGCTGATCTTCATGTGGACGCCGCCGCACTTCTGGTCGCTCGCGCTCTTCATGAAGTCCGACTATTCCGACGCCGGCGTGCCGATGCTGACCGTGACCCACGGGCGGCGGGTGACGCGGGCGCATGTGCTGGTCTATTCGCTGCTCCTCGCGCCGCTGGCAGTCGCGGGCGCCTTCACCGGGATCGGCGGACCGCTCTATCTCGCCACGGCGCTGGCACTGAACGGCTGGCTTCTGGTGGGCGCGGTGCGGATCTGGCGGCGCGACGAGGCGCAGGCCGAGGCCGACCGCTACCGCGTCGAGAAGGGCTTCTTCCGCTTCTCGCTCTATTATCTCTTCCTGCATTTCGGGGCGATCCTCGCCGAGGCCGCCCTGAAGCCCTACGGACTGGGAGGCTGGTGACATGACCATCCGCGCCGAACACGAGATCCACCGCCGCAGGCTCGGCCGCAATCTGGGCGTGGGCCTCACGCTCGCGGCCTTCATCCTCGTGGTCTTCGGCCTGACGGTCGCCAAGGTCTCGCAGCTGGGCGAGCAGGGCGCCTTCGCCCATGCCCCGCCGGGGGCCATGGGGCAATGAGCCTCTCGCCGCATCAGAAGACCGCCGGGGGCCTCGTGCTCGTCGTGGCGGTGATGGGGGCTGCCTCGTTCGCGGCCGTGCCCTTCTACAACTGGTTCTGCCGGGTCACGGGCTTTGCGGGCACGACCGCCGTCGCCACCGAGGCGCCGGCCGAGGTGCTCGACCGCACCGTGAAGGTACGGTTCGACGCCTCGCGCGAGGCGGGGATGCCGTGGGAGTTCCGCCCGCTCCAGCGCGAGATGGAGCTGAAGATCGGCGAGACGGGCCTCGCCTTCTACGAGGCCTACAATCCCACGGACCGCACGGTCGCGGGCACCGCCAGCTACAACGTGACGCCCGATGCGGCGGGCGGCTATTTCGCCAAGATCGCCTGCTTCTGCTTCACCGAGCAGGTGCTGGCGCCCGGCGAGCGGGTCGAGATGCCGGTGACCTTCTATGTCGATCCCGCCATCATCGATGATCCCGACGGGCGCTACGTCCGCCAGATCACCCTGTCCTACACCTTCCACGAGACCGCACTGACCGAGGAACAGGCCGCACTTGCCGCCGAGTCCGCGACCGACGTGAACTGATCCAGAGACGCCACCCCGGGGGGAACCATGGCCCACGCCAAGAACCACGACTACCACATCCTGCCGCCCTCGATCTGGCCCTTCATGGCCTCGGTCGGAGCCTTCGTCATGCTGTTCGGCGCCGTGCTCTGGATGCACGGCTCGGGGCCCTGGATGGGGCTGATCGGGCTCGTCGTCGTGCTCTACACGATGTTCGGCTGGTGGTCCGACGTGGTGACGGAAAGCCTCGAGGGCGACCACACGCCGGTGGTGCGTCTGGGCCTGCGCTGGGGCTTCATCCTCTTCATCATGTCCGAGGTGATGTTCTTCTCGGCCTGGTTCTGGAGCTTCTTCAAGCACGCGCTCTATCCGATGGGGCCCGAGAGCCCGATCATCGACGGGATCTTTCCGCCCGAGGGGATCATCACCTTCGATCCGTGGCATCTGCCGCTCATCAACACGCTGATCCTGCTCTGCTCGGGCTGCGCGGCCACCTGGGCGCACCATGCGCTGGTGCATGAGAACAACCGCCGCGACGTGGCCTGGGGGCTGGCGCTCGCCATCGCGCTCGGCGCGCTCTTCACGGTGTTCCAGGCCTACGAATACAGCCACGCGGCCTTCGGCTTCGCGGGCAACATCTATGGCGCCAACTTCTTCATGGCGACGGGCTTCCACGGCTTCCACGTCATCGTGGGCACGATCTTCCTGCTCGTCTGCCTGATCCGGGTGCAGCGCGGCCACTTCACCCCCGAGAAGCATGTCGGCTTCGAGGCGGCGATCTGGTACTGGCACTTCGTCGATGTGGTCTGGCTGTTCCTCTTCGCCTCGATCTACATCTGGGGCCAGTAACGCCGACGCCGGTCGGGCGGCCCGTGCCGCCGGACCTGCCGGGTCGACCTGTCGGGGCAGCGGACCTCCGGTATCCGGGACGGGGGCAGGGGAGGGTCCAGGAACTCCGCCCTTGCCAGCCGCCTCCCCCGGGATCAGAAAGCGCGGGCCGCGAGGCCCGCGCTTTCCGCATCGAGGAGCTGCCCCATGATCCGCCGGATGATCCTGCCCCTTCTCTTCGGCCTGATCGGGGCGGCGATCCTCGTGTCGCTCGGCCTCTGGCAGGTGCAGCGCCTCCAGTGGAAGGAGGGGGTGCTGGCCGACATCGAAGCCCGCGTCGCGGCCCCGCCCGTGACCCTGCCCGAAGCGCCCGAAGCCGCGCGCGACCGCTATCTGCCCGTCACCGTCTCGGGCCGCTTCACCGGCGAGCACATCGACGTGCTCACCAGCCGCAAGGACAGGGGCGCGGGCTACCGGGTGATCTCGGTCTTCGAGACCGACGAGGGACGCCGCATCCTGATCGACCGGGGCTTCCTTCCGCAGGAGGATCGCGGCCTGCCGCGCACGGCGGTGGGGGCGGGACTGACCGGCAACCTCGCCTGGCCCGCGGAGGTGGACAGCTTCACCCCGTCGCCCGATCCGGTCTCCGGCATCTGGTTCGCCCGCGACGTGCCCGCCATGGCCGAGGCGCTCTCGACCGAGCCGGTCCTCGTGGTGGCCGCCACCCCCACCGGCGACGGGATCGACCCCTGGCCGATCGGCACCGAAGGCATTCCGAACGACCATCTCGGCTATGCGGTGACGTGGTTTTCGCTTGCCGTTCTCTGGCTGGGGATGACAGTCCTTCTGCTCTGGCGTATCAGGCGTCGGATGGAATGAAGGCGGTAACGATGCAGTATATCTCGACTCGCGGCACGGCTCCGGTTCTCGGCTTCGGCGAGGCCATGCTGACGGGCCTTGCCCGGGACGGCGGTCTCTATGTGCCCGAGACGGTGCCCGCCCTGTCGGAGTCCGAGATCGCGGCGCTGGCGGGCCTGTCCTACGAGGAGGTGGCCTTCCGCATCATGCGGCCCTTCGTGGGCGAGACCTTCGGGGACGACGAGTTCCGCGGCCTGATCGCCGCCGCCTACGAGGGCTTCGGCCATGCCGCCCGCGCGCCGCTGGTGCAGCTCGGCCCGAACCACTTCCTGCTCGAGCTGTTCCACGGGCCCACGCTCGCCTTCAAGGACTTCGCCATGCAGCTGATCGGCCAGCTGTTCCAGGCGGCGCTGGCGAAGAACGGGCAACGGATCACCATCGTCGGCGCCACATCGGGCGACACCGGCTCGGCCGCGATCGAGGCCTTCCGCGGCCTCTCGAACGTCGATGTCTTCATCCTCTTCCCGCACGGCCGCGTGTCCGAGGTGCAGCGCCGCCAGATGACGACGCCGTCCGAGGCGAACGTCCATGCCCTCGCGGTGGACGGCGACTTCGACGATTGCCAGGCCCGGCTGAAGGACATGTTCAACGACTTCGCCTTCCGCGATGCGGTGGGGCTGGCGGGCGTCAATTCGATCAACTGGGCGCGGGTGCTGGCGCAGGTCGTCTATTACTTCACCTCGGCGGTGGCGCTCGGCGCGCCGCACCGCGAGGTGAGCTTCACGGTGCCCACCGGCAATTTCGGCGACATCTTCGCGGGCTACATCGCGCGGCGCATGGGGCTGCCCATCGCCCGCCTCGTGGTGGCCACCAACCAGAACGACATCCTGCACCGCGCGCTCTCGACCGGAGCCTACGAGACCGAGGGGGTCACGCCGTCGATCAGCCCCTCGATGGACATTCAGGTCTCCTCGAACTTCGAGCGGGCCTTGTTCGATGCCTATGGCCGCGACGGGGCGGCGGTGGCGGCCCTCATGGCCGAGCTGAAGCAGGGCGGCTTCCGCATCTCCGAGAATGCGCTGGGGACGCTGCGCGCGACCTTCGCCTCGGGCCGTGCCTCCGAGGAGGAGACGCTGGCCACGATCCGCGCCACCCATGCGGCGACGGGCGAGCTTCTCTGCCCCCATTCGGCCGTGGGCGTGAAGGTGGCCGAGGAGGCGCTCGGCCCCGAGCCGATGATCACGCTCGCCACCGCCCATCCGGCCAAGTTCCCCGATGCGGTCGAGGCGGCCACTGGCCTGCGCCCGCCGCTGCCTGCCCGCATGGCCGATCTCTTCGACCGCCCCGAGCGGGTGACGCGCGTTCCCAACGACCTGTCCGCCCTCGAAACCCTCATCCGCGAAAGGACCGGGCGTTGACCGTTCTCCTCGACACCCTGCCGAACGGCTTCCGCATCGTCACCGAGCACATGCCCGGGCTGCATTCGGCCTCGATCGGGATCTGGATCGCGGCGGGCGGTCGCCACGAGCGGCCCGAACAGAACGGGATCGCCCATTTTCTCGAGCACATGGCTTTCAAGGGCACGAACACCCGCACCGCGCTCCGCATCGCCGAGGAGATCGAGGATGTGGGCGGCTATATCAACGCCTACACCTCGCGCGAGATGACGGCCTATTACGCCCGGGTGCTCGAGGCCGACACCGGGCTCGCGCTGGATGTGATCGCCGACATCGTTCTGAACCCGGTCTTCGACCCGAAGGAGATCGAGATCGAGCGGCACGTCATCCTGCAGGAGATCGGCCAGGCGCTCGACACGCCCGACGACATCATCTTCGACTGGCTGCAGGAGGCCTCCTACCCCGGTCAGGCCTTCGGCCGCACCATCCTCGGCCCCGAGGAGCGGGTCTCGACCTTCGGGCGCGCCGATCTCACGCGCTTCGTGGGCGAGCATTACGGCCCGGACCACATGATCCTCGCCGCTGCGGGGGGCGTCGATCACGACAGGATCGTGGCACAGGCGCAGGCGCTGTTCGGTCATCTGAAGCCGGTGGGCCAGCGCCCGATGCAGCCCGCGGACTTCCTCGGCGGCGAGCGGCGCGAGCTGAAGTCGCTGGAGCAGGTCCATTTCGCCATGGCCTTCGAGGCGCCGAACTACCGGGCGCCCGACGTCTATGCGGCGCAGGTCTATGCCATGGCCCTCGGAGGCGGCATGTCCTCGCGGCTCTTCCAGAAGGTGCGCGAGGAGCGCGGCCTCTGCTATTCGATCTTCGCCCAGTCGGGCGCCTACGAGGATACCGGGCAGATCACGATCTATGCCGGCACCTCGGGCGAGGAAGTGGCCGATCTCGCGGGGCTCACGGTGGACGAGCTGAAGCGCGCCACCGAGGACATGTCCGAGGCCGAGGTCGCCCGCGCCCGCGCGCAGCTCAAGGCCGGTCTCCTGATGGGGCTCGAAAGCCCCTCGAACCGGGCCGAGCGGCTGGCGCGGCTTCTGGCCATCTGGGGCAGGGTGCCGGGCGTGGACGAGGCGGTGGAGAAGATCGACGCGGTGACGGTCGGGGCGGTGCGCGACTATGCAGAGCGCATGGCGCAGGCCCGCTCGGCCCTCGCGCTCTACGGCCCGGCCGAGGCGGCTCCTGCCCTCGCACAGATCCGCGAGCGGCTGGCCGCCTGATGCTCGGACTGCGGCGGAAGGTTCGCATCGAGACGGAGCGGATGACGCTGCGCCTGCCGGCCCATTCCGACTGGCGCGACTGGGCCGCCCTGCGCGCCGAGAGCGCGACCTTCCTCACGCCGTGGGAGCCCGTCTGGTCCTCGGACCATCTCTCGCGCAAGGCCTTCACCAACCGCGTCTACTGGGCCGCCCGCGCCGAGAGCCAGGGCACCGCGCTGCCGGTTCTGCTGATCCGGCGCGAGGATCAGGCGCTGCTGGGTGCCATCACGCTGGACAACATCCGCCGCGGTCCGGCGCAGTCGGGGACGCTCGGCTACTGGATCGGCCGGCCCCATGCGCGGCAGGGCTACATGCGCGAGGCGATCCAGGGCATCGTGCATCACGCCTTCACCGCGATGGACGTGAGCCGGATCGAGGCCGCCTGCCTGCCCGAGAACGCGGCCTCGCGCGGGGTGCTGGAGAAATGCGGCTTCAAATACGAGGGCGTGGCGCAGAGCTATCTGCAGATCGCGGGGCGCTGGCGGAACCATGTGCTCTACGCGAACCTCCGCGGCGACCGGCGCGGACGCACCGACGCGGGCTGAGGGGGCCGCAGGCGGGGGGCTTTGCGCCCCCCGCACCCCCCGCAGGATATTTGGGCCAGAATGAAAGCCGGAAGGGCGCGGGGCGCGAGGCTTCGTGCGGTCCGCGCCTCCGGCAGGATTTCTTTATCTCGCAGCGGATGTCCGGGGTTGGCCGCGGCGGCCGGGCGGGTGTCGCGCCGCCGTTGCGCTGCAGGATGGCGGAAGGCGGCGGCCGAGGCGCCGGGCGAAGCCCCAGCGTCTGCAGGCTTACGGGCGTGGGGCGGGCGGCTGACGCAGCTGTGAACGGGCGCGCGGGCGCGGGCTGGTACGCTTCTGCCCGGAGGTGCCGCCGATGATCCGAACCGCCCTCGCCACCCTTGCCCTTGCCGTTCCGGTTGCCGCCCCGGCGCAGGAGCGGACGCCGAGCCACTGCATCGCGCTGGCCCAGGGGCCCGAGCGGGTGGTGCCTGCGGCCTTCGGCGATCCTCTGGCCGAGGACCGAGTGCGGATCCGCTATGTCCATCACGCCACCTTCCTGATCGAGACGCCGGGCGGGCTGGTGGCCGCGACCGACTATACCGGCCTTCTGGGGCAGCGCGACGTGGTGCCGGATGTGGCCACCATGAACAATGCCCATTCCACTCACTGGACCGATCTGCCGGATCCGCGCATTCCGCATCTGTTGCCCGGCTGGCAGGAGGGCGGGCGCGCCGACCATCACCTCGATCTGGGCGAGATGCTGGTGCGCAACGTGCCCACGGACGTGCGGTCGCGCTGGGGCGAGGGGATCCGCAAGGACGGCAATTCGATCTTCGTCTTCGAGGTGGCGGGGCTCTGTATCGGCCATCTGGGCCATCTGCACCATGAGCCGGACGCAGCCCAATATGCGGCGCTCGGCCGGCTCGACGTGCTGATGGTGCCGGTGGACGGCGGCTATACCGTCGGTCTCGAGACGATGCAGAAGGTGGTCCGCCGCCTCCGCTCCTCGGTCGTGCTGCCGATGCACTGGTTCTCGGGCCGCTCGCTCGAGAGCTTTCTGGGCGAGATGGAGCCCGAGTTCGAGGTGGTGCGCCTCGAGGGGCCCGAGATCGAGCTCTCGCTGACCTCTCTGCCGCGGCGACCCACGGTCATGGTGCTCGATCCGGCCTGGGTGGACTGAGCCCGGGGGCGCGCGTAGAGAGGCACCCGGAGGTGCCCATGCTGAACCCCGCCGACGATGCCTTCCTCGCCCGACTGGCCGGGCGCCTGCCGCCCGGCACGCTGACCGCGCCCGAGCCGCGCCATCTGACCGAGCCGCGCGGCCGCAGGCAGGGGCAGGCGGGCGCGCTGGCGCTGCCGCGCGATACGGCCGAGGTGGCGGCGATCGTCGCGGCCTGCGCCGCGGCACGGGTGGGGATCGTGCCGCTCGGCGGCGGAACCGGCCTCGTGGGGGGGCAGGTGATGGAGGCGGGCCCGCTGCCGCTCCTCCTCTCGCTCGAGCGGATGAACCGCGTGCGGGGGATCTTCCCGGAGGAGAATGTGATTCTCGTGGAAGCGGGGGCCATCCTCGCCGAAGTGCAGGCGGCGGCCGAAGCGGCGGGGCGGATGTTCCCGCTCTGGCTCGCCTCGGAAGGCTCCTGCCGGATCGGCGGCAATCTTGCCTCGAATGCGGGCGGGACGGCGGTCCTGCGCTACGGCAATGCGCGCGACCTTTGCCTCGGGCTCGAAGCGGTTCTGCCGGACGGGTCGGTGTTCCATGGGCTGAAGCGGCTGCGCAAGGACAATACCGGCTACGACCTGCGCAACCTTCTGATCGGCGCCGAGGGCACGCTCGGGATCATCACGGCGGCGAGCCTGAAGCTCGTGCGGCCGCCCGCGGCGGAAGGGGCAGCGCTTCTGGCGGTGCGCGACCCGGCCGCGGCGCTGGAGCTGCTGGGGCGCGCGCAGCGGCGGCTCGGGCCGCTGGTAACGGGGTTCGAACTCATGCATCGGCAGGGCTTCGCCTTTCTGGCCGAGACCATGCCCGAGCGGCGGCTGCCCTTCGCCGACCTGCCGGACTGGACGGTGCTCGTCGATCTCGGCCTGACCGAGGGCATGGATCCTGCGGCCGAGCTCGAGGCTTTGTTCGCCGAAGCGGCCGAGGCGGGGCTCGTCTCGGACGGGGCCCTCGCGCAGTCGCTGGCCCAGCGGGCGGATTTCTGGGCGCTGCGCGAGAGCATCCCCGAGGCCAATCGCCGGATCGGCGCCATCGCGAGCCACGACATCTCATTGCCCCTGTCGGAGATCGCGCGCTTCGTGACGGAGGCCGGTGCGGCGATCGGACGGCTCGGCGATCTGCGGGTGAACTGCTTCGGCCATCTGGGCGACGGCAACCTGCATTACAACGTCTTCCCGGCGGCGGGGCGGCGGCGCGAGGCGTACGACGACCTGCGGGGCGAGATCACGCGCACCGTGCACGATCTGGTGGCGGCCGCCGGAGGCTCGATCAGCGCCGAGCACGGGATCGGGCGGCTGAAGGTGGAGGATCTCGAACGCTACGGCGATCCCGCGAAGCTGCGGGCGATGCGCGCCCTCAAGGCGGCGCTCGACCCCTTCGGGATCATGAACCCGGGCGCCGTGCTGCGGGCGGAATGATGCCACGAAAAGCCCCGCCGGAGCGACCGGCGGGGCGAGGTTGGGGTTGAGGTTACGTCGAGCAAGCAGCGCCGGTCGCCCGGTCCTTCCGATGTAGGACGATTCGCCTAACAGCCGGTTAAGGCGCCTCAGAGTCCCTCGAAGGCGCAGAGGGCATGGACCTCCATCCCCATCGCCTCGAGCCGCCTGCGGCCGCCGAGGTCGGGCAGGTCGACCACGAAGGCGCAGCCCACCACCTGATCGCCCAGCTGCTCGATGAGCTTGATCCCGGCCTCGGCCGTCCCGCCGGTCGCCAGAAGATCGTCGACCAGAAGCACCTTCTCGCCCGCCTGAATGGCGTCGTCATGCACCTCGACCACCGCTTCGCCATATTCGAGCTGGTAGCTGACCGAGATGGTGCGGCCGGGCAGCTTGCCCTTCTTGCGGATCGGCACGAAGCCCGTCGAGAGCTGGTGCGCCACCGCGCCGCCGAGGATGAAGCCGCGGGCCTCGAGCCCCGCCACCTTGTCGAACCGCATCCCGGCGTAGGGCGCCAGAAGCTGGTCGATGGCGATGCGGAAGCCGCGCGGGTCGGCAAACAGCGTGGTCACGTCGCGGAACAGGATCCCCTCGTGCGGGAAGTCCACGATGGTGCGGATATAGTCGCGGACCGACTTGTGGGTCATGGTCTCAGCCCTTCAGAACGCGGCCGGCGACCGCGTCGAGTTTCGCCAGAAGCTCCGGGTCGCGCTTGGCGGGAGCGGTCATGAGCGCATGGTCGAGCGCCCGGTCGCAGCCGTGCGGGCAGAGGTCGCGCTCGGTCCCGAGGCGGGCGGGCAGGCCCGCCACCAGCCCGCGGGCATGGTCGGCATTGGCGCCGAGCGTCGCGATGATCGCGGTGATGTCGACCTCGCCATGGTGGGGGTGCCAGCTGTCGTAGTCGGTGACCATGGCCACCGAGGCGTAGCAGATCTCGGCCTCGCGGGCGAGCTTGGCCTCGGGCATGTTGGTCATGCCGATGACATGGCAGCCCCAGCTCTTGTAGAGGAGCGACTCGGCCAGCGTCGAGAACTGCGGCCCCTCCATGCAGAGATAGGTGCCGCCCTCGTGGACGGTGACGCCGGTCCCGCGGGCGGCCTCGGCGCAGAGCGCCGAAAGGCGGCCGCAGGTCGGGTGGGCCAGCGAGACATGGGCCACGCAGCCCGAGCCGAAGAAGGATTTCGCGCGGGCGAAGCTGCGGTCGATGAACTGGTCGACGATCACGAAATCGCCCGGCGCCATCTCCCCGCGGAACGAGCCGCAGGCCGAGACCGAGACGAGGTCGGTGACCCCCAGCCGCTTCAGCGCGTCGATGTTGGCGCGGTAGGGCACGGTCGTCGGGCTGTGCACATGGCCGCGCCCGTGCCGGGGCAGGAAGGCCATCGGCACGCCGTCGAGCCTGCCCGTGAGGATCTCGTCCGACGGATCGCCCCACGGCGTCTCGACCTTCGTCCAGACCGCATCCTCGAGCCCGTCGATCTCGTAGACCCCCGAACCGCCGATCACCCCGATCATGGTCTTCATTGCTGTCCCCGGTTGGATTGACCGGCCGGACAGTAGGCCGCGCGCCCGGTGGAGAAAAGCGCGAACCCCGCCCGACCGGGTGCGATAAATCGCCGTTGTCGCTCGCGAAGCGCGAATTGCGGGCTTTGTGCTGCCGCTGGCTCAGGTCTCTGGCGTGGTCATGGGTCACTCGCCCCGAAGGAATGGGCGCCGCGGCTTGCGGGCCTCCGGTGCCGCTCCCGAAGCGCAGGGGGGCTGCGTGGCGGGGTCTGTGCGACCGGCCGGCACGGGGCGCGGCCGTTCACGACGCGCGAATTGCAGGCGCTCAGCCTTCTCCCGGGCGCGAGAGCTCGATCACCTCGCGCACCACGGCATAGTCGCGGTAGCCGAGGCGCGCCATCGGACGGAAGGCGGTGACGTCGAACCGCCCGTCGCGCAGGCAGTCGTCGCGCAGATGCACGCCCGTGACCTCGCCGAGGATCAGGAAGTTGTCGCGGCCCAGAAGCTCGACCACCTGCGTGACCCGGCATTCGAGCGACGCGGGCGCGTCGGCCACCCGCGGGCAGGGAATGGTGCGGCATTCCTCTTTCGGCACCTCTGCCGCGAGGAATTCGTCGGTCCCGCGCGGGAAGGCGGCGGAGGTGGCGTTCATCCGCGCGAGCGCCGCCTCCTCGACGATGTTCACGCAGAAGAAACCGCTGGCGCGGAGCGCCGCCAGACTGTCCTTCGCTCCGGTCGAGGCGAACATGACCTGCGGCGGAACGTAGGCCACCGCATTGAAGAAGGAATAGGGCGCGAGATTGTCCCCCTCGGGGCCGCGGGTCGAGATCCATCCGATCGGGCGCGGCGAGACGATGGCGTTGAAGGGATTGTGCGGCAGGCCGTGGCCGTCTTCGGGGCGGTAGAACATGGAGTCTCCTTTCCGGTTTGATCCCGGTCTGCCCGCATGTTACGCGCCTTTCCAGGCAAATCCGGGGCAGGGGGATCGGCGTGTATCGCCTTGAACAGGAACGTGAGGCCGACTGGTGGGAAGTCGAGGCGCTCTATGACCTCTGCTTTGCGCCGGGCCGCACGGCGCTCTCCTCCTACCGGCTGCGCGACGGGGTGCCCACCGTGGCCGACCTCTGCGCGCTTTTGCGCGACGAGGACGGCACGCTGGCCGCAGCGATCCGCTACTGGCCGGTCATGGTCGGGGACAAGCCGGTGCTCCTCCTCGGGCCGGTCGCGGTGCACCCGACGCGGCAGGGCGAGGGGCTGGGCGCGCTTCTGATCGCGGAGACGCTGGCCGAGGCGCGCCGCATCGGCTGGGAGCGGGTGATGCTGGTGGGAGACGCGCCCTATTACCGGCGCTTCGGCTTCCGCAAGCTCGAGAAGGTCGTGATGCCGCCCCCCACGAACCCCGAGCGCGTGCTGGGGATGCCGCTCGTCATCGGCGCCTGGGAGGGTGTCGAGGGCCTCGTGACGAAGGCCACCTGAGCCTGCAGGTCGCTGCCCGGTCGGAGACGGGGCCGGCCGCCGAGAGCTCGCCGTGAGGGGTTTCGCCTAAGGGGCGGCCCAAGGGGAAAACTCCGGCCCGACGCTCCGCGCAGGGCGCCGGCCTCTGTCAGTTGCGGCGCCTGACGGGGATAGGCGGGCCGGCGCGCTCCGGTGGGAGGGCCATTGCCCGAAGGGGCTCTCGATCCTACTTCTGTGCCATGACACAGAAGACCCGCCTGCCTGCCCTGCACACCGGCCCCGAGGCCGAGATCGCGGCCCTCGCCCTGCGGTTCGATCGCGCGCACGGACCGCTCATGTCGCTGATGAACCGCCTCGGCGGCTCGGTCGAGGAGCGGATGGCCCTGCTGCCCGCGCCCGTGCTGCGCCAGATCGAGGCGGTGACGCGGCGCGCGCTGGAACAGAGCCACCGGGTCGCGGCGGCAGGCCGCGCCGCGCCGGATCTCGGGCGCCGGGGTGCGCCGGCGCTGGTGGCGCTGACCGGGGCCGCGGGCGGCGCGGGCGGGATCGCCACCTCGATCGCCGAGTTGCCCGTGACGATCACCGTCATCATGCATGCGATCCGCAACGCGGCCGAGGCCGAGGGCTTCGACCCCGACGATCCGGCGATCCGGGTGGAATGTCTGCGCATCTTCGGTGCCGGCAGCCCGCTGCAGCGCGACGACGGGGTGAACACGAGCTTCATCGGTGCCCGCATCGCGATGAGCGGCGCGGCGGTCAGCAAGGTGGTGGCCTCGGTCGCGCCGAAACTCGCCACCGCGCTCGGCCAGAAGCTCATGGCGCAGGCGGTGCCGGTTCTGGGGGCGGTGGCGGGCGCCGCGCTCAACACGGCCTACCTCACCTACTATCGCGAGATCGCCGAGATCCGCTTCGCGCTGCTGCGGCTCGCCCAGACCCATGGGCCCGAGCGCGTGTTGTCGGAGTTCCAGTCGGCGGTGAAGCCGATCCCGCTCTACCGGGCCTGACATCTGCGGCGCCGCCGGTCTGCCGGGGGCGCCGGGCAGGCCGCGCCTCAGGCCTCGTCCTTCCGCTCCGGATTGTAGCGCTTGAAGAGGCCGCTCTGGGTCATGAAGAAGACGAAGATCGCCAAGGGCAGGCCGAAGGTCTTGAAATTCACCCAGGCGTCGGTGCTCATCAGCCGCCAGACCGCCTCGTTGGCGATGGCCAGAGCGAAGAAGAAGGCCATGACCCGGCGCGTGAGGATCATCCAGCCCTCGTCCTGCAGCGGGATCGCCTCTTCCAGCACGAGCCGGAGCCAGCTCTGCCCGCGCAGGAGCCCGATTCCGAGCAGCACGCCGAACAGCAGGTAGATCATGGTGGGCTTCATCTTGAAGAAGCGGTCGTCGTTCAGCCAGACCGACAGGCCGCCGAAGACCACGACCAGCACGACGGTGGCCACCTGCATCTTCGAGAGCTTGCCCGAGAGCCACCAGAGCAGGCCGGTGCAGATCACCATCAGCGGAATGAAGGCCGCCGTGACGATGATGAACCCCTGATAGTCGGTGCCGGCGACGGTGAAGGTCTCGTCCTTCAGCTTGACGTAGCCGAGGAAGAAGGCCGCGATCGGGCCCCATTCCAGCACCGCCTTGACCACCGGGTTGATGCGCTCTGCCATGTCTCTCCCTTTCAGGCCAGCTGAACCAGTATCGCGCCGAGGGCGATCAGGCCCATCAGCAGTATCTTTGCAGGCCCCGACCGCTCGCCGAGCAGGAGCCAGCCGATGGCTGCGGCGAAGAGCGTCGAGGTCTCGCGCAGCGAGGAGACCTCGGCCACCTTGCCGAGCCTCGTTCCGAGCATCACGCCGCCGAAGCTGACGAAGGCCACGAGCGCGCCCACGAAGCCGCGGAGCGCAAGGGCTGCCGCCGCCTCCGGCATCTGCCGCGCCTTCAGCAGCCTGTAACCCAGCAGCAGCGGGAAATCGAGCGAGGTCATGAGGAAGAACCAGGCGAGGAAGGTGAAGGGATCGGGCATGAGCCGGATCGCCCAGGCGTCGAAGGTCGTGTAGATCGCGACCATGAGCCCGCCGGCGAAGGCCCAGACGAGACCGGCCTTGAGGTCCATCCGCCCGATCTGCGGGCTCGCGGTGAAGTTCAGCCGGGCGAGCGCGAGGATCGCCGCCGACAGGATCGCGACGCCCAGCCACTGGATCGCCACATAATGCTCGCCGAGAAAGAGCGCGGCGAAGGCGAGGGTTGCGAGCGGTCCCACGCCGCGCACCACCGGATAGACGACCGTATAGGCCGCGCGCGAATAGGCCCGCGCCATGGCGATCTTGTAGGCGAGGTGGATCGCCATGACGCCCGCCATGACCAGCCACTCGACGCCCCGCGGCCAGGGCACGAGGAAGACGGCGACCGGCGCCGAGAGGAGCAGCATGAAGCTGTCGATGGCGCCGCGGGAGAGCCAGGGGTCGTGCCGCCCCTTCTGGAGCGCGCCGAAGCAGGCATGGGCGAAGGCCGAGGTGAGCGCGAGGAGGAGCGCGATCCGCGCGCCCTCCGGGGTGCCTTCGAGAGAGAGGATCCAGGCTGTCATGATCGGGCGGAGCGGCGGACCGGGGCTCTGGGGCGGACCGCCGGGGGGCTTTCCGCCCCCCGGACCCCCCGAGGATATTTTTCCAGAGTGAGAGGGGACGAAGGGGGCGGGGGCGTCAGTCGTCCAGACCCATCAGGGCGCGGGCGAACTCCTCGGGATCGAAGGGCGCGAGGTCGTCGATCTGCTCGCCCACGCCGATGGCATGGATCGGCAGGCCGAACCGGTCGGCCAGCGCCACGAGGACGCCGCCCTTGGCGGTGCCGTCGAGCTTGGTCATCACGAGGCCCGAGACATCGGCGAGCTTGCGGAAGATCTCGACCTGGTTCAGCGCATTCTGCCCCGTCGTGGCATCGAGCACGAGGAGCGTGTTGTGCGGCGCGTCGGGATCCTTCTTGTGGATGACGCGGACGATCTTGGACAGTTCCTCCATCAGGTCGGCGCGGTTCTGCAGCCGGCCGGCCGTGTCGATCATCAGGAGATCCGCGCCCTCGGCCTGGGCCTTCGTCATGGCGTCGAAGGCGAGCGAGGCCGGGTCGGAGCCTTCGGGTGCGGTCAGGACCGGCACGCCGGCGCGGCGGCCCCAGACCTGAAGCTGCTCGACCGCTGCCGCGCGGAACGTGTCGCCCGCGGCGATCACCACCGACTTGCCCGCAGCGCGGAACTGCGAGGCAAGCTTGCCGATGGTCGTGGTCTTGCCCGAGCCGTTCACGCCCACCACCAGCACGACCTGCGGGCGCGACGGATAGAGCGGCATCGGCCGCGCCACCGGCTCGAGGATGCGGGCGATCTCGGCGGCCAGCGCCTCCTTGATCTCGCGCGCCGAAACCCGGCGGCCGTAGCGGCCTTCGGCGATGTTCGCCGTGACGCGCAGTGCCGTCTCGACGCCCATGTCGGCCTGGATCAGCACTTCCTCGAGGCTTTCGAGCATCGCATCGTCGAGGATGCGGCGGGGCTCCTCGGTCTGACCGAACATGCGGCCGAAGAGGCCCGGGCGGCGTTCGGGTTCGGGCTCCGGCGGCAGGCCGGGCAGGGGCGCGGCGGGGGGGACGGGGGCGGGCTGCGGGTCGGGCGCCTGCGGCACGGGCCGGTCGAGGATCAGGGGGGCGTCCTTCTCCGGGTCGGGCAGGGGCCCGGGTGTCGGCACCTCGGGGGCCGGCGCCTCGGAAGCCTTGTCCTCGACCAGCGCGTCCAGATCCTCCGACAGCCGGTCCGAGGAGCGGAACATCTTCTCGCGCATCTTCTTGAAGAACGACATGGGCTTTCCGCCTCCCCTGCTTGCGGCCCCTGACACCTAGTCGCTCAGGCGGCGCGAGGGAAGGGGGAAGCCCGCCGCAGTCGCCCCCGCCCGGGGCTGGCGCAGGCGTGACTGGTCAGAGGGGCGGGCTTCTGGCAGGCTGACGTCCGTCGCGGCCGGTCGCGCCGTCCCAACCCGCCGGAGGAGACATCATGCACAGGATCTGGGCCGCGGCCCTGACCCTCGCCCTCGCCGCTCCCGCGCTTGCGGCCGAGCCGATGAGCGCTGAGGAGTTCGAGACCTATTCGACGGGCAAGACGCTCTCCTACGCGGTCGGCGGCGAGATCTATGGCGCCGAACAGTATCTGCCGGGGCGGCGCGTGGTCTGGGCCTTCCGCGGCCAGGAATGCGCGCATGGCCAGTGGTACGAGCAGGCGGGGCAGATCTGCTTCGTCTACGAGCACGATGCCACGCCGCAATGCTGGAGCTTTTACCGCGAGGCCTCGGGCGTGCGGGCGCAGTTCGAGGGCGATCCCACGGGCACCGAACTGTCGGAAGTGTCCCAGACGCGCACGCCTCTCATCTGCGCGGGCCCCGACGTGGGGGTCTGACGGGCGCCTGCCGCAGGGCCTCGGGGCACGCGCGTCCGGGGCTGTCCGTCCTTCCGGAGATCGCGCGGAGGGTCCGGTCGTCGCGGCAGGAGGGGCGGCGCGGTGCCGGCGCGGGTGGGTTCAGAGCAGGCTGCCCTGCGCGGGCGGCTCTTCCTTTGGCTTGCGGGTCTTGCCGCGACCCACGGACAGGCGGCCGTCCTGAAACTCGATCTCGAGCATCGCGGCGGCTCCGGCCTCGGCCTTCGTCGTGAGCACGGCGCCGTCCGCGCGCACCACCGCATAGCCGCGCTTCAGCGTCTCGCGGTAGCCCAGCGTCTGGCGCAGGCGGTCGAGCGCCTCGAGCCGGTCCGAGAGGCGGGCAAGCCGCGCCTCGGGAGCCGCGTCGAGCCGCGCCGCAAGCGTGCCGAGCGTGGCCGCGTCGCGCCGGCTCGCGCGCTCGGTCTCGGCGATGAGCCGCGCGAAGGCCGGGGCAAGGCGGGCCGAGAGGGCGTCGAACCGGTCCCGGGCGCGCTCGGCCCGCCGCCCGAGGCAGGTCTCGAGGCTGCGCGTCCGGTCGCCCAGCCGGTCCTTCTGCCGCGCCACCAGATCGGCGAGCAGCCGCGGCCGCAGATGCGCGCCGAGCGGCTCGAGCCGGGCCCGGCGGGCGGCAACGCTCTGGCCGAGCGCACCCGAGAGCCGGCCCGACCAGAGGTCGAAGCGCTGGCTCGGGCCGGCCACGAGGCTCTCGAGCCGCGGCAGGGCGCGGGCGAGATCGCGCAGGCGCTGGTCGCGCCGCCGGATGGTCTCGGCCGCACAGCGCGAGAGCCGCGCGCCCTGACCGTCGAGGCCGGCCAGCAGCTCGAGCCGCACGGGCACCGCCATCTCGGCCGCGGCGGTGGGGGTGGGGGCGCGGCGGTCGGCGGCATGGTCGATGAGCGTGGTGTCCGTCTCGTGCCCCACGGCCGAGATCAGCGGGATCCGGCTCTCGGCCGCGGCCCGGACGACGATCTCCTCGTTGAAGCCCCAGAGATCCTCGAGGCTGCCGCCGCCGCGCGCGACGATCAGGAGGTCGGGGCGCGGGATCGGGCCGCCCTCGGGCAGGGTGTTGAAGCCGCGGATGGCGGCGGCCACCTCGGGCGCGCATTTCTCGCCCTGCACCGCCACGGGCCAGATCAGCACATGGCTCGGGAAGCGGTCGCGCAGCCGGTGGAGGATGTCGCGGATCACCGCGCCCGACGGCGAGGTCACGACGCCGATCACCCGCGGCAGGAAGGGGAGGGGGCGCTTGCGTCCCGCATCGAAAAGTCCTTCGGCGGCCAGCGCCGCACGGCGCTTCTCGAGCATAGCCATCAGCGCGCCGGCCCCCGCGGGGGCCATGTCCTCGACGATGATCTGATATTTCGACTGGCCGGGGAAGGTGGTCATCCGGCCGGTGGCCACCACCTCCATCCCCTCTTCGGGACGCACGGAGAGCCGGCCCGCCTGACCCTTCCAGCAGATCGCCGCCATCACGGCGCGGTCGTCCTTCAGGTCGAAATAGAGGTGCCCCGAGGCCGGCCGCGAGACGCGCCCGATCTCGCCGCGCACCCGGACGAGGCCGAACTCGCCCTCGATGACCCGCTTCACGGCGCCCGACAGCTCCGAGACGGTGAATTCCGGAGTGTTGCGGCTGGGGGCGGGATCTTCGAAGAGGTCGGACATGGGGTCTTTGTGCCCGAGGCCCGTCCGACAGGCAAGCTGCGGGTTCGGGCCGCCTGCAACGGGTCGGGATCTTGCCCGGAGAGGAGGGCCACAGGTGTCGCGCCCTCGGGACGCTGCCGGCCGCTGTCCGGAGAGCGGGCCTCGGCCCGGGTTGAGTGAGGCCTGCCGTCGGCTCACGCCGGAGCGTCTGCCCCGTCTCTCCGGCTGTCACCGCGGAGGGGCGGCGAAGGTCAGCCCTCGTCGCCCTCGCCGTAGAGCCAGGACGAATAGCCCCGTTCGGCGAGGCTTTTCGCGAAGGCGCGGGCCTCCTCGTCGGTGGCGAGCGGCACGGCCACCATGCCTGCGGAATTCTCCTCGATGAAGGTCGCCGCATCTTCGAGCGTGCGCCCGTCGCCGGGGCCGGTGCTGCCGTCGACCGGCCCGACATAGAGGCCCGCGATCTCGAGCTCTTCCTGAACGGCCACCCGCTCTTCGGGGGTGAGGGCGGCGAAGGCCGCCTCGAGACGGGCGATCGTGGCCTCATCGGCCAGAAGCGGGGTGGCGGCGAGAAGGGCTGCGGGGAGGAGAAGGGTGCGGAGATCCATGACCTGTGCTCGGAGTGGACCGGCCCTCGTGGCCGGGCGCCCGGGCTTCTTCGCATGGCGCCCGGCCCCGCGCAACGGGGCGCGAAGGGGGCGCGGGCGCCTTGTCCCACGGGACGCTTTCGGATTAGAGACGCGGCACCGATGGACAAGGGAGCGGCCATGAACATCCTCATTCTCGGCGGCGGCGGGCGCGAACATGCGCTGGCCTGGGCGATCAAGCAGAACCCGAAATGCGACCGGCTGATCGTCGCGCCGGGCAATGCCGGGATCGCGCAGATCGCCGAATGCGCCGATCTCGACATCCTCGACGGGGCGGCGGTGGTGGCCTTCTGCGAAGCGAACTCGGTCGATTTCGTGGTGGTGGGCCCCGAGGCGCCGCTCGCCGCGGGCGTGGCCGATGCCACCCGCGCCGCGGGCCTCCTGACCTTCGGCCCGTCGCAGGCGGCGGCGCGGCTCGAGGCCTCGAAGGGCTTCACCAAGGAGGTCTGCGATGCCTGCGGCGCGCCCACGGCAGGCTATGCGCGCTTCACCGAAGCCGAGGCCGCCCGCGCGCATGTGCGTGCCGCCGGCGCGCCCATCGTCATCAAGGCGGACGGGCTCGCGGCGGGCAAGGGCGTCGTGGTGGCCATGACCGAGGCCGAGGCGCTGGCCGCCATCGACGACATGTTCGGCGGCAGCTTCGGCGCGGCGGGCGCCGAGGTGGTGATCGAGGAGTTCATGACCGGCGAGGAGGCGAGCTTCTTCGTCCTGACCGACGGGCGCACCGTGCTGCCCATCGGCACGGCGCAGGATCACAAGCGGGCCTTCGACGGCGACGAGGGGCCGAACACCGGCGGCATGGGCGCCTATTCGCCCGCTCCGGTGCTGACGACGGCGGTGCAGCGGCAGGCGCTCGACGAGATCGTGAAGCCCACCATCGCGGAGATGGGCCGCCGCGGCGCGCCCTACAGCGGCGTGCTCTATGCCGGGCTGATGATCGAGGAGGGCCGCGCGCGGCTCGTGGAGTACAACGTCCGCTTCGGCGATCCGGAATGTCAGGTGCTGATGCTGCGGCTGGGCGCGCAGGCGCTCGATCTGCTGCTGGCCTGCGCCGAGGGGCGGCTCGATCAGGTGCAGGTGAACTGGGCCGAGGATCATGCGCTGACGGTGGTGATGGCCGCGCAGGGCTATCCCGGCAGCTACCGGAAGGGCACCGAGATCCGCGGCCTCGAGGCGCTGCCCGAGACCAGCCGGCAGGTCGTCTTCCATGCAGGGACGGCCGCAGAGGAGGGCCGCATCCTCGCCACCGGCGGGCGGGTGCTGACCGCCACCGCGCGGGGCGCCACCCTCGCCGAGGCGCAGGCCGCGGCCTATGCGATGGTCGATGCGATCGACTGGCCCGAGGGCTTCTGCCGCCGCGACATCGGCTGGCGCGCCCTCTGACCGGGGCCTTTGCGCGGGTAAACCGAGCGGCCCCGGGGCTTTGCCCCGGAGCGCCTGTGCCGCGCGCCAATCGTGGCGCGCAGGCATGACGCGCCGGTCACGGAAGGCCTCGGTGCCGCGCCTGATGAAGGCGCAGGCTCGTCCGCCCGGCGCCGGTTGCGGCCCAGCGGCGCCTGTCCTTCCGGGCGAGGCCTCTCCTGCGCCTCAGCCCGCCCAGACGCGCAGCGGGCCGAGGCGGGCGCTCTTCTTCGTCTGGTGGCGGTCCATGCGGATCAGGATGTCGCGGAGGAACTCGATGGCGGCCGCCACATGCGGCCCCTTGTTCAGCATCACGCAGTCCGCCCGCTGGCTCATCGCGGCGTCGGTGACTTCGGCGCGGCTGGCCTGCCCCTCCTTCACCATCCCTTCCAGCACCTGCGTGGCCCAGACCACCGGCACCTGCGCCGACTCGCAGAGCCAGAGGATCTCTTCCTGGATCTCGGAGAGCCGGTCGAAGCCGATCTCGACGGCGAGATCGCCGCGCGCGATCATCACTCCCACGGGCAGCGAGCCGCCGGCCTCGACGATCAGCTCGGGCAGGAGATGCAACCCCATCGGGGTCTCGATCTTCAGAAGGATCGCCGGGAGCGGGCGCGGATGGCAGGCCCGCGCCTCCATCGCCGCGATCAGGGCGCGCACGTCGCCCGGCGTCTGGACGAAGGAGAAGGCCACGAGGTCGGCCTCGGCCACCACCACATCGAGCGCCGCAAGGTCTTCCTCGGTCAGCGCGGCCACATCGAGATGCGAGCCGGGCAGGTTCACCCCGCGGCCGGGCTTCAGCTTCAGCCCGCGCTCGCCCACGCGGTCCACCTCGAGGAGCGCGTGCCCCCGGCCGGTCTGGATCACCGTGGCCCAGAGCTTGCCATCGTCCACCGAGACCTGCACGCCGGGCGCGAGGGCGGCAAGCAGCGCGGGATGGCCGAGCATGGCCCAGCCCCGGCCTTCGGGTGCCATCGAAGGTTTCTCGACGAAGGCGAAGCGGTCGCCGGCCTGCAGGCGCTTGGGCAGCGGACCGCCGGCCTTCGTCACGCGGAACTTCGGCCCGCCGAGATCCATCGAGATCGGCAGCTTGCGCCCCGTCATCCGCTCGGACTTGCGGATGTGGCCGATCATCGCCGCCCAGGCCTCGGGGCCGTCATGGGCGCAGTTGATGCGGAAGGCATCCGCCCCCGCCGCCACCAGCTCGCGCACGATGGCGGGATCCGACGCCGCCTCGGAGGGCAGGGTCACGAGGATGCGCGTGCCGGGCGCCGTGTCGCGCGCGCCGAACAGGGCGTCGCGCCGCGCGTGGAGGCTGCGGAGCTCGGGGTCGAAGCCCTGCGGATCGGGAAAGGCCGGACCCTTGAGGCACGCGATGGCCGAGAGCGCCGCGATCACCGCTTCGAGCGAGGGCCGCACATGGCCGTCGAGCCGTCCGAGCGTCGAGAGGCCGAGGCGGCTCAGCCGCGGCTGGAGCGTCGTCAGATCCGCCTCGCGCAGCGCCAGCCAGTCCGCCATGTTGGCGACCGACGGCAGGAATTCCAGCCGGCGCACCCGCGTGGCCCAGTCCGCCATCCGCGCATCCGCCCGGCGGAAGAGATCGGCGCGGAGCGCGGTCAGCTCGGCCAGAAGCGCGCGTGCCTCGGCACGCGGATCGTCGCCGGACGGAGGCGCGTCCTCCCCGGTCATCTGCCGCTCTGCCACCCCATCCATCGTTCATCCCCTCGTACCCCTGACGGCGAGGAGGCTCGCAGGCTTCTGCAACAGGAACATGTCGACGGCGCCGCGCCGCCGGGCCATGCCCACCGCGAGGATGTCGCAGGCCCGCCCGGCGCTCGACGCACGGCGGGAAGCCCTTGCCCTTCCGTCCGCCCCCGCATAAGAAGCGCCGGATTCCGGGGTCCGGCTGCGGGGGTTGATCCATGCCGCTTCTAGTGATGAAATTCGGCGGCACCTCCGTTGCCGATCTGGCGCGCATCAAGAACGCCGCGCAGAAGGTCAAGCGCGAGGTGGAGCGCGGCTATGACGTGATCGTCATCGTCTCGGCCATGTCGGGCAAGACCAACGAGCTTGTGGGCTGGGTCGAGCAGACCTCGCCCCTGTTCGACGCGCGCGAATATGATGCGGTGGTCTCGTCCGGCGAGAACGTGACGGCGGGCCTCATGGCGCTGACCCTTCAGGAGATGGAGGTGCCCGCGCGCAGCTGGCAGGGCTGGCAGGTGCCGATCAGGACCACCTCGCAGCATTCGGCCGCGCGCTTCCTCGAGATCCCGCGCGAGAATCTCGACGCGAAATTCGCGGAAGGCTTCAAGGTCGCGGTGGTCGCGGGCTTTCAGGGCGTGAGCCCCGAGGGGCGGATCACGACGCTGGGCCGCGGCGGCTCGGACACGACGGCCGTGGCCTTCGCCGCCGCCTTTGCCGCGGAACGCTGCGACATCTATACCGACGTGGACGGGGTCTATACGACCGATCCGCGGATCGCGTCCAAGGCGCGCAAGCTGGAAAAGATCGCCTACGAGGAGATGCTGGAGCTCGCCTCGCTCGGCGCGAAGGTGCTGCAGACCCGCTCGGTCGAGCTGGCGATGCGCTACAAGGTGAAGCTGCGGGTGCTGTCCTCGTTCGAGGACACGGACGAGACCTCGGGAACCCTGGTCTGCGACGAGGAGGATATCATGGAATCGAAAGTCGTCTCTGGCGTCGCCTATTCGCGCGACGAAGCGAAAATGACCCTCGTCACCGTCGAGGACCGTCCGGGCGTCGCCGCGGCGATCTTCGGGCCGCTGGCCGAGGCCGGGGTGAACGTGGACATGATCGTCCAGAACATCTCGGAAAAGGACTACGGCAGCCACCCCGGGTCGGTCACCGACATGACCTTCTCCTGCCCGATCAATCAGGTGGCCCGCGCGCGCAAGGCGCTCGAGGATGCCAAGGCCGAGGGCACCATCGTCTATGACGATCTGGTGGTCGACACCGAGGTGGCCAAGGTCTCGGTCGTGGGCATCGGGATGCGCAGCCATGCGGGCGTCGCGGCGACCATGTTCAAGGCGCTGGCCGCCGACGGTGTGAACATCAAGGTCATCGCAACCTCCGAGATCAAGATTTCGGTGCTGATCGACCGGAAATATATGGAACTCGCGGTGCAGGCACTCCATGATGCCTTCGCATTGGAGACGGCCAACTGAGGCCGGCATTGACGCCGGGGGGTCATGCCTGAACGCAGCGAAAGCGAAAGCCGCAAGCTTCTCAGGCGGTTGCGGGACAGTCTGGCCCGGTCCGGAAAGGGCCAGGACCGGCTGGACCGCATCACGTCCCTGATTGCGGACTCGATGCGGACCGAGGTCTGCTCGATCTATCTCTTCCGCGACCCCGACACGCTCGAGCTCTGCGCGACCCAGGGTCTCAATCCCGAAGCCGTCCACCAGACGCGGCTGAAGATGGGCGAGGGCCTCGTCGGCCGCGTGGCGCGGATGGCGAGCCCGATCAACACCGGCAACGCGCCCTCCGAGCGCGGCTTCCGGTTCATGCCCGAGACCGGCGAGGAGATCTATTCCGCCTTCCTTGGGGTGCCGATCCAGCGCGTGGGCGAGAAGCTCGGCGTGCTGGTGGTGCAGTCGCGCGAGGCGCGGGAATATTCCGAAGACGAGGTCTATGCCCTCGAGGTGGTGGCCATGGTGCTGGCGGAAATGGCCGAACTGGGCGTCTTCGTGGGCGAGGGCGAGGCGCTGTCGGCCAAACATACGCAGCCCGTGCTGATGCGCGGGTCGACCGGGCAGGAGGGTGCGGCCGAGGGCCATGTCTGGCTGCACGAGGCGCGCGTCGTGGTCACGAACCCGGTGGGCGACGATCCGGTGCATGAGACCGAACGCATCCGCGCCGCCGTGGCGCAGCTGCGCGTCTCGGTCGACGATCTTCTCTCGGCCTCGACGCTCGACAAGGATCAGCGGCAGGTGCTCGAGGCCTACAGGCTCTTCGCCCATTCCCGCGGCTGGCTGCGGCGCATGGAAGAGGACATCATGGCCGGCCTCTCGGCCGAGGCCGCGGTGCAGAAGGAGCAGTCGGCCGCCCGCGCGCGGCTCGAGCAGGTGCCCGACGCCTATCTGCGCGACCGGCTCCACGACCTCGACGACCTGTCGCACCGGCTGCTCAGGATCCTGACCGGGCAGGGGCGCGACACCGGCGCCGAGATGCCGGAGAACCCGGTGCTCGTGGCGCGCAACATCGGGCCCGCCGAGCTTCTGGAATACGGCCGCAAGCTGCGCGGCATCGTGCTCGAGGAGGGTTCGGTCGGCTCTCATGCCGCGGTCGTGGCGCGGGCGCTGGCCATTCCGCTGGTCATCCACGCCGAGCGGATCACCACCGAGGCGCTGAACGGCGATCATATCATGGTGGATGGCGACAACGGTCTCGTGCATCTGCGCCCCGAGGCCTCGATCGCCGCGGCCTTCCGCGACAAGATGGCGATGCAGGCCAAGGCGCAGGAGCGCTACGCCTCGCTCCGCAACCTGCCCGCCCAGTCGAAGTGCGGCACGGTCACGGGCCTCATGATGAATGCGGGCCTGATGGCCGATCTGCCCTCGCTCGATTCCTCGGGGGCCGAGGGCGTGGGCCTCTTCCGCACCGAGCTTCAGTTCCTGATCCGCAACCAGATGCCCAAGCGCGACGAGCTGGCGCGGCTCTATGCCCGGGTGATGGATGCCGCGCGCGGACACCGGGTGGTGTTCCGCACGCTCGACATCGGCTCGGACAAGGTGCTGCCCTATCTCAAGCCGCAGGATGAGCCGAACCCCGCGATGGGCTGGCGCGCGATCCGCGTCGGGCTCGACAAGCCCGGCGTGCTGAGGATGCAGCTTCAGGCGCTGATCCGGGCCTCGGCGGGGCGCGATCTGTCGATCATGTTCCCCTTCGTGTCCGAACACCATGAATTCATGATGGCCCGCAGCCATCTGCTGCGCGAGCTGCACCGCGAGCGCAGCCTCGGCCATCCGGTGCCGGTGAATATCCGCGTGGGCACCATGCTGGAGACGCCGAGCCTTGCCTATGCGCCGCGCGCCTTCTTCGAGACCACCGATTTCATCTCGATCGGCGGCAACGACCTGCGCCAGTTCTTCTTCGCGGCCGACCGCGAGAACGAGCGCGTGCGCCGGCGCTACGACGTGCTGAACGTGAGCTTCCTGACCTTCCTCGAGCATATCGTGAACCGCTGCGCCGAGACGGCGACGCCCCTGTCCTTCTGCGGCGAGGATGCCGGCCGCCCGGTCGAGGCTTTGTGCTTCGCGGCCATGGGCATCCAGACGCTCTCGATGCGCCCCGCCTCGATCGGCCCGGTGAAGGCGCTGCTGCGCCGCGTGGATCTGATCGAGGCCCGCAAGGTGATCGAGATGGCCCGCGCCTCGGGCGCCGAGACGGTGCGCCCCGCCATCCTCGAGTGGCTGGCGACGCAGGTCGACTGACGGACCACCCGCGCCCTTCGCGCGATTGACCTGCCCCCGGGACAGGCGTAAGGGCAAATGCCGTGGTGCTTTGTGCCGGATTGCGGGCCACGTTAAAGAAACCGCTAAAGAGGCGAGGGCCCGCCGCCCCCGTGCTCGCCCGGCATGGGTATCGCGTTTCGTGAAGGACGGACGGGCATGACGAAGGACTGGAAGACAAGGACGCAACTCGTCCACGGGGGCAGCCGCCGGAGCCAGTATGGCGAAATGGCCGAGGCGATCTTCCTGACCCAGGGCTTCGTCTACGACTCGGCCGAACAGGCCGAGGCGCGCTTCATCGAGACCGGCGCCGACGAATTCATCTATGCCCGCTACGGCAACCCCACGACGCGCATGTTCGAAGAGCGCATCGCGGCCGTCGAGGGCACCGAGGATGCGTTCGCCACCGCCTCGGGCATGGCCGCGATCCACGGCGTGCTCACCTCCATTGTGCGGGCGGGCGATCATCTGGTGGCGGCACGCGCTCTTTTCGGCTCCTGCATCTACATCCTCGAGGAGGTGCTGGGCCGGTTCGGCGTCGAGGTGACCTTCGTCGACGGCACCGATCTCGATCAGTGGCGAGCGGCGGTGCGGCCCGGCACGAAGGCCGTGTTCTTCGAGTCGGTCTCGAACCCGACGCTCGAGGTGGCCGACATCGGCGCCATCGCCGAGATCGCCCATGCCGTGGGCGCGCTCGTCATCGTGGACAATGTCTTCGCGACGCCCGTCTTCTCGACGGCGGTGCGGCAGGGCGCGGATGTGGTGATCTATTCGGCCACCAAGCACATCGACGGGCAGGGGCGCGCGCTCGGCGGCGTGGTCTGCGCCTCGCAGGCCTTCATCCGCAAGGTGCTCGAACCCTTCATGAAGCACACCGGCGGCTCGATGAGCCCCTTCAACGCCTGGCTCATGCTGAACGGGATGGCGACGCTCGACCTGCGCTGCCGCGCGATGGCGGACACGGCCGAGAAGATCGCCCGCGCGCTCGAGGGCCATCCCCAGCTCGGCCGCGTGATCCATCCCGCGCTGGAAAGCCACCCGCAGCACGACATGGCCAAGGCGCAGATGGAACGTCCCGGCACGATGATCGCGCTCGACCTCGCCGGGGGCAAGGAGGCGGCCTTCCGCTTCCTCGACGCCCTGAAGATCGTGAAGATCTCGAACAATCTGGGCGATGCCCGCTCGATCGCGACCCACCCGGCGACGACCACCCACCAGCGTCTCTCCGACGCGCAGAAGGCCCATCTCGGCATCACGCCCGGACTCGTGCGGCTGTCGGTGGGGCTCGAGGATGCGGACGACCTGATCGCCGATCTGAAACAGGCGCTCGCGGTGATCTGAACCGTCGCTTAACCCGTATCAGCATCGACAGTTGGGGAACGGGCCGGACCTCTCTATATTGGGGGTCCGACCCGCATGTGACGAGGGGAAGCGCGATGAACATCCTGACGCCCGTGGCCGAGCGCCTGCCGAGCCGTGAGGAAGCCGAAGAGGCACTGGCCGTGCTCCGCCGCTGGGCGACGCATACGCCGGCCTCCGATGTGGCCGCGCTCGCGCCCGAGGCCCCGGCGCTGGTCTATCCCGACCTCAGCCGCGCCTATCCCCGCACCTTCACGGTGGACGAGGCCTACAAGGCCTCGCTGCCCGACCTGCAGAACGGGCCCGCCAGCCTGATCGTCGGCGCGAAGGCCGTGATCCAGCATGTCGGCATCTCGAACTTCCGCCTGCCGATCCGCTATCACACGCGCGACAACGGCGATCTGCAGCTCGAAACCTCCGTCACCGGCACGGTGAGCCTCGAGGCCGAGAAGAAGGGCATCAACATGAGCCGCATCATGCGGTCCTTCTATGCCCATGCCGAGCAGGCCTTCAGCTTCGAGGTGATCGAGCGCGCGCTCGAGGATTACAAGCGCGACCTCGAGAGTTTCGACGCCCGCATCCAGATGCGCTTCTCCTTCCCGGTGAAGGTGCCGTCGCTGCGGTCGGGCCTCACAGGCTGGCAATATTACGACATCGCGCTCGAGCTGGTTGACCGCGGCGGGGTGCGCAAGGAGATCATGCATCTCGACTTCGTCTATTCCTCGACCTGCCCCTGCTCGCTGGAGCTGTCCGAACATGCCCGGCGCGAGCGCGGGCAGCTGGCCACGCCGCATTCGCAGCGGTCGGTCGCGCGGATCTCGGTCGAGGTGCGGCAGGGCAAGTGCCTCTGGTTCGAGGATCTTCTGGATCTCGTCCGCAGCGCGGTGCCGACCGAGACGCAGGTCATGGTCAAGCGCGAGGACGAGCAGGCCTTCGCCGAGCTGAATGCCGCAAACCCGATCTTCGTCGAGGATGCCGCGCGCAGCTTCTGTCAGGCGCTGCAGTCCGATCCGCGGATCGGCGACTTCCGCGTGGTGGCGAGCCATCAGGAATCGCTGCATTCCCACGATGCGGTCTCGGTTCTGACCGAGGGGCCGACATTCGCGGCCGAAAGTCTCGATCCGAGGCTCTTTTCCAGCCTCTACCACGTCGGCTGAACCGGCGGGCTTGACAGCCGCAGACCGGCATCGCACGGCTGGCGACGATCATGCTGGACCTGCGCCCCGTCGGATTCATCATCGGCCTGCTCGTGGTCGCCTTGGGCGCCGCCATGCTGCTTCCGGCATCGGTCGATCTGCTGCTGGGAGACGGCAACGGGCCGGCGATCCTTCAAGCCGCGATGCTGACCATGTTCACCGGCGGGGCGGTGGCGCTGGCCTGCGCCAATGCCCCCACGAAGCAGCTCGGCATCCGGCAGGCCTTCGTGCTGACCGCGGCGATCTGGTTCGCGCTGCCGGCCTTCGGCAGCCTGCCGTTGATTCTGGGCGAGCCCGACCTGACCTTCACCGACGCGATGTTCGAGGCGGTTTCCGGCATCACCACCACCGGCTCGACGGTGATCGTCGGGCTCGACCATCTGCCGGCGGGCACGAATCTCTGGCGGGGGATGCTGAACTGGCTCGGCGGTCTGGGCATCGCCTTCATCGCCATGATCTTCCTGCCGGTCATGCGGGTGGGGGGGATGCAGTTCTTCCGCACCGAGGGGTTCGATACGCTGGGCAAGGTGCTGCCGCGCGCCACCGACATCGCCCGCGCGCTGCTCGGCGTCTATACCGGCCTCACCGCGCTCTGCATCGCCACCTACCTGCTGATCGGGATGGAGCCGCTCGACGCGGTGGTGAACGGGGTGGCCACCATCGCCACCGGCGGCTTCTCACCCTCGGACGCCTCGTTCGGGAAATATCCCGGCGCGGGCGAATATGCGGGCACCGTCTTCATGATCCTCGGGGCCATGCCCTACATCCGCTTCGTCCAGCTCGTGAGCGGTGCGCCGCAGGCCTTCTTCGGCGACAGCCAGATCCGCGCCATGCTGCGCTGGATGGTCTACGGGGTGGGCATCGTGACGCTCTGGCGGGTGCTGACCTCGGATCAGGGGCTCGAGCCCGCCTTCCGCGAGGCGTCCTTCAACCTCGTCTCGGTCTTCACGGGCACCGGCTTCTTCTCGGGCAGTTTCGCCAACTGGGGCGGCTTCGGGATGGTGGTGGCCTTCTGCGTCGGCATGATCGGCGGCTGCTCCTCCTCGAGCTCGGGCGCGCTCAGCGTCTTCCGGGTGCAGGTGGTGCTGACGGCGATCCGCGTGCAGATCGAGCGGATCGGCATGCCCGACCGCATGGCCTCGGTCCGCTACGAGGGCCGGCGCGTCGAGGACGACGTGATGAACGCGCTGATCCTCTATGTGACGGGCTATATCCTCGCCATCGGCACGCTGAGCGTGGCGCTGACCCTGACGGGCGTCGATCCGACCTCCGCCCTGTTCGGCGTCTGGACCTCGATCGGCAATATCGGCTACGGATACGGCCCGCTCGTCGCACGCACGGGCACCTTCATAGACTTCCCGGAGCTGGCGAAATGGGTGCTCATCCTGGCAATGCTGATGGGGCGGCTCGCCCTTCTGGCGCTCGTGGTGCTGGTGCTGCCGCGCTTCTGGCGGCAGTGAGGCCCGCTTGACAGCCCGGCCGCCCCCCGCCAAGCCTCGCGCATGATCGACCCTCGCCCCGTCGGATATATCCTCGGTCTGCTCGTGGCCACGCTGGGCGCGCTGATGCTGGTGCCGATGGCGCTCGATCTGGCCTCGGGCGACCGGCACTGGCTCTCCTTCGCCGAGACCGCGACCATCACCACCGTCGCGGGCTCGATGCTCGCGCTCGCATGCGCGAACGGGCGCGGGCAGGGCACCGGGCTCTCGCTGCAGCAGAGCTTCCTGCTCACCACCGGGTCCTGGGTCCTGCTGCCGGTGTTCGGCGCGCTGCCCTTCATGATGGGGCGGCCGGACGCCAGCTTCACCGATGCGGTGTTCGAGGCCATGTCCGGCTTCACCACCACCGGCACCACCGTCTTCGTGGGGCTCGATGCGCTGCCGCTCGGCACGAACCTCTGGCGGGGGATGCTGCAATGGCTGGGCGGCCTCGGGATCGTCATCGTGGCGATGATCTTCCTGCCGGTGATGAAGGTGGGCGGGATGCAGTTCTTCCGCTCCGAGGGGTTCGACACGCTGGGCAAGATCCTGCCCCGCGCGCTCGACATCTCGACGGCGCTCATCCAGATCTACCTCGTGCTGACCATGGCCTGCGTGATGACCTTCCTCGCGCTCGGCATCCCGCTATTCGAGGCCGTCGTCCATGCGCTGACCACCGTCTCGACCGGCGGCTTCTCCAGTTCCGACCGGTCCTTCGGCCTGTTCCAGGGGCCCGCCGAATATGCCTGCGCCTTCTTCATGGTGCTGGCCTCGCTGCCCTTCGTGCGCTTCGTCCAGCTGGCGCAGGGCACCTTCCTGCCGCTCTGGCGCGATCCGCAGGTGCGGGCCTATCTGCGCTGGAACGGCTATGCGATCGGGCTGATCGTGGCCTACGAGGTGGTCACGCGCAATGCGCCGGTCCTGCCCACGCTGCGCGAGACGACCTTCAACGTCATCTCGACCTTCTCGGGCACCGGCTTTTCCAGCGTCGATCTCGGGCTCTGGGGCACCTTTCCCTTCGTCCTGCTGATCGTGGTGGGGCTGATCGGGGGCTGCACCTCCTCGACCGGCTGCTCGGTCAAGGTGTTCCGCTACCTGATCCTGCTCGAGGCGATCAAGGTGCAGATCCGCCGCCTGCAAAGCCCGAGCGCGGTGATCTTCGTGGATTACGAGGGCCGCCGCGTGGGCGAGGATGTCATCAACTCGGTGATCCTCTTCTTCACCATGTTCATCCTGAGCTTCGGCGTGCTCGCGGTGCTCCTGTCGCTGACCGGGCTTCAGACCAAGACGGCCATCACCGCGGCCTGGACCGCCATCGCGAACGTGGGCCCGGCCTTCGGGCCCGAGGTGAGCGCGACCGGGGCCGTCGACCGCTTCCCGGCGGTGGCCAAATGGCTGATGATCGGCGGAATGCTGGTCGGACGGCTGGAGCTTCTGTCGGTCTTCGTCCTCCTCACGCCCCGGTTCTGGCGCAGCTGACGGGACGGCGCCCCGCGGACGGGGGAGGGGGCAGGGCCGCGCCCGGCCGCCCCGGGCGAGGCTCTTCGTTCAGTCCCAGCAGGAGACGAGGGCGGTCATGCCGTCGCCCAGCCGGACCAGATCCTCGGGGGCGAGGGCGCCGCTGCCCTCGGCGCGGCGCGGCTCGATGCCCGCCTCCGAAAGGCGCGCGGTGAGCGCGGCCGGGGCGAGGGCGAAGGAGACCTCGTCGGGCAGCCGCCGCTCGCCCGTCTCGGGCGCCACCAGCATCCCCAAGACCGCGCCCGACCCGTCGAGCACCGGCCCGCCCGCGTCGCCCGGCCGCGACGCAAGGCGGAGACGGCGCAGGTCGGCCTCGCCCTCGAGCCCCGTCAGCGCATCGAGCGCCCCGAAGGTGAGCGTGGGCGCAGGCAGCGCCTCCCCGTAGGGATAGCCCGCCACCGCCACGGGCGAGCCGAGCCGCGCCTCGGTGCTGCGGAAGCTCGCGGTGACGCGGGGCGCCATCGGATGAACCGGCCGCAGGAGCGCCATGCCGAGGGCCGTGTCGGTCGCCACCACCTTGGCCTCGTGCTCGCGGTCGATGGTCACGCGCCCGCAGCCCGCCACTGCCTCGGCCGTCGTGAGGACGGCGCCTTTCGGATCGACGAAGATCCCCGAGCGCGACTGGCGCGGCTTGCGCACCTCGAGCCCGGCCAGCATTCCCCGCCGCTGCTCTTCGGTCATCTCGACCATGCCCGGATCGAGCGCCCGGTCGCCGAAGGGGCGGAAGCTCGACTGCATCGCCGTCAGCACGCGCGCCATCCGCTCGTCGTCGCCCGGATGCCAGACCAGCATGTAGCCCTTGAGGAGCCCCCCGGCGAGCTCGACATGGGTGTAGCTCGCCAGATCGGCCGAGCGGCCCTCGATGGTGAAGCCGGTCTCCGTCCGGCTGCGGGTGCCTTCGGGCGGCACCACTTCCAGCGTCTGGAGGATGTCGTAGAGCCCGTAGAGCGCGCCCCGGTCGCCCGGCTCCGAGATCAGCATGACCTGCACGCCCGATCCGTCCTTCGGCGCGTAATGGACGAAGGGCGGGTCGTAGCGGTCGAAGGCGACGAGAGCGGTGGGCAGGGTGATGCGGATGCCCGCCTCGTCTTCGGTCACCGTCTCGAGCCCGAGCTCCGCCTGCGCCCGCCCGTAGCGGTCGAGAAGCTCGGCCCGCTGGCGCGCGGTCAGGATGCCGGTGGCCTCGGCGCCCTCGGCCTCCTGCCAGGCCGCCATCGAGGCGCGGGTGCCCGGGCCGAAGGCCCCGTCGATGGCCGCACCGTAGAAGCCGAACCATTGCAGGGCGGCCTGCAACTCCTGCCGCTCGGAGGCGATGAGAAGCGCCTCGGACCGCCGTGCCTCGGCGGGGGTCTCGTCCGGCAGGGGGGCGGGCGCGGCCTCAAGGGCCGGGGGCGCATCTAGTGGCTCGTCCTCGGGCAGCATCTCGGGGCCGGGCACCGCCAGAGCTTCCGCATCGGGGGCCGGGGGCAGCTCGCCCGGGGCGAGGAAGGGCTCGCGGAAGGCGCGCCCGTCGGCGATGAAACTGTCCCGCGGGATCATGCCCGCGGCCAGCAGATCCTGCAGCCGCAGCCGCGCCACGTCCGTCCCGTAGGGGCCGAGCACGATCGCATACCATCCCGAAGACAGCCGGTAGCCTGCCACGTCGGGGAAGACCTCGGCATAGGCCCGGGCGCGCTCGTCGGCCTCGGCCTCCGTGGGCCGGGCCTCGATCTGCACCCAGACCCGCGTCTCGCTCTGCTCCTGCGCCCAGACCGGAGCCGCCGCAGGCAGGGCCGCCCCCAGCCACAGAAGGAAGATCGCCTGTTTCATCATCCGCCGTCTCGCCTCGCGCGGGCCCCGGCGGCAGGCCCGTCATTTCCGGTCCGCGCGGCCGCCGCCGATTGACCCTTGCCTGCCTCTTGCCTATGGAGAGGGCGCTTTGCAAGAGGGCCAGCGCATGACCGGCAAACCCGTTCCCCCCCGCAGCTTTCAGGAAATCATCCTGCGCCTGATGACCTACTGGGGCGCGAAAGGATGTGCCGTCCTGCAACCCTACGACATGGAAGTCGGCGCGGGAACCTTCCATCCGGCGACGACGCTGCGCTCGCTCGGCGCCCGTCCCTGGGCTGCGGCCTATGTGCAGCCCTCGCGCCGCCCGACCGACGGCCGCTACGGCGAGAACCCGAACCGCCTCCAGCATTACTACCAGTATCAGGTCCTCATCAAACCCTCGCCGCCGGATCTGCAGAAGCTCTATCTCGGCTCGCTCGAGGCGATCGGGATCGACATGGATCTCCACGACATCCGCTTCGTCGAGGACGACTGGGAGAGCCCGACGCTCGGCGCCTGGGGCCTCGGCTGGGAAGTCTGGTGCGACGGGATGGAGGTCAGCCAGTTCACCTACTTCCAGCAGGTGGGCGGGCACGACTGCAGGCCCGTCTCGGGCGAACTCACCTACGGGCTCGAGCGGCTGGCCATGTATGTGCTGGGCATCGATCACGTCATGGACATGCCCTTCAACGATCCGGATGGCCCCACGCCGCTCACCTATGGCGATGTCTTCCGCCAGACCGAGCAGGAATATTCGCGCTGGAACTTCGATCAGGCCGACACCGACATGCTTCTTCAGCATTTCCGGGATGCCGAGGCCGAATGCGAGCGCATCCTTGCCGCGCCCGAGACCGACAAGGCCGGCCGCCGCATCGTCATGGCCCATCCCGCCTATGACCAGTGCATCAAGGCCAGCCACCTCTTCAATCTGCTCGACGCCCGCGGCGTGATCTCGGTGACCGAGCGGCAGGCCTATATCGGGCGGGTGCGGGCGCTGGCCAAGAAATGCGCCGATGCCTTCGTCACCACCGAGGCGGGGGCGGCTGCGTGAATGGCAAGCTCCTCGTCGGTGGCATCGTGCTGAGTGCGCTCGCAGCCGGCGCCGTCATGTGGTGGGCCCAGCTCTATGCCTATTACGAGGAGGCCAGCTTCGCGCCGGGCGAGGAGATCCGCCTCACGCCGATCCTCGGCGACGCGCCTGAGGCCATCGTCGCGAACGAGGTGACGGGGATCGATTCCGGCTCGTCGCCGCTCCGGTTCCGGGCCTGCTTCACCACGCCCTTGAGCCAGGCCATGCTGACCGAGACCTACCGGGTCTATCCCGATCCCACGCCGCTCAACGCGCCGCCCTGGTTCGACTGTTTCGACGCCGAGCGGATCGACATGGCGCTGCAGAAGGGCGAGGCCATCGCCTTCCTGTCCGAACATGACATTGCCCCCGGGGTGGACCGCGTGGTCGCGGTCTTTCCCGACGGCCACGCCTTCGCGTGGCACCAGCTGAACGCCGAGGAACAGTAGCCCATGCCCGATCTCTTGATCGAACTCTTCTCGGAAGAGATCCCCGCCCGGATGCAGGCCCGCGCGCGCGAGGACCTGAAGAAGCTCGTGACCGACGGTCTGGTCGAGGCAGGCCTCACCTATGCCTCGGCGGGCGCCTTCTCGACCCCGCGCCGGCTCGTCCTGTCGGTCGAGGGCCTCTCGGCCGAAAGCCCCACGCTCCGCGAGGAGCGCAAGGGCCCCAAGGCCGACGCGCCCGCCGCCGCCATCGAGGGCTTCCTGCGCTCGACGGGCCTCACCCGCGACCGGCTCGAGACCCGCGAGGACAAGAAGGGCGCCGTCCTCTTCGCCGTGGTGGAAAAGCCCGGCCGGCCCGCGCCCGAGATCGTGGCCGAGGTGCTGGAGCGGACGATCCGCACCTTCCCCTGGCCCAAGTCGATGCGCTGGGGCACGGGCAGCTTGCGCTGGGTGCGGCCGCTCCAGTCGATCCTCTGCCTCCTCTCCGACGAGGGCGGCGCCGAGGTCGTGCCGATGACGCTCGACGGGTTGACAGCCGGCAACAGCACCGAGGGCCACCGCTTCATGGCGCCCGCGCGCTTCGCCGTCTCGGGCTTCGAGGATTACCGCGCGAAGCTCGGCCGCGCCTTCGTGATGCTCGACGCCTCCGAGCGCGAGCAGGCGATCTGGCACGAGGCAACGACGCAAGCCTTCGCGCAGGGGCTCGAGGTCGTGCCCGACGCGGCGCTCCTCTCCGAGGTCGCGGGCCTCGTCGAATGGCCCGTGGTGCTGATGGGCGCCATCGGCGAGGATTTCCTCGGCCTCCCGCCCGAGGTGCTGCAGACCTCGATGCGCGAACATCAGAAGTTCTTCTCGGTCACGAACCCCGCCACCGGCCGGATCGAGAAATTCGTGACCGTGGCCAACCGCGAGACCGCGGACCATGGCGAGACGATCCTGAAGGGCAACGGCAAGGTGCTCTCGGCCCGGCTCTCGGACGCGCGCTTCTTCTGGGAGAACGACCTGCGCACCGTGAAGACGGCGGGCCTCGAAGGCATGGCCGAGGGGCTGAAACAGGTCACCTTCCACAACAGGCTCGGGTCGCAGGCCGACCGCATCGCCCGCATCGAGGCGCTGGCGCGCGAGATCGCCCCCCTCGTCGGCGCCTCCCCCGACCTCGCCGCCGAGGCCGCGCGGGTGGCCAAGGCCGACCTGCAATCGGCGATGGTGGGCGAGTTCCCGGAGCTGCAGGGCACGATGGGCAGCTACTACGCCCGCGCGGCCGGCCTGCCCGAGGCCGTGGCGCAGGCCTGCAAGGCCCATTACCAGCCGCTCGGCCCCTCCGACGCGGTGCCGACCGACCCCGTCTCCGTCGCCGTGGCGCTCGCCGACAAGATCGACACGCTGGCAGGCTTCTGGCGGATCGGCGAAAAGCCCACGGGCAGCAAGGACCCCTTTGCCCTGCGACGCGCGGCGCTGGGGGTGATCCGGCTGCTACTCACGAACAATTCTCGTGCGGGCCTCATGGGGATAATGCTCCCCGCGATGAACCGGCACTTGGAACCCTTCGATACATCCGACTTTACCCCGTACGAACGAGAGCTCCTCTCCTTCTTCCACGACCGCCTGAAGGTCCACCTGCGCGAGCAGGGGATCCGGCACGACGTGATCGACGCCTGCCTCGCCATGCCCGGCAACGACGATCTCACTCTCCTCGTGAAGCGCGCGGAAGCCCTCTCGGCTTTCCTCAAGACCGACGACGGCACCAACCTCCTGCAGGGCTTCAAGCGGGCGAACAACATCCTGACCCAGGCCGAGGCGAAGGACGGGGTCGAATACAGTTTCGGCGCCGATCCGAAATTCGCCGAAACCGACGCCGAGCGCGCGCTCTTCGCAGCCCTCGAGACGGCTGAGGCGGCCATCGGCCCCGCCCTGCAGGCCGAGGATTTCGCCGCCGCCATGTCCGCCATGGCCGCCCTCCGCGCCCCCATCGACGCCTTCTTCGAGACGGTGCAGGTCAATGCCGACAATGCGGTCCTGCGGCGGAACCGGCTCAACATGCTCCATTCCATCCGCGCCACCTGCGCGCGCGTGGCGGATCTCACCCGGATCGAGGGCTGAGCCCTTCATTCTGGTCCAAATATCCCACGGGGGTGCGGGGGTGTGAAACCCCCGCCGCCCACCTCTCCGCTTGCTTGCCCGGTTGCGATGCGTATCCTGCCCTGAAGGGAGCGCCGCAGTGCAGAAAATCGAGCCGATCAGCGACTTCGACCGTATCACGCCGACCGCGGCGATCAGCCTGAAGACGCATGGCTTCCGGGCCAAGTGCCTGCAGCGCCTCGTCCGGCTCGACCTGCCGGTGCCGGTCACCGTGGCGCTGCCCGCCACCACCGTCCGCGCCATCGCGGCCGGCCACCCGGTCGATTGCCCGGCCATTCTCGCCGATTTCGGCCCCACCCCCCTCGTCTCGGTGCGGCCCAGCCCCGAGAATCCCGACTGGGGCGGACCCGCCACCGTCCTCAACATCGGCATGAATGCGGCGCGCCACGCGGCGCTCGCGCGCATCCATGGCGAGGAGGCGGCCGACGCGATCTATCTCGGCTTCATCCAGAGCTATGCGATCCATGTGGCCCGCCTCGATCCCGAGATGTTCGAGACCGGCGGCTCCTCCTCCGAGGCGCTGCGCGCGGCGCTCCATGCCTGGGCCGAGGAGATGGACGAGCCCTTCCCGCAGGATCCCGCACAGCAGCTCTCCGAAGTGCTGCGCTCGATGGCGCGGGCCTGGGAGGGCACGACGGCCCGGCTCCTCCGGCAGGCCAAGGGCGCGCCTGCCGAGGCGCGGCTCGGCCTCGTCGTGCAGGAGATGGCGCAGGATCTGGGGCAGGGGATCTCGGGCTCGGGCGTGATCCAGTTCGTCGACCCCGCCACCGGCGTCCCGCAGGTGACGGGGCGCTTCTTCAACCGCTCGCGCGCCTGGCACGGCAAGGCCGAGACGCTCTATCTCACGCAGGATCCGCGCGGTCCCTCGCTCGAGGAGCGCGCGCCCGAGATCTTCGCGGCCCTCTGCCGCCACGGCTCGGTCTGCCGCGCCCGCCTGCGCGAGGAGATGCAGATCGAATTCACCATCGAGGACAGCCACCTGTCGGTGCTCGATGCGGTGAAGGTGCAGCGCTCCTCGCGGGCGGGGCTCCGCATCGCGGTAGCGCTGGCCGACGATCAGGTCATCACCCGCTCCGAGGCGCTCCTCCGGGTCGAGCCGCGTGCGCTCTCCGAGCTTCTGCATCCGCAGGTCGATCCGCGCGGGCGGCGCGACCGCTTCGCCCGCGGCATCGCCGCGAGCCCGGGGGCGGCGGTGGGCCGGATCGTCTTCTCCTCGCAGGCGGCGCAGGCCTCGGCCGCGCGCGGCGAGCCCTGCATCCTCGTCCGGCGCGAGACCTCGCCCGAGGATATCCGCGGCATGAACTGCGCGGCGGGCGTGCTGACCGAGCGCGGCGGCGTCACGAGCCATGCCGCGGTGATCGCGCGGGGCCTCGGCCTGCCTTGCGTCGTGGGCGCCTCCGAGATCCGGCTCGATGCGCGCGAGCGCCGTCTCGTGGCGCCCGACGGGCGCGTCTTCCGCGAGGGCGACCTCATCACCGTGGACGGCACGGCGGGCGAGGCGCTGGCGGGCGAGGCGGCCATGCTCGCGCCCGCGCTCGACAGCTGCTTCCGCAAGCTCCTCTCCTGGGCCGACGAGATGCGCGACATTGGCGTGCGCGCCAATGCCGACACGCCCGCCGATGCGCTCGTCGCGCGGCAGTTCGAGGCGCAGGGCATCGGCCTCTGCCGCACCGAGCACATGTTCTTCACCGACGACCGGCTCGTGGTGATGCGCGAGATGATCTTCGCCGACAGCGCGACCGACCGGGCGGCGGCTCTGGCGCGGCTGCTGCCGATGCAGCGCGCCGATTTCGTGCAGCTCTTCGAGATCATGCAGGGCCATCCGGTCTGCATCCGGCTGCTCGACCCGCCGCTGCACGAGTTCCTGCCCCATTCGCGCGAGGGGCTGCTGGAGCTGGCCGAGGCGCTCGACCGGCCCCTGTCCGAGGTCACGCGGCGCGTCGAGGCCATGGCCGAGTTCAATCCCATGCTGGGGATGCGGGGCGTGCGGCTGGGCGTCGCCATCCCCGAGATCTACGACATGCAGGCGCAGGCGATCTTCGAGGCGACGCTGGAGGTGGCGGGCCGCGGCGATCCGGTGGTGCCCGAGATCATGATCCCGCTCGTCTCGGCACGGCGCGAGGTCGAGCTGGTCAAGACCCGGATCGATGCGGTGGCGGCGGCGGTCCATACCAAATACGGCCGCGAGTTCGCCTACCGGCTGGGGGTGATGGTCGAGACGCCGCGGGCGGCGCTGCGGGCGGGCGAGATCGCGCAGCACGCGGCCTTCCTCTCCTTCGGCACCAACGACCTGACGCAGATGACCTACGGTCTCTCGCGCGACGACGCGGGGCGTTTCATGAACACCTACGTCCAGAGCGGGGTCTTCCCCGAGGATCCGTTCCACATTCTCGACGTGGACGGAGTGGGCGAGCTGCTGCTGATCGGGGCGGAACGGGGGCGGGCCACGCGGCCCGATCTGGTGGTCTCGATCTGCGGCGAACATGGCGGCGACCCCGAATCAATCGAGTTCTGCCGCCGCGCCGGCTTCGATTATGTGTCCTGTTCGCCCTATCGCGTTCCGCTGGCTCGGCTGGCGGCCGCTCATCTGGCGATCCGCAGCCGCGAGCAGCCGAATGCCTCTTGATGCAAGCGGTTAGCCCAAAAATCGGGCAGGTTTGTCACAGTGGCGCGGGAGCAACACCGGCGGGAACCCGCCGATGGATGCCCCTCCTGACCGTGGCAAAAATGTCACGTGGGTGGACTCGTTAAGGATTTTCCGGCTAGCCACGTCGCGATTTCGCACGGGGCAGGGTTCGACGCCCGCCTCTGTGCAAAGCGGACCATGACCGGGAACAGAGTAAATGCGCTTGCTTGATATCTGGATGCGCAGTGCCGCGGCACTGATGCTCCTGAGCGGAGCGGCCTTCGCCGATGTGACGGTGAGCCAGTCCAACGATCCGTCCGTCAGTCTGGGCGGGCAGCTTTCGGCCCTTCTGGGCGCCGAGCGGAACGCCCTCGGAACTCTGCCGGCCCAGCGGCTCGAGCAGGTGGCGGCCGCCGTGGCCCGCCCCGAGGCCAAGCCCGAGGCGCCGGTCAGGGCGGTGGCGACCAAGGGCAACCGCGGCGCCAAGGCCGCGGACGACGCTCCGGCGCCGCGCTACGACGAGGCCTGGCTCGCCTCGCAGCCGGCGACCGCGAAGGACTCGGACGAGTGGAAGTGTCTGGCCACGGCGCTCTATTTCGAGGCGCGCGGCGAGTCGATCCAGGGCCAGTTCGCGGTGGCCGAGGTCATCATGAACCGCGTCGACCGCCCCGGCTATCCCGGGTCCATCTGCGGCGTGGTCCGGCAGGGCGGGCAGTTCTCCTTCATGTTCGACGGCAAACCCGAAACGATCCGCGAGAAGGCGGCCTTCCAGCGTGCGGGCAAGATCGCGGCGCTGATGCTGGCGGGCGCGCCGCGCCAGCTCACCCAGGGCGCCACCCACTTCCACACCCGCGCCGTCCGCCCCGGATGGGCGCACCGCTTCCCGCGCACGGCGGCCATCGGCGCGCATCTGTTCTACCGCCAGCCCGGCGGCTCCTGACCGGCCTCCTGTCGCAAGACTTGCCTCGCCTGCCGCCTTCGGGCTAGGCGGTGCCGGTGCCGGGCCTATGCTTCCCGGAAGCTGACGCGGGAGGCCGCCTTGACCAACGACATCCGCCTTGCCTTCGCCCATCCCGAGGAGCGGGCCGAGGCCTCGGCCGGCGCCGCTCCGCGCGACCGCATCAGCCTGCGCGATCATGTGGCCGAGGTCGAGATCGGCGCCTTCCAGCAGGAGCGCGGCACGCGGCAGCGGGTGCGCTTCAATGTGGTGGTCGAGGTCCGGCCGCATCCGGCGCCGCTGCAGGACGATGTGGACCGCATCCTCTCCTACGACCGGATCACCGAATCCATCGCCGACGAACTGTCGGCCGAGCGACTGAACCTGCTCGAGACGCTCGCCGAGCGGATCGCCGAGCGCATCCTCGCCGAGCCGCAGGCCATGCGCGTCTTCGTGCGGATCGAGAAGCTCGACCGCGGCCCCGGCGCGCTGGGCGTCGAGATCGTGCGCTCGCGCGCCGAGGCGCCGCTCCGGCGGACGGGCGAGGGCGGCGAGGCGGTGCATCCTCTGGTGGCTTTCCTCGACAATGCGGCCATCGCCGCGCCCGACCTGCCCGCCCGGCTGGATGCGCTCGAGGCGCGGGGACTGCCGCTCGTCCTTGCCGTGGGTCTGCCCGATGCGCCGCGGCCCGAGACGCACCACCGCCCGACCCAGCGCCGGATCGACCTTCTGGCCATCGAGCAGAATGCCTGGGCGCTGGCCGCCCGCGATCCGCGCTGCGTGGTCGTGGCCACGAGGACCGAGATCGACTGGGCGATGCGGCGCGGCCAGACCATCGTCTGGGCGCCCTCCAAGCTGGTGCTCGATGCGGTGGACGGGCCGAACTCGCGCGATCCGGTGGCGCTGGCCCTGTGGCTGGCGGAGATGCTGGCGGCCGAGCGGCTGGTCGTTCACGGTGATGTAACATTGCCGGCGGGAAGCCGCGTGCCGCTCGAACGCGCCTGAGCAGAGGCCCTTGCGCCGGGGCGGCCGCGGCCGCATGAACCGCGAATGATCTATGTCCGTCCGATCCCGCTCGCCGATGCGGCCCGCCCCGAGGGCGCGCTGCCGCTCGCCGGCGGTCCGCTGTTCTTCGACCGCGTCGAGATCCTCGAACGCGGACGCGCACCTGCCCTGCTGCCCGCAGCCGAGCTCGATCCGGCCACACTCGCCCCCCTGACGGCGCCGCGGCCCCCGGTGGCGGGGCTCGCCATGGACCGGCCGCAGATCATGGGCATCCTCAACGTGACGCCCGACAGTTTCTCGGACGGCGGCCGGTTCGCGGCGCTGCCCGAGGCGCTGGCGCAGGCCGAGGCGCTGGTGGCGGCGGGCGCCGACATCCTCGACATCGGCGGCGAGAGCACGCGGCCCGGTGCGGCGGAGGTGGAGCCGGCCGAGGAGATCCGCCGCACCGCGCCGGTGATCGAGAGGCTGCGCGGGCAGGGGATCGCCGTGCCGGTCTCGATCGACACCCGCAAGGCCCCGGTGGCCGAGGCCGCGCTGATCGCGGGGGCCGATCTCGTGAACGATGTGGCGGCCCTGACCTGGGACGCGGGGCTGGCCGCCGTGGCGGCGCGGCGGGAGGCGCCGGTCTGCCTGATGCATGCGCAGGGTACGCCGCAGACCATGCAGGCCGACCCGCGCTACGACGACGTGCTGCTCGATGTCTACGACTGGCTGGCCGAACGCATCCGGGCGGCCGAGGCGGCTGGCATCCCGCGGGCCCGGATCGTGACCGACCCGGGCATCGGCTTCGGCAAGACGCTCGAGCACAATCTGGCGCTGCTGCGCCGGCTGTCGCTCTTTCACGGGCTGGGCTGCCCGATCCTGCTCGGCGCCTCGCGCAAGCGTTTCATCGGCACGCTGGCCGCCGAGCCTTCGGCCGACCGGCGCATGGCGGGCTCGGTCGCCGTCGCGCTTGCGGGCGCGGCGCAAGGAGCGCAGATTCTCAGAGTGCACGACGTGCGCGAGACACGTCAGGCGCTGATCCTGTGGCAGGCAGTCACACGCGAGGCGGCAGAGACCGCGGCAGAACGGAGGCAGGCATGACGAGGAAGCTCTTCGGCACCGATGGGGTGCGCGGCACGGCCAACACCCATCCGATGACCGCCGAGATGGCGCTGCGGCTCGGCGCCGCGGCGGGGCGCTATTTCCGCCCGGTGGGCGCGGGCTCGCCCCGGGTGGTGATCGGCAAGGACACGCGGCTCTCGGGCTACATGCTCGAGAATGCGCTGACCGCGGGCCTCACCTCGACCGGGATGAACGTGCTGCTTCTGGGGCCGGTGCCCACGCCCGCGGTGGGCTTTCTCACCCGCTCGATGCGGGCGGCGCTGGGCGTGATGATCTCGGCCAGCCACAATCCGCACGAGGACAACGGGATCAAGTTCTTCGGCCCCGACGGGTTCAAGCTGTCGGACGAGGCCGAGGCCGAGATCGAGGCGATCCTTGCGGGCGAGATCCAGCCCGCGCAGCCCGGCAACATCGGCCGCGCCAAGCGGATCGAGGACGGGCGCGGGCGCTATCAGGAATATTGCAAGACGACCTTCCCCTCGGGGCTGCGGCTCGACGGGCTGAAGGTCGTGATCGACTGCGCCAACGGCGCGGCCTACCGCGCGGCGCCCGAGGTGCTGTGGGAGCTCGGCGCCGAGGTGATCCCGGTGGGGGTCGAGCCCAACGGCAAGAACATCAACCTGCGCTGCGGCTCGACCCATCCCGAGGCCGCGGCCGAAGCGGTGCGCGCCCATGGCGCCGATGTGGGGATCTGCCTCGACGGGGATGCCGACCGCGTCATCATCCTCGACGAGACCGGCAAGGAGGCCGACGGGGACCAGATCATGGCGCTGTTCGCGGCCCGCTGGGCGGACGAGGGGCGGCTCCGCGATGGGACGCTGGTGGCCACCGTCATGTCGAACCTCGGGCTCGAGCGGTTCCTCGGCGCGCGGGGCCTCCGGCTCGAGCGGACGCCAGTGGGCGACCGCTATGTGGTGGAAGCCATGCGGCGGGGCGGCTGGAACCTCGGCGGCGAGCAGTCGGGCCATATCGTCATGACCGATTTCGCGACCACCGGCGACGGGCTGCTGGCGGGGCTCCAGTTCCTCGCGGCCATGGCCCAGACCGGGCGGCGCGCCTCGGACCTCGCGCGCAGTTTCGAGACCGTGCCGCAGCTTCTGCAGAACGTGCGCTACGCGGCCGGGCAGGAGCCTCTGAAGGCGCCGGGCGTGCAGGCGGTGATCCGCGACGCCGAGGTGCGGCTGAACGGGGCGGGGCGGCTTCTGATCCGCAAGTCGGGCACCGAGCCGCTGATCCGGGTCATGGCCGAGTGCGAGGACGAGGCGCTGCTCCGCGACGTGGTCGAGGAGATCGTGGCTGCCGTCCGGGACGCGGCGTAAGAAGGGGAACCCGCGACCCCTTCCGGCATTGTCGGAGCATGGCCCGAGCGGCGGAGAGGATCCCCGCGCTCGGGCCGACCCCTGACAAGGAGACGCCCATGGACTTCGCCTGGATCATCCCCTTCCTGTCGCTCATCACGCTTCTGGCAGGCATCATGTTCGCGATCGCGAGCAAGGACCGCGTCGAGGCGCGCCGCCACGATCCGAACGCGCCCAAGTCGACGCTGGCCAAGGACGGCCCGCAGGGCGGCGTGGCCTTCCTGCGCAAGGACGGGCCCACCGCCCGCAAGCCCGACGCCGAACCCGTTCTGGAATAAGCGGCCCCCGACGGGACCCGATGCAGAAAGGCGCCCCGAGGGGCGCCTTTCGCGTTTCCGAGTGCCGCCGGATCAGTTGCGGGCGCGGTCGACCATCTTGCCCTTGGAGATCCAGGGCATCATGCCGCGCAGCTTCTCGCCGACCTGCTCGATCTGGTGCTCGTCGTTGATGCGGCGGGTGGCCTTGAAGAAGGGCTGACCCACGGCATTTTCCTGCATGAAGTCGCGCACAAACTTGCCGGTCTGGATGTCGGTCAGGACGGCCTTCATGCGAGCCTTGGTCTCCTCGTAGGGCAGGATCCGCGGGCCCGAGACATATTCGCCATATTCGGCGGTGTTCGAGATCGAGTAGTTCATGTTGGCGATGCCGCCTTCGTAGATCAGGTCCACGATCAGCTTCACCTCGTGCAGGCACTCGAAATAGGCCATCTCGGGCTCGTAGCCGGCCTCGACCAGCGTCTCGAAGCCCATGCGGATGAGCTCGACGAGGCCGCCGCAGAGCACGGCCTGCTCGCCGAAGAGGTCGGTCTCGCATTCCTGACGGAAGTTGGTCTCGATGATGCCCGAGCGGCCGCCGCCGATGGCCGAGCAGTAGGAGAGGCCGATTTCCATCGCCTTGCCGGTCGCATCATTATGCACGGCCACGAGGCAGGGCACGCCGCCGCCCTTGACATATTCGCCGCGGACGGTGTGGCCGGGGCCCTTCGGCGCCATCATGATGACATCGACGCCCGGCTTCGGCTCGATCAGGCCGAAATGCACGTTGAGCCCGTGGGCGAAGGCGATCGCCGAGCCTTCGCGCAGATTGTCGTGGACGTATTTCTTGTAGGTCTCGGCCTGCAGCTCGTCGGGCATGGTGAACATGATCAGGTCGCACCAGGCGGCGGCTTCGGCGATGCCCATGACCTTGAGGCCCTCGGCTTCGGCCTTCTTGGCGGAGGGCGAGCCCTCGCGGAGCGCCACGACCACGTTCTTCGCGCCCGAGTCGCGCAGGTTCAGCGCATGGGCATGGCCCTGGCTGCCGTAGCCGAGGATGGCGACCTTCTTGTCCTTGATCAGGTTGATGTCGCAGTCGCGATCGTAATAGACGCGCATGGGGCGCTCCTTCCGTGATGAACTGTTGCGCAGGATAGGCATGGGGGCGCGTGACCGGCTGCAAAGTTTGACGCCGCGGGCGATTTCTGGCAAAGGTCATGCGCCGGATGGCGCTTCAGTGAAAAGATCATGCTCGACGACACCGACCGCCGCCTGTTGCGTCACCTCCTGGCCGAGCCCGCGCTCGGCACGGCGGAGCTTGCCGCGCGGGCAGGACTGACCACGGCCACCTGCTGGCGCAGGCTCGAGCGGCTGACCGAACGCGGCGTGATCGGGGCCCGGCAGTCGGTGATCGACTGGCGCAGGCTGGGCTACGAGGTCGAGGTCTCGCTGCGCTTCACGCTGGACAAGACCGACCCGCGCGCCTTCGACGAGTTTCTGGCCGCCGCCCGCACCGTGCCCGAGGTGATCGGCATCGAGACCTTCCTCGGGCGGGTGGATGTGCGGCTCAACGTGATCGCGCGCGACATGAAACATTATCAGGAGCTCTACCGCTCCCGGATCCTGTCGCTGCCGCATATCACCGACATCGAGGCGCTGATGCTGGTGGCCACCATCCGCGAGGCGGAGGCGCTGCCGCTGTGATCGATCTCGACGATATCGACCGGGCGCTGCTGCGGGCGCTCGCCGAGGATGCGACGCAGGGTGCGGGCGCGCTGGGGCGGCGCTTCGGCCTGTCGCAGCCCGCGGCCTGGCGGCGGATCCGGCGGCTCGAGGAGGCGGGCATCATCGCCGGGCGGCGCGTCGTCGTCGACCGCGAGGCGCTGGGCTTCGGGGTGACGGTGTTCCTCGGGGTCAAGCTCGCGACGAAGGGGCGGATCAGTCTCGAGGATTTCGAGCGCGCGGTGACGGCCATCCCCGAGGTGCAGGTGGTGCAGCATGTGCTGGGCCTGTTCGACTACCGGCTGCGGGTGGTGGCGCGCGACATCGCCGATTTCGAGCGGGTGCTGAGACGGCGGATCATGACCCTGCCGGGGGTGGGGCAGGTCGAGGCCAACGTGCTTCTGACCGAGGAGAAGCGGCCGGGGCCGCTCGGCTGACGCCGCACCCGGCGGAACGGCCGGGGGCTGTCTGCCCCCGGACCCCCGAGGATATTTGGGCAGAGTGAAAGCGGGCGCGCCGGGGGGCTGCTACGGGCCGGGGCGGAGCCTGTGCGACCTTTTTCAGGTGGCGCCGCGAGGGCGGCGGGGGCTATCTCTCGGGGAGCAAGGAAGGAGGCTGCCCATGCCCGCGCTGCGCCCGGATGTCGATCCCGACGGTCTGATGGAATTCTCGGTGGTCTTCACCGACCGGTCCCTGAACCACATGTCCGCGAAGTTCCAGCAGGTGATGCGCGACATCTCGGGGATGTTGCGCGAGGTCTATGGCGCGGAGGCGGTGGCCGTCGTGCCCGGCGGCGGCACCTTCGCCATGGAGGCGGTGGCGCGGCAGTTCGCCACCGGCGCGCAGGCGCTCGTGGTGCGCAACGGCTGGTTCTCCTACCGCTGGACGCAGATCCTCGAGGCGGGCGGCTTTGCGGCCGGGCAGACGGTGGTGATGGCCCGGCCCTCGGGCAACGGGGCGCGCGCACCCTTCGCGCCGCCGCCGATCGAGGAGGTGGAGGCGAAGATCGCCGAGGCGAAGCCGGATGTGGTCTTCGCGCCGCATGTCGAGACCTCGGCCGGGATCATCCTGCCCGACGATTACATCGCCCGGATGGCGGAAGCGGCCCATGCGGCCGGCGCGCTGATGGTGCTCGACTGCATCGCCTCGGGCTGCATCTGGGTCGACATGGCAGCGACCGGGGTCGATGTGCTGATCTCGGCGCCGCAGAAGGGCTGGTCGGCCTCGCCCGCCGCAGGGCTCGTGATGCTGTCGGGCCGGGCGGTCGAACGGCTCGAGGCCACGGCCTCGAACAGTTTCGCGCTGGATCTGAAGAAATGGCGCGCGATCATGGCGGCCTACGAGGCGGGCGGGCACGCCTATCACACGACCATGCCCACCGATGCGCTGCTGGGCTTCCGCGATGCGATGGCCGAGACGAAGGCCATGGGCTTCGAGGCGGCCAAGGCGGCGCAGTGGCGGCTCGGGCAGGAGGTGCGCGCGATGCTGGCCGAGAAGGGCGTGGTCTCGGTCGCGGCCGAGGGCTTTGCCGCACCGGGGGTGGTGGTGAGCTACACCGACGATCCCGAGGTGCAGACCGGCCGGAAGTTTCTGGCGGAGGGGTTGCAGATCGCGGCGGGCGTGCCGCTGCAGGTGGGCGAAGGGGCGGAGTTCCGCACCTTCCGGCTCGGGCTCTTCGGGCTCGACAAGCTCGCCGATGTCGAGGGCACGGTGGCCCGGCTGCGCCGGGCGGTGGAGGCCGTCCTCTGAGGGATCAGGCGACGCCGAGGCCCGCGCGCATGAGCGTGCGGCGCACCGGCGCCGAGCCGTAGAGCGCATCGAGGAGCTTCGCGCGCAGATCGCGCCAGGCCGGATCGCCCGCCATCGAGGCGCGGTTCAAGAGGTCGATGCCGAGGATGCGGGCCTGCACCTCCCAGTGACGACGGCGGTGGTAGGCCTCGAGCAGGGCTGCGGAGCCGGGATCGTCCCGGTGATCCGCCAGAAGCTCCAAGAGCGCGCCCAGGTCGGCGAGGCTCATGTTCAGCCCCTGCGCGCCGATGGGCGGCATGACATGGGCGGCCTCGGCCATCAGGGCCGTGCGCTCGCCCGACATGCGGGCCGCGACCTGGCTGATGATCGGCCAGACATTGACCTGCGAGGCGAGGGTGAGCGGGCCGAGGATCCCGCAGGAGCGTGCGGTCATCTCGGCCTCGAAGGCCTCGCGGGGCAGGGCCTTCAGCCGCAGCGCCTCCTCGCCGCGCTCCATCCAGACGATGGCCGAGGCGGGCTTGCCGCCTGCGTCGGGCAGGGGAACGAGGGTGAAGGGGCCGCCCGAGCGGTGGATCTCGGTCGAGACATTCTCGTGCGGGATCGGGTGGGTCACGGTGAAGGCCAGCGCCTTCTGGCCGTAGCGCGTGGTGCGCACCGAGATCCCCAGCGCCTCGCGCACCGGCGAGTTGCGCCCGTCGGCCGCGACCAGCAGCCGGGTCGCGACGCGGGTCCCGTCGGAGAGGGTGACGAGCGCTTCGCTCTCGCGGGTGAGGACCGATTTCGTGGCGATGCCCGGGCGGAAATCCACGCGCTTCAGCGTCTTGAGATGGGCCACCGTCTCGCGCCGCAGAAGCCAGTTCGGGAGGTTCCAGCCGAAGGGCTGTTCGGAGATGTCGGCCGCGTCGAAATCCTTGATGACGCGCGGCTCGGCCACCGGTCCGCCCGCATCCACGATGCGCATGACCTGCAGCGGCGCCGCATGGGGCGCCAGACGCGGCCAGAGGCCCGCGGCCTGAAGGAGCGGGATCGAGGGCTGGAGGAGGGCGGTGGAGCGCAGGTCGGCCCCCTCGGCCTCGGCCGAGGTGACGGGGGGCTGCGGATCGACGCAGATCACCGACCAGCCGGCCGAGGCGAAGGCGGCGGCGGCCGTCAGGCCGGCCACTCCTCCGCCGGAGACGAGAATGTCGGTTGCGATCCGGGCCATGGTTCCCTCCGTTTCAGGGGAAGCTAGAGGCCCGGACGCGGGTCGTCCAGATCAGCCCAGCGTAATCATGATGATGACGACCATCATCACCGGCACGAAGAAGAGCGCGGTCATCCCCAGCATGACGGGGCCGAACGCCCAGGTGCCCAGAGCCACGATCGAGACGAGGGCGGCGGCGAAGGCGAACAGGACGAGATCCTCGCGGGTCGTCTTGCGCGTATGGCGCTCCATCGGCGGGATGATGTGGTTCGGCAGGTCGGTGACGTCGGCGTAAGCGTTCATGCGAGATCTCCGTTAACGACGCGGGACAGATAGTCGCAAACCGGTCATGTGGCTAGGGCATTATGCCGCGCCGTCGCGTCTCAGGGCTGCAGAAGGGCCAGGAACTCCGACAGATCGAGCGTGTGGTGGTGGATGTGCGGCGCAGGAAGCGCCTCGGGCGCCACATGGACGGTGCGCATCCCCATCTCGTGCGGCGCGAGGAGATTGCGCGAATCGTCCTCGAACATGGCGGCGGTCCCGGGCGCCAGCCGGTCGGCGGCGAAGACGGTCTCGAAGGCCGCGCGTTCGGGCTTCGGGCGGAAGCCCGCATGTTCGACGCCATAGACCGCATCGAAGAGGTTCGCGAGGCCGCGCGCCTCGAGCACGCGCTCGGCATAGGGCGCGCAGCCGTTGGTATAGACGATCTTGCGCCCCGGCAGCGCCCGGATGCGCGCGGCGAGGATCATGTCGCGCTCGAGATGGTCGAGCGAGATGTCGTGGACATGGCTCAGGTAGGGCGCGGGATCGACCCCGTGCTCGGCCATCAGCCCTGCCAGCGTGGTGCCGTAGGTGGACCAGTAGTGCCGCCGGAGCCGGTCGGCCTCTTCCCGCACGACGCGGAGTTCGGTCATCACCCAGTCCGTCATCCGCCGCTCGATCTGGTCGAAGAGGCGCGCGGACGGGGGATAGAGCGTGTTGTCGAGGTCGAAGACCCAGCCCCGGACATGTGAGAAACGATCGGCCACCATGGGCGGAGGCTACGCCCGGCCCCGTGGCGGCGCAATGGTTTGCGGTTGATCCGCGGCGGCGCTCGCGGCTAACGTCGCGCCGTTCCACCCTCCGTTTGGGAAAGGCCGCCCCGTCGTGCAGAAAGATGCCTATACGCTGATCCTCGAAGCCATCGAGGGCGGCACCTACAAGCCCGGGGACCGTCTGGTGGAATCGGAACTGGCCGAGCGGCTGGGCGTGTCCCGCACCCCCGTGCGCGAGGCGCTGCAACGGCTCGAGACCCAGTCGATGCTCACGCGCGACGGCCGCAGCCTGATCGTGGCCTCGCTCGACCACAACCAGCTGGCGGAGCTCTATGCCGTGCGCACCGAGCTCGAGGGGCTGGCCGCGCGGCTTGCGGCCCGGCACGCGACCGAGGAGGAGATCCGGGTGCTGCGCGGCATGGTCGAGGACGACCGGGCGCTTCTGGGCGGGGATCCGCGGGCGCTGTCGCGCGCCAACAAGCGGTTTCACAAGCAGATCCATCTGGCCTCGCACAATCGCTTCCTCGTGCAGCAGCTCGACCTCGTGCACCGCTCGATGGCGCTGATGGCCACGACCTCCTTCGCGGCCGAGGGGCGCGACGAGGTGGCGATGGCCGAGCACGAGCAGATCGTGCAGGCGATCGAGGCGCGCGACGGCGAGGCGGCCTATGCGGCGCTGCGCAACCATATCTCGAAGGCCTTCGAGACCCGGCTCCGGGTGGATGCGGGTGAGCTGCGCATGCGCTGACGGCGGATCAGGCGGGCTGCAGGAGAGGGCGGCCGCGGGTCTGGGCGTCGAAGACCCCGTGGCAGGTCTTGTCCCAGTAGAAGGGCGCGCGCAGGAGCTCCCACAGCGCCTTGTAGGCCGCGAAGGTGGCGAGCGGGTTGTAGAGATGCAGGGTCGGCACCCAGAGCGGGTTCAGCCGGTGCCGGGTCTGCCGCAGGGCGAGGATGCCCATGGCAATGGCGGTGCCCTCCGATCCGATGAGAAGGCCGATCATCGACCAGAGCAGCGGCTCGGGCACGAGCGGCGCCACCGGATGCGGCAGGCCGAGCGCCAGCAGCCAGAAGGACCAGAGCACCGGCGCGAGCAGGGTCTGCGAGATCGAGCCGAGGAACATCACCTGGAAGCCTGCGAAGCGCCAGGGGCCGAGCTGCCGCCAGAGCAGCCGCGGCGCGCGCATATGGACGGCCCATGTCATCATGAAGCCCTTGATCCAGCGCGATCTCTGCTTGATCCAGGGGATGGCGCGGCAGTTGGCTTCCTCGGCCGTCACCGTGTCGATGAGGTCGGTGCGGTAGCCGTGCCGCGCGAGGCGGATGCCGAGATCCGCATCCTCGGTCACGTTATGCGCGTCCCAGGCGCCCAGCTCCTCGAGCGCCGCGCGGCGGAAGAAGAGGGTGGTGCCTCCGAGCGGGACCACGAGCCCCAGCCGGTCGAGCCCCGGCAGCATCAGCCGGAACCAGGCCGCATATTCGATGGTGAAGCAGCGCGACAGCCAGTTGGTGCGCGGGTTGTAATAGTCGAGCCGTCCCTGCAGGCAGGCGACGTGAGAGCCGCGCCGGCTGAAGCCCTCGACCACGCGGCGGATCTGGTCGGGCTCGGGCGCATCCTCGGCGTCGTAGACGCCCACGATGGAGCCCCGGCAATGGTCGAGCGCCACGTTGAGCGCCCGCGGCTTGGTGCGGATCGCGCCTTTGGGCGAGACCACGATCCGCATCCAGGGCGGCAGGCGCGCCTCGAGCAGCGCCCGCCGCGTCCGTCGGTCGGCCTCTTCCACCACGAGCAGGATCTCGAGCCGGTCGTGGGGATAGTCGAGGCGGCCGAGGCGCGCCACGAGACGGCCCGCGATATCCTCCTCGCGGTAGAGTGCCACGATGATCGAGACCATCGGCAGATGCAGGAGCGGCGGGCTTTCGGGCTCGGGCGGAGGGCGGCGCAGGCTCGCCACCGCGGTCGCCAGCCGCAGCGCTGTGCCGCAGGCCAGCGCCAGAAGCGCCCAGGCGGTCAGGGCAAGCAGCACGAGGCCCGGTGCCAAGGCGAGGCCCGCGGCGAGCGCGAGGCCCGCCAGCGCCGCAAACCGCGTCATCTGCCCGGTGCGCCAGTCGCGGCAGCTTTCCTCCGGTGCGACCCGAAGTTCGGCCGCGGTTCCGATGGCGTCCGCGCGCACCTCCTGCAGCGCGGCCTCGATGGACGAGCGGGTGGCCAGGGCGGGGATCACGGTGCCGAACAGCTCCTCGAGCCGCGGCCGGTGGCGGCGAAAGCTCTCGGGGGCGGCCGCCGCCAGCAGGACGGCGCTGCCCGTGTCGCGGAGGGGCAGAAGGCCCTCGCGCAGACAGTCGCGCACCCCCAGCCGGTCGATGAGCCGGGGATCGGGCCGCTCGGCCGCGGGGTCGAGCACCGGCAGCCCGCTCCGCCGCGCCATCATGGCAAGGATCTCGTCCTCGGACAGGGCGCCTTCGGCGAGAAGCACATCGGCCAGCGGCGCGGATGGCCGCCCGCCGTGACTGAGGGCCGCCATGATCCGGTGCGGCGCTAGATGCCCTTCGCGCAGCAGCATCACGCCCAGCGGCTCCGCGGCCTCCGCGGGCGAGGGCAGGGGGCGCGGCGCTGCAGGCGCGCGGCCCGGCCGGATCTGGGGCAGGGAATCGGGGAGTGCTGGCAAGGCCGTGCCCTTTCGCTGGACACGGAACCATCCTCCCGCGGGATTAAGAGATCGTAAACTACGATAACGGTGGCGGGCGATCTCCGGCGGACGTCACCGGCGCCGCGGCTGCGGCGCCGGAAGGGGCCTTCCGAGGATCAGAAGCTCTCGGTGAAGAACATCGTGGCGGCCGTCTCGCCCGGAGGTGCCACGCTGTTCAAGCCCGCCACGCGCGGCGGCAGTGCCTGCCCGGCAGGCACCGTGCCCTTGCCCGACTCGGCCTCCGTCAGCACCACCACCTGCGTGCCCAGCGACACCCGGGCGTAGAGGTCGAGGATATCCTGATTCCAGAGCCGGATGCAGCCCGCCGAGGTGGCCTTGCCGATGGAGGAGACGTCGTTGGTGCCGTGGATCCGGTAATAGGTATCCTTGCCGTCCCTGTGCAGATAGAGCGCGCGGGCGCCGAGCGGGTTCGAGAGCCCGCCGTCCATCCCGTCCTTCCACGGGCCGTACTGCTCGGGATCTTCGGCGATCATGCTCTTGGTGGGAATCCAGCGCGGCCATTCCCGCTTGATCGGGATCACCGCCTCGCCCGAGAAGCCGCGGCCTTCCCGCCCGACGGCGATGGCATAGCGCAGCGCCCGCTGGCCGGGCTGCACCAGATAAAGGTAGCGCGCATAGGGATCGACCACGATGGTCCCCGGCGGCTGATCGGTGAAATAATCCACCTCGCGCCGAACCTTGTCGGCCGAGAGATACTGCGGCGGCACCGCCGGGATGATCCGCTCGCCGTCCGCCACCGGGCCGTAAAGGGCCGCGATCTGCGGCGAGAGGCCCATCGGCGTGGCGCTGCGGGTGGGCGGCGGCTCGGGGGCACAGGCGGCGAGCAGCGCGAGCGCGGCGAGGGCGGGCAGGAGGCGGCGCGGGAGAGATCCGGTCATCGGCATGTCCTTGTTGCGGGCCCGGCCGCGACGGGGCGCCGTGCCCCGGAAGCCGCGGGCGTGGGCCCTCCATCGCCGAAAAAAGGTCCCGCATCGCCACTTGGTTCCGGCACAACAGCGCGAGGCCCGCCGCGAGCTCTGTCGCGGCGGGCCTCGGAAAGGGCCGAACGGGTGGGCCGGATCAGGCCGCGCGGCGGGCGCGCATGGCCGCGGCGAACCGATCGAAGAGATAATAGCTGTCCTGCGGGCCGGGGCTCGCCTCGGGGTGATACTGCACCGAGAAGACCGGCCGATCCTCGACCCGGATCCCGCAGTTCGAGCCGTCGAAGAGGCTCACATGGGTTTCCTTCACGCCGGCGGGCAGCGTCTGGCTGTCAACCGTGAAGCCGTGGTTCATCGAGGTGATCTCGACCTTGCCGGTCTCGAGATCCTTCACCGGATGGTTCGCGCCATGGTGGCCGTGGTTCATCTTCACGGTCTTGGCCCCGAGCGCGAGAGCCAGCATCTGGTGGCCGAGGCAGATGCCGAAGAGCGGCATGTCCCGCGCGAGCACACCCTGGATCATCGGCACCGCATAGGCGCCGGTCGCCGCCGGATCGCCCGGGCCGTTCGAGAGGAACACCCCGTCCGGGTTCAGCGCCAGCACGTCCTCGGCCGTGGCGGTCGCGGGGAGCACGGTCACGTCGCAGCCCGCCGAGGCGAGGCAGCGCAGAATGTTGCGCTTGGCGCCGTAGTCGATGGCCACGACCTTCAGCCCCGGCTCGCTGCGCGACCGGTAGCCCTCGGGCCAGGCCCACCGCATCTCGTCCCAGCGGTAGCTCTGGGCGCAGGTCACGTCCTTGGCGAGGTCGAGACCGACGAGCCCGCGCCAGCCGCGGGCCTTGGCCACCAGCGCTCCGATGTCGAAGCGGCCTTCGGGATCGTGGGCCAGCGCCACATGCGGCGCGCCCTGCTGGCGGATCGCCCGGGTGAGGCGCCGCGTGTCGATGCCACCCACGCCGATCCGGCCCTTCGCCTCGAGCCATTGGGTGAGCTCCGAGGTCGCGCGCCAGTTCGAGGGTTCGGTCGGGTCCCACTTCACCACCATGCCGGCGGCGACCGGCTCGGCCGTCTCGTCGTCCTCGGGGGTCACGCCCACATTGCCCACATGCGGGAAGGTGAAGGTCACGATCTGCCCGGCATAGGAGGGATCGGTCATGATTTCCTGATAGCCGGTCATGGCGGTGTTGAAGACGAGCTCGGCCACCGTCTCGCCCCGGGCGCCGAAGCCCCTGCCGTAGAAGATGGTGCCATCGGCGAGCGCGAGGCAGGCAGTGGGCTTGTCGGTGGGGCTGGCTGCGGCCATGGCGCGACTCCTTGGCAAAATCTGGCGGACACTAAGGTTTGGGCGGCCAGGGGTCAAGGCTGCGGCAGAAATGAACTATCCTTTTAGATCAATGGCTTGATCTTTGGTGCCGTGGTTGTGTCGGGCGAGGCTTGCCTGTATGGTGCGAGTTTCGCATGGCCATGGAGACGAACGAGAATGACTCTGCGCGAGCGGCTTCAGGACGCTATGAAAGAGGCGATGCGTGCCAAGCAGCCGGACCGGCTCTCGACGCTGCGTCTCATCAATGCCGCCATCAAGGACCGCGACATCGCCGCCCGCGTGGATGGCGCCGACGGCATGGTGTCGGACGAGGAGATCACCGCCATCCTGGGCCGCATGGTCCGCCAGCGCATCGAGAGCGCGCGGGCCTACGAGGAGGGCGGCCGGCTCGAGCTCGCCGAGAAGGAACGGGCCGAGATCGGCGTGATCGAGGACTTCCTGCCGCGCCAGCTCGATCCGGAGGAGGTGGAGGCTGCGATCTCCGCCGCCATCGCCGAGGTGGAGGCCACGACGATCCGCGACATGGGCAAGGTCATGGCCGAGCTGAAGACGCGCTACACCGGCCAGATGGATTTCTCCGCCGTGGGTCCGATGGTGAAGGACCGGCTGGGCTGAGAGGTTACGGCTGCCGGCCGGGTCGGGCCCGCAGGTCCGGTCGAACCTTGTCCCCTGAGGTCGCGCGCTGAGCGGCCTGCGCCCGGGCGGGGCCCGGGTCGGGCGATGCGCGGGGCAGGGCGGCTCGCAGAGCATGGGGGACGCTGCCCGTCCGGGCGAGCGCAGTCATGCCCTTCGCGCCCCTGGCGGCTCCCGCACGACTCTTCTCCCGCGGCGCGCCGGTTCAAGCTGCGGGCCTCCGGCTCCCTGTCCGTGGCAACGCGGCGCGAGGGGCCTCGATGGCCCCGCGGCGGCGCTCCTCCCGCCCGTCAGCGCGCCCGGGAGAGGGCGCGTTCCAGTTCGGGCCAGAGCGCCAGACGCTCCTCCTCGCCCAGGAAAGCACCGATCTCCACCTCGCGGGGTCCGCCGCCGAGGGTGAGATAGTGCGGCACCGGCCCGCCGCTTCGGTGCAGCGTCACCCGCACCCAGTGCGGATTGGCCTGCCAGCTCTGCCGCCGGCCGCGCGGCCCGTGCCGTTCCAGCGTCACCCGGTCGGGCCAGAGGGTCAACTCCTCGAGGATTTCCCCGTCGCCGTAGCTGCGGTTCAGCGCAAGCCACATCCCGGTCACGACCGCCACGAGGAAGGGCAGCAGCGCCCAGAGCACGGGCGAGCCCAGCAGGCCGATCAGCGGCAGGGCGAGCAGCAGGCAGGTGATCCCGATGAAGGCCGCGAAGCCGCGCCGTGGCAGCGAGCGGTAGGGCCATAGATGAAGCCGGCCGAGAGGATCTTCCTCCCCCGAACAAGGAAAGGCCCCGGATGTCTCCGGGGCCTTCGGGGCAATGACCCATTCGTAGGGCATCAGAAGGCGGGCATCAGTGGGCGGGCGCGCGTTCCCAGTCTTCCCGCTTGGGAAGCTGCTCGAACGTATGCTCCGGCGGCGGAGAGGTCAGCGTCCACTCCAGCGTGTCGGCATGTTCGTTCCAGTAGTTGTTCGCCGTCACCCGCGCCCCGCGCGTCAGCGTGTAGAAGATCACGCCGAGGAAGAAGAGGAACGAGGCGAAGGACAGGAAGGCGCCCAGCGACGAGACGAAGTTCCAGGTGGCGAAGGCCTCGGGATAGTCGATGTAGCGCCGCGGCATGCCCTGGCGGCCGAGGAAGTGCTGCGGGAAGAAGGTGAGATTCGCGCCCACGAACATCATCCAGAAATGCAGCTTCCCGGCCCATTCCGGATATTGCCGGCCCGACATCTTGCCGATCCAGAAGTAGATCCCTGCGAAGATGCCGAAGACCGCGCCGAGGCTCATCACATAATGGAAGTGCGCCACGACATAGTAGGTGTCGTGATAGTAGCGGTCGACGCTCGCCTGGCTCAGCACGATGCCGGTGACGCCGCCCACGGTGAAGAGGAAGAGGAACCCGAGCGCCCAGAGCATCGGCGTCTTGAGCTCGATCGAGCCGCCCCACATGGTCGCGATCCAGGAGAAGATCTTAATGCCGGTGGGCACCGCGATCACCATGGTCGCCATCATGAAGTAGCTCTGCTGGGTGAGGCTCAGGCCGGCCGTATACATGTGGTGGGCCCAGACCACGAAGCCCAGCACCCCGATCGCCACCATTGCATAGACCATCGGCAGATAGCCGAAGATCGGCTTCCTCGCGAAGGTCGCGATGACGTGGCTGACGATGCCGAAGGCCGGCAGCACGATGATATAGACCTCCGGGTGGCCGAAGAACCACAGGATGTGCTGGTAGAGCACCGGGTCGCCGCCGCCCGAGGGCTGGAAGAAGGTGGTGCCGAAGTTCCGGTCGGTCAGCAGCATGGTGATGGCACCGGCGAGCACGGGCAGCGCCAGCAGGATCAGCCAGGCGGTGACGAAGATCGACCAGGCGAAGAGCGGCACCTTGTGCATGGTCATGCCGGGGGCGCGCATGTTCAGGAAGGTGGTGATCATGTTGATCGCGCCGAGGATCGAGGATGCGCCCGACAGGTGCACCGCGAAGATCGCGAGGTCGGTGGAATAGCCCGATTCGGAGGTGGAGAGCGGCGGGTAGAGCACCCAGCCGATGCCCGAGCCCAGCTGGCCGTTGCCGCCCGGCGCGAAGAGCGAGGCGACGGCGAGCGAGGTGCCCGCGACATAGAGCCAGTAGGAAAGGTTGTTCATCCGCGGGAAGGCCATGTCCGGCGCGCCGATGTGCAGCGGCATGAAATAGTTGCCGAAGCCGCCGAAGAGCGCGGGAATGACCACGAAGAACATCATCAGGATCCCGTGGCCGGTGATCATGACGTTCCACAGATGGCCGTTCGGGGTGCAGTTCTCCACCGCCGATGGCCAGAGCGACTGGAAGAAGCCCTTCACGAGGCCCGATTCCAGATGTTCGGCGCACATGAACTGCACGCCCGGCGCCATGAGCTCCATCCGCATGTAGACGGTGAAGGCCACCGAGATCAGCCCGACGAGGCCCCCGGTGAAGAGATAGAGAACGCCGATGTCCTTGTGGTTCGTCGACATGAACCAGCGGGTGAAGAACCCCCTCCGGTCGTGCTCGTGGCCATGGATGGCTGCGTCGGCCATTGGCTTGCCTCCCCGCGTGCTGTTTCCGGTCAGACGGGCGTCGGATGGATCCGTGCCAGCATCTCCCGGATATCTGTAGAGCGCCGGCTTTGTTCCGGCAACGCCGCACTTTGATCTGGATCAATAAAAACGCCCACTCCTTCCTTGGTGGGGGTGGCATCTCGTCGCGGAAACGAAGCTGGCCCGAGACCCCGCGGGCGCCGGCCCGGGCGGGACAGTCGCCCGGGCGGCAGGCCTCGTCGGCAGGCCGTGCCGAGCGCCTGCGTGCCACCGGCGCGCACCCTCCTGCGTCGACCCTGCGGCCCGGATCACGAGAACGGCTCCTCGGCGAACAGGCGCGCTCCCTGAGGGCCTCTGGCGGGAAGCCCGGTTCGGCCCGGCAGGCGACCTGCCAAGCCGGAGCCGCCTGCGGCGTCAGTCGGGGAAATGCTGCGGGAAGGTGCGCAGCAGGGCCGCGTCGAGGTCCTGCATCGTGACGGGAAGCCCCAGATCCACGAGGCTCGTCACCCCGTGTTCCCGGATGCCGCAGGGCACGATCCCCTCGAAATGCGTCAGGTCCGGCTCGAGATTGATCGAGAGCCCGTGAAAGCTCACCCAGCGGCGGAGCTTGACGCCGATGGCCGCGATCTTGTCCTCGCGCGGGCTGCCGTCGAGGCCCGCGGGCCGGTCGGGCCGCACGACCCAGACCCCGACGCGCCCCTCGCGCCGCTCGCCCCGCACGTTGAACTCGGCCAGAGTGGCGATCACCCAATCCTCGAGCGCCGTCACGAAGCGGCGCACGTCCCGGCCGCGCCGGTCGAGATCGAGCATGACATAGGCCACCCGCTGCCCCGGCCCGTGGTAGGTATATTGTCCGCCGCGACCGGCCACATGGACGGGAAAGCGCTCGGGCTCGACCAGATCCTCGGGCCGGGCCGAGGTGCCGGCGGTGTAGAGCGGGGGGTGCTCGAGCAGCCAGATCGCCTCCGCGGCCTCTCCGGCCCGGATGGCGGCCACCCGGTTCTCCATCGCCTCGAGCGTCTCCCGATAGGGGCTCAGGCCGGGCAGGATCGACCATTCCACTGCGGACATCGCCTTATGATCCCCTTCCTCACCGCAAAAAACATGCCGGCAGTTCACATGGCCGTGTTACGCTTCCCGAGTCCTTCGACTTCCGGGAGATGTCCGATGTATGGGAAATATCTAGTCACCGCCAGCCTCGCTGCCCTGATCGGCCTGGCCCCGGCCGAGCCCGTGAAGGCGGATGCGGGCGACGCCATCGCGGGGGCGCTCGTGGGCGGCATCATCGGCCATGCGATCGCCAACGACCAGAACCGCCGCCGCGCCCAGCAGCAGCAGGTCTATCGCCGGGCCCCGGCCAAGGCCACCATGTCCAGCGCCCAGCGGGAGCAGAACAAGGAGGTGCAGACGGCCCTCAACTACTTCGGCTATCCGGTGGGGACGGTGGACGGGGTGCTGGGGTCGCGCTCGCGCTCGGCGGTGTCGCAGTTCCAGGTGCTGATGGGCTACCAGCCGACCGGCCAGCTTACGGACTACGAGCGGACGATCCTGACTACCGCCTATCACCGCGGCATCGCTGGCGGTCCGATGGTGCAGCAGGCGATCGCGACCCATCCGCAGGGGATGCGCGGGCTTCTCCTGATGCAGCGCGACGAGATGGCGGGGCTGCCCGCCGCGCAGTCGGCCATGGCGCTGATGCCGCAGGCGCCGGCTCCGCAGATGCCGATGGCCGTGACGGCCCCCGTTCTGCCGGTGGCCCCCGCGGCGGCCGCAGCCGGGGCTGCCGCAGCCGTTCTGCCGGAGCTGCCCGCTCCCGTGGCCGAGCCTGCGCCGGCGGCGCCCGAGCTTCCCTCGTTCCTGGGATCGGGGGCGACGATGGCCTCGCTCGCCTCGCACTGCAACACGATCGGGCTGCAGACCAACGCGAACGGGGGCTACACGACCTCGGCCGGCATGACCGATGCGAGCTTTGCCCTGGGCGAGCAGTTCTGCCTCGCGCGGAGCTACGCGATCTCGGCCAGCGAGGAGCTGACGAAGCAGGTGCAGGGCTTCACGCCGCAGCAGATCGCCGACCAGTGTCAGGCGCTCGGGCCTGCGCTGAAGGATCAGGTCTCGGCGCTGTCGCTCGAGCCGCGCGACGATGTGCTGAAGGACGTGTCGGCCTTCGTGCTGGCCTCGGGCCGGCCTCCGGCGCAGCTGGCGGGTTCGGCCCGGATCTGCCTCGGCACGGGCTATGCGCAGGACCGCATGGATGTGGCGGTGGCCTCGGCGCTCCTGCTGACGGCGCTCGGCCAGAAGGGCTATGCCGAGCTTCTGGGCCACCATCTGGCGCAGGGCTTCGGGGCGAGCCAGCGGCCCGACCTCGCGCTGGACTGGTATCAGATGGGGCTCGACGCGGCCCAGTCCGGCACGGCCGTGTTCGGGCAGGGGATGCCCGACCGGACCGAGGTGATTCGGAAAGCGGCCTACACGGTCGGCGGGCGGGCGGATCTGATCGTGCCCCAGACGCCCGCGCCGCTGCCGGTCTTCGCCCCGGTCACGCCCCCTCCGGTCGAGGTGGCGGCCCCTGCGCCTGCGCCCGTGGCAGCGCCGACGGTCGAGGCGGCGGCCTCCGCTCCGGCGCCCGCTCTGGCCCTTGCGGCACAGCCGTCCGGCGAGATGGCGGAGGCAGGCGCCAAGGCCGTCTCGGCCGCCGCGCGGCTGCCGTTCCTGCTTCTGGGCCAGTGACTTGAGCGCGAGGAGCCGGCGGGCCCGCCGGCTCCTCGAAGGCATTTTTGACGCGGTGCAAAATTACCCCTTTTCTTCCCCCGCGAGCTTGGCTAAGAACCCGCCACCAAGCCAAGACAGTGCGGTCGTGGCGGAATTGGTAGACGCGCAGCGTTGAGGTCGCTGTGGGGTAACTCCCGTGGAAGTTCGAGTCTTCTCGACCGCACCATTCTTCTGGCGAAGCGCCCAAGGGCGGCCTCTCCGGGCCGCCTTTTGGCGTTTTCGGGCCCCGGCTCAGGCCGCCGGTTCGCTTCCGTCACCGATCGGTCGCATTCGGGTGCCCTCTGTTCGCATCCCGTCGCTTGGGCACGCGGGCTCTCGTGCTAGCTGCTCAACCATGCGGCAGACGCCGTCCCTCCCGCAGACCGTGCACAACAAGATTGCAATGGTGGGGGCCTTCCGCTTTAAACAATGACAACAAGTGCAGAAAACCTGCCGGTCAAGATGGGGAGAATGGGGTGGTGGCTTCTACCCAGGACGACGGTTTTGTCGTTTTCGAACATGTGCAAAAAAGCTATGATGGCGAGACGCTCGTCGTCAAAGATCTCAACCTGACGATCGGGCAGGGTGAGTTCCTGACCATGCTGGGGCCCTCCGGGTCGGGCAAGACCACCTGCCTGATGATGCTCGCGGGCTTCGAGACGGCGACGCACGGCGAGATCCGCCTCGACGGTCGCCCGATCAACACGGTGCCCCCGCACAAGCGCGGCATCGGCATGGTGTTCCAGAACTATGCGCTTTTCCCTCATATGACGGTGGGCGAGAACCTCTCCTTCCCGCTCGAGGTGCGCGGCATGTCCAAGTCGGACCGCGAGCGCAAGATCAAGCGCGCGCTCGACATGGTCCAGATGGGCGCCTTCGCCAACCGCCGTCCGGCGCAGCTGTCCGGCGGGCAGCAGCAGCGGATCGCGCTGGCCCGGGCCCTCGTGTTCGACCCGCAGCTCGTGCTGATGGACGAGCCGCTCGGCGCCCTCGACAAGCAGCTGCGCGAGCATATGCAGTTCGAGATCAAGCATCTGCACGAGAGCCTCGGCATCACGGTGGTCTATGTCACCCACGATCAGGGCGAGGCGCTGACCATGTCGGACCGGATCGCCGTCTTCAACGACGGGCGCATCCAGCAGCTGGCCCCGCCGTCCGAGCTCTACGAGCGGCCGAAGAACAGCTTCGTGGCCAGCTTCATCGGCGAGAACAACCGCCTGCCCGGCACCGTCGAGGAGATCGCCGACGGACGCGCGCTGGTGCGGCTCGAGACCGGCGAGCTGATCGACGCGACGCCGGTGAACGTCGCCCGCAAGGGCCAGCAGACGCTCGTCTCGATCCGTCCCGAGCGGGTCGAGTTCAAGCCGGAGATGCTGCCGCCCAACGCACATCTCATCGATGCCGAAGTGCTCGAGTTCATCTACATGGGCGATATCTTCCGCACGCGGCTGCGGGTCGCCGGATCCGAGGATTTCGTGATCAAGTGCCGCAATACGCTCGGCCAGCGCGTCATGCAGCCGGGCGAGAAGGTCAGGATCGGCTGGGCGCCTCAGGACGCCCGCGCGCTCGATCCGCTTTAACTCCGTAGTAACGGACCTGCCGCCAAGCTGCGGCCAACAAACAAACGACACAACATGGGAGAGCACAAGATGAAGAAGGCCCTCATTCTATCCACGGCCTTGTCGGCCGTGGCCTTCGCCGCCTCGGCGGAGCAGATCACCGTGATGTCCTGGGGCGGCGCCTACACGACCAGCCAGGTCGAGGCGTTCCACAAGCCCTTCACCGCCGAGACCGGCATCGGCGTGGTCTCGGTCGATGCCGACAATCCGGCCACGCCGCTCAAGGCCATGGTCGAAGCGAACAACGTCAGCGTCGACGTGGTCGATGTGAACACGTCCGACGCCGTGCGCCTCTGCGACGAGGGCCAGCTTGAGGAGATCGATCCGGCGATGCTGCCGGCCGCGCCCGACGGCACGCCCGCGACCGAGGATTTCCTGCCCGGCGCTCTCAGCGACTGCGCCGTGGGCAACATCGTCTATTCGATGATCGTGGCCTACGACGAGTCGAAGTTCCCGAACGAAAAGCCCAAGACCATCGGCGATTTCTTCGACACCGAGAAGTTCCCCGGCAAGCGCGCCATGTGGAAAAGCGCCAAGACCACGCTCGAGATGGCGCTGATGGGCGACGGCGTGCCTGCGGCCGAAGTCTATGATGTGATGGGCACGCCCGAAGGCGTCGACCGCGCCTTCGCCAAGCTCGACGCGATCAAGGGCGACCTGATCTGGTGGGAGGCGGGCGCCCAGCCGGTCCAGCTTCTCGCCGATGGCGAGGTGGCCATGACCACGGCCTACAACGGCCGGATCTTCGCGGCGGCGGTCAGCGAGAACAAGCCCTTCGTGCCGATCTGGGACGGACAGGTCTACGAATACGACCTGTTCGTGATCCCGAAGGGCGCGCCGAACCTCGAAGCGGCCAAGAAGTTCGTGGCCTTCGCGACCGGCACCCAGCCGCTCGCGGACCAGGCCAAGTGGATCAGCTACGGTCCCGCGCGCAAATCCTCGGCGCCGCTGGTCGGGCTCTATCAGGACGGCAAGACCGAGATGGGTCCGAACATGCCGACGGCCGAGGCGAACCTGACCAATGCTCTGCCCTCGTCCTACGAGTTCTGGGTCGATCACGACACCGAACTGGAAGAGCGCTTCAACGCCTGGCTGGCGTCGAACTGATCCGGACCGGCGCGCGCTCCGGCGCGCGCCACCTCTGACATGAGGGACAAGATGGCCGACGCAACCGCCCAGATCGCTGCCGCCGGGACCGAGCGGCTCACCACCGCGGACGGGCGCCCGCTCAAGTCCGCGCTCGCGCGCGCTCAGGCCCGCGCCCGACGCCGTGCCTTCCTTCTGGTGCTGCCGCTGCTGCTGTTCGTCGTGGTGACCTTCATCGTCCCGATCGGCCAGATGCTGCACCGCTCGATCCACAACGACGGCTTCGCGGCCAACATGCCGCAGCTCACGCAATGGTTCGCGGAGACCGAGCCGGGGACGGAGCCCGACGAGGCGGCCTATGCCGCGCTCGCCGCCGATCTCAAGGCCGCGGCCGCGGCCAAGACGATCGGCGTCGTGGGCACGCGCGTGAATTACGAGATGGCGGGCACCCGCTCGCTCTTCACCTCGACCGGGCGGAAGGCCAGGAACTTCGAGCCACCCTATCGCGCGGCGATCCTCGAGGCGGACGAGAAATGGGCCAACCCCGATCTCTGGGGCACGATGCGCCAGGTCTCGCGGGCCTATTCCCCGAACTTCTTCCTCGCCGCCGTCGATCTTGCCCGCGACAACGAGGGCAACATCGTCCGCGCCCCGGCCGAGCGCCGCGTCTATGTCATGCTGTTCGAGCGCACCTTCCTGATCGCGGGCCTCATCACCTTCCTCTGCCTGCTGCTCGGCTATCCGGTGGCCCATCTGCTGGCGACCCTGCCGCTGCGCACCTCGAACCTTCTGATGATCCTCGTCCTGCTGCCCTTCTGGACCTCGCTTCTGGTCAGGACCACCTCCTGGATCGTGCTCCTGCAGGGGCAGGGCGTGGTCAACAACACGCTGGTGGCCACCGGCCTCATCTCGGACTCGAGCCGGATCCAGATGATCTACAACCAGGCCGGCACGATCATCGCGATGACGCATATCCTGCTGCCCTTCATGATCCTGCCGCTCTATTCCGTGATGCGCCCGATCCCGCCCTCCTACGTCCGGGCCGCGCGCTCGCTCGGCGCCTCCAGCTGGACGGCCTTCCGCCGGGTCTATCTGCCGCAGACCCTGCCGGGCATCGGCGCGGGCGCGCTGCTCGTCTTCATCCTCGGCGTGGGCTACTACATCACCCCCGCCCTTGTCGGAGGCGCCTCGGGGCAGCTCATCTCGAACCTGATCGCCTTTCACATGCAGGACAGCCTGAACTGGTCGCTCGCCGCCGCCCTCGCGGCCGTGCTGCTCGGCGCGGTGCTGGTCCTCTACTGGCTCTACGACCGCCTCGTCGGCATCGACAATCTGAAGCTGGGCTGACCCGGCCCTTCACTCTGCCCAAATATCCCGGGGGTCCGGGGGCAGAGCCCCCGGCCTCTGCCGCAGGAGACAAGCCCGATGGCTCTTCCCGTCTACGCCAGCCCGCTCGAGCGCCTCTGGTATTACAGCTACCGCGTCCTCTGCGGGCTGATCTTCCTGTTCCTGATCGCGCCGATCCTGATCGTCATCCCGCTCAGCTTCAACGTCGAGCCCTACTTCACCTTCACCGAGAAGATGCTGTCGCTCGATCCCGACGGCTATTCGCTGCGCTGGTACGACACGCTCCTGACCTTCGGCATGGCCAATCCCGAGGCTCCGCGCGACTCCTCCTGGTGGATGGATGTGTGGAACAACGCGGCCTGGGTGCGGGCGGCCAAGAATTCGGTCATCATCGGCGTCTCCTCGACGGTGGTCGCGACCGTGCTCGGCACCGTGGCGGCCCTCGGCCTCTCGCGCCCCGAGATGCCCTACCGGCGCGCGATCATGGCGATCCTGATCTCGCCCATGATCGTGCCGATCATCATCACCGCCACGGGCCTCTTCTTCTTCTATTCCGCGACGGGTCTCGCGGGCAGCTATGTGGGCGTGGTGCTGGCCCACGCCACGCTGGGCATCCCCTTTGTCATCATCACCGTGACCGCGACCCTCGTGGGCTTCGACCGCTCGCTCACCCGGGCCGCCGCCTCGCTCGGGGCCAGCCCCACCACAACCTTCTTCAAGGTCACGATGCCGCTCATCCTGCCGGGCGTGATCTCCGGCGCCCTCTTCGCCTTCGTCACCTCCTTCGATGAGGTGGTGGTCGTGCTCTTCGTTGCGGCCCACGACCAGCAGACGATCCCGCGCCAGATGTGGAACGGCATCCGCGAGCAGATCAGCCCGGCGATTCTCTCGGTGGCCACCATCCTCGTCATCGTGTCGGTGCTCCTCCTTGCCACGGTCGAGCTGCTCCGCCGCCGCTCGGAGCGGCTCCGCGGCATCTCCGGCTGACCCCTCCGCGAGCCATTTCGGGGCCCGTCCGGCATCCCCTGCCGGGCGGGCCTTTCCATCTGCCGGGCCCTGCGATTTCAGGGGGCTTTTGCAGTTGACTCTCGCATCAGCCTCGGTAAAAGGCGGGCCTCAGGGATTTTTGCGGGGGGCGTCTGCCCGCCGACTGCAGGAGAGAAACCATGGCGAAGCCGACGACGATCAAGATCCGGCTGAACTCGACGGCGGGCACCGGGCACTTCTATGTGACCAAGAAGAACGCCCGCACCATGACCGACAAGATGGTCGTGCGGAAGTACGATCCGGTCAAGCGCGAGCATGTCGAATACAAGGAAGGCAAGATCAAGTAAGATCTGCCTCTCCTGTTTGCGGACAAGGCCGTGCCTCCGGGGCGCGGCCTTCTGCATTTGAGGAGCCTGCGCCTGTGACCGTCGCCGGCCTGCATCTGCGCCTCGCACGCCCCGGGGATCTGGCGACGGTGGATGCGCTCTTCGCCCACAGCTACGCCCGCCTCATCCGGGCCGACTATCCGCCGTCGGTGCTGGTGACTGCCGTGCCGCTCCTTGCCCGCGCACAGCCCGCGCTTCTGGCCTCCGGACGCTACTGGCTGGCGGAGACGGAGGAGGGGATCCTCGCCGCCGGCGGCTGGAGCCCACGCGGCGCGGCAGACGGCGAGATCCGCCATCTCGTGACCCGCGCCTCCCATGTGCGGCAGGGCATCGCCTCGGCCCTGCTTAGCCGCTCGATCGCGCAGGCTGCGGCCGAGGGCATCCTCCGCCTCCATTGCCTCGCCACGCGCACGGCCGTTCCCTTCTACGAGCGGATGGGCTTTCGCCGGCTGGGGGAAGTCTCGGTGCCGCTCGGCCCCGGCGTGGCCTTCCCGAGCGAGCGCATGCTGCGCGCACCATGAAAAAGGGCCGGTCCGAGGACCGGCCCCCGTTCGTGGCGCCCGTGCTGCCGTTACTCTCGGTTGCCCATGAATTGCAGCAGGAACATGAAGAGGTTGATGAAGTCGAGGTAGAGCTGCAGCGCGCCCATGATGGCGGCCTTGCCCAGCCACTCCGCATCGCCGGTGTGGGCGTGCTGGAGGTAGGTGTTCTTGATGTTCTGCGTATCATAGGCGGTGAGGCCCGCAAAGATCAGCACGCCGATCACCGAGATCGCGAAGGCCAGCGCAGACGAGGCGAGGAAGATGTTCACGACCATCGCGACCAGAAGGCCGACCACGCCCATGATGAGGAAGGTGCCGAAGCCGGAGAGGTCCTTCTTCGTCGTGTAGCCGAAGAGCGACAGGCTCGCGAAGGCGATCGCCGTGATCAGGAAGGTCTGCGCGATCGAGACGCCGGTGAAGGCCACGAAGATCCAGCTCAGCGACAGGCCCATCACCGCCGCATAGGCGTAGAAGAACAGCTGCGCCGCCGCCTGGCTCAGCCGGTTCAGCACGGCGCCGAAGGCGAAGACCATGATGAGCGGGGCGAACATGACGATCCAGCCCAGGATGTTCGGGCTCATCGTCACCGGGTCGCGCAGCAGCGAGAACAGCTGCTCGCTGGTGCCGAAGGCCCAGGCCACGCCGCCGGTCAGGAGCATCCCGACCGACATGAGACCGTAGACCTTGTTCATGTGGGCGCGCAGGCCCTCGTCGATCCTGGCCGCCCGGGCGCCTGCGCCGACCGAACGCACCGTCTGATAGTCAGCCATCTCGTACTCTCCTTGTTGACCGTCATCCTGTCCGGCCCACCGGACATGTTTGACGCCTATATTGGAAAGCTGGCCCCGCAATTCAAGGATTTCCGGGCAGAACCGGGGACAATGGCCGTGGCGATGGGTCTCAGCGGCGCCAGTTCGAGGGCACGTCCCAGAGGGGACGCGCGGCCTCGGCCCGGGCCTCGTCGACGGTCAGGCCCACATCGGCCAGAAGATGCGGGTCGAGATGGGCAAGGGCCCGGCGCTGCCGGTGCGCGGCGAGGGCAAGATGGGCGCGGGCGACGAGGCGCTGAAGGCTCCCGCCCGCCTGCACGCCGCGGGTCGCGAGGCGGGCTGTGTGAAGCGAGGCAAACATGGGTCCGTCCTTTCGGGGTCTGATCTGGGCAGAGGGTCTCTCCGCTTGCTCCTTATGCCCGAATCGTTCACATTTGAAAAATGAATGCTTTTGACTTCAATCATCAGGAGTCGTGATATGCCGCGCAACCTCGACCTGACCGCCCTCCGCTCTTTCGTGGCCGTGGCCGATGCAGGCGGGGTCACGCGCGCCGCGGGCTTTCTCAATCTCACCCAGTCGGCGGTCTCGATGCAGATCAAGCGCCTCGAGGAAACGCTCGATCTGGCGCTGCTCGACCGGTCGGCGCGCCGGGTGGCGCTGACCGCCGCCGGAGAGCAGCTTCTGGGATATGCGCGGCGGATGCTGGCGCTGAACGACGAAGTCTTCGGCCGTCTAACCCATGACGATTTCGAGGGAGAGGTCGTGCTCGGCGTGCCGCACGACATCGTCTATCCGGCGATCCCGCAGGTGCTGCAGCGGTTCTCGGCCGAGTTTCCGCGGATGCGCGTCACGCTCCTCTCCTCCTATACGCGGAAGCTGAAGTCGCAGTTCGCGCGCGGCGAGTGCGACGTCATCATGACCACCGAGGATACGGTGGAGCCGGGGGGCGAGACGCTGGTGGAGCTGCCGCTGGTCTGGGTGGGCGCGCCGGGCGGGCAGGCCTGGAAGCAGCGCCCGCTGCGGCTCGCCTTCGAGCCGAACTGCATCTTCCGCATGGGGGTGCAGTCGGCTCTCGATGCGGCGGGGATCCCCTGGACCATGGCGGTGGAATCCGACAGCTCGCGCACCATCGAGGCCAGCGTCTCGGCCGATCTCGCCGTGCATGTCTCGCTGGCCGGCGCCGAGCCGCGCTACATGGAGCGGATCCCGCATGGCGGCACGCTGCCGGATCTCGAGACGAGCAAGGTCAACCTCTATGTGGCCGATCCGGTGCACAGTCCCGCCGTCGAGGGGATGGCCGAACTGATCCGGCGCGCCTATGCGGCGCAGGCCGCGGGGGCGGCGGCTCCCCGCCCGCTCGCCCCGGTGGAGGGGGCGGCAGGGGAGGGGCCGCGCTTCGCCCTGCGGGCCTAAAATACGCTCAGGGCGTGATGACGACCTTGCCCGTGGCCTGCCGCGTGCGGAGCAGCTCCAGCCCCTCGGCCGCCCGTTCGAGGGGCAGCTCATGGCTCACATGCGGCCGCAGGCTGCCGTCGGCGAGCCATCCGAGCAGCGTCTCGAGGCTGCGGATCAGCACCTGCGGCGCAAAGGTCATGTAGCCGCCCCAGTAGAGGCCGATCACGCTCAGGTTCTTCACCAGAAGCAGGTTGGCCGGCACCTGCGGGACATCGCCGCCGGCAAAGCCGATGGCAAGCAGCCGCCCCTCCGGGCGCGAGGCGCGCAGCGCCGCGTCGAAGCCCGCGCCGCCTACCGTATCGTAGGTGACATCGATCCCGCCCAGCGCCTTCAGCACGCCCTTGAGGTCCTCCGTCTCGCTGTCGATCGCCTCGTGGGCCCCGGCGGCCCGCGCCACCGCCAGCCGCTCCTCGCCCCGGGCCGTGGCGATCACATGCGCCCCCATCCGCCGTCCGATCTCGACCGCAGCCAGCCCCACGCCGCCCGCGGCCCCGGTGACGAGCAGCCGCTCGCCCGGCTGCAGCCGGGCGCGGTGGTCGAGGGCGAGATGGCCAGTGCCATAAGCGATCTGGAAGGCCGCCGCATCGCGGAAGCTCACGCTGTCGGGCAGGGGCAGGCAGCGGCCCGCGGGCCAGCAGCCGAACTCGGCGAGGCCCCCGCAGGAGCCGAAGGCCGCGACGCGCGTGCCGGTGGCGGGGCCGCTCACGCCCTCGCCCAGTGCATCCACGATGCCCGCGACCTCCATTCCCAGCGTCAGCGGCAGGGGAGGGCGCTCCTGATAGCGGCCCTGGATCATCAGCAGGTCTGCGAAGTTGAGCGCACAGGCAGCGATGCGCAGCCGGATCTCGCCGGGGCCCGGCTCGGGCAGGGGTTCTTCAGTCAGGTCCGGCGCAAGGCCGGTCTCTCGCAAACGGAAAGCGCGCATGGACGGATCAGGACCTCTCGTCGGGAAGAGCGCGCCGAACTTCAGCATCCCGGGCCGGTTTCCGCCAGCCCCCTCCCGAATATTCGCGACTTGCAAAGTTTCGGCGGCGAATTCGCTGCAAATTGCATTGCAAAATGCAAAAGCCCTCAGAGGCGAGTGACGTGTCTCCCATGCTCCCGAGGGATGATCCACAGCGGCGGACGCCGAACGAACCCAGCTTGTATGAATGGACATATCCAAAAAGACAGGTTTGTTTCAAGACAAGTTTTTCTGGATGGAATTGGACGTCGAGCGGGGTTTTGGCACACAATATGCTTGTTATCCGGGCAGGGACAGCTGGAAGATTTACGGAGACATTTCATGAAACATCCCGTCGACGCCCACGTTGGCAAACGCATCCGCCACCGCCGGTGGATGGTGGGCATGACGCAGCAGCAACTGGCTGATTGCGTGGGCATCAAGTTCCAGCAGATCCAGAAATACGAGACCGGCATGAACCGCGTCAGCGCTTCCCGCCTGTGGGACATCGCCGAGGCTCTGGGCGTGTCGATCAGCTTCTTCTTCGAAGGTCTCGAAGGTGCCGGCGATCAGGCCCGCCAGGCCGAGGGTGACCGCATCACCGACAAGGAAGCCCTCGAACTGGTCCGCTCCTACTATGCGATCCCCGAGGCGCAGCGTCGCCGGCTGTTCGACCTCGCGCGTGTGCTTTCCGAAGCCGCCTAGCTCGATGACTGAGCGGGTGTGCCTCTCCGGCCGCCGCGCTTGACCCTGACCGCCCCGCAGGCTACGCGCGGGGCGCAGGAGGGCCGGGATGCAGATGCTCACCGATCGCGAGACCGCCGACATCATCGACACCGCGGCAGAGATGGCCGCGGCTGCCCGAGACGCCACGCTGCTTCATTTCCGCAGCAGGGGCCTCTCGGCGGATACCAAGGAAGCCGACAGGTTCGATCCCGTGACCGTGGCCGACCGGCTGTGCGAAGAGCGCATGCGCGCCATCCTCGCGCGGCGGCGTCCGCGGGACGGTATTTTCGGCGAGGAAATGGGCGTGCAGGCCGGCGACAGCGGCCTCACCTGGGTGCTCGATCCGATCGACGGGACCCGCTCCTACCTGTGCGGAACGCCGACCTGGGGCGTGCTGATCTCGGTCGCGGATGCGAGCGGGCCGATCTACGGCCTGATCGACCAGCCCTATATCGGCGAGCGGTTCGAGGGCGGCTTCGGCCTCGCCCGCGTGCGCGGCCCCCGGGGCGAAGACCGGCTGGCCACGCGCGCGGCGCGGGCCCTGTCCGAGGCGATCCTCATGTCGACCTTCCCCGAAGTGGGCACCGCCGTGGAAGAAGCCGCCTTCCGTCGTCTCTCGCGGCAGGTCAGGCTGACGCGCTACGGCACCGACTGCTACGCCTATGCCCTGCTGGCCGCGGGACAGATCGACCTCGTGGTGGAAGCGGGCCTGCAGCCCTATGACGTGCAGGCGCCCATGGCGGTGATCGAGGCCGCGGGCGGCCTCATGACCGACTGGGAGGGGCGCCGGAACCCGCAGGGCGGGCGTGTGATCGCCGCGTCCTGCCCCGAGGTTCATGCCGCAGCGCTCGAGATCCTGCGGGGGTGACACCAGCCGCTCCGCTGGAGCGGGCGCAGGTCTCGCAGACAGGCTCGGTCTCTGGCTGCACGGTCAGGTCTCGCGAAGATCGCGGGCGCAAAGCTCCATCGCTTCGCCTTCGACATCCGCGACCGACGGCGACCCCTTTCGCCCACGTCACGGCCGCTTGCAGCGCCGCAGGCGGGAAAGCAGCCGTCCGGGCATCCGACCAGATCCATCCGCAGGGTCTGGACCTCGGACCCGGAGTCCTTCATCCTCGGCCCGATCCACCATAAGCCGAGACCGAGCAGATCGCCTCTCGGCCAGAAGGGCGCAGAAGCCCCGCGAGGAGGCAGGTTTGGCGACGAGACTTCTCCGGACATCGATCCGTCTGGTCCTCTGCACGGCCCCGGCGCTCCTGCTGCTGGGATGCGGCCTCTTCCATCGTCCGAGCGAACTGGAATGCATGGAGCGGGCCATGTATTTCGAATCGCACCGCTCGAGCCGGGACGGAATGGTGGCGGTGGGCACGGTGGTGATGAACCGCGTGAACTCCGGCCAGTTTCCGAACACCGTCTGCGGCGTGGTCGGCCAGCGCAACCAGTTCGCGCCGGGCGTGATGTCGAAGCGGATGGACTCGCGCTCGCTGCCCCGGGTGCGCGAGGCCGCGCGGGCCGTTCTGCGGGGCGAGCGGCACCCGTTCGTGGGCAATGCCATGTTCTTCCACACGGCGGGTCACCGCTTTCCCTATGACAACATGCATTACACGCTCGTGACCGGCGGCAATGCCTTCTACGAGAAGCGCCGGAGCGAGCTCGTGACCCAGCCGGTGCCGCCGCCGCCGGTCGACGGGCTGACCGGCTGGTAGGCGGCAGGGCCTCACTTTCGGGCCGCCATTCGCGAAGCGTGAATGACAGACCGCGGAGCCGGGCCCTCCCGCATCGCCTCCGGGACTCAAGCGTCTGCCGATCAGCGGGATGCGGAGGCGCCCCGGGGGAATGGGGCCGCCGCTGGATCGGGAAGCCGCGCACGAGACCGGCCGCAGGAGGACAATCCGGGGCCCGATGCGCCGCCTTCGCCGGCGAAATCCCGCGAAAACCCCGTCTGGAAGAGGAAAAAGGTCGGGAAGGGGTTGGAAGTCCGGTCAAAGGCACTCTTTCATGCGGCATGACCCGACTGTTCCGAACGCTTGCCGCCCCGCTGCTTCTCGCGCTGACGCTTTTCCTCGGCTCGACGACCGCCTTTCTCCCCGCCCATGCGCAGACCGCGCTCTTGCCCGGCTCCGGGGCAGAAGAGCCCGCAGCGCCCACTTCGGCCGCCACACTGCTCGACCTCTTGCGCAACGATCAGGCGCGGGCGGAGCTCATCGCCGAACTGGAACGTGTCGCTGCCGCGGGTGAGCCTGCGACGCCCGCAGTGAGTGCGCCCTCCGACGAGATCCTCTCCTTCGGCAGGTCGGCGGCCCTCTTCACCCAGCAGGCGGCGGAGTCGGTTGCGACCAGTGTCCGGGGCCTCTGGGATGCGCTCAAGGCCTCGCCCGAGCTGTTCGCGGGGCTCTCGCGGCTCGATCTGGGCGTGCTCGGCGATGCGCTGATCGAGCTTCTGCTGCTGATCGTGGCCACGGCGGCGATCTTCAACCTGCTGCGCCGGGCGGTCATTCCCACCTACCGCCGCATGGGTCAGCGGGCGCGCTCCGCCGGGGTCGTGAAGCGCATCCTGCTCTATGTCGGGGCGCTCGCCCTCGACGTGCTGATCGTGGTGGGCGCCTGGGCCATCGGCTATGTGCTGGCCATCGCGGTGATCGGCAATGCCGGACAGATCGGCCTGCGCCAGACGCTCTATCTCAACGCCTTCCTCGCGGTCGAACTCCTGCGGACCGCCATGCGGTTCGTCCTGTCGCCCTCGACGGGCGATCTGCGGATCGTCGCGCTGCGTGACCGCCCGGCGCGCTATCTCTCGGCCGCGATGAGCTTCAGCATCGCGCTTCTGGGCTACGGGCAGCTCCTGATCGTGCCGATCGTCGAGGAGAGCACCTCGCGCGCCGCAGGCCGCGGCGTCTCGGCGCTGATCTCGGTGATCGGCGTGCTCTTCGTGGCCTTCCTCGTGGTCCGCAACCGCAAGGCCGTGGCGGAATGGCTCCTGCGCGAGACCCAGCCGGTCTCCGCCCGCCATGTCGCGGCCGAGCCCCCCGCGCCGCCGGTGGTGACGACACAGGAGATCGATCCCGATCTCGCCGCCGACATCGCGGCGGGCACGGCCGATGCGCCGCCCCCGCCCGAGGCGGAGCCGGTGGAAGTCACGCCGGAGCCGCATCCCCGCGTGCGGCGCTCGCCCGCCCTCGTGGCGCTGGCGCAGTCCTGGCACTGGTTCGCGCTGGCCTATCTGGCCGTGATCCTCGTCCTGTCTCTGGTCAGCCCGGGCGGCGACGCGATGGGGCCGACCTTCGCCTCGCTGCGGATCGCGGCCGTCTTCGTGGTGGGCTTCTTCCTGTCGGGCGCGCTCGCCCGCGCCATCACGCGCGGCGTCCGCCTGCCGGCCACGGCCAACGAGCGGCTGCCGCTGCTCGAGCGGCGCCTGAACCGCTTCGTGCCGCAGGCGCTTCTGGTGCTGCGGCTCCTGATCGTGGCGGCGGTGCTTTTCTTCACGCTCCACACCATCGGCCTCATCGATGTGAGCACCTGGCTCGAGAGCCAGCTCGGACGGCGGCTGATCGGCACGCTGATCGCGGTCTCGGCCATCCTCGCCGTGGCCTTCGCGATCTGGATCGCGCTCTCCTCCTGGATCGACTACCGGCTGAACCCGGCCTTCGGCCATGTCGCGACCTCGCGCGAGCAGACGCTGCTGTCGCTTCTGCGCAATGCGGCGACGATCGCGCTCGTGGTCATCACGCTGATGTTCTGCCTGTCCGAGATCGGGCTCAACATCGGCCCGCTGCTGGCTTCCGCCGGGGTGCTGGGCCTCGCCATCGGTTTCGGCGCCCAGAAGCTGGTGCAGGACATCATCACCGGGATCTTCATCCAGTTCGAGAATGCCATCAACGTGGGCGACGTGGTGACGGTGGCCGGCACCTCGGGTGTGGTCGAGCGGCTGACCGTCCGTTCGGTCAGCCTGCGCGACCTGAACGGGGTCTTCCACATCATCCCCTTCTCGTCCGTGGACATGGTCTCGAACTTCATGCGGGACTTCTCGTTCTTCGTCTGCGACATGGGCGTGGCCTACCGCGAGGACGTGACCCAGGTCCGCGCCGCCATGTTCGATGCGTTCGAGGAGCTGCGCCGCCGTCCGGAACATGCGGCCGTGATCCTTGCCGACCTCGAATGGCTGGGGCTCGATTCCTTCGGCGACAGCGCGGTCATCCTGCGCGCCCGGATCAAGACCCTGCCGGGCAAGCAATGGGGCGTCGGCCGCGCCTACAACGAGATCCTGAAGCGCATCTTCGACGAGCGCGACATCGAGATCCCGTTCCCGCATCAGACCATCTATTTCGGCCAGCCGAAGCAGGGCCAGATCCCGCCGCAGCCGGAGAGCTGAAGGGGGGAGAGCAGGGGCCGCGCCTCCCGGCGCGGCCCGCCGGTCAGCCGCGGGGCGCGGGCGCGCCGTTCACCCAGACGGCCCGGATCGCGCGGTCATCGCCCATCATGATGGTGGGAAACAGCGCCTGCCAGATCGTCTCGGCCCGGCCCGTGGCCTGAGCGATGGCCGGGGTCGAGGCGAGGTCCACCACCACGAGATCGGCCTCCATCCCGGGCGCGAGATTGCCGATCCGGTCCTCGGCCCGAAGCGCCCGCGCCGAGCCTGCCGTGGCGAGCCACCAGAGCTGCGCCGGATGCAGCGCCTGCCCGCGCAGCTGGCCGATCTCGTAGGCGGCGGCCATGGTGCGCAGCATCGAGAAGGACGAGCCGCCGCCGGTATCGGTGGCCAGTCCTACGCGGACCCCCTCGGCCACGAGGCCCATGTCGAAGAGCCCCGAGCCGATGAAGGTGTTCGAGGTCGGGCAATGGACGAGGCTCGCGCCCGCCTCGGCCAGCCGCGCCCGCTCGCGCGGGGCGAGGTGGATCGCATGGCCGAAGACCGCCCCCTCGCGCAACAGCCCCTGCGCCTCGTAGGTGTCGAGATAATCGCGCGCCTGCGGATGCAGCGTCTTCACCCATTCGATCTCGTCGAGTTGCTCGGAGAGGTGGGTCTGCATCAGGCAATCGGGATGCTCGCGCCAGAGCGCCCCCAGCGCCGCGAGCTGCTCGGGCGTCGAGGTGGGCGAGAAGCGGGGCGTGATGACATAGGAGAGCCGGCCCCGCCCGTGCCATCTTTCGAGCAGCCGCTTGCTGTCGGCATAGGCGCTCTCGGCCGTGTCGCGAAGCCCTTCGGGCGCGTTGCGATCCATGCAGGTCTTGCCCGCATAGGCCCGGAGCCCCCGCGCCGACGCCGCCTCGAAGAAGGCATCCACGCTCTCGGGATGGATGGTGGCATAGCTGCAGACGGTGGTCGTGCCGTGGGCGAGGGTGAGGTCGAGATAGCGGCCCGAGATCTCGGCGGCATAGGCGGGATCGCCGAAGCGCATCTCCTCGGGGAAGGTGTAGGTCTCGAGCCAGTCGATCAGCCGCTTGCCCCAGCTCGCGATGATGGCGGTTTGCGGATAATGCACATGGGCGTCGATGAAGCCCGCCGAGATCAGCGCCTGCCCGTAATCGGTCACGCGCGCCTCGGGATGGGCCGCGCGCAGCGCCTCGGCCGGCCCCACGGCGGCGATGCGCCCGTCCTCCACCAGAACGGCGCCGTGGCTCTCGTGGCGCGCCGCGGCCTCGCCCTCAAGGAACGGATTGGCCGTGAAGGACAGCACCTGTCCGAGGAGCAGGTCGGTCATGGCAGGGTCTCCCATCTGCTGAAGCGTTCCAACCTAGCCCCTTTTCGAGGCAGGGTAAATTTCCCGCCGCCCCTGTTTCTGCGCCGCATCCTTCGGTATGGTCCCTGCGACAGTTGAGCGGGGGCGCCATATTGCAGGTCGAGACGGGCGATACGCGCGAGGAAGAGCGGTCGGGCGTGCCCGACCGGGTGGTGGATTCGGTCCTCGAAGCGGTCGAGGAGCGGGATGAGGCGCGCCTGTCCGACCTGCTCGAACCGTTGCATGCCGCCGATATTGCAGACGTCCTCGAACAGATCGGCTCGGCCGAGCGGCGCGAGCTGCTCACGCTCTGGTCGGGCGGGATCGACGGCGAGATCCTCTCCGAGATCAGCGACTCGATCCGCGAGGAGGTGATCGAGCACCTGCCGCCCGAGGTCATCGCCGAGGCGGTGCGCGAGCTCGATACCGACGATGTGGTCGACATCCTCGAGGATCTGGAGGAGCCGCAGCAGGAGGCGATCCTCGGCGCCCTCGACCGGGCCGACCGGGTGGCGGTCGAGCAGGCCATGGCCTATCCGGAATATTCCGCAGGCCGCCTCATGCAGCGCGAGGTGGTGGTCGCGCCGGTCCACTGGACGGTGGGCGAGACCATCGACTTCCTGCGCGAGACCGAAGAGCTGCCGGACCAGTTCTACCACGTCATCCTCGTCGATCCGCGGATGAAGCCCGCGGGCTATGTCACGCTGGGCCGGCTGCTTTCGTCGCGCCGCGACGTGAAGCTGACCGCCATCGAGGAGGAGAGCTTCCGCACCATCCGCGCGACCATGGCCGAATCCGAGGTGGCCTATATCTTCAACCAGTACCACCTGATCTCCTGCCCGGTGGTGGACGAGAACGACCGGCTGGTGGGGATCGTGACCATCGACGACGCGATGAACGTGCTCGACGAGGAGCACGAGGAGGATATCCTCCGCCTCGCAGGCGTCGGCGACGAAAGCAGCCTGTCCGACGGCCCCTTCGCCACCGCCCGCCAGAGGCTGCCGTGGCTCGCCGCGAACCTCTTCACCGCCTCGCTCTCGGCACTGGTGATCTCGGCGTTCGAATCGACCATCGCCCAGCTCGTGACGCTGGCGGCGCTCATGCCGATCGTGGCCTCGACGGGCGGGATCGCGGGCACCCAGTCGCTCGCGGTGGCGGTGCGCGCGCTGGCCACCCGCGACCTCACCTCGGCCAACGCCCCCCGCGTGGTGCGGCGCGAGCTGTTCGCGGGGCTCCTGAACGGGATCGGGCTGGCGCTCATCCTCGGGCTCGCGGGCTTCGTGATCTTCGGCGATCCGGTGCTGGGCGCGGTTCTCGGCATGGCGATGATCTGCAATCAGGTGGTGGCGGCCCTGGGCGGGGTCCTGGTGCCGCTCGGCCTCAACCGGCTGGGCCTCGACCCGGCGCTCGCCTCGGGCACCTTCGTGACCACGCTCACCGACGTGATGGGCTTCTTCGCCTTCCTCGGCCTCGCCAGTCTGGTGCTGATATGACGGTCGCCGCGCTGAAGGCCGAGGCACGCCGCGCCGCCGGCGCCGCCCGGGCGCTTGCGCACAAGGCGGGGCAGGGGCAGGCGGCCGAGCTTCTGGCCGACTGGCTCGTGCCCCATCGCGGCCGGGTTCTGTCGGGATACATGCCGATCCGGTCCGAGATCGACCCGCTCCCGGCGATGGCGGCCCACGACGGGCCGGTCTGCGTGCCGGTCATCGTGGCCCCCGGCGAGCCGCTGCGCTTTCGCGAATGGAGCCCGGGCTGCCCGATGGTCGACGGCCCGTTCGGCGCGCGGGTGCCCGAAGACGGCGCCTGGCTCGAGCCCGAGGTGCTGATCGTGCCGCTTCTGGCCTTCGACAGGCGCGGCTTCCGTCTGGGCTACGGCGGCGGCTTCTACGACCGGACGCTCGAGCGGCTGCGCGCGCGTCACCCGCTCACGGCGGTGGGCTTCGCCTTCACCGCGCAGGAACTGCCCGAGGTGCCGGTCGATGCCACCGACCAGCCGCTCGACGCGATCCTGACCGAGATCGGCCCCATCCCCCTCCGGCGCTGACCTATTTCGCGATCACCTCGTCGCGCACGAACATGTTCGACCAGGCCCGGTCGATCAGGGCCGGGGTCATCTGGTAGGGCAGGCCCTCGAAGTCGCAGACCGAGATCATCTGGTCGATCAGATAGACCGGCATGTAATTGGCATAGCGGTTGTCGATGGTGGGGAACTTCGCCTTCATCAGATGCACCAGCGCCGTCTCGTCGAGCGGCATCTTCCGCTTCTTCGCCACCATCGCGAAGATCTTCAGGAAATTCTCCTGGCTCGGCCCGTCCACCTTGATCTTGAAGAAGATCCGGCGGAGAGCCGCGCCGTCGAAGATCTCGTTCGGGTGGAAGTTGGTCGAGAAGATCACCAGCGTGTCGAAGGGCACCGTGAATTTCTCGCCCGACTGCAGCGCGAGGATGTCGCGATTTTCCTCGAGCGGCACGATCCAGCGGTTCACCAGCTTCTGCGGCGGCTCCGCCTGACGGCCGAGGTCGTCGACGATGAAGATCCCGCCGGTGGCCTTCAGTTGCAGCGGCGCCTGATAGGTGCGCGCGACCGGATTGTAGGTGAGATCCAGCATGTCGAGCGTGAGCTCGCCCCCGGTAATCACTGTCGGGCGCTCGCACCAGACATAGCGGTTGTCGAACCGGTTCGAGGTGCGGCGCAGGCTGGTCGGATCGTCCACGGCCGATTCGGCCGAACGGTGCACGATCGGGTCGTAGACCGTGATGACCTGACCGGAATATTCCAACGCGCGCGGCACATAGATCCGGTCGCCCAGCGCATCGCGGATCCCGTTCGAGATCGAGGATTTCCCGTTGCCCGGAGGCCCGTACATCAGGATCGAGCGGCCCGAGGTCACGGCCGGCCCCAGATGGTCCAGAAGCTCGTCGGGCAGGATCAGATGGCCCATCGCCGCCGTCAGCTGCGCCCGTGTGAGCTTGATGTGGCGCACCGACTGCCGCTCGACCTGCAGGCGGTAGCGGTCGAGCGGGACGGGCATCGCGCCGTAATACTCCGACTGGCTCAGCGCATCGAGCGCGCGCGCCTTGCCCTGATCGGTCAGCTGATAGCCCATCTCGTTGCCCGAGGTGGCATGCAGCGTGCCCGTCGCCTCGACCAGCCGCTGGCTGCGGGCAAGGTCCACCAGCTCCTGCGCGAGAGGGGCGGGCAGGCAGATCACCGGCGCGATCTGCGAGACCAGTTCGAGGTTCATCCGAAACATGGTCTTGAGCAGAATGTCCCGCAGCATGACGAGCGACAGGCCCGTGTCGGGCAGCGTGCGCGGCGCGGGAGGTGCGATGACGTCTGAGCTCTGCACGGTCATGGACTCACCCCTGGGTCAGCGGCCGAAGAGTGCCGCGAGAAGGTAAAGGATCAGCATCCCGGCCAGCGCCAGCCCCATGGGAAAGTCGCGGCGGCGCCAGCTCTCCCAGTCGGCGGTGGCCCGGCGGAAGGGCTCGAGAAGCCCGAGGCCCCGGTGACTGGCGAAGGCGCCGAGGAGGGAGGCCGCGAAGAGCGCGAGGGCCAGCCGCAGGTCCTCCAGCGCCACGAAGGGGGCCATGGCGGCGGCGAACTTGGCGTCGCCCGCACCGATCAACCGGCCCATGTTCATCAGGAACCCGGCCACCAGCACGACCAGAAGATGCAGCCAGCGCCAGAGCCAGTCGTCGAGCGGCAGGACGACCGGGCCCGCGACGAGGAAGACCGCCGCCAGCGCCAGCACCGCCTTGTTCGGGATCTTCATGAATTTCATGTCGCTCCAGGCCACCCAGAGCGCGATGGGCAGCACGAGGGGCAGGAAGACCGCAGCCGCCGGGGCAGGAGTGGCGATTAGGTCCGCCACGCTCAGCCCGCGTCGAGCGCCTCGAGACTGCGCACGGCGGCCTCGAAATATTGCGGATGCGTGTCGATGGCCGACTGGAGGAGGCCCTTGCCCACCGTCACGTCGCCCTTCTTCACCGCGGCGAGCGCGAGCGTGTAGATCAGCTGCGCCCGCTCGGTCTGCGTCATCTGGATCACCGGCAGGTCGTATTTGCGCTGCGCGCCCCGGGCCAGAACGAGGTTGTTCTTGGCCGTGAAGGAGGTCGGGTCGTAGGTCAGCGCCTCGTAGAAGAGCCGCTCCGCCGCCGCCGCATCGCCGCGCGAGAGCTTCGAGAAGCCCCAATTGTTCAGCACGCCCGCGGGCTGGGTCGTCATGCCGGTCGCCGTCTCGTAGAAACTGTCGGCCTTCGTCCACTGCTTCTTGCTGTCGGCCACCATCGCCTCGAGCCGGTAACGCTCGAAGGTCTCGTAGGTCGGCGGGATGCGGGACAGTTCGGCCTCGGCGCGGCTCCAGTCGTTCGACCGGATCAGCGTGTCGGCAAAGGCGACACGGTCCGCGTTGGTGCCCTCGTGACTGTTGACCACCTGGCTCCAGACCGTTGCCGCCTCGGCGGGGCGCTGGGCGCGCACGAGCGACTTGGCAAGGCTGCGCTTGAGGTCGATCCGGTCGGGCGCCTTCTCGACGGCGCCGCGGAAATAGGCCACCGCCTCGTCGGGGGCGCCCACCGTCAGCATGATCTCGTTCAGGTTGCTTTCGTCGGCGGCGCTGAGGCTCTTCAGCGCGCGGTCGACTTCGGCATCGCGGCCGCCGCCGCAGCCGCTCAGGAGGGCCGTGCCGACAAGGCACAGCGCGGTCAGGACGGGGTGGCGCATGGTTCTGCGTCCTCTTGCTGCTCGATCCCGGTCGTGTTCAGAGCTGCGACAGCAGCACATACTGGCCCTGCCCGCGCCGGACGAGGGAGAAGGCGTGTCGTTCCTCCGGCTCGACATACAGCGACGCCTCGCTCTTCGCGATGGCGCGGCGCAGATTTTCCCGGATGGAGTCGGTGGCGCCACTGTCGAGCGCGAAGGCCTGCTGGAAGACGAGCCGCGCCTCGGGCGCGCGGCCGCGCTCCATCAGGACGACGCCCAGATTGTTGACAGCCGGCACGAAGGCGGGGTCGAGCTCGATGGCGCGGCGCAGCAGATGTTCGGCCTGGTTCAGCCGCCCGAGCCGCAGGTTGGCGGAACCGAGCGCCGAGAGCACGTCGGCCGTCATCCCCTGCTCGGACGCGGCGCGGAGATAGGCCCGCAGCGCGAGCTCGCTCTCGCCCGCGGCCAGAAGCCTGTGGCCCACCAGCAGACCGTCGATCCCGTTCCGGCCGGGATCCACCCCGAAGGGCGCGTTGCGTTCCGAGGCCTGCCGCGACAGCGCATCCGGTCCGCCGCAGGCGGCAAGCGTCGCGCAGAGGAGGAGGAAGACAAGGCCCCGGGTCACGTCGTCTCACTGTCCGCCCAGCTGAGTGGCGATGCCATAGACCGAAGGGCCGATCAGGATCAGCATCAACGGCGGCACGGTCAGAAGCATTGTGCCGAGCGTCAGCTTCGTGGGCAAGGTATTTGCCTTCTCCTCCGCCCGCATGACGCGCTTGTCGCGCATTTCGGACGAGTAAACGCGGAGCGCCTCGGCGATCGAGGTGCCGAACGTGGCCGACTGGATGAGGGTCGTCACGAAGGAGGAAACGTCGGGAATGCCCACCCGCTCGGACATGTCCTTCAACACGGCCACGCGCTCCTTCCCGGCCTTGACCTCGTGGGCCACCATCTCGAACTCTTCGGCAAGCGCCGGATAGCCCGCGGCGGATTCGCGGGCCACGCGCAGGATCGACTGATCGAGCGACTGGCCCGCCTCGACGCAGACCAGCATCATGTCGAGCGCATCGGGAAAGCCCGACACGATCTGGTCGTAGCGCTCCTGCGCGCGGCGCTTGATCCAGTAGACCGGCAGGTAGTAGCCGATGGCCCCGGGCAGGATCGTGTAGAGCACCATCTGCTGCATGGTGAGCGGTGCCGCGGCCGAGGCGACCATCGCATAGAGGAGACCGGCTGCCAGAAACCCCACCCCCAGCGCGAACTGGGCCGCGTGGAACGCGCGCACGGCGCCCTTCGAGCGGTAGCCGGCGCGCATCATCTTGAGACGCGAGGCCGACATCTCTTCGGCGGTCTTGGGCTCCAGGAGATTGGCGAACCGGTCGAGCTTCTCGCTGCCTGACGCGCGGCGCAGCGCCTGTCCCTTCTGAACCGGCGCCGCCACCGCCGCCGTGCGCTGGGCGCGGATCCGGTCGAACGGCTCCACGCGTTTCTTCAGCATCACGGGCAGGGTGAGCGCGATGAGCAGGATCCCGAGCGACCCCACGGCGATGAGGGGGCCGAGCGGACCCAGCCGGTCGGTCAGGTAGGTCTCGAGCAGGGAGAGGAGTTCCATGGGTCAGACCTTGATGTTGACCATGATCTTCATGAAGATGACGTTCGCGATCAGGAACGCCCCCACGACGAGTGCCGCCGGGATGAAGAGCGGTGTCTCCTTGACCCCGTCGTAATAGTCGGGCTTCAGGATCGAGATCGCGACCAGTGCCACGATGGGGAAGGCCGACAGAAAGGTGCCGGACCATTTCGCCTCGGCGGTGATCGCCTTGACCCTGCGGAAAAGCTTGAAGCGCGAGCGGATCACCTTGGCCAGCCCTTCGAGGATCTCGGCGAGATTGCCGCCCGACTGCTGCTGGATGGTCACGGCCACGGCGAGGAACCGCAGGTCCTGGCTCTCCATCCGCTCGGCGAAGGCGCGGATGCATTCGGCCACGTCGCGCCCGTAGGCCGCCTCGTCCGCGATCACGCCGAACTCGGTGCCGAGCGGGTCGGGCACCTCCTTGGCGACGATCTGGATGGCCGAGGAGAAGGGATGACCCACCCGCAGCGAGCGGACCATCAGCTCGACCGCGTCGGGCAGTTGCTCCTCGATCAGCGCCATGCGCTTCTTGGCCTTGCCGTTGACCCAGACATAGACCGCGCCCACCCCCATCACGACCGCGACCGCCCCGCGCACGAGGGGTGCTGCGCTGGTGCCGATGGTGAGGCCGAGGTAGGCCACGGCCGACAGGAGCACCATGATCCCGACCAGAGCCTTGGGCGAGAAGGCGATGTTGGCCTTCTGCGCCTTCGAGGCAAGGATCGCATAGAGCGGGATCCCCCGCGCATTCATGTGCTGGCTCATCTCCTTGCGGAGCTGTTCCAGCACCTGCTCGCGGTTCTGGTTCTTCTCGAGCAGCGCGAGGCGGCGGCTGACGCGCGAGTTGAGGCTGATCGTCTTGCCGAAGACGGTCAGATAGATCCCCTCGACCAGCAGCAGCACCGCGACGAAGATCAGGATATAGATGATGGGTGCCGCGCTCAGCTGCATGGGGCCCTCAGGGAATGGGGTCGTAGATGGTGGCGGGCAGGATGTAGCCCCACTGGCGGAAGCGGTCGGAATAGTGCGAGCGCACGCCCGTCGCATTGAACCGGCCGATGATCTTGCCCGACGGCTCGACCCCCAGCCGCTCGTAGCGGAAGATCTCCTGCATCGAGATGACGTCGCCCTCCATTCCGGTGATCTCGGTGATCGAGACCATCCGGCGCGAGCCGTCCTGCAGGCGGCTGGCCTGCACGATCAGGTTGACGGCCGAGGCGATCTGCGCGCGCACCGCCTTGATCGGCATCTCGATCCCGGCCATCGCCACCATGTTCTCTAGCCGGCTGATGCCGTCGCGCGCGGAGTTGGCGTGGATCGTGGTCATGGAGCCGTCGTGGCCGGTGTTCATCGCCTGCAGCATGTCGATGACCTCCTCGCCGCGGGTCTCGCCCACGATGATCCGGTCGGGCCGCATCCGCAGCGCGTTCCTCAGACAGTCGCGCTGCGTCACCGCGCCCTTGCCCTCGACGTTCGGGGGCCGACTCTCCATCCGGCCGACATGGGCCTGCTGCAGCTGGAGCTCGGCCGTATCCTCGATGGTCAGGATCCGCTCGGAATCGTCGATGAAGGACGACAGCGCGTTCAGCGTCGTGGTCTTGCCCGAGCCGGTGCCGCCCGAGACGATGATGTTGAGCCGCGTGGCCACGGCGGCCTGAAGGTAGGCCGCCATCTCCTCGGTGAAGGCGCCGAAGCGCACGAGATCGGCGATGCCGAGCTTGTCCTTCTTGAACTTCCGGATCGAGACGAGCGAGCCGTCAACCGCGATGGGCGGCACCATGGCGTTGAAGCGCGACCCGTCGGCCAGACGCGCGTCGACGTAAGGGGTCGATTCGTCCACCCGCCGGCCCACCGCCGAGACGATCTTGTCGATGATCCGCAGGAGGTGGCGCTCGTCCTTGAAGGTCGTGTCGGTCAGCTCGAGCTTGCCGCCCCGCTCAACGAAGATCCGGTAGGGGCCATTCACGAGGATGTCGTTGATCGTCTCATCCTTCAGGAGCGGTTCGAGCGGGCCGAGGCCCATCACCTCGTCGTAGAGCTCCTGATTGAGGATCGCGCGTTCGTCCTTGTTCAGAACGACGCTCATCTCCTCGAGCGCCTCGCCGCAGATGGCCGCGATCTCGCTCCGCAGGCTCGATTCCGAGGCGGTTTCGAGGGCGGCAAGGTTGAGGTCGTCGAGCAGCCGGCGGTGCAGCTCGACCTTGAGCTCCATCAGCCGTTCCTTGCGCTTCTTCTCCTTGTCGCTGGCGATCGCCTCGGCGCCCGTGCGCGGCGCCGCGGGCCCCGGGCGGGGCGGGGCCGCGGGCCTGGCCGGCGCAGGCGCGGCGGGGGCCGTGACCGAGGGCGTCGCCGCCCCCACCGCCGCCGAGGGCGCAGTCTTCGGCCCGTCGGGCGACTTGCGATAACGCGAGAACATTCAGGGCACCTTCCGCAACATCAGGTCTTGGCCGCTTCCACCGCGCGGCTGTGGTCGTAGAGCGACTTGGCGAGCTTCTGCAGTTCGCGCCGCAGGGGGTTCTTGGCGGCGGATTCCGACAGAGGCAGGCCGTGGTCGTTGGCCTGCGTGACGGCCACGCCGCCATCGGGCAGCTGAAGCTCGAACTCGATATCGAGGCTTTCGGCCATGCGCTTGACCCGGCCCCTGGCCGAGAGATCGGTGAAGCGCGGCGCCCGGTTCAGAACGAAGCGCAGCTTGTCGTGCGGCAGGCTTTCCGCCTTCAGCGCCCGCACGAGCCGGAGCACGTTCTGCGCCGAGCGGAGGTCGAGCTCCATCATCGCGAAATAGGCCTGCGACCGGGTGAGCACCGCCTCGGTCCAGGAGACGACAGTCGTCGGCATGTCCAGCACCACGAAGTCGAAGTTGGCCTGCGCCATGTCGAGCAGCCGGCCGATGTCCTCGGCCGTCATTATGTCGAGCGGGAGCATGTCGGGCGGCGCAGTGAAGACATGCAGCCGGTCGTTGAAGGTGAGCATGGCCTGCAGGAACCCGTCGCTGTCGGCCGCTTCGGTGTCCGAGAGGATGTCGAACACGGACTCGCGCCGCGGCAGGTCGAGGTAGGTCGAGACCGCGCCGAACTGGAGGTCGAGATCGATCAGGCAGACGCGGGGTCCCTCGGTCCTGGCCACGGTGGCCAGTTCCCAGGCAAGGTTGCAGGCGAAGGTCGAGGCGCCGACCCCGCCGGCCATCCCGTGCACGGGCAGCACGATGGCATCGCGGTCGCCCCGGGCCTTGAAGGCCGGCGCATGGGGCAGCCCGGGCGAGACGGGCGGCGTATGGTCGGCCGCGGCGGGCGGCGGAGGCGCCTTGCGGATGCGGTCGATCGCTTCGTGCAGCGCGCCCTCGGGAAGGGGATAGGGCACGAAATCGTCGGCCCCGAGCCGCAGAAGCTGATGCAGCGCGATGGGGCTCACCTGGTTGGCGATGAGGATGACCTTGATCGCCTTTTCCTTGGCGGTGCGAATGATGTCCGTGAGCCGCGCCAGATCGCCTTCGTCCTCGCCATCGACCGCAAGCGCCACGAATTCCAGCGTGCGCGCCTCGGGCTGGCGGAGGAACAGCCCCGCATCCTCGAAGGAAAGATCGCCCCAGCTCTCGCCGAGTTCGCTCTCCATGTCGTTGATGAGGATCTCGAAGTTCTGGACGTCCCTCGAGATCGTGCAGGCCACGATCGGTGCGGGTTCCGGTTGAAGCGTGGCCAAGCTGCTCATCCCAACAAGTCCTTCCCCCTGGCGGGGCCGCAAGGGGCCTCGGTCGAACGCCGACCTCGGACCCCAAGGGGCCCTGAACGCCCAAAGCTGCGGCAACCGCCGACCAGCCGCGTCCGGCCAGCCCGACTGTTTCCGTTGCGCACAAGGTGCTGCGCAATGGTGGCAGGATTTGGGCTAAAAATACGTTATTGTTTGATTTGCCGGCGCGGTTGCAGCGCCGCCGCCCGCGGTCCTGCGAACCCCCGGCCGGGCGCGTGAGACGCCATGGCCTCTCCGGCAGGTCCGCCGAGGCCCCAAGACACACCGCCCCTTCCGGCGCAAGCCCCGGAAGTCGCAGGAGAAAGCATCAGCCTTCCGGCGTCACCTGCGTCGCGATCACCCGGTTCCTCGGATGCTCCCGGGTGGCGCCCGCGACATATTCGCGGAAGACCACGGCGGCATATTTGCCGTTCATCTGGCCCCCGCGTCCCGTGACGAAGCCCGACACTTCGGTGACGGTGCGGCGGTTGCGCTCCTCGGGCGCCGCGACGGGAATCACCGGCCTTGTTTCCCCGTAGGAAACAAGCGCCTCGAGACGGGCCGGGCTGATGCCCTGCGAGGCCAGATAGGCCACCACCGCCTTCGCCCGGCGCAGCCCCAGCCGCTTGTTGTAGGCCTCGGAGCCGACGAGGTCGGTGTGGCCATAGACCCGGAAGCGCACCTCGGGGAACTGCCGGATCCAGTCCGCCTGCCGGCGCAGCGTGGCCTGCGCCTCCGGCGTCAGGGCGGCGCTGTCGAAGGGGAAGGTGATCGTCGGATCGACCTCGGAAGCGAACCGCTGCCCCAGGGCCTGCGTCGCGCTCACCGCCCCCATCTGCAAGAGCGAGTTGTTCATCGTGGCATTGCCGAAGGTGCCGTCGTTGATCTCGGTCGAGACCGGCCGGTCGCCGCAGGCCGCGAGCGCGAGAGCCAGCGGCAGGGCGAGGAGAGGGGCACAGCGCATCCGCATCGGGGTCACTCCATCACATAGCCGTAGGAGCCGCTGAAATCCTGCCGGGCGACCTCGGCCGCCGCCCCCCGGCCGGTGACGCGGCCGAACAGGAAGAGATCCTTTTCAGAGGGCAGTTTCACCCGGTCGGTGGGCAGCGCCAGCGCCTCGCCCCGGGTGGGGGTCACGAGATGCGGCGTGACGATGATGACGAGCTCGCTCTGCGAGCGCTGGTATTCGGCGCTGCGGAAGAGGGCGCCGAGGATCGGGATGTCGCCCAGCCACGGCACCTGGCCGTTGAGGTTGCGGAAATCGTCCTGCAGGAGCCCGGCGATGGCGAAGCTCTCGCCGTCGCGCATCTCGACGGTCGTCGAGGTCTCGCGCCGCTTGAAGGCGTTGATGGTGAAGCCCGAGCTTTCCAGCGTCACGGTATTGTCGATCGAGGAGACGGCGGCATTGATCATCAGGTTGATCTGGTTGCCGTCCACCACCACCGGGGTGAAGTTCAGCTCGACGCCGAAGGGCTTGTATTCGATCGAGATCTTCTCGTCGCCGCTGGCCACCGGGATCGGATATTCGCCGCCGGCGAGAAACTTTGCCTCCTGCCCCGAGAGGGCGGTGAGGTTCGGCTCGGCCAGCGTCCGCACCACCCCCTTCGATTCGAGAGCCTCGAGCAGCACCTGAAACTCGAGCGCGCCGACCGAGAAGCCGAGGCTCAGGGCGCCATTCCCTGAGGTGCTGATCGGAGCTCCCGACGGCGGAATGCCGTTCTGCAGCAGCGTCCCCGTGCCGCCGATCACCGAGCCCGATCCATTGCGGGCGTAGATCGACGAGCCGAGGCTTTTGGCGACCGAGCGCTGCATCTCGGCGAAGCGGACCTTCAGCATGACCTGCTGCGTGCCGCCGACGCTCATCAGGTTCGACACGCGGTCGGGCGCGTACCGGCTGGCGAGATCGAGCGCGCGGTCGAGCTTGGCCGTGCTGGTGACGGTGCCGGACAGCACGATCCCGTCGTTCGCGGTGCGGACTTCGATATTCTCGCCGGGCAGGATCTGGCGCAGCCGCTCCTTGAACTCGGCCACGTCGGGCGTGACATGCACGTCCACGTTCGAGATCAGCCGCCCGTCGGCCCCGAGAAGCGTGAGCGTGGTGCGGCCGGGCGCCTTGCCGAGGACATAGATCGAGGTCTCGGACAGGGTGGAGATGTCGGCGATGCCGGGATTGGCGATGGAGAGCTCGGCGAAGGGCCGGTCACTTTCCACCACGACCGCGCGGTTCATCGGCACATTGAGCGCCCCCGAGGCCGAGCCCTCCATGACGCGCAGGGTCTGCGCCGCCGCGGGCGTGAGCGCCATGCCCGCCGCGAGCGCGAGGACCGCCAGCCCGGCCCGGAATATGTCCTTCGTGCTCATCTGCCCTGCCTCTCATGTCGCCTCGGTGCAGGTCTTGATCGCCCGCTCTGGGGCGAGGATGACGTATCCCCGAAAACGACGCAATGTTCAGGGGTTTGCAGGCCGGAGTGTATGTTGACAACCGGCAACACCGAAGGCGCGGGTTCCCGGCGCACAAAGCCGCTGCCCGGCGCGCGGGAGCGGCTTGCCGTGGGATGCACCCGGCTGCGATACCTGCGGCAGAGACCTGCCCGCGGCTGCGCGGGGCGACCGTCAGTTGGTGCAGGGAATGCTCTCCATGACCTCGGCCCCGCGCCGGGTGCGCACGGTGCAGGCCGGCTTCTCCTCGACTTCCACGACCTTGTCGGGCTCGCCGATCAGGTTTCGGGTGTCGACGGGGGTGGCCGTCGCCTCGGTCGTGTCGTCGCGTCCGACGAGCGACAGCGAGAGCCGGCCGGTCGCCTGCGCCTGCGCGAGCCGCGCCACCTGCTGCGGAGACACTTCCACGGTGACGGTGCGCGCGATGATGGCCGACGTGGCCAGATCGGCATTGGCGGTCTGGTCGACCGCGACGATGGGAATGGTCTTCTCGATCAGCCGCGTGGTCTCGCCGCTGCTGGCGGAGCCCGTCCAGTAGACATCGACCCGGTCGCCGGGCTGCAGGAAGCCGGAGACGCCAGAGGCCACGTCGACCTTGATCGCGAAGGCGCGCATTCCGCTCGCCAGCCGGATGCCGGCCTCGATGCCGGGCGCGGTCACCTTGACGCCCAGCACCGGCTCGAACTTCTCCATCTGGCGCAGGACGTAGCGCGGCTTCGCCGGGTCGGGGAAGAGATCGCTTTCCTTCTGGAAGATCGTCTCGGGCAGGGCGTTCGCGGGCCACATGATGGTGCGGACATCCGCGCGGGTGAGGGGGGCGCCGTAGTTGAGCGGCTTGTTCGTCACGAAGACTTCGACCATGGGCCCGAGCTTCTTGCGCGCGGCACGCTCCTTCTCGAGCGCGATCTGCGTCTGGCTGATATAGCCCTGCGCCATGTAGACGGCGAAGCCCGCAAGGGCGATGCCGATCAGGAGGACGAAGGCGAAGACGAGACGCATGAGCTTGTTCCGGAGTCGAGGCTATTGGATGCGGGAACCTGCGAAAACAGTGGGGCAATCAAGACTTTAACGAACCGAAAGACTGGTCACGGTTGCGACCAGCCGGGCGGCAAGAGCCTGAGCGACCCCGGATGAGGAGGTGTAGGCCGGGATCGTCACCAAGAGGCACAAGCCGATGATGGCGGCAGTCAGCACGATCCAGTCGACCGTCACCGCGCCATCCTCCGCTTTGACGAATGGATTCAGCAGTTCAAGTGCCCATCCGAGCATGTGCCAAGCCTTCCACACTATGGTGTCCCGATGGGCCCAGCGGCCATGCGCGGCGTGCGTAAAGCCGCCGCGCACTCGTTTGATTGTCGGTGGATGTGCGCATTACGCTCCAGATGCCCGGTCTGGGGGAGAACGCGATAGGTCACCTTCAGGAAGAAGCGCGCGTCCCTTCGTCGGGAGCAGGAAAAGGCTTAGTTCCCCGAACCGCTATCGCCGTCACCCGTACCCGTATCCGCATCGGTAGCAGTAGCGGCGTCACCCATCGTGGCGGCGAGATCCGTGGTGAGGGTAGTTGCCGCGGTGCGCAGGCCGCCCGACACGGTGGTCACCACGGCGATGCCGAGGCCCACGATGGCGGCGGTGAGCACGACCCAGTCGACGGTGACGGCGCCGTCTTCGTCAGTGCGGAAGGTCTTGAAGATGTTCAGCAGTTTCATGGCAGCAGCCTTTGCTTGAATGAACCCTATCGCCGGAGGGGCGGGGTGGTCTTTCCGGGTGGTCCGGTCCGAGCTCCGCTTCGGCATGGACCGACTAAGCCCTTCGAATGTGGCGGCACTTTGGTGCCCGATGGGTTTTTTGGCGAAGGAAAGGAGGGGGGAGGACGTCCTTCCGTATCGGCTTCCGCTCGAAAGAAGGGGATCGGCGGCCGGCGCGCTGCTCCGGGACTGTGGGAAATGGGTCCTAGTTCCGGCAAATCTCCAGCGGCCCGGCCGCGAACCGTCGCTCCGCAGGCGGGCACCGCCTAGGCTTGCCGGAAAACAAGGGCAAGCGGGCAGCTTTCCGATGCGGACCTGGACAGGCGTGCTGATCCTCGCCCTGGCATGCGCGCCGGGGATCGCCGTGGCCGAACTCGGCCCCGGCAAGGACTTCACCTTCCGCCGGGTGAAGCCTCCGGGCAGCGGCGCGGGCAAGCGCATCACCGTCCAGATCGATCCGGCCGAACAGGCGCGCTGGCTCGCGGCGCTGCCGAAGGTCGAGCCGAGGAAGCCCGACGCCCCGGACCCTGCCGTTCCGGCCCCCACGGTGCCCGCCCTGCCCGGAGCGCTCTGGCCCGAGCCGGGGCCTGCGCCGCAGGGCGCCTCCTACGGATGGTTCTGGGAGAGGGTGCCGGTGGCGCTCGCCGCCGTGCAGGGGCGCTTCCCACTGGCGCTTGCGAGCCTCTCGCAGGGGCCGAACGGGGCCGCGGTGCGCGCGCCGCGGATGCAGCATCTGCAGCAGATCGCCGAGCGCCACGGGCTCGAGATCCTGAAGGCGACGCTCGGCACCCGCGTCTCGCCCGCGCTGGTGCTCGCCGTCATCGGTATCGAGAGCGGAGGTCGGGTCGATGCGGTGAGCACGGCCGGCGCGCGGGGGCTGATGCAGCTCATTCCCGCCACCGCGCAGCGATTCGGCGTGACGGACGTGCTCGACCCCGCCCAGAACATCCGCGGCGGCGTGGCCTATCTCGACTGGCTGATGGGCGAGTTCGGAGGCGATCCGCTGATGGTGCTCGCCGCCTACAACGCGGGCGAGGGGGCGGTGAAAGCGAACGGCGGGGTGCCGCCCTATGCCGAGACCCGCGATTATGTGCCGAAGGTGCTCGCCGCCTGGCAGGTCGCGCAGGGGCTCTGCCTCACGCCGCCCGAGCTGGTCTCGGACCCGTGCGTCTTCCGCATCCTCTCGGCCGGGCTCTGAGGCTCGACGCGGAAGCGCAGGCCTCGTGCCGGTCGCGCAGGCCGCCGGCGAAAGCGCTTCATACGGCGAAGACGTCCGCCCATTCCGGGTGGCGCTGGCGCTGCGCATTCACGAAGGGGCAGAGCGGCACGATCGTGAAGCCCTCGGCGCGGGCATCGGCCACGAGACGCTCGACCAGCGCCCGCCCGGCGCCGGTTCCGCGGAAGCTGTCGGGAACGCCGGTGTGGTCGGCGATGATCCGCGTGGGCGAGAGCACGGACCAGGTGAGTTCCGCCTCCTCGCCGCCGCGGCGGATCACATAGCGGCCCCTGGCGGGGCCGCTCTCGCGCTCGATGACGAACTCAGTCAACGATCGTGGCCTCGGTCGCGGCCCGCAGCTCGGCCTCGGTCACGCCCTCGGCGCATTCCACGATCCGGAGCCCACCCGAAACGACATCCAGCACGCCGAGGTTGGTCACGATGCGGTTGACCACGCCCTGACCGGTCAGCGGCAGGGTGCAGTGCTTCAGCACCTTCGACTCGCCGTGCTTCGAGGTGTGGTCCATCACCACCACCACGCGCTGCACGCCCGCCACGAGGTCCATCGCCCCGCCCATCCCCTTCACGAGCTTGCCCGGGATCATCCAGTTCGCCAGATCGCCGTTCTCGGCCACCTCCATCGCGCCGAGGATCGCCATGGCGATCTTGCCGCCGCGGATCATGGCGAAGCTCTGGGCACTGTCGAAATAGGCGGTCTTGGGCAGTTCGGTGATCGTCTGCTTGCCCGCGTTGATGAGGTCCGCATCCTCCTCGCCCTCGAAGGGGAAGGGGCCCATGCCGAGCATCCCGTTCTCGGATTGCAGCGTCACCTCGATCCCTTCGGGGATGTAGTTGGCCACCAGCGTCGGGATGCCGATCCCGAGGTTGACATACCAGCCGTCCTGAAGCTCCTGCGCGGCGCGTGCCGCCATCTGGTTGCGATCCCAGGCCATGTTCTCTCTCCCCCTCAGGCGCGCTTGCGGACGGTGCGCTGTTCGATGCGTTTCTCGTGCGTGCCCTGGATCAGGCGATGCACATAGATCCCCGGCAGATGGATCGAGTCCGGCTCGAGGCTGCCCAGCGGCACGATCTCCTCGACCTCGGCCACGCAGACCTTGCCGCAGGTGGCGGCCGGCGGGTTGAAGTTGCGCGCGGTCTTGCGGAAGACGAGGTTGCCCGAAGGGTCCGCCTTCCAGGCCTTGACGATCGAGAGATCCGCCACGATCCCGCGCTCGAGGATGTAGGTCTCGCCGTCGAACTCCTTGTGCTCCTTGCCCTCGGCGATCACGGTGCCCACGCCCGTCCTGGTGTAGAAGCCCGGGATGCCCGCGCCGCCCGCCCGCATCCGCTCGGCCAGCGTCCCCTGCGGATTGAATTCGAGCTCGAGCTCGCCCGAGAGATACTGCCGCATGAATTCGGCGTTCTCGCCCACATAGGAAGAGATCATCTTCCGGACCTGGCGCGACTCGAGGAGGACGCCCAGACCGAAGCCGTCGACGCCCGCATTGTTCGAGGCGACGGTGAGGTCCCTTGTGCCCGCCTCGCGGATTGCCCGGATCAGCAGTTCGGGGATGCCGCAGAGACCGAAGCCACCGGCCGCGATCAGCATCCCGTCGAACAGCAGCCCGTCCAGCGCGGCGGCCGCGCTGTCATAGACCTTCTTCATGGAGACCTCCCGAAATTCCTCGGGGGAATTTGTGGCCGAGCCTCCGCAGCCTGTCAATCGCCGCGCCGCGGCGTCAGGCCGCGGATCGGGCTCTTCCGCCGCCGTCCGGTCCCCCGCGACGGATCGGCCGGCGGGCGGGGCGCCCCACTTTTCCCTTGCCGGTTCCGGGTGCGCGTCCTATCCGGCACTCGGGGCGGGCATGGCGGAAGTGGTAGACGCAAGGGTCTTAAACACCCTGTCCTCTGGAGTGCCGGTTCGATCCCGGCTGCCCGCACCAGCGCCCAAGCCGCCGCAGCGGCGCCGGTGCGGATCCGGAAGAGTGGCTGGAAGGCATGGGCGTCCCCGAGTCCGGAAAAGAATGCGGTCGGGCGCTGCTGTCCGCTCGCGATCCCGCGATGAAGCGAGAGGCTGCGCCCCGGCGCCGGACCGAGGCCCGGATGCTCGAACGGGCTGGGCCGCCATTCGCGCAACGTGGCTTGCACCCATGCGAAAGCGACGTTTGCGCGGTGGCGGTTCTCGGCGATAGTCCTCGTGTGAGGATCCATGGATAGACAAGTCCCCCATAGGCTGACTGTGCCGCTGAACGCCCTGCGCGCCTTCGAGGCCGTGGCGCGCCATCTCTCGATCAAGGAGGCGGCGCTGGAACTTGGCGTCACGCCGTCGGCCGTCAGCCACCAGCTCCGCGGGCTCGAGGAGGCGCTCGGCCTGACCCTGCTGCGGCGGGTCGGTCCGGCGCTGGAACTGACCGAGGCCGGAGCGAGACTGGCGCCGGATCTGAGCGAGGGCTTCTCCCGGATCAGCGCGGCGGTCGGCGGGCTCCGGCAGGATCGGAGCGCGGGCCCCCTGCGCCTGTCGATGTTGCCGACCTTCGCCGCCCACTGGTTCTCGCCCCGGCTGACGCGCTATCCGTTCGAGCGGAACGGGTTCGATCTGCTGATCTCCACGACGCAGGAGGCGGTGGACCTTTCGGCCGGGGTGGCCGATGCAGCGGTGCGGCACGGGCAGGGCCGCTGGGAGGGCTTGCAGGCGGATCTGCTGTTCGACGAAACCGTGAGCCTGTTCGGCGCGCCGCCCCTGGGCAGGCCTGACCCGGACGACATGCGTGCGCAGATCGCGCGCCGGACCCTGTTCCTCTCGCAGCATCGGAAAGAGAATTACGCGCGATGGAATGCGACCCTGCCGGGCGGGCCGATCCGGCCCGCGGCGGTGATGATGGTCGATTCCGCAGGGCTCGCCCTGCGCGCGGCCATGGACGGGGCAGGGGTGGCACTGGCCGGCGTCGAAATCGCCGCCTCCGATGTCGGAGCCGGGCGGCTGGCGCAGTTCTTTGCGCACCGGGCGCCGACGGGCGGAGGCTACTTCCTCGTCTATCCCGACGCGCTGGCCCGGGACCGCCGCGTGCGCAACCTGAGCCGCTGGATGGTCGAGGCCTCGGCCGGGGAAAGGGCCCTCGCGCAGAGCGGGTGAAGCCGCTGCGGTCGATATCCGGGGTCTTCAGGCAGCGGATCGTGCGGCAGGGGGCTGGCGCAGGACCCTCGGGCATATCGCGGCGCCGGATCAGGTCCGGGCCCTCTGCTGGCGGCGCCTCATGGATCGGCCCGTGCCCTAGCGCTTCTCGACGGAGGCAGTAGGCCGCCGGTTTCGCGCAGATGGTCCTTCGTCAGCACAGCGGCTCAGGTCGATCCGGAAACTGTCCCAGGGCGCGGGTTCGGCGATCGACCGATACAGGTGGATTGCTGCCGCATTGTCCTGCGGCACGAGCCAGCGCAGATGGGGCCAGCCGCGCGCGGTGCCGATCTCGGTCAGCTGGCGGATCAGGGCGCGGGCGAGGCCGCTTCCGCGGGCCTCGGGCATGACGAAGAGGTCGTCGAGCTGACCGGCGCGGCCTCCCGAGATGATTTCGGGCAGCTCGAAGGCGAGGGCAAAGCCGGCCAGCGCGCCGCCGCAGTCCGCCCCGAGAAGCAGCAGATCCGGCCCGGCGATGGCGCGCTCGATCAGAGGGCTGGCCTCGTCCGGCGTCATCGCCTCGGCCGGTCCGCTCATGGCCCTCCGATAGGCCGTCGTCAGATCGGCAAGGCGCGGAGCGTCTGCGGCGGCGAGCGCCCGGATCTTCGGAACGCTTACCATCCGCCGGTCCTGACCCACTCTGCCATCATCTCCATGCGGTCCCAGCCCCAGAAGGGCTCGCCATCGACGAGGAAGAAGGGAGAGCCGAAGATGCCCCGCGCCACGGCGTCTTCGCCGATCTTCCGGACTGTCTCTTTCAGAGCAGGCTCGGCGATGCCGGCCAGAAGGGCCTCGGGCTCAAGGCCGACCTCCGGGCCGAGCCGGGCGACGGCTTCGGGCGAGGCGGTGTCGAGACGGTCGCTGAAATACAGGTCGAAGACCCTCTGCGCGAAGGCGGTCGCCGCGTCCGGGCTCTGGGCCTCGATCCAGTAGAAGGCGCGCGTCGCCGCCAGAGCGACATGCGGATGGTCGGCGGGCGGGCGGAAGGTCAGGCCCCGTTGCCGCGCGATCCGGGCCCAGTCGCGCTGCGCATAGTCGCGTTTCAGCGGCGTCGACGACAGTCCGCGAGCCCCCGTCACGCTGAAGGCGGCCCCCAGCATGTAGGGCCGCCAGAGCACGCTCCGGCCCAGCTCTGCCGCGAGCGCCTCGATCCGCTGCGCCGCAAGGAAGGCGTAACCGGACGAGAAGTCGAACCAGAACTCGATGGGGCTCATGTCTCCTCGCCCTCCCAGTAATCGACCGCATCCGTGGTGCGGAAGGAGGCGGCGACCCGCCGCTTTGCCTTGTCGCCTCCGGGCGCGGCTCCCGCGAAGACGGTCAGCTTGCCGCTGTCGGGATAGGTCATCACATCCGGCTCGCGCATGGTGCTGACCGCGACATAGCGCAGAGGGTCGGGGCCTGTTGCGATCAGCTGATGGGCCGTCTCGGCCCCGCCTGCGGGGCAGACCGCCACCATGCCGGCGGCGACCGGATACCGGTCGGGGCCGAACCGCAGCTCGCCATTGCCCGAGAGAATGACGAACAGCTCGTCATTGGCGTGATGGGCATGGAACGGCCAGGCTGCCTTGCCCGGCGGCACCTCCACCAGCCGCGCACCCAGATGCGCAGCGCCGAGCGGGGCGGCGATGGCCGCCATGGCGGCATGAAAGCGGGTGCCTTGGCTCTGCGGCGACAGCTTCAGATCGTCGAGGGTGACGACGGGGCTGCGGGGCGTGCGATCTTGGCTCATTCGGGGCCTCCTGACGGAAGAGAGCGCCATTCCGCGCGGTCGCGCAATTGAATTGGCTTCAGGTGAGGCGGTGCAAAGCTCATTTGAAGCGCCGTCCCCTTCGCAGGAAGCTGCCCTCCCGGAGGAGGACCCGAGACGCATGTGGACATCCCCGCTTTACCGCTGGAGACCGGAGGCCGCGCCCTTGCGGCCGATACCCGAAAGGCCCGCCTCGGCGATGCCTGATGAGCGCTTCGAGGTGGCGGCCGAGGACGGCTATCCGATTAGGGGCGGGATCTGGCATGCCGATACCGGCCCTGTCGTCGTGATCCATGCCGCCACGGCGGTTCGGGCGCGCTATTACGCCCGGTTCGCCGCCTGGCTCTCCGGGCAGGGGGCGACGGTCCTGACCTTCGACTATCGCGGGATCGGCGAGTCCCGCTCCGTGCCGGTGAAGGATTTGCAGGCGGGATGGATCGACTGGGGTGCCCTCGATGCGGAGGCCGTGCTGGCCTATGCCGGCAGGCGCTGGCCGGATCGGCCGCTCTGCGCCGTGGGCCATTCGATCGGCGGATTTGCCCTTGGGTTGGCACGCAGCGCGGCGCGGCTTGACCGGATCGTGACGGTAGGCGCGCAATTCGCCTACTGGCGCGATTACGACGCCCGCAGACGGCGCGCCATGGTGCTCAGATGGCATCTCTTCATGCCCGCCGTGACGCGGCTCTTCGGCTATTTCCCCGGCGCCCGGCTTGGGTGGCTCGAGGATGTGCCGCGCGGCGTGGTGCGCGACTGGAGCCGGATGGGGCCGCGGTTCGAGACGAGCGTCTGCTCCGATCTGGACCCGGCAGAGCTCGCGGCGCGTCATGGCGCCACCCGGGCGCGGCTTCTGGCCATCGGGTTGACAGATGACCCGTTCTGCACCGAAGCTGCCGCGCAGCGATTGCTCGGCTACTATTCCGCGGCGGATCGGACCCATCTGCGGATCGCGCCGTCGGATATTGCGGTGCCCGAGATCGGGCATTTCGCCTTCTTCCACGCGCGTTTCGAACAGACGCTCTGGCCGCTGGCCGCCGCTTGGCTGCTCTCCGGTCGTCTGCCGGAGGAGGTGCCGGGGCGGATCGTCTCTCCGGCGGGCTGAGCGCAGGTTTCTTTCAGCAGGATCCCCATGAATGACCGACTTTTCGTCATCACCGGCGGCCCGGGATCGGGCAAGACGACGCTTCTGTCCGCGCTGGCGCGGCATGGCCTCGCAACGATGCCCGAAGCCGGGCGGGCGATCATTCAGGATCAGACCACGATCGGCGGACCGGGGTGGCACGGTCAGGACCGGCAACTTTTTGCAGAGCTCATGCTCGGATGGGAGATGCGCTCGTGGCACGAGGCGCAGGGCCTCCGCGGTCCGGTGATCTTCGACCGCGGTATTCCGGACGTGATCGGCTATCTTCAGCTCTACGAGGGCGAGGCGCCGGCGCATGTCCACGCGGCGGCCGAACTTTTCCGGTATCGCCCGACGGTGTTTCTGGCGCCGCCCTGGCCCGAGATCTTCGGGCAGGATGCGCAGCGCGGGCAGGATTTCGACGAGGCCGTTGCCACGGCAGAAGCGATGGAGCAGGCCTATGCCATGGCGGGATACGACCTTCTGCCGCTGCCTCTGACCACGGTCGAGGCGCGGGTCGATGTCGTTCTGGAGGTTCTGGAGCGGTCCGCCTGACCGGGCCGCGTCGGCCAGTGCAGAAAGGCGACCCCGCGACGGGATCAGGGACGCGGCGGCTCAGCCTCGCCAGTCCCGAGCGCAAGCAGCGCGCGGCGGAACTCCGGCTCGCTCAGCACCACTTCGCCCGCGCCAAGCGCCTCGGCGTGGCGGAGGGCGCGGGCCGTGAGGGTCTGGGCGGTCTCGATGGCCCGGGGCAGGACAAGGCCCCACCCGAGGCCCGCGACCACCAGCCCCGCGAAAAGATCGCCAGTGCCGGGCAGGGCGATCGGCAGGCGCTCGGCCGGGTGGCGGCTGAGCCCCTCGGGGCCCATGAGCACGGTCTCGAGCCGGCCGGGGCCGGTATCGTCAAGCACGCAGCCGGTGGCGATCAGATGTGCAGCTTCGGCGAGGGAAAGCGCCGCGCGGGCGGCCTGAAGATCGTCCAGCGTGCGGATCTGCCGGCCGGTGAGCCAGGCCAGCTCGAACGGGTTCGGCGTGGCGATGTCGGCCATGGGCAGCAGCCGGTCGCGCATCACGCCCGCAATGGCCTCGGGGACATAGAGTCCGGGGCCGGTGTCGCCCATCACCGGGTCGCAGATATAGCGCAGGCGCGGGTTTGCGGCCTTCGCCTCGGCCACGAAATCCGCCACCATCTCAGCCACATCGAGCGAGCCGATATAGCCGGTGAGGATGAAGTCCGCCCGCTCGGGCAGCCCGCGTTCGCGGGCGCCCTGCAGCAGATCCGAAAAGAACTCGGGCGGCAGGGCGCGACCGCGCAGGGTCGGGTAATCCGGGGTGTTCGAGAAGACCACGGTCGGGATCGCCGCCACCTCCAGCCCCGCCGCCTGCATCGGGAAGAGGGCTGCGGAATTGCCCACATGGCCGAAGACCACCTGGCTCTGGATCGAAATGACGAAAGGGGGGCGTGTCATGCGGTGCCGTCCAGCCTCTTGCTCCAGTCCTCGACCCGCCGGCTTTCCAGCCGCCGGACCGCATGGTTGCGCCAGCTCTCGGCCAGCACGTCGAGCGCGGCCATGCCATCGAGCTCGGCAAGGTTCATCCGGTCGACATAGAGAGCCTGCCAGAGCCGTCGCAGGGTCCAGTCCGGTGCCCGCCGGTCGATCAGCTCCAGCCGGTCGCCGGGGGCGACGGTGCCGGGCTCGAGGACGCGGTAATACCATCCGGTGCGTCCGGTCAATTGCACGCGCCGCGCCATGTCGGGCACGCCGAAGCGGTGGTTGAGCTTCCAGCAGGGCTGGCGCCCCTGCGAGACCTGGATCAGCGCGCTGCCCAGCCGGAAGATGTCGCCCACGGCGACCTCCGCTTCGGTGAGCCCGGCGGTCGAGAGGTTCTCGCCGAACCCGCCGGGAGCGAGGAGCGCCGGAAGGTCTCCGAGCTCCGCGCGCCAGCTTTCGTAATGGTCGGACGGATAATGATGCACGGCCTTTTCGGGGCCGCCATGCACCCGCCGGTCGGCCTGTTCGTCGCCCTCGAAGCCCTCGCGGCCAAGCGTCAGGGGGCCGGCGACCGGCGTCTTGCCGATCCCGCTCAGAACGTCGCTGCCGGACAGGGGGGCGGCGCGACCGGTGAGAAGGGTGATGAGGATCATGCGTCGCGCTCCCGCAGCCGATGCTCGGGTGTGGCCTGCCCGGCGATCCGCGGCACGGAGCCATGGGCTCTGGCCTCCCGCCGCAGGGCTTCTGGGGCAATCCGCGCCCGCTCTGCGCTCTGGCCCAACCGCCAGCGCTCGAAGTCCGGCAGCACAGTGGTCGGACTCGCTTCGACAGAGTCGGGCAGCGGGTCCACCGCCTTCATCCCTTGGAGCAGGTCGCCGGCACTCGGCAGAACCGGAACGAGGAAACGGGCATCTTTAAAGGCCAGGTGGCGCAGGATCGGAGCTGATGTCATCACGGTGGCCTTTCGCGTCTCTTGCCTCTTTGGCAATTCACTGGCCTGTCTGGAAGTGCCAGTATGAACGAATGAGATAGGCCGGTTTGGACATGCGCGAGCCTCTTGCCCTCGAGATCGACCCGGGCCACGGCGGCCCGCTGTTCCTCGCCATCGCCGAGGCGATCACCCTCGACATCACCCGCGGGCGGCTGAAGCCCGGAGCGAGACTGCCCGGCACACGCGCGCTGGCACGCGCGCTCGGGGTGCATCGCAACACGGTGGATGCCGCCTATCAGGAGTTGCTGACCCAGGGCTGGCTGCAGGCGGAACCCGCGCGGGGCACCTTCGTGGCGCAGGATCTGCCGCAGGGGATGCTGGTGCGCAGGCCCGCGCCCGCGCCGGTCGAGCCGGTCGCGATGCGCGCGGGGCTCGCCTTCTCCGACGGCGCGCCGGACCCCGAGCTGGTGCCCGACAAGGCGCTGGCGCGGGCCTTTCGCCGGGCGCTCCTGTCGCCCGCCTTCCGCGCCGGAGCGGATTACGGCGATGCCCGCGGCACCTCCTCGCTGCGGGAGGCGCTGGCAGCCTATCTCGCCTCGGACCGTGGCGTGGTTGCGGATCCTGCGCGGCTGCTGATCGCGCGGGGCAGCCAGATGGCGCTGTTCCTGGCAGCCCGGGCGGCGCTGGCGCCGGGCGAGGCGATCGCGGTCGAGGAGCCGGGCTATCCGCTGGCCTGGGAGGCGTTCCGCGCAGCGGGAGCGGAGGTGCGCGGCGTGCCGGTGGATGGCGGCGGCCTCAGGATCGACGCGCTCGAGGCCGCGCTGGCCCGGGATCCGCGCCTCCGGGCAGTCTATGTCACGCCGCATCACCAGTATCCGACGACCGTCACCATGGGCGCCGCACGGCGGTTGCAGCTTCTGGAACTGGCAGAGCGCCACGGGCTCGCGCTGATCGAGGACGATTACGACCACGAATACCGCTTCGAGGGCCGTCCGGTGCTGCCGCTGGCCGCCCGCGCGCCGGAAGGTCTGCCGCTGATCTATGTGGGCTCGCTGTCGAAACTGCTCTCGCCCGGCATCCGGCTGGGATACGCGCTGGCGCCCGAGCCGCTGCTGACCCGCATGGCCGCGGCGCGCGCCGCCATCGACCGGCAGGGCGACGCGCCGCTCGAGGCGGCGCTGGCCGAGCTGATCCGCGACGGCGATCTGGGCCGCCATGCCCGCAAGGCGCGCCGTGTCTACCGGGCGCGGCGGGATCTGCTGGCGGAGCGTCTCACGGCGCAGCTGGCCGGGCGCGCCGCCTTCGATCTGCCGGCCGGGGGCCTCGCGCTGTGGCTGCGCTGCGCGGGCGTCTCGGCCGAGACCTGGGCCGAAGCCGCAGGGCAGGCGGGGCTCGCCCTGCTGCCGGGCACGCGCTTCGCGCTGGAGAGCCCGGCGCCGCAGGCCTTCCGGCTGGGCTATGCGGCGCTGGACGAGGGGCAGATCGCCCGGGCGGTGGAGATCCTCGCCCGGAGCTTCCCTGGCTGACCTAGTCCGCCGCGACCGGGGGGCGGGCCCGCGCGGGGGCGATGTGCAGGCCGAGCCGGCTCAGAAGGTCCCGATCCTTCCACGCCGCCGGATTGCCGGTGGTCAGCAACTGGTCGCCCACGAAGATCGAATTCGCCCCGGCGAGGAAACACAGCGCCTGCAGCTCGTCGCTCATCTCCGTGCGCCCGGCCGATAGCCGCACGACCGAGGCCGGCATCAGGATGCGGGCCAGCGCCACGATCCGCACCAGCGCGAAGGGATCGACCGCCCGTGCGCGGCCCTGCACCGGAACGCCCTCGATCTCGTTCCACAGGTTCACCGGCACGCTGTCGGGGTGCGCGGGGAGGGTCGCCAGCGTCACCAGCAGGGCGATGCGGTCTTCCTCGGCCTCTCCCATGCCGAGGATGCCGCCGCAGCAGACCTTGATTCCGCCCCTGCGGACCTGCTCGACGGTCTCGAGGCGATCCTCCATCGTCCGCGTGCTGGCGATCTGCGCGTAGTAGGCGGGCGAGGTGTCGATGTTGTGGTTGTAGAAGTCGAGACCCGCCGCCTTCAGCCGCGCGACCTGCCCGGGTGAGAGCATCCCCAGCGTCATGCAGGTCTCGAGCCCCAGATCGGCCACGCCCCGCACCATGTCGCAGAGCTGGTCCATGTCGCGGTCCTTGGGGCTGCGCCAGGCAGCCCCCATGCAGAAGCGCTGCGCGCCGGCAGCCTTGGCGCGCCTGGCGGCGGCCAGAACCTCCTCCTCCGCCATCAGTTTCGTGGCCTTCACCCCGGTGTCGTGATGGGCGGACTGCGAGCAATAGCCGCAATCCTCGGGGCAGCCGCCGGTCTTGATGCTCAAAAGGCTCGCGGTCTCGATCGCAGTGGGGTCGAAATGCGCACGGTGGAGCGTCTGGGCACGGTGCATCAGCTCGGGGAAGGGCAGGGCGTGGATCGCCCGTGCCTCCTCCACGGTCCAGTCGGTTCTGAGGGCGGGGCGGATCATTGCCCGCGTCCCTTGAAGCGCGCGAGCGCGCCGACCAGCCCGGAGGCCAGGGCCAGCTTGACCAGATCGCCCAGGATGAAGGGCAGGAAGCCCGCCGCCAGCAGGGACGCGGCCGGCACGAAATGGGCAAGCCAGGCGAGGCCGGTGGCGTAGACTACGGTGAGCCCCGCAAGCATGGCCAGGAAGCGCCCGATCGCCCCGCGCCCCTCCGCCAGCCAGCCGGCAAGGCCCGCGCCCAGCAGGTAGCCCGCAAGATAGCCCCCGGTCGGCCCGGCCATGTAGACAAGCCCGATGCCGCGCTCCGGCGTGCCCGAAAAGACCGGCATCCCCAGAGCGCCAGCCGCCAGATAGGTCGCCATCGCCGCGAACCCGAGCCTCGGGCCGAGCGCTGCGGCGAGGAAGAACACCGCCAGCGAATGCAGCGTCATCGGCACCGGCCAGAACGGGATCTGGATCTTGGCGCCGAGCGTGATCAGCGCCGCGCCGCCGAGCGCCAGTGCAAGGCCGCGTCCGAGCGCTGCGGGACGGGCGAGTGAAGGGGTGAGAAGCGCCAAGGGTCTGTCCTCCGGAGATAGGGTCGAATCTATCTATAATCAGGAGGGACCCATGCCGCTCTGGCAATGCTAATTATAGATAATCAGTCGTGAATGTCGTAAGCTCCCGGCCTGTCTCCGTTATTTGCGGATGGCCTGCGCCGTCCAACCCAGCCGACATGGCGGGCGAGCGTGGAACAGGCGAGGTCGGTCTGCCCCTTGCGCAGCGCATCGAGGATCGCGCGGTGGTCGTGATCGGTGCGCGCCTCCCAGTCGCGCCGCCAAGCTGCGAAGAGAAATCGCGCGCTGGCCGCCTGCAGGTCGTCGATGGTCCGCAGCAGGCGGGGCATCCGGCAGGGAGACAGGATCAGCCGGTGGAAATGGCGGTTTGCCTCCTCCCACTCGCGGACCGTGCTGGCCGAGTCTCCGCGGCGCGTAATTTCTTCTGCCTGCAGCAGAACGGCGCGTGTCAGGTTGGGCGCGGCGTGGCGCAGGGCGAGGCTCTCGAGGCTGGAGCGCATCTCGGCGACCTCGCGCAGCTCGGCCACGTCGAACTCGGTGACGCGAAAGCCGCGCCTCGGTTCGCTCTCGGCCAGCCCCCGGGTTTGTAACTCGCGAAAGGCCTCGCGCACCGGCACATGGCTGGCGCCGAACTCGGTGGCGACATGATCCTGCCTGAGCCGCGCGCCGGGCGGGATCTCGCCCGAGATGATGCGATCTGCAAGGATGCGGGCGATGCGGGCGGATTGAGTTTCTTCCGGGCTGTGCTGCATGAATTATAGATAATTGACGCGGAATGGCTTGTCGACGGCTGAGGCTGCCGCTCAACGTCTCCCATCACTGCCCGCCGACGTCAGGCGCTGGAGATGCAACGCTCCGAAGGCATTTTCCCTTCCGCGGCTTGCCCCGTGCGGATCCGCTGGGTGGGTACAGACATGGCGCAGTGGGACAGCGGCGGGTCGGGTGCGGTCAACTCCATGCACCGATCTTTGCCGGCTCCGTCTCACGTTTCTTTAACCCAGCGGCTGCGGCAGGGCGTCTGTCAAAGCTCTGCGTCTCATGATACGAGGTCCCTTCTCGCATCGCGCGCGCGGGGGATCTGCTGCCGGCTCCCTTAGGTTGGCGTACACCGAAGCGAGCCCATGATGACCTTCTGACATGGCGCATGGGACGCATCGGGTCCGATGGCGAGATCGGCGTGGATGGAACATGACGGACCGAAACGAGACGAAGGCGAGGGGAGTATAAGTGACTGAACTGAAGCAGCCTTCGTCAACGGCCTGCCGCCTGTCCGTGGCTCCGATGCTGGATTGGACCGACCGCCATTGCCGCTTTTTCCACCGGCTGATGACGCGGCGCGCCATGCTTTATACCGAGATGGTCACCGCGCCCGCCGTCATTCACGGGCCGCGCGACCGGCTTCTCGGGTTCTCCGAGGCGGAGCATCCCGTGGCGCTGCAGCTCGGCGGCTCCGATCCGGCGGAGCTTGCACAGGCGGTCCGGCTGGCGGAACCCTATGGCTATGACGAGATCAACCTCAACGTGGGGTGCCCCTCCGACCGTGTGCAGTCCGGCTGCTTCGGGGCCGTGCTGATGGAGCGGCCTTCCCTCGTCGCCGACTGCGTGGCGGCCATGATCGCGGAAAGTCCGGTGCCCGTCACCGTCAAGTGCCGGATCGGCGTGGACGAGCAGGAGCCCTCCGAGGTGCTGCCCGCCTTCCTCGAGACCGTGGCCGCTGCCGGTGTGCGGCATTTCGTGATCCACGCCCGCAAGGCCTGGCTGCAGGGGCTGAGCCCACGGGAGAACCGCGAGATCCCGCCGCTCGATTACCCGCTGGTGATCGCCATGAAACGCCGCTTCCCCGAACTCACGATCTGTCTCAACGGCGGGGTGGGCAGCCTTACGCAGGCCGAGGCGCTGCTGGCGCAGGGGCTCGACGGCATCATGATCGGCCGTGCCGCCTATAACGAGCCCGAGCTGCTGCTCGAGGCCGACCGGCTCTGGGGCGAGGAGCCGCCGCGCGATCTCGCGGCGGTGCTGGCTGACATGCGCCCCTACATCTCGGCGCATCTCGAGGGCGGCGGTCGGCTGCACCAGATCACCCGGCACATGCTCGGCCTCTTTGCCGGGCGGCCCGGTGCCCGCCACTGGCGGCGCATCCTCTCCGAGGGCGCCTCCCGGCCCGGGGCAGGGCTCGCGCTCTTCGACGAGGCGCTCGAGGCGGTGCAGCCGCGCGCGGCCTGACGTTTCCGAAAGGCGGGCCTCTGGCCTTCGCGGCCGGCGCAGGCTAAGGCGGGGCGCATCCCCGCAAGAACAGGCTCGCCATGACCGATCTCTCGCTGCTCCTGCCCATGTTGGCGCTCCTCCTCGCCATTGGCGCCTTCGCGGGGATCATCGCGGGCCTCCTCGGCGTGGGCGGCGGGCTCGTCCTCGTGCCGGCCTATCTCTATGCCTTCGAGGCGATGGGCTATGGCGGGCCGTCGCTGATGCGCGTTTGCCTCGCCACCTCGCTCGCCACGATCATCGTGACCTCGCTCCGCTCCGTCCATGCCCACCACCGCAAGGGTGCCGTCGATCTCGAGATCCTGCGGCGATGGGGCCCTTGGATCGCGCTCGGCGCGGTCGCGGGCACGTTCCTCGCCTCCAGCATGAAGTCGGTCGTCCTGCAGGGGATCTTCGGTGGCGTGGGTGTGGCCGTGGGGCTCTACATGGCCTTCGGCAGGACGAGCTGGCGGCTCGGCGAGAGCCTGCCCCAGGGCGCGGCGCGGGCGGCCACCGGCACCGGAGTGGGGCTCCTGTCGGTCCTGATGGGCATCGGCGGCGGCACCTTCGGGGTGCCGCTCATGAGCCTCTTCAACGTGCCGATCCACCGCGCCGTGGCCACCGCGGCGGGCTTCGGCGTCATCATCGCCCTGCCCTCGGCCGCGCTCTTCCTCTTCACGCCCACCGATGCGGCGCCCCCCCTGACGGTGGGCGCGGTCAACCTCCCTGCCTTCGGCATCACCATCGCCATGACGCTCCTGACCACGCCCCTCGGGGTGAAGCTCGCCCATGCGATGGACCCCAAACCCCTCAAGCGGGTCTTCGCCGTCTTCATCATGATCGTGGCGCTGAACATGCTGCGAAAGGCGTTCCTCGCCTGATCCGCCCAGCGGGGCGAAGGCAGGCCTGCACCCGAGCGTCGGAGCTCGCCCCAGGCGCTGCAGCACCGGACCGGCACGCGAGCTTCAGCCGAACGCTTCTGCGAACTCCTGCCTGATCGCCACCGGGTCGGGATAAAAGGGCCCTGCCACGCAAGAGCCGGAAGGCACGGCGCAAAGGGCACCTGTCGCGGTCCTGCCGATCTCCGCCGGAGCGCGCCAGTCACCTGATGCAGGCGCGTGGGCTGACGGTGTCTTCCGCGGCAGCGCCGGAGAGCGGGGGCTCGATGCCCCCCAAGCCGGCTCCTCCCGGCGCGTCAGTAGCTCTCGATTCCCTGCTGCCAGGGCCGCACGAGATTGCCGAACCGCGTGAAACGGCCTTCGAAGCTCAGCTCCACCGAGCCGATGGGCCCGTGGCGCTGCTTGCCGATGATGACTTCGGCCTTGCCATGGACCTGCTCCATGATCGCCTGCCACTGGGCCATCTTCTCCATCTCGTGGTCGCCCGGCTTCTCGCGCTCGCGGTAATATTCCTCGCGGAACACGAACATCACCACGTCGGCGTCCTGCTCGATCGAGCCCGATTCGCGCAGGTCGGACAGCTGCGGCCGCTTGTCGTCCCGGCTCTCGACCGACCGCGACAGCTGCGAGAGCGCCACCACCGGGATGTTCAGCTCCTTCGCGATGGCCTTCAGCCCCTGCGTGATCTCCGAGACCTCCTGCACGCGGTTGTCGCGCGAGCCGCCCGAGCCTTTCAGCAGCTGGAGATAGTCCACCATCAGCACGTCGAGCCCGTGGGTCCGCTTCAGCCGCCGCGCGCGCGCCGCCACCTGACTGATCGGCAGGGCCGGCGTGTCGTCGATATAGAGCGGGCAGGCCTCGAGCGCCTTCGCGGCCTCGACGAAGCGGCGGAACTCGGCCTCGGTCATGTCGCCGCGGCGGATCTGCTCCGAGGGAACCTCCGCCGCTTCCGACAGGATCCGGGCGGCCAGCTGCTCGGCGCTCATCTCGAGACTGAAGAAGCCCACCACGCCGCCCTCGATCGCCCCTTCCGCCCCATCGGGCAGTCGCCCGCGGCGGTAGGCCTTGGCGATGTTGAAGGCGATGTTGGTGGCGAGCGAGGTCTTGCCCATCGAGGGGCGCCCGGCGAGGATCAGAAGGTCGGAGGGATGCAGCCCGCCCAGCTTCTTGTCGAGATCGGCGAGGCCCGTCGAGATGCCGGCAAGGCCCCCGTCGCGCTGGTAGGCCGCATTGGCCACGTTCACCGCGTCGGTCACGGCCTTCAGGAAGCTCTGGAAGCCGCGCTCGGCCTGACCCTGTTCGCCCAGCCGGTAGAGCTTCTGCTCGGCCTCGACGATCTGCTCCTTCGGCTCCGAGGCCACATCGATCCGCGCCGCCTTGGCGGCGATGTCGCGTCCGAGCCCGATCAGCTCGCGCCGGACAGCCAGATCGTAGATCATCTGCGCATAGTCGCGCGCGGCGAAGGCCGAGATCGCCGCCCCTGCGAGCCGCACGAGATAGGCGGGCCCGCCCAGTTCCTTCAGCCCCGCATCCTCCTCGAGGAAGGCCTTCAGCGTCACCGGCGAGGCGAGCGCATTCTTCTGGATCCGCGCCGCCGCGATCTCGAAGATACGCTGGTGGACCGGATCGAAGAAATGCTCGGCCCGGATCACCGAGGCGATGCGGTCGAAGATGTCATTGTTGGTCAGGATCGCGCCGAGCAGCTGCTGCTCGGCCTCGATGTTGTGCGGAAGCACCTCCGGAGATTTCTCCGCCTGAGGCTCCCGGAGCGCCCTGACCTCGTTCATGACTCTGCCCTCTGCTCTCGTTGCGCGGGCGCCACCTTCAGCGGGCGCCCTTCCTGTCTCGCTGGCCCCTGATACCCCCGAACGGCCGTGCCGGGCAGGGGGTATAGGTTCGGGGACGATCCGGCCTGAAGCCTGTGGACAAGCTGTGGATCGTTTTGCGGTCTCCACAGCCTACCACATATCGCTGCGCCTTCAGCCCGAAAACGCAGGCTGTGGGCCGCACTCCGGGCAGGGCCCGGATTCGCCCACAGGCCCCGTGCCGCCTCCGTCAGAGGCTCTTCGTCGGATCGGCCGGTTTCCGCGCGTCCTGCCAGTCGCGGGGGTTGGACAGGAAGCTCTCGACCTCGGCCAGCGTGCCCGCGTCGAACGCGCCCGATGCGCGCGCCTCGGCCAGCACATCCCACCAGGTGCACAGATGATGCAGCGTGACCCCGTGGGCCTGCAGCCGTCCGATCGTTTCGGGAAAGATCCCGTAGTAGAAGATCACCGCCGTATGGGCGCAGCTGGCGCCCGTCTCGCGGATCGCATCGACGAACGAGAGTTTCGAGCCGCCGTCGGTGGTCAGATCCTCGACCAGAAGCACGCGCTGGCCCTCGGTCATGACCCCCTCGATCCGGGCGTTGCGGCCGTAGCCCTTGGGCTTCTTGCGCACATAGGTCATGGGCAGGCCCAGCCGCTCGGCGACCAGCGCCGCGAAGGGGATCCCGGCCGTCTCGCCGCCCGCGATATTGTCGAAGGCCTCGAAGCCCGCGTCGCGCAGAAGCGTCACCGCCATGAAATCCATCAGCGTCGACCGGATGCGCGGATAGGAGATCAGCTTGCGGCAGTCGATATAGGTGGGCGAGGGCAGACCCGAGGCCAGCGTGAAGGGCTCCTGCGGGCGGAAATGCACCGCCTCGATCTCGAGCAGCATCCGCGCCGTCAGACGGGCGATCTCCTCGCGCGGCGGAAAGGAGGTGGGGATCATCGGGATGGTCCTTTCATCGGGTCCGCCTGCGGCGGGAAGGGGTCAGGGTTCGACGTGCCACAGAAGCGGGAAGCCGGGATCGAAGACCGTGACCGGCCCGGCGCCCGTCTCGATCTTGCCGGGCAGCGCGAGAGCCGCCCCCTTGCGCAGGGTGATGCGCTCCTCGTTCGGCGGCAGGCGGTAGAAGGCGGGCCCATGAAGCGACACGAACCCTTCCAGCCGGTCGAGCGCGCCCTCCTCCTCGAACACATGGGCGAGGATGGAGAGCGTGTTGGTGGCGGTGAAGCAGCCCGCGCAGCCGCAGCCGCTCTCCTTGGCCGCATCGACATGCGGCGCGCTGTCGGTGCCGAGGAAGAAGCAGGCCTCGCCCCCCGTCGCGGCAGCGCGGAGCGCCAGCCGATGCGTCTCGCGCTTGGCCACCGGCAGGCAGTAGTAATGCGGCCGGATGCCGCCCGCGAGGATGTGGTTGCGGTTGATGATCAGGTGATGCGTGGTGAGCGTGCCGGCCATGTCCGGCCCCCCGCCGCGCACATAATCGAGCCCCTCCCGCGTGGTCACATGTTCGAGCACGACCCGGAGCCCCGGCGTCGCGCGCCGGATCGGATCCAGCACCCGGTCGAGGAACACGGCCTCGCGGTCGAAGATGTCCACCGCCGGATCCGTCACCTCGCCATGCACGCAGAGCGGCAGGCCGATCTCGGCCATGGTCTCGAGCACGCCGCGCACCCGGTCGAAGTCGCGTACGCCCGAGGCCGAATTGGTGGTGGCCCCCGCGGGATAGAGCTTCACCGCCGTCACGAGGCCCGAGGCCGCCGCCGCCCGCACATCGGCCGGATCGGTCGTCTCGGTCAGATAGAGCACCATCAGCGGCTCGAACCGCGCGCCCTCGGGCAGGGCGTGCAGGATCCGGTCCCGGTAGGCGCGGGCCTCCGCCGCGGTCACCACCGGTGGCACGAGGTTCGGCATCACGATCGCGCGGGCGAAATGCCGTGTGGTTTCGGGCAGCACCCCCTCCAGCATCGCGCCGTCGCGCAGGTGGAGGTGCCAGTCGTCGGGGCGGCGCAGGGTCAGGCTCTGGGTCATGCCTGCCGCCTACTGCAAAGGGCGGGCCTTTTCCAGTGAGTCGCGCAAGCCCCCGCCGCTCGCGACCTTGGTCGCAGACCGCGGCCCCGCGCTTGACCCGGGCGGCGCAGCCCGCCACCTTCGGCCCATGACCGGAGTGCCGCCGTGACCCAATCCCTGCCCGCCTCGATCGACGCCGCCGCAGCCCTCCTCGCGGGGCGGGGCTATGTGAGCGACCGGGCGCTCTCGACCGTCGTCTTCCTGTCGCTGAAACTCGGCCGGCCGCTCTTTCTCGAAGGCGAAGCCGGCACCGGCAAGACCGAGATCGCCAAGGCGCTGGCCGCCGCCCTCGGGCGCCGCCTGATCCGGCTGCAATGCTACGAGGGGCTCGACGCGGCCTCCGCCGTGGCCGACTGGAATTTCGCCGCCCAGATGATCGCGATCCGCACCGCCGAATCCTCGGGCGGGGCCGACCGCAGCGCGCTCCGCACCGAGCTCTTCACCGAGGACTATCTCATCGAGCGTCCGCTCCTGCAGGCCATGCGCCCCCAGCCCGGCGGCGCCCCGGTCCTGCTCATCGACGAGCTCGACCGCACCGACGAGCCGTTCGAGGCCTTCCTGCTCGAGGCGCTCTCGGACTTTCAGGTCACGATCCCCGAACTCGGCACCATCCGCGCGCCCGAGCCGCCGCTCGTGATCCTCACCTCGAACCGGACCCGCGAGGTGCATGACGCCCTCAAGCGCCGCTGTCTCTATCACTGGGTGGATTATCCCGATTTCCCGCGCGAGGCCCGCATCCTCGCCGCCCGCGTGCCCGAAGCACAGGAGGGGCTCAGCCGCGAGATCGTGGCCTTCGTCCAGCGCCTGCGCCGCGAGGATCTGTTCAAGCGCCCCGGTGTGGCCGAGACGATCGACTGGGCCAAGTGCCTGCTCGCGCTCGACGTGATCGAGCTCTCGCCCGAACTCATCGCCGACACGCTGGGGGCGCTCCTGAAATATCAGGACGATATCCAGAAGATCCAGGGCTCCGAGGCGCGCCGCCTGCTCGACGAGGCCCGCCGCGACCTCGCCCCGGCATGAGCCTCTTTCAGTCTGGTGCAAATATCCTCGGGGGGGCCTCCGGCCGCGGCCGGAGGCGCGGGGGGCAGACAGCCCCCCGGCGCGGGCGGGGACGGAGCTGAGACATGGAGCTCGAGGCCCCTGCCGACGGCAGCCTTGCCCGCAACATCCTGTGGTTCGCCCGCGCCCTCCGCAAGGCGGGCCTGCCCATCGGATCGGGCCGGATCGCCGATGCGGTCCGCGCCGTCGAGGCGGCGGGCTTCACCTCGCGCGGGGATTTCTACTGGACGCTCCACGCCTGCTTCGTCTCCCGCCCCGAGCATCGGGCGGTCTTCGCGCAGGTCTTCCGCCTGTTCTGGCGCGATCCGCAGTTCCTCGAACAGATGATGAGCCTCCTCCTGCCGCAGCTCCGTGGGGTGCAGGAGGACCGGCCGCCGGAGCCGGCCGAGAAACGTGCGGCACAGGCGCTTCTCGACGGCGCCGAGCGCCCCGAGCGCGCGGCCCCCGACCCCGAGGGCAGCCTGATCGAGATCGACGCCTCCGACACCGCCTCGGGCGAGGAACGGCTGCGGCGGCTCGATTTCGAACAGATGTCGGCCGACGAGATCGCGGCGGCCCGGCGCATGCTGGCGCGCCTGTCGCTCCCCGTTCCGCCGATCCGCTCGCGGAGGCTTGTCGCCGCGGCGGGCGGGCCGCGGGTCGATCTGCGCCGCACGCTCGCCCGCGCCCTGCGGCAGGGCGGCGAGATCCCCGCGCTCGCCCGCCGCCGCCCGGCCCTGCGCTGGCCGAACCTTGTCGTCCTCTGCGACATCTCGGGCTCGATGTCGCTCTATTCCCGGCTGGTGCTGCAGTTCATCCATGCGGTCGCGAACCGGAAGGGTCAGGGCTGGGCGCGGGTCCATGCCTTCACTTTCGGCACGCGCCTGACGAACATCACCCGTCACCTGCGCCGCCGGGATGTCGATGCGGCGCTGGCCGCCGCCGGAGCCGAGGCGCAGGACTGGTCGGGCGGCACCCGCATCGGCGAATGCCTGCACATCTTCAACCGCGACTGGTCGCGCCGCGTGCTGGGGCAGGGGGCGGTGGTGCTTCTCATCACCGACGGCCTCGACCGGGGAGACCCGGCGGCGCTCTCGCGCGAGATGGAGCGGCTGCACCTGTCGGCGCGCAGGCTGATCTGGTTGAACCCGCTGCTGCGCTGGGAGGGCTTCGCCCCGCGCGCCGGCGGCATCCGCGCCATGCTGCCCCATGTGGACAGCCTGCGCGCCGCTCACTCGGTGGCCTCGCTCGAGGCTCTGAGCGAGGCACTTTCGCGGCCCTGAGGGCCCCCGATCACACATCTGTTATCTCCGTCTCTCATACGCCGGGGGAACGCAGTCGGCGCCGGTCGGTTGATGCGCCATGCAGATCCGATGCCGAGAGGCCGAGATCACAGAGAGAAAGGACAGACGATGACCTTCAAACTGCTCCAGACCACCGCCGCCCTGTCGCTCGGCCTCTTCGCCCTGCAACCGCTTGCGGCTGCCGCGCAGACGACGACCGAAGACTGCATTCCGAGCGCCAGCGTGACCTGCCCGCCGGGGGCCTCTTCGGTCCCGGGCACCGAATCGCCCGGCGGCACCGATGACTCGACGGCGGCCGCGCCGGTGGATTCGACCTCGACCGGCGGCGGCGCCTCGGGCAGCACCTCGACCACGCCGATGGTCCCGGGTGCGGAAGCGCCGGACGGCACGGACGATTCGACCGCTGCCGCGCCCGTCGATCCCAGCTCGACCGGTGGCGGCCTTACGACCGAGGGTATGGCACCCAGCGTTCCGGGCACCGAATCCCCGGATGGCACCGACGACTCGAACGCCGCCGTTCCGCAGTAACGTCAGGCCTCTCAGAAGCCTTACTCCTGCCGCCGCCCGATTGGGCGGCGGCTTTTTTCATTCCGCCGGCAAAGGCCCTCCGGGCGCGGGTCCAGGACTGGCATCTGTCCGCCTGTCGCTGCGCCGGACGGAACGAAAACAGGGGCAGACGGTTCTCAAGCAGCATGAAAGGTCCGGCCGCCACAACCCGGATCAAGGATGAAAGGATTTTCCGATGAAGAGCCGTCTTATGACGACCACGGCTGCGCTGTCGGTCGCGCTTTCCACTTTCCAGCCGCTGCCCCTGATGGCGCAGGATGCCAACAAAGCTGTCTGCGCCCAGAACCCCGACCTGTGCCCGCCCAAGCAGAAGCGGGGCGAGGGTGCCCAGAAGCGCAAGGAGCAGGAGCAGGCGAAGGAGAAGCGGAAGGAAGAGCGTCCCGCCGCGCGTGCGGCTCAGGAGGAAGAGGGCGCGGCTGCCCGCGCACGCCGTGCCAACCGCGAGCAGGTGGAAGAGGGCGGTCAGGCGCGCCGGCCTGCAGCCGAGCAGGACGCTCCCGCGCGGGGCGACAAGGCGCGCGCCCGCGCGCGAGACAACGAAGACGGCGCGGCGCGTGCTCAGGCGGAGGGAAATGCGGCCGACGACACCCGCCTCCTTCAGGAGGGGAACGGTCAGGGCGATGCGGCTCGTCCGGCCAAGCGGGCGCGCCCGGCCGAGGAAGAGCGCCCTGCCGACCGCGAGCGGGCGGGTGAACGCGCCCGCGCGGCCGAAGAGGGCGGCGCTGCCCGGGATGCCGTCCGCGCCGGCGACGAGCGCCCGGCCGCCGGTGCCGAAGGCAGGAAAGCCCAGACCCGCGAGGCCTCGCCGGACGGTGACGGCCCGGATGCCGAGGAGCTGCGCCGCAGGCTGCAGGGGGAGGCTCCCGCCAAGGACCGTCAGGCGCGCGGCGACCGCGATGGCGGCGCGGCGGCCGATGAGGAAGGCGGCAGGAACGCTGAAGCCCGCGGCGACGGGCAGGCCCGTGAGGCCGAGGGCCGCGATGCAGAGCGCCCGCGCAACCGAGACGCGGAAGGCCGCGATGCGGACCGCGAGCGCAACCGCAACGCCGAAGACCGCACCCGTCCGGCCGATGCCCAGGCCCGCGACGGCCAGGGTCGCCAGCAGGCCGGAGACGAGGCGCGGCGCGCCCGTCAACAGCAGCCCGAGCGCGAGGAGGCGCGGAAGTCGCTGGCTCGCATCCTCGAGAGCGAGGATCAGGGCGAGGAGTCCGCGGCTGCGGCGGCCGCCTCTGCCGAGGATGCGAGTGAGGCCGCCCGCGAGGCGCGGCGTCAGGCCAATCGTGCGGAGCGCATAACCGAGGAGAACAGCCGCTCCAGCAACGAGGAATTCCGCACGCTGCTGAACGGCAACCGCGACAAGAAGAATGACGACGACGACGATGAGGGCGGCCTCTCGAACTTCGAGAAGTTCGGCCTGCTCGCGCTCGGCGGTCTCGCGGTGGGGACCCTGCTCAACAACAACCGCGGCGAGGTCGTCTCGAACAGTGGCGACAGGGTCGTCGTGCAGCGGTCGGACGGCACCTATTCCGTGCTGAAGGACGATGACACGCTGCTGCGTCGTCCGGGATCCGAGGTGGTGACGCAGTCCTTCGACGACGGCTCGACCCGCTCGGTCGTGACCCGCGCCGACGGTACCCAGATCGTGACGATCCGCGACGCGTCGGGCCGCGTGCTGCGCCGGACGGCCGTCGACGGTCAGGGCCGCGAGGTCATGCTGATCGACGATCTCGAGTCCTACCAGGCCGTCGATGTCTCGCGTCTGCCTGAACCGGCGCCGGTCTACAGCTTCGTCCAGACGCGGGACGAACGTGACCTGCGGCAGGCTCTGGAACAGACCCGCACGCGCGATCTGGACCGGACCTACAGCCTGCGCCAGATCCGGGAATATCGCGAGGTGCGCGCGCTCGCTCCGGCGATCGACGTGGACCAGATCACCTTCGACACCGGTTCGGCCGCCATCGATCCCGACGAGGCCGAGAAGCTCGCCTCGCTGGGCCAGACGATCGCCGACATGATCGCCGAACGTCCCGAGGAGGTGTTCCTGATCGAGGGCCATACGGACGCCGTGGGCGATGCTGCATCGAACCTCGCGCTGTCCGACCGGCGGGCCGAGTCGGTGGCGCTGGCGCTGACCGAATATTTCGACGTGCCGCCGGAAAACATGGTCGTGCAGGGTTACGGCGAAGAGGATCTGCGCGTCGACAGCGACGGGCCGGAGCAGCGCAACCGCCGCGTGGCGGTCCGGCTCATCACGCCGCTGATGCAGACGGCGTCGAACTAAGCCGGCGGGGGTCTGCCCCCGTCGCCTGCCAGCCTCGGGCCGCCATGCCACCTTTTGGCACTGGCGGCCCTTTCATGCAGCATTGCATGATCGCTGAAACAAAGGGGAGGCAGCCTTGGCCGGCCACGACGATATTCCCGAGCTTGCGCTCGACTGGCACCGCGCCGGGCGAGCGCCGGTGATCGCGACCGTGCTCGAGACCTGGGGCTCGGCTCCGCGGCCCGCGGGGAGCCAGCTCGTGATCGCGGACGATGGCGAGATGATGGGCTCGGTCTCGGGCGGCTGCGTAGAAGGCGCCGTCATCGCCGAGGCGGCAGAGGCGCGGGCCGACGGGCGCCCGCGGGTCCTGACCTTCGGGGTGTCGGACGACGAGGCCTTCGCGGTGGGCCTTGCCTGCGGCGGCACGATCCGCGTGCTGGTCGAACCCGTAGGCTCCGCCCTGCCGGAGGCCGTTCTCGCCGATCTCGTGGCGGCGCGTGCGGGCCGACGCCCGGTGGCGCTGGTTTTCCACCCCGAGAGGGGCGGCCATCGGCTGGCCGGTCCCGAAGAGGCCGCCGTGGCGGCCCGGCTCAGGTCCGACCGGTCGGGACTGGAGGAGGACGGACGCTTCATCGGCATCCACAATCCTCCCCTGCGGCTTGTCGTGGTGGGGGCTGTCCATATCGCCCAGCCGCTCGTGGCCATGGCCCGGATCGCGGGCTACGGGCCCACGCTCATCGATCCGCGCAGCGCCTTCGGATCCGAGGCGCGCTTTCCGGGCGAGACCATTCTCGACGCCTGGCCCGACGAGGCGCTGGCCGGGCTCGCCCCCGACGCGCGGACGGCGGTGGTGACGCTCACCCACGATCCGAAGCTCGACGATCCGGCCATTCTCGCCGCCTTCGACACCCCCGCATTCTACATCGGCTGCCTCGGCTCGCCGCGCACCCACGCGAAGCGGCTCGACAGGCTGCGAACGGCCGGCGTGCCCGAGGCGCAAATCGCGCGCATCCATGCGCCGGTGGGCCTCGACATCGGCGCGCGCAGCCCGGCCGAGATCGCGCTCTCCATCCTCGCCCAGGTCACCGAGCGGCTGAGGCGCGGCTGATGCGCTTCGGAGCCGTTCCGCTCGACGAGGCGCAGGGCGCGGTCCTCGCCCATTCCGTGGCCCTGCCCGGCGGGCGGCTGCGCAAGGGCCTCGTGCTCGGTGACACGGAGATTGCGGATCTGGCGGCGGCGGGGCATCGGGAGGTCATGGCGGCCCGGCTCGACCCGGGCGACGTGCCGGAGGATGCGGCGGCGGCGCGCCTCGCTCAGGCCCTCGTGCCCGACGAGCGGGCGGCGTTGCTGGCGCGGTCGTCCGCCTTCACGGGGCGGGTCAATCTCAATGCCACCGTGCCGGGGCTGGTAATGCTCGATGCCGGCCGCATCCATGCGCTGAACCGGATCGATCCGGCCATCACGCTGGCGACGCTGGCGCCTCTGGCGCGGGTCGAGCCGGGAATGCTCGTGGGCACGGTCAAGATCATCGCCTACGCGGTGGAGGAGACGGCGCTGGCGCAGGCCGAGGCGCTGGCACGGGGCGCGCTCCGCGTCCTGCCGGTGGTGCGTCGGAGCGCGGGGCTCCTTTTGACCGAGGTGCCGGGGCAGGAGGCGAAGCTCGCGGCCAAGGGCCGCCGCGCCGTCGAGAAGCGGCTCGCGGCGCTCGGGATGGAGCTGGCCGGGGTGGAGGTGACGGCGCACGAGACGGGGCCCATGGCCGAGGCGCTGGCACGGCTGCCGGGCGAGATGCTTCTGATCCTGACCGGCTCGGCCACTTCCGACGTGCGGGATACGGCCCCCGAGGCGCTCCGGCATGCGGGAGGCGAAGTGGCCCGGTTCGGAATGCCGGTCGATCCCGGCAATCTCCTCTTTCACGGACGGCTCGGTCCGCGCCCGGTGATCGGGCTGCCCGGCTGCGCCCGCTCGCCGGCGCTTAACGGAGCGGACTGGGTGCTGGAGCGGCTGGCCTGCGGTCTCGAGGTCGATGACGCGGCGATCGCCGCCATGGGGGTGGGGGGGCTTCTGAAGGAGATCCCCCTCCGGCCCCAGCCGAGGGAGCGGCGGGCGTGAGCGTCACTGGCGCCCGGACATGAAGAAGGGGGCCGCCGGCCCCCTTGCTTCGGTTCATCCGAGGTGGCGCCTCATTTCGGCGCGATCATCATCACCATCTGGCGGCCTTCGAGTTTCGGCATCGCCTCGACCTTGCCGGCCTCGGCTTCCGAGACATGGGCCGCCACGCGGTTCAGAAGCTCCAGACCAAGCTCCTGGTGCGCCATCTCGCGGCCGCGGAAGCGCAGGGTGACCTTCACCTTGTCGCCTTCGCTGAGGAATTTCAGCACGGAGCGCATCTTCACATCGTAATCGTGGGTATCGGTCCCGGGACGGAACTTGATCTCCTTGATCTCGATGATGTGCTGCTTCTTGCGGGCCTCGGCCTCGCGTTTCTGCTGCTCGTACTTGAACTTGCCGAAGTCCATGATCTTGCAGACCGGCGGTTCCGCGTTCGGCGAGATCTCGACAAGATCAAGACCGGCCTCTTCGGCCATCATCATGGCACGGGAAGGGGTGACGACTCCGATGTTCTCGCCATTGGCGCCGATCAGTCGGACCTCGGGGCAGCGGATTCGCTCGTTGACACGGGGGCCCGTTTCGCGTTGCGGCGGGGCGTTGTGGGGTCTGCGGGCTATGGTGGCGTTCCTTGTGCAGTTGGCAATTGTGCGGCGCAAAATAGTGTCCCGGCCGTTGCCTTTCAACCGAATTCGGGCAGGCAGCAGGGGCTTTGCGGGGAACGGGGTGCGGCATGGCGACGTTTTCCCCTGCAGCCGGAATGGCGTGGCTGGAGGGAGCTGGAATGAACAGGATTGCGATCATCGTCGGGCTTGTGCTGCTCGCGGCAGCGGGCTTCGGCTGGTACCAGTATAGCTACCTGCCCGATCAGGAAGCGGCCGAAGCCGCCCGGGTGGCAGAGGAAGATGCGGCGCGCGCCGCCGACGAGGCGCGGGAGGCGGCGGAGGCCGCCCGCGAGGAAGCCGCGGCCGCGGCCGAAGAGACCGAGGATGCGGCGGCACAGGCGGCCTCCGACGCCGCGGCTGCCGCCGATGCGGCCACCGCCGCCGCCTCGGATGCGGCCGCCGCTGCGGCCGCCGCCACCGAGGAAGCCGCGCGCACCGCCGGTGAGGCCGCGTCTTCGGCGGCGGATGCGGCCGTCGAGGCTGCGAAGGAGGCCGCCGCCGCGGCGACCCTGGCTGCCCGCAATGCCGCCGACGCGGCGGGCGAGCTCCTGCCCGAGGATCTGCTGCGCGTCGAAACCTTCGACCGGGCCCGGGTCGATGCGATGATCGACAGCTCGGACCTCGATCCCTCCACCAAGGAGCGGCTGAAGAACACGATCGACGCGGCCCAGTCGACGCCCGAACTGCTGGGGCCGGCGCTCGAGACGGTGCGCACCTCGCTCGGCTTCGCCCCCTCTGCGGCAGAGGCGGACTGAGGCCGGAGCGCGCGGGAGCCCTGAGCGCGAAGGTCAGGGCTGCCGTTCACGAAGCGCGAAATGCAAGACCGCCGCGCGGGGTCCGCGCGGCGGTCTTGGTCCGTGACGAGAATCTCAGATCCCGTCGCCGACGAAGGCCTTCTCGACCACATATTGCAGCGGTTCCGAGTTCGCGCCCTCGCGCAGGCCGAAGCTCTCGAGCACGGTCTTGACGTCGAGGTTGAACTGGAGCGAGCCGCAGACCATCGCGCGGTCTTCCTCGAGGTTCATCTTCGGCACGCCCAGATCCTCGAACACCTTGCCCGAGCTGAGGTTGTCGGTGATCCGGCCCATCCGGTCCGAAGTCTCGCGCGTGGTGGTGGGATAGTAGAGCAGCTTGTCGCCCACCATCTCGCCGATCAGCGGATCGTCCTTCAGGCTCTCGACCAGTTGGCGGCCATATTCGAGCTCGGCCTGCTCGCGGCAGGTGTGCATCATGATGACCTGCTCGTAGCGCTCGTAGGTCTCGGGGTCGCGCATCAGCGAAGCGAAGGGCGCGATGCCGGTGCCGGTGGCGAGGAACCAGATCCGCTTGCCGGGCAGAAGCGCGTCGAGAACGAGCGTCCCCACCGGCTTCGGACGCAGGATGATCTGGTCGCCCGGCTGGATATGCTGGAGCCGCGAGGTCAGCGGCCCGTCCGGCACCTTGATCGAGTAGAATTCGAGCTCTTCGTCCCAGTTGGGCGAGGCGATGGAATAGGCGCGCATGATCGGCTTGCCGCGTTCGTCGAGCAGCCCGATCATCACGAACTCGCCCGAGCGGAACCGCAGCGACTGCGGACGGGTCACGCGGAAGGAAAAGAGACGGTCCGTCCAATGCTGCACCGAGGTCACGGTCTGCGCATCGGGCAGGGTCTTCACAATGGCGGCGTTCTGGTTCATGGCTCGGTCCCCTTGGTCCGCTCTTTCAGTAAAACTTCGCACCCCGCGAAGAAAGGCCGGAATCAGCGCTTAAGCTGCGACTGATAGTCATGGTTTTGCCAGTCGGCGCGAAAGAGCCATTGATCCTCGGGCTGACGGGCGGCGAGATCGTCGGGGATTTCCACCTCGTCGAAGCCGGAACGACGGGCCATGGCATATTGATCCGCGATGAGCGGCCCATGCGCGCGCAGCCGCCCGCGGTAGCCCATCCGCCGCAGCCGCTTGGCAAGCGTGAAGCCCCGCCCGTCGCTGAAGGAGGGGAAGGCGATGCGGATGAGGCCCAGCTGCTCCAGCCGGTTTCCGAGGCGCGCCGGATCGTCGGTGTTGGCCAGATCGACGGCCTCGGCCCCGTCTTCCAGCGCCTCGAGCGAGGCGATCGCCCCCGGCCAGTCGTCGGCCGAAAAGCCCTTGTCGGTGACGATGACGCTCATGCCGCGTCCTCCTTGTTCACGGGTCCGCGCACCGCGCGGCCGTTGATGAAATGGATGCCGCATTCGGTCTTGGCGCTGCCGCGCCAGCGGCCCGCGCGCGGATCCTCTCCCTCGGCCACCGGCGAGGTGCAGGGCTCGCAGCCGATCGAGGGATAGCCCCTGGCGACCAGCGGATGACGCGGCAGATTGTTGTTGACGATATAGTCTTCCAGATCCTCGCGCCCCCAGTGGGCGAGCGGATTGACCTTGATGCGCCGGTCGTCCTCGGCCTCGAAGAACTCGACCGCCGCCCGCGTGCCGCTCTGGTAGCGCTTGCGGCCGGTGATCCAGCCATCGAAATGCTTGAGCGCCCGTTCGAGCGGCTCGACCTTGCGCACCGCGCAGCAGGCGTCGGTGTTGTAGCGGTTCAGCGTTCCGTCCGGATCCTCGAAGGCGATCCGCGGCTGGGTCGCCCGGATCGTGCGGATGTCGCAGAGGTGCAGCGTGTCGGCCAGCTCGCGCTGATAGTCGAGCGTCTCCTGAAACAGCATCCGGGTGTCGATGAAGATCACCGGCGTCTCGGGCGCGATGACCGAGACGAGATGCAAAAGCACGACCGACTCGGCCCCGAAGGAGGAGACAAGCGCCACCCGGCCCAGATCCGCATCCTTCAGCGCATGTTCGAGAACGGCTGTCGCGCCGTGGTGCTTGTAGCGACCGTTGAGCGCCGCCACGCGCTCGGCGACCGGGGCCTGGGGAACCTCACGCAGCATCCTGCTTGCCTTCCGCCTCATAGAGCGCCGCCTTGAAGGGCGCATGGCCCACGCGCCGCAGCGTGTCGAGGAACGTCTCGGAGGGCTCGCTGCGGATCTCGAGATAGGCACGCACGATCCGTTCGACGGCGGGCACGATCTCGTCGTAAGCGAAGCCCGGGCCGGTCTTCTCGCCGATGGCCGCCGTCTCGGTGCCGTCGCCGCCGAGCGTGATCTGGTAGTTCTCGACGCCGGCGCGGTCGAGGCCGAGGATGCCGATATGGCCGACATGGTGGTGACCGCAGGCATTGATGCAGCCCGAGATCTTGATCTTCAGCGGCCCCACCTCATGCTCGAGATCGAGCGCATCGAAACGCGTGGCGATCTCCTGCGCGACCGGGATCGAGCGGGCGGTGGCCAGCGCGCAGTAATCCATGCCGGGGCAGGCGATGATGTCCGAGATGAGCCCCACGTTGGCCGTGGCGAGCCCAGCCTGCGCCAGCGCCGCATGGACCGCCGGAAGATCGGCCTTGTGGACATGCGGCAGGATCACGTTCTGCTCGTGGCTGATGCGCAGCTCGTCATGGCCGTAGCGCTCGGCCAGATCGGCCATGACCCGCATCTGATCGGCCGTGGCGTCGCCGGGCGTGGCGCCGTGCGCCTTCAGGCTGATCGTGACGATGGCATAATCCGCGTTGCGGTGGCGGGCAAGGTTGGTGTCCGCCCAGGCCCGGAAGATCGGGTCCGCCCGGTAGAAATCGTCATAGGCCGCGGTCGGCGCCTGCCGGAAGGCGGGCGGCGCGAAGGCCCGTTCGATCTCGGCCAGAAGCGCCATGTCCTGCCCGCCGAACTCGGCGCGGGTCTCGAGGAACCGCTCCTCGATGATCTCGCGCAGCGGTTCGAGCCCGGTCTCGTGGACGAGGATCTTCACCCGCGCCTTGTATTTGTTGTCGCGCCGGCCGAGCTCGTTGTAGACGCCGAGGATGGCCTCGACATAGGGCAGCAGGTCCGCCTTGGGCAGGAAGTCGCGAACCACGCGGCCGATCATCGGCGTCCGGCCGAGGCCGCCGCCCACGATCACCTCGAAGCCCGGCTCTCCGTCGGCGTTGCGCACCATGCGCAGGCCGATGTCGTGCGCCTTCGTGACCGCGCGGTCGTTGGGCGAGCCGGTGATGGCGATCTTGAACTTGCGCGGCAGGAACTGGAACTCGGGATGGTCGGTCGACCACTGGCGCAGAAGCTCGGCCACCGGGCGCGGATCCTCGATCTCGTCGGCGGCGGCGCCGGCGAAATGGTCCGCCGTCACGTTGCGCACGCAGTTGCCGGAGGTCTGGATCGCATGCATCCCGACATCGGCCAGCGCCGAGAGGATCTCGGGCACGTCGCCGAGCTTGGGCCAGTTGAACTGGATGTTCTGGCGCGTGGTGAAATGGCCGTAGCCCTTGTCCCACCGCTCGGCGATCATGGCGAGCTGGCGCATCTTGCGGCTGTCGAGGGTGCCGTAGGGGATCGCCACCCGCAGCATGTAGGCATGGAGCTGCAGGTAGAGTCCGTTCATCAGCCGGAGCGGCTTGAACTCGTCCTCGGTGAGCGAGCCGTCGATGCGGCGGCGGACCTGCTCGCTGAACTGGGCGACGCGGGTGCGGACGAAGGCTTCGTCGAAGTCGGTGTAGCTGTACATGGCTGCCTCTTCCCGGACCGGTGGCGTCAGTGCGCCGCCGCCTCCTGCTTGCCGTGGCGATAGTTCGAGGGGCCGCGCGTGCGGAAGACCTCACGGAAATGGATGGGCTCGGGCCCGTCGGGGCCGGCCTTCGCGTCGGCGAGATAGGGGCCCACCACCTCGGCCTTGCGCGCCGCCGCATGGAGCAGGCGGAGCTGGGCGTGGGCCTCGTCCTCGATCAGTTCGGCCTCGTGGTGATGGCGGGTCCAGCGGTCGTCCGCCGTCAGATAGACGACGTCGCCCTCGAGGAGCGCATTGGCAGTGACGACCTTTGGAATATAGGGGCGGCTCATGCGGTGGCTTCCTTCAGGAGGGGCAGGGCGGCTGCGGCCCGGCGCGGCGCGAGGCCGTAGAGGACGATGGCGGGGCCGGAGAGGCCGGCTACGGCCTCGGGCAGGGTGGCGAGGGTGGCGGCGACGATCCGTTCATCGGCGCGGCTCACGTTCTCGATCACGGTCGCGGGGGTCTCGGGGTCCGCCCCATGCATCATCAGGCGACCCTGGATGAAGCGGGCCGACTTCTTGCCCATGTAGATGGCGGCGACCTCGCCCACCCGGGCCAGCCCGCGCCAATCCTGCTCGGCATAGCCCGCCATGTCGTGACCCGTCACGATCCGCAGCGCGGCGTTGCGCCCGCGCTTCGTGAGGCCCTGGCCGATGGCAGCCGCGGCGGCGGCGGCCGTGGTCAGCCCCGGCACGATGCGCCAGCCGAGACCCGCGGCATCGAGCGCCTCGATCTCTTCGTCGAGCCGGCCGAAGATGCCGCTGTCGCCGGACTTCAGCCGCACCACGCGGCGCCCCGCCGCGGCATGGTCCACGATCAGCGCGTTGATCGTCTCCTGCGGCGTCGAGGGGCCGAAGCCCTCCTTGCCCGCCTCGATCCGGAGCGCCTGCGGCGGGATCAGATCGAGGATCTCGGGCCCCACCAGCCGGTCGTGGATGACGACCTCGGCCTGCGTCAGCGCCCGGCAGGCGCCCATGGTCAGGTGGTCGATGGAGCCGGGGCCGGCGCCGACGAAGATGACCTGTCCGGGGGCGGTGAGCGGGTTCAGCATCCTTGCCATCCATTGCTGGGAGTTCGCCGCCCAATCTAGGACATTTTCCCCCTTGGATGCCATATCCGCTTGCAGATAAGGAAGATCGTTCCGTATGCTGCGGCGGATGGAACCTGGTTCCGCAGGAAGGGGAGTTGCGCGGATGGCGGTCCGGCTGGACGAGATGGACAGGAAAATCCTTGCCGAGCTGCAGGCGGACGCGAGCCAGTCGCTCGACGAGATCGCGCGCAAGGTGGGCTCGTCGAAGACGCCGGTGTGGAATCGCATCCGCCGGATGCGCGAGGCCGGGGTGATCCTGCGGCAGACGGCGCTCCTCGATGCCGAGGCGCTGGGGCTCGAGGCCTGCTTCTTCGTGCTGATCCGCACCTCCGAGCACGAGGCCGAGTGGCAGCGGAAGTTTCTCAAGGCCCTGCGCGAACGGCCCGAGGTGCTCGAGGCGCACCGGCTGGCTGGCGACATCGACTATATCCTCAAGGTCCGGGTGGCCAATGCGCGGGCCTATGACACCTTCTACCAAGCGCTCATATCCGAGGTCCGTATCTACAATGTGACGGCGCTCCTCTCGATGGAGGAGATCAAGGCCACGACCGTCCTGCCGGTCTGACCCGCCGCGCAGGCGGTGCTCTCCGGCGCCGCGTGCCGCCGCCGGCTGCGTCCTGTCGGCGAGCGGGGCAGAGCAGGTGGGGGGAGCGGGAGCCTTGCGACGGAGAGGGCCGGCGCCTCCACCTCTTCCGTGGCCGGCCTCCCTCACGCGGAGAGGGCGTGCCGCCCCGCTCAGGCCGACACGATCAGCCGCTCGAGCCCCCGGAAGTGCCAGCTGTCCCCGTAGGACGGCGGCTTCACCAGCTGCAGGTTGGGCAGCCGCCCGAACAGGATCGGCAGCGCGGTCGCCAGCTCGAGCCGCGCCAGCGGCGCACCGAGGCAGAAATGCAGCCCCGCGCCGAAGGCCAGATGCGTCTTCTCGGGCCGGTTCCAGAGGAAGCGGTCCGGCCGCTCCCAGGGGCCCGGGTCGCGGTTCGCCGCCCCGAGGAGGAGCGCCACCTCGCAGCCCTCCTCGATGGTCCGCCCCATGATCTCGACCCTCTCGTAGGCCATGCGACGGAACAGGTGGAGCGGCGGGTCGAAGCGCAGCAGTTCCTCGACCGTGCCCAGCAGATGCGGCGGCGCAAGCGCCTCGGGCGGCGTGCGGTGGCGCAGCAGGACGGCCACCGCATTGCCGATGGCATGGACCGCGGCCTCGTGGCCCGCGTTCAGGATCAGGATGCAGGTCGAGACGATCTCGTCGGTCGAGAGCTGCTGTCCGTCGGCTTCGGCGGCGATGAGGTGGGTGAGCAGATCGTCTGCCGGCGCGTGGCGCCGGGCTTCGATATGAAGCCGCAGGAAATCCGAGAAGTCGACGGCCGCCAGCGCCGCGCGCTCTTCCGTCTTTCGGGTGCGGCCTGCCTGATACATCGCGACCATCGCCGATGACCAGCGCAGCAGTTCGGGCGCCAGCGACTCGGGGATGCCGATCAGCCGCGCGATCAGCGTGATGGGCAGGCGCTGGCTGAAGGCGGGCAGCAGATCGAACGGACCCTCGGGCACCGCGGCCACGAGGCTCTCCGACAGGGCCGCGACCTCGGGCTGCATGGTGCCGATCCGGCGGCTGGTGAAGGCGCGCAGCACGAGGTTGCGCAGCCGCGTGTGGCGGGGCGGCTCGAGCTCCAGCATGGAATGGGCCTCGACCGCCGCGAAGGGCGCGAGATGATCGGGGACGGCTGCGGCCCGTCCGGGCGGAACCTCGCGGCCGAAGCGCCGGTCGCGCAGGATGGCGTTGGCGGCGGCGTAGGAGGTGGTGCAGACGAGCCCCAGCTCCTCCCAGTGGAAGAAGGGTCCGGCCGCGCGTGCCTCGCGATAGAAGCGGTAGGGATTGCGCAGGAAGCGGCGGTCGTGCGGGGATTGGCTCAGGGTCTGCATCGATAGGCGGTCGTCCGGAAGGAGCGGGGCGCACCGCGCTTCTGCGGCGGCGCCCCTATCAGTCCCCAAGGAAGATGGCGGAGGGGCCGCGTCCTGTCCAGTGCCGCCGCTCCCGCTTCAAGGCGCTCAAGCCATTCGGAAGACGCGAGAAGTCGTGAGGCGGCCCGTTCAAGCCGGAGGGGTCTCCGGCTGCCCGGCACGGCCTGCGTTCCGGGCGCACGCCCGGGTCTCGGGTGTCGGCTGTCAAGGCCCCCGATGCCACAAGCGACCGCTCCCTGGGCGACCGTCTGGAACGGTCCCCTCGCAGCCAGCCGTCGGAGGCCAGAGCTCAGGCGGCCGAAAGGGCCTCCACGATCCCGCCGAAATCCGCGGCCTTGAGGCTCGCGCCGCCGACCAGCGCGCCATCGACATTCGGCACGGCGAAGATCTCGGCCGCATTCGACGGCTTCACCGAGCCGCCGTAGAGCAGTCGGAAGCCCTCCGCATCCGAAAACCGCTCGGCGAGCCGCGCGCGGAGGAAGGCGTGAACCTCGGCGATCTCGGCGGTCGTGGGCGTGCGGCCGGTGCCGATGGCCCAGACCGGCTCGTAGGCGATCACGGTGTTGGCCGCGGTGGCGGCTTCCGGCACCGAGCCCGCAAGCTGTGCCCCGATCACGTCGAGCGTCTGGCCCGCGTCGCGCTGGGCCTCGGTTTCGCCCACGCAGACGATGGCGACAAGGCCCGCGCCCCAGGCCGCTTCGGCCTTCAGCCGCACGAGCGAGTCCGTCTCGCCATGATCGGCGCGGCGTTCGGAATGGCCGAGAATGACGTGGCTCGCCCCGGCATCGGCGAGCATGGCGGCCGAGACGTCGCCGGTATGGGCGCCGGAGGTCTTGGGGTGGCAGTCCTGCCCGCCGACCATCAGGCCCTGCGCCGCGCGTCCCGCCATGCGCGCAACAAGCGTTGCGGGCGGACAGATCAGCATCTCGCAGCGGGGCGCCGGATGCGCGGCAAGCAGGGCGTCGATCTCGCCCAGATCCGCCTCGGTTCCGTTCATCTTCCAGTTTCCGGCCGCAAGTTTGCGCATCTTCTTCCCCATCCTTTTCGCGTTGCGGCAAGTGTTAAGCGATTGCGGCAGGCGGGGGAAGCCTCGGGCGCTGCCGCACCCCGGCGGCACCCGGATCGGCGCGTCCGGCTCTCAGGCCTCGGCTTCGCGGAACTTGATCGATTCGCCGCAGCCGCAGGCATCCACGACATTGGGATTGCGGAACTTGAAGCCGGATTCGATCAGCCCGGTCTCGTAGTCGATTTCGGTGCCGAACAGGAACATCTGCGCCATGGGCGCGATCATCACGCGCGCGCCGTCCTGCTCGACCGTCTCGTCCATCGGGTTGATGTCCGACACATAGTCCATCGTATATTCCATGCCCGCGCAGCCGCCCTTCTTGACGCCGATGCGCAGACCTTTCGAATCCTGCTTCTGCATCAGCCGGGCGATCTGCTTCGCCGCGGCGGGGGTGAGAGTGACGGCCTGCTTGCCGGGAATGGAGAACATCGAAGAAACCTCTCGCTGGTCCGAGGGATATGGGCTGCGGAGACGCCCGTCTCAAGTCCTCCGCAGGACGACGGGCGGCCGCCTCACATGAAGCCGAGCTCCAGCCGTGCCTCGTCGGACATCATGTCCATGCCCCAGGGCGGATCGAACGTCATGCCCACGACGACGCTCTTCACGCCCGCGATGGGCTCGACCGCGTCCTGCACCCAGCCGGGCATCTCGCCCGCGACGGGGCAGCCCGGTGCCGTGAGCGTCATGAGGATCTCGACCTCGTTCTCGGCCGAGACGTCGATCGTGTAGATCAGGCCGAGATCGAAGATGTTCACCGGGATTTCCGGGTCGTAGACCGTGCGGCAGGCCTCCACAATGCTGTCGTAGAGCGGGTGGTCGGTCGTCGACGGCTTGATGAGGGGCGCGCCCTCGATCATGTCCTGCTGCTGGTTCATGGGACTCTCGCGCGGTTTGTTGACTGATTATATAGGGAATGCGCGGCCCGAGGTCCAGTGGCGTGAGAGGTCGCTTCCGCCGCAGGCGCCGCGAAAGGCCGCAGGCCGCCCGGCACCGTTCACCCTCCGGCGCATGACGGGGCCCTCCGTCCCGACAGGGTCGGACGCGCAGCCCGTGGACCCGTCCTGCAGGCCGGAGCTCGGTCAGGGACGCGCGCATGCGCGCTTGACTTCCCCCGCCGGAGACTTCTTCTCGGAGAGAGGACGGACAGGCGGCGCGAGGTGACATGCTGAAACAGGTGATCTGTATCAACTGGGGGACGAAATACGGGCCCCGGTTCATCAACCGGCTTTACGCGATGGTGGCCCGAAACATCACGCCCCCGTTCAGCTTCACCTGCTTCACCGACAACGAAGAGGGCATTCGCCCCGAGGTGGATTGCCAGCCGCTGCCGCCGCTCGATTTCGTGATGCCCAAGAACACCAAGGGCAAATGGCCCAAGGCGCGGCTCTGGAGCCCGACGCTCGGCGATCTGAAGGGGCCGGTGCTGTTTCTCGATCTCGATCTGGTCATCACCGGCTCGCTGGACGAGTTCTTCACCTACGGGGATCCGGACCGGGTGATCCTCGCGCGCAACCCCGCCAAGCCCTTCGAGCGTCTCGGTCAGACCTCGGTTTTCCGCTTTCCGGTGGGCAAGCTCGTGGAGCTGCAGCGGATCTTCCTCGCCGATCCACAGGCGGTGGCCGACGAATATCGCTTCGAGCAGAGGTTCGTGACCATGAACGCGCCGGGTGGCGTGGATCTGTTTCCCAAGGCATGGGTCCGCCATTTCCGCTATCAGTGCATGCTGCCCTTCCCGCTGAACCTCGCCCTGCCGCCGCGTCTGCCGCAGGGAGCGAAGATCGTGATCTTTCCCGGAGGCGTGCATCCCGAACATGCGATCCAGGGCGGATGGGTGCGTCGCGAGGGCTGGACCCTCGGGCAGCATCTGAAAGGGCTGGCCGAGCGTCATGCCGACGGCTCCCGCTGGCGGTATCTGCGCCATTACATGCGCCCGACCGGCTGGGTGGCCGACCACTGGAAGGAATGACGGGCGCGGGGGGCTGCCGCGAATCCTGTGTGCAGCATCCAATGTCCGGCGGGATCGGCGCCCACAGGATCAACGGGTTAGGAGACAGGCGTCGCGCGCTCTCCGGATCCCTCGCCGTGAGAGGAGGCGCCGGATCTGGCGCTGCGCTGCGTCACCTGAACCCGATAGAAAGGTCGACGCGATCGAGCGTGAGGGGCGCTGGAGACTCGCAATATTGCACCGCAGATCCCGTGCGGCATGCGCCTCCGGCGCTTCGGCGCTGTCGGGGATCAGGCGAGGGTCCGATGCTCCTGGCTCATCAGATCCTCGGCCACGAAACCTGCGCTCCGGGCGGCAGCGATGAAGGAGCGGCGGGCGCTGCCGACCGAACCCACGCAATCCATGGCGGCTTCAAGATGATGGATGGCACGCCGCCGCGCGTCATTCTCGACCGGCCATCTACGGCGCAGCCAATATCTCGCCTGTTCGATGGTCGTGAATTTCTGCACGTCCCCTTCCGGAGACACGACGAAGGACAGGGGTTCCCCCCAATGAATTTCGATCAAGTCAGTTCTTTCGGATGAAGAGAACCGCGCAGCCTGACAGGCCGCTGCGGTTCGAATGAAAGCGGGCAGCTTCAAGCCGCCCCGCTTTCCGATCTCAGCAGGCGTCGCTCAGGCGAGAACGAGGTTCGTCGCCGATTCGCGGCCGTTGCGATCACGCTCGAGGTCGAAGCTCACAGCCTGGCCGTCATCGAGTTGCCGAATGCCGGCGCGCTCAAGAGCGGTCACATGGACGAAAACGTCCTTCGAGCCGCCCGCCGGAGCGATGAAGCCGAACCCTTTGGTTGCGTTGAACCATTTCACGGTGCCATTGGCCATCGTGATGTCTCCTGTCTCGTTCGCCACCCGCGTGATGCGGTGGCCTGGCTCAGTTTCGTCAGAGTCGCAACTGAAGCCGTAAGGAAACAGAAGTTCAAAAGAGGATGCTTAGCCCGGTCTTCATGACAGACAATTTCGTTTCACACAAGCCATGGTGGAAAATCGCTCGCCGTAAAGATGCGGGTCCTTTCGGCAGGCGAGGGTGGACCCGGCAGAACCTCCGGGCATCGCGGCCCCGTCGAGAGGCGGGCCATGGCGCCGCGCCGGCTCCAAGCTGACGCTCCAGCTGGCTCTGGCTTGGCCCGCGGCATCGCCATGCGGGCGAGGAAGAGCGGCAGACGGGCCCGCTTGCAGCCCGAAGCGGCTCCGTCCGTCAGAGGCGGGCGAAGGTCCGAAGCCGTCCATGCTCAGACCTTCGCGCTCCCTGCCGCACAGGAGAGGCGCTGGCGCGCGGGGCCGCAAGAGGACAGACGCATCTCCTTGGGCGCGCGACAGGATCGACCTGCTGCAGGCGCTTCCTGGGCATCGCTGAAACCTGCTTCATGGCGCACCTCGCCTCGGTCGGATGGGTGCGGTTCGGGCCGCGGGGCCGAAGCCTGATCTCGGCCGCGCAAAGCTCACAGTGCGCTGCTGAGCAGGGGTTCCTCCTGATCCAGATAGGCCATGTCAAAATCGGCCAGTCGCACCAGCTCCGCCGGGTCGAGGAACTCCGCCTTTCCCTTCTGGAACCTCATCAGGTCCGCCTCCCGAAAGCCGCGAAGCACCCGGTTCACATGGATCGCGGTCAACCCGAGCGCATCGGCCAGATGATACTGCGACAGCGGGCAGTCGAAGGATGTGGCGGTTGCGAAACCGACGAGCCGCAGCCTCGCGTGGAGTTCGAGGAAGAAATGCGCCAGCCGCTCTCGCGGGCCGCGGCGGCCGACGCCCACCAGATGCTCGACCACCATCGCCTCGTCGCGCGAGGCGGCCCAGAGCACGGCCGCCGCAAGACGGGGCGCGCGATTGAAGCCTCCGACGAGATCCTGGATCGAGACTTCCGAGGCTTCGATCCTCGTCACGGGCATGATGTTGTGATCGGATGTGCGGAACAAGAGCGACCGAAGTCCGAGAAAGTCGCCCGGGATCTGGAAATCGACGATCTGCCGGCGCCCGTCGGGCAGCAGCTTGTAGGACGATGTCCAGCCGGAAGCGAGGACGTAGGCCGAGCGGCGCTCCTGCCCCTGATGGATCACGTCCTGCCCTGGCGGAAAGACGCGGAGGCGTCGGGAGAGGGCTTCGAGAACTGCCAGCTCGTCATCGGACAGCACGGCAAAAGCACCGAGTTTTCGGGCAAGAGGGCGAAGTTCGATTGGCATGGCGTCCCCGGGCCTTCGCAGTGCGGCTGAGTTCGAAACTATCACGGGGTTGCCCGATCATGCTGCTCTCGATCAGTGCCGGCCTTGCGAACGCTGCCATACTCCACGGGCTCGGTTGCGAGGCATATGCCCAGCACCCTGTCGGAGAGGCCCAAAATGCCCGTGCATCCTCCGGACTCTGCCGGGGTCGCGGCCCTCGCGATCTGCGAGGCCCTGCTCCTCTCCCTGCTCGACAGGAAGATCCTGCCCGAGGCCGAGATACTGGGCATCCTCGAGGATGCCGCGGCGGCCCACACCGCGCATCCCGATGACGGCGATGCCGAACTGCACCGGGCCGCTGCCCGGCTGATCGCCGGGATCAGGATCGGACAGATCATGCCGCGTCGGCGATGAGGGATCCCGGTGCGGCACCTCTGGCGGAGGTCCGCGACAGGCGAGGACATTCTACGGTGCCGATTGAAGCGATGACGTTCGGACAGTCTGTTTTCATGACGGCGGACCGGCTCTTCCGAGAGGAAGGACCGGTCCTCATTCCCGGGGGCAGAACCGGGAGCCTTCCCGCAGACCTGCGGTCATTTCCGGCCGGATTTGCGGACCGGCTTCGGTGCCGGAGGCTGGGCCGCGAGCGCCGCATCGCGTTCGAGCCGTGCCGACCTGAGACGCGCGACCTGCGCATTCCGCGCATCGGTTTCGGCGGCAATGATCGCCTTCGCTGCGGCGTCGGCGCGCTGCGCGGCTTGGCCGGGACCGGATCGGGGGGGATCGGACTTGGGAGATCGCATTCCTGCTCCTTGGTTCGCTGTCGGGATCGGTCGTTTCTCTCAAGTTCCGGCGGCCCCGGAGGTCGGGCGAACATGCGCTGCGTCGCGATCTGCGTGGCGCCCGGTTCAGGGCTTCTTCGCGGTGCCGGAACCGGACGACGGAGAGAGGACCGAATGGGCGCTCGCTACCGCGACAACGACGGGCGTCTTCTTCGGTTGTTTCGGCTTTTTCGCCTGCCGGTTTCCACGGATGTCCATGCCCTTGGCCATTTGGCTCTCCATTCGAAGGGTTCCGGCGGGGAGGTGCCGGTCGAGGCAGCAGGAGACGAGCCGCGGGTCCTGAACACAGGACGAGAGCGCCGAAGGTCGCCCCCATACCGCACGGCAGATGGATCATGGCCCGGACGGAAGCCCACGGCCCTGGACCCTTGCACCTATCGTCAGATGGGGGCGAGGGGGAGGCGGCACAAGGGCTGATCGCGAGACGGCCCTTCAGGGCGACATGCCAGGTGGCGCCCGGCTGCACGCATCAGCATCTCGCACCCGCCTTCGATCCGCCGATCAGGAAGCACCGCGCGGCAGGTCATGAGGAGAGAGGACATGGAACTGCGGGCCATCCATTGGGACGTTTCCTTCCGGAGCGCCTTCCGCCTCGGCGACAACCTCCTTCCGCCGGGGACATACGAGATTTGCGCCGAGGTCGCTGGTGCTGTGGCGCCCAAGGAAGTTTGCTGGCAACGGATCCAGTTCTACATCACGATCGGGCGCGAGCGGCGTCCGATCGATCTTCGCGCCCTCGATGACGCCCTGCGGCGGGATCGCGCTCCGGGCGCCACTGCAAGTGCGACGCTCGTGCCGGATGCGTGCGACCCGACTACACACGCGAGACCGCTCCGGACCATCGCCGCGTGCGGCCCGGAGCGCGAGCGAACCCGAGACAGGAGGACCTCAATGGCCCAACGCATCGTCCGATCCACCGCGGTGTTCCTGCGACCGTTTCATCTGCCCGGCTATGACGCGGAGCTTCCGGCTGGCAGATACCAGCTCGATACCGAGATCCGTCCTCCTGCGGGCATGACGGATCCGGCAGCATGGCGGGCATCGGTGGTGATCCATCTTCATCCCACGATTGAGATGCCCAACCTCGCCCGGGCTCTGACCGTGCGGCTGGCCGACATCGACGCGGCGATCGCGCGCGACGAAGCTTCGGGCCAATCGCTCGATCGGTTCTTCCTGCAGGCGATGCTGGACGATCCCATGATCCGGATGGTCATGGAGTCTGACGGCGTCACCGAGGCCGACTTGCGCCGCCTCTATGAGCCTTGATCCGTTTCACGCGCCCTGATCCGTCGCACCCCGCGGCGGCATGCTTCTGGATAAACCGCGACCCTGCCGTCTGAAGACGCGCCTCGCCATCCGGCCCGCCGTGCTGTAGGGTAGGTCTGAGCCTGGACTTCTCTTCCACAGCCTCTCTGACACCTCCGATGCGGCGATCTGGATGCGCTTCGACGTCGGGTCTTCATGATCATCACCTGACAGGAAGGACTCGACCATGAGCAACCGCCGGCCTCCCATCCTATTGCCACGCCAGCGCCGGGGCCTCGTCTTTGGCTTCCTCGGACCGACGGGGGTCGACAATATCAACAGCCTGCCGGTGCGCCCCGTGCCTCTGTCGCTCGCAACTCGGAAGTGGCGCTCGGGGCTGGGCTGGCGCGAGTTCCTCGCGCTGCAGGGGGGACGTCCTCCACGTCGTACCAGCCGGAAATTCTGGCAGGTCTGGTTCTGAGCTGCAGAACTCGGAACGACGGAATGAACCGCTGCCGGTTTCGCGGCAGCAAGTTGAACCTGTCTGCGCAGCGGGACCCCTGCCGAAGGCGCTGGGGGTGCCCGCGGAAGGCAGAGGAGACGGGCGTTCTCGCCCCAGACCTCGAAGCTGCCGACGCGCGTCGCCGCCCGGCGCAGGGTCGTGAGGTCGCCGAACTCGTCCCGCGCCAGATTGCTGACGTCGACCTGGAGGCCCGAGACCTTGTCCGGGTCTCGACGGCCGCGTCATGCTCCTCGGTCGCTGCGGCCAGCGCCAATTCGATGTCTTCGAACGCCAGCTCCATCTGGTCGGGGTGGAGCTTCTCGGACCGCGGCCCGAAGCGCGCCCGCTGGAGTTCCCGGACCAGATGCTCGAGCCGGGCGTTGCGGGTCCTCAGCTCGGCGTTCTCCACCGCGAGCGCCTGGACCTGCGCCTCGAGCGCCGCGCGCAGGGCGGCGGAAGCTGGGCCAGAAGGTCGGGATCGAGCGCCGGCGGCATGGGTCGAGTTTACCTGACCGCACGCCGAACCCCAGCAAAACAAGGTGCTTGATTCAACTCGCCGCAGCCGGAGGAAGCACCCGCTGCGCCATCACCCGCCGCCAGTCCAGCCCTTCGGAGAGTGCCTCGAACTGCGCCCGCGACAGCCGCATTGTCCCGTCCTGCACCTTCGGCCAGACGAAGGCGCCGCTCTCCAGCCGCTTGTAGATCAGCACCAGGCCGCTGCCGTCCCAGACCAGGATCTTCAGCCGGTCACCGCGACGGGAACGGAAGATCACCGTCAGCCCGGAATGCGGGTCGAGCTTCAGCTCGTTCTGGACCTTCGCTGTCAGCCCGTTCGTCGGGAAAACGATCCACCGGATCGTTTTCTGATCCTCCTCACTGACCACAGCGGAAGTCCACCGGTCGCGTGGCGATCACGATCGGCATCCTCTGGCCGGGGATGATCATCCGCGCCGCGCCCCAGCGCCGCCGCGATCTCCGCTACGCGGGCCGCCGGCGTCGAGCCGGACACGCGGATCGTCACGCCGCCCGCCTCGATCTCGATCCGCTCGTCGGGAGGGACCCGAGGCGCTCGCGGCGCGGCGTCCACCATCAGCGGCACGAACTCGGCCGTCTCGGGAAAACCCGGCGCCTCCTCGGGCAAGCCGAACCGCCCCTCCCGAGCCATCCGGCGCCAGGTCGTGAGTTGAGACGGAAGGAGCCGATACTTCCGCACCACGTCCCCGACGCGCATCCCCGGCACGTAGCTCGCCATCACGATCCAGAGCTTCTCCTCGTCCGGCCAAGTCCGCCGCCCCATCGGCTCGTCCAGGATCTGGAACGACCCGACATATCCCTCGCCCATGACTATTCTCCACGCTGTCTCGCGCGAAGGATCCGCCAACGCGCGTCAAGCCGGAAGCAAAGACATCAACGGGGAAGACCACCGCTTACGTTGAGGCGAAAGTCGTTAGGAACTCAATTGTCTTCTCGGCGACATGGAGGACAAGAGCCGCGTTGCTGCGAAGAAGGCCCTGATGCGCCTGTGCACTTTCCAAGTGGCAGCCGGGATGCCGGAAAAGGCAGAGTCCATGCCTGCGGATCCTGTAGTCTACCGCATCGACCTGAAGGTCCCGGACAGTCTGAAGGCAGCCATTACGACCGTCGAGGGCGCCAACCGCCTTGTGCCAGCGGGCACCACCTGATCCCGCAACCTGTCGCCAGTTTGCGCTGTCTTCGTTCGGAAGCTGGGGATCAGCGCGACACTCTGGATGAGGGAGACGCGGCAATGGGTGCCATCAGGACCCGCTTCTCAACCCTCGGCAGGTCCGAGATCGAGGCCGTCGCCTGAACAGCCACGGGAAAGGGGCCTTTCGGCCAGAACGCCGCTTTGCGCAACAACGCCGTGCCATTGCACCATGCCTTGCAGGAGCACGCCGCTCATCCTAAGGCTGGTATCCTGTGAGTTGGATGGAGTGCATCATGATAACCAGAACTACCCCAAGGATGGACATAGTTAGGCAGCATTGTCGGTTGAGCATCTCGGATATTGCCGCAGAGGCCGCGGCGCGATCCTCATCCATTGAGGAGAAGATCGCCGCCTCGGGACTTGAGCCTTCGGGGCCATGGATATTCGTGTCACATAACCTGCCGCAGGATGCTGAAACCCTGTTCGACTGGGAAATCTGGCGGCCTGTTGCCGGCTTGCCAAATGAAGCCACTGCGATGGAAGTCGAGCATATTCCCTCGGCACGAGTTGCCAGCCGACTATTTCGCGGCATCTTGGCGGAGATATTTACGTGTGGCTATCTTCCGCTTCTGACGGAGATTGCAGAGGAGGGTCTTGCTCTTTCTGGCGAGAGCCGGGAAATCTATCACCAATGGAGCGGCCCGGAGGAAAAAGCCGAAGTCGAGATTCAGTTCGTCCTGGCCTAGGGCGTAAGCGCACGTACCGATAGCCACGCGAAGATCATTGCGAAAGGAAGCACCATGGCCGTGATGTTTCCCAGACGAGATGCTCCGCTCGCATCGCCTCGACCTGTTAGGGCAGGAAGAGGGAGAGGTTCGCTTTCCGGAGAACGCGCCACAATTTCATGGTAGGAATGTCGTGCGGCCTTGATTGAAGTCTGGGCGGCCCACACGGAAACAATGGTGGTAATGGAGATCGCGACCCCGACGAGGGAGAGGATGCCAACGAAGTTTGACGCGAATACTTCAAGATTCTGCTCTGTGGTGTCCCCTGCGGCCTTAATGGAAAGCGCAGCGGCGGCGAAAAGAAATGAATTGAGAGATATGAATCATAACATTCGTTGATTTACAAGATTGTTTTCACCTTCGATTTTCTTTGCGTGCAGTTCAAACAATTTAATCCTGTCGATTCCTTCCATTTCTGCCTCGCGATTGAATGCAGGATGCTCGAAAAATAATGGTGCCGAATAACATTGACGGGATTCGGTCGTGGTTGCAAGGTGAACAATTCTTGCTGGCAGCATTGTATCGGCGGCTCGGCCCGACCGATCGCCATCCATGCAGCAAGCATCATGATCTGCGGGGCGTCAAACCAGCCGTGGCGGCGCGAGCGGCCTGACTGCCGCTGCGCTGCGCCAGCCGCGGCAGTTCGGCTTGCGCCCGCCTGACCCGCAATCTGCGCTTCTCGACCCCGAAGGCGCAGGGCATCAAGCTGGCCAAAGCGGCCGGCCTCATGAAGACACGATGGCCGTCGCCGGTAAGCTCGGCGCCGTTCTCCGCGCATGTATCGACCCAGTGAAAATCTGCTCATGCTACAAGGAGAGACGTAGCGATGAGTGTGACGATGGACGACCCGATCAAGCGGTGGACGGCGAAGCGCAAGACGGCGCTCGTGGTGGAGATCATCCAGGGGAAGACGACGGTGGCCGAGGCCAGCCGGTCCTATGATCTCTCGCCTTCCGAGATCGAGGGCTGGGTCGAGGATGCCAAGAGGGGGATGGAGAATGCGCTCCGCGCTAACCCGCTCGACATCCGCGAGCAATACGAGAAGCAGCTGAAGGACCTTCAGGAAGCTTATGGCGAGGCGATGCTGGAGCTGCGGGCCAGAAAAAAGCTGGCGGCCCTCATGGAGCGGGAGGACGGCAATTGATCCGGACGCTCCATGAGGGCCTTCTGGCGGACGGGATCACGGTGCCGCTGACCAAGCTCTGCGCATGGTTCGGCGTGCCGCGGCGGACGGTGTATTACAAGCCAACCAAGGCGGCGCCGAAGGTCGATGCCCGCTTCGCCGATCCGATCAAGGCCATGATCGAAAAGGAACCGTCGTTCGGCTACCGCACCGTGGCCTGGCTGCTGGGCTTCAACAAGAACACGGTGCAGCGCATCTTCCAGATCAAGGGCTGGCAGGTGCGTAAGCGCCCGATTGGCATGCGGCCCCGCATTGAGGCCGTTCCCTCTGTCGCCACGGCTCCGAACGAACGCTGGTCCACCGACCTGTGCCGGGTCTGGGCCGGGCGCGACGGATGGACCACCTTGGCCCTTGTGATCGACTGCCACACGCGCGAGCTTTTGGGCTGGCACCTCTCGCGATCCGGGAAGGCGACCACCGCCGCGAGCGCCTTGGAGCATGCCCTGATCAACCGGTTCGGCACCTTGGGAAGGGTCACGCAAGAGTTCCTCCTGAGATCCGACAACGGCGTTCGCCATGGGCCTCGGACCAGTGGCGGCTCCATGGCTCACTCTTCACCAGTCGGCGCTACACCGCCCTCGTCAGCAGCTATGGACTGAAACAGGAGTTCATCACGCCTCACTGCCCGCAACAGAACGGCATGGTCGAGCGCGTGATCCGGACGCTCAAAGAGCAATGCATCCATCGCCAGCGCTTCGACAGCATCCAGCACGCGACCCGCGCCATCGGCCACTGGATCGCCTTCTACAACCACCGCCGCCCGCATCAGGCGCTGGACATGAAAACCCCCGCGGAGGCATTCGCATTAGCGGCTTAACCTGAGCAGATTCCGCTGGGTCGATACACGCATGCGCAGGACAAATATGCCGTTCCGCTGCCCGGCTGTAGCGCCAAGACCCGCCATCGTTTATAATTGAAGCTGGCGCGCTCAATGATTTGAACCAATGAGGTATGGTGATTAATGCTAAGGCCTTATCTTTGCATAATCGCTGCTTCCTGCGCTGGCGCCGGTCCAATGTCGAAATCGGGAGGGGATGGCAATGGCCTCTGAGAGTGAACTCCGACATGCAGCCCCATCGTGGTTCTCCGCACCGGGAGAGACCGACTTTCTGGCATGGGTCACCGCCGTTCTGATAATACTCGCCTTGTTCGGTCTAATCACATTGTATGCTGCCTTTGATCGGTGGGCGGAGCATAAGTCGAGTGGAACGCCGCTGGCCAAGACGATCCCGACGCTGCTCACTATCGCGCTTCTATATGAAATTTTCCCTCTGGATCATGTCAGTGCGCTCCTGCCGCTCAGTGCCATCCTGATCGCGCTCGCCGCAGATTGGTCTCGGTTCCACCTCGTCGGCCCGCTGACGCCTGGAAACGCCGCCACGCAATCGGACGGGCGGACAGGCGACCCAACAGAAGCCGAAGGAGAGTCTGGGCATGCTTGAACTCCTGCTGACCTCCTTTCCCGCGATCTTCCGCTATTATCAGCTGAAGCGACGGGGCGAGGCGATGACCGTCTGGAACATGCGGACCGCGGTTTTCGCCTGGGCCGTCATGGCTATGGGCCTGTTTCTCGTCATTTTCTACTTCCATCCCAAATCCTATTCCGGTCTGCTTCCGTTCCGGACGATCTCTGTCGTGGCGCAGACCAGCGGCCCGGTCACCGAGATCCACGTCGAGAATGGCCAGCGGGTCGCTGCGGGCGATCTGTTGTTCCAGGTCGAGGACAGTTCCCAGAAAGCACGGCTGAACCAGGCCGAAGCGGAATTCGACAAGATCGCCGCAGCAGAGATCAAGGCGCAGGACACCCTGAGAGTGGCTTTGGCAAGCGTCGCCGCGGCGACCTCGACGCTGGAGAAGCTGAGCGTAGACCGCGATAACGCCCGTCAGCTTCTGACACGCAATGTCGGAACGCAGGATACTCTTCGCCAGACCGAGGCATCGGTCGCTGCGGCGGACGCCGAACGCGAGGCCGCCCAGGCACAGGCCGATCTTGCCCGTGCAGAGCTCTCGCAGGCCATCCCGGCTCAGCGCAAGGCGGCAGAGGCCGCGTTGCAGGTCGCTCGGGCCGATCTGGCCAAGACCGAGGTCCGATCCTTCTCCGACGGACTTGTCACCCAATTGGCGTTGAGCGTCGGCAGCCCGGCCGCCACGCTCATCCTGAGCCCCGCGATGCTGATCATCCCGGATCGGCCCGAGGATCTTCCGCTGCGGTTCACCGCAGGGTTCAATCAGGTTGCGAGGTCCACGCTTTATGTTGGCATGCCGGCGGAGATCGCCTGCAACACGAATATCAACCTTTCCTTTCGCGATACTGTTCTTCCTGCCCGGATCCAGGCGATCCAGCCGGCTATAGCGTCAGGTCAGGTGGTTCCGGGGGGGCGCCTGCTCGAAGCTGAAAGCGGCATGCAACGGGGATCCCTGCTGGTCTATCTGGAACTGATCCACCCCGAACAGGAGAGCATCACGATCGACGGCAGCGGTTGTGTGGTGCAGACTTACACCGACAATCTTGACGGGATCTTCGGTCATGTCATTGCGGCAACAGGGGTCATCAAGGCTGCGGGGCTAAGGCTCAAGGTCTGGGGGGCTATGGTGGCAGGGGTCGGCCTTGGCGGAGGTCACTGAGGGCGCATTAGATTGCGGGTAAATGCGATCGGACGCCGCTTGAGAGGGACGGCCCCTCCCGCAACCCATGCTGTCGCAAGCCAAGGCGAAATCAGCCCGCCGCGTGGCCACTGCCGGCCACGCGCCAGTGGGTCCGAAGGTCTCTGATGGCCTGACTTCGGCCTTCCGCCTCGGCGCAAAGGGCCCCTTCCGGCCGATTGTGTTGAAAAACGCTGGTCGTAACGGAGCGTGGATTGGGTTTGGGTGGGGGCCGCGTCGGCCCGCTATGCGGTTACCGGCGGCATTGGGATCAGTTTCGCCATCTTCCTCAGGTTCTGGGCGGTGGCGGCGAGGTGGAACTCGTCCCTGGCGCCATTCGGGCCTCTCAGGCGCAAGCGGTCGAGGCGCAGGATGCGCTTGAGATGGGCGAAGAGCATTTCGACCATCTTTCGCCGTCGGCTGGCCTCGGCGTACTCCCCGGTTCCGGCCAACCGGCGGGCGATGTCCCTTGCCGCCTCGTGGATATGCCGGGCGATCGTCCGCGCCGGCTGGCCCGGGCAGCACTTGTCCCTCAGCGGGCAGGCGGAGCAGTCCGACTTGCTGGCGAAGTAGCGTCGGAAGGCCAGGAGGGTGGCGAGCTCGTGCTGCAGCACGCGCCTATGCGGGTTCGTCACGTCATGGAGATCAAAGCGGGTTTGTCCGCCACCCCGCAGAAGGCGAAGAAGACCCTCAAGCGGCTGTCGCAGCTGATGGATCTCGCCGTTAAGCTGGAGATGCGGGGCGACAACCCGGTGAAAGGCGTTGATCGCTACAAGACGGGGAGTGGCGGCTTCCATGCCTGGACCGAGGCGGAGATTGCCCGCTTCTTCGAGGTTTACCTGCCGGGGACGCCCGCATTCCTCTCAATGACCCTGATGCTCTACAGCGGCGCCTCGCGGTGCGATGCCGTAAAGCTCGGTTGGGGCAACATAAGAGGCGGACGGCTCGAATACCGGCGACAGAAGACCCGGAAGAACCCAGAAGGTATCTTGGTCAGCATCCCCGTGCATCCCTTCCTTGCGGAGGCGCTGCAAGCTGTGCCCAACGGCGCATTCACATTCCTCCAGACCGAGCAGGGCAAATCAAGGACCGCGACGGGCCTCGGCACTGCAATGCGCAAATGGTGCGACAAGGCGGGGCTGCCGCTCTGCTCCTCGCACGGGCTTCGCAAGGCAATCTGCCGACGCATCGCCGAGGCTGGGGGCGAAGCGCACGAGATCATGTCGGTCTCGGGCCACATCACGTTGGCCGAGGCGCAGCGTTACTGCGAGGACTTCGGCCGAAAAGGGCTGGCTGACTCGGCTATCGCGCGCCTGCCGCACGGGGCGAAGGGCGAACAGAAACTGGCGAACCATCCGCCTCGGTTCGCCAAAAAAAATGGATAAACCATTGAAAGAAAACGGAAAATGAGTGAGTTAGCTAGGCCCGGAGGGCCTACCGAATGACCGCAACCGGCCAATGATTTAAGGCGTAAGGTGCTCCGCAGGCCGCGCGTTTCGGGTCGAACCGGATCAATGGCTTAGGAACCGGGTGCTCCGCGCCGCAGAGGGCTCAGCGCGCCCGTCTCGGCGACCATCGACCGAGCCGCTGATCTGGCCGTCAATCCGGCGGCCAGTGCCATCCCCGGCCGTCCGTCCAGTAGAACGTGGGCGCATGGATGCTGACGCCCTCGTGTCGCCTCTCCATGAACTCGCGCGAAGCCTCCTCCGTAGGCTCCAGCATGATCGCCGCGTCGGCAGGCAGGGAGCACTTCGAGCACCGCAACCGCCGCACGAGGTCGACCAGCATGACACCTTGGCCGTATTGCCGCACGAGCGAGCGCCCCGACATCTGGACGCAGCGGCGGCACTTCCGGCAGCGGACCCAGAGCACCGCGCGGGCAGCTTGGAGATCGATGAGCAGCATGGACATGCAGAACATGTGCAGAACATGCGGCGATTCTGGAAGAGGCTCTGCATCATCTGCGCGGTGGATATGCACGACCCCAAGATAGCGGTGTTGATCGCACCCGCGGTACGCCGCAAGCCGCAAGGACACCCAAGCCGCGCGGGCTCCGGACAAGTCCCTTAAGCAGATGGATTTGTTGGAATACTACACGCATGCGTCGAGGCGTCCCGATGCTTGCGCACACTACCACCCAAGGGGCTCACCACCCCGTCAAGCACATTATCTTGCAGGCATAGTCGGGAAAGCTGTCGCGCGGCAGCGGCGTCCGCTTTATCTTCTGTAAACCGCCTCCGTTTGGATGCGGTTCAAGAAAAACCGACCCCCGCAGAATGCTGGGAGTCGGTCAGCCCACGAGGGGAAGCGTCACACCTCCCTTTTCGCACAGTGGGCACAGACTGCAACACTTTCTCGCGCCGGATGAGCTGGCGCGGGCTGATCCACCATGCAAAGGACCACACAATGGCCTCACGACAACGCCTGCGCCTCTCAATCAACCACCTTGGCTACACGATTGATGCGACGGGATACTTGGGCCTCGGCACTATCCTCGCAATCGTTGCGCTGGAGGCGGCGATCAGGATCTTTGGCAACTGACGTTAGCCAAGGCTGAGAGCGAGCACGCTGGTAGCACGCCCACGTAAATGTTGCGACGATGATCCGCGAGGCCGTGCCGACCGGCCTCGCGGATCTATTTAGGCCATCAGCGCATGGACCCGCATCGCAGCGCCGCCGGCATAGTCGGCAGCCTCCCAGCCGGCCCAGCCGCCGTGATGCTCGACCGAGCAGAGGATCTGCATCGGCGCCTCCATTTCCCACGACGCCCCGGGCACATCGGCCGCCGTGAACTTGCCGACCTGCTTCCCGTCGATCCAGAAGGTGACCGCCTGCGCGTCGAAGCCGACCTCATAGCGGTGGACGCCGGACTCGAGCGGCACATAGACCTTCTCGGACGAGACCGTGCCCCCGCCCGCCTTCGGCATGTGGATGCCTACCGCCCAGACCGGCTGGCCGTCCTTCTTGATGAGCTCGAAATCGAACTCGCGGGCATTCTTCGCATAGGTGAAGAAGGCGCAGACGGCGCCCGGGTCGACCACCTCGAGGATAGCGCCCCACAGGCCCGAGCCCTTGGCCGGCCGGTTCAGCTGCAGGACGCCCGAGCGAGGAGGCGAGCCGTCGCGATATTTCAGGTGGGCCGCGCCGTCCGACTCCCAGCTGATCAGCGACGGATCGCCCATCGTGCCGGCGCCGCCGAGCCAGGTGGTCATGATGAGCTCGTCCACCGCCCAATTCGCCGCATCGCCGCGGGCACGGCGGAAGTCGGAAGCGCGACGATAGCCGGTGGGCAGGTCGGGAGCCTGACCCACCGGCTCCCCGGGATCGACGGGAAGGGGCTCACCGGACTCCGGAGCCGCGACCGAGCGGAGGGCCTCGGCCAGCGCCCCCATCGTGCTCTCGATCGCCACGATGCGAGGCAGGAGAGCCGTGGAGGCGCCTGCCTCGAGCGCGCCGAGGCGCGACAGGATCGCCGTCAGATCGACGGGCTCCTGCGCGGGCCCGCCTTCTTCAAGGCGCGCCAGGCGCGCGCGAATCTCGTCGAGCATCGGCTCGACATCGGGATCGATACCCATTGAAGTCTCCTGTTCAGAGGGAAATGCCCTTGGATGCGACAGCCTGTCGCGCACGTTCCTCGACCGCGGGCAGATCGGCAGAGGAGAGGCCCTCGTAGATGGCCACATAGGCAATCGTCCCATCGAGCCCGTCGACAGGATCGGTGACGGAGGCAGTCGAGTTGAAGCGACCGCCGAAGCGCAGATCGGTCTCCACCCCGAGCGCCATCGGCGCATTGAACGAGCCGGCCGCGACCTGAGCGCCATTCTTCCGCAGCACGGCGGCAGTGCCCACGTTCTGCGCGGCGACCAGCATCCATTGGCCCACGGCCACCGCGCCCGCCGCGGCGACGTTTACCGTGCCGCCAGCGAAGCCGAGGAACTGGAGCGCCCCGCTGCTGTTGCGCAGCTGGAACACGTTGCGAGCGGGCGACCCGGGCGGATATGGCACCTCGCTTCGGGAGGCGAACATCTGGTTGCCGCTGGTGGTGTCCGGGCGCACCACCACCACCACGGTCAGATCGCCATGATCGAGGAGCGGCGAGTAGGGCACCACGGCGACCTGCTGCGGTGTGAAGGAGAGCCCCTCGGCCACCCATGCCGGCGCGGAGGTTCCCGGATCCGGCTCGTAAAGCCCGAGGCGGCCGGTCAGTCCATTCGGACCGGCATCCGCGAGGGACATGCCCGATCCCTCGTCCAGCAGCCACTCACCGACCAGGCCGGCCAGATGGTCACCGGGCTCCTCGGGCTCCTCGACGACAGGATCCGCCTGATAGAGGGCCATGACCTCCGCGACCAGCGCATACCAGTGGTCAAGGGCGACCGCGTCCTCGGCCGCCGCAAAGCTGTTCACCGACAGGTCCGGCGCAAAATGGCGAGGCGACCATGTCACGCCCTCGGGATTCGGCACCGAGCCGAGCCCGGAGCCCGCGCCATAGCCGACAGTCTGGGAGGGCCACGGATCTCGGCCGACATAGGTGCGGTAGGCGCCGCACCAGTTGTCCGGGTTTCCCGGATCGAAGTTGCCGCGCTCGAGCGCCGACATGAGCCAGAACCACGCCCCTGCGTCCCCGGCGCGGAAGTGCGGCGAGGTGAAGGCCCCGCCCGGCCGCGTCAGCAGCGAGCGGAGATGAGCGCCCATCGCGGAATCGGCCGTGACCGCCGTCCAGAAGGTTCGGTCCGACCCGCCATTATCGCGGTTGAAGGCATGCCACTGCAGGTAGCCCGAGAGCATCCACGCGTTGCCGAAAAGCCCCGGATCATCCGGCGCCGGCCACATGCGCGAGAACAGGTAGCCCCACGCGTTCGGTGCCCAGGAGGAATTCCAGTTGGGCTGGCCCACCACACGGATCCTGTCGAAGAAATCCGGGCATTGCCCCAGCTCCACCGCCTCATAGGCGGCCTGCGCCAGCGTCGTGTAGCCGCCCTGAATGACCACCCAGAGCTTCTGCCACGGCCCGGCGCCCGTCGATCCGAACTCCTGCGCATTCGAGATCAGCAGCTGGGCGCAGGCATGCGCCGCGGCATATCCCGCCTCGCCAGCGATCCAGTAGCCACGCGCCGGCGCGTCCACCTTGGCCCCCTGCAGGACCAGCGCCTCGAGCTCGGCCTGCGTCAGGAAGTCGGCCGGATCCTTTCCCTTGCCGAGGATCACGTCCCGATCCGCGGCATAGGCAGCAATGCAGTTGCGGAACTCCTGCGCGTTGCTGTCGGGCGCCGAGGCGGTCAGGCCGACGATGCGGAACCGGTCCTGAGTCGCCAGCCAGAGGGCGACGGCCGGAATGTCGTCCCGCTCGCCCACCGTGTCGATATCCGCGTCGACATGCACCGCCAGCCGCGCCGCGGGGATCGAACGGACGCCAGGAGAACCCCGGCCCCCGAAGGGCGGCCACCTCGCCACCGGCCGACTTGATCGCGATAGCCCGCGCGAGATCCAGCTTAGGCATTGAGGATCACCAATTCGCCCGGCCCCGGCACCGCGGCATCGAACGCCGCCTGATCCGCGACCACCGTGATCACCGCGGATGCGCCGTCCTGACCCGCCGGACCCTGCGGACCCGGATCGCCCTGCGGCCCAGCCGGCCCCTCGTCCCCCTGCGGCCCCGCAGCGCCGGGCTCACCCTGCGGCCCTGCGTCCCCGGTGTCGCCCTTCGGCCCGGCCGGACCCGGATCGCCCCGAGGGCCGACGAGCGAGGCCAGCCACTCCTGCTCCGAGCCGGCGAAGCCCGACTGCACCGCGACCTCGTAGGCACTGGCGCCGGCCGTGCCCGATCCGGACCCGTCCCCGGGATCGCCCTTGTCGCCCTTCGGCCCCTTCAGAGAAGCGAGCCACTGCGCCTCCGACCCGGCAAAGCCTGCGTCCAGCGCCACCTCATAGGCCGACCGCCCATCAGCACCCGCGGCGCCGGTGTCCCCTTGGTCCCCCTTCGGACCCTGCGCGCCGGCGGGACCGGGCTCGCCCTGATCCCCCTTCGGACCGGGCACGGGCTCTGGCAGGTCGGGCAGATCCGACGCGGACAGGCCGGAGCCTTCAGGAGCAAGCCGGATTGCTTCGACGATCTCGGCCCCCGCATCGCGGAGGAGCTTCTTCGGTGCAGTTGCCATCAGGACACCTCGTAGGGATTGCCATCGGCGTCGACGAGCAGCGTGACGCCATCGTTGTCGTAGAGGAGGACCGCGGCGGGCTCGGGATCGGTCTCGCCAGACGCGGGCTCGATCGCCTGCTCTTTCGAGATGAGCCCTTGCGCGGCGAGCCGGTGGCGACCCTGCACGGATCGCCAGACATTGAAGTGGTAGACCTTACCCTCGACCAGCGCCTCGACCGCCGCGGGAGGCTCATCGAACTGATCGCCAACGGCCGAGAACTGGCAGAGCGGGCCGGCGGCGCGGCCGGCCGCTTCCTCGTCGATGGTCATGAGCAGGTCGCCCACCAGGTCCGGCCTGCGCCGGATCTGCACCGACAGCCACTCGCCATCGTGGAACCGGATATCCTGCCGAACCACCTCGGCGGTGCGGAGCGTGATGATCGTGCCCATGCGGATCAACCTGCGCAGCCCGCGTCGAGCCGGCCGATCAGCCGGACCCCGGTCGCCAGCACCCGAGGAGTGCCCTCGGCCGCCAGCGCGGCGGCATGGTCAGCCCGCTCGACCCGCGTGCCGTCGCAGATGGCCCTATCGCTTACCGGGAGACCGAGAACGCAGCCATTCGCGCATAGCGCCAGCATCGTCCAAAGGGGGGAGGTCCGCATTTTCGATCCTTTCGCGGGTTTTCCGTTGGGAGGCCTCGGCCTCGGCCGCGACCTTCTCCCGCGCGGCCTTGGCACCCGAGCGACGAGCCGCGAACCAGATCCCCGCGCCGCCGAGGAGGAGCGCGAGGAGCGTCGAGAGGAGATCGATCACGTCTTGCCTCCGCGCGCTTTCGCCACGCGGCTCGCGACGAAGGTGACGGCGAATCCGGCAAGGCCGGTGAGAAGCACGGCCACGCTCTCAAGGTCGAAGGTGACCCGCCCGGAGGGAGCGTCGAACACGACGAGGCCCTGCCCGGCGAGGAACGAAAACACGAAGTAAAGCGCCATGCGGATGGAGAGGCCCATGTCAGGCTCCTTTGCGAGAGAAGATGGAGGAGAGGAAGGCGAGGAGACCCGCGAACGGGTTGACGACCACGGCCGGCGCCGGCCGCAGGAAGGCGAGCGCCTCGTCGATCAAGAGCCGCCGGATCGGCGACCAGACGACCCGGCCGGTGGTGGTGACCCCCCAGACCGTGATCTGCGAGGAGGGATAGAAGCCGGTCCGGAACAGCCGCTCCTCGGCCCGCCGGCGGTCAGCAATGCTCGAGGGCTGCATCCAGCCGAAGAAGGCGTTCGCGGCTGACTTTCGGTCGTCGGCATTCAGGTAGCTGGTCAGCCGAGCGCGCCCGATCCCCCCGGTGTTGAAATGGAACGAGACCAGAGCATCGAACTCGTGCTGCGCCAGAGGCACCCGCACCGCGTCGAGCACCTCGGTCTCGTATTTCAGAAGATCCTGCCGGAAGACCCGGAACACCTCCCGGAGCGCCGCCTCGAGATCCGCGGGAATGCCCCGGGGCATCTTTGCCGGATCAGGCAGACCAGCCTGGGCGGTATGCCCGACCCCGAAGGTCCAGTTGCCCTCGGAGTCGAGATAAGGGCCCGGCACGATCCCCTCGTGCGCGAGCAGAGCGGCAACGCCGCGGTCCGACATCCGCATGATAAAGCCCCAAATGAAAAAGCCCGCCGAAGCGGGCATGGTTGACGGGAAGCAAGAAGGTTCAGCGGCGGCCGGAGCGCGCCAATTCGATGGCGAGCGCGTGAAGGCTTCGATCCGCCTCCACGATCTTCTGCGCCGCATCGCCGACCGCCGCGGTATTGTCGTCGAGGGCTTCCCGGAGACCCGAGACAGCGTCGACGATCTCGCGCGCTGCGCGGCCGTCGATCAGAGCGCCCGCGACTTCGGTCACCTCGCCCCGAGCAGGCGCAGCCCTGACCTGATCCTTCGCCTTCTTGCCGCCCAGGATGAGCGTGAGCGCGGTTGCGAACCCGACGATCACGGTCGCGATCTGTTCAGCATTCAATCCCCACATTTCAGCGCAGCGCCCCCGAGAGCACCATGTCGCGCCGAGACAGGTAGATGTTGCGGAGCTCGAGCGCCATGAAGGTGCCATAGGCCACGATGCCGGTGGGCGACCCTCCATCGGAGAGATAGGCGACGAGGATGCCGAGCGTGAACAGGAACCAGAAAGCCATGGCGATGAGAGACGCCGCGAGCCGGATGGCTGGCGAATAGGGGAACTCCCGAAAGGTGCCGTTGATGAGAAGCGCGGCCAGACGGCATATGGCGCAGATCATGATGACGATGCACCACGCCACCTCGTCGCCATAGCGGGAGACCGCCTTGAAGGACGGGCTGGTCAGGAACAAGGCGTCGTCCAGATAAAGCAGCCACCCGATGCCCAGCAAAGGGACCGCCATGATCCATTCGGTCGCGCGGACCGAGAAGTGATCCCGCGTCCCGCTCCATATCCGACGAACGACTATCAAGGTTCCTGTCCTTCCCTTGGGAGGCGCCGCCAGACGCCTGTTGCAAGCAAGGGCACCCAAGCCGCCAGAACGGCCACGGACGCCGCGTAGCCCGCGCACAGCGCCGCGGAGGCGAAGGCAGCGCCCACACCCACATGCAGGCCATCCGAGAGGCTGTCCCCCCAATCCGAGCCGGGCTGGAAGAAGCCCTCCCAGATCGCAAGGTAAAGACCGACCACCACCAGCGGAGCGACCACTGGCGGCAGGCCGAGCCCGAGCGCGAAGATCCCGAGCGGCAGGCCGACCATCGCGAAGTGCCCGGCCTGATTGGTCAGCCACGCATAGGGCTGGCCCGGCTGCGCGTCCGGCTCGAGCATCACACCGACACCTGAGAGGCGACGATGAACAGCTGATCAATCTCCTCGGGAGAGAAGCCCAGCAGGAACCCGAGCGTGTCCATCGTCTCGGAGTCGCGCACCAGCATCGTGGCCCCGCGGATCGCCGCGCGCATCGCCCACGGATAGGAGGGATCGTCCGCGATGCCCATTGCCTGCGACCACCGCTCCTCGCCGACCACGATCATCGCCTGCATGACGGACACCTCGCGCGGAATGGTCGCCCGGTGCGCCGCGAGATCGTCGGCCGCGACCTGCTCCGGCGTTCGCGGATCGAACCAGACCCCGGCGGCGTAATCGAACTCAGCCCACGGCCCCGGGCGCGGAGGATAGGCAACCGGTTCCTCGCCGCGCATGTAGTGGGAGCTCGGCCGCACCGGCGCGTCCACCCAGACGAGCGTCTCGTCGGGCCCGAGGTTCTCCTCGGCGGTATCGCGACCGCCCTCTAGGGTCTTCGTGATGCGGCCCTCGGCAGTGCGGAACACCCACGTCATTTCTTGGCCCTCAGAACGCCGATGCCGAGATCGGAATAGGTGACCGTGCCAGCGACGGTGGCATATTTTCGGGCTTGAAGCCTGATCACGAGGCTGGGGCTATCCGCGATGAGCATGAACGTCCTCTCGTAGTTTTGGGATGACGTCTCCCCGATCTCTGTGATGAAGCCGGTCCCAGCCTTCACAGCCCCGTTGAGCACGATCCTGACGCCATTCTGCGCGCTATTCCCGATACCGGGTGGCGGGATAACGCACGAAACGTTGACCATGATCTTGTCACCGACAGTCACGGTCTTGGTGACAGAGGCCAGATCGATCCAGTTGTCGTTCAAACCGGTCAGGTTGACGTTCGCGAAAGTCAGGGCGTCCATGGTCGTGATCGCATCGCCAGCGACGTGGAAGGTATCGACGGCGAGCTCGCGGATCTGCGCCGAGCCAACCACGAGCGCACCGATCTGCGCCTGTTCCGTGATGATCGCCTCGGTCGCGACCAACTCCGCTCCGGTGATCGACCGAGGCGAGATGAGCATCGAGGCCGACCGCTGCCGGACGCATTCCATGTTGGTGATATAGACCGCGCCGAGATCGGCCGCGCGCCGCATCAGCTGGATGATGCAAGACGACGCCCCGGCCGGCGCAGTGACCGGGCCGAACTGAACATCCTCCCACGCCCCGCCCGTCTTGTTCCGCAGCCTGGTGTCGGGAGTGCCGATCTGCGCGCCAGAGGCGTCCTGCCAGACGAAGCGATAGCCGAAGGTCGCGTCAATGCCCGAACCCATGCTGGCTGCAGCAGCATCCATGCGCGCCGAGAAACGCTCGCCCGCGCGCACGTCGAACTTCGCGAGGCGGAGGGCTTGCAAAGCGGCGTCCGGGAATTGCCGAAGCACATATGGCGTCGGGGAACTGGCGAGCACCGCGGGAGACGATGACTTCGGGATCACCAAGTAGCTCGGCGGCAGTCCACCCCAGCCCCTCGTGTCGCCATAGGTCATGGCGCCATTCAGGATCAGGTTACCCGAGAAGTCGGTCACCACCAGCTGCGGCAGAGAGACCGTGCCATCGAGGAGAATCTGATCGGCGGCGAACCTGATGTGGGACACCGGACCGTTCGGATTGTTGGCCGCGACGAATTCACCGATGGCGCCCGCCGACCCCGCCTGCACCCGCAGGACATAGCTGGCCGCCGCACGGCCCTCGATATCGGCAATGGCCGTGCCCTGCGCGGTCACCGACGCCATTGCCTCGCCCACATCAGCGACGAGATCCGTCAGCGTCGTCGCCAGCGCGGAGTTGGGGCTGATGTTGAGCCCGAGGATGTTCGTGATCTTGCCCTGCAGAACGTCGTCGCCATCGGCGATCATCCCGGACAGCGTGTTGTAGATACCCGAGATGGCGCCATCGGTCTGGGCGCGCGTGTAGTAGCCGGTCAGCAGCGAGGCGCGGACCTGCCCGGTCGAATTGAGGATCGCGCTCTCGAGCGAGTCGACCTCGGCCGCGATCGCGTTGTCCGTTCCCGTCTTCGTGTAATAGCCGCTGAGGGCGGAGGCCCGAACCTGCCCGGTGGCCGAGTTGAAGATCGAGCTCAGGTCCGCCGTGACCTGATCCAGATCGTCGAGCACCTCATCGAACGCGGACGCCAGAGTCCCGGTGAATCCCGCCACGAGCGCATCCAGATCCGCCTGCACGTCCGCGGCGGCCTGGGCGGCAGCTTCGGCCTCGGCCGCAATCTGGTCGGCATCGAAATTCAGGTCGTCGATGACGGCGGCGACAGCCTCCTCGATGGAGCCCGGCGCGAGATCCTTGCTGCCGATCCGGACGTTGTCCGTGAGCACCGGCACCCAGCCGGTCCAAGGCGTCCGCGGCGTCAGCTTCGAGATGAGCCGAGCCCGCACGAGATAGGCGGTGAACGGCAGGACGTTCTGCAGCACCCACTGGAAGGGCTCGTCCCAAGGGCGGATGACGTCGATCACCGGATCCACATGCCCGGGCAGCGCGACCTGAATGCGGATGCCCGTGACCCCGCGCTCGGTCCCGTCGCACCGGGCCAGGATACCGGGCCGCCGGGCGCTGCCTTCCTCGTCCCGCACGCTGTGGGGCTCGGCACCGAAGCCGCTGATGACCTGCGTCGGCGGCCGAGGATTGCGCGGCACCGTCACCACGTTCTCGACTTCCCAATCCGACGACCAATCGTAATCGGCCGGATCGATCTCGCGGATCTGCACCACGAGGCACAGCCCGGGCAGAGGCGTGACCGACTCCACCACGAACCGCTTCTGATCGTAGCCGTTGCGCTGGCTCGTCCAAGTGAGCGCGTCGACCAGCGGCTCGAGGAAGAACGCGTCCGGAGGCAGGCAGAACTGGTGCGTCCGCGTCCGGCGGAAATCGCGCAGCTGGGCCCGCATCAGGCGCCGGACCTGCCGAGGATGGGGGCAGGCCCCGAACGTGACCGCGACAGGCAGGCTGCGACCGCCATCCTCCGCGAGGTAGTCGGCCGCGACATAGGTCTCGGTCGTCTTGCTTGCCCATTTTTCCGCCGGAAGCGGGAAGGTCGCCTGAATGGCGTTGAAGGTTTCGGTCAGAGGCGCGAACGGCCGGTAGGACTGACCCTCGGTCACGACGATATCCTCGTCGGTCATGACGAAGGCACTGGCCCCCGGCAGACCGACGATCGGCTTCAGGACGCCCCCGCAGGATGCGAAGCGCATGTTGGCCGACGCGCCGATCTCCTTCAGGACGTCGAGCGGCAGCATGTCGACCGAGATCTCCATGCCGCACCGGGCATAGGGCTCGGTTCCGCCGCCAGCGAGGTTCACCCCGTCATCGCAGGCGTTCATGGCGGCGACCCACTCGGCGAGCGGAAGGCGCCAAGACGGCAGGTTGCGACCGCCGAAGATCCACTCGCCCTGCCAGTAGATCCCGCGCGCGACGTTGTAGGCGATTACTGCGTTGTTGGAGGTGCCCTCATACGTCGACTGCTGGCCCCAGCGTTGCGGCCCGGAACCACCGACGCTGCTATCCCGCCGCGGATCGTAGAGCGGCAGAGGTTCGGGCTCGACGAGGATCGACGGCACCCGCGTCATCGACTCGGGATCGTAATAGTAGGTTGCGACGAGGTAGGCCTTGCCGCGGCCGACCATCGCCTCCGTCCAAGGATAATCCTCATCGTCCTTGAAGCGGGCGACCAGCTCTGCATCCGCCGCGGTCTGGGTGCCGTCCACGAGGCGAACCCACATGCGGTCCCGCTCGCTGGGCTCGCCCACGTCCTCGGAGAAATTCTTGACCGGAGAGCCGAACTGGTAGGTTTTCCGACCGACACGATCGACCTTCGCAGGCAGCACATCGTCCCAATCGATCTCGGCGACCTCGTCGTTCACCCAGATGCGCTTGATCCCCGAGATCGGGATGGCCGAGATCTCGATCACCTCGACGAGGAAGCGGGTGTCGCCGCCGAACGAGCCCGCATACTTCCGCTTGCCGGCCGTTGCATAGTCGCCGACGCAGAAGGAGAGCGGCAGGTCATCCCCGAGCTCAACCGTATGCTTGACGTTCGCCTTCGCCTTCTCGAGCTTGGGCCCGAGCGCCGTCGAGAGCAGCTGCGAGCCGATCGCCAGAGTGACCTGCGCAAGGAAGGTCGCAGCCGCCGCGCCAAACCCGATCGCGCTGAACACAGCCGCGACAGCGCCAACGACCGGACCAGCATGTGCGGGACCAGCGGCCAACGCGAGGAGCGCGGCCCAAAGCAGAACGAATTTTTTCAAGGGATCACCCGACCTTGAATGCCCGAAGCATTCGGTCCCGAGGCAGGCTGCCGAGCCCGCTGTCCGTCTGGACGATGAGGCGGGACACATCGACGACGCAGAGCGCCTCGCCGAACGGCCCTTCGGCCTCCACAATTCCGATATCGCCGACCCGCGCGAAAACGGGATGCTGCTCCTCGAGATGCAGCGCCACGAAGTCACCGAGCGACTTTGCCCGCTTCAGCACGATCCGCAGACCGGCGCCGGGCGAGTCATAGCGACCGCGCCATTCCGCCCCGACATCCTCGCCGGTGACCGCCTGCACCGCGCCGCAGGCCAGACCGATGGCGCAGTCCTGTCGACCCCACCCGAACGGCTCGCGCGCCTGCCGGTCGATCTCCGACCAGAGCCGGCTGCGCCAATCCTCGCGCCGCCTCATCCCTGATACCACTGCACGTCGCGCGACCCGACCACCGACGAGTAGCGCGAGAACTGATCCCCGGCCTGCCGGCTGATCTGATGCGCATGCGACGACTTCGCCGGGTTGGGCGTGGCCAGCAGCGCGATCAACTCGTCCCGCACCGTGAGGTTGATGCCTCCCTCGCCGTCGACCGAGGGCGTCGAGATCGGCCCCTCATCGACAACACCCACCCAGAGCAGCTGCGGAGCCGAGACGAAGTCCCCGCCGACCATCGACGTGGCGTGGATCTCGCAATAGGCCATGCGGACGTCATAGCCGCGAACCAGCACCTGCGCCGCGTCCGCAAGCTGCGAGATCGTCACGGTCACCGGCTGGTCCGACAGATCCCCGACATACTTCAGGCCGCTAACCGACAGGCCGCAGCCGCCAACATAGGTGCGCTGCTGAGTGCCGCCCTCCGGCCGCGGGACCGCGAGCGAGATATCCTCATCCCCCGACCACAGGCCGAAGTCGACCCGCTGGAGCGTCTCCCTGTCCAAGGGGCGGAACCAGGCGAACCAGACCGGAGCGAGACCCTCGTCCCGCGCCTGCGCGAGGTGCTCGAGGAAGGCTGCGTCGAGCGCCCTCATACCTTCTGCAGCATGCTGATCGATGCCTCCCTGCCGATGAAGTCAGGCCGCACCCGGAACGGCGCATAGCCGCCCGGCGGGACCATTACGCTGATGACCGGCCGCACCATTTCGACCGCCTGACCGGCGACCACCCAGCGCGGCAGCGCCGGCCAGATCGACACCAAGGCCGAGCCGCCATCGGCGATCGATCCGAAATAGGTCCGACCGCCCGAGCGGATGCTCAAGCGGTCACCGGCCGAGGGCGTGAAGCCGCCGGCCAGCCCGGACAGGCCGATCTGCTTTCTCGCGGCCCCGATGCTGCCGACCGTGATGGCCGTGCCCGGATTGCCGTCGACGGGCGAATAGGACGGATCGGCAAAGAGGAACGCGCCCATGCCGTCGAGCGCATGCATCTTGGCATCGATCTCGCGGGCCTCCGCCGCAGTCCGGGCGGAGAGCGACACCTCGACCTGCCACAGCGGGCGCGCCAGCTGCGCGATCCAGAAACGACCGTCCCCGCTCCCGGACATTTCGTCATTCCGGCGCGGCGTGAACACGATGCTGTCGATCCGCAACTTCGACGACAGGAACGACAACGGATAAGGATTCGAGAGAGCCATTCACCACTGCCTCTGAGGAGCGCGCTGAAACTGCTGGATGCGCGGCCGGATGTTCCGGTCGACCGCCGCCGCGGCGCTGGCGGCCTCGCGCTTCGCGACCCGCGTCACATAGAGGTTCCCGGACTCGTCGAAGCCGCAGGTCACATGCACGTCGAGCGCGCCGCCGCCCCCGTCGCCCGACAGGATGCTCTTGGTGGTCTGGGCATCGAACACCCGCGAGCCTCGAGGCAGGTTCACGAGCTCGCGCCCGCGCTCCCCGACCATCGCGAGCCCGCCCGGCGCGCTGTTGGTGCCATTGGCGAAGCCTAGGATGCTCCGGATGCCAGAGAAGAACCCGCCGCCGCCGCCACCGCCGCCGGAGAAGCCGCCCGAGAGGGTCTGCCACGCCGCATTGGCGAACATCTGCGACAGGCTCGCCAGCAGATCCCCAATCGCCCCGTTTAGATCCTTCGACTTGGTGATCAGGCCGACGAACGCCTCGCGCCCCGCATCACCCAGACCCGCAAAGGCGTCTTCGGTCTCCTCGGTCTTCTTCTTCAGATCCTTGAGCGCCTTCTTCGCCCCGCCGCCGCCCCCCTTGCCGTCGCCCGCGCCATCCACCGCATCGGTGATCGCCTGGCCCATGCCGGCCGCAGCCGACGCGGTGTTGTTGAACTCGTCCTTTGTCCCGGCCACCGCGGCCTTCAGCGCCTCCACCGACGCGAGCGGACCCGTCGCGGCATTGGCGAGCGCCGCCGCATGCTGCCGACCTTGCTCGGCCGCGCCGCGGTAATTCTCGGCCAGCCCTTCGAGCTCGTAGACGACCGACTGCGCAGCGATCGCAGCGTTGTTGAAGCCGAGCGCCAATTCGTCCATGCCCATGGCCTGCGCGCCACCGACGAGAGAGCGAAGGAAGTCGGCCCATGCGCCGCGGAGGCGGCCCAGCATCCCGAGCCACGCCGCATAGACGTCATCGGCCACAGCCTGCACCGCGTTGGTCACCGCCGAGGCGGCGAGCCCCATCCGCTGCCACGCCTCGACCGCGACGTCCTTCAGGAGCGACATCGCGTTGCCGAAGCCACCCGCTCCGGTCACCAGCCGGCTGAACTGATAGACGAGCTCGCCCGCGCCGACGATGAGGAGGCCGAAGCCGGTCCGCATGATCGCGCCGCGCAGCGCCGTGATGGCGCCGACCAGAGAGAAGGCCGCCAGCCGCGCAGCCACAAGAGCAGCCACATACTGGCCCGCGAACAAGCCCGCCGCCGTGGCCGCATAGGTCGTCAGGCGGCCGATGTTTGAAATGAGCCCATCCAGCACAGCCCGCAGCGGCTGACCCGCCTCCATCATGCCGACGAAGGCGCGCGACATGGAGGCGATGCCGGGAGCGAACTCGGCTCCCACCCGCAGCGCCAGACCCGAGAGCACAGTCCCGACTTCGGCCACCGCCGCCCGAGCTCGAGCAAGGGACGCCACCGTGTCGCCGTCGATGATCCGGCCCAGCTGCTGCGCCCGGTCCCCGAGCACCCCCATCTGCTCGCCGTTGTTCCGCAGCAGCGGCAGGAGGAGCGTGGCGTCCGAGGCCAGCGCCTCCATGTAGAAGGTCATGTCCTGCTGCGAGACACCGGCCTTCTCGAGCGAGGAGACGTAAAGCTGCAGCGCCTCCGGCCCGGACAGCCGCTGGAACTGATCGGCCGTCACACCCACCTTCGGCGCGATGTTCTCCATGAAGTCCTTCAGGGGCCCGCCGCCGGTCTGGACGAAGTCGCCCACCCGGTCGTTCACGTCCTTCAGGATATCGGCCAGCTTCTCCTGCTCGATGCCGACCGAGGAGGTGGCCGCCGACCACCGCTGGAACTCCACCGGTGCCGCGTTCGCGACCTGCGAGAGCCGAGTGATCTCCCGCCCCGTGTTCATCGCGGTCGAGGCCAGCTTGGTCAGGCCGGCACCGACACCCGCACCGGCGAGGGCACCCCCCAGCGCGGCGAGCCGCGTCCGCAGCTGATCCGCGCGAGAGGTAGCCTCCTTCGCTCCGCGCGAGAACTGCGCACTGTCGAGCCCCAGCGTCACCCGGAGCGCGCCGATTACACTACCTGCCACGCGATGCCTCCACCCTTGCCCGCCATTCCTCTTGCGTGATGGTCGGGAGAACCTTGTTCAGCGCCGCCAGCCGGGCACCCACTGCAGCCGGACCGACTGCCTTCCCGGACTCGCGACCGAGCAGCCGCTCGAGCCGAGGCAGCTTCGCCACCCGAGACAGGCCGGCGATCATCCACGCCGCCTCGATCCGGTCCTCGCGTTCGCGCTCGAGCCGCGTCCGCGCCCCGAGCATCTCGATCCAGAACAGCCGAGGCGTCAGATCCCAGAACCGCTCCGGAGGAAGGCCCGCGCCGATGTAGTCGGCGCACCAGGCCGCGAGATCTAGGCCGCCGCCTTCCGCTTTTTTCCCGAGCCCGCCGGCGTGCTCGACTGATCCGGGAACGCCGCCTCGAGCAGCTGCGCGAACACCTGCGGATGCTCGGCCACAATATCGTCGGCCAGATCCGACCCGGCTTCCGGATGGTGCCGCTCGAGCGCAACCTCCACCACCCGGACGATGGCGCCGAAGTGCGGCAGACGCTGCTCCTCGAACGCACCGAGGATCGGCTCGAGTTGCTGCCCGAACTCATCCTGCAGCTTGCCCAGACCGCGCATGCCGAGATGGAGCGTCACGGCGCGACCGCCGACCATGACGTCCAGATCACCCACCACGCGCGCCATCAGGCCGCCTCCACCCGCTCGGAGAGCCGGAAGGTCGCCGTCGCGGTCATCTTGTCTGACACCGGTGCCGAACGGGCATATCCCTTCAGGAACCCGGCATAGACCTCGGCCGCGGACCCGGGCAGCTTGATCTCGATCTGCACCGTCTCGCCCGAGGCCTTGATCTCCTGCAGCATGGAGTCGGTTTCGCCCTCCGGGATGAGGTTCATGGGCACCGACACCTCGCCGCCGTCGATGAGCCCGGCGATGAACTGCTTGCGCCGGCCGGGGCTCTCCATGTGCGTGGTTTCGACCTCGTCGACCTGCTCGTCCGGCATTTCGATATCGCCGACGAGCGCCAGCTTCGTCCAGGTCGGCACCGCGCCGCGACCGACGCGGACCGTGGTGCCGTAACCGATCATCCCCGAAGGGGTCGGGTTAACCGCCATTTTGCTCACTCCATCTGGTGAAGAAATCCTGAGACGACCGGTAAGGCCGCCCCTCGTCCGATCCGGTTTCGCGGGAGAGATCACCGCTCGCCAGAAAGACCCCTTGAAAGCCGCCGCCCCGATAGCCGTTCATGTGCTGCCGAACGTCGCGCGACAGGCGCACCACCTCGGCAAAGGAGGAGGCGTAGACATCGACCTGAACCCGGCTCTCGCGCAGGCTTTCCGCGCCGTCCTGCGTCACGCCCTGCTCGTCCGAAACGAGGTTCAGCACCACGCCCGGGAAGGAGATCCCCTGCGGATGCGAGCCCCAATTCACCCTCCCCGAGCCAAGGCCTGAGACCGCCGGGATCGAGAGGAGGAGCAATCGAAACGCCTCCTCCATCAGCGCACCCGCACCCCGGCACACACGAACGCCACGATCCGCCGGCACACCGGCTCCACGGCGCCAGCAGGCAGGAGCCCGAGCCAGAGCATCCGCGCCAGATACCAGATCGCGAGCCGCGCGACGGCCACGCGCCAACGGGCAACCTCAACGGTCGCCACCACCTCGGTCGAAGCCATGCTTTATCCCCTTGCTGCCTTCGCGGCCTTGCGCTCCGCGCGCCGGATCGCCTTGGAGAGCTCGGCCCAGAGATCCGCCTTCAGGCGATCGAGCACCGCCATGTGATCCTGATCCCACGCCGGCCGCATGAAGGGCTGCGGCCTGTGCCGGATGTTCCCGAATTCCTGATTGTGAGCCTGGGGCAAAGGCCCCGCGCCCATGAACACCTCGACCGAGGCTCGATCATCCCGGAACATCTTCCGGTGCTGCCCGCGCTGCCGGCGCGAGAGCGCGGTGCCGACGACGATCGACGACTCGAGATCGAAGCCGCCCGTCTCCGGATCATTCGGCGCGAGGCTGCGCGCGATCTGCGCAGTCGGCTCAAGCGCCTTGATGGCGGCCCGACGCAGGACCGCCTTGCCCGCCGACTTGGTCAGACGCTGCAGGTTCGCGTCGAGCTCGCGAAAGCCCTCGACCTTCACCTTCACCGATCCGTCCTCGCGCCCGCGGTGATCTCGATTTCGACCCGCCGGCCGACCTCCTTCACGCCCACGATCTCGTAGACGAGCCCCTCGCACTCAAGGGAGTCCCGCGGCGTGATGCCGGCCGTGAAGGGCGACCACCGAACCCGGAACCGCGTGGTGACGCTGGCCGCGATCTCGCCCGCCTGCCACCGCTCCCGGTCCGAGACATCCAGCTTGGACCCGCGCACCGGCGCGCCGAGCGCAGCAATTGGCCCCGGCGCCGAACCGAACTCGTCCTCGACGAGCGGCGCCCGGAGGAACTGCACCAGCCGGTCATAGGCCATCAGAACCCCCAGACGAGGTGCGCGATGCGCCCGCGGAACGCGCGCTGAAAATACTCCTCGGCTCCCGGATCGGCATTGCCACGATGATCCATCTGGTGCCGAGCATAGAGCTTGATGGCGGCCCGCACCGAGGGCAGGGACGCCTCTGGCAGCGCGCAGGTATAGCGCACCCGCACCCGGTCCGACTGCGGGCCATCGGCGGTCACATAGAAGCCCGCCTCGTCGCAGAACACCTCGGCATCCGGAACCTCGACGAAGGCGCCCGAGGCGTCCAGGTAGGACACCTCCGCATCAACCACATCGGGCAGCGACAGCCGCAGGTCGCCCCAGCCGTCGAACTCCTCCTGCCAGACCTGCGGCATGATCGCCCGGCCCAGATAGCCGCCCCAGCCGTCCAGCTGCGCGACCGCCTCCTCGACCCAAGACCAGAACATGGCGTCTTGGGAATAGTCGTTGGGATCCGCGTCGAGGTGCAACCGCACCTCGGCCAACTCGATAGGCGCCTGCGAGGGAGCCTCGACGCGAACCGGCTTCATTTCTCAGCCTTCCCCTTGGGGGCGGGAGCCGACTCCTTCGTCGGTGCGGGACCGACGAGGTTGCGCTTCTGCAGATCCGCCATCACGGGACCGCTGACAGTCACGTCCGACCCCTTGCGGAACAGCGACGTGCCCACCCGGATGGTGCGCGCAGCCTTCAACTTCATGGTTGCCTCCTGTTCATGAGGGACCGCCCCGGTCACCCGGAGCGGCCCAAGCCATCACGGCGCGGCGACTGCGGTGCCGAACTCGCCGGTGACGAACGCCTCCGGACGCTTCACGGCGAGCGCCAGACGCTCCTCGCAGCGGATCGAGATCATGTTCTTCTCGAAGTCGTCGGCGTTCTCGGTCGAGATGACGACATTCGCGTCCTCGCGATCGAAGATCTGCGCGCCGGTGGAGAAGGCGCCCGCGAGGAACTCGCCCTCGAACTCCGGGATCTCCGTTTCGACGATGGGCTTACCCCAGAGCGTCGGCCCGGCGAGGCGGAGCGGGTTGGCAAGGACGTAATCGCCAACCGTGTTCTTCGTGAGCTCGATCTTGGCCCAATCCATCATGTGAAGCACGAAGCCCGAGGCCGGCAGACGGGCCAGCTGCGCCTGCAGGAGCGCGAGGCGAAGATCGTCGATCGGCGTCCGCATTTCCGGCGCGAAGGCGGGAGCGAAGGCCGACGCCTGCGGGACGATGCCCTCGATGTTGCCCGCGCCGCCCGCGCCGAACAGGATCTCCTGCTCCTCGACATACTTCAGGCCATACCGCATCTCGGCATCGATCATGGACTGCAGCTGGCGGAAGTCGTCGAGGATCTGCTTCGACGCCTTGAACATGTGCGCAACGGTCACGACCGGCGTGATCTTGGTCGCGAACTCGATATCCGAGTAGGGCTTCGCCGTGCCCTCGGGCACCACCCGGGCAGCATTCGTGAAGCCGGTCTGCTGCACCCAGAAGATCGCGGGCGACTCGGTGCTGCCCGGCGCGATCAGGTCGCGGATGAACAGCCGTTGCTTCGGCGCGACGTCGATGCCCGGCAGGCGCTGGGGCTCGACGACGCCTTCGGCCACATCCGCCGAGGTGACCACGTTCTTGACCACGGGCACCGAGACGCGCCGGCCGCCTTCCACCGCCGCCGCAAAGGCGATCAGTTTCTCGGCCTGCACCGCCTGCTGGCCCCACGACTGCGCCGAAGTCGGCGCCGAGCGACGAGCGCCCTTCTGCTCGACCTCGCCCAGGCGGGCCTTCAGGTCATCCACGACGCTGACAAGCGTGGTCTGCGCCGTGAGCAGCTGATCGACCGAAGCCTTCGTCTCGGTCGACAGGTTGCCCATGTTCTTGACCTCGGCGAAGGCGGCCTCGGCCTTCTTCGAAAGCTCGTTGTCGATACGAGCGACGTCCTTCACGACCCGCTCGAGGATCGCGGCGATTTCCTTGTCCATCCTGGACCTCCGATAATTAGGGCGTCACGCCCGGAACAGGCTCATCTGGGCGGCAAGCACCCGCAGAGCGGAGAGGCCATCGGCCTCCGTTTCGGCAGCGCGCGGCATGCCCTCATCGCCAGCGCCCGGCTTGGCGAAAAGCTGATTGCAGAGACGACGACGCTCCGAGCGCGGCATCCCCGATTTTGCGAGAGCGGCATCGAGGCGCCGCAGCGCCGACGCCTGCGGCTGTTCGTCCTCGGCCACCGCATCGGACGACAGAAGCCCATCGGCAAACCCGGCCGCGATCGCCTCCGAGCCGCCCATCCACGTCTCCTTGTCGAGCATCGCTGAGATCTCGGCCGCCGAGACACCGGATCGGGCGGCATAGATATCCGCAAGCGCAGCGTCGAACGGCTCTAGCAGGTCGGCCGCCTCCCGCAGCGCGTGGCGATCACCAGCAGCACCCACCCAAGTGTTGTGGATCATCAGGAAGCCCGCTCGAGCGATAAGCAGATCATCCGCGGCCATCGCGATCACCGACGCGGCCGAGGCCGCGAGCCCGAGCACCTTGACCGTGACGTGGCCCTTGTGCTCCCGCAGCAGCGAGTAGATCGCCAGCCCCTCGAACACGTCTCCGCCCGGGGAATTGATGTTCACCACCACGTCCCGCGGCCCGATGGCGCGCAGCGCGGCCGAGATCCGCTTCGCCGTCACGCCCTCGTCCCAGAAGTCGGACCCGATCACCCCCAGGATCGAGATGGAGCTTTCCTCATCGGCCGCAGCGCGAACGCCCTCGTTCCACCGCTGCTCCGCCCGACCCGAGATCTCGGACCGGACCAGGGGCAGGAGGAGACCGGCAGAAGGCGCGGCGGGAAGTTTGCGGATCGTCATGGCTGCTCACCCGGCGGTTCCGCGCCGGCCTCCGTAATGGGAACGTTCTGCATCTGCATTCGCGGCACATCGCCGCCCTCGACGGGAGGCAGGCCCTCAAGCCGCCGGGCCTCGTTGATGGTCAGCACCCCGCAGTTGAGAAGCGAGGTGTAGTAGGCCGCCCGCGCCGCCGAGTTGCTGCGGAGCAGATCCTCGTAATTGAACTTCGCCGAGAACCGGCCGCGCTCGGACACCGACAGCACCCGCTTTGCCGATGCTTGCTCGATCCGCTTCAGGAGCGCCCGCAGCGACAGGTTCAGCCATTGCTGCATGACGGCTTCGACGCCCGTGCCCCACATCGTCTGGCCCTGCGCGGCGTGGCCCACGAGGATCGGAGGGCATCCCATCCAGCGGCAGACCTCCTCGACGTTGAAGCGCCGATTCAGGATCAACTCCGCATCGCGCGGCGTGATGTTGACCCCCTCGAACTTCACCCCGCCCTCAAGGATGCCCACCCCCGGCGCGTCCTTGGCCGAGTAGCGATCAGCCAGGTTCTTCCGGGCGGCCTCGCGCTGCTCCGGAGTGAGCGCCCCCGGAATGAGGAAGAAGCCCTTCGCCCGCAGCCCGCGGGAGTAGACCTGCCCGGCCGCGCGCTCCGAGGCGATGGCGATCCCGAGCGTCTGGCGCGCATATTCCACCGGCGACAAGCCGACATCGCCGTCCCCGAACGCCTTGACGTGGAAGACCTTGTCGGCTGGCAGGACGACCGCCCGCCCGCGGTCATTGAAGCGATAGAGCAGGTCGTCCCCCCGCCGCTCCACCGCAGTCGTCGCGGGCATGGGCAGGAGCGCCACGACGCGGTTCCCCTGATAGACCTTCTCCGCAAAGGCGTTGCCGGTGGTGCAGAGGCCGAGGATTCGACCCTCCCAGAACTCCATGGGCGTCTGGTCCGCATTCGGGGAGCCACCCAGCAACTCCTGCAGCGGATGGCCATGGGCCACGCGAACCTTCGTCCCGTCCTCTTTCCGCTCCATGACCTCGAGCGAGAGGCTGGCGACCGTCTCGGCCGTCACCCGCGCGCAGGCGAAGAACGCCGAGAGGTTCATGGCCCCCTGCGCCGAGACAGGCTCGCCCGCCCACGTCTCGGCGGCGCCGACCGCCTCGTAGAGATCGCCATCGCGCGCGGTCAGCATCTTGTTGACCAGCTTGTGCCACATCCCCATCAGACCGCCACCACGTTCGCGAGCACATCGTCCATGTCGACACCTTCCTCCACCAGCTGCGCGGTGGCCGCGCCGATCGCCATTGCCGAGGCGACCGCACCGTCGATCCGCGAGGTGCTCCGGTTCTTCTCGAACCGGCGCAGACCTGCAGGCGACGTCCAGAACACCGCCGAGGCCACGGCCGAGCGCAGCGCCGGATTGATCGCGATCCGGATCCGCTTCTCGATCAGCAGCGTCTCGAAGGTGTCGATGCTTTCAGGCATCCAGAGCGGACTGTTCTGCCGCCGGTTCGTGCCCTGCGGATGCTCCACCACCGGCAGGACCGCGCCCATTTCGTCGAGCTCCTCGTCCAGCTTGCGGATCAGCCAGCGGTCATAGGCGACGGCCACCAGCGAGAACCGCTGCGACAGGTCGACCAGATCGGCCGCGACGTAATCCAGGCGGATGACCTTGCCCGGCGTGGCGGTCAGATGCCCGCCCTTCACCCAGAGCTCGTAGGGCGCCTTGTCCCGCTTCGCCCGCTCCTTCAGCGTGGCGCCCGGAGTGAAGCCCTGCCCGAACAGCACGAACTTCTGCTGTGGCGGGATCACCTGACCGGTGGCCTCGTCGACCCGCTCCTCGGTCATCCCGTCGCGGAACACCAGCGCCCGCCACGTCAAGTCCTTGGTGGCCCCGAGATCAAGACCGACCCACGCATCCTCGCCCTCGAAGTCGTCGAGCCGAAGGCTGGCGTCCTCGCAAGCCTCCCATGTCTCGCGCGCGATCCACGCGGCCTCGGCATCCGTCCAGACGCAGAAGTGCAAGCGCAAGATCCCGTTCGCCTTGCCGGGAATGGCGCGGGCCTGCGCGGCCACATCCGCAAGGTAGGCCTCCGACAGCGTGACCCCGAGGAGCGGATTGGCCTTCTTCCAGCACGATGGATCGTTCAGCGGATCGTCGCCCTCGTCGAGGCTGCAGACGAACGAGAAGGTGGTGTCGTCCTCGACCTCGCCGTGAGCGACGGCGACCGCGTGGACGTGCTCCTCCCAGCAGACCGAGTTTCGGTCGGAGCCCGAGTTGGTGATCATCAGCAGCAAGGGCTGACGGCGGAATTTGAAACCACGCTCGAGCATTTCGAGCGTGTCGCGCGACGGATGCTCGTGGAGCTCGTCGAGCAGGACGAAGTGCGGCCGCAGGCCGGACCCGGTCTTTCCCGTGTCCCGGCCGAGCGGGCGGAAGAACGACCCGGTCCGAAGGTCCGCAAGGTTGTTCACCGGGTTGACCCCGGTGGGCGTGATCCGCGACTCGAGCAGCGGAGACTGCCGGACCATCGACACCGCGTCCCCGAACAGGATGCGCGCCTGATCCATCTTCGCCGCCGCGGCATAGACCTGCGCCCCGGCCTCACGATCGGCCATCATCCCATAGAGGCCGATGCCGCCCGCGAGCGGCGACTTCCCGTTCCCCTTGCCCTGCTCGATGTAAGCCCGGCGGAACCGCCGCGTCCCCTCCGCGCGCTTCCAGCCGAACAGCGACCCCACAATGAACTGCTGCGAGGGATGCAGCTCGAACGGCTCGCCGTCGAACTGGCCCTCCGAGAGCCGCAGAACCTGCGGGAAGAAGTCGAGCGCCCGATGCGCAGCCTCGAGATCCCAGACCAACCCGCGCTCGCCGCCCTCCGCCAGATCCCGAATGTGCCGCGCGCAGCTGGCGCGCACGTCTGGGCCCGCGACTTCCTTCCGAGCCACGACCCGCCGCGCCCAGGCGGTCACGGGATCAGCCGAAGAACCGCGCCGCCGGATCTTCGCCTTTACCGCCATCGTCCGCTTTCACCCTCGAGCGGGCGGAAGGCGTCATGCCGAACTCCGCCGCGAATTTCACCATGTCCCGCATTGCCGTGTTCGCCGAGCCGACCAGAGGATTCTGGATCGCGTTCCCGTTCGACGTCTTGATCATCAGGCCGCGCGTGACCTGATCCCGCTCGGCCATCCGCGACAGCGCCTCCTCGGCCTGCACCCACCGGCCGTAGGCTTGGCAGTAGGCAGCCAGCGCCGCCCGATCGACGTTCGAGAGGATGCCCAGCGCATAGAGATCCTCGACGACCCGCGCCCACTCGCCCCGAGCAGGCTCCGACAGGAAGGCCGGCGCGGCGAGGCGAACCGCCTTCGGCTTCGGCTCCTTGTCGTTCCGGCGATCGGCGCGGTCCGTCCCGGCGATCACCTTCAGGTTGGTGGGAGTGGGCTTTCGCCCGCGAGGCGGCATGGCTTAATCCGTTGTTTTTATTTGTTATTCGCTTGCTTGCATCGCAAATTTGCGACATGGTGGTGTTACAGCGAAGGAGACGACACCATGACAGCCACCACCACGATCCGCCTCGACTACACCGCCACCCGCAAGCACTACGAAGGCATGTCCGCAGACATGGCCTGCGAGCAGCTGGAAATGGACCTGAGCCAAGACGGCATCAACACCAGCGTGCTCTGCGGAAGCCTTGGCTTCATCTTCGACGTCCCCACCGACAACCTGCTCGACTGCTGCAAGAGCCTCGCCGCGATGGGCCTGATCAGCTGACCTCAACCGCCGGGCTTCTGCCCGGCACCACTCCCGGAGACAGACGATGAACCGCCAGATCCACTTCGTGCACGACCTGCTCGCCGCCGCCACCGAAGCCCTCGTCCAGCGCGACGGCGACACCCTCACCCAGCTGGTCCGCACCGCCGGGGGATGGCTGCAGAGCAGCGAGGAGACCGAGACCCAGACCCGCCTGCTCCTCGCGATGGCCGAAGCCGCCTACCTTCTTGATGGCGAACCGAGCGAGCTCGAGGAGGACGACTGATGCCCGATGCCGACGAGAACTGAGGCTGCAGCGCCGGGCGAAAGCCCGGCCCCCACCGGAGAGACGCCATGACCCCCTTCTACCTCTTCCAGACCGCGACCTGCCTGATCGCCGAAGGCAACCGAACCGAAGCGGTCTGGAAGAGGTAGAAGGGGGTCATGGCGTCTCTCCGGTGGGGGCCGGGCTTTCGCCCGGCGCTGCAGCCTCAGTTCTCGTCGGCATCGGGCCTGAAGAAATGACCGCCGACGACTTCAACAACCTGCAAGCCAGCCTCGGCATCAGCCGCGCCGAACTCTGCCGCCGCCTCGGACTGGCCCCGAACACCGGGACCGCCTACGCCCTCGGCCGGAAGGACATTCCCCTGACCGTCGCGCTCGCCTGCGCGGCGATCGCCCTCAACATCCAGCCCTACGGAGAGCCGACATGAGAACATTCGCTGTCAGCCGCCCCACCACCCGCAAGCGCCGCGTTCGGGCCTTCAACGGCGAGACCGCCCGCCACGCCCTGAAGGAAGCCGGATTCGACAAAGGCCGCGAGTGCTTCGGCTTCAACAAGGGGCAATTCAGCTTCATCGACCTGCTCGAGGCCGCGCTCCACTACACCGGCCCCGGCAAGGTGACCTGCGCCACATGGACGGCGGCCGACGCCGACCTGCGCCGGATTGCGGCCCAGATGGAGAACCGCCTGATCGAGCAGATCCGGTGGATCGTGGATTACAGCTTCGAGACACGGCAGCCCGAGTTTTGCGCCACCATGCGCCGTCTCTTCGGCGACGAGTGCATCCGGACGACCGCCAGCCACGCGAAATTCGCGCTCGTCGAGACCGGCGAATGGCGCCTCGTGATCCAGACCTCCATGAACCTGAACCAGAACAAGCGCGTCGAGAACTTTTGGATCGGCGACGACCCCGACCTGTTCGAGGCTTACAGCGAACTGGTCGCCGACATCTTCGGCATTCAGGGACCGGGCGAAGGCTTCGGCCAGAAGCCCGGCGTCCGGAAGCGGGAACTGCAAGCCCTCGCCAGAGAGCCTGGCCCCTTCGACGGGATCGGCTCCATCGGCACCTTCGGCTCCGACCTGAACACCTTCGACGACTTCTAGCCCCAGCGCGAGAACAGCCGGCGCAGCAGGTAGGACCGCGCCAGCGACACGACCGTGAAGGCCGCCGAGATCCCGAACGCCTCGCCGGGATCGACCGACACCCCGAACGCCGGCAGGATGATCATGGTCGCGACGACCGACACCCCATAGCCGACCACCACGTTCGTGACCGCCTCCACCCCCGACATCACGCGGCCTTGCATCTGGCCCCCACCACCGCGAACGTCTCCCCCGTCGCCTCGAGAACCGCCTCGCGCCCGGTGAACTCCTGCCACCGCCGCACGATCACGTCCGCGAACTTCGGATCGAACTCCATCAGCCGCGCCACCCGCCCGACCTTGTGGCAGGCGATCAGCGTCGAGCCCGAGCCGCCGAACAGATCCAGCACCGAGTCCCCGCGCCGCGTCGAGTTGACCAGCATGTCGCGAACCAGGCCGACCGGCTTCATGGTCGGATGCTCGACCGACTTCTTCGGCTTCTCCGCCCGGATCACCGAGCCCTCGACGGCCTCGACCGTGAGCGCCTCGCCGCGGATGACAAAGGTTTGGCCCCCGGACTTCACATGCACCGAACCGTCCAGCTGCACCTCGAACGGAACCTCGCCCGCGTCGAACACTGTGGTGCGCGCCCGGCCGCCGAACCACGCATGCGCCGCGCCGGGCTTCCACCCGTAAAGGATCGGCTCGTGCCGCCACTGGTAATCCGAGCGGCCGAGCACCAGCGAGGGCTTCACCCAGACGAGGCATCCCGACAGCTTGAACCCAGCCTCCCGGAACGCGCCGCGGAAATTCTCGCCCTCGGTATCGGCATGGGCGACATAGATCGGCGCGCCCGAGCGCAGCACCGCGAATGCGGAGAGGAACGCCGCCTGCAGGAACTCCCGGAAGGCGGCATCGGCCATGTTGTCGTTCGCGATCTTCCCGGCCGCGCCCTTGTAATCGACGTTGTAGGGCGGATCGGTCCAGCAGGCGTCAATGGACTCGCCCCCGCAGAGCGCCTCCACATCGGCCAGCTTCGTGCTGTCGCCGCACATCACCCGGTGATCCCCGAGGAGCCACACATCGCCGTGCCGCGACAGAGGAGCCGGACCCGGCTCGGGCACCGCGTCGTCCGGGATCAGCCCCTCGGGATCGATTTCCTCCTGCACCAGCCCCGCGAGCTCGTCGTCCGAGAAGCCGGTCAGCCCGAGATCGAACCCGAGATCCGACAGCGCGGCGAGCTCGTCCGAGAGCATCGCCAGATCCCAGCCCGCGTTTTCGGCCACCTTGTTGTCAGCGATGACATAGGCGCGCTTCTGGCCCTCTGACCAGCCCGAGGCGACCATGCACGGCACCTCGACGATGCCGAGCTTCTTCGCGGCGAGGATCCGGCCGTGCCCGGCAATGATGCCGCCCGCCTCATCGAGCAGGACCGGAACCGTCCAGCCGAACTCCTCGATCGAGCGGCAGATCTGCGCGATCTGGTCCCGCGAATGCGTCCGCGCGTTCCGGGCGTAGGGCACCAGATCCGCCACCCGGCGCCGCTCGACCTGATCAGCAGCCCAAGGAAGCGCAGCCCTATCCATCATCGCCGACCCCCGGTCCGAATTTCGACACGCAAAAAAGAAAGGACAGCCGCCGGTCAGGACGCGAGGGCCTGCCGAGACTTTTTCCCACCCCCCCGGGGGCAGCGCAAACTGGCCCGTTTCGGGGGCTCTCACTCAGGAGGGCGACCGCATCGCGCGGTCAGGTTTTCGGCCAGCCATCGGCCCCGATCACCGGCCGCGGACGGCTCCCCGCATCCACCAAGGTCTTGGCCTCGTGACAAGCCACGCAAAGCGATTGCAGGTTGCTCTCCGCATCCGTTCCACCCTTCGCCTTCGGCTTGATGTGGTCGACGTGCCGCGCCACCACGTCCCGTCCCTTGCGGGCACACAGGACGCAGCAGCCACCATCACGCTCGAGGATGCGGAGCCGCAGCTTCTGCCAAGCCCAGCCATAGCCGCGCTCGGTCGTCGTTCCGCGTTCGCCGCGCCAGCTGGGCGCAGGCTTCAGCTTTGAACCAGATCCGTCACCACCCACCGGCCGTCCACCTCGCGCGTCTCGCACCGGAAGCTGGCCAGCACCTTGGCACCGAACCCGTTGGTGGCTCGGAAGGCAGGCAGCACCACGAGGCGACCATCGTCACCCTGCTGCACAGGCCACGCGACCCAGGCGCCCTGACTGGTGATCCCCCATTCGGCCGAGCCCGGATCGTTGAGAACCGTGGTCAGAGCCGACTTGCAGGCGATGCGAGCGAGATCCTGCGGGCGCGTCGGGTTGCTCCCACCCTCGGGCTCGATCGACCACATCAGCCATATGAACCCGCCTGCCGCCAGCACCACCGGCACGGCCACCACGATGAGCAGGATGCGAAAGAAGGTCTTCATCGGCGAGGTCTCCACGATTGCACAACTTCCGGTGTTAACGTGCAAGCGCCGGCAGAGAAACGAAAAACCGCGCCGAGGTTCCCCAAGGCGCGGTTTCGTCCCGATTTTGGAATTTCTGACATGCCGGTCAGCGGACGTCAATCCCCGTTCTGTGGATCGACCGCTCGACGCGCTTGCTGAGGCGAGCGCTGCAGAGCTCGATCATGATCGCCCACGAGAGGCCGCCGACCTCTTCGGAGATCTCCATCACCCGGTACCAGAGCGTGGCATCGCGCAGCAGAGCGCAGGTATCGTGCCCCGCGCGCGTCAGGCGGTAGCTTTCGCCGCAGGCGGCCACGAGCCCGTCATCGGCGAGGATCTGGTAGTGATACCAGACGCGGGTGTCGTCGCGGGAGGGGCGAAGGAAGGCGGTGGGGGCGTCCTCGAGATCGAGGAGCATGTCGCGCAAGAGGGCGGGATCGAGCCGCATCACGACCTCCCGCGGAACTGGATGCGGCGCCCGTCGAGCCCTTCGACGATGCAGGCGAGGGCGCGGAGTAGCCCATCGGGATCTCGCACCGTCTCGTCGTCCAGGCACACCCGCAGCGCCTCGGACCGGGCCCGCGCGTCGACGAAGCCCAGCCATCCCTGCAGCGACATGTAGGCGGCCACGGCCGAGACGGCCTTCTCCTCGTCGGTTCGGTCATCCGGAGCCGGATCGTCGGCCGAGGCCTCGAGCGCATCGAGGGGCACCAGCAGCCGAAGGCAGACCGCATGACGCCGAGGCGCCCCGATGGCGGAGTCGTAGCGCGCGACGACCCGGCGCATGTGCTGCACCGCGCCGAACAGGTCGACCCGCTCCTCGCCATCGGCGATGCCTCGGATGATCGCCCGGCCAGCATTGCAGCCGGCCATCTGCGTCCGCACCGCGCGCATGTTGCGCACGTTCGGCGAGATGCCGAGCGCGAGGCACCGGGCCCGAAGATTGTTCCGCTGCATCTCGATTGCCTCCATGTCGGCTTTCTCCCTCCGCACCAGCCGACCATTCGGCTCCCGTGCGCCTGATTTCCTCGGACGACCCTTCGCCATCAGCCCATGCCCTCCATCGCGTCCCGCTGCCGGGCGGCGCGGAGCGCGAGATCGTGCGCGGCCTGCTGACCGGCCTCCCAGCCGCGAGCGGCTTCCTCGCCATAGGTCGCCCGGCGGATGCCGAAGGCGGCGGAGCGGTAGCGGCCGATCAGATCCTCGGAGACGAGCCCCGAGCGATGGAGCGCGACAGCCTCGGCGCCCCAGAGGAAGCCCTCGCCCACCGGCTCGCCCCTGGACATGCGCGCAGCGGCGACCCGAAGGCGATCAACGTCCTCGGCCTCGGCCAGGCGGGCAGTCGATGCCGGTGCGCCCGTGGCGCGAGCCGCCTCCCGGATCTCCTTCTCGGTCGGCCAGAAGCGCGACCCGACCTCGCCAAGGGCGGCCTCGAACTTCGGCCACCAGATGGCGAGATCGGAACGCGGCGCGTTCCGGGCGAGGCAGGACACCAGCGCGCGAACCTCGTCGACCTGCGCCTGCGGCTTGTCCTTCAGGTGCGAGGGCGGCGCGCGGCGCTCGAGGAACCGATGGAGCTTCTGCTCGAGATCGATGGTGTGCAGGCTCATTCGGACTCGTCCTCTCGTTCCGCCCGGATCTGGGCAAAGATGGTTTTCAGGTCGACCGAGCTCTCGGGCTTGCGGTCGAAGGAGGCGTTCAGCCACGCGACGGGCTCGACCGCGCCGGCGCGGGAGCACTCGTCGAAGGCGGCGAGGATTTCGGGATCGGAGTGACCGGCCTTCCGCCATGCGCCGATGACGGACCGGGCCCGGCGCTCGTCGACCCCGCGGCCGGTCAGGAAGGCCACTCCGACCGAGAAGATCGAGGGCTCGGAACGGCCCTGATCCTGATCACGATCAGACCCCTCCGACGCCGCCGAAGGTGGCCGATACGAAGTATCGGAATACTCTTTCTGACTCTGGCTCTGGCTTGCTATAGCGTTCGCTAAGCGCGCCTCTTTATCTTTCAATGCCTTAGCCTTTCCGCCGAGCGCACCACTTTGTCGGTTAACTTCCTGTTTCGTGACAGCTTCACTCAACTCGCGGGCGAGACGGCGATTTGTGAGCCGGCCGTCGACCTCCTCGAAATGGTGCGAAATCCCGGCCCAGACGCGCGGCCAATCTCGGCCGCAGCGCGCCATCCGGCGGAGCTTCCCCTCGTCGGACGACAGCGTTCCGCCGGCCTTCCACATGGCCATGAGGAGCAGCAGATACGCCCCGACCTCGCGCGCATCGAGATCGAGCGTGTCGGACAGGAAGTCCGAGATCCACAGCTTCATGAACGGCCGGTCGCTCACAACGCGCACCCCGCTTCAGGCTCGGCCAGAGCCGGAGCGAACCGCTCGACCTCGTCGCCCCAGACTGTCCAGCCCGGCCGGCTCTGACGGGAGAACACCTCGATCCGCCGGGCGCCTGGCATCAGGCGCTCGGCCTCGAGGAACGCCTCGTCGGGCTTCCGGGAGTGCTCGCGGAGCGGCCCCTCTATCACCGAGCGGACGTTGCGCGCGGTCCGGACCCGGCCGCGCGTGCCGATGAGGAACGGCTCTCCTGCGCACCGCAGGATGTAGCCCGTCCCGAAGGCGAGCTTCCCGTGCCGCGTCCGCTTCACCCAATGGCCGCCGGTTTTGAACTGGAAGCCCCAGGCAGCCAGCGCCTCCAGCGCCTGTGGCAACATCGGGTTGGTCGCCCACAGCCAGCACAGCGAGTCAGGCGCGGCCAGAACATGCACCGGAAGCGCCTTGATCCATTCGAGCGGCGAGCAGCGGTAGTGGGCATGCGGGCTCTTGGCCTCGCCCCTGCTCGAGCGCAGCCCGAACGACCACGGCGGATCGATCATGAGCAGGTCGAACCCGCCCACCGGGCGAAGCTCGAGCCACTGGTCATAGACGGGCAGGGCGGTCACCTCGCCCTCCCGGCTGCGGCTGCAGCCGCCCGGCGCTTCGCCTGCCGCGCCTTCACCAGCTCCGCCTCGGCGCGCATCTGCTCGGCCAGCTGCTGCTCGCGATACTGGACCAGCGTCATTGTTGGCAGAGCGCCCACCGGCCGAGCGGGAAGGTCGAGCCGAACCCGGAACTTCCAGACCGTCCGGGTGCCCACGCCAAAGGCCTCGGCGATATCGGCCGCCGAAACGCCCGCAGTCCACATGGCGCGGAATTCGGGCCAGCGATGGGCCGGAATGGCAGGAGGCTTGACACCCGGCCTCCGCTTCGGGAGGCCGAGCCGATCGCGCGTATTCGAGACGGTGCGCATGTCGATCGAGAAGGCTGTCGCGATCTCAGTAACCGGACAGCCCGCCTCCCACATCGCGCGGAACAGCGGCTCCCGATCTGGACCGACCGCGGCGACCTTGGTGGCGAGGGAACGGGGCGGCAGGCCCATCTGCCGCCGCCGCATGCCGAGCCCATGGGTCGAGATGCCGAACTTCTCCGCGATCGCCTTGACCGGGACAGTCTCATCCGCCCAGAGGCGACGGAGCTCGGCCGGCGCTATGCGGACGAAGTGTCCCATCAGGCAACGGCCTCCGCGGCCTGCCACGAGGGCAGAGGCCCGAGCGGCTCCACGACGACCACGGTCTGCGCGACCGGGCCCCACCGCTTCTCCTTCACGACGCGCGCGACCTGCGAGTCATCGGCGAAGGCGATCCGGTTCAACCCGTCCAGGATCGACTTCTCGACGTTGTCGAGATCCGGCTTCTGGGTGTGGGGCTGCCCGAGGCAGGCGAGGCGGCGCTTCTTCGGCCAGCTGGGCGCAGGGACGAAGGTCGCCTCGATCCGGATCGAAACTGGCCCCTCGAGCGGCCTCGGGAACTTGGGCAGCGCGATATCGCGGACGGTGGACTCGAACGAGACGGTAGCCTTCGGAGTGAATGCGCGCCCGGTGGCGCGCGAGAAGTTGTGCCGCTGCTTTGCGAACGGCTTTCCGGGAATGACGAAGGAGACCATGGATCACACCTCCGGCGACGGCGGAGGCAGGAGCTTGCCCTTGTCCGTCTCAGGCTTGCGCTCCTCCTCGAGCGGCAGGTCGCCCTGATCCGGCATGGCGCAGGCCGGCCCGCGCTCGTCCATGAAGGTCTCGGAATCGACCATCAGGATCATGACCTGCTCGCCCACCGCATCGCCCAGCACCTCGCGATAGAGGGCGATGTTGGGACAGGTGATCTTCGCCTCGAGACCCTTTTCGCCCTTGATCTTCACCTCGCCGAGCGTGACCGCGGCATGCGGCCACTCGTAGCCGGTGAACAGCGCGACGGTCTTCCGGATGATGTCCTTTGCCGCGAGATCCACGCCATTGATCACGTCCGACTGGTCGGCCTCGGCCATCTGCGCCCACGGCTTGCGCAGATCCCGGATCCGCATCAGCATCGCATCGCGCAGATCGCCGCGCAGGCTTTCGAGCCGCGGATCGAAGGCAGGCGCCTGATCCTCGGACATGGTGACTTCTCCCGTTTCCGGGTCGATCTTTTCCTTTTTCGGCATGGTCAGGTCTCCAAGGCCGGGAACGCCCCGGCAAGCGGGCGGTCAGCCAGCGCGGCCTAGCGCCAGAATTTCGAGGTTCACGCGCCGGAGGTGGGCGCTACAGGTCGAGGCTTCCCTGTGCTGGTCCAGCGACAGGCGCCTCGTGCGCTCGATCAGGAGCGCGGTCCGCATGAAGCCCAGCAGCCGAAGCCGCTCGAGCCTCGGCGACGGATCGGTGATCGGCGCAAACCCAGAGGTAACCTGCTCGGCCGGCGGGAAGCTGGGAGCGGAGACCCGGAAGGCGAAAGCCGAACGAAGCCGGGAGAGCGCCACAGACGGCGCACGGATGGTCAGAGGGAGGCACATGCGACCCTCCGGAAATGGAAAGCAGGGGAACCCCGACCGCGTCCCGCCCCTGCACGAGAGCCTCGCCGGATGACCAGTCCGACCGCGGTGGGGATTGCGATGGCGGCAGGCTCAAGCCGCGAGGATGGGCGAGCCTGCCGCTGATCGTCGGACGGGAGCGCGCCGACGATGGAAGAAAAGGCCGAGGCGCGAGAGCCCCGGCAAGTGACCGCGCAGGGACAGTCTATTGCGCGGCAAGTTATCGCTAACGAGCGCACGATGTGCTCTCGGATGCTTGTGCAAAGTCGTCGCTATCCCTTTGAACGGTTTGCGGAGAATCCACATGTTGTGTATTTTCTACCATACCGCGAGCGCCGAACATTGAGCGCGGGCACCGGACACCCAGCTTCTCGGCCAGACCACTGAGGGGCAGATACCAGGACAGAGGAAATGAGCCTCGAACGACTGCATTCCCCACAGCCGTCACATGACGATGGCCGAGGGCATCCGCCATCTGACGGCGGCCTACCTGCTTCGCAAACTCGCGGGGTGTCGTTTCCATGAGCGAGAGCGAACCACAGAACGTGGAATTAAACAAGTCCACAGTGCGTGGAAAATCGAAAGCGGCTTTTGATCGAGATGAGAAGGCTGCTCGAGAGTCCGACCGCAACCGTCAGATCGGGCAGAGGCTTGAGACGCTCCGCTTGGCGTTCGGCGGGGAGACGCAAAAGGTGTGGTGCGAGAAGAACGGCATCCGGCAGACCGCGTGGAACAACTGGGAGCTTGGCAACCGGCGCATCAGCGTCGAGGAGGCCGAGAAGCTCTGCCAGCGCTACGGGCTAACCCTTGACTGGATCTATCTCGGCAGACGGGACGGATTGTCGGCCAGCGCCGCGAAGGTGCTCTGAGGGCAGTCGCGAAGCACAGGCCAGATCGCGTCGAGCGAGAGACCTTCTCGCTCGGCGATCTCAAGCGCGCGGTCGAATCGTTCGTCCAGGGAAAGGTTGGGCTCGGCAGTCTCCTGCTGCTGCGTCATGAGGCTCGCGCTCCGGGTGCATTTCGTCGGGGTCTACCGGAAGCCTGAACGAGACGTGAACACTCCGCAAGACTGAAAAAGCCCTCCGCCGAGATATTTCCACAGATCGTGGTTTCATGCTTGCTTGATCCACAAAGCGTGGTTTAGCGTCCATCCAGCCCGGAAGCTCGGGCGGAAGGGCAGACCATGACCACCACCCACATCATCGACGCGGGCGAGACCTGCCGGACCTGCCGCGGGAAAGGCTGGCTCGAGGAGCCGGTGCCCGCCTTCGGCCAAGCCGCCGGCGCGATCCGATGCTTTGCCTGCGGCGGGAGCGGCGCCCGCACCGTGATCCTGCGGGAGCCGCGGGCATGAGCAGGGCATGGGCCTACTACAACGAGTTTGACCCCAAGGCAGCGGCATGGTTGCGCGAACTGATCCGCCGCGACCTGATCGCCCCGGGCGAGGTCGACGAGAGGAGCATCGCCGATGTCGCGCCAGATGACATTCTGGGATTCACTCAGCACCACTTCTTCGCCGGGATCGGAGGATGGAGCCTCGGGCTTCGCCTCGCCGGATGGCCCGACGACCGGCCGGTCTGGACAGGATCCTGCCCATGCCCGCCGTTCAGCGCGGCCGGCAAAGGCAGCGAGTGTCCTAGCTGCGGCGGCCGAAGCTGTCTCTCGCATCCTCTCGTCACAGCCGGATGGATCTGTCTCGATTGCGGCGACGAGTGGCGAGGCGACGATCGACACCTCCTCCCGGAATTCATCCGCCTTCTCGGTGCTGCCGCTCCTGCAAGCTGCTTTGGAGAGCAGGTTGCGAGCCGAGACGGACTGCTCTGGCTCGAGACTCTACGGGCTACGATGGCAGTCTGCGGACATGCCGTTCTCGCCGCCGATCTGCCGGCTGCGGGCTTCGGCTCCCCGCAGATCCGGCAACGCCTCTTCTGGCGAGCGGAGCGGCTGGCCGACGCCGACTGTGGCCGACAAGGATCGCGGGATTGGCACGATGAGGCCGCACGACACGGGGCACCCGCTGCCGCAGATCGCGAGCCTCGCGGGCTGGCCGACGCCGAACGCGGGGCCGCAGAACGACACGGACACACGCTGGGAGCAGCGCCGGGAGCGCTGCAAGGAGCGGCACGGCAACAACGGCTTCGGGATGACGCTCGGCATGGCGACCCAGCTCGCCGGCTGGGCGACGGCCTCGGCGCGGGACTGGAAGGACACGGCCGGCATGGCGACCAGCGGGACGAACCCGGACGGCTCGGCCCGGACTCGGCTGGATCAGCTGCCGCGGCAGGCGCAGCTGGCTGGCTGGCCGACGCCGATGGCCGGGACGCCAGCGCAGAACGGGAACAACCCGGCGGGAAACACGGACAGCAGCCGCAAGACGGTGGAGTTGTGCAGCGTGGTGGGCCCGGCCCGACTGCTGGCTTCTGGCGAGATCCTGAGTGGCTGCTCTGCCGAGATGAGCTCTGGCGGCCAGTTGAACCCGGCACATTCCCGCTGGCTCATGGGCTACCCGCCCGAGTGGGACGACTGCGCGGTTACGGCAATGCCATCGTCCCGCAGGTCGCCGCGGCCTTCATCCGGGCCAGCGAAGAAGCCCTAGCCGAGGCCGAGGCCGCCGGCTGGAGGTTCGCCGCATGAACCTCGCCCAGACCTCACACCACCCGATCCCCGATCCCGCGAAAGGACCGCGCTGATGACGCACGACCACCGCACCGAGACCGAGATCGCCGACAGGCTTTCCGGCCGCTTCGACGACATGAACGCGCGAGCGGCCCGGGCCCGAGCCTTCGGCCACCTCACATGGGCCCTCGCGATCAGCGCCGCGATGCTCGCCGGATTTCTCGCCGGATACCTCGCGAGCAAAGGGCTCGCCAACGCCGCCCACGAGGCGGTCAACGCCCAGGAATGGAGGGGCTGATGAACGACCTGACCACCACCGGAACCGCGATTGCGCTGCCAAACGAGACAGCGCTTGCGACCGTGCTGAAGGACACCGCGCAGACGGACTCGCTGGCCGCGAAGATCCGCGCCGCTGCCTTCGCCGAGGCGAAGGGGCTGGACCCGGCCAGCGCCAAGGATCGCGAGAGGCTGCGCTCTATCGCCTACAAGCTCTCGCAGACGAAGGCCGAGGCCGAACGCCAACGCAAAGCCCTGACCGAGAAGTCGAGGAAGGAAGTCGCGGCCATCAACGCGGGCGGCATCCGGCTCGAGGAGTCGCTCGCCACCTTGCGCGACGAGATCCGGAAGCCGGCGGTTGATTGGGAAGCCGCCGAGGAGGCGCGCAAGCAAGCCCTCGAGGAGCGGCTGAAGGATTGCTTCAGCCGGCCGGCTCCGACCGGCTCCGCCGAGATCCGGACCGAGATCGAGCGCGTCGAGGCGATCGCCCTTGACGACAGCTGGCAAGAGAAGGTGCTCGCCGCAGAGCTCGCGAAAGTCGACTGCCTCGAGCGCCTGAACGATGCCCTCGCCGCGGCGAATGCCCGCGAGGAACAGGAGCGCGAACTGGCCCGGCAGCGCGAGGAGCTCGAGCAGCTGCGCCGCGAGAAGGCCGAGCGCGAGGAGCGGGAACGCTGCGAGCAGGAGGAGCGCGACCGCAAGGCGCGCGAGGAGCAGGAGGCGAAAGAGCGCGAGGAGACGCTCCGCCGCATCAACGAGCAGGCCGCCGAGAAGAAGCGGCAGGAAGAAGCGCGTCTGGCGCTCGAGCGGGAGGCCGCGGCGAAGAAGGCACGGGAAGATGCCGAACGCGCCGCGGCCGAACGCGAGGCGGATCTGGCCCGCCAGCTGCAGGCGCAGAAGGAGGCAACGGAGCGCGCGGCCCAGGCCGAGCGCGACCGGATCGCCGAGGAGCAGCGGCAGGCGAAGGCGGCCGAGGAGAAGCGGCGCGCCGATCAAGAACACCGCACTCGCGTCCGCGACCGGATCTTTCAGGCGATCGAGCCGATCATCGGCGACCGTTACACGGCCGGCGCCACCGCCGATGCGCTGATGGAAGGCAAGATCCCGCACATTGAGGTGCGGCTCTGATGCTGCTCGCCGGAACCCACTCCATCGACGCCGAGGCCTATCATGCCGACCCGGCGCCCAAGCCCAGCCTGTCCAGCACCCTCGCGCGGATCATCATCAACCATAGCCCGCGCCACGCTTGGACCGCGCACCCGAAGCTGAACCCGAACTGGCAACCCACCGAAAGCGAGACCTTCGACATCGGCCGCGCCGCCCACCGGGCGATCCTCGGCCGCGGCGGTGAATATGTCGCCATTCCGGAGCACATCCTCGCCAGCAACGGCGCGGCCAGCACGAAGGAGGCGAAAGCCTTCATCGCCGACGCCCGCGCCCTCGGCCGGACGCCGCTGAAACAGGACAAGGTCGACGGCATCCTCGCCATGCGACTGATCCTGCAGCACCGGCTGCGCGAGATGAAGATCGAGCTCGACCCGGCCTGCTCGGAGATCGCGGCGATCGCCGAGATCGACGGGACATGGTGCCGCTGCATGGTGGACAACGCCCCGAAAGACCGGTGCCTGCCGCTCTACGACTTCAAGACCACGATGGACGCGAGCCCCGAGGCGATCCGGAAGTCGATCGAGACCTATGGCTATGACGTCCAGATGGCCCACTACCTCGACGTCTGGAAGGCGGCCACCGGCGAGGATCGGGATTTCGTTTTCATCTTCCAGGAGAAGGAGCCGCCCCACGAGGTCGGGGTCGCGAAGCTCCTGAACTTCCGCCACCACCCGGCCGACTTCATGGAGGAGGCCCGCGACAAGGCGCACACCGCCCGGCAGGTCTGGGGCTCCTGCGTCGAGACCGGCAACTGGCCCGGATACCCGCCGCTGATCATCGAGATCGGCGCTACCGCCTTCCACAAGGGCCGGTGGATGGAGAAGGCCGGCCGCGTGGCGGCCAACAAGCCCGACAAGAAAATCGTCCAGCAAGCCGCTGATTGGCAGCGGCCCTGAAAGCACAGGAGAGACCCGTGAAAACGCTGACCAACGAACAAGCCGCCGCCCTGCTGGCCTTCCTCGAGTCCTTCGAACTGCACACCACCGGTGTCTGGACGATCATCGCCGCCGCGATGATGGAGGAATGGGGCATCACCGACCCCGAGGCCGCCCTCGAAGACGCCAAAGCCGCGCTGCAGGCATGAGGGAGGCCACCATGCAGACGCGCATCTACATCGCCGGACACTTCGCCGGCCACTCCCGCAGCTACACCTATCACGACGACACCGGGACCGGCGCGCAGGCCGGCGATGTGGTGCAGGTGTCGAGCCGAGGACGGCGGTCCGAGCTCTTCGTGACCGCGGTCACCACCGAGCGCCCGCCCTTCGAGACCAAGCAGATCGACAAGCTGCTCCGGAAGGGAGGCGCGGCATGATCCGGTTCGTCCCCGTCTCGCAGATCAGCGAGCCGCTCTCGGTCACCCTCGGGCTCTCGGGCTCGAGCGGGACCGGCAAGACCTACAGCGCCATGCGGGTTGCCCGGGGCATGGCCGAGGGAGCCGCCGGCCAGAAGGGCGCTCCCTTCCTCTACGTCGACACCGAGAACCGCCGCGCGCTGCACTACCGCCGCGAGTTTCCCGAGATGGTGCATGCCGACTTCACCGCCCTCGACGAGGAGACCGGAGACATGGTGGGCTTCGGCCCCGACCGCTGGATCTCGGTCCTCGACGAGGCCGAGCGGCAAGGGGCGACGGCACTGATCCTCGACAGCTTCAGCCACGCATGGGAAGGGATTGATGGCGTCCTCGACCGGCAGGCCAAGGCCCTCGACCGGCTGGTCGCCGCAGCGGCGGCCCGCGCCAACGGCCGAGAGGTGAACCCCGACAGCTTCAACCAGCTTTCGTGGGCCGAGGTGAAGCCGCCCTACCGCCGGCTGATCGACCGGATCGTCCGGGCGAAGCTGAACCTGATCATCTGCACCCGCGCGAAGCCGGTCCTGCAGAAGGGCTATGGCGCCAATGCGAAGAACGCCCGCAAGACCAAGACCCGCCGGGACGATGTGCCGTGGGACATCGCGGGCGACGGCGACCTGATCTTTGAAATGACGGCCATGATGATGTTGGACCCGAGCGCCCCCGGCTGCCCTGTCTACCAGATCAAGTGCGCCGACCAATTCAAGATGCTCTTCGACCCGAAGCGCCCCATGACCGAGGACACTGGCCGCCAGATGGGCGAGTGGGCGCGGAACCAGGGCAACGCGGCCGATCAGAAGAAGCTGCTCGACGAGGCGCGGGACGTGGCCCGCCGCGGCACCGACGCCCTACGCAGCTGGTGGAAGGCGAACCCGGACAACCGGCCGGTGGCGAACACCATCCTGACCGAACTGCAGGATCTCGCCCAGAAGGCCGACCACGCGGCCACGGCTGACGACAGCGACCCCTTCGCCGGTGCCGCGGACAGCGATGGCCTCACGCCCCAGCAGCGCGCCGAGATGGAGGCGGCCGAAAAGGCTTTCCGGGAACAGCAGGAGAAGGAAGCGCAGGCATGAGCGACGAAACGTTCACGCTCAACACGAAAGAGATCTGCCCGATCATGGCCGATGTCCTGAGCGCGCTGATCATGTCTGAGGTGGATATCAACAGCCGGGCGGTGCGCGTGGCTGTAGCCGCTCTTGGTATCGCCTTGATCCAAGAGGAAGGCATGGATTCCTCGGCCGACGATGTGACCGATGGGCTCAACATGCTGGCGGGCGCATTCACGGGCGCACTGGAGAAGAAATACGGCGGTGCGGCATGAGCACTGCCACCACCAGAGAGAGCGACCGCTACTTCCTCCGACTTCCGGACGGGATGCGCGGCGAGATCAAGGCCGCAGCTGCCGCCAACGGCAGGAGCATGAACGCCGAGATCGTCCACCGCCTTACCGGAGGAGCGCCCGGCCGGCTCGACCACCTCGAGGCGCGCGTCGGACAACTCGAGGAGACGGTCTACTGCCGCTCGATGCTCCCCAGGCTCCCCAGCGGATCCATCAAGGAAAGCGATTTCGACTGGCCGACCGACACCGGCGAGGCCGCAGCGGATGCCGTTCCCGGGAACGACTGCCCGTGCTGTGGTGGCTCGGGGCACATCGACGACGCTTCCGCAGCCCTCGCAGAGGTGCGCCGGGCCACGCGGGATGCGGCGATCCGCGAGGCCGCAACGAAGCTCGAGACGACCCTCGGGATGACCTTGCGCCAACAGGTGCGTGCAATCCTCGACCTGATCGACCAGGTCAGCGCCGCCGAGATCGGGAAGGAGGCCGCCAATGGCTGACGCCACGGTCAAGAACGCGCCGAGCGAACTCATCCACTCGCCGCCGAGCCTGACGATCTTCGCCGACGCATCGGTGATCCCGCAGCAGCAGGTCGCCGGCTGGGGCGGATGGGCGCGCGGGAACGGCCGCCAACCGCTTCTGGAAGGCGGCCCGGTCCCGTTCGCGGCCGACAGCACCCTCGCCGAGCTTCATGCCCTCGCCAGCATGATCGAGCGTATCCACGAGACGGGCTACATGCTGCCCGACGACCGATCCGTCCTGCTGCAGTCCGACAGCCTCGGCGCCCTCGGCATCCTGAATCTGGCGCTCGAGAATAGCTGGGCGTCGAAGCGCGCGGGCAGCGCCGACATCAAGCGGGCGCGCACGATCAAGCCCGCGGTGGAGGTGCCGATCCGCCGGATCGTGTCCCTGCTCGACGGGACACAGGTGGTCTACCTGCGCCATGTGCGCGGGCACGAGAAAGGGCGCCATGCCCGTTCTTGGGTGAACGAGCAGTGCGACAAGCGAGCCAAGGCCGAAGCGCGGGCGCAGATCGGAGGCGGCAATGGATGACGACCTCTCCGACCGCGCCAACGCCCTGCTTGAGGAACTGCACACCCTCGGAACGATCAAGCCGTCCGGCCGGAAGGCCCCGGCCGCCGAACTGATCCGGCGTGGCCTCGCGAAATACCACGGCCGGAAGCTCGAACTGACGCCGGCCGGGCATTTCTGCATGGCGCAGAAGGGGACCGGCAATGCCTAAGCGTCCCGCGCCTCCACGCTATCGGACGCGGGAGGCCGTTGTTTCCGTCGAGGTCGGATATGGCTTCGAGCGTCGAAGGATGTTCATCGCCGAGCGAGAGGTGACGCTTCTGCGTTTCGCCTCCCTGCGCTTCTCGATCTGGCTCCATGCCGGAGAGTGGAGACCATCGCGCACAGCGGCGGAATGGGATGCCCTCTCCGATGCCGCGCTGCGCCAGCCGCTGGAACCCGCCCGCCCCGTGATCCTCCCGGCCGACCTCCGGGCCGCCACATGCGGGCCGACTAGGCCGGCGCCCCCAAAGCCACCCCATAAAGGATTCAGCTGATGGCCGACGAACTGACGAAGGAGGAACTGCGGACCCTCCTGCGCCTCACGACGAACGAAGATCTCCCCTCGGCAGCGATGCGCAAGGGGCCGGATGGCACCTTCACCCTCGACGGAAAGTCCTTCTTCAGAGTCGACCCCGCCCGCCCGCCTTCAATGGCCTTCGACCCGCAGGCCAGAGCCGACACCATCACGGTCATGCGGATCATCGCGGCGCGCACCTTGCGTCGGATCAACAAGGAGACCGACCAGCTCGTCAGAAGCCTGCACATCCTCGCCAGGCAGATGGAGAACGCCGAGGCCACCGACGACTGAGGAGAACTCCATGCCCAAGCGCACCCCCAGCAAGAAAGCCCTCGCCGCCGCGCTCGCGGCGATGGCGCCGCCGCCGAAGCCTGAACCACCCCCCGAACCCAAGAAAGGAACCGACGAATGAAGCGCCTGATCTTCGCCGCCGCCATCCTCGCCGCCCCGGCCGCCGCCCAGACGGAAGGCGAGCGGGACTTCTGTCATGACATCGCATCCTTCGCCCGGACCGCCGCAGAGGAGCGGGACCGCGGCATGACGCATTCCCAGGCAATTGCCACGGTTGCGCAGGTCGCCGACACCCAGCCCGAGCTCGCGGCCCTCTTCCTCGAGATCGTCTCGGGCACCTTCGCCAACCCGGACATGTCCCCCGATATGTCGAGCGGCATCGCCTTCTCGGCCTGCATCACCAGCTTCTAGGAGACACCCACATGCACGACGAAGACCACGACGACTCGGCCGCCGAAGGTCGGTTCTTGACGCAGACCGAAGCGGAAGCCGAGTGCGAGCAGCTGCCGCCCCCGCCGGAGCCCTCCGCGGAGGAGAAGCTCGAGGAGATGGCCGCAGCCCTGCAGCGATCAAAGCAGGCGCTTCAGCTGGTAATGGTCGAGCTCTTCGAGGCCAACACCATGCTCAAGCTGATGGTGGTTCGGCCGGACGAGAAAAGCCGCGCTCTGGCGCAGACCTATCTGGCCCGCGCGCGGAACGTCGAGGTGGCCTGACCATGCCAGCCGCCAAGCCCAGCAAGACCGCGATCACCCGTGCGATCTCGGCATGGAAGGAGAGCGGCCTCGAAGTCGGCGGGATGGAGATCGCGGCCGATGGCACGATCCGCATTACCGCGCCGGTAGACAAATCGGCCCCGCGCGAGCAGCGTGTCGGCCCCAAGCAATGGCCGAACAGGTGACCGCTGTGAAGCTCCACTACCCTGGGCTCTGGGCAGAAAAGATGCCGTCCGGAGCGACCCGATACCGAGTGCGCGCCGAGGGGCGCAAGACCGTCATCACGTTGATACCTGTCGGGCCTGACCACCCCGACTTCCTCTCCCACTACAGCGCCGGGCGACAGGGCGAGAAATGGGCCGGCCCTGCGACAGCGCCGCAGCCGAAGGCGGTGACCCACTCGATCCAATGGCTGGTCGGCAGATACCTCACGCACCTCGAGAGCCTCGTCGAGGCGAAGCTCGCCTCCCTGCTCACCTTGAGGCAGCGCCGCTCTCAGCTGCGCCGGTTCTGCGAAATGCCGACAGAGGATGGCGGCACCTACGGCGAATATGACTTCCGGGCACCTCGCAGCGCGATCATCGCCGCGCGGGACCAATGGCGGCACAAGCCCGGCGAGGCCGACAACCTCGTGAAGTCGATCTCGGCCATGTATCGGTGGGCCATCGACGAGGCGGAGATCGCGACCGAAAACCCGGCCGCGGGCATCAAGAAGCTGAACAAGGGAGGCGGAGGCGCCGCAGCCTGGACGGCCGACGACCTCAAGCGATTCCGCGAGGCGCACCCCTTCGGCACGACCGCGCACCTATGGCTCACGCTGCAGATGTTCACCGCCTGCCGGATCGACGACGCGCGCAAGCTCGGCCGCAGCAACGAGATCGATAGGGGAGGGACGCTCTGGCTGGAATTCCAGCCCGGCAAGAAGGGGAGCGCTCCCGTCTCGATCCCGATGCTCCCGCCGCTCCTCAAGGCAGCGCGAGCCCAGAAGGTCCAGGGGGCGACATATCTGCTCACCGCGGCCGGCAAGCCCTTCAGCACCGCGGAGAGCCTGCGGAACCGCGTCCAGAAATGGTGCGCCGCCGCGGGCATCGAGGGGAAGTCCTCGCACGGCATCCGAAAGGCCGCGGCCGAGCTTCTCGCCGAGGCCGGATGCACCCAGCACCAGATCATGGCGCTTATGGCGCACACCCAAGCGAAGACCTCGGAGATCTACACGAAGGGCGCCCAGCGACGGCTTCTGGCGGCCGATGCCGCCGCGGCTCTGGCCACCCTCGAATGGTGACGGTGCTCCACGCTCCGTAAACGCGGAGCACTCGCCTTAGAAAACAAACGAAAAAATAGGCATGTGGTAGGCCCGGAGGGACTCGAACCCCCAACCAAGGCGTTATGAGCGCCCTGCTCTGACCATTGAGCTACAGGCCCGGCCGGTTCCGGTTACGGCGAAGCGGAGCAGGGGTCAAGCGCGCTTCGCGTTGCGAAGCGGGAAGGGATCGTCTAGAGGGACCGCAGGCAGCGGCAGGGGTGAAAGATGGCCGAACAGCAGAAGGGTCTGACCTACGCGGACGCAGGGGTGGACATCGACGCCGGCAACGCGCTCGTCGAGCGGATCAAGCCCGCCGCCAAGCGCACGGCGCGCCCGGGCACGGTCTCGGGCCTCGGCGGGTTCGGCGCGCTCTTCGACCTCAAGGCCGCAGGCTATCACGACCCGGTGCTGGTCGCTGCCACCGACGGGGTCGGCACCAAGCTGCGCATCGCCATCGACACGGGCGAAGTGGACACGATCGGCATCGACCTCGTGGCCATGTGCGTGAACGATCTCGTCTGCCAGGGCGCAGAGCCGCTGTTTTTCCTCGACTATTTCGCGACGGGCAAGCTCGAGGTCGCGCAGGCTGCGCGGATCATCGAGGGAATCGCGGAAGGCTGCGCCGCCTCGGGCTGCGCGCTGATCGGCGGCGAGACCGCCGAGATGCCCGGCATGTATCACAAGGGCGACTTCGATCTCGCGGGCTTCGCCGTGGGCGCGATGGAGCGCGGTGCCGACCTGCCGCAGGGGGTCGCAGAGGGCGACGTGCTGCTGGGCCTCGGGTCGAACGGGGTCCATTCGAACGGCTATTCCTTCGTGCGCAAGGTGGTCGAGCTCTCGGGGCTCGGCTGGGATGCGCCCGCGCCCTTCGGCGGCGACAGCCTCGGGCGGGCGCTTCTCGCGCCGACGCGCCTCTATGTGAAGCAGGCGCTGGCGGCGGTGCGGGCGGGGGGCGTGCATGCGCTGGCCCATATCACCGGCGGCGGCCTCACCGAGAACCTGCCGCGCGTTCTGCCCGAGGGTCTGGGCGCGCGCATCGACCTTTCCGCCTGGGAGCTGCCGCCGGTGTTCCGCTGGCTGGCCGAGACTGCTTCGATGGCCGAGCCCGAGCTCTTGAAGACCTTCAACTGCGGCATCGGTATGATCGTCGTGGTCGCGGCCGATCGCGCCGACGAGATTGCGGCCCTGCTCGCGGCCGAGGGCGAGACGGTCACGCGGATCGGCGAAGTGATCGCAGGCGAGGGCGTGAGCTACGACGGCCGCCTTCTGTGAAACGGGTTGCCGTCCTGATCTCGGGCGGAGGCTCGAACATGCTGGCGCTGCTGCGCAGCATGGAGGGCGCGCACCCGGCGCGGCCGGTGCTCGTGGCCTCGAACGATCCCGCGGCGGCGGGCCTCGCGCGCGCGGCCGAGCTGGGCGTGCCGGTCGCTGCGGTGGATCACCGGCCCTTCCGGGGCGACCGCGCGGCCTTCGAGGCGGCGCTGCTCGAGCCGATCCTCGCGGCCGAGCCGGACATCCTGTGCCTTGCCGGCTTCATGCGGGTGCTGACGCCCGCCTTCGTCGCGCGCTTCGAGGGGCGGATGCTGAACATCCATCCCTCGCTCCTGCCGAAATATCAGGGGCTGCACACGCATCAGCGGGCACTCGAGGCGGGCGATGCCGAGGCCGGCTGCACCGTCCACGAGGTGACGGCCGCGCTCGACGACGGGCCGATCCTCGGTCAGGCGCGGGTGCCGATCCTGCCGGGCGACACGGCGGAGACGCTCGCGGCGCGTGTGCTGGCGCGGGAACATGCGCTCTATCCGGCGGTGCTTCGGCGTTTTGCAGCGGGCGATCGCACGCTGCTGCTGCTGGACTGATCCCAACAGCCCATCGGGCTTTCCTTTTTCCCCGACGCCGCCTATAGCGGAAGGGCGCGGGACGAACCCGCACGAACCCCGAGATGCGGGATCTTGATGCAGACCATCACCACCACCGAGGCGCTGGCCGCCTTCTGCGAGGCCGCCAAGGCCGAACCCTATGTCACGATCGACACGGAATTCCTGCGCGAGCGCACCTACTGGTCCAAGCTCTGCCTGATCCAGATGGCGCTGCCGGGCAAGACCGGCGAGGCGGTGCTGGTGGACCCCATCGAGGGGCCCGACATGTCGCTCGAGCCGCTCTACGACCTCTTCCGCCACGAGGCGACGGTGAAGGTCTTCCATGCCGCCCGGCAGGATCTCGAGATCTTCTTCGTCGAGGGGCGCGCCTTCCCCGTGCCGCTCTTCGACACGCAGGTCGCGGCCATGGTCTGCGGCTTCGGCGAGCAGGTCGGCTACGAGACGCTGGTCAAGAAGATCGCACGCGAGCAGCTCGACAAGACCTCGCGCTTCACCGACTGGTCGCGCCGTCCGCTCAGCGACGCGCAGAAGACCTATGCCATCGCCGATGTGACCCACCTGCGGGTGATCTACGAATGGCTTTCGGCTCAGATCGAGAAGAACGGCCGGCAGAAGTGGGTCGAGGAAGAGCTCGCGATCCTCACCGATCCCGAGACCTACACGGTCCGGCCCGAAGAGGCTTGGCTCAGGATCAAGACCCGCACCACCTCGGGGCGCTTCCTCGCCGTGGTGAAGGAGCTCGCCCGTTTCCGTGAGGACTATGCGCAGAAGAACAACGTCCCGCGCTCGCGCGTGATGAAGGACGATGCGCTGCTCGAGATCGCCTCCACGCGGCCCACGAATGCCGAAGAGCTGGGCCGCTCGCGGCTTCTGCTGCGCGAGGGGAGGCGGGGCGACATCGCCGATGGCATCCTTGCCGCGGTGAAGGCGGGCATGGAGGTCAAGAACGAGGATCTGCCGAAGCCCGATCTCTCGCGCGAGCAGCTTCAGGTGAACCCGGCGCTGGCCGATCTGCTGCGGGTGCTGCTCAAGGCCAAGTCGGAAAGTCTGGGCGTTGCGGCGCGGCTCATCGCCTCGGCCTCCGAGCTCGATGCCATTGCCGCGGGCGAACGCGATCTGCCCTCGCTCAAAGGCTGGCGGCTCGAGGCCTTCGGGGCCGATGCGCTGCGCCTCTGCCGGGGCGAGATCGCCCTGTCGGCCAAGGGCAACGACGTGCGCGTGGTCAAGCTCTGACCGGTGGCCGGGCGGCCGTGGCCGCCCGGAGCGTGCCTCAGCGGCGGCTGGTCAGGGCGTTGCCTGCCGAGACCACCGTGATCTGGCTGATCGAGCGCAGCTGATAGGCCGTCAGATAGGCGCCCACCGTCACCTCGCGCGAGGCCTGCGTGCCGACGGCGGCCCCCCTCGGCGGCGGCAGCGCGCGGAACTCATAGGTCATCACACCATCCTGAACCGGCCGCGCCACCAGCTCGGCGTTCCAGAAGCCCTGCGTCGGAGGCACGCCCACGGCGCGCACCACGGCACCGCCCCGGTTCGGCTCCACCTCGAGCGAGATCACCTGCGCCATCAGCGGCCGCGCATCGGGCGCCGTGGCCGGCAGATCGGTCGGCGCCAGAGTGGCGGGCGCGGGCTCGGAGCCGCCGAACCAGTTCAGCGGGTTGAGCCGCGAGCCGCAGGCCCCGAGTGCCAGAACCAGCGCAAGCCCCACGAGCAGCGGTCGTCTCATTCCTTCATCCCTCGCATCCTTCTCTGCTCATTGGCTAGCCGATGCGGCGGGCTTTGGAAAGCGCGGGCTGGCAGGGCTGGACCTCGCCGGACCCAGCGATTACCTGTGGCTGCAGGAATGGAGGGCAGGATGGCCACTCAAGCCTTTGAAGAGATCGCCGAGACGTTCGACTTTCTGGACGACTGGGAAGACCGCTACCGCCATGTGATCGAACTGGGCAAGGCGATGCCGCCGCTCGACGAGGCCTTCCGGGTGCCCGCGACCAAGGTCGAGGGCTGCGCGAGCCAGGTCTGGATCCGGCCCGTGATCGAGGGGGAGGGCGGGGGCGCGCGATTCGACTTTCAGGGCGACAGCGACGCGATGATCGTTCGCGGCCTGATCGCCGTGCTTCATGCGCTCTATTCCGGCCTGTCGGTGGCCGAGGTGGGCCGGGTCGATGCGCCGGCCGAACTGGCGCGGCTCGGACTCGATCAGCATCTGTCGTCGCAGCGCTCAAACGGGCTGCGCGCGATGGTGGAGCGGATCCGCCGTGTCTCGGCAGAGGTCGCGGCGGCCTGAAGGCGGGCCGCCGCCCGCCGGCTCAGTACTGGCCGACCTTGGTGCAGTCCGGCGCGAAAGCCAGATAGCCCGCGATGGCTTCGAGCCCTTCCTTCGGTGATTCGTAGGACCAGGCCGCGTCTTTCAGCGTGCCGCTGGCGCCGACGATGGAGTAGTAGCTCGCCTCGCCCTTCAGCGGGCAGGCCGTGACCTTCTCGCTCTTGTCGAACATGACCATCGCCACATCCTCACGCGGGAAGTAGATGACCGGATCGCGGCTGCCCTCGGTCAGTTCGATGGCGTTCAGCGTCTCTCCCAGCACAGCCGAATCCGTCCGGATGACCCATTTGCCCTCGGCCTTGCGCAGGCGGATATGATTGTTCATCTGCATGTCCTTCACGGTGCTGCAACGCAGCAAATGATGCCGCTGCCGCTCCTCATGGGCAAGAGGTCAAAGAGGCGCAGCCGCCGCTTCCAGCCAGTCCCGGGCCGCGGGCGACAGGCGTGAACCGATCTTTTCGAGAACGTCCCGGTGGTAGGCGTCGATCCAGTCCCGCTCTGCCGAGGACAGGAGCTGCGTCAGGATCAGGCGGCGGTCGAAGGGCACGAAGGTCAGGGTCTCGAAGGCCAACTGCCGGCGGTTGTCGCCGAGGGCAGGGGCCTCCTCGACGACGATCAGGTTTTCCAGCCGGATCCCGAAGGCGCCTTCGCGGTAATAGCCGGGCTCGTTCGACAGGATCATGCCCGGCTCCAGCGGCACCTCGGAGATGCGGGCGATGCGCTGCGGCCCCTCGTGGACCGACAGGAACGCGCCGACGCCGTGGCCCGTGCCGTGATCGTAATCCTGTCCGGCGAGCCAGAGCGGATAGCGGGCGAGCGCGTCGAGGTCGCGCCCGGCCAGCCCCTTGGGCCAGCGCGCGCGGCTGATCGCGATCAGCCCCTGCAGGACGCGGGTGTAGCATTCCCGCGCCTCTTGCCCCGGATCGCCCACCGCGACCGTGCGGGTGATGTCGGTGGTGCCGTCGGCATATTGCGCGCCCGAGTCGACGAGCAGCAGCTCGTCCCGCTGCACCGGGCGGTTCGAGCCGTCGGTCACGCGGTAATGCATGATCGCGCCGTTCGGACCCGCGCCGCAGATCGTGTCGAAGCTGATGTCGTGGAGCGCATTGGTCGCGCGGCGGAAGCCCTCGAGCGCCGTCACCACGTCGATCTCGGTCAGGCCGCCCTTCGGGGCCTCGGCATCGAGCCAGGTCAGGAATTCGACCATGGCCGCCCCGTCGCGCAGATGGGCGTCGCGCATGCCCGCGATCTCGGCCGCGCTCTTGCAGGCCTTGGGCAGGCGGCAGGGATCGTCGCCGTCCACCGCCTCCACGCCGGCATCCTGCAGCTCGAGGAGCACAGCCAGCGGCGCCGTCTTGCGGTCGACCTGCACCGGGCCCGTGAGGGTGCGTAGCGCCGGCACGAAGGCCTGCGGCGGGCGCAGCGTCACGCCCGCGCCCAGATGCGCGCGGGTGGCCTCGTCGAACTTCGCAGCCTCGGCAAAGAGGGTCACGCGGGCATCGTCGTGCAGCACGGCAAAAGCGTGGAGCACCGGATTGCGCGGTACGTCCGATCCCCGGATGTTCAGAAGCCAGCAGATCGAGTCGGGCAGGCTCAGCACGACCGCCCTGCGGCCCGCGGCGGCGAGCGTCTGAGCCAGACGCTGGCGCTTGGCCTCGCCCGTCTCGCCCGCGAGCGCGTCGGGATGAGCGAAGGCGCGGCCCATCGGCGGCTCGGGCTGATCGGCCCACAGCCGGTCGAGCGGGTTCTCCACCGGCCTGAGCGTGATGCCGGAGCCCGCCAGCGCCGTTTCGAGCCGCGCGATCTCGTCGGCGGTATGGAGCCAGGGATCGAAGCCGATCGCGCCTTGGGAAAGTTTTTCACGCAGCCAGTCGCCAGGCTGGATCTCGGGCCAGGCCACCGGCGTGAAATGGGCCAGATCCACCTGATGCTTTACCTGCACCCGGTAGCGACCGTCGATGAAGACGCCCGCCACCTCGGGCAGCACGAGGCAGAAGCCGGCCGAGCCCGTGAAGCCCGTCAGCCATTGCAGCCGGTCGTCGCGCGCGGCCACATATTCGCCCTGATGCGCGTCCGAGCGCGGCACGAGGAAACCGGCCAGCCCGTCGGCGGCCAGCGCCTGCCGCAGGGCGGCAAGCCGGGCCGGCCCCTGAGCCGGGGAGGAAGTCGCATGGAACGTCTGGAACATCAGGCCACCCGCCGTTTGCCGATGCGCTTTTTCGGATCGGCGTCGAAAAGCGATGCCAGCTGCTCGGTCATGGCGCCGGCCAGCTGCTCCACGTCGGTGATCGTCACGGCGCGCGCATAGTAGCGCGTCACGTCATGGCCGATGCCGATGGCGATGAGCTCCACCTGCCGCTTGCGCTCGACCATCGCGATCACGTCGCGGAGATGTTTTTCAAGATAGCTCGCCGGGTTCACCGACAGGGTGGAATCGTCCACCGGCGCCCCGTCCGAGATCACCATGAGGATCTTGCGCGTCTCGGCCCGGCTGCTCAGCCGACGATGCGCCCATTCCAGCGCCTCGCCGTCGATGTTCTCCTTGAGGAGCCCTTCCTTCATCATCAGGCCGAGATTCTCGCGCGCCCGCCGCCAGGGCGCGTCGGCGCCCTTGTAGACGATGTGGCGCAGGTCGTTGAGCCGCCCGGGCTGCTGCGGACGGCCCGCCGCCAGCCATTTCTCGCGGCTCTGCCCGCCCTTCCAGGCCCGCGTGGTGAAGCCCAGGATCTCGACCTTGACCTGACAGCGTTCCAGCGTGCGCGCGAGCACATCGGCGCAGATCGCGGCGATCGAGATCGGCCGGCCGCGCATCGAGCCGGAATTGTCCAGCAGCAGCGTCACGCAGGTGTCGCGGAATTCGGTGTCCTTCTCGACCTTGAACGAGAGCGGCGTGGTCGGGTTGGCCACCACCCGCGCGAGGCGGCCGGCATCGAGGATGCCTTCCTCGCGGTCGAATTCCCAGCTGCGGTTCTGCTGCGCCTGAAGCCTTCGCTGCAGCTTGTTCGCAAGCCGGCTCACCGCGCCCTTCAGCGGCTCGAGCTGCTGGTCGAGATAGGCCCGCAGGCGCTCGAGCTCGGCCGGTTCGGCCAGATCCTCGGCGCGGATCTCCTCGTCGAACTCGGTGGCGAAGACGACATAGGCCGGATCGGCCTCGGAATAGGCTGCAGGCGGCGGGGGCTCGAGCGGCGCCTCGCCCTCGGGCAGCTCCATCTCCTCGCCCTGATCCGAATCGGGCTGGTCGTCCATCGAGACCTGCGCCTCGGTCGGATCCTGCTGCTCTTCCTGGCTGCGCTCGGGTTGCGCCTCGGGCGACTCCTCGGACTCGTCTTCGCCCTGGCTCTGGGAGTCGTCCTCGTCGGTCTCCGCGTCCTCGCCCGCCTCGTCCTGCTCGTCGGTATCGGGATCGTCGCCGAGCTGGTCGCCGTAGCCCAGATCCGAGATCACCTTGCGCGCGAGCCGGGCGAAGGCCGCCTGATCGGACAGCACCTCGTCGAGGTTCTGAAGCGTGTCGCCCGCCTGCTGCTCGATGAAGCCGCGCCAGAGCTCCATCACATTGTCGGCGCCGCCGGGCAGGGTGCGTCCTGTCGCCAGATGGCGCACGAGATAGCCCGCCGCCGTGGCGAGCGGCGCATCCGCGGCCTGGGTGATCTGGGCATAGCCCTTCCGCTCGGCCTCGTGTCCGATCCGCGCGTCGATGTTGCCGGCGGTGCCGGGCATGGTGCGCGCGCCCACCGCCTCGCAGCGCGCCGTCTCCATCGCCTCGTAGATCTCGCGCGCCATCTGGCCCTGCGGCAGGTAGCGGGCCGACAGGGCATCGTCGTGATAGCGGCGGCGCAGCGCGAAGGCATCGGCCGTGCCGCGGGCGAGCATCACCTCGTCGCGCGTCATCCGGCGGCTGACCTGCGGCAGCCGCATCCCCTCGCGGTTCATCCCCGCGGGATCGACCGTGAAGGTCACCGTCATCTCCGGATCGCAGGCGAGGGTCTTCGTCGCCTCGGCAAGGGCCTTCTTGAACGGATCGGCGGGGTTGTCGCTGGGCTTGCTCATGGCTTCAGATAAAGCACCCGGACCGGGCGCGGACAAGGGGAGAGAGAGCCGTCACCGGAAGAGCTTCCAGCGCTCGGCGCGGTCGAGGGCCCGGTTGAGCCGGTAGCGGTCCATGGCCAGAGCCACGGCCTCGGGGTGGGCGCGTTCGAGATCGGTCAGGTTGCGCATCACCGCCGCCGCTCGGAGCCGGGTCAGGAGCCCGGTGGCCAGGGCGGCGAGCAGCCCCGCTGCAAGGGCAAGGAGAGCCGATCCGGCCGCAAGCCAGACCACCGCCCCCACGAGGACCGCCGCCAGCGCGCCGAGGATCCGTCCCTGACGCCGCAGGGTCTCGAGCGACCCGTGAAGTTCGGCGAGACGTGCGGCGACGGCGGCCTGATCCATTTCAGCAGTAGAGTTTGTAGCGTCCGGCGCGCTCGGTCGCCATCACCATGCGGTAGCGTTCGAGCGCGGCCGGATAGAGATCGGGATGCTCGACCGCGAGGCGCGCCTGCCGCCGCCCGGCCGCGACGAGTGAGAGGCCTGCACTGGCCGTGCCGAAAGCGGCGCCTAAGACGGCCAAGGCAAGCGCGGTGCCCGCGCCGCCGAAGAGGAGGAAACCAAGGCCCGCGCCGGCCAGAGCCAGCACGGGAACGAGCGTCAGGATCTGGCGCCTTGCCCGCGACCGCGCCGCCTCGCAGGCGGCGATGCGCTCGGCCAGCGCCGCGATACTCATTTCATCGCCGTGGAGGCGGCGCTTTCCGGCAGTTCCTCGTTGAAGCAGCGCTGGTAGAACTCGGCCACCGTCTGCCGTTCGAGCTCGTCGCACTTGTTGAGGAAGGTGAGCCGGAAGGCATAGCCCACGTTGCGGAAGATCTCGGCGTTCTGCGCCCAGGAGATCACGGTCCGCGGGCTCATCACCGTCGAGAGGTCGCCGTTCATGAAGGCGGTGCGGGTGAGATCCGCGACCGTCACCATCTGGCTGATCTGCTTGCGGCCCTTCTCGGTGTTGTAATGCGGGTTCTTCGACAGGACGATCGCCACCTCGGCATCGTGGCTGAGGTAGTTCAGCGTGGCCACCAAGGACCAGCGGTCCATCTGGCCCTGGTTGATCTGCTGGGTGCCATGATAGAGGCCGGTCGTGTCGCCCAGGCCCACGGTGTTGGCGGTCGCGAACAGCCGGAAGCACGGGTGGGGGGTGATGACCTCGTTCTGGTCGAGCAGCGTGAGCTTGCCGTCGGTTTCCAGCACGCGCTGGATCACGAACATCACGTCGGCGCGGCCCGCATCATATTCGTCGAAGACGATGGCGCAGGGGTTGCGCAGTGCCCAGGGCAGGATGCCTTCCTGGAAGGTCGTGACCTGCTTGCCGTCCACCAGCTTGATCGCGTCCTTGCCGATCAGGTCGATCCGGCTGACGTGGCTGTCGAGGTTCACCCGCACGCAGGGCCAGTTGAGCCGGCTCGCCACCTGTTCGATATGGGTGGATTTCCCGGTGCCGTGATAGCCCTGGATCATGACGCGGCGGTTGTAGGCGAAGCCTGCGAGGATCGCGAGCGTCGTGTCGGCATCGAACTTGTAGGTGGGATCGATGTCCGGCACCCGATCGGTGCGCTCGGCGAAGCCCTTCACCTTCATGTCGGTGTCGATGCCGAAGGTCTCGCGAACGGAAATTTCCTCGGTGGGTCTCACAGTCATGTCCAGCATTCCGTCCGCCTTGTTGCCGCATCGGACGCCCTTCCGGGCGCCCGGCCTTTGATGAAACATATCGGGCAGGGCTGCAAGGGAAAGGGCGACAAGCCGCGTTGACCTTCTTGCAGTCGCCATCCCGGGCGCGCACTCGTGCCGTGCGAAGGTGCGGCGCGACCGGGGTCAGTCGCGGAAGTAGCGGCTGTCCTTGATCTGGTCCCAGGCCCAGACCACTTCCTGAAGCCGTTCCTCGTCGGCGCGGTTGCCGCCGTTCATGTCCGGATGCAGGTCCTTGACGAGGCTCTTGTATTGCTTGCGGATCTCGAGCTTCGTCCAGGTGTCGCGCGCGTCGAGGATCTCGAGCGCCTTGCGCTCGGTCGGCGGCAGCTTGCGCGTGGCGGTGGTGGCGACCTTGCCGGGGTTCTGCGTGGCCTTCTCGCCCAGGATCTCCATCGGGTCGTCGACGCCCAGCCGCGACCAGACACGGCCCTCGTCGGGACGCTTGGCGAAGGGCTGGGTCTCGCGGCCCCAGAGCCGGTCCTTCTCCATGATGCGCTTGATCTCGTCCTCGCCCGATCCCTGGAAGAAATTCCATTTCAGGTTGTATTCGCGGACGTGATCCTTGCAGAACCAGAAGAACTCATCGAGCAGGTCCGGCGATTTCGGAGCCCGGTAGATGCCTGCTTCGGAGCAGTCGGGATATTCGCACTGACGATTGGACGTCTCGAACGCGCCCGACATGCCCCGGCGGCCGGTCTTGCGCCGCTTCTTGTCCGAGGAGACCCGGATGTCGAATTCGAAGGGGGGGCGGTTCGTCATCTCATCATGCCTTTCCGACTCGGAGGCGTGAGTTTAGGGGTTTGTGCGCGGGATTGAAGAGGGGACGGCACGGGATGGGCGTGGTCGAGGAAATTCGTGATCGGCTGGAGGCGGCCTTCGCCCCGGAAGAGCTTGAGGTGATGGACGAAAGCGAGCAGCACCGCGGCCATGGCGGCTGGCGCGAGGGCGGCGAGACGCACTTTCGTGTGAGGATGCGTTCGGCCGCGATGGCGACGCAAACCCGGCTCGAGCGGCATCGGGCGGTGAATGCGGCGCTCGGTCCGGATCTCGTCGGGCGCATTCACGCGCTCGCGCTGGATGTAGCCGGCTGAGGCGCCGCCCGAGCGTCCGGCGGCCCGCGAGAGGCCGTCGTCGCATGGATATTTAAGCCAGAGTGAGGGAGCGGGGCGCGCCCTCCGGGCAGGAGGGCGCCCCCGCGGTCAGGCGCGGCTGACCTGCGGCGTGCGCTCGGCCTTCACCTGCAGGCGCCGGGCATGGAGCACCGGCTCGGTATAGCCCGAGGGCTGCTCGCGGCCCTTGAAGACGAGGTCGCAGGCCGCCTGGAAGGCCGCGCCGTCGAAGCCGGGGGCCATGGGTCGATAGGCCGGATCCCCGGCATTCTGCGCATCCACCACGGCGGCCATCTTCTTCAGCGCCGCCATCACCTGATCTTCCGACACGACACCGTGGTGCAGCCAGTTCACCAGTGCCTGGCTGGAGATCCGGCAGGTGGCGCGGTCTTCCATCAGGCCCACTTCGTTGATGTCGGGCACCTTCGAACAGCCGACGCCCTGATCCACCCAGCGCACTACATAGCCGAGGATGCCCTGGGCATTGTTCTCGATCTCCTGGCGCAGCTCGGCCTCGGACCAGTTCACTCCCTCGGCCACCGGCAGCGTCAGCAGGTCCTCGAGGCTGCCGCGCGGTCCGCCCGCCGCGATCTCCTTTTGGCGCGCGGTCACGTCCACCCGGTGATAATGGGTGGCATGCAGGGTTGCGGCCGTGGGCGAGGGCACCCAGGCGCAGCTCGCTCCGGCCTTCGGGTGGCCGATCTTGGCCACCAGCATCTCGGCCATCCGGTCGGGCATGGCCCACATGCCCTTGCCGATCTGCGCGCGCCCGCGCAGGCCGCAGGCCAGACCGATGTCCACGTTGCGATCCTCGTAGGAGGCGATCCAGCGCGAGGCCTTCATGTCCCCCTTCTTCACCATCGGGCCGGCCTCCATGCCGGTGAAGATCTCGTCGCCCGTCCGGTCGAGGAAGCCCGTGTTGATGAAGGCCACCCGGTGCTTCGCGGCCCGGATGCATTCCTTCAGATTGACCGAGGTGCGCCGCTCTTCGTCCATGATGCCGAGCTTCACCGTGTAGCGCGGCAGGCCCAGCACCTCCTCCACGTGGGTGAAGAGCTCGTCGGCGAAGGCCACCTCATCGGGCCCGTGCATTTTGGGCTTCACCACATAGACCGAGCCTGCGACCGAGTTCCGGCTGCCGTCGGCCTTGGCCAGGTCGTGCAGGGCGCAGAGGGTGGTGGCGAAGGCATCGAGCATCCCCTCGAAGATCTCGGCGCCGGTCTCGTCGAGCACGGCGGGCGTGGTCATCAGATGGCCCACGTTGCGCACCAGCATCAGCGCCCGGCCCTTGAGGGTGACGGTCCCGCCGTCCGGCGCGGTGAAGGCGAGGTCGGGCGCGAGCTCGCGCACGAACATCCGCCCGCCCTTCGAGATCGCCTCGCGCAGATCGCCCCGCATCAGGCCCAGCCAGTTGGCGTAGGCGAGCGCCTTGTCCTCGCCATCCACCGCGGCGACGGAGTCCTCGCAATCCATGATGGCCGACAGCGCGGCCTCCATGCGGATGTCGGCGACGCCCGCCCGGTCGGTGGCGCCGATCCGGTGCCTGCGGTCGATGTCGAGGATGAGATGCAGCCCGTTGTTCTTCAGAAGGATGGCCGTCGGCGCCTCGGTGGGCCCCACATGGCCCGCAAACTGCGCGGGATCCGCCAGTTCGGGCACCAGCGCGCCGCCCTCGATCCGGTAGCCCTCGACATCGGCATGGCTGCCTTGGGCCAGCGGCGCGGTCTCATCAAGGAACCGGCGCCCCCAGGCGATGACCCGCGCGCCGCGCGCAGGATCGAACTCCGAACCCTCCGGCAGATCGCCCAGAGCATCGGTGCCGTAGAGCGCGTCATAGAGCGAGCCCCAGCGCGCGTTGGCCGCGTTCAGCGCATAGCGCGCATTCATCACCGGCACCACCAGTTGCGGCCCCGCCACCTCGGCGATCTCGGGATCGACATGCGCGGTCTCGATGGTGAAGTCGGGCCCTTCCGGCAGCAGGTAGCCGATCTCGCGCAGGAAGGCGGTGTACTCTCTAAGGCTCGGACGCTCGCCGCGGTGAGTGCGGTGCCAGTCGTCGATGGCAGCCTGAAGTTCGGCGCGGCGGTCGAGGAGGGCGCGGTTCCGCGGCCCGAGAGTACGCACCGTGTCGGCGAGGCCTCCCCAGAAGGCTTCCTCGCTGACACCGGTGCCCGGCAGCGCCTCGCGAGCCACGAACTCGGCCAGACGTACATCCACCTGCAACCCCTGCTTCTCGATCCGATCGGTCAAGACCCCACTCCCGCTGATGACATTCTGTCGCAGCAATAGGGGCAAACCGGGCCGCATTCAACCATCTGGTCATGAAACATGACCAATCCGCCGGAGCGGTCAGAGGTCGAGACAGAGCTGCTGCGTCGGAGCCGAGGCGGGCCGTCGGGGCGCCGCGCCTTCTATCACCTCCACGCGCGCGGTCGGGCGCCGGGCCAGCGTCCGCCCCGCGGCGCGTGCCGCCGAAGGATCGACCAGTGGCTCGGGATAGCGCCGCCCGAGCAGCCCCCTCGCGCCCTCCCAGCGCCAGGGTGCCTGGAGGACCCGGTCGGGCACCTCCGCCAGTTCGGGCAGCCAGCGGCGCGTGAAGGCGCCATCGGGATCGAGCACGCCCGCCAGCCTCTCGGGATCGACCGGACGCCCGAGCGCCACGCGGCGCATCTGCGCCCAGTGAATCGGCGGCGAGTGATCGGTGAGTCCTGCCGCCAGCGCCGCTCCCGCGGCCTGCTCCGACAGGCCGAGGTGATGCAGCGCCACCGAGGCAAGCATCCCGCGGAGCCGCGCGGGCAGCCAGCCCGAGGCCGCCATCGCGCGGAGTGCCGCATCCACGAAGGGCAGGCCGGTCTCTCCGGCGTGAAGGGCGGCCAGACGCAGCCTGAGCGCGTCCGGCTTCCCCTTCAGTCTGGTCCAAATATCCTCGGGGGGAGCCGCCCCCTCCGGGGCGGCCGGGGGGCAGACAGCCCCCCGCGCACCGGGGGCACCCGAAGCCAGCGCCGCCCGGAAGGCGCCGAGGCTGCGCACCCAGTCGGCATCCGGCCGCTCCGCCAGCCGCGCCGCCACGGCGGCCAGCACCTCCTCGCGCGACAGAGTGCCCGCCGCAAGATGCGGCGACAGGCGCGAAGAGGCCCGCTCCGCCTGCAAGAGCCGGTTGCGCCCGTCGCGGTAAAGCGCTCCGCGCCGCTCAAGGAAACTCTGGAGCAGGAGCTGCCCCTGCGGACGCCCGCCCGGTTGGCGGTGGGGGCAGCGGTCCTCGGCCAGCCGCAGGGCGCGGGCAGGCGGGATCGGCCCGGGTTCGACCGCGGGCAGCGGGGTCAGCGCCGCGGGCGCCCCGGCGCAGGGCTTCAGCCGGATGAAGTCGAGGCCGGTGCCCCCGGCCCAGGCCTGCAGGGCCAGATCGAGTTCCGCGAAAGCGGGATCCTCGAGGCAGAGGATGCGCCCGATCCGGTGCAGCCTGCAGAGCTTGGACAGCACCGCCTGCGGCTCGCCCACGCGCACCGCAAGCGGCGCCCCGAGCGCCGCCAGATCCGCGCGCAGGTCAGCGAGACATTCGGCGCGGAACGCCCATTGCCGGCCCGAGCGCGCCGGATCGGCCCATTCTGCCGGATCGACGATGGCGAGCGGCAGCACGCGGTCGTCCGCCGCGCGCGCCAGCGCCGGATGATCCGCCACCCGCAGGTCGTTGCGAAACCAGATCAGAACATTCATGGAACACTGATGCCCGCATCGTACGGAAAGGGCAAGGGGCTGCGTCGCTCGGAAATGATGAATGGCAGGTCGCCCATCGGTCTGCGATCTCTTGTCCTCGGATCGAGAGCCGCAGGGCTGGCGCGGCGCGTGCTCCCGGCGCTGCCTGCCGCGTCTTTCACGAGGCAGGTCGCGAAGGCGACGACACGGCCTTTCACGGGCCGCCCACCGGCGGTTGCGGGCAGGGCGGACGCGGGCTCCCTCCGTCTCGCAGAGGCGAACCCCCGAGGCCACCGGCCTGCGTCATCCTCCTGCCACCGAAGTCCCGCAGGATCTGCGGGGCCGCATCGGATAAGCCCCGCCGAGGACGGGGCGTTGAGGAGAGGCGCTCCCTGCGCTCCGGATCCTGCCCGGCGGGCCTTGCGCACGCCGCGGCGCGGACTAGGCTGCAAGATCCAGGAGAAGATCATGACCGACACCCCGATCCGCCTTGCCGACTACCTGCCCCCCAGCCATCTCGTCGATGGGGTCTCGCTCACCTTCCGGCTCGATCCCGGCCGCACGCGCGTGCTCTCCGAGATCCGGTTCCGGCCGAACCCGGCCCGGACGGGGCGCCCCGACCTGCGGCTCGACGGCGAGGGGCTGGCGCTCGTCTCGGCCGCGCTCGACGGCGCGCCCCTCGCCGTTCAGCCCGACGCGACAGGCCTGACCCTTCCCGGCGCAAGCCTTCCCGATGCTCCCTTCACCTTCACGGCCGAGGTCGAGATCGACCCGGCCGCCAATACTGCGCTCGAGGGGCTCTACATGTCGAACGGCATGTATTGCACCCAGTGCGAAGCCGAGGGCTTCCGCAAGATCACCTTCTATCCCGACCGGCCCGACGTGATGGCTCCGTTCCGCGTGCGGATCGAGAGCGACCTGCCGGTGCTCCTGTCGAACGGCAACGAGGTGGCCTCGGGACCGGGCTGGGCCGAATGGCACGATCCCTGGCCGAAGCCTTCCTATCTCTTCGCGCTGGTCGCGGGCGATCTCGTGGCCCACAGCGCGGGCTTCACCACGGCCTCGGGACGGACGGTGGCCCTCAACATCTGGGTGCGGCCGGGCGACGAGGCGCGCTGCGCCTATGCGATGGACAGCCTGATCCGCTCGATGAAGTGGGACGAGGAGGTCTATGGCCGCGAATACGATCTCGACACGTTCAACATCGTCGCCGTGGACGACTTCAACATGGGCGCGATGGAGAACAAGGGGCTGAACATCTTCAACTCGAAGTATGTCCTGGCCCTGCCCGAGACCGCGACCGACGACGATTTCGCCCGGATCGAGGCGGTCATCGCGCATGAATATTTCCACAACTGGACCGGCAACCGGATCACCTGCCGCGACTGGTTCCAGCTCTGCCTCAAGGAAGGGCTCACCGTCTTCCGCGACCAGCAGTTCAGCTCGGACATGCGCTCGGCCGCGGTGAAGCGGATCGAGGATGTACTGACGCTGCGCGCCCGGCAGTTCCGCGAGGACGACGGGCCGCTGGCCCATCCCGTTCGCCCCGAGGAATATATCGAGATCAACAACTTCTACACGGCGACCGTCTACGAGAAGGGGGCCGAGCTCATCGGGATGCTGAAGCGGCTGGTGGGCGACGAGGCCTATGCGCGCGCGCTCGACCTCTATTTCGAGCGTCATGACGGGCAGGCTGCCACCATCGAGGACTGGCTCACGGTCTTCGAGGATGCGACTGGCCGCGATCTGGCGCAGTTCAAGCTCTGGTATTCCGAGGCCGGCACGCCGCGGCTGAAGGTCAGCGACCGGTTCGAGGACGGGCGCTACACGCTCGAGTTCGAGCAGGTGAACCCGCCCACGCCCGGCCAGCCGGTGAAGCAGCCCAAGGTGATCCCGGTGGCAGTGGGGCTGCTCAATCCGAACGGCGACGAGGTCCTGCCGACCACCGTCCTCGAAATGACGGAGCCGCGCCAGAGCTTTACCTTCGAGGGGCTGGGCGCGCGTCCCGTGCCGTCGATCCTGCGCGGCTTCTCGGCACCCGTGGTGCTCGAGCGCGAGACCTCTCCCGAGGAGCGCGCCTTCCTGCTCGCCCATGACACCGACCCGTTCAACAAATGGGAGGCCGGCCGGGCGCTCGCCAAGGACGTGCTGGCCCGGATGGTCACCGAGGGCGCCCAGCCCGGGCCGGACTGGCTCGAGGCGCTGGCGCGGGTGGCGGTGGACGAGACGCTGGACCCGGCGTTCCGCGCGCTCGCCCTGCGTCTGCCGGGCGAGGACGACATGGCCCAGACGCTCCATGCCGCGGGCCAAGTGCCGGATCCGGCCCGCATCCATGCGGCCCGCGAGCGGATGGCGGGGGCGCTGGCCGAACGGCTCGAACCCGAGCTCGGGGCCCTCATCGAGACGCTGGCCGAGCCCGGTCCCTTCTCGCCCGAGGCGCGGGCCGCAGGCCGCCGGGCGCTGCGGCTGGCGGCGCTGGGCCTCGTCACCCGCCGCGACGGCGGGGCGCGGGCCGAGGCCGCCTTCCGCGCCGCCAACAACATGACCGAGGAAGTGGGCGCGCTGGCCTGCCTGCTCGAGATCGGCCGCGGGCAGGAGGAGCTGGGCCTCTTCGAGACGCGCTGGGCCGGCGACCGGCTGGTGATGGACAAATGGTTCGCCCTCCAGATCCTCCATGCCGCGCCCGAGGAAACGGCGGCCACCGTCGAGCGGCTGACCGCCCATCCGGCCTTCGACTGGAAGAATCCCAACCGCTTCCGGTCGGTCGTCGGGGCGCTCTCGGCCAATCATGCGGGCTTCCACCACGCCTCCGGTGCGGGCTATCGGCTGCTGGCCGACTGGCTGATCCGGCTCGACCCGCTGAACCCGCAGACGGCGGCGCGCATGTCGACCGCCTTCGAGACCCGGGCCCGCTACGATGCGGACCGGCAGGGCATGATACTGGCCGAACTCGACCGCATCCTCGCCACGCCGGGCCTCAGCCGCGATCTGGGCGAGATGGCGGGGCGGATGAGGCACGCATGAACGGGCGGGAACAGTTGGACGGGAAGCGGCGTTCTGACCGGCGGATGACTGCCGAGCGCAGATCGGTGCAAAGGACGGCGCTTGCCGGCCAGGACAACCGGGCCTCATGTCATGCGAGAGCAGGAGGCCCCGGGTGTCGCTCATGATGCAGTCTCGAATCGATCCGCTCATCGAAGAGCGTGCCCCCTGGCTCTTCTCCGGCCGCCCCCATCACGAGGCCTCGCGCAGGCTTCTGTGCCGCGTTCTGGGCTACGATCGTACCGTCGAGATCGGAGAGCAGCTGAAGGACGATCCGACGCCCGAGATCATGCGCCGCGTGGCGCAGATGATCGCGCGGGACGTCGAGGTCTCGGGTCTCGAGAACCTGCCGCGCAACGGCCCGGCGTTGGTCGTCTGCAACCATCCGACCGGCATCGCCGACGGGGTGATCCTGCATCACATCCTCGCGCCCCTGCGGCCCGATCTCTTCTTCTACGCCAACCGCGACATTCTCCGCGTGCTGCCGCAGATGGAGGATCTGATCTGCCCGGTCGAATGGCGGCAGGAGAAGCGGAGCCTGCAGAAGACGCGCGAGACGATGGACTATACCCGCCGCGCCATCGAGGCCGGGCGGCTGGGCGTCATCTTCCCCTCGGGGCGGCTGGCCAAGCGGACGGGGCTGAAGCTCATGGAGCGGCCCTGGATGGCCTCCGCCGCCATGATCGCGCGGAAGTTCGACCTGCCTGTGGTGCCGGTGAACATCCGGGCGCGCAACTCGACGCTGTTCTACCTCTTCGACCTGATCCACCCCACGCTGCGGGACATCACTCTGTTCCACGAGGTGCTGAACAAGCATCGCCAGCCGTTCCGCCTGACGATGGGCCGGCCGATCCCGGCCGAGCGTCTGCCGTCGAAGTCCGAAGAGGGGATCGAGATGCTGCGCGAGGCGACGCTCGCGCTCGGCGGGCAATATTCGCCTGCCGTCAGCATCCTGCAGATGACGAGCCTGCGCGGCGCGCTCCGCTACGCACGCGGGTAGGGGATCCCGGAGCACGCGGCCGGCCGGACAGGCTGCCGCGCCTCCTCCCCACCCATCCGCGGCCGGCAGGGAGCTGTCGCCGCTGCGTTCCGGCAGCCGCGGGCGGCCATTTTCCTCATGCTCCTGCAGTGACCGGAGGACCCGTCGCCGCCGCGTCCAACGGCAGGCGCAGGACGCCCCCTTCGTCATGCTCTTGCACGGCGGCGCGGGATGGCGTTCAACTCGCGCCATGACCGGACCGCGCTACACCCCGCTCGTCGAGAGCCTGCCCTCCACCGTTCCCTTCGTCGGCCCCGAGACGCAGGAGCGCGCGCGCGGCCGCCCGTTCCGCGCCCGCCTCGGCGCAAACGAGAGCCTCTTCGGCCCCTCGCCCCGCGCCGTGGCGGCCATGGCCGCGGCCGCGGCCGAGGTCTCGCTGTATGGCGACCCCGAGATCCATGCGCTGCGCACCGCGCTTGCAGCCCATCACGGCGTGGCGCCGGCTCAGGTGACGGTGGGCGAGGGCGTCGACGGGCTTCTGGGCAACCTCGTCCGGCTGCTCGTCGACGAGGGGGCGCCGGTCGTGACCTCGGAGGGCGCCTATCCGACCTTCGCCTTCCATGTCGCGGGTTTCGGCGGCCGCCTGCACAAGGTGCCCTACCAGGGCGATCACGAGGATCCCGAGGCGCTGGCGGCCGAGGCCCGGAGGGTCGGCGCCCGGATCGTCTATTTCGCCAATCCGGACAATCCGATGGGGTCGCACCATCCCGCCGCCTCCGTGCGCGCCCTGATCGAGGCGCTGCCCGAGGGCACGCTGCTCGCGCTCGACGAAGCCTATGTGGAACTGGCCCCCGAGGGCACGGCGCCCGAGATCGACCCCGAGGATCCGCGGGTGATCCGCTTCCGCACCTTCTCGAAAGCCTACGGCATGGCGGGCCTGCGGGTGGGCTATGCCATCGGCGCCCGCGACCTCATCCGCGCCTTCGACAAGGTGCGCAACCATTTCGGCGTCGGGCGGATCGCGCAGGCCGGCGCGCTGGCCGCGCTCGAGGATCGCGCATGGCTCGCGCATGTGCAGGCGGAGGTGCAGGCGGCGCGGGCCGAGATCGGCCGGATCGCCGAAGGCTGCGGGCTGACGCCGCTGCCGTCGGCCACCAACTTCGTGACCATCGACTGCGGCCGGGACGGCGCCTTCGCGCGCGCCGTGCTAACCGAACTTGTCGCCCGCGACATCTTCGTGCGGATGCCGTTCGTGGCCCCGCACGACCGCTGCATCCGGGTGAGCTGCGGCCGCGCCGAAGAGCTCAGGGCCTTTGCCGAAGCCCTGCCTCTGGCGCTGGCCGCCGCAGGCTGAGCGGCGCAGGCGGGCTATTCCGCCACGAGGCCGCCCCGCGCCGGGCCTACCGCCGGGGCATGGCCCTCCGGCGCCTGGACCGTCGGCGCTCGCCGACCGTCGCCACCGCGCGGCGTGAGGGTGGCCGCCAGTTCCGACGGAGCCGGCGCGCGTTCGGGCCGGAAGAAGGCGGGCAGGTCCGCGGGCAGCTCCTCGCGGGCCGGCGCAGGCGCGGCCTCTTCGATCGCGCGCCGGAAGATCAGCAGGTTCTGATAGGTGGTGGCCTTGCCGGTGAAGCCCACCCGCTCCTCGCAGGGCAGCGTCTCGGCGCGCAGATATTCCCATCCGTCGCGGCCAAGGTCGTTCATCATCTGGGTGAGGGCGTGGGCGAACCGGTCGGTGGCCGTCCTGGCCCCCTTCACCTTTTCGCCCTTCCGCGGGGCGGGAACGACCTTGTATTCGAATCGGGGCATGATGAAAATTCTCGCTGACTGCCCCCCGAGTCTAGGACGGTTCGCGCATCTGCCAAGGGGCAAGAAGGGGAGCCTGCCCGCGCGCGCGGCGAACGGCCGAGCCGACCGCCACCGCGCCGAGAGGGTGTCGCCGGAAGGGCAGGGCCCTGTCCGGCTGCGGGTCAGAGCCCCAGCTTCTGGGCCACGATCTGGTTGACGGCGGCCGGATTGGCCTTGCCGCCCGTGGCCTTGATGACCTGACCCACGAACCAGCCCGCAAGCTTGGGGTTCGCCTTGGCCTTCTCGACCTGCGCGGGATTGGCCGCGATGATCTCGTCGACCGCCGTCTCGATGGCCCCGGTGTCGGTCACCTGCTTCATGCCGCGCGCCGCGGCCACCTCTGCCGGATCGCCGCCCTCGGTCCAGAGGATCTCGAACAGATCCTTGGCCATCTTGCCGGAAATCTCGCCCGACGCGATCAGATCGAGAACCCCGCCCAGCTGTCCGGCCTTCACCGGCGGGTCGGCGATGGTCAGGCCCTGCTTGTTCAGCCGGCCGAAGAGCTCGTTGATGACCCAGTTCGCCGCCTGCTTGCCGTCGCGCCCGCGGGCCACTTCCTCGAAATAGGCCGCCGCATCGAGTTCGGCCGTCAGCACATTGGCGTCGTAGTCCGTCACGCCATAGTCGGCCATGAAGCGGGCCTTCTTCGCGTCCGGCAGTTCGGGCATCGAGGCCGCGATCTCGTCCACCCAGCCCTGTTCGATCTCGAGCGGCAGGAGGTCGGGGTCGGGGAAGTAGCGGTAATCGTGCGCCTCTTCCTTCGACCGCATCGAGCGTGTCTCGCCCTTGTCGGGATCGTAGAGCCGCGTTTCCTGCACCACCTTGCCGCCATCCTCGAGAATGGCGATCTGGCGGCGCGCCTCGTAATCGATGGCCTGCTGAATGAAGCGCATCGAGTTCATGTTCTTGATCTCGCAACGGGTGCCCAGATGCGAGAAATCCTGCGTCTCCTGATACTTCTCGTACTGTCCCGGACGGCAGACCGACACGTTCACGTCGGCGCGGAGGTTGCCGTTCTGCATGTTGCCGTCGCAGGTGCCGAGGTAGCGCAGGATCTGGCGGAGTTTCGCCACATACGCCGCCGCCTCCTCGGGGCCGCGGATGTCGGGGCGGCTCACGATCTCCATCAGCGCGACGCCGGTGCGGTTGAAGTCCACGAAGGAGAGATTCGGGTCCATGTCGTGGATCGACTTGCCCGCGTCCTGCTCGAGGTGAATGCGCTCGATCCGCACCAGCCGCGCGATGCCCGGGGCCAGCTCGACCAGCACCTCGCCCTCGCCCACGATCGGGTGGTAGAGTTGGCTGATCTGGTAGCCCTGCGGCAGGTCCGGGTAGAAGTAGTTCTTGCGGTCGAAGGCCGAGACGAGGTTGATCTGCGCCTTCAGGCCGAGGCCGGTGCGGACCGCCTGCGCCACGCAGAACTCGTTGATGACCGGCAGCATTCCCGGCATCGCGCAGTCCACGAAGGACACGTTCGAGTTCGGCTCGGCCCCGAAGGTGGTCGAGGCCCCCGAGAAGAGCTTGGCATTCGACGAGACCTGGGCGTGGATCTCCATCCCGATCACCAGTTCCCAGTCGTGCTTGGCCCCGGCGATCACCTTGGGCTTGGGGGCTTCGTAGGTCAGGTCGAGCATGGGTCATCCCTCCGGTCGCGGGCCCGTTCTAGGCAGGGAACCGCCAAAGGGCAAGTCCACCCCGGGCGGAGTCTCGCCGACATCCGATGGATTGGGTTGCCAGAATCCGCCGCTCACCGGCACAACCTGCGGGCCGCAGCGTAAGGCGGTGCTGAACAAGGTCTTCGCATGAAGCTCCGCATGGTCCTGATCGGTCTGCTGCTCGCCCTGCCCATCTCCTGCGGCGAGGCGCGGCCCACGTCGGATGTCCGCAACTTCCTGCCCGTCATGCGGTGGGATCACCGGCCCGAAGCGAAGATCTGGACCGAGCGGACCCTGCTCGCGGTGGAACAGCGCGACGACTTCCTGACCGACACGGTGCCGCAGGACATCGCCACCTGGTGCCCGGGCTATCCCGATGCCACGCCCGAAGAGCGGCGCGCCTTCTGGACCGGCATCCTCTCGGCGCTGGCCAAGCACGAGAGCACCTGGAACCCGGTCGCTTCGGGCGGGGGCGGGCGCTGGATCGGCCTCACCCAGATCGCGCCGCAGACCGCGCAGGCCTACGGCTGCCGGGCGCAGAGCGCGGGTGCGCTGAAGGACGGGGCGCTCAACCTCTCCTGCGCCGTGCGGATCGCGGCGCGGCAGGTCGAGCGGGACGGGCTGGTGGCGGGCAACGGAACCCGCGGCCTCGGGCGCGACTGGGCGCCCTTCCGCAGCGCTTCGAAGCGGGCCGAGATGGCCGCCTGGACCCGCGCGCAGCCCTATTGCAAGGTCAAGAGCTGAGGCTCAGCCGCGCAGGAAGCGGCGGCGCGCCTCTTCGGCCATCGCCTGCCGCATCTCGATCCGCGCCAGTTCCGCCATGGCCGCGCGCCGTTCCTCGGGATCGCTGATCTCCGCCAGCCGTGCGCGCTGTTCCGCGGCCTGCTTCTTCAGGACGATCTCTTGGGGCAGGACGCCCGCTTCCGCCATGATGCGGAAGCCCACCGCTTCGCCGGGGCTGGTGAAGGCCTCCGACGGTCTCTCGGGCAGGGGCTGACCCTCGCCCGACAGTCCCGAGAGCTGGCCCTCGGCCCGGGCCTTCAGCATCCGCCGTTCCGCAATCCGGTCGAGCCAACCCATCCGCACCTCCATCGGGTCCAAGATCGGTCTCGGGCCCGCGTCAGGCAAGGGCGGCGCTGCCGCCCCCGCCGGTTCCGCTCAGGCAATCTCGGACAGCCGGGCGAGGGCGGCCGAGAGCTTGGCCCCTTCTTCTTCCCCCTGTTCGAGCCGGGTGCGCGCCTCGTCCACCACCTCTTCCGGGGCCGAGGCCACGAAGTTCGGGTTGCCGAGCCGCCCGCGGAGGCCCGCCATGTCCTTCTCGAGCTTCTCGAGGGTCTTGGCGAGGCGCGCCTTCTCGGCGCCGATGTCGATCACGCCTTCGAGCGGGATGGCGAAGCTGCCGCCCTCGACCGCGATGGTGAGCGCCCCCTTCGGCGCGCTCGCCGCCTCGGTGAAGCCCTCGAGCCGCGCCAGACGCAGGATGAGCGCCTCGTTCCGCGCCAGCGCCTCGCGCCCGGCCGCATCCAGCGCGAGCTGCACGACCGGCAGTTTCAGCCCCGCCGGCACATGGACCTGAGCGCGGGCCGAGCGGATCTCCTCGATGAGCGAGATCACCCAGCTCATCTCGCGGTCGGCCGCGGGATCGACCAGTTCGGCCCCGAAGGACGGCCAGTCGGTGTGAACCAGCATCTTGGTCCGGCTGCCCGTGGTGGCCCAGAGGTCTTCGGTGATGAAGGGCATGATCGGGTGGAGCAGGACCATGCACTGGTCGAGCACCCAGCCCATGGTGGCGCGGGTCTCGGCGGCCGCCTCCGTATCGAAGAGCGGCTTCGAGAATTCCACATACCAGTCGCAGACCTTGCCCCAGACGAAGGCATAGAGGGCGTTGGCCGCCGAATCGAACCGGTAGGCCGCCAGCGCCGCATCCACTTCCTCGCGCACGCGTCCCGTCTCGCCGATGATCCAGCGGTTGACCGTGGCGGTCGCGGCGGGAGGGGCGGCCTGCGTGCCGTGGCCCTCCCAGACGCCGTTCATCTCGGCGAAGCGGCAGGCGTTCCAGAGCTTGGTGCCGAAGTTGCGGTAGCCCTGGATGCGCGCCGTCGAGAGCTTGAGGTCGCGTCCCATCGCGGCCATGGCCGTCAGGGTGAAGCGCACGGCGTCCGCGCCGAATTCGTCGATCAGCTCCAGCGGGTCGAGCACGTTGCCGAGCGACTTCGACATCTTCTTGCCCTTCTCGTCCCGCACGAGCGCATGGACATAGACGGTCTTGAAGGGCACCTCGTTCACCACGGCGAGCTGCATCATCATCATCCGGGCGACCCAGAAGAAGATGATGTCGAAGCCGGTGATGAGCACGTTCGTCGGGAAGTAGCGGGCGAGCTCGGGCGTCTCCTCGGGCCAGCCCAGCGTGCCGATGGGCCAGAGTCCCGACGAGAACCAGGTGTCGAGCACGTCCGGATCGCGCCAGACGGGGTAGACCAGATGGGTCGGATCCTCGTTCAGGTTGTAGTCGGCCAGCGCCTGCGCCAGCCGGTCGATGGCCTCGGCGCGGCTCGCCACCTCGACTACGCGCGCATTGTTCAGCGGATGGGGCAGCGAGGCGAGATCGTCGAGGAACTTCTCGGACACGCCCTCGAAGTCGAAGGCGCAGTGATGCGTGGGATCGGCGTGGTTGAACGCGCCGTCCTCGAGCAGCTCGAAGATCTCGACTTCGTCGAGCGTGTCGTCGCCGTCATCCTCGAAGCGGGCAGGCCAGATGTCGAGCCCGTACCAGACCGGGATCTGGTGGCCCCACCAGAGCTGGCGCGAGATGCACCAAGGCTCGATGTTCTCGAGCCAGTGGAAATAGGTCTTGGCGTCGCGCTCGGGCAGGATCTCGGTCCGGCCGGTTCGCACCGCGTCGATGGCGGGCTGGACGATCTGGGCCGTATCCACGAACCACTGGTCGGTCAGCATCGGCTCGATGGCGACCTTCGAGCGGTCGCCGTGCGGCACCATGTGCCTGTCCTGATCGATCCCGTCGAGCCAGCCCTGCTCCTCGGCCAGCGCCACGACGCGCTTGCGGGCCTCGTAGCGGTCGAGCCCGTCGAGGGCCAGCGCCTCTTCCGAGGGCGCACAGCCCTCGGTGAAGTCCGGGTTCTCGATGAGGAACATCGTCGCACGCCCGGACATGACGTTGATCGCGCGGAGGCCGGTGCGCTGACCCACCCCCCAGTCGTTGAAATCGTGCGCGGGCGTGATCTTCACGGCGCCGGTGCCCTTCGAGGGATCGGCATAGTCGTCGGCCACGATCGGGATGCGGCGGCCGACCAGCGGCAGGACCACCTCTTTCCCGATCAGATGGGCATAGCGTTCGTCCGAGGGGTTCACCGCGATACCGGTGTCGCCCAGCATGGTCTCGGGGCGGGTGGTGGCGACGGTCAGATAGTCGCGCTCTTCCCACTCGGTCGGGCGGCCCTCCTCGTCGAAGGCCACCGGATGCCGGTAGGTCGCGCCATCGGCCAGCTGGTAGCGCAGGCGCCACATGTTGCCGTTGACCTCGACCTGCTCCACCTCGAGGTCCGAGATCGCGGTCTCGAAATGGGGGTCCCAGTTCACCAGCCGCTTGCCGCGGTAGATGAAGCCCTTCTCATAGAGATCCACGAAGACCTTCAGCACCGCGCGCTGGAAATTCGGGTCCATGGTGAAGGCGTTGCGCGACCAGTCGCAGGAGGCGCCGAGCCGCTTCAGCTGGTTGACGATGGTGCCGCCCGACTGTTCCTTCCACTCCCAGACCTTCTCGAGGAAGGCCTCGCGGCCCATCTCGCGGCGGCCCGGGTTCCCGGCCCTGGCCAGTTCGCGCTCCACCACCATCTGCGTGGCGATCCCGGCGTGGTCCTGCCCCGGCTGCCAGAGCGTGTCGAAGCCGCGCATCCGGTGCCAGCGGGTCAGGATATCCTGCAACGTGTTGTTGAAGGCATGCCCCATGTGGAGCGAGCCCGTCACGTTCGGCGGCGGGATCATGATGCAGAAGGTCTCGGGACGCGAGGCATTGGCCCCGGCGCGGAAGGCGCCTGCCTTCTCCCAGGCGTCGTAGAGCCGGGCCTCGGCCTCGGCGGCGTTGAAGGTCTTGTCCATCGGCATGTCGGGCCTCGCAGTTCGTTGCGCCCGGTCTATCCAAGCCGCGGCCCGAGGCCAAGCCTCATCGCGCCCGGGCCGCCGCGGTCGCGGTCGCGTCTCCGGCAGGCGCGGTAACTGCCCGTCACACGGCCCGGTCGATCCGGGTCGAGAGATGGATGAGGCTTTCCGAGCTGCGGACCCCGGTCATGGCGCCCACCTCGTCGAGCACCTGATCGAGAACCTGCGTCGAGGGGGCCGCGATCTGCAGCAGCAGGTCGAACCGGCCCGAGGTGGTGAAGACCCGCTCGACCTCGGAAATGGCCTTGAGCCGGGTGAGGATCGCCGCCTGCGTCCGGGGCTCGATCGTGAGCAGGACCGAGGCCCGGAGCCGCCCCTGCCGCGCCTGTTCGCCCAGCTTCAGCGTATAGCCCGCGATCACGCCCGAGGTCTCCAGCCGCTCGAGCCGGGCCTGGATCGTGGAGCGCGCCACCTTCAACCGGCGAGAGAGTGTCGCCACCGAGGTGCGCGCATCCGCCCCAAGAATGCCGAGAATGTTGCGATCGAGCTCGTCCATGCATTATGCCTGAAGTTTTCGTCATTATGCCAACAGATCGCGGCAATTCAACACTTTTGATCGGTGGAATTGTGCCCCATTTGAGGCATCCTTCTTTGCAGGAAAAGGGCGGCTCATACGCACCTGGCCTGGTTTGTCGAAACCGCGCAGGTGCCTCCCAACTTCCCCCCATGTAACGCGGGCAGAGGGCTTGCGTCTTGTTGGCCGAAAGGAACGCCGATGGGACTCTCGAAGACGATCTGGACAAACCCCGCCGAATATCTCCGTGCGCTCTCTCCCGAGGCGCCGGTGCTGTTCTTCTCGCCGTCGACCCTGCAGGCGACGGCGCGGCGCTTCATCGATGGCTTTCCGGGCATGGTGACCTATGCGGTCAAGTCCAACCCGGAAGAGGTGGTGATCGAGAACCTCGCCGCCGCGGGGGTCCGCGGCTACGACGTGGCCTCGCCGCACGAGATCCGCATGATCCGCCGGATCGCACCGGATGCGGCGCTGCATTACAACAACCCCGTGCGCTCGCGCTCCGAGATCGGCGTGGGCGTCGAGATGGGCGTGAAGAGCTGGTCGGTCGACTCGGCCTCGGAGCTCGCCAAGCTCATCGAGCTCGTGCCCGCCGAGGGCTGCGAGATCGCGGTGCGCTTCAAGCTGGCGGTCTCGGGCGCGGCCTATAACTTCGGGGCCAAGTTCGGCGCGACGGTCGAGCTCGCGGTCGAGCTGTTGCGCCGGGTGGCCGAGGCGGGCTTCATCCCGTCGATGACCTTCCACCCGGGTACGCAATGCACCGACCCCGCCGCGTGGGAAACCTACATCCGCACCGCCGCCGAGATTGCGCGCGACGCCGGCGTGACCATCGCGCGGCTGAACGTGGGTGGGGGCTTCCCCTCGCACCGGCTGAACGGGGTCGAGCCCGAGCTCGAGGCCATCTTCCACCTGATCGACCGCGTGACGGACGAGGCCTTCGGGGCCGACCGGCCGCTCCTCGTCTGCGAACCGGGCCGCGGCATCTGCGCCGACGCCTTCACGCTTGCCGCCCGCATCAAGGCGGTGCGCGATGACGCCCATGTGTTCCTCAACGACGGCGTCTACGGCTCGCTGACCGAGCTGCCGATGATCGGCGTGATCGACCGCGTGGCGGTGCTGACCCCCGAGGGCCGCCGGCGCGACGGAGAGACCCGCGACCGCATCATCTTCGGGCCGACCTGCGACTCGGTGGACCGCCTTCCGGGCGAGCTGCCGCTTGCCGCGGATGTGGAGGAGGGCGACTTTCTGGTGTTCCAGGGCATGGGGGCCTACTCCGCCGCCACCAACACCCGCTTCAACGGCTTCGGCGAACTGAGTATGGCCACCGTCCTCTCGCTCAAATTGTAAATCGTTCACCTGTCTGTGATATTTTAAAGCCCGGCCGGAACCTCCCGGTCGGGTTTTTTCTTCATCCTCCATGTAACAGTGGATGGGCACCATGTTGACGCTCGGCCGGTGGAACCAGTGCAACGGAAACAGGACGGTCGGGCCGGAGGGTCGGGCATGTCGCTGATCAAGAGCCTCCGCCACTGGCTGCGACGCCATCCCACCGTCGCGACCGAGCCCGCAACGCCGCCCGCGCGCGGCGCCCATCGCGGCCGGGTCGATCATGTCATCCTCTTCGATGGAACCTGCTCCTCGCTCGAGGCGGGGCACGAGACAAACGTCGGGCTGATCTTCAAGCTGCTGCGCGAGGAGCGCCGCTCGGTGCAGCGCACGATCTACTACGAGCCGGGCCTGCAATGGGGCGGCTGGCTGCGCATCGGCGATCTCGTGCAGGGCAAGGGGCTCAACCGTCAGATCCGGCGCGCCTACGGCTATCTCGCCTCGCACTACCAGCCGGGCGACCGGATCTTCCTCTTCGGCTATTCGCGGGGCGCCTATGCGGCGCGCTCGCTTGCCGGCGTGATCGACCGCGTGGGGCTGCTCCGCCGCGAGGAGGCGACCGAGCGCAACGTCCGTCTTGCCTGGCGCCATTACGAGCAGGGCAGCATCCGCCCGCACGCCCGCTCCTTCTCGCGCCGCCATTGCCATGCGCGGGTCGAGATCGAGATGGTGGGCATCTTCGACACGGTGAAGGCGCTGGGGCTGCGGCTGCCTCTGTTGTGGCGGTTGAGCGAGGACCGCCATGCCTTCCACAGCCACAAGCTCGGCCGCACGGTGCGCCACGGCTTCCACGCGCTGGCGCTGGACGAGACCCGCACCGTGTTCGAGCCGGTGCTCTGGGATTATCCCTATCACGGCCAGATTGTCGAACAGGCCTGGTTCCGGGGCGGGCATGGCGATATCGGCGGCCAGCTCGCCGGCGGGCGGCACGGCTCGCGGCTCCTGTCGAACATCCCGCTGGTCTGGATGCTGGAGCGCGCGACCCATTGCGGGCTGCAACTGCCCGAGGGCTGGCGCGCGCGTCACCCCTGCGACGTCACCGCTCCCATGACCAGCATGTATGCGGGCTGGGGCAAGATCTTCCTCTCGCGCCAGCGCCGCCCGACCCTGCGCTGCCCCACGGAATATATCCACCCGACCGCGCTCCGCCCCGAGCCGCGGCGGCGCAAGTGGCGGCTGCGCTGGGGCGGCGCGCCCGAGGGCGAGCCCACGCAGGGCTGAGGCGACGCAGGCGCGTCTTACGCCAGAAGCAGGCAGGTCGTGCTGCCGGTGGCATAGAGCCGGTCGTCCTCGGCATCGCGGATCTCGCCATGTGCCACGGCGGTGGTGCGGCCCGCATGATCCGAGATCCCGATGGCGAGGATGTCGCGCCCGACCGGCAGGGCGCGCGTGATGTTCACCTTGAACTCGAGCGTGGTCCAGCGCCGACCCTTCGGCACCCCGGTCATCACCGCACAGCCCATGGCGCTGTCGAGGATCGTCCCGTACCAGCCGCCGTGGACGCCGCCGAAGGCGTTGGTATGGGCGAAGGCCGGAACGCCCCGCCAGACCACCCGTCCGGGTTCGACGCTGACCAGCCGGTAACCCATGATGCGTCCGATGGTGGGTTCGGGAACGCGGCCCTCCAGCATGGCCTGCATGTAGTCCATCCCCGACAGTCCTGCGACCGTGGCTGCCGCCGGGAAATCCTCGGGACGTTCGGCAAAAAGCGACATGGAAGATCCTCCTTCGGCCCCTGTCTGGCAGTCGCGGGCAGGGAGGTCGAGATCTTGGCCGCGCCCGCCCTGTCCGGCGTTCGATAACGCAGCGTCACAGGCCGCAGCCTCTGCGCTTTGTGAGCGACGGTGCCGGAGCGGCACGCGGAGACGGCGGTGCGCGCCCGCCGGCCGAGGCCCTTGCGCTCCGTGAATGGCGGAGCCGGCAACCAGGGTCCGCCCATCTGGCGAGGGACCGCCGGTCAGAACCTGGCGGCAGGCGGCGCCGCCCGTCTCCGAATGCAAACGGCGGCCCCGAAGGGCCGCCGTCCGGACATTCCGTGTCGCGCCTCTCAGCGGTGGCGCAGGTCGACGTAGTCGCGACGGGTCTCGCCCTTGTAGAGCTGCCGCGGGCGGCCGATCTTCTGCGTGGGATCGCCGATCATTTCCTTCCACTGCGAGATCCAGCCCACGGTCCGCGAGATCGCGAAGATCGGGGTGAACATCGAGGTGGGGAAGCCCATCGCATCGAGGATGATGCCCGAGTAAAAGTCCACGTTCGGATAGAGCTTCTTCGAGACGAAGTAATCGTCCTCGAGCGCGATCCGCTCCAGCTCCTTGGCGACCTGGAGCGTCGGGTTGTTCTCGATGCCGAGCAGGCCCAGCACCTCGTCGGCGCTTTCCTTCATGACCTTCGCCCGCGGGTCGAAGTTCTTGTAGACGCGGTGGCCGAAGCCCATCAGGCGGAAGGGATCGTCCTTGTCCTTGGCGCGCCGGATATATTCCGGGATCCGGTCCACGGTGCCGATCTCGCGCAGCATCTCGAGACAGGCCTGGTTGGCGCCGCCATGGGCGGGGCCCCAGAGGCAGGCGATCCCGGCCGCGATGCAGGCGAAGGGGTTGGCCCCCGACGAGCCCGCCAGACGCACGGTCGAGGTCGAGGCGTTCTGCTCGTGGTCGGCGTGCAGCATCATGATCCGGTCCATCGCCTTGGCGAGGACGGGGTTCACCGTGTAGGGCTCGGCCGGCACGGCGAAGCACATGTGCAGGAAGTTGCCCGCGTAATCGAGATGGTTCTGCGGGTAGTTGAAGGGCTGGCCGATGGAATATTTGTAGGCCATCGCCGCGATCGTCGGCAGCTTGGCGATCATCCGGATCGCCGCGACCTCACGCTGCCACGGATCGTTGATGTCGAGCGAGTCGTGGTAGAAGGCCGACATGGCGCCGACCACACCCACCATCGTCGCCATCGGGTGGCTGTCGCGGCGGAAGCCCCGGAAGAAGTAGTGGATCTGTTCGTGCAGCATCGTGTGCCGCGTGATCCGGTATTCGAAATCGGCCTGCTGCGCCGCGTTCGGCAGTTCACCGTAGAGCAGGAGGTAGCAGACCTCGAGATAGTGCGACCGGTCGGCCAGCTGCTCGATCGGGTAGCCGCGGTAGAAGAGCTCGCCCTTGTCGCCGTCGATGTAGGTGATGGTGCTTTCGCAGGCGGCGGTCGAGGTGAAGCCCGGGTCGTAGGTGAAAACATCGGCTTCCGCGTAGAGCTTGCGGATGTCGACCACGTCCGGCCCCAGGGTGGGCGAGTGGATCGGCAGGTCGATGACCTTCTCGCCGATCGTGAGCTTTGCGGATTTCGTCATGCTACTCCCTCTCTCGTTCGGGCCGGCTCCGCACGGGATGGCGCGGGGCCGATAGGTTCCGGTTCCGCGACGGACCGGGGCTCGGACAGAAGGAGAGGGCGGCGGCTCAGGCCGCCGCGGCATCCTCCAGCCGCGCAATCGTCTCGTCCCGACCGATGACAAGCATCATGTCGTAGACGCTGGGCGTCACCGTGCGCCCGGCAAGGGCTGTGCGCAAGGGGGCGGCCAGTTTCCCGAAGCCCATTCCCTTCTCGCTCGCAAAGGCGGTGAGGATGGCCTCGAGATCCTGCTTCGACCAGCTAGCAGCTTGCAGCATCGGCGTCAATTCGCGCAGTATACCACGGGATACCGGATCAAGCGCTTTTGCCGCAGCGTCATCCGCCGCAATCGGCCGCGACTCGAGTGCGAAGCGCGCCTTTTCAAGCAGTTCCGGGAAGGTCTTGGCCCGGTCCTTCAGAGCGTAGAGCCCTTTCTCCAGCCGCTCGGCCTGCAGATCGGTGAGGGCGGGTTTCCGCGCTGCAGCGAGATATGCCGCAATTTCGCGCATCAGCTCGGCATCCTCCATGACGGCGATGTGCTGACCGCAGACGCTTTCGAGCTTCTTGAAGTCGAGTCGCGCGGGCGAGCGGCCGATTCCACCCAGATCGAACCAGTCCATCGCCTGCTCGGAGGTGAAGAACTCGTCGTCCCCGTGCGACCAGCCGAGCCGCGCGAGATAGTTGCGCATGCCCGCGGCGGGATAGCCCATCGCCTGATATTCCTCGACCCCGAGCGCCCCGTGCCGCTTCGAGAGCTTCTTGCCGTCCGGCCCGTGGATCAGCGGGATATGGGCCCAGACCGGCACCTCCCAGCCCATCGCCTCATAGACCATCGTCTGGCGCGCGGCGTTGTTCAGGTGATCGTCGCCCCGGATCACATGGGTCACGCCCATGTCGTGATCGTCCACCACCACGGCCAGCATGTAGGTGGGCGTGCCGTCCGAGCGCAGCACCACCATGTCGTCGAGCGTCTCGTTCTGGAAGCGCACCGTGCCCTGCACCTCGTCCTCGATCACGGTCTCGCCGCTCCTCGGCGCCTTCATGCGGATCACGAAGGGCGCATCGGGGTGGCTTGTGGGATCGGCATCCCGCCAGGGGCTGCGGAACAGGGTCGAGCGGCCCTCGGCGCGCGCGGCCTCGCGGAAGGCCTCGATCTCCTCCTGCGTCGAGAAGCATTTGTAGGCCGCGCCGCGCGCCAGCATCTCGCGCGCCACCTCGGCATGGCGGTCCTTGCGGGCGAACTGGCTCACCACCTCGCCATCCCAGTCGAGGCCGAGCCAGGTCAGCCCGCGCAGGATCGCGTCGGTGGCCTCGGGCGTCGACCGCTCGCGGTCGGTATCCTCGATGCGCAGGAGGAACGTGCCCTTGCGTCCGCGGGCATAGAGCCAGTTGAAGAGAGCCGTCCGCCCGCCGCCGATATGCAGATAGCCGGTCGGCGAGGGGGCGAAACGGGTGACGACGGGCTTGTCGGACGCGGCGGGCATGGGCGGATTAACCTTTCTGAAACCATCAGGTGCTCAGGATCGCGCCTGTCTAGGCAATCGCGGATCGGGAAACAAGGTGCGGGCGCTCCACCCTCAGGCCGTCCCCGGAGATCTGGAGCCCCCCGCCGCGCCGGTGGCAGCTTTCGCCCTCCGCGCGCTGTGGCGGCCGGTCGAGGCACTGGCGGCCGCCCGCGGCTTCCTTTTCCCCTTCGTGCCGGTGTTCCTTGGCATCGGCATCGGCCTCTGGTTCGCACCCCTCTCCGAACCGGGGTGGCCCGCCTATGCCGCGGCTCTGTCGGCGCTCGCGCTCTGGGCGTGGGTCCGCTGGCGGGGGCCCGAGGCCCTGTACCCGCCGGTCGCGGCGCTGGCCTGCCTCGGCGCGGGATTTCTGGCCGCGGGCCTGCGGGCCGCGCTGGTTGCAGCGCCGATCCTCGGCTTTCACTATTACGGCGCCATCGAGGGGCGGGTCATTGCGATCGACCGATCGCAGAGCGACGCGTTGCGCCTCACGCTCGACCGCGTCGTGCTGGAGCGGACAGATCCTCGCCGCACGCCCGAGCGGGTGCGGATCACGATCCATGGCGAGCAGCCGATGGAGCCTGCGCCGGGTATGACCGTGGCGCTGACGGGGCATCTCGATCCGCCGCTTCCCCCGGCCGAGCCGGGCGGGTTTGACTTTCGCCGCATGGCCTATTTCGACCGACTGGGCGCGGTGGGTTATACCCGCACGCCGGTCGTGCTGCTCGAGCCCGCCCATGCCCGGGACAGCCCGGTGAACCGTCTGCGCACCGCGATCCGGGAAGGCGTGCAGGCGCGCTTTCCCGGCGAGGCGGGCGCCTTCACCGCGGCCGTGCTGACGGGCGACGAGGCGGGCATCAGTGCCGCCACCATGGAGAATCTGCGCCGCTCCGGCCTCGCCCATATCCTCGCCATCTCGGGGCTGAACATGAGCCTGCTTGCGGGCTTCGTCTTCGGCCTCGTCCGCCACGGGTTGGCCCTGGTGCCGCCGCTCGCGCTGCGGCTGCCCACCAAGAAGATCGCGGCGGTGGCAGCCTTCCTCGGCACCGGATTCTATCTCCTGATGTCGGGCGGCAATGTCCCTGCGCTGCGTTCCTTCGTGATGATCGCGGTGATGCTGGTCGCGGTCCTCGCCGACCGCCGTGCGCTCTCGATGCGGAGCTTCGCGCTTTCGGCCACCATCATCCTGCTGTGGCAGCCCGAGACCCTGCTCGAGGCGGGTTTCCAGATGTCCTTCGCCGCGACGGCGGCGCTGATCTGGGGCTTCAACGCGCTGCGCGAGCGGGTCCATCCGAAAAGCCTCTCGCGCTGGGTGGCGCCCTTCTTCATGCTTGTCGTGGCCTCGCTCATCGGTGGGCTCTCGACCGGCCCCTTTGCTGCGGCCCATTTCAACCGGATCGCGGTCTACGGGCTTCTGGGCAACCTGATGGCCGTTCCGGTGATGGAGCTTCTGGTGATGCCCGCGGCGGCGGTGGCGGCGCTTCTTGCGCCGCTCGGGACGGCCGGGCCCCCGCTCTGGGTGATGGAGCAGGGCGCGCGCTGGATCCTGTGGGTCGCGCACTGGGTTGCCGCGCTGCCGGGGGCCGTGCGGGCGGTGGTGTCCCCCGGGCCCTGGGTGCTGCCGCTCCTCGCGCTCGGCGCGCTCTGGCTGATGCTCTGGCGGGGGAGGGCGCGGCTGGCCGGCCTTGGAGGGATGGCCACGGCCTTCCTGCTCTGGTCGGCCGCCGAGCGCCCGCCTCTCTTCGTGGCGGCCGACGGTGCGCTGGTGGGCCTGATGGGGCCGGAGGGCAGAGCGCTTTCCGATGCGCGCGGCGGCGGCTTCGCGGCACGGAGCTGGCTCGAGAACGACGGCGATCTGGCCGATCAGGCCGCCGCCGCGGCGCGCCCGGGCTTCGAGGGCCCGCGCGAGGCGCGCCGCTTCCAGCTGAATGGCCTCCCGGGCGTGGTCCTGAAGGGCAAGGGGGCGGCAGATCATCTGCCCGAAGCCTGCGCCTCGGCGCGGCTGGTGATCCTCGCCGCCCCTTACGAGGGGCCGGCGCCGGGCGCCTGCCTCCTCATAGATCGGACGTCGCTGGCGCGGACCGGCGCTCTCGCCATCCGGGAAGAGGCCGGGGACCTCCGCCTTCAGCCTGCCCGGATCGGGCACCGCCTGTGGAGCGGACGCCCCTGAGCCACGCTTCCCGTCAGACCGGGCGGCGGGGACCGCAGCGCCTCCGCCCTCGGCGTCAGTAGCTGCGGATCAGCCCGACGAGCCGTCCCTGCACCTTCACCATCTGTTCGGGGTAGACCTGCGTCTCGTAGGAGTCGTTGGCGGGCTCGAGAGCGATCATGCCGCCGCGACGGCGGTAGCGCTTCAGCGTGGCCTCGTGATCGGCCACCAGCGCTACCACGATGTCGCCATTGTCGGCCGTCTGCTGCTCGCGGATCACCACGATATCGCCGTCGTTTATGCCGGCGGCGATCATCGAATCCCCCTTCACCTCCAGCGCATAATGCTGGCCGCGGCCCGAGAGCATCATGCCGGGTACGGTGACCGACTGCGGGCCGCCGTTGATGGCCTCGATCGGCAGACCGGCCGCGATCCGGCCCATGAGCGGCAGATCGAGTGCCCCGGCGGTCTCGACCGTCACGGCGCCCTTCGGCAGCGGGGCCGCCGCAGCCTTGGCGGCCCGGGCGCTGAAGCCGGCCCGCTCCATCGCCTCGGGCAGTTTCACGATCTCGATCGCGCGGGCGCGGTGCGCCAGCCTGCGGATGAACCCCCGCTCCTCGAGCGCCGTGATGAGCCGGTGAATGCCCGATTTCGAGCGGAGGTCGAGCGCGTCCTTCATCTCGTCGAACGAGGGCGGCACCCCGTCACGATCCATCCGCGTCTTGATGAAATCGAGCAGTTCCATCTGCTTACGCGTCAACACACCGGCACCCTCCGTCTTTGGTTCACCGCCTGTTCTGCCCGCGTTCCCTCTTTGTGTCAAGAGTTCAATGAGATATAATCCACCAGATCTCCGACCGCGCGCGGACCATCGTCCACCGGGCGCACCAGAAGGGCATCCGCCTCGGCAAGGAGGCGCAGAAGGGCGCTGTCCTGCGACGAGAAGGGCTCGATCCGCGGCAGCCCGTCCTGCCGGGTGAGCCGCGCCCGCATGTAGTGGGCGCGGGTGGGATTGGCCGGCAGCGCCACCGCAAGCTCGGCGCGCAGAAGCGGCGCGGGGGCTGGCGGCAGCCCCAGCATCGCCCGCAGCATCGGCAGCAGGAAGAGATGGGCACAGACGATGGAGGACACCGGATTGCCCGGCAGCCCCAGCATCGGCACCCCGCGCAGGCGGCCCGCCATCAGCGGCTTTCCCGGCCGCATCGCGATCTTGTAGAAGGCGCGCTCGAGGCCCATCCCGGCCGCGACCCTGCCCACCAGATCGTGATCCCCCACCGAGGCCCCGCCGATCGTCACGATCAGGTCGGCATCGGAGGCCAGATCCAGCACGGTGCGCAGCTCGTCCTCGGTGTCGCGCGCGATGGGCAGAAGCCGCGCCTCGGCCCCTTCGGCCTCGACCAGCGCCTTCAGCGCGAAGCTGTTCGAGGCCACGATCTGATCCGGCCGCGGCACCTCGCCCGGCATCACGAGTTCGTCGCCTGTGGCGATCAGTGCGACGGAGGGCCGGCGCGTGACGGTCACTTCGGGAATGTTCATCGCGGCCAGAAGGGCCAGATCGTTCGGCCGGAGGCGCCGCGGCGAAAGGTTGTCACCGGTGCGGAAGTCCTGTCCCCGCGGCCGGATGTGCGTGCCGCCCGTGGCCGCGGCGTTGAGCCGGATCGTGCCGCCCTCGGCCGTCACATCCTCCTGCAGCACGACGCGGGTCGCGCCCTCGGGCACCGGCGCCCCGGTGAAGATGCGCACGGCCTCGCCGGGGCGGAGCACCCCCGCATAGACGTGGCCCGCCGCGGCCTCGCCCACAATGGGGAAGGTCGCGCCCGCGGCCGGATTGCCGATCAGCGCATAGCCATCCATGGCGGAGGCGTCGAAGGGCGGCTGATCGCGGGTTGCCAGCGCCGGGCGGGGCATCACCCGCCCGCGGGCCTCGCCCAGAGCCACGCGCTCGACCGGCAGCGGTGCGGCCAGGGCCAGCGCGCGGGCGAGCGCCTCCTCGACCGAGATCACGCGCTGGCCTCGAAGCGTCCCGACTTGCCGCCCTCCTTGAGGAGCAGCCGGATGCCCGTGATCTCCATGCCCTTCTCGACGGCCTTCACCATGTCGTAGATCGTGAGGCAGGCCACCGAGACGGCGGTCAGGGCCTCCATCTCGACCCCGGTCTGGCCGCCGGTCTTGACCGTGGCTTCGACCACGACGCCCGGCAGGGCCGGATCGGCGGTCAGCTCCAGTGCCACCTTGGTGATGGGCAGCGGATGGCAGAGCGGGATGAGATCCGCCGTGCGCTTGGCCCCCATGATGCCCGCCAGCCGCGCGACGCCCAGAACGTCGCCCTTCTCGGCCCGGCCCTCGGTCACGAGCGCCAGCGTCTCGGCGCTCATCTTCACCGCCCCGCGCGCCACGGCGACCCGCGCCGTCACGGGCTTTTCCGACACATCGACCATATGGGCACTGCCGGACTCGTCGAAATGCGTCAGGCCCGACATCAGACCCCCCCCTGCGCCGTCAGCGGATCGGCGAGGATCGCGCGCGTCGCGGCCTCGACATCCGCCTGCCGCATCAGGCTCTCGCCGATCAGGAAGCAGCGCGCGCCGTAGCGGGCGAGATCGGCCAGATCCTCGGGCGTGTAGAGCCCGCTCTCGGAGACGATCAGCCGATCCTCGGGCACGCGGCGCGCCAGATCGCGCGTCACGTCGAGCGAGACCTCGAACGTGTCGAGGTTGCGGTTGTTGATGCCGATCAGCCGCGACTTCAGATGTTCGGCGCGGGCCAGTTCGTCGCGGGAATGGACCTCGACCAGCACATCCATGCCCCAGTGGCTGGCCGCGGCCTCGAGCTCCAGCGCCTGACTGTCGGTCACGCTCGCCATGATGATGAGGATGCAGTCGGCGCCGAGCGCCCGCGCTTCGGCCACCTGATAGGTGTCGTAGAGGAAATCCTTGCGCAGGCAGGGCAGCTTCACCGCCTCGCGGGCCTGACGCAGAAAGTCGTCGGCGCCCTGGAACGAGGGGCCGTCGGTCAGGACGGAGAGGCAGGTGGCGCCGCCGGTCTCGTAGGCGCGGGCGAGGGCGGGCACGTCGAAATCCTCGCGGATGAGGCCCTTCGAGGGGCTCGCCTTCTTGATCTCGGCAATGAGCCCGTAGCCGGTGGCCGCGGCCGTCGAGAGCGCGCGGGCGAAGCCGCGGGGCGCGGGGGCGGCGCGGGCCGCATCCTCCACGGCCACCAGGGGGCGCTCGGCCTTGCGGGCCGCGATCTCTTCCAGTTTGTAAGCCTTGATGCGGTCGAGAATGGTGCTCATCGCCGGCCGGTCCCCCTTCTTGTTTGGCCGTCAGGCGGCGTTCGTCAGCCGGGCCAGCAGGGCGACCTTCGCCTTGGCGGCACCGGACAGGATGCTGTCGGTGGCGATCTCCACCCCTTCGCGCAGATGCGCCGCGCGGTCGGCCACCACGAGCGCCGCCGCCGCATTCAGCAGCACCGCATCGCGGTAGGCGCCCGGCGCGCCGTCGAGCAGCGCGCGGAAGGCCTGCGCATTCTCGGCGGGTGTGCCGCCCACGATCTCCTCGAACGGATGAACGGGCAGGCCCGCCTCCTCGGGATGCAGCTCGAATTCGCGGATCTGCCCGCCCTCGAGCGCCGCGACCTTCGAGGCGGCCGAGATCGCGAGCTCGTCCGTCCCGTCGCCGCCATGGACGAGCCATGCCTTCTCGGAGCCGAGCGCGGAGAGCACCTCGGCCATCGGCCGGATGAGGTCGGGCGAGAAGGCGCCGGTCAGCTGGCGCTTCACCCCCGCCGGATTGGTCAGCGGCCCGAGGATGTTGAAGATCGTCCGCGTCCCGAGTTCGGCCCGCACCGGCCCCACATGGCGCATGGCCGGATGGTGCATCGGCGCCATCATGAAGCCGATCCCGGCCTCCATCAGGCAGGCCTCGACCTGTTCGGGGCCGATCATGACGTTGAGGCCCATCTCGGTCAGCGCATCGGCGGCGCCGGACTTCGACGAGAGGTTGCGGTTGCCGTGCTTGGCGACCGGCACGCCCGCCCCCGCCACCACGAAGGCCGTGGCGGTCGAGATGTTCAGCGTGCCCTTGCCGTCGCCCCCGGTGCCCACGATGTCGATGGCGCCGTTCGGGGCGCGCACCTTGTGGCACTTGGCCCGCATGACCGAGGCGGCGGCGGCATATTCGTCCACCGTCTCGCCGCGGGTGCGCAGCGCCATCAGCAGGCCCCCCATCTGCGCGGGCGTGGCCTCGCCCTCGAACAGGCACTCGAAGGCGAACTCGGCCTCCTCGCGGCTGAGGGGGCGGGTGGCCGCGGTGCCGATCAGGGGCTTCAGCCGGTCGCTCATGCCGTCACCGCGGCGCGGGCGCTGTCGAGGAAGGTCCGCAGCATCTGGTGGCCGTGCTCCGAGGCGATGCTCTCGGGGTGGAACTGCACGCCCTCGATGGGCAGGCTCTTGTGGCGCAGGCCCATGATCGTGCCGTCCTCGAGCCAGGCCGTCACCTCGAGGCAGTCGGGCAGGCTGTCCCGCTCGACGACGAGGCTGTGATAGCGGGTGGCGAGGAAGGGCGAGGGCAGGCCCGCGAAGACGCCCTTCCCCTCGTGGTGCATGGCGCCCATCTTGCCGTGCACGATCTCGTGGCAGCGCACCACCTTGCCGCCGAAGGCCTGCCCGATGGTCTGGTGGCCGAGGCAGACGCCCAGAAGCGGGATCCTGGCCTCGGCCGCGGCGGCGGTCAGCGGCAGGCAGATGCCCGCCGCGGCAGGATCGCACGGCCCGGGCGAGAGCACGATCGCGTCGGGATGCATCCCCATCGCGGCCTGCACGTCGAGCGCATCGTTGCGCCGCACCACGACCTCGGCCCCGAGTTCCCCCAGATAATGCACGAGGTTGTAGGTGAAGCTGTCGTAGTTGTCGATGAGAAGCAGCATCTTGCGGCACCCCGAGGCGATGTGGAGGATAGGGGGTGAACCCTTGCGACGGTCGCGTTATACATGGGCCGAGCGGCGCAGGGGCGTCAAGGGGATGAACGGCGCAGTCAATGCGCGAAATGCCCCAGACGGGCCCGAAAGGGCCCGGCGGCGCAGGGGCGAGGGCAGGAGAGGCCAGATGAGCCGGGGTTTCCTTTCGGGCGTGGTGATGGGCGGCATCGTGGGCGGGATCGGGCTCGCGCTCGCCTCGCAAATGGCACCGCCGCCGGGCACGACCTGGCCCGAGGCGCAGGCGGACGAAGCCCTGGCCGGGACCGCACCCGACGAAGCGTCCCGCCCTCAGGCGGCTGCCGAAGGCGCTCGGAAGTCCGACACGGCCGATCCCGACGCAGCACCCGCCGAGAGCGTTTCCGCGGGTGCCCGTGCCGCTCAAACCCCCGGGGCCGCCACCGATCTCGCGCCGCCCCCGGGCTCCGAGTTTGCGCGGCCGCTGCCCGATGCGGTGCCCGTCGTGCCGTCGGCCGATCGGGCGCCGGACCGGACCGAGGTCTCGGTGGTGGCGGCGCCCGAGGTGCCGGACGGCGGCGCGCCGGACACCGAGACCGCGGCGCGCCCGCAGCCCCTGCCGCTAGTGCCCGCAGCCCCGGTCGCACCCACGGCCGAAGCCGCGGCACCGGCGGTGCCCGGGCTGACGGCCGCCACGCCGGCCCGCAGCGAGGGGGCGGCCCGTCCCGGCGCGCCGGCCGCCGAGGCGGATCCCTCGGCTGCCGACCTTCCGCCGCCGCCGCCTCTGACGCCTGAGGAAGAGGCGATGCTGGCCGAGGCGGCGGGAGAGCCCGCGCCCGCCGAGCCGCGGCGCATCGAGACGGACCCTCCGCGCGCGCCCTCCGAAGCCTCGCGCCTGCCGCGGATCGGCGATCCTGCGCCTGCGGCCGAAGAGGAAGAGCCGCCGCTCCGCCGCTATGCGCAGCCCTTCGAGAACCCGGGCCGGAAGCCGCTTTTCTCGATCCTCCTGCAGGACACGGGCGGCCCGCTCCTCGACCGCGAGGCGCTGGCGGCGCTGCCGTTTCCCGTCACCTTCGTGATCGACCCGCAGGCCCCCGACGCGGCCACGGCGGCGGGGATCTACCGCGCGGCCGGTCATGAGGTGCTGATGCTCGCCAGCGGCCTGCCCGAGGGGGCGCGGCCCGCCGACGCCGAGGTGACGCTCGAGAGCGCGGCCGCGGCCCTGCCCGAGGCGGTGGGCCTGATCGACCTGCCCGCGGGCGGCTTTCAGGAGGCGCGCCCGCTCTCGACGCAGGTGGTCGAGATCCTCGCCGCGCAGGGCAGGGGACTTGTCACCCACGACCACGGCCTCAATGCCGCCGATCAGGTGGCCCGGCGGGAGGGGCTGCCCTCGGCGGTCGTCTTCCGCCGTCTCGACGAGGGCGAGGCGGATGCGGCCGCGGTGCGGCGCGCGCTCGACCGCGCGGCCTTCAAGGCGGCGCAGGACGGTCGGGCGATGGTTCTGGGCGACACGCGCCCTGAGACGCTGAAGGGCCTGATGGAATGGTCCCTCGAGGGCCGCGCCGATGGCGTGGCGCTCGCCCCCGCCACGGCGCTCCTGCGCTGAGAGGAAGGCCGGCCGTCCGCCTGAGGGGAGAGGCAGGCCGGGCAGGGTCTCTCAACGCGTAGGCCCGGCCGGACCGGGAACCGCATCGGAAGATGACTCCGGGACGGCGTGACGGCGCGGACCTGTCAAGGCCCGCACGCCCGCGCGGTCAGCCTGCGGGACGTCAGCCGTTCCCGGCGCGGCGGGCGAAGAGGCCCGCATCCTCGGCGGCCCGGCGGAGCGCCCTGGCCTTGTTGACCGTCTCCTGATATTCGGCCTCGGGGTCGCTGTCATAGACGACGCCGCCGCCCGACTGGATGTAGAGCGTCTCGTCCTTCAGGACCGCGGTCCGCAGCGCGATGCAGAAATCCATCTCGCCGTTGGCCGCGAAATACCCCACGCCGCCGCCATAGACGCCGCGCTTTTCCGGCTCGAGCTCGTCGATGATCTCCATCGCCCGCACCTTTGGCGCGCCCGAGACGGTGCCCGCCGGCAGGCCCGCCAGCAGCGCCGAGAGCGCATCCTCGCCCTCCGCAATCTCGCCCACCACGTTCGAGACGATATGCATGACGTGAGAATAGCGCTCGATGATGAACTTCTCGGTCGGGCGCACGGTGCCGATCTTCGCCACCCGGCCCACGTCGTTTCGCCCGAGATCGAGCAGCATCAGATGCTCGGCCAGCTCCTTCTTGTCCGACAGAAGATCGGCCTCCAGCGCGCGGTCCTCCTCGGGCGTCGCGCCGCGCTTGCGCGTGCCGGCGATGGGACGCACCGTCACCTCGCGGTCGCGCAGCCGCACGAGGATCTCGGGGCTGGCCCCCACAACCTGGAAGCCGCCGAAGTTGAAGAAGAACATGAAGGGCGAGGGGTTCGTCTTGCGCAAGGAGCGGTAGAGCGCGAAGGGCGGCAGACGGAAGTCCTGCGCCCAGCGTTGCGACGGCACCACCTGGAAGATGTCGCCCGCGCGGATGTAGTCCTTGGCCTTCTCGACCGCGGCCTTGTAGCCCTCGTGGGTGAAGTTCGAGCGCATCTCGCCCACCTGCGCCACCTCGCCGAAGTCGCGCTGCGCGGGCGGCGCGCGGTCGAGGTCGCGCAGCGCATCCATCACCCGCTCGGCCGCCTGCGCATAGGCGGCCCGCGCCGAGAGGCCCGACGAGACCCAGGCGGGCGCCACCACGGTCACCTCGCCCTTCACCCCGTCGAGCACCGCCACCACCGAGGGCCGCATCAGCACCGCATCGGGCAGACCGAGCGGATCGGGGTTGATCCCCGGCAGATGCTCGACCAGCCGGATCATGTCATAGCCGAGATAGCCGAAGAGGCCCGCCGCGATCGGGGGCAGGTCGGCCGGCATCTCGATCCGGCTCTCGGCGATGACATGATCCGGCTGGTCGAGCATCTGCCGGGGATCAACCCCGATCCGCTCGGTCTGCCCGATGCGGTGCTGATGCGGCTGTCCTGCCCGTGGCACTGCCAGATCAGGTCGGGCTTCATGCCCACGACCGAATAGCGGCCGCGGATCTCGCCGCCGGTCACCGATTCCAGCATGAACGTGTCGGTGCGCGCCTCGGCCAGCTTCAGCATCAGCGACACCGGCGTGTCGAGATCCGCGGTCAGCCGGGCATAGACGATCTGGTTCTGCCCGGCCTTCCAGCCGCGCTCGAAGCTTTCGAAGGAGGTCACGAGCGACAAGGGGGCCTCTTACTGGAACTGGGCCTGAACCGCAGAGATGGCGGCGTCGTTGAGCGTGATGCCGGCCTCCTGCATCAGGCTGTTGGAAAAGAGCGCGAGCGCATCCTGCGACAGCGCCTGCTCGATCTGCGCCGAGAGCGAGGCCTTGAGCGCCTTGGCCGCCTCGTCGTCGGCTGCCGCGGGTTCGACCGCGTCGAGCCGCAGGACGCCGGCGAAGTCCGCCCCCTCGATGGCGCGGAAAGCGCCCTGCTGCATCTCGAAGGCGGCGGGCACGAGCGTCTCGGGCACGCCCTCGACGAAGCCGTCGCGGGTCATCGGTCCCAGATCCTCGACCGGGCCGAAGCTGCCGAGGTCGGTGCCCTCCTCGGCGGCCTTGGCGATCTCGGTCGCGCGGGCGGCCAGCGCCTTGGTCAGGGCGTCCTTGCGGGCCGCCTCGGCCACATCGTCGCGCACCTCCTCGAAGGGCTTCAGCTTCGGCGGTACCACCTCGTCCAGCCGCATGGCCAGAAGGCCCCCGTCGTTCAGCAGGATCGTCTCGGGGAAATCGTCCTTCTGCAGCTTGTCGGCGGCCGTGCGGAAGGCCTCGTAGCCCGCGATGTCGGAATCGAGACCCGGCGCGTAATCGACGGTCGCGATCTTCATGCCGGCCTCGCCGGCAAGATCCTCGAGCGTGGCGCCGGCGGCCAGAAGGTCGTCGATCTGCTCGCGGCGGCCCGCGATGGCGCGGCCTGCGGCTTCCTGCTGATATTCCGTCAGGAGATCGTCGCGCACCTCCTCGAAGGGCGTTTCATGCGCCGCGATCACCCCGTTCACCCGGAAGAGCGCCGGGCCGAGGTCGGTCTCGACCGGCCCCGCAATGCCGGGCTCGGTCAGGGCGAAGACGGCGTCTGCCGCGCCGCCGAGAGCATCCCGCGACGCATCGCCGAGGTCGATGTCGGCGAGCTCCAGCCCGCGCTCGGAGACGAGCGTCTCGAAAGGGGTGCCCGCATCGAGGCGCTTGCGCGCTTCCGCGGCGGCCTCGGCCGTGGGGAAGACCAGCCGCTCGACCAGCCGCCGCTCGGGCTGCACGAACTCGGCATGCCGCTCGTCGTAGAGCCGGCGCAGCGCCGCCTCGTCCGCGGGCAGGGTCGCGGCCACATCCTGCGGCAGCAGCGCGGCATAGGTGATCCGCTTCGTTTCGGGGGCGGTGAAATCGGCCGGATGCGCCTCGTACCAGGCCTGAAGCTCGGCATCGGTCGGTGCGGCCAGCGGCTTGGCCAGATTGGCCTCGGTCACGCGCAGCAGCCCGAAGCTCCGCCGCTCGGCGATATAGGCGTGGAGCGTATTCACCATCTGGGCCGGGGCGATGAAGCCGCCGCCCACCGCGCCCTGCAGGAGAGAGCGCGCCATATCCTCGCGCAGGCCGGTCTCGAACTCGCCCTCGGAGAGGTTGTTCTGGCGCAGCACGAGCCGGTAGGTCTCGCGGTCGAACTGGCCGGAGGGGCCGTGGAAGGCGTCCGTGCCGGTGATCTCGCGCGCCACGCGCGCGTCGCCCACCGACAGGCCGATCCGGTCGGCCTCGTTCGAGAGCGCGGCCTCGGTGACGAGCCGGCGACGCACCTGCTGGTCGAGGCCGAAGGCCTTGGCCATCTCCATCGTGACCGGCTGGTTGATCTGCGCGCCGAGCGCCCGCATCTCCTGCTGGAGCGCGCGGGCATAGGCCCCGGTGGTGATGTCGCGGTCGCCCACGCTGCCGACCGTGCTGAGGCCGCCGCCGAAATTGGTCACGCCGAAGCCGCCGAGGCCCACGGCCATCAGCCCGACGAGGCCCCAGAAGACGAGCTGCGTGCCCTTCTTCTTCGGCTTGTGGTGCTCGATCGACGTCAGTTTCGACATGGCATTCTTCCGGTTTGGGCGGTTGCGACTGTCTAGGGCCTCGGCGGCTCCGGGGCAAGACGCAGAGGGCCGCACGGCACAGGCCCGCAGGCGCCGCCTCACGCAATCCTGACCGGCGCGGCCCCGGCGCTCCGGCAGGCTGCTTGCTGCGGCGGAAGGCGGCGGCTAGGCTTTCCCCACTCAGATCGGAGGTGTCGATGCGCTGGCTGGTCCGTCTGGCGGCTGTGCTCTTCGGGCTCGCGGCCCTGTTCCTCGTGGCCCTCGTGCTGATCCCCCGCGAGCGGGTGGCAGAGCTTGCGGCCCGCGAGTTCGAGGCCGCGACCGGCCGAGACCTGACGATTTCGGGCGATGTGCGGCCCTCGATCTGGCCGCGCCTCGGCGTGCGCACGGGGCCTGTCACCGTGGCCAACGCGCCCTGGACCGACGAGGGGCCGATGCTCGAGGCGCGCTCGCTCGAGATCGGGCTCGATACGCTCGCGCTGATGAGTGGCGCCTGGCGCATCAGCCGGATCGCGCTCGAGGAGCCGGTGATCCGGCTCGAACGGGATGCGGAGGGCCGGGCCAATTGGGATCTCTCGTCCCCGCCGCGCGGGGCGGAGGGCCGCGCCGCCGAAGGCCGAGCCAGCCCGGCGCCGGCCTCGGCCCAGGCGGGCTTTCCGCTCTTCTCGCTCGACGAGGGGCTGGTCACCGGGGGACGCGTGCTCTGGATCGACCGGGCGGCGGGCACCCGCACCGAGATCTCGGGGCTCGACCTGCGCGTGAGCCTTCCCGAAGCGGGCGGGCCTGCGGATCTCACCCTCTCCGGACAGGCGAACGGCCACGGCTTTGCCGTCGAGGGGCGGCTCGCCGAGGCGGGCACGAGCCTTGCCGGCCGCGTGGCGCCGGTGCGCCTGTCGCTGGTCACGGGCGCGGCCCGGATCGGCTTCGACGGCGAAGCGGGCAGCGCTCCGCCCATGGCCGAGGGCACCATCGACGCGGCCCTCGGCGATCTGGGCGATCTGGCGGCGCTCTTCGGCCAGGACCGCCCGGCCTTGCCCGAGGGGCTGGGCCGGCGCCAGATCGCTCTCACGGGCGGGCTTACGCTGGCCGAAGGCGGCACGCTCCATCTGCGGAACGGGCAGGTGACGGCCGACGGCAACCGTCTGGCCGTCGAGGCGGACCTGATCCCGCAGGGCGAGCGTCCGAAGCTCGAGGCGAACCTGCGCGCCGAGACGCTGAACCTCGCGAGCCTTTCCGCCGGTGGCGGCGGCACGGGCGGCGGAGGCGGCGCAGGCAAGGGCTGGTCGCGCCAGCCCATCGATGTGAGTGCGCTGTCGGCGCTCGATCTGGGCCTTGCGCTCTCGGCGGGAAGCGTCGATTTCGGCCGGCTGAAGCTCGGGGCCACGAAGGCGATCCTGACGCTCGACCGGGCCCGCCTCGTGGCCGACCTGCGCGAGGTCGCGGCCTATGGCGGCACACTCTCGGGCGAGCTGATCGTGAACGGCCGGCAGGGGCTGTCGGTCGGTGCGGACCTCACCCTCACGGGCCTGCAGACCGAGCCGTTCCTCGGCGATCTGGCGGATTTCGACCGGCTCGCCACGCAGGGCGACCTGCGGCTGAAGCTGCTGGCCGCGGGCCCGCACGAGGAGGCGCTGATGCAGAGCCTCTCGGGCACGGGGTCCGTCCGGTTCGGCAAGGGCGAGCTGCGCGGGCTCGACATCGCGCGGATGGTGCGGACCCTCGACGCGGGCTCGGTGGGGCAGGGGACCCGGACGATCTTCGACCGCATGGGCGCGAGCTTCACCCTCGAGAAGGGCGTGCTGCGGAACGAGGATCTGACGCTCGAGGCGCCGCTGATGCGCGCCACCGGCAAGGGACAGGTGGGGATCGGCGCGCGGACGCTCGACTATCGGCTGCTGCCCACGCTCCTGCCGCAGGCCGACGGCACCGGCGGGGTGAGCGTGCCGCTCCTCGTCTCCGGCCCCTGGGCCAGCCCGCGCTACCGGCTGGATCTCGATGCGCTGGTGCGCCAGCCCGTGGGGCAAAAGGTGAAGGAGCGGCTGGAAGAGGAAGCGGCCGAGCGTCTGGGCGTGGTGCCGGAGGAGGGCGAGAGCCTCGAGGAGGCCGCCAAGCGCCGCGCCCGCGAGGCCCTGCAGGGCGAGGCCGGACGGGCCCTCAACCGGCTTCTCGGCGGCAACTGAGCCGCTTATCCGGCGAGCCCCGGGGGCGTCTGACCATTCTGGCCCGCGAGGGGCCGGCCGGCTTTCGGTTCAGGTCTCGGGCGGTCAGGAGAGGCCGGTGTGCCTAACTCGCAGGCCGAGGCGGTGCGCAGGGCCGCCCCTGCGCGGGGAGGCGGCAGGTTTCCCTGCCGCCGGTCAGGCGTTAGCGGCGCCGGTCGCGGCGGGCGCTCATCGGCTGGAAGGCCACGCCCACATGCGCCTCGCAATAGGGCTTGCCGGCCGAGGAGGGCAGGCCGCAGAACCAGAAGTCGTCGGTCGCCGGATCGCCGATCGGCCATTTGCAGGTCCGCTCGGTCAGTTCCATCAGCGTGAGACGGCGGGCGCGCTTCTCGACCTCGCGCACGGAGGCGAGCGCCTCGGGGCTGATCTCGTTGGCCGAGGGCTGCGGCGGCAGCGGCTGGCCCGCGGCCACCACGGGCTTGCGGATCGGCACCGGCGCCGCGGGCGCGGCCGGAGCCGGGGCAGGCCGTTCGGGCGCCGGGCGCGGCTCGGCGGCGCGAGGGGGCTCGGCCGGGCGGGCCGGCTCGGGACGCGGCGGAGCCGGGGGCGGGCTGGCCGGAGCCGCGCCCACGGCCGGCGCCGCCTCTTCCTCGGCTTCCTCGCGGCTGCCGTTGCCGCCGACGCGGTTCGACAGGCCCAGACGGTGCACCTTGCCGATCACCGCGTTGCGGGTGACGCCGCCGAGTTCCTTGGCGATCTGGCTGGCGCTCTGGCCCTCGGCCCACATTCGCTTCAGGGTCTCGACGCGCTCGTCGGTCCAGGACATGCCGCAACTCCGCTTGAGGGTGGACCCGACCGGATGCCGGGCTTCCGCCGCTCCCCGCCTTCGGGGAGGAGGGGCGAGATTTACACCCGCCCCGCCCGTGTTTCAAGCCGCTCCGGCGCCGCGGCGCCTCCGGCCCCCCCCGCAGGCCCCCGACCCGAGGCATCCGGCCGCCCTGCTTTCGCCGGAGACGTCGCCCCGACGCCGCGCGGACACGCGGGCGCCGGATGCCGCGCGAACGAAAGGCCGAAGACCTCGCATCCGCCGACGCTGCGCGAACGGCAGGGATGCCGGCGCGTCCACCGACGCCGCGCGAACGGTGAGACAGCGCATTGCAGACCCTCTCCGCCGGGCCTCTCTTGCCGGGAGCACTGCCGACCCTCGGAAAAGCAGTGGACAGTCCGGCCGCACGGCGTTACGACCCATCGCATGACCTGCCGGACCCGCGCCCTTTCCGACCGACGTCGACGCTTCTGAGCGTCGCCCGCGCCTGCGCGCCTCTTCCGCCTGTCATTCCTTCCTGACACATCACGTTGACTTGGGGCGCCGCCTCTGGCACCCCTGTGGCTTCTCAAGGGACCCCTGCCGATGATCTCCGCCGTCCTGCCGACATACAACCGCGCGCCCCTCGCCTTCGTTGCGGGCGAGGGCTCCTGGCTCACCGCCGAGGACGGCAGCCGATACCTCGACCTGGGCGCCGGCATCGCGGTGAATGCGCTGGGCCACGCCAATCCCGCGCTCGTCGAGGTGATCTCGGCACAGGCCGCGAAGCTCTGGCATGTCTCGAACCTCTACCGCATCCCCGAGCAGGAGCGGCTGGCCGAGAAGCTGGTCGAAGCGACCTTCGCCGACACGGTGTTCTTCACCAACTCGGGCACCGAAGCCGCGGAACTCTCGATCAAGATGGTGCGGAAATACTGGTCCGAGAAGGGCCAGCCCGACCGGATCGAGATCCTCTGCTTCGAGGGCGCCTTCCACGGCCGTTCGACCGGCGCCATCGCGGCGGCGGGCTCGGAAAAGATGACCAAGGGCTACGGGCCGCTGATGCCGGGCTTCCGCCAGCTGCCCTTCGGCGATCACGAGGCGCTGCGGGCGGCCATCTCGGAGAAGACCGCGGCCGTGATGCTCGAGCCCGTGCAGGGCGAGGGCGGGATCCGCGTCCTGCCCGACGTCTGCCTCAAGGGGCTGCGCGACGCCTGCGACGCCGTGGGCGCGCTTCTCGTCTTCGACGAGGTGCAGTGCGGCATGGGGCGCACGGGCAGGCTCTTCGCCCATGAATGGGCGGGGATCGAGCCCGACATCATGATGGTGGCTAAGGGCATCGGCGGGGGCTTTCCGCTGGGCGCGGTGCTGGCGAAGGAAGCCGCGGCCGCGGCCATGACCGCAGGCACCCATGGCTCGACCTACGGAGGCAACCCCCTGGGCTGCGCGGTGGGCGCGAAGGTCATGGAGATCGTGGCCGATCCCGCCTTCCTCGCCGAGGTGAACCGCAAGGCCGCCCTCTTCCGCCAGAAGCTCGAGGGGCTGGTCGCGGCCCATCCGCAGGTCTTCGAGGAGGTGCGTGGCGCGGGCCTGATGCTCGGCCTCAAGTGCCGGGCGCCGAACGCCGATCTGGTGAAGGCGGCCTACGGCCAGCATCTGCTGACCGTGCCTGCGGCCGACAATGTCGTGCGGCTGCTGCCCGCGCTCAACATTCCCGACGAGGACATCGCCGAGGCGGTGGCGCGGCTCGACCGGGCGGCGGGGACGCTCGATGCCGATGCGGCCTGACGCCTGCCTGCGGGCCGATCCGCGCCGACGAGGGACCGCCGTTCTCCGTCACGCATGAACATCCGGCAGGCGGCGGTGCCCGAGGCCCGCGCCCGAGACAGAAAGCCCTTTCCGTGAACCACTTCCTCGATATCCACAAGACCGACACCGCCGAACTGCGGCAGATGATGGACAGCGCCCATGCGATGAAGGCCGCGCGCAAGGGGCGGCCCAAGGGCCAGCTCGACGAGGACCAGCCGCTCGCCGGGCGCATGGTCGCGCTGATCTTCGAGAAGCCCTCGACCCGCACCCGCGTCTCCTTCGACGTGGGCGTGCGCCAGATGGGCGGCCAGACCATGGTGCTTTCGGGCAAGGAGATGCAGCTCGGCCACGGCGAGACCATCGCCGACACGGCCCGCGTGCTCTCGCGCTATGTCGATCTCATCATGATCCGCACCTTCGAGGAGGCGACGCTGCTCGAGATGGCCGAGCACGCCACGGTGCCGGTCATCAACGGGCTCACGAACCGCACCCATCCCTGCCAGATCATGGCCGACGTGATGACCTACGAGGAACATCGCGGCCCGATCGCGGGGCGCAAGGTGGTCTGGGCGGGCGACGGCAACAATGTCTGCGCCTCGTTCCTGCATGCGGCGGGGCAGTTCGGCTTCGACTTCACCTTCACCGGCCCCTCCACGCTGGATCCCGAGGCCGAGTTCGTGGGCTATGCCCGCGAGAAGGGCCGGCGCGTCTCGATCGAGCGCGATCCGGCGAAGGCGGTGGCGGGCGCCGATCTCGTCGTCACCGACACCTGGGTCTCGATGCACGATCCGCAATCGGCACGCGAGCGGCGGCACAACCAGCTCAGGCCCTATCAGGTGAACGAGGCGCTGATGGCGCAGGCCAAGCCCGATGCGCTGTTCATGCACTGCCTGCCCGCGCATCGCGACGACGAGGCCACGAGCGCGGTGATGGACGGCCCCCATTCGGTGATCTTCGACGAGGCCGAGAACCGGCTCCATGCGCAGAAGGCCATCATGCGCTGGTGCCTCGGCCTCTGAGGCGCAGGCCAAGGGCGGGCCGGCTGATGGCCCGCTTTCAGCCTTCGGAGCGCGCAGGAGGCGGGCCCGAGGGGCTTCCCGGGCCGAAGTCCGGCAGCCGTCGATGGAGCAGGGGCTGCCACCCCGGCTCCGGCCCGTCAGGCGGTGCGATCCGCGGGGCGCCGCCGCGGCTGCGGCCGGTCATGCCTCCCGGTCCGTCAGCTGCCGCCCCGGCTCCGATCCGTCAGGCGTCCTGTTCGCTGGCGGCGCGGAAGCGGCAGCTCCAGCTTGCGACATGGTAGCGGGGATGATCGAAGATCCACTTCGCCAGTTCCGGCTGCGCTCGCAGCACGCAGGCGGTCGGCGACAGGTCGTCGGCATAGTAGAGGCTGCGCTTCTCGCAGGCGGCGGGGGCGGCGCTGAGGCAGGCCACGAAGGCAAGTTCGATCATGTCGACCTCTTCAAAAGGGTTGGCGTGATCCTCCCTGAACACCGCTGATACCGTGAAACGCTTGCAGGACCCTTGCACGGCGGTGCCCCGCGAGGGGCAAAGACCTCGTTCCGGCCCCCAACGTGCAAAGACGGTTCCGGTTGCCGAAGATATGCGCATCGAGAAAAGCGCCTGCCGTCACTCCGGACGCGCGATTCCCGTCACCGTCAGCGTGACCTCGCCCGCGGGCCGGGTCCAGACCACCTTTTCGCCGAGACGCGCCCCCATCAGCGCGCGGGCGAGAGGGGCCTGCGGCGCGATGCGGCGGGCCGTGGCCTGCGCCTCGTCCTCTCCGGTGATCTCCCAGACGGTGCGGCGACCGGCCTCGTCCTCGACGGTCACGGCGAGGCCGAAGGCCACCTCGTCCAGCGGCTGGGCCGCGGGATCGACGAGGATGGCCGAGGCGATGCGCGCCTCGAGATAGCGGATGTCGCGCTCGGCCGCGGCCTCGGGCAGGCGATCCAGCCTGTCCTCGCGGGCGCGGAGCGCGCGGAGGCGCGCCTGCGTGGCGAGAAGCCGGGCCTGCAGATCGGCCAGCCCGCGCGGGGTGACGAGGTTCGGGTGCGGGCTGATCGGCAGGTCGGGCAGGGGCGTGTTGTCCGGCCCGTCCTCCTTCACGAAGGCGCGGCTCATGGGGCTCTCCGGCAGCGGGGCAGGGTCATCGGACGATCACCTCCAGCGGGTCGTAGAGGAGGCCGCCGCCCCAGGCCGCCCCCGCGAGGCTGTCGGGCTTGTGGCGGATGCGCGCGAGCTCTGCTTGCGCGAAGAAGCGCCGCTCGGTCACGATGCCCGCGGGATCGCGCCACTCGGCCGAGAGGCTGCCCGCGAGGATGCGGCAGCGGAAATAGACGTCGACCTGATGAAAGCCCGTGCCGGGATCGTGGAACTCGTTCACGAGGCAGGGATCGTCCACCGCAACGGTGAGGCCGGTCTCCTCGGCCACCTCGCGCACCAGATTGTCGGGCAGCGAGGCGCCGGGCTCGACCCCTCCGCCGGGGGCGCACCACAGATCCGACACACCGCCCGGCCAGGCATTGACCAGAAGCAGGCGGTTCTCGTGCAGGATCAGGGCGCGGACGGCGAGGCGGGGAGATGTCATGTCCCGACCCTCGCAGGCGCCGCGGGCCTTGTCCATCGCCCGGGCGCAGGAGGGCGCGCACCAAGGGGGCAGGGCCTGCGATGAAAGCTTGATCGGGACCTCGGCGGGAGCTCGGGGAACCGGCAGGCGAGGTGCGGCCCCGGCCGGATCCGGGCGGGGGAGCCGTCGCCGGGGGCATCGAGCCCCCGCCGACGGCGCTGCCGCGGACGAGGCGCGGGCGCGACCGGACCTTGCGGTCAGCGACGGGGCGCAGCCCATGGCCCCGTCCGTGCCGAGCCCGGGGCCGGGACGGAAGCGGGCGGCCGCCTTCAGGTGTCACGATGGGACCGGCGCTGCCGCGGGCGAGCGCCAGCCGGCCGAACCTTGCGGTGGCGACGGGCCTTCGCCCGAAGCCTCGATCCTCGCTGCGCCCATCCGGGCCAGAACCGCAACGAGGCGCTGCCTTCGAGCGTCGCAGCCGGAACGGCGCTGCCGCGGACAAGGCATCGCCTGCCCCGATCCGGTCAGGTTCCGCGGGGCTTGGCCCGCAGCGTGGGCTCGGCCACCGTCGGATCCTCGGGCCAGGGGTGGCGCGGATAGCGCCCGCGCATGTCGCGGCGCACGTCGGCATAGGAGCTGGCCCAGAAGCCCGGCAGGTCCATCGTCACCTGCACCGGTCGCTGGCCCGGCGACAGGAGCGTGATCCGCAGCGGCAGCCGCTTCGGCCCCACCGTCGGATGCTCCGTCACCCCGAAGAGTTCCTGCAGGCGGATCTCGATCCCCGGCGCCTCGCCCTCGTAGTCGATGGGCACCCGGCGGCCGAGCGGCGTCTCGAACTGCGGCGGGGCCAGCCGGTCGAGGAGCTGCATCCCCTCCCAGCCGAGGCGGGCGCGCAGCGCCTCGGTGAGATCCAGCGCGCGGAGCTCGGCCTCGGTGCGCCGGCCGCCGAGGAAGGGCAGGAGCCAGCCGGGATCCTCGAGCAGGGCCGCATCCGACATGTCAAGCATCGGGGCCCCTTCCGCCCGCAGAAGCTCCACCCGCGCCCGGAGCCGCCGGGCGGCGGTGCTCCAGGGCAGGCCGATCTGGCGCAGCCCCTCGACGGCCGCCAGCGCCAGCGCCTCCGACGGCACCTCGGGCCAGGTCCGGTCGTCGAGCACGAGCGCGCCGAAACACTCCTGCCGGCGGGCCACCACGCGACCCTCGCGGCGCGACCAGTGGCAGACGTCGCGCCAGCGGATCTGCGGCGCGAAGAGCGCGCGGAGATCGGACTCCGGGATCGGCGCCGCCTGCCGCACCTTCGCCTCGCGCGCATCCCCGTCGAGATCGGTCGCCACGATCAGCCGGACCCCGGCGAGCGGCTGGCCCGGCTCCATCGCCGCCCCCTTGCCGCCCGAGAGCACCCAGCGCGGCGCCTCGCCCTTGCGCCGGAGCCCCACGCGGTCAGGGTAGGCGAGGGCCGCCATCTGGCCCACCGACAGCCCCGCCTCGGGTGTCGTCACCGCACGGGCGAGCCTGCGGGCCTCCTCGCGGATGCGGGCGAGGGCCGCGCGGTTCACCTCGTGCGGATGCTCGTCCGAGAACCTCTTCGGATCGGCCAGCGCCGCAAGACGCAGCGCGAGGTCGGGCGGTCCCCTCACCGGGTCGCGGTCGGCCATCAGGGCCGCGAGCGGCGCCGCCGAGGGACCGGCCACCGTCAGCATGTGGCCCAAGCGCGGATGGAGCGGCAGCCGGGCCAGCGCCTGCCCGTGCGCCGTGACCCGCCCGTCTTCCAGCGCGCCCAGACCCTCGAGAAGCGCGCGCGCCTCGGCCAGCACTCCCGGATGGGGCGGGGTCAGGAAGGGCAGATCGGCGCTGCCCCAGACCGCAAGCTCGAGCGCCAGCGCGGTGAGATCGGCCGCCTCGATCTCGGCCGGCGGAAAGGCCGCAAGCGCGCCTTCCTCGCCGCGGGTCCACATCCGGTAGCAGATCCCCTCGGCCACCCGCCCGGCACGGCCGCGGCGCTGGTCGGCCTCGGCCCGCGTCACCCGCTCGGTCACCAGCCGCGACATGCCGGAACTCGGATCGAACCGCGCCCGCCGCGCCCGGCCCGCATCGACCACGACCCGCACGCCGGGAATGGTGAGCGAGGTCTCGGCGATCGAGGTCGCGAGCACGATCCGCCGCCCGGGCCCTTCCTCCAGCGCCCGGCGCTGGGCCGCCAGATCGAGCGCGCCGAAGAGCGGCGCCACCTCGCAGCCGAGGCCGCCGAGAAGCCCCTCGACACGGCGGATCTCGCCCTCGCCCGGCAGGAAGACCAGCAGATCGCCCGCGGTCTCGGCCACCGCCTGCCGCACGAGGGCCGCCACCTCGGGCTCGAGCCGCGCGCCCGCGGGCAGCGGCCGCGGAAGCCACCGCGTCTCGACCGGAAAGGCGCGACCCTCCGAGGTCACGACCGGCGCACCGCCCATCAGCCCGGCCACGGGGCCTGCGTCGAGCGTGGCGGACATGACCAGAAGCATCAGATCCTCGCGCAGCGCGCTCCGCACCTCGAGCGCGAGGGCGAGCCCCAGATCGGCATTCAGGCTGCGCTCGTGGAACTCGTCGAAGAGAAGCGCGCCGATGCCCGTAAGCTCCGGGTCGTCCTGAAGGGTGCGGGTGAGGATGCCCTCGGTCACCACCTCGATCCGCGTCTCGCGCGAGACGCGCGCCTCGCCGCGGATGCGGTAGCCCACCGTGCGGCCCACGGGCTCGCCCAGCGTCGCGGCCATCCGTTCGGCGGCCGCACGGGCAGCCAGACGCCGCGGCTCGAGCATCACGATGCGCCCCTCGGTGAGGCCAGCCTTCAGGATCGCCAGCGGCACGCGCGTGGTCTTGCCCGCGCCGGGCGGCGCCTGCAGCACCGCCATCCGCTGCGCGCGGAGCGCCGCGATCAGCCCGGGCAGGGCGGCATCGATGGGAAGCGTCTCGGTCATGCGGCCCTTATGGCGCCCGGCGCGGCCGCGCGCCAGAGCGGGCGGTCAGCGCCGCCGCAGGGTGGCCTTGCCGTAGATCGTGTCGGTGGCGACCTGCACGACGCGCATGCGCCCTTCGGCGGTGGGCTCGTAGCGCAGCGTGAAGGGGAAGCGCGACTTCTCGGCCATGTCCTCCTCGGAATAGCCCGCGATCCGCCGGAACTCTCCGGCGCAGGCGACGCCGCCCTCGGCCGCCTGCGGCGCGCCGAGCACGACCTGCGTCCGCCGCCGCCCGTCGAAGATCTCGAGCGAGGTCCGGCATTCCTGCCCGGGATCCACGTCGCGCAGCGCGGCATAGAGCGCGGTCAGCGGATCGACCGTGCCGCGCTGGGCGGCCGGATCCACATCGTAGGAGCGGGGCTTGCGCGCAGGCTCGTAGCGTTCGACCACCGGCCGGCCGTTCCGCCAGGCGAGCTGCACCTCGGACTGGCGGCGCCCGGTGTCGGCCTTCTCGCTGTAGGCGCTGGCCTGCGGCGTGCCGCGGACGATCCGGCCGCTCGCGCGCGCATCGTAGCGGACCGTACGCAGGAGGCTCACGAGCCCGCCGCTCTGCAGCCGCCCGTTCACCGCATAGCGCCCGTCCTGCTCGCTGCCCGCGAAGGAGAGCGTGCCCGCCCGCACCCCGCGCAGCACGAGGTCGAACACCGCCTCGTCGGACTGGGCCGCCGCCGGCCCCGCCAGAAGCAGCATCAGCGCCGCGATCCCGAACCCGATCCGCATCGAACCCTCCTTTGCCGCATCCGAGCCTCTGGCATATCGCGGGAAGAGAGGGCACAACAGCCCCGCATCCCCGGGCAGGCCTGACAATCGCGTCACCGCGCCCGCGATGCGCCAGACCCTCATGCCGGAGCGCCCGATGGACCTGACCGATCTCGCCTCCCGTCTCGCCAGCGGCGACCGCCGTGCGCTGGCGCGCGCCATCACGCTGGTCGAGAGCCGCCGCGCCGATCACCGCGAGGCGGCGCTCGCGCTTCTGGCCGATCTGGCCCGGAGCGGGCGCGAGGCGCTGCGCATCGGCCTCTCGGGCACGCCCGGCGTCGGCAAATCCACCTTCATCGAGAGCTTCGGCCTCCGGCTGACGGGGCAGGGGCTGAAGGTCGCCGTGCTCGCGGTCGATCCCTCCTCGGCGCGCTCGGGCGGCTCGATCCTCGGCGACAAGACCCGGATGGAGCGGCTCTCGCGCGATCCGCAGGCCTTCATCCGGCCCTCGCCCTCCCAGACCCATCTGGGCGGCGTCGCGCGGCGCACGCGCGAGGCGGTGGCGCTCTGCGAGGCCGCGGGCTTCGACGTCATCCTGATCGAGACGGTGGGGGTGGGCCAGTCCGAGACCGTGGTGGCCCAGCTCTGCGATCTCTTCCTGCTCCTGCTCGCGCCCGCGGGCGGCGACGAGCTGCAGGGCGTCAAGCGCGGCATCATGGAGATGGCGGACCTCATCCTCGTGAACAAGGCCGACGGCGATCTGAAGCCCGCCGCGCTGCGGACGGTGGCGGACTACGCCGGCGCGCTGCGGCTCCTGCGCCGGAGGCCGCAGGATCCCGAGGACTTCCCCAAGGCGATGCCGGTCTCCGCACTCGAGGAACAGGGGCTGGCCGACGCCTGGACCGAGATGCAGGCGCTCGTGGCCTGGCGCCGCGAAACGGGCCATTTCGCCCGCCGCCGAGCCGAGCAGGCGCGCCACTGGTTCGAGGAGGAGGTGCGCGAGGGCCTTCTCGCCGTTCTGACCCGCCCCGGCCCTGCGCGCGAGCGGATGGCGCGCCTCGGCGCCGCCGTGACCCGCGGCGAGATCACCCCCGAGGCCGCCGCGGCCGAGCTTCTGACCACGCTCTGAGGCCCCCGGCCCTTCAGTCTGGCCCAAATATCCCGCGGGGGTGCGGGGGCGCGAAGCCCCCGCGCGGCCTGCCTCCGCCTCCCGGCCCGCGGGCTCTCCCTCCCGCCCCTGAATCGCTTGACGCCGCCCCGCTTTGCCCCTAAACGGCCTCGATGGAATTCGGCGCGCTGCCTTTGGCGGTGCCCTTCATGCACAACCACGAGGATCTCGACCATGTCGCGCGTCTGCGAACTTAGCGGTAAGGCTCCGATGACCGGCAACACGGTCAGCCACGCCAACAACAAGAGCCGTCGGCGCTTCCTGCCGAACCTGAACGATGTCACGCTGATCTCGGACGTGCTCGGCCAGTCCTTCAAGCTGCGCATCTCGGCCGCGGCGCTGCGGACGGTCGACCACCGCGGCGGCCTCGACGCGTTCCTCGCGAAAGCCAAGGACGACGAGCTGTCGGTCAAGGCCCGCGCGATCAAGAAAGAGATCGAGAAGGCTCAGGCCACCGCGGCCTGATCCGGCGCCTTCGCCGCATGAGCCGGGGCCCCGCGTCGCGCGGGGCCTTTTTCGTTTCGGACATCCCCCGCTGCGGCCCGGGACCCGGCCGGAAGCCCCACGCGGATCGCGGCCCCGGGGTGCGCCGGTGCCATCTTCGCGCCGAGGGCCGCTTGTGGCCGGCGCCGGGCGGCCTATGATCGGCGCCATGATGCGCTCCCTTCTGGCCTGCCTTCTCTCCCTCTGTCTCGCCGCAGCCTCGCTGACGGTGGCCGAGGCGCGCGGTCGCGCGGCGGGAGCGCAGCAGGTGGTGATCTGCACGGGCTACGGCGTGACCGCGGTCGCGCTCGATGCGCAAGGCCGGCCGGTGGGCCCGCTCCACCCCTGCCCGGACTGCCTCGGAGGGCTGACCCTTCTGGCGCTTCCGCAGGCCCCGGCTCTGCCCGCCCTGTCGCTCGGGCGGGGCGAGGCTCTGGCCGTGCCGCCTCCGATCCGCGCCACTGCGGCCGCCTCTCCCGTCCCCTGCGCCCGGGATCCGCCTGTCTCGTCCGCCTGATCGCCAAATCACACAGTCAGGAGAGACAGATGACCCCGTTCCAAGCCATCCTCGCGGCCGCCGCCGTGACCTTTGCCCTGCCGGCCTTCGCCGACAGCGAGCTTGCCGTGACCGACGCCTATGCCCGCGTCGCGAGCCCCGCCGCCCAATCCGGCGCCATCTTCATGGTGATCGAGAACCACGGCGCGAGCGACGACCGCCTCGTCTCGGCCGCAACCGACGCGGCCGCCCGGGTCGAACTCCACACCCACCTCGCCGGGCAGGACGGCGTCATGCAGATGGTCGAGGTGAAGGAAGGTTTTCCGGTGCCTGCGCACGGCAGCCATGCGCTCGCCCGCGGCGGCGATCATGTGATGCTGATGGGTCTCACGAAGCCGCTGAAGGAGGGCGACGAGATCGCGCTGACGCTCACCTTCGAGAGCGGCAAGGTGCTCGAGGTCGCGGCGCCGGTGGATACGAGCCGCGAGGCGCCGATGGGCGACCACATGAAGGGCATGACGCACGGCAACTGACGTGCGGGCAGGGCGCGCGGCAACGCGCGCCCTTGGCCGTCAGCCGCCGCAATAGGCCTGAGCCGCTTCCCCGAAGGATTTGTAGCGCTTCCAGAAAGCCGTGTCCGAGCTGCGGCTCGAGAAGCGCACGTCCTGCGCCTCGTCGGGATTGGCGAAGAACTTCGCCGCGCGCCGCTGGTCGCCCGAGGGCAGCGTCATGTCCGCAACCTGCTGGATGCAGTTGCAGGTCGCCACATTGGCGGCCTGCCGGTCGGAGCGCAGGCAGGCCCGTTCGATCGGACCTCCGGCGCTGGCGATGGTGGGAAGGACGAGCGCGGCAAAAGCCGCCGCCGCGAGGGCCGGTTTCTTCATCGTCTGCCTCGTTTACTGCTCCGGCAGGTTGATCCCGCCGCGTTGGTCTTCGCGAACTATGCCCGAAAGCCGGTTTTCTTCAAACCGATTCGAGCCTTGCACCGCGATCTTCAGAGATCACGGTCCCGCGAGCACCCTTGGCAGCCGCCGCAGGCCCGAGGCCGGAGAGGTGCATCCGGATCTCTCGCCCCGCCCGGCGGGGCACGCTCAGCGACGCGCCACCCACGCCTCGGCGGCGTCCCTCTGCGTCAGGGGAAAGGTGCGCGCCTGAACCGGCATGAACCAGTCGCTCGTCTCGATCATCAGGGCCGCGATCTTCGGGGGCTCGACGACGGCATAGCGGCGGACCTTGCCGAGGGAGCGGAAACCCGCCTTCAGCCCCTCGAGATCGAGGGCTGCGGCGGGGGTGAGGCCGGTGAACTCGGGCAGCACCACCAGCATGTCGACGCTCTCGAACCGGTCGAAGGCCGCGAGGACGGTCTCCGCCATGCGCCGGATCTCGGGGCGGCCGACATGACCGCCGAGCTCGAAGGCGAGGATATGCGGCGCAGGGCTCGGAAGCCGGCGCAGCCAGCCCGGCCGCCCGCGGCTCTGCGCGCCGAGCGCCACCGCCCCGAGCCCGAGCAGGCCAAGGGCGAGGAGGACGGTCCGCGCGCGCATCAGCGCAGGCCCCCGGACCGGAGGACGGGACGGCGTCGCGCCGCCCGCCCGCCCGTGCCCGCGTCACCGCATCCCATGGCCGGGAAGATCGCCGCCCCGCGCGCCGTCCCGATGGCAAGATCCGCTCTCATGGCCTCCATGCGCCTCTCCCGTTGCTTGTGTCGGGGGCAAACGCGGTCGAAGGCTTCCGGTTCGCGGCCCTCTTCAGAGGATCCGGGAAAGGGGGGCAGGCGGGGCGCCTGCTCTGCCGTGCGACCCGCGGTTCACGGCGGGTTGCCCGATGGTGCCTCCGGTCGCCCGGGTCGAAGACGCCGGTCAGTCGTCGTCGAACAGGCCGCGCTCGGCGCCGGTATGACAGCCGGCGCAGTTCGACATGCTCCGGGCCTTCTCCAGCATGCGCGGCGACACTTCGTCGGCATGCTTGCGCTTGAACCAGGGCAGCTCCGAGATCCGGAGCGGCGTGTCGGTCTGGGCCAGCCCGCGGAGCGCGCGGCCCGCGCCCGAACTGTCCGCGGCATTCGCGACGAGGTAGGATTCGATCTGGGCGCGGCTCGCCTCGTCGAGCGAGGCATCCTCGCCGAAGTGGTTCGGAAGGTCTGCCATCAGGGCGGTCCAGGACCGGGCGGGCAGCAGCGCCGCCGGATAGGCCATGTGGCAGGCCGAACATTCGGTCTTGGTGAGCGGATCGGTCACCACGAGGGCGGCGCGCCGGCCGCCATGTTCGCCCTCGTCGCCGTCGTCATCGGCATAGGTGGCGGTAAAGCCGGCCGGCAGAAGGCACAGCGCGAGCGCAAGGATCCGAAGGGTCATCGTCTGTCCTCCGCTCATTGGGCCGCGAGCCAGGCCAGAAGATCGGCCTTCTCGCCCGGCGTGCAGTCGCGGCCGATCACGCTGTTGCAGTTGCGGCCGAGCCATTTCTCGACCCTGGCGCTGTCGGTGAAACGGTCGGGCGTCGCCGAGGGCGCGAGCGGCGCGATCTCCTTGCCGGTGCGGGTCTGGCCCGCCCGCGTCACGTCCGCACCGTGGCAGGTGGTGCAGGAGGGCGTGTCGGGCTTGCCGCCGGTCTGGGTCGACAGGAAGAGCGCGCGGCCCCGTTCGGCATCGGCGGGCGCGCCGGCGGCGGCCTCGTAGCCTGCGATGAGCTGCGCGGGGCTGGTGTCTCCGGCCAGTGCGGGACCGGCCAGTGCGGGACCGGCCAGAACGGCCGAGAGGATGAGGAAACGGGTCACGGGTCACTCCTTGGGTAGGTGGATCGAAAAGGGCGAGAAGAGGCCGCTCTCGGCGTCGGCATGGCAGGCCGTGCAGGTCGCGGGGCTGCGGACCGAAGGCTGGCGGAAGAGCCTGTCGGGCAGTCCTCCGTGCAGGCGCTTCCAGCCCGGCGTCTCGGTGAGGGTGAAGGGCGCGCCGGGCGCGGTCTCGGCGAAGGCATGGGCGGGCAGCGTGTCGGTCGTTTCCGCGGCATGTCCGGTGAGCCATGCCTCGATCTCGGCGGCGGTGGCCGGATCTAGGCGCGCATCCTCTCCGAAATGGTCGGCGAGGCCCGCCATCAGCATCCGCCACGAGGCGGCGGGCAGCAGGCTCGGGTGATAGGCCATGTGGCAGGCGGAGCATTCGTCCCGCGTCGTGGCATCGAAGGCCACGGGCATCCCCTGCGGCGCCCGCGCGGAAAGCGCGCTGCTGGCGGCCCAGAGGCCGGAGCCCACCAGCAGCAGAAGCACGAGGGCCAGCGGACCGCGCGCGGGGATCTCCTCCGCCGGGTGGTCGCCCGGGCGGGCCTCCTTGCTGCCGGTCAGCATGGCGCGGGCGAGGTTCTCGCGGCTGCGGCGGCTCTCGAAGGCGACCCCGCCGAGATGCAGCGCGACGAGCCCGAACACCGCCCAGGCGGCGGCCTCGTGGAGCATGTGCCACGCGCGTCCGGCCTCGAACGACCAGAAGGCCAGCGGGCCGGTCTTGAACAGGCCGCCCAGCAGGATGAGCCCGGAGAGGCCGATCAGCAGGATCGACCCGATCAGGGCCAGCACCATCAGCGCGCCCAGCGGGTTGTGCCCGAGGTGGCGCGGGGCTGCCGAACGGAGGTGGCCCAGCACGGCAGCCGGCGAGGGGAGGAAGTCGCGGAACCGCGCATGGGTGGGGCCGGTGAAGCCCCAGACGATCCGCGCGATCACGAGCGCCAGCGCGGCGAGGCCGCCGCCGATGTGCCAGCGGATCGCCTCCGCGCCGCCGAGAAAGCCGGTGGCGGCCGACAGGCCAATGCTTGCGGCCAGCGACCAGTGAAAGAGGCGGATCGGAAGATCCCAGACGGGAACGAGGGGCGGGCGACTCATGACGGACTCCGATGGCAACGGACTTCTTCTTCCGGGCCAAGGTGACGAGCGCCTGACGCGGTCGGTCAGCTTCCTGTCAGCATCCGGGAACGCTGGGGCCGGCAGGCGCGTGACAGCCGCCTGACAGGCCGCGTCAGCCGCGGCTCAGGGGAAGGTGCGACAAGGGTGCATCGATCCGCCTCTGTCCTCTCATGGGAGATTGCCATGTCCCTGTCCGCCGCCACCCCGTCCGCCCGCCTCCTGCCGATGGCGGTGCGCCCCGACCCTCCCCGCGCCGAGGGCGCCGTCTCGCGGTCACAGGATCCCTGCGGCCGCTGCACCTTCAGCTGGTGCGACGCGCCCTGGTCCTCGGGCCGCACCGGCTGCCCCGCCTGCCCGGGACGCGCGAGCTGACCGGCCGCGGAAAGGGCGCCGATTGTCAGGCCCCTCCGCATGCCGAGGCCCCGCGCGACAATGGCCGGTGCGCAGCAGGGCGCCCGAGCGCGGACGATGCCGGAGTGGCTGGCAGACCGGCCCACGTCCGAGACACCCATCCGGCGCACGCCCTCGCCCATGCGCGGCCGAGCCCGCGCGCCCCGGAAGCCCGTGCATGAAAGGGCTCCCGGTCTCCGGGCCGGAGCGGCAGCGCGGCCAGCCCGCGACGGCACCGGAGGCCTCGTCCGCGAGGACAGCGGCGCGATGAGCCGCGCCGTTGCCCGCCGCCGGCGCCTCGTCAGGCCGCGCGGCTTTCGGCTGTCCCGACAAGGCGATGCAGGGCACCCGAGCGTCGGGCACCGCAGGTCGCGCGTGACCCCTCTCAGGCCGTCGGCGTCTTCATGTGCCGGAGCGGGCAGGGCCGGGGGGAGGGAGCCAGCGGCAGGAAAGGCCGCCCCCGGGGGGCTGAGCGGGCACGATGAGCGACGACCCGCCCTCGGCCGTCCGGGAATCGCGGCCGGTGTCTCGACCGAGGTTGTTTTGTCGCCCGGTTTCTGTCATACAGGCGGAGCAAAGCATCTCTTTCGACCTTCTGTTTCCTTGCGGCTTCAGTTGCGACTCTGACGAGACTGGGCCGGGCCATCGCATTCAGCGGATGGCATCAAGATAAGGAAATACCACGATGGCCAACGGCACCGTGAAATGGTTCAACGCCACCAAAGGTTTCGGCTTCATCGCTCCGGCGGGTGGCTCGAAGGACGTGTTCGTCCACATCAGCGCCCTCGAGCGCGCCGGCATCCGTCAGCTCAATGACGGTCAGGCCGTGACCTTCGACCTCGAAACCGACCGCAACGGCCGCGAATCGGCGACGAACCTCGCTCTCGCCTGATCGGCAGGTCGACTTCAAGGCAGGAACGGGCGGCTCGGCCGCCCGTTTTTCATTTCTGATCTTTCATTTGCGGATCGCTCGGTCGAAGCCACCTCATCCGATCCGCGCGTGCGGCCTCGTCCCGGCCGCGGCAGATCCGGGGGTCTTCCAGCGACGTCCCGAAGGGCCGTCCCCTCGTCAGGCACTCCCCGATCGACCGGAGGCCCGGATCCCGCCCGGCCTTCTTCATGCAAGGACCACCGCCGGACCGGTCGCAGGCCCGATCCTGCTCGTTGTGAATAGGTCGAGCGGCGGGCGGCCGCCCCGCGCGCGCCCGAGACCGGTGCTCCGGTTCGGCGGCTGCGTGCCTCGGGCCGATCCTGCTCTCCTCGGCCGCGCCTGCCTGTGGACGGCGCGAATCCGCCCGTTTCATGATATGGGAAGCGGGTGGGCCACAGGCGGGTGGAGCGGGACATGCCAGACGGGAACGCCAGTTTCCGGACGCAGTGTTTCAAGGGCGGCGATGCGGCGCAGCCCCTGCCGTCGATCATGTTCGCCGAACGGCGCAGGCTGGCCATCCTCGGCGAAAACGGGTTCGTCGAGACCTGCGTGCGGACCATCGAGGGCAGCGACATCGTCTTCGGCAGTGTCCGGTCGTCCGGGCATGTGATCGAGCTTCGCGAGCCGGATCGGCTGACCCTCCTTCTGCCGCGGGCGGGGCGCCTGCGGGTGCGGATCGGGCCTGCCGAGCATGGCGTGACGCCGGGCTGCCCCATGGCCTTCCGGCCGGGCGAGCGGGTGACCGACGCCACCGCCGGCCGCGACGGGCTCTTCGCCGCGATCACGCTGCAGGTGCCCGCCGCGCGGGTCCGGGCGCTGGCCGAGGCGGCCGAGCTACCGCTGCAGGATCTGCTCGGCCCGGATGCCGTGGCCCTGCGCGCCCGGCTCGAGGCTTCGGCGCTGGAGGGCATGGCCCGGCTGGCCTGCGACCTCTTCCTGCGGCCGAAGACCGCCCTTCCGCCCGGCGTCGCTCTGGCGATCACCGACTTCGTGGATGCGCAGCTGCTGGCCCTGATGGACGGCCGGCCTGCTCCGGCCCGGTGCCGCGTCCTGTCGGCCTTCCACCGCGTGCGCGCGGCCGAAGAGATCATGCATGCCCACAGCGAAGAGCCGCTCTCCATGCTCGATCTCGCACGACGTCTGGATATCGGCCTGCGCAGCCTGCAGCTGGCCTTCCGCGAGGTGCATGACGGCCTCTCGCCGCGCGAGGTCTACAGCCGGATCCGGCTGGACCGCGCGCGGCAGCGGCTGCTGGCGGCTTCGGGGGCCGATCGGGTGACGACCATCGCGCTCGACAGCGGCTTCGGTCATCTCGGGCGGTTCGCCATGGCCTATGCGCGCACCTTCGGCGAGTTGCCGAGTGAGACGCTTGCCCGCCGCCGCAGGATTTGACAGCTGTCAACCGGGCGGCAGGCTTCAGTGCCCTCAGTGCCCTCAGTGCCCTCAGTGCCCTCAGTGCCCTCAGTGCCCTCAGTGCCCTCAGTGCCCTCAGTGCCCTCAGTTTCTTCATTGTATTCAGGGGCTTGACGCATCCGCCTTTGCTTTCGCGGTCGGAAGGCCCTGCCTGTCCGATGTGTGCCTCGTGAAGATCGGTGGACCCGGCATCCGGCCGCGGGACAGACCGGGTCCCTCCCGATCCCGGACGCCCGTCTCCGATAGGCCCGCATCGGTGGCCGCGTCCCGCGTCAGGCCGCCTCCCTCTCGCGGGCCATGGCGAGAAAGGCGGTGAAGCCGGCCGAGGGGTTGCGGCGGCCGGAGTAATAGAGGCTGAAGCCGGGGCGGTTCGGCGTCCAGTCCTCCAGGAGGCGGATCATGCGACCGGCGGCAATGTCCTCGGCCACATCCGCTTCGATGAAATATCCGATCCCGGCGCCGTCCAGCACGGCGGCGCGGGCGATGGCGGCTTCGTCCACCGTCAGGCGGCCGCTCGCCTCGAAGGGCAGCGGCACCCCGTCCTTCTCGAAGGGCCAGCGCAGCAGCGCGCCGTTCGGCAGGCGCACGCGGAGACACGCATCGGGATCCAGATCGGCGGGCGAGCGCGGCTCCGGATGGCGGACCAGCCAATCCGGAGAGGCCACCACCGCATGGCGCACGGGGTGGCCCAGCGGCAGGGCGATCATGTCGCGCGGCACCAGATCGGCGGGACGGATGCCGAGATCGAACCCCTCCGCCACGATATCGACCAGCCGCCCCTCGGTTACCAGATCGACCCGCATCTCGGGGTAGCGGCGCAGGAACGCCAGCACGAGCGGCGCCACCGCCCGTCCGGCCTGCACCGAGGCGTTGATCCGCAGCATCCCCGAGGGCGTGGCACGCTGCGACCGGACCGTCTCCAGCGCGGCGCGGATCTCGGTCAGCGCCGGGGCGATGCGGGCCACGAACTCGCGCCCGGCCTCGGTCAAGGCCACGCTGCGGGTGGTGCGGTGGAAGAGCCGGACGCCGAGGCCGGCCTCCAGCCGCGCGACCGTATGCGACAGCGCGGTGGTCGAGACGCCCAGATCCAGCGCCGCCGCCCGGAACGAGCCCTTCCGCGCGATGGCCAGAACCGCCTCGAGCCCCTTCAACCCGCTGTCCATCATTGTCCCGATCCTGTCATCACCAGATGCCGATCTATCCCGATTATCGGGCGCTTCGTCGAGGATTATGGTGAAGTCACAGCAACAGGAGCCCCCCATGACCCTTCCCGCCCCGATCGAGACCTATTTCACCGCAGAGGCGCCGCAGGAGGGCGCGCGGTTCGCCGCGGCCTTCGCCCCGGAGGCCATCGTCCATGACGAGGGGAAAAGCCATCGCGGCCCCGCCGAGATCGAGGCCTGGTGGAAGGCCGCCAAGGCGAAATACCGCCATCGCGCCGAACCGCTGGAGGTGACGGAGGCCCGCGGCAAGACCGTGGTCCGCGCGCGCGTCAGCGGCCACTTCCCGGGCAGCCCGGCGATGCTGACCTTCACCTTCGGTCTCTCGGGCGACCGCATCACGGATCTGAGGATCGGCGGATGACCGGGTTCCTGACGCTGCAGGGCAAGCGCGCCCTCATCACCGGCGGCACGCAGGGCGCGGGCGCCGCCACGCTCGCGCTCTTCCGCGAGCTCGGGGCCGAGGTCCTGACCTCGGCGCGCCACCGCCCCGGCGATCTGCCCGAGGAAATGTTCGTCGCCGCCGACCTGACGACGCTCGAGGGCTGCGAGACGTTGACCGCGGCGGTGCGCGACCGACTGGGCGGGGTGGACATCCTTGTCCATATGCTCGGCGGATCCTCGGCTCCGGGCGGCGGCTTCGCCGCGCTGGGCGAGGCGGAGTGGCAGGCGGAGCTGAACCTGAACCTGATGCCCGCCGTCCGCCTCGACCGCGCGCTGCTGCCCGGCATGGTGGCGCGCGGGTCGGGCGTCGTCGTGCATGTCACGTCGATCCAGCGCCTCCTGCCTCTGCCCGAGGCGACGACGGGTTATGCCGCGGCCAAGGCCGCGCTGTCGGCCTACAGCAAGAGCCTGTCGAAGGAGGTGGCGCCGAAGGGCGTGCGCGTGGTGCGCGTGGCGCCGGGCTGGATCGCGACCGAGGCCTCGCTCCGGCTGGCCGAGCGTCTGGCCGCCGAGGCGGGCACCGATCTGGAGGACGGCAAGCGCCGGATCATGGCCTCGCTCGGCGGCATCCCCCTCGGTCGGCCTTCGACGCCTGCCGAAGTTGCGAGCCTGATCGCCTTCCTCGTCTCTGACCGCGCGGCGAGCATCACCGGGACGGAACATGTGATCGACGGAGGCACGGTGCCGACGGTGTGAGGGCCGGGCCGAAGCGAGGCGGGCTGCCTGAGCCGAGGCCGGCGAGGGCTGCGGCGCGTCAGGGGGTGCCGCCGGACCGGTCAGGCGCCGTTGAGGGGCGCGATCAGTTCGAAGTTCAGGCCCGCGGGCTCGTAGCTCACCTCGACCGTGCCGTCGAACTCGGCCGCGAGAACCTGTTTGACGAGGAGGCTGCCGAAGCCGTGATGGCTGGGAGGTGCCACGGGCGGGCCGCCGCGCTCGGTCCAGGACAGGCGCAGCCTGCGGGTTCCTGCATCCCGCTGGTCGGACCAGTCGACCACGACCCGCCCCTCGTTCGTGGACAGCGCGCCGTATTTCACCGCATTCGTCGCCAGCTCGAACATGGCGAGCGTCAGTGCGAAGGTCTGCTTGTCGGTCAGGGACACCTCCGGGCCGGAGGCGAGGAACCTGCAGCCCTTGTCGTCGAGCCGCCGGTGGACGTGGGTCAGAACCTCGGTGACCGTCGCTCTGGAGCAGCCGTGCAGGGACAGGATATTCTGCGCCTGTCCCATGTCTTCCAGGCGGTGGAGCAGCTTCTCGGTCAGGTCCTCCACCGTGGCCGCCCGGCGCGCGCTCTGCCGCACGACGGCAGAGACGAGGGCGTAGGAATTCTTCATCCGGTGAACGAGCTCGCGGTTGCTGATGGCGGCGCGGCGCTCGAACCGGACGCGGTCGGTCGTCTCCACCACCGTGTCGATGAAGCCGCGGATCACGCCCGCCTCGTCCGCGACGGGACTGTAGGAGAAGGTGAAGAAGGCCTTCTCCATCCCGCGATCGTCGCGCAGGACCGACAGCGGGAAATCCTTGATGAAGGTGGACTCGCCCGCCATGGCCTTCGCCGCGATGGGTCCGATGGACGGCCATGCCTCGTGCCAGATCACCGAGAAGGGCAGGCCGAGGCAATCGCCCTTGTTGCCGAGGATCGGCACGAAGGCGTCGTTGTAGATGGCGATATGGTCCGGCCCCCAGCACAGACATTGCGCGAAGCCCGAGTTCAGCGTCATCGCCACGCTGACCTTGAGGGCAGGCGGCCAGTCCTCGATCGGGCCCAGCGGTGTCGCGGCCCAGTCCAGGGCCGCGACGCGCTGCGCCATGGGAAGGCTGAGATCCAGAAACGCAAACGGATCGGTCATCGGGTCTCCGCTTGTCGTTGACCGCCTTCTGTAAGCCATGGCCATGCGGTGCCGCAAGGTGGGAAGCCCGGCCAGTCGAAGGCAGTCCCTCGGGCCGAGGCGCCGCATCCTGTTCGTTGCCCGTCCCGCCACGGTGCCTGAGGCTGCTCTGGCACGGGACAACGGCCATGCGTACACCCCCCGGCGATGGAGCCCCGATCTTTGAAGGCGAGGTGCGCGTGCAGCGCCCCTGCCTCGATGCGCTCGAGGCGGCAACCGCCTGTCGTGCCGGATGGCGATCTCAGGGCTTCGGCCCGCGCCGATTGCGCCCTCCATTCCACCCGAGCGTGTGTCGCCTTCGCATTCCGGATAGCGGAGTCGCAAATATGCCATCAACCTTGGGTCGTCCACGTCGGAGGGACCATGCTGTCAGTCCTGCGCCTCTTCAGCCTGCGGCACCGAGAGTGTCTCCGACCCGCTGCCGGCAGGCTTCTGCACGGCGCCCCGGATGCGTGATGCCGCCGTCCCGTGCGCAGCCGGTCACGTCGCTGTCGCCCCAATCGCTGAAAGGACCGTTCCATGACCTGTCGCAAGCTGACCCGGCTGGCCGCCCTGCTGCTGACGATCGGCGGCGTGCCGGCGATGGCCGACGACATCCGGCGCGAGGCCGTGCACTTCGCCCCGGGAACCTCGGGCTCGACGATCAACGGCAGGATCAAGGGCTACAACGCGGTGCAGTACAGTCTCGGCGTCAAGGCGGGCCAGAAGATGAGCGTGCAGCTCGATTCCGGCAATGCGAGCCTCTACTTCAACATCACGGCTCCGGGCGCCAGCGAGGCGCTTTACAACAGCTCCATCGAAGGCAACGGCACGTCGGTCACCATTCCGTCCAGCGGCACCTATGCGATCGACGTCTATCTGATGCGCAACGCCGCAAGGCGGGGTGAAACCGCCAACTACTCCCTGACGCTCTACGTCGAATGACCCTCAGGAAAGGACAAGCCATGAAACATGCCGCATTGCTTGCAGGCGCGGTTGCCCTGTCTGCCTGCGCCGAGGGGGGAGGAACGAGCCCCTCCGACTTTCCCGAGGATGTGAAGGTCTGCAAGCAGGCGATGGCCTATCGCTCGATGACCACGCCGACCTTCATCGAGGTCGTCAGCGCCGCCCCGCTTCGGGACGGGTCCGGTATCCAGATGTTCCTGACCCATAACGGCCAGAACATGACGATCTGCCGCACGAACAACAGCCACGAAGTGAAGGAGCTCTTCGCCTACGGCTGAAGGCCGGACGGTCGAGGGCTTCGGCGCTGCGTCCTGCGCGCATCGCAGCGACCGGGCGGAGGCAGTTCCATCATGACGGCGAAACCGGATTTCCCCTTCTACAATGGTCGGCCGATCCCGTTCGAGGGCCGGGACTGGCTGCTGCTGATGGGCTCTCTGGCAGTGGCTCTGGCAGTCCTCACGCTGCTGCCGCTGCGCCATTTCCCGCAAGACATCGTCCCGGCGCTGCTCTTCCTCGCGATTCCGCTTCTGGCGCTGCGCCATGTCGCCGGGCCGCACTGGACGGCGCTGTTCCGTCCGGTGGGCCTCCGTGAGATCGGCCTGATGCTGCTCTTCGGGCTGCTTACCCTGGGGGGATCGATCCTTGCGGGGCTGATCCTCTCCCAATTTCTCACCTTCAGCGGCAATCCGGTGGCCGAGAGTTTCGACGGCATGACCGGCATCGCGCTGGTAGCCCGGCTTCTCCCGACCGTCCCGCAACTCATCGGCGAGGAGCTGCTCGGCATTCTGCCGTTTCTGGCCGTGCTCTGGTTCTGTGTCACCCGGATGCGCCTCTCGCGTCCGGCTGGGGTCCTTATCGGGCTTCTGATCTCGGCCCTGGTCTTCGGCGCGGCGCATCTGCCGACCTATGACTGGAACTGGGGGCAGGCGCTGCTCGGAATCGGATCGGCAAGGGTCTTTCTGACCCTGGCCTATGTCGCCACGCGCAATCTCTGGGTTTCGGCGGGGGCGCATGTGCTGAACGACTGGATCGGTTTCATCTTCGCCTTCGCTGCGGGCCATGCGCCCATCGGCTCCGACCCCTGAGCCGGACGGTAGATCATGGCCCTGTCGCATGATGCTGTCGTACGTCTCACGACCCTGGGCCGGGCGCTGCTCCTGTTTCTGTTCGTGATCGGTGCGCCGCTGCTCTTTGCCGGGGTGGTCCTTGTCGGAGCGCTGCTCGGCCTTTTGATCCACGCCGCCCGGCGCCTGCCGCGCCGCGACGGATAGCCCCCGGGCCGGACGCGGGCCGGCCTGATCGGCGCGGGGCTGCTGACTTGCCTTGTCGCTGCCCCGGCCTGGTGGCTGGGCCAACTGCGGCTCGCCCCGCCCTGAGCGGGGTCACGATCCGATCGTCACCGGGCCGCTCAGCAGAGACAGCGCGAAGACGCCGAAGAAGCAGAGTGCACCGATGACAAGGGCCAGCGCGGTCTGGCCCATGGCCTGACGAAGGCGCGTGTTGCGGTGGATCATGAAACCGCGCGTCAGCGCCACTGCGTACCAGCCGAGCCCGAGCAGGAAGATCGCCAGCCCGGTCGGCCCGGTCCAGACGGGCTCGAGAGTGCCCAGCATGATCGCGAGGTCCAGCGTCAGAACGAAGGGCACCGTCACATAGCATTGGGCGTAGAACATCGGGCGCAGCGTTCTGCGGCTGAGGACCTGACCGGAGAGCCGCACATGCTGTATGCCGAGGAGCAGCGGGAACAGACTGAAGGCCACCGCCCGCAGGATCAGGAGGTTGCGCTGATCGGACAGCACGCCCTCGAAGGCCGCGTCATTGTGCAAGACGCCGCGCTGCACCATGTGAGCGATCATCAGCGTCAGGAACAGGAAGATCGGCGGGCTGAGCGCCTCGGAGAACTGCTCCTCCGGCGGCCGGGTCAGCTCCTGTTCGGCGTAGGCGATCATCGCCATCGGGTGCCGCAGGCATCGCCACAGCGTCAGCGGGAAGAAGACCAGCCAGCTCACCACCTCGTAGAGCAACAGCTCGGCCGAGCGGAGGAGATTCATGAAATCCATGGCGGGCCTGTGATCCGGGTCGGACAATCCTAGCGCCCTCGAACCGGGTAAGTCATCCGGGCATCTTCCGCCCGGCCCAGTGCGGCAGAGGAGAGGTTCGAGACGCAGCGCCCCCTGTTGCCGCCTCTTGCAGGTCGCACGGATGTTCCTCGGTCTGTCGCGGAAGAGGGGAGAGGAGATGGACTGTCTGCAGGTCGCGATGATCGACGGCCTTCCGGGGGTCATCTGGCGCATGGGTCGCGAGCTTCAGGCCACGGCTCTCGAGCTGGAGGCCGGTGGGATCGCCCGCATCCACGTCACGCGGAATCCTGACAAGCTGACCAGGGGGAGGTTGAACTGAGCTGCGGCATCTGCCCGCGTGGTCCATCCGGCCATCGGAAACCGCCCGCCGCGGTCCGTCGTTGAGCAAGGGTCGCTACACAAGGAACACCGGAATGCTGAAGCCTCTCGCTGCCACCCTCCTTCTTGCGGGTCCCGCCTTCGCGTCGAGCGACGATGCCTGGGCCGAGTTTGCCGCCGAGGTCGAGAGCGCCTGTCTTGCCGCGGCCGGCGACACGCTGTCCGATGCGTCGGCGGTCGTCGATCCGTTCGGCAGTGAGAGCTACGGGCTGGCGATCGTCAGCGGGCGCACGGCGCACGATGCTCCCGCGAGCATGATCTGCGTCCTGAACAAGCAGAGCCGTGCGGTCGAGATCGGCGGTGAGCTGGCGATCCGGGTCTCGGATCGGGGGCCGGAGCCTCTGACCGCCGAAGATACGGACAAGGCGGCCCTGACGGGCGAACTCTTCTGCAGCTTCGAGGCCGAGGCGCGGACGCTCCTTTTCGCGGCGGGCAACGTGGCCTCGGACCAGCCGGCAGAGGCGGCCGTCAAGCTCTCGGGCCAGCCGGTGAAGCTGAGCGTCGACGGCGGGTTCGATGCCATCACCCGGGGCGCCCTGTTCACAGGCCACGCCGCTACGGCGGAGGTGGCGGTGACCGGCGAGGCGACCGAAGGCGGCGAATCTCCCGCCTCTCCGGCGACCTTGACCGTCCGGCCCGAAGAGGGTCCCGAGATGGCCGCCGAGGGGCTCTGGCGCTGCGGCCCGTAAGATGTCGCGTGCCGGGCGGCACCTCGCGCCCGCCCTCGCTGCTGCCGCGCAGGCGCGGCCGGGGCGGTGGGGCCACGCCGACCGCGGGGGCCCGGAAGCCGGCGCGGGTCTCGATGCGGTCGGCCGGGCCGGGCCGCATGGCCTCGGGAGCGCGGAGGGTGGCCGCCCTCCGTCGGATCGTCGGAGGCGCCAGATCGGGGCCATCTTCCCCTGCCGTTCCTTCCGCCGGACGGCCATCCGTCGCGGAGCGCCTGCTCCGTCTTCCGGGATGCGGGTGAGCGCTTCAGGGGCTCGAAACAATGTCCGATCCGAGCGTCATGGCCGCCGTTGAAGCAGCTCCTCTGCAACGCTATAAGAGCGGCACCACAGAAGGAGGTTGATGCACAGAGGACTCGATTGAACCGCGTCCGGCGGTATCGCCCGGCACCTGAGTGCCGATCCTTTTTGCATATCTTCGTGGGAGTTCTCATGGGAACCCTGAACATCCTGATCCGGCCGTATGATGCGGCAACGGATCTCAAGCGCCTGTCCGATATCTGGTTCGATGCCTCGATGGCGGCGCATCCCTTCATCGGCGAGGCGAGACTGGTGGAGCAGCGCCAGCTGATCGAGGAGGACTATCTCCCGACGGCCGAGACCTGGGTTGCCTGCCATGAGCGGGAAGCCGTCGGCTTCATCAGCCTGCTGGGCAGTTTCATCGGCGGGCTCTTCGTCGCCCCTGACCGGCAGGGCATGGGTGTCGGGCGCAAGCTCGTTTCCCATGCCCTCGCCCGGCACGGGGAACTGTCCCTTGAGGTCTATACCGCCAACGAGCAGGCGGTGCGCTTCTACAGCTCGCTCGGCTTTCGCGAGCTGTCCCGGCGCGATGTCGACGACTTCGGTTCTCCGTTCCCGAACGCGGCCCTGCACCTGAAGGTCTGAGAGGTGACCGGGCAGAGGGTCTGCCCGGTCCATAAAACCCCTCACGGCGGAGCATCGCTTCCGTGATGCTGGAGAGCGAAATGCAAGGCCCGCTCCGAGACCGGCGTTGCAGGCGCTGCATCCGGGACGAACGGCAGCTCTGCATCCGGCAGGGAGGATGTTTGCGCATGAAACGGGTCGGTCTCACGGCAGGGTCTGATTAGGACTCCTTCGACATTTCATCGAAGGAAAATCGGCATGCTTCTGAACGGAAAGACGATCATCATTTCTGGCGCAAGCAGCGGCATCGGGGCCGCAGCGGCGAGGCTTTTTGCGGCGGAGGGGGCGCGCCTTATCCTAGGGGCGCGTCGTGCCGCGCTGCTGGAGGAGATCACGAACGAGATCCTGGCCGGAGGTGGCGAAGCGGATTTCGTCGCCGGAGACGTCGAGGACAGCGGTTTCGCGGCAGAGCTGGTTCAAAGAGCCGAAGACCGCTTCGGCGGACTAGACGGTGCCTTCAACAATGCGGGGGTGACCGGGGAGATGTGTCCCATCCCCGACATGCCCGAAAGCAACTGGCACAAGGTGATCGCGGTGAATCTCAGCAGCGGATTTTACGCGGCAAAGCATCAGATACCTGCCATGCGCAAGCGCGGCGGTGGCTCGATTGTTTTCACCTCCTCCTTCGTGGGACACACGATCGGGCTCCCCGGCATGGGCGCCTATGCCGCAGCGAAGGCGGGCCTGATCGGCATGACGCAGGTTCTGGCCGCGGAACATGGACCCGAGAAGATCCGCGTCAACGCGCTCCTCCCGGGCGGGACCATGACGCCGATGGCCGGAGAGGACGCCGGCTTTCATGAGGTCGTGCGGGGTTTCCACGCGCTGAAACGCATGGCGGATCCATCCGAGATCGCGCAGGCGGCGCTTTTCCTGCTCTCCGATCAGGCGTCATTCGTGACCGGGACCGCACTGATCGCGGACGGGGGAAATTCGATCAGCAAGCTCTAGAGTCAAGACCCATCGATCTGCTTGAGACTTTCCCGCCTGCGTGATTCAGACCCCCGAACGGACGGGGTGGTGAGGAGCGACCCTTGCCGGCTGACGGGCGAGCGGATGGAGCGGCTGACGCCGTTCTTGTATCGACCCAGCGGAATCTGCTCAGGTTAAGCCGCTAATGCGAATGCCTCCGCGGGGGTTTTCATGTCCAGCGCCTGATGCGGGCGGCGGTGGTTGTAGAAGGCGATCCAGTGGCCGATGGCGCGGGTCGCGTGCTGGATGCTGTCGAAGCGCTGGCGATGGATGCATTGCTCTTTGAGCGTCCGGATCACGCGCTCGACCATGCCGTTCTGTTGCGGGCAGTGAGGCGTGATGAACTCCTGTTTCAGTCCATAGCTGCTGACGAGGGCGGTGTAGCGCCGACTGGTGAAGAGTGAGCCATGGAGCCGCCACTGGTCCGAGGCCCATGGCGAACGCCGTTGTCGGATCTCAGGAGGAACTCTTGCGTGACCCTTCCCAAGGTGCCGAACCGGTTGATCAGGGCATGCTCCAAGGCGCTCGCGGCGGTGGTCGCCTTCCCGGATCGCGAGAGGTGCCAGCCCAAAAGCTCGCGCGTGTGGCAGTCGATCACAAGGGCCAAGGTGGTCCATCCGTCGCGCCCGGCCCAGACCCGGCACAGGTCGGTGGACCAGCGTTCGTTCGGAGCCGTGGCGACAGAGGGAACGGCCTCAATGCGGGGCCGCATGCCAATCGGGCGCTTACGCACCTGCCAGCCCTTGATCTGGAAGATGCGCTGCACCGTGTTCTTGTTGAAGCCCAGCAGCCAGGCCACGGTGCGGTAGCCGAAGGACGGTTCCTTCTCGATCATGGCCTTGATCGGGTCCGCGAAGCGGGCATCGACCTTCGGCGCCGCCTTGGTTGGCTTGTAATACACCGTCCGCCGCGGCACGCCGAACCATGCGCAGAGCTTGGTCAGCGGCACCGTGATCCCGTCCGCCAGAAGGCCCTCATGGAGCGTCCGGATCAATTGCCGTCCTCCCGCTCCATGAGGGCCGCCAGCTTTTTTCTGGCCCGCAGCTCCAGCATCGCCTCGCCATAAGCTTCCTGAAGGTCCTTCAGCTGCTTCTCGTATTGCTCGCGGATGTCGAGCGGGTTAGCGCGGAGCGCATTCTCCATCCCCCTCTTGGCATCCTCGACCCAGCCCTCGATCTCGGAAGGCGAGAGATCATAGGACCGGCTGGCCTCGGCCACCGTCGTCTTCCCCTGGATGATCTCCACCACGAGCGCCGTCTTGCGCTTCGCCGTCCACCGCTTGATCGGGTCGTCCATCGTCACACTCATCGCTACGTCTCTCCTTGTAGCATGAGCAGATTTTCACTGGGTCGATACAAAGTACCGATGTCTGATCTGAGGAGGCGGACATGCACCTCACAAAGAAGGTGACCGGCAGCTTTCGGGCCGTGATCGCTTGGCGGCGTGGGAGCGTGAGAAGGGGAGCGACGTCCGCATCCTGCGCATAGCGGTCATAGGAGCGCGGCCGGTTGCCGCGCCCCATGCAGACTAGGTGTTCAGAGTTCGGCGGCTTGGGCCAGCCTAGACCGGACCAGCGCATCTAGCGTGTCCGTCGGCGGGCCGAGCTCCTTCAGCGCATCCGGCACCGATTTCTGAACATAGCTTGAGACAAACTCGGACGCGGCATTGGGGGGCAAGCTTCCGGGCCACCGCAAGGCGCGCGGCCGTCATGACAGCCGAATGCAAGGCCTCGCGATGGCGAGCTTCGATCTGGATCCCCGTCCAGCGCTGGAAGCGGACGGTCGCTAACCCGATCAGCGCGGTCAGTATAACGCTTGCGAGGTCGAGGAGGCTCGCCGGTCTACATGCTGACGGAATACGGCAAGCCCCGGACGCAGAAGGGCGTCAGCCAGTGGTTCTCGGCCGCCGCGCGGGAGGCGGGGCTCGAAGGCCGGACCGCGCACGGATTGCGCAAATACCGCATGAACGCCCTGGCCGAACATGGCGCTTCCGTGCTCGTCATGCAGTCATGGGTGGGGCATACGACTCTGCTCGAGGTGCAGGAATACACCCGCCGGGCCGACCGCCGTCGGGTCATCTCCGGAGGGTATCCTGTAAAACGCGACCCTGCGGGAGCGTAAACATCGGGGAGTTTCAGCCACTTGCGTGGCACATGGCGGGCCCAGAAGGACTCGAACCCTCAACCTGCCGATTAGAAGTCGGCTGCTCTATCCAGTTGAGCTATGAGCCCGCGCCCCGTTCTTTTGCGTCAGTCGGAGAAGGGGCGCAAGGGGTCAGAGGCTGCGGGTCATGAAGACGCTGTTCGGATCGTCCCAATAGCCTTCGAACGGGCCGCAGGTCTCGAAGCCCGCCCGTTCGTAGAGCAGACGCGCGGGGGCGAAGGGCGGCTCGACGCCGGTCTCGAGGCTCATGCGGCGGAAGCCTGCCCCGCGGGCTTCGGCCAGCAGATGCTCGAGAAGGCGCCGGGCGAGGCCCTGTCCCCGCGCCTCGGACAGGACATGCATCGACTTGATCTCGCAGTGCGTGGCGTCGATGGCCTTGAAGGCGCCCATGCCGACGAGGGCGCCTCCGACATGCATCCCGTAGAAGAAGACGCCGGGCGCCGCGAGGTCGGCCGGGTCGAGCGCATGAACGCTCTCGGGCGGCGAGGTCTCCCGCATGAGGGTCAGGTGGCGCACGAAGATCGGCTGGAAGGTCGGATCGGTGGGATCGGCGCGGCGGATGTCGATGTCGGCGGGCGGCATGAGGAACCTGTGGTTGCTAAGCTCTCCGATGCCACGGATGCGGCGCGGGACCAAGGGAGAAGGGGTCGCGCCTCGGCCTTGCTCGACGGTGCAAGTCCATCCAGGGAGTGGTGCCGCCCGACCGTGACGGCAGGGGGCCTGGGACGGCAGTCGTTCTTGGCGCGTCCTTCGGGCGGCACGGGCCGGCCATGCGGTCCAGCGGACGGAGAGCGCCGTCGGCAGCCGGCTGTCCTCGGCGGTCGCAGGCTGCACATCCGTTCAACAGGCCTGAGGCGCCGGCAGCGCGGAGGCGGTCCCGAGGCTGAGCGGTTGGCCTCAGTGCGTCCAGGCGCCGCGGCGGTCGGTCGCGAAATTCTCGCCGTAGCCGCGGGGGCGGATGTTGGCCTTGCGCGGCTTCGCTTCGGTCACCTCGACCTCGATCCGGTGCGCCTTGGCATAGTCGAGCGCGGCCTCGCGGCTGTCGAACTGCAGGACGACCTGATTCTGCGTGTCGGCCGACGAGGTCCAGCCCATCAGCGGGTCGATATCGCGCGCCTCGCGGCTCTCGAACACGAGCACCCAGCCCTTGGCCTTCCCGGTCCCGGACTGCATGGCGTTTCGGGCTGGCTGATAGATACGCGCGCGCATGAAATGCTCCCTGACAGATGCCATGTTTATTGGCGGCTTTTCCGTCGCAGATCAAGACCCGCAACCGCGGGGCAAGCGGCTGTCGATCGATCACGGGAGGGGTGGGTGGGGTGTGGGGTGCAACCGACCGACAGCGTTCTGCTGCTTGCCCTGCCTTTCTAGCGGCCTTGGGTTAATTGAAGGTAAAGAACCTGCCGCTCCGCCCTTGTTTGCGAACAAAAACGGATCAAATCTAAGCGGCTGAAGGGAATCATCATGCCGCACAACAATACGAACCTGCCGATGCACCGTCCCGAGGTGCTGACCCGCCCGAAGCTCGAAGGCGGTCGGCGTTTCGAGATGAAGACCCCGTTCCAGCCCGCGGGCGACCAGCCCACGGCCATTGCCGAACTGGCCGCCGGGGTGCAGGGGGGCGAGCAGAACCAGGTGCTGCTCGGGGCGACCGGCACCGGCAAGACCTTCACGATGGCCAAGATCATCGAGGAGACCCAGCGCCCGGCGATCATCCTTGCCCCGAACAAGACGCTGGCGGCACAGCTCTACGGCGAGTTCAAGGGCTTCTTCCCCGAGAATGCCGTGGAATATTTCGTTTCCTACTACGACTATTACCAGCCCGAGGCCTATGTGGCGCGCTCGGACACCTACATCGAGAAGGAATCGCAGATCAACGAGCAGATCGACCGGATGCGCCACTCGGCCACCCGGGCGCTGCTCGAGCGCGACGACGTCATCATCGTGGCCTCGGTCTCCTGCATCTACGGCATCGGCTCGGTCGAGACCTATTCGGCGATGACGCAGGATCTGATCGTGGGCGAGAGCTACGACCAGCGGCAGGTGATCGCGGAGTTGGTGGCGCAGCAGTACCGGCGCAACGACCAGGCCTTCCAGCGCGGCAGCTTCCGCGTGCGGGGCGATTCGCTCGAGGTCTGGCCTGCCCACCTCGAGGATCGCGCCTGGCGCTTCTCCTTCTTCGGGGAAGAGTTGGAGAGCATCGTCGAGTTCGATCCGCTGACCGGCGCCAAGACCGACAGCTTCAAGCAGATCCGCATCTATGCGAATTCGCACTATGTGACGCCGCGCCCGACGATGCAGCAGGCCATTCAGGGCATCAAGCGCGAGCTGCGCCAGCGGCTCGACCAGCTCGTGAACGAGGGCAAGCTCCTCGAGGCTCAGCGGCTGGAGCAGCGCACGAACTTCGACCTCGAGATGCTGGAAGCCACCGGCGTCTGCAACGGCATCGAGAACTACTCGCGCTACCTGACGGGCCGGGCCCCGGGCGAACCGCCGCCGACGCTGTTCGAATTCATCCCCGACAATGCCATCGTCTTCGCCGACGAGAGCCACGTCACCGTGCCGCAGATCGGCGGCATGTATCGCGGCGACTATCGGCGCAAGTTCACGCTGGCCGAGCACGGCTTCCGGCTGCCCTCCTGCATGGACAACCGACCGCTCAAGTTCGAGGAGTGGGACGCGATGCGCCCGCAGTCGGTCTTCGTCTCGGCCACGCCCGCCGCGTGGGAGCTGGAGCAGGCGGGCGGCGTCTTCGCCGAGCAGGTGATCCGGCCCACGGGGCTTCTCGATCCGGTGGTCGAGATCCGCCCAGTCGAGATGCAGGTGGACGACTTGCTGGACGAGATCCGCAGGGTCGCGGCCGCGGGCCTGCGCGTCCTCGTCACCGTGCTGACCAAGCGCATGGCCGAGGATCTGACGGAATATTTCCACGAGCAGGGCATCCGCATCCGCTACATGCACTCGGACATCGACACGATCGAGCGGATCGAGATCCTGCGCGACCTGCGGCTCGGCGCCTTCGACGTGCTGGTGGGGATCAACCTCCTGCGCGAGGGGCTCGACATCCCGGAATGCGGGCTGGTGGCGATCCTCGATGCCGACAAGGAGGGCTTCCTGCGCTCCGAGACCTCGCTGATCCAGACCATCGGCCGCGCGGCACGGAACGCGGACGGGCGCGTCATCATGTATGCCGACCGGATCACCGGCAGCATGGAGCGCGCGCTGCGCGAGACCGAACGGCGGCGCGAGAAGCAGATCGCCTACAACATCGAACATGGCATCACGCCGCAGACGGTGCGCAAGAACGTCGAGGATGTGCTGGCGGGCCTCTGGCAGGGCGATACCGACCAGAGCCGCGTCACGGCCAAGGTCGACAAGCCGATGGTCGGGGCGAACCTTGCAGCCCACCTCGACGGGCTGCGTGTCTCGATGCGGAAGGCGGCCGAGAACCTCGAATTCGAGGAGGCGGCGCGGCTGCGCGACGAGATCAAGCGGCTCGAGGCGGTGGAACTGGCCGTTTCCGACGATCCGCTGGCGCGCCAGACGGCGGTCGAGGAGGCGGCCGAGGCGGCGGTCAAGAGCTCGGGCCGCAGCACGGCCGGCCGCGCGGGCCAGCGCGGCGGCAACAAGCGCCGCCGGGGTCACTGAGCGGGGCCGCCGCCGGCAAGCCCGGCGCGGTCGCACCAAGCGTCGCGGGGGCGTTTCAGCAGTGCTGCCGCCGGCGGCGCTACGCAGCGGCGTCAAGCCCGTCGGAGCACTGAGACGGGCAGCCATCAGAGGTCTCGCGCGGAAGGATGGCCCGGTCACAGTGCCGGTCTGCCTCGGCCGACAGGCTCCTTTCCGCGATGCCGCAGAGCCGCTTATGTCAGTGGGCGTCGCATGCGGTTGGGAGATCGGGCGGCTCGACGCGGCGGGGTTAGCCTGCGGGTCTTAACCCGTCGTTAACCACGGCGCATCAGGCTGGCGGGGGTTCGGAGGGCTCGTTCGATGCGCACCGCTCTCGCCTCTCTCGCGCTCGTCGGGATGGTTGCTGTGCCCGCGTCCGGTCTCGCGGGGCCCTGGGCGCGCGAGAAGGGCCGCGTCTTCCTCACGCTCTCGCAGCAGCAGGACGGCGCAGGCGAGAGCTGGACCGGGCTCTGGGCGGAATACGGGCTCACGCCGCGGATCACGCTCGGGCTCGATGCCGGCCGGTCGGGGCGGGGAGACGGCAAGCTCATCCTCTGGGCGCAGAAGGCGTGGGAGAGGGGGCCGCACCGGATCGCCGCTTCGGCCGGGCTCGGGGCCGTCCGTCTCGAGGGCGCGCTGGCGCCGCTGGCTCAACTGGGCGGCGCCTGGGGCAGGGGGATCGAGACGCGCTTCGGGCCCGGCTGGCTCGCCCTCGAGATGCGCGGCATCGTCACGGGGCGCAACGTGACCTTCGAGCAGCGCCTCGATGCGCAGACGGTCGCCACCGTGGCCTTCCTCGTGCCCGAGACCAGCGCGAAAGCCGAGCTGACGCTCGGCCTTTCGCCGCGCGACCGGCTGAAGGTGATCGAGCAGCTTCAGCTGGAATATGGCCGCGACTCCGGCTTCGACGCCCGGCTCGCGACCTCGCTGGTCTACGATCTCGCGCGGCCCACGAAATTGGAGATGGGCCTGATCCTGCCCATCGAGAGCGCCTCGGAGCCCGCGCTGAAACTGGGTCTCTGGCTCGAGTTCTGAGGCGCTCAGTCGAAGATGAGCTTCGCGAGGAAGAGCACCACCGCCGCGCCGATCAGCGCCGCCACGACCATCGCGACAAGGCCCGAGGCGGCGAGCACCGTCACTCCCAGCGCCAGCAGAAGCAGCGGCGTCGCGAGGGCCGCCAGAAGGCCTATGATCATGTAGCGCCCGCGATGGCGTCCGCCTGCGACAGCGCTTGCGATCCAGCCGGCGGCGAGCCCCACCAGCGCCAGCACCACGAGCCCGACGATTCCGACCCCTTGGATGAATTCTTCCATGATCTTCTCCCCTTGTTGCGGGTCGAACGCGGCAGGCGGGGCTTCGGGTCCGCGCTGCCGCAAAGATGGGAAGCGTGCGGCGCAGGTCCCGGCCGGCGCGTCAGTAGCCTGCGACCACCTCGTACATGACCGGCTCGAAACTGCGGCAGAGGGTGGCGAAGCGGCGGGTGCGCTCGCGCATCTCGGCGGTGCGGAGCATCGCCTGGAAATCCTCGCGGCGCTGCCATTGCGAATAGTTGGCGATACGGGTCTGGGCGTCGTTCACATGCAGGCTTGCCGAGATGAAACCCGGCTGATGCCGGATGAAGCTGTCGAGTGTCGCCTGCAGCTCCTCGAGCAGATCGGCGCAGGTGCCGGGGGTCATCTCGAAGGTGGTGATGACGGTCTGGCCCGTGAAGGCCGGGTCGATCTGGGTCATGGCTGCCCTCCTGTTCTGCCGGGAAGCCTAAGCGGCGCCACCCCCTGCCACAAGCGCGGCGAAATGCGGCACCCTGTGGCCCCTTCCGCAGCGCGCCCGGAGAGGCGTCCCTCGCGCCTCGAACATCCCGCGGAGAGACTGCGGCAACTTCGCGCTACCCGGGCAACGGGTGGCGGGGTAGGCTCGGGCTCATGCAGCTCATCGACCCCAACCACCCGTTCTTCCGCGCCGCCTGGCGCCGCTGGCTCACCGCGATCCTCCCGATCGCCTGGTCCGGAGTGGAGTTCTTCGCGCTTCACAGCCCGATATGGGCCGTGATCTTCCTGCTTCTGGGGGCCTATGCCTTCTGGGTGCTGGTCATCAAGGGACCCGACGCGGCCTGACAGTCGCGGCGACCGGCCCGCCAGAGCGGCGCCCGGGGCGCCCTGATCCGCCGACGTGCCGCGCGGGATCTGTCGCGCACCAGAACCGGAGCCGCGCTCAGCGCCGCCAGAACCGTGAGGAAAAGGGCAAGGACGATCTCGGTCATGGGGCCAGTTGGCCACAGGACCCTTAAGGAGGAATTAAGCGCAGAGTTCCTGGGGAACGCCGGTGGCCTTTCGTGCGTTCGGGGCCCAGCAACCACGGAGTATCATCATGAAGAAGTCTTTCCTCCTGCTGCCCCTGCTCGCCCTGATGGGTCTCGCCGCCTGCGAAACCGTCGAGGGCGCGGGCCAGGATCTGTCCGCAGCCGGTAGCGCCATCAGCCAGGAATCGCGCGAGGCGCAATCGGGGATGTAAGGCTCGTGACGCGGCGCCCGGGGGCGCCGCGTCCGCCTCAGCTGTCCATCTTCAGCGCATTGATGAAGGCCTGCTGCGGGATCTCGACCTTCCCGAACTGGCGCATCTTCTTCTTGCCTGCCTTCTGCTTGTCCAGGAGCTTGCGTTTCCGCGTGGCGTCGCCGCCGTAGCACTTGGCCGTCACGTCCTTGCGCATCGCCGAGATCGTCTCGCGCGCGATGACCCGCCCCCCGATCGCGGCCTGAATCGGGATCTTGAACATGTGCCGCGGGATGAGCTCCTTGAGCTTTTCCACCATCGCCCGCCCGCGCATGTCCGCCCGGTCGCGGTGCACCATCATCGACAGCGCATCCACCGGCTCGTCATTAACGAGGATCGACATCTTCACGAGGAAATCCTCGCGATAGCCGGTGATCTGGTAATCGAAGCTCGCATAGCCCTTCGTCACTGACTTCAGACGGTCGTAGAAGTCGAACACCACCTCGTTCAGCGGCAGGTCATAGACCACCATGGCCCGCGCGCCCGCATAGCTCAGGTCGAGCTGGATGCCGCGGCGATCCTGGCAGAGCTTGAGCACGTCGCCCAGATACTCGTCCGGCACCATGATCGTGGCGCGGATCCGCGGCTCCTCGATATGGTCGACATAGGTCAGGTCCGGCATGTCGGTCGGATTGTGCAGCTCCTGCAGCGTGCCGTCCTTCATGTAGATCTGATAGACCACCGACGGGGCCGTGGTGATGAGGTCCAGATCGTATTCGCGCTCCAGCCGGTCGCGCACCACCTCGAGATGCAGGAGGCCCAGGAAGCCGCAGCGGAAGCCGAAGCCGAGCGCCGCCGAGGTCTCCATCTCGTAGGTGAAGGAGGCGTCGTTCAGCGCGAGCTTCTCGATCGCCTCGCGCAGGGCCTCGAAATCGTTCGCATCGACCGGGAAGAGGCCGCAGAACACCACCGGCTGCGCCGGCTTGAAGCCGGGTAGGGGCGCCGCGCAGCCCTTCTTCTCGTGGGTGATCGTGTCGCCCACCCGCGTGTCGCGGACCTGCTTGATCGAGGCGGTCAGCACGCCGATCTCGCCCGGGCCTAGTTCGGCAATGTCCACCATCTGCGGCTTGAGCACCGCGAGACGGTCGATGCCATAGACGGCGCCGGTCTGCATCATCTTGACCCGGTCGCCCTTGCGGATCACGCCGTCCATCACCCGGATCATGACCACGACGCCCAGATAGGCATCATACCAGCTGTCCACCAGCATGGCCTTCAGCGGGGCCTCGCGGTCGCCCTTCGGCGGCGGCAGGCGGTGGACGATGGCTTCGAGCACGTCGGGAATGCCGAGGCCCGACTTGGCCGAGATCAGCACGGCGTCCGAGGCGTCGAGACCGATCACATCCTCGATCTGGCTCTTCACCCGCTCGGGTTCGGCCGCGGGCAGGTCGATCTTGTTCAGCACCGGCACGATCTCGTGCCCGGCATCCAGCGCCTGATAGACGTTGGCCAGCGTCTGCGCCTCGACCCCCTGCGACGCATCCACCACCAAGAGCGAGCCCTCGACCGCGCGCATCGACCGGCTGACCTCATAGGCGAAGTCGACGTGACCGGGCGTGTCGATCAGGTTCAGGACATAGGTCCGGCCGTCCTTCGCCGGATAGTCGATCCGGACCGTGTTGGCCTTGATGGTGATGCCGCGCTCGCGCTCGATCTCCATCGAGTCCAGGATCTGGGCCTTCATGTCGCGTTCGGCCACCGTCCCCGTCAACTGGATCAGCCGGTCGGCGAGGGTGGATTTGCCGTGGTCGATGTGCGCCACGATGGAAAAGTTGCGGATGAGGTCGAGCTGGGTCATGCGCGGCATATAGCCTGTCCCAGCCTCGCCGGGAAGAGGCGAGCGCGCGGGCCCGCGGCTTTGCATGGGCACGGGTGCCGCGGACAGGCGCCGGCTCAAGAGGCTGGCATGGCTCGAAAATCTCCGCGCGAGGCCCGGCAGGCCGACCCCCGGCGAGGCCGCTCATCCGCCAGAGGCGGCGGGATTGATTCTATCGCCCGCGCCGCGGACGGCCTCTGCCTGTCGCAGCCGGGCCATCGGGGCCATGCGGATCGGCGAACTCCGGCTCGCAGGAGAAGAGTGTGAAGGTGCCGCCGGCCAATCCCGGGATTGCCTGAGGCAGGCGCCGCGCATCGAGCGGCAAGCTCAAACGAAAAAGAACCGCCGAAGCGGTTCTTTTTCCAACTCGCTGATCCAGCGAGAGTTTTTGGAGCGGGCGATGAGATTCGAACTCACGACCCTTACCTTGGCAAGGTAATGCTCTACCCCTGAGCTACGCCCGCGTCCTTGGGTGAGCGGGGATTTATAAAGAGCCGCGGGCGGCCGCAAGGGAAATTTTCGGGCCCGGCAGAAAAAAGTTCGACGGGGTCGTGGGGGCGGGAGGCCGCGGCCCGTCTTTGCGGCCGGACCGCCGTCCCCGGCCACCCCTCCGCGCGCCCGTCGGAGCGGCAAGCCGGAGCGCCCCGGCCGCGAAGCGCCTGCCTCCTGCCGGGCCGTCGAACCTCTCGCCGCTTGCCGGCCGCTACCAGCGTCGGGCCCAGTCGAAGCGATGACCCAAGGGCCGCTTCGGCGTGCGGAGGCAGGGGCCGCCGACCGGATTGGGCGTGCCGCGAAGTCTCTGGCCTCGGCCGCAGAGAGCGGGGGAGGGCGCGCGCTCGCGCGCAAGCGTTGATGGCGGAGGCCGGGAAGGGGACCCACGCCCTGCGGGGCGTGGGGTGCCGGCAGTTCCCGGGAGCCTCAGTCCTCGAGTTCGACCAGCAGGTCCTTCGCCTCGATCTGCGCGCCGGGCCCGACATGGACAGCCTTCACGGTGGCCGCACGGTCGGCATGGAGCCCGGTCTCCATCTTCATCGCCTCGATGGTGACGAGGAGATCGCCCGGCTTCACCTTCTGCCCCGTCGAGACCGCGACCGAGGCGACCGAACCCGGCATCGGGGCGCCGACATGGGCCGGATTGCCGTCCTGCGCCTTGGGCCGGGTCGCGGTCTTGGCCTTCACCGCCCGGTTGGCCACGCGGATCACCCGCGGCTGGCCGTTCAGCTCGAAGAACACCTTGGCATCGCCGTCGTCCGACGTCTCGCCCACGGCGGACAGCCGGATCTCGAGCGTCTTGCCGGGGTCGATTTCGGCCGAGATCTCCTCGCCCGGCTCCATCCCGTAGAAGAAGGTCCGGGTCGGCAGCGTCCGCACCGGCCCGTAGATCCTGTGGCGGGCGCGGTAGTCGGTGAAGACCTTGGGATACATGAGGTAGCCGTTCAGATCCTCGGCATCGACGGCCGTGTCGAGCGGATCGTCGTCGCCCTGCTTGATCTCCGACAGGAGCTTTTCGCGCGCGGCCGCGATGTCGACGGGCGGCAGATGCGCGCCCGGCCGCTCGGTCGACGGGGCCTCGCCCTTCAGCACCTTCTTCAGGATCGGCTCGGGCCAGCCGCCGTGGGGCTGGCCGAGATTGCCCTTGAGCATGTCCACGACCGAGTCCGGGAAGCTCACCTCGACCTCGGGATCCTCGACCTCTTCCCGCGTCAGCCCCTGCGCCACCATCATCAGCGCCATGTCGCCCACCACCTTCGACGAGGGCGTGACCTTCACGATGTCGCCGAACATCCGGTTCGCGTCGGCATAGGCCTGCGCCACCTCGGACCAGCGTTCCTCGAGCCCCATGGAGCGCGCCTGCGCCTTGAGGTTGGTGAACTGGCCGCCGGGCATCTCGTGCAGATAGACCTCGGAGGCGGGCGAGGGCAGGCCCGATTCGAAGGCCGAATACTGCTGGCGCACATGGCCCCAGTAGTCCGAGATCTCGCGGATCGCCGCGATGTCGAGGCCCGTGTCGCGGTCGGTGTGCTTCAGCGCCTCGACGATCGAGCCGAGGCAGGGCTGCGAGGTGCCGCCCGAGAAGGCGTCCATGGCCGCATCGACCGCATCCACCCCCGCATCGCAGGCGGCGAGCACGGTCGCGCCCGCAATTCCGCTCGTGTCGTGGGTGTGGAAGTGGATCGGCAGGCCCACCTCCTCCTTCAGCGCCTTCACCAGCACGCGGGCGGCGGCAGGCTTCAGAAGCCCGGCCATGTCCTTCAGACCCAGCACATGCGCGCCCGCATCGCGCAGCGCGCGGCCCATGCCGACATAGTAGTTCAGATCGTATTTGGAGCGGTCGGGATCGAGCAGGTCGCCCGTGTAGCAGATCGTGCCCTCGCAGACCTTGTTGGCCTCGATCACCGCATCCATTGCCACGCGCATGTTCTCGACCCAGTTGAGCGAGTCGAACACGCGGAACACGTCGACGCCGGTTTCGGCCGCCTGCCGGACGAATTCCTGCACCACATTGTCGGGGTAATTCGTGTAGCCGACCCCGTTCGAGGCGCGCAGCAGCATCTGCGTCATGACGTTGGGCAGCCGAGCCCGGATGTCGCGCAGCCGCTGCCAGGGACATTCCTGCAGGAAGCGGTACGCCACATCGAAGGTGGCGCCGCCCCAGCATTCCACCGAGAAGAGGCCGCCGAGGTTCGCCGCATAGGCGGGCGTGACCTTGATCATGTCGATCGAACGCATCCGGGTGGCGAGCAGGCTCTGGTGGCCGTCGCGCATCGTCGTGTCGGTCATCAGCACGCGGGTCTGCGCAGCCATCCAGTCGGCCACCGCCTGCGGACCCTTCTCCTCGAGGAGGGTCCGCGTGCCGGGCTGCGGCGCGCCCTTGGGCTCGGGTGCCTTCGGATCCTTCAACTCCGTCGAGGGGCGGGCTCGGCCGGCCGTCTCGGGGTGCCCGTTCACGGTGATGTCGGCGATGTAGGTCAGGATCTTCGTCGCCCGGTCACGGCGCGGCTTGAAGTTGAAGAGGTCGGGCGTCGTGTCGATGAATTTCGTCGTATAGGAATAGTCTAGGAAGCTCGGGTGCTTCAGCAGGTTCTCGACGAAGGCGATGTTGGTGGCCACGCCCCGGATGCGGAACTCGCGCAGCGCCCGGTCCATCCGCGCGATGGCCTTTTCGGGCGTGGGGGCCCAGGCCGTCACCTTCACGAGGAGCGAATCGTAATAGCGGGTGATGACGCCCCCGGCATAGGCGGTGCCGCCGTCCAGCCGGATGCCCATGCCCGTGGCCGAGCGATAGGCGGTGAGCCGGCCGTAGTCGGGAATGAAATTGTTCTGCGGATCCTCGGTCGTGACGCGGCACTGCAGCGCATGGCCCGAGAGCTTGATGTCGTCCTGGCTCGGGCATCCGGTTGCCTCGGCCAGCGTCGCCCCTTCCGCGATGCGGATCTGCGACTGCACGATGTCGATGCCGGTCACTTCCTCGGTGACGGTATGCTCGACCTGAACCCGCGGATTGACCTCGATGAAATAGAATTTCTCCGAGTCCATGTCCATCAGGAACTCGACCGTGCCCGCGCATTCGTAATTCACATGGGCGCAGATCCGGCGGCCGAGCTCGCAGATCTCTGTCCGCTGCTCCTCGGTGAGATAGGGCGCGGGCGCGCGTTCGACGACCTTCTGGTTGCGCCGCTGCACGGTGCAGTCGCGCTCGTAGAGATGGTAGATCGCGCCGTATTTGTCGCCGAGGATCTGCACCTCGACGTGGCGCGCGCGCTGGATCATCTTCTCGAGATAGCCCTCGCCGTTGCCGAAGGCGGCCTCGGCCTCGCGTCGGCCCTCGCGCACCTTGTCGGCCAGCTCGGCCTCGGAGGTGATGGGCCGCATGCCGCGCCCGCCGCCGCCCCACGAGGCCTTGAGCATCAGCGGATAGCCGATCTCGGCCGCCTGCCGCTTGATCTCCTCCATGTCGTCGCCCAGCACCTCGGTCGCCGGGATCACCGGCACGCCCGCGGCCATGGCCACGCGGCGCGCCGAAGCCTTGTCGCCGAGCGCGCGCATCGTCTCGGCCTTCGGGCCGATGAAGGCGATGCCCGCCGCGTCACAGGCCTCGACGAAATCGGGGTTCTCCGACAGAAGCCCGTAGCCCGGGTGGATCGCATCGGCGCCCGACATCTGCGCCACGCGGATGATCTCGGGGATCGAGAGATAGGCGCCCACGGGCGAGAGGCCCTCGCCGATCCGGTAGGCCTCGTCCGCCTTGAAGCGGTGGAGCGAGAGCTTGTCTTCCTCGGCATAGACGGCGACCGTCTTCTTGCCCATCTCGTTTGCCGCCCGCATCACCCGGATGGCGATCTCACCACGGTTGGCGATGAGGATCTTTCGGAACTCGGCCATGCATTCACCTCCGGGCATCAGGCTGGTGCGCGAACTCTAGTGGTGCCGCGGTGCGGCGCAATAGCTCAAGGGCGACGTCCGGGAAGAAAATCTGACCGATCCGGCGCCTGCCGGAGCAGGTTTTGTGAACGATTGCGGAACACTTCTTTAACTCCGGGCAGAGGCAGGCTAGATTGGCGGGCATGAGCCAGTTCGATGAAAGCGAAGCCTTCGAGGCGGCCGTGCCGCTCAGCCAGCGCGCCATGGCCGCGCGCCCACGCCCCTATATCGACGAGCTGAATCCAGCGCAGCGTGCGGCGGTTCTGGCGCTGGACGGGCCGGTGCTGATGCTGGCCGGAGCGGGCACCGGCAAGACGAAGGCGCTGACGGCGCGAATCGTGCATCTGCTCGATTCGGGAAAGGCGCGGCCGAACGAGATCCTCGCCGTGACCTTCACCAACAAGGCCGCGCGCGAGATGAAGGATCGGGTGGCCCGCCTCCTGGGGCAGGTCGAGGGCATGCCCTGGATGGGCACCTTCCACGCCATCAGCGTCAAGATCCTGCGCCGGCATGCCGAACTGGTGGGGCTGAAGTCGAACTTCACCATCCTCGACACAGACGACCAGCTCCGGCTGCTGAAGCAGCTGATCGTCGCGGCCAACATCGACGAGAAGCGCTGGCCCGCCCGGATGCTGGCCGGCCTCATCGACCACTGGAAGAACCGCGCCTGGACGCCGGCGAAGGTGCCCGCCTCGGAGGCGTCGGCCTACAACAACCGCGGCACCGAACTCTACGACCAATATCAGCAGCGCCTGCGCGAGCTGAATGCCACCGATTTCGGCGATCTGCTGCTCCATGTGCTGACGATCTTCCAGTCGCACCCCGACGTGCTCGAGCAATATCGCCGCTGGCTGCGCTACATCCTCGTGGACGAATATCAGGACACGAACGTCGCGCAATATATGTGGCTCAGGCTTCTGGCGCAGACGCACCGCAACATCTGCTGCGTGGGCGACGACGACCAGTCGATCTACGGCTGGCGCGGGGCCGAGGTGGGCAACATCCTGCGGTTCGAGAAGGATTTTCCCGGCGCGCAGGTGATCCGGCTCGAACAGAACTACCGCTCGACCCCGCATATCCTCGCCGCCGCCTCGGGCATCATCGCGGCCAATGCGGGCCGGCTCGGCAAGACGCTCTGGACCGAGCGGCAGGAGGGCGAGAAGGTCCGGCTGATCGGCCACTGGGACGGCGAGGAAGAGGCCCGCTGGATCGGCGACGAGGTCGAGAGCTTCCAGCGCGGCCGCGGCGGCCTCGGCCCCTTCCGTCTCGATGACATGGCGATCCTCGTGCGCGCCAGCCACCAGATGCGCGCCTTCGAGGACCGTTTCCTTACCATCGGGCTGCCCTACCGCGTCATCGGCGGCCCGCGCTTCTACGAGCGGCTCGAGATCCGGGATGCGATGGCCTATTTCCGCCTCGCCGTCAGCCCGGACGACGATCTGGCCTTCGAGCGGGTGGTGAACCAGCCGAAGCGCGGACTGGGCGACAAGGCCCAGCAGGAGATCCAGCGCGAGGCCCGCGCCCATGGCACCTCGCTTCTCGAAGGCGCGCGCAGCCTTCTGGCCCGCGGCGGCATCGGCGGGAAGGGGGCGGGGCAGCTCCGCGCCTTCGTCGACGGCATGGACCGCTGGCACGGCACCACGCTCGACCGCGACCATGACCATATCCGCCTCGCCGAGCAGATCCTCGACGAGTCGGGCTACACCGCCATGTGGCAGGCCGACAAGACGCCCGAGGCGCCGGGCCGGCTCGAGAACCTCAAGGAGCTGGTGAAGGCGCTCGAGCAGTTCGAGAACCTGCAGGGATTCCTCGAGCACGTCGCCCTCATCATGGAGAACGAGACCGAGGAATCGGTCGACAAGGTCACGATCATGACGCTCCACGCGGCCAAGGGGCTGGAGTTTCCCGTCGTCTTCCTGCCGGGCTGGGAGGACGGGCTGTTCCCGTCACAGCGCGCGATGGACGAGACCGGCCTCAAGGGGCTCGAGGAGGAGCGGCGGCTGGCCTATGTCGGCATCACCCGTGCCGAGCAGCTCTGCACCATCTCCTTCGCGGCCAACCGCCGGGTCTATGGCCAGTGGCAGAGCCAGCTGCCGTCGCGCTTCATCGACGAGCTGCCGTCCGCCCATGTCGAAGTGCTCACCCCGCCGGGCCTCTATGGCGGCGGCTACGGCGCGGCCGGCATGGCCTCCTCGCTGGAAGCGCAGGCCCTGCGGGCCGATGTCTACGATTCGCCCGGCTGGAAGCGGATGCAGACCCGTGCCGGCGGCCGCCCGATGGCCCAGCCGCGCGAATCGCGCCATGTCACCATCGACCTCGAAGCCGTCTCGGCCTTCGCCGAGGGCGACCGCGTCTTCCACCAGAAGTTCGGCTATGGCCATGTCATGGGGATCGAGGGCGACAAGCTCGACATCGATTTCGAGAAGGCAGGAGCGAAGAAGGTCGTGGCCCGCTTCGTGGTGGCGGCGCATCAGGCCGACGACATCCCCTTCTAGCGGTCGCGTCGGCCTCGGGCTCAGCGCCTGCGGGCCGCGCGTTCCGTCACATGGACCGCCAGCCCCGCGAGGAGCCCCCAGAAGGCCGCCCCGATCCCGGCGATGGCCACGCCCGAGCCGGTGACGGCCAGCGTCACCACCGCGGCGAACCTCTGCTCGGGATGGGCGAAGGCCGCCGTCAGCGCGCCGGTCAGCGGCCCGAGCAGCGCGAGCCCCACCAGCGCCGTGACGAGGGCGGGCGGAAGGGCCGCGATGCAGGCGAGGATCGCCGGGCCGAAGAGACCCAGCCCGACCCAGACCGCCGCATAGACGAGCCCCACGATCCAGCGGCGGCTCCGGTCGGGATGAACCTCGTCGCCCAGACAGATCGCGGCGGTGATGGCCGCCATCGACACGGTATGCGCGCCGAAGGGCGCCGTCAGCGCCGAGAGCCCGCCCGTCACCGTCAGCGCGCTGCGCACCGGGGGCTCGTATCCGGCGGCCCGCAGGACGGCGAAGCCCGGCAGGTTCTGCGAGGCCATCGTGACCAGATAGAGCGGCAGGCCCAGTCCGATCAGCACCGTCGGATCGAAGGCCGGCGGGATGAAGGTCAGGGTGGGGAACGCCAGCGGCAGCTCCGGCATCGCGGCCTCGCCTGCGAAGGCCAGCGCGCTGCCCCCGGCCAGTGCCGCCAGCACGGCCAGCGCAGGGTTCCAGAGCCGGACGAGGGCGAAGACCGCGATGGCAGGCAGCACGAGGAGCGGCAGGGCCTCGGCCGCTCCGGCGAGCTTCAGGCAGAAGGGCAGGAGCACGCCGGCCAGCATCCCGCCCGCGATCCCGTCGGGGATCAGGGCCACGGCCCGGCCGAGCGGCTTCAGCGCGCCGGTCAGAGCGATCAGCAGCCCCGCCAGCAGGAAGGCGCCCACGGCCTCGGGCATCGTGATCCCTTCGGTGGCCGCCACCAGCGCGGCCCCCGGCGTCGACCAGGCGAGGATGACCGGCACCCGGCTCCGCCAGCTCAGGAAGGCGCTGCCCACCGCCTTGCCGAGGCAGATCGCCAGCACCCAGCTTGCCGTCTGCGCCTCCGTGGCCCCCAGCGCGGCGGCCGCCGCCAGCACGAGGGCGATGGTCGAGCCGTAGCCCACAAGAGCGGCCACCAGCGCCGCCGAAAGCAGGGAAAGACGCATGATACCCTCCGCCAGACCGGGCCGACTATGCCCGCGGACGGGATGGGCGCAAGGGAAAGTCCCTCATCGGCCGCATGAATCCGGCCAGGGAAATGAAAACGGCGGCACCCTGGAGAAGGTGCCGCCGCTCGATCTGGGCCGGTGAGGGAACGCCGGTCCGAAAGGGGGGCGGCGGCTCCAGGGAGGAGGAGGGAGCCGCCGCTTGGTCATCGGCACCGCGGGAGGAGGTGCAGTGCCGAAGTCCAGTGGGCAGGGGGCGCGAGGCCCGATGCCCGGATCTGGTGCAGCGACCCCAGGGAGGAGGAGGGGGCCGCTGCGGTTCCGATCGGCCAGGGAGGAGGAGAGGCCGTTCGAAGAGGGGGAAGCTTGCGCTTCGGAAGAAAGGACGGCGACACCAGGGAGGAGGAGAGGCGTCGCCGCTGCTGCTACAGGCCCCGGGAGGAGGTGGGACCTCGCAGGAAACTCAGAGACCGTAGGCGGCTTCCATCGCGATACGGGTGATCATCGAGCGGTGGATGCCGAGGTCGGACAGTTCGCGGGTCGTCAGCGAGTTCAGTTCGCGCACGGTCTGCCGGTAGATCCGGCGCTGCGCGAGAGCGAGTTTCACCGAAGCCACCAGGGCCGAAACACGGTCTCCCAGACCGTGGTGCCCGATACGGGTGGTGTTTGCGTAAGCCATTTCATCTGCCTCAGGTTCGTCTAGACTGCGCGGACCGGGTTCGTTCGTGACTTTGCCGTCGCGCTGTTAGGGCAAACATGGGCCATTTGCTGCATCTGCACAATGCGCCGCATGGGCAATGCTGCCATGCGGCGTCTGCATGGCTCTCCCGCCCGGATTTGTGCGCTCTTGCAAGCGCTTCGCCCGCTTCGGGGGCGCTTTGAAAACGCAGGCTTGTCCTTTAGTCCAAGCCCTGCAAGCTAGGCCCGCCCGGGTCAAAGGAGAAGGCCATGCCCATCGCTCGTGAATCCGTCCTCGCGGTCCTCGACCGCATCCCGCTGCCGGACGGGGGCACGCTCGTTTCGAGAGATTTGATTCGTGCGCTGACCGTCGAGGGCGATGCGGTGCGCTTCGTGATCGAGGCGCCGAGCGCCGAGGCCGCCCGTGCGCTCGAGCCTGTCCGGGCCGAGGCCGAGCGGGCGCTGCGCGCTCTGCCGGGCGTCGCGGGCGTGCAGGCGGTGATGACGGCCCACGGGCCTGCCGCGCCCTCGCTCAAGATCGGCCAGCATCCGACGCCGCAGGCGGCCGGGCCCCAGCCGATCGCCGGGATCGACCGGATCATCGCGATCGGATCCGGCAAGGGGGGCGTCGGCAAATCCACCGTCTCCTCGAACCTCGCCGTGGCGCTCGCGCGGCAGGGCCGGAAGGTCGGCCTGCTCGATGCCGACATCTACGGTCCCTCGCAGGCGCGCATGATGGGGGTGAACCGCCGGCCCGCCTCGCCGGACGGCAAGACGATTCTGCCGCCCTCCGCGCACGGCGTCACCATGATGTCGCTCGGCCTCATGCTGAAGGAGGACGAGGCGGTGATCTGGCGCGGCCCGATGCTGATGGGTGCGCTCCAGCAGCTTCTGGGGCAGGTGGCCTGGGGCGAGCTCGACGTGCTGCTCGTGGACCTGCCGCCGGGCACGGGAGACATCCAGCTCACCCTCTGCCAGCGCACGCAAGTCACGGGCGCCATCGTGGTCTCGACGCCGCAGGACGTGGCACTCCTCGATGCGCGCAAGGCGCTCGACATGTTCCGCAAGCTGAAGACGCCCGTTCTCGGATTGATCGAGAACATGTCGAGCTACGTCTGCCCGAACTGCGGCCACGAGGCCCATATCTTCGGCCATGGCGGCGTGGCGGAGGAGGCGCGGCGCCTCGACGTGCCGTTCCTGGGAGAACTGCCCCTCGATCTCTCCGTCCGCCTCGCGGGCGACGAGGGCCGCCCGGTGGCGGCCGGCGAGGGGCCCATCGCCGAGGCCTATGCCGATCTCGCCCGCCGCCTCGTGGCAGGCGGCATGGCCTGAGGCCCGGCGACCCGGCTCCCGCCTCTGCGGTGGAGGGAGCCACCTTCTTCCTTATGGCGACGAACCGTCTGAAGCCGCTCCAACGGGTCGGGCTTCGGCCGAGCCTGCGCGGGCGCGCGCCGCGCGGTGCTCCCGGACGAATTTCGGCCGGAGCAGGGGATAGCCACAAGGCCACGGGAAATCATGGGATTGAGTCCGCAGGACCGTCCCGCGGCAGGACTGCGACCCGGAAGACACGGGCTTCCGGGAAATCGTGGGAAAGGCGCCCGGCCGCTGGCACCTCTCCGGGATTCCATGGAACACAGGCTCTCATGTGCCGATCCCGAGGAATCAAAGCTGCTCACATCCCCGCGATTCGCACCGTCAGGCGGCGACCTGCCCGGACGAATTTAACCGAATATGTGGCAAATTCGCTGCAGCCGCGTGTCTCCGTGGGAAAGTATGGGATGGCGCAGCTGGCCAATTTCACACAATATTTCGGCGCAGGGGAGTTCTGACTCCCAATATCTGCTGTTTCAGGTTGTGTGGCTCCAAATTGCCGCGTCGTTGACCGTCAGCGGCTTCCCGCGTTTTGGCGTCCCTTGGCCCAATCTGCCCATTGCGTCCCATGAAATCCCATGGCATCCCTAGCTCACGAGATGAGAACGGGACAGTGAACAGGGGCGACAGACCCCGAACAGGCGAAAAGCAGGCTTCATACAGGCACCCGCTTTCATCCAATGACAGATCCGGCGCGCATGCGAGCAGACATCCCCCCAGGTGTGTGTGCGCAGTTGGACACCCAGCGATGGGACAGGCACGGCGGATCGGGCAGTGGCAGCCGCTCGATCCGCCGCTTTCGTTTCCGGGGTGCGTGGTGCGCCTCCCGGGACGGCACCGGACAGTGAAGGAGCCGCAGGGAAGTGGCGGAGGCGTTCAGAGGCGAATACAACCAGAAGGTTGACGCCAAGGCGCGGGTGTCGATCCCGGCCCCCTTCCGTCGTGTCATCGAAGCGGGCGATCCGAAATTCTCCGGCGGCCGGTCGAGCTTCGTGCTCGTCTATGGCGGCGACCGCTCCTATGTCGAATGCTACACCATTTCCGAGATGGAGCGGATCGAGGAACGGATCCGCAGCCTGCCCATGGGCACGCCCAAGCGGCGCTATCTCGAACGCAACATGATCACCCTCGCGCTCAACATGGAGCTCGACGAGGACGGCCGGATCGTGCTGCCGCCCAAGGGCCGCGAGAAGCTGGGCATCTCGCCCGACGAGCTGAAGGGCGGCACCGAGGCCACCTTCGCCGGCACGCTCAACAAGTTCCAGATCTGGAAGGCCGACACCTACGCAGCCGAGCTCGCCGCCGAAGAGGAGGTGCTCCTGCCTCCGGGGGCCGACATGCTCTCGCTGCTCGAAGAGACGGGGCTCTGACCCATGGCCGAGGCCGACACCGAGCGCCGGCCCCACATCCCGGTGCTGCTGCGTCCGCTTCTGGCCGCGGTGGCGCCGGTCGAGGGCACATGGCTCGACGGCACCTTCGGGGCCGGCGGATATGCACGCGGTCTGCTCGAGGCGGGCGCGGACCGGGTGATCGGCGTCGACCGCGATCCACTCGCGCTGAAGATGGCCTCCGGCTGGGCGGGTGACTACGGCGACCGCCTGCGGCTCGTGGCGGGCACCTTCTCGCAGCTCGACAGCCATGCGGGCGCACCCCTGGACGGGGTGGTGCTCGATCTCGGCGTCTCCTCCATGCAGCTCGATCTGGCCGAACGCGGCTTCTCGTTCCAGAAGGACGGCCCGCTCGACATGCGCATGAGCCAGGAGGGCGAAAGCGCGGCCGATCTGGTCAATACCGCCTCCGAGGAGTCGCTGGCCGACATTCTTTATCATTATGGCGAGGAGCGCGCCTCGCGCCGCATCGCCCGCGCCATCGTCGAGGCCCGCGCCGCGGCGCCCATCACCCGCACGCTCGCGCTGGCCGAGATCGTCGCCCGCTGCCTGCCGCGGCCGAAGCCCGGCCAGATGCACCCGGCCACCCGCAGCTTTCAGGCGATCCGTATCGCGGTGAATGCCGAATTCTCGGAACTGGTCGAGGGGCTCGAGGCGGCCGAGCGCGCGCTCAGGCCCGGCGGCCGGCTCGCCGTCGTCACCTTCCACAGCCTCGAGGACCGGATCGTGAAACGGTTCCTCCAGCTCCGCTCGGGCGGCGAGGGGCAGGGCAACCGCTACGCCCCCGAGACGCGCGCCTATGCGCCCCGCTTCACTCTTCCGCTCCGTCGTGCCATCAGCCCGGACGAGGCGGAACTCGCCGAGAATCCGCGCGCCCGGTCGGCCCGGCTGCGGGTGGGCGTCCGGACGGACGCCCCCGCGGGAAAGGTCGATCCGCAGGCGCTCGGCACCCCGCTCATCCCGAAGAAAGGACGCCGCTGAATGCGCCCCGTGCTCTATGTCCTCACCTTCCTCGCCGTGATGGGGCTGGCCTTCTGGGCCTACCGTGAGAACTATGCCACGCAGCAGGCGCTCAAGGACGTCTCGGCGCTCAACCGCGAGATCGCGACCCTGCGCGAGTCGCTCTCGGTGCAGCGCGCGGAATGGGCCTATCTGAACCGTCCCGACCGGCTGCGCGAGCTGGCGGCGCTGAACTTCGACCGTCTGGGCCTGCTGCCGCTCGAGGCCGTGCAATTCGGCTCGGCCGCGCAGGTCTCCTACCCGCCGGATCCGCTTCAGGTGGTCACGCCGCAGGATCTGCGGCCGGGCGACATCTCGGGCGAAGTGGGAGAGCCGCTGTGATCCGCACGCCGCTGCGTCCCCTCGCCCGGATCCTCGACGCCCGCGCCAAGGGCGAGAATCCCGATTCCATCGAGCGCGAGAACCGCCGCATCCGCCACGAGGCGATGCGCGACAAGGCGCGCAACCGCGCCGAGGGCCGGCTCCTGCTGCTCGGCCTCAGCTTCTTCCTCGCCTTCTCCGTCATCGGGGCCCGCATGGGACTTCTAGCCTCGACCCAGCCCATGGAGCCGCGCGCGGCGGCGAGCGGGGCCGAGATCCTGAACCAGCGGGCCGATATCACCGACCGCTCGGGCCGGATCCTCGCCACGAACCTGCTGACCCATTCGCTCTACGCCCATCCGCAGGACATGGTGGATCCCCTCCGGGTCGCGCGCGAGCTGGCGGCGATCTTCCCCGAACTGAAGGAAGAGGATCTCGCCAAGCGCTTCACCGACGGCCGCCGCTTCCTCTGGATCCGCAAGAAGCTCTCGCCCGAGCAGATGCAGCAGGTGCATGACATCGGCGACCCGGGCCTGCTCTTCGGCCCGCGCGAGATGCGCCTCTATCCCAACGGCCGGCTGGCGGCCCATGTGCTCGGCGGCACCAGTTTCGGCGCCGAGGGCGTTCACTCGGCGGAAGTGATCGGCACGGCCGGCATCGAGAAGGCGCTCGACACGCGGCTGCGCGATCCGGCGGCGGCCGGAGAGCCGCTGCAGCTCTCCATCGACCTGACCGTGCAGGCGGCCATCACCGAGGTTCTCGGCGCCGGCATGAAGATGATGAACGCCAAGGGCGCGACGGCGATCCTGATGGAGGCGCACAGCGGCGAGATCCTCGCGCTCGCCTCGCTGCCCGACTTCGATCCGAACGACCGTCCGGCGCCCCTCGTCGATCGCAACGCCGATCCCGGCGACAGCCCGCTCTTCAACCGCGCGGTGCAGGGCGTCTACGAACTCGGCTCGACCTTCAAGATCTTCACCGTGGCTCAGGCGATGGAGCTGGGCCTCGTGAATGCGCAGACCATCGTCGATGCCAATGCGCCGATGCGCTGGGGCCGGTTCCTCATCAAGGAATTCAAGAACCACAATTACGGCCCGCTCCTCTCGGTCACCGACGTGATCGTGAAAAGCTCGAACGTGGGTGTGGCGCGGCTCGCGCTCCAGATCGGGGGGCTGCGCCAGCAGGCCTTCCTGAAATCGCTGGGCTTCTTCGATCCGACCCCGGTCGAGCTGGTCGAGGCGCCCTATGCCCGCCCGCTCGTCCCCGCGAAATGGGCCGAGATCACCACGATCACCACCTCCTACGGCCACGGGCTCGCCGCGAGCCCGCTGCATCTGGCCGCGGCCTACGGCACGATCGCGAACGGCGGCATCACCGTGAAACCCACGCTCCTTCATGGGAACGACCGTCCACAGGGCGCGCGCGCCATGCGGGCCGAGGTCGCGCACGATTCGCTCGCGATGCTGCGGCAGGTGGTGACGCGCGGCACGGCCTCCTACGGCGACGTCGAGGGCTACGAGGTGGCGGGCAAGACCGGCACCGCCGACAAGCCCAACCCGCGCGGCGGCTATTATCACGACAAGGTGGTGAACACCTTCGCCTCCATCTTCCCCGCCTCGGACCCGCGCTATGTGCTGATCGTCACGCTCGACGAGCCGGTCGAGACCTCGGGTCCCCAGCCGCGCCGGACGGCCGGCTACACCGCCGTCCCCGTGGCCGCCGAGATCATCCGCCGCACGGCGCCGCTCCTCGGCCTGCGCCCCAAGGTTGAAGCCCCACCCGTGGATCGGATAACAGCGGTGCGCAACTGACAGGGAGACCGCTGATGGCGGATCGCGCAGCAACACTCTCGGCGCTCGGGCTCACGCCCGCAGGCGGCCGCGGAGGCGACATCGCCGTGACCGGCCTCGCGGTTGACAGCCGGCAAGTGCGCCCCGGCACCCTCTTCGCGGCGCTGCCCGGCTCCCGCAGCCACGGCGCGAGCTTCGTGCCGGCGGCGCTCGCCGCAGGCGCCACCGCGATCCTCACCGATGCCGCCGGCGCGGCGCTCGCGCGCGAGGCGCTCGCGGGCTCGGGCGCGGCCCTCGTCCTGGCCGAGGATCCCCGCCAGACCCTCGCCGGCGCGGCCGCCCTCTGGTTCGGCCGCCAGCCCGCGACCGTGGTCGCCGTGACGGGCACCAACGGCAAGACCTCGGTCGCGACCTTCACCCGCCAGATCTGGGCGGCCCTCGGCCATGCCGCGATCAACATCGGCACGACCGGCGTCGAGGGCGCCTTCGCAGCCCCCTCCGCCCATACGACGCCCGAACCCATCACCCTCCACCGACTCCTCTCCGAGGCGGCCGAGGCGGGCGTCACCCATGCCGCCATGGAGGCCTCCTCCCACGGGCTCGAGCAGCGCCGCCTCGACGGCGTGCATCTCGCGGCCGCGGGCTTCACCAACTTCACCCAGGACCATCTCGACTATCACGAGACCTTCGAGGCCTATTTCGCCGCCAAGGCCGGGCTCTTCACCCGGGTCTTGCCCGACGAGGGCACGGCGGTCGTCAATCTCGACGATCCCCGCGGCCCCGAGATCGCGGCCCTCGCGCGGGCGCGCGCGCAACGGGTGATCGGCACGGGCTTTCACGCCGATGCGGACCTGCGCCTTCTCTCGCAGCGCTTCGACGCGACCGGGCAGGACCTCCGCTTCTCCTGGCAGGGCGAGGTGCATCTCGCGCGTCTGCCGCTGATCGGCGGCTTCCAGGCCTGGAACGTCGCGGTCGCGGCCAGCCTCGCCATCGGCGCGGGCGACGCCCCCGAGCGGGTCTTCGCCACCTTCTCCCGGCTTCAGGGCGTGCGCGGGCGGATGCAGCTCGCCGCCACCCGCAAGAACGGTGCCTCGGTCTTCGTCGATTATGCCCATACGCCCGACGCCCTCGCCACCGCCCTCAAGGCGCTGCGCCCGCATGTGATGGGGCGCATCGTCGTCGTCTTCGGTGCCGGCGGCGACCGCGACCGCGGCAAGCGCCCGCTGATGGGCCGCGCCGCGGCCGAGCATGCCGACGTGCTCTATGTCACCGACGACAATCCCCGCACCGAGGATCCCGCCGCCATCCGCCGCGCCATCCTCGAGGCCTGCCCCGAGGCGCATGAGGTGGGCGACCGGGCCGAGGCCATCCTGCGCGGCGTCGATGCGCTCACGCCGGGCGACGCGCTCCTCATCGCGGGCAAGGGCCACGAATCGGGCCAGGTGGTGGGCACCGACATCTTCCCCTTCGACGATGCCGAACAGGCGAGCATCGCCACCGCCGCGCTGGACGGGCTGATATGACCCCCACCTCCCTTCTTCATTCTGGCAGAAATATCCCGGGGGGCGCGGGGGGCTGGCCCCCCGTCTCCGCCGGCAACGGGCCTGACGCATGACCCCCCTCTGGACCTCCGACGAGGCCGCCGCCGCGACCGGCGGTTGCGCCACGCGCGCCTTCGCCGCCACAGGCGTCTCGATCGACACCCGCAGCCTCGGGCCGGGCGACCTCTTCGTGGCGCTCGCCGACCAGCGCGACGGCCATGCCTTCGTGGCAGAGGCGCTGGCCCGTGGCGCCGCCGCGGCGCTGGTCTCGCGCCGCCCGGAAGGCCTCCCCGAGGATGCGCCGCTCCTTCTCGTGCCCGATGTGCTCGAAGGGCTCCGCGCGCTCGGCCGCGCGGCCCGCGCCCGGACCCGCGCCCGCGTCGTGGGCGTGACGGGCTCGGTCGGCAAGACCTCGACCAAGGAGATGCTGCGCGCCACGCTCGGCGGGCAGGGCACCGTCCATGCCGCCGAGGCCTCCTACAACAACCACTGGGGCGTGCCGCTCACGCTGGCGCGGATGCCCGCCGACGTGGATTTCGCCGTCGTCGAGATCGGCATGAACCATCCGGGCGAGATCGCCCCGCTGTCGCGCCTCGCCCGGCCGCATCTGGCCCTCATCACCACCGTGGCCGCGGCCCATCTCGAGGCCTTCGACAGCCTTGCCGCCATTGCCGAGGAGAAGGCCGCGATCCTCGAGGGGCTCGAGCCGGCCGGGCGCGCGATCCTGCCCGCCGGGCTCGAGGTGTCGCCGGTGCTCGCAGCCCGCGCCGCGGCGCTGGGCGTGCCGGCCGTGACCTTCGGCCAGACGGCCGACGCCGACTGGCGCCTCGCCGACATCCAGATCACCCCCGAGGCCACCGTCGCGCGGGCGAGCCATGCCGGCGGAACCTTCCTCTTCAAGGTGCTGACGCCGGGCCGGCATTTCGCCTCGAACGCGCTCGCCACTCTGGCCGCGGCCGAGGCGCTCGGGCTCGATCTCACCATCGCCGCCTGCGACTTGGGTCTCTGGACGCCGCCCTCGGGCCGCGGCACGCGCGAGCGCATCGCGCTCGACCCGGTGGACGAGGCAGGCTTCGACCTGATCGACGATGCCTTCAACGCCAATCCCGCCTCGATGGCGGCGAGCCTCGAGCTTCTGGCCGCGATGGCGCCCACCGACGGGATCGGGCGGATCGCCGCCGGCCGCCGCATCGCCATCCTCGGCGACATGCTCGAGCTCGGGCCCACCGAGGCAGAGCTGCATCGTGCGGTGGCCGACCATCCCGCCCTGGCCGAGATCGCCCTCGTTCACTGCGTGGGCCCCCGGATGCGGGCGCTCCACGAGGCGCTGCCGCGCCGCCAGCGCGGCGAATGGGTCGAGACCGCAGCCGAGCTCGTGCCGCGGGCCCGTCTCCTGGTCGATGCGGGCGACATCGTGCTGGTGAAGGGCTCGAAAGGGATCAAGGTCAGCCTGGTGGTTGACGCGCTCCGCAAACTGGGCCAGTCGAGCCCATCCAGGACCTGAGGGGCCGACCAGATGCTGTATCTCCTGACCGCCTTCTCCGACGGCGGCGACATTTTCAACCTCTTCCGCTACCTGACCTTCCGGGCCGGAGCCGCCTTCTTCACCGCGCTGATCTTCGGCTTCCTCTTCGGCCGCCCGCTGATCGACTTCCTGCGCCGCAAGCAGGGCAAGGGCCAGCCGATCCGGGACGACGGCCCGACCACCCACTTCGCCAAGGCGGGCACCCCCACCATGGGCGGCCTTCTGATCCTCTCGGCACTTGTGGTCTCGACCCTCCTCTGGGCGCGGCTCGACAATCCTTACGTCTGGATCGTCCTCCTCGTGACCGTGGCCTTCGGCCTGATCGGCTTCGCCGACGACTATGCCAAGGTGAAGAAGCAGAACACCAAGGGCGTGCCGGGCCGGGTGCGTTTCCTGATCGGGCTCCTGATCGCCGCGCTCGCGGCCATCGCGGCCGCCTGGTCGCATCCGCCGGATCTGACGCTCCAGCTCGCCATGCCCTTCTTCAAGGATGCGCTCATCAATCTCGGCTGGTTCTTCGTGCCCTTCGCCATGGTGGTGATCGTGGGCGCGGCCAATGCGGTGAACCTCACCGACGGGCTCGACGGGCTGGCCATCATGCCGGTGATGATCGCGGGCACCACCCTCGGCGTGATCGCCTATGTCGTCGGCAACTTCAATCTGACCGACTATCTGGGCGTCCATTTCGTCCCCGGCACGGGCGAGCTTCTGATCTTCAGCTCCGCGCTCGTAGGGGGCGGTCTGGGCTTCCTGTGGTACAACGCGCCCCCGGCCGCGGTCTTCATGGGCGACACGGGCTCGCTCGCTCTGGGCGGCGCGCTCGGCGCCATCGCGGTCTGCACCAAGCACGAGATCGTGCTCGCCATCGTGGGCGGCCTTTTCGTGACCGAGGCGCTCTCGGTCATCATCCAGGTGCTCTATTTCAAGCGCACCGGGCGGCGGGTGTTCCTGATGGCGCCTATCCACCACCATTTCGAGAAGAAGGGCTGGGCCGAGCCGCAGATCGTGATCCGCTTCTGGATCATCTCGCTGATCCTCGCCCTGATCGGCCTCTCCACCCTCAAGCTGCGCTGAGCGCAGCGCGCGCGCCCGGCCCTGCCGGGCGCTGCAGCCCCCGGGAACAAGCCCCGCCCGACGCCCGTTCTCCTGCCGCAACTTGAGGAGAACGACATGGCAAAGGCGCCGCACGAGAGTCCCGAGGAAGGCGACCCGAAGGATCCCTACGCCACCGGCGACGCTGCGCGGCCCGGCTCGGCCACGATGGCCGACCGCGAGACCGAGCAGCCTCGCGACATCGACGATACCGGCCGCACCGATGCGTCGGGCTACGATGTCGATCCGCCGCCGGACGCCCGAACGCGGCACAGCCACGACATCGGCCTGTCCGACGAGGATGCCGAGCATCAGGGCTGGCGCGAGTTCGACAGCACCGTCGAATGGGAGGGCGAGGAGCCCTATCCGGCCGAGCCCGCCACCGACGTGGAGGAAGCGGCCGAAGAAGAGGCGCTGGCCGACGAGGATCTCGCCGACGATACGGGCGAAGAGGCCCCGGTGGCCGATCTGGCCGAGGCGGTGACGGCGCTCCTCGAGGACGATCTCGAGATCGACGTGGCCGACCTCTCGGTCGAGGTGCGCGGCGCGACGGTGATCCTGCGCGGCAGCGCGGGCAGCGCCGAGGACAGCGAGCGCGCCGCCGAACGCGCAGCGGGCGTGCCGGGCGTGCGCGCGGTCGAGAACGAGCTCTCCGTCTGACGGTCCGGGCGTCGCCGGCGGCCTTCCGCGAGCCTTGCGTCCGACGGCCCTTCGGACCGGGCCCCGCGCCGGGTCGGGACCGTCTGCCGGACGACCTTCGGCTCCGGAACAGGCCCTGCGTCCGGCGACCCCCGGGTCGGGCTCTTCGCCCGGTTCGGATAAAACCCTCTGACGGACGACCCTGTGGCTTGGCTCCGCGCTCGTCCGGGGAACATGCCATGCGTCCGGTTGCCCGCCGGGTCGGGCTCGGCGCCCGGTTCGGATCGAACCTTCTGCCGGGCGACTCATCGGCCCCCTCTCTGCTCGGACCTGGGAAGGCGCTTGCCGGAGATCTGCGGGTCGGTCGGGGCGGGAGAAGGGGAGGGGCCGCCTTGCACCTCCCCGCATCCGCCTCCATTCTCCGGCCCGATCTGCAGAAGGATGCGTCAGAATGATTCCCGTCCGCGGCCTCGAGGGCCGAAAGGTGGCCGTGCTCGGCCTCGGCCGTTCCGGTCTTGCCACCGCCCGTGCGCTGGAAGCCGGAGGCGCCGAGCCGCTCCTGTGGGACGACAGCCCCGAAGCGCGCGCCAAGGCCGAGGGGCAGGGCTTCACGGTGACGGATCTCACCCGCGAGCGGGCTTTCGAGGGCGTGGCGCTTCTGGTGACGAGCCCCGGCATCCCGCATCTCTATCCCGCGCCGAACCCGGTGATCGCGCGCGCCATGGCGGCGGGCGTGCCGGTCGACAATGACATCGGCCTCTTCTTCCGCAGCTTCGCCACCCGCGACTGGGACGCGTTCGACCAGATGCCGCGCGTGGTCTGCGTCACCGGCTCGAACGGCAAGTCCACCACCACGGCGCTCATCCATCACATCCTGTCGGAGGCCGGAAGGCCCACGCAGATGGCGGGCAACATCGGCCGCGGCGTGCTCGATCTCGACCCCGCCCGCGATGGCGAGGTGGTGGTGCTGGAGCTCTCCTCCTACCAGACCGATCTCGCCCGCGCGCTGACGCCCGACGTGGCGGTCTTCACCAACCTCTCGCCCGACCATCTCGACCGGCACGGCGGCATGGGCGGCTATTTCGCGGCCAAGCGCCGGCTCTTCGCCGAAGGCGGCCCGGACCGCGCCGTGATCGGGGTGGACGAGCCCGAGGGGCTCTATCTCGCGGGCCAGCTGTCGGTTGCGCCCGAGGACGACCGGGTGATCCGTATCTCGGCGGGCCAGAAGCTCGAGCGGTTCGGCTGGTCGGTCTTCGCGCGCAAGGGCTTCCTCGCGGAATGGCGCAAGGGCCGGCAGATGGCCTCGATCGACCTGCGCGCCATGCCGGGCCTGCCCGGGGCGCACAACCACCAGAATGCCTGCGCCGCCTATGCGGCCTGCCGGACGCTGGGCCTCGCCCCGCGCCAGATCGAGGCGGCGCTGGCCTCCTTCGCGGGCCTGCCGCACCGGAGCCAGACGGTGGGCGAGAAGGGCGGCGTGCGCTTCGTGAACGATTCGAAGGCCACCAACGTGGACAGCGCGGCCAAGGCGCTGCAGGCCTTCCCGAAGATCCGCTGGATCGCGGGCGGGCTCGGCAAGGACGGCGGGATCGCGGCGCTCCAGCCGCATCTGGGCTCGGTGGTGAAGGCCTATCTCATCGGCCATTCGGCGCGCGACTTCGCGCTGCAGATCGGCGCGACCGACCACGAGATCTGCGAGACGATGGAGCGCGCGGTGGCCCGGGCGGCCGAGGAGGCGCAGCCGGGCGAGGTCGTGCTGCTTGCGCCCGCGGCGGCGAGCTTCGACCAGTATCCGAACTTCGAAAAGCGCGGCGAGGACTTCATGGAGAAGGTGAAGGCCCTGCTGTAACGACGGGATCCGGGCCGCGACGGTCGGCACGGCTCAGCCGAGGGAGGGAGAGGAAATGGAAGGACGCTGCATCTGCGGGGAGGTCGCCTACCGGCTGACCGAGCGGCCGCTCTTCGTGCATTGCTGCCACTGCAGCTGGTGCCAGCGCGAATCCGGCAGCGCCTTCGCGCTCAACGCCCTGATCGAGACCGACCGGATCGAGCTTCTGGCGGGGCAGCCCGAGAGGGTGGCGATCCCCTCTCACTCGGGCAAGGGGCAGGAGGTGCTGCGCTGCTCGCGCTGCCGGATCGCGCTCTGGAGCCATTACGCAGGGGCAGGTCCGTTGATGGCCTTCGTCCGCGTGGGCACGCTCGCAGAGCCCGCGGCCTGTCCGCCCGACATCCACATCTACACCACGACGAAGCTGCCCTGGGTCCGGCTCGACGAGGGCGTGCCGGCCATGGCGGACTATTATGCCCGCAGCCAGCACTGGCCGGAGCCGAGCCTCGCCCGCTGGAAGATCCTGCGCGAACGCATGTCCGGTTGATCCGGGGGCGCCGCCGGGCAGGGCAGGGTCGGAGGGCATCGAACCGTTGGGCGGGCGGTCCCCGCCGGCTGAATCCGCAGTTCGGCTGAAGGCCTGAAGGACCGGGAGCACTCGAGAGGGGCGGCGGCGGGCCGAAGCTCATGCGACGGAAGGACAGCCATGGCGTCCGGGCTCCGGCGGCTGTCTCGCTCGGGCAGACCCGCGGCGCAGGCGGCGCGGTCCGGTCCCGATGCGGGTGTGCCGGCGGCCTTTTCCGCGTCTTCCCGCCAGAGGGCGACAGAAGGATCGGCGGCACGACGCGGGATCTTCATGACCGACAAGGCCCCCGGCGCTCGTTCCGCCCCCCGTCCGCTCAGGCGGCGAGCATCAGGTCGAGGTGGCGGTAGGCCTCCTCCATCTCGGCTGCCATGGCCGAAGCGGCGACTGCATCGCGCGCCTCGGGCGTGGCGTAGTCCACCGCCATCGCAAGTTCGGTGCCGCCCTCCACGGGCAGAAGCTGCAGGGTCACGAGCGTCTCGCCGCCCGTCCAGTCCTCGTCATAGAGCTCGCTGTGGATCAGCCGGTGCGGCGGTTCGGCCAGGATCACCCGGCCGGTGAGACCCCGCGTGCGGCCCTCGGGCCCGGTCCAGACCTGTCGGATGAGGCCGCCCTTGTGGGGCTCGAAGGAACACTCGGTCATGGGCCAGCCCCTCGCGAAGAGCCAGGCCGGAAGGAGCGCGGGGCTCGTGAGGGCGGTCCAGAGCTGTTCGGGGGTCGCCGCGAAGTGCCGCCGGAACTCGAGGCGTGTGGCGCTCCCGGGGCCGATCTGGATTTCGTCCGCCATCGGTGCTCTCCCTCTCCCGTGCGCCTCCGCGCGCATCGCGCGGCCCTGCCCAAGAAACGTCGGTCCGGCGCGTCCGTTCCGTCCGCCTTTCCGCTGGCCATGAGCCCCGCATTTGGCTAGACTTTTCACCAGACCCGGAAAACGGGCGGACGAGGCAGTGCAGGCGGATTTTTCCCATGACTGAGATGGTCTATGGCTCCATGCCCGTGCGGGCAACCGAGCCGGTTCTTCCCCGCTGGTGGCGCACCATCGACAAATGGTCGCTGACGTCGATTCTGGTGCTGTTCGGGATCGGGCTCCTGCTCGGCCTCGCGGCCTCGGTGCCGCTGGCCACGCGCAACGGGCTCGACCCGTTCTATTATGTCCAGCGGCAGGCCTTCTTCGGCGGCATGGCGATCGTGGCGATGTTTGCCGTCTCGATGATGTCGCCCGACATGGTGCGCCGCCTGGGCGTGCTGGGATTCGCCGGCGCCTTCGTGGCCCTCGTGCTGCTGCCCTTCTTCGGAACCGACTTCGGCAAGGGCGCGGTGCGCTGGTTCTCGTTCGGCTTCGCCTCGGTGCAGCCATCGGAATTCCTCAAGCCCGGCTTCGTGATCCTCGGCGCCTGGCTGATGGCCGCGAGCCAGGAACTGAATGGCCCGCCCGGCAAGAGCTTCTCCTTCGCCCTTACCACCGTGATCGTGCTCCTCCTCGCGATGCAGCCGGACTTCGGTCAGGCCGCACTGGTGCTCTTCGGCTGGAGCGTGATGTATTTCGTGGCCGGCGCGCCCATGACGCTGATCGCCATCATCATGAGCATCGTGGGCGCGGGCGCCTTCTTCGCCTACAACTCGTCCGAGCACTTCGCGCGCCGGATCGACGGCTTCCTGAACCCCGATCTCGATCCGCGCACCCAGCTGGGCTACGCCACGAACGCCATCCAGGAGGGCGGCTTCTTCGGCGTGGGCGTGGGCGAGGGGCAGGTGAAATGGTCGCTGCCCGACGCGCACACCGACTTCATCATCGCGGTCGCGGCCGAGGAATACGGGCTGATCCTCGTCCTCATCATCCTCGCGCTCTACGGCACGGTGACGGTGCGCAGCCTCTTCCGGCTGATGCGCGAGCGCGATCCCTTCATCCGCCTCGCGGGCACCGGCCTTGCCTGCATCTTCGGCGTGCAGGCGATGATCAACATGGGCGTGGCCGTGCGGCTGCTGCCGGCTAAGGGCATGACGCTGCCCTTCGTGAGCTACGGCGGCTCGTCGGTGATCGCGGCGGGGGTGACGGTGGGGATGCTTCTGGCCATGACCCGCTCGCGCCCGCAGGGCGAGATCGGCGACATCCTCTTCAAGCGGGGGCGGTGACATGGGCCGGCCGCTCCTCCTGATCGCAGCGGGAGGGACGGGGGGGCACATGTTTCCCGCTCAGGCCCTGGCCGAGGCGATGGTCCGCCGCGGCTGGCGCGTGAAGCTGTCCACCGATGCGCGCGGCGCCCGCTATGCCGGTGGCTTCCCCCATGTCGTCGAGATCGAGGAGGTGAGCTCGGCCACCTTCGCGCGCGGCGGCCCGCTGGCCAAGGCGCTGGTCCCCCTCCGCATCGCGGGCGGCGTGGCCTCGGCCGTCGCGGGCTTCCTGCGCGACCGGCCCTCGGTGGTGGTGGGCTTCGGCGGCTATCCCTCGATTCCCGCGCTGTCGGCGGCCGTGGCGCTGCGTCTGCCGCGGATGATCCACGAGCAGAACGGGGTGCTGGGCCGGGTAAACCGGCTGTTTGCGCCGCGCGTGCAGGCGGTCTGCTGCGGAACCTGGCCCACGGACCTGCCCGAGGGGGTCGAGGGCTACTACACCGGAAATCCCGTCCGCGCCGCGGTGCTCGAGCGGGCCGCCGCGCCCTATATCGTGCCCGGCGACTATCCGATGAGCCTCGTCGTCATCGGCGGCAGCCAGGGCGCGCGGGTCCTCTCGGACGTGGTGCCCGAGGCCATCGCGCGGCTGCCCGAGCAGATCCTCGCCAACCTCCGCATCGCCCATCAGGCGCGCGAGGAGGATGTGGCCCGCGTGACCGAAGCCTATGACCGGGCGGGGCTTCTGGCCGAGGTGAAGACCTTCTTCACCGACATTCCGCGCAGGCTCTCCGAGGCGCAGCTCGTGATCTCGCGCTCGGGCGCCTCGTCGGTGGCCGACATCTCGATCATCGGCCGGCCTGCGATCCTCGTGCCCTTCGCGGCGGCCACCGCCGATCACCAGACCGCAAATGCCCGCGGCCTCGTCGAGGCCGAGGCCGCCATCCTCATCCCGGAATCCGCGCTTGACCCCGCCGCGCTCTCGGAGCACATCGCCGCGGTGCTGTCGCAGCCCGACGCGGCGCGGCAGATGGCGCGCAATGCGCTGGCCCATGGCCGCCCCGATGCCACCGAGCGTCTCGTCGAGGTGGTGGAGCATCTGGCAAGGAAAGAGACATGAACGCCGCAACGAAGCTGCCGGGGGAACTCGGCCCCATCCATTTCGTCGGCATCGGCGGCATCGGCATGTCGGGCATCGCCGAGGTACTGATGACACTGGGCTACCGCGTGCAGGGCTCGGATGCGAAGGCCTCGAAGATCACCGAGCGGCTGGTGTCGCTGGGTGCCACCTTCTTCGAGGGGCAGCGCGCGGGCAACCTCGGCGAGGCGGCGGTCGTCGTGATCTCCTCGGCGATCAAGAAGGGCAATCCCGAGCTCGAGGAGGCGCGGCTGCGCGGCCTGCCGGTGGTGCGCCGCGCCGAGATGCTGGCCGAGCTCATGCGGATGCGCTCGAACATCGCCATCGCGGGCACCCACGGCAAGACCACCACCACGACCATGGTGGCCACGCTTCTGGACAAGGGCGGCTTCGATCCGACCGTCATCAACGGCGGCGTGATCCATGCCTACGGCTCGAACGCCCGGGCGGGCGCCGGCGAATGGATGGTGGTCGAAGCGGACGAATCGGACGGCTCGTTCAACCGGCTGCCCGCGACCATCGCCATCGTGACGAACATCGACCCCGAGCACATGGAGCACTGGGGCTCGTTCGACGCGCTGCGCAAGGGCTTCTACGACTTCGTCACCAACATCCCCTTCTACGGCCTCGCCGTCTGCTGCACCGATCATGCCGAGGTGCAGGCGCTGGTGGGCCGCGTGACCGACCGCAGGATCGTGACCTTCGGCTTCAATGCGCAGGCCGACGTGCGCGCGATCAACCTGCGCTACGAGAACGGCATCGCCCATTTCGACGTGGCCCTGCAGTCCGAAGGGGCAGGCCATGTGATCGAGGGCATGAGCCTGCCGATGCCGGGCGACCACAACGTGTCGAACGCGCTGGCCGCGGTCGCGGTGGCCCGCCATCTCGGCATGAAGAAGGACGAGATCCGCGAGGCTCTGGCAGCCTTCGGCGGCGTCAACCGGCGCTTCACCAAGGTGGGCGAGGTGGGCGGCGTCACCATCATCGACGATTACGGCCACCATCCGGTCGAGATCGCGGCCGTGCTGAAGGCCGCGCGGCAGGCGGTGAAGGGGCGGGTGATCGCCGTCCACCAGCCGCACCGCTACAGCCGGCTCCATTCGCTCTTCGACGACTTCTGCACCTGCTTCAACGAGGCCGACGTGGTGGCCATCGCCGAGGTCTATGCCGCGGGCGAGGATCCGATCCCGGGGGCCGGCCGCGACGATCTGGTGGCGGGGCTCATTGCCCACGGCCACCGGCACGCGCGCGCCATCCTCTGCGAGGACGATCTCGAGCGGCTGGTGCGCGAGCAGGCCCGGCCGGGCGACATGGTCGTGTGCCTCGGCGCGGGCACCATCTCGGCCTGGGCGAACAACCTGCCCGCGCGTCTGATGGGGAAGGCGGCGTAAGCCGCCGAGGGGGAATGGTCGCTCCGCTTCTCCTCGCCGGGCTCTGGGTGGTGGCCGCGATGGCCGTCCATCACCTGCCGGCCCGCGTGCACTGGCTGGGCCTCGCCCTCCTCATCCTGGCCGGCATCCCGCTTCTCGGCTGGGTGACCTACCGGCACGGACCCTTCCTCGGCATGTTCGCCCTGATCCTCGGCGCGGCCAGCCTCTACTGGCCGGTGGGCCGGTTCGGCGGCCGCCTGCGCCGCCCGCCGCCGGAGCATGTCGAATGATGCCGCCCGTCCGCGGCACCCTGACCCAAGGCCGCATCCTCGCCGATCTGACCTGGCTCCGCGTGGGCGGCCCCGCCGACTGGCTGTTCCAGCCCGCCGACGAGGCCGACCTCGTGCAGTTCCTCGGCGCGCTCGATCCGGCGGTGCCGGTCTTCCCGATGGGTGTGGGCTCGAACCTCATCGTCCGCGACGGCGGGCTGCGCGCCGTGGTGATCCGGCTCGGCCGCGGCTTCAACGCGATCCGCATCGAGGGCGACCGCGTGATCGCCGGGGCCGCCGCGCTCGATGCCCATGTGGCGCGCCGCGCGGCCGAGGCGGGGCGCGACCTCACCTTCCTGCGCACCATCCCCGGCTCGATCGGCGGGGCGGTGCGGATGAACGCGGGCTGTTACGGATCCTATGTCGCGGATCATCTGATCGAGGTGCGCGCCGTCACGCGCGAGGGCAGGGCGGTCACGCTGCCCGCGGCCGAGCTGGGCCTCGCCTACCGCCAGAGCGCCCTGCCCGAGGGCTGCGTGCTGACCGAGGCCACCTTCCGCGCCGAGGCGGGCGACCCGGCCGAACTCGCGCGCCGCATGGACGAGCAGATCGCGCGCAGGGATTCGAGCCAGCCCACGAAGGAGCGCAGCGCGGGCTCGACCTTCCGCAATCCGGCCGGTTTTTCCTCGACCGGGCGAGCCGACGACACGCACGAGTTGAAGGCCTGGAAGCTCATCGACGAGGCCGGACTGCGCGGCGCGCGGCGCGGCGGGGCGCAGATGAGCGAGATGCATTCCAACTTCCTCATCAACGCAGGCGGCGCCACGGCGGCCGATCTCGAAGGTTTGGGGGAGGAAGTGATAAAAAGGGTTTTCCAAAGCTCGGGAATCCGGCTAGAGTGGGAAATCATGCGGGTTGGTGAACTGCCCGTTAACAAAGAATAATAACGCGTCCACAGGACGCGGCTGAGGCGGAAAAGATACATGGCGGGACAGTCCGGCAGGACGTTCCCCAGGGTTGCTGTGCTGATGGGCGGGGCCTCGACCGAGCGCGAGGTGTCGCTGTCGTCGGGCCATTCGTGCAGCGCAGCCCTGCGGGACGCAGGCTATGAGGTGACGGAGGTCGATGCCGGCCCCGACCTCGCCCGCGTGCTGGCGGAGCTTTCTCCCGATGCGGTCTTCAACGCGCTTCACGGCCGCTGGGGCGAGGATGGCTGCGTGCAGGGCCTGCTCGAGTGGCTGCGCATTCCCTATACCCATTCCGGGGTGCTGGCCTCGGCGCTGGCCATGGACAAGGCCCGCGCGAAGGAGGTCTTCGCCGCGGCCGGGCTGCCCGTGACCCAAAGCGTGCTCGCCACGCCCGAGGAGGTGCGGGCGCGCCACATCCTGCCGCCGCCCTATGTGGTCAAGCCCAATGCCGAGGGCTCTTCGGTGGGCGTCTATATCGTGCACGAGGATGCCAACGGTCCGCCGCAGCTCGCGGCCGACATGCCGCAAGACCTGATGGTCGAGACCTATGTCCCCGGCCGCGAACTCACCGTCACCGTGATGGGCGACCGGGTGCTTGCGGTCACCGATATCCTGTCCGACGGCTGGTACGATTACGACGCCAAATACCGTCCCGGCGGCTCGCGTCACATCGTGCCTGCGGACCTGCCGGCCGAGATCACCGAGGCCTGCCACGACATCGCACTCCGTGCCCACCGCGCGCTCGGCTGCCGCGGCATCTCGCGCTCGGACCTGCGCTGGGACGAAGCGCGCGGGTTGGCGGGGCTGATCCTCCTTGAGACCAACACTCAGCCGGGCATGACCCCCACCTCGCTCTCGCCCGAGCAGGCGGCGCATTGCGGCTATTCCTTCCCCGAGTTCTGCGCCTGGTTGGTGGAGGACGCCTCATGCAGTCGCTGAGCTTCCCGCCGAACCGCCGCACCCCCCGGCTCGCGCCGCCGCGCCGCGACACCGGCCGCCGCGACCCTGCGCCCTCGCGCTGGGCCTATCGCGCGCAGCGGCTCTGGCTCACGCCCATGTTCCGCACGGCGCTCCGCGTGGGGCTGCCGATCGTGGGCGTGCTGCTGGTGGTGGCGCTGATCTTCGCCAGCGCCGACCGGCGCGCCGCCATGGCGGGCGCCTTCACCGGCCTCGTCGACAGCTTCCAGCAACGCCCCGAATTCATGGTGACGCTGCTTTCGGTCGATGGCGCCTCGCCGGAACTCTCCGACCGGATCCGGGCCACGCTGGCGCTGAAGCTGCCGCTCAGCTCGTTCGACATCGACCTGACCGCCGCCCGCGCCCGCATCGAGAGCATCGACGCGGTGGCGCAGGCCGAGGTGCGGGTGCGCTCGGGCGGACTGCTCGAGGTGCGCGTGACCGAGCGAGAGCCCGCGATCATCTGGCGCCGGGCCGCGAACCTCGTGCTTCTCGACGAGACCGGCCGCCGCGTGGACGATCTCGCCTTCCGCAGCGAGCGGGGCGATCTGGCGGTGATCGCGGGCGAGGGCGCCGAGCGCGCCGTGCCCGAGGCGCTCGAGATTCTCGCCGCCGCCCGCCCCATCCTCGAGCGGATCCGCGGGCTCGTGCGGATGGGCGAGCGGCGCTGGGACATCGTGCTCGACCGCGGGCAGCGCATTCAGCTGCCCGTCGAGGAACCCGTGGCTGCCGTCGAGCGGATGATCGCGCTCGACGAGGCCGAGGACCTTCTGGACCGCGACGTGATTTCCGTCGACCTGCGCATCAAGGACCGTCCGGTGCTGAGGCTCGCGCCCTACGCCCTGAACGCCGTCCGCCGCGTGCGGGGCATTGATACAAGTGGAAGCGACCTATGACCGACCTCTATCAGTCCCAGCGCGCCATGCGGAACATGCGCCGCGCCGCCATGCAGCGGGGCGTGATCGCGATCCTCGACGTGGGCTCTTCCAAGATCACCTGCCTCATCCTGCGCTTCGACGGGCCGGACCGGCTGCGCGAGCATGACGGGGTGGGGCCGATGGCCGGGCAGTCCTCGTTCCGGGTCATCGGGGCCGCCACCACCCGGTCGCGCGGGGTGCATTTCGGCGAGATCTCGGTGATGAACGAGACCGAGCGCGCGATCCGCACCGCGGTGCAGGCGGCGCAGAAGATGGCCAACGTCCGGGTGGACCATGTGATCGCCTGTTTCGCCGGCGCCGATCCGCGCAGCTACGGCCTCGCGGGCGAGTGGGAGCTGCAGGATTCGGTCGTGACCGAGCAGGATGTGGCCCGCGTGATGGCCGCCTGCGACGTGCCCGACTTCGGTCAGGGCCGCGAGGTGCTGCACGCCCAGCCGGTGAACTTCGCCCTCGACCACCGCACCGGGCTCGGCGATCCGCGGGGCCAGATCGGCAACCGGCTGGCGGTGGACATGCACCTGCTCACCGTCGAGGCGGACGCGATCCAGAACCTGCTCTACTGCATCAAGCGCTGCGACCTCGAACTCGCGGGGATCGCCTCCTCGGCCTATGTCTCGGGCGTCTCGTCGCTCGTCGAGGACGAGCAGGAGCTGGGGGCCGCCTGCATCGACATGGGCGGCGGTGCCACGGGCCTGTCGATCTTCATCAAGAAGCACATGATCTTCGCGGATTCGGTGCGGATGGGCGGCGACCATGTGACCTCGGACATTTCCAAGGGCCTGCAGGTGCCGCTTGCCACCGCCGAGAAGATCAAGACGCGGCACGGCGGCGTCGTGGCCACCGGCATGGACGACCGCGAGATGATCGACATCGGCGCGGACACCGGCGACTGGGACAAGGACCGCCGCACCGTCAGCCGGGCCGAACTTATCGGCATCATGCGCCCGCGCGTCGAGGAGATCCTCGAGGAAGCGCGCGCGCGTCTCGATGCGGCCGGTTTCGAGCATCTGCCGAGCCAGCAGATCGTCATCACCGGGGGCGGCAGCCAGATCCCGGGCCTCGACGGGCTTGCGGCCCGGATCCTTGGCCAGCGCGTCCGTCTGGGGCGTCCGCTGCGCGTCCAGGGCCTGCCGCAGCAGGTCTCCGGGCCGGGCTTCTCCTCGGCCGTGGGGCTCTGCCTCTTTGCGGCCCATCCGCAGGACGAATGGTGGGATTTCGACATTCCGGCAGAGCGCTATCCCGCCCGGTCCCTGCGGAGGGCCATCAAATGGTTCAAGGACAACTGGTAAGCCCCAGATCCTGCGTCCTCAGCGAAATACCGCTTACGCGGCCCGGCGATCACCCACATTTTGTGGGTAATTTGCCTTTTTTTGATGACGACTCCGGCGTCTGCCGATAAGGTCGTTCCAATGCGGAGAAGGGCGCTGCTAAACGCGCCGAAGGACAACGACAAGCAGGCGGATTGGCAATGGCACTCAACCTCATGATGAACAACGCACGTGAAGAGCTGAAGCCGCGCATCACCGTGTTCGGTGTAGGCGGTGCCGGCGGCAATGCCGTCAACAACATGATCGAGCAGCAGCTGGAAGGGGTGGAGTTCGTCGTGGCGAACACCGACGCCCAGGCCCTCCAGCAGAGCCGCGCGACCTCGAAGATCCAGATGGGCGTGAAGGTGACCGAGGGTCTCGGCGCGGGCGCCCGTCCGTCGGTCGGCGCCGCCGCCGCCGAGGAGACGATCGAGGAGATCGTGGACCATCTCGCGGGCGCGCACATGTGCTTCATCACCGCCGGCATGGGCGGCGGCACCGGCACCGGCGCCGCCCCGATCATCGCGCAGGCCGCGCGCGAGCTGGGCGTGCTGACCGTGGGCGTCGTGACCAAGCCCTTCCAGTTCGAGGGCGCCAAGCGGATGCGTCAGGCCGAGGACGGCATCGACGCGCTGCAGAAGGTGGTCGACACCCTCATCATCATTCCGAACCAGAACCTGTTCCGCCTCGCCAACGAGCGCACGACCTTCACCGAGGCCTTCGCGCTGGCCGACGACGTGCTCTATCAGGGCGTGAAGGGCGTGACCGACCTCATGGTGCGGCCGGGCCTCATCAACCTCGACTTCGCCGACGTGCGCGCGGTGATGGACGAAATGGGCAAGGCCATGATGGGCACCGGCGAGGCGATGGGCGAGGATCGCGCGCTGCAGGCCGCCGAGAAGGCCATCGCGAACCCGCTGCTCGACGAGATCAGCCTCAACGGCGCCAAGGGCGTGCTCATCAACATCACGGGCGGCTACGATCTGACGCTGTTCGAACTCGACGAAGCGGCGAACGTCATCCGCGAGAAGGTGGATTCCGACGCCAACATCATCGTGGGCTCGACCCTCGACACTTCGATGGAAGGCATGATCCGCGTGTCGGTCGTGGCCACTGGCATCGACGCCACGAAGCCTGCGCAGGACATGCCGGTGCCGCGGCGCTCGATGGCCGCGCCGCTGCCCGCGAGCTTCTCGCAGCCCGAGCCCACCCCGGCGCCGCAGCCCGCTCCGCGTCGCGAGATGCCGGCCCCGCGCGCGGCCCAGCCGGCCGCTGCGCAGCCTGCGCCGCAACCCGAGCCGCAGCCCGCGCCCGAGCCTGCGGCGCACCACTTCGACCCGGCTGCCAGCCAGCATTACGAGCAGGACCACTACGTCGACGAGGACGACATGCCGCCGCCGGCCTACCGCCCGCAGCCGCAGGCGCAGCCCCGTGCGACCAACGTGCACGAGCAGGACGCCGCCGCCTTCGTGGCGCCCCGTCCGCGCGCGCCCGGCCAGCCCTCGCCCGAAGCGCTCGCCCGCCTGCAGGCCGCGGTGAACAAGAACCCGGCGCAGAACCGTCCGAGCATGGCCGCAGGCCAGCAGCGCCCCGCCGCTCCGGTCCAGCGTCCGGCCGCCGCCGCCTCGGCCGAGAAGCCGCGCTTCGGCATCGGCTCGCTCATCAACCGGATGGCCGGCCACGGCGAGCAGCAGCCCGAGCCGCGCCCGCAGCAGTCGCGCCAGCAGCCGCCGGTGACGAGCTACGAGGACGAGCCGGAGATGTCCGCCGACCAGGAGCGCATCGAGATCCCGGCGTTCCTGCGGCGTCAGGCAAACTGATCCGTTCACATCTCTCTTTGGAAAGGCCCGGCGCGTCCGGGCCTTTTTCTTTTACGGATCAAGTAGTTCCGGCGGGTCGGCGGAGAGGGTGCGCCGATGACGTCTCTCTGTTACATGCGGTCACAAAGAGTGAATTGAGAAGAAATGCGCGACATCCTAACTCACGATGGCAAGACGGACTGAAGCCGTCGACGTGAACCGGACCACAAGCCGGAAAGGACAAGGCCGTGCAGAGCACTCTGAAATCCGCAGCGAAATTCACCGGCGTCGGTCTCCATTCCGGCGAGCCTGTCCGCATGGTCGTGAAGCCCGCCTCCGCCGACTACGGCATCTGGTTCCGCCGCGTGGACGTGACCTCGGGCGACGCGCTGATCCCGGCGCGCTGGGACGCGGTGGTGCCCTCGCGCCTCTGCACCCTGATCGCGAATCCCTCGGGCGTGACGGTCTCGACCATCGAGCATGTGATGGCGGCCCTCGCCGGCTGCGGCATTCACAATGCGCTGATCGAGATCGACGGCCCCGAGGTTCCGATCCTCGACGGCTCGTCGGTGCCCTTCGTCGAGGCCTTCCTCGCCCGCGGCATCCGCGAGCAGGCCGAGCCGGTGCGGGCGATCCGCATCCTCGAGCCGGTCGAAGTGCGCGAAGGCGAGGCGGTGGCCCGGCTCGAGCCCGCCGACGATTTCGAGATCGACTTCTCGATCGAATTCGCCGAGGCGGCCATCGGCCGTCAGGAGAAGTCGCTCAACATGGCCAATGGCGCCTTCGTGCGCGAGCTCTGCGACAGCCGCACCTTCTGCCGTCAGGCGGATGTGGATGCGATGCGCGCGAACGGTCTCGCCCTCGGCGGCACCTTCGAGAATGCCGTCGTGTTCGAGGGCGACCGCATCCTCTCGCCGGGCGGCCTGCGCCATGCCGACGAGCCGGTGCGCCACAAGATGCTCGACGCGCTCGGCGACCTTTCGCTCGCGGGCGGCCCGATCATCGGCCGCTACACCGGCATCCGCGCCGGCCACGCGCTGACCAACCGGCTGCTGCGGACGCTCTTCGCCCGCCGCGACGCCTTCCGTCTCGTGGACTGCGGCCTCATGACGGGCTGCAAGCTGCCGGGCGTGGGCGTCCACCGGTCGGACGTCCCTGCACTGCGCTGATCCTGGCGACGGGGCGCAAAGGCGTTTTGCGCCCCGGATTTTTCTGTGCTAGGAACCGGGCAAACAGCCGTCGGGCCATGGTCTGACGGGGCAGAGGGCAGAGGTAAGCGGAACATGGTGAAGTCTGGCGCGCGGTTGCTCGGCACGGCCCTCTGTGTCGCGCTGGTGGCCGGCTGTGGTGGGGGCAGCCAGAAAGAGCCGCCTCTGGAGAATTTCACCGCCGAGCAGATCTATCAGCGCGGCGAATACGAGCTCGAGGCCCGCACCAAGCCCGACCGCGCCATCCGCTATTTCTCCGAGGTGGAGCGCCTCTATCCCTACACGGAATGGGCCAAGCGCGCGCTCATCATGCAGGCCTACAGCTACCATAAGGCCAAGGACTACGAAGAGGCGCGCGGTGCCGCGCAGCGATTCCTCGACTTCTATCCGGGGGACGAGGATGCGGCCTATGCGCAGTATCTGCTGGCGCTGTCCTATTACGACCAGATCGACGAGGTGGGCCGCGACCAGGGCCTGACCTTCCAGGCGCTGCAGGCGCTGCGCGTCGTGATCGAGGATTATCCCGAGAGCGAATATGCCCAGTCCGCGATCCTGAAGTTCGATCTGGCCTTCGACCATCTCGCCGCCAAGGAGATGGAGATCGGCCGCTACTACCTCAAGCGCGGCCATTACACCGCCGCGATCAACCGCTTCCGCACCGTGGTCGAGGATTTCCAGACCACGACCCACACGGCCGAGGCGCTGCACCGACTGGTGGAAAGCTACCTCGCCCTCGGGCTCGTCAACGAGGCGCAGACCGCCGGCGCGATCCTCGGGCACAACTACCGCTCGAGCCCGTTCTACGAGGACAGCTACAAGCTCCTCACCGGGCGCGGCCTCTCGATGGAGGCCAAGGGCGACAGCTGGCTCTCGAAGGTCTATCGCCAGATGATCCGCGGCGAGTGGCTCTGACGCGCGCGAACCTCACGAGGCAGGGCGATGCTGCGCTCGCTTGACATCCGCGACATGCTCATCATCGACCGGCTCTCGCTGGCCTTCCAGCCGGGGCTGAACGTGCTCACCGGCGAGACGGGGGCGGGCAAGTCGATCCTGCTCGACTCGCTGGGCTTCGTGCTGGGCTGGCGCGGCCGGGCCGAACTCGTGCGCGCGGGCGCGGACAAGGGCGAGGTGACGGCCGTCTTCGACCTGCCGCCCGGCCATGCCGCCCGCGCCGTGCTCGACGAGGCGGGGATCGAGGCCGAGGATGAGCTGATCCTGCGCCGCGTGAATTTCGCCGACGGCCGCAAGACCGCCTGGGTCAATGACCGCCGGGTGTCGGGCGAGGTGCTGCGGGGCCTGTCGGACCGGCTGGTGGAGCTGCATGGGCAGCACGATGACCGCGGCCTTCTGAACCCGCGCGGCCACCGGCAGATGCTCGACACGTTCGCGGGACTCGACCTCTCGGCCTGCCGCCGCGCCTGGACCGCGCTCGGCACCGCGCGGCGTACGCTGCTGGCCGCCGAGGAAGCGCTGGCCGCCGTGCGCGCCGAAGAGGATTTCCTGCGGCACGCCGTGGCCGAGCTCGACAAGCTCGATCCGCAGCCGGGCGAAGAGGCGCTGCTCGACACCCGCCGCCGCGAGATGCAGGGCGCCGAGAAGATCCGCGACGACATCGCCCGCGCCCATCGCGCGCTCTCCGCCGAGGGGGCCGAGACGCTGCTGGTCGATGCGCTGCGCTGGCTCGAGACCGCCTCCGACCGGGCGGGCAACCGGCTGGAGGCGCCGCTCGCCGCGCTGTCGCGCGCGCTGCTGGAACTGGGCGAGGCGCAGGACGGGGTGGAAGCCTGCCTCGCCGATCTCGACTTCGATCCGCGCGATCTCGAGGCGCTGGAAGAGCGGCTCTTCGCGATCCGGGCGCTGGCGCGGAAACATTCGGTGCTGCCCGACGAGCTCGGCACCTTCGCCGAGGAGCTGCGCGGCCGTCTGGCGGCGCTCGACGGCGGCACGAAGCAGATCGACGCCCTGCGCCGGGCGCTGGCCGAGGCGGAAGCCGTCTGGGAGGCCGAGGCCGCGATCCTGTCCGAGGCGCGCCGCGGGGCCGCGGGCCGGCTCGATGCCGCCATGGCCGCCGAACTCGCGCCGCTCAAGATGGAGCGCGCGGTGTTCGAGACGCAGGTGACGGAGGCCGATCCCGGGCCCGAGGGGCGCGACGCCGTGGCCTTCACGGTGGCCACCAACCCCGGCGCGCCCGCGGGACCCCTGAACCGCATCGCCTCGGGCGGCGAGCTCTCGCGCTTCCTGCTGGCGCTCAAGGTCTGTCTGACGGGCGACAGCCCGGGCCTCACGCTGATCTTCGACGAGATCGACCGCGGGGTAGGGGGCGCCACCGCCGACGCCGTGGGGCGGCGCCTGAAGGCGCTGGCCGAGGGTGCGCAGGTGCTGGTCGTGACCCACTCGCCGCAGGTGGCCGCCCTCGGGGCGCATCACTGGCGGGTCGAGAAGCGGGTGGCCCATGGCATGACCACCTCGACCGTGAGCCCGCTTGGCGCGGGCGACCGGATCGAGGAGATCGCCCGGATGCTCGCAGGCGACACGATCACCGATGCGGCGCGCGAGGCGGCCCGCGCGCTGCTCGACTGACCGGCGCGCCTTAGCCCTCGACCACCGTGAAATGCAGCGTGACGGCGTCGCTTCCCGCCTTGCGCGCGAGCAGCACGGCCGTCAGCACCGCCCCGATCCGCCCCGCGTCGCGCCCTTCGGCATCGACCAGCCCCGAGAGCACGAAGCGCTGATGGACCAGCGTCGCCCCGGGCCCGAGCGGCCGCAGGTCGGTCTTGCCGGTCACCAGCCGCGAGCGGGCGAAGGCGCCCGACAGTTCGGCCTTCAGCGCGGCGAGGATCTCCTTGCGCCCCTCGCACCAGAGGCCGGTGAGGGTGAGCATGGTCGCATCCTGCGCCAGAAGCTCGGACAGGGCCCCGGCATCGCGGGCGGCCCAGAGGGCGGCGAAGCGGCGGGGGAAATCTTCCGGCGTGGGCGCGCTCATGCCGAAGCCACCATCTTGCCGGGATTCATCAGCCCGAAGGGATCGAGCGCCTGCTTGATCGCGCCCATCACCGCCCAGCCCGCGCCATGTTCGGCCTCCATGTAGCCGAGCTTGCCGAAGCCGATCCCGTGCTCGCCCGTGACCGTCCCGCCGAGCCGCAGCGCCCGCTCGGCCATCCGGCCCGACAGGCGCTGCGCCTCGGCCAGCTCCTCCGCGCTCTGGGGATCGACCAGCAGGATCGCATGGAAGTTGCCATCCCCCACATGGCCGAGAATCGGTCCCGGCACCGGGCTCGCCGCGAGATCGGCCTGCGTCTCCTCGACCGCCTCGGCCAGCCGCGAGATCGGCACGCAGACATCCGTGACCCAGCCCTCGGCGCCGGGGCGCAGCGCGAGGCAGGCGCGGTAGGCCGCGTGGCGCATCTTCCAGAGCCGCGCCCGGTCCTCGGTCCTCGTGGCCCACTGGAAGTCCGCAGACCCATGCTCGGCCGCGATCTCGCCGAAGCGCTCCGCCTGCTCGGCCACGCCCGCCTCGGTGCCGTGGAACTCGATCAGCAGATGCGGCACCGCCGGCATCTCCATCTGCGCATAGGCGTTGCAGGCGGTGACCGAAGCCGCATCGAGAAATTCGATCCGCGCCATCGGGATGCCGTGCTGGATCGTTTCGATCACGCAGCCCACCGCCGCGCCCATGTCGGGGAAGGCGCAGACGGCGGCCGACACCGCCTCGGGCTGGCCGTGAAGCCGCAGCGTGAGCTCGGTGATGAGGCCGAGCGTGCCTTCCGACCCCACCATCAGCGCGGTCAGATCGTAGCCCGCCGAGCTTTTGGGCGCCGCGGTGCCGGTGCGGATCACCCGCCCGTCGGACAGCACCACCTCGAGCCCCAGCACATTGTCGCGCATCGTGCCGTAGCGCACCGCCGTCGTCCCCGAGGCGCGGGTCGCGGCCATGCCGCCGAGGCTGGCATCGGCGCCGGGATCGACCGGGAAGAACAGGCCCGTGTCGCGCAGCGCGGCGTTCAGCCCCTCGCGGGTGAGGCCGGGCTGGACGCGCACGATCATGTCCTCGGGGCGCAGCTCGAGGATCCGGTCCATCTGGGCGAAGTCGATGGTCACGCCGCCTTTCAGCGCCAGCGCGTGCCCTTCGAGCGAGGTGCCCGCGCCCCAGCCCACCATCGGCACGCGGTGAGCAGTGCAGATCTCGGCGATCCGCGCCACCTCGGCCGTCGAGCGCGGAAAGGCCACCGCATCTGGCGGACCCGCATGAAGATGCGTCTCGCTCTGGGCATGCTGCTCGCGCACCGGACGCGAGCGCGAGAGCCGCTCGCCCAGAACCGCTTCGATGTCGCCGAGTGCCGCGTCGATCCGCATGATCTCCTCCTTGCCGTGCCGCGACCCTAAGCCAAGGGGGAGGCGGCGGAAAGAGCCCGTCCGCCGCGCAGCCCGGGCACGCGCAAGAGGCCGCCGGAGAAACGGTCCGACCGTCTCAGGCAACGCCCGGGCGCTTCAGCCCCCGAGGCCCGCCAGCCGCGGCGCCAGATCGCCATATCCGGTGAAGCGCCGCTGGTAGGCGAGCCCCAGCCTGCGGGCGCAGTCCTCGGCCTTGGCGTCGAGCGCCGGATCCTCGGTCTGCGCCTGATAGACGAGGGTCGTGTAATGGCCGAAATACATGTCGCGAAGCTCGGGATGCCGGTCGAGCCCCATGGGGCGCCAGACGAAGGCATCGAACTGCCGCACGAGGAAGTCGGTCAGATAGAAGGCGGTGAATTCCGCGTCGGCGCGGGCGGCGAAGGCCGCATTGCCCTCGAAGAAGGAATAGCAGTGCGGCCCCTCGACCATCTCGACGCCGAGATCGCGGCATTTCCGCTCCAGCGCGCCGCCGGTGCCGCAATCGGCATAGACCACGAAGACCGGCCCCTCGGCCTCGCGCACCGCCGCCTCGACCGCTTCGACGATCTTCTCGGGCCGGAGATGGAGCTTGGCGGGCAGGCACTGCAGGTCGAGATGGTCCCAGCCGTTCGCCCGCTTCAGCGCCAGGATCTCGTGGGCCAGCGCTCCGCAGGCAATGAGGCGGATGCGGCCCGTGCCCTCGGGCGCGAGCCCCTCGTCGGACAGGCGGCGGTCGTCGGGGCCCATCACGGCCCCCGCAGCCGCAGGAGGAGGCTCGCCACCAGCGCCACCAGCCCCAGCGCGCCGAGCGGCCATCCCGCCCCGTGAAACAGCGCGACCGTCACCCCTGCAGCGAGGAGGACGGTCGCGATCATGGCGAACAGGAGGGCGGGCGGCATGGCAGGGCTCCTTTCCCTCAAGATGAGCATTCCCGCCGCCCGGGAAAAGGCCTCAGGCGTTCAGACGGTTGTGACGCCGCGCGACCTGCACCTTGGCCGTCTCGACCGCCACCGCCGCGTCGCGGCAATAGGCATCCGCCCCGATGGCGCGGCCGAACTCCTCGTTCAGCGGCGCGCCGCCCACAAGCACGATATAGTCGTCGCGCACGCCCTTTTCCTTCATCGTGTCGATCACGACCTTCATGTAGGGCATCGTGGTGGTCAGCAGCGCCGACATGCCGAGGATGTCGGGCTTCTCGGTCTCCAGCGCCTCGAGATATTTCTCGACTGGGTTGTTGATGCCGAGATCCACCACCTCGAAGCCCGCGCCCTCCATCATCATGGCGACGAGGTTCTTGCCGATGTCGTGGATGTCGCCCTTGACGGTGCCGATCACCATCTTGCCCATCCGCGGCGCCCCGGTCTCGACCAGAAGCGGCTTCAGGATCGTCATGCCCGCCTTCATGGCGTTCGCGGCGAGCAGCACCTCCGGCACGAAGAGGATGCCGTCGCGGAAGTCGTTGCCCACGATGGTCATGCCCGACACGAGGGCCTTCGTCAGCACGTCGTAGGGGGTCCAGCCGCGCTCGATGAGGATGTTCACCCCCTCCTCGATCTCGTCCTTCATCCCGTCATAGAGGTCGTCGTGCATCTGCAGCACGAGCTCCTCGTCATCGAGTTCGGACAGGATGATCTCTTCGTCGTCAGCCATGGCGGGCTCCTGAGGGAGTAGGGGTTTCCGACTGAATGCGGCCAAAGGTCCGCGGACACTCATCGGTTTGCGACATGGGGCGGATGAAAGCCGACAGCGGGCTTCGCCGCTGCGGAAGGTCTGGCTTTCGTTCCCTTTGCGTTCTAGGATGCGTCCATGTCGTCGCGCGATCCCAGCCTCTCGCCCACCCTGCGCCTGCGAGCCCGCGGGGCGCTCGCCAACGAGACCGGCCGGTTCGAGACCGAGCGGCGCGAGGCGTTCGACGACGGCTGGGATCTGCCCGAGGAGGAGCGGCTCCTGCGCACCGAGGTCAGGACCGAGCGGCCGCGCTCCGCGCTCACCTACAACCGCTCGCCGGACCTGCCCTTCGACCGTTCGGTCAATCCCTACCGCGGCTGTGAGCACGGCTGCATCTACTGCTTCGCCCGCCCCAGCCATGCCTATCTGAACCTCTCGCCGGGTCTCGATTTCGAGACCCGGCTGATCGCGCGCCCCGGCATCGCCGCCGTGCTCGAGCGCGAGCTCCGCGCGCGATCCTATCGCGCAGCGCCGATCGCGCTCGGCACCAACACCGATCCCTACCAGCCGATCGAGGCCACGCACCGGCTCATGCGCGAGATCTTGGAGGTGCTCGCGGCCTTCCGCCATCCCGTCGCGATCACGACGAAGGGCACACTCATCGAGCGGGACCTCGACCTGCTCGCGCCGATGGCCGCCGAAGGCCTTCTGCGCGTGGGCCTCTCGATCACGACCCTCGATCCGAACCTCTCGCGCAGGCTCGAACCCCGCGCGCCCTCTCCCGCGCGGCGACTCCAGACCATCCGGCGGCTGGCCGAGGCGGGCGTCCCGGTGCGGGCCATGATTGCCCCGGTCATCCCGGGCTTGACCGACAGCGAGCTCGACCGCCTCCTCGCAGCGGCGGCTGGGGCAGGGGCGGTGGCCGCCAGCTGGATCATGCTGCGCCTGCCGCGCGAGGTGGCGCCGCTCCTGCGCGCCTGGGCCGAGGACCATTACCCCGACCGCGCGGCCAAGATGCTGGCCCGGATCCGAGAGATCCACGGCGGACGCGACTACGATCCCGCCTTCGGCAAGCGGATGCGCGGCGAGGGCATCTGGGCCGACCTCATCGCGCGCCGCTTCCGGCTCGCCGCCGCGCGCCACGGGCTCGACCGGGCGCAGCCCCCGCTCCGCTCCGATCTCTTCCGCCCGCCGCCGCGCCCGGGCGACCAGCTCAGCCTGCTCTAGGCTCGGAAAGGCCCGAACCCTTCGCTTTCACTCTGGAAAAATATCCTCGGGGCGGGGGTCCGGGGGAGGGGCAGACAGCCCCGCCCCCGGCGGCTCCTCAGCTCCGCCGCCGGCGCCGCTCGCGCGTGGGGCCCGCATCGTCCGACCCGTCCGAGGCCGAGGAAAAGCCCCCCAGCGTTTCCGAAATCGTCTCGAGCGAGGGCCGGGGCCCGCGCGGACGGCCCTCGAGCGCCGCCCGCATCGCCTTCAGATGCTCGGGCATCGTCCCGCAGCAGCCGCCGATGATCCGCGCGCCCGCGTCGCGGGCCAGCACCGCATATTCCGCCATCAGCTCGGGCGTTCCGTCGTAATGGATGTGGCCGTCGTGATATTTCGGGATCCCCGCATTGCCCTTGGCGATGATCGGCACCTCGATGCCCTGTGCGGCGAAGCCCAGCACCGTGCGCAAGAGGTCCGAGGCGCCGACGCCGCAGTTCGCGCCGAAGGCGAGCGGCGGGTTCGGCAGCTTCGTGACCAGATCGACGAGGGCTGCGGCCGTGATCCCCATCATGGTCCGGCCCGCGGTGTCGAAGCTCATCGTGCCGCACCAGGGCATCCCCGCCAGCCGGGCCGCCTCGGCCGCCGCCTTGAATTCCTCGGCCGCCGAGATGGTCTCGACCCAGAGCACATCCGCGCCCCCGGCCTTCAGCGCCTCGGCCTGCTCGTGGAAGATCTCGACCGCCATCCGGTGGGTGAGGGTGCCCATCGGCTCGAAGATCTCGCCCGTGGGGCCCATCGATCCCGCCACGACCACCGGACGGCCCGCGGCATCGGCCACCTCGCGCCCGAGTTCGGCCGCGATGCGGTTCAGCTCGCCCACCCGGCCCTGCGCCTCGTGCAGCTTCAGCCGGGCGGCATTGCCCCCGAAGCTGTTGGTCAGGAAGATGTCCGATCCCGCCTCGACCGCCGCGCGGTAGAGGCTGCGGATATTGTCGGGCCGGTCGACGGTCCACAGTTCCGGCGGCTCGCCCGACGACAGGCCCATGTTGAAGAGGTTCGTCCCCGTCGCGCCGTCGGCCATGAGCCAGTCGCGGGTCCGGAGCAGTCGGGAAAGGGCGTCGGTCATCTTGTCCTCGCTGGGATCAGGGACGGAAGGGCGCGGGCGCCCCGGCGCGCGAAGCTCTGCCATGCAGCGGGCCGCGAGGCAAATCCAATTGTCCCGAAAAGCCCGTTCCCGCTGCTGCCGCGCCGAACCGTCGCTGCCGCGCCCGGCACGGGCATCGACCACGGGCCGAGCGCTTCGGTCGCGTTGCGGCCGCGCCTTGCGCGGACGACGCTCAGGCCTGCGTTTCGGTCATCAGCTGCGCCTTGGCCACCGGCAGAAGCTCGAGCATCTTGCCGCGCACCATGTCGGCCGAGGCCCGGTCGCCGAGGTCGGCCGAGACCTTGCGCACCACATCCTCGAAGCCGGGCTCGTGCAGGTCGGCCTGGATCACCGCGCGGGCATAGACCTGCGCCTCTTCGCCGGTCTTGCCCAGAAGCTCGGCCGCCCAGAGGCCCACCAGCTTGTTGCGGCGCACCTCGGCCCGGAACTGCATTTCTGCGTCATGCGCGAACTTGCTTTCGAACGCGCGCTCGCGGTCATCGAAGGTGGTCATGATGGCTCCTCCCGTGGCATGGCTCCGTTTCTGATATGCCCTCGCGCGCAGGGCCGGGCAAGTGCGCCGAGGGCCGCGGATCCGCGATTGCCTTGCGAGCGGGGGCCGCTTGGCTTATAGGCCAGATCAACCTGAACGGGGCGCGCCCTGCGCGCCCTCTTCGTCGTTCGATCGGAGTGTGCATGGCACGTCGCAAGAAGGTCTACGAGGGCAAGGCCAAGATCCTCTACGAGGGGCCCGAACCCGGGACGCTGATCCAGTACTTCAAGGACGACGGAAGCGCCGCCTCGACCCCGCCGCAGACCGCGCTCGAGGGCAAGGGCGTCCTCAACAACCGGCTGTCCGAGTTCTTCATGAACGGTCTCAACGCCATCGGCGTTCCGACCCACTTCATCCGCCGCCTGAACATGCGCGAGCAGCTGGTCAGGATGGCCGAGATCATCCCGCTCGAGGTGGTGGTCCGCAATTTCGCCGCGGGCGGGATCTCGAAACGGCTGGGTATCCCCGAGGGCACGCCTCTGCCGCGGCCGATCGTGGAATATTACTTCAAGGACGACAAGCTCGGCTGCCCGCTGGTGTCCGAAGAACATATCATCGCCTTCGGCTGGGCCAGCCAGCAGGATCTCGACGATGTGGTGGCGCTGGCGCTCCGCGTGAACGACTTCCTGTCGGGCGTGATGATGGGCGTGGGCATCCGGCTCGCGGACTTCCGCATCGAGGTCGGCCGGATCTGGGAGGGCGACTACATGCGCCTGATCGTGGCCGACGAGATCAGCCCCGACAGCTGCCGCCTCTGGGACGTGCGCGCCGAGGGCGAGGGCGGGGCCCCGCGCGAGCCCGGCCCGCTGCAGGACGTCTATACCGAACTCGCCCGGCGTCTGGGGGTGCTGCCCTCGAACGTCACCCATTCTCCCAAGCCCACGCTGATCAACTGAAAGGCCTCGCTGCGATGAAAGCCCGCGTCCATGTCATGCTGAAGGATGGCGTCCTCGATCCGCAGGGCGAGGCGGTGAAACATGCGCTCGGCACGCTCGGCTTCTCGGGCGTCGAGGGCGTGCGTCAGGGCAAGGTGATCGAGCTCGATCTGGCCGCCACCGACCGTGCCGCGGCCGAGGCCGAAGTGCGCCGGATGTGCGAGAAGCTGCTCGCCAACACGGTGATCGAGAAATACACGGTCGAGATCGCCTGACCGCCCCGGCGGAGCGTCCCGCGCTCCGCCCTGCCACGCCGCAGGGCCCTCCGGGGCCTTCCGGGTTTGGCCCGGCATCGGAGGCCCCTCCCGGGGCCGTTCGGGCGGGCCGATCCGCGCTGTCGCAGGCGCGGGTGCCTGCCGGATCCCTCCGGGGTCCTCCGCCTCTTCCTGACCGCGAGCGCAGGCTCGTGGCCATCGCCCCCAGTTCTGCCAGCCGGAGCGCCGCCGATGAAAGCCGCCGTCATCACCTTCCCCGGGTCCAACTGCGACCGTGACCTCGCCACAGCCTTCGAGAAGGCCGGCGCCGATGTCACCCGCGTCTGGCACAAGGACACCGCGCTGCCCGAGGGCGTCGACGTGGTGGGCGTGCCCGGGGGCTTCTCCTTCGGCGACTATCTGCGCTGCGGGGCCATCGCCGCCCGCTCGCCCATCGCCGCCGCCATGATCCGCCATGCCGAGCGCGGCGGCTATGTGCTGGGCATCTGCAACGGCTTTCAGGTGCTGACCGAGACCGGCCTCCTGCCGGGCGCGCTGATGCGCAACGCGGGGCTGAAGTTCATCTGCCGCCGCGTGGATCTGCGTGTGGCCACGGCCGACAGCGCCTTCACCTCGGGCTGGGCCGCAGGCGATGCGGTCCGCTTCCCCATCGCGCATCATGACGGCAATTACACCGCCGATCCCGAGACGCTGGCGCGACTGCGCGGCGAGGACCGGGTCGCCTTCACCTACCTCGACAATCCCAACGGCTCGATGGAGGACATCGCCGGTATCCTCTCCGCGAACCGCCGCGTTCTCGGCCTCATGCCGCACCCCGAGCGGGCGGTCGAGGAGGCGCAGGGCGGGGCCGACGGGATGGGCCTCTTCCGCGCGCTGCTGGGCGGGATGGCGCTGGTTTGATCGGGCCGCGCTTGTTGCGACAAGCGCCCTTCAGTAACGTCGCGCCCATGCAGGACACGGGCTTTCAGAATGACGCGCCGGTGCCGCCGCCGGGTCACGGCCGGCGGGTGAAGATCGCCGTCGTGGCCATCATCGTGGTGGCCGTGGCGGTGGTCCTCGTGACCAACCGCTGGATGAGCGAACGCTTCACCGAGAGCACGCGCTCGCGCGCCGAGCTGCGGCTCGCGCTCTATTCGGGCAACATGCTGACCGAGCTGCAGCGGACCTCCGTCGTGCCGCTCCTTCTCGCCCGCGATCCCTCGCTGATCGGGGCGCTCGGCTCGGGCGACTTCTCGACCACGTCGCAGCGGCTGATCTCGTTCCAGACCGAGATCGGCGCCGCCTCGATCATGCTGCTGGACCGCGACGGCCGCACGGTGGGCGCCACCAACCGCAACCTGATCGGCACCAACCACCGCAGCCAGCCCTATTTCATCGATGCGCAGCGCGCCCGCGACACGGTCTTCACCGCGGCGCAGCGCGATGCGGGCATCTTCGACTTCACCTATTCCAAGGCGATCCTCTCGGACAACCGGCTGGTGGGGGTGATCGTGGTGGCGGTCGATCTGATGAAATACGAGCGCGCCTGGGCCGGGCTGCAGGATGCCGTGATGGTGACCGACAGCACCGGCACCGTGATCCTCGCCACCGAGCCGCGCTGGCGCGGCCTCACGATCAAGGAGGCGCTCGCCGCCCGCGATGCGCCCTCGGCGATCCGGCGCGCCCTTCAGGCGACCGCCGACTGGGCGCAGCAGCCGCCCGACGCCTATCTCAAGGGCGAGGCGGTCATGAAGACCGACGCCCGCGTGCCCTTCCGCGGCTGGCGCATCGTGACCTTCACCGCCTACGATTCCGTGCGCGAGCGGGTGAACGGCATCCTCGCGCTCGAGATCATGGGCTTTGCGATCCTGCTCGCCCTGACCTTCTATGTCCTGTCGCGCCGCGCCTGGTCGCAGAGCATGTCCTTCCAGCGCGAGTCGGCGGAACTGCGCCTGCTCAACGCGCGTTTGCAGCGCGAAATCGCCGAGCGCGAAAAGGTGCAGAAGGACCTCGCCGTGGCGGAACTGACCCTCGCGCAGTCCTCGAAGCTCGCGGCTCTGGGCGAGATGTCGGCCGCGGTCAGCCACGAGCTGAACCAGCCGCTCGCCGCCATGAAGACCTATCTGGCGGGGGCCAAGCTGCTTCTCCAGCGGCGGCGCACCGAAGAGGCGCTGGCCTCCTTCCAGCGCATCGACGATCTGATCGAGCGGATGGGCGCCATCACGCGTCAGCTCAAGTCCTATGCCCGCAAGGGCGGCGAGGCCTTCGAGCCGGTGGACATGCGCCTCTGCGTCTCCTCGGCGCTCACGATGATGGAGCCGCAGCTGAAGATCCGCGTGGTCCGCATCACCCGCACCCTGCCGCGTCAGCCGGTGATGGTGATGGCGGACAGGCTCCGGCTCGAGCAGGTCATCATCAACCTCCTGCGCAATGCGCTGGACGCGACGAAGACCGTGCCCTCGCCGCAGATCGACCTCGTGCTGGCCGCGGGCGAGACCGCGACGCTCACCGTGCGCGACAACGGCCACGGGATCGAGGATCTCGACAATCTGTTCGAGCCTTTCTACACCACCAAGAAGCCCGGTGAGGGCGTGGGCCTCGGGCTCGCGATCTCCTCCGGCATCGTGACGGACCTCGGCGGACGACTGACGGCACGGAACGCCGACGGCGGCGTGGCTGTATTCGAGGTCCAGCTCCCCATATTGGGCGCAGACATAAAAGCAGCCGAGTGAGGAAGAGGCATGGCGCGTGCAATGAAGGTGGCGATCGTCGACGACGAGGCCGATATGCGGCAGTCGATCAGCCAGTGGCTTGCGCTCTCGGGGTTTGACACCGAAACCTATGCGAGCGCCGAGGATGCGCTGAAGGGCCTCAACGCGGACTTTCCGGGCGTTGTCGTCAGCGACATCAAGATGCCCGGCATGGACGGGATGACGTTCCTCAAGAAGCTGATGAGCATGGATTCGGGCCTGCCCGTGATCCTCATCACCAGCCACGGCGACGTGCCGATGGCGGTCGAGGCGATGCGGGTGGGGGCCTTCGACTTTCTCGAGAAGCCCTTCAACCCCGACCGGATGACGGAGCTTGCCAAGCGTGCGACCCAGCTGCGCCGGCTCACGCTCGACAACCGGGCGCTCCGGCGCGAACTCAGCGACGGCACGGTGCTGATGAAGAAGCTGATCGGCTCGTCGCCGGTGATGGAACGTCTGCGCGAGGACATCCTCGATCTGGGGCAGGCCGACAGCCATGTGCTGATCGACGGCGAGACCGGCACCGGCAAGACCCTCGTCGCCCATGCGCTTCATGCGGTGGGCGCGCGGGCCGGGCGCAAGTTCGTCACCATCTCCTGCGCCGCCTGGTCCGAGGATCAGCTGTCGTCGAAGCTGTTCGGCCCGGCCGAGGACGGCTCGCTGCCCCTCGTCGAGGAGGCCCGCGGCGGCACGCTCTGCCTCGAGGATATCGAGTCGCTGTCTCACCCGCTCCAGTCGCGGCTTCTGACCGTGATCAACGAGCAGGGCACGCCGCCCGAGACCCGGATCATCGCCATCTGCAACGAGCACGCCCCCGACACCACGCTCGAGAACGTGCTGCGCTCGGATCTCTATTACCGGCTCGGCGCCATGACCATCGTGCTGCCGCCGCTCAGGACCCGCGGCGAGGATATCCTCACGCTCTTCACCCGCATGTCCGAGCAGTTCGCCGAGGAATATGGCTGCGAGGCGCCGCAGGTAACGGCGCAGGAGGCGGCCCAGCTGCTTCAGGCGCCCTGGCCCGGCAATGTCCGCCAGCTCGTCAACATCGCCGAGCGGGCCGTGCTGCAGAATCGCCGCGGCTCGGGCTCGATTGCCTCACTCCTCATGGCGGACAACGAGGCCTCGGGGCCGGCGCTCACCACCGAGGGCAAGCCGCTCAAGGACTATGTCGAGGCCTTCGAGCGGATGCTGATCGACAATACGATGCGCCGCCACAAGGGCTCCATCGTGGCGGTGATGGAAGAGCTGTGCCTGCCGCGCCGGACGCTGAACGAGAAGATGGCGAAATACGGCCTCAGCCGCGCCGACTACGTCTGATCCGAAGCACTTCCGAAACCCGTTGCCTTTGGTTCAGGGTCGGCCCCGCCGACCCTGAACGGCGCGTCGCAGGGCGCGCTCGACCTGCGGTTGCAGGCGGTCGGGCAAAAATAGGCCATTGTCTTTTGCCCGTCCCTGCCGCTAATGTCGCACCTACGCAAGCCCCCGGCTATCGGCAGGAGTTTGCGCACCAGTTTCTCTGCCGTGCGCGCCATTCGGACGAGGCGTCCGAAGCGCGGCCTCAGCAGACAGTCGGACCGCAAGGTCCCCACGATCGCCCGCCAAGTCCCTGACGGATCGGGCCAGTACAATGGACGCCCCGGCGTCCCGGGATATAGAACCGCGATGAGCCGCGCCGACCGACTGCCAGATTGCGCGAGGGGCCCATGGGGCTCCGCGCGCTCTGGCCCCCGGCGCAGCTTCGCCCGAACAAGCCACCACGCACAGCGGATACCGGCCGGAGCTTGCTCCGGCCAAAGCCCGTTGTCCGGGTGCCATGGAATCAAATGGCCAAGAAAATGCTTATCGATGCCACCCACCCGGAGGAGACCCGGGTCGTGGTGGTGGACGGAAACAAGGTCGAGGAGTTCGACTTCGAGACCGTCAACAAGCGGCAGCTCGCCGGCAACATCTATCTCGCCAAGGTAACGCGCGTCGAGCCGTCGCTGCAGGCGGCCTTCGTCGATTACGGCGGCAACCGGCACGGCTTCCTCGCCTTCGCCGAGATCCACCCCGACTATTACCAGATCCCGGTCGCCGACCGTAAGGCGCTGCTCGAGGAAGAGCGGGCCTATGCGCGGGCGGAAGATGACGAGGACCACGGCCGCTCGCGCCGCCGGTCGCGCCCCGCTCCGGCCGCTGCGGCCTCGGGCGATGCGGTCCAGTCCGGCGATGTGGCGGGCATGGATGTCGTCGATCTGGGCGAGGAGACCGGAGCCGACGCGCTCTACGAGACCGACGGCTCCGACGCGGGTGCCGCCGACAGCGGCCAGCCCGAGGCGCCGGATGCGGACGAAAAGCCCTACCGGGCGATGGACCATGCCTCGGATGGCGACGACGAGATCGAATCCGTGGCCGACGAGGATGTGGCCGAGGAGATCCCCGCGCCCAGGAAGCCCCGCTCGCGCCGCTACAAGATCCAGGAAGTCATCAAGGTGCGCCAGATCATGCTGGTGCAGGTCGTCAAGGAAGAGCGCGGCAACAAGGGCGCGGCGCTGACCACCTACCTCAGCCTCGCCGGGCGCTACTGCGTGCTGATGCCCAACACCGCGCGGGGCGGCGGGATCTCGCGCAAGATCACCCAGGCCGCCGACCGCAAGAAGCTGAAGGAGATCGCCTCCGAGCTCGAAGTGCCGGAAGGCGCGGGCCTCATCATCCGCACCGCCGGCGCCAAGCGCACCAAGCAGGAGATCCGGCGCGACTACGAATATCTCCTCCGCCTCTGGGAGCAGATCCGCGACCTCACGCTGAAATCGGTCGCCCCCGCGCCGATCTACGAGGAAGGCGACCTCATCAAGCGCACGATTCGCGACCTCTTCAACCGCGAGATCGAGGAAGTGCTGGTCGAGGGCGAGACGGGCTACCGCACCGCCAAGGATTTCATGCGGATGATCATGCCGGCCCACGCCCGGCAGGTGATCCGCTACGATGAGCCGATGCCGCTCTTCGCGCGCTATCAGGTGGAAAGCTACCTCTCGGGCATGTTCAACCCGGTGGTCCAGCTGAAATCCGGCGGCTACATCGTCATCGGCGTGACCGAGGCGCTGGTCGCCATCGACGTGAACTCCGGCCGGGCCACCAAGGAAGGCTCGATCGAGGAGACCGCGCTCAAGACGAACCTCGAGGCGGCCGAAGAGGTGGCGCGCCAGCTGCGGCTGCGCGACCTCGCCGGTCTGATCGTCATCGACTTCATCGACATGGAAGAGCGCAAGAACAACGCCGCCGTCGAGAAGCGCCTGAAGGACAAGCTGAAGACCGACCGCGCGCGGATCCAGGTCGGCCGCATCTCGGGCTTCGGCCTGATGGAGATGAGCCGCCAGCGCCTCCGCCCGGGGATGCTCGAATCGACCACCCAGCCCTGCGCCCACTGCCACGGCACGGGTCTGATCCGGTCGGACGACAGCCTCGCGCTTCAGGTCCTGCGCCAGCTCGAGGAAGAGGGCACCCGCAAGCGCTCGAAGGAAGTGCTTCTTCGCGCACCGATTGCGGTTGTCAACTTCCTGATGAACAGCAAGCGCGAGCATATCGCCATGATCGAGGCGCGCTACGGCATGGCCGTGCGTGTCGAGGCCGATCCCTCGCTCTCGAGCCCCGATTATGTGATCGAGAAGTTCAAGACCGCGACCCGCGTGGTGCCGGAAGCCGTGAAGGTGATCTCGGGCAGCGCCGATCTGATGGGTGCGCCGGTGGACGAGCCCGAGGACGACTGGGTCGAGGAAGAGCCCGAGATCGTCGAGGAGGCCGAGGAGGTCGCGGAAGCGGCCGAGGCGGCGCCCGCCGAGGGTCAGCCGAAGAAGAAGCGCCGTCGTCGGCGGCGGCGTCGGAACGGCGTGAACGGCGCCAACGGGTCCGACGCGCAGGAGAACGGCGACGAGGGCGACGAGTCGGACGAGGATGAGGGCGACGCCGCCGATGAGCCGGAGGCCGTCGAAGCCGCCGCCGCCGTCCCGGAGCTGGCGCCCGAAGCCGTCGTGAGCGCGCCCGAGCCGGCCGCGGCCGAGCCGGAGCCGACCCCCGCCGAGCCGGTGGCCGCGCCTGCCGCCGAGGAGCCCGCCGCCCCGCGCAAGCGCACCCGGACGCGGAAGCCGAAGGTGACGGAGGAGGCTCCGGCCGAAGCCGCCGCGGAGGCGCCCGCTGCTGAAGCGCCCGCCAAGGAGCCGAAGAAGCCGCGCACCCGCACGAGCCGCAGCCGCAAGACGGCCGCCGCAGCCGAGGCTGTTCCCGCGGTCGAGGTGGCGGTGACGGTGGACGAAACGCCGGCGGAAGCCTCGCTTGAAATCGCCCGGACGACCGAGGCGGTCCCGGAGACGACGCCCGAGGCGCCCGCTGCCGAAGCCCCCGCCGCCGAAGCGCCTGTGGCCGAAACGCCCGCGCCGCAGCCCGAGCCGGTGGCCGAGGAGGCCGGCGAGGGCGAGGACAACAAGCCCAAGCGCCGCGGCTGGTGGTCGATCGGCCGCTGATCTCCAGAGACGGACACAGGGGCGCCTCCGGGCGCCCCTGTTCGTTCCGGCGGGGCAGATGCGCGGCACGCCCGGTGTCCCACCGCCCGAGGAGGCGGGGTCCGATGGGAGGCTCGCGCGGTGGCCGACCGCCCGAGCAGGCGGGATTCCGGGGCTTCGCGACCTGCGGTGAGTGGCGGCTCAGCCGCGGCGGATGAGCCAGACGCTCTCGGCGCCCTCCCGGTCACAGGACAGAACCTCGTGCCCGGCCTCGGCGCAGAAATGCGGCAGGTCGATCACCGCCATCGGATCGGTCGCCGTCACCCGCAGCACCCGGCCCGGCGCCATCGCCATCAGCCGCTTGCGGGCGCGCAGGACGGGCAGGGGGCAGAGCAGCCCCGCGCAGTCGAGATCCTCGTCGAACTCCATCGCCGTCTCCAGAGGTTGCGCCGGATCAACGCGGGCGGCCCGGTTCCGCGCGATACGCCGGGGGCCGATCCACGTCAATGTGAGACGCGCCCTCGTGACGGGGCGGCGCCGAGCGGCTAGGAGAGGGACAAAGAGGGAGCCAAGATGTTCGGACTGGACCTGATCGACGCAGGGCTGCTGCCGGCGATGCTGATCGCGCTGGTGGCGGGGGTGCTCTCCTTCCTCAGCCCCTGCGTGCTGCCCATCGTGCCGCCCTACCTCGCCTACATGGGCGGCATCTCGATGAAGGAGCTCAATCAGGGCGCCCGGCGCGGCCCGCTGATGGCCGCGCTCTTCTTCGTGCTGGGCCTCTCGACGGTCTTCCTGTTCCTCGGCTTCACGGCGTCGGCCTTCGGTGCCTTCTTCCTGTCCAACGCCGAGACCTTCGCCACGCTGGCGGGCGTCATCGTCATGGGCTTCGGGGCGCATTTCGTGGGCGTCTACCGGATCCCCTTCCTCGACCGCGAGATGCGGATGGATGCGGGCGACCGCGGCGGCTCGGCCTTCGGCGCCTATGTGCTGGGTCTGGCCTTCGCCTTCGGCTGGACGCCCTGCATCGGCCCGCAGCTGGGCGCGATCCTGACGCTCGCCGCCTCCGAGGCGAGCATCGCGCGCGGCACCACGCTGCTCGCCATCTATGCCGCGGGCCTCGGCATCCCCTTCCTGCTCGTCGCGGCCTTCTTTCCGCGGCTCACCGGCGTCATGGGCTGGATGAAGCGCCATATGGAGCGGATCGAGCGCATCATGGGGCTGCTGCTCTGGACCATCGGCCTTCTCATGCTGACGGGCGGCTTCTCGAGCTTCTCCTACTGGCTGCTCGAGACCTTCCCGGCGCTGGCCCGGCTGGGGTAATCTGCTCCTGTCGTGACGGGAGCGGATGATGGACCTGCTGGCGGAACCGAAGCTGAGGCGCCCTTTCCGGCGGCGGGTGTTCCTGATCCCCGGCGGCGAGCCCGTGCCGCCCGCCTTCTATCGCGAGCTCTATCTGCGGCAGGGGACGGCCCAGGCCGACCTTGCGGAGATGGCGCTGGCGCTGCGCCCGGGGCGGGGGCCTGCCTCCTGGCGCGTCTCGGGCGCGATGGAGGCGGGCTTCTGCGACACCGAGGTCGAGCTTTTGCCCTGGGCCGATCTCGTGCCCGGAGCGGCGGGGCAGGCGATCCTGCCGGCGCTCGCGGGCAGGATCGGCACACTCTGGATCTATCTCGCAACCGGCGCGCTCCTGCGCCTGTTCTGGCTGCGGCCTGTGGCGGTGCTGGCGATCCTCGTGCCGCCTGCGGTGCTCTCCGGGCTTGCCGCGCTGGCGCTGGGCGCGGGGCTGCTGCTGGCTCAGGCGCTGGCCGCCCTGATCTGGCCGCCGGCGGGCTGGCTGGCGGGGCTCCTGCTTGCGGGGATCCTGCTCCTGCGGGTCCGCTTTCCTCCGCTGCCGTTCGCGGATCTGGGACTGCTGGCCGGGCAGCGCGGCGCCGTTCCTCCCGCCCTTGCCGAGCGGATGGGCCGCTTCCGCGCCGCCCTGTCGGAGGCGCTGCGGAGCGAGTGCGACGAGCTGCTGGTGGTGGGCCATTCCACGGGCGCGGCGCTTGCCGTGTCGCTCATGGCCGACCTGCTGCGCGGCGGACTGCCCGGCCGCCGGCCGGCGCTTGCGCTGCTGACGCTGGGCCAGCGCGTGCCGCTCCTGTCCTTCCTGCCCGAGGCCCGGCAGGTCCGGCGCGATCTGAACGCGCTGGCGGCCGCGGCGGAACTGACCTGGGTCGATGTGAGCGCGCCCGAGGATCCGCTCTGCTTTGCCCTGTGCGACCCGGTGTCGGTGTCGGGCGTGGCCCCGGAGGGCCAGCTCTGGCCGCTGGCGATCCCGGCCGCGCTCGCGGAGACGCTTTCGCCCGCGCGGAGGCGCAGGCTGCGGGGCCGGCCGGGGCTGCGCCATCTGCAGTATCTCTGCGCCTACGACCGGCCGGGAGACTACGATGTCTTCCGCGTGACCGCCGGGCCGAAACCGCTGGCCGAGCGGTTCCCGGGCCGGGGGCGGATCGACCGGGTGAGTTCGGGGCACGGGACGACGGGTGCGCCGCGCGCGGAGGCTCAGCGGCCGGTGCGGTAGTGGCGCAGCACGAAGACGCGGAGCGCGGAGGCAAGGCCCACCTCCGGGTCGCGGGCCTCGTCCACCTCGGCCGCGAGCGCATTGAGCGGCAGGCCGCGCTCGGCCGCGATCTCGCGGAAGGCGCGCCAGAAGTCGGCCTCGAGCGAGACGCTGGTGCGGTGGCCCCTCAGAGTGAGCGAGTGTTTCTCCGGGCGACCGTTCATGGATCGGTGGGCTCGTCGGGCGCGTCCGTCTCGCGGCGGTGGCCCTCGAGATGCGCCCGGGCCTGTTCGGCCCGGGTCTCCTCCAGCCTGCGCGCGGCCTTGATGCGGCCGTGCTTCGCTGCATTCTCGTCGCCCTTCCGGCGGCGGGCATCGCGCTCTGCCGCCTTGCGCCTCGCGCGAAGGTTGACGATCTCGGCCATCAGCCTTTCGGCCCGATCATGTCCTCGGGGCGGACCACCCGGTCGAAGGTCTCGGCATCGACGAGGCCGAGGGCGATGGCCTCTTCGCGCAGCGTCGTGCCGTTCCTGTGGGCGGTCTTGGCGACCTTGGTGGCATTGTCATAGCCGATGGTGGGGGCCAGCGCCGTCACCAGCATCAGGCTCTCCTTCATCAGCTTGTCGATCCGCGCCACGTTGGCCTGCGTGCCCACCACCATGTTGTCGGTGAAGCTGCCCGCCGCATCGCCCAGAAGCTGCATGGATTGCAGCACGTTGTAGGACATCATCGGATTGTAGACGTTCAGCTCGAAGTGGCCCTGGCTGCCCGCGAAGCCGATCGCCGCGTCATTGCCCATCACATGGGCGCAGACCATGGTCAGCGCCTCGGCCTGCGTCGGGTTCACCTTGCCCGGCATGATCGAGGAACCGGGCTCGTTCTCGGGCAGGATCAGCTCGCCCAGACCCGAGCGCGGACCCGAGCCCAGAAGCCGCATGTCGTTGGCGATCTTGAAGAGCGAGGCCGCGACCGTCTTCAGCGCGCCCGAGAACATCACCATCGCATCGTGGGCGGCCAAAGCCTCGAACTTGTTTTCGGCGGTGACGAAGGGGAGGCCCGTGATCTCGGCGATCTTCGCGGCCACGCGGCTGTCCCAGCCCTGCCGGGTGTTCAGGCCCGTGCCCACCGCCGTGCCGCCCTGCGCCAGCTCGTAGATGTCGGGGAGGCAGGCCTTCACGCGGGCGATGCCCTTCTCGACCTGCTTGGCATAGCCCGAGAATTCCTGCCCGAGCGTCAGCGGCGTCGCATCCTGGGTGTGGGTGCGGCCGATCTTGATGATGTCCTTGAACTCTTCCGACTTGGCGACAAGGGCTGCATGGAGCTTCTCGAGCCCCGGCAGCAGCACGTCGCGCGCCATCATGCCGATGGCCACGTGCATGGCGGTGGGGAAAGTGTCGTTCGAGGACTGGCCCATGTTCACATGGTCGTTCGGATGGACGGGCTTCTTCGAGCCCATCGTGCCGCCCAGCATCTCGATGGCGCGGTTCGAGATCACCTCGTTCGCATTCATGTTCGACTGGGTGCCCGAGCCGGTCTGCCAGACGACGAGCGGGAAATTGTCGTCGAAGCGGCCCTCGATCACTTCGGTCGCGGCAGCGGCGATGGCCTGAGCCAGCTCCTCGGGCATGTCGCCCTGGGCCACATTGACGAGCGCGCAGGCCTTCTTGATCACGCCCAGGGCCCGGACGATGGCCACCGGCTGCTTCTCCCAGCCGATCGGGAAGTTCTGGATCGACCGCTGCGTCTGGGCGCCCCAGTATTTGTCGGCAGGAACCTCGAGCGGGCCAAAGCTGTCGGTCTCGGTGCGGGTTGCAGTCATGCGCAAGCTCCTTGATTTTCCCGCAAGCTCTTAGGCAAGACGGGCAGGAAAATCAATCGGCATGCCATCGCATACTGCAGCGGCGCGAGGGCTGCCCGCCCCCGTCTCCGGCAGAGCCGGAGACTCCCCCGGGGATATTTGGGCAGAGTGAAAGCGCAGGCCTGCGCTACTTGCGGAACTTGTCGAGGCTCACGACCTGCGCGTCGTGGCGCGGCGGCTCGTCGTCGCCGTCGGGATCCTCGTCGCCGCCCGTCTCCTCTTCCTCGTCCTCCTCGTGGGTTTCGAACCGGAGGCCGAATTCCACGGACGGGTCGACGAAGGTGCGCACGGCATCGAAGGGGATGACCAGCGGCTCGGGCTGGTTGCCGAAGTTCAGCGTGACCGAGAAGCCGTGGTCGTCGGCCGAGAGGTTCTCGTACCAGTGCTGGATCACGACCGTCATCTCCTGCGGATAGCGCGCGCGGAGCCAGTCGGCCATGGCCACATCGGGATGGGTCGTGTCGAAGGTGATGAAGAAATGGTGCGCGCCGGGCAGCCCGTGCTCGGCCACATCCTCGAGCACGCTCTGGATCAGGCCCCGCATCGCGCGGTGCATGAGGTTGCCGTAATCGATCGAACGCGCCATGCAAGATCCCCTGTCGCTTCGGGGCCAGCATAGGGGATTCGGTTCGGAAGAAAAGGGGGCGGCGCCTCGCATTTTCAGCCGGAAGGCGAACGGCGGGGCGGTTCAACTGGCGGGCTTGCCGAGTTCGCGCAGCAGTTTCTCGCGGATCGCCCGCCGGTAGTCCTGCAGCCCGCGGGCGGTCAGCACGAAGCCGGTCCGGGTGACGGCCCAGCGGCGGTAGAAGGCGGTGATCGGGGCCGGGGCGCCCATGTCCTCGATGGCGATGGCGTTGATCTCGACGGCGGCGGCCTCGGCCGCGCGGCGGGCGCGGGCCACGGTGAAGCCCGCATTCTCCGGCCCGTCGCCCGAGATGTCGATGACCCTGCGCCTGCAGTCGGCCACGGCCGCGAACTGCGCGAGCGAGAAGGAGATGGCCTCGCCCACCGCCGTGTCGGAGGCGGTGAAGGCCCGCGGCAGGGTGCGGCTGGCCCCGGCGAAGGCCGCCACGTCGGAGGGCGCGAGCATCCGCCGCCAGGGCAGCGCCAGGGCTTGCCGGCCCACCCCCGACCAGTGGACGATGGCGAGGGCGCTTTCGCCCGCGAGGAGCAGATCGGCCACCGCCGGATCGGAGAGGGCCAAGGCCAGCCCCTCCGCCTGCAGCGCATATTCGCCGCGGTCGATCGAGCCCGAGACATCGATGGCGAGGAGGAGGGCGGTCTCGCAGGCGCGCGCCGGGCCGGAGCAGGCGAGCGACAGGGCGAGGGCGAGCGCGCGGATCATGGCGCCAAGCGTGGCGCGGGCCGGGTCGCAGGGCAAGGAGGAAGTGCAGGTTTCTGTTGCCAGGTACCTGCGAACCCCGCCTTACGCGGCTAAGCGCAAGGGCTTAAGTTTCGATAACTCGAACTGCTTACGCAGCCAGAGCCACCGGAGCACGGTTGTCGTTGGCAACTGTACTTTTCGGACCGATAACGGTGGTACCTCACCGGGACAAAGCCAACCCCTTTAGACGTTCGTCGATCCTGTTTCGGCCCCCTCCGCCCCCAACGAGGGACTGTTGGTGGAGCCGCCGGGTACCGCCCCCGGGTCCGATCCGCTTATGACGAGCGCGTTTATGTCCATAGTCCGGGTTGCCCCGGACAGGCGGAATATAGGCGGGAGGGGCGGCCTCCGCAAGCGGCCGCAGGCGTGCCGGGGCGGATCCGTGGGGCAGCGCCGCGACCGGCTCGACCCGCATGGGCCGGCGTTCGCGGGGGGAGCACGCGGGCCGTGTGACGTGCCGGGCCTCTGCGGTGCCGGTCGCGAGGAGGGTCACGAGATCCATGGCCGTCCGGAGCAGCGCCGCCGGACGGTCTCTCAGCCCATGCGCCACGGGCCGGGGGAAGAGCCGGCTCAGGCCGGGTGGTCGGAAGCGGGGCTGCGGAGACCGGGCTGTCCGCGGATGACGGGGCGCCGACCGGAAGCGCTTTTCCGGAAATGGCTCGGGAGCGGGAAGGGGCGGGCGGCCCTCCGCCGGCGGCCGGTGCAGGGCATGGGGAGCGGCTATCGGGGGATGCGGGCTGCTCGGGTGCCCCGGAGGGGGCCGGACAAGGGCCGGATCCGTGCGGCGAGGGGAGAGTGCTCGGGAGGGCTACGCGGATCCTCTCGGAGGAGGCGTGGCCCTCCGCGCGTGCGGAGGCGGGCGCCGGAGCGCCCGCCGGGCGGATCAGAAGCCCGCCTTGATCTTCTCGAATTCCTCGAGCATCCGGTCGCGCATCGCCGGATCGAGCGGGGTCTGGGCCAGCAGCGTCGTGTCGACCGGGTCGAGCTCGGCCGCCTTCAGCGCCTCGGGGGTGATCTCGGCCATGGCGGCCTCGTTCGTCAGCGCATAGCCGTGGGTCTCGAGCAGCGAGGCGGCCGAGGAATGGGCCAGCCACGAGTTGATGAAGTCGTAGGCCTTGTCCTCGCTGCCGGGCGCGTCCTTCATGTTGACATAGCCGCAGAACCAGGTGGCCGAGCCCTCCTTCGACTGGCGCTGGAAGCCCACGGGGAAACCTTCCTGCCGCATCAGCGCGATGGCGTCGTTCCAGGTCCAGGCGAGCTGCACCTCGCCCGTCGCCATCAGCTGCGCAAGTTCGGACGGGTCGGCCCAGTAGGCGCGGACATTCTCGTGCGCCTGACGCAGCCACTGGGCGCCGGCCTGGAACTGCTCCTCGGTGAGGTTCGTCCAGTCCGAGACGCCGGTGGCCAGAAGCGCCAGCGACCAGATGTCGTCGGTATTGTCGGGCAGCGAGATGCGCCCGGCATATTTCGGGTCGAGGAAGGACTGGACCGAGGCCACGTCCTCGGCGGGCACGCTGTCGGTGTTGTAGGCGATGGCCGTGTAGGCATAGTCGGTGGGGATGTACCAGACGCCCTGATCGTCGTTGAAGATCCTGGAATCCTTGAAGCGCGGCGCGATGTTGTCGTATTCCGGGATCCGGCTCACGTCCCAGGGCTCGATCAGGCCCGCGTCGCGGTATTTCGAGACCATCTGCGAGCAGGGATGGGTCACGTCCGACTTGAAGCCGGAGGCCACCTTCTGGAAGGCCTCGTCGTCGTCGCCATAGAGCGCGTAGGTCGGCATCTGGCCGTTCTTCTCGATGTAGCTCTTCATCAGGCCTTCGCTCTCGAAGCCGGCCCAGTCGAAGACGATGAGGTCGGGATCGGCGGCGAGCGCGGGCAGCGCGACGAGGGCGGCGGCGCTGGCCAGGAGGGTGGTGCGGCGGATCATGTAAGCTCCTTGAAACATTGGTCTGCGACGGGTCCCGGGCTGGCCGGCCGATGGTCGGACGCTAGAATAGGGGCGGTAGCGGCTCAAGCCTTTATTGCAGTCTGGGGGGCGGCGCGGCGTCGGGGCAAGCGTGCGGCGCGCTCTTCACGCAGGCTTGTGCGGCGGGCGGGCAGATCGCAGGCGGAGGGGCGGTTGCGAGGGCGGAAGGAAGCGCCTGCGGGACGCGGGGACAACGCTGCCCGCGCGGGGGCTTTTCTGGCGACCTGTCCCGGCTGGGCGAGATCTTCGAGACAACGCTGCCCGCCCGGGGGCTCCATCTCGCCGGAGGAGCCGTGGTCGGAGGATGCCTTGTCTTGCCGCAGGCGGATGGCTAGCCTCGGCCGGTCAGCCCCGGAGTTTGCATGACCTTGCTCGACATAGGCTACGTCCGTTCCTGCTTCCCCGCCTTCTCGGAACCCGCGCTGGCGGGACAGGCCTTCTTCGAGAATGCGGGAGGCTCCTACACCTGCCGGCCGGTGATCGACCGACTGAGCCGCTTCTACCACCAGCGCAAGGTGCAGCCCTATGCGCCCTATGCCGCCTCGCATGCGGCGGGCGCCGAGATGGACGAGGCGCGCAGCCGCCTCGCCGCCCTGATGGGGGTGGAGGAGGACGAGCTGTCCTTCGGCCCCTCGACCTCGGCCAACACCTACGTTCTGGCGCAGGCGGTGCGCGGCTGGCTTTCGCGCGAGGGCGGGGCCATCGTCGTGACGAACCAGGACCACGAGGCCAACAGCGGCGTCTGGCGGAGGCTCGCCCACGAGGGCATCGAGGTCCGCGAATGGCGCATCGATCCCGGGACGGGCCATCTCGATCCCGCGGGCCTGCCGCCGCTTCTGGCCGACGGGCGGGTGCGGCTGGTCTGTTTTCCGCATTGCTCGAACGTCGTGGGCGAGATCAATCCGGTGGCCGAGATCTGCGCCACCGCGCGGGCGGCGGGCGCCTTCACCTGCGTGGACGGCGTGAGCTATGCGCCGCACGGGCTGCCCGACATGGGGGCGCTCGGGGCCGACATCTATCTCTTCTCGGCCTACAAGACCTACGGCCCGCATCAGGGGATCCTGCTGATGCGGCGCGCGCTGGCCGAGCTTCTGCCCGCGCAGGGGCACTGGTTCAACGCGGACACCTTGTTCAAGCGCTTCACGCCGGCGGGGCCGGACCATGCGCAGGTCGCGGCCTGTGCGGGGCTTGCCGATTATGTGGATGCGCTGGCGGCCCATCACGGCGCGGGCGGGGCCGCGCCGCTCGAGCGGTCGCGCGCGGTGCACCGGCTGATGCGCGAGCATGAGATCCGGCTTCTGCGGCCGCTCCTCGACCAGCTGGCGGCGCGCAACGATCTGCGCCTGATCGGGCCGCGCACGCCCGAGACCCGGGCCCCCACCGTGGCGCTGGCGCTCGACCGGCCCGTGGCGCCCGTCGCGGCCGCGCTGGCCGCGCACGGGATCATGGCGAGCGCGGGGGACTTCTACGCCGTCCGTCCGCTCGAGGCGCTGGGGATCGATCCCGCCCGCGGTGTGCTGCGGCTGAGCTTCGTGCATTACACGTCGGAGGCCGAGGTGGCGCAGCTGATGCTCGCGCTCGACGCGGTGCTGGGGCGCTGAGGGCCGGGCGGGCGCGGGGGGCCGTCTGCCCCCCGGATCGGCCTCCGGCCGATCTCCCCCGAGGATATTTCAACCAGAATGAAAGAGTTGGGGCGAGAGGATGATCCGGGAAGCGGGCCCGCGCGTAAGAGGGGGGAGACGAGAAAGGGCATGATGGCCGACGCTCCCCTGATCCTGTGGTTCCGGCGCGACCTGCGGCTGGCCGACAATCCGATGCTGGCAGAGGCGGCGGCCACGGGCCGGCCGCTGATCCCGCTGTTCATCCTGGATCCCGAGACCGAGGCGCTGGGCGCCGCGCCGAAATGGCGGCTGGGTCTCGGGGTCGAGGCCTTCGCTCAGGCGCTGGAAGGACTGGGCAGCCGGCTCGTGCTGCGGCGGGGGCCGGCGCTCGCCGTGCTCAAGACGCTGGTGGCCGAGACCGGGGCTGCGGGGGTGCACTGGTCGCGGCTCTGGGAGCCGGACTGGCGGGCGCGCGACGAGGGGGTGACGGCGGGGCTCCGGCAGGCGGGCATCGAGGCCGCGCGCCATGCCGGCCACACGATCTTCGAGCCCCGGGAGGTGGAGACCGGGCAGGGCGGCTTCTACCGGGTCTATACGCCGTTCTGGAAAGCGGTGAAGGACCGCCCGGTCGCGGCCTCCTTCCCGCCGCCCGCGCGGCTGCCGTCTCCCGCGGAGTGGCCGGTCTCCGAGCGACTGGCCTCTTGGGATCTCGGGCGGGCGATGAACCGGGGCGCGGCCGTGGTGGCGCCGCATCTGGCGGTGGGCGAGGCGGCGGCGGCCGAACGGCTGGCGCGGTTCCTGAGCGGGCCGCTCGACCGCTATGCCGCGGAGCGCGACCGGCCGGATGCGCCCGTGACCTCGCGCCTGTCGGAAAACCTCACCTATGGCGAGATCTCGGCCCGCAGCCTCTGGCACGCCGGCATGCGCGCCCGTGCGGAGGGGCGGGCGGGGGCCGAGAAGTTCCTCCAGGAGCTCGCCTGGCGCGAGTTCGGCTGGCATCTGCTCTACCACACGCCCGAGATCGCGCGCCGCAACTGGCGCGGCGACTGGGATGCCTTTCCCTGGCGCGGCGACAATCCCGACGCCGAACGCTGGCGGCGCGGCATGACCGGCGAGCCCTTCGTCGATGCGGCCATGCGCGAGCTGTTCGTGACCGGCACCATGCACAACCGCGCGCGGCTGATCGCGGGCAGTTACCTTACGAAGCATCTGCTGACCGACTGGCGCGTGGGCAAGGCCTGGTTCGAGGACTGCCTGATCGACTGGGACCCGGCGTCGAACGCGCTCGGCTGGCAGTGGGTCGCGGGGTCGGGGCCCGATGCCTCGCCCTATTTCCGCATCTTCAACCCCGCGACCCAGGCCGAGAAGTTCGATCCCGAGAGTGCCTATCGCCGGAGGTTCCTTGCTGAAATCGCGCGCAGGCCCGGCCCCGAGGCGCTTGCCTTCTTCGAGGCGGTGCCGCGAAGCTGGGGCCTTCGGCCCGATCGATGCTACCCTCGGCCCGTCGTGGGGCTGGCGGAGGGGCGGGAGCGGGCACTGGCCGCCTACGGGCGGCGCAACAACTGAGATACGGCCCTCTGCCGACGAGGAAGGACACGAATGACGGCTCTGACCAGCACGCGCGGCCAGCAGGATCTGCCGCGCTATTTCTCGCAGGTGTTCGACGTGATGCAGGGACTGCGCCACGGTCGGCTCGATTTCGTGCTCGACGACGGGCGGCGCTTCCGGGTGGAGGGGCAGGGGCCGGGGCCGGTCGCCGAACTCGACATCCATGATGCGGATCTCTTTGCCCGTCTGATCCGCGAGGGCGACCTCGGCTTCTGCGAGGCCTATCTCGACGGCGGCTGGTCGACGCCGGACCTGCAGGCCTTCATGGATCTGATCCATGCCGACAATGACGATGTCTACGACGGCTTTCCCGGGCAGGGGCTGCTGCGCGCCTACGAGAACCTGCGCCACTGGCTGCGCGGCAACTCGAAGCGGCAGGCCCGCCGCAACATCGCGGCCCATTACGACCTCGGCAACGACTTCTACGCCCTCTGGCTCGACGAGAGCATGACCTATTCCTCGGCGCTCTTCCGGACCGGGCAGGAGAGCCTCGAGGAGGCGCAGCGGGCGAAATATGCCAGCATGGTCGACCGGATCGGCGCGAAGCCCGGCGAGCATGTGCTGGAGATCGGCTGCGGTTGGGGCGGCTTCGCCGAATATGCGGCGCGCGAGCGGGGTCTGCGGGTGACGGGCCTCACCATCAGCCAGGCGCAGCACGATTATGCGGTCGAGCGGATCGCGCGGGCGGGCCTGTCGGACCGGGTCGAGATCCGGCTTCAGGACTACCGCGACGAGCGGGGCAGCTTCGACGGGATCGCTTCGATCGAGATGTTCGAGGCGGTGGGCGAGAAATACTGGCCGGTCTATTTCCAGACCCTGCGCGAGCGGCTGAAGCCCGGGCGCAATGCCACGCTGCAGATCATCACCGTGCAGGACAAGAGGTGGGAGGTCTACCGGCGCGGCGTTGATTTCATCCAGAAATACATCTTCCCCGGCGGGATGCTGCCCTCGCCCACCGCGCTCCGGGTCGAGGTGGCGAAGGCGGGGCTGCATGTGACGGACTCGGTCGAGTTCGGCGAGAGCTATTCCATGACGCTGCGCCGCTGGCACGAGACCTTCAACGACCGCTGGGACCGGGTGGCCGCACTGGGCTTCGACGAGAGGTTCCGCCGCATGTGGAACTTCTATCTCACCTCTTGCGCAGGCTCGTTCGACGGCGGAAACTGCGACGTGACGCAGATCACCGTAACGCGGGCCGCGTAAGACGGCCCCCCCGGGCAGGACAGGAATGCCGACCGCCGCCAAACTCGTCGCCGCCCTGGCCTTCGCGGCGCTGGGCTATCTGGGGGGGCGGCTCTTCGCCGGGGAAGTGCCCGAGGGCACGCCCACCGCCCTCTTCGGCCCCTGGGGCGCGCTTGCGGGGCTCTTCTGCGGCTGGGCGATCTCGGGCGCGCGGGCCGGGCGGGGCTACTGGCCCGCGCTCGGGACGGGCGTGCGGACGGTGGTGACGGGGGTCTTTCTCGCGCTCCTCGGCTATTCCCTCTACATCATGGTGCTCCGCGCGATGCGGATGCTCTACGACGGGCCGATCGAGGCGCTGCTCGGGGTGTTTGATCTCATGCTCGATCAGGCGCAGCTTCTGGCGAGGCCCGAGATCCTTGGCACGCTCGCGCTGGGCGGGATGATCGCGGGCAGTCTGACGGAATGGGCCGGGCGGCGGTGGAAATGATGCGTGTCTTTCTCTGCGGGCCGCTGGCCTCCGACGGGCTGCGGCAGCGGGTGCTGGGCTCTGCCCCGGACGGGGTGACCGCGCGGCTCGCCGATCATGCCCTGGGCGCGGCGGGGGCCACGGTCTCGCCGATGCCAGCGCCCGGCGCCTCGGTGGCGGGCCTCGTGATGGAGCTCGATGCCGAGGCGGGGGCGCGGCTCCTGCACTACCAGACCGCGACCGGCCACGAGGCCCGGACGCTTACGGTGGCGGGCGCGCCGGCGCTCGTCTTCTTCGCTCCGCCCGAGGGGCTCGAGCCCTGGGACGAGGCGGCCTGGGGAGCGCTCTGGGGGCCTATCGTGGCCGCCACGGCGGGCGACGTGATGGCCCTCTGGCCGGAGGTGCCGGCCGAGCGGATCGCGCGGCGCTACCGGCTGATGCTGGTGCAGGGCGCGAGCCGCGTGCGGGCCGCGGCCGATCCGGGGCCGGCCCGGCGGCGCCATGCCGCGCAGCCGGGCGACGTCCGGATCGTGCGGCGCAGCCAGCCCTACGCCAATTTCTTCGCGGTCGAGGAATATGACCTGTCGTTCCGCAGCTTCGGCGGCGGCATGAGCCCCACGCTGAACCGCGCCGTCTTCATCTCCGGCGATGCGGTGACGGTGGTGCCCTACGATCCGGTGCGCGACCGGGTGCTGCTGATCGAGCAGTTCCGCCCCGGGCCCCTCGGCCGCGGCGATGCCCAGCCCTGGCTTCTCGAGCCCATCGCGGGCCGGGTCGATCCCGGAGAGACGCCCGAGGCCGCGGCCCGCCGCGAGGCGGTGGAGGAGGCGGGGCTGAACCTCGGCGCGCTCCTGCCGGTGGCCTCCTACTATCCGACCCCGGCCGCCAAGGCGGAATATCTCTATTCCTACGTCGCGCTCGCCCAGCTGGACGACGGGATCGAGGGCATCTTCGGCATGGAGGGCGAGGGCGAGGACATCCGCGGCCACCTCATGTCCTTCGACGAGATGATGGCGCTCATCCGCTCGGGCGAGATCTGCAACGGGCCGCTCCTGCTCACCGCCTTATGGCTCGACCGCGAACGCCCGCGCCTGCGCGGGGAGTGACGAACCGCCCCCGTAGGTATCGAGGTTCGCCGCCAAGCCGCCTGACGGGACCCGCGGCCGCAAGGGTCCGGCCGTCGGCTGCCCCCCTCGGGAAGAGCTCTGCCGGAGAGACCTGCCCTCCGGCTATTCGCTGAGGCTTGCGACCCGGTGCGGTCGCGGGGTCTGCCTTGGCTCCCCGAGGAAGAGGGCGTCGCGCGGGCCTGACCGGCAGGTGCGCCACGGCCTTCCGCCCGTCCGGGCTGAAAGCCGCTGAGCGCCGGCAGGCGTGATGGCGGCGGCGCTTGAGTTCGCCGGACCTGCCTCCTACACAGGGAGCCTCAGAAAGGACGGCCCCCATGCGCATCCAACGTGACCTTGCCGAAGCGATCGGCAACACCCCCCTCATCCGCCTCCGCAAGGCGTCGGAGCTCACGGGCTGCGAGATCCTCGGGAAATGCGAATTCCTGAACCCGGGCCAGTCGGTCAAGGACCGCGCCGCGCTCTACATCATCCGCGATGCGGTGGCGAAGGGGCTGCTGCAACCGGGCGGCACCATCGTCGAGGGGACGGCCGGCAACACCGGGATCGGCCTGTCGCTGGTGGGCGCCTCGATGGGCTTCCGCACGGTCATCGTGATCCCCGAGACCCAGAGCCAGGAGAAGAAGGACATGCTGCGCCTTGCGGGCGCGCATCTCGTTCAGGTTCCGGCGGCGCCCTACCGCAATCCGAACAACTATGTCCGCTATTCGGGCCGCCTCGCCGAGGCGCTGGCCCGCACCGAGGAGCGCGGCGCGATCTGGGCCAACCAGTTCGACAATACCGCGAACCGTCAGGCCCATGTCGAGACCACCGGCCCCGAGATCTGGGAGCAGACCGACGGCAAGGTCGACGGCTTCATCTGCGCCGTGGGCTCGGGCGGCACGCTCGCGGGCGTGGCCATGGCGCTTCAGCCCAGGGGCGTGAAAATCGGCCTCGCCGATCCCGAGGGCGCGGCGCTCCACAGCTTCTACACCGAAGGCACCTTCGAGGCGCCCGGCAGCTCGATCACCGAAGGCATCGGGCAGGGCCGGATCACCGCCAACCTCGAGGGGCTGACCCCCGACTTCAGCTACCGCATCCCCGATGCCGAGGCGCTGCCGATCATCTTCGACCTGATGCAGGAAGAGGGCCTCTGCCTCGGCGGCTCGTCGGGCGTGAACATCGCCGGCGCGATCCGCATGGCGCGCGAGATGGGGCCGGGCCACCGGATCGTGACCGTGCTCTGCGACTACGGCAACCGCTACCAGTCCAAACTCTTCAATCCGCAGTTCCTGCGCGACAAGGGGCTGCCCGTGCCGCAATGGCTCGACGAGGCGCCCCCGGCGATCCCTGCGGTGTTCGAGGATCTCTGACCCATGAAGGCCCTGCGTTCGATGCGGCTCTGGTTGGTCTGGGCCTGTCTGGCCTGTGCGGCGCTGCACGCCTTCGCCCCCGCCCCGGCGCTGGCGCAGGGCATCCTCGGGCCCGCGACCTCGGCCGACGAGCTCGCCCCGCCCGACTACAAGCAGTGGGAGAAGACGGCGACCCGCGCCGAACGCGAGATCGCCGACCGCGAGACCGACAGCGTCGCCTACGAGGCGATGCGCGGCTATCTGGTCGAATGGCGCGACACCTTCCTGCGGGCGCAGGGCATCAACGCCAGCCGCATCGCCTCGGTGCGGGGTCAGGTCGACGCGCTGGGGCCTGCGCCCGCCGAGGGCGCGACCGAGCCCGACGACATCGCCCAGCGGCGCAAGGAACTGACCGAGCAGCTGGCCGAGCTGCGCGCCCCGGTCGTGTCGGCCGAGGAAGCCTATCAGCGCGCCGACGGGCTGATCCGCGAGATCGACCGCGTGGTCCGCGAGCGCCAGACGCAGGAACTGCTGCGCCTCTGGCCCATGCCGCTCAATCCGGCCAACTGGCCGGCGGCGGCCAGCGAGACGAGCACTCTCGCCGTCGATCTGTGGAACGAGGGGGCCACCCGGTTCGGGTCGGAGCGGGCTCGCGCCACCGCGCGCGACAACCTTCCCGCGATCCTCGGGCTTCTGGTGGTGGGCCTGCTGCTGATCGCCCGGGGCCGGGCGCTGATGGAGCGCCTGACCCAGACGCTTCAGGATCAGGCGTCCGCGCGCGGCCGCAAGGTGGGCTCGCTGCTCGTCTCACTGGGCCAGATCGTGGCGCCGGTGGCGGGCGTGGTGGCCGTGAGCCACGCGATCACGCTGTCGGCAATGGCCGGGCCGCGCACGACGCTGGTCATCGAAGTGCTGCCCGCGATCAGCTTCATCCTCTATGCGGCGGGCTGGCTGGCAGGCCGCGTCTTTCCCAAGAACGGCCTGCAGACCTCGCCGCTGAACCTCTCCGAGGACCGGCGGCGCGAAGGCCGGTTCCACACCGCGATGTTCGGCGTCGTGATGGCGCTCGACGCGCTGCGCACCGTGGCGCTGCCGCCCGCGCGGGTGGGCGAGGCCGCGACCTCAGTCATGGCCTTCCCGTTCATCGTGGTGGCGGGGCTCCTGCTGTTCCGCATCGGTCAACTCATGCTCGCCAGCGTGCGCAACGATCTGGGCGACGACGAACCTTCGAGCTTCCGCAACAGCGTGATCGACCTTCTGGGCCGCGGCGCCATCGCGATCGGCGTGATCGCGCCGCTGCTGGCGCTGCCGGGCTACATCGCCGCGGCGACGGCGCTGGTCTATCCGGCGGGCCTGACCCTCGGGCTGATCGGCGTGCTCTTCGTCCTGCAGACGCTGGTGGTCGATCTCTACGGCCTCGCCACGCGGAACGAGGACGGCGGGCGCGACGCGCTTCTGCCGGTGCTGATCGGCTTCCTGCTCGCGCTCGCTCTGGTGCCGCTGCTGGCGCTCGTCTGGGGCGCGCGGGTGGCGGACCTCACCGAGATCTGGGCCCGCTTCCGCGAGGGCTATCAGGTGGGCTCCACCCGGATCTCGCCCACGAGCTTCCTTCTGCTCGCCATCGTCTTCTCGATCGGCTACGGCATCACGCGCCTGCTGCAGGGCGCGCTGAAAAGCCAGATCCTGCCCAAGACCCGGCTCGATCAGGGCGGGCGCAACGCCGTCGTCTCGGGCGTGGGCTATCTCGGGATCATCCTCGCGGCCCTCGTCGCGGTCAATTCGGCGGGCCTCGACCTGTCGAACCTCGCCATCGTCGCCGGGGCCCTCTCGGTCGGCATCGGTTTCGGCCTGCAGAACATCGTCGGCAACTTCGTCTCGGGCATCATCCTGCTGATCGAGCGCCCGGTCTCCGAGGGCGACTGGATCGAGGTGGGCGGCGTGCAGGGCACGGTGAAGTCGATCTCGGTCCGCTCGACCCGGATCCAGACCTTCGACCGCACCGACGTGATCGTGCCGAACCAGGATCTGGTCGCGGGGCAGGTGACGAACTGGACGCGCTACAACATGACCGGCCGGCTGATCGTGCCGGTGGGCGTGGCCTACGGCAGCGACACCCGCCATGTCGAGCGCGTGCTGCGCGAGATCGCCGAGGCGCAGCCGCTGGCGATCCTCAACCCGCCGCCCTCCATCGTCTTCATGGGCTTCACGCAGGAATTCCTGAGCTTCGAGATCCGGGTGATCCTGCGCGACGTGAACTTCTCGCTGTCGGTGCGTTCGGACATCAACCACATGATCGCGAAGCGCTTCGCCGAGGAAGGCATCGGCCTCACCCACATCCCGCGCGAGATCTGGCCCGCGCCGGAGCCGGAGGTGGAGAACGGCCTGACCGAGGCGGAGATCGCGGCGCTCCTCGTGGTGGAGCCGCCGCACAGGCCGCAGAAGGACAATGTGCCGAAGGGCACGCATGTGGTGGACCTGCACCGCCAGACCGAGGAAGAGGAGGACGCGGACGGCGACGGAGAAGCCGACGCCGAAGGAGCCTCCGAAGGAACCGGGAGCACGCGCTGATGACCGAACCGCTTTTCCGCACCGACCCCTACCTGCGCGAGGCCGAGGCCCGCGTGCTGGGTCTCACCCCCGAGGGCGGCATCCTCGTCGACCGCTCGATCTTCTATGCCACGGGCGGCGGCCAGCCCGGCGACAGCGGCTTTCTCGACTGGGAGGGCGGGCGGATCGACGTGGCCACCGCGGTCAAGGCCGACGGCGGGCGGATCGCCCTCGTGCCGGCCGAGGCCGGTCCGCTGCCGCCCGAAGGCGCCTCGGTGCGCCAGACCCTCGACTGGGAGCGGCGGCACCGGCACATGCGGGTGCATACGGCGCTGCATCTCCTGTCGGTCGTGATCCCGCTGCCCGTCACCGGCGGCCAGATCGGCGCCGAGCGCGGGCGGCTCGATTTCGACATGCCCGAACCCCCGGCCGATCCCGCGGCGCTCGAGGCGGAGCTGAACGCCCTGATCGCCCGCGATCTGGCCGTGACCGAAGACTGGATCACCGACGAGGAGCTTCTGGCCGATCCTTCCATCGTCAAGACCATGTCGGTGATGCCGCCGACCGGTCAGGGCCGTGTGCGCCTCGTGCGGATCGGACAGGGGGCGGAGCAGGTGGATCTCCAGCCCTGCGGCGGAACCCACGTCGCGCGCACCGGCGAGATCGGCCGCGTCCTCCTCGGCAAGATCGAGAAGAAGGGCCGCCAGAACCGCCGCGTGACCATCGCGTTGGCCGACTGACGCACGCGCCGGCCTGCGCGCGCGCCCCGGATCCCGTCCGAGCCGGTCCCTCAAGCTGTGACGGGTGCTCTCCCTCGTCCCCGGCACCGGGGCAAACGCCGATCGACCGGGAGCGGCGCGCGCCCTCAGCCCGGCTGGTGGCGGGGTTCTGGGAGGGGGCCGCGGGACAGGCGGCGGAGCGCCCGGATCTGGTGCAGCGCCTCGGGCGCGGGAATGGTGCGGAAGATGTCGGCCAGCATGGCGAGATCGGCCCGGATCCCGCGCCAGAGGCCGCGCTTGCGGGCCTTGGGCGGGCTCGCCACGCCGGGCCAGCGCACCACGGCCACGCGGCAGCCTTCGGCGATCCAGAGACGGTTGAGGAAGACCTCGAGCCCGAAGCGGGGGAGGGCCGCCAATGCCGGCCCCTGCCGGGCGATCTGTGCCCGCGGCAGCACCCGCTCGCCCGAGATATAGTCGAGCCCGATCAGCCGCCAGAGGAGGGGCGCATTGCCCCGCAGGCTGATCGCCACCTCGGCCTCGCCGCAGAGGACCGGCGCCAGCAGCGCGCTCACCGCCGCACGGTCGAGGCCCTGAAGGTCGCTGTCGAGCATCAGGATCCAGCGCGCCTCGAGCGCCGCGATCCCGGCGGCGACGGCGGAGGTCTTGCCCCCGTTCCGCGGCAGCGCCAGCACCTCGGCCCCCGCCGCCCGTGCCACTTCGGCGGTCCCGTCGGTCGAGCCGTCGTCCACCACCAGCACCCGGTCGAGGGCGGGATGGTCCCGCACGACGGCGAGCACCGCCCCGATGCGCGCGGCCTCGTTATAGGCCGGGATCAGGCAGGCGACCCTCACGGGCAGCGTCTCCGGGCAAGAAGCACGGCCGCCCCCGCCGTCAGGATCAGCGCGAGCGAGACCGGCAGGATCCAGGCGCCGATCCGGTCGTAGCTCTCGCCCGCCCACCAGCCGAGCGCCACGAAGGCGAGGCTCTTCGGCAACGTGGCAGCCGTGTTGCAGAGCATGAACCAGCCGAAGGGCACCCGCGCCGCGCCGGCCGCGAACAGCACCGCCGCCCCCGCGGCATGGGTGAGCTTCGCCCCGATCAGAAGCCGCCCCGCATTCTGCCGCAGACGCAGCGCCAGCGCCTCGACCCGCGCGGGGCGGAGGCGCAGCAGCCGCGCCACCCGGTCGCCGCCCGTGCGGCCCGCGGCATAGACCAGTGCATCCCCCACCAGATCGGCCAGCACCACGACGGCCACCACCGCCCGGAGGTCCAGAAGGTCGCGCTGCGCGAGCCATGCCGCGATGATGGTGACAATGGGCCCCTCGACCAGCGCCAGCGGAGCCACCAGCGCGATCCCGTGCGCCGCGATGAGCGAGAGCGCCGTGCCGGGCTCGATCATGCCGCGGGCCGGTCCGGTGCGGGCGCCATGGCGGTGCCGCGCCACTCGAAGCCCTGCCGCGCGAAGGTCGCGGCCCAGAGCACCGGCAGCATCAGGTCGCGCAGCACCCAGGCCGCGAGGTCGCGCCGTCCCGCGGGCCAGCCCATCGCGCGGCAGAGAAGCGCCTCGCCGCCATACCAGAGCGCGAGGAAGAGCGGGATCGTGAGCGGCGCCGTAGCGGAGAGCATGAGGACCGGCAGCACCGGCGAGAGCAGGGGCTCGAGCGCGAAGAGGGCGGGGAAACCCTGCCGCCGGATGCGCGACCAGCGCAATTGCCGCGCCCAGACGTCGCGCAGCCGCCGCCGCCCGATGGGCTGGGTGAAGGGCCGCGGCACGAGCCGCACCGTCCCCCCCGCCGCCCGGACGAGCCGGGTCGCCGCCACATCCTCGGCCAGTTCGCCCCCGAGCGCCGCAAGCCCGCCCTGACGGTCGAGAAGCGCCCGGTCGAGATACATGGTCTTGCCCTGCGCGAAGCCGAGACCGAGCCGCGCCGCCGCAAGCTGCCAGCGGCCCTGCAGCCCGTTCAGGAAGCCCGCCTCCAGCGCGCCCCAGAGCCCCTCGGCGCGCCCGCCCGCGGGCGGCGAGGAGACAAGCGCCACCCCCGGCCGCCATTCTGACGCGAGCTGCTCCAGATAGTCGCGCGGCAGCAGCAGGTTGGCATCCGCGATGGCGATCATCCGCGCGGGCGAGGCGGCCCAGCCCTTCGCCAGATTGTTGAGCTTCGGATTGGCCGTGATCCGCTCTTCGCCGATCAGGAGCCGCGCCCGCGCGCCGGGATGGAGCCGGATCAGCTCGCGCACCAGCGGCACGGCGGCATCCTCCTCGCGCGCGGCACAGAAGACGATCTCGTAATCCGGCCAGTCGAGGCCGAAGCTCGAGGCCAGCGTCTCGCGGTCGAACCGGTCCTGCCCGCAGACCGGGCGCAGCAGGCAGACGAAGGGGCGCGCGGAGGGCGGGGCGGGGCGGCGGCGGCCCTGTGCCGCGGCGAGGCCCGCGGCCGCAAGATGGAGGGCGAGAAGCGAGAAGGCTGCGGCGGAGAGGGACATCATGCCTCGGCAGGAAGGGGGAAAGCAGGGGCGAAGCCGGAGGCGGGCTCGGGCACCGGGCTGCCCTGCAGGAGCGTGAGATGGCCCGCCGCGTCCTCGGCCAGGGCTGTGAAACTGTCGACCCAGTCGCCGCAGTTGGCATAGACGAGCCCGTGGGCCTCGTGCAGCGCGGGCTTGTGGAAATGGCCGCAGATCACCCCGTCGCAGCCGGCGCGCCGGGCGCGCGCCACGAGGCGTTCCTCGTAGGCGGTGCCGAAGGCCAGCGCCGCATCGACGCCCTTCAGCAGCGCCTCGATCAGGCTGCGCCGCTCGGGGTCGGCGGTGCGGCGCATCCGCTTCAGCCGCCCGTCGAGGTTGCGCAGCATCCAGTCGAGCCGGCTGCCGATCCGCGTCATGACATGGAAGCGCAGGATGCGCGGGTCGCAGGCGTCGCCATGGGTGACGAGATAGCGCCGCCCGTCGGCCGCCGCATGGACCGTCTCCTCGGCCACCGTGATGCGCTGGAAATGCTCGCCGAGATAGACCCGCATGGCTGCATCGTGGTTGCCGGTCAGATAGTGGATCCGTGTGCCCTGCTGAACCCGGCCCAGCAGCAGCGCGAGGATCGCGTCGTGGCTCGGCGTCCAGTGCGGGAAGGGCGGGTGCCAGAGGTCGAGGATATCGCCCACGAGGTAGATGTCGGGGGCGGTATGGTCGCGCAGGAAGGCGAGGATCCGGTCGGCGCGGCAGCCGCGCGAGCCGAGGTGGAGGTCGGACAGAAACAGGCTGCGGTGACGGCGCGGCGGCGGCAGGAGGGTCATGTCCATGGGCGCGTCCTTCGACTGATGGCACGGGCGGCAGCCGGCACCGGGACCGGCTGACCGCCCTATGACATGGCGAGGACACGGTTTTGTGACCGCCGCCTCTCAGTTCTGCGACGCAGCGTCCGGGTCCCTCCGCTCAATCCTGCACCGGAAGGCCCCTCGGGCGGACCGCGTCGAAGAAGCGCACCAGCCGATCCTCGCCCGCGACGGGCCGCGCGCCCGCGCGGACGGCCGCCATCAGCCCCAGCGCCGAGGAGGCGGGCGTGTGCGGCCCGGCGCCCGGCCCCGCGCGCAGGCTCATGACCAGCGTCGGGCAGAGGAACAGCGCGAGCCGCACCACCTCCTCCCAGTCGGGCGGCAGCAGGCCCTTCGCCGCCAGATGGGCGAGCCACGGGCGCCAGAACCGCCGGGCCTTCACCGCGAGAAGCCCCTCGCGCAGCGCGCCGGGCTGCCAGTCGCTGTCCAGATGCAGCGCGCCCTCCTCGAGCCGCGCCGTGACCTGCCAGCGCGGCGCCACCTCCTCGGGATCGTAGAGCCAGAGCGGATGGGCGAGGATATTGTGGAAGGTGGATTTCACCTCGGCCAGCAGCGAGGGCACATGGCTGCCCGCGAAGGCCGGATCGAAGAAGACGAGACGGTCGGCCTCGGGCCCGCGCTCATACCAGACATTGGCGTTGTGCGCGTCGCCATGGGCGGTAATCCCGCCCGCATCGGCCAGCCGCTCGGGCGCCAGCCGCGCATGGGCCGCATCGAAGAGCTGGGCCAGCGTGCGGTCATAGGCCATTCCGTCGATCACGAGGGGCGCGTGCGCCAGCACCTCCCACGGCAGCGTCAGGCCCGGCAGATCGAAGTCCTTGCCCACATAGAAGCCCGAAAGCCGCCCGCCCGGATAGGCCCGGCTGCCGGGCTCGACCAGCCGCTCGTGAAACAGCCGGTGGATGGGCTCGGCCTGCGACTGGGTGGGCGTGATCGGATGCAGGCTCTCCTGCGCCACGGCGAGCAGCCGGTCGTTCAGCGCCCCCTCCGCCTCCAGCGCCCGCGCCATGGCCGCGGCGTCGGGCGCCAGATCGAGCCCGCGCAGCAGATCCGAGAAGCGCGGATCCGACCGGCGGCGATAGATCAGGATCTGCTCGCCCGGCAGCGACGAGACCCGGATCGGCCGGTCCACCGGCAGGCCCGCCTCGGCCAGCAGATCCGCGCGGTAATATTCGCCGCGCATCGCCTCCTCGCCCTCCTCCTGATGAAACTTGAAGAAGCAGGGGCCCTCGTCGCTCTCGAAGAAGCCGTTGAGCGAATTCAGCGAATAGCGGTCGAGGTTGATCGCGAGGCCGCGCACCGCGATCCCGAAGAGGTCGTGGATCAGCCGGGCGAGCATGTCCTCGGCCGCCCGCCGGTCGGTGCGGGCGGTGGCGCGGATCTGGGCGGTGCGCGAGGTCATCTCAGCGCTTCAGATAGGCGTCGCGCATCGGGCCCACGGCGTTGCCGTGGGACGAGAAGCCCTCGTATTCCGCAAGCCGCTTCGCCACCTCCGCCAGCTCGGGATAGGCGGGGGCGGTGACATAGCCCACCGAACTGCGGCGCAGGAAATCGTGGACCGAGAGCGGCCCCCAGGTGCGCGCCCCCCGCGAGGTGGGCAGCACCGCATTCGGCCCGAGGCAGAAGTTCGCGATGGTGATGGGCGTGTGCGGCCCCATCAGCACCTCCGCCGCCTCGGTGATCCGCCCCAGATGCTCGAAGGGCTTTTCGGACAGGATCTGCAGATGCTCGGGCGCATAATCGTTGACGAAGGCATGGCTTTCTTCGGCCGAGCCGGTCAGCACGATGCCGCCCGCCCGCCCGCAAAGGACGGCCTGCGAGAAGTCCACCCGCTGCGGCGTCATCGCGGCCCAGTGGCTCGGCAGCGCCGCCAGCGCCTCCTCGGCCACCTGCCGCGAGTGGGTCACGAGCCAGGCCGAGCTGTCGGGGCCATGCTCGGCCTCGATCAGCAGGTCGAGCGCGGCGAGCCCGCCATGCACCGTCTCGTCGGCAAGGATGATCGATTCCGACGGGCCCGCCGGAAGGCCCGGATCGATCACGCCCGCCAGCAGCCGCTTCGCGGCCACCACCCACGGGCTGCCGGGGCCTACGATCTTCAGCGCGGGCGTCACGGTGTCGGTGCCGTAGGCCGCGGCCGCCACCGCCTGCGCGCCGCCCACCTTGTAGACGGTCTCGACACCCGCGAGGCGCGCCGCGACCAGCGTCGCCGCATCCACCTTCCCGTCCGGCGCAGGCGGCGTGAAGATCGCGATCTGCGGCACCTTCGCCACCACCGCCGGCACCGAGGTCATCATGGTCACCGACGGGAACGAGCCCTTGCCGCGCGGCACATAGAGCGCCACCGACCGGATCGGCGTGAACCGGTCGCCCGCGAAGGCGCCGGGGCGCAGCTCCTTCAGCCACATGGGCTCGGGCGCCTGCTCCTCGTGGAAGGTGCGGATGTTGCCGATGGCGAAGCGGATCGCCTCGACGATTTCGGGCTCGACCAGCCCGAAGGCCTCGTCGAACTCGGCCTCGGTCACCTTCAGACCCTCGCGCGTCAGCCCCTTGGCCCGGTCGAGCTCGCGCCCGAAGCGGACGAGCGCGGCGTCGCCCTCGGTGCGCACCGCCTCGAGGATCGGGCCCACCTTCTCGAGGAACATCGACAGGTCCGTCTCGGACCGGCGCAGCAGCGCCGCGCGCCCGGCGGCGTCGAGCTCGGCGAGAACCTGGAAATTGACCTGGACCATGGGGCTACCTCACTTGGATTTCAGGAAGATCTCGAGCCCCACCAGCCGGTCGAGCACTGCGATCGCGGCGCCCGCGATCACGATGAAGACGACCGACACGGCGGCGAGATCGGGGGTGATGATCGAGCGGATCGAGTTGTAGATCTGCACCGGCAGCGTGACGGTGCGGGCGTCGGTCAGGAGCAGGCTCACGAGAAACTCGTTCATCGCGAGAATGAACATCAGAAGCGAGCCGGTGATGACGCCGGGCATGACGGCGGGCAGCGTCACATGCAGGAAGGTCTGCACCCGGCCCGCGCCGCAGTTGGCCGCGGCATGTTCGAGGTCGGGGTCGAGGAGCGTCGCGCTCGACGAGACCGACCAGACGAGGAAGGGCAGGTTGATGACCGCGCAGGCCACGCCCACCGGCCAGAGGCTGCCCAGCACCCGCCATTCGCCGAAGACGAGCATGAGGCCGATGCCCGAGCCAATGAGCGGCACGGTGAAGGGCAGAAGCAGATAGACCTGCAACGCATTGGCGAAGCGCAGGCGGTAGCGCGAGAGGGCGATCCCCGCCAGCGTGCCCACCGGCAGCGCCACCAGCGTGCAGACCGTGGCCACCACGAGCGAGCGGCCGAAGGCCTGCCGCAGGTCGCGGGCCATCGCGATCTTCTGATACCATTTGAGAGAGAATCCCTCGGGCGGAAAGGCGATCATGTTGCCCGAGGTGACCGAAGCGCCGAGGACGACGACCGTCGGGGCGGAGAGGATCAGAATCGAGATCCAGACGAGGCTCCAGATTGCGAGGCGCTGGCCGGCTGTGGTCATTTGCGTGCCCCCATGGCGAGCGTGCCCGCGCCGAAGAGACCCAGCACCAGCGCCACGATGGCCGATCCCGCCGCCACCAGCATCAGGGCAAGCGCCGAGCCCAGCCCCTGATCGGCCGTGCGGAAGAACTGGTCGTAGATCGCATTGGCGATGAAATCCTGCGAGCCGCCGCCCAGCATCGCGGGCGTGGCGAAGTCGGTCAGGGCGAGCGTCATGGTCACGAGCCCGGCCCCGATCAGCCCCGGGCGGGCCATAGGCAGCACCACATGCCAGATCGTCCGCAGCCACGAGGCGCCGAGCGAGCGCGCCGCCGTCTCGGTCTCGGCCGGGATCGCGGTCAGGGCGGGCGCGAGCATCAGGACCGCGAAGGGCAGCAGATATTGCACGAGCCCGAAGACCACCGCCGGAAAGTTGAAGAGAAGCCGCTGCGGCGCGACGCCCACGAGCCCCAGCGCCTCGTTCACCATGCCGCCGTTGCCGAGGATGATGAGCCAGCCGTAGGCGCGCACCACCTGCCCGATGAAGAAGGGCAGGAACAGCACCACGAGCAGCGCCTTGCGCGTGACCGCCCCCGGCACCCGCACCAGCGCATAGGCATAGGGAAAGGCCAGCGCGAGCGTGAGCGCGGTGGCGAGCGTGGCGCCGAGGATCGAGCGGCCGAAGACGCGCCAGTAGGTGGCCGAGCCGAGCGCGGTCTCGTAATTGGCGAGGCTCAGCTCCTCGGACGGCAGGAAGGTCGCCCGGTCGAGCGTGCGGAGCGACCCGTCGGCCATCTCGACCAGCCCCAGCACCAGAAGCCCCACGAGGAGGAGCGCGGGGGCGATCATCAGCCAGCCGGTGAAGCGCGAGAGCCTTTCGGGCCAGAGCAGGTCGGCCGCCCGTTCGAGCGCATCCATCAGGCGCCAGCGGAGCGGATAGCGGAAGGAGGACATGGCGGTCTCGTGTGGCGGCGGACGGATCAGAGCGAGGAGCTCAGCGGATTAGGCAGGCGGTGGAGAGGAGCGGACGGATCGGGCGGGCGGCGGAGGCGAGAGGAGGAGCGGCGGGCGGGTAAACGGGAAGCGGGATCGGGCGGGCGGCGGAGCCGGGAGGACAAGCGGCGGGCGGGGAGACGGGAACCGGGATCGGACGGGCGGCGGAGCCGGGCGGAGAGGAGGCGGACGGATCGGGCGGGTGGCAGGGAGGAGAGGAAGCGGGTTTATCGAAGGGAAAGGGCGGGCGGATCGGGCGGACGGCGGAGCCGGGACGGGGAGATGCGGATCGAAGGGACGGATGGAGCGCGGGCAAGGTCCGGGGCCGGTGCGGGCTCTGCTGGAGGCCGGGACGGGTTTGCCGGACGGTGGGACGGGTCCGGCCGGAGGCTTGGACGCGACGTGGCGCGCGCATCGCGTCCGGCCGGGGTTCGTCCGTTTCTGCGCGCCCTCGCCTGCCGAGGTGCCGGCGGCCGTGTTGACAGCCGGCAACTCGGGGGGGCGCGCCTCAGCCCTGCATGATCTCCTTGAACTTCGCGAACCAGTCGCTCTCGTTCTCGACCTGCACCTGCGCCGAGACCCGGATCAGATGCTCGAAATCCTCGGGCTTCGTCGGATAGGAGGGGTCGTTCGCAAGATCGGCGGGCGGCTTCAGGCCCGGCACCACGCCCGGCAGGCCGAGCCCGTCGAGCCAGACCTGCTGCGCCTCGGGCGTGATGGCGAAGTTGATGTATTGCTTGGCCCAGTAGAGCTCGTTCTCGGGCAGGCCCTTCGGGATCCAGAGCCCGTCGGTGTCGAACTTGCAGCCCTCCTCGGGCACGGTCCAGGCGATGTCGACGCCGTTCTTCCGGGCCTCGCGCGCGTTGGTCGAGATGGTGCAGGCCAGATCGATCTCGCCGTTCTGGAACCAGGCGGTGAAGTCCGGATCCTCGCCGAGGAGCGGCTGCTGCGCCTTGACCTTGGCGATGAAGTCCCAGGCGGGCTGCATGTTGCCCGGAATGTCCTCGAGGCTGCCGCCGCCCGCGACCTGCGCCGGGAAGTGGAAGCCGATCCCGTCGTTGTAGAGCGCGATCCGGCCCTTGAAGCGGGGCTCGAGCAGCACCTCCCAGGATTTCGGCGGCCCGTCCGGGAAGACCTCGGGACGATAGGCCAGCACATAGACATAGCCGTAGGTGTTCACGATCGGATAGCCGTCGAGACCCACGGGCTTGGCGAGATCCGTGGTGGCGGCGAGGTTCGGCAGGCCCGACAGATCCTCGGTCACGCCGCGCAGCGCCGACTTGGTGGCGTTGGTCGTCGTGTCCCAGTTGATGTGGATCGGCGGCACGCGGCCCTGCGCCACAGCGGCCCAGACCTTCGGCTGGATCTCGTTGTCCTCGGTCAGGTCGTGGCGCACGGCGATGCCGGTGGCCTTGGTGAAGGGATCCGACACGCCCGCCTTCAGCGCCTCGACCCAGCTTCCGCCCCAGGCGCGGACGATGAGCTCGGCGGGCTTCTCGGGCTCCTGCGCCCAGAGCCGGGTGCCCGTGACCGAGCCGAGGAGGGCGGCCGAGCCCGCCGCGGCGGTGCCGCGGAGCAGTCCGCGGCGCGTGAGTCTGTGGATCATGGTCCTCTCCTTGTTGGGGTCATCGTCCGTCCCGGCCATCCTGCCGGTTGAAGATCAGCAGATCGCGCGCATTCCAGCCGAGGCTCACCTCCGCCCCGGCGTCGAACAGCGCGAATTCCTCGGGGTCGTGGTGATAGACCTGCAGCGCGAGGCCGAGCGCCGGCACCTCGACGAGATAGAGGAGCCGTTCGCCCTCGAAGATCGTGTCGCGCACGATCCCGCGCAGGACCGTGTCGCAGCCGGCAAGCCGCACCGGGTCGGCCTCGATGCGGATCTGCTCGGCCCGGATCGCGCCCTGCACGGGGGCGCCCTCGGGGATCGCGCCCACGGGCGTGCCGGCGCAGGCCGCCCCACCCGCGTCGAGGCCGGTGGCGGTCCGCCGCCCCTCGAGGAAGGTCGAGACGCCGACGAAGCCCGCCACGAACGGGTTGGCGGGCAGGCGATACATCTCGACCGGGCGCGCATGCTGCTGGATGCGGCCGTGATCCATCACGATGATCTCGTCGGACACGACCAGCGCCTCGCGCTGGTCGTGGGTCACGTTGATCGTGGTGACGCCCAATTCCTTCTGGATGCGCCGGAATTCGAGCTGCATCTCCTCGCGGAGCTTGCGGTCGAGCGCGGCCAGCGGCTCGTCGAGCAGCAGAAGTTCGGGCTCGAACACCAGCGCGCGGGCGATGGCCACGCGCTGCTGCTGGCCGCCCGAAAGCTCGTGGATGCGCCGCCCGCCGAGACCGCCCAGCCGCACGAGATCGAGGTAGCGCTCGACCTTGCCCGGAATGGTCGCCGGATCGTGGCGGCGCATCTTGAGCGGGAAGGCCACATTCTCGGCCGCGGTCATGTGGGGAAAGAGCGCGAGCTTCTGGAACACCATGCCGATCGAGCGGCGGTGCGGTGCGGTGGCGGTGACCGCCTGCCCGCCGAGGCGGATCTCGCCGCGGGTCGGCTGCTGGAAGCCCGCGATGATCCGCAGGAGCGTGGTCTTGCCCGACCCCGAGGGGCCGAGGATGGTGAGGAAGCGCCCGCGGGCGAGCGCGAAGCTCGCGCCCGCCACGGCGAGCGGGCCGTTGCCGAAATCCATGTCCACATCCCGCACCAGCACCGCGGGCTGCCCCGGTTCGGGCGCTCGGTCGGGGCGGGGCAGGGGGGTCATGGGGCGATTTCTCCGGCTTTTCGGCGGTCAGGTGCTACTTGCACCCGTTTTGCCCCGGGCGGCAAGGGCCAGACTCTCAGATCGAGCCGAGATAGCCGCCATCGACGCCGAGACACTGGCCGGTGACGTAAGCCGAGGCATCCGAGGCCAGAAAGACGGCAGCGCCCACCAGATCGCGGCCCTCCCCGAAGCGGCCCTGCGGGATCCTGGCCTGCATCGCCTGCGCCCAATCCTCATTCTGATAGAAAACCTCGGTCAGGGCGGTGCGGAAGTAGCCGGGCGCCATGGCATTGACCCGCACCCCGCGCGGGGCCCATTCGGCCGCCAGCGCCCGCGTCATGCCCAGAAGCCCGCTCTTCGACGAGCCGTAGGGCACGGCCGTGGGCACCCCCACGAAGGAGGTGAGCGAGCAGAGATTGACGATCGACCCCTGTCCGCGGGCCAGCATCCCGCGCGCCGCCGCTTGCGTGACGAAGAAGGCGCCGCGGAGGTTCGTGTCGAGGATCCGGTCCCAGAGCTCGGGCGTGACCGCCTCGGACGGGCAGACCTCCTCGGTGCCGGCATTGTTCACGAGGATGTCGATCCGCCCCGCGGCCTCCATCGGGGCTGCGACCGACGCCGGGTCGGACTGGTCGAGCGCGAGGCAGAGCGCCTCGCGCCCCAGCGCCCGGATGCGGGCCGCCGTCTCCTCGAGTGCGCCTGCCGCGCGGGCAGTGAGCACGAGATCGGCCCCCGCCTCGGCGAGGCCCAGAGCGATGGCCTGCCCGAGCCCGCGGCTCGCGCCCGTGACCATGGCGCGCCGGCCCGTGAGGCTGAAGAGGCCCTGAAGGAAGTCGCTCATGCCGCCCGCCCCGCGCCGGGCGCCTGCCCGTGCCGCCCCTGCGCGAAGGGTTGCCCTGCTGCCGTCCGCTCCATCCGTCTCTCCCCGTGATCCGGGCCGGAGACTAGCGCGCCCGGGGCGGCTGCGGAAAGGGGCCGGATCGGACAGGCGTGCCGGAGCCGACGGTGGCCCGGCGAGGGCCCGTGCCGCGTCCCGTCAGGCGAGGGCGGCGGCGAGGTCGCGCAGCAGGTCGCGCACCGGGCCGAACATCAGCGCCACCTGCCAGGTGACGAAGAAGACCGCCGGATAGAACAGCGCGCCGTGGCTTGCCGCATAGCCGGGCAGGTCGAGCCGCTGGAACTGCCGGGCGAGGAAGGGCACCAGCACCACGGCCATGGCGATGCCGATGATCGCCCCCGCCACGATGTCCCCGGTATAATGCAGACCGAAGTAGATCCGCGGCAGGCAGATGATGAAGATCGCATGGAGGAGCGCCACCACGCCCACCGCCCGGTGGGCCAGGAAGATCCCCGTCGCCAGCGCGAAATAGAGCACGGCATGGTCGCTCGGCATCGAGCTCCAGCCGTCGAGCGTCTCGTGGCTGAGGCCGCTGTGCAGCAGGAACCCCAGATCCGGGTCGTGGATCGGCCGCGGCCGGTAGGGCAGGACCATCGCGAGCGTGCGCCCGACCGCCACGGCCAGAACGGCCACCACGAGCGTGGCCAGCAGGCGGGCGTGGGTGCGGGCCACGTCGCGGCTGGCGGCGAACCAGAGGCCCCAGAAGAGCATCATCGAGAAGACGCCCTTGAACAGGCTGTTGCGCTCGACGATGTGCAGGAGTTGGTCGAAGGTCGGCAGGCTGCCCATGGCGCTGTTCACGAACAGGGAAATGTGAAGGTCGAGCGCGGCAAGGGATGCGAGCAAGAGAACGTTCCTCGGTATAATTTTGCTTAATGATGAAAGATGATCCCGTTTGTCATAAAAACGTCAAGAATAAACCTCCCATTCTCGACCTTCCGGCTCGGACTCACCCCCCTCCGGGCGGAGGTTTCGGACGGGCGGCTCTGCTCTGTCCCTGAGCCGTCACGAGAGGGTTTCCGCGCCTCTCGCCGCAGGGGCGAGGCGGCTCGACAACTTCTCGTGCGAAAGGCGTAGGACCCTCTTGCGCGGCACGGCGCCCGGCCTACAGTCAGCCCGTTCTTCAACAAGGGATTGCCCGATGATTTCCAGCCTCCGCCCCGCTTCCCTCGCCCTTGTGGCCGGCCTTCTGGCAGGGCCGGTGGCGGCCGCGCCCTGCAGCGATACCGGCGCGAACTACGAGAGCTGGAAGCCGCAGATGGCGCAGGAGGCCGCGGCGGTGGGCGTGGGCCAGCGCGGGATCGCGGCGCTGATGGGCACGTCTTATTCCTCGCGCACCATCGCGGCGGACCGCAACCAGAAGAGCTTCAAATACAGCCTCGACAAGTTCATGCAGGTGCGCGGCTCCGAGACGATCGTGAAGCAGGGCCGCGCGCGCAAGGCCAAGTCGCCCGACCTCTATGCGGCACTGGAGCGTCGCTACGGGGTGCCCGCGGGCGTGCTTCTCGCGATTCACGGCATGGAGACGGGATTCGGCAACTTCATGGGCGACACGAACGTGGTCTCGGCCATCGCGACGCTGGCCTATGACTGCCGCCGCAGCGATTTCTTCACGCCCCATCTGCTGGCGGCGCTGGTGCTCGTGGATCGCGGCTCGATCAGCACCGCGTCGGTGGGTGCGAAGCACGGCGAGATCGGCCACACCCAGTTCCTGCCAGGCAATGCGCTGACCTATGGCGTGGACGGCAACGGCGACGGGCGGGTGGATCTGACGAACCTCACCGATGCGCTGGCCTCGACCGCGAATTTCCTCGCCGCGAAGGGCTGGCAGCCGGGCCTCGGCTACCAGCCGGGCGAGCCCAATTTCGCGGTCATCCGCGAGTGGAATGCGGCCTCGGTCTATCAGCAGGCCATCGCCATCATGGGTCAGCGCATCGACCGGTGATTTTGCCTCTTGCGCCCGGCGGACGAGTCGCCTAGACACCGCTTCGTCCGGATGGCCCGTTCGTCTATCGGTTAGGACACCAGGTTTTCAACCTGGGAAGAGGGGTTCGACTCCCCTACGGGCTGCCACTTCTCCTGAGATCATGACCTCTGCCGGTGCTGCGCACCGGCGCCCGCGCGGAGCGGGATCGGGGAGGTGTTCGACCGAGGATCAGAGCGCGTCCGTCGGTGCGGATCGCGCCCGAGACATCCCCCCTGACGGCGAACGGCGTCTCCGTCCTGCCTGAAGCTCAGCCGCCCGCAGGCGCCTTGCCCGGGTGGCGGCATCTCCGGCGCCGGGGCGGGGGCTGCGGTGCGTCTGCGCCCCTCAGCCGCGGGCCTCCTTCACCGATTCCATCGCGACATGGGTCGAGGTGGAGGCGACGAAGGGCAGGGTCGAGAGCTTCTCGCCCAACACCCGGCGGTAATCCTGGATATCGGCCGTGCGCACTTTCAGCAGATAGTCGAAGCGGCTGGCGATCATGTGGCACTCCTCGACCTCGGGCACGGCGAGCACGGCGCGGTTGAAGGCCTGAAGCGCGCTCTCGCGCGTGTCCGACAGCTTCACCTCGACGAAGGCCACATGGGCGAGACCCATCCGGATCGGATCGAGGCGCGCGCCGTAGCCCGTGATGACCCCCGCAGCCTCGAGCCGCTTCATCCGGGCCTGAGTCGGCGATTTCGTGAGCCCGATGCGCCGCGCGAGTTCCGTGGCGCTCACGCGGCCATCGGCGGCCAGCACGCGCAGGATCGCATGGTCGAACCGGTCGAGCTCCAGTTGCATTCGGCCTGCCTGAGCCTCCATCTTCAGCCGTATCGGCTGCTTCTTGACGATAATCGGGACGAACGGCTTCCGATTGCACGGTAATCTAGGCGAAACAGGAGTGTCCGTCCATGCTCGCCGCCGCTGTCCATCCCACCTCTTCCGACACTCTCGACGAGGCGGGCCTTGTGGCGCGCCTGATCGCCGAGGCCGATCTCGACCCGTCCGCCCGTGCGCGCATCGTGGCCCGCGGGGCGGATCTCGTCCGCCGCATCCGTCAGGGATCGCGGCCCGGGCTGATGGAGGGCTTTCTTGCGGAATACGGCCTCTCGACCGACGAGGGGATCGCGCTCATGTGCCTCGCCGAGGCGCTGCTGCGGGTGCCGGATGCCGAGACGATGGACGCGCTGATCGAGGACAAGATCGCGCCCTCGGACTGGAACCGGCATCTGGGGCGGTCGGCCTCGAGCCTTGTGAACGCCTCGACCTGGGCGCTGATGCTGACGGGCAAGGTGCTCGACGACCGCGAGCCGGGCGTGGCGGGCCATCTGCGCGGCCTCGTGCGGCGGCTGGGCGAGCCGGTGATCCGCAAGGCCGTGGCCCGCGCCATGAAGGAGATGGGCCGCCAGTTCGTGCTGGGCGAGACCATCGAGGGCGCGATGGAGCGCGCGGCCGAGCTCGAGGCCAAAGGCTACAGCTACAGCTACGACATGCTGGGCGAGGCCGCCCGCACCGAGGCCGACGCGCGGCGCTATCATCTGGCCTATTCGCGCGCCATCACCGCCATCGCGGCGGCGGCGAAGAGCCGGGACATCCGCGACAATCCGGGGATCTCGGTCAAGCTTTCGGCGCTGCATCCGCGCTACGAGGTGGCCAAGCGCGCCCGCGTGCTGGCCGAGCTCGTGCCGCGCGTGACGGCGCTGGCGGGGCTCGCGCGGGCGGCGGGCCTCGGCTTCAACATCGACGCCGAGGAGGCCGACCGGCTCGATCTCTCGCTCGAGGTGATCGCGGCCGCGCTGGCCGAGCCGTCGCTGGCGGGCTGGGACGGGTTCGGCGTGGTGGTGCAGGCCTACGGCCGCCGCGCGGGCGAGGTGCTGGACCGGCTCTATGGCATGGCCGTGCGGCTCGACCGCAAGCTGATGGTGCGGCTCGTGAAGGGCGCCTACTGGGACGGCGAGGTGAAGCGGGCGCAGGTGCTGGGTCTGGCCGACTTCCCGGTCTTCACCCGCAAGATGGCGACGGATGTGAGCTACATCGCGCAGGCCCGCAAGCTCTTCTCCATGTCCGACCGGATCTATCCGCAGTTCGCCACCCACAATGCCCATACGGTCGCCGCGATCCTCGAACTGGCCGAGGGGCGCCCGTTCGAGTTCCAGCGCCTGCACGGCATGGGCGAGCGGCTGCATGACCTCGTGCTGACCGAAGAGAAGACGCGCTGCCGGATCTATGCGCCGGTGGGCGCGCACCGCGATCTTCTGGCCTATCTGGTGCGCCGCCTGCTCGAGAACGGCGCCAATTCGAGCTTCGTGAACCAGATCGTCGATGAGAGCGTGAGCCCCGAGGCGGTGGCGGCCTGCCCGCTCACCGCGATGGAGCGGACGGAGCCCGTGCGCAACCCGGTGCTGCGCGCCGGCACCGATCTCTTTCCGGGGCGCAGGAACTCGCGCGGCTTCGACCTCGCCGCGGCCGAGGATCTGGCGCTGATCGAAAGCGCGCGCAGCCCCCACCGGACGGCGCTGTTCGATGCGCGGCCGATCCTCGCGGAATCGCTCGCAGGCGGGCAGCGGGCCGAGGTGACGGATCCCGCCACCGGGGCGCGGGTGGGCAATGTGCTGCCCGCGAGCCTGCCCGATGTGGAGACCGCGCTCCATCATGCCGTGCCGTGGGAGGCGCGCCCCGAGGACCGGGCCGAGGTGCTGCGCCGCGCGGCCGACCTCTACGAGGCGAGCTTCGGCCCGATCTTCGCGCTTCTGGCGCGCGAGGCGGGCAAGACCCTGCCCGATGCGGTGGGCGAGCTGCGCGAGGCGGTGGATTTCCTGCGCTACTATGCGGCCGAGGGCGAGGCGCTGACTGCGCCGCCCTTGGGCACCGTGGTCTGCATCAGCCCCTGGAACTTCCCGCTCGCGATCTTCACCGGGCAGATCGCGGCCGCGCTGATGGCGGGCAATGCGGTGCTGGCCAAACCCGCCGAGCAGACGCCGCTGATCGCGGCCCTCGCGGTCGAGCTTCTGCATCGGGCGGGCGTTCCCGCCACCGCGCTCCAGCTTCTGCCGGGCGAGGGCGGGACGGTGGGCGCGGCTCTCACGCGCGATCCGCGGGTGGGGGGCGTGGTCTTCACCGGCTCGACCGAGACGGCGCGGGCGATCCGGCAGAGCATGGCGGACCATCTCGATCCCGCGGCCCCGCTCATCGCCGAGACCGGCGGCCTCAATGCGATGATCGTCGATTCGACCGCGCTGCCCGAGCAGGCGGTGCGCGACATCCTCGCCTCGGCCTTCCAGTCGGCGGGCCAGCGCTGCTCGGCGCTCCGCTGCCTCTATCTGCAGGAGGATGTGGCCGAGAGCGTGCTCGAGATGCTCTGCGGCGCGATGGACGAGCTGCAGGCAGGCGAGCCCTGGGATCTGGCAACCGATCTGGGCCCGGTGATCGATGCCGAGGCGCAGGCGGGCATCCGCGACTGGATCGCCGCCGCCCGCGCCGAGGGGCGGGTGCTGAAGCAGATGGCGGTGCCTGCGCGCGGCACCTTCGTGGGCCCGACGGTGATCCGCGTGGGCTCGATCCGCGAGATGGACCGCGAGATCTTCGGGCCGGTCCTGCATGTCGCGACCTTCCGCGCCACCGAGATCGACCGGGTGATCGCCGAGATCGACGCCACGGGCTACGGGCTGACCTTCGGCCTGCACAGCCGGATCGACGACCGGGTGCAGGCGCTGGTGGGCCGGCTGCGGGTGGGCAACATCTACGTCAACCGCAACCAGATCGGCGCCGTGGTGGGCAGCCAGCCCTTTGGCGGCGAGGGGCTCTCGGGCACCGGGCCGAAGGCGGGCGGCCCGGCCTATCTGGCGCGGCTGGTGAGCCGGCCCGCGCCGGATTGCGCCGGGAGCGAGGCGCCCGCGCAGCCCGCGGCCGAGGTGCAGGCGGCGCTCGACCGCCTCGCGCCCAAGGCCGGAGAGCTCATCGGCACCCGCGCACTGCCGGGGCCCACGGGCGAGTCGAACCGCCTCTCGCTCCTCCGCCGTCCGCCGCTCCTCTGCCTCGGGCCGGGTCCGGCCGCCGCCCGGGCGCAGGCCGAGGCGGTGCAGGCGCTCGGCGGGCTCGCGGTCGAGGCGCCGGGCCTTGCGCCCGAGGCGCTGGCCACGCTTCGCGGCTTTGCGGGCGCGCTCTACTGGGGCGGGGCCGGGGACGCGCGGCCCCGGGCGCAGGCGCTGGCGTCGCGCGAGGGGGCGATCCTGCCGCTGATCGGCGGCCTGCCCGACGAGGCCCATGTCGCGGTCGAGCGGCATCTCTGCATCGACACCACCGCTTCGGGGGGCAATGCCGAACTTCTCGCCGCGGCCTCCGGCGGGCGGTAGGGAGCCGCGGCTCCTCGGCCACTCGGTGCGGCTGCGGGGCACGCGCTGGAGAAACGCAAGGCTCGAACGGGGCCGGCGGGCGGCGTCTTCGCCCGCCCGTCCGGCGCAGGGGGATGGGCTCCGGCGCCCGGGCTGCCCCTGCCTTGGCGCGGTCCGGGCGATCGCGTCCGGCGGCATCCGCAGGGCCGCGTTCCGCGCTTGACGGCACGCACGGGATCGGAAACGCTGCGCCATGTTTCCGATCCGCGACCACAATCCCTCGGGCCGCACGCCCTATGTGACCTATGCGCTGATCGCGGCGAATGTCCTGATCTTTCTCGCGATGCATTACGGCTCGGCCTCGCCTCTGGCGCTGGAGGCCGCCTTCTTCGACTGGGGCCTCGTGCCGGCGGAACTCATGCAGGGGCAGGGCTACGAGGGGCTTCTCACCTCGATGTTCCTCCATGGCGGCTGGGCGCATCTGCTGGGCAACATGCTCTTTCTCTACATCTACGGCGACAATCTCGAGGATGTGCTGGGGCACGGCGGCTTCTCGCTCTTCTACCTCGCCGCGGGGCTTGCGGCCGCAGGCGCGCAGGTGCTGGCCGATCCCTTCTCGTGGCTCCCCATGGTGGGCGCCTCGGGCGCCATCGCCGGAGTGATGGGGGGCTATCTTCTCCTCTTTCCGCGGGCGAAGGTCGATGTGCTCATCATCATCGTCATCTTCTTCCGCATCATTCCCGTCCCGGCCTTCCTGCTGCTCGGGCTCTGGTTCCTGTTCCAGATCGTCTCGGGCGTGGCGGTGCCGACCGATCAGGGCGGCGTGGCCTACTGGGCCCATGCGGGCGGCTTCGGCGCGGGCATCCTGCTCACGCTGCCCGCCTTCATCGCCCGCGGCGGGCCGGCCTTCTGGCAGCGCACCCACGGGCTGCCCCCCCATCCCGAGGCGGCGCTGCCGCGCTCGAACGTCCCTCTTGTGCGGAGAAAGCGATGAAAGGCACCTGCCACTGCGGCGCGGTCGAGATCGAGGTCGAGCTCCTGAACGGCTTCGCCGACGCGCGGCGCTGCGACTGTTCCTTCTGCCGCCGCCGCGGCGCCATCGCGGCGACCGCGCGGCTCTCGGATCTGCGGGTGGTGCGGGGCGCGGAGAACCTCACGCTCTACCAGTTCGGCACCCGGACGGCGAAACACTGGTTCTGCCGGACCTGCGGGATCTACACCCACCACCAGCGGCGGTCGAACCCCGAGGAATACGGGGTGAATGTGGCGATCCTCGAGGGCGTCAATCCGCGCGATCTGGGGGAGGTGCCGTGGACGGACGGGGTGAACCACCCGTCCGACCGCTGAGGGAGGCTGGCCAGCGTCCCCTGGCGGTCCTGACAGGTCCGGGCACCGATGCGGCTGACGCACGCGTAGACGGCGTCCCTCCGCCGTTCCCTGAGGGTGGCGCAGGTTCGGGCAGGTATCCTGCAAGGGCGTCGACGCGCGTCAGGAGGACCGCTTCATCGAGCCAACCGGAGCAAGCCACGTCCGGCACGGCCGCCGGCCGCGCCCCACCCGCCCGGGGCGGTTCACTCGCCGCGGATGACCTTGCGGAAGGGCTCGAACAGGTTCTGGTTGCCGCAGATGAGCGAGCCGTCGATCGGGTTCTGGTCCTCGCGGATGCCCGAGATCAGACCGCCGGCCTCGCGCACGAGCACCACGCCCGCCGCCACGTCCCACGCGCTCACGCCGCGCTCCCAGTAGCCGTCGTAGCGGCCCGCCGCCACATAGGCGAGGTCGAGCGCCGCCGAGCCCCAGCGCCGCACGCCGGCGCAGGTGGGCATGAGCCGGGCCAGATCCTGCAGCGTTGCAGGCAGGGTGGAGCGGCCGCCGAAGGGCACGCCGGTGGCGAAGATCGCCTCGATCATGTGACGCCGGCCCGAGACGCGCAGGCGGCTTTCGTTCATCCAGGCGCCCGCGCCCTTCTCGGCCCAGTAGAGCTCGTCCTTGGCCGCGTCGAAGATCACGCCCGCCACGATCTCGCCCTTGTGCTCGAGCGCGATCGAGACCGCCCAGTGCGGCAGGCCGTGGAGGTAGTTCGTCGTCCCGTCGAGCGGATCGACGATCCAGCGCCGGGTCGGGTCCTGACCGGCGGCCTCGCCGGTCTCCTCGCCGAGCCAGCCGTAGGTCGGTCGCGCGCCCATCAGCTCCTCGCGGATGATCCGCTCGGCCTCGCGGTCGGCCTTGGAGACGAAGTCGCCCGGCCCCTTGGACGAGACCTGCAGGTTCTCGACCTCGCGGAAGTCCTTCACGAGCGAGCGCCCCGCCTTGCGGGCCGCCTTGATCATCAGGTTGAGGTTCGCGCTGCCTTGCATCCGTCCGGGCTCCATCCGTTCAAGGGCGCTGCTATAAGGCGGGAAGGGCCGGAAGGGAAGGGAGGAACCGACAGGCCGGAGCCCGGAGGGCCAAGCCGGGGGCCGCCCTCCGGCAGGTGGCCGCCGCCCCGGTCAGTTGCCGAGGGTGCGCAGCCCGAGGAAGATCACGGCCGACAGGGCGGCGGTGGCGGGCACCGTCACCACCCAGGCGGCGCCGATGGTCAGGAAATGCGCCCGGCGCACCAGCTTGCGGCGCTTGCGCTCTTCGGGCGGCAGGGGCTTGCCCTTGATGAGGCCCAGGGCGCGGCTGCGGCGCTCGGCCTGCCATTCGCGGTAGAAGCCCACGCCGAAGATGCCGCCCACGGCGATGTGGGTCGAGGAGACCGGCAGCCCCAGCCCCGAGGCCACGATGACGGTGATCGCCGCCGACAGCGCCACGCAATAGGCGCGCATCGGATTGAGCTTGGTGATCTCGGATCCGACCATGCGGATCAGCTTCGGCCCGAACAGCACCAGACCGAACGAGATCCCGCCCGCCCCGATGATCATGACCCAGAGCGGGATCGAGACCTTGGCAGCCGTGTCTCCGTCCGAGACCGCATGGACGATGGCCGCGAGCGGGCCCACCGCATTGGCCACGTCGTTGGCGCCATGGGCGAAGGAGAGGAGCGCGGCCGAGACGACGAGCGGCAGGCCGAAGAGCTTCTTCAGCGACTTCTTGCGGTTCTCGAGGCCCTCGGACTGCCTGCGCACCAGCGGGCGGGTGAGAAAGACCGTCAGCACGCCGAAGACGAGCCCGATCATCAGCGCCGCCGGAAGATCCACCTCCATCAGCTTGCGCAGGCCCTTCAGCACCAGATAGGCCGAGAAGGCCGCGGCCATGACCCCGATCAGAAGCGGCACCCAGAAGCGGGCCGCCGCGATCTTGTCCTCGGCATCGATCAGCCGGTGCTTGATGAAGGCGAGGAACAGCGCCGCGAAGACGCCGCCCAGCACCGGCGAGATCACCCAGCTGGCCGCGATCTGGCCCATCACCGGCCAGTTCACCGCGCCGAGGCCCGCGGCCACCATGCCCGCACCCATCACGCCGCCCACGATGGAATGGGTGGTCGAGACCGGCGCGCCGATGGCGGTGGCCACGTTCAGCCAGACGGCGGCGGCGATCAGCGCGGCCATCATGGCCCAGACGAAAATCCCGGCCTCGGCGACCGAGGCCGGGTCCACGATCCCGCCCGAGATGGTGCTGACGACGTCGCCGCCCGCGATGAGCGCCCCCGCCGTCTCGAAGACCGCCGCGATGGCGAGGGCCCCGGTCATGGTCAGCGCATTGGCACCGACCGCGGGCCCCATGTTGTTGGCCACATCGTTGGCGCCGATGTTCAGCGCCATGTAGGCGCCGAAGGCCGCCGCCGCGACGATGACGAGCGCATTGGGCGTGCCGCCGACGATGACCGAGGCGGCAACGCCGGCCAGCACGATGAAGACCAGCGCGATCCCTAGGGAGAGGAGCGGGCGGCCGACGAACTGGCCGGCCTGTTCGAGCTGGACGATCCGCTTGAGATCCTTGTCGAGCGTCTTCCACTGGTTGATCGGGGCGCCCGCCTCGGGCGTTCCCGCAGTCTCGGCAGGTCGGGTCGGTGGGAGGGTCATTCCTGGCCTGTCATCTAAGCTTTGCGCGGCGGAGGTATCGTTTTGCGCCCTTTCGGGCAATCCGATTCCGTTCGGAGAGGGGGCTCCGCCGTGCCGCCCCGACGCGGGAGGCGCGCCATTGTTCCCGTCAGGCCCGCTGAAGCTTCACGGGCTCGCTGCGTCCGAGGCGCAGGAAATGGGCCATGAAGGGCTTTGTCGCATCCTCCGTGCGCGTCGCGGCATAGAGGCGCTTCGTCACCGTCTTCGGCCCGAGCGGCCGGGTCACATAGTCGGCATGGCTGCGCACGTCGCGCAGTACCCAGTCGGGCAGCACCGAGACGCCGCGATTCGAGGCCACCAGCATCAGGATCACCGCCGTGAGCTCGACCTGCCGCGTGCCGCGCGGCTCGACCTTGGCCGGGGTCAGCACCTCGGTGAAGACGTCGAGCCGGTCGCGCGACACCGGATAGGTGATGAGCATCTGGTCGCGGAAGTCCTCGGCCGAGATGAACTCCCGCGCCGCCAACGGGTTCGAGGCGGCGGCGACGAAGGTCGGGTGGTAGTCGAACAGCGGGTTGAAGACCATGCCCTCGACCGTGACCGGATCGGAGGAGATCACCAGATCCACCTCCTCGCGCATCAGGGCGGGCAGCGCCTCGAAGGCGAGGCCCGCGCGGATGTCCACGTCGATCTCGGGCCAGGCGTGGCGAAAGAGCTCGAGCACCGGGAAGAGCCATTCGAAACATGCGTGACATTCAATGGCGATATGCAGCCGCCCGGTGCGGCCCGAGCGCAGCGCGCGGAACTCGTCTTCGAGCGCGTCGATCTCGGGCAGGATGCGCTCGGCCAGCCGCAGCAGGCGGATACCGGCGGCCGAAAGCTTCAAGGGTTTGGAGCGCCTTACGAAAAGCTCTATCCCGGCCTGATCTTCCAGCCCCTTTACCTGATGCGAAAGGGCCGACTGGGTCATGTGGAGCACGTCGGCCGCGCGCGCCAGACCCCCCGCCTGATGGATCGCGCGGATGGTGCGCAGATGGCGGAGCTCGAGGTGCATGTTACAAATCGCCTCATATTGATCTTGAGCATTATGAATTTGTCTCACATGGCAGAAGCTGCCACAAGAGACGCAAGGAACAGGAGACAGTCCCATGGCCAGACCGCGCATCTCGTTCGAGTTCTTCCCGCCGCAGACGCTCGAGGCGTCGTTCCGGCTGTGGGAAACCGCGCAGATGCTGGCGCCGCTGAAGCCCGATTTCGTGTCGGTGACCTACGGCGCGGGCGGCACCACGCGCAAGCTGACCCACGACGCGGTGGAGACGATCCACACCCACTACAAGTTGAATGTCGCGGCCCACCTGACCTGCGTCGATGCCACGAAGGCCGAGACGCTGGAGATCGCGGCCTCCTATGCCGAGGCCGGCGTGACCGAGATCGTGGCGCTGCGCGGCGATGCTCCGAAGGGTGTCGACCGCTTCACGCCCCATCCCGAAGGGTTCGCGAGCTCTGTCGAACTCGTCGAGGCGCTGGCTGCCACCGGCCGCTTCAAGCTGCGCGTCGGCGCCTATCCCGAGCCGCATCCGGATGCGGCCGATACGCTGGCCGACGTGCGCTGGCTCAAGCGCAAGATCGAGGCGGGCGCCACCTCGGCCATCACCCAGTTCTTCTTCGAGGCCGAGACCTTCCTGCGCTTCCGCGACCTCTGCGCCAAGGAAGGCATCACCGCGCCGATCATCCCGGGCATCCTGCCGATCGAGAACTGGTCGGGCGTGAAGAAATTCGCCGCCCGCTGCGGAGCGCAGGTGCCGGGCTGGCTCGACGACGCCTTCGACCATGCCAAGCGCGACGGTCGCGAGGAGCTGTTCTCGGTCGCGCTCTGCACCGAGCTCTGCGACAGGCTCCTGTCGGAAGGGGTGGAGGATCTGCATTTCTACACGCTGAACCGCCCGACGCTGACGCGCGAAGTCTGCCATGCGCTGGGCATCCTGCCCGAGGTGGCGCTGCAGAACGTGGCCTGAGAGCGCGGCGCCGAGGCCGCGCGCCCGATCCCGGAACGCGGCATCTGAGAGGGGAGATCCGCGCCGAGGGGAAGGCCTCGATGCCCCGGCGAGACACCCGAGACACCGCAAGAACCGCCCGGAGGCCCCGCCTCCGGGCGTTGTCGTCAGGAGCGCGAGAGCAGGACGCCCGGCCGCACCCGCGAGAGGCCGCGCGTGACGAGGCCCGCGATTGCGGCCTTCAGCACGTCGCCCGCGATGAAGGGCGTGAGGAGAAGCGCCGCCTCGGGCAGCGTCTTGCCGAGCACGAAGGCCATGCCGACGAGGCCGAAGGCATAGAGCGCCACCACCCCGCCCAGAAGCGCGCCGACGAAGGCCGCGAGCGTCACCGGGACCCCCCGCCATTTCTCGACCACGAGGCCGGTCACGAAGGCCGCGACGGGGAAGCCCACCACGAAGCCCACCGTGGGGCCTGCGAGCACGCCGAGGCCGCCGCGCCCGCCCGACAGAAGCGGCAGGCCGAGAAAGACGAGGACGAGGAACAGCAGCACCGCCAGCGCACCGCGCCGCGCGCCCAGCACCGCGCCGCAGAGCATCACGCCCAGCGACTGCGCGGTGACCGGCACGCCCGACATCAGGGTGATCTGCGGCACCAGCCCCAGCACGGCGATCAGCGCGGCGAAGAGCGCGATCAGGGTCACGTTGCGTTCCATCGGTCTCTCTCCCCTAGAGGCCGCCCCGGGCGCGGAGGGCCTCGGCCACCTGTTCGGCATCGTCGAGGGCTCCCAGCGCCAGCGGCGCCACGATCCGCCACGAGGGACGGCGGGGGCTCCGCGCGCGCCAGGCCTCGGCCAGCCGCTCTGCCCGCGCAAGTAGCACCGGCGTGAAGCGGATGACAAGCGCGATGGAGATGGCCAGCACCTGCGGCGCAAGGCCCACCCGCCGCAGGGGACGCGCCAGTCGTTCGAGCACCGCGATCATATCGTCGAGCCGGGTGGTCATGGTCACCAGATTGGCCAGCGCCACCGCGATCAGAAGCTTGAGCGCCACCGCGCCGCCGCGGGCGAACTCGCCCGTCCAGCCGTGCCAGAGCGCGAGGATCAGAAGGAACGGCCAGAGCGGCCGCAGAAGGGCGAGCCCGTGGCGGGCGAAGGCCCGTCCCTGAGCGCCGTAAAGGAGCGCGGTGGCGAGGGCTGCCGGCGCGAGAAGGGGCAGGCTGTCGAGCGGCACGAGCGCCACCGCCGCCAGCGCCAGCGCCGTGAGCTTGGCGCCCGCGGGCAGGCGGTGCAGCGGCGTCTCAACCGGCGAGGTCAGCGTCAGCATCGAGGCTCCCCAGTCGGTTCATCTCGGCGCGGTAGGCCTCGGCCACATCCGCAGCCGGCCCGTCCGCCCGCACCCGCCCGCCCTCGAGCCAGATGGCGCGGTTGTAGCCTGTCACCACCGCCGGATCGTGGGTGATCGTCACCAGCCGCTGCGGCAGCGCCGCAAGGCGCCGGGCGAGGCGGATCTGCGTGGGCAGGTCGAGCCCCGAGAAGGGTTCGTCGAGCAGGATCGTCCCGGGCGCCATCGCGAGGACAGCAAGAAGGCACAGGAACTGCTTCTGACCCTGCGAGAGGGTGGCCACGGGCGCCGCCGCCCAATGGCCGCGGCCATGCGCCGCGAGCGTCGCGCGGGCCGCCGCGCGCGCCTCGGCAGCGCTGCGGCCCATCTGCTTCAGCCCGAAGGCCAGCTCCTCCTCCACCGTGGGAAAGATGATCTGATGTTCGGGGTTCTGGAACAGGATGCCGATGGCGCCCAGCATGGCGCGCCGGTTCGTCGCGGGCTCGATCCCGTCCACCGTCACCCGTCCCGCCGTGGGCGCGATCAGCCCCGCCATCAGCCGCAGGAGCGTGGTCTTGCCCGATCCGTTGGGGCCCAGAATGGCGATCCGCTGCTCGGTCAGATGGAGCGAGATGTCCTGAAGGATCGCGCGCCCCCCCGCGCCGTAGGCGGCGCGGTCGAGGCGGAGGCCGGTCTCGATGGGCGAAGCGGGCTGCATCCGCGCCTCTTAGCCGCCGCCGCCCCGCCTGTCAAGCGGGCAGGGGATTTGCACCTTGCTCTCGCGAGCGTCGCAAGGTCGAGGCTCCGTGCGCACGATCAGCCCTGCCGAGACGGGGTGGGGACGCTGCCGAAGCGGGGCGTGCCCCCCTGACCGCCTGATGGGGTAGGGTGTGCCCCTCGTGCAGGAGCAGCCCAGTTGGGACGGGGTGGGCCGCCTGCGCCGGATCGGCCCTTCCGGGCGGGGCGGCCCCCTGCGCAGGGTCAGCCCTGCCGGGCCGCTGCGACCGAGGCTTCGAGGATCTCCAGCGCCTCGGCGAAATGCGGCTCGGGGATGGTGATCGGCGCGAGGAAGCGGATCACGTTGCCATGAACACCGCAGGTGAGCAGGATCAGCCCGCGCTTCAGCGCCTCCTCGCGCACCCGGTTGGTGAAGCCCGCGTCGGGCGCCTTCGAGCCGGGATCGGCAAATTCCGCGCCCACCATGAAGCCCGGGCCGCGGATGTCGGCGATCTCGGGCGCCGTGGCCCGGATCTCGGCCAGCTTCTGCTTCAGCCGGCTGCCGAGCTCGGTCGCGCGGGCACAGAGGTTCTCCTCCTCGATCACGTCGAGCACCGCATGGGCCGCGGCGATGCCCAGCGGGTTGCCGCCGTAGGTGCCGCCGAGGCCGCCCGGATGGGCCGCGTCCATGATCTCGGCCCGCCCCGTCACCGCGGCGATGGGCAGGCCCCCGCCCAGCCCCTTGGCCATGGTGACGAGGTCGGGCGCCACGTCATAGCCGTGCATGGCAAAGAGCGTGCCGGTGCGCGCGAAGCCCGTCTGCACCTCGTCGGCGATCATGACGATCCCGTGCGCATCGCAGAGCTGCCGGATCGCCCGCACGAGATCCGGCGGCGCGGGATAGAAGCCGCCCTCGCCCTGCACCGGCTCGAAGATGATCGCGGCCACGCGGCCCGGGTCGAGGTCGGCCTTGAAGAGCCGGGCGAGGGCGGCCATCGCCTCCTCGGTCGAGATGCCGTGCAGCGCCTGCGGGAAGGGGACGTGGTAGACCTCGGGCATCATCGTGCCGAAGCCCTTCTTGTAGGGCTCGACCTTGCCGGTGAGCGACATGGTCATGAAGGTGCGGCCGTGGAAGCCGCCGCCGAAGGCCACGACGGCCGAGCGCCCGGTGTGGATGCGGGCTATCTTGATCGCATTCTCGACCGATTCGGCGCCGGTGGTGACGAAGACCGTCTTCTTGGCGAAGTCGCCCGGCGCCGCGGCATTCAGCCGCTCGGCGAGGCGGATGTAATTCTCGTAGGGCAGCACCTGATGGCAGGTGTGGGTGAAGCGGCCCATCTGCTCGGCGACCGCAGCCATGACCTTCGGGTGGCAGTGGCCGGTGTTCACCACCGCGATGCCGGCCGCGAAATCGATGTAGCGGCGCCCCTCGATGTCCCAGATCTCGGCATTGAGCGCGCGGTCGGCATAGATCTGGGTCTGCATCCCCACGCCGCGCGACACGGCTTCGGTGCGGCGGCGGCTTACGTCGGCATTCAGCATCACTGGCTCCCTCAAGGCCCCCCGGGGCGGATCCTCTCCTGACTGGACCGGAGGGCGGCGGCTTTCTGTCCAGCGGGCGACAGGGCAGCGTCCGACTCCGGCCTCGGAGAGGATAACCGGCGGGCCGCCGTTCACCAGCCGTTAACCATTCGCCCGCAGGGTCGGTGATCGGTCGATCCTGCGGCTCCCGGCCGGGTCGCGATCTCCCCTCCGGCCGCCCGCGCGCGGCCGCCGCACCGGCGAAAGGCATCCATGGGGGCCAAGGCGCAGAAACCCATCTCTTCCCCGGCCGAGGCCGAGCGGCTCGACCGGCTGCGGCTGATCCGCTCGCGGCGGGTGGGTCCGGCCACCTGGCGGCGGCTGATGGCCGAGCACGGAACGGCGGCCGGGGCGCTGGCGGCGCTGCCCGGCGTGGCGGCGGTGGCCGGGATCGAGGGCTACGAGGTCTGCCCGCTGCCCGTCGCGCTGAAGGAGTTGGCGGCGGCGCGCGCGGCCGGCGCCGCGATGCTCTGGCTCGACGAGCCGGGCTATCCGCCTCTCCTCGGCCAGATCGCCGATGCGCCTCCCCTTCTCTGGCTGCAGGGCGATCCGGGCCTTCTGGCGCGGCCCATGGTCGCGCTGGTGGGGGCGCGCAATGCCTCGAGCCTCGGGCTGCGCATGGCGCGCAAGCTCGCCGCGGCGCTGGGCGAGGCGGGCTATGTCGTGGTCTCGGGCCTCGCCCGCGGCATCGACGCCGAGGCCCATGCGGCGGCGCTGGGGCAGGGGACGGTCGCGGTGCAGGCGGGGGGCGTGGATGTGATCTACCCGGCCGAGAATGCGGGCCTCGCCGCCGAGATCGCCGCCCGCGGCTGCCGGATCTCGGAGCAGCCGATGGGTCTCGTGCCGCAGGCCCGCCACTTCCCGCTGCGCAACCGCATCGTTTCGGGGTTGGCGCGTGCAGTGGTGGTGGTGGAGGCGGCGGCCCGGTCGGGCAGCCTCATCACGGCGCGCGAGGCGCTCGATCAGGGGCGCGAGGTGCTGGCGGTGCCGGGCCATCCGTTCGACCCGCGCGCGGCGGGCGGCAACCAGCTCATCCGCGAGGGCGCCACGCTGGTGCGCCATGCCGCCGATGTGATCGAGGCGATCGGCACGGCCCATCCCGCGGCGCGGTCGCCCGAGCCGCAGCCCGATCCGCCGCGCCGGCCTCTCTACGAGATCTCGGCCGTCCACAGCCGGATCCTCGACCGGCTGGGACCGGTGCCCGTGCCCGAGGATCAGCTCATCCGCGATCTGTCGCTGCCCGCGGGCCGCGTGGCGCAGGAGCTGGTGGCGCTGGAGCTCGAGGGGCGGATCCAGCGCGATCCGGGCGGCCTCGTTTCCCGCCCGGAGTGAGGTCCGCGCCGCGCAAGGATCCGGAGCGGGCGTCCCGCAGCGGCGCGGCTGGGGGCGCTCGGGCGCTCGCCGGGAGCGTTTCCCCACCCGCGGCAGCGCCGGCCGCGAGGCCCTTTGCGCTCCGCCGGGACGGTGCGGCCCGCCGTCCGGCGGGCGATCCGCCGCCGAGCCGCGCATTGACATTGGCGCGCGATCCCCCACATGGTGCCGCGCTTATCCGCAGGTCGCAGGGCAAGAAGAGGGTTCCATGGCTGTCGTCGTCGTCGAAAGCCCGGCCAAGGCCAAGACAATCAACAAATACCTGGGCTCCGACTATACGGTTCTGGCCTCCTATGGCCATGTCCGCGACCTGCCTCCCAAGGACGGATCGGTCGATCCCGAGCATGAATTCGCCATGACCTGGGAGGTCGCGGCGGATTCGAAGAAGCATGTCCGCGCCATCGCCGACGCGCTGAAGACCGACGACACGCTCATTCTCGCGACCGACCCCGACCGCGAGGGCGAGGCGATCTCGTGGCACCTGCAGGAGGCGCTGGCCTCCTCGCTGAAGAAGGGCAAGACCGTCCGCCGCGTGACCTTCAACGCCATCACCAAATCGGCGGTGACCGAGGCGATGAAGGCCCCGCGCGAGGTCGATACCGCGCTGGTCGAGGCCTATCTGGCCCGCCGGGCGCTCGACTATCTGGTGGGCTTCACCCTCTCGCCGGTGCTGTGGCGGAAGCTGCCGGGGGCGAAATCGGCGGGCCGGGTGCAGTCCGTGTGCCTGCGGCTCATCGTCGAGCGCGAGATGGAGATCGAGGCCTTCCGCGCCCGCGAATTCTGGACCGTCTCGGCGGTGCTCGCCACCCCGCGCGGGCAGGAATTCGAGGCCCGTCTGACCGTGCTCGGCGGCAAGAAGCTCGAGAAGTTCGACCTGGCCACCTCCGAGGCGGCGGAACTCGCCGTGCAGGCCGTGACCTCGCGGCCGCTGAAGGTGGCCTCGGTCGAGGCCAAGCCCGCGAGCCGCAACCCCTCGGCCCCGTTCATGACCTCGACCCTCCAGCAGGAGGCGTCGCGCAAGTTCGGCATGGGCGCGAAACAGTGCATGTCGGCGGCGCAAAGGCTCTATGAGGCTGGCCATATCACCTACATGCGGACCGACGGCATCGACATGGCGCCCGAGGCCGTGATGGCCGCGCGCGACGAGATCAAGCGGCGCTTCGGGGCGAACTATGTCCCCGACAGCCCGCGCATGTACAAGAACAAGGCCAAGAACGCGCAGGAAGCCCACGAGTGCATCCGGCCCACCGACATGTCGGCCTCGCCCGAGAAGCTGGGGCTGACCGACACCGACCAGCGCAAGCTCTACGAGCTGATCTGGAAGCGGACGCTGGCCAGCCAGATGGCCGCGGCGCGGCTCGAGCGGACCACTGTCGAGATCGCCTCGCCCGACGGGCAGGTGGGCCTGCGCGCCACGGGTCAGGTCGTGCTCTTCGACGGCTTCCTCAAGGTCTACGAGGAGGGGCGCGACGACCGCAGCGACGGCGACGAGGACGATGAGGGCCGCCTGCCGCAGATCATGGCGAACGAGGCGGTGGAAAAGAAATGCATCACGCCCGAGCAGCACCACACCCAGCCGCCGCCGCGCTATACCGAGGCCACGCTGGTCAAGCGGATGGAGGAGCTGGGCATCGGCCGGCCCTCGACCTATGCCAGCATCGTCTCGACGATCCAGGACCGGGAATATGTCCGCAAGGACAAGAACCGGCTGATCCCCGAGGACAAGGGGCGGCTGGTGACGGCCTTCCTCGCGAACTTCTTCCGCAAATATGTGGAATACGATTTCACCGCCGATCTCGAGGGCGAACTCGACGACGTCTCGGCGGGCGAGCGGAACTACAAGGAAGTGCTCGCGCGCTTCTGGCGCGACTTCTCGGCGGCGGTGGCCGAGACGGCCGATCTGCGCATCGGCGAGGTGCTCGACAAGCTCGACGATTTCCTCGCGCCCCATCTCTATCCGCCGCGGCCCGATGGGTCGGATCCGCGGATCTGCCCGACCTGCGGCTCGGGGCGCCTGCATCTGAAGACGGCGCGGGGCGGCGGGGCCTTCATCGGCTGCGGCAACTATCCCGACTGCCGCTACACGCGGCCGATCTCGGTCACGGGCGACGAGGAGAATGCGATCTCGCCCGACGGCAAGCTTCTGGGCCATGACGAGGACGGCGCACCGATCTCGCTGCGCTCGGGCCGGTTCGGGCCCTACGTCCAGAAGGGCGAGGTCACGGCCGAGGTGCCGAAACCGCCGCGGGCGAGCCTGCCCAAGGGCTGGGCGCCCGACACGGTCGATCTCGACCGCGCGCTGATGCTGCTGAACCTGCCGCGCCTCGTGGGCAGCCATCCCGAGGATGGCCAGCCGGTCGAGGCGGCCATCGGCCGCTATGGGCCTTACGTCAAGCATGGCTCGACCTATGCGAACCTGCCGGATGTGGAGGAGGTCTTCACCATCGGCATGAACCGCGCGGTCGAGGTGCTGGCGCAGAAGGCGGCCGGCCGCCGGGGCGCCTCGGCACCGGCGCAGCCGATCAAGGAGCTGGGCGAGCATCCCGACGGCGGGATCCTTGCCGTGATGCCGGGCCGCTACGGGCCCTACGTCAAGTGGGGCAAGGTCAATGCCACGATCCCGAAAGGGATCGAGCCCGAGGCGATCACGCTCGAGGAAGCTCTGGCGCTGGTGGCCGAGAAGGCCGGCAAGGCGCCGAAGAAGAAGGCGCCCGCCCGGAAGGCCAAGGCCGAGGAGGGGGCGCCGAAGAAGGCCGCGCCCAAGAAGGCCGCCGCCAAGACGACCAAGACGGCTGCCAAGAAGCCGGCTGCATCGAAATCCACCGCCAAGAAGAAGGCGGCGCCGGATACCGACGCCGCCTGACGGACGAAGCCTGCCGGTCGGGGAACCGTCCGGCGGGCGGTTCGGGCCTCAGACCGTGCCGCGCGGGTCGATGAGGCGGCCCATCACGGCCTCGGGGCGGATCGTGCCGATCACCGATCCGCTCTCGGTCACCGCCAGCTCTCCGGCGCCGTCGCGCAGCATTTCCATCACCGTGCGCACCGTGCAGTCGGCGCCGACGCTCTGGCCGGCGGGGGAGGGCCCCGCCTCCATCACGTCGCGCGCGGTCAGCACGCCCAGCGGATTCATGTGTGCCACGAAATCGGCCACATAGTCCGACACCGGATTGGCGATGATCTGGCGCGCGGTGCCGCACTGGACGATGCGGCCCCCCTCCATCAGCGCGATGCGGTTGCCGATCTTGAAGGCCTCGTCGAGGTCGTGGCTCACGAAGATGATCGTGCGCTTCAGCTTGCGCTGCAGGTCCAGAAGCTCGTCCTGCAGCCGCGAGCGGATCAGCGGATCGAGCGCCGAGAAGGGCTCGTCCATCAGCAGGATCGGCGCCTGGGTCACGAAGGCGCGGGCGAGGCCCACGCGCTGCTGCATCCCGCCCGAAAGCTCGCCCACCTTCCGGTCGGCCCAGGCCGAGAGGTTGACAAGTGTCAACTGCTCGTCCACCAGCGCCCGCCGGTCCTTGGGCGACATGCCCGCCATCTCGAGGCCGAGGCCCACATTGTCGCGCACGGTGCGCCAGGGCAGCAGGCCGAACTGCTGGAAGACCATGGCGATCCGGCTGAGGCGCAGCCGGCGCAGGTCCGCCGCGGTGGCGTTCGTCACCGACACCATCCGGTCGCCGTCCGAGACGCGCACTTCGCCCCGCACGACGGGGTTGAGCCCGTTCACGCCGCGCAGGAGCGTCGACTTGCCCGAGCCCGACAGGCCCATGAGCACGAGGATCTCGCCCTCGGCCACGGTGAGCGAGCAATCGTGCACGCCGAGCACCTGTCCGGTTTCGGCCTGCACCTCGGAGCGGCTCTGCCCGCGGTCCATCAGGGGCAGGGCCCGTTCGGGATGATCGCCGAAGACGATGGAGACCCGGTCGAATTCCACGGCGGTCATTTGCGCGTCACCCTCAACATGCGGTCCAGGACAATCGCCACGACGACGATGATGAAGCCCGACTCGAAGCCGAGGGCGGTGTTGACGGTGTTGAGCGCCCGCACCACCGGCACGCCGAGCCCGTTCGCCCCCACGAGCGCCGCGATGACGACCATCGAGAGCGAGAGCATGATCGTCTGGTTGAGGCCGGTCATGATCTGGGGAAAGGCATAAGGAAGCTCGACCTTCCAGAGCCGCTGGCGGGGGGTCGCGCCGAAGGCGGTCGCGGCCTCCTTCAGCGCCATGGGGGTCGAGGCGATGCCGAGATGCGTAAGCCGGATCGGTGCGGGCAGCACGAAGATCACCGTGGCGATCAGGCCGGGCACCATGCCGAGACCGAAGAAAACTATGGCCGGGATCAGATAGACGAAGGTCGGCAGGGTCTGCATCAGGTCGAGCACGGGGCTCATCGCCTGATAGAGCCGTGGCCGGTGGGCGGCGGCGATGCCCAGCGGCACGCCGATCGCCATGCAGGTGACGCAGGCCAGAACGATCAGCGTCAGGCTCTGCATCGTCTCGTCCCAGTAGCCCTGGTTCAGGATGAAAGCGAAGCCTGCCACCACCAGCGCCGTAACGCGCCAGTTGCGCTGGAGGAACCAGGCGAGTGCCGCCAGGATCGCGATCACCAGAAGCGGCGGTGCCGCATCCAGCACGTTCAGCATGGCGTCGATCACCGCCTGCATCATGCGGCTGATCAGATTGAAGAACGGCCCGCCATTCGCATTGAGCCAGTCGAAGCCCATCTTCGACCAGCGGCCGACAGGCAATTTGTGATCGGTCAGCCAGCCGAGATCGGTGAGCCAATCCAACATGCGCACCCCGTGTGGTGGATCATGGAAGGCGGCCCCGTGGCGGGCCGCCGAGGTCTGCCGGGATCAGACGGCGCGCGCCCCGGGCGGGACGCGCGCCTGACGGATCAGAGGCCGAGGGCTTCCTTGACCACCGGCAGCGCATCCTTGCCGTCCACCGTCGTCACGCCGGCGAGCCAGGGATCGACGGTCTCCGGGTTGGCCTTCAGCCATTCCATCACCGCCGCATCGGGCTCCATCCCGTCGTCGAGGATCTTGCCCATGATCTCGTTCTCCATGGGCAGGGTGAATTTCTGCTGCGACAGCATCTTGGTCACGTTCGGACAGTCTTCCTTGAAGCCCTTGCGCGCCACGGTCTTCACCACGCCGTCCTCGCCGAAGAAATCCTCGCCGCCCGGCAGGTATTTCAGCGAGAAGGTGGCGTTCATCGGGTGGGGCTCCCAGCCGAGGAAGACCACGCCCTTCTCCTGCGGGTAGAAGCGGGCGACCTGCGCCAGCATCCCCTGCTCGGAGCTCTGGACGACCTCGAACCCTTCGAGCGGCTTTCCGGCCTCGGTCAGGCTGATGAGATATTCGTTGCCTTCGTTGCCGGGCTCGATGCCGTAGACCTTGCCTTCCAGCTCGTCCTTGAACTTGGCGATGTCGCCGTAGCTCTTCAGGCCCTTGTCGTAGAGATAGGTCGGCACCGCGAGCGTGTATTTCGTGCCTTCGAGGTTCGTCGTGATCTCCTCGATGCTGCCCTTCTCGAGATAGGGGCCGATGGCGCTTTCCTGAGCGGGAAGCCAGGTGCCGAGGAACACGTCCACGTCGCCCTTGTCCATCGAGGCGTAGGTCACGGGCACGCCGAGGATGTCGACCTCGACCTCGTAGCCGAGCGCCTCGAGCACCTGACGGGTGGCGGAGGTGGTGACGGTGATGTCGGTCCAGCCCACGTCGGAGAAGGTCACCTCGCGGCACTGGTCCTGGGCGAGGGCAGTCCCGGCCATGGCCAGGGTCGAGGCGGCGGCCAGCAGGGCCTGTCGGATGGGCGTCATGGTGTCTCCCCGTTTTTTGTTGATTGACGAGTCAATAAACTTCACGATAGCTCGGCTTGGCAACCACAAAATCAGGTATTCTGCACATGCCGAAACTCGGTATGGAGCCTATCCGAAAGGCCGCGCTCGTCAAAGCCACGATCGTCGAGATCGGGCGGGCGGGTTCTCTCGATGTGACCGTGAGCCAGATCGCCAAGCGCGCGGGCATGTCTTCGGCCCTTGCCCACCACTACTTCGGTGGAAAGGAAGCGCTTTTCATTGCGGCGATGCGCCACGTCCTGTCGCTCTACGGGGCCGAGGTGCGGGGCGCGCTGCTCGGGGCGGAGACCCCGGCGGCCCGGATCACCGCCATCCTGCAGGCCTCGTTCTCGGCCACGAATTTCCGCCGCGAGGTGGTGGGGGCGTGGCTGAATTTCTACGTTCTGGCCCAGACCGCGCCCCAGGCGAGGCGGCTTCTGGCGATCTACCAGCGCCGTCTGCGGTCGAATCTCCTCGTCGGGCTGCGGCCCCTGGCCGGAGAGCGGGCGGCAGACCTCGCCGACGGTCTGGGTGCGCTGATCGACGGCCTCTATCTGCGCGAGGTGCTGAAGGAGGGCCCGCCCGACAGCGCGGCGGCCGTTGCCTGTGCCCGCGCCTATCTGAACGCCCATCTGAAGGAATGTCCCCTGTGAGAGCCCAGCCCGCCGCCAGCCATTTCGTCGACGGTCGTCCGCTCGAGGATGAGACCGGCGCGCCGATCCCGGTGATCTATCCCGCCACCGGCGAGGAGATCGCCCGCCTTCACGAGGCCACGCCCGCCGTGATCGAGGCGGCTTTGGCCTCGGGCGCCCGCGCGCAGGCGGCCTGGGCCGCGATGCGGCCCGTCGAGCGGGCGCGGATCCTGCGCCGCGCCTCGGACCTGATCCGGGCGCGCAACGAGGAGCTGAGCCTTCTCGAGACGCTTGACACCGGCAAGCCGCTGCAGGAGACGCTGGTGGCCGACTGGGCCTCGGGGGCGGATGCGCTGGAATTCTTCGCCGGTCTGGCGCCCGCCGTCACCGGCGAAACCGTGCCGCTGGGGCAGGATTTCGTCTATACGATCCGCGAGCCGCTGGGCCTTTGCGTGGGCATCGGCGCCTGGAACTACCCGAGCCAGATCGCCTGCTGGAAGGCTGCGCCCGCGCTCGCGCTCGGCAATGCGATGGTGTTCAAGCCCTCGGAGGTGACGCCGCTCGGCGCGCTGAAGCTGGCCGAGATCCTGATCGAGGCGGGCCTGCCGCCCGGGCTCTTCAACGTGGTGCAGGGCCGCGGCGCGGTGGGGGCGGCGCTCGTCACCGACAGCCGGGTGGCCAAGGTCTCGCTCACGGGCTCGGTGCCGACGGGGCGGCGCGTCTATGCGGCTGCGGCCGAGGGCGTGCGCCATGTCACGATGGAGCTCGGCGGCAAGTCGCCCCTGATCGTCTTCGACGATGCCGATCTGGAGAGCGCCATCGGCGCGGCGATGCTCGGCAACTTCTATTCCGCGGGCCAGATCTGCTCGAACGGGACGCGGGTCTTCGTGCAGAAGGGGATCAAGGAGGCGTTCCTCGCCCGGCTCGCCGAGCGGGCCGATGCCATCCGCATGGGCGATCCGCTCGACCCCGAGGTGCAGATGGGTCCGCTCGTCTCGCAGGCGCAGCTCGAGAAGGTGCTGGCCTATATCGAGAAGGCCCGCGCCGAGGGCGGCCGCCTCGTCTGCGGCGGCGAGGCCTCGGTCAGCCCCGGCTGCTATGTCCAGCCCACGGTCTTCGCCGATGTGACGGACGCCATGACCCTCGCCCGCGAGGAGGTGTTCGGTCCGGTGATGGCGGTGCTCGATTTCGAGACCGAGGAGGAGGCGATCGCGCGGGCGAATGCCACGGACTTCGGCCTCGCCGCGGGCGTCTTCACCGCGGATCTCACGCGGGCGCACCGGGTGGTGGCGCAGCTGCAGGCCGGGACCTGCTGGATCAACGCCTACAACCTCACGCCGGTCGAGGCGCCCTTCGGCGGGGTGAAACTGTCGGGCGTGGGCCGCGAGAACGGCCGCGCCGCCGTCGAGCACTATACGCAGGTAAAGTCGGTCTATGTCGGCATGGGGCCGGTGGACGCCCCCTACTGAGGAGCCGGAATGTTCGATTACATCATCGTCGGCGCCGGCTCGGCCGGCTGTGCCATGGCCTATCGCCTCGGCGAGGCGGGCCGCTCGGTGCTGGTCGTCGAGCATGGCGGCACGGATGCCGGGCCCTTCATCCAGATGCCCGCGGCGCTCTCCTATCCGATGAACATGGGGATCTACGACTGGGGCCTGAAGACCGAGCCCGAGCCGCATCTGGACGGGCGCGTGCTCGCCACGCCGCGCGGCAAGGTGATCGGCGGCTCCTCCTCGATCAACGGCATGGTCTATGTCCGCGGTCACGCGCGCGATTTCGACCATTGGGCCGAGAGCGGGGCCACCGGCTGGGGCTTTGCCGATGTGCTGCCCTATTTCAAGCGGATGGAGAACTGGCACGTCCCCGGCGATGTCGAGTGGCGCGGCCATGACGGGCCGCTGCACGTCACGCGCGGCCCGCGCTCCAATCCCCTGTTCAACGCCTTCATCGAGGCGGGGCGGCAGGCGGGCTATCCGGTGACCGACGATTACAACGGCGCGGCGCAGGAGGGCTTCGGCCCGATGGAGGCCACGATCTGGCAGGGCCGGCGCTGGTCGGCCGCCAATGCCTATCTCAGGCCCGCGATGAAGCGGTTCGGGGTCCAGCTCACCCGTGCCCTCGCGCTGAAGGTGGTGATCGAGGAGGGCCGTGCCGTCGGCGTCGAGGTGCAGCGCCGCGGCGGCCGCGAGGTGATCCGGGCCGGCCGCGAGGTGATCCTCGCCGCCTCCTCGCTCAACACGCCGAAGCTTCTGATGCTGTCGGGCATCGGGTCCGCCGCGCATCTGGCCGAGCACGGGATCCCGGTCGTGGCCGACCGGCCGGGCGTGGGCCGGAACCTCCAGGACCATCTGGAGGTCTACATGCAGTTCGCGAGCCTCCAGCCGGTCACGCTCTTCAAGCACTGGAACCTGCGCGGCAAGGTCAGCATCGGCGCGCAGTGGCTGTTTACCGGGCGCGGGCTCGGGGCCTCGAACCAGTTCGAGGCCTGCGCCTTCATCCGCTCGAAGCCGGGCGTGGATTATCCCGACATCCAGTATCACTTCCTGCCCATTGCCGTGCGCTACGACGGCAAGGCCGCCGCCGAGGGCCACGGCTTCCAGGTGCATGTGGGGCCGATGCGCTCGCCCTCGCGCGGGTCGGTGACGCTGCGCTCGGCCGATCCCGAGGCGCCGCCGGTGATCCGCTTCAACTACATGTCGACCGAAGAGGATTGGCAGGACTTCCGCCGCTGCGTCCGCCTCACGCGCGAGATCTTCGGGCAGGAGGCCTTCAAGCCCTTCGTCCGGCACGAGATCCAGCCGGGGGCGGCCTGCGCTTCGGACGCGGAGATCGACGCCTTCATCCGCGCGCATGTCGAGAGCGCCTACCACCCCTGCGGGACGGCGCGGATCGGGCGGGCGGACGATCCGATGGCGGTCGTCGATCCCGAGTGCCGGGTGATCGGGGTCGAGGGGCTGCGCGTGGCCGACAGTTCGATCTTCCCGCGGGTGACGAACGGCAACCTCAACGCGCCCTCGATCATGGTGGGCGAGAAGGCGTCCGACCATATCCTCGGCCGGACCCCGCTCGCGCCGCTGAACCTCGAGCCGGTGACGAACCCGAACTGGCGCACGGCCCAACGCTGAGGGCAGGGGCCTTCCGGCAGGTCGGGGCCGCTCCGGGGCGGATCTTAAGACTTTCTTAACGCATCCCTGACTTCCGACTTGCGTCCGGCCCGGCGCGGCGGGCATGTCTGCGGCATGTTAAGACTTCGTTCACTTCTCGTTCTGGCCGCCCTTCTGCCGCTTCCCGTCCTCGCCGCGCCCGTGGAGGGGCCGGCGCGGGTGATTGACGGCGACACGATCGAGATCGAGGGGGTCCGGGTCCGCCTCTTCGGCATCGACGCGCCCGAGCACGACCAGACCTGCGGCGACCCCGACCGGCTCTGGCCCTGCGGGGCCTGGGCCACCGAACGGCTCGAGCTGATGCTCGGCGGCGGGGCGGTGCGCTGCGAGGGCGACGAGCGCGACCGCTACGGCCGCCTGCTCGCGACCTGCGAGGCGAGCGGCGAGGATGTGGGCGCGCGGATGGTGCGCGACGGCGCGGCGGTGGCCTACCGGCGCTATTCGGCGCGCTATGTGCGCGAGGAGGCGCGGGCCGAAGCGGAGGGCCTCGGAGTCTGGTCCGGCCCGATGCAGCGCCCGGAGGACTATCGCCATGCGCCGCCCGCACCGCCTCCGCCGGGAGAGTGCGCGATCAAGGGCAATGTCTCGCGGAACGGCCGGATCTATCACATGCCCGGACAGGCCGACTATGCGCGCACCGTGATCTCGGGCCCCGAGGAGCAGTGGTTCTGCACCGCGGCCGAGGCCGAGTCTGCGGGCTTCCGGCCGGCGAAGCGCTGACATTGATACGCATCAAGGCGGCAAAAGAATCTGTGACGTAGCTTTTCCTTAACGAAACCAAGAGGGAGCACGGCATGATCCACACCCCGCACGAGCTGATGGCGGATCTTCCGGGCGTGACCGGGCCGAACGGAACCCTCAGGAAAACCGACCCGCATTTCGCGCGTCTTGTCTGAAACGAACGCGGCTGAACCTCGTGGTTCGCAGGGTCCCTCGCAGGACCGCAGAGCCGGGCACGCACCGGATGAGGATCGCGCCATGAGCGCGTGCATATGAGAGGGCCTGCAGGCCGCGCAACCGCGGCCTGCTAATCGACAATCTCGTATGGCAGCAACCCGCGCCGGTCGGGGTCCACCCGAAGGCGCTTTTCCAGCGGCGGCACAGACCGCTGGTGGCACTCCTGCCGGTCACAGATCCGGCAGGAGATGCCGATCGGCTCGAAGCTCCCCTTCAGATCCAGCCCGTCCGCATAGACCAGCGCATCGGCATGCTGCACCTCGCAGCCGAGCCCGATGGCATAGCGGCGCACGGGCGCGGTGAAGGAGCCGCCGGGCTTCGACACGTCCCGTGCGAGCAGCAGATAGCGCACCCCGTCCGGCGTCTGGGCCAGCTGGCGCAGGAACCGCCCCGGTGTCTCGAAAGCGCGGTGGACGTTCCAGAGCGGGCAGGCGCCGCCGAAGCGCGCGAACTGGAAGCGCGTGGCCGAGTGGCGCTTGGTGATCGTGCCCGCCTGATCGACCCGGACGAAGAAGAAGGGCACGCCCTTGGCGCCCGGCCGCTGCAGGGTCGAGAGCCGGTGCGCCACCTGTTCGATCGAGGCGCCGAACAGGTCGGCCAGCCGCTCCAGATCGTGCCGCGTCTCGGCCGCCGCCTGCAGGAAGGGACGGTAGGGCAGGAGGGCCGCCCCCGCGAAATAGTTCGCGAGCCCGATCTTCGCGATCTCGCGCGCCTCGGCCGTCTGGAACCGGGCCAGATCCAGCGTGGCCTCGAGCAGGTCGTTCTGGGTCAGGAGCGCCACCTGATGCAGCAGCTGGAACCGCTGCGTCGGCGCCGCCGCCCGCGCCGAGAGGCGCAGCGCATTCCCCTCGCGGCTGCGGATCGCCGGCATGTCCGAAATCTGCAGATCGAGCCCCGCCCGTGTCAGCGTCTCCATCGCGGCGGAAAAGACGTCGCGCCGCACACCGCCGGGGGCCGCGTAATGTTCGGCCGCCCGGTCCACCGCATCGAGGTAATTGTCGCAATAGTGGAAGAAGTCCCGCACTTCCTCCCACGGCGAGGGACGCAAGTCGGCCTCGTCGCGCCCCAGCGCCTCGTCGAGCGAGGCGAGCCGCTCGTGGGTCTGCCGGTAGGCGCGGTGCAGGTCGAGGAAAGCGCGCGCGAAGGCTGGCGCGTTCGAGGCCACGAGCCGGAGGTCGGCCAGAGGCGGGCTGTCGGTGAAGACCGGATCGGCCAGGGCCTCGCGCATGTCGGTGACGATGCGCTCGGCCTCGGAGGTGGTGAGCTTGGTCACATCCACCCCGAACTCCTGCGCGAGCGCCAGGACCACGGTGGCCGAGACCGGCCGGTGGTTGTTCTCCATCTGATTGAGATAGGGCAGCGAGGCGCCGAGCCGCTCGGCAAAGACCTTCTGGGTGAGCCCGAGCTTCACCCGCAGCTCGCGCAGCTTCGCCCCGGCATAGAGTTTCTGCGCCATCCCCGGCCTCCCTTTGCAAAGTCATTCCTGCCTTTGCAAAGGAGCCGCGTCAACGGCTGCGTCAGGGGGCGAGGCCGAGCGCCCGCGCGCGGCGCATCACCCAGAGGATCGAGACGACCGAGGCGGCGCCCGAGAAGAGCATGATGAGGATGAGCGGCATCTCTCCGCCCTCCACTGTCAGCACCACCCCGGCGAGGGCCGCGAGGGCTGCGCCGCCGCCGATCATGATCGCCCCGCCGAGGCCCGAGGCGGTGCCCGCGAGCTGCGGATGGATCGAGAGCATCCCCGCATTGGCATTGGGCAGCACCATGCCGTTGCCGAGCCCCACGGCCGTCATCATGCCGAAGAAGAAGAGCGGATGGTGCAGCCCCGCGAGCGTGCCCGCCATCAGGATCGCAAGGCCCAGCGTGGTCGCGACCGTGCCCCAGAGCACCATCCGGTTCATGCCCATGCGGATCGAGAAGCGCCCCGACAGGAAGTTCCCCAGCGCATAGCCGATGGCGGGGGCCGAGAAATAGAGCCCGACCTGCGACGAGGAGAGGTGGAAGATCTCGGTGCCCACGAAGGGCGCGCCGCCGAGATAGGCGAAGAAGCAGCCCGAGGCGAAGGCCGCGCAGAGCACATAGCCCCAGAAGCGCTGCGAGCCCAGAAGCGCCGGATACTGGCGCAGCTGCGCGCCGAAGCTTACGGGGCGGATCTCGGAGGTCTCGCCGAGATCGGCCCAGACCAAGGCCGTGACGAGGAGCCCCAGCACCAGAAGGAGGGTGAAGTTCGCCTGCCAGCCGAAGGCCTCGTCGAGCATCCCGCCGATCACCGGCCCGATCATGGGCACGAGCGACATGCCCATGGTGACATAGCCGATCATCGAGGCTGCCTGCTCGTCGGGCACCATGTCCCGCACGATGGCGCGGCTCAGCACCATGCCGGCCGCGATCACCGCCTGCGCCATGCGGAAGACGAGGAAGACCTCGGCCGTGGGTGCCAGCAGCGTGCCCACCGTCGCCGCGAGGAACAGGCCCAGCGACCACAGGATCACGTTCCGCCGGCCGAACCGGTCCGAGATCGGCCCCACCGCCACCTGAAGGAGGGCGCTGAGCCCGAGATAGAGCGCGACCGACAGTTGCAGCAACTGGTAGGGCGCGTCGAACCAGGCGGACATCCCCGGCAGAGACGGCAGGAAGATGTTCATGGCCAGGGCCGCCAGCCCCGTCAGCATCACCAGCGTGAGGATGTGGGGCGGCGAGCGACGGTCGAGGAAGCGGGGTGGGGGGAGCGCGATCATCGATCAGGAATTAGGCCTGCTGCAGCGGACTGTCCATCAGCTCCAGCTGTGGAAGATGAAGAATGCGCCGAGCCCGATGAAGGCGAAACCCAGCAGGTGATTCCAGTGCAGCGGCTCCTTCAGCCAGAACACCGAGAAGGCGGCGAAGACGAGAAGGGTGATGACCTCCTGGATGGTCTTGAGCTGGGCGGCCGAGAAATGGGTATGTCCAATCCGGTTGGCCGGCACCTGCAGCAGATATTCGAAGAAGGCGATGCCCCAGCTTGCGAAGATCACGATGAGAAGCGGCGCGCTCTTGTACTTCAGGTGCCCATACCAGGCGAAGGTCATGAAGATGTTCGAGGCGAGAAGCAGACCGATGGTGACGAGGGGCACCGGAAGCGTGGGCATGGCGAGATCCTGAGAAGGGTTTGCGATTTGCAGGAGGGATTTGCAAAGTCATTTGCAAATATCCCGAAATTTTCTTTCGCAGCGAGGGGCTCCTGACTATGGTGCGGCCAAATTCGAGGGGCAAGGCCATGAAAGACATTCTCCAGGAACTCGAGAACCGCCGCGCGATCGCCCGCGCCGGCGGCGGCCAGCGCCGGGTCGAGGCGCAGCACAAGCGCGGCAAGCTGACGGCGCGCGAGCGGATCGAGCTTCTGCTCGACGAGGGCTCGTTCGAGGAATTCGACATGTTCGTGCGCCACCGCTGCACCGACTTCGGGATGCAGGACGACCGGCCCGCCGGCGACGGCGTGGTGACCGGCTGGGGCACGATCAACGGCCGCATGGTCTATGTCTTCAGCCAGGACTTCACCGTGTTCGGCGGCTCGCTGTCGGAGACCCATGCGCAGAAGATCTGCAAGATCATGGACATGGCGATGCAGAACGGCGCGCCGGTGATCGGGCTGAACGACTCGGGCGGTGCGCGCATCCAGGAGGGCGTGGCCTCGCTTGCGGGCTATGCCGACGTGTTCCAGCGCAACATCATGGCCTCGGGCGTGATCCCGCAGATCTCGGTCATCATGGGCCCCTGTGCGGGCGGCGCGGTCTACTCGCCCGCCATGACCGACTTCATCTTCATGGTGCGCGACACCTCCTATATGTTCGTGACCGGCCCCGACGTGGTGAAGACGGTGACGAACGAAGTGGTGACGGCCGAGGAACTCGGCGGGGCCTCCACCCATACGAAAAAGTCTTCCGTGGCCGATGGCGCCTTCGAGAACGACGTCGAGGCACTTTATGAGATTCGCCGCCTCGTCGATTTCCTGCCGCTCTCGAACCGCACGCCCGCCCCGGTGCGGCCCTTCTTTGACGATGTGGCCCGGATCGAGGACAGCCTCGACACGCTGATCCCCGACAACCCGAACCAGCCCTACGACATGAAGGAGCTCATCCTGAAGATCGCCGACGAGGCGGACTTCTACGAGATCCAGAAGGACTTCGCGGCCAACATCATCACCGGCTTCATCCGGCTCGAGGGCCAGACGGTGGGCGTGGTGGCGAACCAGCCGATGGTGCTGGCGGGCTGCCTCGACATCGACAGCTCGCGCAAGGCCGCGCGCTTCGTGCGCTTCTGCGATGCCTTCAACATCCCGATCCTGACGCTCGTCGACGTGCCGGGCTTCCTGCCGGGAACGGGTCAGGAATATGGCGGCGTCATCAAGCACGGGGCGAAGCTGCTGTTCGCCTACGGCGAAGCGACCGTGCCGAAGGTGACGGTCATCACCCGCAAGGCCTATGGCGGCGCCTATGACGTGATGGCCTCGAAGCACCTGCGCGGCGATTTCAACTATGCCTGGCCCACGGCCGAGATCGCGGTGATGGGCGCCAAGGGCGCGACCGAGATCCTCTACCGCTCGGAACTGGGCGACAAGGAGAAGATCGCCGCCCGCGCCAAGGAATATGAGGACCGCTTCGCCAACCCGTTCGTGGCGGCCGAGCGCGGCTTCATCGATGAGGTCATCATGCCGCATTCGACCCGCCGCCGCGTGTCGAAGGCCTTCGCGAGCCTGCGGAACAAGAAACTCGCTAATCCGTGGAAGAAGCACGATAACATCCCCCTCTGATCGGGGGGAGGGGAAGGATGAGGCTCGCCGCTGAGGGAAGCGTCGGCACCGCGCGGAGCCCTGTGGCTCCCGCGCGGAGGCGCGCGGATCGTCGGGGTCGTGGGCTGCCGCGCAGGCGGACGGTCGCGGGCCGGCGGGGAGGGGCTGCGGCATGACCGAGACCGATCCCATCGCCGTGCCCTCGGGCCAAGCGGTGACGCTGATCGACACGATCTGGAACGAGCCGGGCCCGGCGGGCCTGACCTTCCGCTTCCGCTTCCTCACACCCGGCATCGCGGCCGGAGGGGGAGTGGATTACGATACGGCCTTTGCCGACATGGTGGCCCTGTGCGAGAGCTACGTCCTGCCCCGGGTTGCCGACGTGGTTCCGCCGCCCGTGCAGGTCATCGTTTCCCTCTCGGACAGGCCGGTTCCCTTCGGCGAGGCCGACCCCGACGCCACGCAATACTTCGAGGCCTTCAGCATCCGGGATGGCCACTGCATCTGGGAGGCTTTCTGATGGCAACACCACCTATTGTGGCCCGGCCCCAAATTTCGGGGTTGGCTGATGTAGAAGAGTCACAGGACAAGGCTTTGAAACGCATGATGTGTCAATCGCTTGGGGGATCAGATACGATGCTGGACGACCGAACCCAAGCGGTCTATGCCTCGCAGGAAGTCCACGTTGAGGAAGGTTCCTCAGCGTCGGCTTGCAATAAAAAATGGAGTAGAGGATGTCGAAGAGCACTGTCGTTTTCGCGCTGTGCATGGTTGCTTTCGTGGCTGCCTGCGCGAAGAAAGAAGAAGCCGTGTACGTTGAACAGCCGGCCGTCACGACCGAGCCGGTCTACACGGGCAAATACAAGTAATCGGCCCGGGCGGGCCGTCGAGTCTCTCCGGCCCGCCTACCCCTTCGCCCTCCGGATCCGGGAGGGCGCGCCATGCTGAAGCACCGCGGCTTCCCGAGCCGGCTTCCGGGCACCGACCTCCAATATACGATCCGCCGCGCCAACAAGGAGGGCGCCACGCGCATCATCCGGCGCGAGCGCTACCGTGACCGCAAGGCCGTCGATCGCGCGGCCGATGCGGGCTTCCTCGCCGCCCTCTGGGCGCATTTCGGCGAGGAACCGTTCGAGCGCGGCAACCTCGACGCGGGCCGCCTGTCGTGGCTCTTCGGCCGCGAGGTCGTGGCGGCCGAGGATCCGTTCGATCCTGAATCCTACGACGCCCTGTTGCGGATCGACCGCCGCAAGGCCGAGGCCGCCTTTCCCGAAGTCTTCGCTCCCGATGCGCCGCCGGCGGCTTTCGAGGACGATTGGGACGACGCGGACGAGGACTAGGCATGGACTCGCGCAAGCATCTGCTCCTGCGGCCGGATTTCGCGCATCGCGAGATGCACGCCCAGTTGGCCTTTGTCTGCCTGCCGGATGCGCCCCATGTTGAAGACGCGGAAGCCCCCGCCTCGGCGGGGCACCTTCCGCAGTCTTGCGACCCTTCCCTTTCCTTCCGGTCCGGCGCGTCTCGCACCGGGCCGGCCTTTTGCCGGTGTGAGCGGCAATCGGCCGAACCTGCCCCCCGGCCGATTTTCGGCTTTTCCGCGTCGCCGGTTGCGGTAATCCTCGGCTCCGACAAAACAGAAACCGGAGGCAGAGCATGTCCAACATCACGAAATTCCTTCTTCTCGGGGCCATCGCCGCGACCGTCTCGGCCTGCGACACGGCGACCGGCCGCGCCGGTGGCGGCGCGCTTGCGGGCGCGGCTCTCGCCGATGCGACCGACGAGAACATGGTGGCCGGTGCCGCTCTCGGCGCCCTCGCGGGCGCTGCCAGCTGCGGCGTGGCGGGCCTGCCTCCCTGCCGCTCGGGCGGCAACTACTACTGAGGCCGGCGCCGCTCCCGCGGCGCTGATCGCAGGCTGCGGCACCGCTCTGGCGGCGTCGAGCACCCATTTCCGCGCCGCTTCGGCCGCGCAGACCAGTGCATCTCAGGGACCGTCCGGGCTTTGGCCCGGGCGGTCCTTTTCGTTTTCGCGCCTTGCCGCGCGCTGCTGACAAAGGGACGATGATGTTCAAGAAGATCCTGATCGCGAACCGGGGCGAGATCGCCTGCCGCGTCATCAAGACCGCCCGCAAGATGGGCATCCAGACGGTGGCCGTCTATTCCGACGCCGACCGCAATGCGCTCCACGTCAGCATGGCGGACGAGGCGATCCACATCGGGCCGCCGCCCGCCAACCAGTCCTATATCGTGATCGACAAGATCATGGAGGCGATCAAGGCATCGGGGGCCGAGGCGGTGCATCCGGGCTACGGCTTCCTGTCGGAACGGATGGATTTCGCCGCGGCGCTCGAGGCGGCCGGCGTCGTCTTCATCGGTCCGCCCTCGGGCGCGATCGAGGCGATGGGCGACAAGATCACCTCGAAGAAGCTGGCGAAAGAGGCCGGCGTCTCGACGGTTCCGGGCTACATGGGCCTGATCGCCGATGCCGACGAGGCGGTGAAGATCTCGAACGAGATCGGCTATCCGGTGATGATCAAGGCCTCCGCCGGCGGCGGCGGCAAGGGCATGCGCATCGCCTGGAGCGAGGCCGAGGTCAAGGAAGGCTTCGAATCCTCGAAGAACGAGGCCGCCAACAGCTTCGGCGACGACCGGATCTTCATCGAGAAGTTCGTGACCCAGCCGCGCCATATCGAGATCCAGGTGCTGGCCGACAATCACGGCAACTGCGTCTATCTGCACGAGCGCGAATGCTCGATCCAGCGCCGCAACCAGAAGGTCATCGAGGAGGCGCCCTCGCCCTTCCTCGACGAGGCCACCCGCAAGGCCATGGGCGAGCAGGCCTGTGCGCTGGCCAAGGCCGTGGGCTATGCTTCGGCGGGCACGGTGGAATTCATCGTCGACGGGCAGAAGAACTTCTACTTCCTCGAGATGAACACCCGCCTTCAGGTGGAGCACCCGGTCACCGAGCTCATCACCGGCATCGACCTCGTCGAGCAGATGATCCGCGTTGCGGCCGGCGAGAAGCTGCCCTTCCAGCAGTCGGACCTGAAGATCAACGGCTGGGCGATGGAGAGCCGTCTCTATGCCGAGGATCCCTACCGCAACTTCCTGCCCTCGATCGGCCGCCTCACCCGCTACCGCCCGCCGGTGGAGAGCGTGACGCCGACCTCGGTCGTGCGCAACGATACCGGCGTCTACGAGGGCGGCGAGATCTCGATGTATTACGACCCGATGATCGCCAAGCTCTGCACCTGGGCGCCGACGCGGGAAGCGGCCATCGAGGAGATGCGGCTCGCGCTCGACACGTTCGAGGTGGAAGGGATCGGCCACAACCTGCCCTTCGTGGGCGCGGTGATGGACCATCCGCGCTTCGTGAAGGGCGACATCACCACGGCCTTCATCGCCGAGGAATATCCCGACGGCTTCCAGGGCGCGGTGCTCGACGAGCCTACGCTGCGCCGGGTGGCCGCGGCCGCGGCCGCCATGAACCGCGTGGCCGAGATCCGGCGCACCCGCATCTCGGGAACGATGAACAACCACGAGCGGCATGTGGGCGTCGACTGGGTCGTGGCGCTGCAGGGCGAGAGCTATCACGTCAGCATCGCCGCCGACCGCGAGGGCTCGACGGTCAGCTTCTCGGACGGCTCCTCGCTGCGCGTGACCTCGGACTGGACGCCGGGCCAGCCGCTCGCAAGCCTGATGGTTGACGGCAAGCCGCTGGTCATGAAGGTGGGCAAGATCCCGATGGGCTTCCGCCTGCGGCTGCGCGGCGCGGATCTGAAGGTCAATGTCCGCACCCCGCGTCAGGCCGAGCTTGCGCTTCTCATGCCCGAGAAGCTGCCGCCGGACACGTCGAAATACCTGCTCTGCCCGATGCCGGGCCTCGTGGTGAAGATCAACGTGGCCGAGGGCGACGAGGTGCAGGAGGGTCAGGCGCTGGCCACGGTCGAGGCGATGAAGATGGAGAACATCCTGCGCGCCGAACGCCGCGGCACGGTCAAGAAGATCGCCGCCGCGCCGGGGGCGAGCCTGCGGGTCGACGATGTGATCATGGAGTTCGAATGAGCTACCGGCCGGCCGGGTTCCTCTCGAGCAGTTCGTCCCGTCGCAGGGGGAACTTGTCGATGGCCCGGCCGATTTCGCGCACGTCCCAAGGCAGGGGCTTGCGCAGCTTCACCTGCCCGTCCTTGTCGAGGATCACGAGCGAGAAGCCGCGGGGATGCAGCGTCCTGCGGATCTCGGACGGATCGTCGGGGCTGGTGTCGAAGATCACGATCACGTCGCGCTCGTCCAGAAAGTCCAGGCGGGCCGCGATCATCTCCATCTGCCGGATGAAGTTCGGATCGGCCTCGGTGTCGGCAAAGACCACCACCGGCCGTTTCGCCCACAGGAACTGTGCGAGCGTGAGCCCATGGGCCTCGACCGGCCCCGGCCCTTCGGGGGCTGGGGTCTCCGCGAGGGCGGACAGGGGTAGAAACGCTGCAAGAGCAAGAATTTGAAGGGGTTTCATGCGGCCTCCCGTCCTCATATAGGCCGGCACCCGCCGAAACCCAAGTCTCACGCGTGGCCCCGCGCCCGCGGTCAGTAAGAGGGAAGAGCCGATGACCGAAGATCTCGATGCGTGGCGCAAGCTCGCCGAGAAGGAGCTGAAGGGCAAGAGCCCCGACAGCCTGACCTGGAACACGCTGGAGGGCATTCCGGTCAAGCCGCTCTATACCAGGGCCGATCTTGCGGGGATGGAGCATCTCGACGGGCTGCCCGGGGTCGCGCCCTTCACCCGCGGCGTGCGCGCCACGATGTATGCGGGCCGCCCCTGGACGATCCGGCAATATGCGGGCTTCTCGACCGCCGAGGCCTCGAACGCCTTCTACCGCAAGGCGCTGGCCGCGGGGCAGCAGGGCGTCTCGGTGGCCTTCGACCTTGCGACCCACCGCGGCTACGACAGCGACCATCCGCGCGTGGTGGGCGACGTGGGCAAGGCGGGCGTGGCCATCGACTCGATCGAGGACATGAAGATCTTGTTCGACGGCATCCCGCTCGAGAAGATCTCGGTCTCGATGACGATGAACGGCGCGGTGATCCCGATCCTCGCCAATTTCATCGTGACCGGCGAGGAGCAGGGCGTTCCGCGGGCCGCGCTGTCGGGCACGATCCAGAACGACATCCTCAAGGAGTTCATGGTCCGCAACACCTACATCTATCCGCCCGAGCCCTCGATGCGGATCATTGCGGACATCATCGAATATACCTCGAAGGAGATGCCGAAGTTCAACTCGATCTCGATCTCCGGCTACCATATGCAGGAGGCGGGGGCGAACCTCGTGCAGGAGCTGGCCTATACGCTGGCTGACGGGCGCGAATATGTCCGCGCGGCGCTGGCGCGCGGCATGAATGTGGACGATTTCGCCGGGCGCCTCAGCTTCTTCTTCGCCATCGGCATGAACTTCTTCATGGAAGCCGCGAAGCTCCGTGCGGCGCGGCTTCTGTGGCACCGGATCATGTCCGAATTCGCGCCGAAGAAGCCGGGCAGCCTGATGCTGCGCACCCACTGCCAGACCTCGGGCGTGAGCCTGCAGGAGCAGGACCCCTACAACAACGTCATCCGCACCGCCTATGAGGCGATGTCGGCGGCGCTCGGCGGCACCCAGTCGCTGCATACGAACGCGCTCGACGAGGCCATCGCGCTGCCCACCGAATTCTCGGCCCGGATCGCGCGGAACACCCAGATCATCCTGCAGGAAGAGACGGGCGTGACCAGGGTCGTCGATCCGCTCGCAGGCTCCTACTATGTCGAAAGCCTGACCGCCGAGCTTGCGGAAAAGGCCTGGGCGCTCATTGAGGAGGTCGAGGCCATGGGCGGCATGACCAAGGCCGTGGCCTCGGGGATGCCGAAGCTCCGGATCGAGGAATCGGCCGCCCGCCGGCAGGCCGCCATCGACCGTGGCGAGGATGTGATCGTCGGCGTGAACAAGTATCGCCTCGCCAAGGAGGATCCGATCGAGATCCTCGACATCGATAACGTGGCCGTCCGCGACGCGCAGATCGCGCGGCTGAAGAAGATGCGCGCCACCCGCGACGAGGCCGCCTGTCAGGCGGCGCTCGACGAACTGACCCGCCGCGCCGCCGAGGGCGGCAACCTGCTCGAAGCCGCGGTGGACGCCTCGCGCGCCCGCGCCTCTGTCGGAGAGATCAGCATGGCCATGGAGAAGGTGTTCGGCCGCCACCGGGCGGAAGTGAAGACGCTTTCGGGCGTCTATGGCGCGGCCTACGAGGGCGACGACGGCTTCGCGCAGATCCAGCGCGACGTCGAGAGCTTCGCCGAGGAAGAGGGCCGTCGGCCCCGGATGCTGGTGGTGAAGATGGGGCAGGACGGCCACGACCGCGGCGCCAAGGTGATCGCCACCGCCTTCGCCGACATCGGCTTCGACGTCGATGTGGGCACCCTGTTCCAGACGCCCGAGGAGGCGGCGCAGGACGCCATCGACAATGACGTCCATGTGGTGGGCATCTCCTCGCTGGCCGCGGGCCACAAGACCCTCGCGCCGAAGCTGATCGAGGCGCTGAAGGAGAAGGGCGCGGGCGAGATCCTCGTGATCTGCGGCGGCGTGATCCCGCAGCAGGATTACGACTTCCTGCAGCAGGCGGGGGTGAAGGCCATCTTCGGCCCCGGTACCAACATCCCTTCGGCGGCCAAGCACATCCTCGACCTGATCCGCGAGGCCCGCAGCTGACCCGACCGGCGCCGCCCGACTCCCGGGCGGCGCCGGTTGTCCCTTGCGGCCCCTGCGCAGGCGGGTCCCGCCCGCGTCCCTCCCGGACCCGGCGAGCCGAGGGCCGACCCCGGCACCGCGTCCCGCCCCCCCACCGCGCTTTCACTCTGCCCAAATATCCCGGGGGTGCGGGGGCAGCGCCCCCGTGCGCGGTCTCCCCTCGCGCAGGCCCTGCCGAAACCGGGACGGAGGCCGCCCCGCCCGGACCATCCGCCGCACCCCCATGTCGCCTTTCGCGGCGAAAGCGTCGTGTTCTTTTCCGCTGGACAGCCGCTTTGCCGCCGGGCTAGGTGAAAGCCACAGGATCGGGAGAATCCGGGGGCGACCCCGGTGCCGAAGGAGCAACCGCCCCGGTAAACTCTCAGGCGCAAGGACCGTCCTGTTTCGAAGACTCTGGAGAGAGGCCGGACGGCCCGCCGAAGGGATAACGATCTCAGGCGCAAGGGACAGAGGGGGCACTGCGGGACGGGGAACCGTCCATGCGGTGCCGCGCATTCCGCCGGCATCGGACCGAAGGAGGGCGGCGTGAGCGACGAAACCCCAGGGCTGCGGCGACTGCCGCTGCATGATCTGCATGTCCGCCTCGGCGGCCGGTTGGTGCCCTTTGCCGGCTGGGAAATGCCGGTTCAATATCCTGCGGGCGTGATGAAGGAACATCTGCACACCCGCACCGCGGCCGGGCTCTTCGACGTGAGCCACATGGGCCAGCTTCTCCTGCGGCCCCGGGGCGGGATGGCCGCGCTCGGCGCCGCCTTCGAGAGGCTGATGCCGGTCGATGTGCTGGGGCTGGCCGAGGGCCGCCAGCGCTACGGGATCCTCACCAACGAGACCGGCGGCATCCGCGACGACCTCATGTTCGCCAACCGGGGCGACCATCTCTATGTCGTGGTCAATGCGGCCTGCGTGGCCGAGGACACGGCCCATCTGCGCGCGGCGCTGGGCGACGCGGCCGAGGTGGTGACGGTCGATGACCGCGGCCTCCTTGCCCTGCAGGGCCCCGCCGCCGAGGCGGTGCTGGCCTCGCTGGTTCCCGCCGCAGCGGCAATGCGCTTCATGGATGTGATCGCGGCCGACTGGCAGGGTGCCGAGCTCTGGATCTCGCGCTCGGGCTACACCGGCGAGGACGGGTTCGAGATCTCGGTCCCGGTCGAGGCGATCACAGCCTTCGCCGAGGCGCTTCTCGCCCGCGAGGAGGTGGCCCCGATCGGGCTCGGCGCGCGCGACAGCCTGCGGCTCGAGGCCGGGCTCTGCCTCTACGGCCACGATATCGACACGACCACCTCGCCGGTCGAGGCGGGCCTTGCCTGGGCGATCCAGAAGGCGCGGCGGCCCGGCGGCGCCCGCGCGGGCGGCTTTGCCGGCGACCAGCGCATCCTCGCCGACCTCGAGGCGGGACCCGAGCGTCTGCGCGTGGGGCTCTCCCCGTCGGGCCGCGCGCCGATGCGCGAGGGCACCGAGCTCTTCACGCCCGACGGCACGCCCGTCGGCCGTGTCACCTCCGGCGGCTTCGGCCCCTCGGTCGAGGCGCCGATCGCCATGGGCTATGTGGCGACCTCCCACGCCGCCCCCGGTACGGCCCTCGTGGGCGAGGTGCGCGGCAAGCGCCTGCCCGTGACGGTTGTCGATCTTCCTTTCCGACCCTCCACCTACAAACGCTGAGGCTGAAGATGAAATACACCAAGGAGCATGAATGGCTGCGGGTCGAGGGCGACCTCGTCGTGGTCGGCATCACCGAACATGCGGCGACGCAGCTCGGCGATGTCGTGTTCATCGAGCTGCCCGAGATCGAGACCGTGGTCGCGGAGGGCGACGAGGTGGCGGTGATCGAGAGCGTGAAGGCCGCCTCGGACATTTCGGCGCCGATGGACGGCGAGATCGTCGCGGTGAACGAGAAGCTCGTCGACAAGCCCGGCCTCGTCAACGACGACCCGATGGCCGCCTGGTTCTTCAAGATGAAGGTCGACGACCTCTCGGTGCTCGACGACTTCATGGACGAGGACGAATATCAGGATCTGATCGGCTGAATCATGAGCTTCACCCCCACGGACTATAACGCCTACGATTTCGCCAACCGCCGGCACATCGGCCCGTCGCCCTCCGAAATGGAGGAGATGCTGCGCGTGGTGGGGGTGTCCTCGCTCGACCAGCTGATCGAGGAGACGGTGCCCGCCTCGATCCGGCAGGAGACGCCGCTCGACTGGGCGCCGCTCGCCGAGCATGAGCTGCTGGCCCGGATGCGCGAGGTGGCCGGCAAGAACCGCGTGATGACCTCGCTCATCGGGCAGGGCTATTACGGCACGGTGACGCCGCCCGCCATCCAGCGCAACATCCTCGAGAATCCGGCCTGGTATACGGCCTATACGCCCTACCAGCCCGAGATCGCGCAGGGGCGGCTCGAGGCGCTCTTGAACTACCAGACCATGGTCGCGGACCTCACCGGCCTGCCGGTCGCCAACGCCTCGCTTCTCGACGAGGCGACGGCGGCGGCCGAGGCCATGACCATGGCCGAGCGCGCCTCGAAGTCGAAGGCGCGGGCCTTCTTCGTCGATGCCGACTGCCATCCGCAGACGATCTCGGTCATCCGCACCCGCGCCGAGCCGCTGGGCATCGAGGTGATCGTGGGCCATCCCGCGCAGCTCGTGCCCGAGGATGTGTTCGGCGCGCTGTTCCAGTATCCCGGCACCTACGGGCTCGTGCGCGACTTCACCCGCGACATTGCCGCGCTGCACGAGGCGAAGGCGCTCGCCGTGGTGGCGACCGACCTTCTGGCGCTCTGCCTCCTCAAGGAGCCGGGCGCGATGGGCGCCGACATCGCCATCGGCTCGAGCCAGCGGTTCGGCGTGCCGATGGGCTACGGCGGCCCGCATGCGGCCTTCATGTCCTGCAAGGACGATCTGAAGCGCTCGATGCCCGGCCGGCTCGTCGGCGTTTCGGTCGATGCGCGCGGCAACAAGGCCTACCGCCTCGCCCTCCAGACCCGCGAGCAGCATATCCGCCGCGAGAAGGCCACCTCGAACGTCTGCACCGCGCAGGCGCTTCTGGCGGTCATGGCGAGCTTCTATGCCGTCTTCCACGGCCCCCGCGGCCTCCGCGCCATCGCCGAGCGGGTGCATCTGAACACCGTCCGCCTCGCGACCGCGCTGAAGGAGGCCGGGGCCCGCGTCAGCCCCGAGGCCTTCTTCGACACGATCACCGTCGAGGTGGGCGTGGGGCAGGCGGGGATCCTCGCCGCCGCGCGCCACCGGGGCATCAACCTGCGCAAGGTGGGCCGCGACCGGGTGGGGATCTCGCTCGACGAGACGACCGATGCCGGCGTGATCGCGCGCGTGCTCGATGCCTTCGGGATCCACGAGCCCGCGCCCGCGAAAGTGGGCCTCGGCTTCCCCGAGCCGCTCCTGCGCGAGACCGGCTATCTCTCACATCCGGTCTTCCAGATGAACCGGGCGGAATCCGAGATGATGCGCTACATGCGCCGCCTTTCGGACCGTGACCTCGCGCTGGACCGGGCGATGATCCCGCTCGGATCCTGCACGATGAAGCTGAATGCCGCCGCCGAGATGATGCCCATCACCTGGCCCGAATTCGGCACGCTGCATCCGTTCGCGCCGGCCGATCAGGCCGCGGGCTATCACGAGGCCATCGGCGATCTGGCCCAGCGGCTCTGCCGGATCACCGGCTACGACGCCATGTCGATGCAGCCGAACTCGGGCGCGCAGGGCGAATATGCGGGGCTTCTGACCATCCTCGCCTATCACCGGGCGCGGGGCGAAGCGGAGCGCACGATCTGCCTCATCCCGGTCTCGGCGCATGGCACCAACCCGGCCTCGGCGCAGATGGCGGGGATGAAGGTGGTCGTGGTGAAGTCGGCGCCGAACGGCGACGTCGATCTCGAGGATTTTCGCGACAAGGCGGCGGCGGCGGGCGACCGGCTCGCGGCCTGCATGATCACCTATCCCTCGACCCACGGCGTCTTCGAGGAGACGGTGCGCGAGGTCTGCCGCATCACCCACGAGCACGGCGGTCAGGTCTATATCGACGGGGCCAACATGAACGCGATGGTGGGCCTCGTGCAGCCGGGCGCCATCGGCGGCGACGTGAGCCACCTCAACCTGCACAAGACCTTCGCCATTCCGCATGGCGGCGGCGGCCCCGGCATGGGGCCCATCGGGGTCAAGGCGCATCTGGCGCCCTACCTGCCGGGCCATCCCGAGGTGACGGGGCCGCTGACCGGCGGCCATGACGAGGCGGCCGACGAGGGGCCGGTCTCGGCCGCGCCCTATGGCTCGGCCTCGATCCTGCTCATCTCCTGGGCCTATTGCCTGATGATGGGCGGCGAGGGGCTCACGCAGGCGACGCGGGTCGCGATCCTGAACGCAAACTATATCGCGGCGCGGTTGCGCGGGGCCTACAAGGTGCTGTTCATGGGCAATCGCGGGCGCGTGGCCCACGAATGCATCCTCGACACCCGGCCCTTCGCCGAGGCGGGCGTGACGGTGGACGATATCGCCAAGCGGCTGATCGACAACGGCTTCCACGCGCCGACCATGAGCTGGCCCGTGCCGGGGACCCTGATGGTCGAGCCCACGGAATCCGAGACCAAGGCCGAGATCGACCGGTTCGTGGCGGCGCTCCTTGCGATCCGCGAGGAGATCCGCGCGGTCGAGGAGGGCGAAATCGCCGCCGGGGACAGCCCGCTGCGCCATGCGCCGCATACGGTCGAGGATCTGGTGGCGGACTGGGACCGCAAATATCCGCGCGAGCAAGGCTGCTTCCCGCCGGGCTCGTTCCGGGTCGACAAATACTGGCCGCCCGTCGGCCGGGTCGACAATGCGTGGGGCGACCGCAACCTCGTCTGCACCTGTCCGCCGGTGGAAAGCTACAGCATCGCCGCGCAGTAGCTTGGGCCTTCTGAGAAACGGAAAAGGGCGGGGATTTCCCCGCCCTTTCTCATGTCCGTGACCCACGGGCATCGGCCCCTCGGCAATCCCAGCCTCCGCGGCCCGGGAGCGGGCGGTCCCGTGGGCTCCGGCGGGTTCGGGAGACGGCATTCCGTCTCCCGAAAGGCCTCCCATCAGGCCGCGCGGGCCTGCGGTGCGAAGCGGGCGTAGAAGCTCTCGCCCTTGCCGGCCATCTCGACCAGCAGCTTCGGCGGCGCGAAGCGGGTGCCGTGACGTTCGGCCAGTCCCTCGCAGATCTCCACCGCACGCGGCGCGCCGATCATGTCGAGCCAGCTGAACGGGCCGCCCGACCAGGGCGCGAAGCCCCAGCCGAGAATGGCGCCCACGTCGCCCTCGCGGATGTCGGTCAGCACGCCCTCTTCGAGCGCGCGCACCGCCTCGAGCACCTGCGCGAAGAGAAGCCGGTGCTGCACCTCGGCAAGCTCGGGCTGCGTCTCGGCCAGCGGCCAGCGGTCGGCGAGACCGGGCCAGAGCCCGTCGCGCTTGCCGGCGGCGTCGTAGGCATAGAAGCCCGCGCCCGCCTTGCGGCCGAGCCGCCCCTCGTCCGCCAGCGGGAAGATCACCGCATCCACAGCCGCGTCCGGATAGGCCTCGCCCAGGGCGGCTTTCGTGGCCTTGGCGATCTTCACCCCGAGGTCGATCGAGGTCTCGTCCACCAGTTGCAGGGGGCCGAGCGGCATCCCCACGAGCTTCGCTGCATTCTCGATCAGCGCGGGCGCCACGCCCTCGGCCACCATGCGGATCCCCTCGTTGAGGTAGGGGATGATGCAGCGGTTGGCGTAGAAGAAGCGCGCATCGTGGACCACGATGGGCGTCTTGCGGATCTGGCGCACGAAATCGAGCGCCTTGGCCACGGCGCGGTCGCCGGTGGCCTTGCCGCGGATGATCTCGACCAGCATCATCTTGTCCACCGGCGAGAAGAAGTGGATGCCGATGAACTGCGCCGGATCGCGGCTCGCCTTGGCCAACCCCGAGATCGGCAGGGTCGAGGTGTTGGTTGCGAAGATACAGTCGGGTCCGACCGCGGCCTCGACCTTCTGCGTGACCTCGGCCTTCACCGCGGGATCCTCGAACACCGCCTCGACGATCAGATCGCAGCCCGAAAGGGCCGCATAGTCGGTGGTGGCGGCGATCCGGCCCAGCACCTCGGCCTTCTTCTCGGCCGAGACCTTGCCCCGCTTCATCCCCTTGTCGAGAAGACCTTCCGAATGCGCCTTGCCGCGGTCGGCCGCCTCCTGCGTCGCGTCGATCAGCACCACCTCGATGCCCGCATTGGCCGCGACATGGGCGATGCCCGCGCCCATCATGCCCGCCCCGATCACGCCCAGCTTCCGGACCGACTGATCGGGCAGGGCAGGGCGGACGGCGCCCTTCTCCAGCGCCTCCTTGTTGATGAAGAGCGACCGGATCATCGCCGACGAGGAGGGATTCATCAGCACATGGGTGAACCAGCGCGCCTCGATCTTCAGCGCCGTGTCGAAGGGCACGAGCGCGCCTTCGTAGACCGCCGCGAGCAGGCCCTTGGCCGCCGGATAGACGCCCATCGTCTTGCCCGTCACCATGGCCGAGGCGCCGACGAAGGTCATGAAGCCCGCCGGATGGTAGGGCGCGCCGCCGGGCATTTTGTAGCCCTTGGCATCCCACGGCTTCACCAGATCCGCGTCCTTCGCGCCGAGCACCCATTCCTTCGCCCGCGCGAGCAGCTGATCGGCCGGCACCACCTCGTCGACGACACCCATGGCCTTGGCGCCCTTGGGGTCGTTCAGCTTGCCCTCGAGGAGGAGGGGCGCCGCCATCATGGCGCCGAGCCTGCGGACGAGCCGCGTCGTGCCGCCGCCGCCGGGGAAGATCCCCACCATGATCTCGGGCAGGCCGATCTTGGCCTTGGGATTGTCGGCCGCGATGATGCGGTGGCAGGCCAGCGGCAGCTCGAGCCCGAGGCCCAGGGCCGTGCCGGGCAGGGCCGCCACGATGGGCTTGCCCCCCTTCAGCGTCTTCGGATCCATGCCCGCGCGCTCGATCCGGCGCAGGACGGCATGCATCTCCATCACGCCCTCGAACACGGCCCGGGCCGGATCGTCGCCGCCTTCCTCCTTCATGCGGGCGATGACATTGAGATCCATCCCCGCGGCAAAGTCCTTCTTGCCCGAGGTGAGGATCACGCCCTTGACGGACGGATCGTCGAGCGCCGCGGCGATCAGCCCGTCGAGCTCGGCAAATCCCGCCATCGACATGACGTTCATCGACTTACCCGGCACGTCCCAGGTGATGGTGCAGACCCCGTCCGCGTCGGTCCGGCTGGTGAAATCGGTCATCTGGTGGCCCTCCCTCAGACGCGTTCGATGATGGTGGCGGCGCCCATGCCCGAGGCCACGCAGAGCGTGGCGAGGCCCACCGAGCGGTCGGTGCGCTCGAGTTCGTCGAGGAGCGTGCCGATGATGATGGCGCCGGTCGCGCCCAGCGGGTGCCCCATGGCGATGGCGCCGCCGTTCGGGTTCACGCGCGCGGGATCCACGCCGAAGGCCTGCTGGAAGCGCAGCACGACCGCCGCGAAGGCCTCGTTCACCTCGAAGAGATCTATGTCCGAGATCTGCATCCCGGCCTCGCGCAGGATCTTCTGGGTCACGGGCACCGGACCCGTCAGCATGATCGTAGGGTCGGTGCCGATCTTCGCGGTGGCGCGGATGCGCGCGCGCGGGCGCAGGCCATGGGCCTCGCCGAAGGCGCGGCTGCCGATCAGCACGGCCGCCGCCCCGTCCACGATGCCCGAGGAATTGCCGGCATGGTGGATATGCTCGACCCGCTCCAGTTCGGGATATTTCATCAGCGCGAGCTTGTCGAAGCCCGGCATCTGCTCGCCCATTTCCTTGAAGGCGGGCTTCAGCGCGCCCAGCGACTGCATGTCCGTGCCGGGCCGCAGATATTCGTCGCGCTCGAGGATCGTCACGCCGTTCTGGTCGCGCACCGGCACGACCGACCGGGCGAAGCGGCCCTCGGCCCAGGCCGCGGCGGCGCGCTTCTGGCTTTCCACCGCCAGCGCATCGGCCTCGTCGCGGCTGAAGCCGTAGCGGGTCGCGATGATGTCGGCCGAGATGCCCTGCGGCACGAAATAGGTCTTCATGGCGAGAGAAGGGTCCGCCGCCACCGCCGCCCCGTCCGAGCCCATGGCGACGCGGCTCATCATCTCGACGCCGCCCGCGATATAGGCCTCGCCCGCCCCGGCGCGCACCTGGTTCGCGGCGAGGTTCACCGCCTCCATCCCGCTTGCACAGAAGCGGTTGATCGAGAGGCCGGGGATCGACTCGTCGAGATCCGAGAGCAGCACCGCCGAGCGTGCGAGGCAGCCGCCCTGTTCGCCCACCTGCGTGGCATTGCCCCAGATCACATCCTCGACCGCGGCGCCGTCGAGATGGTTGCGCTCCTTGACCGCGTTCAGCACCTTCGCCGACAGCGCGACCGAGGTCACCTCATGCAGCGCGCCGTCGGGCCGGCCCTTGCCGCGCGGGGTGCGCAGGGCGTCGTAGATATAGGCTTCCGTCATCTGTCCTCCTCGGCCGGATGTCGGGATCCGGCTCTCGTGGTCGGTGCGCGCGCCGCGGGGGCGCGCCGCGTCATTCTTCGGGGGCCTGATGCGAGACGACCCGGCTCAGAAGCTCGGGCCGCGTGGCCCGGTCGGGCAGGGCCGCGAGACCGCCGAGCCAGCCCACACGGCCCTCGCTCCCGTGGTTGGCGATGGGGCGGAAGTCGAAGCCCGCCAGCGTGCCCGCCATCAGTTCGGTGGTCTCGTCGCTGCGATAGAAGAGGGGGGTGCCGCAGGTGGCGCAGAAGCCGCGCTCGGCCACCGAGGACGAGGCCCAGACGGAGGGGGTGCCCTCCCAGACCACATCGGCGGTCAGCACCTCGAGCAGCGGCGCGAAGGCATTGCCCGTCGCGCGCTGGCACATGCGGCAGTGGCAGACCGTCGATTTCTTCGGCCCCGCGGGAACGCTGTAGCGCACCCGCCCGCATTGGCACCCGCCGCGGGCGGCGGGCTCGTCTCTCCATCCCTCGCGCATCGGTCCCTCCCCGGCGATTGCTGCGTCAGAAGGCTTCGGCGGGCAGCCCCATCACCGGCTCCGCCCCGCTCTCGATCCGCGCCAGATGCAGCGCGGTCGCGGGCAGGTGCCGCGCCATGTAATAGCGGCCCGTCGCGATCTTGGCTTCGAGCGCGTCGCGGTCGCCGCGGCCCGCATCGAGCGCCGCCATCGCGGCCTTGGCCATCTGCGCCCACATGTAGCCCAAGCAGAGATGCCCCATCATGGTCATGAAGTCGTAGGAGCCCGCGAGTGCCTCGTCGGGGTTCTTCATCCCCTTCTCGGCGAAGAACATGGCGGCCTTCTGGGTGTCCTTCGAGGCCTGCTTCAGCGGCTCGAGGAAGCCTTTCAGCCGGGCATCCTCCTCGTTCTCCTTGAGGAAGCTGCGGATCATCTGGAAGAAAGCCATCGCGGGCTTGCCGCCCTCGGCCGCGAGCTTGCGGCCCACGAGGTCGAGCGCCTGAATGCCGTTCGCGCCCTCGTAGATCATGGCGATCCGCGCGTCGCGGACGAACTGGCTCATGCCATTCTCCTCGACATAGCCGTGCCCGCCCCAGACCTGCTGCGCGGCCACCGCGCTTTCCAGACCCTTGTCGGTCTGGAAGCCCTTGATGACCGGCGTCAGCAGCGAGATCAGCCCCTCGGCCTCGGCATCCCCCTGCCGCACCGAGCGGTCGATGAGCTGCGCGCCCCAGAAGGTCAGCGCGCGCGCGCCCTCGACGAAGCTCTTCTGGTCCATCAGGTTGCGGCGGATGTCGGGGTGGACGATCAGCGGATCGGCCGGACCGGCCGTCGTGCCCTGACCGGAGAGCGAGCGGCCCTGCAGCCGGTCGCGGGCATAGGCCACCGCATTCTGATAGGCGGTCTCGGCCACGGCGTAGCCCTGCAGCCCCACGCCGAGGCGCGCCTCGTTCATCATCGTGAACATGGCGCGCATCCCCTTGTGAAGCTCGCCCAGCAGCCAGCCCTTCGCGCCGTCGTAGTTCAGCACGCAGGTGGCATTGCCGTGAATGCCCATCTTGTGCTCGATCTTGCCGACCGTGACGTTGTTGCGCTCGCCCAGCGAGCCGTCCGGGTTCACCAGATATTTCGGCACGATGAAGAGCGAGACGCCCTTCGTCCCCTCGCCGCCGCCCGGGGCCTTGGCCAGCACGAGGTGCACGATGTTCTCGGCGAGATCATGGTCGCCCGCCGAGATGAAGATCTTCTCGCCGGTAACGAGATAGGAGCCATCCTCCTGCGGCTCGGCCTTGGTGCGCATCATGCCGAGATCCGTGCCCGCATGGGGCTCGGTCAGGTTCATGGTGCCGGTCCAGTCGCAGCTGACCATCTTCGGCAGCCAGGTGCGCTTCTGCTCCTCGGTGCCGTGGGTATGGATCGCGGAATAGGCGCCGTGGGTCAGGCCCTGATACATGTTGAAGGCCATGTTGGCCGAGACGAAGATCTCGCCCACCGCCGTCTGCATCACATAGGGCAGGCCCTGACCGCCATACTCCGGGTCGCAGTCGAGCGCGGTCCAGCCGCCCTCCTTGAGCTGGGCAAAGGCCTCGGCGAAGCCCTCGGGCGTGCGCACCACGCCATTCTCCAGCCGGCAGCCCTGCATGTCGCCCACGCGGTTGAGCGGCGCCAGCACGTCGCGGGCGAGCTTGCCCGCCTCTTCCAGCACGGCGGAGGTGAAGTCGGGCTCCAGCTCGTCATAGCCCGGGATCCCCGAGCCGGAGACCTTCAGCACCTCGTGCAGGATGAACTGCATGTCGGTCACGGGCGCATTGTAGATCGGCATTCGTTCCCCCCTTTGCCGTTATTCGGCCGCAGCGCGGCGGAAGGCGGCCAGCGCCTCCTCGCCCCAGGCCAGTTGGTCCTTCAGCTCCGCGATCGCCTCATCGAGCTCGGCGCGCTGCCGCTCCATCTGCTCCAGCCGCTGCTGGGCCACCTGATAGGTGCGCGCCAGTTGCAGTTCCTGGCTGCCGTCGCGGTCGTAGAGGTCGAGAAGCTGGCGGATCTCCTCGAGGCTGAAGCCGAAGCGCTTGCCGCGCAGGATCAGCTTCAGCCGCGCGCGGTCGCGCCGCGTGAAAAGGCGGCGCGTGCCGTCCCGGATCGGGAACAGCAGCTCTTTCGACTCGTAAAATCTCAGCGTGCGCGGCGTCACGTCATAGGCGTCGCACATCTCGCGGATGGTCATCACGTCGCTGGTCATCACTCTCTCGCAGGCTCTGGACGGGCTTCGACAGCCTTCCAGATGGATCGCCCGGACAGAGATACCAGAGCGCTTGACGTTGACGTAAACGTGACGTGACGTCAGATCGCCGCGTGACGCTGTGTCAGCTTCCGGGGGCCGCCAGTTCCGCCGCCGTCGAGTCCCGAAGAGCCTGCAGATCGGCGATCGCGACCTCGAGTTCCGCCCTCTGCCGGGCCAGTTCCTTGAGCTGCCGGTCGGCCATCTCGATCCACGCCTCGAGCTGCGGCCGGGTGCCCTTCTGCTGGTAGATGAGCAGCCACTGGCGGATCTCCTCGAGCCCGAACCCGAAGCGGCGCCCGCGCAGGATCAGCGTCATCCGCGCGATCTCGCGCGGGCCGTAGAAGCGGGCGCGGCCCTCCTTCTCGGGCTGCAGAAGCTCGATATATTCGTAGTAGCGCAGGGTCCGCGGCGTGACGTCGAACCGGGCGCACATTTCCTTGAAGGTGAGACGGGTATCGGACATGGGCTTCCTCCGTGGCCGCACCGTAAGCCGTCGGTCCGGCGGGTGCAATCTGGCCTTGCGGCCCGCGCGCGATGGGCGATTATGCAGGCCCCTGAAGAAGGTGACCCATGACCGACATCGCGCTCGCCCGCCAGTTCATCGAGGCCATTCCGCACTCTCGCGCGCTCGCCATGCAGCTCGACGAGATCGGCGCGGGCCGGGCGGTCATCTCGATGCCGTGGGACGCGCGCTTCGTGGGCGACCCGTCCACGGGGGTGATCCATGGCGGCGCGGTCTCGGCGCTGATGGATACGGCGAGCGGGGCCGCGGTCATGTCGCATCCCGAGGCCGGGGCCACGACGGCCACGCTCGATCTGCGCATCGACTACATGCGTCCCGCGGCGCCCGGCCAGCGCATCCGGGCGGTGGCGGAATGCTACCATGTCACCCGGACCGTGGCCTTCGTGCGGGCCGTGGCCACCGACGAGGACGAGACGCGCCCCGTCGCCACCGCGACCGGCGCCTTCACCGTCGAGCGCGCGCGTGCCGCGGCCGGGGATCCGGCCCGCGCCACCGCGGCCGTGGCAGGCGCCGCCGAAGCCGGGAGGGCCGTCGAATGACCCGCGCCCAGCCCGAACCGGTTCAGGTGGTCAAGCAGCGGCGCGATGCGGCGCTGCGCGCGCTCGTTTCGGGCGTGCCCTACATCACCTATCTCGGCATCCAGTTCGACCGGCGCGGCGACGAGTTGACAGCCGTCCTGCCCTTCGACGAGAAGCTGATCGGCAATCCGATGCTGCCCGCGATCCACGGCGGCGTGACGGCGGCCTTCCTCGAGGTGGCCTCCATCATCGAGCTCTCCTGGTCGGTCCTCTGGCACGAGATGGAGCAGGGGCGGCTCGATCCCGACCAGATCGAGGCCCGGCTGCCGCGCCTGCCGAAGACGATCGATTTCACCGTGGATTACCTCCGCTCCGGCCTGCCGCGCGACGCCTATGCGCGGGCGCGGGTGAACCGCTCGGGCCGCCGCTATGCCAGCGTCCATGTCGAGGCCTGGCAGGACAACCGCCTGCGGCCCTTCGCACAGGCCACGGGGCACTTCCTGATGCCTGCGCGGAATGAGTGACAGACCGGCGGTGGCGCCGCCCGAGCTCACCCATGCCCGCATCCTGCGGATGGCGCTGCCCATCGTGATCTCGAACGCGACCGTGCCGCTGCTGGGCGCGGTCGACACAGGCGTGGTGGGCCAGCTCGGGCAGGCGGCCCCCATCGGGGCGGTGGGGCTCGGCGCCGTGGTGCTGGCCACGCTCTACTGGATCTTCTCGTTCCTGCGCATGGGCACCTCGGGGCTGGCCGCACAGGCCCATGGCGCGGGCGACGAGGCCGAACGGTCGGCCATCCTGCTGCGCTCGCTTCTGATCGGGCTCGCGGCCGGGCTCTGCTTCATCCTGCTGCAGCTGCCGGTGATCTGGGGCACCTTCCGCGTGGCGCCCGCCTCGGCCGAAGTCGAGGCGCTGACCCGAACCTACCTCTCGATCCGGATCTGGGGGGCGCCCGCGACCATCGGCCTCTATGCCGTCACCGGCTGGCTCGTGGCGCTCGAGCGGACGCGGGGCATTCTGGTTCTCCAGCTCTGGATGAACGGGCTGAACATCGGGCTCGACCTGCTGTTCGTGCTGGGGCTGGGCTATGGCGTGGGCGGCGTGGCAGTGGCCACGCTCGTCGCGGAATGGACGGGCCTCGCGCTCGGGCTCTGGCTCTGCCGCGACGCCTTCGGCCCGGTGCTGGCCGCGGCGCGCGCGCGCCTCGCCGATGCCGAGGCGATCCGGCGGATGCTGGGCGTGAACCGGGACATCATGATCCGTTCGGTGCTGCTTCAGGGCAGCTTCACCGCCTTCGTCTTCCTCGGCGCGGGTTTCGGCGACGTGACGCTCGCCGCGAACCAGGTGCTTCTGCAGTTCCTCGAGGTCTCGGCCTATGCGCTGGACGGCTTCGCCTTCGCGGCCGAGGCGCTGGTCGGGCAGGCGGTGGGCGCACGCTCGGTCGGCCGGGTGCGGCGCGCCTCGATCATGCTCGGCCAGTGGGGCGCGGGCGGGGCCGCGCTGATTGCGCTCGGGATCGCGCTCTTCGGCCCGGCGGTCATCGACCTGATCTCGACCGCGCCCGAGGTGCGGGCCGAGGCCCGGGCCTATCTGCCCTGGCTTGTCGCCGCGCCGCTGATCGGGGTGGCGAGCTGGATCTTCGACGGCATCTTCATCGGCGCCACCCGGACGCGCGAGATGATGCAGGCCATCATCGTTTCGGTCACACTCTACGGGCTGGCGCTGCTGCTCTTCGTGCCACTCGTCGGCAACCATGGGCTCTGGGCCGCGCTCGCGGTCCTGAACGCGACCCGCGGCGTCACCATGGCCCTTCTCTATCCGCGGGTGGAGCGGTCGGCGGCGCGCGTCTGACCCGCCGAGGGTCAGCGCACGAAACGGAAGGCGGCCGAGGCGCCCCAGCCTGCGGCCACGGCCATCACGAGCGACAGGAGTCCGTAGATCAGAGGCTGCTCGTGGGCGAGCGCATGGATGAAGCGCTCGACCCCCGCCTTCTGCACGCCGATCGAATCCTCGAACATGTCGACCACATGGCCGTCGCGGGTGAGAAACACCCGCACGTCGTAATTGCCTTCGATCAGGTTCGCGGGCAGCTGCACGTCGGTGCGGAAGAGCGTGCCCCCCGTGACCCGAACCATGCCCTCGGCCATCACATACCGGTCCTCGCGGGTGCGGATCCGCTCCAGCGCCTCGACGAAGCTCGGCGCATTCTCGGCCTGTGCGCTGATGCCGATGGCGCGGATCGCGCGCGGGATGGTGATCTTGTAGCGCAGATTGTCGGTGGCCGAGAGCACCTCGCCGATCGGACCCGACGTGGCCACCGCATAGAAGCTCGGCGCGCGGCCGATCCGCACCTTCTCGCGGTTGATCCAGATGCCGAGGCGGCGCTCCTTCTTGCGCACCATGACCTGCGTGGGCGGGCCCGAGACCGTGACGATCACGCCGAGATCGCCGTCGGGCTCGGGGCTGTAGCGCTGCACCGCGCCATAGATCATGATCTGCGAGCCCTGAAAGTCGGCGGTGATCGCCACCCGCGTCTCGGACAGGCCGAGCACGATGCGCTCGTCCTGCGCCAGCGCGGCCGGGGCGCAGAGGGCGAGGATCAGGACGAGCAGGCGGATCACGGCAGCACCCCCACGGTGAGGCTGTAGAGCTCGTTCGGGCGGATCAGAAGATCCGCCGCGATCTTGCCGCAGACGGCCAGCACGAGAAGCGAGAGAAGGATGCGCAGCTGCTCGGCCCGCAGGCGCACCCCGATCCGCGCGCCGATCTGAGCCCCCACCACACCGCCCACGATCAACAGGAAGGCCAGCGCCATATCGACGGTCTGGCTGGTGACGGCATGCATGACAGTGGTGAAGGCGGTGACGAAGATGATCTGGAAGAGCGAGGTGCCGATCACGATCTTGGTGGGCATGCCCAGCAGGTAGATCATGGCCGGCACCATGATGAAGCCGCCCCCCACGCCCATGATGGCGGCGAGAAAGCCCACGAAGGCCCCGACCATCAGCGGGGGGATCACCGAGATATAGAGCCCCGAGGCACGGAACTTCATCTTGAAGGGCATCTTGTGCGCCCAGCCGTGCTGGCGCGCGCGCTTGACGGGCGCATCGGGGCGCCGGGCACGGCGGAGGGCGCGCACGCTCTCCTGCAGCATGAGCGCACCCACGAGGCCGAGGAACAGAACGTAGGACAGCTGGACGAAGAGATCGACCTGCCCCAGCGTGTTCAGCCGGGCGAAGACCGCCACGCCGAAGGCCGATCCCGCCACGCCTCCCGCGAGCAGCACGAGGCCCATGCGGAAATCGACCGTCTTGCGCTTGAGTTGCGCGAGCACCCCCGAGACGGACGAGGCCACCACCTGATTGGCGCCGGTCGCCACCGCCACGGCCGGCGGAATGCCGATGAAGAACAAAAGCGGCGTGATGAGAAAGCCTCCTCCCACGCCGAACATGCCGGACATGAAGCCGACGATCCCGCCGAGCCCGAGGAGGAGGAAGATATTGACCGATACCTCGGCGATGGGCAGGTAAAGCTGCATGGGGCCGTTCGCGGGGGGAGGGGACGTGCTCAAGACATGCGCGCTGCGGCATGGCTTGTCAAATGACGGGGGCGAGGGCGTCCCTCATCGCAGGCGGCGGAGGAATTCCCTGAGCAGCGTCTCGAGCTTGGCGGCCCCGAGCGGCGCCATGGCCTTGGTGTGTTCGTGGCTGATGGCCTCGTCCGAGAGGCCCGCGCCCATGTTGGTGACGGTCGAGATGGCCGCGACCTTCAGCCCGAGGAAGCGTGCGAGGATCACCTCGGGCACGGTCGACATGCCGACCGCATCGGCGCCCAGAACCCGCGCCATGCGGATCTCGGCCGGGGTCTCGAACGAGGGCCCCGAGAACCAGGCATAGATGCCCTCGCCGAGCGGCACGCCCGCCGCCTCGGCGGCCGCGCGCAGCCGGGCGCGGAGGCCCGGGTCGTGCGCATCCGTCATCGGCACGAAGCGCGCCTCCGACGGCTCACCGATCAGCGGGTTCGCGCCCGAGAGGTTGATGTGGTCCGACAGCAGCATGAGGCTGCCCGGCGGCAGGTCGGCCCGCAGGCTGCCCGCGGCATTGGTCGCGATCAGCGCCTCGGCGCCCAGATGCTTCAGCACCGCGAGCGGCACCCGCATGGCGGCCGGATTGCCGCTCTCGTAATAATGCGCCCGGCCGCCGAAGACCGCGACCCGCACCCCCTCGAGGTCGCCCACCACGAGCCGCGGCTGATGGCCCGAGACGCCGGCCTCGGGGAAACCCGCCAGCTCCTCGTAGGGCAGCGACACGCCCTCGACGGCCTCCGCCAGATGGCCGAGGCCCGAGCCCAGCACGAGGCCCAGCCGCACCGGCTGGTGCCCCGCCCGGGCGCGGATCAGGCTTGCGAGCCGTTCGACCTGCATCTCAGCGTTCCTTCACATAGGGTTGGCCGCCCGCGCGCGGCGGGATCGCCTTGCCGACGAACCCGGCGAGGATGATGACCGTGAGAATGTAGGGAAGCGCCTGCATGAACTGCACCGGAAGCGGCAGACCCCAGAGATCGAGCGACTGATAGCGGTTGGCGACCGCCTCGAGCAGGCCGAAGAGCATGGTGGCCCCCAGCGCCTGCCAGGGACGCCACTTGGCGAAGATGAGGGCCGCGAGCGCGATATAGCCGCGCCCCGCGGTCATCTCCTTCACGAAGCCTGCCGAAAGGCTGCAGGCCAGATAGGCGCCGGCGAGCCCGGTGAGAAGCCCGCAGATCGCCACCGCCGCATAGCGGATGCCCACGACGGACACGCCCGCCGTGTCGACGGCGGCCGGGTTCTCGCCCACCGCGCGCAGCCTCAGGCCGAAGCGCGTGCGGTAGAGCAGCCACCAGGACGCGGGCACCGCGAGCAGCGCAATGTAGACCAGCGCCGTATGGCCCGAGATCAGCTCGCGGTAGATCGGCCCCAGCACCGGCACGCCGCGCAGCTCTTCCGCGAAGGGCAGCGTGATCGGCGCGAAGCGCGCGGCCCCTTCGAGCGAGGGCGTGCGGCCGCCGAGCGCGAACCAGTATTGGCCGAGCAGAACCGTCAGGCCGGAGGCGAGGAAGTTGATCGCCACGCCGGAGATCAGCTGATTGCCGCGGAAGGTGATCGAGGCGAGCCCGTGGATCGCCGACATCAGCAGCGAGGCCACGATCCCCGCGACGAGCCCGAGCCAGACCGAACCCGTGACGAAGGCCACGGCGGCGGACAGGAAGGCCGCCGCCAGCATCTTGCCCTCGAGCCCGATGTCGAAGATGCCCGCCCGCTCGGAGAAGAGCCCGGCGAGGCAGGCGAGAAGCAGCGGCGTGCCGAGGCGGATGGTGGAATCGAGGATCTGAAGGAGGGTCGGCAGATCCATCATTTCGCCCCCTTCCGCGCGCGCAGGAACAGGGCCTCGACCGGCTGGCGCACCATGTTGTCGAGCGCGCCGGTGAAGAGGATCACCAGCGCCTGGATCACGGTGATGAGCTCGCGCGGGATCGAGGTCCAGAGCGCGAGCTCGGCGCCGCCCTGATAGAGGAAGCCGAAGAGGAGCGCCGCGAGCAGCACGCCGAACGGATGGGACCGGCCCATCAGCGCCACCGCGATGCCGATGAAGCCCGCCCCCTCGACAGAGTTCAGCACCAGCCGCTCGGCCTCGCCCATCACATTGTTGATCGCCATCAGCCCCGCGAGCGCGCCCGAGATCAGCATGGCGAGCATGGTGATGCGGACGGGCGAGATTCCGGCATAGACGGCGGCCTTCTCGGACTTGCCGAAGGCGCGGATCTCGTAGCCGAGCCGCGTGCGCCAGATCAGCGCCCAGACGAGGACGCAGGCGCCGAGCGCGATGAAGAGGGTGACGTTGGCGGGCGTGGTCTTGGCAAAGGGAATGCCCACGGCCGTCAGCATGTCGCCGATGCCGGGCAGGCTGGTCGCGCCCGGAAAGCGCGCCGTCGCCGGATCCATGCTGCCCGTGGGGCGCAGCACATTGACGAGGATGTAGTTCAGAAGCGAGGCGGCGATGAAGTTGAACATGATCGTCGTGATGACGATGTGGCTGCCGCGCCGGGCCTGAAGCCAGGCGGGCACGGCCGCCCAGGCCGCGCCCATGGCCGCGCCCATGGCGGCCGCTCCGATCAGTGCCAGCGACCAGTGCGGCCAGGGCACGAAGAGGCAGGCCAGCGCCACGCCGAGCCCGCCGAGCGTCGCCTGACCCTCTCCGCCGATGTTGAACAGGCTCGCATGGAAGGCCACCGCGACGGCGAGGCCGGTGAAGATGAAGTTCGTGGCATAGTAGAGCGTGTAGCCCCAGCCGTAGCTGGAGCCGAGCGCCCCCGTCACCATGATCTTCAAGGCCACCCACGGATTCTCGCCGATGGCGAGGATCACGCCCGAGGAGATGGCGAAGGCCACCACGAGCGAGATCAGCGGCACGAGAAGCGCATCGGCCCAGGCTGGCATCCTCTCCATCAGGCGGCCCCCCTCGTGCCGTCCATCCCGGCCATCATCAGGCCCAGCTCGCGCTCGTCGGTTCGGGCGGGATCGCGCAGGCCCATGATCCGCCCGTCGAACATCACCGCGATCCGGTCCGAGAGGCTCATGATCTCGTCGAGCTCGACGCTCACCAGAAGGATCGCCTTGCCCGCATCGCGCAGCGCTACGATCTGCTTGTGGATGAACTCGATGGCGCCGATATCGACCCCCCGCGTGGGCTGGCCGATCAGCAGCAGATCCGGGTTGCGCTCGATCTCGCGCGCCACGATCAGCTTCTGCTGGTTGCCGCCCGAGAAGTTCTTGCCCGCAAGGGCGGGCAGGGGCGGGCGCACGTCGAAGCGCGCCATCTTGCCCTCGCACTCGGCCCGGAGCGCGTCATTGTCCATGAAGAACCGCCCCGCCCGATATTCGGAGGCATCCTGATAGCCGAAGGCCACGTTCTCCCAGGCGGCGAAATCGAGGATCATGCCCAGATGCTGCCGGTCCTCGGGCACATGGGCGATGCCCGCGGCCCGGCGCGCGCGCCCGTTGCAGCCGCGTCCCGACAGATCGAGCTCGGTCCCGTTCAGTCGCACCCGGCCCGTTCCCTGCGCGATCCCGCCCAGAAGCTCCAGAAGCTCCGACTGGCCGTTGCCCGCCACGCCCGCGATGCCGAGGATCTCGCCCGCGCGCAGCGTGAGGGTCACGCCCTTCAGCCGCTCGACCCCGTGGCCGTCGCGCACCCGCAGATCCTCGATCTCGAGCACGGTCCGCCCCGGGGCGGCGGGCGCCTTGTCCACCCGCAGAAGCACCTTGCGCCCGACCATCAGCTCGGCCAGCGCCTCGGGGCTGGTGGCCTCGGTGCGCACCGTGGCCACCATCTCGCCGCGGCGCATCACGCTCACCTCGTCGGTGATCTCCATGATCTCGCGCAGCTTGTGGGTGATGAGGACGATGGTCTTGCCCTGCGCCTTCAGCCCCTTGAGGATGCGGAACAGATGGTCCGCCTCGGCGGGCGTCAGTACGCCCGTGGGCTCGTCGAGGATCAGGATGTCGGCCTGCCGGTAGAGCGCCTTCAGGATCTCGACGCGTTGCTGATGGCCCACCGACAGATCCTCGACCAGAGCATCGGGATCGACGTCGAGCTCGTAATCCTCGGCAAGCCGCGTCAGCTCCCGCCGCGCCTTGGCCAGCGAGGGGCGCAGCAGGGCGCCCTCCTCGGCGCCGAGAACCACATTCTCGAGGACAGTAAAATTTGGGACCAGCTTGAAATGCTGGAACACCATGCCGATGCCGGCGCGGATGGCGCTCTGGCTGTCGGGAATGGCAGTGGCGCGGCCGCCGATCAGGATCTCGCCCGCGTCCGCGCGATAGAAGCCATAGAGGATCGACATGAGCGTCGACTTGCCCGCGCCGTTCTCGCCCACGATGCCGTGGATCGTGCCGCGCGCGACCCGCACGCTGATATCGCGGTTCGCCTGCACCGGCCCGAAGGATTTCGAGATCCCCCGAAGCTCGATGGCCGGGGGAAGGGCGGCCGCCTCCGGCCGCCCCTGAGCCTGCCGCTCGGCCATTCAGAAGGTCGCGGCGGGGCAGGTGTTGTCGGTCATGTAGTCGTGGACCTCGATCTCGCCCGACTTGATCTTCTCGGCCGCCGCATCGACGGCGGTCTTCATCTCGTCGCTGACGAGCGCGGCATTGTTCTCGTCGAGCGCATAGCCCACGCCGTCGCCCTTGAGGTCGGCCACCACTGTGCCCGTCTCCAGATCGGTGCCGGACTTGAACGCTTCGTAGACGGTATTGTCCACGCGTTTTATCATCGAGGTCAGCACCTTGCCCGGATGCAGGTGGTTCTGGTTGCTGTCCACCCCGATCGAGAGCACGTTCTCGTCCGCGGCCGCCTGCAGCACGCCCATGCCGGTCGAGCCTGCGGCGGCATAAATCACGTCCGCCCCCTGCGAGACCTGCGACTTGGCCAGCTCGGTGCCCTTCACCGGGTCGTTCCAGGCTGCGGGTGTCGTGCCCGTCATGTTGATGATGATCTTGCCATCGGGCTTCACCGCCTTGAAGCCCTGCGCATAGCCGCAGGCGAACTTGCGGATCAGCGGGATGTCCATGCCGCCCACGAAGCCCACCGTGCCCGATTTCGAGGCCATCGCGGCCATCATGCCCACCAGATAGGACCCCTCGTGCTCGGAGAAGACGACCGAGCGGACGTTCGGCTGCTCGACCACCGCATCGATGATGGCGAATTTCGTGTCGGGATAATCGGGCGCCACCTTGTCGAGCACCTCGCCGAAGGCGAAGCCCGTCATCACGATCGGGTTCGAGCCGGTCTCGGCCAGCCGGCGCAGCGCCTGCTCGCGCTGGGCCTCGGACTGCATCTCCAGCTCCTTGTAGGAACCGCCGGTTTCCTCCTTCCAGCGCTGGGCCCCGTTGAAGGCCGCTTCGTTGAAGGACTTGTCGAATTTTCCCCCGAGATCGAAGATCAGCGCCGGATCGGCCAGCGCCGCCCCAGCCGTCAGCGCAAGAGCCGCGGCAGTGCCGGCAAGGGTCTGGAATAGGGTCATGGAGCTCTCCCGGTTGTCGTTGGCGCGGCCGGCTCTTTGCCCGTCCGGTCGCGGCAGGTCCGGGTCAATCTAGGGCTGAACGACGGAACAGGGTCAACAGGATTCTGTGAGGCCCGGGCGGCGCTTCCGCGGCGTCCTGCGCCTGCCGCGGCGTCAGTCGAGCGGGCGGCTCATCACCAGCGCATCGAGCGGGCGGCCCTCGGGAGTGCGGTAATAGCCGCGCCGCCGCCCGGCCTCGGCAAAGCCCGCGACGCGGTAGAGGGCAAGCGCCGGCTCATTGTCGGCCGCCACCTCGAGAAAGGCGCTCTCCGCGCCGCGGGCCCGGGCTGCCAAAAGGAAGGCCGCCACCAGCCGGGCGCCGAGGCCCTGCCGCCGCGCCTCGGGCGCCACGGCCAGCGTCAGGATCTCGGCCTCGCCCGCGATGGCGCGGCCCATCAGGAACCCGTCCGGCGCGGCAGGCTGCAGCGCCTCGGACGCCGAGCCCGGGCGCGGTTCGGTCAGCAGGAACACGGATGGCTCGCCCAGAAGCGCCCGGAACTCCGGCACCGACCAGGGCCGGGGCGTCTGAAACACCCGGCCGTGCAAGGCGGCAAGCGCGTTCGGCCCGACGGGCGATAGGGCAGGGGCCGCGGTCACAGGATCACCGGCGGGGGATCGGCGGCCGGCGCGGCATCGGCGCCGCGCAGATAGAAGGGCGCGGGCCGGGGCTGCGGCTGGCCGAGCCTAGTTGCCGCCACCCGCGCGATGGCCTCGGCCAGGGGATAGAGCGGCTCGAGCCGGTCGGCGAAGGCCGCGCTGCCCACCTGCCGGGGCGCCGTCACCGAGAGCCCCTCGAGGGCCACGAGCCGTGGCGGCAGGGCCCCGTCGGCCAGATAGACCTCGCCCCGCCGCGCATCCTCGAGCACCGCCACCGGCGCGGGCAGACCCAGCGCCAGAGCCTCGAACCGCGAGACGCCCAGGGCCGGCTTCCCCAGCGCGAGCGCCAGTCCCCGCGCGGCCGCGACCGCGATCCGCACCCCGGTGAAATTGCCGGGCCCGGTCCCCACCGCCAGCGCGTCGAGATCGGCCCAGCCCAGGCTTCCCTCGGCCAGAACCTCCTCCAAGAGCGGCATCAGCCGCTCGGCCTGGCCCTTCTCCATCGGTTCGGTCCGGAGGGCGAGCAGCCGGTCCCCCGAAAGCAACGCGGCCGCGCAATGCGCGGCCGACGTGTCGAAGGCCAGGATCGCGGGCTCAGGCCGCAACCGGGCGCACCTCCAGCACTTCCGGGATATAGTGCCGGAGCAGGTTCTCGATCCCCATCTTCAGCGTCAGCGTCGAGGAGGGGCAGCCCGCGCAGGCGCCCTGCATATGCAGATAGACGATGCCGCGGTCGAAACCGTGGAAGGTGATGTCGCCGCCGTCCTGCGCCACCGCCGGACGGACACGGGTGTCGAGCAGCTCCTTGATCTGGCGCACCACATCCTCGTCCGGCCCGTCGTGGCTGGCGTGCCCCGAGGCCGCCTGCTCGCCCTCGAGCACCGGCGCGCCCGATTGGTAATGTTCCATGATGGCGCCGAGGATCGCGGGCTTGATATGATCCCAGGCCACCTCATCGGCCTTGGTCACCGCCACGAAATCGGTGCCGAAGAAGACGGCCGACACGCCGCCCGCGGCGAAGATGCGCCGGGCGAGAGGCGAGGTCGCGGCCGCCTCGGGCGTCGCGAAATCGGCGGTGCCCGCCTCCAGCACCATCTGGCCGGGCAGGAATTTCAGCGTCGCCGGGTTCGGCGTGGATTCGGTCTGGATGAACATGGGCAGCCTCCGCGATCAGGCCCCGATATGCGCTTCCCGACCCGCCAAGTCAAGAATTGGCCCCCTCCGCGCGCGCGCCGCGCGCTTTCACTCTGCCCAAATATCCCGGGGGTCCGGGGGCAGCGCCCCCGGCCTTTCGCCTGATCTCAGGTGATGGCCTCCAGCCGCTCCTTCGACATCTCGCCCGGCACGATGGTGATGGGGATGGGCAGGTTGCCGGAATTGCGGCTCATCTGGGTCACCAGCGGCCCCGGCCCCGCCTTCTCCGTCGAGGCGCCGAGCACCAGCACCCCGATCGCCGGATCCTCCTTCACCTGCGCGAGGATCTCCTGCACCGGATCGCCCTCGCGGATCACGAGTTCGGGATCGATCCCCTGCCGGTCGCGCATCCACTTCGCGAAGACCTCGAAATGGGCCTCGATCCGCTCGCGCGCCTCGGTCCGCATCAGGTCCGAGACGCCCATCCAGTGCTGATATTCCTCGGGCGGGATGATCGACAGGATCTGCACGCCGGCCCCGGTATGGGCGGCGCGCAGCGCGGCGAAGCGCATCGCGTTCAGGCACTCGCGGCTGTCATCCAGAACGACCAGAAACTTGCGCATCACGTCCTCCCTGACCGCGGGATCATGGCGAAGCCTGTCCCGGCGCGCAAGGCTCAGCCCGCCGAATGCGCCCAGTCCCAGTAGAGCTGCCGCACCAGCCGCGTGACCGGACCCACCTGATAGACGGTCTCGTCGAAGCCCGTGACCGGCGTGACCTTGGCGAAATTGCCCGAGAGGAACACTTCGTCCGCGCCGTGGAAATCCTCGAAGGTCAGCACCGTCTCGACCACGTCGACCCCGTCGGAGCGCAGGTTGGCGATGTGGCGCGCCCGGGTGATGCCAGACAGGAAGGTGCCGTTCGGAACCGGCGTGAAGACCACGCCGTCCCTAACCATGAAGACGTTGGCCGTGGCGGTCTCGGCCACATTGCCCATCGCGTCCGCCACCAGCGCATTGCCGAAGCCCTTCGAGCGCGCCTCGACCAGCATCCGGGCATTGTTCGGATAGAGGCAGCCCGCCTTCGCGTTGCAGACATTGTCCTCGAGCACCGGCCTGCGGAAGCGGGTGCGGGTGAGCGTGGTCGTGACCTCGGGCGCGGGCATCGCCACCTCCTCGAGGCAGAGCGCGAAGCCCGTGGCGCCGGGCTTCGGCGCCACCCCCAGATCCGATCCGTCGAGCGCCCAGTACATCGGCCGGATATAGACCGCCTGATCGCGCCCGTAGGCCCTGAGCCCCTCGCGCGCGATGGCGACCATCTCCTCGGTGCCCACCGTGGGCGTGATCATCAGCGCCTCGGCCGAGCGGTTCACCCGCGCGCAATGGGCCTCGAGATCCGGCGCCACCCCGTCGAACCAGCGCGCGCCGTCGAAGACCGAAGAGCCCTGCCAGATCCCGTGGTCGGCCGCGCGCATCACGGCCAGGTCGCCCTCGTGCCAGCGGCCCTCGAAGAAGGTGCGGATGTTGCTGCCGAATGCCATCGTGATCTCCTGCCTCTTGCGGCCCTCCTTAAAGCACCGCGCAGGGGCGGGGTCCAGACGGCGTGCCGCCTCAGTCCGCCTCGGCCAGAAGCGCCGCGAGATCGAGCCGCCCGGTCCCCATGGCCAGCGCGCCATGGGCGTCGCGCGGCCAGTCCTCCGGCGCGCGATCGCGGTAGAGCTCCACCCCGTTGCCGTCCGGATCGCGCAGATAGACCGCTTCCGAGACGCCATGATCGGCAGCCCCCTCCAGCGCCACGCCGGCATCGAGAACGCGCCGCACCGCAGCCCCGAGCGAGGCGCGGTCGGGAAACAGGATGGCGGTGTCATAGAGGCCGGTCGTGCCGGGGGCGGGCGGCTCGCCCCCGAGGCTCTCCCAGCTGTTCAGGCCGATATGGTGATGATAGCCGCCGGCCGACAGGAAGGCCGCGCGGCTGCCGAGCTTCTGCTGCAGCTCGAAGCCGAGGACGCCCCCGTAGAAGGCGATGGCGCGGTCGAGGTCGGCCACCTTCAGATGGACATGTCCGATGCGGGTCTGGGGCGGAAGGGTCATGGCGCGCTCCTGCAACTGCTGGCCCGAGGGTAGCCCCGCCGCGGCCCGCAGGACAGGTGCGGCCCCGCACAGAGAGTGAGCGGTAGCGCGCGTCCCGCCCGGCGCGCAGGCAGGGCACCGGCGCCTCGCCCCCCGGATCGGCGGAATTCGCCAGCGGAAAGAATTCGTGAATTGCCGGGCTTCCCCGGCGGCACCACCTTGGGGGCAGGGCGCGGTCACGAGTCGCAGCCTCTCAAAAAAAGACAATGAGCAGGACACGTTCGATGCAGAAGCTGAACCTCCGAAGGCGGGGGATCCTATCGGCCGCGGCGGCGGCCTTCGCCGGCTTGGCTCTGGCGGGCGGGGCGCGCGAGGGCCTGGCGGAAGAGTCGACCGACTGGCAGGATCATTTCGAAACGCTCGAGCATGGGGCGGTGCTGGCCGACCTGCGCCAGCGGGTGGTGCTGTTCTGGTCGGAGGACGGCACGGTGCACCGCCGCTATCCGGCGGCCATGCCCGACACGCGCGCCTTCCCGCGTCTGGGCGGCACCCGGATCATCCGCAAGGTCGAGGGGCCGACCTGGCGTCCGACCCCCGCGATGCGCGCCCGCGATCCCGAGTTGCCCTGGAGCCTGCCGCCCGGGCCGGGCAACCCGTTCGGCACCCATGCGCTCCATCTCGAATGGCAGCATTACCGCATCCACGGCACGCACGATCCGTCGACGATCGGCGGCGTGACGGCCCATGGCTGCATCGGCCTCTCGAATGCCCATATCGCGGAGCTCTTTGCCCATACCACGGTCGGCACGCAGGTGCGGCTGGTCTGACGGCGGGCCAGAGAGCCCGCCTTCGTGGCCTTCCTCAGGCCGCCGGCGCCACGCGCCAGCGGCGGTGGATCCAGAACCACTGGTCGAGATGCTCGCGCACCACGGCCTCGAGCGAGTCGTTCAGCGCCTGTGTCATCTCGGCCGGGGTGCCGCGCGGGATCGGCGCATCCACGCGGATCTCGAAGTCGAGCCCGTTCGCGGCGCGGATCGCATAGACCGGGACCAGCGGCGCGTCATATTTCAGCGCGAGATCGGCGGCCGAGAGCGCGGTCTTGGCCGGATGGCCGAAGAAGCGCAGCACCGCGCCGTCGCGCATGTGGACGTCGATCAGCAGGCCCAGCATCCCGCCGCCCTTGAGGTGGCGCAGCATCCCCGCGAGACCCGCCTTGCCGCGGGCGAAGACCGGGCCGCCGATCGCCGCCATGGCGCGGACATAGTGCTCGTTGAAATAGCGGTTGTTCATCGGCCGGTAGAGGCCCCCGATCTCGAAGCCGCGGGCGCGGAGCGCGGCGCGGCTCGCATCGTAATTGCCGAAATGGCCGGTCACGATCACGACCGGTCGCCCGGCTTCATGGGCGGCCTCGAGCGTGGCGAGCCCCGGCCCTGTGACGGGCGCGCGTGCGGCCCGCTCGACGAAGGCCTGCCCCGAATAGGATTCGATCACCGCCCGGCCCACATTGTCCGGGACCCTGCGCATGAGGCGCCGCACCTCCGCCTCCGGCAGATCGGGCAGCACCCGTGCGAGGTTGGCGCGCACCCGCCGGTCCCAGCCGGCGAAGGGCGCGATGAGGCGCGACATGACCCAGCCGCAGAGCGGCACCCGCCACGCATAGGGCAGCAGAAGAAGCGCCCCGATCAGGGCGCGCAGAAGGCGGTCTTGCGCCCATGCGGCAGGTCCGGTTCGTCTGGAAGCCATGGTCTCCGCGGTCAGCGCCGCCTTCGTTGGGTGGTCCAGACATAGAGACCCGTCCTGCGAACCTCAAGCGGAGGGGGAGGGGGAACCGTGCCCGACGCTTCTACGGGCGGCTTCGCGCCGCAGGGATCCCGCAGGCCTGACCCGGCCGACGACGGTCGTAGATGTCGGCCGATGCGCGGGGAAGGTCGGACGGCTGAGCCTGTTGGCCGGTTCCGCGGGTGTCCACCGCCTGTCCTGCGAAAGGGTGGCTTCGGCATTGCAGGCTGCGATGATGACGGTCATGCGGCGGCACCGGAGGTCATTCGCCCTCTTCCTCCTCCACCACCAGAACGAGCTCACCGGCCGCCTCGAGCTGGCGGATGCCGGCCACCACCGCGTTCATCGCCTCCTCGGCCTCCTTGTCCTTCACCCGTCCGCGCGCGGCGGCATCCTCGCGCAGTGACTGGGCGAGGCGCTGGGACATGTTGGAGAGCAGGAACTCCACCCCCTCGGACAGCTCCGGGCGGCTGGAGGCGGCGGCGATCACCGCCACCAGCCGCGCCTGCTCCACCACCCGGGTAACCTTCGGCACATCGCGCCCCAGCACCCGGCGCGGGACATGTTCGAAGGTGAAGATGGCCTTGCGCACCTGCTCGGCAAAGGCCGCGTCGGCCTCGTCGAGCCCCTTCAGAACCTCGTCGCGGGTGACCGCGGCCGAGACGTTGAGGATCGCCCCGACCCGCTCGACCGGCGTCGCCGTGAAGGCGCGCGGCGGCTCGGCCTCGAGCTGACCCAGAAGCGAGAGGCCGATCCGGCGCACCGTCTCGGGCTCGACCGAGCCGGTCATCGACACGGCATAGGCCACGCGCCGCGCCTTCTCGCCCGGCAGCTTGCCCAGAACCTCGGCCGCCTTCGGCACCGGCAGCTTCGAGAGCATGACCGCGGCCACCTCGACGCTTTCCTCTTCCACCACCTTGAGGAGTTTATCGGCCGGCAGGGTCACGATCCGCTCCCACGGATCGCCCTTCACCCCCGCCTGCCGTCGCAGCCGGGTCGCCGCCGAGGGGCTGATGTGGCCGTCCATCACGGCCAGCGCGCCGTCGAGCCCGCCGGGGAAGGAGAGGCCCACGGACTCGAGCTCTTCGACGAATTCCTCGATCACTGCGGTCATGGTGGAGCGGTCGACCGTCCGCATGCGGGCCATCTGCTCGGCAAGGCCTTCCTGCATGTTTTCGGGCAGGGAGGTGAGGGGCAGGGGCGCCCCTTCGGCCAGAAGAAGCCGCACGATGATCGCAGCCTTCTCGCGGCGCGAGAGGGGACGGGGGCCGTCCTCCTCCCCATCTAAGGACACCGCCCCGCGAGCGGGGCGGAACCGTGCCAGAGCCTGTGCCATGCTGTCCCGAATCGCTGATCCTCGGGGTCCAGCTTGGCGGCCCGGCGGTTAAGGCCGCCTTATCCGGTGACGGTCGTGCAGGCCTTGGTGGCGGTATCGTAGACCTGCCCGTCGCCGCAGGCCGAGGCGGTGGTCTGGTGCTTCATCGGGCAGTCCGCCATCGCCAGCGCGGGGGCGGCGATCAGGGCGAGGGTCGCGAGGGTCAGCTTCGTCATTCTTTCCTCCTGTCAGGGGTGGGATGGCAAAGGCCGGCGTCAATCGCACCCACGGAGGCTAACATGATTCGCCCCGCGGCCGGAGACCGCGGGGCGTCACGCACGCGTGAAGGACGAGCTTTCCCGCTCAGGCGCCGAAGACGCGGGCGAAGATCGTGTCCACATGCTTGAGGTGATAGCCCAGATCGAACTTCTCCTCGATCTCGGCCGGGCTCAGCGCCGCCGTCACCTCGGGATCGGCCAAGAGCTCCTCCTTGAAGTCGCGGCCCTGTTCCCAGACCTTCATCGCGTTGCGCTGCACGAGCCGGTAGGCATCCTCGCGGCTGACGCCCGCCTGCGTCAGGGCCAGCAGCACGCGCTGGCTCATGACGAGGCCGCGGAACTTGTTCATGTTCTTCAGCATGTTTTCGGGATAGACCACGAGCTTTTCGATCACGCCCGCGAGGCGGTGCAGCGCGAAATCGAGCGTGATCGTGGCGTCGGGGCCGATCGCGCGCTCGACCGAGGAATGCGAGATGTCGCGCTCGTGCCAGAGCGCCACATTCTCCATCGCGGGCACGACGGCCATGCGCACCAGCCGGGCGAGGCCCGTCAGGTTCTCGGTCAGCACCGGGTTGCGCTTGTGCGGCATGGCCGACGAACCCTTCTGGCCGGGCGAGAAGAACTCTTCGGCCTCGAGCACCTCGGTGCGCTGCATGTGGCGGATCTCGATGGCGACATTCTCGATCGAGGAGGCGATGACGCCGAGCGTCGCGAAGAACATCGCATGCCGGTCGCGCGGGATCACCTGCGTCGAGACCGTCTCGGGCACGAGGCCGAGCTGGGCGCAGACATGCTCTTCCACCGCCGGGTCGATGTTGGCGAAGGTGCCGACCGCACCCGAGATGGCGCCGGTGGCGATCTCGGCGCGCGCATTGACGAGGCGCGTGCGGTTGCGCGCCATCTCGGCATAGAAGCGGGCGAAGGTCAGGCCCATGGTGGTGGGCTCGGCATGGATGCCGTGGCTGCGGCCGATGCGGACGGTGTCCTTGTGCTCGATCGCGCGGGCCTTCAGCGCGGCGAGAACCCGGTCGAGCCCCGCGAGCAGCAGGTCCGAGGCGCGCACGAGCTGGATGTTCAGCGTCGTGTCGAGCACGTCCGAGGAGGTCATGCCCTGATGGACGAAGCGCGCCTCGTCGGCGCCCACGATCTCGGCCAGATGGGTGAGGAAGGCGATCACGTCATGTTTCGTCACCGCTTCGATCTCATCGATGCGGGCCACGTCGAAGGTCGCCTCGGCGGCCTTCCAGACGGCTTCGGCATTCGCTTTCGGGATCACGCCGAGGGCGGCCTGCGCGTCGCAGGCATGGGCCTCGATCTCGAACCAGATGCGGAACTTCGTCTCGGGCGACCAGATGGCCACCATGTCGGGGCGGGAATAGCGCGGGATCATCGGGGCCTCTCCTTCTACCGGCGGGGTCGCCTTAGCGCCCGTGGCCGGTGCTGGCAAGGCTTCGGGGCGCGGATCGCTCGCCGCCGGGGCAGGCGGCCGCTCCCGGGTCAGAGCGGCTCGGCGTCGCGGTAGAGCTCCCATTCCTCGAGGATGCGGCCATCGGGCAGGTGGCAGTAGCCGGTCTGGCCCGCCCCCTCGCTGCGGATCTCGAGCCGTCCGCCGCGCTGGGTGCAATAGACCGAGGCCGGATTGGCCATGCCCGACCGGTGGAGGTCGCCGGGCGCGGCCACCGGCGCGGGATCGGAACCGCCGCAGGCCGGCAGGGCGAGGATGAGGAGGAGCGGCGCGCGGGAGAGGAACATGGGGAAGCCTTGGGCCAGAGCAGGGCAGGGAGAGCGGGCGGGGTCGTGTCCGATCTTCACAGCGCGGCCCGCCCGCCGCAAGGGGCTGTGCCCGGATGCGGGGGCGGGGCGGCGAAAATCGGACGGCGGCGGCGCGGGGCCGGGCTCGGCCTGACGGTCATTCGGCCGGCCGGCCCTCGACCGGGGGCGACATCCGCGTGGCGTCGTGCAACTCGCGCAGGAGGCGGCTCTGCTCCTCGGCCTTCGGCCGCGAAAGGCCTGCGAGCAGGAGATAGGCCACCGGCGTGAGGTAGAGCGTGGCCACCGTGGCAAGGCCGAGGCCCCCCACGATGATCCAGCCCAGCACCTCGCGCGCCTCGGCGCCGGCGCCGGCCGCGAAGACCAAAGGAAGCCCTCCCAGCACGGTGGCGATCATGGTCATCATCACCGGGCGCAGGCGGATCGCGCAGGCATCCTCGATGGCCCGCCGCACCGGCAGGCCCTCGTCGCGCAGCTGGTTTGCGAACTCGACGATCAGGATGCCGTTCTTGGCCATGATCCCCACCAGCAGGACAAGCCCGATCTGGCTGTAGACGTTGAGGCTGCCGCCGGTGGCCACCAGCGCGAAGATCGCGCAGGCGAGCCCGAGCGGCACGGTCGCCATCACGATAAAGGCCGAGACGAAGCTCTCGAACTGCGCGGCCAGCACCAGAAGCACGATCACGATGGCGAAGCCGAAGGTGGCCGTCAGTCCGGAGGAGGTCTCGCCCAATGTCGCGGCCTCGGCCAGGGGCTCGATCCGGCTGTCGCCGGGCAGGATGTCGGCCGCCAGCCGCTCCACCTCTTCCAGAGCCTCGCCGAGCGCCAGCTCGGGCGTGAGGCTGGCCGAGATCGGCACCGCCCGCAGCTGCCCCTCGCGCGAAAGCTCGGGCGCCACGGCCCGTTCGGTGAGGGTCACGAAGCTCGAGATCGGCACCATCTGCCCGTCGCCCGACTGCACGAAGATCCGTTCGAGGTCGCCGGGATCGTTCACCGGATCGGTGGTGGAGAGCATCTGGATATCGTAGCTCGCATCGTCGAGGAAGACGGTGCCCACCGTGCGGCCATCGAGCACCGCCTGCAGCGCCTCGCCGAGCCCGGTGATCTCGATCCCGAGGTCGGAGGCGCGGGTGCGGTCGACCTCGATGAAGAGCTGCGGCTGCGTCGTCTCGTAGCCGAGCCGCACCTGCCCGAAGGCCGGGTTCTCCTCCATCCGGTCGACGAGTTCCTGCGCGCCTTCGGCCAGCCGGGCGTAGCTGTCCCCCACCACCGCGAAGCTCAGCCCCTGGCCCGCGCCGCGGACGCCGAGCGAGTTCGGCTGGATGGCGAAGGCGCGGATGCCCACGATGCGGCTCAGCCCCTCGTTCAGCTCGGCCGCGATCTCCTGCTGGCTGCGGTTGCGCTCCTCCCACGGGGCGAGCGAGATCACCATGAAGCCGCGGTTGTCTCGGCTGCCCGAGCCCGCGATGGCGAAGACGCTGAAGACCTCGCCCTTCTCGCGCAGGGGGGCGATCAGATCCTCGATCTCGCGCATCTTGCCGTCGGTATATTCGAGCGCCACGCCCTGCGGCGCCTGCACCGACATCAGGATCACCGACCGGTCTTCGGAAGGGGTCAGCTCCTGCTTCAGCGTGCCGAAGAGGAAGACGGCGGTCAGCGCGAAGCCCGTAGCAACGGCGAGCGTGACGGCCGGCGCGTCGAGCGCCCAGTGCAGCGTCCGGCGGTAGAAGGCCGCGAGCGTCCGGCCGAGCCAGACCACCGGGCCGCGGGCGTGGCTCTCGTCGCCCGCGCGCAGGAAGCGGCTGGCGAGGACGGGGCAAAGGCTCAGCGCCGTCACCGACGAGAGCAGGACCGAGATCGCCAGCGTGAAGCCGAACTCGCGGAAGAGGCCGCCGGTCTGACCGGGCAGGAAGGAGAGCGGGATGAAGACCGCGGCCAGCGTCGTCGTGGTGGCGATGACGGCGAAGAAGACCTGCTGGGTCCCGAGCACCGCCGCAGCCCGCGGCCCGATGCCCTGTGCGCGCCAGCGCACGATGTTCTCCAGCACGACGATGGCATCGTCCACCACCATCCCGGTGGCCAGCACAAGGGCCAGGAGCGTGAGGATGTTGATCGAGAAGCCCGCGATCCAGATGGCGGCGAGCGTGCCCACCAGCGCCACGGGGATGGCCAGCGTGGGGATCAGGGTGGCGCGCATGTCGCGCAGGAAGAGGTAGATGATCGCCACCACGATCAGGACCGACAGGCCGAGCGCGATCTCGACCTCGTGGATCGCGCCGTTGATGAAGGTCGCGTCGTCCGAGGTCACGAAGATGCGCACATCCTGCGGCAGGTCGGCCTGCAGCCCCGCCACGATCTCGCGCACCGCCTTCGAGATCTCGAGCGTGTTGCTCTGGGCCTGCCGGATGATGCCGAGGCCCACCCCGTTCTCGCCGTTCGCCCGCAGATAGGAGGCGCCGGGTTCGGGGCCGAGCTCGACCGTGGCCACGTCGCCCAGCCGCACGTCGGGCGCGATCTCGAGGGCCTCGAAGGCTGCGGGGGTGGTGACGGTCGCGGTCGTGCGGACCACGAGGCTCTGGCGGTCCGAGGTGAGCGAGCCCGCCGGCGCATCGTAGGCCACATTGCCGAGGGCGGTGCGCAGATCGGCGAGCGTCAGCCCCCGCGAGGCCAGAAGCATCTGATCCACATCGACGCGGAAGATCGGCGTGCGGTCGCCGTAGATCTGGAGGTCCGCCACGCCCGGAGCGGCGAGAAGCCGGCTCTCGATCTGGTCCTCGACGATCTGGGTCAGCTCCTGCGCCGAGCGGCGGGCCGAGGTCACGGCCACCCGCATCACCGCCTCGGAATTGGCATCGGCCTTCACGATGCGCGGTTCGTCGGCGTCGTCGGGCAGGTTGTTGCGGATGCGCGAGATCGAATCGCGCATGTCGCTGGCGGCCACGTCGAGATTGGTGTCGTCGTTGAACTCGACAGTCACCTGACTGCGCCCGAAGCGCGAGCTGGAGGAGATGGACTTCACCCCCGCCACGCGCGAGGCCGCGCCCTCGATCTCGTCGGTCACTTCCTGATCGATCGTCTCGGAGGAGGCGCCGTCGAATGTCGTGGTGACGGTGATGACGGGGCTGTCCACGTCGGGCAGCTCGCGCACGTCGGCGCCGTAGAGCGCGGCCAGCCCCGCGATCAGGATCAGCGCATTCAGCACGAAGGCGAGGATCGGACGGCGGATGAAGAGCGCCGTGTTGGAATGGGCAAGCTCGCGCTCGTCGGGTTCGGGAAGCGTGGACATGGGTCAGCTCTTCGAGCCGGAGGGGGCGGCGGCCTCGGGCTCCACCAGCGCCACCGGGCCGCCGGGCCGCAGCGTCTGCACGCCCTCGACCACCACCAGATCGTCGGGGCGGAAGGTGGCCTGCACCAGCACCGCATCGGCGTCGCGCTGCAGGATCCGCGCGGAGACCTGCTCGGAGCGGCCCTCGCGCACCACCCAGACATAGGAGCCGTCGGCGCCCCACTGGATCGCCAGCGGATCGACGGCGGGGCGCGGCTCGCCCGGAAGCTCGAGCCGGATCGAGAAGGACATGCCCGCGCGCAGCCGGTCGTCCGCATTGGGGATGGTGGCGCGTATGCGCAGGGTGCGGCTCGCCTCGTCCACGCGGTTGTCGAGCGCGCTGATCCGGCCCTCGAGCGGCTCCTGCGGGCCCGAGAGCGGCGTGGCCGTCACCCGGTCGCCGATGCCCACCTTGCCCACCACGCGCTCGGGCACGCGGAAATCCACGAGGAGGCTCGTGCGGTCGTCGAGCTGGGTCAGCAGGTCGCCGCGGCTGATCTGGTCGCCCACCTCGACCTCGACGATGCCGACCCAGCCGCCGAAGGGCGCGACGATCCGGTGCTGCGAGAGCTCGAAGCGCGCCTGCTGCAGCTCGAGCTCGGCAGTGCGGACGGCCAGAAGCGCCTCCTGCCGGGCGAGGTCGCTGGTGACGCCCGAGCCTGCGAGCCGCTCGGCGCGGGCCAGATCCTCGCGCGCGTCGGCAAGGATCAGCTCGGCCCTGTTGACGGCGATGCGCGCGGCTTCGCTGTCGAGCGAGGCGATGAGGTCGCCTGCCGCCACGCGGCTGCCGGGCTCGATGGGGATGGCGTCGATCCGGCCTTCGACCTCGGGGGCGAGGGTGACGGCGCGGACGGCGCGGGCGCTGCCCACCGCAGTGACGATGGCATTGAGCGGGCGCTCCTCGGGCGGCTCTGCGACGACCCGGGTGGCGGGTGCGCCGCCCGGGCCGCCCCGCGGGCCCGGAGCCGCCTGCGCCTCGCTGTCCTGCGCCACAAGGCCTATCCGCTCCATCGGGGCGAGCAGCCCCACACGCGCCAGCATGGGTCGTGCGGCGGGCACATAGAGCACCCAGATGACCAGAACCGCCGCGGCGACGGCCAGCACGAGCAGGCCCTGCTTCACCAGTGACATCGTCCCTCCTCGGTTGTCGCGGCCCCTGATACGCCGCGCCTGCCTCGTTCCGTCGTTTCTTCTAGCGCGAAGGCTGCAAGGATCGCAGCCCCATCCCCGCCGGAGCCTGCACATCATGGCACAAATGCGTGATCGGCGGGGAAGGGCGGCGCGGGTTCACGCGGACGTGCGCATCCGGCGCGGAAACTTGAAACGCGGCGCGCCCTGCTATCATTGAGACTTGCGGTCGCCCGAGGTCACCCATGTTCATCGTCAGTCCCTCCACGATATGGAACCGGAACGCGCTCGAGACGCGGCAGGTGCCGCGGCGGATCTTCGGGCGGGTGATGCTGCTGCCGCGCCGCGGCTTCCCGCTGCGCCTCGTCTGGCGAATGGCATTCGAGACGCAGATGCTGCGCTTTCTGGGCGTGCTCGCGCCCTTCGTGGCAGCCATGTTCGTCTGGCCGCAGAGCGCGCTCGCCATCGCGCAGGCGCCGCTCCTGATGATCGTGGCCATCCTCTATGTCGAGACGAACGTGCTGCGCATCCCGAAGGAAAGGCGAGCGAAGATGATCGACCGCGCCGAGGCCGACCGGGGGCTCGACCTGCTGCAGGTGCGCGGGCGGGCGATCCTGACGCGGATCGCGGCACGGCGGCAGCTGGCCTCCGGCGTCCTGCATCTGGTCGTGGAACAGTCGGACATGGCCTATATCACGCCGCTGACCTTCGTCTCGGTCCAGTCGGAAGCGGAGCCGGAGGTGGTCCGTCTGAGCCGCGAGGAGGAGGCCATGATCCGCCGCGACCTGTTCGGCGCGCCGCTGACCGAGCGGAAGCTGCTGCGGATCAACCTCCTCGAGAATGTCTTCCTGCGCGACGTGGCGCTCGACATGCGAGGGGTCTCGGCCCATGCGCGGCTGGCGGCGCTGTCGGGCTGAGGCGACGGCCGGGGGCGCTGCCCCCGGACCCCCGGGATATTTGGGCAGAGTGAAAGACGGGAGGTTCAGCCGATGGGCAAGTGCCCGCAGGTTGCGAGGGCGGCGGGCGGTGTTCGGGGGCTGCGGCCCTGACGAGGAGCTAGGGCGGCAAGGGGCGCAGGGTGCAGGCTGGAGGCGAACCCCGAGAGAGCTCGAGCGGTCTTGCTGTATGCCGCGCGGCGGATCCGAGGAGCCGCCGCCGGGTAATGCCCGCCTTGGGAGGCGGGCTTAGTCGGCGTCTTCGGCGGCCACCAGCACCATCACGCTCTGCCAGCCCACGGGAAGGGTGCCCAGGGCGGGCTCGTCGCAGGCGACGCGCTCGCGCGACGTGTCGATCTTCAGCCGCCACTCGCCCTCGGGCAGCGCGAAGTCGCCGTCGTCGCCCGCGTTCAGCACCACGAGGAGGTCGCGCCCGCGTGGCAGGTCGAGCCGGAGCGCGAAGAGCCTGAGCTCGCCGTCGTTCCAGTCGCCCTCCTCCATCTCGCGCCCGGCAGGATGGAGCCACGTAGCCACCGGCGTGTCGTGCTGCACCGCGTCCGGGCCCACGGCGAAGCGGGCACGGGCGATGCCACCGTCGGCCTTGCGGAACTCGGCGAGGTCCGCCACGGCGCGGATCAGCTCGTCGCGCGCCTGCTCCCAGTCGAGCCAGGCGATCTCGTTGTCCTGGCAGTAGGCGTTGTTGTTGCCCTGCTGGCTCTGGCCGAACTCGTCGCCCGCGAGGATCATCGGCACGCCCTGCGACAGGAACAGCGTGGCGAGCATGGCCTTCACCCGCCGCAGCCGCGCCTCGAGGATGCCGGGATCGTCGGTCGGCCCCTCGGCGCCCAGATTGTGCGACAGGTTGTGCGAATGGCCGTCGCGGTTGTCCTCGCCGTTCGCGTCATTGTGCTTCTCGTCGTAGGAGACGAGGTCCCAGGCGGTGAAGCCGTCATGGGCCGCGATGAAGTTGACCGACGAGGTCGCAGGCCGGTGCGAATGGGAGAACTGCACGGGCGAGCCCAGAAGACGCTGCGACACGTCGCCGATCAGCCCGGGGTCGCGCCGCCAGAAGGCACGGAGATCGTCGCGCGCCTTGTCGTTCCATTCGCGAAACGGCCAGGGGAAGCCGCCGACCTGATAGCCGCCCTCGCCAATGTCCCAGGGTTCGGCGATCAGCTTGACCATCGAGAGCACCGGATCCTGCCGGATCGCCGCGAAGAACGTGCCGCCGCGCTCGAACCCCTCGGGCTCGCGGCCGAGTGTCGAGGCGAGGTCGAAGCGGAAGCCGTCGACATGCATGACCTCGACCCAGTAGCGCAGGGAGTCCATGACCATGCGCAGCACCATCGGATGCGCCACGTTGAGCGTGTTGCCGGTGCCGGTCGTGTCGAAGGAATGGCGCTTCGCCTCGGGCGAGAGCAGGTAGTAGGACGCATTGTCGATGCCGCGGAACGAGAGCGTCGGGCCCTTCTCGTTGCCCTCGCAGGTGTGGTTGTAGACCACATCGAGGATCACCTCGATGCCGGCATCGTGGAACCGCTTGATCGCCCGTTTCACCTCGCGCATCGAGCCCGACTTCGTGTAGGGCCGGTAGGGCGCGAAGAAGGAGAGCGTGTTGTAGCCCCAGTAGTTCGACAGGCCCTTCTCGATCAGGTGGCGGTCGTTGAGGAAGCCGTGGATGGGCAGAAGCTCGATCGCCGTGACCCCGATGGCCTTCAGATGGTCGATCACCGCCGGCGAGGCGAGGCCCTTGAAGGTGCCGCGATCCTCTTCCGGCACGCCCGGATGGCGCATGGTCAGGCCCTTCACATGAGCCTCGTAGATCACCGTGTCCTGCCAGCGGTGCCGGAGCGCCTTGTCCGCCTCCCAGTCGAAGGCCGGATCGACCACCACCGCCTTCGGCATGAAGGGTGCGCTGTCGCGCGGATCGAGCTCGAGATCGTCGCCGCCGATCGGATAGCCGAAGAGCGCGTCGTCCCAGATCAGGTCACCGCGCAGTTCGCGCGCGTAGGGGTCGATCAGCAGCTTGTTCGGGTTGAAGCGATGGCCCTCTTCGGGGGCATGGGGGCCGTGGACACGGTAGCCGTAGGTCTGTCCTTCGCGGATGCCGGGCAGGTAGCCGTACCAGATCCCGCCCTCGTAGGAGGGCAGATCGAGGCAGTGGGTCTGGGTCTGGCCGGTCTCGTCGAAGAGGCAGAGCTCGACCCGCGTGGCATTCTCGGAGAAGAGGGCGAAATTGGTGCCCTCGCCGTCGAAATCCGCCCCGAGCCGGTTGGGATGGGCCGAGGACATGTCGAACTTGAGCGGCGGGGCCGGGCGGGTCGGGCGCTTCATGCCGAGCGACCCATGCGGGAGTCGGCGAAGGGCGCGACCAGCCGGCCGCGGTCGGCGGCGCGGCGGGCGAGCATGGGGGTCGTCACGAGAACCGTGCCCTCCTCGGTGCGGCGGAACCAGCGGGCGTCCTCGTCGGGATCCTCGCCGATGACGAGACCTGCGGGCACCGAGGTGCCGGGGGCCACGATGGTGCGGGTGAGGCGCACGCCGGGCGCCACGCGCGCGCCGGGCAGCAGCACGCTCTCGTCGAGCATGGTCCAGCGGCCTGGCAGGTCGCCGCCGAGCCGCGGGGAATGAAGCGCGATGCCGCCGGTCTGCATGCGGAAGGCGAACTGGATCAGCTCGCCGGTCGCGGCCTTCATCTCGTGCTCGCTCGCCGCGATGCGGGGCGGCAGCGCGCAGGGCGCCTCGCCCGTCTGGAACTCGAGCTGTGCCAGGCGGTAGGCATCGAGCGTGCCCACGTCGCGCCAGTAGAAGTTGTCGCCCGGCACGCGGTAGGCATGGGCCTCGCCCAAGGCCACCGCGAGCGGCAGGATGTCATGGCCGAAGTCCTGTGTCGTGCCGGGGATGATCCGCAGCACCGAGGCGAGCCAGTCAAGGTCGAAGACATAGATCCCCATGCTGACCTGCGCCCGTCCGGGAACGGCCGGATCGGCGGGCACCACCGCGGGCTTTTCGAGGAAGCTCTCGATGAGGCCGCCTTCGCTCGTGCGCACCACGCCGAACTCCGAGGCGCGGTCGCTGGGCACCGTATCCACGGCCACCGTGGCGGAAGCGCCGGACGCGCGGTGGGCCGCCACCATGTCCGCGTAATCCATCTCATAGACATGGTCGGCCGCGAGCACCACGAGCTCGCGCACCCCTTCGGACTGAAGCTCGGCGAGGTTCGCGGCCACCGCCGCGGCCGTCCCGCCATAGCCCTGTGGGGTGCCCGTGACAGCAGTGCCCTCGCGCAGACGGAGGCTGCCTTCGGCGAAGCGGCTGGCCCAGCGGCTCTCGAGATGGTGGGACAGCGTCTCGGGGCGGTACTGCGTGGCCACGATCATCCGGGTCAGGCCCGAGCGCGCCGCATTGGCGAGGGTGAAGTCGACGATCCGCCGCGGCCCGGCGAAGGGCAGGGCAGGCTTGCATTCGCGGGACGTCAACTCATGCAGGCGGGAGCCGCGACCTCCCGCGAGGAGGACCGTAAAGGTGGTGGACAGGTCCGGCCGTTGGGCGTCGCGCATGGGGTTCGCATCCAGTTGTCGTGAAGTTGCGCGCTTCAACCGCCCGGCTGTCCCGCGGTTCCGCGGAGGCATGAAAAAAGGCTTGCGATCCGGGAGCCTGTGCCACCGGCTGCCTGTCCGCTGTGCAGGCGGCTGCGGCTCTCGGTCAGGCCTGCTCTTTGCGGGTCAGGACTGGGGTGCCGCACGACGTAGCGAGGCACGTCCGCGTCCGCTGTCCGGCGCGCATGGCGCGCCTCGGGACGGAACAGGATGCGGAAACTGCGGCCGGCCTGAGCCACCGATCCGGTCCGGCGGGTGGAGCGTTCGTTCGGGCAGAGATGCTGGCGGAACCGGCAACTTCATGGGACGTTCCTCTGCCCAGATCCGAGGAGTCGCGCATGGCCGACAGCAGCTTCCGCACCACGCCCCGCCGGGCATCTGCCGCGACGGCGCGCAGACCGGACGGGGGTGCGGCTGTCCGCGGCGTCGGTCAGGTCCGGCGCTGCCAGGCCCGCACGAGCGCCGCCGCCGCATCCGCGAGCTGCCGGCGGCTGTCCATCTCGAGCCGGGCGGCCACTGCCCCGATCCGTGCCAGCTCGCGCGTCAAGGCGCCCGCATGACCGGCCGCGGCCTCCTGTTCGGAACTCCCCGACCGCCCGAGCTCGAACTGCGAGCCGAGGAAATAGTCGGGATGCCCGATGCTGCCTCCCACGGGATGCAGGAAGAGGAGATTGTCGAACCGCTCGCCCGAGAATCGGTAGTTGCGCAGCACGACCTGCGTCTCTTGCCCCTTGGACAGCGCCTCGCGGATGTCGGCCCGCGCCTGCTCGTTCTCTCCCTCGCGCTGGAGGAACCGGCAGTTGAACCCGAGGATCCGCCCTTCGGTATAGCCGGTCATCCGCAGGAACGGAGGGTTGGCCAGCACCAGCGGCTGTTCGGACAAGGACATGTCCACCAGCGTCAGGGCCACGCCCGAGCGATCGAAGATCCCGCGGATCTTCTCGAACTGTTTTTGGTCCATTCCCCCTCGCCTCCTGTGCCGCCGGAGCGTATGCGTCGGGTTGTCGCAGTTCCAGACCGAAAGTTTACGACATGACGGAAATGCTTTCCGCCGCCGAATCCGCGGCCGATCGCGACCTGGTCCTTCTCGGGATCGGGGCCTCGGCCGGCGGGCTGGAGGCCTTCCAGAGCCTGCTCGGTGCGCTGAGGCCGACCGACCGGTTCGCGCTGATCCTCGTGCAGCATCTCGATCCGGAACACGAAAGCCTGCTGCCCGAGCTTCTGTCCAAGCGCACGCGGCTGCCGGTGCAGTCCATCGAGGACGGAATGGAGATCGAGAGCGGCAACGTCTATCTCATTCCGCCGGCCTTCGGCCTCGACATCCGCGGCCGGGTCCTGAAGCTCGTGCCGTTCGAGGCGCCGCGGGGGCTGCGCCGGCCCATCGACAGCTTCTTCCAGGCGCTCGCGCGCGAGCATGGCAGCAACGCGGCGGGCGTGATCCTGTCGGGCACGGGATCGGATGGATCGAACGGCGTCCGGGCGATCAAGGAGGCGGGCGGTCTCGTCTTCGCGCAGGATCCCAAGGACGCCCGCTACGACGGGATGCCCCGCTCGGCCATCGGCACGGGGGCGGTCGATCTCGTGCTGCCTGCGGCCGAGATGATCGGCGTGCTGCGCGATTTCCACGACCGCGCCTCGGGGATCGCGCCCACCATCGAGAGCGACGCGGAGTTCATCGAGAAGGTGGTGCGCAACGTGCGCTACCGCACGGGCCACGACTTCTCCGGTTACAAGAGCGGCACGCTCCTCAGGCGGATCACGCTGCGCATGTCGGTGTTGGGGCTCACGGAGCCCGGCGACTATCTGCGCGAACTGGTGCAGAACCGGGGCGAGGCCGATCGGCTTTTCCGTGACCTGCTCATTAACGTCACCAGCTTCTTCCGCGACCCTGCGGCCTTCGACGCGCTGGCGCGGGTGGCGATCCCCGGGATCCTCGAGGAGAAGGGCCGCGGCGACGAGTTGCGGGTCTGGGTGCCGGGCTGTTCGACGGGGCAGGAGGCCTATACGGTCGCGATGATCCTCGCCGACGCGATGACGCGGCTCGACGTGCGTGCCCGGCTCTGCGTCTTCGGGACCGACATCGACGAGGATGCGCTCGCCATCGCGCGGCGGGCGCAATATCCCAACTCCATCGCCTCCGAGGTGCCGCCGCAGTTTCTCGAGCGCTACTTCACCCCCACCCGGCACGGCTTCGAGGTGCGCGGAGAGCTGCGTGACATGGTGCGCTTCTCGTCCCAGAGCCTCGTCAAGGATCCGCCCTTCTCCCGCCTCGACCTCATCACCTGCCGCAACCTGCTGATCTACTTCAATCACGAGCTGCAGGAACTGGCGCAGCGCGTCTTCCACTACGCGCTCCGGCCCGGCGGTTTCCTGATGCTCGGCCCCTCCGAGACGGCCAAGGCCGAGGGCGACCCCTTCGTGAATGTGGTGCCCGAGCACCGGATCTACCGGCGCAACGATGCGCTGGCGCGTTCGCTCGACCTGCCGCGCGGCTTCCGCAGCATCTCGCTTGCCTCCGAGGCAACGCACGATGCGCTGCCCGAGCAGATCTTCGGGCTGCCCTATGCCGCGGCCGAGGCGCTGGTCGTGCGCCATGTGCCGCCGTTCCTGCTCATCGGACCGCAGGACGAGGTGACGCGCGTGGGGGCGGGGGCCGAGAGGTTCGTCCGTCTCAATCCCGGCACCGCGTCGCTCGGCATCCGCGCCTTGATCCTTCCCGAACTCGAGCAGCCGCTGAAGCGGCTTCTGACCGGAAGCGGGCTCGCCGGCGGCAGCTTCCGCCAGACACGGGTCGAGCTTTCCCGCGACGGAGAGGCGCAGGAGGTCACGATCGGCTGCGAGACCCTGTCGAACGGTCTGCGTCTCGTGACCTTCGGCACCATCGCCAGCCCCTCCTCCGGCTCCGCCGCGGACCCCGACACGCGGATCGTGCTCGACGAGGCCTATGTGAGCCAGATCGAGGACGAGCTCGAGGAGGCGCGCCTGATGGTGCGCACCACGGTCGAGGAACTCGAGACCTCGAACGAGGAGCTGAAGAGCTCGAACGAGGAAATGATGTCGATGAACGAGGAGCTCCAGTCGGCGAACGAGGAGCTCTCGACCACCAACGAGGAGCTGCAGACCAAGCTCGCGGAACTTGCCGAGGTCAATGCGGACCTCGCGAACTTCATGTCCTCCACCCAGATCGCGACCGTCTTCCTCGACCGCGAGCTGCGGTTGCGCTCCTTCACCCCCGAGGCCGCCACCTGGTTCCGCTTCGTCGAGCAGGACCGCGGGCGCGAGATCACCGACATCCGCGCGCGTCTCGACATCGGCACCATCGCCGACGTCTGCCGTCGGGTGATGGCGGAGGGCCCGGCCGAAGAGGTGGCGATGGTCTCGACCGACGGCGAGTCCGAGGTGATCGTGCGGTTCGCTCCCTATCGCAGCGGTTCGGGCGATCGGGGCGGGGTCGTCTTCTCGATCTTCGATGTGACCGCCGTCACCCGCTTCGCCCGCGCCGCCGAGGAGGCTTCGGCCGACGCCCGCGCCAGTGCCGAGGAAATCGAGGAACTCTATCTCGGCAGTCCCGGCGCGATGGGCCTCGTCGACCGCGACTTCCGCTATCTGCGCGCCAATCCCAAGATGGCCGATTTCAGCGGCCTGCCCAATGAGAACCTCATCGGCCGGTCGATCTCGGAGGTCCATCCCGACGTGGCGGGGCGCATGGTGGCCTCGGTCCGCCGGGTGTTCGACAGCGGCGAGCCGGTGCTGCGGCAGGTGGTGCGCGGAACGACGCCCGCCGATCCCGACGTGCCGCGCGTCTGGGAGATCGACTGGTATCCCGTCCATCGCTCGGACGGGGTGCGGGCCGTGGGCTTCAACGTCACGGACGTGACCCGGCTTCTGGAACTTCAGGCCGACCTGCGCCGCATCATGCGCGAGCTGCAGCACCGGGTGAAGAACATGCTCTCGAACGTGATCGCGCTGGTCAACCGGGCGCGCCGCGAGCAGGGCGACCCGCAGGAGATCCTCGAGACGCTGGCGCAGCGGATCCGGGCGCTCGCCAACACCCACAATCTGCTCACCTCGGAAAACTGGGCCTCGACCTCGCTCAGCGACATCTTCGCGCTCGAGCTTCTGAACGTCTATGGCGAGGAGCGGGTGACGCTCCGTGGCCCCGAAATGCGGCTCAATGCCCGCGCCACGCTGAGCCTCGGCATGGTGATCCATGAACTCGCCACCAACGCGTCGAAATACGGTGCCTTCTCGCGGCCAGAGGGGCGCGTGTCGGTGCGCTGGTCGCGGGTGGACGAGGGAGAAGGCGACGAATTCCGTCTGGTGTGGCAGGAGAGCGGCGGTCCGACGGTAAATCCGCCCTCGCGCGAGGGTTTCGGCACGCAATTGATGCGTTCGATGGTAGAGGGCTCCTTCTACGGCAGCATCGAGAGCAACTGGGAACCGGCCGGTCTTCGCCTCGTTGTGGCCCTGCCATGGAATGCAGCAACCGAAGTGGACTATGACAGTGACCTGGACCCCCTCCGCCATGCGGATCCTCTACCTTGAAGACGAAGCCATCATTGCGATGGAAACGGTGGAGACGCTGCGAGACATGGGGTTCGAGCAGATCGACATGGCCTACTCGCTGCCGGCGGCCGAAAAGTTCGTGGCCGAGGCACTGCCCGACATCGCCCTGCTCGACGTGAACCTGAGCCACGGACGGACCTCGTTCGAGCTCGGAAGCCGCCTTCTGGGCGAGGGCGTGCCTGTCGTCTTCGCCACCGGCTATGCCAGTTCCAGCCTGCCGGCCGATCCCCGGGCGACCGTCATCGAGAAGCCGGTGACTCCGGCCGCGCTGGAGCGCGCGCTGAACTCCGCCGCCTGCGCGTCGGAAGGCTGAACCGGAGGGCGCTGCCGGGAACAAGCGCGGCAGCGGGACGTTGAGCTTCAAAGGCGGTGGCCCCGCCGCATCGGAGGATGAAGCCCATGTCCAGCGAGACCCTGTCTCTGAGCCTGACCCTCGTTGTCGCTGCCACGATTGTGGTGACAGCGATCGCCATGGCGCGCCGCGAGAAGCGGCTGGTTCCCGTCACGGTGCCGGCCCGGGTGCGTCAGCGGGGGCGCTGATGGACCGTCTGAGCATCCTCCTCACCCTGATGACCGGAGCGGTCATCACGGGCGTCCTCGTGATCCTGTTCTTCAGCATGGGCTGGTATGGCTGGACCCCGATCGCCATCGGAGCAGGGGCGGGCATCCTCCTGTCGTGGCCCGCGGGTTACCTCATATCGCGCCGGATCAAGCGCACGGACCCGCAATGGGACGAGACGCGGGTCGAGCGGGTGCCCACCACGATCCCCAAGCCCGACGCGCCGGAAGTTTAAAAGCGTCTCAGGACGCTCCTGTTCCGAAGCCGTGGCGGACCACCCCTGGTCGAGATCATGAGGGGCGCAGCAGCGCCCCTTTGCTTTCAGCGCCTCGAGCGGTTCCTGGGCGCCGCTGACCACCTCTTCAGATCGCGCTGCGGACCGGACCTGCCGACAGGGAGGCGCGGGCGGCCCTCCAGCATCGCTGTTTTTCCCGCAGGTACCGGCTCCAGCCAGATCCCGGAGTCCTTCCTCCCACCACCGTCTTGCATCCGACTGCCCGGCAGAGGTTCCGCAGCCGTGGGTTTCGCGGAGGCTCCCGCGGGGGATCTTCAGGCAGGCCCGCGCTCCGCGATACCGGCGTCAGTCGCGCAGCGCGAATCGACGCGCAGGTTCGGTCAGTCCAGACGCTCCAGCAGCTGTCGGGCCTCCTCAAGATCTGCACGAAACCGCCTGCGTTCCTCGGCGCGCGCGGCCTCGTCCGGCAGGCGCAGGATGTAGGAGGGATGGACCGTCACGAACAGGGGCGTCCCGTCGTCGAGCCTCTCGAGCGACCCGCGCCGCTTGAGGATCCCCGCTCCGGAGCCGGTGAGCGAGGCGAGCGCCGTTGCGCCCATCGCGACGATCAGGCGGGGGCGCACCAGATCCCGCTCGAGATCGAGCCACCAGCGGCAGGCAGTCACCTCGCCCGCGTCGGGCTTCTGGTGGATGCGGCGCTTGCCGCGCGGGGTGAACTTGAAGTGCTTGACCGCGTTGGTGACATAGACCGACCCTCGATCGAGGCCGGCCGCTGCCGCCTCCTCGTCGAAGAGTTGCCCCGCGGGGCCCACGAAGGGCCGTCCGGCCAGATCCTCGCGATCCCCGGGCTGCTCGCCCACGACCATCATGCGAGCCGTGGCCGGTCCCTCCCCGAACACGACCTGCGTGGCATTGGCCCAGAGGCCGCAGCGCCGGCATCCCTCGGCTGCGGTCTTCGCTTCAGCCAAGGAGCCGGGCGCTGAACCGTCGCTGGCCGCAGGGGGGCCGCCCGCCGCCGCCGCGCGCTGCCGCGCCACGGCCGCCGTTCGCGCGGGCGGCTCGGTCGGCGCTGCGGCCTGCATCTCGGCCGCCCGTTCGGCCGCACCCCGGATCAGGCCCGGAATCAGCTCCGCCTCGGGCAGGTTCTTCCAGTAGCGTTTCGGCATTTCGGACTGCATCGCCTTCACCATCAGCCGCGCCGGATTGAAGATGTTGGCGTAGTAGGTCCGCCACAGCTCTTCCGTTCCATCGGCCGGCGGCGCGGCGCGCTCCTCGGTCGGGGCGAAATCGAGCTGCCCCGCCACGAACCGCGCGGTGACCTCGGGCGTGACGATGGCCCAGTCCATGTCGCCGAACCGGCGGGCGAAGAAGGGCGTCGCCGCCTCCTCGACCGGATGGTCCGGCTCGAACCAGGCCGCGAAGGCCCGGCGGGAGCCTTCCGAGGGAAGCTCGCGGAAGCGGACGAAGGCGTGCATCTTGTGGATCTCGCGCCGGACCATCTTCTCCTGCGCAAGGAGCTTGCGCAGCGCGGGATCGCTCCGGTCGCCCCAGCGCAAAGTGCCGTCCGCCAGCCGCAGGAGAAGACCGTAGGCACGCCCGAACCGCTCGGGATCGGCGTGGCAGAGGGCAGTCTCCAATGAGCCGACCGCCTCGCGCGACAGCCGGATCTGGCGCGCCGGGCCCGCGGGCAGGGCGGGCAGGTCGGCAAAAAGGTCGGCTTCGCCCGCGCCCACGCGCCAGACGACGCTTTCCGCCGGAACACCCGCCTGCGCCAGCCGCCGGGCCTCGGCGCGCCAGGCCGCCACGGTTCCCAGACGCGGCAGGACCACCTCGGGCATCAGAAGAGGCTCAACTGTTCCGGCGGCGGCACGAAGCGCGCGCGCAGGCTGGCGTCGTCCAGCCCCTGCGGCCGCCAGCCAGGGGCCACGATGAAGGGGCGCGCCTGTTTCAGCACCGCGCCCATCGCCACCAGATGCTCGTAGCGCACCGCCCCGTGCGCCCGCGCGGCAAGGATCCGGCCCACCGTCTTGGTGCCGAAGCCCGGCACCCGCAGCAGCATCTCGCGCGGGGCGCAGTTCACATCCACCGGAAAGGCCTCGCGATGCGCCAGCGCCCAGGCGAGCTTCGGATCGACCTCGAGATCGAGCATCCCCTTGTCCGCGATCTCGCCCACCTCGAAGCCGTAGAAGCGCAGAAGCCAGTCGGCCTGATAGAGCCGATGCTCGCGCAGGAGCGGCGGACGCACGAGGGGCAGCGCCTTCGAGGCATCGGGAATGGGTGAGAAGGCCGAGTAATAGACCCGGCTCAGACCGTAGTTGGCATAAAGCGTCGAGGCATTGCCGAGGATGGCCGCATCGTCCGCCCCGTCAGCCCCCACGATCATCTGGGTGGACTGACCGGCCGGCGCGAAGCGCGAGGGTCTGCGGCCGGAGAAGCTCGGCTCGCGCGAGGCCTCGCGCTTCAGCCGCACCTCGGCCATCGCCTTGCGGATGCCGGTCGCCGACTTCTCCGGCGCGAAGCGGTCGAGCCCGGCTTCGGTCGGCAGCTCCACATTGATCGACAGCCGGTCGGCATAGAGGCCCGCCTGCTCGATCAGCTCGGGCGCGGCGTCGGGAATGGTCTTGAGGTGGATGTAGCCCCGGAAATGCTCGCGCTCGCGCAGGGTCTTGGCGATGCGCACCATGTCAGCCATCGTGTCATCGGGCGAGCGGATGATGCCCGACGAGAGGAAGAGCCCCTCGATATAGTTCCGCCGGTAGAATTCGACGGTGAGCGTCACCACCTCTTCGACCGAGAACCGCGCCCGCTCGACCCGCGAGGAGACGCGGTTCACGCAATAGGCGCAGTCGAAGATGCAGAAATTGGTCATCAGGATCTTCAGAAGGCTGATGCAACGCCCGTCCGGCGCATAGGCGTGGCAGATGCCGCTTCCGCCCGAGGATCCCAGCCCCTTGCCATCCTTCGAATCGCGCCTTGTGCCCCCGCTCGAGGCGCAGGAGGCATCGTATTTCGCGGCGTCCGACAGGATGGCCAGCTTGCGGGCGAGATCTTTCTTCATCTGTTCTTAATATGTTCCTGGCTATTCGAAAGCAAGCGCAGAACCAATCATGACCGGAACGTGAAGCAGCGGCGGGCCCTCTTCAGGCGCGCCTTAGCTCCGGGGCAACCACCTCGCCAATCAGTCGCATCAGGTCGCCGAAATACCCTTCGCTCCGGGCGGGTCGCGTCGGGTCTGACGTGACGACCACCGTGGCCTCGAGATCCGGCAGCAGGCAGACGAGCTGGCCGCCGTAGCCGCGGGCCAGCGCGATCCGCTCGGTGCCCGCGCGGCCCACGAACCAGCCGTAGCCGTAGCCCAAGCCCGAGAAGGGCGAGCGCGTCCGCGGCTCGAGCGAGCGGCGCACCCAATCTGCGGAGAGGACCTGCGCCCCGTCCCACCGGCCGCCCTGGCGGACCATCTCTCCGAGGCGCAGCAGCGCCAGCGGCGACAGCGCCATCTCGTTGCCGCCGAGGTAGAAGCCCTGCGGATCCTGCGTCCAGGGCGGGATCTCGATCCCGAGCGGGCGGCCGAGCCAGTCCCGCATCAGCGCGAGCAGGCTGCGGTCCGTGGCTTCGGAGAGGGCGGCGCCGAGGATGTGGAAGCTGCCCGTGGAATAGAGCATCCGGCTGCCCGGCTCGGCCACCATCGGGCGCGACAGGGCATAGGCCAGCCAGTTCCGGCTCGAGACCCAGGCGCCATAGTTGCCGCCCGAGGTGCGTTCGAGCCCCGCGCGCATCGTCACCAGATCCTCGAGCGTCAGGTCCCGGACGCGGGGGTCGGCCTCGGCAGGGATGAGGCCGGGCGCGACCTCGCCCAGCGTGGCCCCGAGAGCGGGCACGGCGCCCCGGTCGAGCGCCGCGCCGAGCAGGGCTGCGACGAGCGTCTTCGAGACCGACTTCACATTGACCGCGCGATCCGGAGCGGGTCCGCGCAGCGCCTCGGCCACCAACGTTTCGCCGCCCTGCGCGACGACGATCGCATGAAGCTGGTCAAGCCCGCGCGCGGCCTCGAGGGTTGCGGCAAGGGGCGGACGGCGCGGCGCCTGCGCGCGGAGGGCGCGAGGGAGGGCGAGCGCGGCGCCGGCCGCGATAAGAAGACGGCGGGACAGGATCATGAGACCTCCGGGGGGCTCCAGCGCACATGGCCCGCTGGCCTCCGGCATCAACCGCGCCGCCTCCTCACGATTTCGCGCGCAGCAAGGGCGGCCTTGCAATGATAAGCACGCTTATTATATGTCCTGCACATGGAAAAGGACACCGACAGATTGGGACTGCTGTTGCACGACGCCACCCGCGCCGTCCGCAAGCGCTTCGAGCAGAGAACCAGCCATCTCGGCCTCTCGACGGCGCAGTGGCGGCTTCTGGCGCAACTCTCGCGCGAGCCGCGGGCCACGCAGGCGCGGCTCGCCGACCTGCTCGACATCGAGCCGATCAGCGTCTCGCGGCTGATCGACCGGATGGAGCAGGGCGGCTGGGTGCGCCGCGAGGCCGACCCGTGCGACCGCCGCGCGCGGCTGGTGGCGCCGACCGACAAGACCAAGGCCGCTTACGCGACCATCAAGACCATTGCCGACGAGGTCTATGACGAGGCGCTCGAGGGGATCCCGGCGGACCGCCGCAGGGAGCTCGTCTCGATGCTGCGGACCATCGTCACCAACCTCAACGACGCGGAGGCCGAGCCCCGCGTTCCCTGCATCAAGGCAAACGGATGAACGCCCAGACCTCTCCCGAGAAGGCCCGCTCCACGCCCGTGGTGGCCGAGCCGAAGCCCCGCAGGACGCGCCGTATCCTGCTGATGGCGGCCCTTCCCGCGGCCCTTCTGGGCGGCGCGGGCGTCTGGTGGGTGACCGGCGGGCGCTACGAGACCACCGACAATGCCTATCTGCATCAGGCGGTGGTCGGCGTGGCTTCGGAACTTTCGGGCCGCGTGACGCGCGTCTCGGTGTCCGACAACCGCCCCGTGACGAAGGGCGAGGTCCTGTTCGAGATCGACCCCGAGCCGCACCGCATCGCGCTGGCCAAGGCCGAGGCGGCGGTGGCCTCGGCGCGGCTCGAGGTGGAGCAGTTGCGCGTGGCCTATGCCCAGGCTCAGGCGCAGGAGAAGCTCGCGGCGGACGACGCGGCCTATCTCGCCAATGAGCTCGAGCGCCAGCGGGCGCTGTCGCAGAAGGGCGTGGCCTCGACGACCTCGCTCGACGATGCGCGCCACGAATCGCTCCGGGCGAAGGAACTGCTGCTGGTCGCGCGCCAGACCACCGCGAGTGCGCTTGCGGCGCTTGGCGGGGTCGCGGACGGGCCGGTGGACGAGCATCCGAAGGTGCGCACGGCGCTGGCCGCGCGCGACGATGCCGCCTACCAGCTGGCGCGGACCGAGGTCCGCGCCCCGGCCGACGGCATCGTCTATCAGGCCGCCTCCTTCAAGCCGGGCCAGATGGTCACCGCCGGCCAGTCGCTCTTCTCGCTGGTCGAGACCGGCGATGTCTGGATCGACGCGAACTTCAAGGAGACGCAGCTGGCCGGCATCGCCCCCGGCCAGAAGGCCGAAGTCACCTTCGACCTGCACCCCGACCGGCCGTATGAAGCCACGGTCGAGGCGGTGGGCGCGGGCACGGGCTCGGAATTCTCGCTGCTGCCGGCGCAGAACGCCACCGGCAACTGGGTGAAGGTGACCCAGCGCGTGCCGGTGCGGCTGCGGTTCGAGGAGGGAGCCGACATCGCGGGCCTCGCTTCGGGCCTGTCGGCGGAGGTGTCGGTCGATACCGGCCGCGTCCGCCACATCCCGGGGCTCGCGAGCTTCGCCGCCACCGCCGACTGATCCGGAGGGTGCCATGACCGCTGCTCAGAAACAGCCCGTGGAGCACCGCGGGCTGATCACCCTCGTGATCATGCTCGCCACGATCATGCAGGTGCTCGACACGACCATCGCGAACGTGGCGCTGCCCTCGATGACGGGCGATCTCGACGCCTCGGCCGATACGATCAACTGGGTGCTCACCTCCTACATCGTGGCCGCGGCGATCATGACGCCCGTGACCGGCTGGCTCGCCGACCGGATCGGCAAGCGCGAGCTGTTCCTCGTCTCCATCGTGGGCTTCACGCTGGCCTCGATGGCCTGCGGCCTGTCCTGGAGCCTGCCCTCGATGGTGGGCTTCCGGCTGCTGCAGGGCGTCTTCGGCGCGGCCATCGTGCCGCTGTCGCAGACCTTCCTGCTCGACATCAACCCGCGCGAGAAGGCCGGGCAGGCCATGGCGCTCTGGGGGGCGGGGATCATGGTGGGGCCGATCATCGGGCCCACGCTCGGCGGCTGGCTCACCGAGAGCTGGGACTGGCGCTGGGTCTTCTTCATCAACCTTCCCGTGGGCATCGTGGCCTTTCTCGGCTGCGCCGCCTGGCTGCCGCGGGCCGAGCGGGTGGTGCGCCGCTTCGACTTCTTCGGCTTCGCCATGCTCGCCATCGCGCTGGGCTCGCTCCAACTCATGCTCGACCGCGGCGCGGAGGTGGAATGGTTCGCGGCCCTCGAGATCTGGATCTACCTGTTCCTGATGCTGACCGGCTTCTGGGTGTTCGTGATCCACATCCTCGGCGCCGAAAAGCCCTTCCTCGAGCCCGCGATGTTCGCCGACCGCAACTTTGCCACCGGCCTCGTCTTCATCTTCGTGGTGGGGATCATCCTCCTGGCGAGCCTCGCGCTCCTGCCGCCGATGCTGTCGCACATCTTCGGCTATCCGGTCATCACCACCGGCCTCGTGATGGCGCCGCGCGGGGTGGGGACGATGATCTCGATGCTGATCGCCGGGCGGATGCTGCGCTTCGTCGATGCGCGGCTGATGGTGACGGCGGGTCTCTCGCTCACCGCCCTGTCGCTGCACATGATGACGGGCTTCAGCCCGCAGATGGACAGCACGCCCATCGTGCTCTCGGGCGTCGTGCAGGGTCTGGGTCTGGGCCTCGTCTTCGTGCCGCTCTCGACCGTGGCCTTCGCCACCATCGCGCCGCGCTTCCGCGCCGATGCCACGAGCCTCTTCAGCCTTGTGCGCAACATCGGCTCGTCGGTGGGCATCTCGATGGTGACGGTGATGCTCACCCACAACAGCCAGATCAACCATGCCGAGCTCGGGGCAAATGTGACGCCCTACAATCCGCAGCTCTGGCAGCTCTCGCCCGACGCCGCGCAGGGGGGCCTGCAGTCGCTCGCGGTGATCGACCGGCTGGTGACGCAGCAGGCCACGATGATCGGCTATATCGACGATTTCCGCCTGATGATGCTCATCACTCTGGCGGCGCTTCCGCTGGCGCTCCTGCTGCGCAAGCCCAGGGCGGGCGGCGCGCCGGTCACCGTTCACGCGGACTGAGAGGGGGAAAGTGGCCGCGGGCGCAATGGGGAGGTCGCCCGCGGCCAGAGCCCTCGGTGCGGAAGGGACACGCGGAAGGGCCACTCAGCGGACATAAGCATCCGGCAGACGGGCGCAAGGGCAGGGCTTGCGACGCATTGCCCACGGCCCGGTGCGGCGGCGGGCCAGGGCCGAGCGGCGCGCTGCTTTCGGTCTCCTCGCCGCATCCCCCCGCGCCCAGAACCCTGCTGCATCCGACCCCGTCAGAACGCCCGGAGCGCGCCGCTCAGGAGGGCCGTCACGGCCCCGGCCGCGAGCGAGATCAGAAGCGCATGCGCCCCGATCGCCAGTCGGGAGCGGAAGTCGGAAGCATCGGGAGCGTTGTGACGGCGGAACGAGGGGCTCTTGGATGCCGGTCCCTCGCGGTCGCTTTCTTCGTGCAAACGGGTGTCTCCACCGGACTCGATACGCGCCCATGGTGGGACGCAGCCCATGGAAGGTTCAACGCGGCGAAGTGGCCCGCTTGCGGGCCGGTCGACGCCTTCGGCAGGTCGACCTCGGCCGACGCCCCGCCGGATTCCGCAGAAAGACCGCTTGTCAGAAAGATGGTGGGCGACCCTGGAATCGAACCAGGCACGAGTCGCCTCGGCGGAGTTACAGTCCGCTGCCGCACCTTGCAGCACGTCGCCCACTGGCGGCGTGATTATCCGAGGGCTCGGGGGCGGTCAAGGGCCGATCTGCGCATTTCTTTCGCCTTGCGCCGCCCCCGGGGAGGGATCATTCTGCGGCCCGTTTTTCAGGAGTTCCAGATGCCGAAACCCGTCAAGCCCGCCTGGGTGATCGAGAAGGAGCGGTCGCGCCGCGCCGCCGCCCAGGAGACCGTCTGGCTGTTCGGCATCCATGCCGTGCGCGACGCCCTTGCCAATCCGCTGCGGCAGAAGCTGCGGCTGGTCCTGACCAAGAACGCCGCCGACCGTCTGGGCGAGGCCATCGCCGAGAGCGGGCTCGAGCCCGAGATCGTCGACCCGCGCAAGTTCTCGGTCCCCATCGACGAGGGATCGGTCCATCAAGGTGCGGCGCTCGAGGTGAAGCCGCTCGACTGGGGCAGCCTCGAGGATCTCGCCGCTTCGGGCGCAGGACAGCCGCTTCTCGTGCTCCTCGACCGGGTGACGGATCCGCACAATGTGGGCGCGGTGCTGCGCTCGGCCGAGGTCTTCGGCGCGCGGGCGGTGATCGCGCCGCATCGCCATTCGGCGCCCGAGACGGGGGCGCTGGCCAAGACCGCAAGCGGCGCGCTCGAGCGCCAGCCCTATCTGCGCGTGGGCAATCTCGGCGAGACGATGGAGAAGCTGAAGGCCATGGGCTACATCCTCGTGGGTCTCGAGGGCGAAGCCGCCATGACTCTGGCCGAGGGGCTGGAGGGCACGGCAGGTCGGCCGGTGGCGCTGGTCCTTGGCGCCGAGGGGCCGGGCCTGCGCGAGAAGACGCGCGAGACCTGCGACCGTCTGGTGCGGATCCCGGCCGCGGGGGGATTCGGCTCCCTCAATGTCTCGAACGCTGCGGCGGTGGCCCTTTACGCCGCCGCAAGCAGATAAATGTTCACGGACGCGCGATCCGCTCTTTTCTTTGCCGTTGTGGCGCCCATGTTACAGGAGGAGCGGGGCCGGAACCCCCGTTCTACCTTCACTGTCCCTCGTTCCGCACTAGCGCCCGGCCACTCGGTCAGGGCGCTTTTTTTTGACCCGCCCGAGTTTGACAGACACGGGGCGGGCAAGGAGGCTTCATGACCGACGATACCGCGCGCGACATGCCCCTGACCGACGAGGAGGTGCGGCGGATCCTCGCCTCCACCCGCACGATCGCGGTCGTGGGCTGGTCGCCCAACCCCGACCAGCCGAGCCATCAGGTCGCGGCCTTCCTGAAGGCCCGGGGCTACCGGGTCATTCCCGTCAATCCGGGGCAGGCCGGGCAGGAGGCTCTGGGCGAGACGATCCGCCCCGATCTCGCCGCGCTTGCAGGCGAAGGGGTGGACATGGTGGACATCTTCCGCCGATCGGATCATGTGCCCGAGGTGGTCGAAGCCGCTCTCGCGCATCTGCCGGACCTGCGCACCGTCTGGATGCAGCTCGGAGTCCGAAATCCCGAGGCTGCGCAGGAGGCGCGCGCCCGCAGCATCGATGTGGTGGAAAACCGCTGTCCCGCCATCGAGATCCCGCGCCTCGGCCTCTGACCGATCCGGAGCGAGTGGTCCCGGCGCGCGTCCCATGGTGCCCCCGCCCTTCCGGCGAAGGGCTGCACCGTCAAACCGGGGGATCAGGCCGAGATCCCGCCCCCGGCTTTCATTCTGGCCCAAATATCCCCGCCGGAGGCTCCCACCGGACGACCGGGCGCGAGGCCGGAGGTTCCAGCGCCCATGCAGAAGCCCGGCAGATCAGCCCCGCCCGGCCTTCTCCGCAATGCCCGAGGTGCCCTCGCGCGCCTCGAGCACGGCCATCACCTCGGCCAGCGTCACGTCCCGGGCCGCGAGCATGACGAGAAGGTGATAGAGCACATCGGCCGCCTCGGAGGCCAGCCGGGCGCGGTCGCCGCGCACCGCCTCGATGATGGCCTCGACGGCTTCCTCGCCGAACTTCTCGGCGCATTTCTCCGGGCCCTTGGCAAGCAGCTTCGCGGTCCAGGAACTGTCGGGATCGGCGCCCTTGCGCGCCTCGACGGTGGCGGCGAGCCGTTCGAGGACGGTCATGCGAGCCTCACGGGGATGCCGGCGGAGGCCATGTGGGCCTTGGCCTCGCCGATGGTGAATTCGCCGAAATGGAAGATCGAGGCCGCGAGCACGGCTGACGCGCCGCCTTCGGTCACGCCCTCGACGAGATGATCGAGCGTGCCGACCCCGCCGCTCGCGATGACCGGGATCGGCACGGCGTCCGAGATGGCGCGGGTGAGGGGGAGGTTGAAGCCCGCCCGTGTGCCGTCGCGGTCCATCGAGGTCAGCAGGATCTCGCCCGCGCCGCGGCTTGCCACGTCGCAGGCGAACGCCACCGCATCGATGCCCGTGGCGCGGCGCCCGCCGTGGGTGAAGATCTCCCACCGGCCCGGAGCCACCGTCTTGGCGTCGATCGCCACCACGATGCACTGGCTGCCGAAACGGTCGGCGGCCTCGGCCACCACGGTCGGATCGGCCACGGCGGCCGAGTTGAAGCTGACCTTGTCGGCTCCGGCCAGAAGGAGCGCCCGCACATCCTGATGGGTCCGCACGCCGCCGCCCACGGTCAGCGGCATGAAGCACTGCTCGGCGGTGCGGGTCACGAGGTCGTACATCGTGCCCCGGTTCTCGTGGGTGGCATGGATGTCGAGGAAGCAGAGCTCGTCCGCCCCTGCGGCATCGTAGGCGCGGGCGGCCTCGACCGGATCGCCCGCGTCGCGCAGATCGACGAAATTGACACCCTTGACCACGCGGCCGTCGGCCACGTCGAGGCAGGGGATGATGCGGGTCTTGAGCATGGCGGGATCTCCTGAACCCTGGGCGGCCGCGTCAGGGCCTGTCGTAGCGCCTCGGGGGAGCGGGGGGAAGGGGGCTCCGCCCCCTCGCCGCGCTGCGGCTCACCCCCGGGATATTTGGGCAGAGTGAAAGCGGCTCAGGTGCGGAGTGCCTGCAGGGCCTGCGTCAGGTCGAGGGCGCCGTCGTAGAGCGCGCGGCCCGAGATGGCGCCGGCGATGCTGCCTGTGTCGCGGAGGGCCAGGAGGTCGGCCAGCGAGGAGACGCCGCCCGAGGCGATGACCGGGATCGAGACCGCGCGGGCGAGCGCGTCGGTGGCCTCGATGTTCGGCCCCGCCATGGCGCCGTCGCGGTCGATGTCGGTGTAGATGATCGCCGCCACGCCCGCATCCTCGAACGAGCGCGCGAGGTCGGTCGCCATCACGTCGGTCTCGGTGGCCCAGCCTTTCGTCGCGACCCGGCCCTTGCGGGCGTCGATGCCCACCGCCACCCGGCCCGGGAAGGCGCGGGCCGCCTCGCGCACGAGGCCGGGGTTCTCGACCGCGACCGTGCCGAGGATCACGCGGGCGAGCCCCTTCTCGAGCCACAAAGCGATGGTGGCCATGTCGCGGATGCCGCCGCCGAGCTGCGCCGGCACCGCGATCCGCGCGAGGATCGCCTCGACCGCGGCCGCATTGACGGGCCGGCCTGCGAAGGCGCCGTTCAGATCGACGAGATGCACCCATTCGCAGCCCGCCGCCTCGAAGGCCGCAGCCTGCGCCGCGGGATCGTCGCCGAAGACGGTCGCGGCCTCCATCTCGCCGCGCAAGAGGCGCACGCACTGGCCGTCCTTCAGGTCGATGGCGGGATAGAGGATCATGGCGCTCTCCGGGATGTCACTCTCTCGGGCGGCTTCTGGCACGCCCCGGCCCCGATGCCAAGGACCCGACGTCATGCTTGCCCGCGGGCGGCTTCGGCCGCGATCCTCGGCCGCAGGGATCTTCGGGGAGGAGATGAGGATGAGGCTCGGGATACTGGCGGCCTGTCTGGCGCTGGCGGCGGGGGCGGCGCTGGCCGATCCGGTCGAGGGGGTCTGGCAGACGGAGCCCGACGAGGGCGCCTTCGCGCATGTGACGATGGCGCCCTGCGGGCCGAAGATCTGCGGCACGATCGGCCGCACCTTCAGGGCCGGCGCCGAATATGTCTCGCCCAACCGCGGCAAGGCCATCGTCTGGGACATGGTGCCCGAGGGCCGCGGGCGCTACGGCGAGGGCAGGATCTGGCAGCCCTCGACGGGCAAGATCTACCGCTCGAAGATGGCGCTGGAGGGCGACCGGCTGAAGGTCTCGGGCTGCATCGGGCCCTTCTGCCGGGGCCAGACCTGGGTCCGGGTGAAGTGAGGCCGGGGCCGGGGCGTGCGGTTCCGGCCGTCCGGACAAAGGGGCACCGAGAAGGGGGCGCCGCGGTTCGGAGTGCGGGAGGGACTTCTTCCTTTCGCCCATATCAGGGCGGGCGGACCTGCCGGGGTGGGGGCCGCGGGGCGCGGTGGCCGAGCCCTCGAGCGGTCATCGCCGGACCGGGCCATCGGCGGACAGAGTCCGCCCGGCCGGATCTTCCCGCCGCTCAGGGCTTCCAGGTCAGGAAGTTGGCGATCAGCCGCAGGCCGGTCTTCTGGCTCTTCTCCGGGTGGAACTGCGTGCCCACCATCGTGTCGCGTCCGACGATGGCCGTGATGGCCGCGCCATAGTCGGCATGAGCCAGCCGCTCGGCGTCGTGGGCCACCTGGAAATGGTAGGAATGCACAAAATAGGCGTGATCGCCCGTCTCGATCCCTGCCAGCACCGGGTGGGGATGGTCGACCGTCAGATCGTTCCAGCCCATGTGCGGCACCTTCAGATGCGGGTCGGCGGGCGCGATCCGCACCACCTCGCCCGCGATCCAGCCGAAGCCGGGCGTCTCCTCATGTTCGAGACCGCGCGTGGCCATCATCTGCATGCCGATGCAGATGCCGAGGAAGGGCCGTGCGCGCCGCGTCACCGCCTCCTCGATCGCCTCGGACAGGCCGCCGTAGCTGCCGAGCGCGCGGCGGCAGGCCGGGAAGGCGCCGTCGCCCGGCAGCACGATCCGGTCGGCGCGCGCCACATCCTCGGGCTTGTCCGACACGAGGACCTGCCCGGCCCCGGTCTCGGTCGCCATGCGCTGGAACGCCTTTTCGGCCGAGTGGAGATTGCCGCTGTCGTAATCGACGAGGACCGTCAGCATCACAGCATCCCCTTGGTCGAGGGAATGGCATCCGCCCGGCGCGGGTCGGGCTCGACCGCCTCGCGCAGGCTGCGTGCCACCGCCTTGAAGGCCGCTTCGGCGATATGGTGGCTGTTCACCCCATGGATCAGGTCGACATGCAGCGTGATCCCGCCGTGGGTCGCGAACGCCTGGAAGAACTCGCGCACGAGCTCGGTGTCGAAGCTGCCGATCTTCTCGGTCGGGAAGGGCAGGTTCCAGACGAGGAAGGGACGCCCCGAGAGGTCGAGCGCCGCGCGCACCAGCGCATCGTCCATCGCGAGGTGGAAGCTGCCGTAGCGGCGGATGCCGCGCTTGTCGCCCAACGCGCGCGTCAGAGCCTGCCCCAGCGCGATGCCGCAATCCTCGACCGTGTGGTGGTCGTCGATATGCAGGTCGCCCTCGCAGCGCAGCGTGATGTCGATCAGCGCGTGCCGGGCGAGCTGGTCCATCATGTGGTCGAAGAAGCCCACGCCGGTGCGGATGTCGTAGCGCCCCGTGCCGTCGAGATCGACCGTCACGGAGATGTCGGTCTCGGCGGTCTTGCGGCTGATCTCGGCCTTGCGCATGGGCGGCTCCTTCTCGGTCGGCCACCTTATAGGAAACTGCCGGGTCCGAGGGAAGGCCACGGGAGAGGCCGAAATCCATTGATTCAGGTCAAGGCAGTGGCGCGGGCGCAGGTGGAGCAATGGGCGCAGGCAGGCCACGAAACACTGGCCAGACTTCCGGCAAGGACGCACACTGAGCCGGGGAGAGGCGCGTTGGCGGCTCTCCGCCTCCGGATTGTGCGATGGGAGAACGATCCATGAGCCATCAACCATCAGGCCCGCGCTGCGCCGCTCTGGTCGGCAGCTATACCTGCGGCAAGACGACCCTCTTCGAGGATCTGCTTTTTGCCGCGGGCGCCATCGACCGGCGCGGCGCGGTCAAGGACGGCAATACCGTGGGCGACGCGGCCCCCGAGGCCCGCGCCCGGACGATGAGCACCGAGCTGTCGGTGGCGAACTTCGACTATCTCGGCGAACCATGGGCGTTGATCGACTGCCCCGGCTCGGTCGAGCTGACCTACGAGGCGCAATGCGCCATGATGGTGGCCGACCTCGTCGTGGTGGTGGCCGAGCCGCTGCCCGAGCGCGCGGTCACGCTCTCGCCGATCCTGCGCTTTCTCGACGACCGCAACATCCCCCACCTCCTCTATGTCAACAAGATGGACCTCCCCGAGGCCACCGTGCGCGGCACCTTCGAGGCGCTGCAGGCGATCTCGGGCCGGCCGCTCGTGCTGCGCGAGATCCCGATTCGCGATGGCGCGGGCAAGGTCACGGGGATGGTCGATCTGGTTTCCGAGCGCGCCTGGCGCTGGAACCCGCACAAGCCCTCGGATCTCGTGGCGCTGCCCGACACGCTGGCCGATGCGAGCGGCGAGGCGCGGACGGGGATGCTCGAGGCGCTTGCCGATTTCGACGATGCGCTGATGGCCGAGCTTCTCGAGGATGCGGTGCCCTCGACCGACGAGATCTATGCCAACCTCACGCGCGATCTGCAGAAGGATCTGATCGTGCCGGTCTTCTTCGGCTCGGCCGAGAACGAGAACGGCATCCGGCGGCTCCTGAAGGCGCTGCGTCACGAGGCGCCCGGGGCCGAGGTCACGGCCGACCGTCTGGGCATCGCCACCGCGGGCACGATGGCGCAGGTCTTCAAGACGGTCTATGCGGGCCAGTCCGGCAAGATCTCGCTCGCCCGCCTCTGGTCGGGCGAGGTGAAGGACGGGATCGGGCTCGGTCAGGATCGCGTGGGCTCGGTGCTGTCGCTGATGGGCCGCAAGACCGCACCGCGTGGCGTGGCGAGGGCGGGCGAGGTGGTGGCGCTCGGCCGGATGGCCGGGGCCGCGACCGGCGATCTTCTGACCGAGAGCGGCGTGGTCGAGGCCGACTGGCCCGCGCCGCCCGCGCCGCTGCATGCGCTGGCGATCCGCGCCGAGAAACAGTCCGACGATGTGAAGCTTCAGGCCGCCCTCGCGCGGCTGGCCGAGGAGGATCCCTCGCTCGCCGCGGCCCATCAGGCCGAGACCTCGGAGCTGGTGCTGAGCGGGCAGGGCGAGATGCAGCTTCAGATCGCGCTGGCGCGGATGAAGAACGAATACGGGCTGGCCGTGACCGCGGGCAAACCCGCCATCCCCTACCGCGAGACGATCACCAAGGCCGCCACGATCCATGCCCGGCACAAGAAGCAGTCCGGCGGGCACGGCGAATTCGCCGACGTCCATCTCGAGATCCGGCCGCAGCCGCGCGGGGCGGGCTTCGCCTTCGACGAGCGGATCACCGGCGGCGTGGTGCCCAAGTCCTACATCCCCGCGGTCGAGAAGGGGGTGCAGTCCTATCTCGGCAAGGGGCCGCTCGGGCACCGGGTCGTCGATGTGGCGGTGACGCTGACCGACGGCAGCTATCACACGGTCGACAGTTCGGACATGGCCTTCCAGAAGGCCGCGCAGAAGGCGATGGCCGAGGCCATGCCGGGCTGCGGGCCGGTCCTGCTCGAGCCGGTGCTCACGGTGGCGATCTCCGTCCCATCCGAATTCACGCCCAAGGTGCAGCGGATCGTCACCGGGCGGCGCGGGCAGCTTCTCGGCTTCGATGCCAAGGACGGCTGGCCGGGATGGGACGAGGTGCAGGCGCTGATCCCGCAGGGCGAGATGGACGGGCTGATCGTCGAGATCCGCTCGCAGAGCCTCGGCGTCGGCACCTACAGCTGCCGGTTCGACCATCTACAGGAACTGTCGGGCCGCGAGGCCGAGAAGATCCTGGCCGAATAGGCCTGAAACGGAAGGGGCGGCCTCGGCATCCGGGCCGCCCCTTCCTCGGTGCCGGAGGCGGAGGTGCTGGCTCTACCGTCATCCGCGGGGGCGCTCCCGCTTGCCCCTCCGGTGGCAGAGGCGCGTCCGCCCCGCCCCTCAGGCCGTGTCCCTCTCCGGCTGTCCCGCGCCCCGGACGTGCAGCGCCAGTGCGCCCACCATCAGCAGCGAGGCGAGCAGGAACGGCGCGCCGGGCAGGTGCAGCGGCGCGCCCGGCGCGGTGAAGGCGCGGAAGGTCGCGGTCATGACCAGCGGCGAGGCGATCATGGCGATGGCGTTCAGCGAGGCCAGCACGCCCTGCAGCTCGCCCTGCGCATCCGCCGGAGTGGCGCGCGACAGGATGGACTGGAGCGCGGGCACCACCACGCCGCCGAGCGCCGTCACCGGGATGAGAAAGAGCACCCCCGTGCCGGATGCAAGGACGCCCAGAATCGCCAGGGTGACGATGTCGACCCAGATCCCTACCAGCGCCGTGCGGTGCTCGCCGAGGTGCCGGATCGCCGGCCCCACCAGCGCCACCTGTCCCACCGCAAAGCTGATGCCGTAGAGCGCGAGGGACGCCCCGACCATGCCCGCGCCCCAGCCGAACTGCGCCTGTCCATAGAAGGCCCAGACCGCCGGATAGACGTTCATGGCGATCCCGAGGATCAGGAACACGGCGAGCGGGCGGCTGAGGCCCGGCAAGCGGGCGACCGCGCGGAGGGCGCCCAGAGGGTTCGCGCGCGAGAGCGTGAAGGCGCGGCGGGTGGCGTCCGTCACCGTCTCGGGCAGGATCAGGCTTCCGAGCCCGAGGTTGAGCAGCGCCATCAGCGCCGCCGCATAGAAGGGCGCGCGCGTGTCGAGCCCCGCCAGAAGGCCACCCAGCGCCGGCCCCAGCACGAAGCCGATCCCGAAGCCTGCGCCCACGAGGGCGAAGCGCTTGCCGCGGTCCTCGGGCGGGGTCACGTCGGCGATGAAGGCCGAGGCGGTGGCATAGGTGGCCGAGACGATGCCCGCCACGATCCTCGCTGCGAGCAGGATCGCCATCGTGGGGGCGAGCGCCATGGCGAGATAGGTGCCCGACATGAGGACGAGCGAGCCGAGCAGGATCGGCCGCCGGCCGAACCGGTCGGAGAGGCTGCCGATGGTCGGGCCGAACAGGAACTGCATCACGGCGAAGGAGGCCGACAGAAGGCCGCCCCAGACCGCCGCCTCGGACAGCGGCTGGCCCGTGATCTCGAGGATGAGGTCGGGCATCACGGGAAAGATCAGCCCGATCCCGATCGCGTCGAGCGCCACGGTGATCAGGATGAAGGCAAGGGCGAGCCGGGGCTGTTGCATGATGCATCCGCGGGGAAGGGCGGGCGGACCCTAGCCGGGGGTCGGGCGGCAGGAAAGCGGATTTGCCGCCACCGAGATGAGACGTTTTGCCAGAGCCTCGGGGCAGGAGAGGAAGGGCGAGTGGCCTGCGGGCAGGGTCGAGACGCTACCCTCGGGCCAGTCCGCGGTCATGGCCTCCTGCGTCTCGGGCGGGATGGCGCGATCCTCGAGACAGCGGATGTAGTGCTTGGGCAGGGCGTGATAGCGCGCGCTCAGGCGGATTCTCTCTTCCTGCGGGCCCACGGGTTCGGGACCCATGCGGGCCAGCGCCGCGGCGCGCACCTCGGGCGGGCAATCGTGAAAGAGCGCCTCGCCCGCGAGGTCGCGTTCGAAGCTGTAGCTCAGCCTGTCGGGCGCGAGCCGGATCGCGGGGCGGAGCGGCTGGCGCGCCTGCGCGCGGCGCATGGAGGCGACGGACGCGCCGTCGCGGGGCGCATAGGCGCAAAGGAAGACGAGCCGCTCGATGAGGCCGGGGGGTGCGGCCTCGGCCGCAGCGGCGATGGAGAAACCGCCCGCCGAATGCCCCACCAGCGTGACGGGCGCGCGGATTTCCTGAAGGATTGCCGCGGCATGGTCGGCGAGGCTTAGACCGGGCGTGAAGATCCGCCCCGGCAGGTCGAGGGCCCGGGCGCGGGCGCCGTGGGCTGCCAGCGCCCGGATCGTCGCGTCCCAGCACCAGCCGCCATAGCCCGAGCCATGGACGAGCAGGATGTCAGACATGGCCGATGGAGCGGAGGAACTCGGTGAGGAGCGCGGCCACCTCGGCCGGCTTGTCGACCGAGGGGACATGGCCCGCGCCGCGCACGATCTCGAACCGGCTGCCGCGGATCAGCTCGGCCGTCTCGCGCACGAGGTCGGGCGGGGTCGAGCCGTCCTCGGATCCGACCAGCGCCAGCGTGGGCAGGGTCAGGCGTGCCGTCGTCGTGTAGAAGTCGGTGCCCGCGATGGCCGCCGCGCCGCCCGCATAGCCGTCCGGATCGCCCTCGATGAAGCGCTCGCGCCACAGCTGGCCCTCGGGCCCCTGCCGGAAGGCCGGCGCGAACCAGCGTTTCATCGTGGGATCGGCCAGCGACTCGAGCCCATAGCTGCGCACCTGGTCGATCCGGTCCTGCCAGATCTCGGGCGTGCCGATCTTCGCCGCCGTGTCGCAGAGGACGAGGCCGCGCACCAGATCGAGCCGCTTCACCGCGAGTCCCTGCGCGATCATCCCGCCGATGGAGCAGCCGACGAAGACCGCCTCGCGGATGGACAGCGCCTCCATCAGCCGTTCGGCGTCGCGGATGAGGGCGCCCATCGCATAGGGCGGCTCGGGTGTGGTGGATCGGCCATGGCCCCGCAGGTCGTAGCGCACGAGGCGCAGGTCCTGCGGCAGGAGGGGGATGAGATTGTCCCAGATCCGCAGGTCCGAGCCGAGCGCATGGGCGAAGACGACGGGCGCGCCGGTCGCGCGGCCCTCGTCGAGATAGTTGAGGCGCAGATCGCCGATTTCGATATGGGGCATCGCGGGCTCCGGGGCGCGGAAGGAGGCTTCGGGGGTCGCCATCCGCGATGCGCGAACGGCAGGAGGCGGTGGGGTGCCACTCGCAGCGCGCGAACGGCAGGGGGCTTGGGGTTGCCATTCGTGAACGGCGGGAGGCTTCGAGGGCGCCATCCGCGACGCGCGAACGGCAAGAGGGGTCGTGCGGTCCGCAGGAAGGCTTGCGGGCCGTAAGGCTCATCGGCGCGCGCTCAGTCGGCGGCCTCCGCGAGGGCGCGGGCAAAGAGGGGCGGATCCACATTGCCGCCCGAGGCGGTGCAGATCACGGCGTCGCCGTCGAGCGCCTCGGGACGGAAGAGCGCCGCGGCCAGCGCCACCGCCCCGCCGGGCTCGAGCACGATCTTGAGCCGCAGGAAGGCCAGCGCCATGGCGCGGAGCGCCTCCGCGTCGGTGACGGCGAGGCCCGGCCCGCAGAGCCGCGCGAGGATCGGAAAGGTGATCCGGCCCGGCTGGGGCGTCACGATCGCATCGCAGATCGAGCCCGAGAGCGCCGCGTTCGACCGGATCTCGCCGGCGGCGAGGCTGCGTGCGGTGTCGTCGAACCCCACCGGCTCGACCGGGCGGACCCGGAGGCCGGGCGCGCGCGCCTCGAGCGCCAGCGCGATGCCGGCGGTGAGCCCGCCGCCGCCGCAACAGGTAAGGACATCGGCGGAGGTCACGCCCTCCTCTGCCGCCTGCTCGGCGATCTCGAGCCCGGTCGTGCCCTGACCGGCGATCACGAGGGGCTCGTCGAAGGGGCGGATCAGGGTGAGACCCCGCTCGTCGGCCAGCCGCGCGCCGATCGCGTCGCGGTCCTCGGTCGCGCGGTCGTAGAGCACCACCTCGGCGCCGAGCGCGCGGGTGTTCTCGATCTTCAGCTGCGGCGCATCGGCGGGCATGACGATCACGGCGGGCGCGCCGTGGCGAGCCGCGGCCAGCGCCACGCCCTGCGCATGGTTGCCCGAGGAATAGGCGATCACGCCCTGCGCGCGCCGGGCCGGCTCCAGCGCCGAGAGCGCCGACCAGCCGCCGCGGAACTTGAACGAGCCCGTGTGCTGCAGGCATTCCGCCTTCACCAGCACCCGCCGCCCCGCGATCTCGTCGAGGAAGGGCGAGGAGAGAAGCGGGGTGCGCCGGGCATGGCCCGCAAGCCGGGCCGCTGCGGCCTCGATCATCGCGATGTCGCTCATGCCACCCGCTCCAGGAAGGCGCGGATCGCGGAAAGGCTCTCGGGCTCGTCGAGGAAGGGGATATGGGCGCGCCCGGGCACCTCGGCAAAGATCATGTCGGGCCTGCGCCGCCGCATCTCGGCGGCCGTTGCGGGCGACAGGAGATCCGAGTTGGCGCCCCGGATCAGCGCGAGCGGCAGGCCCTCGCAGGCGTCGAACAGCGGCCAGAGATCGGCGGGCTCGCCCTCGAAGGCGGCGAGGAAGGCCTCGCGCAGCGCAGGGTCATAGGTGATGCGCAGCCCCTGCGGGGTCTCGGTGTAGTGGAGCTGCGCCTCGGCCAGCCAGCGGTCCGCCGGCACGTCCGAGAAGCCGGTCATGAGCTTCGGCAGGGCCGCCGCCAGCTCGGCATGGGTGGCGGGCGAGGGGTTGCGGCCAACATAGGCGAAGATCTTCTCGAGGCCCGACCGCTCAATCTCGGGCCCCACGTCGTTCAGGCAGAGGCCCCGCATCCGGTCCTTGACGGTCGCGGCGAGGAACATGCCCACCAGCCCGCCGCGCGAGGTGCCGAGGATGGCCGCCCGGTCGAGGCCCAGATGGTCGAGAAGCTCCACCGCGTCGCGCGCCTCGCGCGGAACGGTGTAGGTGGCGGCCCCGGTGAAGTCCGAGCGGCCCCGTCCGCGATAGTCCGGCCGGATCAGCCGGACGCCGGACAGGTGCGGCGCCAGATAGTCGAAGTCGGCGCCGGTCCGGGTGAGTCCCGAGAGGCACAGGAGCGGCAGGCCCTCGCCCTCGTCGGTGAAGGCCAGGCGGGCACCGTCGCTCGCGGTGAAGAATTGGGTCATGGGAAGGCTCTCGTGGCGTCGGTCGGGCGAGAGCCTTGCACAGCTTCGCCCGCGGCGGAAGCCCTGCGCGTGTGGTGACGAAAGCCGGACGGGTCTGCCTCGGGACGCCGCGGGCCGGGCGAGAGGCGCAGGCACGGTGGAGGGGCAGGTCAGGTGCCTCCGATGGCCTGCACCGGGCGGTGGGCAGAAACCCGGGGATGCTCCGTCTGCGGGCCTCCGCGCGGCAACCCCGCAGGCACATGATCCGCCTGCCTCCACTCCGTGAATCCTTCTGCCGCGAAGTCAGTCCGAAGGGTGCGCTTGCCGCGGGGGGCATTGCGGCCTAAACCACGCCGCGACAAGAGGAGGACGGGACGAATGGCACGAAGACCCACCACCCAGCTCGAGGATCGTCCGAAGTCGAGGAGGATGAGCGCGCTGCGGGGCCTCGTGCCGTTCCTCGCGCCCTACCGCAAGCTCACCTTCGGCGCGCTGGGCGCGCTCGTTCTCACCGCGATCATCAGCCTGATCCTGCCGGTGACGGTCCGGCGCGTGGTCGACGGCTTCATGGAGAACAATGCGGCCCTGCTCGACCAGTATTTCGCCGCCGCCCTCTTCATTGCGGCCGCACTCGCTGCAGGCACGGGGCTGCGCTACTATCTCGTGACGCGGCTCGGCGAGCGGGTCGTGGCCGACATGCGCCGCGCGCTCTTCGACCGGATGATGGGCATGAGCCCCGCCTTCTTCGAGCGGATCATGACGGGCGAGGTGCTGTCGCGGCTCACGACCGACACGACGCTGCTTCTGTCGGTGATCGGCTCCTCGATCTCGGTGGCGCTGCGCAACCTCCTGATCCTGATCGGCGGGCTGGTGCTTCTGCTGTTCACCTCGACCAAGCTCACCGGCCTCGTGATGCTGCTCGTGCCGCTCGTGGTGGTGCCGATCGTCATCCTCGGCCGCAAGCTCCGCCGCCTCTCGCGCGAGAACCAGGACTGGATCGCCCAGAGCTCGGGCAATGCCTCCGAGGCGCTCCTGTCGGTGCAGACGGTGCAGGCCTTCACCCACGAGCGCCAGTCGCGCGCCTTCTTCGGCGATGTGACCGAGAAGTCCTTCCTGTCGGCCAAGGACCGGATCGGGACGCGGGCGCTGATGACGGTGATCGTGATCTTCCTCGTCTTCACCGGGATCGTGGGCGTGCTCTGGGTGGGCGCGCGCGATGTGCGCGCGGGCACCATGACGCCGGGCGAGATGGTGCAGTTCCTCATCTATGCGGTGATGGTGGCGGGTTCGGTCGGCGCGCTGTCCGAGATCTGGAGCGAGCTGCAGCGGGCGGCGGGCGCGACCGAGCGGCTGAACGAGCTGCTGACGGCCGAGGATCCGGTGCAGGATCCGGCCACGCCGGTGGCGCTGCCGCGGCCCGTGAAGGGCGAGATCAGCTTCGAGGGCGTGCGTTTCCGCTATCCGGCGCGGCCCGAGGTCTCGGCGCTCGACGGGATCGATCTCGTGGTGCGGCCGGGCGAGACGGTGGCGCTTGTGGGGCCGTCGGGGGCGGGCAAGACCACGATCCTCCAGCTGCTCCTGCGCTTCTACGATCCCCAGCAGGGGGCCGTGCGGATCGACGGTGTGGATCTGCGCGACATGACGCGCGACGATTTCCGCCGTGCCATCGCCCTCGTGCCGCAGGATCCGGTGATCTTCGCCACCTCCGCGCGCGAGAACATCCGCTTCGGACGTCCCGAGGCCACGGATGCCGAGGTGGAGGCCGCGGCCCGCGCCGCCGCCGCGCACGATTTCCTGAGCCTGCTGCCGCAGGGCTACGACACCTATGTGGGCGAGCGCGGCGTGATGCTCTCGGGCGGGCAGAAGCAGCGCGTGGCGCTGGCGCGGGCGATCCTGCGCGATGCGAAGATCCTGCTCCTCGATGAGGCGACCTCGGCGCTCGATGCCGAGAGCGAGCGGGCCGTGCAGACCGCGGTCGAGGCGCTGGCGCAGAACCGCACGACGCTGGTGGTGGCCCACAGGCTCGCCACCGTGAAGCGCGCGGACCGGATCGTCGTCTTCGACAAGGGCCGCATCGTGGCGACCGGCACCCACGATGCGCTGGTGGCCGAGGGGGGGCTCTATGCCCGTCTCGCGCGGCTCCAGTTCACCGACGGGTCGGTCTGACGTTGCGTTTGTCGCGGGCGGGTGCCTTGCCGTGCGCGACAAAAGACCCCATCGTTCCGACCAATAAAGGGGTTTCCGGGGAACGGGAGCCGGGAGGAGGAAGATATGGGGAGTTTCGCCTGCGCCGCCGATCTCAGGGCGATCGAGGCTGAAGGGGCGTGGGCGGATCTCGGGACGCCGCGCACCATGCACCGGTTTCTGGGCCGGGCTGCGGCCGAACATGGCGACCGGCCAGCGGTGAGCTTCCAGCTCCTGTCCGCGCCGAAGAGCCGGGCCGAGACGCTGAGCTGGAGCCAGCTGCACCGCCGCGTGACGCAGGCCGCCAACCTTTTCCGCAGCCTCGGCGTGGGCGAGCGGGACGTGGTGGCCTTCGTGCTGCCGAACTGCACCGAGACGGCGGTGACGCTCCTCGGCGGCGCGGTGGCGGGGATCGTCAATCCGATCAATCCGCTGCTCGAGGCCAACCAGATCGCGGCCATCCTGCGCGAGACGAAGGCGCGGGTCGTGGTGACCCTGCGCGCCTTTCCGAAGACCGACGTCGCCCAGAAGGTGGCCGAGGCGGTGCGCCATGCACCCGAGGTGCGCACGGTGCTCGAAGTCGATCTCTTGCGCTATCTCGGGCCGCCGAAGAGCCTGATCGTGCCGCTGATCCGGCCGAAGCTGAAGCCCGCGCATCACGCCCGGGTGCTCTCTTTCAACGCGGAGCTTGACCGCCAGCCCGCGACGCTGGCCTTCCCCGATCCCGAGACCGACCGGGTGGCCGCCTATTTCCACACCGGCGGCACCACCGGCATGCCCAAGGTGGCCCAGCACAAGGTCTCGGGCATGATCTACAACGGCTGGTGCGGGCAGCGTCTGCTGTTCCAGCCGACCGACACCGTGATGTGTCCGCTGCCGCTGTTCCATGTCTTCGCGGCCTATCCGATCCTGATGTCGATGATCGCGAGCGGGGCGCATGTGGTCTTCCCGACGCCTGCGGGCTACCGCGGCGAGGGGGTCTTCGACAATCTGTGGAAGCTGATTGAGCGCTGGCGCTGCACCTATCTGGTGACGGTGCCCACGGCGCTCGCCGCGCTGATGCAGCGCCCCATCGATGCCGACGTGAGCTCGCTCCGCGGGGCCTTCTCGGGCTCTGCGCCGCTGCCGGTCGAGCTCTTCAACCGGTTCGAGAAGGCCACGGGCGTGCAGATCGTCGAGGGTTACGGGCTGACTGAATGCACCTGTCTCGTCTCGGTCAATCCGCCGGAGGGGGCGAAGAAGATCGGCTCGGTCGGGCTGCCCTTCCCGCACACCCATGTCCGCATCCTCCATTCCAACGGCAGCGGTCATGTGCTGAAGGAATGCGGCGTGGACGAGGTGGGCGAGATCTGCGTGGCCAATCCGGGGGTCTACGAGGGTTCGACCTACACGGAGCTCGACAAGAACCACGGGCTTTTCGCCGAGGACCGGTTCCTGCGCACGGGCGATCTCGGGCGCCTCGATGCCGAGGGCTATCTCTTCATCACCGGTCGCGCCAAGGATCTCATCATCCGGGGCGGGCACAATATCGATCCGGCCGGGATCGAGGCGGCGCTGATGAGCCATCCGGCGGTGAGTTTCGTGGGCGCCATCGGCCAGCCCGACGCCTTCGCGGGCGAGCTGCCCTGCGCCTATGTGGAGCTGGTGCAAGGGGCCGAGGTCGAGACGGCGGCGCTCTTCGATCATGCCCGGGCCCATATCCACGAACGGGCGGCCGTGCCGAAACATATCGAGATCCTGCCCGAACTGCCCAAGACGGCGGTGGGCAAGGTGTTCAAGCCCGACCTGCGCCGCCTCGCCATCGCGCGGGTCTATGATGCGGCGCTGGCCTCTGCCGGGCTCCCCGTCCGTGTGGCCGAGGTGGTCGAGGATCGCAAGCGCGGCCTCGTGGCGCGGCTGGAACGGGCGGGCGAGGTGGATGAGGAGCGGCTGGCCCATGTGCTCGGAGAATATACCCGGCCGTGGGAGTGGGCCTGAGGGCGTGCCCTCGGCGGGAGGCACCGGGGGCCGCCGGCGCGCGGGGGCTGTCTGCCCCCGCACCCCCGAGGATATTTGGGCAGAGTGAATGACGGGTGGGGCGGCCCTGCCGGGGGCCGTCTGATTGCCGGGCTCGGGGCGGGCGGATACGGGGGTGGGGCAGGCCGGCGGCTGGGGTCCGGAGCCTTGTCGGCCGTGGCGGCCGGAACGCCCGGACGTTAGGGGTCCCGGGGTGCGGGCGGCCTGCTGACGGGGAAGAGCGGTGCCGGGGGCGTCGCGGCCCGCGGCGGATCGGGGGTGGGTTCGGACGGGCGCCATCGAGCGGAGACGGCGCGTCGTCGGGCGGGCGGTGACCGGACCCGCCCGCTCGTCAGCTCTCCATCCAGATCGTGACGGGGCCGTCGTTCAGGAGGCGCACCTTCATGTCGGCGCCGAAGCGGCCGGTGGCGGTGGGGATGCCGCAGGCCGCGATCTCGGCGGCGAAATGACGATAGAGGCGCTCGCCGTCGGCGGGAGGGGCGGCCGCCGAGAAGCCGGGACGGTTGCCGCGGCTGGTGTCGGCCGCGAGCGTGAACTGGCTCACCACCAGCGCGGCGCCGCCCGTGTCGCGGACCGAGCGGTTCATCTTGCCGGCCTCGTCCTTGAAGATCCGCAGCTTGGCGATACGGGCCGCCAGCGCGCTGGCCTGATCCTCGCCGTCGCCCTGCATGGCGCAGACGAGGATCAGGAGGCCCGGGCCGATCTCGCCCAGAAGCTCGCCCTCGACGGTGACGGAGGCCTCGCTTACCCGCTGGATCAGGGCGCGCATCAGAGCTCGTCCACCCAAGGCGGGTTGGCGCCCGGCCGCGAAACGGTGACCGCCGCGGCCCGCGTGCCGAGCGCGAGGGCCGCGTCGAGGGTTTCAGGGGAGAGGGACGCCACTGCCGACCTGGACAGCGCACCCGCCTCGTGCAGCGCGGCCAGAACGCCCGCGTTGAACGTGTCGCCCGCGCCTACCGTGTCGGCCACCTGCACCGGCGTTGCGGCGCAGAACCTGTCTTCCGTGGCGGTGACGGCGCGCGCGCCCGCCGCGCCCTCGGTCACGAGGACGAGCTTCGGGCCACGGCCGAGGAGGCCGCGGGCGAGGGGCAGGATCTCTCCCGGCCCTTCGAGCCAGTGCAGATCCTCGTCCGAGAGCTTCAGGATGTCGGCCAGCGCGATCATCCGGCCGATCCGGGCGCGGTAGGCCGCCGCATCGGCGATGAAGCCCGGGCGGATGTTCGGATCGAGCATGGTCACGCGGCGCGGCGCCTCGCGCGCCATCAGCGCCTCGTAGGTGGCGGCCGCGGGCTCGTTCACCAGCGAGATGCCGCCGAAGAAGAGCGTGCTCACCCGGTCGGGCAGGGCGGGCAGGTCGGCCTTGGCCAGAAGCCGGCCGGCGGTGTTCTCGTCGTAGAAGGCGTAGCTTGCCTGCCCGTTTGTGAGCCGCACGAAGGCGAGCGTGGTCGGCCGGTCAGAGCGGGCGCAGAGGTCGGTCTCGACCTGGCTTGCGGCCAGCGTCTCGGCGAGCTGCACCCCGAAGAGATCGGTCGAGAGGCCCGAGAAGAAGCCCGCGGGCGCGCCGAGCCGCCCGAGCGCGATGGCCGTGTTGAAGACGGCCCCGCCCGCATAGGGCGCGAAGGCCGCCTCTCCCCCCGCCGTCTCGCGGGGGAGCATGTCGATCAGGGCCTCGCCACAGCAGAGGATCATGGCCGTCTCCCGGTCAGCGGGTGAAGTAGGGCGCGAGGTTCGCCCGGATCCGCTCGAGCGGCGTGGCGCCCGAGAGATCGGGCTCGAAGGGCCGGCCGGTGATCGTCTCGAAGGCCTCGACATAGACCTCGGAGGTGCGGCGGATCATCTCGTCGGGGATCTCGGGGATCGGATCGCGGTAGGGGTCGCAGCGCGCGGCGACCCAGGCGCGGATCACGTCCTTGTCGAAGGACGGCGGGCGCTGGCCGGTGCGGAAGGCCTCCTCATAGCCCGAGGCGATCCAGTAGCGGCTCGAATCCGGCGTGTGGATCTCGTCGGCGATGAGGATCCGGCCCTCCTCGTCGAGGCCGAATTCGTATTTCGTGTCGACGAGGATCAGGCCGCGCTCGGCCGCCATCGCCTGTCCGCGTGCGAAGAGCGCGAGGGCCTTGGCCGAGACCTCGTCCCACTGGGCGCGGGTGAGGAGCCCCTGCGCCACGATCTCGGCCTCGGTCAGCGGCTCGTCATGGCCGCCGTCGAAGGCCTTCGAGGTGGGGGTGATGAGGGGCGCGGGCAGCACCTCGTTGTCGTGGAGCCCGTCGGGCAGGCGGTGGCCGTACATCTCGCGCACACCCTGCTTGTAGAGCGTGAGCACCGAAGTGCCGGTGGTGCCCGCAAGATAGCCGCGCACCACCACTTCGACCGGAAGGATCGTCACGCGCCTGGCCAGCACCACGTTCGGGTCGGGATAGGAGAGCACATGGTTCGGACAGATGTCGGCGGTGGCATCGAACCAGAAGCGCGCGGTCTGGGTCAGCACCTGACCCTTGAACGGGATCGCCGCGAGGATGCGGTCGAAGGCCGAGATCCGGTCCGACGAGATCAGGAGCCGCCGCCCGTCGGGCAGGTCGTAGCAGTCGCGGACCTTGCCGTAATAGGGATCGGGAAGCTCGGGGATATGCGCCTCGGGAAGGACGCGGGAGAGGTCGGGCATGGGGCCTCCGCTGCTGGTGCGGGCTCTATCTGCCCCACGGGTCCGTCTGTCAACGGGGAAGGGGCCTCAGCCCGCCACGGCGGAGAAGCCCGCGGCGAGAAGCGCGTAGCGCGCGGCCTTGCCGAGACCCACGAGGAGGAGGAAGGGCCAGAAGCCCACCTTCAGCACGCCGGCCACCACGGTCAGCGGATCGCCCACCACCGGCACCCAGGCGAAGAGGAGCGACCAGAGCCCCCAGCGGCGGTAGCCCCGCTCGGCGCGGGCGAGGGCGGCCGCGGAGACGGGAAACCAGCGGCGGTCGCGGAAGCGGATGAGGAACCGCCCCAGCGCCCAGTTGACGAGCGAGCCCGCGAGATTGGCGGCCGTGGCCACCGCCACGAGCGGCGCTGCGGGCTCTCCGGCGCCCAGAAGGGCCAGCAGGAGCGCCTCGGAGGAGCCGGGCAGCAGGGTCGCCGAGGCGAAGGCGCTGAGCGCGAGCAGGAGGACCGCGGAGAGGCCGTCCACCGGATCAGCGCGCCTGCGCGATATAGGCCGCGATCCCGGCCGCGATCAGCCCGAGCAGGACCGCGAAGGCGATCTTCCAGGCCGACCAGGGCCGCTCGCCCTGCACGCGGCCGGTCTGGCCATTGACCACGAACCGGTAGCTCTTTCCGCCGTAGCGGTAGGCCGCCATCCAGACCGGCAGCAGCACATGCTTGAAGGTCTCGCGGTCGTAGGCGGTCTCGACCTGGCCCACCCGCTGCTCGTCGCCGCCGATGTCGCGCGCCACGTCGCCCCGGATCGTGCGCGCCATGATCTCCTGCGCGCGGGACCAGCCCTCCGGCAGCCCGACCGTGTAGCCCTCGGCGGTGAAGCCCGCGAGCCAGTCGGCGCGGTAGGGCTCGAGCGCCGACAGGTCCCACGGTTCGAGCGCCTCGGTATAATGGCGCGGCAGGCTCTGCGAGGCGAGCACGAGCACATCGTCGAACTCGCGCGCGACGCGGCCCGAGACCGAGGTCCAGCGGATCTGGCGCACGCGCTCGGTGCGGCGCTGCGGGCGGCCGTTCACCTCGACCGTGACGGTGCGGGTCGTGTAGTAGGCGTCGCCCCGCTGGCCGGTGTAGCGGCTGCGGGTGGCGGCGTCGAAGGTCCAGTAGGGGACATAGAGGCCCGAGAGCGCACGGCCCTTGCGGGCATATTGCACGAGCCCGTTCGGTGCGAACCAGAGCCGGCCGAGCCAGTCGGTCATCGCCTGACGCGCCTCGCGCTCGGTGAGGCGGAAGGGGATGACCGCCTGCGGCTTCAGCAGCCGGGTCTCGCCGGTGCCCGCCACCACGGGCGTGGCGCAGAAGGGGCACTGGGTGGCGTGGGTCGCGCCCTCGAACTCGACCAGTGCGCCGCAGGAGGGGCAGGGGGTCGTGCGCACCTGCTCCGAGGCCGAGGCGGGCAGCCGATCGGCCAGCGCGGCATGGAGGTCGAGCTCGCCCATGCCGCGGCGGTCGGCGGGGGCGGTCGCGGGGATCTCCTGCACATGTCCGCAATGGTCGCAGACGAGCCGGGTCTGCCCCGGCGCAAAGCGGAGATCGGCCCCGCAGCTTTCGCAGGGCCAGTGCCGGACGTCCTGCACCTCAGACGCCCGGCGGCAACGGCGGCGGGATCCGCGCGAAGAGCGGCGCCAGAGCCGCGACCTCGCCCGCGGGAACCCAGCCCTCCTGTCCGGGGGTCCAGACGAGGGTGGCGCGCGTCACCTGACCCGCCGCCACGCGCTTGGCCAGATCGGCCTGCGCGAGGGGCCCTTCGGACTGGCCGTTCGCCGCCACATGCCAGACCGGCTCGGTGGGCGGCGGAGGGGGTGGGGGAGCCGCGGGCTCGGCCGCCGCAGGGGCTGCGCCCCACGGGCCCATGCGCTGCGCCATCCCGAGGCCCATGGCCGCGCCCACGCCGCTTGCGACGGCGGCGCCGGCGGCCGAATTCGGCGCCGCCATGGCCTCGGCCGCGCTGTATTGGGTGAACTTGCCCAGATCGCCCACGATCCCCATCGAGGTGCGCTTGTCGAGCGCCTTCTCGACCTCCTGCGGCAGCGAGATGTTCTCGATGTAGAGCTCGGGGATCGAGAGGCCGTAGGCCGCGATGGTGGGCGCGATGGCCTCGGCCACGAGCTTGCCCAGATCGGCGGTGTTGGCCGCCATGTCGAGCACCGGGATCGACGAGGCGGCAAGCGCGCGGCCCATCTCCTGCACGATCACGTTGCGGATCTGGAAGCTGATCTCGTCGGCGGTGAATTCGCCGTCGGTGCCCACGATCTCGGTCATGAAGCGGCCGGGATCGGTCACGCGCATCGAATAGGTGCCGAAGGCACGCAGGCGCACGGGTCCGAATTCCGGATCCCGGCAGATGATCGGGTTCTTCGTCCCCCACTTCTGGTCGTTGAAGCGGGTGGTATTGACGAAATAGACCTCGGACTTGAAGGGCGAGCGGAAGCCGTGGTCCCAGTGCTGGAGCGTGGTCAGGATCGGCAGGTTGTTGGTCTCGAGCATGTAGAGACCGGGGGTGAAGACATCCGCCAGCTGGCCCTCGTGGATGAAGACCGCGGCCTGCCCCTCGCGCACCGTCAGCTTGGCGCCGTATTTGATCGCATGACCCTGCCGCTCGAAGCGCCAGACCATCGTGTCGCGGGTGTCATCGACCCAGTGGATGACGTCGATGAATTCGCCGCCGAGAAAATCGAACAGAGCCATGGCTATTTCTTGGGAGCCGCCGTGGACCAGTCGCCCCGCGCCGGGACGACGATGGCCGAGACCGCCTTCGGCGGTTTCGGCGCAGCGCCTTCGGCAGGCTTCCGCGGCGCGCGCGCGAACCAGCCCCGGTCGGGCCGGGCGCGGCTCGGCTGGTAGCCGTCGATCAGCAAGGTCCGTCTGTCATCCGGCATCGTCGGTCCTCTCCCGCTCGCCCTCCAGTTCGAGAAACTCGATGGAGCGCATCCCTTCCAGCGACAGCAGCATCGCGCGCGGCGGCACCACCTCGGCCCACTGCCCGTCGTCTGCGACATGATATAGGCGTTCGAGATAGATGTCGCCACGGTTTCCATCGCTCGCCGCCAGCGACTCCTCGCCGAAGAGGCCATGGACGACCGTTCCGTCGGTGAAGGTCACGATCACGAAGCTCGGTCCCCTGTGCTTGCCGAAGGCGAAATCGTAGGCGCGCCGCGCCGGGTTCTGCACCGGCATGGAAAGCCTTCGCAGGAGCGAGCGGTTCCAGCCGAGCGAGAGGTTCCAGCCGAAGAGCGCGCCGAGGGTTGCGGGCAGCACCAGCACCTCAAGGAAGAAGACGCCGCGCGCGGGCAGGACGGGTGCCGCGGGCACGAGCGACCAGAGGCTTGCGAGGAACAGGAAGGCGAGCTGGTTGATGAGCGAGAGCGCCACCGCCTCGACCAGCTGCTCGGTGAGCTTCGGCCGCTCGCCCACCACGAAGCGCGAGCGCACCGAGATCACGATCAGGCCCGCCAGCAGATAGCGGGCGAAGAACTCGAAATTGTCGGGCGTGATCAGGCTGTTCATCGCCCGGTCGCGCCGTCAGCTTTCGCCGCCGAGCAGCTCGTAGGCGATCGTCTGGACGATGGGCCGCGCTTCCTCGACCGTCATGCCGGGCTTCAGGCGCCGGTCGTAGAGGATCTTCAGCATCAGCTCGTCCTGCGTGGTCAGAAGCGCGAATTCCTCGTCGTCGTTGAAGATCGAGGGCCGCGCGTTCGGGCTGTCGTTGGCCAGCCCCAGCCCCTGCGCGATCTCCTCGTGCAGGCAGGCGAGGCGCAGCAGGTCGGGATGTTCGGAGCGGATCACCGCAAAGGCGCGGTTGTAGACGCTCGTCGCATCGTCCGAGAGCGCATAGACGAGGCAGTAGGTGGTGGTGGGAAGCTGCGTGATCCCCGCGATCTCCGCGGCGGAGAGGGTGGGCAGCGCCTCGGCCACCTGGGGCCCGAGCGCGCGGCGCTCGTCCTCGGAGACGACCTGAAGCCAGAAGTTGATGCCGCTGTCGGCCAGCGCGATCGGATGGCCGGTGATCTTGGCCAGCCGCGCCAGATACGAGGCGATGCGCGCGCGGTCGGTCGCCCGCCGCTCCTCGGGAACCGACGCACCGAAGCGCAGGCCCACGCGCACCGGCGCTTCCCAGCGGCGCAGCCGGCTTTCGACCTCGCGCTGGGCGAAGCCGCCGCCCTGCCGCTCGTATTCGTCATAGAGCGCGATGCGGATGAAATTCTCGGCCAGCATCCGGTCGGTGTAGGGCGTGTCCCGCCCGCCGCCGTCGGTCCGCAAAAGGCCCTGCGCCAGAAGGTCGGTCTGCACCTTGGCAAAATAGGCCCGTATGGCCTGCGACTCGGCGCTCTCCTTCACCGGCCCCTGAAGATCCGCCGGCCGCGCGCGCGGACCGAGCCCGTGTGCGGGCTCGCGCGGGGCGGGCGGCGTGCAGGCCGACAGGATCGCGCAGGCGGCCAGCGAGAGGCCGCCGTGGAGAAGGGTCGAGAGGCGGACGCCCCGGTGCATGATGGCCTTTCCTCAGGGTCGGACGGATGTTCCGGCAGTGTCGCCGGTCCCGGTGCGGCGGGCGCGGGCGGAGGCGAGCGTGTCGCGCAGCTCGGCCTCCATCCGCTGAAGCTCGGTCTCTGCCGTGGCACGGCGCGCGCGGCCCTCGTCGGCGATCGCGAGGCTTTCGTTGATCGTGGCGATCAGCGTGGCATTGGCCTTCTTCACCGCCTCGATGTCGAAGACGCCGCGCTCCATCTCCTTGCGGACGATCTTGTTGGCCTGCTGGAGGTTTTCCGCATTCGCCGTCAGCAGCTCGTTCGTCAGGTCCGAGGCGCCGCGCACGGCTTCGGCCGCCTCGCGCGACCGCTGGATGGTCACGGCCTGCGCCAGCTGCGTCTCCCAGAGCGGGACCGTGTTGACGAGGGTCGAGTTGATCCGCGTGACCAGCGCCTTGTCGTTCTCCTGCACGAGGCGGATCGAGGGCAGCGACTGCATCGTGACCTGACGGGTGAGCTTGAGGTCGTGCACCCGGCGCTCGAGATCGTCGCGGGCGGCGCGCAGGTCGCGCAGCTCCTGTGCCTTGATCATCCGGTCGCCCTCGGGCGTCGCCGCCACCTCGGCTTCCTTGGCCGGGATCACCCGTCCGTCGAGATCGGCCAGCACCTCGTCGCCCGCGGCGATGTAGAGCGCGAGCTCGTCGTAGAAGTCGAGCGTGCGGGCATAGAGGATGTCGAGCCCCTTGATGTCCTTCAGCAGCCGGTGCTCGTGGGTCAGGAGCGACTGGGTGATCCGGTCGATCTGCTGCTGCACATCCTCGTAGCGGGCGACGAAGCGGGCGAAGGGGGCGGTGCGGCCCAGAAGCCGCTCCCACCAACTGGCCTTGCGGCGCACGTCGAGCTCGGACACCGAGAAGCCGCGGATGGTCGAGACCACCTCGCGCAGCGAATCGCCGGCGGGCCCCACGTCCTTGTTCTTCACGTCGGCGAGCATCTGCTGGCTGATCGTCTGCAGTTCGGCCTGCGCCTTGGACCCGAAGCCGATGATCGACTGCGAATCGCTCACGTTCAGCTCGGCCATGCGGCGGCGGATCTCTTGGGCCTTCTCGGGCGGGGCGGAGGCCAGAGGCGTCACGGCCGGAGCGGGCTCGGGCAGGTCGGGGGCGGTCACTTCCGCAAGCCGGGGAAGGGCTTCGGCGGCCTCGCGGCGGCTGCTGTCGGTCATCTGAAAACCTCGCTCTCTGGAAGATCGCTGCCGGCCGCGCCGCGATGCGGCGTCAGCCTCCTGTATAGCAGGCCCCGGCCTCTTCTCAATCGAAGCGCGCGGCCGCGGCCAATCGGGCGGCAGGCGATGCAAGCCTGCCGCAGGGGGGTCAGGTCTCGCGCCCCAGACGGTCGCGCAGCACCTCGATCTCGAGGTCGAGCCCGGCCCGGTCGTTCTGCAGAAGCCGCCGGGTGCGGTCGGCGAAGCTGGTGCCCAGATCCTCGAGCAGCCGCTCGTAATCCGCGCGCACCTGCGGATCGCGCTCGCGGCCGTAGAGGTCGGCGAACTTCAGCGTCGCGTCGCGCGCGCCCATCAGATAGACGCCGAGATAGCGGCGCGCGGCCGTGAGATCGCCGGGATCGGCCTCGACGCTGCGGAAGAGCCCGCGCGCGGTGCTGGCGAAGGTCTCGAGCCGTCGGTCGAGGCTTGGATCGCGGAGGCGCGCCACCGCCTCGCGCATGGCGGTGAGGTGGCTCTCGGCCTCGGCCACGGCGCGGCTCACCCGGTCGCTCTGGAAGCCGTCGACGCCGTCCGGGATCTTGTCGGTCAGCGGGTCGGGCCCGAAGGCCGCGAGATGCAGAAGGCCGCCGATCCCGCCCCATGCCACCGCCACCAGCAGGCCCGCATCGCCCGCAAGCCCGCCTGCGAAGAGCCCCGCGCCGGTCAGGACCGAGGCGAAGATCTTGCGCGGAATCGCCGGGCGCTTGGCCACGGGGCGGGCATCGTAGGCTTCCTCGGCGAGGATGCCCTGCCGGGTCAGCCAGGCGGCGAGAAAGAGCGCGGCGAATGCCGCGAAGGCGGGAACGAAGTCCTGCGCGGGGCCGAGGAAGGCATCCCACAGAAAGAGGAACGGCAGGAAGAACAGGATGTTCGAGCGTCCGCCCGCGCGGCTCCGGCGCTTGCGGTCCCAGCGGCTGACCGGTGGCCCCGGAGGGCCCTCGCGCCGGGCATTGGCGGGGCTGAAGCGGCCGCCGTAGCGTTCGGCCATCTCAGGCGCCTCCCTGCGCCGCGACGTAGAGGGTGAGCCCCACGAGCAGCAGGAAAGCCAGCGTGCGCAGGCCCTTCGAGTTCATCGCCATCCCCTTTCCGGTCCTTGGTCCCGGCCAATATAGGATGCCCGGGACCGGCTCGCCAGAAAAGGCGCGGAGACCCGCGGCCCGGGGGTGCCGGGGTCAGCGCCCGCCGGGCCGGCCTTTCGGTCCGCGCGAGGGCGGGCGGGGGCCTGTGGGCTGCGGTTTCCGGTCCCCCTGGGCAGACGGCCCGCCCGTCCGGGGGCCCCGTCCGCCGGCGGTCTCGCCCGCTCCCTTGGCGCGCGGAGTGGGGGCGGCCTTGGCCGGACTGCCGCCCTTGGCCTTCGGACCCGCCGCGGCGCGACCCCGCGGCGCACGGGCGTCGATCGGCGTGTCGGGCAGGGCTTCTCGCCGGCTGCGGGCCGGACCCGCGGCCTTGGCCGGACCGCGCGGACCCTTGGCGGGCGCCTCGGCGCTGCGGCTGCGGAACGCACGCGGCGCGTCGGCCGCCTCGGTCTTGCCGGACCGTCCTGCGGCGGCGGGTTTGCCTCGGCCCTCCGCCGTTCGGGTGCGTCCGGTGGTCTCGGTGCTCGCTGGTCGGGAGGCGCGCGCGGGGTCCGTTGCGGCGCTCCGCGCCGGGCGCGCACCCTCGGCCGGGCCTTTGCCTGCGAAGCGTGCCCCGTCCTTGGGCGCCCCTGCCTTGGGCGCAGCCCCCTGCGGCGAGCGCCCTCTGGTGGCGCCTGCGGAGCCTTCGGACCCCGCTGCCCGAGCCGGGCGGGTGGGTCCCTCCGCCGCGGCCCCGCGCGGCGGACGCGCGGTTCTTTCGGAGCGTGCGGCGCCTTCGGCTCGTGCGGCACCTTCGGGCTTCCGTCCCCTGGCCGGGCGCGCCTCGCCGTCGGCATGCGGATCGAGGCCGAGCTGGTCGCGCAGGATCTTGGGGCGCACCTCCTCGACCATGCCGGGCTCGAGCTCGTTCAGCCGGAAGGGACCGTAGCTCACGCGGATCAGCCGGTTCACGGTGAGGCCCAGGGCGGACATGGCGCGGCGGATCTCGCGGTTCTTGCCCTCGCGGAGGCCCACCGTGAGCCAGGCGTTGGCGCCCTGCACCCGGTCGAGCGAGACGGTCATCGGCTGGAAGCTCTCGCCCTCGACCGTGATCCCCTTGCGCAGCGGCTCGAGGTCGGCGTCGGTCGGGTTGCCCTTCACCCGCACGCGGTACTTGCGCAGCCAGCCGGTGGAGGGCAGCTCGAGCCGGCGCTTCAGTTCGCCGTCATTGGTCAGGAGGAGGAGACCCTCGGAATTGAGATCGAGCCGTCCCACCGACATGACGCGGGGCATCCCCTCGGGCAGGTGGTCGAAGACCGTCTCGCGGCCCTTCTCGTCCGAGGCCGAGGTGACGAGTCCCTCGGGCTTGTAATAGAGCCACAGGCGGGCGGGCTCGGGCGGCGCCAGGGGCTGGCCGTCGACGGTGATGCGGTCCTTCGGGCCCACATTCAGCGCCGGGCTGTCGATGGTGCGCCCGTTCACCGCGATGCGGCCAAGCTCGATCATCCGCTCGGCGTCGCGGCGCGAGGCGATGCCCGCACGAGAGAGAACCTTGGCGATGCGCTCGCCGTCTTTGCTGTCGGTCATGAGGGGTCCCGGATTGAGGCTGTTCCGCTGGCGGAACCCCCGGGGGTTTTCCACCCCCGGACCCCCGGAGGATATTTGGACCAGAGTGAAAGGGCAAGGCAGGGAGGGGACGGTTCTCGCGGCAGCCCCCGCGTCCTGAGGCGGCGTGTGCATGTGAGCCGGGAGGTGAAAGGGAGGTTCGGAGCATGCGGGGCGAGAGAGGGCGGCAGTTCCCGAAAGGGGCGGCCGGGACCGGCACCGCAAGCGGGTGCGCGGCGGCCGATGAGTGGGCTGCCGATATGACCCGGAACGGGCGCCGCTTGCGCGGGCGCGGGGGGCGCGGCATGAGGGGGCATGGAGTTTCGCAGTCACATGCAGGCGGCGCTCGCCGAGGCCCGCGCGGCGGGCGAGCGGGGCGAGGTGCCGGTCGGCGCCGTCGTCGTGGCGCCGGGCGGGCAGGTTGTCGCGCGGGCGGGGAACCGCTGCCGCGAACTGTCCGATCCCACGGCCCATGCCGAGATGCTGGCGATCCGGGCGGCCTGTGCGACCTTGGGCGAGCGGCTGACGGGCTGCGATCTCTATGTGACGCTCGAGCCCTGTCCGATGTGTGCGGCGGCCATCTCGGCCGCGCGGATCGCCCGGCTCTATTACGGCGCGGCCGATCCCAAGTCGGGCGGGGTGGCGCAGGGGGCGCGGGTCTTCGCGCACCCGCAGTGCCACCATGTGCCCGAGGTCTATGACGGGATCGGCGAGGCCGAGGCGGCGGCGCTCCTGCGCGGCTTCTTCGCCGCGCGGCGGCCGGGCTGAGCCGGGGCGCTCAGATCTCGATCGGGACGAGCACCTGCGGCTCGATCACCTCGACGCCGGGCAGGCCCTCCTTCAGCGCCTCGGCCGACTGTTCGAGCAGCGGGAAGGTGCGGTAATGGCAGGGGATCACGGTACGGAAGTCGAAATATCTGCGCGCCGCGAAGGCCGCCCGCTTCATGTCCATGGTGAAATGACCGCCCGCGGAGAGGATGCCCACGTCGGGTCGATGGTATTCGCCCATCCAGCCCATGTCGGCCATGATGTCGGTATCGCCCGACAGGTAGATCACATGGCCCTCGCCCGCGATCATGTAGCCCGATTCGGTGCCGGTATAGATCGGGCCCGCCTCGCCCGACATGGAGGAGGAATGGGTGGCCTGCACCATGGTGACCCGCGCCCCGCCCAGCGTCACCGTGCCGCCCTTGTTGAAGCCGATCCCGTCGATCCCCTCCTTCTCCTGCAGCCAGGTCACGAGATCGTAGATGCCGACCACCGGAAGGCCCCGTTCCTTCGCGATGGCCACCGTGTCGCCGGTATGGTCGCCATGCCCGTGGGTGATGAGGATATGGGTGGCGCCCGCCAGCGCCTCCTCGCGCCGGTCGGCGGGGAAGAGCGGGTTGCCGGTGAGCCAGGGGTCGACGAGCAGCACGGCCTGCTCGATGGCGATGCGGAAGCCGGAATGGCCGAGCCAGGTGATCTTCATGGGGATATCTCCCGTAGCGGATTCGGTTCGGCTGCAATCTAGGGCAGGGGAGGGCGAGGGAAATGGACTGGTTCGCCGCGGTCGACGGCTATTGCGAGCGCGGAGGGACAGGGCTCTGGGCCGAGCCGCTGAATGCCGCGACGAACGCGGCCTTCCTGATCGCGGCCGCCCTGCTCTGGCCGCGGGTGCGGGGCTTGGCCCGCGGCCGGGCGCTCTGCCTCGCGCTTGCGGCCATCGGGCTCGGCTCGGGGCTCTTTCACACGGCGGCGAACCGGTTGACCGGGCTTCTCGACGTGCTGCCGATCCTCGTCTTCATCCTTCTCTATCTCCATGCCGCGGCGCGGGACCTGCTGGGGATGGGCCGCGGAGCGGCGCTGCTCGCCACGGCGGCCTTCCTGCCTTACGCCGCGCTCACCGTGCCGCTTTTCGCGCGCCTGCCCGGGCTCGGCTCCTCGGCAGGCTATGCGCCGGTGCCGGTCCTCATCCTGGGCGTGGCCGCCTGGCTTGCGCCGCGGGCGCCGGCCACGGCGCGGGGGCTTGCCGGGGGCGGGGCGCTTCTCCTTCTCTCGCTCGCCTTCCGCACGCTCGACGGGCCGCTCTGTCCGGCCTTTCCGATCGGCACGCATTTCCTGTGGCATCTCCTGAATGCGCTCCTCCTCGGCTGGATGATCGAGGTCTGGCGGCGGCACCGGCTTGCAGCCGCAGGGCGGCCTCGCTAAACGGACCCAAACGGCAAGCGGAGCGAAGGACATGTCGATCGACATCGAGACCGCGCGGCGGGTGGCGCATCTCGCGCGGATCCGCGTGGACGAGGCGGACCTGCCGGCCCTGGCCGGCGAGCTTTCGGGCATCCTCACCTTCATGGAGCAGCTGAACGAGGTGGATGTCGAGGGTATCGAGCCCATGACCTCGGTCACGCCCATGCGGCTGAAGCGGCGGCAGGACGTGGTGACCGACGGCGACATGCAGGACAAGGTGCTGTCGAACGCGCCCGACGCCCGCGAGGGCTTCTTCGCCGTGCCGAAGGTGGTGGAATGAACGCGAACGAACTGACGATCGCCGAGGCCCGCGACGCGCTGGCCAGGGGCGAGCTCTCGGCGGTGGACCTGACCATGGCCTGCCTCACGGCCATCGATGCGGGCACGCCGCTCAATGCCTTCGTCCATACGACGCCCGAGATCGCGCTCGATCAGGCGCGGGCGGCGGATGCGCGCCGGGGCGCCGGGGCGGGCGCGCTGAACGGCATCCCGCTCGGGATCAAGGATCTCTTCTGCACCAGGGGCGTGGCCTCGCAGGCGGCCTCGAACATCCTCAGGGGCTTCAAACCGGAATATGAATCGACCGTCACCTCGAAACTGTTCGAGGCGGGGGCGGTGATGCTCGGCAAGCTCAACATGGACGAGTTCGCCATGGGCTCGTCGAACGAAACCTCCTGCTACGGCGATGCGGTCAACCCCTGGAAGGTGGACGACCGCAGGCTCACGCCCGGCGGCTCGTCGGGCGGCTCGGCCGCGGCGGTGGCGGCGGATCTCTGCCTCGCAGCCACGGGCACCGACACCGGCGGCTCGATCCGGCAACCGGCCGCCTTCACCGGCATCGTGGGGATCAAGCCCACCTACGGGCGCGTCTCGCGCTGGGGGATCGTGGCCTTCGCCTCGTCGCTGGATCAGGCGGGGCCGATGACCAAGAGCGTGCGGGATGCGGCAATCCTGCTCGGCGCCATGGCCGGGCACGATCCGAAGGATTCGACCAGCGCCGACATTCCGGTGCCGGATTTCGAGGCGGCGCTGACGGGCGACATCCGCGGCAGGAAGATCGGCATCCCGCGCGAATATCGCATGGAGGGCATGCCCGCCGAGATCGAGGCGCTCTGGGCCCGGGGCCGCGAGATGCTGGCCGATGCGGGCGCCGAGATCGTCGACATCTCGCTGCCCCACACGAAATATGCGCTCCCTGCCTATTACGTCATCGCGCCGGCCGAGGCCTCGTCGAACCTCGCCCGCTACGACGGGGTGCGCTACGGCCACCGTGCGCGGCTCGGGCAGGGCGACGGCATCGTCGACATGTACGAGAAGACCCGCGCCGAAGGCTTCGGCAAGGAGGTCCAGCGCCGGGTGATGATCGGCACCTATGTGCTCTCGGCGGGCTTCTACGACGCCTATTACAACCGGGCGCGCAAGGTGCGGGCGCTGATCAAGCGCGACTTCGACGAGGCCTTCGCGGCCGGGGTCGATGCGATCCTGACGCCCGCCACGCCCTCCTCGGCCTTCGGGCTGGGCGAGATGGCCGATGCCGATCCTGTGGCCATGTATCTCAACGACGTCTTCACCGTGACGGTGAACCTCGCGGGGCTGCCGGGCATCTCGGTGCCGGTGGGTCTCGACGCCAAGGGGCTGCCGCTCGGGCTCCAGCTCATCGGCCGTCCGTGGGACGAGGCGGGGCTCCTCAATCACGCCCATGTGCTCGAACGGGCGGCGGGCTTTGTGGAAAAACCCCGGAAATGGTGGTAAGGCCCCTCGGATCCATGCGACACAGGACCGATACCATGCGCGCTTCCGCGGCTCTTCTTCTCGCCGTCGCCACCGCGGCCTGCCAGCCTGCGCCGCCGCAATCGGGCGCGGGATTCGAGGATTACTCGAGCTATCTGCACCGCCGGGAAGCGGAGCTGATGGGGCAGGGCCGCTCCACCACCATGCCACTGCCCGACGGGCCGGCGGGTGCGGCCGCGCAGCCCGGCTTCTCGACCGAAGCCATCGGCTCGGCCATCGACGCAGCCGACGGCGGTGCGGGCTACGGCGGGCAAGGGTCCACGGTTCCGGGTCAGGCGGCTCCGGGCGCGCTGATCGGCGGCACGACGAGCTACACGACCGGCGAGGCGGGCCTGCCTGCCAACCGGCCGCGCGGCAACGCCCCGGTGGGCATTCGCGAGGAATCGGGCGAGATGGCGGGCGTGGGCAGCCATACCGGCATTTCGGACGAGAACGACTTCAGCGCGGTGTCCGAGCGCCGGAGCCGGGAGGACGATGCGCAGCTCATGGCGCAGAACCGCGCCAACTACACGGTGATCGCGCCCCAGCCGGTGCCGCAGCGCACCCAGTCCGACGGACCGAACATCGTCCAGTTCGCGCTTTCGACCAATCATGCGCCGGGAACGCAGATGTACAAGCGTTCGTCGCTGCGCCTGACGGATCCGGGCGCGGCCTGCGCGAAATTCGCCTCGCCCGATCTGGCGCAGCAGGCCTTCCTCGCCTCGGGCGGCCCCGAGCGCGACCGCAAGGGCCTCGATCCGGACGGCGACGGCTTCGCCTGCGGCTGGGACCCCCGGCCGTTCCGCGCCGTCCGCTGAGGCGTGAGCCTCTCGCCCAATTGCGGGCCGCGGCGCGAGGGTGCGCGGCCCGATCTCGTGGTGATCCATTACACGGCCATGGCCAGCGCCGAGGCCGCCCGCGTCCGCCTCTGCGATCCGGCGGCGGAGGTTTCCGCCCACTGGCTGGTCCCGGAGCGGGGTGAGCCGTTGGCCCTGGTGCCCGAGGAGTTGCGCGCCTGGCACGCGGGGGCGGGGTCCTGGGGAGGCGTGACGGATGTCAACTCGCGCTCGATCGGGATCGAGCTCGCCAATCCCGGCGACAGGCCCTTCCCCGAGCCGCAGATGGCGGCGCTGGAGCGGCTGCTGGCGGGGATCCTCGCACGGTGGCGGATCCCGCCCGCGCGGGTGATCGGCCATTCCGACATGGCGCCGGAGCGGAAATGCGATCCGGGACTGCGCTTCGACTGGCGCCGTCTGGCCCGCGGCGGGCTCTCGGTCTGGCCCTCGGACGGCTGTCCGCCTGCGGAGGCGGAGACCTTTGCCGCTTCGGCCCGCGCCTTCGGCTATCCCGCCGTGGAGGCGGAGCTTCTGCTCGCGGCGGTTCGCCTGCGGTTTAGGCCCTGGGCGCGGGGGCCGCTCACGGGCGAGGATGCGGGGATGATGGCCGATCTTGCGGCGCGCTATCCGGTTGACGGAGAGACGTCCCAAGCGTAAGCCACCGCCGTGCGGGTGGCCGGATGACCGCGAGCCTTCGGGCGCGAGGAAAGTCCGGACTCCATGGGACAAGGGTGCCGGGTAACGCCCGGCCGGGGCAACCCGAGGGAAAGCGCCACAGAGAACAGACCGCCCCACCGGCCTTCGGGCCCGGGGCAAGGGTGAAACGGTGGGGCAAGAGCCCACCGCGGGACTGGCAACAGGACCGGCATGGCAAGCCCCACCCGGAGCAATGCCGAATAGGGGTTCCGCGCGGGCCTGATCCTCTCGGGGATATCGCCGCAGGGACGTCTCAGCCCGAGGAACCCGGGTTGGCAGCTCGATCCCGTCGGCAACGGCGGGGCCAGAGGAATGGTCATCGAAGGGGGCAACCCCGGAACAGAATCCGGCTTACAGGCTGCCCGCACATCAGATCCCGGCCGAGGCCGGGGGCTTCGCGCCCCCGGACCCCCGCGGGATATTTGGGCCAGAGTGAAGGACGGGCGCCTCAGCCGTAGGTGCGCCGGTCCTCGATCACCTTGCCGTCGTTGGGCAGGGTGCCGGGCGTCACGATCTCGATCCGGCCGCGCAGCTTCAGCGCGGCCAGCACCGAAGCCTCGTAGACGGCTGGATTGGTGGCGCGGCTTTCGATCTGGACCGTCATCGCATCCATCTCGCCCTCGCGGGTGGCGATGACGCGGGCGCGGCTGACCTCGGAATGGCGGGCGACGAGATCGGCCACCTGTTCGGGGCGCACGAACATGCCCTTGATCTTGGTGGTCTGGTCGGCGCGCCCCATCCAGCCGCGGATGCGCCGGTTGGTGCGACCGCAGGGGCTCTGGCCCGGCATCAGGGCGGAGAGGTCGCCCGTGGCGAAGCGGACGAGGGGATAGTCGCGGTTGAGCGTGGTGACCACCACCTCGCCCACCTCGCCCTCGGGCACCGGATCGCCGGTGCCGGGGCGCACGATCTCGACCAGCACGCCTTCGTCGAGGATCATTCCCTCCATCGCCTCGCTCTCGTAGGCGATGTTGCCGAGATCGGCCGTGGCGTAGCATTGCAGGCAGAGGATGCCGCGTTCGGCATAGTCCTTGCGCAACGAGGGGAAAAGGGCGCCGCCGCCCACCGCGGCGCGGACGATGCCCAGCCGCTCGCCCATCTCCTCGGCGCGGTCGAGGATCACCTTGAGATAATCGGGCGTGCCGGCATAGGCGGTGCTGCCCACATCCGCCGCGGCGCGGACCTGCAGGTCGGTCTGGCCGGTGCCCGCGGGCAGGACGCGCGCGCCGACGGCGCGGGCACCGGATTCGAAGATCATGCCGGCAGGCGTCAGGTGGTAGCCGAAGCAGTTCTGCACGATGTCGGCCGGGCCCACGCCGCAGGCATGGAGGAAGCGGCCCATCCGCCACCAGTCGGGCGTCGTGCGGCCGATCTCGTAGATCGGCCCTGGCGATTGGAAGATATGCTCGAAGGCGCCGCCCTCGGGGAGGAAGCCGCCGAGCGGGGGATGCGTCTTCTGCGCGGCGACGAGGTCGGCCTTGCGGATCACCGGCAGAGAGGCCAGCGCCTCGATCGAGGTGACGGACGTGGGATCCACGCCTGCGAGGCTCTGGCCCAGTGCGGGCGTCGTCTTCGCATGGGCGATGAGCCGCGGCAGGCTCCGGGCAAGGTCCGCCGCACGCGCATCGGCGGAGCGGGTCTCCAGATCGTCGTAATGGGTCATCCGTCTCTCTCCCCTCATGCCAGCCACCGCTTGCGCCGCCGGTAGGAGCGGACGTCGCGGAACGACTTGCGGCCCTTGTCGGACATGCCGAGGTAGAATTCCTTGACGTCGGGGTTCTCGCGCAGCTCCTGCGCGGTGCCCTCCATCACCACCCGGCCGCTCTCGAGGATATAGCCGGTGTGGGCGTATCGCAGCGCCACGTTGGTGTTCTGCTCGGCCAGCAGGAAGGTCACGCCCTCGCCCTCGTTCACGGCGCGCACGATCTCGAATATCTGTTCGACAAGCTGCGGCGCGAGGCCCATCGAGGGTTCGTCGAGCAGGATCATCTCGGGCCGGCTCATCAAGGCGCGGCCCATGGCGACCATCTGCTGCTCGCCGCCCGAGGTGTAGCCCGCCTGACTTTTCCGCCGTTCGCGCAGGCGCGGGAAGTAGGTATAGACCATCTCGAGATCCTCCATCACCGCCGCGCGCCCGTCCTTGCGGGTATAGGCGCCGGTGAGAAGATTCTCCTCCACGGTCAGATGCTCGAAACAGTGCCGGCCCTCCATCACCTGGATCACGCCGCGGCGGACGAGCGTCGCGGGGTCGAGATCCTGCACCCGCTCGCCGCGGTAGAGGATCGCGCCCTTCGTGACCTCGCCCCGCTCGGAGCGGAGCAGGTTGGAAATCGCTTTCAGCGTGGTGGTCTTGCCCGCGCCGTTGCCGCCGAGGAGGGCTGTGACGCCGCCCTTCGGGACCTGCAGGCTCACCCCCTTCAGGACGAGGATGACATGGTTGTAGATCACCTCGATGTTGTTGACCTCGAGCAGGGTGTCGGTCCGGGGGGAGGGGCGGTCGTCGAACATGAGCATGGCCTCGGCAGGGGAGGGAGGGCCCGCAGCGGGCCCGCCGGGAGCGGATGCGGCCGGCCCCGGAGGGCCGGCGCGCCGGGTCAGTTGCAGCGCTCGGAGAGGCCGGCTTCCTTGGCGTAAGCCGCGGAATCCTCGGCCACGAGCGGGTCGAGCACCGCGTCGTCGGGGGCGATCCAGTCGGTGACGAGCGTCCAGCGCTTGGCGCTCGCATCCCATTGCTGGATGCGCGCCATGCCCGGGCCGCCATGGTCGGCGCAGGTGGCCTTGAAGGGCTGGCCGAAGTCGGGCAGGCCCAGCTCCTTCATGCGCGCCTCGGTGATCTCGAGCGCCTCGAAGCCGTCACGCACCTGGGCCGCGTTCACGGCCGGGGTGCCGGACAGCTCCTGTGCCTTGCGGATCGCCTCGGCGATGACCATGGCCGCATACATGCCGCGGGAGTAGATCACGGTGCCCACGTTCGAGCCGTCGCCCGCCGCCTTGCCCGCGTCGACGACATACTGCTTCAGGTCGGCATAGACCGGATAGTCGGACCCCACACCGTGCATGGTCAGCGACTTGTAGCCGTTCGCGCCGGCGCCCGCGGGGGCCACGTCATTCTCGGAGCCCGACCACCAGATGCCGATGAAATTCTCCATCGGGAAGCGGATGTTCGCGGCCTCCTGGATCGCGACCGAGTTCATCACGCCCCAGCCCCAGAACAGGACGTAATCCGGCTTCTCGCGCCGGACCTGGAGCCACTGGCTCTTCTGCTCCTGGCCGGGGCTGTCGATGGGGAGGGTCGAGAGGGTGAAGCCGTGTTTCTTCGACAGTTCCTCGAGCGTGCGGATCGGCTCCTTGCCGTAGGCGGAGTTGTGATAGAGCAGCGCGATCTTCTTGCCCTCGAGACTGCCGCCGTTCTGGTCGAGCAGATACTTGACCGCGACCGAAGCGCCGTCCCAGTAGTTGGCCGGGTAGTTGAACACCCATTCGAAAACGCGGCCGTTGGCCGCCGAAGTCCGCCCGTATCCCGGCGTGTAGAGGGTGATCCCGTCCGCCTGCATCTTCGGAATGAGCTGGTAGGTGATGCCGGTCGAGAGCGGGTTGTAGACGAGCGCCCCCTGTCCCTTGGTGGCCTCGTAGCACTCGACGCCCTTCTCGGTGTTGTAGGCCGTCTCGCATTCTGGGGTCTTGACGATCTCGCCGCCGATGCCGCCGTCACGCTCGTTCAGCAGCGTGAAGTAATCCTGAAAGCCGTCGGCATAGGGGATGCCGCCCGCGGCGAAGGGGCCGGTGCGGTAGCTGAGGTTCGGCACGACGAGATCCGCCTGCGCCGCGCCCGCCGTCGCGGCCGCGAGCGCCGTCGCCGCGAGCAGGGTGAAACTCTTTCTCATGGACACTCCTCCCGTTGGTCCTTTGCCGGTTGTCCCGGCCTTCGTCCGGCCGCTCCCGCGTCAGTGCGGGAAGGGCCACAGCCGCAGCTTCTCCTTGAGCACGCGCCAGAGCTGGGCCAGCCCGTGCGGCTCGAGGATGAGAAATCCGATGATGAGCGCGCCCACGATCATGAGCTCGATGTGGGCCGCGAGGTCCGAGGGCCAGCCGAGCCCGCCCACCAGCACGTTCTTAAGAAACACCGGCAGGAGCACGAGGAAGGCTGCGCCCGCGAAGCTGCCGAAGATGCTGCCGAGGCCCCCGATGATGATCATGAAGAGAATGAGGAAGGACTTCTGGATCCCGAAGGCCTCGCCCACTTCGGCCGCGCCGAGATAGACCGCGAAGAACAGCGCCCCCGCGATGCCGATGAAGAAGGACGAGACCGCAAAGGCCGAGAGCTTGGTCGTGAGCGGGTTCACCCCGATGATCTCGGCCGCGATGTCCATGTCGCGGATGGCCATCCACTTCCGGCCGATGGTGCCGCGCGTGAGGTTCCGCGCGATCCAGGCCAGCGCGAAGAGGAAGGCCGCGCAGAAGAGATACTTGGCCCAGGCGGGCGTGTTGGCCCCGGTCACCGCGATGCCGAACATGGTCCGCTCGGGCGCCGTGATCTGACCCGAGGCCGAGTAGTTGTAGAACCACGGCACCTTGTTGAAGAGCCAGACCAGGAAGAACTGCGCGGCGAGCGTGGCGACGGCCAGATAGAAGCCCTTGATCCGCAGCGAGGGCAGGCCGAAGAGCACGCCCACGCCCGCGGTGATCGCGCCTGCGAGGATCACATGGATCAGGATCGGAACGTCGGGAAAGGCGGTCATCAGCTTGTAGACCGCATAGGCCCCCACCGCCATGAAGCCGCCCGTCCCGAGGCTCACCTGCCCGCAGTAGCCGGTCAGGATGTTGAGCCCGATGGCCGCGATGGCGTAGATCAGGAAGGGCACGACCACGGCATTGGCCCAGTAGTCGTTGATGACGAAGGGCAGGATGGCGAAGCCCACGACCAGCGCCACCTGATACCAGAGCCGGTCCCACCAGATCGGAAAGGTCTGGCTGTCCTGCGCGTAGCTCGTCTTGAACTCGCCCGCTTCACGGTAAAGCATGGATCAGACCCTCTCGATGATGCGTTCGCCGAACAGGCCCTGCGGCCGGAAGACGAGGAACAGGAGTGCGAGCACATAGGCGAACCAGTTCTCGGTTGCGCCGCCGATCAGGGGGCCCGCAAAGAACTCGAACAGCTTCTCGCCCATGCCGATGATGAGCCCGCCCACGATGGCGCCGGGGATCGAGGTGAAGCCGCCGAGCATGAGAACGGGCAGCGCCTTCAGCGCGATGAGCGAGAGCGAGAACTGCACGCCCGACTTCGCCCCCCACATGATGCCCGCGATGAGGGCCACGAAACCCGCGATGGACCAGACCAGCACCCAGACGAAGCGGAGCGAGATGCCGACCGACAGCGCCGCCTGATGGTCGTCGGCCACGGCGCGCAGCGCGCGGCCGTATTTGGTATATTGCGAGAAGAGCGTGAGCGCCGCGACCAGCGCCGCCGCGACCAGCGTCGCCACGATGTCGAGCCTGTCGATGAAGAAGCCGTAGCCGAACCATTCGGCCGTGACCGCCTCGATCCCCTCCGAGATGCCCTGCGGCAGGCCCACGTCGAGCATCTTGATGTCCGCGCCCCACATGACGTCGCCCAGCCCCTCGAGGAAATAGGCAAGCCCGATGGTCGCCATGAAGAGGATGATCGGCTCCTGGTTCACCAGATGCTTCAGGATCAGCCGCTCGATGGCCCAGGCGAGGCCCACCATCACGAGCGCGGTGAGGGCGATGGCCAGAGCCGCGGGCAGCGTCCAGCCGAAGCTGTGCAGGTTGGTGCCGAGGGCCGCGTTGATGAGATGGGCGAAGGGGATCTGACCGTTCTGCAGCCCCACCAGCGTCAGCGCGGCAAAGAGTGCGAGCACGCCCTGTGCGTAGTTGAAGATGCCCGAGGCCTTGAAGATCAGCACGAAGCCGAGTGCCACGAGCGCATACATCACCCCGGCCATCAGGCCGTTCAGGGTGACTTCCATGGCGTAGACAAGCTGGTCAGGCAGCATCGGGCGCCTCCTCGGCAGCGGGCGGGAACGGGGCGGACGGGGCGCGGGGATGCGGGGCTTCCACCCGCAGGGAAGCGTGGGTGAGGAGCCGCGGATGCGGCACCTCCGGCGGGCGCGCGCCGGGGATCGGGGCCTCAGTCATGCTGCACCCCCAGATAGGCGTCGATCACGGCCTTGTTGCTGCGGATCTCGTCGGGGGTGCCGTCGCCGATCTTCTTGCCGTAGTCCATCACCACGACGCGGTCCGAGAGGTCCATGACCACCCCCATGTCATGCTCGATCAGCGCGATGGTCGTGCCGAACTCGTCGTTCGTGTCGAGGATGAAGCGGCACATGTCCTCCTTCTCCTCGACGTTCATGCCCGCCATCGGCTCGTCGAGCAGCAGGAGCTTCGGCTCGGTGGCCAGCGCGCGGGCAAGCTCCACCCGCTTCTTGAGCCCGTAGGGCAGGCGGCCGACCGGGGTCTTGCGGATGTGCTGGATCTCGAGGAAGTCGATGATCCTCTCGACCTTCGCGCGATGCTCGACCTCCTCGGCCTGCGCGCGGCCCCACCAGAGCGCCTGGCTCCAGAGGCCGGTCTTCATCAGCGTGAGGCGGCCGGTCATGATGTTGTCGAGCACGCTCATCCCCTCGAAGAGGGCGATGTTCTGGAAGGTGCGGGCGATGCCCTGCTGGGCCACCTCATAGGGCTTCATCTGCGGCCGCCGCTTTCCGCGGAACCAGACCTCGCCCTCCTGCGGCACATAGAAGCCCGAAATCACGTTCAGCATCGAGGATTTGCCGGCCCCGTTCGGCCCGATGATCGCGCGGATCTCGCCCTCGCGGATGTCGAAGCTGATGTCGGTGATGGCCTTCACGCCGCCGAAGCGGAGCGTGATGTTCTTCATCTCCATCAGCACCCCGCCGATGCGGCGCTCGTCGGCGCCGGTTTCGTCCATCGTCACCTCGAGCGCATTCATTCGGCAGCCATCCTCTGCGCGGAGGCGCCGTGGGTGGCGGCGTCCTCGATCCTCAGCGTGGCGCGGATCGCGCCCTTGCGGCCGTCCTCGTAGGTGACCTCGGTCTCGGTGTGGATGCTGGTTCGCCCGTCGTAGAGCGCAGCGATCAGGTCGTCGTATTTCTCCTCGATCACCTTGCGGCGCACCTTGCGGGTGCGGGTCATCTCGCCATCGTCGGCGTCCAGCTCCTTGTGCAGGATCAGGAAGCGGTGGATCTGGCAGCCCGACAGCATCGGATCCTCGGCCACGGAGCGGTTCACCTCCTCCACATGGCCCTTCATCATCTCGTAGACCTTCGGGTGGCCCGCCAGCTCCTGATAGGAGGAATAGGCGATGTTGTTGCGCTCGGCCCAGTTGCCCACGGCGGCGAGGTCGATGTTGAGGAAGGCGGTGCAGCGCTCGCGCCCGTTGCCGAAGACCACGGCCTCGAGGATCGAGGGATAGAACTTCAGCTTGTTCTCGACATATTTCGGCGCGAAGAGCCGCCCGTCGGCCATCTTGCCCACGTCCTTGGCGCGGTCGATGATCCGCAGGTGGCCGGTGGCCTCCTCGAAGAAGCCCGCGTCGCCGGTGGCGACCCAGCCCTCGGCGTCCTTGGTCGAGGCGGTGCTTTCGGGGTTCTTGTAATAGGCCACGAAGGTGCCGGGCGAGCGGTAGAAGACCTCGCCGGTCTCTGCGATCCGCACCTCGACGCCGGGCGAGGGCACGCCCACCGTGTCCGAACGCACCTGCCCGTCGGGCTGCTGGGTGATGAAGACCGAGGCCTCGGTCTGGCCGTAGAGCTGCTTCAGGTTGATGCCGAGCGAACGGTAGAAGTCGAAGATCTCGGGCCCGATGGCCTCTCCCGCGGTATAGCCCACCCGCACGCGCGAGAAGCCGAGCGTGTTCTTCAGCGGCCCGTAGATCAGCTTGTCGCCGATCCAGTAGGCGATCCGGTCTGCGGTGCTCACGGGTCTGCCGTCGAGGATCGCGGGGCCCACCCGGCGGGCCACCTCCATATAGTGCCGGAAGAGCGCCTTCTTGATCCGGCCCGCATCCTCCATCCGGATCATCACATTGGTGAGCTGGCCCTCGAAGACGCGCGGCGGGGCGAAGAAATAGGTGGGCCCGATCTCGCGCAGATCGTTCATCATGGTGGTCGCGCTCTCGGGGCAGTTCACGCAGAAGCCCGTCCACATCGCCTGACCGACCGAGAAGATGAAATCGCCGACCCAGGCCATCGGCAGATAGGCCAGCACCTCGTCTCCGGGGCGCAGGCCGTCGAACGCGACCGAATTCTTCGAGGTCTCGATGATGTTGCGGTTCGACAGGACCACGCCCTTGGGCTTGCCGGTCGTCCCTGAGGTATAGAGCATCACGCAGGTCGAATCGTATTCAAGCTCGGCGATCCGGCGGTCGAGCTCTTCGTCGAAGCGGCGATGGGCGGCGCGGCCCTCGGCCACCACATCCTCGAGCCAGTTCATGCGGGAATGGTCGTACTTCCGCATGCCCCGCTTGTCGACATAGACCACCTGCTCGATATGGTGGATCCGGTCCTGCACCTCGATGACCTTGTCGACCTGCTCCTGATCGCCGCAGATGACGAAGCGCGCGCCGCAATGGTCGAGCACATAGACCATCTCCTCGGCGACCGCGTCCTGATAGAGGGGCACGGGCACCGCGCCGCACATCTGCGCCGCCACCATCGACCAGTAGAGCGCCGGGCGATTGCGCCCCACCACCGCCACATGGTCGCCCCGCTGCATGCCGAGCGCGAGGAAGCCCAGCGCGATGGCGCGGATCTCGGACGCCGCCTCCGCCCAGTTCCAGACCTGCCAGATGCCGAATTCCTTCTCCCGATAGGCGGGCTGTCGCGGGAACGCGGTGGCGTTCCTGTGCAGCAGCGCCGGAATCGAGACGAGGTCCCCCGTTTCGGCCATTCCAATCCTCCCTGATGCGACCGGCCCCCTCCTCCGGGATCGGTCGGGCGAGGGGAGGATTCTTGGCGATCCCGCCCTTCGCCCGAGGAGCCTCGCCCGCAATGGTTGCGCGACTTTTTCGCAAACCTTGCGAATTGTAACAGGTCGAGAGGATCGCGCCGTCCCCGCTCCCGCCGTCTTGTGGCCGCCTCCGCCCGGCGGCGCGCGCCCCCAACGGCCGGGCAGGCGGCCTCCCGCCGGTTGCGGCTTTTCCGCCGTCTCCCCCGGGGTCATGAGCTCTCAGCCTCTCAGCCTCTCAGCCTCTCAGCCTCTCAGCCTCTCAGCCTCTCAGCCCCGCAGAGCATCTGGTTTCGCGATATCACCCGCGCACCATCGGACGGGCGTAATCGGCCGCCCGGGTCTGTCCGCGGCAGCGCCGGTTGCGGGGGTTCGATGCCCCCGCAACCGGCACCTCCCTCCAGTCCCTCCAGTCCCTCCAGTCCCTCCAGTCCCTCCAGTCCCTCCAGTCCCCTCCCGTCAGCCGTTCCCGCGGCGGAAGTGACGCGGCGGCCGTCCGCGCGGATGCCCCTTCCGCGGGACGGGGGGCCGGTGCTAGCCAAGAGGCGGGAGGATGCGGGATGCCGGAGAGAGACGAGCCGCTCGAGCCGCTTACGCGGGCGGGGCTGAACCTGATCCAGCAGGCGCTGTCGATCTATGACAGCGACCTCAAGCTCGCGGTCTGGAACCGCCGCTTCCGCGAGATGTTCGACCTGCCCGAGCGGCTGGCCAGCTCCGGCGCGGATTTCACCGAGACGATCCGCTATCTCGTCGAGCGCGGCGAATACGGCCCCGTCGAGGATGCCGAGGAGGCCGTGCGCATCCGGGTCGCCGCCGCGCGCACCTTCCAGCCGCATTACATGGAGCGCGAGCGGCCCTCCGGGCGTTGGATCTCGGTCGAGGGCGCGCCGCTGCCGCAGGGCGGCTGGGTCACGGTCTATACCGACATCACCGAGATCAAGCTGCAGGAGAGCCTGCTGCGCGCGCGGTCCGAGGTTCTGTCGGGCGAGGTGCTGGCCCATGCCGAGCGGCTGGCGCAAGCCAACCGGGCGCTCGCCGCAACCAACGCCGCCCTGGAAGAGGCACAGCGCGAGCTGACCGAGATGGAGGCGCGCACCCGCCTGACCACCGAGATGATGCCCGCCCACATCGCCCATGTCGGCCGCGACCTGCGCTATACCTATTCCAACCGCCGCCTGTCGCAGGTGATCCCCGGCCGGCCGTCCGACATCCTCGGCCTCACCGGTCGCGAGGCCTTGGGCGAGGGGCTCTTTGCCCGCATCCGCCCGTGCCTGCTCCGCGCGCTCGAGGGCGAGGCCTCGGTGCTCGAATTCTCCGACGAGGACAGCGGCTCGCGCATCCGCGCGGCCTTCACCCCCGACCGCACCGGCGACGGGCCGATCAATGGCGTCTATATCCTGTCGATGGATGTCACCGCCGAGACGCAGGCGCGCGAGGCGCTGATCCAGACCCGCAAGCGCGAGCTGACGGCGCAACTCACCTCGGGGCTCGCCCACGATTTCGCCAACCTCTTGACCGTCATCCTCGGGCTGCAGGGCCGGCTCGAGCGGATGGACCTGCCCGAGGAGGGCCGCCAGCTCGTCGCGGCCACCGTGGCCGCGGCGCGGCGCGGGGGCGGACTTCTCGACCAGATCGCCTCGATCTCGGGCAAGCGGGCGCTGAAGCCCACCGCCACCGAGCTCGCACGGTTCCTCGCGGATCTGCGGCTCATGGCAGGCCCGACCCTGCCCGAAGGCGTGGGGCTCGAGATCGTCATGCCCGAGCCGATCCCGCCGGTGATGCTCGATGCGGGCGGGCTGCAGGATGCGGCGCTGAACCTGATCCTGAATGCGCGCGATGCGATCGGACCCGCGGGCGGCACCATCCGCCTGACGGCGCGCCCCGTGCGCGACGCCTGGATCGAGATCCTCGTCGAGGATGACGGGCCGGGCTTCACCGAGGCGGCGCTCGAACGGGCGCTCGATCCGTTCTTCACCACCAAGGGCGGCATGGGTTCGGGGCTGGGCCTCTCGATGGTCTACGACCAGATCAAGCTTGCAGGCGGCACCGTGCGCCTCGGCAACCGCCCCGGCGGCGGGGCGGCGGTTCAGCTCCGCCTGCCGCTGCGGCGGGCCGACGAGGCCGCGCCGCCGATGCTCGTGCTCCTCGTCGAGGACGATCCCGACATCCGCGAGACCGTGCGCGGGATGCTCCGCGCCGGGGGCCACAGCGTGATCGAGGCCGCCAGTGCCGACGAGGCGCTGACGCTCCTCGACCTGCCGGGGCTGGAGCTCGTCCTGTCGGACGTGAACCTGCCGGGCCGCCTCTCGGGGCTCGATCTGGCCGAGGCGCTTGCCGGGCGGGCGGGGGCCGCGCGGCTCGTGCTCATGACCTCGCTGCCCGCAGGCGACGCGCGCCGGGCGCGCGCCGAGACGCTGGCGCCGGTTCTGGCCAAGCCCTTCGATGCGGCGGATCTCGCCGCCTGCCTCGGAGCCTCCGCATGAGCCGCGCCCCCCTCGTGGCCATCCTCGACGACGAGCCCGAGATCCGCCGGATGCTGGCCCTGGCCCTCGAGGAGGCGGGCTTCCAGACCACCGCCTTCGGCCGCGCGACGGAGTTCGAGGCGGCGCTGAAGCGGCGCGCGCCCGATGTCTGCCTCGTCGATCTGGGCCTTCCCGACCGCGACGGGCTGGCCGTCGTCCACCGGCTCGCCCTCGAATCGGGGGCGGCCATCATCATCGTCTCGGGCCGCGCGCAGGTGCAGGACCGGGTGACGGGCCTCGAGCTCGGCGCCGACGACTATATCATCAAGCCCTTCGATCCGGCCGAGGTGGTGGCGCGGGTGCGCGCGCGGCTGAGAAAGGGACGCGCCGAGAGCCTGCCCGCCACCCAGACCGCGCATTTCTCCGGCTGGACCGCGCATTTCGACCGCTACCTCCTCGTGGCCGGAGACGGGACGGAGGTCGCCTTCTCCCATGCCGAGGGCGAGGTGCTGCGGCTCTTTCTCGAAAGCCCGCGGCGGCTGATCTCGCGGGCGCAGATGCAGGAGAGCTTCGGCGGCGCCGCGGGCGAGAGCTTCGACCGGGCGATGGATGTGCGGATCTCGCGCCTGCGCACGAAGCTCGGCGAGGACCCGCGCAACCCCACGCTCATCAAGACGATCTATGGCGCGGGCTACATCTTCTTGGGCGAGGTCGAGTGGCGCTGAGCCGGCCGCCTCAGAGGAAGGCCGCGCCCAGCCCCGCACCGGCCAGCACGATCCAGAGCGGCGGTGTGCGCCACTGGGTGAGCAGCACGAAGCCCGCGAGCGCCATGGCGAAGGGCAGGGGGCCCGTCACGCCCGCGGTGAAGACCGGCTCCCAGAGTGCGGCACCGAGGAGGCCCACCACCGCGGCATTGGCGCCCCGCATCGCCCTCTGCGCGCGGGGCATCCGACGCAGCCGGTCCCAGAAGGGCAGCGCGCCGCAGAGAAGGAGGAGACCCGGCGCGAAGATCGCGACCAGCGCCACGGCCGCGCCGAAGGGGCCTGCCGCCACCGCCCCCAGATGGGCCGCGAAGGTGAAGAGCGGCCCCGGCATGGCCTGCGCCGCCCCGTAGCCTGCGAGGAAGGCATCCGGCGTGACAAGACCCGCCCGGACCGTCTCGGCCTCGAGCAGCGGCAGCACGACATGGCCGCCGCCGAAGACCAGCGCCCCCGCCCGCGCCATGCCGTCCGCCAGCGCAAGGAGGGGCGAGAGCCCGGCCAGAAGCGGCAGGACGACAAGGAGCGCCGCGCAGGCGGCAAGGCAGGCGATCCCGGCGCGTCGGGAGAGAAGCGGCGGCCCTGCTCCGCCGTCCGTCGCCGCGGGGGCCGTGTCGCGGGCGATCCAGAGGCCCGCAAGCGCCCCGAGGAGGATCGCGCCGATCTGGCCCGGGGCCCCCGGCACCAGCACGGCGAGGGCGGCCGCCGCCGCGGCAAGGCTTGCCCGCTCCCGGTCGGGACAGAGGCTCGCCGCCATCCCCCAGACGGCCTGCGCCACGATGGCCACCGCCACCACCTTCAGCCCTGCGAGCGCGCCCAACGCTGCGGGATGGGCGATCTGGCCCGCCGCAAACCCGAAGCCCGCCATGAGGAGGGCCGAGGGCAGGGTGAAGCCCGCCCAGGCCGCCAGCGCGCCACCGGGTCCGGCGCGGTGCAGGCCCATGGCGAAGCCCACCTGACTCGAGGCCGGCCCCGGCAGGAACTGGCAGAGGGCGACGAGATCGGCATAGGCGCGGTCGTCCATCCAGCGCCGTCGCTCCACCAGCTCGGCCCGGAAATAGCCCAGATGCGCTACCGGTCCTCCGAACGAGGTCAGCCCGAGCCTGAGAAAGGCCAGGAAGACCTCGACCGCCCGGCCGCCTTTGTCGCTGTGCATGAGCGGCTCCGCTTGACGGCAGGGAAGGTGCGCGCATCCTGCCTCGCCCGCAAGGGCAAGGGCAAGGGCAAGGGCAAGGG